>Ga0206103_100001_pt1 | contig 1038971 bp, 1000 predicted proteins | sample 1B5Ametagenome_FD_148638 | JGI IMG/M metagenome (GOLD analysis project Ga0206103, IMG submission 148638) | Enriched microbial communities from leaf-cutter ant dump, University of Wisconsin, Madison, United States - 1B5A | ecosystem: Environmental > Terrestrial > Nest > Insects nest > Nest... | reverse complement strand
CGCCAAGGCAAGGCGCGGCCTGATCCAGAACTTCACAGGCATCGATTCCCCATTCGAAATCCCCCTGAACCCCGACATAACCCTCAAAGGCGGACAATTCCAAACAGAAGAACTCGCAAACCAGCTCCATGCCTATCTCATGGGGTGACAAAGGGCGGGGCGCGGAAGGCCGTTGCCCAATAAGCCAGTCGATGCTAGAGGCGCAGGCGCTGCCGGTATAGCTCAGTTGGTAGAGCACCTGATTTGTAATCAGGGGGTCGCGGGTTCGAGCCCTGCTGCCGGCACCAGGAATCGAAGGGCCTGGCGGGTAAACCACCTGCCGGGCCCTTCTTTCGCGCCCACCATCGCGCCTGACCCCCGCGCATACCCCGCCCGGCGAGGGCTGAACGGCCGCTCAGGGGAGGGGAGGCGGGGGTTTTCCCCGGTCTGTTGCAATGCTTTGCAATGTGTGTTGACACGTCTCCGTTCATCATCAATTATCCTCAATGAGGAATGGTCGATGGCGGATATTAAAAGCCAGCCATCGCCATGAAGGACAAGGGGCGCGATGAAGCGCCCTCAAGGGGAGAGAGGCGTTGCACAGCTTTGCGATGCATTTGATCTCCCTTCCGCAAGTTTGTTTTGGGGGAATCCATGAGCCAGCATGACGCGACCACGGTTCCGGCGGTTTCAGGGAGCCGGTGGCGCTACAAGCTCAAACTGGCGATGCGCGAGCCGGCCACGCTGATCGGCCTGGTGATGGCCGCGCTGTTCATCTATCTCATCGCCGTTCCGATCATTTCGATCCTGAGCGATGCGGCGACGGTGCAGTTCGGCGACGAGCGCCGCACGCAGGCGGAAGTGGGCACGCATACGCTCTATTATCTGCAGCGCGCCTTCACCTCGCCCGTGGCCTTCGATCTTTTCTGGGAGCCGCTGTTCAACACGCTCAAGGTAGCCTTCGGCGCCATCGTCATTTCGGTGGGGGTGGGCGGAGTGCTGGCCTGGCTGGTGGCGCGCACCGACCTGTTCGGCCGGCGCTGGTTCGCCACGGCGCTGATCGTGCCCTACATGCTGCCGGCCTGGACGTTCGCGCTGGCCTGGACGACCCTGTTCAAGAACCGCACCGTGGGCGGCCAGCCGGGCTGGCTGGAAGCGATCGGGATCACGCCGCCGGACTGGCTGGCCTATGGGCAGGTGCCGATCACCATCATCCTGGCGCTGCATTACACGCCCTTCGTCATCCTGCTGTTCGGTTCGGCCCTGCGCCGTTTCGACAGCCAGCTCGAAGATTCGGCGCGCATCCTGGGCGCCCCCGGCCGCCTGGTCGCCTGGCAGGTCATCATGCCGCTGATGCGCCCGGCGCTGATGTCGGCCGTGGTGCTGATCTTCGCCAAGTGCCTCGGTGAATTCGGCGTGCCCTATGTGCTCGGGCTGCCGGTGAAGTTCGACGTGCTGGCGACCTCGCTCTATCGGTCCCTGAGCTCGCGGCAGACCGGCGTCGCCGGGGTGCTCGCCGGCGCCATCATGCTGATCGGCGTGCTGGCCATCCTGGTGGACGGCTATCTCGCCCGCGAAGCCCGCCGTTTCGTGACCGTGGGGTCCAAGGGATCGATGAACCGCGTTTCCCGGCTGAAGAAGTGGCGCCTACCGGCCACGGGCTTCGCCACGCTGATCTTCATCGTCTCGGTCGGCCTGCCACTGCTGACGCTGGCCCTGTCCACGGTGATGCGCCGCCCCGGCATCTTCGAGTGGTCGAACTTCACCCTCGATTTCTGGATCGGCCAGGACCTGCCCACCGTGGCCATGCGCACCGGCATCCTGCTCAGCCCCGACCTGTGGCGGGCGGCGCTGAACACCATCGTCATCGTGGGCACGGCGTCCATCTGCTCGGGCATCCTGGGCATCCTGACCGGCTATGTGGTGGTGCGTTCGAACCTGAAGTCGCTGTCCTTCTTCATGCGGCAGGTCACCTTCATGCCCTATCTGGTGCCCGGCATTGCCTTCGCGGCGGCCTATCTGTCGCTGTTCGCGGTGCCGCGCGGCCCGGTGCCGGCGCTTTACGGCACCTCCCTGATCCTCATCCTGGCGCTGATGGCCGACCAGATGCCCTATGCCTCGCGGGCCGGTATCTCGGCAATGATGCAGCTGGGCAAGGACCCCGAGGAAGCCGCGCAGATCGTTGGCGCGAACTGGTTCCGGCGCATGCTCTGGGTGGTGATCCCCATCCAGAAGGGGTCGCTGGTGACCGGCATCCTGCTGCCCTTCATTTCGGGCATCAAGGGGCTGTCGCTCTTCGTGGTGCTGGCCGTGCCGGCGACCGACGTGCTCACGACCTTCTCGCTGCGCCTCGTCGACTACAATTACACACAGGCCGCCAATGCGGTCGTCCTCATCATCGCGGGTCTCGCCTATGGCGGAACGCTGCTTGCGCAGAAACTGACCCGGACCAACCTGGCCGAAGGACTTGGAAGCTGATGCCCGATATCGTTCTGAGCAACGTGCAAAAATCCTATAGCGCGAACTCCCCCAAGGCCGTGAGCGACCTCAACCTGCATATCGGTGACGGCGAGTTCATGTGCCTGCTCGGCCCCTCGGGCTGCGGAAAGACCACGACGCTGCGCATGATCGCGGGGCTGGAAAACCTCAGCGACGGGGAAATCGTCGTCGGTGAGAAAGTGGTCGACAGCCCGGCCAAGGCGCGGTTCATCGGGCCGGAAAAGCGCGGCATGGGGCTGGTGTTCCAGTCCTATGCGCTCTGGCCGCACCTGACCATCGAGCGCAACACCGATTTCGGCCTGCGCCTGCGCAAAATGCCCCGGGCCGAGCGCGAGGAGCGCGTCACCAAGGTGATGAAGGCGCTCGATATCGAGAAATACCGGGACCGCTATCCGTCCCAGCTTTCGGGCGGGCAGCAGCAGCGCGTGGCGCTGGCGCGCATGCTCGCGGTCAATCCCGGCGTGCTGCTGCTCGACGAGCCGCTGTCCAATCTCGATGCGCGCCTGCGCCTGGAAATGCGCGCGGAGCTGAAGCGTATTCATGCCGAATTCGGCACCACCATCGTCTTCGTGACCCATGACCAATGGGAAGCCATGACGCTGGCGACCTCCATCGCCGTGATGAACGAGGGCACCCTCCAGCAGCTCGGCGCGCCCAACGACATCTATGACCGCCCGGCCAATCGCTTCGTGGCGGAATTCGTCGGCAGCCCGCCGATCAACATCCTGGAGATCGGCGCCGGCCACGAACTCGACGAGGCGGTACTTGAATGGCTGCGCCCGCGGCTGGGCGCGCGCAGCGAGGTCGGCTCGGTGGGTCTGCGGCCCGAAGCGGTTCTGTTTTCGGCAAGCGAGACGGCGATCCCGCAGGGCAGCTTCCGCCACGCGGCGGAAGTGGGGGGCATCCTGCCCACCGGCGGCAGCTGGATCATCGAGCTCAAGGTGGCGGGGCGCATCATTTTCGCCACCACCACGGAAGCGCCCAGCATGAGCGGGGGCGAGCAGGTCTGGCTCCATACCCGCCCCACGGCCCTGCATGTGTTCGACAAGGCCGGCAAGCGGCTGGAGGGAGCCGACGAGGCGCTGCAGCGCGCCGCCAGCGGGGTGGCCGCGGTCAAAGGCGCCTGAGGGAATAGTTCCCCAAACACCGATTTCTGGGAGGAAATGTCATGCATAAATATGTCGCAACCGGCCTGGTCCTGGCCCTGGTCTCCGGGCCGGCATTCGCACAGACCAGCGAGCTCGACGCGCTGCTGGAAGCGGCCAAGGCGGAGCCCCCGACCACGGTCTATGCCGTGACCGGCAAGATCGTGGAAACGGCGGAAGCGTTCAGCCTCAAATACGGCTTGCAGGTCACCGGCAAGAAGGTCAACGAATCCGGGCAGATCGACCTGCTGATCCGGGAGCACCAGGCCGGCAATGTCAACGGCTCGGTGTCGCTGGCCTCCGACGCATCGGTCATCATCGCCGACCTGCTCAGCCAGGGCGTGGTGGAGAGCTGGGTGCCCCAGGATATCGAACCGTACCTGCCCGAATCCGCCCGCGATCCGCTGGTCGTGGTCACCGATCCCCATGTCTGGGCCTATAATTCGGAAGCCTATGAGAGCTGCCCCATCTCCAATGTCTGGCAGTTGACCGACCCGGACTGGTCGCGGCGCGTCACGCTCATGGACCCGCTCGACAAGCCGGCCTATGCGGACTGGTTCAACCAGCTGGCCGAACATCACGACGCGGACATGGCCGCCGCCTATGAGGCCCATTATGGCAAGCCGTTCGACGGCGAGCCGGGAACCGCCACCCGCGCCTGGGTGGAGGCGTTTGCCGGCAACGCCCCCCTGATCGGGGACAGCAGCGTGGTCTCGGAGGCCATCGGCGCGCCGGGGCAGGAGAGCCCCTTCTTCGGAATGCTTTCGACCGCCAAGTTCCGCGACAATGAAAGCAAGGGCTTCAGGCTCGCCATCTGCACCGACATGCAGCCGCTTTCGGGCTGGCTTTATCCCGGCCTGGGCGTCATCGCCACCGGCACGCCGGCGCCCAACACCGCAAAGCTCTTCATCCACTACCTGCTGACGCAGGAAGGCATCGATGCCCAGCGCATCGACGGCAAGGTGCCGTCCGACCCGCGCATCGGCCTGCCCGATGACGAGCCCTCGGGCGTGGCCAGCGTCATGGACCAGCTCATGGTCTGGAACACGGCCAGCGCGACGTCCGACATCGAGGCCCGGCAGGACTGGCAGGATATCTGGCGCATGAGCCTGACGCGCTGAACATCTTTCCCGGTGCGTCGATGAGGAAAGGCGCACCGGGTTTTCAAGGAGGAACAGGAATGAAACTGAGAACGATTACCGCCGGAGCGGGGCTCGCCCTTCTGGTGGCGGCAGGAGCGGTGGCCCAGGATTTCGACCTGGACGCGCTGATCGAGGCGGCAAAAGCGGAGCCGCCGCTCACCATCTATGACAGCACCGGCAAGATCGTCGACATGGCCGAGAGCTTTGCCGCCAAATACGGCATCGAGGCCACGGGCACCAAGTCCAAGGCCACCGCCCAGATGGAAACCATCATCCGCGAAGTGCGCTCGGGCAATGTGCAGACCGACGTGTCGCTGATTTCGGACCCGGCGGCGGTGATCGGGCAATTGCTGCCCTCCGAATTCGTCGAGAGCTGGGTGCCGCCCGATCTCGAGGCGGATATTTCGCCCGAGGCGCGCAATCCGCTGCTGGTGGTGTCGAGCCCCAACGTCTTCACCTACAACACCGCCCTGTTCGACACCTGCCCGATCACCAATATCTGGCAGCTGACCGAGCCCGAATGGAAGGGCAGGGTGTCCATGCAGGATCCGCTGGGCAAGCCCAGCTATACCGACTGGTTCAACCAGATGCGCAGCCATGCGGACGACAAGATCGCCGCCGCCTATGAAGCGCAGTACGGAAAGGCGCTGGAAACCGATTTCGACAGCGCCACCGAAGCGTTCGTCGCGGCGCTGGCCGCCAATGGCCCGCTGCTGACCGATTCCGATTCCTCCGCCGCCGAGGCCGTTGCGGCTCCCGGGCAGACGGAACCCTTTGTGGGGCTGGTCTCGGTGGCCAAGTTCCGCGACAATGAAGGGGCCGGCTTCACGCTGGGCCTGTGCGCCGGCATCGATCCGATCATCGGCTTCAGGAATGCCACGGTCGGCGTGATCGTCAAGGGCACCAACAGCCCCAATGCCGCGCGCCTGTTCATCCATTACGCGATGACCGCCGAGGGCATCGGCCCGCAGGCGCAGGATGGCAAGGTTTCCTACAATACCACGGTGGGCCTGCCCGACGACGAGCCCTCGGGAGTGGCCGACCACCTCGATGAAGTGCTGCTCTACGATCCGGCAACCGGCCTCGACGACTGGGAAACCCGGCAGGACTGGCAGGACTTCTGGCGCATCCACTACGAGCGCTGAGCTGATTTCAGAGGCGGGCGGGGTGTTTCCCCGCCCGTTTCTCCCATGGGCCCTTGCGGCCGCGCCGACGCAGATGACGGGGAATAAGCGGCGGCCGGGGCTCTTGCGCGTATTTGCATAACTCCAGCAGAATTGCGGCTAAATGTCTGCAAAATTAGGTTGCACAGCTTTGCAACATTGCGCAGAGTAGCGCCAAGAAGGAATCTCAAGAATGACACTTGATGCGCTCGCGCTCGATGCCCGCGAATTGTTTTTGGCGACATTGACGAAGGAGGCGGCCGAGATCGCCCTGGACGGCTTCCACCGCCAGGCCGGCGCCGCCGTCAGCCTGAAAGGGCCGCAGGACTATCTGACCGAGACGGATGGCCGGGTCGAGGAATTCCTGCGCGGGCGGATCGCGCAAGCCTTTCCCGAAGACGGTTTTCTGGGCGAGGAAGGGGGCGGCGTGCCGGGGGCGCAGGCCTGGGTGGTCGACCCCATCGACGGCACGGCGAATTTCGCGCGCTCCATCCCGCATTTCTGCATTTCCATCGCCTTCGTCGCCAATGGCACGGTGCAACTGGGTTCCATCGTCAACCCGGTGCTGAACGAGACCTATCTCGCCCGCGCCGGACGGGGCGCGACGCTGAACGGCAAGGCCATAAAGGTTTCGGGCGTCACGAATATCGCGGCCTCGTCGGTGGAGATGGGCTGGTCCAACCGCCGCCCCCTGGCCAGCTATGTCTCGGCCATAGAGAGCCTGTTCCTGGCGGGCACCAATGTGCGGCGATCGTCCTGCGGGGCGCTGGGGCTGGCCTATGTCGCCGACGGGCGCAGCGACGCCTATGCCGAATTGCACATGAACCCCTGGGACTGCCTCGCCGGCCTGCTGCTGGTGAAGGAGGCGGGCGGGACAACGGGCCCGTTCCTGTCCGTCGGCGGGCTTGCCGATGGCGCGGGCGTGCTTGCCGCGACCCCCGGCGTGGCCGAAATCATGTCGGCCGCGACCGGAATCGCGCTTCAAGAGGGGCAGGATTTCCTGCCCGACACGGAATTGCAGAGAAAGAGGACAGCATGAGCGAGAAAGTGACACCACGCTACGACAGGCCCCATATCAGCAAGGTGTATGAAAACCTGCCCGGCTATGGTGTCGATCTCTATGTGGGGGGCAGGGAAGGGGCGTCCGACGTGCCCCTGCTGCTCGCAAACGGCATTTCCACGGTCCTCAACACGGCCGTCAATCTCGATTTCAACTATGTGGCGCAGCCCGACGAGGTGTCCCATGACAGCCGCGTCGGCTATGGCGCGGCGCCGATCCGCTATTACAAGCTGGGCATTGTCGATGGCCCGGGAAACCCCGACACGATGATGCTTGCGGGCTATTACCAGTTGCGCGGGGCGCTGGACCAGGTGCTGCCCGAGCGCCCCAGCTATCCCACACGCGCTCGCGGCAATGTGCTGGTCAACTGCCGCGCCGGCCGGTCGCGCTCGGTGGTCCTGGCCTCGCTTTTCCTGCACCTGCATATCCCCGCCCAGTTCCCGCGCCTGGACGATGCGCTGGATTATGTCCGGGAAAAGCGTGAGCTGCGCCCCGACGAATGGCACGAAACCCCCAAGCCCATGCTGATCGCGGCCGCGCAGCGCACGGCCCATTGGGTGCATCTGGTCGAGTCCGACCGCGCCGTCGAAGAAGGTGTTGCCGGGGCCACCGCTTGATCCGTTTCGCCGTCATCGCCGACCCGCATGTGCATGATTGCGGCTGGGCGCCCTCGGGCGCCGGGCTGTCCCATGCCGTGCGCAGTCTGGCGGAAACGGGCAAATCCACCCGGGTGTTCAACGAAAGCATCCCGGCCTTCCGGGCGGCGCTCGACATCGCCGTGGAGGCCGGCGTCGAACTGGTGCTGCTGGTTGGAGACCTGACCGATGACGGCCAGCGCCCCAATGTGGAAGCGGCGCTGGCCATCCTTGCCGAATACCGCGCCAGACATGGCCTGCGCGTGCTGGCGACGCCGGGAAACCACGATTTCTTCGCCCTTGCCGGGAGGCCGCAGCGCAAGACCTTCCTCAACGAAGCCGGAGACGGCGTGGTCGTGGACAGCCGTTCCTGCCCGGAGGCTGCAACGCTGGGCACGCCCGAAGGGCTGGCGCTTCTTTGCGGGCTGGGCTTCCTGCCCGACCCGTCCGACCTGCACTGGGAGACGCCCTTCGGCAGAGGGGCGGACTGGCGGGAGCGGCATTATCCGGTCGCCAGCCCCGGCGGCACGGCCCGCTGCCAGATGATCGACTCTTCCTATCTGGTGGAGCCGATCGAGGGCTTGTGGGTGGTGTCCATCGACGCCAATGTCTGCGTGCCGCGCGACGAAATGACCAGCCTCGAGGACCCGGAGCAGTTTTTCGATCCCGGCAAGGCGGGATGGGACGCGGTGCCGGCGCATCGGGGACACCTGCTGGCCTGGCTGGCGGATGTGGCGAGCCGCGCCCGGGCCCTGGGCAAGCATCTCGTTGCCTTTTCGCATTATCCGCCGCTCGACGTGCTGGGGGGCAGCACGGACCGGGAGATTCCCGTTTTCGGCCGCAAGGGGCTGGCGGCGCGCATGCCCGACCCGGCCATTGCCGAGGCGCTCGCCGCCACCGGGCTTTCGCTGCATTTTTCCGGCCATCTGCACGTCAACGACACGGCGCTTCATGCCTCGGAAAAGGGGCGCTTCGTCAATATCGCCGTTCCCTCGCCGGTCGGCTATGGGGCGGCGGTCAAGATCGTCGCGCTGGACGCCGGGGAGAGCCATGTGCGCACCGTGCCGCTGCGCAAGGCTGCCGGGCATGACGGGGCCTTTGCGCTCTATCGGGCCGAGGCGGCGCGCAAGGGGGAGGCCGCGCCGGCGATCAGCGGGGCGGCGGACCATGGAGAGTTTCTCGACCACCATCTGCGCCACCTGGTGCAGCAGCGCTATCTGGCGACGGAATGGCCGCGCGACATGGCGGATTTCGTTATGATGTCCAGCACGGCCGACCTGATGGCGATGCTGGACCTGGACGCAGGGGACGCGCCGGTGTTCCCGCTCGTCGCTTTCGTGGAGGACTGGTATCGGTTCCGCAAGGCTGGCCTGCTGGCCGCGGCCGACGTGGCGCCGGACCGCCTGCGGTTTTATCGCGCGCTATGCGCCCGGCTTCGCCCGGCGGGACGGGAGGGGCTGGCGGCGCGCATGGAAACCGTGGTGGAACTGCTGGACATCTATATGAACCGGCTGCCCAATGGCGATTTCACCATCCTGCCCTCCATGCAGGTCGTGCCCGCTTCCCGAGATCTTTCGCCGTCTCCTTGAGATCGAGCGCCGCTGACCCGGAAACGCTCCTGCGGCGCGCCGTCAGGGGCGAACGGTCTTCCGCCAGACGACCTGGGTGGACAGAAGCGCCGGCGGGCCCGGCTCGCTCTCTTCCTTTTCCACGATGGACGCGATCAGGTCGGCGATTTCCTGCATCGGCTGGCGGAAGGTCGTCAGCTCATAGCCGAGCCAACTGGATTCGGGGATGTCGTCGAAACCGATCACGCACAGATCCTGCGGGATGCTCATGTGGAATTCGACCCGCGCCACGTCCATGAAGCCCAGGGCCAGAAGATCCGTGACGCAGAAGACCCCTTCGGGCCGCCGGGAGGTGGCCAGGAGCTGGCGGGCGCTGTCGGCGCCGGCCTTGTAGCCGGTGGGGCCGGAACGAGAGACCACGGCCTCCAGCCCGTTCTCCGCCGCCGCTTGCAGGAAGACCCTCTCGCGGCTGGCCAGCCCGGGCGTGCCCGCGGTGGAGCTGACCACCGCCACCCTCGTGCAGCCGGCCCGCTTGAGCATGAGGCAGGCCTCCATGGCGGCGTTTTCGTTTTCCACCGAGATGAATTCGGGCCCGTCTATGGGGTCGGCCCGGTTGATGAGGATGACGCGCTGGCCGTTTTCCAGGCAGGTATTGACCAGCGAGGCGGGCGGGGTGCCGGAAATGAACACGGTGGCATCGGCCCGGTAGTTGAGGGTCTGCCGCAAGGCGGCCTCGACGCTGTCGGCCTGGCCGGAGGTGTTGAGCACCATCACCACCTTGCCGATGGCCTGAAGCCGGCGCGTGATGACCTCGACGATCGACGCCTGGAAAGGCGCCTGCATCTCGGCCACGATCAGGCAGACTATGCCGGTGCGGTGCCAGAGCAGGCCACGGGCCAGATGATTGACGTGATAGCCCAGTTGCGCCGCCGCCGCGAGCACCTTGGCGCGCGTCTCGGGCGACACGCTGGCGCCGTCGGTGAAAGCGCGCGAAACGGCGGAACGGGACACGCCGGCCAGCTTGGCCACCTTGTCGGCGCTGACCGAGGCTTTCCGCGTCTTCGTCTTCTGCCTGGACATGTCCGTCGCTCCTGCGCCGACTGCGCTGTTGCACAATTTTGCCGTCAACCCGTTACCCGAGAGTTTTGGTCCTGCCTATCCCGAACCGCAAGCAAAACCGCCAAAAACCTAAAAATGCGGTTTGCGCCAGCCGGCGCAGGGCGGCGGAAAACCCTAGCAGGACCGGGATTGTATTGCAAAGCTGTGCAAATCATGCCAGCTTTCCACGCTGTTTCCTTCAAACGGCCGGGAGCGAGGGCAGGACCTTGGAATCCACCATCAGACTTGTCGATCTGCTTGGCGCGGCAGCCCTGCTGCTGTGGGGGCTGCGCATGATTAAGACGGGCGTGCTGCGCGCCTATGGCGCGGCGCTGCGCCAGCGACTCGGCCGCAGCACCGCGAACCGATTCCTCGCGGCCTTCTGGGGGTTCCTGGTCACGCTCGGGCTGCAATCGAGCACGGCGACCGCCGTCATCATCGCCTCGTTCACCTCGCGCGACATCATCCGGCTGCAGCCGGCCCAGGCCATGATGCTGGGCGCCAATTTCGGCACGGCCGTCGTGGCGCTGATCCTGTCCGCCGATATTCACTGGGTCGGCAGCGCGCTGCTCTTTGTCGGGGTGGTGCTGTTCTCGTCCTCCCAGAGCAATCGCAACCGCAATCTGGGCCGGGCGATCATCGGGCTGGGGCTGATGCTGCTGGCCCTGCAATTGCTGGGCAGCGCCACCGAGCCGCTGCGGGATTCGGAGACCGTCATCACCGTGCTGTCGGCGCTGGGCGATGCGCCGGTCTTCGCCCTGCTGCTCTCGGCCGTGCTGGCCGTGCTGGCGTCTTCCTCCCTCGCGGTGGTCATCCTCGTCATGATGCTGGCCGTGGCGGGCGTGGTCGAGCCCGTGCTGGCGCTCTGGCTGGTTGCGGGCGCCAATCTGGGCGGGGCGATCCCGCCTTATCTCGCCGTGAGGGGGGAGGGGCTGCCGGCGCGGCGCCTGACCCTGGCGAACCTCTTGGTACGCGCATCCGGCGCGCTGGTGGTGCTGATTTTCGCCCAGCCGATCGCCGCCTTGCTCGAGATGGTGGTGCCCGCGCCTGCCGCCTTCGTCGCCTCGGCGCATCTGGGGTTCAGCGCCGTGCTGCTGGTGGTGTTCCTGCCCCTGGTCGGGGCGGTGACGAAGCTGGCCGAGTTGCTCCTGCCCGAAAAGGCGGATGCGGACAATGGCCCGGGGTCCTATCTGGACGAGGGGCTGATGTCGTCGCCCGACATGGCGATAGCCGTCGCCGCGCGCGAAACCCTGCGCATGGGCGATCTGATCGGCGCCATGCTGGACCAAACCCTGATTTCGCTGCGCGAGGCCGACGAGACGCCCTATGCGCAGGTATCGCGGCTGGAATCGGAAGTGGACCGGCTGCACGAGGCCATCAAGCTCTATGTGGCGCGCCTCAGCCGGCTGGACCTCGAACAGGACGATGCCCGCAGGGCGGACGAGGTGATGTCCTATGCCATCAATCTCGAGCATGTGGGGGACATCATCAAGCGCGGGCTGGCGGAAATCGCCGCCAAGAAGGCCCGCAAGAAGCTGTCCATGTCGGCCGAGGGACTGGCCGAAATATCGGAATTCTTCGAATATACCCGGGAAAACCTGCAAATGGCGCAGGCCATTTTCATGTCGCGCGACCCCGATATCGCCAAGCGGCTGCTGGCGCACAAGATCGAGATCCGGAAATTCGAAGCCCGCTCCTCGGACCAGCACATGGCCCGCATGCGCGCCGGCCGGATGGAAAGCCTCGAGACCAGCTCCATCCACCTCGACCTGCTGCGCGACCTCAAGCGGGTCAACGCGCATCTGGCCTCGGTCGCCTATCCGATCCTGGAGGAAATCGGGCTGCTCGAGGAAAGCCGCCTGCGCGACCTCAAGGCGAAATAATCCGAAGCCGGGCAGGCTGATGGCAACTCGGGGCGGTTTTGCCGTCGCCGCGCAGGCCTGCTGCTCTTTAGACTCGGTTGCAACGGTTTGCATCATTCCTCTTTTTGAGGATAAATTTTTCATCCTGTAGTTTTGTAAGATATTGATATTCAATAATTTTAGTTGAAAGCATGCAACGAGAGTCTTGTTGCAATCAATTGCATTGCAGTCCATGCTTCGGGGTGCGGGGCAAAGGCCAAGACGCCTCCGCATCTGGTTTCGGCGCCGCGAGAGGACGGGGCGCAACCCTGAGGAGGAAAAGAGTTGAACAGGAAATATATTCGCGCATTGCAGGTATCGGCCTTGGCGTGCCTCGTCTCCATGCCGGCCATGGCGCAGGAGCTCGACCTGGACGCGATGATCGAGGCGGCGAAAAGCGAGCCCGCCCTGACCATCTATGACAGCACCGGCAAGATCGTGGACATGGCCGCCAATTTCGAGGCCAAATACGGGGTCAAGGCCATCGGCCAGAAGGTTTCGGCCAACAGCCAGCTGGAAATGATTATCCGCGAAAGCCAGGCCAATAACGTGATCGGCGACGTGGCGCTGATTACCGACACGCCGGCCGCGCTGGCGCAGTTGTTGCCGAACGGCTTCGTGGAAAGCTGGGTGCCGCCGGACCTGGCGGAAAAGATCCCCACCATGTTCCGCAATCCCCTGGCCATTTCCACCAATGCCAATGTGTGGGCCTACAACACCGAGGTTTACGACACCTGCCCGGTGACCAATATGTGGCAACTGACGCAGCCGGAATGGCGCGCCAAGGTGGCCTTCGTCGATCCGTTGACCAAGGGCACCTATACCGACTGGTTCAACCAGATGGAAACGCATGCCGATGCCGAGGTCGCGGCTGCCTACAAGGCGCAGTTCGGGACCGATCTGGACACCAGCGCCGAAAGCGCCACCCGGCAGTGGATCAAGGCCTTCGCCGCCAATGCCCCGCTGGTGACCGATGGCGACGATCCGGTTGCGGAGGCCGTTGGCGCGCCGGGGCAGGCCGAGCCCTTCTTCGGGATGCTCAGCTCCGCCAAGTTCCGCGACAACGCCGACAAGGGCTACAAGCTCGGCCTGTGCGCGGAGATGACGCCCTGGGTCGGCTGGACCTATACCAAGCTGGGCCTGATGGCCACCAAGACGGACAGCCCCAGCGCCGCGCGGCTGTTCATCCACTATATCCTGACCGAGGAGGGCATTGCCCCGCAGGTTCAGGACGGCAAGATGTCCACCAATTCCGACGTGAAGATTCCCGATAGCGAACCGTCGGGCCTGGCCGCCCATCTCGATGCGCTGCTGCCCTATGATGCCTCCACGGGCCTGGAGGATTGGGAAACCCGGCAGGACTGGCAGGATTTCTGGACCATCAACTACAAGAAATAAGCCCAGTGGCGGCCTCGGAAACGGGGCCGCCATATCCGTTCGGCCCGTGCCGGAACGCTGACAGACATGAATTGAGAGATGACCGTGCCGCTCGACCCGCAAGACGCCCCCCTCCAGGACACCCTTCTCGAAGACTCCACGCATTTGATGGAAATCGCCAGGAAGGCCGCCCTGGAAGTGGGCCCGGCCCTCAGGGACGCCTTCCGCTCCAAGATGGCGGTGGACTACAAGGTGGATCTGCATGACGTGGTCACCGTCCACGACAAGCAGAGCGAGGCCACGATACGCGACTACATCCTTGCGGCAGCGCCCGATTCCACCCTTCTGGGCGAGGAAGGCGGCAGCGTGGGGCAGGGGCGCGTTCAGTGGTATGTCGACCCCATAGACGGAACCTCCAATTTTGCCCGGGGGCTCGCCTTCTGGTGCGTCTCCATCGGCGCCGTCATCGATGGCGAGATCGTGGCCGGCGTGGTTTACGACCCGGTGGCCGGGCACATGTTCTCCGCCAACCGGCACGGCGTATGGCTCAATGGCGAGGCGATCCGGTCGCGCGCGGCCGCGGACGAAACGCATGCCACGCTCATCACCGGCTACCCCGTGGCCCGTGATTTCCGGCTCGATGGCAAGGAGGTGGCGCTGGCCCGTTTCGGCGAGCTGGCGGAGACGTTCTCCACCCTGCGCCGGCCGGGCAGCGCGGCTTTGACCCTGGCGCATGTCGCCGCCGGGTGGTGCGACGCGGCGGCCGGCTTTGGCGTCAATCCCTGGGACGTCACCGCCGCCATCCTCATCCTGCGCAATGCCGGCGGCAGCTATCGGCCGCTGACGCTGGGCAAGGTGCCCGGCGGGTCCGCCGCCAATCTGTGCCCCGGCTATGTGGCCGTGGGGGCGGGCGGCCATTACCCGACCCTGGACCGGGTTGCCGACGCCATCAACGCCCAGCGCGAGCGCTAGTCGCCGGCCGGCGACGGGCCTGCCGGCGCGCGAGCCACGCCATGGGGGAGGTTGCGGAGTTGAGTCCGTATTTCCCCATAAGCCCTTGATATTAAAGGTAACGTAAATTCCGCTCTTGGTTTCCGGCGCGGGCGCAAAACCGCTAGGGCTAGGCCGTTCTTGGTCTGGCGGAGTGCGGGATGTGTGGACGTCGGGTAAAGCGGAAATCGGCCGGGGCGGACGTGGCCTGAGGCGGCGGCCGGCGGAGCGGCGGCGGGTTGGCGCGGCGCAGAGGCCGGCGCCGCGTCGCTATCCACGCGTCGAAACGGTGAGCATGGGCGGGCTGCCGGTGGCGCGGCTCGATCGCCACCAGACGGCGGCGCTGATGGTGGCGCTGGCCACGCGCTATCGCCGCCGGGACCGGCCCTGGATCGCCACCAGCGTCAACGGGCAGGTGCTTTCGGAAGCGGCGCGGCATGACGATCTGCGCGAGGCCATGCTTTATGCCGACATCATCAGTTGCGACGGCCAGCCGCTGGTGATGGCCAGCCCGATGGTGGCGGGCGCCCGGCTGCCCGAGCGGGTGGCGACCACCGATCTTTTCCACGATGTGGCGCGGCTGGCCCGCACGCGCCCCTGCACCATGTATTTCCTGCGGGCGAGCGCGGCGGAAAATGCCCGCGCCATGGCCCGAGTGCGCCGTCTCTATCCCTATCTGCGCATATTGGGGGCGGCGCATGGCTATCGGGACCATGCCGGCTGGATCCGGCAGGTGCGCGAGATCGACCGGCTCGGCCCCGACATCGTCTGGCTGGCGCTGGGCGTGCCACGCGAGCAGGAATTCTACATGCGCTTTGCCCATGCCATGCCCAATGTCGGGCTCATCAAGACCAGCGGCGGGTTGTTCAATTTCCTTTCCGCCTCGGCGCCGCGCGCGCCGCAATGGATGCAGGAGCGTGGCCTGGAATGGGTGTTCCGCATGGCGCGCGAACCGCGCCGGCTGATGCTGCGCTACCTGACCACCAGCCCGCATGCGCTGGTGCTGATGCTGACCCGCCGCAGCCGCCGCCGCGACGAAAAGCGGTTGGGCGGCGATATCGGCGTCGGGGGATAGCGCTCAGGTTCTGCCGAATTCGTCCTCGAAACGGATGACGTCGTCTTCGCCGAGATAGGAGCCGGTCTGGACCTCGATGAGCTCGAGCTCGACCTGGCCGGGATTGTAGAGGCGGTGGAGGGTGCCGGGCGGCACGTAGGTGGACTGGTTTTCCTCCAGCATGGTCACCGCGTCATCCAGCGTGACCTCGGCGGTGCCGCGCACCACGATCCAGTGTTCGGCGCGATGGATGTGCTTTTGCAGGCTGATGCGGCAGCCGGGCCTGACAAAAAGGCGCCTGACCTGGAAGCCCTCTCCGCTCAGCACCGCGGCGAAGCCGCCCCAGGGGCGGAAGGCGGTGACGTGGGTTTCGGTAAGCGCGCGGGTGACGGTATCGGCGCGCAATTGATGCACCAGCGCGCCGATGCGGGCGGTCTCGGCGCGGGGCGCGATATAGACGGCGTCGGGCGTGGCGATGACGGCGAGCCCTTCCAGGCCGCTGACCGCGACATGGGCGCGATCGCTGATGACCAGGCAATTGCCGGCCTGGTCGAGCGTGACCGGGCCCTGCACCACATTGCCGGCGGGGTCATGGGGGCCGTTGCGCCAGACTGCGTCCCAATTGCCCAGGTCGGACCAGTGGAAATCCACCGCCACCATGGCGGCGCGGGTGGTCTTTTCGAAAATGGCGTAATCGACCGAAATATCGGGAACCCGGACGAAGGCTTCGGCGCCCAGGCGCACGAAGTCGAAATCGCTCCGGGCGGAAGCCAGCGCTTCCCGCGCCGCCCGGAAGATCCCGCCGGCCAGCACGCGGCATTCATCGAGAAAGGTGCCGGCGCGCATCATGAACATGCCCGAATTCCAGAAATAGCCGCCTTCGGCCAGCATGGCGCGGGCGCGGTCGGCGTCCGGCTTTTCGACGAAGGCCTCCACCGGGGCGGGGCAGCCGCCCAGGCGCGCGGTGGAGCGGATATAGCCGAAGCCGGTTTCGGCATGGGTGGGGTGAATGCCGAAGGTGACGAGGCTTCCGGCCATGGCGCCAACGGCCGCGGTGCGCACCGCCTGCCAATATTGATCGGTGACGTCGATGTCGTGGTCCGAGGGCAGGACATGGAGAAGGCTGTCGGGCCCGAAGCTCGCCTCGACCCGCAGGGCGGCAATGGCGATGGCCATGGCGGTGTTGCGCGCCACCGGCTCGAGCAGGATATGGCATTGCGGCAGGCCCAGCTCGGCCACCTGCTCGGCGACGGTGAAACGATAGGCGGCATTGGTCATGACTACGGGCGGAGCATAAAGGGCCGGATCGGCCACGCGCCGCAATGTCTGCTGGAACAGGCTGCCAGCGCCGCTGAAGGGCAGAAACTGCTTGGGACGCGCGGCTCGCGACATCGGCCAGAGTCGCGTTCCTTGTCCGCCAGCCAGAACGACTGGGACGATAACGCCGGACATGACTTCCTCAAATTATAATCGGGGTAATAATTGAGTAAAATCGAGTGAAGCATCGCCGGGGCGGAAAATCCATTGCTCGGGGAAATTTATATTTTTCCGCACCGTTCCCGCTTCACTTTTCCACAGCGTGCAAATGCTTGCAGAGGGCCGTGGGCGCTGGGATCAGGCCCGGGTGGGGAGGGGGGCGAAATCGAGCTGGTCGATCTCGCTCAGCGTCTTCATCAGCAGGCCCATGAAGATCGGCTCCCGCTCGTCGTGATGGGCGACGATCCGCGGCAGGCCGTTGACGCGGCAGACCAGGGCGGCTGAAAGGGCGGCGCGGATTTCGCCCTGCATGAGGCCGAAGGCGCGGGCGCCTGGGCCGACGACGAGAATATGGGACGGATCGAACACCGCCATCATGCGGCTCAGCCCCCAGCCGATGGCGCGGCCGGCCTGGTTGAAGGCATGGGTGGCGGCGCGGTCGCCGGCTTCGGCGCGTCCGATCAGCCCGTCATATTCCTGCGCCGGCACGGTGGGGGCGGGATGGGCGGTTTCGGGCACGGAATAGGCGGTGCGCAACACGCCGTAATCGGCGGCATAGGCCTCGATGCAGCCGCGCATGCCGCAGCGGCAGAGGGCGCCGTTGGGCATATGGTTCATATGGCCGAACTCGGTGGCCCCGCCATTGCCCTGGCCGATGCTCTGGCCGCGAAAGGTCATGCCCATGGCGACGGTGGAGCCGACGAAGACGGTGGCGACGCTGGCATCGTGCAGGGCCGGATCGAGCCAGCGCGCGCCTTCGGCGAGCAGCCGCCCGCGCTTGTGGAGGGAAACCGGCAGGCCCAGGGTTTCGGCCAATTGGTGGACGAAGGGCGCCTGGGCCAGATGGGCGATGGGCGACCAGACCAGCCCCTCGTCATTGCGTCCCAGAATGCCCTGGACGGAAATGGCGACGCGGCGCAGCCCGGCCATGGCCACGGGGTTGCGGCTGGCCAGCAGCTCCAGCCGCTCGGCGAAAAAGGCGGTGGCCGGGGTCTGGGCGAAAGTGGTGGGGGTGACGGGCGTTTCGATGCGATCGACCAGCACGCCGCCATAATCGACCAGCGACAGGCGGGCGCGGTTGACGTCGACCTCGAACAGGGCGGCGGCGCCAGCCCGGCGATCGAAGCCCACCAGCGTGGCCGGGCGGCCGCGGGCGCGGCCATCGGCGCGCGGCTCGGCCTCCAGCTCGGCAATGAGCTGCTGGTTGATGAGATCGGTGGTGATGGCGGTGATGCTGGCGTGGCTCAGCCCGGTGCCCGTGGCCAGGGCGGTGCGCGATTGCGGCCCCTGCATGCGCAGGGCCCCCAGAACGAGTCCCCGGTTCTGACGCCGGACACTGTCGCTATCGCTGACGTTCCGCGCCAAGCAACTCACTCCACTTTCGCGGTGAACACACCATTCCTGCTTCCATTGTGCAATGGGTATTTATTTCGGGTGTCAAAATTGAAGTTGACACGGTGCGCGCCGGCATGCCACTGGTTTTTTCGAGCATTGAAATAATGCTCAGGGCGCTGGTGGAGGGTGCCCGCTGGGGCGAAGCCACCGGCACGAATGCGGGCAGGGGACTGCCCGCCAGGGAGGACAGACATGAACAAGATTCTCACGGTCCTGCTGTGCACGACCGTCATCAGCGGTTTTGCCGGCGTGGCGCAGGCGCAGGACGGGCTGACCATCGGCGTTTCCTGGAACAATTTCCAGGAAGAGCGCTGGAAGACCGACGAAGCCGCCATCAAGGGCGTGCTGGAAGCGGCCGGCGCCACCTATATCTCGGCTGACGCGCAGTCGTCCGCCTCCAAGCAGTTGACCGACATCGAAAGCCTGATCGCGCAGGGTGCCGACGCCATCATCGTGCTGGCGCAGGACAGCGAGGCCGTCGGGCCGGCCGTGGCCGCTGCCGTGGCCGAGGGCATTCCGGTGGTCGGCTATGACCGCCTGATCGAAAACCCCGACGCCTTCTACCTGACCTTCGACAACAAGGAAGTCGGGCGCCTGCAGGCCGCCGGCGTCGCCGCCGTGCAGCCGGAAGGCAACTACGTCTTCATCAAGGGCAACTCGGCCGACCCCAATGCCGACTTCCTCTTTGCCGGCCAGATGGAAGTGCTCCAGGCCGGGATCGACGCGGGCAAGATCAAGAATGTCGGTGAAGCCTATACCGACAACTGGAACCCCGAAGTCGCCCAGGCGAACATGGAACAGTTCCTGACCGCCAACGACAACAAGGTCGATGCGGTCGTGGCCTCCAATGACGGCACGGCCGGCGGCGCCATCGCGGCGCTGGCGGCGCAGGGCCTGGCCGGCTCGGTTCCGGTGTCGGGCCAGGACGGCGACCATGCCGCCCTCAACCGCATCGCGCTGGGCACCCAGACGGTGTCGGTGTGGAAGGATGCGCGCGAGCTGGGCAAGAAGGCCGCCGCAGTGGCCCTCGAGCTGGCCGGCGGCAAGGCGCTCAACGAAGTGACCGGCGTCGTGCCCTTCTCGGGCGGGCCGAAGGGCGTGGAAATGAACGCCTTCTTCATCGCCCCCGTCGCCATCACCAAGGACAACCTCAACATCGTCATCGACGCCGGTTGGGTCTCCAAGGACGTGGTCTGCCAGGGTGTTGCCGCCGGCACTGTCGCCGCTTGCAACTAAGCAGGACGCATCAAGGATAATATGACACGATGCGATGCCGCGGCGCAGGCGCTGCGGCATCGTCGTGGAAGGACTGCGCCGCCGTGAGGCCGCGCTGCCCAGCTCGGGAGACAATCCGTGGCAGATCAACAGGCCATACCGTCCAACGCCCACCCCAGCCGCTTCGTGCAAAATCCCCTGCAGCGCTTTCTGATCGCCACCGAGCTGGATACGCGCCTTCTGGGCATGGTCGGGGCGCTCATCATCATCTGGGTGGGATTCAATTTCTTCTCCGGCGGATTGTTCCTGACGCCGCGCAATCTGTGGAACCTGTCGGTGCAGACGGCCTCGGTGGCCGTGATGGTAACCGGCATGGTGCTGGTCATCGTCACCCGCAACATCGATTTGTCGGTCGGCTCCATCCTGGGGCTGGTGGGCATGGTGATGGGGGTGATGCAGACCGATATCCTGCCCGTGCGCCTGGGGCTGGGCCTGGGCCATCCGATGATCTGGATGCTGTCGCTGGCCGCGGGCCTGGCGGTGGGCGTCGCCATCGGGGCCCTGCAGGGCGCCATCATCGCCTATCTGCGCGTGCCGGCCTTCATCGTCACGCTGGGCGGCTATCTGGTGTGGCGGGGCGCGGCGTGGTGGGTGACGGCTGGCCGCACGGTGGCGCCGATGGACCCCACCTTCCAACTGATCGGGGGCGGGCCCTATGGCGCCATCGGCTCCTTCTGGAGCTGGGTCGTGGCCATCCTCGCCTGCGCAGCCATCGTCATCGGGCTCTGGGCCGGACGGCGGCAGCGCCGGCGCTTCAACTTCCCGCTGCGCCCGGTCTGGGCGGAGGCGGCGCTGGCGGTGATCGGCTGCGGGGTGACCCTGGCCGCCGTATCGGTGGCCAATGCCTATCCCTGGCCGGTGCGCATCGCCGAGAATTATGCGCGCAACAATAACATCGTCGTGCCCGAGGGCGGGCTGTTCATCGCTCATGGCATCGCCATTCCGGTGCTGATCGCGCTGGGCGTGGGGGTGGCGATGAGCTTTATCTCCAAGCGCACGCGGTTCGGCCGCTACGTCTTCGCCATGGGCGGCAATCCGGAAGCGGCGGAACTGGCCGGCATCAATACGCGCTGGGTGACGGTGAAGATCTTCATGCTGATGGGGGCCCTCTGCGCCATCGCCGCCAGCATCGCCTCGGCCCGCCTCAACGCGGCCACCAATGCCCTGGGCACGCTGGACGAGCTCTATGTCATCGCCGCGGCGGTGATCGGGGGCACTTCGCTGGCCGGCGGGGTGGGCACCATCGCCGGGGCGCTGCTGGGCGCGCTGGTCATGCAATCGCTGCAATCGGGCATGGTGCTGATGGGGCTCGACAGCCCCCTGCAATCCATCGTCGTCGGCATCGTTCTCGTTTTCGCGGTGTGGCTGGACACGCTCTACCGCCGCAACAAGTACTAGGAGTCCTTGTCATGCTGGACACCAGAACCCCTTTGGTCGAGATGAACGACATCTCGATTTCCTTCGGCGGCATCCGCGCCGTGGACCGGGCCTCCATAGACCTCTATCCGGGGGAAGTGGTGGGGCTGCTCGGGCATAATGGCGCGGGCAAATCCACCCTCATCAAGATCCTTTCCGGCGCCTATCGGCGCGACGCCGGCTCCATCCGCATCAATGGCGAGGACGCCACCATCAACAATCCGCGCGATGCCAAGGCCTATGGCATCGAGACCATCTACCAGCAGCTTGCCGTGGCCGATAATGTCGACGCCGCAGCCAATCTGTTCCTCGGCCGCGAAATCACCACGGCGCTGGGCACGCTGGACGACGCGGCCATGGAATCCAAGGCCCGCGAGGTGATGGGGCGGCTCAATCCCAATTTCCGCCGCTTCAAGGAGCCGGTGAAGGCGCTTTCGGGCGGGCAGCGGCAATCGGTGGCCATTGCCCGGGCCATCCTTTTCAACGCCCGCATCCTCATCATGGACGAGCCCACGGCGGCGCTTGGCCCGCAGGAAACGGCGCAGGTGGGCGAGCTCATCAAGCAGCTCAAATCCGAAGGCATCGGCATCTTCCTCATCAGCCATGACATCCACGACGTCTTCGATCTCGCCGACCGCGTGGTGGTGATGAAGAACGGGCAGGTGGTGGGCAGCGCCCGCACCGGCGACGTGACCAAGGACGAGGTCCTGGGCATGATTATCCTGGGCAAGGTGCCGGCCGGAGCCGAGCCGGGACCGGGAGCCATTGCCGGCTGAGCGACGTTAAGGCAGCACTCTGAGACAGTGCTGTCGAGGGCGCGATGACCAAAAAATCCGGCCGGCCCGTAGCCCGGGCGGCGATCGGGCGGCTGATGCCGCGCCATGCCACTTTGCATGTGGGCCTGCTGGCGGGATGCGTCTGCCTGGCGCTGGGGCTCGGCTTCGCCCCGCGCTATGCGGTGGGAATCGGGGCCAACGGGCTCTTCATCGGTTTTTTGGCCTCGAGCGCGCTCAAGCTGCCGCACTTGAGCGCCGAATACCTGCAGGAGCATGCGCGCGAGGAAGATACCCCGGCCGCCGGCATCGTGCTCATCGTATTGCTGGTGGTGGCGGTGTCCATGGCGCTGCTGATCGCGGCGCTGGCCGGGCGGGAACAGCCGGACCCCGTGCAGGTGGCGCTGGGCGTCGCCTCGGTGCTGCTGGGCTGGTTCACCGTGCAGACCATGGGCGCGCTGCATTACGCCTATGAATATTACCAGGCGCCCGGCGAAAGCAGCGGCGATGCCAAGATGGCCGGCGGGCTGGAATTTCCCGGCGAGGAACCACCCGACGGCGTCGCCTTCCTGTATTTTTCATTCACCCTCGGCACCTCGGTGGCGACATCCGACGCCCTGGTCACATCCAACACCATGCGCGGACGCGTGCTGGTGCATCAGGTCTTCGCCCATCTCTACAACACCATCCTGCTGGCAGCGGCCGTCAACGTGCTGCTGAGCCTGGGCGGGGCGGGGGGATAGGACTTGTGAATGAAGGCGACTTGTGTCATGTTTTAGATGACAAGTGACGCGAGGCATGGAAATGGGACAGTCGGGTTTCGAGGAGATGGCGCAAGCTGGCTTTGGAACCAGGGCCCAGGCGGAGTTCGAAAACGCCGCCAATCCCGTGGCGGAACTGCTGGGGGGACGGCGCGTGCTCAAGCATGCCGTGGCCACCCCGCTCGATGCGCATGAACTGATCGTGGCCGGCCTCCCGGGAGAGGCGCTCAATTTTCTCGAGCGGCGGCTGACCGTCCTCGACACCATGGCCTTCGAAAAGGCCATCGGCATGAGCCTGCGCACGGTGCAGCGGCGCCGGGCCGATCCCTCGCAGGCGCTCAATCCCGAGCAGAGCGGGCGCACGTGGAAATTCGCCGAGATACTGGCGCAGGCCACGCGGGTGTTCGGCGACCAGAGCGCGGCCGAACGCTGGCTGGAACAGCCGGCCATGGCGCTGGACGGGCGGCGGCCGCTCGACCTGCTGGCCTCGCCGGCCGGGGTGGAACTGGTCGAAACCCTGCTCGGGCAGCTCGAATTCGGGGTCTATGTGTGAGCGCACTGGCCGAGGCGCTGGGCTGGAACAGCCTCACCGCCTGGCGGCTCGACCCGGAGCGCCACGCCGAGAGCTGGGACAGCGGGGAAGGGGCCTTCCGCTTCGGCGGACGCTGGAGCCGGCGTGGGGTCCGCGCCGTCTATTGTTCGGTCGATCCGGCCACCACCATATTGGAGGTGGCGGTGCACAAGGGATTTGCGGCGCTCGACCTGGTGCCGCACCGGCTGAGCCTCCTTCGCGTAACCGATCCGCAACGGGTTCACGTGGTCCGGCCGGAAGATATCCCCAATCCCGAATGGCTGCGCCCGGGCCTGCCCTCGGCGGGGCAACAGGCCTTCGGCACGGCGCTGCTGGCCCAGCATGCCTTCGTGCTGTTGCCCAGCGTGGTGTCGCGCCATAGCTGGAACCTGGTTTTCACGGCCGCCGGGGCGCAGGGGCACTATGCGCTGGAAGGCCAGGAGCGGTTCGGGCTCGATACGCGGCTGCATCCGCCGCAAAAAGCGTAACGAATGGATTACGGGAGAATGGCATGGCCGATCCGGTGATTTTCGTCGATGCCGATGCCTGCCCGGTCAAGGACGAGGCGCTGCGGGTGGCCGAGCGGCTGGGGCTGGTGGCGACTCTGGTCAGCAATGGCGGCATCCGCCCCTCGCGCGACCCGATGGTGAAGGTGGTCGTGGTGGGGGCGGGGGCCGACGTGGCCGATGACTGGATCGTGGCGGAAGCCCAGGCCAACGACATCGTGCTCACGGCCGATATTGGCCTTGCCAGCCGGGCCCTGGACAAGGGCTGCCACGTGCTGGGCTTTACCGGACAGCCCTTCACGTCCGCCTCCATCGGCATGGCGCTGGCCATGCGCGACCTCAAGCGGCATCTGCGCGAGACCGGCGAGATCGCCGGGCACAATCCCGTCTTCCGGCCCGCCGATCGCTCGGCCTTTCTCAGCGCGCTGGATACGCTGGGGCGGCGCGCGAAAAAGCTGGCGGGGTAAGGAATCCTTAAGTCCTTGAAAAGCGAACATTAACCATAATCGTAAAAATTGAACCCGGTTGTCATGGAGCTGGGTTCGGGCTGTGTCGCTTTCGCGTTTCGTCTTCTGCCTCATGGCGACCGGTTTCCTGCTTGCGGGCTGCGCCAAGCCGCCCAGCGAGGCGCCGCTGGCCAGTTCCCGCCCCGCCGCCACGGCCGCGCTGGTGACCCAGAGCGTCAGGACGGTGGCCGACCGGGTGGCCGAGCGGCCGATGCCGCAGCGGCTTTTTTCACACGGCACGCTGGCTGGGCGCACACTGGCCGTGGCCAGCACCGCCGATATCGTGCTGCGCCCCGGCGAAGTGGTGCTGACCTTCGATGACGGCCCGCGGCCGGGCAAGACCAATGCCATCCTGGCGACGCTGGCGGATTTCAATGTCCGCGCCACCTTCCTCATGCTGGGGTCTTCCGCGCAGGCGCATCCGGCGCTGGCCCAGCAGGTGGCCAGCAGCGGGCACACGGTGGGCAGCCATACCTATGACCATGTCGATTTGAGCAAATTGAGCCGGCAGGCGGCGTTGGACGAAATCGCCAAGGGCGAAAGCGCGGTGCAGGCGGCGCTGGCCCGGGGCGGGCAGACCATCTCGCCCTTCTTCCGCTTCCCCTATCTGGCCCAGACCGGCTTCTTGCGCACCAGCCTGCTGCACAGCAATGCCGTGGTGCTGGATGTTGATATCGACAGCAAGGATTATTACCGCGACGCGCCGGCGACTATCGTCGAGCGCACCATGGCGCGGCTGCGCACGCGGGGCAGCGGCATCATCCTCTTCCACGACATCCATGCCCGTACGGTGGAGACGCTGCCGCTGGTGTTGGCGCGGTTGCAGGAAGAGGGCTATTCGGTGGTGCGGCTGGTGCCGCGCAGCAGCGGCGTCTTCGGGCGCGACCTTATCACCGCCGCCGCGCCGGATCTTTCCGAAACGCTTTAGGCTTTCGCCGTCTCCCCATCGTCGCGCATCCGCGCCCGCAGATAGGCGAGGGTTCTCACCTCGTCCTCATCCATATGGGGCATGGCGCGGCCGCGCCCCCGGCGCAGGGACCTGCCCTCGGACCAGTCGGCCAGGATGGCGGGGTGGACATAGCTGGAGCGGCAGACGGCGCGGGTATTGCCCAGGCGGGCGGCGACGGCATCAAGCACCGCATTGACCTTGCGGCGGGCCTCGGCCTGGCTGGCGGGCGGGGGTTCGCCGGCCAATAGGCCATAGGCGCCAGAGGTCGCCGCCCAGGTGCGGAAATGGCGAGAAGTGAAGGGGCTACCGGTGAGGGCGGCGATGTAGTCGTTGACCTCGCGCGAGGTGATGGGGTGAAGCCCCGTTTCGTCCTCATACTGGAAAAGGCTCTGCCCCGGCAGGTCCTGGAGGCCGGAGATGAGGCGCGCCATGCGTCGGTCGGTCAGCTCCAGCCGCCATTGCTTGCCCGACTTGCCCTTGAAACGGAAGCGCAGGGCGGGGCCGGCGATCTCGACATGGCGGCTGCGCAGGGTGGTGAGGCCATAGCTGCTGTTGTCGCGGGCATAGCGTGGATTGCCGACGCGGATGAGGCTGTTGTCCAGAAGCCAGACCACGGAGGCGGCCACCAGCGGCAGGCCCATGCGGCGGCGGCGCAGATCGGCCTCGACGCCTTCGCGCAGGCGGGGCAGGGCGCGGGCGAAATCCACCAGCGTCTCGAACTTGGCCTGGCTGCGCTGCCGGGTCCAGAGCGGGTGATAGAGATATTGCTTGCGGCCGCGCTCGTCGCGGCCCGTCACCTGGATATGGCCATTGGGGTCGGGGCAGATCCATACCTCCTCCCAGGCGGGAGGAATGGCGAGCGCCTCGAGGCGCGCCCGCGCATTGGGGGAAAGGGCGTGGCCGGCGGCGTCGCGATAGGTGAAGCCGCGCCCGCGGCGGCGGCGCTGCCAGCCGGGATCGCTATCGCAGGAATAGGCCAGTTCCGCTCCCGCCGGAGCCGTGATGGCCGGCATTTACTGGCCCGGATCGGGGTTGGGCGGGTCGGTCTTGAGCAGGGCATCGGCCTGGCGCTCGCGCAGGCACCGGTCGAGCGCGGCAAACCAGTATTGCTGCTCGCGCCCCTCGGGGCGGCCATCCTGTTCCCAGAGAAAATAGGCAGTTTCCCGGACTGCCCTGTCGAAGAGAGGATCGACCCAGGGGTCCTCGCTCTTGGATGTCACAAATCTGCTCCTGTCGGTCTGGCCCCACAAACCGTCGGCCCGCCAGAGGGCATAACGGCGGGCGGCGCGAATAGCTCCCGCGGGGAACGATCCGGCCCGATCACACTTGTTTCAGCAAAAGGAGAGCGAGATGGAGATTTTCCGCCGCATCGACAGCGCCAGCTCGGCCGCCGACGCTATCATCCTCACCCTGGGGCGCACCGCCCAGGACACGGTCCTGGCCATGGTGGAATGGCCCGAGCGCGGCCAGATGCCGCCGGGGCGGATGGGGCCCATGGCCGTGCCCGGAGCGCTGGCCCTGGCGCGGGAAAAGCGGGATGAGGGTGGATTTGCCGAAATCGCGGTCAAGCTGCCGGCGGAAGATCTGTGGCGCGCCGAATGGGGCGAGCTGCGGCCCGAGGCGGAGGGGCTGAGCGCCGAGGAGACCTATGAACTGGCCAGCGCCACCGAAACGGGGCGCGACGCCTAGAGCTGGTCCTCGTCCTCCTCGACATCGGTGAGATAGACCGAGATTTCGAGGTCGATGCCATGGCCGGCGATGGCGGCGGCGGCGTGGGCGGGCAGGCGCGCCGACATGGATTCGCCCTCCTCGGGATAATCGAAGGCGATGTCGAGCACGGCCCTGCCGATGCTGCGCTCCTCGAGCATGGCGGCGATGGCTGGGCCGGAACGGTCGGCGAAGTCGAGCAGGGCGCGCACCGGATTGGCGGTGGGCAGGTCGATCTGGGCATAGAAGCTGTCTTCGGCGTCCTCGGCCTCATACCGGCTGGTGAGCTGGCGCAGGCGCCGGTCGAGATCGGCCTGGGGCAGGGTGACGCCGGCGAGGCGCAGGGCCATGGCGAAGGGCGCAAACTGGCTCATCGGGATTTTCCGGCGGTGGCGGCGAAGAGGGCAATGGCGGCGGCGTTGGAGACATTGAGCGACTTGATGGGGCCGGGCATGTCGAGCTTGACCATCTCGTCGCACAATTCGCGGGTGCGCTGGCGCAGGCCCTTGCCCTCGGCGCCCATGACGATGGCAAGGGGCTGGTCGGAGGCGCGGGGGGCGAGGCGCTGTTCAGCTTCCGAATCAAAACCCAGCACCAACATGCCGCGCTGCTTGAGCTTTTCCAGCGCGTCACCGAGATTGCGCACCTCGATCATCGGCACCAGGTCCAGCGCGCCGGAGGCCGACTTGGCCATGACGCCGGTTTCCCGCGGCGAATGGCGGGCGGTGGTGATGACGGCATCGGCGCCGAAGGCGCAGGCGGTGCGCAGGATGGCCCCGACATTGTGCGGGTCGGTGATCTGATCGAGCACCACCACCAGGCGCAGCGGGGAAATGTCGTCGAGCCCGAAGCGGCTCACCGGATCGACCTCCAGCGCCACGCCCTGGTGCACGGCATCGGCGCCGAGCAGGCGGTCGAGCTCCTTTGGCGTGGTTTCCTTCACCGGCACCTTGCCGATCTCGCCGGTTTCCCTGAGGCGCATCAGGGCGTTGGGCGTGGCCAGCAGCGCCTTCTTGATGCGGCCGGGATTGTCCAGCGCGGCGCGCACCGTATGCAGGCCGTAAAGATAGACGGGGCCGGTATCGGGATCGTATTTGGGCTTGGGCGGGAATTTGTTGATGCTCATGGCGAAGGCCTATCGCCTTTGCGGCGGGCCAGCAAGCGGGGCATTGGCCGCCAGACCGCCGGGCGCGACGCATTTTCTTGCGGGTCTGCGTCCAAGGGGTGTTGACACTCTCGCTCCCGATCACCATAAACCGCCCGACGATGCGCTCCGGCGCTTCGTATCCTGCCCGGCGACGGTTTAGTGGAGGGGTGGGAGAGTGGTTAAATCCATCAGACTGTAAATCTGACCGCTTAGCGTACACTGGTTCGAATCCAGTCCCCTCCACCAGCGCCGCCCGGCCGATCCGCATCACTGCGGTGCGCCTTTGTCGGTCGCCGACCGGGCGGGTATAGCTCAGTGGTAGAGCAGCAGCCTTCCAAGCTGAATATGCGGGTTCGATTCCCGCTACCCGCTCCATCGACCTTTCCCCACAGTCCTGCTTTTCAGCGATCTCCGGCGACCAGTTTCGCCACGACCGGATTTTCGGCGTGAAGGCCGGCGGCGACGCCGGCGCGGTCGGCCTCGGCCCGGTTCTGGCTCATCTTGCGCTTGCCTTGCAGGCGCGTGATGGGGAGGCGGAAGCCGACAATGCCCTTGAGCTGGGCGCGGATGAAGGGCTCGGGAGCGTCGGCAACGGCCCAGGGCCGGCTGCGGGGCCGCTCATGCAGGTCGGTCAACCGGCTGACGGCATCGAGCAGGCGCGCCTCGTCCTCGAAGAATTCGGGCCGGCCATAAGCGTGGACGGCGACATAGTTCCAGGTGGGGACGACCTTGCCGTGTTCCTGCTTGGAGGGATACCAGCTCGGCGTCACATAGGCCTCGGGGCCGGTGAAGATGACCAGGGCGTCGGTCTCGACGGGGTGCCGCCATTGCGGATTGGCCTTGGCGAGATGGCCGTAAAGGGTTCCGTGCTCGCCTTCGCTCTCGTCCAGGACCAGCGGCAGGGGCGTGGCCAGCAGGCCATCGGGCGACAGGGTCACCATGGTCGCCAGGCGGGCCGCGTGGATGATGCGGCGGATTTCGGCGGGATCGTCTTCGCGGAATGCCGGGGGCGTGTACACGATTATGCTCCTATCGGGCGAAGCGGCGGGCGCCGGCGACGCAGGCAATGACCGCCACGGTGACCAGCAGCATGAGCGGGGTGACCTCTTCGTGCAACAGCGCCGCCGCCAGCGCCAGCCCGAAAAAGGGCTGGAGCAGTTGCAACTGTCCGACAGCGGCAATGCCGCCCAGGGCCAGGCCGCGATACCAGAAGACGAAGCCGATCAGCATGCTGAAGAGCGAGACATAGCCCAGGCCCAGCCAGGCGGGGACGGTGACGGAATCGAATGAGGGCGGCCAGAAGACCGCCATCAGCACCACCATCAGCGGCAAGGCCAGCACCAGCGCCCAGGAGATGACCTGCCAGCCGCCGAGCCGGCGCGACAGCCGGGCGCCTTCGGCATAGCCCAGCCCGCAGGCGATGATGGCGCCGAGCATGAGGCCGTCGCCCAGCGGGGAGGCGGTCAGCCCCTGCGCCAGCGCAAAGCCGATGACGAGCATGCTGCCGAGCAGCGAGAAGACCCAGAAGGCCGGCCGGGGCCGCTCCCCGCCCCGGAGCACGGCGAAGCCGGCCGTGGCCAGCGGCAGCAGGCCGATGAAGACCATGGAATGGGCCGAGGTCACGTGCTGCAAGGCCAGCGCGCTGAGCAGCGGGAAGCCGACGACGACGCCGAGGGCGACGATGGCCAGCGACGCCAGGTCGCCGCGCGCCGGACGAGGTTGCCGGAACACAAGCAGCAGCACCAGGCCGAGGCCGCCGGCGATGGCGGCGCGCGCCAGGGTGAGGAAAAGCGGATCAAAGGCTTCTACCGCCAGTTTGGTCGCCGGCAGCGATCCACTGAAGATGATGACCCCGATCAGCCCGCTGATCCAGCCGCTCGTCATGCGTTCCATGATGTTCTCCTTGCCGCGCTTATCGGTTGCCGCAGAAAGAGGGGCCAGTTACAGTCCAATACAATCGGAAAGAACTGTTATGGACACTGATACAGCACGGATGGCGCCCGCGAGCCGCATCGGCCAGGTGATGGCCACGATCGAGCAACGGATCGCCGCGCGTAGCCTGGTGGCGGGGGCCAAGCTGCCCTCGGTGCGCTCGCTGGCGCGGAGCCTGAAGGTTTCCGTCTCGACGGTGGTGGAGGCCTATAGCCGGCTGGTGGCGGCTGGGGTGATCGTGTCCCGGCCGGGATCGGGCTTCTACGTCGCCTCGCAGATCGCGCCGCTGAAGCTGGCGGCGGTGGAGCCCCGGCTCGACCGCGCCATCGACCCACTATGGATTTCCCGGCAATCGCTGGAGGCGGGCGAGACGGCGCCCAAGCCGGGCTGCGGCTGGCTGCCGGCCTCGTGGCTGCCGGAGCAGGGGATGCGCAAGGCGCTGCGCGCCGTGGCCCGGGGCAGCGCCGCCGCGCTGGCCGACTACGGCGCGCCGCTGGGACTGCCGGCGCTGCGGCACCTGATCGGACGGCGGCTGGGCGAGCGGGGCGTCGAGGCGTCCACGGAGCAGATCATGCTCACCGAAAGCGGCACCCAGGCCATCGACCTGCTGTGCCGCTATCTGCTCGAGCCGGGCGACACGGTGCTGGTGGACGATCCGTGCTACTTCAACTTCCAGGCGCTGCTGCGCGCCCACCGCATCCGCATGGTCAGCGTGCCCTATACGCCGACGGGGCCGGACATCGCGGCCTTCGCCACCGCGCTGGTGGAGAGCCGGCCGCGCCTCTACATCACCAATTCAGCCGTGCACAACCCCACCGGGGCGAGCTTGTCGCCGGTCACCGCGCATCGCCTGCTCAAGCTGGCCGACCAGCATGGGCTGGTCATCGTGGAGGACGACATCTTCGCCGATTTCGAGCATGCGCCGGCGCCGCGGCTGGCCGGGTTCGACGGGCTCAACCGGGTGATCCAGATCGGCAGCTTTTCCAAGACGCTGTCGGCCTCGGCCCGCTGCGGCTTCATCGCGGCGCGGGCGGAATGGATCGAGGGGCTGATCGACCTCAAGATCGCCACCATGTTCGGCGGCGCGCGGCTCAACGAGGAGCTGGTGCTGACGGTGCTGGGCGACAGCGGCTTCCGCAAGCATGCCGCCGCCCTGCGGGTGCGGCTCGAACGCGCCCGCCATGACGTCGGCGGACGCCTGCGCGCCATCGGCATCGAACCGTGGATGGAGCCGCGCGCCGGCATGTTCCTGTGGTGCCGGCTGCCCGGGGGCGCGGATTCGGCCGATGTCGCCAGGGCGGCCCTGGCCTCGGGGGTGGTGCTGGCGCCGGGCAATGCCTTCAGCGTGGCGCAGACGGCGGGCGCCTATATGCGCTTCAACGTGGCGCAGATGGACGCTCCTATATTTGACGTCTTGCAGGATTGCCTCCGGCGCTACCAGTAATTTGGGCGATACTGCGTAGGTCATTGTTAATTCCTGCACTTTAGCATCAAGGCTGAGACAGTGCCGGCAGGAGGACGCCGGGTGAGCAAGGGCTTGGTTGATTTGCTGGGATTGAGCGGGAAGCGGTCTGCGCTTGTGCCAGTGTTGATCGCCGTGGCGGTGATGCTTATCCTCGGGGGGCTGCTGGACCGGCAGAACCAGCAGATCGCCGAAAGCCGCCTGCGGGCGGAAACGCTGGCCAAGGTATCGGTGATCCGGGCCAAGCTCGAAGGCAATATCGTCAGCAATATCCAATTGGTGAAGGGGCTGGTGGCGACGCTTTCCACCGAGCCGGACATGGACCAGGAGCGCTTCGACGCGCTGGCCCGCAATATCTTCGAGGCGGGCGGTCAGTTGCGCTCGGTCGCCGCCGCGCCGGGCCTGGTCATCCGCATGACCTATCCGCTGGCCGGGAACGAGGCGGTGCTGGGGGTCGACTATCGCGCCGTGCCGGCGCAGTGGGATGCGGTGGACAGGGTGCGCCAGACCGGCCAGCTCAGCATGGCCGGCCCGGTCGAGCTGATGCAGGGCGGGGTGGGGCTGATCGGCCGGTTCCCGGTCTTCATCCAGCGCGGCGAATTGCGCGAGTTCTGGGGCATCATCGCGGCCGTGATCGACGTGGACAAGCTCTATGCCGATAGCGGCATCAGCGCCGATCTCGATTTCGAGCTGTCCATCACCGGCCTGGACGGCGCCGGCGCCCGGGGGCAGCGCTTCTATGGGCCGGACCTGCATGCCGCCTCGCCCGTGCAGGCCGACGTGGTGCTGCCGGCGGGCTCGTGGCGGATTGCCGCCGTGCCCAAGGCCGGCTGGGGCGGGGACCCGCTCTTCGTCTGGACGCTGCGCGGGCTGATCCTGCTGGCGGGCGCGCTGGTGCTGCTGCCCATCTTCATCACGGCCCGCATGGTGGCCGAGCGGCACGACCATATCCAGGCCATGAGCCAGCGCGAAATCGAGCTGGCGCGCCTTTCCGGCCGGCTCAACCTGGCGCTGGAAGTCTCCAAGATCGGGGTCTGGGAGATGGACATGGCCACCGGGGAGGAGACCTGGGACGAGCGGACGCGCGAGCTCTACGGCCTCTCCAATGACGATGAAAAGCTCTGCCACGACTATTGGCTGTCTGTGCTGCATCCGGACGACCGCGAGCAGGCCCCGGAAGAATTCTACCGCGCCATCCGGCAGGGGCGCTACGAATCCGACTATCGCGTCATCCTGCCCGATGGCTCGGTCCGCCACATCCGCTCGATGGGGGTTCCGTTCTCCGAGCCGGGCCAGCCGGACAAGGTTCTGGGCGTTAACTGGGACGTCACCGCCGATGTGGAGCGCAACGAGGATCTGCGCCGCGCCAAGCGCGAGGCCGAGGCCCGCAACCGCGAGCTGGAGGCGGCCCGCACCCGCATCGAGCACAATGCGCTGCATGACAGCCTGACCGGCCTGCCCAACCGGCGCTATCTCGACGAAATGCTGCAACAGCACGCGTCCGACGGCTATAGGGGCAGCGGGTCGATCGCGCTGCTGCATATCGATCTCGACCGCTTCAAGCAGATCAACGACACGCTTGGCCATGCGACGGGCGACGCCATGCTGATCCATGCCAGCCGGGTGCTGCGCGACAATTGCCGGGAAACCGACTTCGTGGCGCGGATCGGGGGCGACGAATTCGTCATCGTCTCCAGCGCCGGCTCCAGCGATGACCGGCTGACAAGCATGGCCTCGCGCATCGTCAGCGAAATGCGCCGGCCGGTGATGCATGAGGGGCATGAATGCCGCTTCGGGGTCAGCATCGGCGTGGCCGCTTCCCGCGCCCGGCCCATCGACGTCAAGCAATTGCTCATCAATGCCGATATCGCGCTCTACCGAGCCAAGGCGCGCGGGCGCAACCGGCACGAATTCTTCTCCGAGGCGTTGCAGGCCGAGGTGGTCCATACCAAGAGGATCGCCGACGAAATCCTCAGCGGGCTCGACGCCAACGCCTTCATCGCCCATTACCAGCCGCAGTTCGATGCCCATACGCTCGACCTGGTGGGGGTGGAGGCGCTGGCGCGCTGGCAACATCCGGTGGACGGGCTGAAGACGCCCGACAGCTTCCTGAGCATCGCCGAGGAGCTCAATGTCGTCACCCAGATCGACCGGCTGGTGCTGGAGCAGGCGCTGGCCGACCTGGCGCGCTGGGACGGGATGGGGATCAACGTGCCGCGCGCCTCGGTCAACGTCTCGCTGCGGCGCCTGCATGACGACGGGCTGATCGCCAGCCTGCGGGCCCTCAAGCTGGAGCCGGGTCGGCTGGCGTTCGAGCTGGTGGAATCCATCTATCTGGACGAGGGCGACGGCGTCGTCGCCTGGAATATCGACCGGGTCAAGGAACTGGGCATCGAGGTCGAGATCGACGATTTCGGCACTGGCTACGCCTCCATCGTGTCGCTGCAAAAACTGCATCCGCACCGCCTCAAGATCGACCGGCAACTGGTGCTGCCCATTCTCGACCAGCCGGCGCAGCGGCAATTGGTGGCGTCCATCGTCGATATCGGTAAATCCATGGATATCGAGATCGTCGCCGAGGGCGTCGAGACCATGCAGCACGCCGCCATCCTGCGCGACCTGGGCTGCGACATCCTGCAAGGCTATGCCTTTGCCCGCCCCATGAGCCGGGACGACCTGGAAGCCTTCGTGCGCGGACAGAGCTGGCGCCGCGCCGGCTGACGCAACCCCTTCATTGCGCTGGACGATCGAGCCGGCGAATGGCAGGTTCCCCGGCAATGCACCCGATCGAAGCGGGAGGGAAACGTGCTGCTCATCATCTTTTTCGTGCTGTTGCTGACGCTGGTTCAGGCTTTCCTGCCGGGCGCCTATCTGTCGCGGCAGGTGGGCAGCGCCGGCCAGTTGGGGCCGCGCGACGACCTGCCGCCGCCCAGCCTGGAACTGGGCCGCGCAAGGCGGGCGCTGGCCAATCTGCACGAGACGCTGCCGGTGTTCCTGACCCTGGCGATCCTTTCCATCGTGCTGGGAGAAACCGGGCCGCTGTCGCTGGCGGGGGGATGGATCTACCTTCTGGCGCGCATCGCTTATCTGCCCTGCTATCTCAAGGGGCTGTCGCCCTGGCGCTCCCTGTGCTTCCTGGTGTCGCTGCTGGGGCTGATCGGGCTGACCGCGCCGCTTCTGCTCCATGTGCTGGCCTGAGGCAGGGCGCGCAATTGTGCATTGGGGGCGAGGGAAGGGCGCAATGGGTCTTGCGAAGCGATGACTTTGCCATTAGACACAGCCTCGCCTGAAGGGGTTTAGCTCAGTTGGTAGAGCATCGGTCTCCAAAACCGAGGGTCGTGGGTTCGAGTCCCCCAGCCCCTGCCAGGCCTTCCCATTGAAATTGCTGGTTGAATTTGTGGACCTGCGTCGCCTCGGCGCCGGAATGGCGCCATGAGTCCTCTGCTGAGCACATTGACGGGGCTCGCGAGCGCGCGGCAGGAGATCCGGAAAAGCCGCTTCGTGGCCAGCGCCGGCCCCGTATCCGACGAAGCGGAGGCCCGGGCGTTCATCGCCGCGCAGGCCGATGCGACGGCAGGCCATAATTGCTGGGCCTGGCGGGTGGGGCCTGCCTATCGCTTCAGCGATGACGGCGAGCCGGGCGGCACCGCCGGCAAGCCGATTCTGCAAGCCATTGACGGGCAGGGGCTCGACCGGGTCGCCGTGGTGGTGTCGCGCTGGTTCGGCGGGGTGCTGCTGGGCAGCGGCGGCCTCATGCGCGCCTATGGGGGCACCGCGGCGCTGTGCCTGCGCGGGGCTGCGACGGCGCCGCTGATCGAGCGGGTAACGGCGCGAATGGCCTGCGGCTTTGGCGAGCTGGCGCTGCTCCAGGCCCGGCTGGGGGCAATTGCCGGTGCCCAGATGCTGCCGCCGGCGTTCAACGCAACCGGCGCCGAGCTTGCTGTGTCGATCCCCAAGGCGGAGGCGGACGGCGTGGCGCGCCTGGTCAGCGACCTCACCAGCGGGCGCGTGCCGGTCCGTTTCGAGGACTAAGACAGGTCAGCGTCAGGTTACGGGTCAGTCCTGTTTCGGCCTGCTGGGCGGGCTTTTGGCGGGTTGATCCTGACGGGTGCCGTCGGGGCGACGGCCCAGATCGTCGATATTGTCGTCCTGCTGCTTGCCGGGGCGGGTTTCCTCGGGCGGCGGCTTGGGTTTTTCGGTGTGCATGGGGCGTCCTTTCCCAAAAAGGGGCCGGAGGGCCTCAGGGGCTCTCCGGCAGGCGAAGATCAGGCATTCTTGTGGCTCTGCTGACCCGCCTTGACGTGCTGCTCGTGGGTGCCGCCACGGGAGGATTGTTCGTCGCGGCCGCCGGCCTGGCGCATATCCTCGTTCTTGTGGCTCTGCTGGCCGGCCTTCGCATGCTGCTCGTGGCTGCCGCCGCGATTGTTGTTGGGAGACATGATGGTTTCCTTTCGTGAACATGCTGGCCAAAGGGCCAGCGCTAAGCCAATCCCGGGGGCAGGCAAGCGTTCCCGCAGGCGGCGTTCACAAAGGGAAGGGGGCGATCACATCTTCGGGCGAAGGCGGGCCCGGCTATTCGGCGGCCATCTGCTGGCGCTCGCCATGACGGGCCTTGAGCTTGTTGAGCTGATGGGCGGCGTGGGCGAGAAGGGCGGTGCGGATGCGCTCGGGCGCGGCGTCGGCGATGTCGGCCTTGACCTTGAGGTCGAGCGGATAGGCGGTGAGATTGCCCATGAAGCGCTCTTCGATGCGCACGCGCACCACGCCGGTGACGCGGCCGGCCATGGTGGGATGGGCCCCGAAATGGACCAATTCGCATCCCTTGATTTCAAAATGGGTGCCGCTCGGGGACATGCTGGCGCCTCTTTTGCTGTTCGGGCTTTTTCTGCCTTTTGGCATCAGAGGGGATTGAACGCCCCCGCGCAAGCGGGAGCAAGCGCTATTTCAACATATTCAGGTTTCGGTAAATTCCGCGCCTGCGCGGGCAAGGGCGCGCATTGTTGGCGCGGGGCTGTTGCAATTGGCGGGAGTTTTCTCTAGATAGCCACATTCCAGCCGTGCGGGACCCCGCGCGGCCTTTGGTTTTGCACCAAAACACCAGAGTAGATTCGCTTATGGCCCGTCCGAATCCGATCCAGTTCCTGCAGCAGGTCCGGCAGGAAACCGCCAAGGTCACCTGGCCGGGACGCAACGAGGTGCTGATCTCGACGGTGATGGTCATCATACTGGTCATCCTGGCCGGTCTGTTCTTTCTTCTGGCCGACCAGGTGATTTCCTGGGTGGTCGGGCTCATGCTTTCGATCCGCTGAGCGGGTCGGTCAACTTGTAATACTGGGAGCGGCGACGCGGCATGGCCAAGCGCTGGTATATCGTTCAGGCTTACTCGAACTTCGAGCGCAAGGTGGCGGAAGACATCCGCCAGAAGGTCGCCCAGAAGAGGCTGGACCATTTGTTCGAGGACGTGATCGTGCCGACCGAGAAGGTCGTCGAGATCCGCCGGGGCCGCAAGGTCGATGCCGAACGCAAGTTCTTTCCCGGCTACGTGCTGGTGAAGATGGACATGACCGACGAGGCCTTCCATCTCATCAAGAACACGCCCAAGGTCACCGGCTTCCTCGGCTCGGACAACAAGCCGATGCCGATCTCCGAAAAGGAAGCCCAGGCCATCCTGCAGCAGGTGCAGGAAGGCGTGGACCATCCCAAGCCGTCCGTTTCCTTCGAAGTGGGCGAGAATGTCCGCGTTTCCGACGGCCCCTTCGCCAGCTTCAACGGCGTGGTGGAAGAGGTCGACGAGGAGCGCAGCCGCCTCAAGGTGGAAGTTTCGATTTTCGGGCGCCCCACCCCGGTGGAGCTCGAATACGGTCAGGTCGAAAAGATCTGACCTCTCGCCGGCGCAATCCGGCGAAAACCCGTGGAAGGGGATGGCGGCAAGCCAAGCTGCCTAATAACCCCGCACCACGGCTCAACCGGCCAATTCTGGCCAGATAGAGGAATGACATGGCAAAGAAAATCGTTGGCTACGTAAAGCTGCAGGTGCCGGCCGGCTCCGCGACGCCGTCCCCGCCGATCGGGCCGGCTCTCGGCCAGCGCGGCCTGAACATCATGGAATTCTGCAAGGCCTTCAACGCGGCCACGCAGGAGATGGAAAAGGGTTCGCCCATTCCGGTGGTCATCACCGCCTATGCGGACAAGAGCTTCACCTTCGAGATGAAGCAGCCGCCCGTCACCTACTTCATCAAGAAGGCCGTGAACCTGAAGTCGGGCAGCAAGCTGCCGGGCAAGGAATCCGCCGGCACCATCACCCAGGCCCAGCTGCGTGATATTGCCGAGAAGAAGATGAAGGATCTCAACGCCGACTCCATCGACGCCGCCGTGTCGATGATCGCCGGCTCCGCCCGTTCCATGGGCATTCAGGTCGAGGGCTGACGATTATGGCAAAGATTGCAAAGAAGGTCGCCGCCGGCCGCGAAGGCATCGACCGCAACAAGCTCTACAAGCTCGATGAAGCCATCAAGCTGGTGAAGTCCAAGGCCTCGGCCAAGTTCGACGAAACCATCGAGATCGCCATGAACCTGGGTGTCGATCCCCGCCATGCCGACCAGATGGTCCGTGGCGTGGTGACCCTGCCCAACGGCACCGGCAAGACCGTTCGCGTCGCCGTGTTCGCCCGTGGCCCCAAGGCTGACGAGGCCAAGGAAGCCGGCGCCGACATCGTGGGCGCCGAGGACCTCCTGGAGACCATCCAGGGCGGCAAGATCGACTTCGATCGCTGCATCGCCACCCCGGACATGATGCCGCTGGTCGGCCGCCTCGGTAAGATCCTGGGCCCGCGCAACCTGATGCCGAACCCCAAGGTCGGCACCGTGACCATGGACGTCAAGGGCGCCGTGGGCGCGGCCAAGGGCGGCGCGGTGGAATATCGCGTCGAAAAGGCCGGTATCATCCATGCCGGCATCGGCAAGGTGTCGTTCTCGGAAGAAGCCCTGATCGAAAACATCAAGGCCTTCACCGACGCCGTGCAGAAGTCCAAGCCCGCCGGGGCCAAGGGCACCTACGTCAAGAAGGTAGCCGTGAGCTCGACCATGGGCCCGGGCCTGCATGTGGAGCCGGCTTCGGCCCTGTAATGAAATTCCGGGCGGTTTCGGCCGCCCGGTGGCTTCCCGCAAGGGAGGCGCAAGTCCTGTCCGAGACTGCCGGTGCGGATCGATCCTGATCCGCTTAATGCCGCAAGGCGCCAGCATAGATGGGGTGAGACCATGATTTTCCTGTCCAAGCGGGCAGGGCGATTACGGTTCGAACCAGGCCAGTTGCCCGTCCGGGCAGCACGGTTGACAGGCGTTTAACCGTTGCTCCTCTCCTCCCTCGGGAGATCGGAGGGCAGCAATTGGCAATGGCCCGGCACCTCTACGCCGGGCTCAATGTGGAGACTAGCAGTGGATAGAGCGGAAAAGCGTGAAGTCGTCGCTTCGCTCCAGGCAGCCCTTTCGGGCGCTGGATCGATCGTCCTCGCGCAGAATACCGGTCTTACCGTGGCCAACCTGGAATCGCTTCGCGTTGAAGTGAAAAAGGCTGGCGGCCACGTTAAGGTCGCTAAAAACCGTCTTGTGAAGCTGGCTCTCAAAGAAACCGACAATGCGGACATTTCGGCCCTGCTTACCGGGCCGATCGTCATGGCATATGCGGAAGACCCCGTAACTGCGCCGAAGATCGCGGCAAAGTTCGCCGAAAAGAACGCCAAGTTTGTCGTTCTTGGCGGCGCCATGGGGGCGACCGCTCTTGACGCCGATAACGTCAAGGCCCTGGCGACCATGCCGTCGCTCGACGAACTGCGCGCCACGCTGGCCGGGATGCTCAAGCAGCCCGCTACGCGTATCGCTTCGGTCATCGTCGCACCGGCCGGCGGCATTGCCCGTGTTCTCGCCGCGCATGCGGAAAAGAGCCAGGAAGCAGCATAACCATCCGCCCAATAGGGCAATCCACGGTTCAAACCGTACTCAATTGACGAAAGTGATATCAAATGGCTGATCTCGCCAAGATCGTAAAAGACCTGTCCGCCCTGACCGTCCTGGAAGCTTCCGAGCTGTCCAAGATGCTCGAAGAGAAGTGGGGCGTTTCCGCCGCCGCTCCGGTCGCCGTTGCCGCTGCCGGCGGCGCTGCCCCGGCCGCTGCCGCTGAAGAAAAGACCGAGTTCGACGTTGTTCTCGCCTCGTTCGGCGACAACAAGATCAACGTCATCAAGGAAGTCCGCGGCATCACCGGCCTCGGCCTGGGCGAAGCCAAGGCCCTGGTCGAAGCCGCTCCCAAGGCGATCAAGGAAGGCGTGTCGAAGGCTGAAGCCGAAGACATCAAGAAGAAGCTGGAAGACGCCGGCGCCAAGGTCGAACTCAAGTAAGTTCGGCATCTGCCTTGAAATTGGCGAAATGGCGCGCTATGTGCCATTTCGCTTTCCTGTTTTCACGGGAATCAACCGCCGGACCGATTGGATGGGTCGCAGGCGCCAATTTGCGGAATATATGACGATTTCGATGTCTGAGGCACGCTGACGTCCATTGGACCTCATGGCTATGCGCCATGGGGTATTCGGCGTTTTGCGCGCAGCTTTCCCCAGGTCCGGGAAGCCAGCTCGGCCATCGCAGGACCAAGAAACGAGTAAGGGCACATATCCCGAGACCCGACGGCTGATAGTCGGATTTTTGGATATCTGCTTCCGAGACCAATCGCACTGGAGCGCTCGCGGGCAAGGCGGTTTCGCCTCTTGCCGGCCGGCGCGACGGGCAAAAGCGCATAGACAGGAGCTTTCATGGCTACCACGTTCAACGGCCGCCGCAAGGTTCGCAAGTCCTTCGGCACCATCCGCGAAGTCACGGAGATGCCCAACCTGATCGAAGTCCAGAAGGCTTCCTACGATCAGTTCCTTCTGGTCGACGAGCCCAAGGGCGGTCGTCCCGACGAAGGGCTTCAGTCCGTCTTCCGGTCGGTCTTCCCGATCACGGACTTTGCCAACACCGCCTCTCTCGAATTCGTGAAATACGAATTCGAACAGCCCAAATACGACATCGACGAGTGCCGTGCGCGCGACATCACCTTCGCTGCCCCGCTCAAGGTGACGCTGCGGCTGATCGTGTTCGAAGTCGACGAGGAAACCGGCGCCCGCTCCGTCAAGGACATCAAGGAGCAGGACGTCTATATGGGCGACATGCCCTTCATGACCTCGAACGGCACCTTCATCGTCAACGGCACCGAGCGCGTCATCGTTTCGCAGATGCACCGTTCGCCCGGCGTGTTCTTCGACCACGACAAGGGCAAGACCCACTCCTCGGGCAAGCTGCTGTTCGCCGGCCGCATCATTCCCTATCGCGGCTCCTGGCTCGACATCGAGTTCGACGCCAAGGACATCGTCTATGCGCGCATCGACCGCCGCCGCAAGATTCCGGTGACCAGCCTGCTCAAGGCCCTCGGCATGGATGCCGAGGAAATCCTCTCGACCTATTACAATACCCTGCAATACGAAAAGTCCGACAAGGGCTGGCGCGTCCCCTATGACGCCGAGAAGTGGAAGGGCGCCAAGCCGACCCATGACCTGATCGACGCCAAGACCGGCGACGTGGTGCATGAGGGCGGCAAGAAGCTCTCGGCCCGCCAGGCCAAGAAGCTGGCCGAAAACGGCCTGACCCATCTGCTGGCGGTCGATGAAGACCTCTACGGGATGTACATCGCCGAGGACCTGGTCAACCTCAAGACCGGCGAAATCTATGCCGAGGCCGGCGACGAGCTGGACGAGAAGCTGCTCGCCCGCCTGCTGGAGCTTGGCTTCGACGAGCTGCCGATCCTGGACATCGACCACGTCACCATCGGCGCCTATATCCGCAACACGCTGGCCGTGGACAAGAACGAGAGCCGCGAAGACGCGCTCTTCGACATCTACCGCGTCATGCGTCCGGGCGAGCCGCCGACCGTGGACACGGCCGAAGCCATGTTCCAGTCGCTGTTCTTCGATGCCGAGCGCTACGACCTCAGCGCCGTCGGCCGCGTGAAGATGAACATGCGCCTCGAGCTCGACTGCCCCGACACCGTGCGCACGCTGCGCAAGGACGACATCGTCGAGGTGGTCCGCACGCTGGTGGACCTGCGCGACGGGCGCGGGGAAATCGACGATATCGACAATCTGGGCAATCGCCGCGTGCGCTCGGTGGGCGAGCTGATGGAGAATTCCTATCGGCTGGGCCTGCTGCGCATGGAGCGCGCCATCAAGGAGCGCATGAGCTCGGTCGAAATCGACACGGTGATGCCGCAGGACCTCATCAACGCCAAGCCGGCTGCCGCCGCGGTGCGCGAGTTCTTCGGCTCGTCCCAGCTCAGCCAGTTCATGGACCAGACCAACCCGCTCTCGGAAATCACCCATAAGCGGCGCCTGTCGGCGCTGGGGCCGGGCGGTCTCACCCGTGAGCGCGCCGGCTTCGAAGTGCGCGACGTGCACCCGACCCATTACGGCCGCATCTGCCCGATCGAGACGCCGGAAGGCCCGAATATCGGCCTCATCAACTCGCTCTCGACCTTTGCCCGCGTCAACAAGTACGGCTTCATCGAGACCCCGTACCGCAAGATCGTGGACGGCAAGCTGACCGACGAAGTGGTGTATCTCTCCGCCATGGAAGAGGCCAAGCACTACGTCGCCCAGGCCAATGTGCAGTTCAATGCCAAGGGCGAGCTGGCCGACGACCTGGTCGTGGCCCGCCACGCCGGCGACAACGGCCTGACGCCGAAGGAAAACGTCGACCTGATGGACGTTTCGCCCAAGCAGATGGTGTCGGTCGCCGCCTCGCTGATCCCGTTCCTGGAAAACGACGACGCCAACCGCGCCCTGATGGGCTCGAACATGCAGCGTCAGGCCGTGCCGCTGCTGCGCGCCCATGCGCCCTTCGTGGGCACTGGCATGGAAGCCGTGGTGGCCCGTGACTCCGGCGCCGCCATCGTGGCCAAGCGCAAGGGCATCGTGGACCAGGTGGACGCCACCCGTATCGTCATTCGCGCAACGGAAGAAACCGATGCGTCGAAGTCGGGCGTGGACATCTACAATTTGATGAAGTTCCAGCGTTCCAACCAGTCCACCTGCATCAACCAGCGTCCGCTGGTGGTGGTGGGCGACCATGTGAACGCCGGCGACATCATTGCCGATGGTCCCTCGACCGAGCTGGGCGATCTGGCGCTGGGCCGCAATGTGCTCGTCGCCTTCATGCCCTGGAACGGCTACAATTTCGAAGACTCGATCCTGCTCAGCGAAAAGATCGCCATGCAGGACGTGTTCACCTCGATCCATATCGAGGAATACGAAATCAGCGCCCGCGACACCAAGCTCGGCCCCGAGGAAATCACCCGCGACATTCCGAACGTTTCGGAAGAAGCGCTCAAGAACCTCGACGAAGCCGGTATCGTGCACATCGGCGCCGAGGTGATGCCGGGCGACATCCTGGTCGGTAAGATCACGCCCAAGGGCGAAAGCCCGATGACGCCGGAAGAAAAGCTGCTGCGCGCCATCTTCGGCGAAAAGGCCTCCGACGTCCGCGACACCAGCCTGCGCGTGCCCCCGGGCGACGCCGGCACGGTGGTGGAAGTGCGCGTCTTCAATCGCCACGGCATTGAAAAAGACGAGCGCGCCATGGCCATCGAGCGCGAGGAAATCGAACGCCTCGCCAAGGACCGCGACGACGAACAGTCGATCCTGGACCGCAACGTCTATGCGCGTCTCAAGGAAATGCTGTTCGGCAAGGCGGCCACCGCCGGCCCGAAGGGCTATGTGGTGGGCACCAAGCTCAACGACTCCATCTTCGAGGCGCAGCCGCGTTCCAAGTGGTGGCAGTTCGCAGTCGATGACGACAAGGTCATGGCCGAGATGGAAGCGCTTCATGCCCAGTATGAAGAGAGCCGCAAGCTGCTCGAGCAGCGCTTCATCGACAAGGTCGACAAGCTCCAGCGTGGCGACGAACTGCCTCCGGGCGTGATGAAGATGGTCAAGGTCTTCATCGCCACCAAGCGCAAGATCCAGCCCGGCGACAAGATGGCCGGCCGCCACGGCAACAAGGGCGTGGTCAGCCGCATCGTGCCGGTCGAGGACATGCCGTATCTGGAAGACGGCACCCCGGTCGACATCGTGCTCAACCCGCTGGGCGTGCCCAGCCGCATGAATGTGGGGCAGATCCTGGAGACCCATCTGGGCTGGGCCTGCGCCGGCATGGGCAAGAAGATCGACGAGATGGTGCGCGCCTACCAGCGCAGCGGCGACCTCAAGCCGCTCCGCAAGGAAGTGAACGAGCTGTTCGACGGCGACGAGACCATCACCGACCTCGATGATGACGGCCTGGTCCGCCTGGGCGAGCACCTCAGCAAGGGCGTTTCCATCGCCACGCCGGTGTTCGACGGGGCCAAGGAAACCGACATCGTCGAGATGCTGGAGCGTGCCGGGCTCAAGGGCTCGGGCCAGTCGACCGTCTTCGACGGCCGCACCGGCGAGCAGTTCGACCGTCAGGTGACGGTGGGCTACATCTACATGCTCAAGCTCGACCACCTGGTGGACAACAAGATCCACGCCCGCTCCATCGGGCCGTACTCGCTGGTCACCCAGCAGCCGCTGGGCGGCAAGGCCCAGTTCGGCGGCCAGCGCTTCGGCGAGATGGAAGTGTGGGCCCTGGAAGCCTATGGCGCTGCCTATACGCTGCAGGAAATGCTCACCATCAAGTCGGACGACGTGGCGGGCCGTACGAAGGTTTACGAAGCCATCGTGCGCGGCGACGACACCTTCGAAGCGGGCATTCCCGAGAGCTTCAACGTCCTGGTCAAGGAAATCCGTTCGCTCGGTCTCAATGTCGAACTCGACATGCGCGACCTGGGCGGGGACGAACCGAGCCAGGCCGAAGCGGAGCTCGCCCCTCCTCAGGAAGCGGCGGAATAATCCGGCACTTCCAACACCCATTCACTTCCGCTCGGGTCCGGGCAGCGGCCCGGACCCGAGCGGATAGAGGAGAGATTTGATGAATCATCATTCCCACGTCATGGACCCGTTCAACCCGGCCGTCCCGGTGCAGACCTTCGATCAGATGAAAATCTCGATCGCGTCGCCCGAGAAGATCCTTTCCTGGTCCTATGGCGAGATCAAGAAGCCCGAGACCATCAACTACCGCACGTTCAAGCCCGAGCGTGACGGGTTGTTCTGCGCGCGTATCTTTGGCCCCGTGAAGGACTACGAATGCCTGTGCGGCAAGTACAAGCGCATGAAGTTCAAGGGCGTCATCTGCGAGAAGTGCGGCGTGGAAGTCACGCTCAGCCGCGTGCGCCGCGAGCGCATGGGCCATATCGAGCTGGCCGCGCCCGTCGCCCATATCTGGTTCCTCAAGTCGCTGCCGTCCCGTATCGCGCTGCTGCTCGACATGACGCTCAAGGACATCGAGCGCATTCTCTATTTCGAGAACTATGTCGTCCTGGACGCGGGCCTCACCCCGTTCACCACCCATGAGCTTCTGACCGAAGAGCAGTATCTGGACGCGCAGGACGAATACGGCGCCGACAGCTTCACCGCCAAGATCGGCGCCGAGGCCATCCGCGACATCCTGCTCGCGCTCGACCTGGAAAAGATCGCGGCCGACCTGCGCGTGGAGATCGCCGAGGCGACCACCGAGCTCAAGCCCAAGAAGCTGGCCAAGCGCCTCAAGATCGTCGAGCAGTTCATCGTTTCGGGCAACAAGCCCGAATGGATGATTATGACCGTCATCCCGGTCATTCCGCCCGAGTTGCGCCCGCTGGTGCCGCTGGATGGCGGCCGTTTCGCCACGTCCGACCTCAACGACCTCTATCGCCGCGTCATCAACCGCAACAACCGGTTGAAGCGCCTGATCGAGCTGCGTGCGCCGGACATCATCATCCGCAACGAAAAGCGCATGCTGCAGGAAGCGGTCGATGCGCTGTTCGACAATGGCCGCCGCGGCCGCACCATCACCGGTGCCAACAAGCGCCCGCTGAAGTCGCTGTCCGACATGCTCAAGGGCAAGCAGGGCCGGTTCCGCCAGAACCTGCTCGGCAAGCGCGTGGACTATTCGGGCCGCTCGGTCATCACCGTGGGCCCGAACCTCAAGCTGCATCAGTGCGGCCTGCCCAAGAAAATGGCGCTCGAGCTGTTCAAGCCCTTCATCTATTCGCGGCTGGAAGCCAAGGGCTTCTCCTCGACGGTGAAGCAGGCCAAGAAGCTGGTGGAGAAGGAAAAGCCGGAAGTCTGGGATATCCTGGACGAGGTGATCCGCGAGCACCCGGTGCTGCTCAACCGCGCGCCGACGCTGCACCGCCTGGGCATCCAGGCCTTCGAGCCAATGCTGATCGAAGGCAAGGCCATCCGCCTGCATCCGCTGGTCTGCTCGGCCTTCAACGCCGACTTCGACGGCGACCAGATGGCCGTGCACGTGCCGCTGTCGCTCGAGGCCCAGCTCGAAGCCCGCGTGCTGATGATGTCGACCAACAACATCCTGCACCCGGCCAATGGCCAGCCCATCATCGTGCCGAGCCAGGACATCGTCCTGGGGCTCTACTACCTGTCGCTGATGAATGAAGGCGAGCCGGGCGAGGGCATGGTGTTCGGCTCCTATGCCGAGCTCGAGCATGCGCTCGACAACAAGGTCGTGACGCTGCACACCAAGATCAAGGGCCGCGTGCCGACCTTCGACGCGGACGGGAACCAGACCACGGAAATCGTGGAAACGACCCCGGGCCGCATGCTGATCGGCCAGATCCTGCCCAAGAGCCCGGCCGTGCCGTTCTCCACGGCCAACCAGCTGATGACCAAGAAGATGATCTCCAAGATGATCGACACGGTCTATCGCGGCTGCGGGCAGAAGGAGACCGTGATCTTCTGCGACCGCGTCATGCAGCTTGGCTTCAAGAATGCCTGCGACGCCGGCATTTCGTTCGGCAAGGACGACATGGTCATCCCGCAGTCGAAATACACGATCGTGGACCAGACGCGGAAGCAGGTCGAGGAATTCGAGCAGCAGTACAATGACGGCCTGATTACCCAGGGCGAAAAGTACAACAAGGTGGTCGACGCCTGGGCCAAGTGCGGCGACAAGGTTGCCGAAGAGATGATGGACGCGATCCGCAAGGTGCAGATCGACGAGGAGACCGGCCGCCAGAAGCCGATCAACTCGGTCTATATGATGTCTCACTCGGGCGCCCGCGGTTCGCCGGCGCAGATGAAGCAGCTTGCCGGCATGCGCGGCCTGATGGCCCGCCCGGACGGCTCGATCATCGAGACCCCGATCACGGCCAACTTCAAGGAAGGCCTGAACGTTCTCGAATACTTCAACTCCACCCACGGCGCCCGCAAGGGCCTGGCGGACACGGCGTTGAAGACCGCGAACTCGGGTTACCTCACCCGCCGCCTGGTCGACGTGGCGCAGGACGCGATCATCGTTTCCGAGGATTGCGGCACCGACCGGGGCCTGACCATGGAGCCGATCGTCGATGCCGGCCAGATCGTGGCCTCCATCGGCCAGCGCGTCCTGGGCCGTACGGCCGCCGACGACATCTTCCACCCCCTGACCGGCGAGATGATCGCCCCCAAGGGCACGCTGCTGGAAGAAAAGCATGTCGACGTCATCGAGGAAGCCCGCATCCAGTCGGTGCGCATCCGCTCGCCGCTGACCTGCGACATGCGCCAGGGCACCTGCGCGGCCTGCTATGGCCGTGACCTTGCGCGCGGCACGCCGGTGAATATGGGTGAAGCCGTGGGCGTCATCGCCGCCCAGTCGATCGGCGAGCCCGGCACGCAGCTCACCATGCGTACGTTCCACATCGGTGGCACGGCGCAGGTGGTGGACAGCTCGTTCCTCGAGGCCGGCGCGGAAGGCAAGATCGCCATCCGCAACCCGAACCTGGCCAAGGTGGAGGACGGCAAGCAGGTCGTCATGGCGCGTAACGTTTCGCTCGCCATCCTCGACGCCGATGGCCGCGAACGGGCCACCCACAAGGTGACCTATGGCTCCAAGCTCCTGGTCAACGAGGGCGATACGGTTCGCCGCGGCCAGCGCCTGGCCGAATGGGACCCCTATACCCGTCCGGTTCTGGCCGAGGTCGAGGGCGAAGTGGTGTTCGAGGACCTGGTGGACGGTGCGTCCGTTGCGGAAAACACCGACGAGGCCACCGGCTTCACCAAGCGCGTGGTCATCGACTGGCGCACCAACCAGCGTGGCGAGGGCCTCAAGCCCGCGATCGCCATTGCGCGGGGCGGGGCGGTGCAGAAGGTGGATCGCGGCGGCGATGCCCGCTACCTGCTCTCGGTCGACGCGGTCATTGCCGTGGAGCCGGGCGAGAAGGTGGCGCCGGGCGACGTGCTGGCCCGTATTCCGCTCGACAGCGCCAAGACCAAGGACATCACCGGCGGTCTGCCGCGCGTGGCCGAGCTGTTCGAGGCCCGTCGTCCCAAGGATCACGCCATCATCGCCGAGATCGATGGCACCATCCGCTTCGGGCGCGACTACAAGAACAAGCGCCGCGTCATCATCGAGCCGCATGAGGAAGGGGCCGATCCGGTCGAATATCTCATCCCCAAGGGCAAGCCGTTCCACCTTCAGGAAGGCGACGCCATCGAAAAGGGTGAATATATCCTCGACGGCAACCCGGCGCCGCACGACATCCTGGCGATCAAGGGCGTGGAAGAGCTTGCGCGCTACCTCGTCAACGAAATCCAGGAGGTCTATCGTCTCCAGGGCGTGCTGATTAACGACAAGCACATCGAGGTGATCGTTCGCCAGATGCTGCAGAAGGTCGAAATCGTCGATCCCGGTGACACCGGCCTGCTCAAGGACGAGCAGCTCGACAAGCTGGACTTCGATGAGCTCAACGATCAGCTCGTGGCCGAAGGCAAGAAGCCGGCGACCGCCAATCCGGTGCTGCTCGGCATCACCAAGGCGTCGTTGCAGACCCGCTCCTTCGTCTCGGCGGCCTCCTTCCAGGAAACCACCCGCGTCCTCACCGAGGCGGCGGTTTCCGGCAAGGCCGACCTGCTCGAAGGCCTCAAGGAGAACGTCATCGTCGGCCGCCTGATCCCGGCCGGCACCGGCGCCGGCATCGCCTCGGCCAAGATGGTCGCCACCAAGCGCGACGACCTGATCCTGGACGAGCGCCGCCGGCAGGCCTCCACCGTGCAGATTCCGGCGCCCGCTGCCGAATAAGCCGGACGCCAACGGAATGGGGAAGGGGCCTTCGGGCCCCTTTTCTTTTGGGGGAACAGAAAGCGCATAGAAAAAGGGCCCTTGCGGGCCCTTTGCCTTCATCCCTGCGGGAGCCGCGATCAGTCGCGGACGAAATCGAGGAATTCGCTCATCACCTGACTCCACAGGCCGAACTGGCCATCCATGTAGTCGGGCGTGACGCCGTTGACGAGATCGAGGTCCATCTCCACGCAGGCATCCCCGTCCTGGTCGATATAGGCGCGGCCGAAGCGCTTGCCGTAGTTCCATTCATTGATCTTTTCCAGCGAGAGCTTGGTGTCGGCCAGGCCGAGATAGAAATTGATGTCCTCGCAATTGGAATTGTCGGAGCAGTTCTGGAAATAGACCTGGTAGGTCACGCCCTCGATCTTGCCGGTGATCTGGGGCGGGTCGCCATCCTCCTCGACGAAACGGGCCGAGCCATAACCCCGGGCGGCGTTGAGGATCTCGTCGGTATCGGCGCCGGTCAGCAGCGTCTGGGCCTGGGCGGGGAGAGCCAGGGCCAGCGCGAGAGCGCCCCCGACGATGAGGGAACGGAAGGTCATGGCATACTCCTTTTCGCCACCTGTCCTTTATCCGGCGCAGGGCTGGCCGGCATTGGCCCGATCCTACATGTTTCGGCGGACAGGTGAAGCGGCTCCGGGGAGAGAAAGACATTTCCGCTTCCTCATGAGCTTGGACAATGCAAGCCCATGCATGGCTCCATCCCGGTTTTTTCACGAAAGAATCCTTGACGTTCGGCAGAGTCGGCTCTAAACAGCGCCTACCTAAGCGGTCGGTCGTGGTTGTCACACCGGGTCCCTGCCATCTCGTGCGGGAATCCAGGACAATCAAACACACTGTCGGGTAACTAGACGAAGCAAATCCTTGTGCGCATGACTGCCCCTTCTCGAAAGGGTGGTCCGCTGCAATTAGGGCGCTTCCGAACCCAATCCTGGGTCGGATAAGCGCCGTTTTGGTTTGCTTGTGTTGACCGAACACAATTTTGGACGATGGAAAGAGCGCAATGCCCACCATTAATCAGCTGATCCGCAAACCACGCGCCAGCAAGCCAAAGCGGAACAAGGTTCCGGCCATGGAAGCAAATCCGCAAAAGCGCGGCGTTTGCTCCCGCGTTTATACGACGACCCCGAAGAAGCCGAACTCGGCCCTTCGCAAGGTTGCCAAGGTTCGCCTGACCAATCAGCGCGAAGTGATCTCGTATATCCCGGGCGAAGGCCACAACCTGCAGGAGCACTCGGTGGTCCTGATCCGTGGTGGCCGTGTGCGCGACCTTCCGGGCGTGCGCTATCACATCCTGCGCGGCGTTCTCGATACGCAGAGCGTGAAGGACCGCAAGCAGCGCCGTTCGCTCTATGGCGCGAAGCGTCCGAAGTAAGGAGATATTGAGTCATGTCCCGTCGCCACCGCGCAGAAAAGCGTGACGTTCTTCCCGACGCCAAGTTCGGCGATCTGGTCGTCACCAAGTTCATGAACTCCCTGATGAGGGACGGCAAGAAGTCCGCCGCCGAATCCATCGTCTATGGCGCTTTCGACATCGTCGAATCCAAGACCAAGCAGGACCCGATCACCGTCTTCCACACCGCGCTGGACAATATCCGCCCGGCCGTGGAAGTGCGTTCGCGCCGCGTCGGTGGCGCCACCTACCAGGTTCCGGTTGAAGTCCGCACCGACCGCCAGCAGGCCCTGGCCATCCGCTGGCTCATCGACTCCGCCCGCAAGCGCGGCGAGAACACCATGCGCGAGCGCCTCTCCGGCGAGCTGATGGATGCTCTCAACGGCCGCGGCCAGGCCGTCAAGAAACGCGAAGACACGCACCGTATGGCCGATGCCAACCGTGCCTTCTCGCACTACCGCTGGTAGCAGGAGCGCCCCATGGCACGCGAATACCCGATCAATCTCTATCGTAACTTCGGCATCATGGCCCACATCGATGCCGGCAAGACGACCACGACCGAGCGTATCCTCTACTACACCGGCAAGAACCATAAGATGGGCGAGACGCATGACGGCGCCTCGACCATGGACTGGATGGAGCAGGAGCAGGAACGCGGCATCACCATCACCTCGGCTGCGACCACCACCTCGTGGAAGTCGCGCGATGGCGTGCAGCACCGCTTCAACATCATCGACACTCCCGGACACGTGGACTTCACCATCGAAGTCGAGCGTTCGCTGCGCGTGCTCGACGGTGCCGTCGCGCTGCTCGATGCCAATGCCGGTGTCGAGCCGCAGACGGAAACCGTCTGGCGCCAGGCCGACAAGTACGACGTTCCGCGTCTGATCTTCGTCAACAAGATGGACAAGATCGGCGCCGATTTCTATCGCTGCGTCGACATGATCGGCAAGCGCCTGGGCGCGCGCGGCATTCCCGTGCAGATCCCCGTCGGCGCCGAGACCGAGTTCAAGGGCGTCGTCGACCTGATCGAGATGAACGCGCTCATCTGGCACAATGAAGAGCTGGGTGCGCAGTGGGATGTCGTCGAGATTCCCGCCGATCTCAAGGAAAAGGCCGAGAAATTCCGCGAGCAGCTCGTCGAAGCTGCCGTCGAAATGGACGATGCGGCCATGGAAGCCTACCTGGAAGGCGAAATGCCGACCAACGACACCCTGCGCCGCCTGCTGCGCAAGGGCGTGCTGGAGACGAAGTTCTTCCTCGTCTATGCCGGCTCGGCTTTCAAGAACAAGGGCGTGCAGCCGCTGCTGGATGGCGTTATCGACTATCTGCCGGCCCCGACCGACATTCCGGCCATCAAGGGCATCGACGCCAAGACTGAAGAGCCGGTCGAGCGTCATGCCGACGACAATGAGCCGCTCTCGATGCTGGCCTTCAAGATCGCCAACGACCCGCATATGGGCACGCTGACCTTCTGCCGCATCTATTCGGGTCACCTGGAAGCCGGCGTGCAGCTGGAAAACACCGTGAAGGGCAAGCGCGAACGCGTCGGCCGCATGTTCCAGATGCACTCCAACAGCCGCGAGCAGATCACGGAAGCCTTTGCCGGCGACATCGTGGCCATCGTCGGCCTCAAGGACACCACCACGGGCGACACGCTGTGCCCGTCCAACTCGCAGGTCATCCTCGAGCGCATGGTGTTCCCCGATCCGGTCATCGACATCTCCGTCGAGCCCAAGTCCAAGGCCGACCAGGAAAAGATGGGCCTCGCGCTCAATCGCCTTGCCGCCGAAGACCCGTCCTTCCGCGTCAAGACCGACGAGGAATCGGGCCAGACCATCATCTCGGGCATGGGCGAATTGCACCTCGACATCATCGTCGACCGCATGCGCCGCGAGTTCAAGGTGGAGGCCAATGTCGGCCAGCCGCAGGTCGCCTATCGCGAGACCATCACGCGGAAGACCGAGAAGGACTACACCCACAAGAAGCAGTCCGGCGGTTCGGGCCAGTTCGCCCGCATGAAGATCGTCGTCGAGCCGGGTGAAGTGGGCAAGGGCCTCGAATTCGTCAACGCCATCGTCGGCGGTGCGATTCCCAAGGAATACATCCCCGGCGTCCAGAAGGGCGTGGAATCGGTCATGGGCGCTGGCCCGCTGATCGGCTTCCCGGTCGTGGACGTGAAGGTGACGCTGATCGACGGCGCCTACCACGACGTCGACTCCTCGGTTCTGGCCTTCGAAATCGCCGGCCGTGCGGGCTTCCGCGAAGCCCTGCGCGAAGCGGGCCCGAAGATCCTCGAACCCATCATGAAGGTTGAAGTTACGACGCCCGAGGATTACATGGGCGATGTCATCGGCGACCTCAACTCGCGTCGTGGGCAGATCCAGGGCACTGAAAGCCGTGGTGTGGTCCAGGTCGTGAATGCGTTCGTGCCGCTTGCAAACATGTTCGGTTACGTCAACTCGCTGCGCTCGATGAGCCAGGGTCGTGCTCAGTACACGATGACGTTCGACCACTACGAGCAGGTTCCGCAGGCGGTGGCCGACGAAGTCCAGGCCAAGTACGCCTAAAAACAGCGCAAGCTAAAAAACTCAACTGTATGTCGGCGGTTGCGCTGACGAATTTGGAGAAAAGCGATGGCGAAGGAAAAGTTTACTCGCTCTAAGCCGCACTGCAATATCGGCACCATCGGTCACGTTGACCACGGCAAGACCTCGCTGACCGCAGCGATCACCAAGGTGCTGGCGGAGACCGGCGGCGCAGCTTTCCGCGATTATTCGCAGATCGACAACGCGCCTGAAGAAAAGGCCCGTGGCATCACCATCAACACCTCGCACGTCGAGTACGAGACGGCCAACCGTCACTATGCTCACGTCGACTGCCCCGGCCACGCCGACTATGTGAAGAACATGATTACCGGCGCTGCCCAGATGGACGGCGCGATCCTGGTCGTGTCGGCTGCCGACGGCCCGATGCCGCAGACCCGCGAGCACATCCTGCTCGCCCGTCAGGTCGGCGTGCCGGCCCTGGTGGTGTTCCTGAACAAGTGCGACATGGTCGACGATCCGGAACTGCTCGAGCTCGTCGAGCTGGAAGTGCGCGAGCTGCTGAGCTCGTACGAATTCCCCGGCGACGACATTCCGGTCATCAAGGGTTCGGCTCTGGCCGCCCTCGAAGACAGCAACAAGGAACTCGGCCACGACGCCGTCCTGAAGCTGATGGAAGCCGTCGACTCCTACATCCCGCAGCCGACCCGTCCGGTCGACCAGCCGTTCCTGCTGCCGATCGAAGACGTGTTCTCGATCTCGGGCCGCGGCACCGTGGTGACCGGTCGCGTCGAGCGCGGTATCGTCAAGGTTGGTGAAGAAGTCGAGATCGTCGGCATCAAGGCGACCCAGAAGACCACCGTCACCGGCGTCGAAATGTTCCGCAAGCTGCTCGATTCGGGTGAGGCCGGCGACAATATCGGTGCCCTGATCCGTGGTATCGACCGCACCCAGGTGGAGCGTGGCCAGGTTCTGTGCAAGCCCGGTTCGGTGACCCCGCATACCGACTTCGTCGCCGAGGCCTACATCCTGACCAAGGAAGAAGGCGGCCGCCACACTCCGTTCTTCGGCAACTACCGTCCGCAGTTCTACTTCCGTACGACCGACGTGACGGGCATCGTGACCCTGCCGGAAGGCACGGAAATGGTGATGCCGGGCGACAACATCAACATGAACGTTCAGCTCATCGTTCCGATCGCCATGGAAGAGAAGCTCCGCTTCGCTATCCGTGAAGGTGGCCGCACCGTCGGCGCCGGCGTCGTCGCGAAGATCCTGAAGTAAGCCTTATTGAGACATTCGCGGCGCGCGCTTGACGCGCGCCGCGATCCATTTTCGTCAGGATTTACAAGATGAACGGTCAGAATATTCGCATCCGCCTCAAGGCGTTTGACCATCGCGTTCTCGACGCCTCGACGCGCGAGATCGTTTCGACGGCCAAGCGTACGGGCGCGCAGGTTCGTGGGCCCATCCCGCTGCCGACGCGAATCGACAAGTTTACCGTCAACCGCTCGCCCCACGTCGACAAGAAGGCGCGCGAGCAGTTCGAGATTCGGACCCACAAGCGTCTCCTCGACATTGTGGACCCGACCCCGCAGACGGTCGATGCACTGATGAAGCTCGATCTCGCCGCCGGCGTCGACGTCGAAATCAAGCTCTGAAGTTTTGAGTTTCCGCGCGTACCAGCCAAAGGGTCCTCTGAAGCCATGACCCGGTACAGCGCCAATTGAAAAGGTAATAACCGATGCGTTCTGGATTGATCGCACAGAAGCTGGGCATGACCCGCATCTTCGCCGAGGACGGCTCGCACGTCCCCGTGACGGTGCTCGGGCTGCAGAACTGCCAGGTGGTGGGCCAGCGGACGGCCGAAAAAGACGGCTATGTCGCGCTGCAGCTTGGCGCTGGCCAGGCCAAGGCCAAGAACACCACCAAGGCGGAGCGCGGCCAGTTTGCCGTCGCCAAGGTCGAGCCCAAGCGCCATGTGGCGGAGTTCCGCGTCGATGAGGCCAACCTCATCGAGGTCGGCGCGACCCTGCAGGCCGATCACTTCGTCGAAGGCCAGCTGGTGGACGTCACCGGCACTTCGATCGGCAAGGGGTTCGCCGGCGGCATGAAGCGCTGGAACTTCGGCGGCCTGCGTGCGACGCACGGCGTGTCGGTTTCGCACCGCTCGGTCGGCTCGACCGGCCAGCGCCAGGATCCGGGTCGTACCTTCAAGGGCAAGAAGATGCCGGGCCACATGGGTGATCGTCGCATCACCACGCAGAACGTGAAGGTCGTCAAGACCGACGTGGAGCGTGGCCTGATTATGATCCAGGGTTCGGTTCCGGGCGCCAAGGGCGCGTGGATCATGATTAAGGACGCGGTGAAGAAGCCGGCCCCCCAGGGCGCCGCCTTCCCGGGCTCGTTCAAGGCCGCCGCCGAAGTCGCGGGGGAAGGTAAGTAAATGGAACTCAAGGTTACAACCCTCGACGGTAAGGCCGCTGGCAGCGTCCAGCTCGCCGACGACGTCTTCGGTCTGGAGGTCCGTCCGGACATCCTGCACCGCATGGTCCGCTACCAGCAGCTCAAGGCTATGGCCGGCACCCATGACGTGAAGAACCGCTCGGAAGGCGCCCGCACCGGCAAGAAGTTCGTCAAGCAGAAGGGTTCGGGCGGCGCCCGTCACGGCGATCGCAAGGCTCCCCAGTTCCGTGGTGGTGGCCGTGCGTTCGGTCCGACCCCGCGCAGCCATGCGATCGACCTGCCCAAGAAGGTCCGCGCCCTGGCCCTCAAGCATGCGCTTTCGTCCAAGGCCAAGGCCGGCTCGCTGATCGTGGTGGACTCGGTTGCCCAGAAGGAAGCCAAGACCGCCGCCCTGCGCATCACCTTCGGCAAGCTCGAATGGGCCAATGCGCTGATTATCGATGGCGCGAGCCTGGACCAGAACTTCGCTCTTGCGGCCCGCAACATCCCGCATATCGACGTGCTGCCGGTGCAGGGGATCAACGTTGTGTCGATCCTCAAGCGTGACAAGCTCGTCCTGACCAAGGCAGCGCTGGAAGCGCTCGAAGCGAGGTTCGCATGAACAAGCTTGCCGCATATGACATCATCCGTAACCCCGTCGTGACTGAAAAGTCGACGATGGCTTCGGAAGCGAACCAGGTCGTTTTCGACGTGGCGATCGATGCCAACAAGACCGAGATCAAGGCCGCCGTCGAGCAGCTCTTCTCGGTCAAGGTCAAGGCCGTCAACACCCTGGTCCGCAAGGGCAAGGTGAAGCGGTTCCGTGGCCAGCTCGGCACGCGCAACGACGTCAAGAAGGCTGTCGTGACCCTCGTCGACGGCCAGTCGATCGATATTTCGACCGGCCTCTAAGGGATAGAGACAAAAATGGCTCTTAAAACTTACAATCCCACCTCCGAAGGCCATCGTCAGCTCATTACGACTGACCGTTCGGAACTGTGGAAGGGCAAGCCGGTCAAGACCCTGACCGAAGGCCTCACCAAGTCCGGTGGCCGCAACAATCGCGGCCGCATCACCGCCTTCCATCGCGGTGGCGGGCACAAGCGCACCTATCGCATCATCGACTTCAAGCGCGTGAAGTTCGACGTTGCCGGGACCATCGAGCGTCTCGAATACGATCCGAACCGCACCGCCTGGATCGCCCTGGTCAAGTACGAAGACGGCGATCTCGCCTATATCGTGGCGCCGCAGCGCCTGGCCGCCGGCGACAAGGTGATCTCCTCGCGCTCGACCGTCGACGTGAAGCCCGGCAACACCATGCCGCTGGAACGCATGCCGGTGGGCACCATCGTGCACAATGTCGAGCTCAAGCCCGGCAAGGGCGGCCAGGTTGCCCGGTCCGCCGGCACCTATGCCCAGTATGTGGGCCGCGACCAGGGTTGGGCCATCCTGCGCCTCAACTCGGGCGAGCAGCGCCGCGTGCATGGCACCTGCCTTGCCACGGTCGGGGCGGTCTCCAACCAGGACCACTCCAACACCTCGCTCGGCAAGGCCGGCCGCTCCCGCTGGCTGGGCCGCAAGCCGGTCAACCGCGGCGTGACCATGAACCCGATCGACCACCCGCATGGTGGTGGTGAAGGCCGCACCTCTGGTGGCCGTCACCCGGTGACCCCGTGGGGCAAGCCGACCAAGGGCAAGAGGACCCGCACCAACAAGGCCACGGACAAGTTCATCGTTCGCAGCCGTCACGTGAAGAAGGGCAGGTAAGCCATGACCCGTTCAATCTGGAAGGGGCCGTTCGTCGACGGCTACATGCTCAAGAAGGCCGAGAAGGCGCTCTCCTCGGGCCGCAACGATGTGGTCAAGATCTGGAGCCGCCGCTCGACGATCCTGCCGCAGTTCGTCGGCATCACCTTCGGTGTTCACAACGGCCAGAAGCACGTTCCGGTTCTCGTGACCGAGGACATGATCGGCCACAAGTTCGGCGAATTCGCTCCGACCCGTACCTATTACGGTCATGCGGCCGACAAGAAGGCCAAGAGGAAGTAAGATGGGCAAGCCAAAAACCCAGCGCGCGCTCAAGGACAACGAGGCCAAGGCTGTGCTGCGCATGCTGCGCATCAGCCCGCAGAAGCTCAACCTTCTGGCCCAGCTGATCCGCGGCAAGAAGGTCGAGAAGGCCCTGGCCGATCTCGAATTCAGCCACAAGCGCATTGCCGGCCAGGTCAAGAAGGTGCTGGAAAGCGCCATCGCCAACGCCGAAAACAACCATGGCCTCGACACCGACGCTCTCGTCGTTGCGGAAGCCTTCGTTGGCAATTCGCTCGTAATGAAGCGTTTCACCGCTCGTGGCCGTGGTCGGTCGTCGCGGATCGAGAAGCCGTTCTCGCATCTGACGATCATCGTCCGGCAAGTTGAGGAGGCCGCATAATGGGCCAGAAGATCAATCCAATCGGCTTCCGCCTCGGCATCAACCGCACCTGGGACAGCCGCTGGTTCGCCAACAAGGGCGATTACGGCACGCTGCTGCAGGAAGACCTGAAGATCCGCGAAACGTTGCTGGAGGACCTCAAGGCCGCCGCCGTTTCCAAGATCGTCATCGAGCGTCCGCACCGCAAGTGCCGCGTGTCGATCCACACTGCCCGTCCGGGCATCGTGATCGGCAAGAAGGGCGCCGACATCGACAAGATCCGCGCCAAGGTGAAGAAGTTCACGGACTCCGAAGTGCACATCAACATCGTTGAAGTGCGCAAGCCCGAGACCGACGCGACGCTGGTTGCCCAGGGCATTGCCCAGCAGCTCGAACGCCGCGTGGCCTTCCGCCGCGCCATGAAGCGCGCCGTGCAGACGGCGATCCGCATGGGCGCCGGCGGCATCCGCGTCAATGTTGGCGGCCGTCTCGGCGGCGCCGATATCGCCCGTACCGAATGGTACCGCGAAGGCCGCGTGCCGCTGCACACCCTGCGCGCCGATATCGACTACGGCACGGCCGAAGCCGAGACCACCTACGGCATCATCGGCATCAAGGTCTGGGTGTTCAAGGGCGAAGTCCTCGAGCATGACCCCACTGCCCATGAGCGTCGCGCCACCGAAGGCGCCGACCAGGGCGGCCAGCGCGCTGAACGCGAACCGCGCCGTGAGCGCGGCGACCGTGACCGCGAACGCGCATAAGAAGGTTAGTTCATTATGCTGCAACCTAAGAAGACGAAGTTCCGCAAGGCCCATAAGGGCCGCATCCATGGCGTTGCCAAGGGCGGCACCGAGCTGGCTTTCGGCCAGTATGCGCTGAAGGCGACGGAACCCGAGCGCGTCACCGCGCGCCAGATCGAGGCGGCCCGCCGCGCGATCACCCGCGAAATGAAGCGTCAGGGCCGCGTGTGGATCCGGGTGTTCCCCGATCTTCCGGTCTCCAAGAAGCCGACCGAAGTCCGTATGGGTAAGGGCAAGGGCTCCGTGGAGTTCTGGGCCGCGCGCGTCAAGCCCGGCCGTATCGTATTCGAGATCGACGGTGTGCCCGAAGATGTCGCCAAGGAGGCCCTGCGCCTCGGCGCCATGAAGCTGCCGATCATGACGCGGGTCGTTACCCGCATTGCCGACTGAGGAAACGAGCATGAAAGCCAGTGATGTGCGGAGCAAGACCGCAGACGAACTGAAGGACCAGCTCGTCGACCTGAAGAAAGAACAGTTCAACCTGCGTTTCCAGCGTGCTACCCAGCAGCTGGAAAAGCCGGCCCAGGTGAAGAAGGTCCGCCGCGACATCGCGCGGATCAAGACGATCCTGACCGAAAAGAACGCAGCTAAGTAAGGAAGAAAAGCCATGCCAAAGCGCGTTCTGCAGGGGACTGTCGTCTCCGACGCCAATGAAAAGACCGTCGTGGTCCGCGTCGAGCGCCGGTTCACGCATCCCCTTCTCAAGAAGACGGTGCGTCGTTCCAAGAAGTATCACGCTCACGACGAGAACAATGTCGCCAAGGTCGGCGATGTCGTTTGGATCCAGGAAACCGCACCGATTTCCAAGAACAAGCGCTGGACGCTGGTTCAGGATGGCGCGGCACCGTCCGCGTAAGAGAGTTTAGGTTTAGGTCGGCAAGAACCGGATGACGGTCGAGCCGGTTCAACAAGAAGGCATCCAGTTATGATCCAGATGCAGTCCAATCTCGACGTCGCGGATAATTCCGGCGCGCGTCGCGTCATGTGCATCAAGGTGCTGGGCGGTTCGCATCGTAAATACGCCTCGATCGGCGACATCATCGTCGTTTCGGTCAAGGACGCTATTCCGCGTGGCCGCGTTAAGAAGGGGCAGGTGATGAAGGCCGTGGTGGTTCGCACCGCCTACGACATCCGCCGCCCCGATGGCACCGTCATCCGTTTCGACAAGAACGCCGCGGTTCTGATTAACAATCAGAAAGAGCCGATCGGCACTCGTATCTTCGGACCGGTTCCGCGCGAGCTCCGCGCCAAGAACCACATGAAGATCATTTCGCTCGCACCCGAGGTGCTGTAATGGCCGCCAAGATCAAAAAGGGCGATAAGGTCGTCGTCCTCGCCGGCAAGGACAAGGGCAAGACTGGCCAGGTCCTCCAGGTGTTCCCGACCGAAACCCGCGCGACCGTCCAGGGCATCAACCTGGTGCGTCGTCACACCAAGCAGACCGCGTCGACCGATGCCGGCATCTTCACCAAGGAAGCGCCGATCCACCTGTCGAACCTCGCGATCGCCGACAAGGATGGCAAGCCGACCCGCGTCGGTTTCCAGATCAAGGACGGCGTGAAGACGCGCGTTGCCAAGTCGACCGGAGATACGATCGATGGCTGAGACAGCTTACGTTCCCCGCCTTCGTACCGAATACGAAGACAACATCCGCAAGGCCCTGCAGGAGCAGTTCAACTACAAGAACGTCATGCAGCTGCCCAAGCTCGACAAGATCGTGCTGAACATGGGCGTCGGCGAAGCCGTCAACGACAGCAAGAAGGTCAAGTCCGCTGCTGCCGAGATGGAAAAGATCGCCGGCCAGAAGCCCGTCATCACCTATGCCCGCAAGTCGATCGCCGGCTTCAAGGTGCGTGAGGAGATGGCCCTGGGCGTCAAGGTGACGCTGCGCAAGACCCGCATGTACGAGTTTCTCGACCGTCTGGTGAACATCGCGCTGCCGCGCGTCCGCGACTTCCGCGGGCTGAACCCGAATTCCTTCGACGGGCGCGGCAACTATGCCATGGGCATCAAGGAGCACATCATTTTCCCCGAGATCAACTACGATCAGATCGATCAGGTCTGGGGCATGGACATCGTGATCGCCACGACTGCCCGGACCGATGATGAGGCGCGCGCGCTGCTCAAGGCTTTCAACTTCCCGTTCCGCCAGTAAGCGGGCAGGAAAGGGATAGAGGATCAGAACATGGCAAAGACCAGTTCCATCGTTAAGAACAACAAGCGCGCCGCTCTGGCCAAGCAGTATGCTGCCAAGCGCGCTGCTCTCAAGAAGCAGACCAAGGACGAGTCGATCCCGATGGATCAGCGCTTCGCCGCCCAGCTCAAGCTGGCCGAGCTGCCGCGCAATTCGGCCCTGGTGCGCGTGCGCAACCGCTGCGAAGTCTCGGGGCGTCCCCGCGGCTACTACCGCAAGCTGAAGCTGAGCCGTATCGCCCTGCGTGAGCTGGGCAACCTGGGGCAGATCCCGGGTATGGTGAAGTCGAGCTGGTAAGGAGAAACCGAAGATGAGCTTTTCCGATCCGATCGGCGACATGCTGACCCGTATCCGCAACGCCCAGGAGCGTCGCAAGAATTCCGTTACGACTCCCGCCTCGACCCTGCGTGGCCGTGTGCTGGACGTTCTCCAGTCCGAGGGTTTCATCCGCGGCTACTCGGAGACCAAGTTCGAGAACGGCGCTTCCGAGTATGAGATCGAACTCAAGTACTCGGACAATGAAGGCGTTATCCGCACGATCGAGCGCGTGTCGCGCCCCGGTCGCCGCGTCTATGCGTCGGTGAAGAATATTCCGCAGGTTGCCAATGGCCTGGGTGTCTCGATCCTTTCCACCCCCAAGGGTGTGATGGCCGACCACGAAGCCAAGGCCGCCAATGTGGGTGGCGAGGTACTCTGCCGCGTATTCTAAGGCCTTTCGGCCTTAGGATCCGGGGTAAGACGATTACTCAAGGATAAACGAAGAATGTCACGTACTGGCAAGAAACCGGTGGCACCGGTGAGCGGCGTTACGGTCACGATCAATGGTCGCACCGTTACCGCAAAGGGCCCGAAGGGCGAGCTGAGCATCGATCTGATGGATGCTGTCAAAGTGGAGCAGACGGAAGAGGGCCTGGTGGTTTCGCCGGTCAACGATACCCGTTTCGCCCGCGCCGCCTGGGGCACCACCCGCGCGCTGCTGCAGAACATCGTTACCGGTGTTTCCGCTGGTTTCGAGAAGAAGCTGGCCATCCAGGGCGTCGGTTACCGCGCCGCCATGCAGGGCAAGGATGTCAAGCTCTCGCTTGGTTTCAGCCACGAAGTGATTTATGAGGCCCCCCAGGGCATCACGCTTGCCGTTCCGGCGCCGACCGAAATCGTGGTCAGCGGCATCGACAAGCAGCAGGTCGGTCAGGTTGCGGCCAATATTCGCGCCTGGCGCAAGCCCGAGCCCTACAAGGGCAAGGGTGTGCGGTACACGGACGAATTCGTGTTCCGCAAAGAAGGCAAGAAGAAGTAAGGAGCGCCTGCAATGGCTATCAGTGCAAAGGGTGCGGAGCGCCGCAAGGCTCGTGTCCGCAAGGCGCTCAAGGCTCGTGCCTTCGGTCGTCCCCGTCTCAGCGTTTTCCGCTCGGACAAGAATATCTACGCCCAGATCATCGACGACACCACCGGCCGCACGCTGGCTGCCGCTTCGACGCTCGACAAGGATGTCAAGTCGACGCTCAAGAATGGCGCCACCGCCGAGGCGGCCGCGGCTATCGGCAAGCTGATTGCCGAGCGGGGCACCAAGGCCGGCGTGGCCGAAGTCGTCTTCGACCGTGGGGCTTACATTTATCATGGCCGTGTGAAGGCCCTTGCAGACGCCGCCCGTGAAGGCGGTCTGCAGTTCTAACGCGGCGAGGAAAGCAATTATGAGCAGAGACGTTCAAGAGCGCGAAAGCGAATTCGTCGATCGCCTGGTCCACATCAACCGCGTGGCCAAGGTGGTCAAGGGCGGCCGTCGCTTCGGTTTCGCTGCCCTCGTCGTTGTGGGTGACCAGAAGGGTCGCGTCGGCTTCGGCCACGGCAAGGCCCGCGAAGTTCCCGAGGCGATCCGCAAGGCCACCGAGCAGGCCAAGCGCCAGATGATCCGGGTGCCGCTGCGCGACGCCCGCACCCTTCACCACGACGTGACCGGCCGCCACGGCGCCGGCAAGGTGATTCTGCGCGCCGCCGTTCCCGGTACCGGCATCATCGCCGGTGGCCCGATGCGCGCCGTGTTCGAGACCCTGGGCATCAACGACATCGTCGCCAAGTCGCAGGGCACCGCCAACCCCTACAACATGGTGCGGGCCACCTTCGATGCGCTCAAGCGCGTCGACAGCCCCCGCTCGGTCGCGGCTCGCCGCGGTCTCAAGGTTTCCGAACTGCAGGCTCGCCGCGGCGAGACTGCCGTCGAAGCCTGATAGGGCTCGGGAGAATTAGAATGGCTAAAGCGAAGACCATCACCGTGCAGCAGATCGGTTCGCCGATCCGCCGCGAGAAGAGCCAGCGCGCGACCCTGATCGGTCTCGGGCTCAACAAGATGAACAAGCAGCGCGAGCTGGTTGATACGCCCGAAGTGCGCGGCATGATTAACAAGGTCCCGCACCTCGTCCGCGTCGTCGGCGAGTAAGAGAGAAGGTCCGGAAAATGACCCGTTTGAACGAACTTCGTGACAATCCCGGCGCCAACAAGGTCCGCGTCCGCGTGGGCCGTGGCATTGGCTCGGGCGTCGGCAAGACCGGCGGTCGCGGCGGCAAGGGCCAGACCGCTCGCTCGGGCGTTGCGATCAACGGCTTTGAAGGCGGCCAGATGCCCCTTCACATGCGCATGCCCAAGCGCGGCTTCAACGTTCCCAATCCCAAGGATTGGAACCAGGTGCGCATCGATCGCATCCAGGCCTATATCGACAGCGGCAAGCTCGACGCCAAGGCGGTGATCGATGCCGAAGCGCTGGTGGCCGCGCGGGTGATCCGTCGCGTCAAGGACGGCGTGCGCCTGATGGGCTCGGAAGGCTTCTCGGCCAAGAAGGTCACCTTCAAGGTCGACTACGCCACCAAGGGCGCCCTGGCGGCCATCGAGGCTGCCGGCGGCAAGGTCGAGCTGATCCCGGCCAAGCAGCCGTGGAAGAAGGCCCCTCGCGCCGAGTAATCCAACTCGCAAGCGTACCCGGCTCCTGGCTGGGTGCGCTTTTATGGTTTGTTGCGTTAGGGACGTAGATGCATATGCTCCCGAAGCGCTCCGAGCGCACCTGGCCTTGAAGCCATAGGAGCGATATATGGCGTCCGCAGCCGAACAGCTGGCACGTAATCTCAGTTTTTCGACCTTCTCCAAGGCGAAAGCCCTGCAGCAGCGCATCTGGTTCACACTGGGGGCGCTGCTCGTTTATCGTCTGGGCACGTTCATCCCGGTTCCGGGCATCGACCCCGATGCTTTCCGCGCGACCTTCGAGCAGAGCCAGCAGGGCATCATCGGCATGTTCAACATGTTCGCCGGCGGCGCCGTCGAGCGCATGGCGATCTTTGCCCTCAACCTCATTCCCTACATCACCGCCTCCATCGTGGTGCAGGTCGTCGCCACGGCATCGCCGCGCCTCGAAGCCCTCAAGAAAGAGGGCGGGGAAGCGGGCCGTCGCAAGATGAACCAATATACGCGCTACCTCACGGTGGCCTTCTGCGCCGTGCAGGCCTATGGCATCGCCGTGGGGCTGGAGGCGAGCCAGGGCGTCGTGCTCAATCCGGGCTGGTTCTTCCGCATTTCCACCGTCATCACGCTGGTGGGCGGCACCATGTTCCTGATGTGGCTGGGTGAGCAGATCACCTCGCGCGGCGTCGGCAACGGCATTTCGCTCATCATCTTCGCCGGTATCGTGGCCAATCTGCCCACCACCGTCGCCCAGACCCTGGAACTGAGCCGCACCGGCGCCATTCCAGGCATTGCCGGGCTGGGCATGATCGTCCTGGCCCTGGTGGTCATTGCCATCATCGTGTTCTTCGAGCGCGCCCAGCGCCGGCTTCTGATCCAGTATCCGAAGCGCCAGGTGGGCAATAAGATGTTCCAGGGCGACAGCTCGCATCTGCCGCTCAAGCTCAACACCTCGGGCGTGATCCCGGTGATCTTCGCCTCCTCGCTGCTGCTGCTGCCGGCGACCATCGCCTCGTTCACCGCGCAGGCGTCGGAAATGGGCTGGCTGCAGACCATCACGGCGCTGCTCGGCCGCGGCCAGCCGCTCTATCTGCTGGTCTATGGCGGGCTGACCATCTTCTTCGCCTTCTTCTATACCGCCATCGTGTTCAATCCGCAGGAGACCGCGGACAATCTCAAGCGCTCCGGCGGCTTCATTCCGGGCATCCGCCCGGGCGAGCGGACGGCGCAGCATATCGACTACGTGCTGACGCGCATCACCGTGATCGGCGCGCTCTACCTCACCTTCGTGGCGCTGATCCCCGAAGTGCTGTTCAGCCAGCTTGCCGTCAGCCAGTTCATTGGCGGCACCTCGCTGCTGATCCTGGTGACCGTGACGCTGGATACGATCAGCCAGGTGCAGAGCCATCTGATCGCCCAGCAATATGAGGGGCTGGTCAAGAAGTCCCGTCTTGGAGGAGGCAAGCGTCGATGAGGTTGATTCTGCTCGGCCCGCCGGGGGCGGGGAAGGGGACCCAGGCCAAGATCCTGGTCGATGCCTACGGCATTCCCCAGCTCTCCACCGGCGACATCCTGCGCTCGGCCATTGCCGCCAAGACCCCGCTGGGGCTCGAGGCCAAGGCCGTGGTGGACCGGGGGGACCTGGTGTCCGACGACATCGTCAACGGCATCGTCTCGGAACGGCTCGACGCCGAGGACTGCAAGCCCGGCTTCATCCTCGACGGCTTTCCGCGCACCATTGCCCAGGCCGAGGCGCTTGATGGCATGCTGGCCGACAAGGGCGTGAAGCTCGATGCGGTCATCGAAATCAAGGCCGATGCCGACGAGCTGGTGCGCCGCGTGATCCAGCGCGCCAAGGAATCGGGCGGGGCCCGCGCCGACGACAATGAGGAGGTTCTGCGCAACCGCCTCGGCGTCTATCAGCAGCAGACCGCGCCGCTGGTTGCCTATTATGCCGAGACGGGCCTGCTGCGCCCGGTCAACGGCATGGAGCCGGTCGAGAAGGTCACGGCAGCCATAAAGGCGGCCATCTCGCAGTGAATGCTGGCTCGGTTTGGCAGTTGACTCTGCGGAATCGAGCCCTTAAAGAACCGCGTCAGTCTCATGGATTATTGGGCTGGATTCGGTTCTCCAACTGGTTGGGGGTCGAAGTCCGGTCCCTTGTTGTTTAAGGGCGCCAGCCGTGATGGCTCGCGCTGAATGAAGGAGAGCAGACGTGGCTCGTATTGCTGGCGTCAATATCCCGACGAACAAGCGCGTTGTTATCGCGCTGCAGTATATCCATGGGATCGGCGACAAGTTCGCCGAGGATATCTGCGCCAAGGTTGGCATTCCGGCCGAGCGCCGCGTCAATGAGCTGACCGACGCCGAAGTCATCCAGATCCGTGAAACCATCGACCGCGACTATGTCGTGGAAGGCGATCTGCGCCGCAATGTGGCGATGAATATCAAGCGCCTGATGGATCTCGGCAATTATCGTGGCCTGCGCCACCGTCGCGGCCTGCCGGTTCGCGGCCAGCGCACCCACACCAATGCCCGCACCCGCAAGGGTCCGGCCAAGCCGATCGCCGGCAAGAAGAAGTAAGAACCCGCATAGGGTTCTTCGATGTAGCTGCCGGGGCCCGTTCCGGGCTAACGGCAGCGCTGATATCGTTCAGAGGAATTAAATGGCTAAAGCTGAAGTCGCGCGCGTCCGTCGTAAAGAGCGCAAGAACATCACGTCGGGCGTCGCCCATGTGAATGCATCGTTCAACAACACCATGATTACGATTGCCGATATGCAGGGCAATACCATCTCCTGGTCCTCTTCGGGCGTGATGGGCTTCAAGGGGTCGCGCAAGTCGACCCCCTATGCTGCCCAGGTTGCCGCCGAGGACGCCGCCAAGAAGGCGCAGGAACATGGCATGAAGACCCTGGAAGTCGAAGTTCGTGGTCCCGGTTCGGGCCGTGAATCGGCCCTGCGTGCCCTTCAGGCTGCCGGCTTCAACGTCACCTCGATCCGCGACGTGACCTCGATTCCGCACAATGGCTGCCGCCCGCGCAAGCGGCGCCGCGTCTAATCTAGACCCATTGACGAGCTCCCGGCCGCCTATGGCCGGGAGTCTTATTGCGTTTGCGGCGGTGCGGCTCCGGCTGGAGCCGCGATTTTGAAAGGACATAACCGTGACGATCCAGAGGAACTGGCAAGAACTGATCAAGCCGACCAAGCTGGAGATTGTTTCGGGCAGCGACAACGCGCGCGTGGCCTCGGTTGTCGCCGAGCCGCTTGAGCGCGGTTACGGGCTTACCCTGGGTAATGCCCTTCGTCGCGTGCTGCTGTCGTCGCTCCAGGGCGCGGCGGTTACCGCAATCCAGATTGATGGCATCCTGCACGAATTCTCCTCGCTGCCGGGCGTGCGTGAAGACATTACCGACCTCGTCCTCAACGTGAAGGAAATCGCGTTGAAGATGGGTGGCGAGGGCCCCAAGCGCCTGACGCTGTCCCGCCAGGGGCCGGGCGCCGTGACGGCCGGCGACATCAAGGTGACCGGCGACATCGAAGTGCTGAACCCCGAGTTGGTGATCTGCCACCTCGATGACGGCGCCGAGATCAATATCGAATTCACCGTCGACACCGGCAAGGGCTATGTCGCCGCCGACAAGAACCGCCCGGAAGATGCGCCGATCGGCTATATCCCGGTCGACTCGCTGTTCTCGCCGGTGCGCCGCGTCAGCTACAAGGTCGATGCCACCCGTGCCGGTGAAAGCCTCGACAAGGACAAGCTGACCCTGCAGATCGAAACCAATGGCGCCGTGTCGCCGGAAGATGCCGTGGCCTATGCCGCCCGCATCCTCCAGGACCAGCTCTCGGTGTTCGTGAACTTCGAGGAGCCCAGCAAGGAAAAGGCGCAGGACGCCGTTCCCGAGCTGGCCTTCAACCCGGCCCTGCTCAAGAAGGTGGACGAATTGGAGCTTTCCGTGCGTTCCGCCAACTGCCTCAAGAACGACAACATCGTCTATATCGGCGACCTCATCCAGAAGACGGAAGCCGAGATGCTGCGGACCCCGAATTTCGGCCGCAAGTCGCTCAACGAAATCAAGGAAGTCCTGGCACAGATGGGGCTTCATCTCGGGATGGACGTGGCCAACTGGCCGCCCGAGAATATCGATGACCTCGCCAAGCGCTACGAAGATCATTACTGATCCGGCGCCGCCAAGATTTTAGGAGACTATCATGCGCCACGCCAATCGAGGCCGCAAATTCAGCCGGACCGCCAGCCACCGCAAGGCCATGTTCGCCAATATGTCCGCTGCTCTCATCAAGCATGAGCAGATCGTGACCACGCTTCCCAAGGCCAAGGACCTGCGTCCGATCGTCGAGAAGCTCATCACCCTGGGCAAGCGCGGCGATCTGCATGCCCGCCGCCAGGCCATCAGCCAGATCCGCGACGAAGGCCAGGTTGCCAAGCTCTTCGCCGTGCTCGGCCCGCGCTACAAGGACCGCCAGGGCGGCTATATCCGCATCCTCAAGGCCGGCTTCCGCTATGGCGACAATGCCCCCATGGCCGTGATCGAATTCGTCGACCGCGACGTCAATGCCAAGGGCCTGGATAGCGGCCCGGTGCAGGGCGACGAGTCCGAAGCCGCGTAATTTATTGCAATTAATTGCAGAAAGGCGGTCGCGCTCGGCGCGGCCGCCTTTTTCTTTGGGGGATTGACCAAGGCTTCCAAACCCACGGTGTCATTCCGGCGCCGGCCGGAATGACCCGGTGCGGATTGTAGCTCAAGCGGCCTAGGCGCGCTCCAGGTCCCAGGCGGCATAAAGCGCGTCGAGCTCGCGCCGGTTGTGGCAGAAGACGGTGGGCAGGCCGGATCGCGTGGCGAGGTCGCGGGCGTCCTGGGATTTGTTGCGTGTCTTCCACAGCCAGGTCAGCATTTCCCATTTGAGGGAATCCCGGTTGCCCTCGAGCCCGCCGGCGCGTTGCGTCTGCAACAGGGTGCGGTTGAAATAGCGGGCCGTGCGCACGGCAAGGCTGTCGTCCAGCACGATGATGGCGGTGGTGCGGGCGAGGCGCTGTGGCATGAGCCGGGAATAGCTGCCGTCCATCACCCATTCCGCCCGGGCGATGGCTTGGGCATGCAGGGCGGCAAATTCCGCATCGGGGCGCTGATGCCAGTTCGTGCCCGGCAGATGGCGGAATTGATCCAGATGGACGGCGGGGATGCCCAGCCGTGCGCCTATGGCCACGGCCAGCGTCGATTTTCCCGAATTGGTGGGGCCAAGGACCATGATGCGCCGGCCCAGCGTGTCCAGAGCGGGAAATATAGTCATGGCATCCTCCAAAAAAGAAACGGCCACTCCGGCGGATGCCGGAATGGCCGCGGAATGAAGCGGTGGCGTCTTATTCGGGCTGCTGGTCCTTGCCGGTATAGACATCCTCGACCCAATACTGGTCGCGGCGGTCGAAGCCGTTGAAGGGGGTGAGCGAGGCCTGGGTATAGGCGCCCATCAGGCCGAACTCGATCCAGTCGTCCTCATCGATGTCGGCGGGCAGGGTGAAGACCTGGGGCAGCACGTCATAGCTGTCGCAGGTGGGGCCCCAGATGGTGAATTCGGAGAATTCCTGGTCGTTGTCATGCAGGCGCGGGCCGCGCCAGACGCGAACCGGGGGGGTGAAGTGCATGAACTTGACTTCCATCAGGCTCCCATAGGCGCCGTCATTGACATAGACCGACTGGCCGCCGCGCTGATGCTTGACCCGCAGCAGCAGGGAGGTGGAGGAGGTGACGAGGGCCCGGCCGGGCTCGATGATGAGCTCGGGCCGGCGCTTTTCGCCGAAATGATCGTTCACGGCCTGGGAGATGGTCTCGAAATAATAATCCATCGGCGGCGCTTCGCTGGTCGGGTAGGGGGCCGGATAGCCGCCGCCGATATTGAGGCGCTTGAGCTCGATCCCGGACTCCTCCACGATACGCGCGGCAGCGGCGATGTGGCGCTCATAGGCGTAGGCGTCCTCGCACTGGCTGCCGACATGGAAGCACAGGCTGGGCGTGTAGCCCATGGTTTGCACGGCGCTGACGATTTCGGCGGCGCCCTGTTCCATGACGCCGAACTTGATGCCGAAATCATAGGATTTCAGCGCCTTGCCGGCCTTGAAGCGGGTGGTGACCTCGACATCGCGGCTGGGCGAGACGACGGCGGCGAGCTGATCGAGCTGCTGGGGGTGGTCGATGGTGAAGCTGCGCACCCCGAATTCCTCATAGGCCCGGGCGATTTCGCGCTTGTTCTTGATGGGGTTGTTGTAGTGCATCACCGCCCCGGGGGCGTAGTCGCGCACCAGCTCCATCTCGGTGTTGGAAGCGACGTCGAACGCCTTGAGGCCCTCGCGGTGAAGCTGGGCGATGATGTGGGGCGAGGGATTGCACTTGACCGCATAGGTCAGCAGCCCGTCAAAACCCTTCTTGAAGACCTTCGTGGCCCGGTGCAGCTCCTTTTCGGAGAACAGGAAAGACGGGAAATCGGGGGATTCCGCGGCAATCAGGGCAGAGGTGTTGGGGTAAACCTGCTTCGGCTCGGTGGTCATCGACGACTGGCCTTTCGGGGCTGGGAAATGCGGGGAAAGCGAGCGCTGCATATAGGACCGGCAGCCCCCCGGCGCAATGTTTATTTGTCCCGCCGGAAGTGTGGGGCGGATATGCCATTTTCGTGACAGATTCCGGGCGTTTGACAGGCCGGCAGCAAGGCGGAGACGCGTGTGATGAGGATGAGGACAATGGTGCTGGCCGGCACGGCCCTTCTGGCTTTGGCCATCGGGGGGACGCTGGCCTTTTCGCCCTGGAACGCGCCGAGCCTGGCGCAGGTGGCCCCGCCGGCCGTCGCTGCGTCGCCCGCCCCCGCCCCGGAGCCCATTCGCCAGGCGCCGCAGGACGCCGCGCAGGTGAAGCTGAGCTTTGCCCCGGTGGTGCGGGCCGTGGCGCCCTCGGTGGTCAATGTCTATGCCACGCGCATCGAGCAGCAGGCGGTTTCCCCCTTCGCCAACGACCCCTTTTTCTCGCGGTTTTTCGGCGACCAGTATTTCCAGGCGCGCCCGCGTGAATCCCACGCGCTGGGGTCGGGTGTGATCGTCGATGAAAGCGGCGTCATCCTCACCAACAGCCATGTCATCAAGGGCGCGACCGATGTGCGCATCGCGCTTTCCGACGGCCGGGAATTCGCCGTCGACATCGTGATCGAGGACGAACAGACCGATCTGGCGGTGCTGCGGGTGCGCCAGCCGGGCGATGCGCGCTTCCCGGCCATCGCCTTTGCCGATTCCGACACGCTTGCGGTGGGCGACCTGGTGCTGGCCATCGGCAATCCCTTCGGCGTCGGCCAGACGGTGACCAGCGGCATCGTCTCGGCGCTGGCGCGCACCGGGGTGGAGAGCTCCGATTATGAATTCTTCATCCAGACCGATGCCGCCATCAACCCGGGCAATTCGGGCGGCGCCCTGGTCGATCTCGACGGGCAATTGGTGGGCATCAACACCGCCATCTATTCCCAGACCGGCGGCTCGGTGGGCATCGGCTTCGCCATTCCCGCCAATATGGCGCGGCTGGTGGCCGAGGCAGGGGTCAGTGGCGGCCAGATCGTGCGGCCCTGGTTCGGCGCCAAGATGCAGGCGGTGACCTCCGATATCGCGGCCAGCCTGGGCATGAGCGTGCCGCATGGATCGCTGATCGCCGAGGTGGCGCCCGACGGGCCGGCGGCCCGCGCCGGCTTTGCGCCGGGCGATGTGATCCTGAGCCTGGACGGGGTGGGGGTGGACGATCCCAGCGCTTTCAATTTCCGGCTGGCGACCAAGCCCATCGGCCAGGCCATCGCCATCGAGCGCCTGCGCGGCGGGGCAAGCGAGACCGTGCAGTTCACCGTGGAGGCGGCGCCGGCGGCAACGCCCGACAGCGTGGCCGAGATCACCGGCAATTCGCGCTTTGCTGGCGCCAGCGTGCGCCAGATCGATGCGGCGCTGGCCGAAGCCAAGGGCCTGCCCTATGACGCCAGGGGCGTCATCGTCACCGCTATTGCCTCCGGCTCGCCCGCCGAGCAGATGGGGCTGCGGGTGGATGACGTGATCCTGGCGCTCAACGATATCCCCATGGACACGGCCAGCGCCTTTGCGCAAACGGCCAACAAGCGTGTGCGCACCTGGCAGATCATCCTGCAACGTAACGGCCGGGTTACCCGTTCGATCGTCAGCGGCTAGGGAAGGGGAGCGGCGTGGGATTGGTGGTCTATCTCTTCGGCGCCGTGGCTCTTTTCCTTGCCCTGGGCTGGGCCGTCTATGTGCTGCCCGTGCCCGGAGCGCTCTCGCCCTGGGCCGTGGCCGGGGCCTTGGTGCCGGCGCTCGGGCTCATGGTCGGCGTGCTGGTCCTGTTCCTGTTGTTCTGGCTGGCCCTGCGCGCGGCGGAGGCCCTGCGCGCCCGTCTCCTGGCGCGGAAGCGCCGCTAGCGCTCATGCCTGTATCGCCCTGAACCGGTCTGCTACATATCCATCATGTCCGATCTTTTTGCCGCTGATCCTGCCGATACCGACCGCGCCCGCCCGCTGGCCGACCAGTTGCGGCCGCGCAGCCTCGACGAGGTTATCGGGCAGGGCCATCTCCTGGGCCCCGAGGGCACGCTGCGGCGCATGATCGCCAGCGGCCGGCTGGGCTCGCTGATCCTGTGGGGGCCGCCGGGCACCGGCAAAACCACGGTGGCGCGGATGCTGGCCGATGAGATCGGGTTCAATTTCCAGCAGATTTCAGCGATCTTCTCGGGGGTGGCCGAGCTCAAGAAGGTGTTCGAGCAGGCCCGCTTCGCCCGGCTTTCCGGGCAGCGCACGCTGCTCTTTGTCGATGAGATCCACCGCTTCAACCGCGCCCAGCAGGACAGCTTCCTGCCGGTGATGGAGGATGGCACCATCGTCCTTGTCGGGGCCACCACGGAGAACCCATCCTTCGAGCTCAATGCGGCGCTGCTCTCGCGCAGCCAGGTGTTGCGTTTCGAATCGCTGGGGTCGGACGATCTGGAAAAGCTGGTGCAGCGCGCCGAGGCCTTGACCGGAGCGCCGCTGCCGCTCGAAGCCGAAGCGCGCCAGACCCTGCTCGGCCTCGCCGACGGTGATGGGCGGGCGCTGCTGGGACTGGTGGAGGAAGTGCTCGCCTCGGCGCGGCCCGGCGAGGTGATGGATGCGGCCACCATGCTCACGCTCATCCAGCGCCGCGCCCCGCTCTACGACAAGGCCCAGGATGGGCACTACAATCTGATTTCTGCCCTGCACAAGACCGTGCGTGGCTCCGATCCCGACGCGGCGCTTTATTATTTCGCCCGCATGCTCGATGCGGGGGAGGACCCGCTGTTCCTCGCCCGGCGGCTGATCCGCATGGCCTCCGAAGATATTGGCCTCGCCGATCCGCAGGCTTTGCCGCAGGCCATAGCCGGGCGCGACGCCTATCAGATGCTGGGCTCGCCCGAGGGCGAGCTGGCGCTGGCGCAGGTGGTGGTCTATCTGGCGTTGGCGCCCAAATCCAACGCCGTCTATACCGCCTATAAGGGGGCGATGAGTCTCGCCAAATCCACCGGCTCGCCCATGCCGCCCAAGGCGATCCTCAATGCGCCCACCAGGCTGATGAAGGGCGAGGGCTATGGCGCCGGCTATATCTACGACCACGATACGCCCGAGGCGTTTTCGGGGCAGGATTATTTCCCCGAAAAGCTGGGCCGGCAGAAATTCTATAATCCGGTCGAGCGGGGCTTCGAGCGTGACCTCAAGAAACGCCTCGATTATTTCGAGCGCCTGCGCGCCGCCAAGGCGCAGGGGGACGAGTAGGACAAAACCACCGGGTCATTCCGGCGCAGGCCGGAATCCATGTCCGCATGCTTCCATATACTCTTGCGTCAGGGGATAGCCTTCAGCATGGATTCCGGCCGGAGCCTGTCCTCGGGCGCGAAGCGTCCCGGGGGCCGGAATGACCCCGTGCGAGGGATACAGCCGTCAGTTCTTCGTCTGCCAGGCCCCCACCAGCCCGCTTTGAAAGCCATAGCCGTAAAGGGCTTCCAGCCATTGGGGCGAGCCGAAGACGTTGCGGCTCTCGGGGAATTCGGCGGGAATGGCAGTGATGCGATAGCTGGCGCCGCTTTCGCGGGCCGAATTGGCCAGCTCCACGAGATTGGCCCGGCCCAGATATTTGAGCAGGGTGGGCACGGCGCGTTGCAGCAGGCTCATGCTGGAAATCTGTACGCTGGACGGCGTGGGGGCGGTGACGCCGTTGAAGATCACATAGAGCCGCGCCGTGGTGCCGTTGGCGGCGCGCCCGAAGCCGCCGGGCAGCACCAGCACCTGCTGGGTCAACCCGCCATCGACATGCAGTTCCTCGAAACTCTGGCCCTGCGCCGTCACCTTTATCAGCACCGGCGGGAAGACGCCGGGCACGGCCGCCGAGGCCAGGAGGATATTGTGGACAAGTTGCAACCGATGGGGCAGGCCCGAATTGGCGATGGCCCCGATATCCCAGATCACCGGGCGCTGGGCGTCGAAATCGGTGGTGCCGATATAGAGCCTGCGACCCTCCCGATGCGCCTTGCCGATGGCGTCGAGCACCGGTTCGTCCACCACGGCGCGGATGGCCGCCAGTACCGGCTTGTTGGTCATGATCGAGGGCGCGCCCAGAAGGGCGGAGAGGATATTGGTGGCCGGGTTGCTGGCTTCGGTCAGGGAGGAGAAGACCTGCTGCAAGCGGGGGTCATATTGAGGGCCGAGGAAGGCCAGCGGCGCCATGATGGCGCCGACGCTGATGCCGGTCACCACCTCGAATTCGGGCCGGTCGTGCCGTTGCGTCCAGCCGACGAGAAAGCCCGCGCCATAGGCGCCATTGATGCCGCCCCCCGAAAGGGCCAGATAATCCACGCGCCCGTCCGAGCCGGGGCGGATGCGGCGGTGGCTGGAAACGAAATCGGGATCATCGCCCCAATAGCGCAAGGGCGCGGTGCCGCCGACCGTGGCGACCGCGATCAGCGGCGGCGGCACGGCGTTGCGGTGCGGCGCGAAGCTGGCGCAGGCCGAAAGGGTCAGCGCCGCCAAGGCGATCGCGCAATATTTCCACACACTTTGCATCGGACTTCAATATTACCAGCTTTGTCGAGCCCAGAGCATACGCATCCGTGCTAGCATGACAAAGCGCAATGCTTGGCATTGTTGGTTCATTGCTAATGGCTGGTTATTCATGGGTGAGTTCGTTCTGGTGGGTCTAGGGGGCGCCCTGGGCGCCATGGCACGGTTCGGCGCGGGCAGTTTCATCGGCCGGCTGTGGCCGATGGGCTTTCCGCTGGCGACCCTGCTCATCAATATTGTCGGTTCCGTCTGCATGGGCCTCTTCGTGGGCATCATGGCCCGGCTGCTGCCCGGCTGGCAGGAGCAGGCCAGGCTCTTCGTGGCCGTGGGCATCCTGGGCGGCTTCACCACGTTTTCCTCGTTTTCGCTCGATACCATCGTGCTCATCGAGCGAGGCGAGCTGGTTCAGGCTGGGAGCTATGTGCTCTTGTCGGTTGTGGTTTGCGTGATTGGGCTTTATCTCGGGCTTTTGGTGACCCGAGGCATGGCATGAGTGGCGTTCAACAGCGGCAGGTGAGTGGCGACGAAGATGGCATGCGCCTCGACCGCTGGTTCGCCCGCCATTTCCCCCAACTGGGCTTCGGGCGGCTGCAAAAGCTGATCCGCAATGGCGAGGTGCGGGTCGACAAGGCCAAGGTGACCACCAGCACGCGCCTCGCCCCGGGCCAGACGGTGCGCATTCCGCCGGTGGACGACGCTGAAACGCCCCGGGCGCCCCGCGTCAGCGAGGCCGACGCGCAATTCCTGCGCGACCTCGTCATCTACGAAGACGACGATCTCTACGTCTTCAACAAGCCCCATGGCCTTTCCGTGCAGGGCGGCAGCGGCACCAAGCGTCATATCGACGGCTTGCTGAAAAGCCTGCCAAACAAGAAGGGCGAGGCCCCGCGGTTGGTCCATCGCCTCGACCGCGACACTTCCGGTTGCCTCGTCGTCGCCAAGACCCATGCCGCGGCCAGCCATTTCGGCGCCGTCTTCCGCTCGCGCTCGGCCCGCAAGATCTATTGGGCGGTGGTCGCCGGCAATCCGACGCCGCGCCAGGGTGAAATCTCCTGCTTTATGGCCAAGCAGGCGACGCGCGATGGCGAGCAGATGGTGGTGGTGCGCAATGGCACGCCGGGCGCGCAACATTCGCAGAGCTATTATTCCACCACCGATACGGCCAGCCGGCGCTTCGCCTGGGTGACGCTCAAGCCCGTCACCGGCCGCACCCATCAATTGCGCGTGCACATGGCCCAGCTCGGCACGCCCATCATTGGCGATCCGCGCTATTTCAACATCGAGAACTGGCAGGGCGCGCCGGGGCTGGGCGAGGGGCTGCACCTGCATGCCCGCCGCATCGCCCTGCCGCTGCGCGATGGCGGGAGGCTGGATATTTCCGCGCCGCTGCCGCCCCACATGCGGCAGAGCTTCGAGGCGCTGGGCTTCGATCCCGACCGCTACGATGTCGGCGGCGACCCCGAGGATGGCAAATGAAACTCGTCGTTTTCGACATGGACGGCACGCTGATCGACACGCAGGCGCTGATCCACGAGCATATGTCGACCACCTTCGAGAGCCTGGGGCTGGAGGCACCGAGCCCGGCCCAGGCCCGGCGCGTCATCGGGTTGTCGCTGCCGGTGGCCATGGCCCGGCTGGTGGGCCACGACGATGGCGTGCTGGTGGAGCAGTTGGTGGAGACCTATCGCAGCCATTACCGCGAGTCGCTGGTGCGTTCCGAGGGACGGGAGGGGCTGTTCCCCGGCGCGCGGGCGGCGCTCGACCTGTTGCGCGCCCGCCCCGACATGCTTCTGGGCATCGCTACCGGCAAGGGGCTTTCGGGCGTCCATCGCCTTTTGGCCCTGCATGGGCTGGCCGAGCATTTCGTCACCCTGCAAACGCCCGACCACAACCCCTCCAAGCCCCATCCGGGCATGCTGGAAAGCGCCATGCGCGAAACCGGCGTTGCCGTGGCCGACATGGTGATGATCGGGGACACCACCTTCGATATCGAGATGGGCGTGGCCGCCGGCTGCAAGACCATCGGCGTCACCTGGGGCTATCACGAGCCGCAGGAGCTGGTTTCCGCTGGCGCCAGCGTGTTGATCGACCATTACGACCAGCTCGACGCCACCCTTGCCCAAATCCTGGATTAGACATCATGCGTGACCAGCTTGAAGACGCCCATCTGCATCGGGACGACGGCTATGGCCGGGCCCAGCATCTCAACCAGGTCGAGCTGCCCAAGCGCTTCTATGCCGATGTGGGCGTCGCCCCGGTGGAGGGCGGCTTCGCTGTGACGCTGGATGGCCGGCAGGTGCGCACGCCGGGCAAGAAGATTCCCATCACCGTGCCCGCCGCCGCCATCGCCACCGCCATGGCCGAGGAATGGGCGGCCCAGGGAGACGTCATCGATCCGGCCACCATGCCCATGGTGCGGCTGGTCAATTCCGCCATCGAGAGCGGCGAGGAAATGATCCCGGCCTTTCGCGCCGAGATCGTCAAATTCGCCGGCGGGGACCTGATGCTCTATCGCGCCGAGAGCCCGCGCGAACTGGTGGCGGCGCAGGAAGACGCCTGGGATAAGGCGCTGGTGGCGCTGGCCCGCCATTTCGGCGTCAGCTTCCAGCCCACCATCGGCATCATCCATCAGGCCCAGCCGCAATCGACGCTCGACCGGCTGGCGGCAGCGCTGGAGGGGGAGGGCCTGCTGGCGCTGACCGCCCTGGTCTCCATGACCGGCCTTACCGGCTCGGGCCTCCTGACGCTGGGCTATTGGCACAAGCTGTTCACGCCCGACGCCGTGTGGGCGGCGGCGCATGTGGACGAGGATTACCAGATCGGCCAGTGGGGCGAGGACGAGGAAGCCGCCGAACGCCGCGCCCGGCGTCGGGTCGAGTTCGACACGGCGGTGAAATTACTCGAGGCGATGCGGGCATAGAGGGCGCCCAACCCACCGGGTCATTCCGGCGCAGGCCGGAATCCATGCTGAGGGTTCACCCCGAATCCAGTGGCCCGGGAGGCATGCGGATATGGATTCCGGCCTGCGCCGGAATGACTCCGGGATTGGGGAACCTTAACCAGCCTTGCCCTGCGCCACCACCCAATCGGCAATCTCGGGGTCGATCTCGCGCAGCGGTTCGAGCACGAATTCGCGCTCATGGGCGTGGATATGGGGCAGGTTGAGCCGCTCGGAGCGCATTTCGAGGTGGTCATAGGCGATGATGTCGATATCGATGACGCGCGGCCCCCACACTTCCTTGCGCACCCGGCCCAGCGCCGTTTCTATGGCCTGAAGCGCGTCGAGCAGGTCCAGCGGGGCGAGGCTGGTCTCCAGCTTCAGCGCCAGATTGGTGAAATCGGGCTGGTCCGTCTTGCCCCAGGGCTTGGTGATGAGCAGGCGCGACTGCGCCACCACCCTGATCTCGGGGTGATCGGTGATGCGGCGCACGGCCTCGGTGAGCTGGGCGACGGGATCGCCCAGATTGGCCCCCAGGCTCAGCCAGGCCTGGGCGGTCATGATGTGGGCCTTTGCCGGTGCAGCTCGATAGCGGCTTCCCCGCGCACCATGGCGATGGGCGCCTCGGGCTTGCGGATGCGGATGACGATCCAGGTGATGGGCGGAAACTGCTCGAACAGCGCCGTCACCACATTCTGCGCCACCGCTTCGAGCAGGTTCATGCGCCGGCCCTCGAAGCTGGCCTTCACCGCCTCGTAGATGTCGCCATAGGAGATGCCGGTCGCCAGGTCGTCGCTTTGCGCCGGCGCGGACAGGTCCATCCCCATTTCGAGATCGATGAAGAAGCGCTGGCCCAGCCGCGCCTCCTCGGCGAAGACGCCATGATAGCCGTAAAAACCGAGGTCCTTCAGGATGATACGGTCGCCCGTTAAGGAAGCGGTCATGCGTTATCCCAAATCAGCCGGGGGACCATACAGCGTCGCCTCGGCGACGCGAAGGGCTTCCCTGTTGGCGCGCACGTCGTGTACGCGAAAGATGTGTCCGCCGGCCCGGTAGGCCAGCACCGTGGTGGCGATCGTGCCGGCCAGCCGCTCATCGGCGGGCAGGTCGAGCAGCTTGCCGATCATGGATTTGCGCGACGTGCCGACGAGGATGGGATATTTCCCGCCCCCGATTTCGCCCAGCTGCGCCAGAAGCTGGTAATTATCGGCCACCGACTTGGCAAAGCCGAAGCCGGGATCGAGCAGGATGCGCTCGGGCTTGACCCCTGCCTTTTCGGCGCGTTCGAGACCGAGGGCGAAATGGCGCTGCATTTCCCCCATCAGCGGCAGGCTGCGGTCGCGGGATTCGTCCCAGTGGGTGATGACCACCGGCACGTCATGGAGCGCGGCCACCGCAGCCATTTCGGGCGCCGCCATCAGCCCGTGCACGTCGTTGATGATGCTGGCGCCGGCCTGGATGGCCTGGTCGGCCACCAGCGGCTTGTAGGTGTCGATGGACAGGGGCACCGGAATGTCCTGCGCCACCAGTGCGTCGATCACCGGCATGACGCGGTCGAGCTCTTCCTGCACGCCCACGGGCGTAGCGCCGGGCCGGGTGCTTTCCCCGCCGATGTCGATGATGTCGACGCCCTCATCCAGCATCTGGTGGGCGTGGGAGAGCGCGGCGGCGAGGCGATGATGAGCGCCGCCATCGGAAAAGCTGTCGGGCGTGACGTTGAGAATGCCCATGACCAGCGCCCGGCGCCCCAATTGCAGAGGGGGGCGGTTGGGCAGGGCGATGGTATGGCTCGTGTGCATGGGCAATTGCTTTAGCGCTTCGCCGGGGCCGCGCAAGCCCCTTGCGCCTAAAACGGCCAGACGATCATCAGCAGCGGCACGCCCACCAGCACGACCAAAATCGAGAGCGGTGCACCCAACCGCCAGTAATCGCCGAATTTATAGCCGCCGGGGCCCATGACCAGCGTGTTGCACTGGTGGCCGATGGGGGTGAGGAAGTCGCAGCCGGCGCCGATGGCCACCGCCATGAGAAAGGCCTCGGGGGCGTAGCCGAGCGAGGTGGCAAAGGTGGCGGCGATGGGCGCCATGACCAGCACGGTGGCGGCATTGTTGAGAAAGGGCGTCACCGCCATGGCCGCCAGCATGATGAGCGCCAGCGCTCCCCAGCCGGGCAGGCCCGAGGCGGTGTTGGACAAGAACGTGGCGATGACATCGGTGCCGCCGGTGGAGCGCAGCGATTCGGACACGGGAATGAGGCAGGCCAGCATCAGCAGGATGGGCGCGTCGAGATGGGTATAGACCGCGCGCAGGGGCACCGAGCGGGTCAGCACCATGGCTACGGCGGCCATGAAGAAGGCCGGCGCCACCGGCAGCAGACCCAGCGCCGTGGCCGCCATGGCGACCAGCAGGATGGCGAGCGGCACGAGGCCGTTGCGAACGCTGCCCAGCTTGAGGCCGCGCTCGACCAGAGGCAGGCAGTCCCATTCGCGCAGCAGCTCGGGCAGGCGCCGCAAATGGCCTTGCAGCAGGATCACGTCGCCATCCTGGAAGCGGATCTGGCCCAGCCTTTCGGTGAAGCGTTCGTCGCCCCGGCTGATGGCGAGGAGGTTGAGCCCGGTGCGGTCGAACAGGCTCAGCTCGCGCGCCGTGGCGCCGATGAGGCCCGAGGTGGTGCCGATCACCGCCTCGATGACGCCGAAGCTGGAAGCGTCGCGTGTCGCGGCGCCCCGCCGCTCGGAAAAGACCAGGCCGGCATTGGAGACCATCTTGTCCAGCGCTTCCGGGTCGCCCTGGATGAGCAGGATATCGCCGGCGCGCAGCTTGGCGTCGGGCAGGGGCGTGCGGGTGGCGCCATTGGCGCCCAGGATGCGCGTCACCATGGCCTGCCCGTCAGCGGCGGCGTGAATATCGGCGATGGTCCTGTCGATGGCCGGGGAATCGTCGGTGACGCGGGCTTCGGTGGTGTAATTCTTGATGTCCACCGCGCTTTCCAGGCCCGACGAGGCGCGGCTGCGCTCGGGCAGGAGCCAATAGAAAAAGGCGAGGAATCCCACGCCCAGGATCGAGAGCACCAGTCCGGTGGGCGTATAGTCGAACATGGTGAAGGGCTGGCCCACCATCTCCTCGCGCACGCGCGACACGATGATGTTGGGCGAGGTGCCGATCTGCGTCATCAGCCCGCCCAGCAGCGAGCCGAAGGACATGGGCATGAGGAACATGGAGGGCGAAACGGCGGAACGCCGGGCCATCTGGAAGGCGATGGGCATCATGATGGCCAGGGCGCCGATATTCTTGACGAAGGCGCTGAGCACCGTGACCATCGCCACCAGCAGCAGCAATTGCGCCCGCGGCGTGCTGATATTGGGGGCGAAGCGCCGCACGGCGATTTCCATGATGCCCGAATGGGATACGGCGGCGCTCACCACCAGGGCGCTGCCCACGATGATGACGATATCGTCGGAAAAACCGGTGAAGGCCTCGTTGGGCTTGACCACTCCCAGCAGCAGGGCTGCCAGAAGCGCGCAGGCGGCGATGACGTCGTAGCGCCAGCGGCCCCACATAAAGGCCACCATCATGACGCCGATCACCGAGAAGGCGAAGATCTGGGGCAGGGTCATCCATGCGTCCATGCGGGTCTGAGGCCAGATGACCCGAATGGTCCGGCGGTGGCAAGATGCAAAATCGTCAATGCCCACACCCATATCGCCACAGGGCCAGGGCGGGAGTCAGCGCCAGAAGCGCCCCTCCAGCGTCGATTTCAGCACCAGAGTGAGCACGGCCATGAGCGCCAGCGTGGTGGAGGCGGCGAAGGCGCCGGTGACGTTGAAGTCGTTGAAAAGCTGGCTGATCTGCAAGGGCAGGGTGTTGGTCTGGCCGCGAATGGTGCCCGACACCACCGAGACGGCGCCGAATTCGCCCATGACGCGGGCATTGGTGAGAATGGCGCCATAGAGGATGGCCCAGCGGATATTGGGCAGCGTCACATGCCAGAACATCTGCCACCCATTGGCCCCCAGCGAGAGCGCGGCTTCCTCGTCTTCGGTGCCCTGCTGGCGCATCAGCGGGATCAATTCGCGCGCCACATAGGGGGCGGTGACGAACAGGCTCACCAGCACGATGGCGGTGACGGTGAACATCAGCTTTATGCCGGCGCTCTGCAGAAGCGGCCCCAATAGGCCCTGGCCGCCATAAAGGAAGAGATAGACCGTGCCGGCGACGATGGGGCTGACGGCGGCCGGAAGCTCGATGATGGTGATGAGCAGGTGACGGCCGGGAAAGCGGAAGCGCGTCACCAGCCAGGCCAGGCACACCCCGACCACGATATTGACCGGCACGACCACCAGCGCGGTGAACACGGTCAGCCAGATCGCGTGCAGCGTGTTGGGCTCAGCGATGTTGGCCAGATAGACGCCCAGCCCCTCGCGGAATGCGAAGGCGAAGATCAGCGCCAGCGGCACCACCAGCAGCAGCGCCGAGAACAGGAAGGCGAGGGCGATGAGCAGGGTTTCGGCGCCGCTGCGGGTGTGGGTGGAAAGAGTGGTCATCCCCGGCTCCTTTCGGCGTAGCGCGCCTGCCAGGCTTGCAGGAGATTGGTGAGGATGAGGGTGATGAAGGCGGCCAGCAGCAGCACGAAGGCCAGGGCCGCCGCGCCCTCGTAATTATATTCGTCCAGCCGGATGAAGATCAGCAGCGACACCACTTCGGTTATGCCCGGCAGATTGCCGGCGATGAACACCACGGCGCCGAATTCGCCCAGCGACCGGGCAAAGGACAGCACGCAGCCGGAGATGAAGGCGGGCAATATTGTGGGCCAGATGACCCGCAAAAAGGTCTGCGGCCCGGTGGCGCCCAGCGTGTGCGCCGCTTCCTCGAGATCGCCTTCCAGTTCCTCCAGAACGGGTTGCACGGCGCGGACCACGAAGGGAATGGAGGTGAAGATCATCGCCATGACGATGCCGGCCTGGGTGTAGTTGACCTTGACGCCATTGGGCTCGAGGAATTGCCCGTACCAGCCGGTATTGGAAAACAGCGTCACCAGAACCAGCCCGGCCACGGCGGTGGGCAGGGCGAAGGGCAGGTCGACCAGCGCGTCGAGCAATCGCCGGGCGGGGAAGCGGTATCGCGTCAGCACCCAGGCGAGCAAAAGGCCGAAAAGTCCGTTGAAGATGGTGGCGATGAAGGCCGAACCGAAGGTGATGCGATAGGCGGCGAGCGCCCGGTTGGAGCTGGCGATGCGCCAGAATTCGGCCCAGCCCATGCCGCCCACCTTGAGCAGCATGGCCAGCAGCGGCAGCACGATGATGAGGCTGAGATAGAGCAGGGATACGCCCAGCGTCAGCCCGAAGCCGGGCAGCAGGTGCTTGCCGGGTTTGTGCGCCATTCCTCGTCCCCCATGCCCTAAAAGCATCATCACCGGGATGGCCCGGTGATGACGGATTGCCGGTCGCGATGCCGCCTACTGGTTGAGGAAGACCTTGTCGAGCAGGCCGCCATCGGCGAAATGCTCCTCGGTCACCTTGGCCCAGCCGCCGAAGGCATCGTCGACATTGACCAGCCGCACCTCGGGGAAGCGGTCGGCGAATTCGGCGGCCAGGGCCGGATCGCTGACGCGATGGTTGCGCTCGGCCGCGACGCGCTGGCCGGCGGACGAATAGAGGAAATCGAGGTAATCCTTGGCGAGGTCGCGGCTGCCGCGGGCATCGACGACCTTGTCGACGATGGCGACGGGGAATTCGGCCAACAGGCTCACGGGCGGCACAACGGCCTCGTATTTGTCGGCGCCCAACACCTCGACGGCGCTGAGCACTTCGGCCTCGAAGGTCACCAGCACGTCGCCCAGCCCGCGTTCGGCAAAAGCGGTGGTGGCGCCGCGCCCGCCGGTTTCGAACACCGGCACGTTGTTGAACACCCTGGTGAGATAGTCTTCCACCTGGGCTTGGTCGCCGCCGAATTCCTCATCGGCCCAGGCCCGGGCGGCGAGATAGGTGTAGCGCGCATTGCCCGAGGTCTTGGGGTTGGGGAAGATGACCTTCACATCCTCGCGGGCGAGGTCGGCCCAGCCGGCGATGTTCTTGGGATTGCCGGCGCGTACCAGGAAGGCGGGCAGGGAATAGAAGGGCGAGGCCTGGTTGGGGAATTCGCTCTGCCAGTCGGCGGAGACGAAACCGCCTTCCACCAGCTTTTCGATGTCGGTCACCTGATTGAAGGTCACCACGTCGGCGGGCAATCCTTCGAGGATGGCGCGGGCCTGGGTGGAGGTGCCGGCATGGGACTGGTTGACCGTCACCGTGGCGCCGCCAGCGGCATAGGCGGCGTTCTCGGCCTCGAACAGCTCACGGGCGATGTCGTAGGAGGCATTGAGGATATCGGTCGGCTGGGCGAAAGCCGGGCCGGCGCCGAGGAGGAGGGCGGCGAGGGCGGTTGCAAGAAGCTTGTTCATCTGACGCTGTTTTCCCAACGATGACGTGACGTTGGCAGCTTGATGCTATGGGGTTGGCCGCATCGTCCAGCGGCAAAACGGCCTCCCGGATGACTAATTCACCGCCGGGCGGAAGCGCGACAACGCCATTGCGCCGCGCCTCTCGTCGAGGAGAATTTGTTTCCCGGGTCGAGTCAGGAAAACCGGCCAAGCGGTTGGCGATGAATCGGTTTTAGGCAGGCGCCGCTCAATTGAGCGGCGTCACCGGCTCGGCAAACAGGTCGTATTCGTCGCTGTCGGTCACCCGCACATCGACCAGGTCGCCCACCTTGATATTGGTGGCATTGGCGATGATGACCTGGCCGTCGATTTCCGGCGCGTCCCATTTGGAGCGGGCGATGGCCTTGTTGGCCTCGGGCTGCACATCGTCGACCAGCACCTGGATGGTGCGGCCCACCTTCTTGGCCAATTGCCCGGCGGAAACGGTCTGGGCCACTTCCATGAGTTGTTCCCAGCGGTCCTGCGCCACCTCGTCGGGCACGATGCCCTCCAGCTCGTTGGCGGGGGCGCCGGTCACCGGCTCATATTTGAAGCACCCGGCGCGGTCGATCTCGGCTTCCTCGATGAAGTCGAGCATCATCTCGAAATCTTCCTCGGTCTCGCCGGGGAAGCCAACGATGAAGTTGGAACGCACTGTCAGATCAGGGACTTGGCGGCGCCAGTCGAGAATTCGATTCAGCGTCTTTTCCTGATGCGCCGGGCGGCGCATGGCCTTGAGGATTTTCGGCGAGGCGTGCTGGAAGGGGATGTCGAGATAGGGCAGCACCAGCCCCTCGGCCATCAGCTCCATCACCGCGTCCACATGCGGATAGGGATAGACGTAATGCAGGCGCACCCAGGCGCCGAACTGGCCCAGTTCCTTGGCCAGATCGTAGAATTTCGCCTTGATCGGCCGGCCGCGGTAATTGCTCTCGGCATATTTGATGTCGAGCCCATAGGCGCTGGTGTCCTGGCTGATGACCAGCAGTTCCTTGACGCCCGAGCGCACCAGCCCCTCGGCTTCGGCCAGGATGCCGCCGGCGGGGCGCGACGCCAGATCGCCCCGGATCTGGGGAATGATGCAGAAGGAGCAGCGATTGTTGCAGCCTTCGGAAATCTTGAGATAGGCGTAATGGCGCGGCGTCAGCCGCAGCCCGGCTTCGGGCACCAGGTCGACGAATTTGTTGGGCACGGGCGGCAGATGCTCATGCACCGCGCTTACCACCGATTCATATTGGTGCGGGCCGGTGATGGCCAGCACGTTGGGGTGGGTTTCGCGGATGAGGCTTTCCTCCACGCCCAGGCATCCGGTAACGATCACGCGGCCGTTTTCGTTGAGGGCCTCGCCGATGGCCTCCAGCGATTCCTGCTTGGCGCTGTCGAGAAAACCGCAGGTGTTGACCAGGACGATGTCGGCGCCCTCATAGTCGCGGCTGAACGCATAGCCCTGCGAACGGAGCGTCGACATGATGCGTTCGCTATCGACGAGGGCCTTGGGGCAGCCGAGGCTGACGAGGCCAATTTTTGGCGCTTGGCTCATGAGAGCGTGAATTCCGAAAAGGGAAGGATTGCGCGCGTCATATAGAAAAACGCCCGGTTACGCAATGTGACTGCCTCCCGCCCCATGCGGGGCAGGGCTTCCGATTTCGCCGGGATCAGCTCAGATTGGTCGGCGGCGTGCGCTTGGCGGTGCGGCGCGGTGCCTTGGGCGGAGCCGGCTCCTTATCGGAGGGCGCGGGCGTTGCCGGGGGAACCGGCGGCACGAAGGGCGGGGGCTCGGTGGCGGGGGTGATATATTCGTCCGCCTCGGCATAGTCGGGGTCTTCCCCTTCTTCGGCGAGGTCGCGGATGGCGTCGCGCACCTCGTCGAGCAGCGAGGCCGAGAAGCGCGAGCGGTTGACCGTCTCCCCGCTCTGCTCATGCGCCTTGAACCACACCAGCAGCGCCTCGCAGAGGATGCGCAGGCTGACCAGCGCCAGAAGCCCGAAGACGGCGATCACCAGAAGGCCCCAGAGCCCTTCGCCGAAGCCGCTGCCGAAGCTCCAGAACAGATGGCTGATGGCCCAGAGCAGGATGGCCGCCAGGCCCAGCGCATAGAGAATGGGCACGAGGCGCGGCGAGAGAATGGCGTCGAGCCGGAACAGGGTCTGGCGGGTGAAGAGGCGTTTCAAATCGTCCAGCGTCATCTCGTCCTCCGAAGCGCGACTCGATTGTTCAGCAACTTGGCCGTGTCAGCCCCGGCTGACAAGACTGTGTTCGTCGGCGACCCTTGTGGGGCCGAAGCGGGCTTCGAAGGCGGCGCGCAGCACCGAATCCACCTCCGCCATGGAGACCAGTTGCCCCAGATCCTCGAAACTGGTCACGCCCTGGTCGGTGATGCCGCAGGGCACGATGCCGTCATAATGGGTCAGGTCGGGCGCGATATTGAGCGAAATGCCGTGAAAGCTCACCCATTTGGAGACGCGCACGCCAATGGCGGCGATCTTGTCCTCGCGCAGCGGACCTTTTTCCGGCCGGGGCACCCACACGCCGACCCGTCCCTCGCGGCGCTCGCCGGTGATGTTGTGGGCGGCCAGCGTATCGATGATCCAGCCTTCCAGCCCTTGCACCAGGCACCTGATGTCGCGGCCGCGCTGGCTCAGGTCGAGCATGACATAGGCCACGCGCTGGCCGGGGCCGTGATAGGTGTATTGCCCGCCGCGCCCGGCGTCATAGACCGGAAAGCGGGCGGCGATGAGATCGTCGGGCAGCGCCGAGGTCCCGGCGGTGTAGAGCGGGGGGTGTTCGAGCAGCCAGATGGCTTCGGGAGCTTCTCCCGCCGCGATGGCCGACGCGCGGGCGCGCATCGCCTCCAGCGCCTGCGGGTAGGGCATGGGGGCGGAGGAAATGATCCATTCGGCCGGCTGGCCGTCGCCGCGTGCCAGTTTGCGACTGTTTTGGCAGGGAATGGCGTCTTGCGTTAACATTTTCATAACCAAACTTACCCGAAACTGACCGCCAGCAGATTCAGCGGCGGCAAAGCGCGCCGGGACGGGTTCCGTATCTATCTATGGGCACATTGGACAATATTGAAGTGGATATCACCGTTGAGCTCGGCGCCACGGTGATGCCGATCCACCATTTGCTGCGCATGGGGCGCGGCGCGGTGATCGAGCTGGATGCCTCGGAAAACGATCCGCTCAACATCTACGCCAACAGCACCCTGGTCGCCCATGGCGAAGTCAGCGTCGAGGAAGGGCATCTGCGCGTGCTGATCTCGGAGAAGGTGTTCCGGCGCGGCTGAGCGGTCGCCCCATCCACGGTGTCATTCCGGCGCAGGCCGGAATCCATGTCCGCATATTTCCATGAGTTCTGGTGCCGGGGTTGGTCCTCAGCCTGGATTCCGGCCTGCGCCGGAATGACCCGGTGGGAGCGAAAGGGGTGCGGCTCGCCCCCTCAGCCACGGTTTTACCCCTCTCTCCACAATCCTGCGCACGATTGTTGATTTAACCGCTTGAGGTTGTGAAAGACCTTTGCTACATCCCCACTCGCTTCGGCCCCCAGGGGCCTGGCTCTACCAAAGTGTGCGGTCGTGGCGGAATTGGTAGACGCGCAGCGTTGAGGTCGCTGTGCCGCGAGGCGTGGAAGTTCGAGTCTTCTCGACCGCACCAAATACATCAAAAAAGCCGTGTAACCCTCGGGTTACGCGGCTTTTTGATTCTTTCCATCCACAGTGTCATTCCGGCCTTGAGCCGGAATCCATCTCTGAAGGGAACCGCCCTAAATATCCAGATCGGTGACGAAAGCCGCGTTTTCCTGGATGAAGTCGAAGCGCGCTTCGGGCTTGGTGCCCATCAGGCGCTCGACGCTGGAGCGGGTGGCGTCGAGGTCGTCGCGGATCTTGACCTGCAAAAGCGTGCGCGTCCGGGGCGACATGGTGGTTTCGCGCAGATGCGCGAAGGGCATTTCGCCCAGGCCCTTGAAGCGGGTCATGTCCACCTTACCCTTGCTGGTGAACTCGGTTGTCAGCAGCTCGTCCTTATGGGCGTCGTCGCGCGCATAAAGCGTCTTGCCGCCCTGGGTGATGCGATAGAGCGGGGGCAGGGCCAGATAGAGATGACCGGCATCGATCAGCTTGGGCATTTCCTGGAAGAAGAAGGTGATGAGCAGCGAGGCGATATGGGCGCCGTCGACATCGGCATCGGTCATGACGATGATCTTGTCGTAGCGCAGATCCTCTTCCCGATAGCGGTCGCGCGTGCCGCAGCCCAGCGCCTGGATGAGGTCGGAAATCAGCTGGCTCGAGTGCATCTTCTCGCGGCTGGCGCCGGCGACGTTGAGAATCTTGCCGCGCAGCGGCAGCACTGCCTGGTTGGCGCGGTTGCGCGCCTGCTTGGCCGAGCCGCCGGCCGAATCGCCCTCGACGATGAAGAGCTCGGCCCCCTGCGCGGCGGTCTGGGTGCAGTCGGCCAGCTTGCCGGGCAGGCGCAGCTTGCGCGTGGCGCTGGCGCGGTCGATTTCCTTTTCCTTGCGGCGGCGGAGGCGCTCCTCGGCGCGCTCGATGGCCCAGTCCAAAAGCTTGCCCGCCTGGTTGGGCGAGGCAGCCAGCCAGTGATCGAAGGCGTCGCGCAGGGCCGTGTCGACGATGCGCGTGGCCTCCCCGGAGGCCAGCTTGTCCTTGGTCTGGCCGACGAATTCGGGCTCGCGCACGAAGACCGACAGCATGGCGTTGCAATGGGCGAAGACGTCCTCGGCGGTGAGGATGGAGGCGCCCTTGTTCTTGGTCAGTTCGGCATAATTCTTGAGCCCGCGCAGCAGCGCGGTGCGCAGGCCTGCCTCATGCGTGCCGCCATCGGGGGTGGGCACGGTGTTGCAATAGGAAAGCACGCCGCCATCGCCCAGCGTCCAGGCAATGGCCCATTCCACCGCGCCATGGCTGCCGGGCTTGCCGCTCTTGCCAGAGAAAATCTCGTCGGTGATGCGGGTTTCGCCCTCGATGCGGGCGGCCATGAAGTCGCGCAGCCCATCGGGATAGTGGAACACCGCCTTGGCCGGCAGGTCGGGCTTGCTCAGGCTTTCATCGCAGCTCCAGCGCAGTTCCACTCCGCCGAAGAGATAGGCCTTGGCCCGCGTCATGCGGAAGATGCGCTCGGCGGAGAAATGGGCGGTGTCGCCGAAGATCTGCGGGTCGGGATGGAAGCGCGTGGTGGTGCCGCGCCGGTTCTGCACGCGCCCCACCGGCTCGACATCCTGCACCACTTTGCCGCGCGAGAAGACGATGCGGTAAAGCTGCTGCTCGCGCGCCACCTCGACCACCATGTCGTCCGACAGCGCGTTGACCACCGAGACGCCGACGCCATGGAGGCCCCCCGAGGTCTCATAGGCCTTGGAATCGAACTTGCCGCCGGCATGAAGCACGGTGTGTACGATTTCCAGCGTCGAGCGGCCGGGAAACTTGGGGTGCTTTTCCACCGGAATGCCGCGGCCATTGTCGCTGACGGTCAGATAGCCATCGGCGCCCAGATGCACCTCGATGCGCGTGGCGTGGCCGGCAATGGCCTCGTCCATGCAATTGTCGATCACCTCGGCGAAAAGGTGGTGATAGGCATTGGCGTCTGTGCCGCCGATATACATGCCGGGGCGGCGGCGCACCGGCTCCAGCCCCTCGAGCACTTCGATGTCGGAGGCCGAATAGGAGCCCGGCGCGCTGCTGGCCGCCGGCTGGGCCGGAACGGGCTGGGGACGCTGGGGTTCGGGCTCGGGCCCGCCGCCGAAAAGATCTTCTGCTTGCGACATGCACATTCCACGCTTGCGCCCGAATCAGGCGTTTTGGCCTTTTAGCATAATCCAGCCCGTCCTCGCCCAAGGCGGAACGGAAGCGCTTCTGGTGCTTTCTCCACAAAGCTGAACGCTGGATGAACGGTTGGTTCCGTCCCCGTTCAACCGGTAACGTCATGATGACCGGTCAGGTAAGGGAATGGAGGCCGCCATGGTCCGATCGAGCAGATTTGTCGCGCTGGCGCTGGTGACGGCGCTGCTGGCCGCCGCGCCCGTGCAGGCGCAGAGCTTCCGCTTCGGCCTGTTCTTCGGTGACGAGCGGTCGGATTTCTATCCCGAGCGCATCACCTGCCTGACGCAGTATCAGGTGCGCCAGGCCGTGGCGCAGCGTGGCTACACCAATATCGCCCTCAACGTGATGAACGACAAGCATGTCGAGGTGCGCGCCACCCGAGACGGCTGGGTGTATCTGCTTGACTTCAACTATTGCACCGGCCGCATCGAAGGCCGCCAGCAATTGCGCCCGGCGCGATAGCCCGGACGGCTCAGCCTTCCGCCCATGCTGCGCCTCCCTGGACCACCGGCACAAGGCCGATGGTGACGATGGGGGATGCAAAGGCGAGGACGTGAGGAGAACGCTCGTGGCGACGATAGAGCGAGGATGGGCGTGCATTTATGAACGTTAGGGTAAGCCGGTCCTTCCCCATCGTCATTGCCGGGCTTGTCCCGGCAATCCATGGCCGGAACGAACCCTTAATCCGCATCGAACAGCCAGCCGCTGATATCCTCCCAGCCGGGATTGAGCGTTTCGATCAAATTGATTTTCCACTGGCGCGGGTATTTCTTGATCGACTTTTCCCGCTGGATTGCGCTCACGATCAGGTCGTGTTCCTCAAACCAGACGAGCCGGGTCACCCCATAGCGTGAGGTAAAGCCGGGGGTCAGTGCGTGTTGGTGCTCCAGAAGGCGCCGCGACAGGCTCGAGGTCACGCCCGTGTAAAGGGTGCCGTTCTTTTTAGAGGCGAGGATATAGACGTAGCCCTTCATCGTACCGGCTCCCTCATTCGAATGTGCCGATAGATGGACCACCGGCACAAGGCCGGTGGTGACGATGGAGAGGAACCGAGGGTGCACCGATAGCGACGGCGTCCGGTCATTGAATGAGGCCGGGGGACAGCACTGCCTAACCCCACCCCATCGTCATTGCCGGGCCTGTCCCGGCAATCCACCTCTCCGGGCGTGTCGAGCCATTTCTCCTGTCTCCACACCCATTTGGTTACAGTGTCGTCCCAAGATCGGGCGGTCGGTTTACGTTCCGTTTGCTTCTTGAAAGCACTTTCTTAAAGGCGCGCTGCTAGAACAGGGCGCATACGGTTTTTGTCTGGAGTTGCCGTATGCGAGCCGATCGGGATCATCGTTCTGCGTATCCGGTCCGGGCCGGCTCAAATCTTCTCGGTGTTTGGCCGCAAGCCGGATTTTCAGGTATTGCGTACCGGCTGGCCAATCTCGCGGCGCCCCGTTTCGGGGTGCTGGCGCTGGTTTCGGCGCTGTTCTATTTCCTCTGATCGCCGGCGATTGCCATGCGCATCCGGCGCGGCTATTGTTCGGCCGACGCCAGACAACCGGACGGGGAGGGCGCGACAATGCTGAATGCCCATCGTACCCGTGGCCCTGTTTTCGCCCTGTGGCTCAAGCTGCAGGGCTGACCGGTACCGGCAAGGATTTCCATCGTCTCCTTCTGAACTGGTTTGCCCTTCGTGGCGGTTCCTGACCGCCTTTCGACGGCAATGGCGCTTTCGCGCCGCATTCCAGTGAGACACAAATGGGCTCCATTAGCCTTCGCAATGCCGGCCTGCGCGCCAGCGACATCCTGTTTTCCAATCTCAATCTCGTCATCGCCGAGGGCGATAGGGTCGGCCTGGTTGCCGGCAACGGGCAGGGCAAGACGACATTGCTGCGCGCCATGGCCGGGCAGGGCGAATTGAGCACGGGCGAGATCGTGCGCTCGCGCGGGCTCACCATCGGCCATGTCGAGCAGGACATGCCCGCAGCCCTGCGGGGCCTGACGCTTCGGGAGGCGGTGCTGGATGCCCTGCCGGCGGCCGACCGGGAGAGCGAGAGCTGGCGCGCCGACATGGTGCTCGACGAATTCGAGGCGCCCTCGGCCATGCGTAACCGCCAGATGACCGAATTGAGCGGCGGCTGGCAGCGCATCGGGCTCATCGCCCGCTGCTGGGTGCTCCAGCCCGACGCGCTGCTGCTGGACGAGCCGACCAATCATCTCGATCTGGCCCGGCTGTATCAGCTCGAAAGCTGGATCAACACGGCGGCCCGCGCCCTGCCGATGGTCATTGCCAGCCATGACCGGCAGTTTCTCGACGCCACCACCAATCGCACCCTGTTCCTGCGACCCGACCAGTCGCCCTATTTTACCCTGCCTTACAGCAAGGCCCGGCTGGCGCTGGCCGAAGCCGACGAGGCCGCCGAGGCGCAGCGCGAGCGCGACCTCAAGCAGGCCAGCCGCCTGCGCCGGCAGGCTGCCAAGCTCACCAATATCGGCATCAATTCGGGCAGCGACCTGCTCACGGTCAAATCCAAATATCTGCGGGAGCGGGCGGCGCGCATCGAAAACGCCATCCATGCCGTCCACCGCGAGCGCAGCGGCGAGATCCGGCTGGGCAATAGCGGAGCGCAGGCGCGCGTGCTGCTGGCCATCGAGAACGCCACCGTCACCAGTCCCGTCGGCGAGGCGCTGTTCCATATCGACAAGCTCCACCTCTTCCAGGGCGACCGCGTGGTTATCCTGGGTCCCAATGGGGCCGGCAAGTCGCAATTCATGGGCCTGGTGCATCGCGCCATGACCGGGGCGGAGGCGCAGGGGCTTCGCGTCAGCCCGCAGGTGGTGCCCGGCTATGTCGACCAGGCCATGAGCTTCCTGCCGCTCCGGGAAAGCCCCCTGGGCTATATCGCCGGGCGTTTCGACCAGGGCGACCAGCGCAGCCGCAGCCTGCTCGCCGCGGCGGGCTTTGCCATGGAAAGGCAGGAGCGGCCGATCGCCGAGCTTTCCTTTGGCCAGCGGGCGCGGCTGGGGCTATTGGCCCTTCGCCTCACCGAGCCCAATTTCTACCTGCTGGACGAGCCGACCAACCATGTCGATATCGCCGGGCAGGAGCGGCTGGAGGCGGAAATCCTCGAGCATGGCGCGACCTGCCTGCTGGTTTCCCACGACCGCAGTTTCGTGCGCGGGCTGGGCAGTCGTTTCCTGGTGATCGAGGGGCGGCGCCTCAGGGAGATGGATAGTCCCGAGCCGCATTTCCGGGTCATGGCCGGGCTGGAGGGGTAAAAAACTAAAAGTCATCAATTTTAATATTTCCAATAACCGGGCCATAACTACTGCGAATTGTGGGAGAGGGAAAATAATTCCATCCGGATTTCTCCTTAACTTCCCGGAAGGATTTGAGGACTAGTACCGACCCAATTCATGCTGTTCTCGAAGTTATGGGGAGGGGACCCATGTTCCAGGACGCGATTCAAAACGGGGCTCCGGTTCGATCCGCCTTTGACTGGCACGATGTGCGCTTTATCGGCGCCGTTGCGGGCCGCTATGCCCTGAGCGAGCGGAAGCCGGCCGATGATGGCCGGCTGGCCAGCTATGCCTGCCGGCTCTGTTCCATTTCCACCCGCATCGGGGTTTTCGTCGCGCCGGTCATCGGCACGCGCGGAGAGGCCGTGGTTGCCCATTTCGACGAGTTCGGCATGTTGCGCGGCACGGTGGCGCGCTCGCTGCCCAAGGGGTTCGTGATGAACCTGTCGCTCACCGAGGCCGAGCGCGACCGGCTGGGCAGCAAGATCGTCTGGCAGAAAAAGCGCGTTCACGAGCAGGTGCCGGACAAGCGCGATTCCAAGCGCATGCAGCCGCGCGAGCCGCGCACCGTGCTCACCCTGGCCGACGGACGGCAGGTGCCGTGCTTCGTCATCGATATCTCGCGCTCGGGCGTGGCGGTTTCGGCCGATCTGGCGCCGGCCATCGGCACGCCCATGGCGCTAGGCAAGCTGGTGGGGCGCGTCGTGCGCCATTTCGACATCGGCTTCGCGCTGCAATTCGTCCAGCTCTATGAGCGCGAAGTGCTCGAAGCCATGATGATGCCGCCGGAAAGCTAGGCGGCTCTTGCTTCATCCCGGCAAGAAAAAAGGGCCCGTTTCCGGGCCCTTTTCCGTCTCGCTCAGCCCTCAGGCCGAGTAATACATCTCGTATTCGACCGGGTGCGGGGTCTGCTCGAACTTGAACACTTCCTGCATCTTGAGGTCGATATAGCTGTTGATGAAATCGTCATCCATCACGCCGCCGACCTTGAGGAAGTCGCGGTCGGCCGAGAGGCTGTCCAGCGCTTCGCGCAGCGAGCCGCAGACGGTGGGGATTTCCTTGAGCTCTTCCTTGGGCAGCTCGTAGAGATCCTTGTCCATGGGATCGCCGGGGTGGATCTTGTTGCGGATGCCGTCGAGCCCGGCCATCAGCAGGGCGGTGAAGGCCAGGTAGGGATTGGCCAGCGGATCGGGGAAGCGCACTTCCACGCGCTTGGCCTTGGGCGACTGGCCGAAGGGAATGCGGCAGGAGGCCGAGCGGTTGCGGGCCGAATAGGCCAGCAGAACCGGCGCCTCGAACCCTGGCACCAGGCGCTTGTAGCTGTTGGTGGTGGGGTTGGTGAAGGCGTTGATGGCCTTGGCGTGCTTGATGATGCCGCCGATGTAATAGAGGCAATCCATGGAGAGGCCCGCATACTGGTCGCCGGCGAAAAGCGGCTTGCCGTCCTTCCAGATCGAGGAGTGGCAATGCATGCCCGAGCCATTGTCGCCATAGACGGGCTTGGGCATGAAGGTCGCGGTCTTGCCATAGGAATTGGCGACCTGCTGGACGACATATTTGTAGATCAGCACGTCGTCGGCCGACTGGATCATCGGCTTGAACTTCAGCCCCAGCTCGTGCTGGGCCGACGCCACTTCGTGATGGTGCTTTTCGATGATGACGCCCATCTGCCCCATGGCTTCGAGCATTTCCCCGCGCATGTCATGGGCGCTGTCCAGCGGCGGCACCGGGAAATAGCCTTTCTTGATGCCGATATGGTGGCCGTTATTGCCCCCTTCATATTCGGCGTCGTTATTGGTCGGCAGCTCGGAATGATCCACCGAGAAGCCCACCTTGTAGGGGGTGTTGGAATAGCGGACATCGTCGAAGATGAAGAATTCGGGCTCGGGGCCGAACACCACCAGGTCGCCGATGCCGCTCGACTTGACCAGCCCCTCGGCCTTCTTGGCGATGGAGCGGGGGTCGCGGTTATAGGGCTGGTAGGTGGCCGGCTCGAGGATGTCGCAGTTGATCGCCAGGGTCGCGGCCGCGAAGAAGGGGTCGACATAGGCCGAGGTCGGATCGGGCATCAGCACCATGTCGCTCTCGTTGATGGCCTTCCAGCCGGCGATGGAGGAGCCGTCGAACATCACGCCGTCCTCGAACATGTCGGCGTCGACCACGCTCACATCCATGGTGACGTGCTGCAGCTTGCCGCGCAAATCGGTGAAGCGGAGGTCCAGATATTTGATGTTCTCATCCTTGAGACGCTGGATGATGTCGCTTCCGGTGGTCATTCGTGGGTCCTTGCTGAAATCGGAATGCTGGAACGGGAATAGGGAAAGAGGGGATTAGAGCGCGTCGTCGCCGGATTCGCCGGTGCGGATGCGGATGGCCTGTTCGACCGAATAGACGAAGATCTTGCCATCGCCGATCCGGCCGGTCTGGGCGGCGGTGCGGATGGCTTCGATGGCCTTGTCGGCCAATTCGTCCGGGCACACCACTTCCACCTTCACCTTGGGCAGGAAGTCGACGACATATTCGGCGCCGCGATAGAGTTCGGTATGCCCCTTCTGGCGGCCGAAGCCCTTGGCCTCGGTCACGGTGATGCCCTGCAAACCAACCTCTTGCAGCGCTTCCTTGACCTCGTCGAGCTTGAACGGCTTTACGATCGCCTCGATTTTCTTCATGTGAGCCTCCATTTGCCGCACGCGGCTGCTATCGCCCCCTTCTATGCACGGGCTATGCCAGAGCGGGCCAGTTTTGAATTCTTTTGTAATTCAACAGCTTACAAATAGTGCAGGGGAGGGCGGCGCCTGCCCCTGGGGCGAGCTTGCCATATTTATGGGCGAATTGCCCAAATAATGTGCAGGCAAATCCTTTCCTTCCCCGCCAATGGGGCGGGACGCCGGGGATTCAGGCTTTGACTGGCTTTCCGACTTCATATAGATGCAACCCCAACCCGGCCAACGGGTCCTGTCGCGGGCGTGGCGGAACTGGCAGACGCACTGGATTTAGGTTCCAGCGCCGCAAGGCGTGGAGGTTCGACCCCTCTCGCCCGCACCACACCGGGACCCTTGCCCTACGTGATTAATGAATACGGGATAAAACCGAATGCAGGTTACCGAAACCCTCAATGAAGGCCTGAAGCGCAAGCTGAGCGTCACCATTCCGGCCACCGACCTCAACACGCGCCTCGACGCCAAGCTCGAAGAGCTCAAGGGCCAGGCCAACATCAAGGGCTTCCGTCCCGGCAAGGTTCCGGTGTCCCATATCCGCAAGATGTTCGGCCGCTCGGCCATGTCGGAAGTGATGACCGACGCCATCAACGACACCGTGTCGGCCACGCTGGACGAGCGCTCCGAGCGCGCCGCCGCCCAGCCCAAGGTCGACCTGCCCGACGATCAGGCCGTCATCAACGACGTGCTGGACGGCAAAGCCGACCTGGCGTTCGAAGTCGAATATGAAATCCTGCCCGCCGTTTCGCTGATGAAGCTCGAAGGCATCAAGCTGACCAAGCCGGTCGTCGAGATTCCCGATGACGAAGTCACCGCCGAGCTCAACCGCGTCTTCGCGCAGAACCGCGGCTATACCGACAAGGGCGACGACGCCGTCGTGGAAAATGGCGACCGCCTCGGCCTGAGCTTCGTGGGCAAGATCAAGGGCAAGCCCTTCGAGGGCGGCACCTCCGACCATGCCCATCTCACCGTGGGCTCGGGCGAGTTCATCCCCGGCTTCGAAGAGCAGCTCATCGGCATGAAGAAGGGCGAGACGCGCGAGATCGACGTCACCTTCCCCAAGGATTACCAGAGCGAGGAACTGGCCGGAAAGAAGGCCCAGTTCGAGGTCACCATCCTGCATGTCGACGGCCCCAATGCCGGCGAGCTGGATGACGACTTCGCCAAGCGTCTGGGCCTGGAAAGCGTCGAGGCCCTGCGCAGCGCCGTCAAGGCGCAGATGGAAGCCGCGCTCACCTCGATGAGCCGCCAGCACATCAAGCGCCAGATCCTGGATGCGCTCGACGAAGGCCACAAGTTCGACGTGCCGGCCCAGCTGGTCGACGCCGAGTTCAACACCATCTGGCAGCGCGTCCAGCACGAGGTGGAGAGCCATGGCCGCTCCTTCGAGGATGAAGGCACCACCGAGGAAGAAGCCCGCGAGCAGTATAAGCGTATTGCCGAGCGTCGCGTGCGCCTGGGCCTGGTCGTTGCCGAAATCGGCAACCAGAACGAAGTGCAGGTGACCGAGGAAGAGCATCAGCAGGCGCTGATCGCCGAGGTGCGCCGCTTCCCCGGCCAGGAACAGCAGGTCTATGATTATTACCGCCAGAACCCCCAGGCCCTTGCCGGCCTGCGCGCTCCGGTCTTCGAGAACAAGGTCGTCGATTTCCTCGCCGAAAAGGGCGATGTCACCGAAAAGACCATGACCCGCGAGGAACTGGCCAAGCTGATCCAGGCCGACGAGGACGAGGTCCCCGACGAGCATCACCACTAAACCGGGTTTTATCCCCATCAGGCCGCCCTCCGGGGCGGCCTTTTTGTTTGCCTCCCGCGTCATTGCCGGCCTTGTGCCGGCAATCCATCTTCCTTTGAGTCCAGCCTGTCATGGATCATCGGGACAGGCCCGATGATGACGATGTGTGATGCACGGCCTTCGTCCAGCCACGCTGTCGCCCCGGCGAAGGCCGGGGCCTATCCTGAGAGCGCGCCCGGGCAATATCGTCCAAACCACCGTCTCGGGCTGGGTCCCGGCTCAAGGCCGGGACGACATCGCTGCGAGTGGCGTTGCCGTGCCGTTTCCCGCCATTGTATGACTCATCCCATGACCATCGCCCCAGCCGACATCCTGCTCACCCCCGCCCAGATGGCCGAGGCCGATCGGCTGGCCGTTGCGGCAGGCGTGGAGTCCTTCGCGCTGATGCAGGCGGCGGGCCGGGCGGTGGCCGAGGCCATTCTCGCCCGCTTCGAGCCCGTGCCGGTTCTGGTGCTTTGCGGGCCGGGCAATAATGGCGGCGACGGCTTCATCGTCGGCCACCTGCTGCGGCAGGCCGGCTGGCCGGTGACGCTGCGCCTTCTGGGGAATCGCGACCGCCTCAAGGGGGATGCCGCGCGGGCCGCCGCGCTCTGGGGGGAGGACGCCGAATCCCTGCGGCCCGGCGATGGTGCCGCCGCCGGCCTGATCGTCGATGCGCTGCTGGGTGCCGGTCTCGACCGCGATGTTACCGGCGATTTCGCCTCCGCCATCGCCATGGTCAATGCCGCCGGCTGCCCGGTGGTCGCCATCGACATGCCCAGCGGGCTCGATGGTGCCAGCGGCGCGGTGCGGGGGTCGGCGGTCAAGGCCGATCTCACCGTCAGCTTCTTCCGCGCCAAGCCGGGCCATGTCCTGCTGCCCGGCCGCGGGTTTTGCGGCGAACTGGTGCTGGCCGATATCGGTATCCCGGCCGGCGTTCTCGACGCCATTGCTCCCGACACCTGGCGCAACGGGCCTGCGCTCTGGCGTGTGCCGGTGGCCGCGCCGGAGGGCAACAAGTTCGACCGTGGGCATTGCCTCGTTATTTCCGGCGGGCCCTTGCAGACCGGCGCCGCGCGGCTGGCGGCGCTGGGGGCCTTCCGGGTTGGGGCAGGGGTGGTGTCGCTGGCCGGCTCCGAGGCGGCGCTGGGTGTCCATGCCGCCCATGTCACCGCCATCATGCTGCGCCTGGCGCCCGACCGGGCGGCGTTGGAAGAGGTGCTGGCCGACCGGCGCATCAATGCCGTGGTCATCGGTCCCGCCGCCGGCGTTGGGGCCGACACCGCCGGCAAGGTCGACGCGGTGCTGGCCTGTGGCGCTGCCGCCGTGCTCGATGCCGACGCCCTCACCAGCTTCGCGAAAAATCCCGATGCGCTTTTCGTCGCCATCAAGGCCCAGCCGCGCCCGGTGGTGCTCACCCCGCATGAGGGCGAATTCCGGCGCCTGTTCGGCGATCTGCCGGGCGATAAGCTCGCCCGCGCCCGCTTGGCCGCCGCGCGCTCCGGCGCCGTCATCGTGCTCAAGGGCAGCGACACCGTCATCGCCGCGCCCGATGGCCGCGCCGCCATCAATGCCAATGCCCCGTCCTGGCTGGGCACGGCCGGCTCGGGCGATGTCCTCGCCGGCATCATTGCCGGGTTGATGGGGCAGGGCATGGCCGGTTGGCAAGCCGCCTGCGCCGGCGTCTGGCTCCACGCCGAAGCCGCCAATCGCTTCGGTGGCCCCGGCATGATGAGCGAGGATCTGCCAGGCTTGATCCCCGGCGTCCTGGCGGAACTGGATTAAAGCCAATCTTCACCTCTCCCTTGGGGGAGAGGTCGACGGCGAAGCCGGCGGGTGAGGGGGCCTAGACCTTCAGCAAACCGAACCCGCCTAACCCCAGCTCACCATCAGTCTTTCCAGCCCGTGGAAGTGGAACACGTCCTTGTAGCGGTGCGGCTCGGCCAGTCGGAGGCGCGGCAGGCGGCGGAACAATTCGCTGAAGGCGACCTGCAATTCGATGCGGGCCAGCGGCGCGCCGATGCAGAAATGGATGCCGGCGCCGAAGCTGACATTGGCGCCATCGCTGCGGAAGGGATCGAACCTGTCGGCATGGGAAAAACGCGCCGGATCGCGATTGGCCGCGCCCAGCATCAGCCCGATCACGTCGCCCTTGCGCAGCGGGATGCCCTCATATTCGAGGTCGGTCAGCGCGTAGCGGGTGAACAGATGCAGCGGTGCGTCGAAGCGCAGGCATTCCTCCACCGTGGCTTCGGTCTGGGCGTCCGAGGCGAAAAGCGTAACCGGATCGATACCGCTTTCCAGGATGGATTTGACGCCGTTGCCGGTGGTGTGGACCGTGGCCTCGTGGCCGGCATTGAGCAGCAGGATGGCGGTGGACATCACCTCCTCGTCGCTCAGCCTGTCGCCGTCGCGATCCGAGGTCAGCATATGGCTCAGAAGGTCCTCGCGCGGCGCCTTGCGGCGCTCGGCGATGGCCTGGCGCAGATAATCCATGAAATCGGCGGTGGCCTGGTTGGCGTCCAGCTCCGTCTCATGGCTGATGCCGAACATATACATCTGCACCATGCGGTTGGACCAGTTGAGCAATTGCGGCGCGCTCTCGGCCGGCAGCCCGATCATCTCGGCGATGATGATGGCGGGCAGGGGAGCGGCGAAGGCCTTGAGCAGGTCGACGCTGTCCTGATGCTCGAAGCCGTCGATCATCTCATTGGCCAGCCGCTTGATGCGCGGCCGCAATTGCTCGACATGGCGCGAGACGAAGGCGCGGTTAACCAGCGTGCGCAGCCGCGTATGGGCGGGCGGCTCGAGGTTGAGCAGCGAATATTTCTCGGCCAGGTCGAAAGCGGCGGTGTGCGGCTGGGGCGCCGGCATGCCGATTTCCTCGCGGCTCGCCACATGCAGGATCTCGCGCCCGAAGCGCTTGTCGCGCAGCAGCGCGCTGACATCCTTGAAGCCGGCAAAGCACCAATGGCCATAGTCCTCCCAGAAAAAGGCCGGATTGGTCGCGTGCAGCCGCTCGTAAAAGGCATAGGGATTCTGGAAAAACGCCGGGTCGCGCGGGTCGGCGCTGGCGCGGCGCCCGGCGGGAACATTCTCGATCGGTCTGAACTGAACAATGGCGGCCATGGATATTCTGCGCTGGTGAGGGGATGGCTGAAGTTTATGCGCCGCATCAGGCAAAGCAATGCGCTGGACGCACGAAATTTTGTGTAGCACTTTTAATTCAGCGCATGATATAAAGTGATACGAAAAATATGCGGATCATCTGGGACGAGCCCAAACGTCAGGCCAATCTGGCAAAGCACGGCCTGGATTTTGCCGATCTGAGCCTTACCTTTTTCGAAGAGGCGATTATCCGTCCGGCAAAATTGGGGCGTCTGGCGGCCTTTGGTCGCTTTGCCGACGGCACTATCGCCGTGGTTTTTGCGACCCTGGGTTCGGAGGCGCTGTCCGTCATTTCCATGCGCCGGGCCAATGCGTCGGAAAGGAAGCTTTATGAGCAAGCCAAAGGGTTTTGAGGAAGGGCAGGGGTTTACCCAGGCGGACTGGGACGCGGTTTCGGACAATCCCGAATGGACCGAGGAAGATTTCAAGAAGGCCCGTCCCTTCGCCGAGGTTTTCCCCGATCTGGCCGACTCCATCCGCCGTTCGCGCGGGCGGCCGAAAGTGGCGGCGCCGCGCCAGCAGATTTCGCTGCGGCTCGATCCCGATGTCATTGAAAAGTTCAAGGCCACCGGAAAGGGTTGGCAATCGCGCATCAATGATGTCTTGAAGGCGGCGAAACTCTAAATTCTAGTTCGGAGCCAATCATGAGCGACCTGCCTCTCAGCCAGGCCATCGAGAACATCTATACCTCGATCAACAACGACAACGAGGATCTGGACACGCACATCGCCGCGCTCAAGGCGGCCATGGCGCGTGAAGGGGCCAAGGAGGCGGTGTTCGAGCCGGGCCGGTTGGCCCAGCCCAACCGGCAGGGGCGCAAGATCATGCAGGCCTATTTCAAGAAGAAGGGCGTCGCGGTCGGCTTCGCCTCCTGACGCGTTTCCGGCAACGGCCCTGAAGGCGAGGATTCACCCTTCCGGCACATTGCCGGTAAGCGCTATTGAAGCCCGCCCCATTGCCGCCTATCTCTGCCTTTACCGCGCATTAAGGCGGCATCGTCTGCAATCGGCCAGTCGCTGATTCGAAATTCGACACGATTCTCCCAAGGCCCTGGATGTCCGGGCGCGGAGCGGTCGTGTTCCATTGGAAAATCCAGGCCCGTCCGGTCCGCGACCCGGCAGGCAAAAGGGGCATCACATGCGGGACCCGCACGATATCTACATGAACACGCTCGTTCCCATGGTGGTCGAGCAGTCGAACCGGGGCGAGCGCGCCTTCGACATCTATTCGCGCCTTTTGCGCGAGCGCATCATTTTCGTCACCGGCGTGGTCGAGGACAACATGGCCTCGCTGATCGTGGCGCAGCTGCTGTTCCTCGAATCGGAAAATCCGAAAAAGGAAATCGCCATGTACATCAACTCGCCCGGCGGCGTGGTGACGGCTGGCCTTTCCATCTACGACACCATGCAGTTCATCCGTCCGTCCGTCGCCACCATGGTGATGGGGCAGGCGGCTTCCATGGGCTCGCTCCTGCTGGCGGCGGGCGAGGCGGGCATGCGCACCAGCCTGCCCAATTCGCGCATCATGGTCCACCAGCCCTCCGGCGGCTATCAGGGCCAGGTCACCGACATCCTGATTCATGCCAAGGAAGTCGAGGGTTTGAAGCGCCGTCTTAATCAGATTTATGAGAAGCACACCGGCCGCACCTATGAGGAAATCGAGCGCGCTCTCGAGCGCGACAACTTCCTCTCGCCCGAAGAAGCCAAGACCTTCGGCATCATCGACAGCGTCTTCGAAAAGCGCGCCGCACCCGAGGCGTCGAGCTGATCGAGCGGGCATTAATCACATTCCCGCTGCGCCGTGGAGTGTGATCCTTGTGCAATTGCACCCAGCCGGATCGGTCTTTAGGATCGATCCGGCTTAGACTTTGTTTATGTGTTGAGCGTTACGGTTTTCGATAACGCTTGATCCGGAGGCGCTCAGCCTCCCCAGGAGTGACGCGATGTCCAAAGAGACACCCAACGGCGAAACCTCGAAGAACACGCTTTACTGCTCGTTCTGCGGCAAGTCGCAGCACGAGGTCCGTAAGCTGATCGCCGGTCCGACCGTGTTCATCTGCGATGAATGCGTCGAGCTGTGCATGGACATCATCCGCGAAGAGAACAAGACCAACATGGTCAAGTCCTCCGAGGGGGTGCCCACCCCGGCGGAAATCTGCAAGGTGCTCGACGACTACGTCATCGGCCAGGCCCGCGCCAAGCGCGTGCTGTCGGTGGCGGTCCACAACCATTACAAGCGCCTGCACCACGCCTCCAAGAACCAGGACGTGGAGCTGAGCAAGTCCAATATCCTGCTCATCGGCCCCACCGGCTCGGGCAAGACGCTTTTGGCCCAGACCATGGCGCGCATCCTCGATGTGCCCTTCACCATGGCCGACGCCACCACGCTCACCGAGGCGGGCTATGTCGGCGAGGATGTCGAGAACATCATCCTCAAGCTCCTTCAGGCCGCCGACTACAATGTCGAGAAGGCCCAGCGCGGCATCGTCTATATCGACGAGGTCGACAAGATTTCCCGCAAGTCGGACAATCCCTCGATCACCCGCGATGTGTCGGGCGAGGGCGTGCAGCAGGCCCTGCTCAAGATCATGGAAGGCACCGTGGCCTCCGTGCCCCCGCAGGGCGGACGCAAGCATCCGCAGCAGGAATTTCTGCAGGTGGATACCACCAATATCCTCTTCATCTGCGGCGGCGCCTTCGCGGGCCTTGAGAAGATCATTTCGGCGCGTGGCGAGGGTTCGGGCATCGGCTTTGCCGCCACCGTCAAGGATCCGCAGGATCGGCGCGTGGGCGAGCTCCTGGCCGACGTGGCCCCGGAAGACCTGGTCAAGTTCGGCCTCATCCCCGAATTCATCGGCCGCCTGCCGGTGCTGGCGACGCTGGAAGACCTCGACATTCCGGCGCTGATCGAAATCCTCACCGCGCCCAAGAACGCGCTGGTGCGCCAGTATCAGCGTCTCTTCCAGATGGAAGAGGTGGAGCTGACCTTCCACGAGGATGCCCTCAAGGCTATCGCCGAGAAGGCCATCGAGCGCAAGACCGGCGCGCGCGGCCTGCGCTCGATCATGGAAGCCATCCTGCTCGACACCATGTACGACCTGCCCTCGCTCGAAGGCGTGGAGGAAGTGGTGATCTCGGAAGACGTGGTGAAGGGCAAGGATGTGCGCCCGCTCTACATCTATTCCGAGCGCAAGAAGGAAGAGGCCCCGGCCACCGCCTGAGCGAATCCGCCAGAAAATTGAAAACGCCGGGCCCAGCGCCCGGCGTTTTGTTTTTCTCCCATCCCGCCCCACCCACCGGGCGGCACCTCCCCCTTGATGGGGGGTGTTTACTCTGGGCGCTTCTGCCCCGCTGTCCCACTGTTCCGCTGTCTCTGCCACCCACCGGCGCTGCCCGCGGACTTGATCCGCAGGCCACTCCCAGCAAACGCTGCGCCATCAAGGGCTCCCCATCTGGCCCACGGGTCGAGCCCGTGGGCAGCGCCGGGGTTTGGAAAAACGCAAAGCCAATGCTCCAGCGTCCAAAATGAACACTCCAAACCACCGTTGCCGCCTATGGGCAGGCTAAGCCCCTATATTAGCCCATGCTCGCGGAGCGCGGCGCTTTCGTCGCCGGTGATCCAGCCGAACACCCTGGCCACCCCGTCCTGCATCTGCACCAGATAATTCACCTCGAAATCGATGCGGATTTCGGCCCCATCCTTGCGCTCATAGAGCGAGGTCCAGCTGACCCTGGCGAGGCCGTGCAGCGCATCGATAGGGGTGACGTGCATATCCAGGATACGCATCTCCCGCGTGCCGATGGCGCGGTAATGAGCATAGCCCTGGGCCATGGCCGCGCGGAACTCGGCGTCGTTCCTGCCGGCGCGCACGCCCATGGGGGCCGCGCCGATGAATTCCTCGGCATAGAGCGCGGCAACCGCCTCCATGTCGGCCTTGCCGCCCAGCGCCTGGTTGAACAGGGCCTCGTAGCGTTCGAACAACGTCTTTACCGCGACGTCCATTCCGTTCCTCCCACCGGACGCATCCATCCTGCATCCAGGTTACACCCATGTTTCCGGCTTGCGCACATATCTCCTGTGCGTAGTAACGGTAACGGTCACAAAAGCGCTAAGGTTGACTTGCGGCGGGGGCGGTCCACCCTATTTATTAACCTGAATCGCCCAGCCTTTCAGGCCGGGCAGTCGCAATCGGGCGCGCACCCTCCTCCTCCCGGCGCGCCCCGGAAAGGAAATGTGATGTCGGACGTCAATCCCACCGGCGAAACCAGCCGGGACCGGGTCTATCCGGTCCTCCCCCTGCGCGACATCGTCGTCTTCCCCGGCATGATCGTGCCGCTTTTCGTCGGCCGTGAGAAGTCGGTCAAGGCGCTGGAAGAAGTCATGCGCGACGACAAGCATATCCTGGTCGTGACGCAGAAGAATGCGCAGGACGACGATCCCGCGCCCGACCAGATCTATGCCACGGGCACCATCGCCACGGTGCTGCAATTGCTCAAGCTCCCCGACGGCACCGTCAAGGTGCTGGTCGAGGGCCTGCATCGGGCGACCATCGACCGATATCTGCAGACGGTGGACTATTTCGAGGCGGAAGCCTCCATCCTGCCCGAGCCGGTGGAAGACGCCACCGAGATCGAGGCGCTGGCGCGCTCCGCCCAGACCGAGTTCGAGAGCTATGTGAAGCTCAACAAGAAGATTTCGGCCGAGGTGGTGACCGCCGTCGGCCAGATCGAGAGCCACTCCAAGCTCGCCGACACCATTGCCAGCCATCTGGTGGTCAAGATCCACGAGAAGGAAGACCTGCTCTCCACCGTTTCGGTGATCGAGCGCTTCCAGAAGATTCTCGGCCTCATGGAGGGCGAGATCGGCGTGTTGCAGGTGGAAAAGCGCATCCGCTCCCGCGTCAAGCGGCAGATGGAGAAGACGCAGCGCGAATATTACCTCAACGAGCAGATGAAGGCGATCCAGAAGGAGCTGGGCGACGGCGACGAGGGCTCCAACGAGCTGGCCGAGCTGGAGGAACGCATCGCCAAGACGCGGCTCTCCAAGGAGGCGCGCGCCAAGGCCGATGGCGAGCTCAAGAAGCTCCGCTCCATGAGCCCGATGTCCGCCGAAGCCACCGTGGTCCGCAATTATCTCGACACGCTTCTGGGCCTGCCCTGGGGCAAGAAGAGCAAGGTCAAGCGCGACCTCGCTTTGGCCGAGAAGGTGCTCGACGCCGACCATTACGGTCTGGAAAAGGTCAAGGAGCGCATCCTCGAATATCTGGCCGTGCAGGCGCGCACCGGCACGCTCAAGGGCCCGATCCTGTGCCTCGTCGGCCCTCCGGGCGTCGGCAAGACCTCTTTGGGCAAGTCCATCGCCAAGGCGACGGGCCGCGAATTCGTGCGCATGGCGCTCGGTGGCGTTCGGGACGAGGCCGAGATTCGCGGCCACCGCCGCACCTATATCGGCTCCATGCCCGGCAAGATCATCCAGTCGCTGAAAAAGGTCGGCAAGGCCAACCCGCTGTTCCTGCTCGACGAAATCGACAAGATGGGCCAGGATTTCCGCGGCGATCCGTCCTCGGCGCTGCTGGAAGTGCTCGATCCGGAACAGAACAACACGTTCAACGACCACTATCTGGAGGTCGATTTCGACCTTTCGGACGTGATGTTCGTCACCACCTCGAACACGCTCAACATTCCCGGCCCGCTGATGGACCGCATGGAGATCATCCGCCTCTCCGGCTACACCGAGGAGGAGAAGCACGCCATCGCCAAGCAGCACCTCATTCCCGAGGCCGCCAAGGAAAACGGCGTCGCCCATGGCGAATTCGTGCTCTCGGACGAGATGCTGATGAAGGTCATCCGCCAATATACCCGCGAGGCGGGCGTGCGGAATCTCAAGCGCGAGATTTCCAAGCTGATGCGCAAGGCGGTCACCGACATTGTCCGCACCAAGGTCAAGTCGATCACCATCGATGACGAGCGCCTGGCCAAATATCTGGGCCCGGCCATCTTCACCCATGGCGAGATCGAGGCCGAATCGCAGGTGGGCCTGGTGACGGGACTGGCCTGGACCTCGGTGGGCGGCGAGTTGCTGACCATCGAAGGCGTGATGACGCCGGGCAAGGGCCGCATGACGGTCACCGGCAACATCAAGGAAGTGATGAAGGAATCGCTGACGGCGGCCACGGCCTATGTCCGCTCCCGCTCCATCGAATTCGGCATCAAGCCGCCGATGTTCGATACGCGCGACATCCACGTCCACCTGCCCGAAGGCGCCACCCCCAAGGACGGCCCCTCGGCCGGCATTGGCCTGGCCACCGCCATTGTCTCGGTGATGACCGGCATTGCCGTGCGCAACGATGTCGCCATGACCGGCGAGATCACGCTGCGGGGCAGGGTGCTGCCCATTGGCGGCCTCAAGGAGAAGCTGCTGGCCGCCCTGCGCGGCGGCATCAAGACCGTGCTGATCCCCGAGGAGAATGTCCGCGACCTCGTCGAGATTCCGGACATCGTCAAGGAGGGCATGGAGATCGTCCCGGTCTCCCGCATGGACCAGGTCATCGAGCGCGCGCTGGTGCGCAAGCCCGAGCCCATCGAATGGAATTTCGATGACGCCACCCCCGCCGTCTCCACCACCGTGGATGCCGGCGACGATGCGGCGGCCAGCGTCACGCACTAGCGTCGGCCTGATTGAAACAGAACGGCGGTCCGCAAGGGCCGCCGTTTTCGTTTGGGCGCGCCGAATCCGCCCGCTCTGGTCGCCTCTCTTCCCTCTCCCCGTCATTGCCGGGTTTATCCCGGCAATCCATCCCTCCGCTGGCGCCGGACCATGGACCACCGGGACAGGCCCGGTGGTGACGATGGGGAGGCATTTCGCTTTCTCAACCTACCCCTTTGCCGCGCGGCTCAGCTTCATGCCCTCGACCATGTAGCGCAGTCCGCGCTCGAAGGCCTGCTCGGTATTGATCGAGCCTTCCTTCTCCAGCGAGCGGAACGCTTCCGCCAGGATCGGAAAAGGCGTCAGCTCGGCATCGATATCGCCTTCCTGTCCCGCCTCCTCCACCGTGCGCTCGCGCTCGCCCTGCTCCTCGAGCACATAGCCGACCACATAGCGCGCCACGGAAATCGAGATGTGCAGCGCCTCTTCCGCCGTGAACCCCGCATCGACGTAAAGTTTCAGTTGCAGCTCGGCGTCCGCGAAATCGGTTGTCGATGGCCGCGTCCCCGCGGCGATCCGCGCGCCGTCCCGCACCGCCAGCAGGGTCTTTCGCATGCTGCGCGCCGTCGCATAGGTGAAGTCCACCCAATCCTCGCCGGGCGCGGGCAGGCGATGGCTATGATAGCGCGCCAGCATTTCGCTGTTGATGGCGTCGAGCAGCGCCGACTTGTTCCGAAAATGCCAATAGAGCGCCGGCTGCTGCACCCCCAGCCGCTCCGCCAGCTTGCGCGTCGTCAGCTTGTCGATCCCCACCTCGTTGAGCAGGGCCATGGCCTCATCGACAATACCGTCACGATCGATGGCCATGCGCATAACCCTCTTGACTTATCGCTGATAAAGGAATTTATCGGCGATAAATTGACTTATCACCGATAAGGTATCGCTAGAGGTCCCCATGAACAAGGCCCTGATCGTCATTCTCGCCACTGTCGCCATAGATGCGATAGGCGCGGGTTTCATTTTCCCCATCCTGCCCGAACTGCTCGCCCAGATCACTGAAGGCGGCGACGTCGGCTTGCTCTATGGCGCCATGCTGGCGGTCTATGCCGTCATGCAGTTCATCTTCTCGCCCGTCCTCGGCGCGCTCAGCGACCGCTTCGGCCGCCGCCCGGTGCTGCTGCTGTCGCTCGCCGGCACGCTGGTCGACTATCTCGTCATGGCGCTGACGCCGCTGGGCTGGGTGCTCGTCGTGGGCCGCGCCATGGCCGGCATTACCAGCGCCAATATGGCCGTCGCCACCGCCTATATCACCGACATTACCCCGCCCGAGCAGCGCGCCCAGCGTTTTGGCCTCGTCGGCGCCGTCATGAGCACGGGTTTCATCATCGGGCCGGCCATCGGTGGCCTCATGGGCGCCTGGTGGCTGCGCTCTCCCTTCCTCGCGGCTGCCCTTTTCAACGGGCTCAACCTCGCCGTCGTGCTTTTCATCCTGCCCGAAAGCCATAAGGCGTCGGACCAGGCCTTCGACCTCAAGCAACTCAATCCGCTGGCCCCGCTCGTCTGGCTCTGGAATTTCAAACCCCTGCTGCCCATGGTCGTCGTCTCGGTCGTGTTCGGCCTCATCGCCGCCGTGCCCGGCACCATCTGGGTGTTCTATTGCGCCGAGCGCTTCGGCTGGGATTCGATCCATATGGGCATTTCGTTCTCCGTCTTCGGCGTCAGCGGCGCCCTGGCTCAGGCCCTTCTGGTCGGCCCCTTGACGCGGCGCTTCGGCGATCTCGGCACCTTGATGATCGGCGTGGGCTTCGATGTGCTTGCCTATACGCTCATGGCCTTTGCCTATCAGGGCTGGATGGGCTACGCCGTCGCCCCGCTCTTCGCCCTTGGCGGCGTGGCCATGCCGGCCCTCCAGTCGCTGCTGACCAGCCGCGTCAGCGATGAGCAGCAAGGCCAGTTGCAAGGCGTCCTCGCCAGCCTCATGAGCCTTGCCGGCATTGTCGGCCCGGTGCTGACCACCGCGATCTTCTTTGCCACTAGGGATATCTGGATCGGCACCGTCTGGCTGGTCGGCGCGGGATTGTATGTGCTCGCCACCCCGCTTTTCGCCGCCGTGAAGCCGCGGCAGCCGGCCATGGCCTGACCGCCGCCACCTGCTGCCAGCTCCTGTCAGGACCATGGATCATAGGGGGGGAGGGGTTGTCACGGCCGCGTGAGTGCCCTACCTCCCTTTGCCGGCGCTGAGCCGAACAGGAGCGCTCCTTGAACAAGGCCCTTGCCGTCATTCTCGCCGCCGTCATGCTCGATGCCATCGGCATCGGGCTGGTCTTTCCCATCCTGCCGGCGCTGCTGCGCGATGTGGGCCATACCAGCGAGATCGCCACGCTGCTCGGCATCATGCTGGCGCTCTATTCGGCCTGCCAGTTTCTCTGCTCGCCGATCCTGGGCGTGCTGAGCGACCGCTTCGGGCGCCGGCCGGTGCTGCTGGTATCGCTGGCGGGGGCGGCCATCGACTATGTGGTCATGGCCGTGGCGCCCGAATTGTGGCTGCTGGTCGTCGGGCGCGCCATTGCCGGCGTCACCAGCGCCAACATGGCCGTGGCCACCGCCTACATCACCGATATTTCCAGCGAGGACGAGCGGGCCAAACGCTTCGGCTATTTCCACGCCATGTTCGGCATCGGCTTCATCATCGGGCCGGTGCTGGGCGGGGTTTTGGGCGATATCTGGGTGCGCGCGCCCTTCCTGCTGGCGGCGGCGCTCAACGGGCTCAATTTTGCCCTGGCGCTGTTCGTGCTGCCCGAGTCGCGCAAGGGCGAGCGGCATGCAAGGTTCACCCTGGAAACGCTCAACCCCTTCAAACCGCTACGCTGGGCGCTGACCTTCAAGTCGCTGATCCCGCTGATGGCGATTTTCGTCATCCTGAATTTCGTCGGCACCGTCTATGGTACGGCCTGGGCGCTCTATAGCGAGGACGTCTTCCAGTTCAACGGCTTCACCATTGGCCTGTCACTTGGTGCTTTCGGAGTGTTCCATGCCTTGGCGCAGGCGTTCCTCACGGGTCCCGCCGTCAGCCGTCTAGGGGAGCGCTGGGCGCTGATCGTGGGCATGGCGTTCGAGACTGGCGCCATGCTGACCCTGGCCTTTGCCACGCAAGGCTGGCTGCTTTTCGCCATGGCTCCCTTGTTCGCGCTGGGCGGAATCGGCATGCCGGCGCTGCAATCGCTCACCACCCGACAGGTGGACGAAGCCCGGCAGGGGCAGTTGCAGGGCGTGCTGGCGAGCCTGGTCAGCCTGTCGGCGGTGTTCGGGCCGCTGTTTTTCAGCGTCATCTATTATGGAATCAGGCATTCCTGGCCGGGAATGATCTGGCTGGTGGCCGTGGGCGTCTATCTTCTGGCCCTGCCGCTGATGCTTTCCATCGGCCCCAAAGCCGCCAATGGGCGGAATTGAGCGGCAATTTCTGGGATAAGTCCCGGAAAACCGGGGCATGAGGCTTTTCCGGTCTTGTCGGGTCCGTTTTTCCAGTACATTAACAGAATTGCACCGTCCGGCCTCGTGAAAAGCCCGGAAATCCTTGCGTTTCACGCAGAATCGAACAAGGGTTGCCGCGTTTTGAGCTTCGCCAGCGAGGGCGGGCAATTCCATTGTGAGGAAACGCTATGAACAAGAACGATCTGGTTGGCGTCGTTGCCGACAAGGCGACCATCACCAAGGCGCAGGCTGCTGAGGCGGTTGACGCGGTGTTTGAAGCCATCACGAGCTCGCTGAAGGCTGGCGAAGAAGTCCGCCTCGTCGGCTTCGGCACCTTCGCCGTGTCGCAGCGCAAGGCGTCCACCGGCCGCAATCCTGCCACCGGCGCCGAAATTCAGATCCCGGCCTCCAACCAGGCCAAGTTCAAGCCCGGCAAGGGCCTGAAGGATGCGATCAACTAAGACCGGTCTTTCCGGTTTCGTGATCGGCCCCGAGCGCTTTGCGCCGGGGCCATTCCATTTGTCGGTTGACGATGGCGGAGCAGGGCCCTAATCAGGGCCACCTTTGCTGGCCACCGGCCCGGCGGGCGATTAGCTCAGTTGGTAGAGCGCCTCGTTTACACCGAGGATGTCGGCGGTTCGAGTCCGTCATCGCCCACCAAGCCTTTCCCGGCTCGGCTCCACCGCCGCTTTTTCGCAACTCCATCCATTCCCCGCCGTTCCCCTCAAAAGGAGAGGGACATGCGCGGAAACAGGAAGATTGCCATTGGCATTGCGGTGGGTCTCGCCATCGGCGTGGCCCTGGACATGGCCATGCAAAGTGGCGGCATATGGATCGGCGTCGGCTTGGCGCTCGGGCTGGCCCTGGGCAGCGCCTGGAAAGCGGCGAGCGGGCGCTGATGCGGCTGGCCAATTTTGGGCCGGGCGGATATAGCCAGGGGCATGCGGCATCCATCCGTTACGTAATCGCGCCTCGATGTTAGCAATGCGCTAACCAATTCCGTTGCGATGCGAAAGAAACGCGATGCTTTTGCGATTCTCGTTTTTCACATCAACAAACGCTCGCTAGGCCCTGTCTGTCCGGGGTTTTTCCACATTCGGCCCGGGGTTTTGCGAAAATGTCATGCGCGGCGCAATTGCTTGCTTGACACCGCCATGGGGGCTGGGTAAACGGACGCCACGTTGCGCGAACGACCTGTTCGCCCGCGCTGCGGGAGTAGCTCAGTTGGTTAGAGCGCCGGCCTGTCACGCCGGAGGTCGCGGGTTCGAGCCCCGTCTCTCGCGCCATTTCTTTCAATGGCTTAGCCTGTTTCCCCTCCCTTTCTGCCTTCCTTTGTCCCGCATCGCGGGCCGCTTCATTTTGTCGTGAAGGCGCATATCTCCGCCCCATTGGGGTGACTATACTTCCCCGCAAACCAATGTGCCGGGGGTGCCATGATCCGCTCCGTCCTCTCCCGCCGCCGTTTCGGCGCCCTGCTGCTGTCCGGCAGCCTCGCCCTTGCCTTGCCGGCCCGGGCGCAGGAAGCGCCGGTCGAGATTCCGCCGCCGGACGCTGATCCGGCGGAGCAGGGGGCCAGCACCACGGCGCTTTTCGCCGGCGGATGTTTCTGGGGCGTTCAGGGCGTTTTCCAGCGCGTGAAGGGCGTCACCCGCGCCGTCTCCGGCTATGCCGGGGGCGCTGCTGAAACCGCCAGTTACGACCGGGTCACCTCCGGCACTACCGGTCATGCCGAGACCGTCGAGGTGACCTACGATCCCGGCGTCATCAGCTATGGCCGGCTTTTGCAGATCTTTTTCTCGGTGGCCCACAATCCCACCCAGCTCAATTTCCAGGGCCCGGATCACGGCACGCAATATCGCTCGGCGCTCTTTCCCATGAGCGAGCAGCAGGCGGAAACGGCCCGCGCCTATATTGCCCAGCTCGACGCGGCCGGGTTTTTCCCCAAGCCCATCGTGACGACCCTCGAGCCTTATGAAGGGTTCTATCCCGCCGAGCAGTATCACCAGGATTTCCTGACGCTTTATCCGACCTGGCCCTATATCGTGGTCAACGACCTGCCCAAGGTGGAGGCGCTCAAGACCCTGTTTGCCGATGTCTATCGGGCCCAGCCGGTGCTGGTCGGGCAGCTTTGAGGGGAGGAACCGCCCCCGGCGAGACAGCGTTATCCCCGGTGAGTGGCTCCGCCTTATGCTGGTGAGCGGTTTGTGAAGCGCAGGGAGTGTCCGGCATGCGCATAGTGAAGACGGTTTTGCTGGCTGCGCTGCTGGGCGGCGCCACGGGGGGAACTGCTCTTGGTGCCGATGTCACCGTGCTCGCCACCAGCGCGCCCGGCGTTCCGGGGGAGATGGCCGTTCATGACGGCGGTTTTGACTGGAGCGGCTTTTATGCCGGCATTTATGGCGGGGTGCAGCAGGAGGCCGGCGCCGATACGCGTTTGGGGCTGGGCATCCAGGCGGGCGTCAATGCGCAGTTCGATTTTTATCTGGTCGGCGCCGAAGTGGCCGTGCATGGGCTTACCGGTGGCGGCGTGGGCGATGGCGGCTATGGACAATTGCTCGGCCGCGCGGGCCTGGTGGTGAGCGACGACGTGCTGGTCTATGCGGCTGGCGGCTACGGCCTCAATTTGGGCACGCCGGCGCAGGATGCGGCGCTTCTGGGCGGCGGCGTGGAAATCTCGCTCACCGATTCCCTTTCCCTGGACGCGCAATATCTGCATGGCGTGCCGCTCTCGGGCGGCAATGCCAACAACCAGTTCACCCTGGGCGCCAATTTCCATTTCTAGCCCGTCAGGGCTTTCCCTGACGCAGCGGGCGGAACCTGATTCTGACCGAGTCGGGGAACAGGCTTGACGCGGCGACGCATTCGAGTCCAGATTGCGCCACGTTCTCGCCCAAATTCGGGGCCGATAGCCACAATTTGTCTCAAATTGATCCATTTGCGCGGCAATGGTGCAACACCTCCCCGCAAATGGTCACCCATTCTTATCCGCATTGTCTGATTTGAGCATCCACGGGCTTGTCACGCGCGTTAGGCTGATGCATCTAGTCGGTCGACTACGGTTAACTCTATGGGAGTGCAAGATATGTTTGTACGTTCGCTTACCCTCGGTGTGGCTGCTGCCGCCCTCCTCGCTGGTGGTGCTCAGGCCGCTGACCTGATTATCCCGACCACCCCCCAGCCGATCTACGAAGCCGCTGGCTTCAGCTGGGAAGGTCTCTATGTTGGTGCTCGCGTTGGCGGTGAATTCGTCGGCAACGACGCCATCGGCACCGGTGCCCCCAACGAATCCTTCGGCGTCATCGGCGGTGTTGTCGGTGTCAACTTCATCCCCGCCGATCCGATCGTGATCGGTGCTGAAGTCACCGCCGACTACATCTGGAACGGCAACCTGGCCACCGGCGAATTCTTCGCCAACCTCAAGGCCGGCGCCATCGTCACCGACAACGTCATGGTCTATGCCCTTGGCGGTATCGGTACCCAGACCCGCAACGGCACCAACACCGGCCTCTATCAGCTCGGTGGCGGTCTGGAAGTCGGCGTGACCGACGCCGTGTCGGTCCGTGCCGAACTCGTCGGCATCGGCGACTTCAACAATGGTGGCAACTTCTTCGACGGCGCCAAGGCCACCGTCGGCGTGTTCTACCACTTCTAAGTTTTGCAATCGGTCGAGGCGGTCCGCCGCCTCGCCGGACTATCGTCTTGCAAACCCAATTCGGCGAACCGGTCCTCCCGGTTCGCCGTTTTGGTTTTCGGGGTCGAGAATCGGAGCGGCGACCCGTCTTGCGCGGGGTGCAAACCAGCTTTCCGGCCTCTGTTGCCGGTGTCGCCGGGGCAGGGGGTCGACCGGCTTTTCCGGGGGTATTTTCACCCCGGCGCCGAATGGCCCCGATTGCGGGTTTTCTCCTGTCGATAGCATGGTTTTTTGCAAGCGGCGGCAAGGGGCTGGTGTTCATTGCTGCTTTAAGCAAACATGATACATGATTGTTTCTCTCATATTTTCTTTCCCTTGAAACCCGGTAGCCAAAGGTCTAAGCCCTGTCGCATCAACTAATGCGTTGGTTCGCTCGCCCCAATTGCTTGCGGAACTCTCGCACCGTCCGGTTTCCCACCGGCCTAGAAAACAGGCTGCCGCATGACTGACTTGCTCAGCGACTATTTGCCGATCGTCATATTCATCGCCGTGGCGGGCCTTATCGGCCTGGCTCTTCTGGTTGCTCCCTTCATCGTCGCGGTGAAAAACCCCGACCCGGAAAAGGTTTCGGCCTTCGAAGCCGGGTTCGATGCTTTCGACGATGCGCGCATGAAGTTCGACGTGCGTTTCTACCTCGTCTCGATTCTCTTCATCATCTTCGATCTGGAAGTGGCCTTCCTCTTTCCCTGGGCCGTGGCTTTCCGCGAGGTGGGCTGGTTCGGGTTCTGGTCGATGATGATCTTCCTCGGTGTGCTCACCGTGGGCTTTATCTATGAATGGCGGAAAGGGGCCCTTGAATGGGATTGAGTGAACCCAACGCTACGCTGGTCGCGCCGCGCCCCACCGGCCTTGTCGATCCGCGCACCAACCGTCCGGCTGGCGCGGACGACCCGTTTTTCACCGATGTGACCGACGAGCTGGCCGACAAGGGCTTCCTCGTCTCCACCGTTTCCCAATTGGTGACCTGGGCCCGCACCGGGTCGCTCATGTGGATGCAGACGGGCCTGGCCTGCTGCGCCGTGGAAATGATGCAGATGTCGATGCCGCGCTATGACATCGAACGTTTCGGCACCGCGCCGCGTGCCTCGCCGCGCCAGTCCGACGTGCTCATCGTGGCCGGCACGCTGACCAATAAAATGGCGCCGGCTTTGCGTAAGGTCTACGACCAGATGCCCGAGCCGCGCTATGTGATCTCCATGGGCAGCTGTGCGAATGGCGGTGGCTATTATCACTATTCCTATTCGGTGGTGCGCGGGTGTGACCGCGTCCTGCCGGTGGACGTCTATGTGCCGGGCTGCCCGCCGACTGCCGAAGCGCTGCTTTACGGCATTCTGCTGCTGCAAAAGAAAATCCGCCGTACCGGCACAATCGAACGCTAGGATCACCCAGAATGGATGAAGCAATCCAGCTCGATCCGCTTGTGGAACTCGGCGAGCATATTGCCGGCGCGCTGGGACCGGCGATCCTGTCCCATGCCGTTGCCTATGGCGAATTGACCCTGACGGCCGATGCGGGCCAGATCGTAGAAGTCGCCACGTTCCTGCGCGACGATCCGCGTTGCCGCTTCGTGAGCTTCCTGGATGTCTGCGGGGCCGATTATCCGGCGCGCGACAAGCGTTTCGACGTCATCTACCATTTCATGAGCCCTTACCTGAACCAGCGCGTGCGCGTGCGGGTGGAGGCCGATGACGTGACGCCCGTTCCCTCCATTACCGGGGTGTTCCGCGGCGCCAACTGGTATGAGCGCGAGACCTACGATCTTTACGGGGTGCTGTTCTCCGGCCATGGCGATCTGCGCCGCATCCTTACCGATTACGGCTTTGACGGGCATCCGCTGCGCAAGGACTTCCCGACCACCGGCTTCGTCGAAGTGCGCTACGACGAAGAGCGCAAGCGCGTGGTCTATGAGCCGGTCAAGCTCATGCAGGAATATCGTTCGTTCGACTATCTGTCGCCCTGGGAAGGCACCGACTATGTGCTGCCCGGCGATGAGAAGGCCAAGCCATGACCGTTGAAGCCGAAGTCCGCAATTTCACGATCAACTTTGGTCCCGTCCACCCCTCCGCCCACGGCGTGCTGCGCCTGATTCTGGAGCTGGATGGCGAAGTGGTCGAGCGGGTCGATCCGCATGTGGGGCTGCTGCATCGCGGCACTGAGAAGCTGATCGAATCCAAGACCTATCTGCAGGCCGTGCCCTATTTCGACCGCCTCGATTATGTGGCGCCGATGAACCAGGAGCATGCCTTTGCCCTGGCCGTGGAAAAGCTGCTCGGGCTGGAAGTGCCGCGCCGTGGCCAGTTGATCCGCGTGCTCTATTCGGAAATCGGGCGTCTTTTGGCGCATCTGATGAACGTCACCACCCAGGCCATGGACGTGGGCGCGCTGACCCCGCCGGTCTGGGGCTTCGAAGAGCGCGAAAAGCTCATGATCTTCTACGAGCGCGCTTCGGGCGCTCGCATGCATGCGGCCTATTTCCGCCCCGGCGGGGTGCATCAGGACCTGCCGCAGGCGCTGATCGACGACATCGAGGCGTTCTGCGATCCCTTCCTCAAGTTCATCGAAGACCTCGACGTCCTGCTGACGGAAAACCGCATCTTCAAGCAGCGCAATGTCGATATCGGCGTGGTCAAGCTCGAGGATGCCTGGAACATGGGCTTTTCGGGCGTGATGGTGCGCGGTTCGGGCGCGGCCTGGGACCTGCGCAAGAGCCAGCCCTATGAATGCTACGCGGAAATGGATTTCGACATTCCGGTGGGCAAGAACGGCGATTGCTGGGACCGCTATCTCATCCGCATGGAAGAGATGCGCCAGTCGACTAAAATCATGAAGCAGTGCGTGGCCAAGCTGAACGCCGCCGACGGCAAGGGGGCCGTGTCCTCGACCGACGGCAAGGTGGTTCCGCCCAAGCGCGGCGAGATGAAGCGGTCGATGGAAGCGCTCATCCACCACTTCAAGCTTTACACCGAGGGCTACAAGGTTCCCGCCGGCGAAGTCTATGCCGCGGTGGAAGCCCCCAAGGGCGAATTCGGCGTCTATCTGGTGAGCGATGGCAGCAACCGCCCCTATCGCTGCCATATCCGCGCGCCGGGCTTCGCGCATTTGTCGGCCATGGATTTCCTGTGTCGCGGCCATATGCTGGCTGACGTCTCGGCCATTCTTGGCTCGCTCGATATCGTGTTCGGAGAGGTTGATCGCTGATGGCTACGCGACGCCTTGCGGATGAGTCGGTCCAGCCGGCCACATTCGCGTTCAATGCTGAAAACGCCAAATGGGCGGAATGGAAGATCGGGCTTTACCCGGCCGGCCGGCAGCAGTCCGCGGTGATCCCGCTGCTGATGCGCGCGCAGGACCAGGATGGCTGGGTCACCCGCGCTACCATCGAAACCATCGCCGATATGCTGGGCATGCCCTATATCCGCGTGCTGGAAGTGGCGACCTTCTACACCCAGTTCCAGTTGCAGCCGGTGGGCAGCCGCGCCCATATCCAGGTTTGCGGCACCACGCCCTGCATGCTGCGCGGCGCCGAAGGGCTGATCGAGGTCTGCAAGCACAAGATCCACCACGAGCCGCACCATCTCAATGAGGACGGCACGCTGAGCTGGGAAGAGGTGGAATGCGCCGGGGCCTGCGTCAACGCGCCCATGGTCGCCATTTTCCACGATACCTACGAAGACCTGACCCCCGATCGGTTGGAAGAGATCATCGACGCCTTCCAGGCCGGCAAGGGCGACACCATCAAGCCGGGCACGCAAATCGACCGCGAAAATGCCGGCGCCGAAGGTGGCCGCACCACGCTGTTGGAGACCCCTAGCGCGACGCGCGAAAAATTCGTTCCGCCCCCGCCGACGCCCGATGCCGCCGCTGCTGCTCCGGCAGCGCCTGCCGCCGCGCCGGCTCCCACCACGGCGTCCAAGCCCAAGGACGTGGCCGAGGAGAACGCCCCCGCGCTGAAGGGGACGCCCAAGCAGGCCAAGGTGTCTCTGGCTACCGCCGAGCTTGAGCGCAAGCAGGCGAGCATCGACGCCAAGGCCGATGGGCGCCCCAACAAGGCGATGCGCGAAAACACGGTCGGCGCCGAATCCAAGGCGACCAAGCCGACGCGTACCATCATCGCGCCCGGCGCCAACCAGGCCAAGGGCGGGGATGCTCCCCTGACGCCGCTTTTCGACAAGCCCGAGGGAACCGCCGACGATCTCAAGCTGATCTCGGGCGTCGGCCCGGTGCTGGAAGGTCGTCTCAACGCGCTGGGCATCACTCGGTTCGACCAGATCGCCAAGTTCAAGAAGGCCGACATCGTGCGCGTCGACGAGGTGCTCAATTTCCGGGGCCGCATCGAACGCGACGAGTGGATCAAGCAGGCCAAGGCGCTCGCCAAGGGCGGCGTCGAGGAATACCGCAAGGTCTTCGGGAAGGACCCCCGTTAAATGCAGCAGCGCTGGACCCATTTCGGCAATCCGGACATCGATGGCGACCTCGCCGTCGGTTCGGGCCTTGCCGTGCCTGCGGGGCCGGCCATCGTGAGCGCGGATGCCGCGCTCTGGTTCTCTTCTCTGTTGAAGCGGAAAGCGCATCATGCTCGCTGACAAGGATCGCATTTTTACCAATCTCTATGGGCAGGGCGACTGGGGCCTTGCCGGCGCGCGCTCGCGCGGCGCCTGGGTTGGTACGAAGGAATTCATCGAGGCCGGCCGGGACTGGATCACCAACGAAGTCAAGGCTTCGGGGTTGCGGGGCCGGGGCGGGGCAGGGTTCCCCACGGCGCTGAAATGGACTTTCATGCCCAAGGTCAGCGACGGGCGGCCGCATTACCTGCTGGTCAATGCCGACGAATCCGAGCCCGGCACCTGCAAGGACCGCGAAATCCTGCGTCACGATCCGCATCATCTGGTCGAGGGGTGCCTGCTGGCCGCCCGCGCCATGGATGCGCATCTGGCCTTCATCTATGTGCGCGGCGAATTCATCCGCGAGCGCCAGCATCTCGAGCGCGCCGTGGAGGAGGCCTATGAGGCCAAGCTGATCGGCAAGGACAATATCCACGGCTGGGACCTGGACATCATCGTCCATCACGGCGCCGGCGCCTATATCTGCGGCGAGGAAACCGCCCTGATGGAATCGCTCGAGGGCAAGAAGGGCCAGCCCCGCCTCAAGCCGCCGTTCCCGGCCGGCATGGGCGTTTACGGCAACCCCACCACCGTCAACAATGTCGAATCCATCGCCGTCGTGCCGGAAATCCTGCGCCGCTCGGGCGCCTGGTTCGCCTCCATCGGCCGCGCCAACAATACCGGCACCAAGCTGATGTGCGTTTCGGGCCATGTGAACCGGCCCGCAACCTTCGAGGAAGCGCTCGGCTGCACCTTCGAGGAAATCATCGAGAAGCATTGCGGCGGCATCCGCGGCGGCTGGGACAATCTTCTGGCGGTGATCCCGGGCGGCTCGTCCGTGCCTTGCGTGCCGGGCGAGAGGATCCGCAACGCCGTGGTCGATTTCGACGGGCTGCGCGAGGTCGGCTCCTCCATGGGCACGGCGGCCATCATCGTCATGGACAAGTCCACCGACATCATCAAGGCGATCTGGCGGCTTTCGGCCTTTTACAAGCATGAAAGCTGCGGCCAGTGCACGCCTTGCCGCGAGGGCACCGGCTGGATGATGCGGGTCATGGAGCGCATGGTCGAGGGGCGCGCGCAGAAGCGCGAGATCGACATGCTGTTCGAGGTGACCAAGCAGATCGAAGGTCACACCATCTGCGCCCTGGGCGATGCGGCCGCCTGGCCGATCCAGGGCCTGATCCGCAATTTCCGGCATGTGATCGAAGAGCGGATCGATCAATATACCTGGTCCTCGACCAGCGACGGCGCCGTGCCGTCGATTGCGGCGGAGTAAGCCGATGGCTCAGATCAAGGTCGACGGCCAGCTCGTCGAAGTTCCCGATACCTACACGCTGATGCAGGCAGCCGAGGCAGCCGGCGCGGAAATCCCGCGCTTCTGCTATCACGAGCGCCTCTCGGTGGCTGGCAATTGCCGCATGTGCCTCGTCGAGGTGAAGGGTGGTCCGCCCAAGCCCCAGGCGAGCTGCGCCATGGCGGTCAAGGATCTGCGGCCCGGCCCCAATGGCGAGCCGCCCGAAATGTTCACCAACACGCCCATGGTCAAGAAGGCCCGCGAAGGCGTGATGGAATTCCTGCTCATCAACCATCCCCTCGATTGTCCGATCTGCGACCAGGGCGGGGAATGCGACCTGCAGGACCAGGCCATGGCCTATGGCGTCTCCGGCTCGCGCTTCCATGAGAACAAGCGCGCCGTAGAAGACAAATATATGGGTCCGCTGGTCAAGACGGTGATGACCCGTTGCATCCAGTGCACCCGCTGTGTGCGCTTCACCACGGAAGTGGCCGGCATTTCCGAGCTGGGGGCCACCGGCCGCGGCGAGGACATGGAGATCACCACCTATCTGGAAAAGGCGCTGTCCAGCGAATTGCAGGGCAATGTGATCGACCTGTGCCCGGTCGGCGCGCTGACCTCCAAGCCCTATGCCTTCCACGCCCGCCCGTGGGAGCTGAACAAGACCGAAACCATCGACGTGATGGACGCGCTCGGCTCGGCCATTCGCGTCGACAGCCGTGGCCGCGAAGTGATGCGCATCCTGCCGCGCATCAACGAAGCCATCAATGAAGAGTGGATTTCGGACAAGACCCGCTTCATCTGGGACGGCCTCAAGAGCCAGCGCCTGGATCGGCCCTATGTCCGCAAGGGCGGCAAGCTGCAGGCCACCAGCTGGGACGAGGCGCTGGCCGCCGTCGCCGCCCGCGTCAAGAAGGCCGGCAACAAGGTCGGCGCCATTGCCGGCGACCTGGCCGCCGTCGAGGAAATGTACGCGCTCAAGGCGATGCTGGCCTCGATCGGCTCGGGCATGACCGATGTGCGTCCGGCCATGTCGGGGATCGACCCGTCCATGCCGCGCTCGTCCTATCTCTTCAATCCCACCATTGCCGGGATCGAGCAGGCCGACGCCATCCTCATCATCGGCTCCAATCCGCGCCGGGAAGCGGCGGTGCTCAATGCCCGCATCCGCAAGACCTGGCGCGCCAAGAACCTGCCCATCGCCGTCATCGGCGAGCAGGCCGACCTGACCTATGACTATGAGTATCTGGGCGCCGGCTTCGAGACCCTGGCCGAACTGGCCGATGGCAAGCTCGCCTTTGCCGAGGTGCTGAAGAACGCCCAGCGTCCGCTTATCATCGTGGGCGAGGGGGCGGTGTCCCATGCGAACCTGGGTAAGCAGGTCGGCCGCGACACCATCGCACTGGCCGCCAGGCTGGCCAGCGGCGCCAATGTGGCCGAGGGCTGGAACGGCTTCGCGCTGCTGCACAACGCGGCCAGCCGCGTCGGCGGGCTGGACATCGGCTTCGTGCCCCATGACGGCGGCGTCTGCTCGGCCGACCAGATCGCGCTGGCTGGCAAGGGCGAACTCGACGTGCTCTTCCTGCTCGGCGCCGACGAATATGACATGTCGGCCATGGGCAAGGCCTTCGTGGTCTATATCGGATCGCATGGCGATGCCGGGGCGCACCGCGCCGACGTCATCCTGCCGGGTGCGGCCTATACGGAAAAGTCGGGCATCTATGTGAACACCGAAGGCCGGGTGCAGGTCACCATGCGCGCCGTGTTCCCGCCGGGCGACGCCAAGGAGGACTGGGCGATCATCCGGGCGCTGTCCGGGGCCCTGGGCAAGCCGCTGCCCTTCAATTCGCTGACGCAGTTGCGGGCCGCGATCCATGCCGAATTCCCGCATCTGGCGGGGGTCGATTTTATCACACCGGGTTCGGTGGCCGATATCGCCAAGCTGGCCAAGGCCGGCATCAAGACCAAGTCGGCGCCGTTCGCTTCGCCGGTTTCCGATTTCTATCTCAGCAATCCGATCGCGCGTGCGTCGGCCACCATGGGCGAATGTGCCGCCCTGGCAGCAGGCCTGCGCCAGGCCGCGGAGTAGGGGAGCCCAATGGACTTTATTCTCTCCGCGCTCGACTATCTGCTCGGCATCCCCGTCCTCGGCTGGGGCGTGCATGTCGGGCTGATTTACAAGACGCTGCTGCTGCTCGTGGCGCTGCTTTTGTTCACCGCCTTCGTGTTGCTGGCCGACCGCAAGGTGTGGGCGGCGGTGCAGCTGCGCCGCGGCCCTAATGTGGTGGGTCCGTTCGGCCTGTTGCAGAGCTTTGCCGACCTGTTGAAATTCGCCCTCAAGGAGCCGGTCATCCCGGGCGGCTCGGACAAGGTTCTGTTCCTGCTCGCGCCGCTTCTGACCGCGACGCTGGCCCTGGCCGGCTGGGCGATCATCCCGGTGGGCGAGGGCCTGGCCATCGCCGATATCAATCTGGGCATCCTCTACCTGCTCGCCATTTCCTCGCTGGGCGTCTATGGCGTCATCATCGGCGGCTGGGCGTCCAACTCCAAATATCCGTTCCTGGGCTCGCTCCGCTCGGCGGCGCAGATGGTGAGCTATGAGGTCTCCATCGGCCTCGTCATCATCACCGTGCTGCTCTGCGTGGGCTCGCTCAATCTGAGCGACATCGTCATCGCGCAGCGCGAAATGGGGCTGGCCCATATGCTGGGCGTGCCGTGGCTGAGCTTCCTCAACTGGTTCTGGCTGCCGCTCTTTCCGATGTTCATCGTGTTCTATATCTCGGCGCTGGCCGAGACCAACCGCCCGCCCTTCGACCTGGTGGAAGGTGAATCGGAGCTGGTGGCCGGCTTCATGACCGAATATTCGGCGACGCCCTACATGCTGTTCATGCTGGGCGAGTACATCTCGATCCTGTTGATGTGCGCCATGACCACCATCCTGTTCCTGGGGGGCTGGGCCGCGCCGATCGACCTGCCGCCCTTCACCTGGATTCCGGGCGTCGTCTGGTTCGTCATCAAGGTGAGCCTGGTGTTCTTCATGTTCGCCATGGCCAAGGCCATCGTGCCGCGCTACCGCTATGACCAGTTGATGCGGATCGGCTGGAAGCTGTTCCTGCCGCTGTCGCTGGTGATGATCGTCATTGTTGCATTCGTTCTTCAGCTCACGGGCTGGGGCTGGCATGGAGGGATGGCCTGATGCGTGCCGCCCAGTTCGTCAACACGCTGATGCTCACCGAGCTGGTGAAGGCCTTCGGCCTCACCATGCGCTATTTCTTCTCGCCCAAGCCGACGATCAACTACCCCTTCGAAAAAGGGCATGTGAGCCCGCGCTTCCGCGGCGAGCATGCGCTGCGCCGCTATCCCAATGGGGAAGAGCGCTGCATTGCCTGCAAGCTGTGCGAGGCCATCTGCCCGGCCCAGGCCATCACCATCGAGGCCGGCCCGCGCCAGAACGACGGCACCCGCCGCACCGTGCGCTACGACATCGACATGGTGAAGTGCATCTATTGCGGCTTCTGCCAGGAAGCCTGCCCGGTGGATGCCATCGTCGAGGGCCCCAACTTCGAATTTGCAACCGAAACGCGTGAAGAGCTCTACTTCTCCAAGGAGAAGCTCCTCGCCAATGGTGACCGCTGGGAGCGTGAAATCGCTGCCAACATGGCCGCCGACGCGCCGTATCGCTGAGAGGGAAGAGCATGACCCTTCCACTATTTTTCTTCTATCTGTTCTCGGCGATTGCCATTGCCTCGGCGCTGATGGTGATTTCTGCGCGCAATCCCGTCCATGCCGTGCTGTTCCTCATCCTCACCTTCTTCAACGGGTCGGGGCTGTTCATGCTGGCAGGGGCCGAATTCCTCGCCCTGCTGTTGATCGTGGTCTATGTGGGCGCCGTGGCGGTGCTGTTCCTGTTCGTCGTCATGATGCTCGACGTGGATTTCGCCTCGCTGCGCCAGGGTTTCCTGCAATATGCGCCGATCGGCGTGCTGGTCGGGGTGATCCTGCTGCTCGAGCTGCTGCTCGTTGCGGGGAGCTTCGTCGTCTCGCCGGACATCGCGGCGGGCTCGGCCCTGCCGATCGACGGCACGGTGGACAACATGCACGCCATCGGGCTGGTGCTCTATACGCGCTATGTGTTCCTGTTCCAGGGCGCGGGCGCAGTGCTTTTGGTCGCCATGATCGGCGCCATCGTGCTGACGCTGCGGCACAAGCCGAACGTGAAGCGGCAGAATCCGGTCGATCAGGTGGCGCGCAAGCGCAGCGAGACGCTGGAAATCGTCAAGGTCAAGAGCGGTCAAGGTCTGTAGGAGGCAATCATGGGCTTGGGTATCGGGCTCGGTCACTACCTGACCGTAGCGGCCATCCTGTTCACGCTGGGCGTGTTCGGCATCTTCATCAACCGCAAAAACATCATCGTCATCCTGATGTCGGTGGAGCTGATCCTGCTTGCGGTCAATCTCAACATGGTGGCCTTCAGCGCCCAGCTGGGCGACCTGCAGGGGCAGGTCTTCGCTCTGCTGATCCTGACCGTTGCCGCCGCCGAGGCCGCCATCGGCCTTGCCATCCTCGTCACTTTCTACCGCAACCGTGGCACCATCGCGGTTGAGGACGTCAACGCGTTGAAGGGCTGACCACCGCTATGATCCAGGCGATTGTTTTCCTGCCCCTTATCGGCGCGCTGATCGCGGGCCTTTTGGGCCGTACCATCGGGCACCGCCCGAGCGAATATGTCACCACGGCGCTGCTGTTCGTGGCGGCGCTGCTGAGCTGGGCAGTGTTCCTGCCCATCGCCTTCGGCGACGGGCATACCGAAGTGGTCAAGGTCGAGGTCATGCGCTGGATCCAGGTCGGCGACATGGATTTGCGCTGGATCCTGCGCGTCGACACGCTGACCGCGGTCATGCTGGTGGTGGTCAACACCGTCTCGGCCTTGGTGCATCTCTATTCCATCGGCTACATGGCCGACGACCCGCATCGCTCGCGCTTCTTCGCCTATCTCTCGCTCTTCACCTTCGCCATGCTGATGCTGGTGACGGCGGACAATTTCCTGCAGATGTTCTTCGGCTGGGAAGGCGTGGGGCTGGCGTCCTATCTGCTGATCGGCTTCTGGTACACGCGCCCCTCCGCCACGGCGGCGGCGATGAAGGCTTTCATCGTCAACCGCGTGGGCGACTTTGGTTTTGCGCTGGGCATTTTCGGCGCCTTCCTCGTCCTGGGCCATATCGACTTCGACGGCGCGTTCGGCGCAACCGAAGCCTTCGCCACCACCGGCCTGCCCATCATCCATTTCCTTTCCTGGGATTTGGACGCGATGACGGTGGTGTGCCTGCTGCTGTTCATGGGCGCCATGGGCAAGTCGGCACAGTTCCTGCTGCACACCTGGCTGCCGGACGCCATGGAAGGCCCGACCCCGGTGTCGGCGCTCATCCACGCCGCCACCATGGTGACGGCGGGCGTGTTCATGGTGGCGCGCCTGTCGCCGCTCTTCGAAACCTCGCCCTTCGCCATGACCGTGGTTCTGGTCATCGGCGCCATCACCGCCTTCTTCGCGGCGACGGTTGGCCTGGTGCAGAACGACATCAAGCGGGTGATCGCCTATTCCACCTGTTCGCAGCTCGGCTACATGTTCGTGGCGCTGGGGGCAGGGGCCTATTCGGCCGGCGTCTTCCATCTCTTCACCCATGCCTTCTTCAAGGCCCTGCTGTTCCTGGGCGCCGGCGCGGTGATCCATGCCATGCACCATGAGCAGGACATGCGGAACATGGGCGGGCTGCGCCACAAGATCCCGGTGACCTATGCCATGATGCTGATCGGCACGCTGGCGCTGACCGGCGTCGGCATTCCCGGCACGGAGTGGCTCGGCTTCGCCGGCTTCTTCTCCAAGGATTCGATCATTGAGGCGGCCTATGCGGTCGGTGGCAATGCCGGGTCCTTCGCCTTCTGGATGCTGGTCATCGCCGCGCTGTTCACCAGCTTCTACTCCTGGCGCCTCATCCATCTCACCTTCCACGGCGCGCCGCGCCCGGCCGCGCATGGGCATGACGATCATGCCCATGACGATCACGGGCATGACGACCATGGCTCGGCCTATGACCATGCCCATGAGCCGCCCAAGGTGATGCTGGTGCCGCTGTTCGTTCTGGCCGCCGGGGCGGTGCTGGCAGGCGCGGTGTTCTACGGCATGTTCTTCCACGACGTCGAACATATCGAGCACTTCTTCGCCGGCTCCATCGTGGTCGACCACCACATCATCGAGGAGGCCCATCACGTGCCGCTCTGGGTGAAGTGGAGCGCAACGGTCGCCATGATCCTGGGCTTTGTCGGCGCCTGGTACATGTATATCCGCCGGCCGGACGTCCCGGGCAAACTGGCCGCGAGCAATCCGGGGCTCTACAAGTTCCTGCTCAACAAGTGGTATTTCGACGAGCTCTACGACACCATCTTCGTCAAGCCCGCCCTCTGGATCGGCAATATGCTGTGGAAGGGGTTCGACGACTGGCTGGTGGATGACAAGCTGGTCGGTGGCCTCGGGCGCCGTGTGCAGAATGTCACCTCCTGGATGGTCAAGCTCCAGACCGGCTATCTCTATCACTATGCCTTCGCCATGCTGATCGGCATTGCGGCGCTGCTGACCTGGGCCATCGCGGCCGGGGGACTGTTCTGATGACCTTCAATAACTCCATTCTCACGGTCCTGACCTGGCTGCCGCTTCTGGGCGCCGCCATCCTGCTGTTTGCCCCGCGCACGGCGCTGGGCGTCATCCGCTGGACCTCGCTGGTCGTGACGCTGATCGTCTTCGTGTTGTCGCTGGCCCTGTGGCAGAGCTTCGACATCAACGATCCGGGCTTCCAGTTCACGGTCGATTACGCCTGGATCGGCGACACCATCGGCTACCGCATGGGCGTCGACGGCATTTCAGTGCTATTCGTGGTGCTGACCGCGCTGCTCATGCCCTTCACCATCCTGGCGAGCTGGGAGGTGAACCACCGGGTCAAGGAATACATGATCGTGTTCCTGATCCTGGAAACGCTGATGATCGGCGTGTTCACCACGCTCGACCTGGCCATGTTCTATGTCTTCTTCGAAGGCACGCTGGTGCCGATGTTCCTCATCATCGGCATCTGGGGCGGGGCCGCGCGCATCCAGGCCAGCTACAAGTTCTTCTTCTATACCTTCACCGGCTCGGTGCTGATGCTGCTGGCCATCATGGCCATGTATTGGAGCGGCGGCACCACCGACATCGCCAAGCTTTTGACGCATGAATTCCCCAAGAGCTGGCAGCCCTGGCTGTGGTGGGCGTTCTTCGCCTCGCTGGCCGTGAAGATGCCGATGTGGCCGCTGCATCGCTGGCTGCCCGAAGCGCACGTGCAGGCGCCGACCGCCGGCTCGGTGATCCTGGCCGCCATCCTGCTCAAGCTGGGCGGCTACGGCTTCCTGCGCTTTTCCCTGCCCATGTTCCCCGATGCCTCGGCGCAGTTCGCCAACATCATCTTCGTGCTGTCGGTCGCCGCCATCATCCTGACCTCGCTGGTCGCGCTGGTGCAGACCGACATGAAGAAGCTGATCGCCTATTCGTCGGTGGCCCATATGGGTTTCGTCACCATGGGTATCTTCGCCGGCAACGCGCTGGGCATCCAGGGCGCCATGTTCCAGATGATCTCGCATGGCATCGTGTCGGGCGCGCTGTTCCTGTGCGTCGGGGTCATCTATGACCGCATGCACACCCGCGACATCGCTGCCTATGGCGGGCTGGTCGAGCGCATGCCGCGCTATGCCTTCGCCTTCATGGTCTTCACCATGGCCAATGTCGGCCTGCCGGGCACTTCTGGTTTCGTCGGCGAGTTCCTGACCATGATCGGCGTGTTCCAGGTCAATACCTGGGTGGCGTTCTGCGCCGCCTTCGGGGTGATCCTGTCGGCCGGCTACGCGCTGTGGCTCTATCGCCGCATCATTTTCGGCGCGCTGACCAAGGACAGCCTCAAGGGCATCCTCGATCTCAGCCTGCGGGAAAAATTCATCCTTTACCCGCTGATCGTGCTCACCGTGTTCTTCGGCTTCTATCCGGCGCCCATCCTGGATACGACCGCCGGAGCGGTGAACAATCTCGTTACCCATTATGCCAATGCGGTCGGGCTCGACCCCGCCGTGTCGCTGGCCGAGGCGCAGGCGACGCTCGCCCATGCAGAGCCGGGCGCCGTTGCCGCGCCGGCTGCCGAGTCCGCTGGCCACTAGGAGAAAGTCGTGAACTCAGACGTCATCGATTTCGCGGGCCTGGTGCCGGCTTACCCGGAGATGCTGCTGGCCGTGGGCACGCTCGTGCTGCTGCTGGCGGGTGTGGTGATAAACAAGGAACGCTCCATCCTGGTGTCCTATGGCGCCATCCTGCTGCTGTTCGTGGTGGCGGCGCTGTTGCTGATGGCGCCGGCCGAAGGCGTGCTGTTCAACGGCGTCTTCATCGCCGACAGCTTTGCGCGCTTCATGAAGGTGCTGGTGCTGGGGGGCTCCGCCTTCACGCTGCTGATGGCGCTGCCGCGCGCCGAGGAAACCGGGACGCACAAGTTCGAATTCGCCATCCTGGTGCTGCTGGCGACGCTGGGCATGATGGCCATGGTCTCGGCCAATGACCTGATGAGCCTTTATGTCGGGCTGGAATTGCAGTCGCTGGCGCTCTACGTGCTGGCGTCCTTCAAGCGCGACGACGCGCGCTCGACCGAGGCGGGCCTCAAATATTTCGTGCTCGGCGCGCTGAGCTCGGGCCTTCTGCTCTATGGCGCCTCGCTCATCTATGGCTTTACCGGCCACACCAATCTCTCGGAGATCGTGGTGGCCATTGCCAGCGAAGGGCGCTCCATCGGCTTGATCTTTGGCGTGGTGTTCCTGCTCGCCGGCGTCGCTTTCAAGATTTCCGCCGTGCCGTTCCACATGTGGACGCCGGACGTTTATGAAGGCGCGCCGACTGCGGTCGCGGCTTTCTTCGCCACCGCGCCCAAGGTGGCGGCCATGGCGCTGATGATCCGGCTGGTGATGGATACCTTCCAGGGCATCAATCACGACTGGCAGCAGATCATCATCTTCCTGTCCATCGCTTCCATGGTGCTGGCCTCCTTTGCCGCCATCGGGCAGAAATCGCTCAAGCGCTTCATTGCCTATTCGTCCATCGGCCATGTCGGTTTCGCCCTGGTCGGCCTCTCCTCGGCCACGGCCGGCGGGGCGGAAGGCGTGGCGATCTACATGGCGATCTATGTGGTGATGACGCTGGGTCTTTTCGCCTGCCTGCTCGCCTTCCGCACCGAGAAGGGCTATGCGGAAAATATCGACGATCTGGCCGGCGCCGCACAGGGGCGGCCCTTCGTTGCCGCCATCATGGCCGTGCTGCTGTTCTCGCTGATCGGCATGCCGCCGCTGGCCGGGTTCTTCGCAAAATGGCACGTCTTCCTTGCAGCCATCGATGCGCAGCTCTATATCCTGGCGGTGATCGGCGTCCTGGCTTCGGCCGTCAGCGCCTTCTATTATCTCCGCATCGTCAAGATCATGTATTTCGATGAGCCGGTCTCCACCTTCGAGGCCGTGCCGAACGAGCTCAACATCATCATGGCGCTGAGCGGCTTCTTCGTGCTCGCCTATTATTTCGTCTTCGGTGCTCCCCTGGCGGATTTCGCCCGGATTGCGGCCGGAAGCCTGTTCTAGGTGAGCGAGCTCGGCCTTGGACCCAAGGCGCGCGCGGCCGGCTACAGGCTGCGCGCCTTCGACGTCATCGGCTCGACCAATGCCGAGGCGCTGGCTGCTGCCGCTGCCGGCGATCCGGGCGGCATCTGGTTTGCCGCCCTGCAGCAGACGGCGGGGCGGGGGCGGCGCGGCCGCCCATGGGAAAGCCCCCATGGCAACCTTGCCGCCAGCCTGCTGATCGTGCCCGAGGTCGATCCCACCGTCACCGCGACACTGGGCTTCGTGGCCGGGGTGGCGCTCAACCGGGCCCTGGCGGCCATATTGCCCTCGGGTCTGGTCAAGATCGGCATCGACGGAGCCGACACCCTGGATGGGCATGGGCGGATTGCGCTCAAATGGCCCAATGACGTGCTGGCCGATGGCGCCAAGCTGGCCGGCATCCTGCTCGAGGCGACCCGCTTGCCCGATGGGCGGCATGCCATCGTGCTCGGCTTCGGCGTCAACGCGCAGGCAGCGCCGCAGGGCCTGCCTTATCCGGCCACCAGCCTCAGCGAACTGGGGGTGCGGCGCACGGCGGGCGACGTCTTCGCGGCGCTGAGCGACGCCTGGGTGGAGGCCTTCGGGCTCTGGGACGATGGGCACGGCGTCAGCGACGTGCTCGATCTCTGGCGCGGCTCCGCCGCCGGCATCGGCGCTCCGGTGGCCGTGCAGCAGGACGGCCAGGTGGTGCGCGGCATTTTTGAAACTATCGACGCGGCGGGCCGTCTGATCGTGCGCGCCGACGACAATCGTCGCATCGCCATCACGGCGGGCGACGTCCATTTTGGGGCAACGGCCAGCGCCCGAAGCTGACCGCAACAATTGCGCAGGCGACCGGCGACCAAAGCTCGCCCGGCGTTGCGCGAGAAAGGATAAATCGACCCATGGCTAAAAACCAAAGGGATGAACTCGTCTTCGTGCCGCTCGGCGGCGTGGGCGAAATCGGCATGAACATGGGCGCTTATGGCTTCGGCCCCGAGCGCTCGCGCAAATGGATCGTGGTGGATTGCGGTGTCAGCTTCGGCGGGCCGGACCTGCCGGGCATCGAGCTCATCATGCCCAACCCCGAATTCCTCGAGGAACACGCCGACGACGTGCTGGCGCTGATCCTCACCCATAGCCACGAAGACCATTACGGGGCCGTGCTCGACCTGTGGCCGGTGTTTGAAAAGCCGGTGTTCTGCACGCCCTTCACCGCCGCCATGCTGGCCGCCAAGCGGGCCGGGGACGGCATCATCGACAATGTCGACGTGACCATTATGCGGCCGGGCAAGCCCTTTTCGGTGGGGCCCTTCACCATCGAGGCCATCAATGTGGCGCACTCGATACCGGAAGCCAACGCGCTGCTGATTTCGACGCCGGCGGCGCGCGTGCTGCATACCGGCGACTGGAAGCTCGACCCGACCCCGGTGGGCAATGCCCCCACCGATGTGGCGCGGCTGCAAAAGATCGGCGAGGACCGCTCGACGCCGCTGGCGCTGGTCTGCGATTCCACCAATGCGCTCAAGGATGGCGAAAGCCCCAGCGAGGCCGACGTGGCCGAGACGCTGACCAAGCTCATTGCCGAAGCGCCGCACCGCGTCGCCGTCACCACCTTCGCCTCCAATGTGGGGCGGGTGATTTCCATCATTCGTGCCGCCGATAAGGCAGGCCGCCAGGTGGTGATGTCCGGCCGGTCGCTGCACCGCATCATGGGCATTGCCCGCGAGCAGGGTATGCTGGAGGGCCTGCCGCCGCTGCTCGACCAGGATGCCTTTGGCAGCATTGCCCGCAACAAGATCGTGCTGATCTGCACCGGCAGCCAGGGCGAGGCCCGGGCCGCGATCGCCCGCATCGCGCGGGGCGAGCATCCCGTCATCGATCTCAATGCCGGGGATCGCATGATCTTCTCGTCCTGGGCCATTCCCGGCAATGAGCGCGAAGTCATCGACATCCAGAACCGCCTCATCGATAAGGGCATCGAGGTCATCACCCAGAATGACGGGCTGGTGCATGTGACCGGCCACCCGCGCCGCGAGGAATTGCGCAAGCTCTATGACTGGCTGAAGCCCGACGTGCTGGTGCCGGTGCATGGCGAGGCCATGCATCTGGAGGCCCATGCCAAGCTCGGGCGCGAGGCGGGCATCGCCAATGTGTGCGAAGCGCGCAATGGCGACATGGTGCGGCTCTTCCCCGAGCCGATGGCTTTCCCGGCGGAAGTGCGCACGGGCGAACTCTATCTCGATGGACTGGTGTTGTGCACGCCCGAGGAATCCGGGGTCAAGGGGCGGCGGCGCCTGTCCTTCGGCGGCCATGTGGTGGTGAGCCTTTGCGTCAATGGCGGCGGGCAGGTGGTTTCCGGCCCCGATCTGGTGATCGAGGGCCTGCCGGAAACCGAGGACGAGTCGCTGAGCGATCTCATTGAAAGCACCATCAACGGCATCATCCGCTCCATGCCCAACAAGCGGCGCGGCGACACGGAAGTGCTCAATTCGGCGCTGTTCAAGGGCATTCGCAATGAGGTGAACGCCTATTGGGGCCGCAAGCCCAATGTCTCGGTGTTCGTGCACCGCGTCTAGAACTGCGGCAATAGGAAACGGGCATACGCGCTTTCGCCGGAAGCGCGGCGCGGCTATGTGTTGGCGAGGCATCGCTTTTGGGCGACGCCGGTCGGCTCGATGCACCAGGAGAAATGACCCATGCAGATCGGCTCCTTTATCGCCATTTTCTTCGTGGTCTGGTGGCTGAGCCTGGTCGCGGTCATTTCGCTGGGCAATCGCAGCCAGGCGGAGGCGGGGCAGGTCGTGGCCGGCACCGAGCCGGGCGCGCCCGTGGTGCCGCGGCTCTGGTTCAAATTTCTCATCGCCACGCTGCTGGCCGTGGTCATGACGCTGCTGCTGCTCTGGGGCGTCAGCAACGAAACGCTGCACCACTACTGGAATCGCTGATCGCCACCCTGTTCAGGGGCTGAATGCGTGAGGCTGCCGCGCTAGCGAGGCTCGACCAGAAGGGGAGAGCATCGCCATGGCTAAAAACGGGATTGCCGCATCTGTTCTGCTTATCGGGCTGGCCGCCATGGCGGCTCCCGCGCAGGCGGAATGGAAACAGGCTTCCACCCCGACGATCTTTGCCGCCTATGCGGTTGATCCCAGCGGCATCATGGAAGTTCAGGTGGTGTGCGACACCACCGATGGCGTTATCGGCCTGACGCTGTTCACTGGCGGACTTTATGAGGACGTGGCCGATGAGCCGCGCGAGCAACTCCTGACCGTGTCGGTGGACGGACGATCCTTGCCCGTTCTCCAAGGCCGCTACGAGCGGCATGAGCAGGAATTGCTGTTGTCGGTGTGGAGCGACGCCGAGGCCGATCTGGTCGAGGCGCTGTATCAGATGAGCCAGGCGCGGAATTTTGTCGAGCTGTCCTATCTGGATGTGGCCGTGGGGTTCGATGCCGAGGCGATCGAGCCGGCATTGGAAACTGTCTTGGAAACCTGCCCATAGACGGTTGCTCTGTCTTAAATCGGCTATATTTGACCGATAGGGGTGTCCCGGCCGGCAAGCACAATAAAAAAGCGGGGCACAAAGGCCCCGCTGGAATAAGTTTGTCCGACAATACGCTGGTCTTAGGCACGCTACTGAAGCGGCTGCCAACGCTCCTCCCTTGACGTTGTCGACGTCCGGCGGTTTGGACCGCCTTTGTCTTATTGCGCGTGACCCTAACAACAAGAATCGGACCTGTCACGCAGATTCTGCATGGCTTCCATGCTTGCATCGGATGGACGAGTAGGATTTGAGTGGGCATCTAGAAAAGCCTTGAGTCGACGGACGTTTTCGGGAGTTCACATGCGCCTGTCTCGCTATTTCCTGCCGGTGCTGCGCGACGTTCCCAAGGAAGCGGAGATCGTTTCGCACCGTTTGATGCTGCGCGCGGGGATGATCCGCCAGCAGGCCTCAGGCCTCTATTCCTGGCTGCCCCTGGGCTACAAGGTGCTGATGAAGGTGCAGCGCATCATCGAGGAGGAGCAGAATCGCTCCGGCGCCATCGAGCTTCTGATGCCCACCATCCAGTCGGCCGATCTCTGGCGCGAGTCCGGGCGCTACGATGCCTATGGCAAGGAAATGCTGCGCATCGAGGACCGGCACGAGCGCGAATTTCTCTATGGACCCACCAATGAGGAGATGATTACCGACATCTTCCGGGCCTATGTGAAGTCCTACAAGGACCTGCCGCTCAATCTCTACCATATCCAGTGGAAGTTCCGCGACGAGGTGCGTCCGCGCTTCGGCACCATGCGCAGCCGCGAATTCCTGATGAAGGACGCCTATTCCTTCGATCTGGACAAGGAGCGGGCCGTCGCCGCCTATGAGCGCATGTTCGTCGCCTATCTGCGCACCTATGCCCGCATGGGGCTGACGGCCATTCCGATGCGCGCCGATACCGGCCCCATCGGCGGCGATCTCAGCCATGAATTCATCATCCTGGCCGAGACCGGGGAGAGCGCGGTGTTCTGCCACCGCGACCTGCTCGACAAGCCCATTCCGGCCCAGGACACCGATTTCTGCGGCGATCTCAAGCCCATCGTCGACGACTGGACCTCGCTCTATGCGGCGACCGAGGAAATGGTTGACCACGCCGCCTATGAGGCGGCGGTGCCCGAGGACAAGCGCGTTTCGGCGCGCGGCATCGAGGTCGGCCATATTTTCTACTTCGGCACCAAGTATTCCGAGCCTATGAAGGCCAGCGTCACCGGGGCCGACGGCAAGGAAGTCATCGTGCATATGGGATCTTACGGCATCGGGCTCACCCGCGTCGTGCCGGCCATCATCGAGGCCAGCCACGACGAGAACGGCATTATCTGGCCGGTCTCCGTCGCGCCTTTCGAGGCCGTCCTCATCAACCTCAAGGCCGGCGACGCCGAATGCGACGCGGCTTGCGACGGGCTTTATGAGGCGTTGAGCGCCGCCGGGCTCGACATGCTCTATGACGACCGCGACCAGCCGGCCGGGGCCAAGTTCGCCACGGCCGACCTGGTCGGCATTCCCTATCAGATCATCCTGGGGCCGCGCGGGCTCAAGGCGGGCGAGGCCGAAATCAAGCACCGCAAGAGCGGCGAGCGCGAGACCCTGCCGATCGCCGATGCCGTGGCGCGCCTCAAGGCGCTGATCGAACCACAAAGGAACACCGACATTTGAGCGAAACGGCGCCGCCACTGCATGGGAAGGGGACGCGCGCCTTTTCGCGCTTCGAATGGATGATCGCCGGACGCTATCTGCGCGCCCGGCGCAAGGAGGCGTTCATCTCGGTCATCGCCAGCCTCACCATGGTGGGGGTGGCGATCGGGGTGGCGACGCTGATCGTGGTCATGTCGGTGATGAACGGGTTCCGCGCCGAGCTCTTGACCAAGATCCTGGGCCTCAACGGGCATTTCACCGCCTATCCGATCGAGCGGGAGTTCACCGACTACAAGGAAACCATCGCCGCGCTTGAGCAGGTGGATGGGGTGAGCTTTGCCGTCTATTTCGTCGAAGGGCAGGTGCTCGCCTCGGGCAAGGGCAATTCGACCGGCGTCAGCGTGCGCGGCATGGATTCGGAAAATATCGCCAAGCTCAAGCTGCTGCACGATGCGGCGGAGCAGGGCGGCTGGGACGGCTGGGACGAAAGCCAGGGCGTGGCTATCGGCTACCGGCTGGCGCAGACGCTGGGCCTGTCGCTGGGCGACAAGATCCAGCTCATCAATCCCGACGGGGCGATGACGCCTTTCGGGCCGACGCCACAGATCCGCTCCTATCCGGTCAATGTCATCTTTAATCTGGGCATGGTCGAGTTCGACAGCTTCTTCCTCTATATGCCGCTGGAGCTGGCGCAGGACTATTTCAAGCTCTACGACGAGGTGCTCAAGCCCGGCATGGGGCCGCTCGACCCCATGGCGAGCGACGAGGAGATCGACGCCGCCTATCAGCGGATCGACCGGGTGACGGCGGCTGAAATCTTCATCGACAATCCCGACGACATCGTCACCATGCGCAACCGGCTTCAGGCCGACAGCGACGCGCGGCCGCTGATCCTGACCGACTGGCAGCAGCGCAACGAAACCTTCTTCTCCGCCCTGCAGGTGGAGCGGGTGGTGATGTTCACCATCCTTTCCATGATTATCCTGGTGGCGGCGTTCAACATCATTGCCAGCCTCATCATGCTGGTGAAGGACAAGAGCTCGGACATCGCCATCCTTCGCACCATGGGGGCCACGCGCGGCGCCATCATGCGCATCTTCTCGATCACCGGCACCACCATCGGGGTAGTGGGGACGCTGAGCGGGCTGGTGCTGGGGCTGGTCATCGCCGCCAATGCCGAGCCGCTGCGGGCGTTCCTGTCCAATACGCTGGGCGTGGCGATCTTCCCGCCGGAAGTGTTCTTCCTCTCCTCGCTCCCCTCCAAGACCGATCCGGTGGAGGTGGCCGTGGTGGTGGGGCTGGCGCTGTGCCTGAGCTTCCTCGCCACCATCTATCCGGCCTGGCGGGCCGCCCAATACGACCCGGTGGAGGCGCTGCGCTATGAGTAAGCCTCATCTGGTCCTGAGCGACGTCCACCGTCATTACGGCGAGGGCGAGCGCATGGTGCGGGTGCTGGAGGCGGCGAGCCTCACCGTCCATAGCGGCGAGTTGGTGGCGCTGGTTGCCCCTTCGGGCGCCGGCAAATCGACGCTCCTGCACCTGTGTGGGCTCTTGGAAAGCCCGCAGAGCGGCGAAGTCGAGATCATGGGGATCAAGACCAGCCGGCTGGGCGACCGGGGGCGCACGCAGTTGCGCCGCTCCACGGTGGGCTATGTCTATCAGTTCCACCATTTGCTGCCCGAATTTACGGCGCTGGAAAATGTCTCCATGCCGCAATTGATCGCCGGGCGTTCGCCGGCGGAGGCTGAAAAGCGCTCGATGGAATTGCTGGACCTGCTGGGGGTGGGGCCGCGCGCCAGCCATAGACCCGCTGAATTGTCCGGCGGCGAGCAGCAGCGCATTGCCATCGCCCGTGCCGCCGCCAATCATCCGCGGGTGATCCTGGCCGACGAGCCGACCGGCAATCTCGATCCGGAAACCAGCGACATCGTCTTCAACGCGCTGGCCAGCCTCATCAAGAACGAAGGGGCGGCGGCGCTGATCGCCACCCACAACCACGATCTGGCGCGGCGGGCCGACCGCATCGTCACGCTGAAAAACGGTCTGGTGGTCGATCACGAATTGTGATCGACCCTCCGGGGCTCAAAGCGCGGCGGCAATGGCCTTTGCCAGCTCGGCCAGTTCGGCGTCGTCGGCCTTGCCGCCGGCATGGGCGCCCAGCGGCACGCCTTCATAGACCGGAATGATGTGGAAATGCAGGTGGAACACCGTCTGCCCGGCAGGCGCCTCGTTGAACTGGGCGAGGCGGATGCCATCAGCGCCGGTGACGGCCTTGACTGCCCGCGCCACGCGCTGCACCAGCGGCATCACCCCGGAAAGCGCCGCGGGATCGGCATCGAGCAGATTGCGCGAGGGCGCGCGCGGGATGATGAGCGTGTGGCCCCGCGACTGGGGGAAGATGTCCATCATGACAAGGGCGGTCTCGTCTTCATGCACCTTGTGGGCAGGAAGCTCACCGCGCAGAATCTTGCCGAAAATGTTGGACGGATCGTAGCTCATGGGGTTCCCGCCGGGTTGGATGAATCGCTGGGAGGGAGCCTAGACCATTGGGGGCATGGTGGGAATCTCCACGCATTGTCGCCCCGGCCTTGAGCCGGGGCCCATCCTGAGATGGAGTTATTGGCGCATTGTCAGGATGGATCCCGGCTCAAGGCCGGGATGACGGCGGTGGCTTAATAATCGGTGCGCTCGCCCCGGCGGAAGGGGGTGAAATCTTCCAGGATGTCCTGGCTGCGCTCCACCGCTGCCCGCTCCTCATTGAGATAGTCGGCCACGGCCTCGCGCAGGCCGGGATGGGCGATCCAGTGCAGCGAGGTGGTGGTGGCGGGCGCGTAGCCGCGCGCCAGCTTGTGCTCGCCCTGGGCGCCGGCTTCGACCAAGGCGAGCTTGTGGGCGATGGCATAGTCGATGGCCTGATAATAGCAGAGCTCGAAATGCAGGAAGGGCACGTCGCGGATGCAGCCCCAATTGCGGCCGTAAAGCCGGTCCTTCCCGCGAAAATTGATTGCCCCGGCAATGGCTTGCGGCCCGTCATAGGCGAGCATCAAGACGATGCGGTCGGCCATGGTGGCGTTGAGGCGTGAGAAGAAGTCGCGGTTGAGATAGGGCCGCCCCCATTTGCGCGCGCCGGTATTCTCGTAAAAATCGTAGAAAGCGTCCCAATGCTCTTCGCGCAAATCCGATCCGCTCAGCCATTTGACGGTGAGCCCGTCGGCCAATGCGTCGCGGCGCTCGCGGCGGATGGTCTTGCGCTTGCGCGAGGAGAGGGTTTCGAGAAAGGCCTCGAAGCTGTCGAAGCCCTGATTGTGCCAGTGGAACTGGGTGTCGATGCGCTTGAGCCAGCCCTGATGCTCCATGCGCCCGGCCTCTTCGGGCGGCACGAAGGTGGCGTGGACGGAGGAGGCATGGCGCTGGATGGCCAACTGCTGGGCGGTTTCGAGCAGGGCCGCCTGGATGGTGGGGTCCTCGCCCGGCACCAGCAGCTTGGGCGCGGTGACCGGCGTGAAGGGCACCGAGCATTGCAGCTTGGGATAATAGCTGCCGCCGGCCCGTTCGAGCGCATTGGCCCAGCCCTGGTCGAAGACATATTCGCCCATGGAATGGGATTTGAGGAAGAGCGGCATCAGGCCCAGCGGGCGGTCGTCCTCGGTGCTGATGAGGATGTGCTGGGGCTGCCAGCCCGTCTCCGCCGTGGCGCAGCCGGAGGCTTCGAGCGCGAGGAAAAAGGCGTGATTGAGAAAGGGGTTGTCTGCGACGCCCCCGGTGGAGGGCACGAGGCTGCTCCACACCGCCGGCGCGATGGCGGCGGTGCTGGGGTAAATGGTGGCGCGAAGAGGGGCTTGATCTGCCAAGGCGGTTCCGGCGCGGTCGGGGTGTCGCCCTAGAGATAGGACGGTTCGTGCACCGATGTAAGGGGAAAGGCTGGCTGCCTTTCCCCCGGGGAGGTCAGACCTCGACGATGGCTTCGATCTCGACGGCGGCGCCGAAGGGCAGGGCGGCCACGCCGAAGGCGGCGCGGGCATGCTTGCCCTTGTCGCCCAATACGCTCACCAGCAGGTTCGAGCAGCCATTGGCGACCAGATGCTGCTCGGTGAAATCGGGCGTGGACGCGACGAGAACCGTAACCTTGAGGATGCGCTTGATGTCGGCCAGCGCCACGCCGCCATTGTGGACGATCTGGGCGAGGACGTTGACGGCGGAGAGCTCGGCGGCATTGGCGCCCTGAACCACATTCATATTGTCGCCCAGAAGGCCGGTGACCACGCCTGCGTCATTGCTGGAAATCTGGCCGGAAACGAAGAGCAGGTTGCCCGACCGGGTGACGGGAACATAGCTGGCCACGGGCGCCTTGGCGGCCGGCAGTTCGTAGCCGTATTCGCGGAGTTTTTCGATCGGATCGGTCATCTGGTCTTGCCTTCATTGTGTTCGTCCGGGTCCGCCGGCGGCGGGGACGGCTTGTGTCTATAGAGCTTGCCCCGGACCACGGCTTCGCGCCCGAAGCGGGTGCGCACGCGGTCCATTGCCCTTTCGGCGGCGGCCTTGCGGGCCACCTGAGGCTCTAGCAGATCGGCCGGGTCGGCGCCATCGGCCGGCTCGATGCCGGAAACGCCGATGCCGATCAGCCGGAACGCGGTGCCGTCGGCCTCGCGTGCCAGCAGCGACCTGCCGGTTTCGTATATGACATTGGCCAATTGCGTGGGGATCATCAGATGCCGGGCGCGGGTGCGCAAGCGGAAACCGGGGGATTTGAGCTTGAGCGTCACCGTGTCGCCCACCACGTTCCTGGCCTTGAGCCGCTCGGACAGCCGCTCGCTGACGCGCAACAGCTCGGTGGAGAGCTCATCGAGGCTACTTAGGTCGGTGTTGAAGGTGGTTTCGGAGGAGATGGTCTTCATCTCGCCATCGGGGGAAATGCGGCGGCTGTCCTGCCCCCGGGCGAGGCGGGCCAGTCTGGCGCCGGTCTCGCCATAGCGGCGCATGAGGGTTTCCGGCGGCTCCTGCTGCAACTGGCCGATGGTGATGAGGCCGTCGCGGCGCAGGGTTTCGGTGAACACCTTGCCCACGCCATAGATGAGGCTGATGGGCTGGGGCGCGAGGAAGCCGAGGGTTTCAGCCGCGCCGATGACGGCGAAGCCGCGCGGCTTGTCGAGATCGGAGGCGATCTTGGCGAGGAATTTGTTGTGGCTCAGCCCCACCGAAATGGTGACGCCGATCTCGGTTTCGATGCGGCGGGCGAGGCGGGCCAGAACCAAAGCGGGCGGTGCCCTGTGCAGGGTCTGGGTGCCGGAGAGGTCGAGGAATGCCTCGTCGATGGAGAGCGGTTCGACGAGCGGGGTAAGCTCCTGCATCAATTGGCGAATCTGGCGGCTGACCCCGACATATTTGGCCATGTCGGGCTTGATGACGACGGCGTCGGGGCAGAGCTTTTTCGCCTGGAACATGGGCATGGCCGAGCGCACGCCGGACTGGCGGGCGATGTAGCAGCAGGTGGCGACGACCCCGCGCACGCCACCACCGACGATGAGCGGCTTGTCGCGCAGACTGGGGTCGTCGCGCTTTTCGATGGAGGCATAGAAGGCGTCGCAATCGAGATGGGCGGTGGTGAGGGCGAAAAGCTCCTCATGGCTGCGCAGGCGCGGCGAGCCGCAGGAGGGGCAGCGCGTGGGCGGCTGGGGCGCGGCTGCGGCATATGCGAGGCAGTCCCGGCAGAGCCAGTCGAGCCGCTCCTGGGCCATGATCTATCCCGACGGGTTCAACCGATGCCAGACGCGCATGAACTGTTCGGGAGAAAGCCCCGAATTGGCGCAGAGGGCGAGCAGAATCGGTTCGTTTGAGGCAAAATAATCGATAAGGCCACGCTGGAGGGAGGGTGAGCCCACCGCGCCGCGCAGCGCGTCGGGATCAAGCCCGGCAAACTGCATGAAAGCCAGCAATTCATCAGGGTTTTCCGCCAGATGGCCCAGGCAGGCATCGGCAAGGGAAGCCAAGGCGGGTTCAGGCTTTTCGGAGCGGATCACCACCGGCCTCATTTGACGTTTCGTAACCGATTGCATGCTAGCTCAAGGTGGCCCCAAAGCGAAGCGCCGCCAGCGCCAGAACGGCGCAAGGAAGGACCGATGCCCAAGACAGTCATGATCGTCGAGGACAATGAGCTCAACATGAAGCTCTTCAACGACCTGCTCGAATCGCGCGGTTATTCCGTCATCCAGACCCGCAACGGCATGGAGGCGCTGGATCTGGCGCGCGCGCACCACCCCGACCTGATCCTGATGGACATCCAGTTGCCGGAGGTTTCCGGGCTGGTGGTGACCAAATGGCTCAAGGACGACGAGGAGCTGGCCCATATCCCCGTCATCGCCGTCACCGCCTTTGCCATGAAGGGCGATGAAGAGCGGATTCTTCAAGGCGGTTGCGAGGGTTACATCAGCAAACCGATCTCGGTGCCTCACTTTCTGGAAACTATTGCCCACTACATTGGGCCTGCCTGATCGCGGGCAGCGCCCTGCTGCCTGCCTGTTCGGTTCGCCCGGCGCCGGCCGCCCCGCGCGCCGGCATATAGTGTTGAGGCAGGGTTGTGACAGCACGCGTTCTCATCGTCGACGATATTCCCACCAATATAAGGCTGCTCGAGGTGCGGCTGATGGCGGAGTATTACGAAGTGGCGACGGCCACTTCGGGGCCGGAGGCGCTAAGTCTTTGTGAATCCTCGGAAATCGATATCATCCTTCTTGATGTGATGATGCCGGACATGGACGGATTCGAGGTCTGCCGGCGGCTCAAGGCCAATCCGCGCACCCAGCATATTCCCGTCGTGATGATTACGGCCCTCGACCAGCCTTCGGACCGGGTGAAGGGGCTGGAGGCGGGGGCCGACGATTTTCTCACCAAGCCGGTGGACGACATGCAGCTCATGGCGCGCGTCAAAAGCCTGGCGCGGCTGAAATCGCTGACCGACGAGTTGCGCGCCCGCGCCCTCACCGGCCAGCAGATCGCCATCGAGGACGCCATCCGGGCGATGGATACGATCAATACGGCTGGCGGCTCCATTCTCATTATCGACACCGATCAGCGCCACGCCGAGCGCATCCAAGGTTATCTCACGCCAGAGCATGACGTGGATATCTTGATCCACCCCGCCGATGCCGTGCTGCAAGTGACTGGCATGCAATATGAATTGGCGCTGGTGGCGATGTCGCTAGCCGATTTTGACCCGCTGCGGGTGTGCTCGCAGATTCGCACGCTGGAGCATACACGCAACCTGCCCATCATCCTGATGGCCGATGAGGGGGACCGGCCGCGCGTGGTGCGGGCGCTCGACCTTGGGGTCAACGACTATATCTCGCGCCCGATCGAGCGGAACGAGCTATCTGCCCGTGTGCGCACGCAAATCCGCCGTCACCGCTATGCGCTGGAGCTGCGCCAGAGCGTCAACAACACCATGGCCATGGCCGTGACCGACGACATGACGGGGCTCTATAACCGGCGCTATTTCGACCGGCATCTGAGCGTGATGCTGAGCAAGGCCCAGAGCCAGGGCCGGGACATGGCTCTGATGATTCTGGACATCGACCACTTCAAGGCGGTGAACGACACCTATGGGCACGATGTCGGCGACATGGTGCTGAAAGAGTTTGCAGCCCGGTTGAAGAGAAACATCCGGGGCATTGATCTTGCTTGCCGATTCGGCGGCGAGGAATTCGTGGTGCTGATGCCCGACACCGACATGACGCAGGCCGAGCTGGTGGCCGAACGGGTGCGGCAGGCGGTGGCGGAGCGGGGCTTCGAGGTCAATGCCGGCCGACCGCTTTCGGTGACGGTGTCGGTGGGGGTGACGCTGCATGAGAGCGACGCCGACACGCCCGAAACGCTGGTGAAGCGGGCGGATGTGGCGCTCTACCGGGCCAAGCGCGAAGGGCGCAACCGGGTGGTGTTCGACGCCGCCTGAGCCGGTTGCACCGTCATTGCCGGGCTTGTGCCGGCAATCCACGCTTCCGCTCGCGCTGAGCCTTCCTATGGATCACCGGGACAAGCCCGGTGATGACGATGGGGAGGGCGTTGATGGCGAGAGAGGCGGTATCGAGAGCGTGGGCGGGTCAGGGCGCCGTTAAGGTTATCTGTTATAATTAACAATGGTTTACCGCTCCGAAAGGCGCGGTTTGCCTTGAGTTTTCGGCGCCAGATCGTAGGGTGCAGCCAACACAGCGCGGGATCGCCCCAGGCGAGGCGCTGAGAGCTCCCTACGGCATTTCTCAGGTCCGCCGCAACTCCTGAGCCCCGTAGGGCGGTTGGTCCGGATGCGGACAGAGTGGCCTCTTCGACATGCCGCTCCGGACCAGCCACTTTCATTCGCATTCAGCCCCAATTGGCTAACGGACTGTTAGCATCGAGTGCCGCCACTCGTCGCATTTCGCGTCACCAATGGGCGCTTTAGAGCGCCTAACGATCCGATGAAATCGGATCGAGCGCTCTATCTTTTTCGTCGCATCGGAGTCGTCCGAAAACCGCTTCGCACTTTTCGGTCCGATGCTTTAGCGTAACAAAAAACCCCGCATGTGCAATGCGGGGTTTTTGCTATCTCACGAAGGGCAGGACCAATTACTTGATCTTGGCTTCCTTGAATTCGACGTGCTTGCGCGCCACCGGGTCGTACTTGTTGTACGAGAGCTTCTCGGTCTGGGTGCGGGCGTTCTTCTTGGTGACGTAGTAATAGCCAGTATCAGCCGTCGACACGAGCTTGATCTTGACGGAAGCGGCCTTGGCCATTTGTCAGTCCTCACAACAGGTATGGCGCCGCGAAAAGCCCGGCGCCGGAATTTGCGCGCAACCTACGGATTTGCCGCCGATTGTCAAGCAGGATCAGCCGGGCTGGGGGCGCCGAAGCCATACATGCGGTTGGCCCATTGCATGCCGACGATGCCGCCCTTGATGGAGGGGAGCATGACCAGCGGCAGAATGATGGCCAGGGGCACCATGCTGACGACATAGACCATGGGCGAAACGTGCCAGACCATATCCATATGCATCATCGCCCCGACCAGGATGTGGCCGACGATCATGATGGCGATATAGGGGGGGAAGTCGTCGGCGCGGTGATGATTGAGCTCTTCGCCGCACACCTCGCAATGATCGGCCACCTTGAGATAGGCGCGATACATCTTGCCCTTGCCGCAATGGGGGCAACGGCACATCAGCCCGCGCCAGATCGCCTGGCCAACACTGCGTTGTTCCAGGGGCTTGATCTGATCGTGCATGGATTACCTCTTTCTCCGGCCCCGGGGGCCGAGAGTTTTAGATGAGCGGTGCGAGCGGCGTCGAAAAGATGACGGATTGACGCATGGACCCTCGGAGAGCATCTCGAAGCGCATGGCCCCGGCAACGGGCGCCACTTCGAGCAGGCGCACCTCGACCTTGTCGCCCAGGGCGAATTTTTCGCCCGTCCGCTCGCCCACCAGCGCCTGCATCTCCTCGATGTAGCGGTAGTAGTCGCGCCCCAGGGTGGAGGCGGGAATGAAGCCGTCGGCGCCGGTTTCGGAGAGGCGCACGAAAAGCCCCGAGCGCGTGGTCCCGGAAATGCGCCCCTGGAAACGCGCGCCGATGCGCTGGGAGAGGAACTGGGCCAAAAGCCGGTCGGCGGTTTCGCGCTCGGCCAGCATGGCGCGGCGCTCGGTGGCCGAAATATGCTGGGCGATGCCGGACAGGTGCAGCGCCTCGGTTTCCGACAGGCCGTCATCGCCCAGGCCCAGCGCCTTTATCAGGGCGCGGTGGACGATGAGGTCGGCATAGCGGCGGATGGGCGAGGTGAAATGGGCGTAGCGGGCGAGATTGAGCCCGAAATGGCCGTAATTGTCGGCGGCATATTCGGCCTGGGCCTGGCTGCGCATGACCATTTCGCTGACCTGCTCGATATTGCCGGCCTTGCGGGCCTGCGAGAGCACGCCGTTGAAATCGGCGGCGCGGACGCTGTCGGATTTCTTGACGGCAATGTCGAGCGAGCCGAGGAAGTCGCGCAAGGACTGGAGCTTTTCCGAGGAGGGTTCGTCGTGGACGCGATAGAGCAGGGGCGAACCCTTCTGCTCCAGCGTTTCGGCGGCGGCGACATTGGCGCCGATCATCATTTCCTCGATCAGCCGATGGGCGGCCAGCCGCTCGGGCACGCGGATGTCCTTCACCAGCCCGTTTTCGTCGAGCACGATGCGGCGCTCGGGCAAGTCGAGATCGAGCGGGGCGCGGCGGTCGCGGGCGCCGGCCATGGCTTCATAGGCGGCCCAGAGGGGTTTCAGGATCGGCTCGAGCAGGGGGCCGGTGACATCGTCGGGCTGGCCGTCGATGGCCGCCTGGGCCTGGCTGTAGCTGAGCTTGGCGGCCGAGCGCATGAGCACGCGGTGGACGGAGTGGCCGCGCTTGGCGCCATCGGCGCCGATGACCATGCGGATGGCGAGAGCGGCGCGGGCTTCGCCGGGCTTGAGCGAGCACAATTCGTTGGAGATGCGCTCGGGCAGCATGGGGACGACGCGGTCGGGGAAATAGACCGAATTGCCGCGCAGATAGGCTTCGCGGTCGAGCGCGGTGCCGGGGCGCACATAGGCGGCGACATCGGCGATGGCGACGGTGACGATGTGGCCGCCCGGATTGGCCGGGTCGGCATCGGGCTCGGCATGGACGGCGTCGTCATGGTCCTTGGCGTCGGGCGGATCGATGGTGACCAGGGGCAGGGCGCGCCAGTCCTCGCGGCCCTTGAGGGTGGCCTCCCTGGCCGCGTCGGCCTCGCGCAGCACGGCGGCGGGAAAGCGGTAGGGAATATCGAGATTGTGGATGGCGATGAGGCTGACCGCGCCTTCCGAGAGCGGATTGCCGATGACGGCGGTGACCTTGGCGCGCGGAATCATCAGCCGGCCGGAGAGGCGCACTTCGACTTCCACCAGGTCGCCATCGGCGGCGGTGAGCAGGTCGCCCTGGGGGATGCGCATTTCCTTCTGCTTGCGATCCACCGGAATGAGGCGGGCGCCGTCCTCGTCCATGCGCACGATGCCGATATGGCCGCGCCGGGGCTTGTCGAGGATCTTCATCGCCTTGGCGGTGTAGAGGGGGAGATCGCCGGCGCCGGCGTCGATGCGCGCCAGGATGCGGTCTCCGGGGGCGGGGACGACGCGGGCATCGCGCCCGCCCAGCACGACGACGCGCGGCTTTTCGCCCTCTTCCTCGTTCCACTGGGCGGGGAAGGCGTGCAGATCGTCGGGGTCGGCGTCGGCGGGAATGTCGAGCACGGTGACATGGGGCAGGGCGGCGGTGCGGCGCAGGGCCTTGCGGGTGCGCGTGATGACGCCCTCGCCTTCCAACTCGGCCAGCATGGCCTTGAAGGGGCGGCGCATGTCGCCGCGAATGCCGAAGACTTTGGCGAGATCGCGCTTGCCCTTGAGGTTGGCCTGCTGGGCGAGGGCTTCCAGCACCTGTTCCTTGCTGGGGAGCTCGGCGGCGCGCGGCTGGCTCGCCCGGCGGGGACCGGACGTGTTTCGTGGTTTTGTGGGTCTGGCCATGAGATGGTTTCGTTGGAGTTGCCCGATATGTAGGGGATGGGGCGGGATTTGGCAAAAGGGGGCGCGGAGTGGGTTGCCCCACCCCCTCCCGACCTTCCCCATCAAGGGGAGGTGTGACTCCGTGTTTTGGCACCATTTTGCCCAGCCACCGGACAGCACCTCCCCCTTGATGGGGGAGGCTGGGAGGGGGTGACTGAAGGGCACCGCAGGATGCTTGTCAGCATCCAGACGAATGCGGAGTCTCTTGCCGCCGGTGTCGCGGCAGGATGGTATCGGGAAAACAGGAAAGCGATTCCCGGCAATGAACATCCCTTTTTTCGACGGCCATAACGATACGCTGCTGCGCCTTCTGGACGCGCCGGAGGCGGACAAGGTGGCGCTGTTCGTCAATGGGGGAAAGGGCGGGCATATCGATCTGCCGCGCGCCGAGGCGGCGGGCATGGCGGGCGGGTTTTTCGCCCTGTTCGCGCCGCCGGTGAAAGGGAGCCTCAATTCGGTGGTGGCCAGCATTGCCGGCGGGGCGGCGCAATTGCCGCCCGAGCTGGGGCTGGCCGATGCGCAGGCCTCGACGCTGGGCATGGCGGCGATCCTCCTGCGCCTGGAGCGGGCGGGAGCGCTGGCGGTGTGCCGCAACGCCGCCGAGATCGGCGCCGCCCGGGCGCAGGGGCGGCTGGCGGCGGTGTTCCATATCGAGGGGGCGGAAGCCATCGACACCGATTTCAACGCCTTCGAGGTGCTTTATGCCGCCGGGCTGCGCTCGATCGGGCTGGTGTGGAGCCGGGCCAATGCCTTCGGCACCGGCGTGCCGTTTCGCCACAATGCCGACCCCGATATCGGGCCGGGCCTGACCGATGCCGGCAAGGCGCTGGTGCGGCTGTGCAATGCGCGGGGCGTGATGGTCGATCTCAGCCATCTCAACGCCGCCGGCTTCCGCGACGTGGCGGCAATCAGCACGGCGCCGCTGGTGGCGACCCATTCCAATGTGCACGCCATCAGCCCGCATGCGCGCAATCTGGTGGACTGGCAATTGGCGGCGATCCGCGAGAGCGGGGGCGTGGTGGGGCTCAATTTCGCCACCGGCTTCCTGCGCGCCGACGGGCAGATGTCGGCCGATACCGATATCGAGCAGATGGTGCGCCATGTCGATAAGCTGGTGGAGGCGCTGGGCGAAAGCGGGGTGGCGCTGGGCAGCGATTTCGACGGGGCGACCGTGCCGCAACCCATCGGCGACGTGACCGGGGTGCCCAAGCTGCTGCAGGCGCTGCTCGACAAGGGCTATGGCGAGGCGCTGGTGCGCCGGATCGCGCTCGACAACTGGCTGGACGTGATCGGGCGGACGCTGGGATAGGCGGGGGCGTCAAGCCCGACCAAGGTCTGCCGCGCCTCTTGCCGCAGGGGGCGGGCAAGCCATTGAAAAGCCTGAAATCATGGCCATGTTGGGGGTGAGCTTCGGCTCGTTCCGCACCATCAATGATTTGTGCCGGTCCATTTCTGGAATGGACGGCAAGGAGGTTCATACCATGCCCGCCCTCAGGCTTTGTCAGTCATGCCACGGACCCCGGCCGCGCGCCGCCGTTCGCTGCCCATGGTGCCTGACAAGCTATACGTCGCCCAGACGAGACCCCGACCATCTGTTTGCGGCGCCGGACGGCGAGAAGGGTGTGGAACCCCAGGCATTTTTGCCGGAGGCGCGGGGGCGGGGATAGGTATTGTCGCCGCGCCCGACCGTCATGGTTGGGGCTTGCCGGGGCAATCCGTTTTTCCGCTTGTGCCGAAGCGTGGACCACCGGGACAAGCCCGGTGGTGACGGGTGGGAGGGGGCGTGCGTTGCCGGAGGGTTTTTTCCAACCACCGCGCTTCCTTCTCCCCTTGTGGGAGAAGGTGCCCGAAGGGCGGATGAGGGGCTTCGAGCCGTCCCGCAGGGCAAATCGCCCCAGTGGGGCGATTTGAGGGGAGAAGGCCATGAGAGCTATGCTCGAATGGCTGCGGATTGCCCACGAACACCGCGTTTGCGGAGAGACCCCCTCACCCTGACCTTCCGCTGAACGCGTCAGGTCTGTCCCTCTCCCACAAGGGGCGAGGGGGTGGCGCGGTGGGCGGGAGAGGCGTGCGACCAAATGCCCGTGGCCTTTGGGGGCGATATGGCCATGATGGCCAAAGCGGCGCGTGCCGGAAACGACCGCGCCGCAGGGGCTTGAGCGCTGCTCAGGTGGCGCTCGCCCCGTCTTTTCCTGACCCAACTGCCCCGGCCGTCGCGCCGGGGCTTTTTGTCATTCGGCGGCCTTGGCGGCCTTCTTCGCTGGGGCCTTCTTTGCAGGCGCCTTCTTGGCTGCCGGTTTCTTGGCGGCGGCCTTTTTGGCCGGAGCTTTCTTCTTGGGAGCGGCGCCGGCCTTGGCGGCGATGAGGGCCACGGCCTGTTCGAGCGTCACGTCCTCGGGCTTGACGTCCTTGGGCAGGGTGGCGTTGACCTTGCCCTGGTTGACGTAAGGCCCATAGCGGCCGGGACGCACGGTGATGGGGCCATCGTCGTGCTCGAAGGTCTGGATGGCGGTGGCGGCGGCCGCTCCGGCGCCGCGGCGGAAGCCGCCGGCGGCCTTCTGGGCGATGAGATCGACGGCGCGGTTGAGCCCGACCGTGAACACCTCCTCCACATCGGGCAGGTTGGCATATTTGCCGTCATGCAGCACGAAGGGGCCATAGCGGCCGATGCCGGCGGAAATGGGCAGGCCGGTTTCCGGGTGCAGGCCCACCTCGCGCGGCAGCGAGAGCAGTTGCAGCGCCTTTTCCAGCGTCAGGGACGCCGGATCCCAGCCGCGCGGCAGAGAGCTCCGCTTGGGCTCCTTGCCTTCGCCGAGCTGCACATAGGGGCCGAAGCGGCCGGATTTGAGCAGGACTTCCTCGCCCGATTCCGGGTCGGTGCCCAGGATGCCGTCACCGGGCGCGGCCTCGGCCGACTGGCCGGAGGCGGCGTCGGAAAGCTGCATGGTGTGCTTGCACTCGGGATAGTTGGAGCAGCCGATGAAGGCGCCGAACTTGCCGAGCTTGAGCGACAGCGTGCCGGTGCCGCAGGTGGGGCAGCGGCGCGGATCGGCTCCATCCTCGCGCGGGGGGAAGATGCGGCTGGCCAGGGCCTCGTTGAGTGCGTCGAGCACCTCGGAGACGCGGAGATCCTTGATCTCCTCGACATTGCCGGTGAAATCCTTCCAGAATTCGCGCAGCACCTGCTTGTAATCGAGCTTGCCGTCGGAAATCTCGTCGAGCTGCTCCTCGAGGCCGGCGGTGAAGCCGTATTCGACATAGCGGGTGAAGAAGTTTTCGAGGAAGGCGGTGACGATGCGGCCGCGATCTTCCGGGTGCAGCGCCTTGCCCTCGAGCCGCACATAGTCGCGATCCTTGAGGGTGGAGAGGGTGGCGGCATAGGTGGAGGGGCGGCCGATGCCCAGCTCTTCCATCTTCTTGATGAGGCTGGCCTCGGTGTAGCGGCTGGGCGGCTGGGTGAAATGCTGCTCGATCTCGACCTTTTCCAGCGCCGGCTGGTCGCCCACGGCGAGCGGGGGCAGCTCGCGGCTGTCCTCGTCCTCGGTGTCGTCGTCGGACTTGGCCTCGACGCCATAGAGCTTCAAGAAACCCGGGAAGGTGACGACGGAGCCGACGGCGCGCAATTCGACGGCGCGGCCCGGCACGTTGACGGCGATGTCGACCGTGGTGCGGTCGATCTCGGCCGATTTCATCTGGCTGGCCAGGGTCCGGCGCCAGATGAGCCCATAGAGGCGGGACTGGTCGGCATCGAGATTGAGGCTTTCGGGCCGCTTGAACATGTCGGTGGGGCGGATGGCCTCGTGCGCCTCCTGGGCGTTCTTGGCCTTGGTCTGGTAAAGGCGCGGCTTTTCGGGGAGGTAGTCCTCGCCGAAATATTTGCCGATCACCGAGCGGGCCATGGCGATGCCCTCGGGGGCCATCTGCACCGCGTCGGTTCGCATATAGGTGATGAGCCCGTCTTCATAGAGGCGCTGGGCGATCTGCATGGTGCGGCTGGGCGAAAGACCCAGGCGCGAGGAAGCATCCTGCTGGAGCGAAGAGGTGGTGAAGGGGGCGTAGGGATTGCGCTTGGTGGGCTTCTTTTCCACCGAGGAAACGTTGAAGCGGCCCGATTCGACGAGCTGCCTGAGGGCGGCGGCGTCCTCGCCGGTCTTGATGTCGAGCTTGTCGGTCTTCTTGCCGTCGACGGAAAAGAGGCGCGCCAAAAAGCTCTTGCCGGACTGGTTGAGGCTGGCCTCGAGCGACCAGTATTCCTCGGGCCGGAATTTTTCGATCTCGGCCTCGCGGTCGGAGACCAGGCGCAGGGCGACCGACTGCACGCGGCCGGCCGAGCGCGAGCCGGGCAGCTTGCGCCAGAGAATCGGGGAGAGGGTGAAGCCGACGAGATAATCGAGGGCGCGGCGCGCCAGATAGGCGTCGACCAGCGGCATGTCGATGTCGCGCGGTTTCGCCATGGCGGCGGTGACCGCATCCTTGGTGATGGCGTTGAAGACGACGCGCTGGACGGGCGTATCCTTCTTGAGCGCCTTTTTCTGGCGCAGCACGTCGAGCACGTGCCAGGAAATGGCCTCGCCCTCGCGGTCGGGGTCGGTGGCCAGGATCAGGCCATCGGCGCCCTTGAGCGCGCCGGCAATGTCGGAAAGGCGCTTGCGGGAGGCGGTATCGACCTCCCAGGACATGGCGAAATCCTCGTCGGGACGCACCGAGCCATCCTTGGCCGGCAGATCGCGCACGTGGCCGAATGAGGCCAGGACTTCATAGTCCTTGCCCAGATATTTGTTGATTGTCTTGGCCTTAGCCGGACTTTCAACGACGACGACCTTCATGGATGACCCGTTCCGCAACGCTTCTGGAGAGGGGCGCAACATGGTGAAGCCGGGTGACGGTGTCAACGGGGGGTTGGGTTTTGGGTGCGGCAAGGGGGCGGGAACTGTTGCGGATGCCGGGCACCCACCTCTCCCCCAAGGGAGAGGTGAAGGGCCAGGCTAGAGCGGGCGCAGGGCGACCATCTGGCCGTTGGACCATTCGATGCGGCCGGCGAGGTCGAGCTCGAGCAGGAGCATCTGCATGGCGGCGGCGGAAAGGCCGGTCTGGTGGATGAGCTCGTCCACCTCCACGGCGGTGGGGCTGAGGAGCGAGAGCAGGCGCTGGCGGGCGTCCTCGCCGGGCGGGGGCTCGTCGGGGAGGCTGTCGGGCAGCCAGTCGGGCTCGAAGAGGCTGGCGCGGGCCGGATCGGCATTGCCCAGGATGTCGAGGATGTCGGCGGCCGAGGTGACCAGATGCGCGCCCTGGCGGATGAGGGCATTGCCGCCCTCGGCGCGCGGATCGAGCGGGGAGCCGGGGATGGCGAAGACGTCGCGGTCCTGCTCCAGCGCCAGGCGGGCGGTGATGAGCGAGCCGCTGCGCTTTGCCGCCTCGACCACCACGACGCCGAGGGAAAGCCCGGACACCAGCCGGTTGCGCCGGGGAAAGTCGCGGGCGCGCGGCTCCCAGCCCAGTGGCATTTCGGTGAGCAGGACCCCGCCATTGTCGAGAATGTCATGGGCGAGGGGGATGTTCTCGGCGGGATAGATGCGGTCTAGCCCGCCGGCGAGCACGGCGATGGTGCCGGTGGAAAGGCTGGCGCGGTGAATGGCGGTGTCTATGCCGCGGGCGAGGCCGGACACGGTGACATAGCCGCGCGCGCCCAGATCGGCGGCAAAGAGCCGGGCGAGCTTGAGGCCGGCCGAGGACGCATTGCGCGCGCCCACCAGACCGACCGTGCGCTGCCAGTCGAGCGCGGCGCCGCCGGCCATGGTGAGCAGAGGCGGCGCGGCGGCAATATAGCGCAGCAGGGGCGGATAATCGGGCTCGCCGCTGGCCACCAGCCGCGCGCCGTAGCGGGAAAGGCCGGCGATTTCATCCTCGGCGGCGGCGCGGCTGGGAATGGCGGGGTGGCGGCCGGTGCGCCCGACAAGGGCGGGCAGGGCCTCGAGCGCGGCTTCGGCCGAGCCGAAGCGGTTGAGCAACTGGCGGAAGGTGACCGGGCCGATATTGTCGGTGCGCAGCAGGCGCAGCCAGGCCAGACGCTGCGCATCGGAGAGGGAGGCGGCTGAACGGGCCGCCAAGGATCAGGCCGCCTTTTTTTCCGAGCCGATGCGGGGCTCGGTGCCCGCCAGCAGGCGCGCGATGTTTTCGCGGTGCTGGAAGAACAGCAGCAGCGCCATGACGGCGACGGCGCCGGCCAGCCATTGATTGGCGAGCACGAAAGCGAAGATGGGCGCGGTGGCCGTGGCGGTGAGGGCGGCGAGCGAGCTGATCTTGCGGGTGAGGGCGATGAGCAGCCAGACGGCGCAGAAGATGAGCCCCACCGGCCAGGCGAGGGCCAACAGCGAGCCGATCATCACGGCGACGCCCTTGCCGCCCTTGAAGCCGAGCCAGACGGGAAAGCAATGGCCCAGAAAGGCGCCTATGGCGGCGAGCATGCCCGCTTCCTCGCCCCAGAAATGGCGGGCGAGAAGCACGGGCAGGGCGGCCTTGGCGGCATCGAGCACGAGGGTGGCGGCGGCGACCCAGCGATTGCCGGTGCGCAGCACGTTGGTGGCCCCGATATTGCCCGAGCCGATCTTGCGGATGTCGCCCAGCCCGGCGGCGCGGGTGAGGATGAGGCCGAAGGGCACCGAGCCGCAGAGATAGCCGAGAATGACAGCGTAAAGGAGGGTGATCGGATCGAGATGCATGAGGATTCCTTCAGGCGGTAGGCGAAGGGTAGCGTCGCGGATGGGGCGGGGGCAAGGGGGAAGTGGTCTGGCGGTTCCGCTGTTATTTTGGCCTTGGGCCGGGGGGCGTCCCGTGGGGGATAGAGCCGCGCGATCTCAGGATGGGCCCCGGAACGGGTCCGGGGCGACAGGGGCAGGTGAGAGGCACAATGCTTCCCCCTTTCGTCACCACCGGGCTTGTGCCCGGTGGTCCATGGAGCGTTCGGCGTCAGCGGAAGGATGGATTGCCGGGACAGGCCCGGCAATGACGGGGTCGTGGGTGTGAGCAGGATGCCGCCTTATCCCGCTTCTCCTTCTCCGCCTGCTTTTCCCCTGCATGAGGACAAGCCGCCTCTCTCCAGTAAGGAGCGGGGTTGGGGTGGGTTCCCGCCCTTATGCAAGCCATGGCTTGCCGCTAGATTTCCCCGAAAAATCTCAAGGCATCTTCAATCGCCGGGCGCTTGCCGTCGGGGCAAGGGTGGACGCGGCTTGCCGGATCGTGGCGATTGGGAGCGATGCGCGTGGTAAGGCCGTGGGCGGCCTTTACATCGGCAATCCAGCACGTCTTGGGCGTGAAGCCGTGGGTGGCTTTCACACGGTCCTGGATTTGCCGATAGGTGGACATTCGCGTCGAGGCTCCCGTCTCTAATCCCCCTCTTCAAGATCGGCGGAAAGAAGGCTCAGTCGGTGTGCAGATGCACGGTTTCGCCGCCGACGATGGTGCGCATGACCTTGCCGGCGAGGCGGGCATTCTCGAAGCTGGTGTTGCGCGAGCGCGAGCGCAGGTCGCGCTCGGAGACCTGCCAGGGATAATCGAGATCGACCAGGATGAGGTCGGCCGGAGCGCCCCTGGCGATGCGGCCAGAAGGCAGGCCGAGGATTTCGGCGGGGCGCTGGGTCAGGGCGCGCAGCAACGTCATGAGGTCGACATCGCCGGAATGGTGCAGGCGCAGCGTGGCGGCGAGCAGGGTTTCAAGGCCAATGGCGCCATCGGAGGCTTCGGCGAAGGGCTGGCGCTTGACCTCGGTGTCCTGCGGATCGTGGTCGGAATGGATGGTGTCGATGACGCCGCTGCGCAGGCCCTCGATGACGGCCTGGCGGTCGTCCTCGGAGCGCAGGGGCGTCGCCAGCTTGAAGAAGGTGCGGTAGCGGCCGATGTCGTTTTCGTTGAGCGCCAGATTGTTGATGGAGACGCCAGCGGTCACCTTGCGGTTACGCTTTTTGGCGGCGGCCAGGATGTCGACGGCGGCGGCGCAGGAAATCTGGGCGGCGTGATAATCGACGCCGGTGAGGGCGGCCAGTTGCAGGTCGCGCGCCAGCGGCACGGTCTCGGCTTCGCGCGGAATGCCCTTGAGGCCGAGAATGGTGGCGAAAAGCCCCTCGTTCATGACGCCGTCGCCGGTGAGGCCCGTATCGGACAGGTGGTGGACGAAGGGCAGGCCGAAATTGGCGGCGTAGCTCATGGCAGTGCGCAACAGCGCGCTGGACTGGATGGAGCGGCGGCCATCGGTGAGGCAGACGGCGCCGGCCTCGCGCAGAAGGCCGAATTCGGTGATCTCCCGGCCTTCCAGCCCCTTGGTGATGGCGCCGGCGGGCAGGATGTTGACCTTGCTGGTGGCGCCGGCGCGGCGGATGAGGAAATCCACCAGCGCGCCATCGTCCACCACCGGGGTGGTGTCGGGCATCATGACGAAGCTGGTGACGCCGCCGGCTGCGGCGGCCTCCCCGGCCGATTGCAGGGTTTCGCGGTATTCCTTGCCCGGCTCGCCGGTGAAGACGCGCATGTCGACGAGGCCGGGCGCGAGGACCAGGCCCTGCGCGTCGATGACCTCGGCGTCCTCGGGCACGCCGACCGGGCCGGACAGGGCGATGTCCTCGATCTTGCCATTGGCGACGAGCACGGCGCCGCGCGCGTCGGTGCCCGAGGCGGGGTCGAGGATGCGGGCGTTTTCGATGAGCAGGGGGCGGGTCATGGTGCGGTCCTGGCGGGCAAGAGGGCATCGAGCACGGCCATGCGCACGGCGACGCCCATTTCCACCTGGTCGGTGATGACCGAGGCGGGGCCATCGGCGATGGCGGGGTCGATCTCGACGCCCCGGTTCATCGGGCCGGGATGCATGACGATGGCGTCGGGCCGGGCGTGGCTGAGCTTTTCGGCGTCGAGCCCATAAAAGCGGTAATATTCGCGGATGGAGGGGATCATGCGGCCATTGGCGCGCTCGTGCTGGAGGCGCAGCATCATCACCACATCGGCATCCTTGAGCCCCTCGCGCATGTCGGTGAACACCTCGGTGGCGAGATGCTCGATGCCGGCGGGAAGCAGGTTGCGCGGGGCGATGACGCGGGTGCGCACATTGAGCGCGCCGAGCAGCAGCAGGTTGGACCGCACGACGCGGGAATTGGCGATGTCGCCGCAGATGGCGACGGTAAGCCCGGAAATGCGGCCCTTGTGATTGCGGATGGTCAGCGCGTCGAGCAGGGCCTGGGTGGGATGCTCATGGGCGCCGTCGCCGGCATTGACCACGGCGCAGCCCACCTTCTGGGAGAGCAGTTCCACCGCGCCGGCGGCCGAATGGCGCACGACGATGACGTCGGGGCGCATGGCGTTGAGCGTGGTGGCGGTGTCGACCAGGGTTTCGCCCTTGGTGACCGAAGAGGTCTTGACCGACATGTTCATCACCAGCGCGCCCAGGCGCTTGCCGGCGATCTCGAACGAGCCCTGGGTGCGGGTCGAGGGCTCGAAGAACAGGTTGATCTGGGTCTTGCCCGAAAGCGTGGGGTGGCTTTTCCGCTCCTGGCGCGACACCGGCACCATGCGCTCGGCGCGGTCGAGCAGGTCGATGATCTCATGCTGCTTGAGATCGGCGATCGAAAGCAGATGGCGCTGGCTGAACGGGGGAAAATCGCCGGACGAGGAAGTGGTGCTGGCGGGAGCCTGGGCCATGCGCGTCGATCCTGTGCTATTTGCTGCGGTCTAGCGGAGGGCAGGGGCGGGGGCAAGAACCCGTCGGGGAAATTTACACCGTGTCATTCCGGCGCAGGCCGAAATCCCCGCTCCAGGCAAGCCGCGGGCGCGGCGTTGTGGCAAGATGCGGGGCTGGATCCCGGCTTGCGCCGGGATGACAGTGTGGAGGGTTCAGCGCCGCAGCCGGTCCAGCGCCCCTTGCAGGATGTAGCTGGCGGCGAGCTTGTCCACCACCTCGTCGCGCCGGTCGCGCCGCAGATCGGCCTCGATCATCATGCGGGTGACGGCGGAGGTGGACAGCCGCTCGTCCCAGAAGGCGATGGGCAAGGCGATGCGCTGGCCCAGATTACGGGCGAAGGCCCGGGTGGACTGGGCGCGCGGACCCTCGGTTCCATCCATGTTGAGCGGCAGGCCGAGAACGATGGCCACGGCGCGATTCTCGGCCAGCAGATGCGCGATGCGCTCGGCGTCCTGGGTGAATTTGGTGCGCCTTATGGTTTCGAGCGGGGTGGCCGAATAGCGCAAGGCATCGGAAACGGCGATGCCGATGGTCTTGGTGCCCAGATCGAGCCCGAGAATCTTGCCCGAGGCGGGAAGGATGGCGAGGGGGTTTTCGGGGTCGCTCACATGCGGCTCGCTGGACAGGTCATGTTTGTCCTATAGGGTGCGCGGCAGCATTTGGCGACGGAAAAGGGCCGATGAAACTCACCTGGTTCGGAAAGGGCAGTTTTCGCGTGCATGCGGGGGGGCGAATCGTGGTGGTCGATCCGGGGGCGCCGGATGGGGTGAACCGGGCCGAGCTGGTGAGCGGGGCCGACCTGGTGGTCGAGCCGGATACGCCGCTGCCGCAGGCCGATGGGCGGCGCTGGACGGCGCGGCCGGCCGGGCGGCTGCTCGACGCCGAAGAGGAGGCCGGGCCGGCGCGGGTTTTTTCGCTGGGCGCGGGGGCGCTGCTGCTCGAGACCGATGGGGAAAGGCCGCTGCTGGTGCTGAACGGGCCGGTGCCGGAGCTGGGCCGCTGGGTGGAGCGGGCCGTGGTGGTGATCGCCGGAGACGGGCTTGCCGCGCGGGCGGCGGCTTTGGTGGCCGAGCGCGGACCCCGGCTCCTGGCGCTGGCGGGCGCGGATGGAGAGATCGAGGCGGCTTTCGCGGCGCTGCGCGACGGGCTGGAGGGCACCGGGCTGGTGGCGCTGGAGCGGGGCATGGCGGTGGAGGTTTAGGGGCATATCGCCCCGTTCTTTCCCCGGCGCCGCCATTTCCATTGTCATTTGGCGCGGGGCGTTGCTAATAACGCGCCACGCGCAATTGTTTGCTGGAGTTTACCATGAGTGTCGACGCCGACACCGTCAAGCGGATCGGACGGCTGGCCCGGATCCGGATCGAGGAAGACGAGGTTGCCGGATATCAGAACGAGCTCAATGCCATATTGGGATTCGTGGAACAATTGAACGAAGTCGATGTGACGGGCGTCGCGCCCATGACCTCGGTGACGCCGATGCAGTTGCGCCGCCGCGACGATGTGGTGAGCGATGGCGGCTATCCCGAGGCCATCGTGGCCAATGCGCCGCTCTCGGAAGACAATTTCTTCATGGTGCCCAAGGTGGTGGAATAGGGGCGCGGGCACGGGGAGGGCCTGGTATGAAAGCGTTTGCGGCTGTGTTTGGCCTGCTGCTGCTGGGCGGAACCGCGCTGGCGGCGGAAACCGGCATCGACCGGACGCGGCTCTATGCCTCTTCGCCCGAATTGTGCCAGAGGCTGGAAACGGACAGGGGCGAGGTGTTCCAGGACCCCGACGCCATGGTCTTTTCCTTCTCCGAAGGCATCGTGGCGATGGAGCATCACTGCGACTTCCTCGATATAAAGAGCCGCCCGGACAGCGATTTCCTGTTCATCTCGGCGGTCTGCGAATTTCCGGGAGAAGTCTATCCCGACAGCTTCGCCGTCGCCCCCTATGACGATACGAGCATTCAGGTCGTTTCCGCGCAGATGAATGTGCTGGAAATGGCCGGCGTCTTTGACAGCAGCGAGGAAGGGGGCCCCGCCGGCACCCGATTCTATCACCGCTGCGACAATCTGAGCGAGATTCCCTTTGACTGACCTGACCAAACTCAGCCTGGCCGACGCCCGCAAGGGCCTCAAGGACAAGAGTTTTTCCGCCCTTGAGCTGACAGACGCCTATATCGGGGCCATCGAGGCGGCCAATCCCGCGCTCAATGCCTATGTGGCGACGACGCCCGAGCAGGCGCGCGCCATGGCCCAGGCCAGCGACGACAAGCTGGCGCAGGGCGCGGGCGGGCCGCTGGAAGGCATCCCGCTGGGCATCAAGGACCTTTTCGCCACCAAGGGCGTGCATACCCAGGCGGCCAGCCATATCCTCGACGGCTTCAAGCCCGAATATGAATCGAGCGTCACCGCCAATCTGTGGCGCGACGGCGCGGTGATGCTGGGCAAGCTCAACATGGACGAATTCGCCATGGGCTCGTCCAACGAGACCTCCTATTACGGGCCGGTCATCAATCCGCTGCGGGCCGAAGGCAGCAATGAGAAACTGGTGCCGGGTGGCTCGTCGGGCGGCTCGGCGGCGGCGGTGGCGGCGCGGCTCTGCGTGGCGGCGACGGCGACCGACACCGGCGGCTCCATCCGCCAGCCGGCGGCCTTCACCGGCACGGTGGGCATCAAGCCGACCTATGGGCGCTGTTCGCGCTGGGGCATCGTCGCCTATGCCTCCTCGCTCGACCAGGCGGGCCCGATCGCGCGCAGCGTGGAAGATGCGGCGATCCTGATGACCTCCATGGCCGGATACGATCCCAAGGATTCGACCAGCGTCGACATGGCGGTGCCCGATTTCGCCGCCGCGGTGGCGCGGGGCGTCAAGGGGCTGACCATCGGCGTGCCGCGCGAATACCGGCTCGAAGGCATGCCCGCCGAGATCGAAAAGCTCTGGGCCGAGGGGCTGGAGTGGCTCAAGGCCGAGGGCGCGAGCGTCAAGGACATCTCGCTGCCGCACACCAAATATGCCCTGCCGGCCTATTACGTGGTGTCGCCCGCCGAAGCCTCGTCCAACCTCGCCCGCTATGACGGGGTGCGCTATGGGCTGCGCGTCTCCGGCAAGGACATCACCGACATGTACGAGCTCAGCCGCGCCGCCGGCTTCGGGCGCGAGGTGAAGCGCCGGGTGATGATCGGCACCTATGTGCTGAGCGCGGGCTATTACGACGCCTATTACGTCAAGGCGCAGAAGGTGCGCACGCTTATCAAGAAGGACTTCGAGGACGCCTTCAACGCCGGCGTTGACGCCATCCTGACCCCGGCGACGCCCTCGGCGGCCTTCGGCATCGGCGACGAAGCGCTGGCGGCCGATCCGGTGGCGATGTATCTCAACGACATCTTCACGGTGACGGTGAACATGGCGGGCCTGCCGGGCATCGCCCTGCCGGCAGGCAAGGACGGGCGCGGCCTGCCGCTGGGCCTGCAACTGATCGGCAAGCCCTTCGACGAAGAGACGCTGTTCGCCGCCGCGCGGGTGATCGAAAAGGCCGCCAATGTCGATTTCACCCCCACGCCCTGGTGGTGAGGGGCGGCATCGCCGGGCAGGGCGGCGCTTGATTGCGCCGCCGATCCGCACTATGTGCCGGCCATGCACAAGTTGAAGCTGGTTGTGACGCGCCCACGGGCAGCGTCCGGGCCGACAGGAATTTCGCCAATGGCCGTCGATATCTTCACGACCCTGGACTGGTCGGAGCCCCCTCGGGACATGAGCAAGCCGCTCCAGGCCCTGTGGTGGCTGAAAAAGGGCGAATTGCGCGTGGGCCCGGAATGGGAGCGCGCGCACGGCATCGTACAAGCCATGGAAGGCGTGCAGGCCTTCGACTGGGTGCATGCCCTGATGCACTGGATCGAGGCGGATATGGGCAATGCCGACTATTGGTATCGCCGCGCCGGCAAGCGCCGCGCCACCGCCAGCGTCTCCCAGGAATGGGAGCATATCGCGGCGGCGCTGAGCGAGGTGACGCGGCACTGAAGCGTCGCTCCGGTCCAACCCTTCAGGATGGGTGCCGGCTCAAGGCCGGCACGACATTGCGGGCAATTGAGAACCGAGGCCGCGGGACTATAAATCCCGCGGCCTTTGCGTTCAGGTCCTTAAGGCTTCGAGGCCAAGCCGGGTGATGCGATAGGGGCCGCCGCCGCTAGAGGCCACCAGCTTGCGGGCGCGCAGGCGCTTGAAGATGCCTAGGCTGCAATCGCTCATCACCCAGCCTTCGCGGGTGTAACATTCGATATCGATGACGCGCGCGTCATCGTCATGCAGGATGAGGATGTGGCCGCCAAGGGCCAGCGCGTTGAGCACGCGCCGCTCGGGTCGGGAAATATTCATGATGTCTGGATCGTCCTGGAACGGCCCGCCTCTCAGGCAGGGCCGCGAACAAACGGAGCCGGCCGCTGGCATCACGCACAGGGGCCCGCCGGGTCATTCCATCCCGTCCGGCGCGGACGGGGCTCAGGCAATCTCAAACAGGCTAGACATAGGTGCACGCTAAACGCGGTCGGCGTTTTTTGCCAGTGAGGGAGGCGGGCCGGATTGAAATCGCGGGCCGTCCGGTGCAAACCAGCAACAATAAAAGCCATTGAGGAACGATAGTGACCGCGACCAAGCTGCCCCAGGACTGCCAGAGCAAGGACGATGTCCGCGTCGAGATCGACCGGATCGACCAGGCGCTTTTGAGCCTTTTTGCCGAGCGGCACGCCTATGTGACGCGCATGGCCGAGATCAAGACCGACCCGCATGAAGCGCGCGACCCGGTGCGCATCGAGGCGGTGATCGCCAAGGTGCGCGAGCGCAGCCTGGCGCTGGAGCTGGACGAAGACCAGGCCGAGCTGGTGTGGCGCACGCTGATCGACTGGAACATCAATTACGAAAAAGGCATCATCGCCGCCCGCCGGCGGGGGTGAGGGCTTCGGTCTTACACCGTGTCGCCCCGGACCCGATCCGGGGCCTATCCTGACATCGCGCCCGCTCCAGCATTTCAGGATGGATCCCGGATCGGGTCCGGGATGACATCGGGGGCGGGGTGAGCTTGCGCGGTAAGCCACTCTCCATGTTGCAACGCCGGGGCAACATCAGTAAGCACTTACTTACTTCCGGCTTGCCTTTCAGGACGCTCAATTGACTCTCATCGATACCCGCACGCCCAATCCCAAGAGCTTCATCGCCGGTTCGACCGGCGACTGGGAAGTCATCATCGGCATGGAAGTGCATGCGCAGGTGACCAGCGAGAGCAAGCTGTTCTCGGGGTCCTCGACCGCCTTCGGCAACCCGCCCAATGCCAATGTGAGCTTCGTGGACGCGGCCATGCCGGGCATGCTGCCGGTCATCAACGAGGAATGCGTGCGCCAGGCAGTGCGGACCGGGCTGGGGCTCAAGGCGCAGATCAACAAGCGCTCGGTGTTCGACCGCAAGAATTATTTCTATCCCGACCTGCCGCAGGGCTACCAGATCAGCCAGTTCAAGGACCCCATCGTGGGCGAGGGCAAGGTGCTGCTGGAGATCGACGGCGAGACGATCGAGATCGGCATCGAGCGGCTGCATCTGGAGCAGGACGCGGGCAAGTCCATCCACGACCAGCACCCGAACATGAGCTTCGTGGACCTCAATCGTTCCGGCGTGGCGCTGATGGAAATCGTCTCCAAGCCTGACCTCCGTTCGGCGGAAGAGGCCAAGGAATATCTCTCCAAGCTGCGCACCATCCTGCGTTACCTGGGCACCTGCGACGGCAATATGGAGCAGGGCTCGATGCGCGCCGACGTCAATGTGTCGGTGCGCCGGCCGGGCGGCGAATTTGGCACGCGCTGCGAAATCAAGAACGTCAATTCCATCCGCTTTGCCGGGCAGGCCATCGAATACGAGGCGCGCCGGCAGATCGATATCCTGGAAGATGGCGGCAGCATCGACCAGGAAACGCGCCTGTTCGACCCCAAATTGGGCGAGACCCGCTCCATGCGCTCCAAGGAAGAAGCGCATGATTATCGCTATTTCCCCGACCCGGACCTGCTGCCGCTGGAATTCGACGACGCTTTTATCGCGGCGCTGGCCAAGGACCTGCCCGAGCTGCCGGACGAAAAGGCGGCGCGCTTCATTGCCGAGCATGGCGTCACCTCCTATGACGCCATGGTGCTGACGCTGGATCGGGAAACCGCCGATTATTACGAGAGCTGCGTCGGCTTCGGCGGCGCCAGGCGCGACGGCAAGGCGGTGGCCAACCTGGTCAATGGCGACGTGGCGGCCTTTGCCAACAGCCAGGGGCTGGCGGTGTGGGAGACCCATCTGCAACCCGGCCAGATCGCCGGCATCGTCGATCTGGTGGCGGCGGGGACAATCTCGTCCAAGGGCGGCAAGGATTTGTTGCAGATCATCATCGGCGAGGAGCCCGAGGGCGAACCGGCCGAAATCGTCGAGCGGCGCGGGCTCAAGCAGGTGACCGACCTGGGCGCGATCGAAAAGATCGTCGACGAGATCATCGCCGCCAATCCCGACCAGGTGGAGAAGGTCAAGGCCAAGCCGACCATGATCGGCTGGTTCGTCGGCCAGGCCATGAAGGCCTCGGGCGGCAAGGCCAATCCGCAGGCGCTCAACGATCTGATGAAGAAAAAGCTCGGGATCGAATAGACCCCGAAGGATCGACGAAAAGGCCGCCGGAGCGATCCGGCGGCCTTTTTTCATGCAGGGCGTGCGATGAAGCGCCGGATGCGGCCGTCGATGAACAGCAGGCCGAAAAAGATGACGCCCATGCCCAAAAGCTGAATCGGCAGAATGGTTTCGCCCAGAATGGTGACACCCAGAATCAAGGCCGAGATGGGGGCGATGAAGGTGGTGGTGGCGAAATTGGTGGCGCCGACGCGCGGCAGGATGCGGTACATGATCTGGAAGGTGAAGGCGGTGGAGAGCAGGCCGATGGCCAGCATGGCGCCCCAGGTTTCCGCCCGGGCGATGTGGGGCACGCCCTCGACGGCGAGGGCCAGCGGAATGGAGACGACGGCGGCGCCGGTGAGGGCGATGGCGGCCAGCGCCGTGGCCTCCACTTGCTTGAAGCTGCGGGTGATGTTGAGCGAGAGCGCATAGCAGAGCGTGGCGCCCAGGCAGGCCAGCACGGCCCAGAGCTGGGAATTGCCCCCCGAGGACAGGGCCGGCGACACCAGCAGGGCGGCGCCGGCAAAGCCGATGGCGACGCCGGTGAACTTGGTGCGCGTCGCCTTTTCGCCGCCGATCCAGAAATGGGAGATGACGGCGGTGACCATGGGGGTCAGCGCATTGATGATGGCGGCGACGCCGCTGGCCATATGCGCCTGGGCCAGGGGAAAGAGCGCGAAGGGAATGGCATAGGCGATGATGCCCAGCCCGCCCAATTGCAGCCAGAGCCGGAGATCGCGCGGGACGGGCTTGCGCAGCGCGGCCAGCACCAGCCAGCAGCCCAGCGCGCCGATGGCCACGCGCGAGGAGGTGACCCAGAGCGGGCCGATCTCGCGGATGAGGATGGCGTTGAAGATGAACGAGCACCCCCAGATGGCGCCCAGCAGAATGATCCAGACCCAGTCGCGCAGCGCCATGCGATTCTCCTTGTGCAGCGCCGGACGCTACGCCCGGCCGGAACAAAGGTCGAACCGATTTTGACGATGGAGGCGATCAATTCGGGTGATGGCTAAGGGTGCTACCGCTTCTTCGTCATCACCGGGTTTATCCCGGTGATCCAGGAAGGGCTCGGCGTGTGCGCAGAGATGGATTGCCGGGATGAACCCGGCAATGACGGTGGGGTGGGGCCGGTGGGTTGGGATCAGGGCGTAAGCCGCGCCGCCCCCGTCGCCAGCAGGCGCAGGGCCTGGGGGTAGATGCGGTGTTCCTCGACCAATATGCGGGCGGCGAGGGTTTCGGGGGTGTCGCCGGCGAGGACGGGGACGCGGGCCTGGAGGATGGCGGGGCCTTCGTCGAGCCCGGGCGTCACGAAATGCACGGTGCAGCCATGCTCGCTTACGCCATCGGCCAGGGCGCGGGCGTGGGTGTCCAGCCCCTTGTAGAGGGGCAGGAGCGAGGGGTGGATGTTGATGAGACGCCCGGCCCAGCGATTGACGAAATCCGCGCCCAGGATGCGCATGAAACCGGCGAGGCAGACGAAATCCACCTCCCAGCTTTCCAGCACCTGGGTCATGGTGTCCTCGAACATGTCGCGGCTGGGGAATTTGCTCTGGGCCAGCGAGGCGGTGGCGATGCCGCGCTCGGCGGCGAAAGCCAGGCCCGGCGCGGCGGCACGGTTGGAGAGCACGCCGACGATTTCGGCGGGATAATCGGGCGCGGCCGCGGCCTCGACCAGCGCGGCCATGTTGGAGCCGCGGCCGGAGATGAGAATGCCGACGCGGGCGCGGCTCATAGGGCCAGCCTGCCCTCGAAGGTGACGGCGTCGCCGCCGCGCGGGCGCAGATGGCCGACAAGGGCAGCGCTTTCGCCGGCGGCCTCGAGATGGGCGATGAGCTTTTCGGCATCCCCGGGCGCGACCGCGACCAGCATGCCGACGCCGCAATTGAAGGTGCGCAGCATTTCGCGCTCGCTCATGCCGCCAACCCTGGCCAGCCAGCCGAAGACGCCGGGCACCGACACGGCGTTGAGATCGACATGGGCCGAGAGGGTCTCGGGCAGCACGCGCGGAATATTGTCGATGAAGCCGCCGCCGGTGATATGGGCCAGCGCCTTGATGCCCAGCCCGGCGCGCAGGGCGGCGAGCAGGGGCTTCACATAGATGCGGGTGGGGGTGAGCAGCGCGTCGGCCAGGGACTGGCCGGGCGCGAAGGGAGCATCCATATACCAGTCGATGCCGGAGAGCTCGACGATGCGCCGCACCAGGGAATAGCCGTTGGAATGGACGCCCGAGGAGGCGATGGCGACCAGCGCGTCGCCCTCGGCGATGTCGGGGCAGGGCAAGAGGCTGCCGCGCTCGGCGGCGCCGACGGCAAAGCCCGCCAGGTCATAGTCGCCGCCATGATACATGCCGGGCATCTCGGCGGTTTCCCCGCCGATAAGGGCGCAGCCGGCCAGCCGGCAGCCTTGGGCAATGCCGGTGACGATGGCGGCGCCCTGTTCGACATCGAGCTTGCCGGTGGCGAAATAATCGAGGAAGAACAGCGGCTCGGCGCCCTGCACGATGATGTCGTTGACGCACATGGCCACCAGGTCCTGCCCGATGGTATCGTGGCGGCCGGTTTCGATGGCGATGCGCAGCTTGGTGCCCACCCCGTCATTGGCGGCGACCAGCACCGGATCGGTAAACCCCGCAGCCTTGAGATCGAACAGGCCGCCGAAGCCGCCGATCTCGCCGTCGGCGCCGGGGCGGCGGGTGGAGCGCACGGCCGGCTTGATGGCCTCCACCAGCGCATTGCCGGCATCGATGTCGACGCCCGCCTGCTTGTATGAAAGGCCGTTTGATGTCAGGTTTTGCGGATCGGACATTGGCTCTGGACCGTGTGGGGAAAGCGTGCGCAAAGCAGGTGCCGGAAGGCCGAAACGGTTGCCAAGTCCAGAACCGGAAGCTAGACGGCCTGATAGCTTCTCCACCACACCGACGCAAGGGCCGGCAGGCGCGATGACATTGCGAAATCAAGTGCTGATCTGGTTCGGCTTCCTGGCGGTGCTGATCCTGCTGCTCTGGGTGTTCCGGGGAATCCTCCTGCCCTTCGTGGTCGGCGCGGCGCTGGCCTATCTGCTCAATCCGCTGGTCAACCAGTTGCATAAATGGCGGTTCAACCGCGCCTGGGCGACCACATTGGTGCTGCTGGGCGTCATCGCGGTGGTGCTGAGCCTGTTCTTCACCTTCGTGCCGCTGATCGGCCAGCAGGTGGTGGGGCTGCTCCAGCGCGCGCCGGGCATGGTGGCCGATCTGCAGGCGCTGGTGGCGCGCTATTCGCCGGAAATCAACGAATGGCTGGGGCCGGAGCGGGCGGCGCAATTGCAGGCCAGCATCAACGAGCTGGCGCGCCAGGCGCTGGGGTTCCTGACCACGCTGCCGGGCGAGCTGGTCAATATCGGCCTCACCGGCGCGGCGGTGATCGGCTTCACAGTCCTTACCCCGGTGGTGGCCTTCTACCTGCTGCTCGACTGGGAAGGCATGGTGCGCGGCATAGACGGGCTGCTGCCGCAGGAGCACAAGGGCGAAATCAAGGGCGTGCTGAGCGACATCGACAAGTCCATGGCCGGGGTCATTCGCGGGCAGGGGGGCGTGCTGCTGCTCGACGCGGCCTTCTACGCCACGGCGCTGAGCCTGGTGGGCCTCAATTTCGGGCTGGCCGTGGGGCTGATCGGGGGGCTTTTGAGCTTCGTGCCCTTTGTGGGGTTCGCGGTGGGCTTTGGGCTGTCGGTGGGCATCGCCGTGGTGCAGTTCTGGCCCGACTGGTGGATGGTGGCGCTGGTGTGCGGCATCTTCCTGTTCTGGCAGTTCATCGAGGGCAATATCCTCTATCCCAAGCTGGTGGGGTCCTCGATCAATATCAACCCGGTGTGGATGATGTTCGCCCTATTGGCGCTGGGCGCGCTGTTCGGCTTCGTGGGGCTGATGCTGGCCGTGCCCATGGCGGCCATCGCCTCGGTGCTGGTGCGCTACGGAGTGGCCAAATACAAGGCGAGCAGCCTCTATCTGGGGCATAACAAAGGCGGTTCGGATGGCAGCGCCGGCGCGGCCTGAGGCCGACGATGACCAGCCTGCCGGGCAGTTGACGCTGGAACTGGGCCATGTTCCGGCGCAGGGCGAGGCCGACTTCTGGGTGGGCGAGGGCAACCGGCTGGCCCATGGCCGCATCCTGGCCTTTCCGCATTGGCCCGACCCGATCACGCTGCTCACCGGCCCGGCCAAATCGGGCAAGTCGCATCTGGCGCGGATCTTCGCCGACCGCAGCGGGGCGCATTTTGCCGGGGTGGACGCGCTCGAGGCGCTGGCCGGGCAGGGCGGGCGGGCGCCGCTGGTGGTCGAGGACGCCGACCGGCTGGGCTATGACGAGGCGGGGCTGTTCCACCTGCTCAACCAGTCGATGCGCGAGCAGCGGCCGCTGCTGCTGACGGCGCGCGAAGATGTTGCGAATTGGCCGCTGGCGACCGATGATGTGCGTTCGCGGGTGCGCCGCGCGAGCGCCTTCACGCTGGAGCTGACGGACGACATCCAATTGTCACAGATGTTGGTGAAATTGTTCGGCGATCGACAGGTCAGGGTCGATCCCAGAATCATCTCCTATCTGGTGGCGCGCATGGAACGCTCGGCCGAGGAAGTGGTCATTCTGGCCGACCTCATGGACCGGCTGGCGCTGGCCAGGGGCACCGCGATCACGCGCAGCGTGGCGGCGGAAGCCCTGGCCCGCCGGCGAAGCGCGCGCGGGGAGACGGGCCCCGAACAGGATTGGGACAGCGAAGACGATGAATGAAATGAGCGAGTTCAGCGAAACGGAAGCCGCCGTCCCCGATATCGAGGCGCTGCGCCGGAGCCCGGCCCGCTTCGTCAACCGCGAGGTGAGCTGGCTGCAATTCAACATGCGCGTGCTCGAGGAAGCGGGCAATGCCAGCCATCCGCTGCTCGAAAGGCTGCGCTTCGTCTCCATCTCGGCCAACAATCTGGACGAATTCTACATGGTGCGCGTCGCCGGCCTCAAGGGGCAGCTGCGCGCGGGGCTCACCAAGCTGAGCGAGGACGGGCTGACCCCGGCCGAGCAGATGGAGGAAATCGCCACCCTGGCCCAGCACCTGCAACTGGAGCAGCAGGACCACTGGCAGGGGCTGCGCGAGGAATTGTTCGCCCAGAACGTGGTGATCCACGAGGCGGACAATCTCAGCCCCGAGCAGGTCAACTACCTGCAAAAGCTGTTCCGCGAGGAAATCTTCCCGGTGCTGACCCCGATCGCGGTCGACCCGGCCCATCCCTTCCCCTTCATCCCCAATCTGGGGCTGGCGCTGGCCTTCGAGCTCAAGCGCCCCGACAGCGACCTGCCGCTGACGGCGCTGGTGCGCATTCCCGGCAATCTCGACCGCTTCATCTCGCTGCCCTCGGCGCTGGCCGCCGAAGGCCGCAGCGAGGTGGTGACCATCGACACGCTGGTCAAGCTCTTCTTCCACAAGATGTTCCCCGGCCATGAAGTGGCCGGCTCGGGCGCCTTCCGCATCATCCGCGACAGCGAAATCGAAATCGACGACGAAGCGGCCGACCTGGTGGTGGAGTTCGAATCGGCGCTGCGCCAGCGCCGGCGCGGGCAGGTGATCCGGCTGGAAATCGAAAGCTCGATGCCGCGCGCGCTCAAGCGGCAGATGGCCGAGCAGCTCGGCGTCAAGGAAGGCGACGTCTTCGAGGTGCAGGGATTCCTGGGGCTGGCCGACGCGCGCAAGATCTGCGACCTCGACCGGCCGGACCTCAAATTCCCGCCCTATCATGCGCGCTTCCCCGAGCGCATCCGCGACTATAACGGCGACAGCTTTGCCGCCATCCGCGCCAAGGACATCCTGGTGCACCATCCCTTCGAGAGCTTCGACGTGGTGGCGCAATTCCTGATGCAGGCGGCGCGCGACCCCGACGTCGTGGCCATCAAGCAGACGCTCTATCGCACCTCCTCGGACAGCCCGATCATCAAGGCGCTGGTGCTGGCGGCGGAAGCGGGCAAGTCGGTCACATGCCTGGTGGAGCTCAAGGCGCGGTTCGACGAGGAGGCCAATATCCGCTGGGCGCGCGACCTCGAACGGGCCGGAGCGCAGGTGGTGTTCGGCTTCATCGAGCTCAAGACCCACGCCAAGCTGAGCCAGGTGGTGCGGCGCGAAAAGGGCAAGCTGGTGAGCTATTGCCATATCGGCACGGGCAATTATCACCCCATCACCGCCAAGATCTATACCGACCTGAGCTATTTCACCATCGATCCGGCGATCACCCGGGACGTGGCGCGGGTGTTCAACTTCATCACCGGCTATGCAAGGCCGACGGAACTGGAAACCATCGCGGTGTCGCCGGTCAACCTGCGCCAGACGCTGCTCGACAATGTGGCGCGGGAAATCGAACTGGCGCGCAACGGCCAGCCGGCCAGCATCCTGTTCAAGATGAATTCACTGGTCGATCCGCAGGTGATCGACGCGCTTTACGACGCCAGCCAGGCCGGGGTGAAGGTCGACCTGATCGTGCGCGGCATCTGCTGCCTGCGGCCGGGCATTCCCGGGTTTTCGGACAATATCAGGGTCAAGTCGGTGGTCGGGCGCTTCCTCGAGCACAGCCGCATCTATTGCTTCGGCAATGGCGAGCCGATGCCGAGCCGGCGGGCCAAGGTCTATATTTCCTCGGCGGACCTGATGGGGCGGAACCTGGATGGGCGGGTCGAGGTGATGGTGCCCATTCTCAACAAGACCGTGCATAAACAAATCCTCGACCGGATTCTGGTTGCGTATCTGCGTGACAACCAGCAGAGCTGGGAAGTATTGCCGGACGGCAGTTCGCACCGTATTCGCGTGGGCGACGGCGAGGAGCCGTTCAATGCCCATGACTATTTCATGACCAACCCCTCGCTGTCCGGGCGCGGCAGCGCAGGCGACGTCGATGGGGATGAGGGCCTGGCTTGAATAAATTCTGGGGCGTCGACGCCGATCCCACCGCGCAGGGCCGCATCAAGGGCGCCAAGCCCGTGGCCGTGCTCGATATCGGCTCGAACTCGGTGCGCCTGGTCGTCTATGAACGCCATGCGCGGGCGCTGACGCCGCTCTACAACGAAAAATCGGCCTGCGCCCTGGGGCGCGGCGTGGGGCAGACCGGGCGGCTGGCCGAGGCCAATGTCGCCCAGGCGCTCAACGCCATCAAGCGCTTCGCGCTGGTGACCAGCCTCATGCGCGTGGGCAAGGTCTATGTGCTGGCCACCTCGGCGGTGCGCGACGCTGCCAACCGCGCCGAATTCGTCGCCGGGGTCGAAGCGCTGATGAAGACGCGCGTGCACGTGCTTTCCGGGCAGGAAGAAGCCTATTACGCGGCGCTGGGCGCGGCGGCGGGCGTGCTGGATTTCTCCGGCATCGTGGGCGATCTGGGCGGGGGGAGCCTGGAGCTTTTCCGCGCCAGCACCAGCGACCAGGCGGCGGGGGAATCCTTCGAGACCGGCGTCATCCGCCTGCAGGACGATTGCGGGGGCGCGCCGGCGCAGGCGGGCGCCATCGTGCGCGAGCGGCTGGCCGGATCGAAGCTGATCCGGGCGGTGCCGGGCGGGGCCTTCATCGCCGTGGGCGGCACCTGGCGCTCGCTGGCCAAGCTGCACCAGATCGTGCGCGGCTATCCGCTGCATATGGTGCAGCATTACGTGGTGACGGCCAAGGACATGATCCGCTTCTGCGCCGACCTCGTCGCCGCGCCCGGCCTCAAGGGCTACAAGCATGGCGACGCCGTCAGCACCTCGCGGCGCGAGCTGGTGCCGTTCGGCGCGGCGGTGCTGGGCGAGGCGCTGAAGGCGGGCAATTTCGGCAGCGTGGTGTTTTCGGCGCTGGGCGTGCGCGAGGGCTATCTCTACGGCATGCTCGACACACGCGAGCAGGCCATCGACCCGCTGATGCAGGGGGCCGAGGAATTGTCGGTGCTGCGCTCGCGCTCGCCGGCCCATGCCCATGACCTGGTGGAATTCACCACGCGCTTCTTCGAGGCCGCGGGCCTCGCCGAAAGTCCCGCCGAACGGCGGCTGCGGGTGGTGGCGTGCCTGATCTCGGATATCGGCTGGCGGGTGCATCCCGATTATCGCGGGGCGCAGAGCATCGATTCGGTGGCCTATGGCTCGCTGAGCGGGGTGGATCATCCCGGCCGCGCCTTTCTCGCCCAGGTGATGGCGGTGCGCTATGACGGGCTCAAGAACAAGGTGGTGATGCCGCTGGCCGAGCTGGGCTCGCCCGAGATCACGGCGCGGGCGCGGCTGGTGGGGGCGCTGTTCCGCGTCGCCTATCCGATGACGGCGGCCATGCCCGGCATCCTGCCGCGCACCCGCTTCGAGGTGGGCGAGAACCGGCTGGCGCTGGTGCTGCCGCGGGACCTGGCCTTTCTCGATGGCGAGCATCTGCGCGGGCGCCTGGAGCAGATGGCGGGCGTCGCCGGCTTCAAGCATGCGGCGGTGCGGGTGGGGTAGTATATGGGGAGTGCGCAAGCGCGCCCCAGCCCGATGTCATCCCGGCCTCCGCGCCGGGATCCATCCTGAGATGGATGGTGTGGCACTCCGTCAGGATGGGCCCCGGCTCAGGGCCGGGGCGACAGGGACCGAGGACGCTATTCCGCCGCCTCGCGGCCGGGGATGGGGAATTCCACGACGCCCTTGCCGGTGGCGGCCAGGCCGATGCGGCCGTGCTTTATGGCCAACGCCTTCTCCCCGAAGAGCTTGCGGCGCCAGCCCTTGAGGGCGGGCACGTCGGCCTCGTCGTCGAGCACCAGCGCGTCGATGTCGTCGGAGGTGGCGACGATGCGGGCGGCGACGCCGTGCTGCTCGGAAACCGATTTGAGCAGGACGCGGATGAGATCGCCCACCGCGCCCTTGGGCGAGGGGCCGCGATAGCGCTCGGGCATGACGGGCAGGGCGGATTTGGGCAGGGCCTCCACCGCCTTGAGCAGCTCCATGATGTCGGCGGCGGCCGAACTGCGCCCGAAGCCGCGCGGCACGGCGCGCAGCTTTTCGAAGGCGTCGGCGGTGAGCGGGCGCTGCATGGCCAGCTCGAACAGCACGTCGTCCTTGAGGATGCGGCTGCGCGGCTGGTCGGTATCCTGCGCGCGCTTCTCGCGCCAGGCGGCGAGCTGCTTGAGCGCGGCCAGGTCGCGGGGGCGGTTGATCTTCATCTTGAGCCGCTCCCAGGCCTGCTCGGGCTGGACGACATAGGTGTCGATGCTGCGCAGCACCTCCAGCTCGTCCTCGACCCAGTCCCAACGGCGGGTCGCCTCCACCTGGCGGCGCAATTCGCGGTAGATGTCGCGCAGATGGGTGACGTCGGCCAGCGCGTAGAGACGCTGTTTTTCCGAAAGGGGGCGGGCCGACCAGTCGGTGAAGCGCGAGGACTTGTCCAGCTCCACATTGGTGACCGAGCGCACCAGATTGTCATAGGAGACGCTGTCCCCGAAGCCGCAGACGCTGGCGGCGATCTGGGTGTCGAAGATGTTGACCGGCACCTTGCCGGTGAGCTTGACGAAAATCTCGATGTCCTGCCGGGCGGCGTGGAACACCTTGGTGATGTTGGGATTGGCCAGCAGCGTGAAGAAGGGCGTGAGGTCGAGCCCCGGCGCCAGGGGATCGATCAGCACCGCCTCGTCGTCGACAGCCGCCTGGATAAGACAGAGCTTGGGCCAGTAAGTGGTTTCGCGCAGGAACTCGGTATCAACAGTGACGAAATCGAAATGTGCAGCGTGCTCGCAGAATGCAGCGAGCACTTCTGTGGAAACAATCAGGTCCATACCGGCGTCCGTCTTAAAATAGTCAATATTCTTCCTAGCAGGTGCTTGGGGTCCACTCCATACCGGATTTGCGCAAGGCGGGCGGAAATGGGCCGCGCCGGCCCCCGCCGCCCCCGATCTGCTTGACAAGCGGGGGCTCCCATGCGCTTTTCCCGCCCAAGATTCAGGCCTTTTCCAGAGTTTGCCATGACCACACATCGCTACCGCTCGCATAATTGCGGCGCCCTCACCGCCCGGGAGGCCGGCCAGACCGTACGCCTCAGCGGCTGGGTGCACCGCATCCGCGACCATGGCGGCCTGCTGTTCATCGACCTGCGCGACCATTACGGGCTGACCCAGGCGGTGATCGACCCCGATTCTCCCGCTTTCGCCGAGGCCGAGAAGGTGCGCTCGGAATGGGTGATCCGCATCGACGGCGAGGTGAAGCTGCGCGACGCCGCCGCGGTCAACCCCAATCTGGGCACCGGCGAGATCGAAGTGTTCATCCGCGAGCTGGAAGTGCTCTCGGCGGCCAAGGAATTGCCGCTGCCGGTGTTCGGCGACCAGGAGTATCCGGAGGACGTGCGGCTGCGTTACCGCTTCCTCGATTTGCGGCGCGAAAAGCTGCACGCCAATATCGTCAAGCGCACCCAGATCATCTCGGCGATGCGCGCGGGCATGGCCGGCGCGGGCTTTGCCGAATATTCGACCCCGATCCTCACCGCGTCCTCGCCCGAGGGCGCGCGCGACTTCCTCGTGCCCAGCCGCATCCATCCCGGCAAGTTCTTCGCGCTGCCGCAGGCGCCCCAGCAATATAAGCAGTTGCTGATGGTGGCCGGGTTCGACCGCTATTTCCAGATCGCGCCCTGCTTCCGCGACGAGGATCCGCGCGCCGACCGCCTGCCGGGCGAATTCTACCAGCTCGACCTGGAAATGAGCTTCGTCACCCAAGAAGACATCTGGGATACGGTGGAGCCAGTGGTGACCGGCATTTTCGAGCAGTTCGCCGAGGGCAAGCGCGTCACCAAAAGCTGGCCGCGCATTCCCTATGACACCGCGATCCGCAAATATGGCTCGGACAAGCCGGACCTGCGCAATCCCATCGAGATGCAGGCGGTCACCGAGCATTTCGCCGGCTCGGGCTTCAAGGTCTTCGCCAACCAGATCGAAGCCGATTCCAAGGTCGAAGTGTGGGCCATTCCGGCCAAGAACAAGGCAGGCGCCGAGCCGATCGGCCGGGCCTTCTGCGACCGCATGAACGCCTGGGCGCAGGGCGAGGGCCAGCCGGGACTGGGCTATATCTTCTTCAAGGACGGGCAGGGCAGCGGCCCCATCGCCAAGAATATCGGCGAGGAGCGCACCGCCGCGCTCAAGGCCCAGCTCGGGCTGGACGATGGCGATGCGGTGTTCTTCGTCTGCGGGCGGCCGGACAAGTTCTACAAATTCGCCGGGGAGGCGCGGGCCAAGGCCGGCACCGATCTGGGCCTGGTGGATGAGGACCAGTTTGCGCTGTGCTGGATCGTCGACTTCCCCTTCTACGAATGGAGCGAAGAGGAAAAGCGCGTCGACTTCGCGCATAACCCCTTCTCCATGCCGCAGGGCGGTATCGAGGCGCTCAACAGCCAGGACCCGCTGACCATCAAGGCCTATCAGTATGACGCGGTCTGCAACGGCTATGAGATTGCCTCGGGCTCGATCCGTAACCAGCTGCCCGAGACCATGGTCAAGGCGTTCGAATTGACCGGCAAGAGCCGGGCCGAGGTGGAAGAGCAGTTCGGCGGGCTCTATCGCGCCTTCCAATATGGCGCGCCGCCGCATGGCGGGGCCGCCTTCGGCATCGACCGCGTGGTGATGCTGCTGTGCGGCGCGCAGAACCTGCGCGAAATCACCGCCTTCCCGATGAACCAGCAGGCCGAAGACCTGCTGATGGGCGCGCCCAGCCAGGCCTCGGCCAAGCAATTGCGCGAATTGAGCATCCGCCTCAACGTGCAGAGCTGAGCCGCCGGACAAACGAAAAGCGCCGGGCGCCCCGCGGAATGTGGGCGCCCGGCGCTTTTTTCATGGGCAGGAGGCGTCAGACGGCCGCGGGTTCGGCGCTGGCACGGCGGGCTTCGGCCAGCCAGCGATGGACATGCTGGCAGTCCTTGCCGGAGCCGGCGATCCGGGCGACGGTGGCATAGAATTTCTCGGCGGTGGGGCTGAGGCCGCTGTCGTTCTCGTCCGCCGCCGCCAGCTCGATGCCGCTGTCGATCAGCTCGCGGAAGGCGCGCACGTAATGGGTGCGCAGGCCCTCCCGCCACAACCGGGCGAAGACGTCGAGCGCGCAGACCTCATACATCCAGGGCACCCAACTGGCGAAGACGTCGGGCGGCATGACCCTGTCGATGCGCAGGCGCACCGCCATCTCGAAAAGATTGAGATACTGGCAGACATATTGCTCGAAATGGTGGGCCTGCTGCGCGCTCATCTCGGGCAGGCCGTCGCTGAACCAGAGGATCTGCACCAGATCGGGATTGTCCTTTTCGAAGCGGAAAAGCTCGATGGCGCCGAATTCGAGCTTTTGATAGATCGAGCGGGACGCCGCCTTCTGCTCCTGCTGGGAGGTGAAGATATTGGCCACCACCACGCCGAGCGCGGCGATCAGGATGCCGGCCATCTGCGCCAGCGGCGCGACGACGCTGGCCAGGCTGGTGAAATCGCCATCCGAGAGCAGGTGCGGCGCGCGCCAGGCGCCCCAGCTGACCACGCCCAGCAGCGCCGCCAGGGAAATGGCCAGCGTGATCCAGACGAAGAGCACATAGCGGATGGGCGTGCCCTCGACATGGCTGGCGAGAGCGCGGAAATAGAGCAGGACGCCGCCGGCCAGACCCAGGCCGAGAATGAGGAAGGCGGGCAGGGTGCCCCACAGGATGATGGCCGCGTGGGTGAGCACCAGCGTGGCCATGGCAATGGCGGCGCAGAAATAGGCGGGCAGGCGGATCCTGGCGGGCTTGCCCGGCGCCGGGGCCGGCGAGCGGCCGGAAAACTGGCGGATCAAATAGAGAATGAGCAGGCCGACGAGGATGGTGCCGAACTCGAAGACGACCAGAAGGCTTTCGGCGAGGAAATAGATCATCGGGCCTTCTCCAGCGGCCGGGCCATGACGATGGAGACCTGGCGGAAGCCCTGGCGCTCGAACAGATGATGGGCGCCCTGGTTGTTGATGCCGCTTTCCAGGAAAGCCTGTTCGAGCCCGGAGCGGCGCATGTCCTCGACCATATGGTCGAGCAGGGCGCTGCCGATGCCGTGGCCGCGCAGGTCGGCGGCGACAAGCATGTCCTCGATGACGCCGAAGGGGACGGGGCCGCCGCGATCATAAAGCACCATGGCCAGGCCCGCCGGCTGCCCGTCGCGCCGCACGGTGAAGGCGCCGTTCCAGCGCGGGGCGGTGGCGCGGTCGGCATCGGCCTGGGCGATGCAGGCCAGCAATTCGGCCTCGATTTCCTCGCGGATGCGGGGCGACCAGCGGCCATCGGGCCCGGTGCGGTGGGACTGCAATTCGGAATGGGAAATATAGCTGTCGGTGAGATGGCGGACGAAGAAACCGGCCCAGAGCGCCGCGTCTTCGGGTGTGCGGCACAAATCGAATGTCAGCATGCAGAATGATCCCAAAGAGAAGCGGAGTCCGATGGTTTTCGAGTGGTTAACAAGTTTTAACAACTCATTAAGATATGGCGGTTAACAAGGTCATAACAGGGCGGCAAATGGATTCTCCCGCGTGAAATCCAAATATTCTCAAATCCTGACCTTGCTGGGAGCGGTGGTGGCCTTCGTGCCCATCGTGGCGGTGGACTATCTGCTCGACAGCTATGTGCGGGTGCGTGAGAAAATGATTACGCAGCAGAATGTTGCTGCCATCGCCTCACAAATAGAAGTCAATGTGAACGATGCCATCTCGGGGCTGCGGCGCATACTGGCCGACAGCCCTTCGCTGTGCACCCCCACCTTCGTCGCCGTCGCCCAGCGCGAAATCGAGACCAGCCTCACCCTCAAGCAGGTGCTGGTGGAGAATAATGACGGGGTGCAATATTGCGACGCCTTCGGGCGCACGGTGGTGTTTTCGCCGCTGTCGACGCCGCAGCCGGTGCCCGGGCGCACCGAGACCATCACCGTTGTGAAGTTCTCCGGCATGGAGATGCCGGTCTTGCAGGTGACGCAGGCTTTCGGCCAGACGCGGCGGGTCTCGGTGTTCGTGCCGCTGCTGGGGCAGAGCAGCGAGGTGCTGGCGCAGCTCCTGCCGGCCGGGGCGATGATGCGGATGATGCTGACCACCGGCATGAGCGTGCTCACCATCGGCGATGCCGGGCCGTTCGACCGGCGCGAGAGCGGCTCGGAATTCCTGTTCGACCAGAGCTTTGCCGGGCAGATGCCGCTCAAGGTGGAATATGCCATTCCCTTCGCCATGGTGCGGGCCGGCTATGCCGATCTCGATTTCGGCTTCACCGTGGTGGCGTGCCTTCTCAGCGCGGGGATGCTGCTGTTCTCGCTGAGCTATGTGCGGCGCTCGCGCGTGCCGGCGTTCGACCTGGAACGGGCCATCGCGCGGGGGGAAATCAAGCCCTACTACCAGCCGGTCATCAATTTGCGCACCGGGCAGCTCATGGGCTGCGAGGTGCTGTGCCGCTGGGAAAAGCGGAATGGCGAGGTGGTGCCGCCGGGCGCCTTCATCGACTACGCCGAGGTGACGGGGCTGGCCATTCCCATGACGCTGTCGCTGATGCAGCAGGTCAAGTTCGACCTCGGCGACCTGGTGCAGATGATGCCGGACCTCAAGATTTCCATCAATCTGTTCGAGGGCCATTTCCGCGATGCCAGCATCGTGGAGGACGTGGAGGCGATCTTCGGCAATTCCACCATCAGCTTCCGCCAGCTGGTGTTCGAAATCACCGAGCGCCATCCGGTGGGCAATTCGGTGGTGGCCAACAGCGTCATCGCGGGCCTGCATGCGCTGGGCTCGCGCATCGCTCTGGACGATGCCGGCACGGGCCATTCCAACCTGGCTTTCCTGGGGACGCTGGGCGTCGACGTCATCAAGATCGACCGGATCTTCGTGGACATGGTCAAGCCGGGCACCACGCAGGTGCCGGTTCTGGACGGGCTGATCGCCATGGCCAAGGACCTCGACTGCGAAATCGTGGCCGAGGGCGTGGAAACCGAGGAACAGGCCCTTTACCTGCGGGCGCGCGGCGTGGTGGAGGCGCAGGGCTATATCTTCGCGCCCGCGCTCAAGATCGGCGCCTTCCGCGAACTGGCCACCGCCCTGCACAACACGCAGGCGGCGCGCGGCCGCATCGGCAATCTGGTGGGCAACGCCGCCTAGGTCCTGTTACGACTTTAGTTGCACCATGGGCCGGACATTGACACTTTTCATCGGCTGAAAATGGTGGCACCAACGCGGAGCCGCCGGGCCCTGGGCCCGCGCAGGACGAGTGGGCGTGTGGAGGATGGCGTGACCAGCGACGTGAACGAGCAAAAAAAGGCCCTGCGGGACGCGGCGCTGCACTTCCACGAATTCCCCAAGCCCGGAAAGCTCGAAATCCAGCCGATCAAGCCCCTGGGCAACCAGCGCGACCTGGCGCTGGCCTATTCGCCGGGCGTCGCCGCTCCCTGCGAGGAAATCGCCGCCAATCCCACTTCGGTGGCGCGCTTCACCTCGCGGCAGAACCTCGTCGCCGTCATCTCCAACGGCACCGCCGTGCTCGGGCTGGGCAATATCGGGGCGCTGGCCTCCAAGCCGGTGATGGAGGGCAAGGCGGTCCTGTTCAAGAAATTCGCCGGCATCGATGTGTTCGACCTGGAGATCGACGAACTCGACCCCCAGAAATTCAGCGATGCGGTGGCCCCGCTCTGGCCCACTTTCGGCGGCATCAATCTCGAGGACATCCGCGCGCCGGACTGCTTCGAGATCGAGGAGACGCTGCGCGAGCGCATGCCCATCCCGGTGTTCCATGACGACCAGCACGGCACCGCCATCATCGTGGGCGCGGCGGTGCTCAACGGGCTGGAGCTGGCGGGCAAGAAAATCGAGGACGCCAAGATCTGCACCTCGGGGGCAGGGGCGGCGGCCATTGCCTGCCTCAACGTGCTGGTGTCGCTGGGCGCGCGGCACAAAAATATCTGGGTGGCCGATAAGGATGGGCTGCTCACCCACAAGCGCAACGATGTCAACGACAAGTGGCGCGGCCAGTTCCGCCGCACCAGCGACGCCACGACGCTGGCCGAGGTGATCGAGGGCGCCGATATTTTCCTCGGACTATCGGCCGCCGGGGCACTGCGCCCGGAAATGCTGACGAAGATGGCGCCCAAGCCGCTGATCCTGGCGCTGGCCAATCCGACGCCCGAAATCATGCCGGAAGTGGCCAAGGAAATCCGCCCCGACGCCATGGTCTGCACCGGGCGCTCGGACTATCCCAACCAGGTCAACAACGTCCTGTGCTTTCCCTTCATCTTCCGCGGGGCGCTGGACGTGCATGCCCGCACCATCAACGAGGAGATGAAGCTGGCGGCGGTGCGCGCCATCGCCAAGCTCGCCCACGAGCCGGGGCTGGAAGTGTCGCCCTCGGGGGCGCCGGCGGTCTATGGCGCCGACCACATCATCCCCAATCCCTTCGACCAGCGGCTGATCCTGCGCATCGCGCCGGCCGTGGCGCAGGCCGCCATGGAATCGGGCGTGGCGCAAAAGCCGATCGAGAACTGGACCGCCTATCGGGACAGCCTCAACCGCTTCGTCTTCCGCTCGGGCCTGGTCATGAAGCCGATCATCGACCGGGTGCAGGGGCAGAACAAGCGCATCGCCTTTGCCGATGGCGAGGACGAGCGCGTGCTGCGCGCCGCGCAGGTGCTGCTGGAAGAACGCATCGCCCGGCCGATCCTGATCGGGCGTCCCGCCGTTCTGGAGGCGCGCATCGAGCGCTTCGGGCTCAGCATCCGCCCGGGCGTGGATTGCGAGGTCATCAACCCCGAAGACGATCCGCGCTACCGCGACTACGTCAAGCTCTTCCACTCGCTGGTCGGCCGCAATGGGGTGACCCCCGACACCGCCCGCACCATCGTGCGCACCAATACCACGGTGATCGCGGCGCTGGCAGTCAAGCGCGGCGAGGCCGACGGCATGATCTGCGGCCTGCAGGGGCGCTTCATCAAGCATGTGCGCGACATCCGCTCCATCATCGGCCTGCAGGAGGGGGTGAACGACGTTTCGGCGCTGTCTCTGCTCATCTTGCCGCGCGGCGCCTTCTTCCTCACCGACACCTATGTGACGCAAAACCCGAGCGTGGACGAGATCGTCGCCATCGCCTTGCAGGCGCGCGGCCATTTGCGGCGCTTCAATATCGAGGCGCGGGCGGCGTTGCTGAGCTATTCCAATTTCGGCTCGCGCGACGGCGAAAGCGCCTACAAGATGCGCGAGGCCTATGCCCGGCTCAAGCAGATCGCGCCCGATATGATCGTCGAGGGCGAAATGCAGGGCGACCTGGCGCTGAGTGAGACGCTGCGCGACCGCTACGTGCCCGAGACCGAGCTGCATGGGGAAGCCAATCTGCTGATCTTCCCCGATCTCGACGCGGCCAACCTCTCCATGACGCTGCTCAAGGAGATGAACCACGCGCTGGCGGTGGGGCCGATCCTGATGGGCACACGGTCGCCGGCCCATATCCTGGCGCCGTCCACCACCAGCCGCGGCATCGTCAACATGACCGCGATCGCCGCCAATGAGGCGCTGGGGACGGAGTAGGGGCGGCCCCGGTCGGCAATAGGACGGGAGGGGCGTTTCGACGACCTCTCCCGATGGGGCCGGCTGCAACCGGGTGTTAAGGCTTTGTCAGGCATGGTGGGCGGGTTCCTGTTCTGGTTTGCCCAATGCCCACCCGTCTCAAACGCCCATCGATCTGGCGCCCGCTGGCGCTGACTGTCGCGTTGCTGGGGTTCCAGGGCTATCTGGGGTTTTCCGCCATTGGTGGGCAGTTCGGCATTGAAAACCGCACCCAGATCCTGCTCGATATCGACCAGCTCAAGAACCGCTCCTCGGCCTTGCAGGCGGAAATCGAGGCCTATCGGCACCGGGCGACGCTGATGGATACGCGCCGGCTCGACCCCGACATCGTCACCGAGCGAGCGCGGGCGTTGCTCAACATGGCCAATGCCGACGATATCCTGGTCATGGTCGACCCTGCCTCCGGTAAACCACTTTCCGGTAAATTCGAAGAATTAGCCTCAGATGAGTTAATTCGGCTTATCGAAGCAGATTCAACGCTTTAGTGGCGGCGTTCTTGCCGGCAGGAGCATTGCGTTCCGGCATTTACTTGCACTATAATGACTGAATATGGCCTGATCGGGCCCAGCAGCAAATCCATTCCGATGCGGAGCGTTCCTCATGGCGCGTAAGGCGGTGGCCAGCAAGGCCAAGACGCAGTCCAACCTCCCCCAGTTCACCAAGGAACAGGACCTAGAAGCCTTCCGCGAAATGCTGCTGATCCGGCGTTTCGAGGAGAAGGCCGGCCAGATGTATGGCATGGGCCTGATCGGGGGGTTCTGCCACCTCTATATCGGCCAGGAAGCGGTGGTGACCGGCATCACCATGGCCAGCGAGAAGGGCAAGGACGCCCAGATCACCGGCTATCGCGACCACGGGCACATGCTGGTGATGGGGCTGGACCCCAAGGGCGTGATGGCCGAACTCACCGGGCGCCAGGGCGGCTTGTCGAAAGGCAAGGGCGGCTCGATGCACATGTTCTCCAACGACCACCGCTTCTATGGCGGCAACGGCATCGTCGGGGCGCAGGTGGCGCTGGGCACGGGCCTGGCATTCGCCAGCAAATACAAGGGCGACGGCTCGGTCTCCATCGCCTATTTCGGCGATGGCGCGGCCAATCAGGGCCAGGTCTATGAGAGCTTCAACATGGCCAAGCTCTGGAACCTGCCGGTGGTCTATATCATCGAGAACAACAAATACGCCATGGGCACCTCGATCGAGCGGGCCGCGGCGACCACGGATTTCTCCAAGCGCGGCGCCTCGTTCGACATTCCGGGCGAGCAGGTGGACGGCATGGATGTGCGCATGGTGTTCGACGCCGCGCAGCGGGCCATCGAATGGGCGCGCGCGGGCAAGGGCCCCTATATCCTGGAAATGCTGACCTATCGCTATCGCGGCCATTCCATGTCGGACCCGGCCAAGTATCGCACCAAGGAAGAAGTGACGAAGTATCGCCAGGAGCGCGACCCCATCGAGCAGGTGCGCGCGCGGCTGCTGGAGGCGGGCTGGGCCAGCGAGGACGATCTCAAGGCCATCGAGACCGACATCCGCGCCATCGTCACCGCGGCGGCCGATTTCGCCACCAACGATGCCGAGCCGGACGCGTCCGAATTGTGGACCGATATCACCATCGAGGCCTGAGGGATGCGCCGTCCGGCCGCCCCTGAACGAAAAGTCGAGTTTCGCCGCGTGGCCGAGATGCCCGGCGCCGTAATGCTGGAGAGCTGATATGCCCCAAATCCTGATGCCCGCGCTGTCGCCCACCATGGAAGAGGGCAAGCTGGCCAAGTGGCTGGTCAAGGTCGGCGATACGGTGTCGCCCGGCGACGTGCTCGCCGAGATCGAGACCGACAAGGCGACGATGGAAGTCGAATCGGTAGATAGCGGCACCGTCACCGAAATCCTGATCGCCGAGGGCACCGACGGGGTGAAGGTCAATACGCCCATCGCCATGGTGCTGGCCGAGGGCGAAAGCGCCGAGGCCGCCCCCGTCGCCAAGACCGCGCCCGAGCCGGCGGAAGCCCCGGTGGTGCCGGCGGAAAAGGCGGCAGACGCCGCGCCCGCCGCCGCCGTGCCCGCAGCGCCGAAATTCGAGGCGCAGAGCGACCCGGACCTGCCCGAAGGGGTGGAAATGGTGGAACTGACCGTGCGCCAGGCGCTCAACGAGGCCATGGCCGAGGAAATGCGCCGCGACCCCGACGTCTTCATCATGGGCGAGGAAGTGGCTGAATATCAGGGCGCCTACAAGGTGACCCAGGGCCTGTTGCAGGAATTCGGCGCCCAGCGCGTCATCGATACCCCGATCACCGAGCATGGTTTCGCCGGCCTGGCGGTGGGCGCGGCCTTTGCCGGGCTCAAGCCGGTCGTGGAATTCATGACCTGGAACTTCGCCATGCAGGCGATCGACCAGATCATCAACTCGGCGGCCAAGCAGCTTTATATGTCGGGCGGGCAGGTCAAGGCCCCCATGGTGTTCCGCGGCCCCAATGGCGCGGCGGCGCGCGTGGCGGCCCAGCACAGCCAGGATTATTCGGCCTGGTATTCCCATGTCCCCGGCCTCACCGTCATCGCGCCCTATAGCGCGGCCGACGCCAAGGGGCTGCTCAAGGCCGCCATCCGCTCGCCCAATCCGGTGGTGTTCCTCGAAAACGAGATTCTCTACGGCTCGACGGGCCTGGTGCCCAAGGTCGACGATTTCGTGCTGCCCATCGGCAAGGCGCGCATTGCCCGCAAGGGCGCGGACGTCACCATCGTTTCCTTCTCCATGGGCATGCGCTACGCCACCCAGGCCACCGAGAAGCTGGTGGCGGCGGGGGTCGACGTGGAACTGATCGACCTGCGCACGCTGCGGCCGATGGACAGCGACACGGTGATCGAGTCGGTCAAGAAGACCGGACGCCTGGTGACCGTGGAAGAAGGCTGGCCGCAAAGCGGCATCGGGGCCGAGCTTTCGGCGCGGGTGATGGAGCAGGCCTTCGATTATCTCGACGCGCCGGTGATGCGCGTCACCGGCAAGGACGTGCCCATGCCCTATGCCGCCAATCTCGAAAAGCTGGCGCTGCCCCATGTCGATGACGTGATCGCGGCCGTCAACGCCGTGACCTATCGTTCCTAAGGAGAGCCGGGATGCCCATCGATATCACCATGCCGGCGCTTTCTCCCACCATGGAAGAGGGCAAGCTCGCCAAGTGGCACGTCAAGGAGGGTGACAGCGTCTCCTCCGGCGACGTGATCGCCGAAATCGAGACCGACAAGGCGACCATGGAAGTGGAAGCCGTGGACGAAGGCAAGATCGGCAAGATCCTGGTGGCCGAAGGCACCGATGGCGTGAAGGTCAACGCCGTCATCGCCGTGCTGCTGGAAGAGGGCGAGGACGCCAGCGCCATCGGGGCGGGGGCTTCCGCCGCGCCCAAGGCTGAAGAAAAAGCCGCGCCGAAGGCCGAAGCGCCCAAGGCAGAGGCTGCACCGGCGCCCGCCGCCAAGGCGGAAGCACCCAAGCCGGCCGCCGCGCCTGCGCCGGCGAAGGCCGAGGGTGGCAAGGTGTTCGCCTCGCCGCTGGCCCGCCGCCTCGCCAAGGAAGCCGGCATCGACATTGCCGCCATTTCCGGCTCCGGCCCCAAGGGTCGCGTGGTGAAATCGGACGTGGAAGCGGCCAAGTCGGGCAAGACGCCGCTCAAGGCTGCCGCCTCGGCGCCCGCCGCCGCTGCCGCGCCGGCCGGCATGAGCAAGAACCAGGTCATGGCGCTGTTCGAGGACGGCTCCTACGAGGTCGTGCCCAATGACGGCATGCGCAAGGTCGTCGCCGCGCGGTTGACCGAATCCAAGCAGACCGTGCCGCATTTCTACCTGACGCTGGATTGCCGCATCGATACGCTTCTGGCGGCGCGCGAGGAGATCAATGCCAAGGCGCCCAAGAGCAAGGAGGGCAAGCCCGCCTACAAGCTCTCGGTCAACGATTTCGTCATGAAGGCCTGGGCCGTCGCCTTGCAGCGCGTGCCGCTGGCCAATGCCACCTGGGCGGGTGATTCCATCCTCTATCACAAGCGCTCGGACGTGGCGGTGGCCGTCGCCGTGCCGGGCGGACTCTTCACTCCGGTGGTCAAGGGCTGCGAAGCCAAGACGCTGCGCCAGATTTCCGAAGAGGTGAAGGACCTGGCCACGCGCGCCAAATCCAAGAAGCTCGCCCCGCATGAATATCAGGGCGGCTCGTCCTCGGTCAGCAATCTGGGCATGTTCGGCATCCGCGAATTCGCCGCCGTCATCAATCCGCCGCATGGCACCATCCTGGCGGTGGGCGCGGGCGAGGAGCGCGTCTATGCCGAGAAGGGCGAGATCAAGACCGGCCAGTTCATGACCGTGACGCTCTCCTGCGATCACCGCGCCGTCGACGGCGCACTGGGCGCCGAATTGCTCGGCGTGTTCAAGAGCCTCATCGAAAACCCGGTGATGATGCTGGCTTAGGGGAGCAGGATCGTGGGGCTGGTGTTATTTGTTCTAGGTCTTACAAGTCTTATCTTATCCGCTCGGGCTAATACGATTGCCGCTCGCGGTGGGGTAGGAACACAGTTGCCACTAGGAAGCATTCGGCTCCTGCTTGGGCTATTAACGATACCTATTGCGGTCGCCCTTCTGGTTTGGATTGTCTCTTCAATTGCTTGGTATTGGGGGGTCTTGTTATTTATTTTTCTACTCTTCGTAGCTGGATTGCCAATTAGTAGAGCCAATTGGCCCTTTTTCTATTCAATAGCTCCCGCGCTCGACATTATTGCTTTAGGGGCAGCGATTATTTTGTTCATGTGGTTTTGGCCGTTCAAATGAAAACCATCCTCGCTTTTGGCGACAGCCTCACCTATGGGGCCAATCCCGAGCCGGGCGGCCCGCGCCTCGCCTATGAATATCGCTGGCCGACCGTTCTGGAAGCGGGGCTGGAGGGCAAGGCCAGGGTGATCGCCGAGGGGCTGGGCGGGCGCACCACCGCCTATGACGACTGGACCGCCGCCGCCGACCGCAATGGCGCACGCATCCTGCCGACGCTCCTCGATAGCCACAAGCCGCTCGATTTGGTCATCATCATGCTCGGCACCAATGATTTGAAGCCGTTCGTGGCCGGCAGCGCCATCTATGCGGCGCGCGGGGCGCGGCGGCTGATCGAGATCGTGCGGGGACATTTCGCGGCCACGGGCGAAGCGGTGCCGCATATCCTGCTGGTGGCGCCTCCCCATGCGGTGGAAACCGATTACGGCCCGATGATCGACAATTTCGGCGGCACCGAGCATTTGCTGCGCGAGTCGCGGCAGTTTTCGGCGCAGTATGCGCAGATCGCCAAGGAAGCCGGCGTTTTCTTCTTCAATGCGGCAAGCGTGGCCAGCGCCAGCGCGGGCGACGGCGTGCATCTCGACGCGGAGAACACCAGCGCCATCGGCGCGGGCCTGGCGCCGCTCGTCAAACAGATACTGGGTCTTTGACCCCAAAACCTTCTGGAGGCCCTCATGGCTGACCAATACGATCTTCTCGTCATCGGCGCCGGCCCGGGCGGCTATGTGGCGGCCATCCGCGGCGCGCAACTGGGCATGAAGGTGGCCATTGTCGAGCGCGAGCACATGGCCGGCATCTGCTCGAACTGGGGCTGCATCCCCACCAAGGCGCTGCTGCGCTCGGCCGAAATCTACGGCCATATGAGCCACGCCAAGGATTATGGCCTTTCCGCAGACAAGTTCGGCTTCGACATCGACGGCATCGTCAAGCGTTCGCGCGCCATCGCGGCGCAGATGAACAATGGCGTGCAGTTCCTGATGAAGAAGAACAAGATCGACATCATCTGGGGCGAAGCCACCATCACCAAGCCGGGCGAGGTCAAGGTTTCGCCCACCAAGAAGAAAATCGTCGAGCCGCAGGGGCCGGTGCCCAAGAATGCGCTGGGCGAGGGCACCTACAAGGCGAAAAACATCATCATCGCCACCGGCGCGCGCCCGCGCGTCTTGCCCGGCATCGAGCCGGACGGCGACAAGATCTGGACCTATTTCGAGGCGCTCAAGCCCGCCGAAATGCCCAAATCGCTGGTGGTGATGGGCTCGGGCGCCATCGGGATCGAATTTGCCTCCTTCTACCGCTCGCTGGGCGCGGAGGTGACGGTGATCGAGCTGCTGCCGCAGATCATGCCGGTGGAAGATTCCGAGATCGCCGGGCTGGCGCGCAAGCGCTTCGAGAAGCGCGGCATCAAGATCATCACCGACGCCAAGGTCGCCAAGGTCGAAAAGACCAAGGACGGCATCGTCGCCCATGTCGAGACCAAGGACGGCAAGAGCCAGAAAATCGCCGGCGACAAGCTGATTTCGGCCGTGGGCGTGCAGTGCAATATCGAAGGGCTGGGGCTGGAGACGGTCGGGGTCAAGACAGAGCGCGGGGCTATCGTCATCGACGGCTATGGCAAGACCAATATCGACGGCATCTGGGCCATTGGCGACGTCGCCGGCCCGCCCATGCTGGCGCACAAGGCCGAGCACGAAGCCGTCATCACCGTGGAAAAGATCGCGGGGCTCAAGGTGCACGGGCTCGACAAATCCAAGGTGCCGGGTTGCACCTATTGCGAGCCGCAGGTGGCCAGCGTCGGCCTCACCGAAGCCAAGGCCAAGGAAGCGGGCCGCGAGATCAAGGTCGGGCGTTTCCCCTTCGTGGGCAATGGCAAGGCCATCGCGCTGGGCGAGCCAGACGGGCTGGTCAAGACCATTTTCGACGCCAAGACTGGCGAGCTGCTGGGCGCGCATATGGTGGGCGCGGAAGTGACCGAACTGATCCAGGGCTTCGTGGTGGCCATGAACCTGGAAACCACCGAGGAAGAGCTGATCCACACCATCTTCCCGCACCCGACGCTGAGTGAGACGATGAAGGAAAGCGTGCTGGACGCCTATGGGCGGGCGCTGAATATCTGAGGCTGCCACATACTCGATCGGCACCCTCCCCCTTGTGGGGAGGGATGGGGAGGGGGAATGAGTACGATAGGCATCGTGGCTCCCTCACCCCCACCCGGCCTCCACCATCGAGGGGGAGGGGCAGCCCGGCGGATGGGGCGGCATTAAGGGCCGAAACGGTCCGGAGCATGGAGAGACGGCAATGAGCGTTGGAACCACGGAACTGCTGATTTTTCTGGGCATCGGGCTGGTGGCCGGCTGGCTCGCCGGGCTGGTGCTGGGCGGGGGCGGCTTGCTGCGCAACCTGCTGGTGGGGGTGATCGGCGCCTTTGTCGGCGGCTGGCTGCTCTCGGCGGCGGGCATTTCCCTGCCCATCGAGAATGCGCTGGTCAGCCAGATCATCACCGCCACGCTGGGCGCCATCGTGGTGATCGCGGTGGCGCGGCTGATCGCGCGCTAGCCGATACGGATGGCCGGGTTGAACCGGCCGCCACAGGGAGCGATATAGCGGGTGCAAGCCCAGTCAGGACCGAAATTGGTTACGCTCATCGATAATTCCGCGGCCCAGCCGCGCCATCCCGAAAAGGTCAACCGGCCCGAAAGCCCGGTTCTGCGCAAGCCGGACTGGATCCGCGTGCGCGCGCCCGGCTCGCCGGTTTACAAGGAAACCCAGCAGATCGTGCGCGAGAACAATCTCGTCACCGTCTGCGAGGAGGCGGGCTGCCCCAATATCGGGGAGTGCTGGAGCAAGAAGCACGCCACCATGATGATTATGGGCGAGGTCTGCACCCGCGCCTGCGCCTTCTGCAACGTGCGCACCGGCCTGCCGGGGCCGCTCGACCCGCAGGAGCCCGAAAACGTCGCCCGGGCGGTGGAAAAGCTGGGCTTGCAACACGTGGTCATCACCTCGGTGGACCGCGACGACCTGGCCGATGGCGGGGCGCAGCATTTCGCCGACGTGATCCACGCCATCCGCGCCCGCAATCCCCAGACCACCATTGAAATCCTCACGCCCGACTTCCTGCGCAAGGACGGGGCGCTCGAGGTGGTGGTGGCGGCCAAGCCGGACGTCTTCAACCACAATCTTGAAACCGTGCCCTCGAAATATCTCAAGGTGCGGCCCGGCGCGCGCTATTTCCACTCCATCCGCCTGTTGCAGCGGGTGAAGGAGCTGGACCCGGCCATGTTCACCAAATCGGGCATCATGGTGGGGCTGGGCGAGGAGCGCAACGAAGTGCTTCAGCTCATGGACGATTTGCGCTCGGCCGACGTGGATTTCCTCACCATCGGGCAATATCTCCAGCCGACGCGCAAGCATTATCCCCTGCAGCGGTTCGTGACGCCCGAGGAGTTCAAGTCCTATGCCACGGTGGCGCAGGCCAAGGGCTTCTCACTGGTCTCGTCGAGCCCGCTGACGCGCTCGTCGCACCATGCCGGGGAGGATTTCGCCCGGCTCAAGGCGGCCAGGCTGGCAAAGCTGGGCTACTGATGAAGCGTTTCTTCGAGCGGCACGTGCCGCATCTGCCGCAGCGCATGTTCGACGTGGTTGCCGATCTGACCGACTATCCGCGCTTCATTCCCAACTGCAAGGCGATGGAGGTGCGGCCCGATCCGGCCAATGGCGGCGGCCAGGTGAAGCTGGCGCGGATGACCCTCTATTTCGGCCCGGTGACGCAGGCCTATACCAGCCGCGTGACGTTGGATCGCGAAGCGCTGACCATCAGCGCCAAGGCGGTGGACGGGCCCTTCGCCTATCTCGACAGCGTCTGGCGCTTCGAGGCCGAGGGGGAGGGCACCAGGGTGCGCTTCGAGATCGACTTCAAGATTTCCAACCCCTTCATCGCCGCCGTCGCCGAGCCGGCCTTTGCCGCCAAGCAGGACGAAATCATCCGCGCCTTCGCCGAGGAAGCCGACCGGCGCTACGGGCTGTGAAGGGCGGCACTCCGCCGGTTTTTGCCAGTGGCTTGAAACTGATGAAGTTTTAACCGGCCCCATCCTATGGTTGCGGTCTCCGTTTCGAGACCTTTTCCGTGTCCGCCTCCGACCGAACCGCCCCGCTGCGCCCGCCCGCCGCTTCCCTGCCGGAGGCGGGGCTGGCCGCTTTGCTGGTGCCGCTGTGCAACCGGCTCGGGCTGGCCGGAGCCCGGCTGGTCGAAGCCATGCGGCCCGGTGCGCCGCTGGTGGCGGTGGGGCAGGCACCGGAGGGGGTTTGCCTTCTCGAGGCCATGGCGCTGGCCGCCGACCAGCCGCTGTTGATCGCCGACATGGGCGTCGAAGCCGAGGCGCGGTTCTATGCGGGGCTGCTCCTGCCCGGCGAAGCGGAGCGGCCGGCGCTGCTGCTCAGCCTTTTCGATACCCGGCCGCGCCGCGCCGATGTGGCCGAACGCATCGCCGGGCTGATGCGCGAGGTGCTGGCGTCGGCCAGCATCGCCCGACTCGAGCGGCAGATTGACCGCCAGAAGCGGATCATCGAGGATTTCGAGGCGCTGGAAACCCATCGCCGCGACCTGTTCGACCGCGCCTCGGCCACCGGCAAGATGGGGATCTGGCAATATGACCTGCTCGATGGCACGCTCTATTGGACCAATGGCGTCTATGACATTTTCGAGCTGCCACGCGGCAGCGCCGTGACGCGCCAGCAATCGCTGGGCTTCTATACGGAGATATCGCGGGGCGAGATGGAAGCGGCCCGCAACGCCGCCATCGCAAGCTGTTCGGATTTCTCGCTGACCGTCGAAATTGTCACGGCGCGTGGCAACCGGCGCTGGATGCGGCTGACCGGGGCGGTGGAGAGCCGCGACGGGGTGGCCCATCGCATCTTTGGCATGAAGCAGGACATCACCGAGGAAAAGCTGATGTCGGACCGGCTGCGTTACCTGGCTGAATATGACGCCATGACCGGGCTGGCCAATCGCGCCCTTTTCAACCGGTGGGTGGCCGCGCTGGATGACGGCGGGGAAAGCCGCATCGGCGCGTTGCTGCTGATCGATCTCGACGGCTTCAAGCAGGTCAACGATACGCATGGCCATGCGCTGGGCGACGAATGCCTCAGGCGAATGGCGCGCCGGCTGAGCGAATGCTGCGCCGATGTGGGGGAGGTTGCGCGGGTCGGGGGCGACGAATTCGCCGTGCTTACCCCGGCGGGCATGACGCCCGAGGCGGTGGCGGCGCTGGCCGAGACCATCATTTCCCGGCTGAGCCAACCGGTTCTCCAGGCCGGGCAGGCGCTGCGCGTGGGCGCCACCATCGGCATCGCCTTTCACCGGGGCGGCTCCTCGGACGATCTCTTCCGCCAGGCCGACAGCGCTCTTTACGCCGCCAAGGCTTCTGGGAAGGGTACCTGCCGCGTCTATGGGCCAGAAGGGGACCGCAGAGCGTTTTCGGCGAGCGCTTGAGGGGATTGCCCGCAGGGGGAAGGCGGGGCCGGCGACTTGGGCGCCTCATTCTGCCCCATCGTTAGGCCCGTTCGGCACTCCATCTTTCCGCTTGCGCTGAACTCTCCTTGGATCACCGGGACAAGCCCGGTGATGACGGAGGAGGGAGCCTCCGACCTCTCCTCCGAGGGAGAGGTGAGGAAGGGGGAGCTTTGCGGCTCGCGTCAAACGGCCAAACAAAAAGGGGAGGCCGAGCCTCCCCCTTGCCATCAGAACGGGATGTCGTCGTCCATGCCGCCGGGCTCGAAGGCGGGGGCGTTGGAGGCGGGGCGGCGGCCACCGCCACCACCGGCGTCGCGCACGCCGCGGAAGCTGCCTTCACCGCCAAAATTGCCGCCGGCGCCAGCGCCTTCGCCGTCACCCCGGCCGTCGAGCAGGGTCAGGTTGGAGTTGAAGCCCTGGAGCACCACTTCGGTGGAATATTTGTCCTGGCCGGACTGGTCCTGCCATTTGCGGGTCTGCAACTGGCCTTCGATATAGACCTTGGAGCCCTTGCGCAGATAGCTTTCGGCCACGCGGGCCAGACCTTCCGAGAAGATCACCACGCGGTGCCACTCGGTCTTCTCGCGGCGCTCGCCGGTGTTCTTGTCGCGCCAGTTCTCGGAGGTGGCGACCGACAGGTTGACCACCTTGCCGCCGCTGGGCAGGGTCCGCACATCGGGATCGGCCCCCAGATTTCCAACCAGGATGACCTTGTTCACGCTGCCTGCCATGGCGCACTTCCTTCCAGTTCAGCCCCGCGGCCTCAAGGGGCGGGGCGCTTCATTTCATCGGGCCATCATAACGGCTTTGGCCGCCGCAAGTCCGTCAAAATGGATGTTTTAAACAGACAAAGCCCGGTCCCGGTTCCCGCAGCATTGCTATTTGTTCTCTATATGTTCTTATCAATCGCCTGTCAATGCGGCCCGGTTTGACCGCGATCAAGGACGGGATGCGGCGGGCCTGATGGGAGAAGGCAATGTTTTCAAATTCATAGGCGCGCCATGCTGTCTCCCGATATTTCCGCCCGCATCCGTCTGCCCGCGCTTCTCGAGCGGATCGCCACGCCGCAGGAGGCGGCGGCGCTGATAAAGGACGGCATGGTCGTGGGCATGAGCGGCTTCACCAAGGCGGGCGACGCCAAGGCGGTGCCGGTGGCCATGGCCGAGCGCGCCAGAACCGATCCGTTCCGCATCACGCTCATCACCGGGGCCTCGCTGGGCCACGATATCGACCGCATGCTGACCGAGGCGCATGTGCTGGCGCGGCGCCTGCCGTTCCAGGCCGATCCGACGCTGCGCAAGGCGATCAATCGCGGGGAGGTGATGTATATCGACCAGCATCTGAGCGAGACCGTGGAGCATCTGCGCTCCAACCAGCTCGGGCCGGTCGACTATGCCATCGTCGAGGCGGCGGCCATCACCGAGGAGGGCGGGCTGGTGCCCACCACCTCGATCGGCAATTCGGCGAGCCTGGCCATTCTCGCCAAGAAGGTGATCGTGGAGATCAACCTCTCGGCGCCGCTGGGGCTGGACGGGCTGCACGACATCTATATCCCCACGCGGCGGCCGATGCGCGAGCCCATTCCCATCATGGCCTGCGACAGCCGGGTGGGCACGCCGCATGTGCCGATTCCGCCCGAAAAGATCGCCGCCATCGTCATCACGCGCGAAAACGACAGTGCCGCCAGCGTGGCGCCGGCCGACACCGAAACCAATGCCATCGCCCACCACCTCATCGATTTTCTCGAGGCGGAGGTGGCGGCCGGGCGGCTGGACCTGACCCTGCAACCCTTGCAGGCCGGCATCGGCTCCATCGCCAATTCGGTGCTGCGCGGGCTGGCCGAGGGGCCGTTCCACCATTTGCGGCTTTATAGCGAGGTGCTCCAGGATTCGACGTTCGACCTGTTCGATGCCGGCAAGCTCAGCTTCGCCTCGGCCTCGTCCATTACGCTGAGCGCGCCTTATGCCGAGCGGGTGTTCGGCAATTTCGCCGCCTACAAGGACCGGCTGATCCTGCGCCCGCAGGAGATTTCCAACCATCCCGAGGTCATCCGCCGGCTGGGCGTCATCGGCATCAACACGGCGCTGGAGCTGGATATCTACGGCAATGTCAATTCCACCCATGTCGATGGCACCATGATGATGAACGGCATTGGCGGCTCGGGCGATTTCGCGCGCAATGCGTATCTGTCTATCTTCGTCACCAAATCGGTGGCCAAGGACGGGGCGATCTCGTCCATCGTGCCCATGGTCAGCCATGTCGATCATACCGAGCATGACGTGGACATCATCGTCACCGAGCAGGGGCTGGCCGATCTGCGCGAGCTGGCCCCGCGCGAACGCGCCCGGCGCATCATCGACAATTGCGTCCACCCCGATTACCGCGCGGCGCTGGACGATTATTTCACCCGGGCCTGCGCGCGGGGCGGGCATACGCCGCATCTGCTGGAGGAGGCGTTTTCCTGGCATTTGCGCCGGCAGCGGACGGGGAGCATGCGGGGGTAGGGGGCCCCCTTCGATGTCATCCCGGCCTCCGCGCCGGGATCCATCCTGAGTAGAGGGGGGCGGCACGATATCAGGATGGGCCCCGGCTCAAGGCCGGGGCGACATCGTGCGGATGAGAGAGAACCGCCCGCCCCGCTTGACGCGTCCGGGCACAGCGGCCAAGGATGGCGCCAGTTTTTCCGCCAGCACGGGCCGCTGAAGCCATGACGACAGCCCAGACCGATTGGTTCGACACACCGGCTCCTCCGGCCGAGGAGGATGTGCTGCATGTCGATGTCGGCGGCTATGAAGGCCCGCTCGACCTGCTGCTGGACCTGGCGCGGCGGCAGAAGGTGGATCTGGCGGCCATTTCGGTGCTGGCGCTGGCCGAGCAATATCTGGCCTTCATCGAAAAGGTGCGCCAGATGCGCATCGAGATCGCCGCCGATTACCTGGTGATGGCAGCCTGGCTGGCCTATCTCAAGAGCCGGCTGATGGTGCCGCAGGCGCCCAGCGACGACGAGCCGTCGGGCGAGATGCTGGCGGCGCTGCTGCAATTTCGCCTCAAGCGCCTCGAAGCCATGCGGAGCGTGGCCAGCCAGTTGATGAACCGGCCGCGGCTGGGCTTTCAGGTCTATGCGCGCGGCATGCCCGAGCCGCTGCATGTGGAGCGCAGGAGCCTGTGGGAAGCCAGCCTTTACGAGCTGCTCAAGGCCTATGCCGGCCAGCGCGAGCGCGGCGTGGCGGTGGACTATACGCCGCTGCAACGCACCGTGTGGTCCTTGCAGGAGGCGCGCGATATCTTGCAGCGGCTGATCGGGGACAGTTTCGACTGGGTGCCGATGGATTCCTACTTGGCCGATTATCTGGCCGCGCCGGCGGAGCGGGCCACCATCCGCGCCTCCAGCTTCGCCTCGAGCCTGGAACTGGTGCGGCTGGGCGAGATCGACCTGCGCCAGAGCGAAACCTTCGGGCCGCTCTACATGCGCCGGCGCAAGGCGGACACGCCGTGAGCGAAAACGAAGAAAGCCAGGTGGTCGAGCGACATCTGCGCGTGCTCGAAGCGCTGCTGTTCGCCGCCAGCGAGCCGCTCGATGCGCGCAGCATGATGGCCTATCTGGGCGAGGGCGCCGATATTGCCGGCCTGCTCGAGCTGTTGCGCCAGCGCTATGCGGGCAGGGGGGTGAACCTGGTGCGCCGGGGCGAGCGCTGGGCCTTCCGCACCGCCGAAGATCTGGGGTTCCTGCTGCGCCGCGAGGAGCAGGAGACGCGCCCGCTTTCGCGCGCCGCGCTCGAAACGCTCTCCATCATCGCCTATCACCAGCCGGCGACGCGCGCCGAAATCGAGGAAGTGCGCGGGGTTGCCACCGGCAAGGGCACGCTGGACCTGTTGATGGAAGCGGGCTGGGTGCGCATGCGTGGGCGCCGGCGCACGCCGGGCCGGCCGGTGACCTATGGCACCACCGACGCCTTTCTCGATCATTTCGGGCTGGAAAGCCTCTCCGACCTGCCGGGGCTGGACGAATTGAAGGGCTCGGGCCTGCTCTCGGGCCGTCTGCCGCCCAATCTGCAAATTCCCCTGCCGTTCGACGGCGCGCTGCGCGAGGACGAGGACCCGCTGGACCCCGACGACGCGGGCGAGGAGGCGTGATTGTCGGCTGACAAAGACATGGCGCGCGCCAATGCCGATATTGTGCGGGGACAAGCCGCGCTCCGGGCCGCAAACCCGGAACACGTTCTTGTGTTTGCACGCGATTGAACCTATTTCTGACCTATCTTTCGCGTGTAACGCGTTCTGTAACTTAGGAGACCAAAATGCACGCGCCAGGAATTTGGGGCATTCTCGTCGTCGCCGTCGTCGTGATCCTGCTGTTCGGCCGCGGCAAGATCTCCGGCATGATGGGGGAAGTGGCCCAGGGCATCAAAGCCTTCCAGAAGGGCATGAAGGACGACGACAAGCCAGTCGAACGCGTCACCACCACGGCTGAGGTCGCTTCCGAGCCGGAGAAGAAGGACGTCTGAGGACGCTTCTTTCGGCCGCGCTGCTGTGAGGGAATAGGATCATGCTCGGCTTGGGCTGGACAGAAATGCTGGTGATCGGCGTGGTTGCGCTGATTTTCATCGGCCCGAAGGACCTGCCGGTGGTCATGAACAAGATCGGCAAGCTGGCCGGGCAGATCCGGCGCATGGGCAATGAGTTCCAGCGCGAGATCAACAAGACCACCGGGCTGGACGAAGTGCGCAACCTGCGCAATTCCATCACCGAGCCGCTGCGCAAGACCAGCGAGGAAATCCGCCGGGAATTCAACACCATGACGGCGACGGGCCCCAAGCCCAGCGGCGTCATCAAGCCCAGCGATCCCAAGGTGGAAAGCGTGGTCGACGAGATCAAGGCCAAGGCCGGCATGACGCCGGCCAAGCCGGACGCTCCCAAGACAGCCACGGAAAAAGCCGCCGAATACGGCTTCAAGCCAAGCGAGGCCCAAAAGCCGGTCAAGGCCGCGGTGACGAAGAAGCCCGCCGCGCGCAAGGCGCCGGCCAAGGCCAGGCCCGCGCCCACCGCGCCGGTGACCTCCGCCGAGCTGCCGCCCGTCGCCGCCGAGCCCCCGGTCAAGGCCGCCAGGGCCCCGGCGAAGCCGAAGCCCGCGCCCAGGGCCAAAACGGCCGCCAAGCCGGCCGAGGCCGCAGCCAAGGCGCCCGCCGCCCGCAAGCCGGCGGCGCGCAAGCCTGCCGCCAAGAAGCCTGCGACCAAGAAGCCCGATGCCGGCGCGGCCGGAAAGCAATAAAACATGGCCGACCCCAAGCAAATCGAAGACCAGAGCGCTGCCTCCGAAGACGAGCTCGCCGGCAGCGAAGCGCCGCTCCTCGAGCACCTCATCGAATTGCGCAAGCGCCTCATCAACTCGGCCATCGCCGTGGTGGGGCTGATGATGGTCTGCTTCGTGTTTGCCGGGCAGATCTTCAATATCCTGCTGATGCCCTATCGGCGCGTCTTCGATAATCCGGGCGATCTGGAGCTGATCTATACCGCGCCGCAGGAATTCTTCTTCACCCAGCTCAACCTGGCGTTTTTCGGTGCCATCTTCCTGGGCTTCCCCTTCGTGGCCCTGCAGCTCTACCGCTTCGTGGCGCCGGGGCTCTACAAGCATGAGCGCAAGGCTTTCGTGCCCTATCTCATCGCCACGCCGATCTTCTTCCTGCTCGGCGCGCTGATGGTCTATTTCATCATCCTGCCCATGGCGCTGAGCTTCTTCGCCGGCATGCAGACCGACGAAATCAAGATGCTGACCAAGGTGTCCGAATATCTGGGGCTGGCGATGACGCTGATCCTGGCCTTCGGCATCAGCTTCCAGCTACCGGTGATCCTGACGCTTTTGGCGCAGATCGACCTCGTTCACGTCGACTCGCTGAAAAAGGGCCGCCGCTACGCCATTGTCGGCATCCTGATCTTTGCCGCCTTCATCACCCCGCCCGATCCGATTTCGCAGATCGGCCTTGCCGTGCCCATCTACCTGCTCTACGAACTCGCCATCTGGTCGGTGACGCTGATCGAAAGGCGACGCGCCAAGGCGCTGGCCGAGCAGGGCCTGGACGTGTCCGGCTCCAGCTCCGACTAGGCTTCTTCCTTTCGGGAAGGAGCATCGGCTTGCGGCCCGGCCGCCGCTTCTGGTCGGGCAGGCTGACCACGAGCGCTTCGATTCAGCCTGCGGCACCAGCACAGAGGGCGGGCCAGCGGCCCGGAACAGCAATGTTCGATATCAAGTGGATCAGAGCCAACGCCGAAGCGTTCGACGCTGCCGTTCAGCGGCGCAAGGGTGTCTCGGTGCGGTCCTCCGATCTGCTGGCCATTGATGACCGCCGCCGCGAGATCATCGTGCGTCTCAACGAGGCGCAGGAAAAACGCAATGCGCTCTCCAAGCAGATCGGCCAGGCCAAGGCGCAAAAGGACGAGGCCCGCGCCGCCGCGCTGATGGCGGAAGTGGGCGAACTCAAGAGCTTCATCCCGCAGGGGGAGGCCGACGAGCGCGCCATCGAGGCGGAATTGCGCGATGCGCTGGCCGCCATTCCGAACCTGGTGTTCGATGATGTGCCCCATGGCAGCGACGAAAGCGGCAATGTCGAATATTTCGGCGCCAATGGCTCGCCCGAAACCGCCGCCAAGGCGCGCGCGCCCAAGCCGGTTTTCGGCTTTGCGCCCAAGGAGCATTACGAGCTCGGCGAGGCCATGGGCCTGATGGATTTCGAGACGGCGGCCAAGCTCTCGGGCAGCCGCTTCGTGGTGCTCAAGGGTCAGGTGGCGCGGCTGGAGCGGGCGATCGGGCAGTTCATGCTCGACCTGCACACCACCAAGCACGGCTATACCGAGGTGCAGCCGCCGCTTTTGGTGCGCGACGATGCGCTGTTCGGCACCAACCAGTTGCCGAAGTTCGAGGAAGACCTGTTTTTCACCCCGCATGGGGAAAGCCGGCTGGCGCTGATCCCCACCGCCGAGGTGCCGCTGACCAATTTCGTGCGCGAATCCATCCTGTCCGAGGACGAACTGCCGCTGCGCCTTACGGCGCTGACGCCCTGCTTCCGCTCGGAAGCCGGCTCGGCCGGACGCGACACGCGCGGCATGCTGCGCCAGCATCAGTTCAACAAGGTGGAGCTGGTCTCGATCACCACGCCGGAAACCTCGGTGGACGAGCACGAACGCATGCTGGGCTGCGCCGAGGCCGTGCTGCAAAAGCTGGACCTGCATTATCGCGTCATGAATCTGTGCACCGGCGATATCGGCTTCGGTGCCAAAAAGACCTATGACCTCGAAGTGTGGCTGCCGGGGCAGGACACCTACCGCGAAATCTCGTCGGTCTCGGTGTGCGGCGATTTCCAGGCCCGGCGCATGGAGGCGCGTTATCGCCCCGCCGGCGAGAAGCAGGCGCCGCGCTATGTGCATACGCTCAACGGCTCGGGCACGGCAGTTGGCCGGTGCCTGATCGCGGTGATGGAAAACTACCAGCAGGAAGACGGCTCCATCGCCGTTCCGGCGGCGCTCCAGCCCTATATGGGCGGGATCAAGGCGATCGGCGGGGCGGCATGAGCCTGCGCATCCTCATCACCAATGACGATGGCGTGGACGCCCCCGGCATTGCCATCATGGCCGACATCGCCCATGCGCTGAGCGACGATGTTTGGATCGTGGCGCCCGACGGCAACCAGTCGGGGGCGGGGCACCGCTTCACCCTCGGGCGGGAAATGCATTTCGACCGCCTTTCCGAGCGCACCTTCTCCGTGATCGGCGGCTCGCCCGCCGACTGCGTCGTGGTGGGCATGACCCATATATTGGGCGACCGCCCCGCCGACGTGGTGCTCTCCGGCGTCAATGCCGGGCAGAATCTGGGCGACATCATCAATTGCTCGGGCACGGCGGCGGGCGCGCGCGAGGGCGCCTTGCAGGGCGCCATCGGCATCGCCATGAGCCAGGGCATCAATTACGAGCATGGCCGGGACGTGGACTGGGCCAATGCGGTGCGCCATGGCGCCGCCGCGGCGCGCAGCATCATCGCGGCGGCGCAGGGCAGGGACCATTATTACAACGTCAATTTCCCCTTCTGCCCGCCCGAAGACACCGCCGGCATCGCCGTGGTGCCGCATCAGCGCTTTTCGCGCTCGCCCTTCCGCTATTATCCCAGCGACAACGAGGGCAAGTTCTTCGTCGCCATTCCCGAGACGCCGATGCCGCTCGATCCCGCGGCCGATTTCGAGGTGATGCGCCAGAAGAGCTATGTCACCGTGACGCCGATGCGGCTGCAACAGACCGACATGGCGCTGGTGGAGCGGCTGCAGGGAACGCTGAACCTGTAGGCCGCTTTCCTGAATTTCATTCCAGCCAATACAGGACCCATCATGGCCGACCAGATTCGGATCGCCATCGCCGGCCACGGCAATCTCGGACGCGGGGTGGAAACCGCCATCCCCAAAAATCCCGATATGAGGCTGGTGGGCATCTATAGCCGCCGCCCGCCCGAGACGGTGACGCCGACGCTGGCGGGGACGCCGGTGTTTTCCATGGCCGAGCTGCCGGGCCATGCCGATCGCATCGACGTGCTGATCCTGTGCGGGGGCTCCAAGGAAGACCTGCCCGAGCAGGGGCCGCGCCTGGCGGCGCTGTTCAACACCGTCGACAGCTTCGACACCCATGCCCGCATTCCCGAATATTTTGCCGCCGTCGACGCGGCGGCGCAGGCCAACGGCAAGACGGCGCTGATCTCGGTGGGCTGGGACCCGGGCATGTTCTCGATCAACCGGATAATGGGCGAAGCCCTGCTGCCGGACGGGGCGACCTATACCTTCTGGGGCGACGGGCTGAGCCAGGGCCATTCGGACGCGGTGCGCCGCGTGCCGGGCGTGGCCGATGGCGTGCAATATACGCGTCCGATTCCCGAGGCGGTCGAGCGGGTGCGCAGCGCCGCGCGGCCGGCGCTGACGACGCGCGAAAAGCATCGCCGCGAATGTTTCGTGGTGCTCGAGGATGGGGCCGACGCCGAGGCGGTGCGCCAGGCCATCGTCACCATGCCGCATTATTTCGACGAATATGACACAGAGGTCCATTTCATCTCCGCCCAGGAGATGGACAGGAACCACCGCGCCATGCCGCATGGCGGCTTCGTCATCCGCAGCGGCAACAGCTCGCCCGCCAATGCGCAGGTGATCGAATACAGCCTCAAGCTGGACAGCAATCCCGAATTCACCTCGGCGGTGCTGGTGGCCTATGCGCGCGCGACCCATCGCCTGGCCCGGATGGGCCAGCATGGCGCCAAGACGGTGTTCGACGTGGCGCCGGGCCTGCTCTCGCCCAAGAGCGCGGCGCAATTGCGGGCCGAGCAGCTTTAGGCGACTGGCCTTTCGGCAACACCGGGGCAGGGGCCGCGCCTTAACCTTACCCAATTCAGAATCCGGCCGATGCGGTTTTGCTCAAATCGCATCGGCTTTAAACTCGTCTTTACCTTACGCGCCTAGTCTCGGTCTCGTGTTGAGTACCTGCGTACGAGTAAGCTGATGAGTATCCGCGTATCCCGCCACGCGCCTAAAAACGCCGTTGCGATGGCCGTCCTGGCGATTGCCGCCATGGCCCTGTCCGGCTGTTCCAGCCTTGGCAGTCGCGCTTTTGGCGATCCGGTCACCACCGGTTCAGCGCAGCAGTCCGCTCCCGCAAGTCTTGGCCAGCCCATGCCTGCCAGTCTTGGCGCTCCCCACACCCAGGTGGCGGAGGCCATGTTCCTGCCGCCCGCAAATGTGGGGAACGGGTGGAACAGCGCGCCGGTTTCCCAGCCGATGAACAGCCTGCCGGCTGCTCCGGTGATGAGCGCCGGCGCCATGCCGACCGTGCAGTCCCAGGATCTCCCCGTACTCAGTAACTCGTCCTCCCAGGGGTCACAGCCCGTCATGCAAGCACAGCCCTCTTTCGCCTCGGCCGCGCCGATGCCCTCGCCCGCCGTTCTCGGCAGCCTGCCCACCAACAGCTCGGTGCCGACGCTCGCCGCCACCACGCCGGCCCCGGCTCCGGCCGCCGCGGCCAGCACCAATGCCTTCACCCACACCATTGCCAGCGGCGAGTCGCTCTACACCATTGCCCGCCGCTACGAGGTGACGACGCAGGCGCTGGTTTCGGCCAACAATCTTTCCTCGCCCGACAAGATCGTGGTGGGCCAGAAGATCGTCATTCCGGGCCGCACCGACCTGCTGGCCAACAAGGCCCCGGTGCAGGTCGCCAGCATTTCCAGCACCCCGGCGTCCGCTCCGGTCCGGCAGACCCTGCCGGCAACGCCCACGGCCGCCCAGCCCGCCGTTAGCCCGGTTGCCACCACGCCGGCGCCGCAGGCGCAGCCCGCCCCGCAGCAGCAGGCCAGCGCGCCCGCCGCCGAGCCGGTGATGTCGGGCAATGACAAGTTCCGCTGGCCGGCCAGCGGCCGCGTGCTGGTCGATTTCGCCTCGTCCAAGGGTACCGGCATCAATATCGAGGTACCGGAAGGCTCGACCGTCAAGGCCGCCGAAAACGGTACGGTCATCTATGTCGGCTCGGGCGTGGAGGGTTATGGCAACCTCATCCTCATCCGCCATCCCAACGGCTATGTGTCGGCCTATGCGCATCTGAAATCGATGAGCGTGGCCAAGGGCGCCGTGGTCAATCGTGGCGACGCCATCGGCGCTGCCGGCATGACCGGGTCCGTGACGAAGCCGCAACTGCATTTCGAACTGCGCAAGGGGGCGACCCCGGTTGACCCGATCCCGCTGCTGGCCAGCTGAGCCGAAAGTGCGATAAAGCCAAAACCCCCGCTTTCGCGGGGGTTTTTGTTTGTGGCCGGATCAATCCAGCGCCTTGCCTTCCTCGCCCGCCAGGGTGCGGATGAGCTGGATGGCGACGCGGCCGGAGCGGGCGCCGCGCGTGGCGGCCCATTCGATGGCGCGGGCGCGCAGCCTCTCCTCGTCGATGTCGAGCCCGTAATGGTCGGCATAGGCGCGCACCATGGCCAGGAAGGTCGGCTGGTCGCAATTGTGAAAGCCCAGCCACAGCCCGAAGCGATCGGAGAGCGAGACCTTCTCCTCCACCGCCTCGCCGGGATTGATGGCGGTGGCGCGCTCGTTCTCGATCATGTCGCGCGGCATCAGGTGGCGGCGGTTGGAGGTGGCGTAGAACAATACGTTTTCCGGCCGCCCCTCGAGCCCGCCATCGAGAATGGTCTTGAGCGACTTGTAGCTGGTTTCGCCCGAGTCGAAGCTCAGATCGTCGCAGAAGACGATGAAGCGCGCCGGCAGGCCGGAGATGAGGCGCATCAGCGCCGGCAGGGTTTCGAGGTCCTCGCGCGCGATCTCGATGAGAATGAGCCGCTCGAAGCCTTCTGTTCCGGCGCGTTGGGTGATGTCGCCATGGATGGCCTTGACCAGCGAGCTCTTGCCCATGCCGCGCGAGCCCCAGAGCAGGGCGTTGTTGGCGCCATGGCCGCGGGCAAACTGCTCGGTATTGCGCAAAAGGATGTCCTGGACGGAATCGATGCCCTTGAGCATGGCCAGCGGCACGCGGTTGACATGGGGCACGGCCATCAACTTGCCGGCATCGCCATTCCACCAATAGGCGTCGGCCGCGCCCAGCACCGGCTCGCTCTCGGCGGGGGGAGGAGCCAAGGCCTTGAGCGTGTTGGCGATTTCGCCCAGGGAAGCGGCAATGCCGGCCAGAAGATCCTTGCTTTTCAAAGTCATATTCCTTGTCGTCGCAGGCGCCGATACATGGTCCGCGAATGGCTTTGCAATCACGGGGGCGCAAATGTATAGTTCGCGCGATTTTGACCCGGGGTGCAAGTGCAGCAGGCCCCATATGCGTCCAGTCATCTTGCATCCAAGATGCGGGTTGCTGGCGCTGCCCCTCCAAGAGCCAAGAAGAAACGATAGGAGCCCCGCTTCATGTTTGTAACGCCCGCTTACGCCCAGGCCGCCGGCGCCGCCGCCCCCGGTGGCATGACCGATATTTTCGTGCAGCTGATGCCGATCGCCCTTCTGGTGATTATCTTCTGGCTGCTGATCTTCCGCCCGCAGCAGAAGCGCCTCAAGGCCCAGCAGGCCATGCTGGCGGCCATCCGCCGCGGCGACACCGTGGTGACCACCGGCGGCATCGTCGGCAAGGTGACCAAGGCCGTCGAAGGCGAGGACCTGGAGATCGAAATCGCCCAGGGCGTCAAGATCAAGGTGGTGCGCTCCATGGTGGCCGATGTGCGCACCAAGGCCGAACCGGTCAACGACAACAAGCCCGCCTAATACCGGGCCCGCCTGCCGCCGGAGCCCATGGGCTCCGGTTTTCTGCTTTCAGGACGTCTTTTCATGCAGTCTTCGCCGTTCCGCGCCATCCTCATCGCTGTCGTTGCCCTGCTCGGGGTGTTGTTCACGCTCCCCAGTTTCCTGCCCGAGAATGTGCGCGAGGCCTGGCCGGCCTTCCTGCCGCGCCAGACCGTGGTGCTGGGTCTCGATCTGCAGGGCGGTTCGCACCTGCTGTTGCAGGTCAACCAGGAAGGCATCGTCAATGAGCGGCTGCAGACCCTGCGCCGCGACGTGCGCAACACGCTGGCCAACCAGAACGGTATCGGCAACCTCATCACCACCGATGCGGCCAAGCGCACGCTGACCATCGAATTGACCGACCCCAGCCAGAAGGAAGCGGCGCGCAAGGCCGTGGAAGGGCTGCAAAATGTCATCAGCAACGCGCTGCTGGCCGTGGGTGGCGTCAATGAACTGGCCTTCGGGGAAACGCCCGACGGCAAGCTGACCGTGTCGCTGACCCAGGAAGGCGTCGAGGAGCGCATGTCGGCGCTGGTGGCGCAGTCGATGGAAGTGATCCGCAAGCGCGTGGACGAGCTGGGCACCACCGAGCCCTCCATCCAGCGCCAGGGCACCAATCGCGTGCTCATCCAGGTTCCCGGCTTCGGCGACAGCCAGCGCCTCAAGGACATCATCTCGCGCACGGCGCGCCTGACTTTCCACATGGTCTATCCGGGCATGAGCGCCGCCCAGGCGCGGGCGCAGGGCCTGCCGGCCGGCACCATGATCCTGCCCAGCCAGGACGGCACCGAAGAGCTGCTTTACGAGGAAGTGGCGCTTGGCGGCGAATCGCTGGTCGACGCGCAGCCCAGCTATGACCAGCAGCGCGCCATGCCGGTGGTGAGCTTCAAGTTCGACACGCGCGGCGCCATCACCTTCGGCCAGATCACCGCCGCCAATGTCGGCAAGCGCTTCGCCATCGTGCTGGACAATACCGTCATCACCGCTCCCGTCATCCAGCAGCCGATCACCGGCGGCTCGGGCCAGATCAGCGGCAATTTCACCACGGCCAGCGCCAATGACCTGGCGGTGCTGCTGCGCGCCGGTGCGCTGCCCGCCTCGCTCGACGTGATCGAGGAGCGCACGGTGGACGCCAGCCTGGGCGCGGACTCCATCCAGCACGGCCTCACCGCCGGCATCATCGCCAGCGTGCTCGTCGTTTGCTTCATGGTCATCGCCTATGGCCTGTGGGGCGTGTTCGCCAATGTGTCGCTGGTGCTCAACATCCTCCTGCTCTTCGGGGCGCTGTCGATGCTGGGCGCGACGCTGACCCTACCGGGCATCGCCGGTATCGTTCTGACCATCGGCATGGCGGTGGACGCCAACGTGCTGATCTATGAGCGCATGCGCGAGGAGCAGCGGGCGGGCAAGTCGCCGATTCAGGCGATCAATGCCGGCTTCGAGCGGGCCTGGGGCACGATCATCGACTCGCATCTGACCCAGCTCATCGTCGCCATCGTGCTGTATTTCCTGGGCTCCGGCCCGGTGCAGGGCTTCGCCGTGACGCTGGCCCTGGGTATCCTCACCTCGCTCTTCACCTCCTACACCGTCACCTCCTTCCAGGTGGCGACCTGGTTCCGCGTGACGCGGCCCAAGCGCCTCAAGATCCAGCATTTCCGCTTCATTCCGGACGGGACCAAGATCCCGTTCATGAAGATCTCGCGCTATGTGATCGCCTTCTCCATCGTCGCCAGCATCGTTTCCATCGGTTCGGCCTATACCAAGGGCTTCAACCTGGGCATCGACTTCGTGGGCGGCACCGCTGTCGTCATCCAGCACGAGGGTGGCCCGGCCGATGTGGGGCAGGTGCGCTCGCTGCTCGACGGGCTCGAGCTGGGCGAAGTGCAGGTGCAGGGGTTCGGCACGCCCGAGGACGTGCTGGTGCGCATCCAGGCGCAGGAGGGCGGGCAGGACGCCGACCAGGTGGCGGTTTCCAAGGTGCGCGATGCACTGGCCACGGAGAACTACACCGTGCGCAGCACCGAGGCGGTGAGCGGCACGGTGTCGGGCGAGCTGGCCTGGAAGGGCACCATCGCCGTCATCATCGCGCTGGTGTCGATCCTGATTTATATCTGGTTCCGCTTCGAGTGGCAGTTCGCCATGGCGGCGGTGACCACCACCACGCACGACGTCATCATGACCATCGGGCTGTTCTCACTGACGGGGCTGGAGTTCAACCTCACCTCCATCGCGGCGGTGCTGACGCTGGTGGGCCTCAGTCTGAACGAAACCGTGGTGGTGTCGGACCGCGTGCGCGAGAACCTGCGCAAGCATCGCAAGATGCCGCTGCCCGAATTGATCGACCTGTCGATCAACCAGACCATCGTGCGCACCTCGCTGACGCAGTTCACCGTGTTCCTGGCGCTGATTCCGCTGGTGCTGTTCGGCGGCGAAGTGATCCGCAGCTTCACCATCGCCATGACCTTCGGCTGCTTTGTCGGCATGTATTCGTCGATCATCGTCAACGGCCCCATCCTCATCAATTTCGGCCTCAAGCAGAAGGCCGAGGAGGACAAGCCGCAGGTTCGGAGCGCCGACGGCGCTTCGGTCTAGGCCGGTATCGGCATGAGCGAGACGCGGCATTTCCCCGGTCAGGTCGGGATCGATGCCTATGGCAATGGCGGGTTCCGCTTTGCCGGGCTGTCGCATCGCGGTTCGCTGCTCTGCCTGCCGGGGGCCATGCAGGCCTGGGACGTGAACGCGGCGGCGGATATCACCGCCGAATCGCTGGCCCCGGTCTTCGCCGTGGCCGACGCGATCGACGTGCTGCTGATCGGGCTGGGGCCGGAGATCGCCGCCTTCCCCCAGCCGCTGCGCGAGGCCTTGCGGGCGCGCAAAGTGATCGTCGAGGCGGTCAATACCGGCAGCGCCGTGCGCACCTATAATGTGCTGCTGGCCGAAGAGCGGGCGGTGGCGGCGGCGCTGATCGCCGTCGACAGGGTGCGCTGATGGCCCAGACCAGCTTTGAGCATGCGGCCCGCACGCTGGGCATGCTCGACCGCGACCGCTACCTGGCGACGCTGGTGCTGAGCGGGGCGCAGCGCGACGCGGTGACGGCGCTTTATGCCTTCAACGCCGATATCGCCGCCATCCGCGAGCGCGTGTCCGGCCCGGCGCCGGGTGAAATCCGCCTGCAATGGTGGAGCGATGCGCTGGCCGGCGAGGAGCATGGCGACGTGCGGCAGAACCCGCTGGCCGATGCGCTGCTCGACACCATGGCGCGCTATGCCATCCCCGCCGGAACGCTGCTGCGCCTCATCGCGGCGCGGCGCTTCGATCTTTACGACGACCCCATGCCCGACCTCGAGACCTTCGAGGGCTATGCGGGGGAAACCGTGTCGACGCTCTATCAACTGGCCGCCATGGTGCTCAACGGTGGGGAGACGGTGGAGACGGGCGACGCCGCCGGGCATCTGGGCGTGGCCCATGCCCTGATCGGCCATTTGCGGGCCTTCGGGCTGGTTTCCTCGCAAGGGCGCATCATGCTGCCCTGGACGGTGTTTGCCGCCAATGGGGTGGAGGAGGGCGAACTGTTCTCCGGCGACGGCAATGCGCGGGTTTGCGCTGCTTTGGGCCAGTTCGCGGAACTGGCGGCGGAGCATCTCGACAAGGCCGACAGCGCCATCGCCGCTCTGCCGGCGCCGCTGCGGCCGGCCTTCGCTCAGGCGGCGGTGCTGCGGCGGCAATTGGCATTGCTGGAGCGGAGGGCGGGGCCCTTCGCCCCGGCGCCGGATGAGGCAGACTGGCGCAAGATCCTGCGGCTGGCCTGGTGGAACTGGCGGAGCCGGTAGGGGCGGTCTATTCACCCCTGTCGCCCCGGCCTTGAGCCGGGGCCCATCTTGAGATTGAGTTGGGTGAACCCTTTCAGGATGGGTCCCGGCTCAAGGCCGGGACGACAGGGTTCAGTGGCTTACGCCCAGCCCTGCAACGCCTCCAGCGCCCTTGAGGTGATCGCCTTGCGCTTGGCGATGGTTTTTTCCGTGCCGCGCCAGCGGGTTACGCCCTCCGGGCGGGTGATGGAAACTTCCGGGAAGAGGCCGAAATTGATGTTCATCGGCTGGAAGCTGCGGGCGCCGCTATAGCTTTCGGCCTCGATATGACCGCCGGTGATATGAGCGACCAGCGCCCCCAAAGCGGTGGTGATCGGCGGGGTGGGCAGGGTTTCCCCGCGCGCCTCGGCGGCGGTCAGCCGCCCGGTGATGAGGCCGATGGCGGCGCTTTCGACATAGCCTTCCACGCCCGTCACCTGGCCGGCGAAGCGGATGCGTGGGTCAGCTTTCAGTTTAAGATCAGCCTGCAACACCTTGGGAGAGTTGATGAAAGTGTTGCGGTGCAAGCCGCCCATACGGGCAAACTGGGCATTTTCCAGCCCCGGAATCATGCGGAAGATTTCCGCCTGGATGCCGTAGCGCATCTTGGTCTGGAAACCGACCATGTTCCACAGCGTGCCCAGCGCATTGTCCTGCCGCAACTGCACGATGGCATAGGGCTTTACCGTGGGGTTGCGGGGATTGGTGAGGCCGACCGGCTTCATCGGGCCGTGGCGCAGGGTTTCGACGCCGCGCTCGGCCATGACCTCGATGGGCAGGCAGCCATCGAAATAGGGCACCTTCTCCCAATCCTTGAATTCATGCAGCGGCGCGGTCTTCAACGCCTCGACAAAGGCCATGTACTGGTCCTTGTCCATGGGGCAGTTGAGATAGTCGGCGCCGGTGCCGCCGGGGCCGGCCTTGTCGTAGCGCGACTGGGCCCAGGCGATGTCCATGTTGATGCTGTCGTAATGCACGATGGGGGCGATGGCGTCGAAAAAGGCCAGCGCATCCTCGCCGGTTCTCTCCAGGATTGCCTCGGCCAGCGCCGGGGAGGTGAGGGGGCCGGTGGCGATGATGACGTGGCGCCAGTCTTTCGGCGGCCAGCCGGCGATTTCCTCGCGCCGCACGGTGATGTTGGGATGATCGGCAAGAGCCTGGGTGACGGCGGCGGAAAAGCCGTGGCGGTCCACCGCCAAGGCCCCGCCGGCAGGGAGCTTGTGCCGGTCGGCGGCGCGCATGATGAGCGAATTGCAGCGGCGCATTTCCTCATGCAGCAGGCCGACGGCGTTCTGCTCGTGGTCGTCGGAGCGGAAGCTGTTAGAGCAGACCAGCTCGGCAAAGCTGTCGGTCTGGTGGGCGTCGGTGGTCTTGACGCCGCGCATTTCGTGGAGAACGACCTGGGCGCCGGCCTCAGCCGCCTGCCAGGCCGCTTCGGAGCCCGCAAGACCGCCGCCGATGATGTGAATGGGTTGGGATGTCGACATGGCCGGGCAGATAGCAAGCGGGGATAGGGCGCGCAACCGGGATATGCGCGATCAGGGCCGCAAGTTTAACATGGGGCGGGGCCCGGGAGGATAAGGGAGCAAAGGGCAATAAAAAACAGCCGCATCTCAGAGAGAAGCGGCTGTTCGATTTACGGCGCCAACAGTGACGGGACAGTAAATCTTAGAGCGAGCTGGCATGGTCGCGGGCGATCCGGTTGATATCGGCGCGCGAAATACCCAGGTCATTGAGCTGACGATTGTCGAGAGAGGCCAGCTCACGCACGGTCTGCTGATAAGCGGCCCATTTCTTGAAGGTTTTACGAATGTCCATTTGAAGTCTCCTTTCGTTTACGACTGATATTTAGGGCAGGCGAGGGCGGAGGAGCAGAGGGGAATTCGTCAAATAAGCCATGCGCGTTTTGCAGGGCTTATGGGGGCGACGTTCATCTCCGGTTAAGCGCTGCGGCAAGAATGTGGCCAAGGCGCTCAGCGGTCGAACAGGGCGTGGGTCATCTTGCAGAAATCGGGGCCGCTCAACCCCAGCATATCGGCCTGACGCGTGGACGGAACGTCCATTTCCCGCAGGGTCTGCTTGATATCAACCAGGCGCTTGATGCGCCAAACGGCTCGAACGAACATGGGTCTATCCCTTTCGCAAAATATTCGGCGGCGGGGAGAGAATGATCCGATTTGCGCGCCGCCACCATGACGTATAGGGCAAGCGCTCCATGCGCTGGGCGCATGGCGATTTCACGCTTTGGCCGCAAAACCGTCATGGACGCCTTTTCGCATTTGGGGCCTTGGCGCTAACGGACTGTTACCGCGCGGCGTCACGTTCGACCCCGAAACCGCCGCCGATTTTCACTCGGCGGCGCGGGTGGCGAAATGGGGACGGCGGGCCATGACCTCCTTGAGGAAGTGGCCGGTATGGGAGCGGGGGTTCCCGGCCACCGCCTCGGGCGTGCCCACGGCAACGATCTCGCCGCCACCGTCGCCGCCCTCGGGACCCAGGTCGATGATCCAGTCGGCTGTCTTGATGACTTCGAGATTGTGCTCGATGACGACGACGGTGTTGCCGCCATCGACCAGCTCGTGCAGGACTTCGAGAAGCTTGGCCACATCGTGGAAGTGCAGGCCGGTGGTCGGCTCGTCCAGCATGTAGAGCGTGCGGCCGGTGGCGCGCTTGGAGAGCTCCTTGGAAAGCTTGACGCGTTGGGCCTCGCCGCCCGAGAGCGTGGTGGCGGGCTGGCCGATCTTGACGTAGCCGAGACCGACGCGCTGGAGCGTGGCGAACTTGTCGCGGATGACCGGCACGGCGGAGAAGAACTCCACGCCCTCGTCGATGGTCATGTCGAGCACGTCGGAGATGGACTTGCCCTTGAACTGCACTTCCAGCGTTTCGCGGTTGTAGCGCTTGCCCTTGCAGACGTCGCAGGTGACGTAAACGTCGGGCAGGAAGTGCATCTCGATCTTGAGGACGCCATCGCCCTCGCATTTCTCGCAGCGGCCGCCCTTGACGTTGAAGGAGAACCGGCCCGGCCCGTAACCGCGGGCTTTCGCTTCCGGCAGGCCGGCGAACCATTCGCGCAGGGGCGTGAAGGCGCCGGTATAGGTGGCCGGATTGGAGCGCGGCGTGCGCCCGATGGGCGACTGGTCGATATCGATGACCTTGTCGAGGAATTCCAGGCCGGTCAGGGATTCGTGCGGGGCCGGGACGACGCGGGCGCCGTTGAGGCGGCGGGCGATGGCCTGGTACATGGTGTCGATCATCAGGGTCGACTTGCCGCCGCCGGAGACGCCGGTGATGGCGACGAACATGCCCAGGGGCACGTCGACCGAGACATTCTTAAGATTGTTGCCGGTGGCGCCCTTGACCGCGAGAGCCTTACCCTTCTTGCCTTGCCGCCGCTCGGCGGGCATGGCGATGCCCATGCGGCCGGAGAGATATTTGCCGGTGAGGGAATCGGGGTGGTTGAGAATGTCCCCGGGCGTGCCCTCGGCGACGATCTCGCCGCCATGCACGCCGGCGCCGGGGCCGATATCGACCACGTAATCGGCGGTGAGGATGGCATCCTCGTCATGCTCGACCACGATGACGGTATTGCCCAGGTCGCGCAGCCTTTGCAGGGTTTCGAGCAGGCGGGCATTGTCGCGCTGGTGGAGGCCGATGGAGGGCTCGTCCAGCACGTAGAGCACGCCGGTGAGGCCCGAGCCGATCTGGCTGGCGAGACGGATGCGCTGGCTTTCCCCGCCCGAGAGCGTGCCGGAATTGCGCGCCATGGAGAGATAATCGAGCCCGACATCGACGAGGAAATTCAGCCGCTCGCGGATTTCCTTGAGGATGCGCTCGCCAATGGTCTGCTGGCTGGCGGTGAGGCTGGCCGGCAGCGCCTGGAACCAGGAAAGGGAATCGCGGATGGATTTTTCGGTGACCTGGCCGATATGCAGCCCATCGATCTTGACCGCCAAGGCCTCGGGCTTGAGCCGGTAGCCGCCACAGGCGACGCAGGGCTTGGCCGACATGTATTTCTCGATCTCCTCGCGCATGCCGGCGCTTTCGGTCTCCTTGTAGCGCCGCTCGAGATTGCCGATGACGCCCTCGAACACCTTGGTGGTGCGATATTGACGCAACCCATCGTCATAGACGAATTCGATCTTGGTCTTGTCGGTGCCGTAGAGCACAGCGTGCTGCACGTCGAAGGGCAGCTCGTTCCAGGCGGTGCCGGTGGAGGCGCCGAAATGCTTCACCACGGCTTGCAGGGTCTGCTGGTAATAGGGGGCGCTGGTCTTGGCCCAGGGCAGGATGGCGCCGTCGCGCAGCGACAGGGTGGGATCGGGCACCACCTGGTCGGGGTCGATCTTCTGCTCGGTGCCCAGCCCGTCGCAAACCGGGCAGGCGCCGAAGGGATTGTTGAAGGAGAACAGGCGCGGCTCGATCTCGGCAATGGTGAAGCCGGACACCGGGCAGGCGAATTTTTCCGAGAAGGTGATCTGGCGCGGGGTGCCGTCCTCGTTCTTCTCGTCGGCGAATTCGATCAGCGCGATGCCATCGGCCAGCTTCAGCGCCGTCTCAAAGCTCTCGGCCAGCCGCCCGGCGATGTCGGGGGCGACCACGAGGCGGTCGACCACTACCTCGATGTCGTGCTTGAACTTCTTGTCCAGCGCTGGGGCATCCTCGATCTCATGATACTCGCCATCGATCTTGACGCGCTGGAAGCCCTTGCGCATCAAATCGGCCAGCTCCTTCCTGTATTCGCCCTTGCGGCCGCGCGCGATGGGGGCGAGCAGATAGAGCCGCGTGCCCTCGGGCAGGGCCAGGGTGCGATCGACCATCTGGGAGACGGTCTGGCTCTCGATGGGCAGGCCCGTGGCGGGCGAATAGGGAATGCCGACGCGGGCATAGAGCAGGCGCAGATAATCGTAGATCTCGGTGACCGTGCCCACGGTGGAGCGCGGATTGCGCGAGGTGGTCTTCTGCTCGATGGAAATGGCGGGCGAGAGGCCCTCGATGTGCTCGACATCGGGCTTCTGCATCATTTCGAGGAATTGCCGCGCATAGGCGGACAGCGATTCCACATAGCGGCGCTGGCCCTCGGCATAGATGGTGTCGAAGGCGAGCGAGGATTTGCCCGAACCGGATAGCCCCGTCATCACGATCAGGCTGTCGCGCGGCAGCTTGAGGTCGATCCCCTTGAGATTGTGCTCGCGGGCGCCGCGCACAATGATCTCGCGGTTCTGGCTGGGCTTGTCGGTCATGCTTGGGTCCATTGGCGTGCCGCGGCAGGGAGGGGGGCGGCGGGCAGGCCCAGAGATAAGCCTCCCCCGGCCCGCCTGCAAGTCAACACCCGTTCCGCGGTTTGAGTGAACGTAAACAGAACAAAGCCGCACGGGTCAAGGGCGGGATGCGCTGGCATGCTGACAAAGTGTGGCAGGAGGGGCGTGGGGGGAGGTGGATTGCCGGGACAAGCCCGGCAATGACGGTGGGGAGGGCGTGGGGGAATGGTCCTGGTTTCGGGAAGGCACCCCCACCCAACCTCCCCCATCATGGGGGAGGTGCCCACCGGTGGATGGGGCAGGATGGTGCCACAAGCGCTGAGCCACACCTCTCCCTTGAAGGGGGCGGCCGGGAGGGGGCGGGGCATGCATCCATCTTCCGAAGAACAGTATTGCGATGGGCTCTATGCTAAATGCGGGCGCTTGTTACATTCTTGCCGCGAGAATCATTCGCTTGGGGAGTTTTTGACATGATGAAGCGCCTATGGGCCGAAGCATTCGGCACGTTCTGGCTTGTATTCGGAGGGTGCGGCGCGGCCGTGCTGGCGGCGGGCGTGCCCGATGTCGGCATCGGCTATCTGGGCGTGGCGCTGGCCTTCGGCCTGACCGTCCTGACCATGGCCTATGCCGTGGGCGGCATTTCGGGCGGGCATTTCAACCCGGCGGTGTCGCTCGGCCTCGCCGTGGCTGGCAAGTTCGCCTACAAGGACGTGGCGCCCTATTGGGCCGCGCAGGTGGTGGGCGGCGCGCTGGGGGCGGCGGTGCTGTTCGCCATCGCCTCGGGCAAGCCCGATTTCGTCGCCGGGGGCTTCGCCTCCAACGGCTATGACGCGCTCTCGCCGGGCGGCTATGGCATGGTGGCGGTGCTGGTGGCCGAAATCGTGCTGACCGGCTTTTTCGTGCTCATCATCCTGGGCTCGACCTCGAAGCTGGCGCCGGCAGGCTTCGCGCCCATCGCCATCGGGCTGGGGCTGACGCTGATCCACCTCATCTCCATTCCGGTCAGCAACACCTCGGTCAATCCGGCCCGCTCCATCGCCGCCGCGCTCTTCGCGCAGACCGGCGCGCTGGGGCAGGTGTGGCTGTTCATCCTCGCCCCGCTGGTCGGCGCGGCGCTGGGCGGGCTGCTGTGGAAGGCGCTGCTGGAGCGCGACTGACCTTGGCTCTTCTTCCCTCCCCGCAAGCGGGGAGGGACCGCGCCGCGCCTATTGGAAGGCGGTTTCGGCGAAGCTGCGCAGCTTGCGGGAATGCAGGCGCTCGGCGGGCTGGTCGCGCAGGATCTCCATGGCGCGCAGGCCGATCTGCAAATGCCGGTTGACCTGGGTGCGGTAGAAGTCCGAGGCCATGCCGGGCAGCTTCAATTCGCCATGCAGCGGCTTGTCTGAGACGCAGAGCAGGGTGCCGTAGGGCACGCGGAAGCGGAAGCCGTTGGCGGCGATGGTGGCGCTTTCCATATCCAGCGCCACGGCGCGCGACTGGCTGAGCTGGCGCACGATCTCGGACTGGTCGCGCAATTCCCAATTGCGGTTGTCGAAGGTGGCGACCGTGCCTGTGCGCATGATCTTCTTGGTTTCGACGCCCTCGGTCTGGGTGACCTCCTCCACCGCCTGCTCCAGCGCCACCTGCACCTCGGCCAGCGCCGGCACCGGCACGGTGAGCGGCAAATCGGCATCGAGCACGTGGTCCTCGCGCATATAGGCGTGGGCGAGGACGTAATCGCCCAGCTCCTGCGAATTCCTCAGGCCCGCGCAATGGCCGAGCATGATCCAGGCATGGGGGCGCAGCACGGCGATGTGGTCGGTGATGGTCTTGGCGTTGGAGGGGCCGACGCCGATATTGACCATGGTGATGCCTTTGCCGCGCTCGGCGGTGAGGTGATAGGCGGGCATCTGGGGGGCGCGCACCGGGGTGGTGCCGGCGACGCCGCCACCGCGCAGGGCATTGTCGGTGACCACGTTCCCCGGCTCGATGAAGCTCTGATAGACCGGGTGGCCGCCGCGCATGTACTCCTTGGCGATGCGGCAGAACTCGTCGATGTAGAAGGCGTAATTGGTGAAGATCACGAAATTCTGGAAGTGCTGCGCATCGGTGCCGGTGTAGTGGGCCAGCCGGAAGAGGGAGTAATCCACGCGCGGCGCGGTGAAGGCCGATAGCGGATAGGGCCCGCCGCGCGGCGGCACATAGGTGCCGTTGGCGATCTCGTCGTCGGTATTGGCCAGGTCCGGCGCGTCGAACAGGTCGCGCAGGGGGATGTTGAGGGCGTTGAGGGCCTCGCCGTCGATGCGCTCATTGGCCGGCATGGCGAAATGCAGCGGAATCGGGGTTTCCGATTCGCCCACATCGATGGTGCCGCCGTGATTGGCGAGGATGACGGCGAACTGCTCCTGATAATAGCCGCGGAAGAGATCGGGCGCGGTGACCGTGGTGCGATAGAGGCCGGGGGTGTGCAGATACCCATAGGGCAGGGTGCTTTCGTGGCGCGAATAGCTGGTGGAGCGCACCTCGACCTGCGGATAGCAGGCGCGCACCCGGCCGGCGGGCACCACGCCCTGCGCCAGGGCCTTGAGAGAATCACGGATGAAGCCGGTGTTGCGATGGTAGAGCCGGGCCAGATAATCCCAGGCCTCGGCCGGATCGGTGAAGGACTGCTTTTCGAGGCGGGGCGGGCTGATGACGGTCATGACGGATTATCCTTGCACGAAGCTCTTCCAATGCCAGCTTCGCGGCGGCGCATCAACTGCGCAGGCTTTTGCGACGGCTTCATCACATCGCGGTGATGGGTACTTTTCTTGCCGCAATTGCCCCCCATCTTGTGGGCAGTTCACTGGCACGGCAAGCGACCCATGCAACCGGTGAGCGAGGGATGTTCCGCAGGCCGCTTGTCCCCCAAGCCCTCAACAGCGCGGCAGGCAGGCACTCCCAGGGGCCGTGACGGCAGAGATGCCGTCGCGGCCCTTTTATTTTGCCCGCAAGCATGGACGGCGGGGCCGGCATTTTCTATTGCTGCGGCGCTCATCTAGCGGAGGCTTCCATGGCAGCAAGGATCATTGACGGCAAGAGTTTCGCGGAAGGGCTGCGCGCCCGCATCGCCGGCCATGTCGAACGCCTCAAGGCCGAGCACGGCATCACGCCGGGCCTGGCGGTGGTGATCGTGGGGCATGACCCGGCCAGCCAGGTCTATGTGGCCAACAAGGCCAGGCAGACCGCCGAGGTCGGCATGGCCTCGTTCAAATACGAATTGCCCGCCGACACCTCGGAAGCCGAATTGCTGGCGCTGGTCCAGCGCCTCAACGACGACGACAAGGTGCATGGCATATTGGTGCAATTGCCGGTGCCCGAGCAGATCGACCCGGTCAAGGTGATCGAGGCGATCGACCCGGCCAAGGACGTGGACTGCTTCACCCCCGCCAATGTCGGCAAGGTGCAGATCGGCCTGCCCGGGCCGGTATCGTGCACGCCGCTGGGATGCCTGATGCTGCTGCGCGACCAGTTGGGGAGCCTGTCGGGGCTCAACGCGGTCATCATCGGGCGCTCCAATCTCGTGGGGAAGCCGATGATGCAGCTGCTGCTGCGCGAGAACTGCACGGTGACCGTGGCGCATTCGCGCACGAAGAACCTGGCCGACATCGTGCGGCAGGCCGACATCGTGGTGGCGGCGGTCGGGCGGCCGGAAATGGTGCGCGGCGACTGGATCAAGCCGGGCGCGACGGTGATCGATGTGGGCATCAACCGCATCGAGGCGCCGGAAAAGGGCCCCGGCAAGACGCGGCTGGTGGGCGATGTCGCCTATGGGGAAGCGGCCGAAGTGGCCGGCGCCATCACGCCGGTGCCGGGCGGGGTGGGGCCGATGACCATTGCCTGCCTGCTGGCCAATACCGTCACCACCGCCTCGCTGATCCATGGCCTGGTGCCGCCGGGCGACCTGACGGCATGACGGACTTCGCGCATGATCCGGGCGGCAAGGTGCGCCTGCGCCTGGGCGAGGGGGTGAAGGGGGACGCGGTGATGAGCCCGGACGGGCTCTACCGCCAGGTGATGCGCCGCTGGCTGGGGGCGGAGTTTCCCAGCCGCTATATCCTCTTTATCGGCATGAACCCCTCGACGGCCGACGCCAGCGTGGACGATCCCACCTGCGCGCGCGAATGGAATTTCGCCCGGCGCGAAGGGTTTGCCGGCATGGTCAAATGCAATGTCGGGGATTATCGCGCCACCGACCCCAAGATGCTGCTGGCGCCGGGCGTCGCGGCGGTGTCGCCCGCCAATCTGCCGGCCATCGGCGCGGCGGCGCGGGGCGCGGGGCGGGTGGTGCTGTGCCACGGCAAGCTCAACCGCGTGCTGGCTCCGGCGGGGCGGGAAATCGTCATGCGGCTGCGGGAAGAGGGAATCGCGCTGTGGTGTTTCGGCACCAATGCCGACGGCTCGCCCAAGCATCCGCTCTATCTGCGCGCCGATACGCCGCTGGTGCCGTTCGCGGAATAGCGCCCGGCGCAGGGCAGCGATGGATTGCCGGGACAGGCCCGGCAATGACGGTGGGGGGCATAGGGCGCCACCGGAGCGATTTGGCCTATCGGGAGCCCATGCCGAGGGCGAAGGCCTGGCGGCGCAAGGGGGGAGCCAGGCGCAGGGCCCAGAGGCCGCCGGCGCGCAGCAGTTGGGCGGGCAGCATATCGGCCAGCAGCGAGCGAAACAGCGCATCGACAATGCCGCCGGTGCGGGCGAGGTCGCCGGCGCGGCGGTCGGCATAATCCTGGCTGACCCGCTCGCCCCAATCGGGGGCGGTGCGCGGAACGGCCGCGAGCGCGGCGGCGAGGTCGGCAACGTCGCGCAGGCCCAGATTGAGCCCCTGCGCGCCGATGGGCGGGAAGGCATGGGCGGCTTCGCCCACCAGCACCACGCCCTTGTCTCCGGCGCGGGGCACGCTGAGCACGCTCAGGGGGAAGACGAAGGCCGGGCTGGCGAGGCTGATGGCGCCGAAGAGGCGCTGGGATTTTTCGGTGAAGCGGGCGAGCAGGGCGTCGGGACCGCCGGCGCGGGCGGCGTCGAGCGTGGCGCGTTCGTCGATCCACACCAGATTGGCGCGGCTGCCGCCGGCCGGCACCAGGGTGAAGGGGCCATTGGGATAGTGGAACTCGACCGAGGTGCCGCCGATGGGGCGGGCGAGATCGAGATCGCAAACCAGGGCGGCCTGCGAAAAGCGGGTTTCGCGCATGGCCAGGCCCGCCGCGCCGCGCACCAGCGAACCCTTGCCATCGGCCCCGACGACAAGCGGGGCGGAGAGGCGGCCGCCATCGGTGAGGGTGACGGTGTCGCCGCTGAGGGCGGTAACGCCGAGGTTACGCGTTTGCAGATTGGGCAGGGTGAGGGCGACGTCGCGGAATTGCTCGAGCAGGCGGATATTGGCGAAATTCCAGCCAAAGGCGGGCAGGCCCGCCTCGGCGGCGGAAAACAGGGTTTCGGGCGCGCGGATGAGCCGCCCGGTGGCGTCGATGATGCGGATATGGGTGAGGGGGTGGCCGATATCGGCCGGCGCGCCGATGAGCCCGGCCTGGCGCAGGAAATCGACGCTGGGGCCCATCAGGGCCGAGGTGCGCCGGTCGGGCGGGGCCTCGGGGGCGAGATGGATGACAGCCAGCCCGGCCCGGGCCACGGTGATGGCGGCCGCCATGCCGGCGAGACCGCCGCCGACCACAAGCACATCGGCATCGAAATCAGTCATTTTGCACCTGCTGCACCCGCCCGCATGGGTGCGGCTGTAGCACCGGAGGGGACGCAAGGCCAGATGGCGGGGGCGCATGGCGCACCGCAAGACGGGAGGGGAATTGCCGGCCATGACGGGGAACCGGGGCGGGAGGAAACGCTTTCGGCGGGGGTGGGGTTTGGATAGATATGGGCAAATCGCGGATCGGGAGGAAACCAGACATGGCCAAAGTCATCACCGTGCACCAGACGGGCGGACCCGAGGCGTTGAGGCTGGAAGAGCGCGAGCTGGAGGCGCCGGGACCGGGGCAGGTGGCGCTGCGGCAGACGGCGATCGGGCTCAATTTCATCGACACCTACCAGCGCTCCGGGCTCTATCCGATGAAGACGCCCTTCGTGGCCGGCAATGAGGGCGCGGGGGTGATAACGGCAGTGGGGCCGGGCGTGGAGGGGCTGCGCGTGGGCGACCGTGTGGCTTATCAGGGCCTGCCGGGCGCCTATGCCAGCGAGCGGCTGGCGCCGGCCGAGCGCATGGTGGCGTTGCCGGACGGCATCGAGGATCGGCTGGCGGCGGCCATCATGCTCAAGGGGCTGACGGCCTATTATCTGCTGTTCAAGACCTGGGCGGTGCAGAAGGGCGAGACGATCCTGTGGCATGCCGCGGCCGGCGGCACCGGGCAGATCGCCACGCAATGGGCGCGGGCGCTGGGCGCCACGGTGATCGGCACGGCGGGGAGCGCGGAAAAGCTGGCGCTGGCCAAGGCCAATGGCTGCCACCACGTCATCAATTACCGCGAGGAGGATTTCGCCGTCCGCGTGCGCGAATTGACCGATGGGCGCGGGGTGGACGTGGTCTATGACGGGGTGGGCAAGGCGACCTTCGAGGGATCGCTGGACAGTTTGCGGCCGCGCGGGCTGATGGTGAGCTTCGGCAATGCCTCGGGCGTGGTGTCGATTCCCGATCTGGGGATTTTGTCCAAGAAGGGCTCGCTCTATGTGACGCGCCCGACGGGGGTGCATTATTTCGCCCGGCGCGAGGACCTGCTGGCGGGCGCGGCGGCGCTGTTCGCGGCGATCCTGAACGGCTCGATCACGGTCAATATCGACCGCACCTTCCCGCTGGAGCGCGCCGCCGATGCACATCGGGCGCTGGAGCAGCGCGAGACCACCGGCTCGGTGCTGCTGCTGCCCTAATCGCCGTCATCCCCCAGGCCATTTCACACGCTCTCGCCGGCGGCGGCCCGGGGGCGGCGCCAGCCGAGCCAGGCCAGCGCCAGGGCGGCGAGGCCCAGCCAGGGCAGGAGCAGCACGTTCATCATCTGCCAGCCGAAGAGCTGGAGCAGGGCGGCGGCGCTGAAGGAGGCGGCGAGGCCGACGATGAAGATGGTCATGTCGTTGATGGCCTGGGCCTTGCCGCGCTCCTGCGGGCGATAGGCGGTGGTGAGCAGGGTGGTGCCGCCGATATAGAGGAAGTTCCAGCCGACCCCGAGCAGCACCAGGGCGCTGGCGAAGGAGACAAAGCCGGTGCCGGTGAGCGTGAGCAGGATATGGCCGGCCAGGATGAGGACGCCGGCCAGCATGATCCTGAGCACGCCGAAGCGAGCGATGAGCGCGCCGGTGAAGAAGGACGGCAGGAACATGCCGAGCACGTGAAGCTGGATGACGGTGGCGGCGGTGGGCAGGTCGTGATGGTGATGCACCATGGCCAGGGGCGTCGCGGTCATCGCCAGGATCATGATGCCATAGCCGGTGGCGGCGCCGAACAGGGCGACCAGATAGGCCGGTTGCAGCACGATGGCGGCCCAGGGCCGGGCGGGGCCTTCCGCCTGCGCATCTGCGTGGGGCGCGGGCATGCGCAGGCCGAGCAGCACGCCGGCCCCCAGCAGCGACACCAGCGCCAGCAGCAGGAAGGAGCCGGCATATTCGGCCGGGAGCAGATTGGCCCCGAAGCGGCCGACCATCGGCCCGGCCAGGGCGGCGACGACGCCGCCGGCCAGCACCAGCGAAATGGCCCGCGAGCGGAAGGACTCGTCGGCCACCTCGCCGGCAGCGAAGCGATAGAACTGGGCGAAGGCCTGGTAGGCGCCGACCAGGAAGGTGCCCAGGGACAGCAGCGCCAGCGAGCCGAGCCAGATGCCGGCGGCGCCGGCAACCCCGCCCAGAACGCCGAGCAGGGCCCCGACGAGGAAGCCGGCGCGCCGGCCGGCCCGCGCCATGCCCATCGAGGCGGGGAAGGTGACCACCGCCGTGCCCAGGAACATGGCGGCGATGGGGAGCGTCGCCAGCTCCGGCCGGTCCGCAATCTGCGCGCCGGCCAGCGCCCCGACGGTCATGACCAGCACCGAAACGGTCTGGAACAGGGCCTGGGCGCCGGCGAGCAGGAAGACCTGGCGGTGCATGAAGGCGCGTGTGGTCATGGTGCGTTGCCCCTGGGAAAGCGGCGTGATAGGATACATTCAATGATTATGTTGAATGAACTAGCGTGGGCGCGACCCTGATGTCAACAGCCTGTCCCGCAAAGGTGCTGTACGAGCAGTTCGCTGCCGTGGCCAAGGCGCTGGGCAGCCCGCAGCGGCTGGAGCTGATCGAGCATCTGGCGCAGGGGCCGCGCAGCGTCGACGCGCTGGCGGGCAAGATGGGCCTGCCCATCGCCAATGTCTCCCAGCATTTGCAGGCGATGCGCCGGGCGGGGCTGGTGACTTCGGAACGGGCGGGCAAATTCGTCACCTATCGCCTGGCCGATGCGAGCGTGCCGGCCGCCTTCGCGGCGGTGCGCGCCGTGGCCGAGCGCCATTCGGCGGAAATGGAGCGGGTGGTGCGCGGCTGGTTCCACGACCACGACGCCATGGAGCCGGTTTCGCATGCGGAGCTGGCGGCGCGCCTCGAAGACGGGCAGGTGACGCTGATCGACGTGCGCCCGGCCGACGAATTCGCCCTGGGCCACCTGCCGGGCGCCATCAACCTGCCGCTGGGGGAGCTGGAGACGCGGCTTTCCGGGCTCGATTCGGGCCGCGAAATCGTCGCCTATTGCCGGGGGCCATGGTGCGTCATGTCCTTCGAGGCGGTGGCGGCCCTGCGCCGGCACGGCTTTGCCGCCCGCCGCCTGGACGGGGGCGTGCCCGAATGGCAGGCGGCGGGGCGGGCCACCGAGATCAGCCCGGATTGCGGCTGACCCGGGCGCGATTGCCGAAATTGACCAGCACGAACCGCCCGACATAGGCGGCGATGGCCGCCTTGAGCAGGTCGCCGGGCACGAAGACGAGATCGCCGATCAGCGCGTTGATGGGAGAGAGGCCGACAGAGGCCACCAGCCAGGCAACGCCGAAGACATGGTCGAGCAGCACGCCGACAACCGCCGCGCCGAAAAAGCCGGCCAGGCTGCGCCAGCCGCTCTCCGCCCGCCGGGCGATGCGGTCGGACAGCCAGCCGGTGGCGAAGGCGGCGGGCAGATAGCCGACGAGATAGCCGGCGGTGGGGCTGACGAAGATGGCGAGGCCGCCCCGCCCGCCCGAGAGCACCGGCAGGCCGATGGCGACCAGCGCGATCAGCAGCAGCACCGACAGCGCGCCGCCACGGGCGCCGAGCACCACCCCGGCCAGCAGCACGCCCAGGCTTTGCGCATGGATGGGCACCGGCACGAGCGTGAGCATGATCGGGGGGACGAGACCCAAGACGACGATGATCGCGGTGAACAGCGCGATCATGACGAGAGACCTGGTTTGCAATTGGCTAGCCTTCCTTCTTGCGGGGATTTTCGGAGCGGATGCTTCTGGCGTCGATGGCGGCGGCGATGTCGTCGGCGCTTTGCAGGGTGCCGATCACCATGGGCACGACGAGCGTGGACAATCGCATGGACAGGCCGCGCGCCCGATGCGCATCGGCAATGGCCCCATAGCGGGCGCGCACCTCGGGAATGAAGCGGATGACCAGGCCGATGGCCAGCCCGATGTCGCCGGCATTGGCCAGGCCCAGCCTTTCCAGCGGGCGGGCCATGCGGGTGATGGTGTCGATGAACTGGCCGATGGTGGTGGTCGTGGTCACCAGCGTGGCGAAAAGGCTCAGCGTGCCCAGCCGTAGCAGCGCGACCAGCGCCGCCCCCGGGCTTTCGGCAAAGGTGGTCCAGAGGACGACCACGGCGATGGTGAACAGCAGCGGCCAGGCGCGCAGCCATTGCGCCACCGACCGCGGGGAGAGCAGCAGGGCGGCCAACCCCACCAGGGCGGCGAGGGCGCCGAGCCCGGCGGGGGCGCGCACAAGGAACAGCAGCAGGCTGAGGCCGAAAAGGGCGGCCAGCTTCACCCCCGGCGGGACGTGGGCCAGGAGGCCGGAGTGCTGCTCCTCCGCGATCATCATGCGGCCAGATCCCTGTAGGCGGCGATGACCTGGGACGCCGGGCCGTCGGCGAGCAGCCGGCCCTGATGGAACAGCAGCACCCGGTCGAAGGCGGCCAGCAGGGAAAGGTCGTGGCTCACCACGATGACGTTCTCGTCCAGGGCGTGGATGGTGCGCTCCACCAGATTGCGATTCCTGAGGTCGAGCTGGTTGGTGGGCTCGTCCATGATGACGATGTCGGGGGCGGTGACGAGCACGGAGGCGAGGGCGGCCAGCTGGATCTCGCCCCCGGACAATTCATGGGCCCGGCGCCCGGCCAAATGGGCGATGCCCACCCGATCGAGGCAGGCGCCGATGGCGGCTTCCCTCTCGACCTTGCCCAGGCCCCGGCGTTGCAGGCCCAGGGCGATGTCGTCGCGGATCAGCGGCAGCACGATCTGGTTGGCGGGGTTCTGGAAGATATAGCCGACGGCGGCGCGGGCCTTGGCGGGGGCAAGGGCGGTGTCGTGGCCATTGGTGAGGACGCGGCCGGCGGCGGGCAGCACCAGCCCGTTTATCAGGCGCGAAAAGGTGGTCTTTCCCGAGCCGTTGAGGCCGATGACGCCGATGCGCCGCTCGCTGAGGCGCAGCGAGAGCGACTCCAGCACCACCCGGCCGGAAAACCTGGCCTCGGCTTTGTCGAACAGAATGTCCAAGTCCCGATCCCGCGCAATGTGAACCAGCCTCGCGCCCGGCAAAAACGGCGGGAACCGGCGGGCCGAAGCCGACGAAACAGAGCGCTACACCTACGCCATAGCCCTCTGAAATTGAAGCGCGCGCGAAGGGTTATAATGGGGTGGGAGGCTGACGGTCGGCTTCGCTGCGACAACGCTCGAAGACTGCCACTGGGCGGTGTTAGTTAGAGCAATAGCGCGGAGATTAATCGAAACGGCAAGTATAGGATCACGGAGATTAAAAGCAGAAATGGTGCTGCTGTCGGCACGCTCTTCGGGACGAATTTCTGTAAGGACGGAAACTTATAAAGTAGGAATGCACTAACTGGGAAATACACAAAGAAAAAATAAAGAAAAAAATATCCAAGCTCTGATTTACTCAAGGCTTCTGGCGCTCCACCGTGTGACTATAACCGTAAGCTGACAAGGGATTTTAACGGCAATTTCAACCACGCTTCAACTGGGCAGTTCCACCAAGTTTCCACTTTCGAGCGCTCTTCAACATGGGCGCAATGACCGAAATGGGGTCGGAAGCTGACGTGTGATACCTAGATTTATTGGGCTTTGGCGTAGAAATGGTGGTTGCCAGCGCATCCGGTGGGACTGCGGGGATCGGTGGCAATATCGCGCTATAGGGGGCAATGGGCGGAGCGTGGCGGAGGGAGGGAATCTAAAGCCAAACCCTCTCGTAGTGCGCCTTCTGGATGCCCCATGTTGCTGAGAAAAGCTCGGGAAATCAGAGGCTACGCAGCAACATGCTGCCAACGCGATGGTTTCACGACAAGCCGAAATCATCTCGGAACCGTTCAATCTGATGCATCCGCTGATGCAGGATCGTGACGATACCGATGTCGCCGTTCGAGAGGCGGCGCCAATAGACAAAATGCTGCTCGTAGCGGAAGAAATACCCCTCAACGCCGAACTCCGCCGGAACGGGCCTCGAAGTGACGCCATGACTTTCGATCTTCTCGAAAGCCTCGAAGAGCCCGGTAATATAGCGATCCGCCTGTTCAGTCCCCCAATGGTCGCGAGAATAGCGATAGATGTTATCGAGGCGGTGCGACGCCGCTTCCTGGATACGCACGGTCGCCATGCTGGGTCAGGTCCGATTGCGGGCTATGACGTCAGCGGCAGTCAATGGATGGTAGGATGCCTCCGGGGCGGCGAAAGAGTGGGCCAATTCAGCTTTCAGCCGATCGAAGGCTTCCTGCTCCGCGCGATCCTTGTCGCGGCGGATCAGATCGCGGATGTACTCACTGACGTTCTCGTAGGAGCCGCTCTCGCTGACATTGGCAGCGACGAAGTCGCTGAGCGCGCCGCTAAGGCGAACGGTCATCGTGGTTGTTCGAGACATCGGGGCGCTCCTTTCTCGCAGTTGACGTATTCAATATAACCAAAAACGAACGCAGTTCAATGCGTGGCACTGTTGGTCGAGCGATGCGGGCCATGTCGGCTGCCGTTGCGCCCCGAAGAATGGCTACGTCCTAAACATATGACTTGATAGTGTTTTTCACCCACGCCTTCGTCGTGTCGCAGTCAATGTGGTCAACGCGAAAGGAAACGGAAATGGAAGCAACACATCTGAACCAGATCGAACTGGCGGTACGTTGGCGGGTCAGCCATCGCACTCTGGAGCGTTGGCGTTGGACCGGCGAAGGTCCGCGCTTCGTCAAGCTCGGCGGGAGGGTCGTCTACCGATTGTCCGATATCGAGGAATACGAGCAGGCAATGATCCGATCCAGCACTCCCGCCAATGGCCGCCCGCAGCAACCGGCCATCTGATCAGAAACCTGATGGCGGTCGTCCATCTGCGCGGCCGTCATCTCGATCTTGTGTCAGGCTCTGGACTGCCACCAACAGTTCCATGATCGCCTGCTCGGCCGCAGCGAGCTTGGTCGCCACCATCAGATCCTGCCGCCCCGCCATCACCAAAAAAGCGTTGAGCACTTCATCGGAGTGCCGAACGAGCACAGCGAGATGTTCACCGCTGGGGCCATAGCGCCCCGCAAACCAATTCTTCACGGTCTTCTCGTTGGCGCCGGTCCAGCCTGCCACAATCTTCACTCCGGCACCAGTCGGCCCAAGTGAACGCCGCAGCGCAGCAGCGATTTCGTCTGCGAAACATGTGCGACCCTGAACACAATAGCCATGATCATGGCCGTTGCCCGCTGGAAAGAACTTGCCCTTTTTCGGAAACGACATTCCACCCTCCTTGGATCTAAAACGGCAAGGAGAGTTGAACCGGAGGCGTTGCAGGAACGACGAGTTACGCCCGGAATAGCGTGAGGACGATCTGTTGAGTGGGCGCTACTCGGAAAGCCGGCCTGGGGCCGATGACAAACCCGATGACGATATCCCGGCCGTCGCCTATGTCCGGATGTCGACCGACCATCAGAAATACTCCACCGAGAACCAGCTCGACGTCATCCGCAAATATGCGTCGGACCGCGGCCTTCAGATCCTGCGCGTCTTCGAGGATTCCGCGGAGGGATTGAGTCATCGAAAATCTCGGCTCAACGTTCCGCAGGTATGAACTGGTAGAGCGGCACGAGCACTGTCGTCACGGCGCGATTGTTAATCGTTTTCTCTCGCGTACGTCCGTCCGGATCTGACTCGGAGAAGCGCGCTGATCACTCCTTGGCTGGTCCGTCGGCAAACTTTCCTGAACGCGCGGACTTGCGCAACTATCTGCCTTGCCTCGCATTTTCTTTCACGCCTTCGTTTGGACGCAACCACACCGAGTTGCTCGAATGGAGGAAGACATGAAACGCACTGCATGACCCAGAAGGAACTCGCCGACCGCTGGACCATCTCGCACCGCACCCTGGAACGGTGGCGGTGGGCGGGAGAAGGCCCTGCATACATGAAGTTGGGCGGACGCGTCGTGTACCGCGTCTGCGACATCGAGGCGTTCGAGCAAGAGGTCATTCAATCCACGGCTGAACAGCAGATCTCGGCGTCCTGACGCCATTCCCGACCCTCCCGCCGCAAGTCACGCTCCAGCACTCTGATTTGCGACCCATTTCGATTGCGTCACCTTCCCGGCTCGGCTAGCCTCAGCTCAGGCCCAGTAAATGGGCGCGCATAGTTAACGTGCGCATCGCCCGAGCCGGGAGAGCGTGATGGACAACGACAGGTCGGAACTTCGCTGGGGAGTCGAGCAGCGCCTCGAGTTCATTGAGTTCCGCCTGTTCTGGGAGGGACATGTGAACCGCAGCGACCTGATGGACCAGTTCGGGGTCTCGGTGAACCAGGCGTCCACCGATCTGAACCGCTACATTGGTTTCGCGCCGGACAACATGATCTACGATAAGAGCGCGCGGACCTATGTCCGCGGTCCCGGCTTCAAGCCACAGTTCCTCGAGCCTGACGCAAGCCGCTATCTCGCCCAGCTGCGATCGGTGGCGGACGGGATCCTCGACCGCGAGGACTCCTGGATCGCCGATCTCCCGCCCTACGCCTCGGCCCCGACCCCGGTGCGCGGCGTCAATCCGGTGACGCTCCGCTCGGTCGTCAGTGCCATCCGCCGGTCCGAGGCAGTCGAGGTCAAGTACCAGTCACTGTCCAGCCCCGAGCCGCGCTGGCGTTGGATCGCTCCTCACGCCATCGCGTTCGACGGGTTCCGCTGGCACACGCGGGCGTTCTGCCTGACCGACGACTGCTTCAAGGACTTCCTGCTCTCACGGATCCTCGACATCCGCGGATCGCGGGAGAGCGCCACATCGGCCGGCGAAGATAGCGATTGGCATTCCGAGGTCACGCTGGAGGTCGGCCCCCACCCTGACCTCTCGGAGACGCAGGCCAAGGTCATCGCGCTCGACTACGGCATGCGAGGCGGCAAGGCGAAGATCAAGGTGAGGCGCGCGCTCCTCTACTACGCGCTCAGGCGGCTCGGGCTCGACACAGATCCGGCGGCGCGGAAGCCGCAGGACCAGCAGATCGTGCTGCTCAACAGGGATCAGATTAGCCAGTCGGCACAAGGAATTTTACAATGAGTGATACTGTCCAGACCCTCCGCGATCTCATCCTCGACCTGGTCCCGGCCGACGGTTCGACCATTGGCAACCAGGCGCTGATTACCGAGCTTCGCAACCACCTGCCGGATCTGGACGACGCCGAGTATCATGCCGCGAAGGATGCGCTTGTCGCCGAAGGCCTGCTGGCGAAGGGGCGCGGCCGGGGTGGTTCGGTCTTCCGCGCGGATGGGCAAGTGCCGGCGGTCGCCGCCTCCGCGTCGGCAAAGCCCAAGCCGGCCGCCATGCCTGCCGGGAATGGGTCGGCCGCCTATGCGCATCCGGACGAGGCCGTGTTGCGGCCGGATGTCGGGGTCGAGGCGCAGTTCTCGCATCGCAAGCCGCCAAAGACCTATCGCTACGATTCCAGTCTCGCGCCGGAGCTGGCGTGGGACGAGAACGGCGAACGGCCCTTTGCGGAATGGCTGCTCAACCTGGTGGCCGAGGCCGCGGAGAAGGGAGAGGCCACGGTCTTTGCCGAGCCGCAGGTCTGGCAAGGCACGGAGGAGCGGTTCACCTCGCTCTCGCAATGCGCGGCGCGGCTGCGCAGCTTGACGAAGCCCTTCCTGAACTGGGCGGGCAAGGCCGAGCGGCAGCAGATCACCGTGCCGACGCTGCCCCTGTTCGTGCACGAGCGGCATTCGACGCAGGCGATCCTCGAGACGCTGAAGTCGCACAAGGCGCGCGGCCAGACGCTCGATCTGTTCGGCGATCTCGACCTCGACATCGCCGACCGGCTGGACGCCTATGAGCACAAGGGCCCCTGGACCAACCGGCTGATCCTCGGCGACTCGCTGCAGGTGATGAACTCCCTCCTCGAATACGAGGGGATGGGCGGTCAGGTGCAGATGATCTACTTCGATCCGCCCTATGGCGTGAAGTTCGGCTCGAACTTCCAGCCGTTCGTTCGGAAGAACAGGGTGGACCACGGAAAAGACGACGAGATGATCCGTGAACCCGAGATGGTGAAAGCCTATCGGGACACCTGGGAACTCGGCCTGCATTCCTATCTGGCCTATCTGCGTGACCGAGTGATGCTTGCGAGGGAATTGCTGTCCGAGTCAGGTTCGCTCTTCGTGCAGATTTCCGATGACAACGTGCATCACGTCCGCGAGGTTCTGGACGAGGTGTTCCCCGGTGGCTTCGTTTCGCAGATCAGCTTTCAGACGACGTCGGGCTTCGAGTCTTCGACCCTGCCGACCCTCGGCGATTTCCTGCTCTGGTACTCAAAGGACAAGAGCAAGGTTAAATACAACAAGGTCTTCCAGCCGCAGCCGGTGGAGCTTGGCAAAGGGAATGCGCGCTGGGTGTTGTTCCCCGACGGGACTTATCGAGGCGTGACTGCCGCCGAAGCTCGGGGAGAGGAGGAATTGCCGAAAGACGTGCGCCTCTACAATCCCGACAACATTCAATCGCAAGGTGCCGCGTCGGAACCCCAACCATTCGAACATCTGGGCAAGACATACCTTCCAGGCGGAAACTCACATTGGAAGGCTAGCTTCCCTGATGGGATGAACCGCCTCGCAGCGGCTGGTCGCATTCATGTAGCCAAGAACAGCATTCGCTATCGCCGCTTCGCGGATGACTTCCCTTTCCAGCAGATCGGGAACATCTGGACGGACACGATCACCGGGAACTTCACTGACGACAAGATCTATGTCGTGCAGACCGGATTCAAGGTGATCGAGCGCTGTATGCAGATGACCACGGATCCGGGCGAGTTGGTGCTCGACATTACCTGCGGCTCGGGGACCAGCGCGGTCGTGGCAGAACAATGGGGCCGCCGCTGGATCACCGTGGACACATCTCGGGTGCCGGTCGCTTTGGCCCGGCAGCGACTGCTGACGACTGCGTTTCCCTGGTACAAACTGAAGGAGCCGTCGAAAGGTCCTGCTGGCGGCTTCGTCTACGAGCGCAAGCGCAACAAGAAGGGCGAGGAAGTCGGAGGCCTCGTCCCCCGCATCACACTCAAGTCGATCGCGAACGATGAAGACCCCAAGATGGAGGTGTTGGTCGACCGCCCCGAGGTGAACGACAAGATCACGCGCGTCTGCGGTCCCTTCACCGTCGAAGCCACGATCCAGGCGGCGATGAGCATGGAGGAGGATGCCGAAGGCGCCTCGGCGCAGCCGCAATCCTCAAGCCCGCGCGCCTATCTGGACCGCATGATCGAGGTGCTGCGGCAGAGCAAGTCGCTCAGCCTGCCGGGCAACGAGACGTTGCAGCTCGAGAACGTCCGCCCGCTGGCTGACCGCGAGTATCTGCATGCCGAGGCCGTGGCGAAGAATGGCAGTGAGAAGACCATCGCCATAGCCTTCGGTCCCGAGGACGGCGCCATTGGCTCGGACTACGTGTTCAATGCGGCGATGGAGGCCATGCAGCAGGGCTTTGGCCAACTGTTCCTGTTCGGCTTCGCGATCCAGGCCAAGGCGCGCGAGATCCTCGAGAAGATGAAGATTCCGACCGCCTACATCTCGATGACGCCGGATGTGGTGATGTCGGACCTGCTCAAGACGACGAAGGGCAGCGAGATCTTCTCGATCACCGGCCTGCCGGATGTGCGGCTGGAGAAGGCGGGAAAGCGCGACGACGGCACGCCGCTCTATCGCGTGGTGCTGCGCGGGCTCGACATCTTCCTGCCGCACCTGATGGACACGGACCACATCGACGCCGAGAACCTGCCCTGCTGGATGCTCGACACCAATCACAACAGCATGGCGTTCTACGCGAGCCAGGTGTTCTTCCCCAAGACCAGCGCGTGGGACAACCTGCAGAAATCGCTGAAGGGCCAGTTCGAGGACAGCGTCTGGTCGCACCTCGCGGGCACGGTCAGCGAGCCCTTCGCGCTCGGTGACAAGAAGCGGGTCGCGGTGAAGGTGATCGACGAGCGCGGCAACGAGCTGATGGCGACCCGCAGCGAAGAGGATGCCGTCTGATGCCCGAGGCCGCACAGCAGGACGCCCCCCTCACCGTCGCCGAGGTCGAGTCCCCGATCATCAACTCGCCCTTCGCGGAACCGAAGTGTCACTGGAAGATCGAGAAGGCCAAGCCGCCCTACAAGGCTGAGGGCCGGCGCCGCGCGAGCTACTTCTACCGCGTGCCGGAACATGCCGGTCGGGGGCGCGCGAACCGTGACCAGGCCGAGCTGTTCGAGAGCCAGGCGGGCGAGGAAGTCGAGCTCGAGATCGTCAATGCCATCCGCGGTCGGGTGAAAGACTGGCGGGCGGGCGTGCACAGCGGAGGCGTGGCCTATGACGGGGCGTCCCCCGTCACGCGCGAGCTTCTGGATCTCTGGCGCAGCGATCAGCGGATGCAGCGCCTGTTCTTTGCCCAGATCGAAGCAGCCGAGACGATCATCTTCCTCGTCGAGGCGAAGGACGTCTATCGTAAAGGCCTTCCCGAGATCCCCAAGGACGAGCCGGGCCTCGAGGCCAAGGCGGCCGGTGTGCGCGCCTTCCTGCGCTACGCCTGCAAGATGGCGACCGGCAGCGGCAAGACGACCGTGATGGGTATGCTTGCCGCGTGGTCGATTCTGAACCGCGTGGCGTCTCCGCGGGATGACCGGTTCTCGGACACCATCCTGATCGTCTGCCCCAACGTGACGATCCGCGAGCGGCTGCAAGAGCTGGATCCGGCGCTCGGCGACCTGAGCCTCTACCGAACACGGCAGCTGGTCCCGCCGCACCGGATGGAAGAACTGCGGCGTGGCGAGGTCATGATCGCGAACTGGCACCGGCTGGCGAAGAAGGAGACCAACTCGGTCAACGGCGACAGCGCCAAGGTAGTGAAGACCGGTGAGCCGGTCGAGGTGGTGAAGAACGCGGGCAAGGCCAACGAGAGCATCGAGACGAAGTACTTCGAGTCCGACCCGGCCTGGTTCAAGCGCATCCGGCGGGAGCTTGGCAGCGGCAAGGGTCGGAGCCCCCACTGGCTGATCTTCAACGACGAGGCGCACCACGCCTACCGCAGGGGCGACGCCGCGAGCGAGGAAAGCCTCGACGAGGACAAGGACCTCGCGAAGAAGAACGCTCGTGAGGCCACGATCTGGATCGAGGGCTTGGATAGGATCAACAAGCTCGCGGGCGGCAGCCGGCGGCGTGGGATCAACCTCTGCGTCGATCTTTCGGCGACACCGTTCTACATTCAGGGCTCGGGAAACGAGGTCGGGAAGCCGTTCCCGTGGGTCGTATCGGATTTTGGTCTGCTGGATGCGATCGAGTCCGGGCTTGTGAAAATTCCGCAGCTGCCGGCCCGCGACGTGTCGGGCGCCGAGGAGGCCGCCTACTTCAACATCTGGCGCTGGGTTCAGGCGAAAGCCAAGGAAGATGGCCTCGGCACGAACATCACGCCCGAGATCGTGATGAACTATGCGTCCGCGCCCATCAACCTGCTGGCGCAGGAGTGGCACGAGCGCTTCCTCGAATGGGAACAGCATTCCAAGCAGCAGCAGAAGCATCCGGTGCCGCCGGTGTTCATCGTAGTGTGCCGAGACACCGCCGTTGCCAAGGAAGTCCATGACTGGCTGGCGAATGGGAACGACAGCTACGGGGTTTCTCCTGCCTGGTTCCGGAATGCGCCCGGGCAGGAGGTCACTGTCAGGATCGACTCGAAGGTCATGGAGGACATCGAGGAAGGCGGTTCGAAGGACGAGACCAAGCGGCTTAGATTCATTCTCGACACGGTCGGCAAACCGGAATGGCCGGGCGGCAAGATCCCCGAGGACTGGTCCGAGCTGGTGCGAAAGCACAATGACAAGGTGGCCAGCGATGACAACGACGGTTCGCTGAAATGGATCGATGAGCGCATCCCGCCGGGGCGAGACGTCCGTTGCATCGTTTCGGTCGCGATGCTGGCGGAGGGCTGGGACGCCAACACGGTCACGCACATCGTCGGGCTCCGTCCGTTTGGCTCACAGCTCCTGTGCGAGCAGGTCGTCGGGCGGGCATTGCGGCGCAAGAGCTATGCGCTCGACGAGGAAACTCAGATGTTCGCCGAGGAGACGGCCAAGGTCTTCGGTGTCCCCTTCGAGCTCATTCCGTTCAAGGTGAAGCCGGTCGGTCCGCAACCGCCGCAACCAGATCCGAACCACATATACTCCGTCCCGGAGAAGACCGAGTTCGAGATCACCTTTCCCATCGTGACCGGCTACCACCAGTCGGGCCAGTTCGATGTGCATATCGACTGGAGCAAGGTCGCCAAGGTGACGATCGACCCGATGAAGATCCCACAGGTGGTTGAGCTGACACCGCTGACAACACCTGACGGGACATTGGCGGCATTCGGGCCGGGTGAGCGCCCCATCCTCTCGTTGAAGGACTGGCGCGCCCGGTTTCGCGATCAGCAGGTTGCATTTAGGCTGGCACGTGAGATCTGCGACCGCTGGCTCTCGGACAACGGCGCCGAAGCAGTTCCAGTCCAGCAGCTTTTCCCGAAGGTCGCATTCGCAGCGAAGCGCTTCCTTGCAGAAAAGCTTGATCGAAAGGGCGATAGCCGGCCGTGCGACGTGCTGCTGGTCGGCGAATACATGCAGGCTGCCATCGGCTCCCTGCTCGAAGCCATAAAGAAGGGATCAGCAACAGGCGGCGGGGAGGTTGCCATCATTCCCCAAGGTGCCGCCGGTAGGGGAAGCACGCTATACGTCGATTTCCACACGACGAAACCGATCTACCCGGTCACGAGGTGTCATCTGAATGCAATGGTCGCTGACACGAAGAAGTGGGAGCAAAGTGCCGCCTTCCTTCTCGACAGCCATCCGGGTGTGAAAAGGTGGGTCAAGAATGACCGGCTGGGGTTCACGATCCCCTACCGGCATCGTGGCCTGCTCTCGCGCTACATCCCCGATTTCATTGTTGTCACGGATCGGGACGAGAACGTCATTGTCGAGATCAAGGGTCAGGTCACTGACGATGCCGATGCCAAGGCGAAGGCGGCTGAGCGGTGGGTCGAAGCCGTCAATCGGCTTGGTGAGCACGGTGTATGGAAATACCTGTTCGTCGAAGATCCTGGGCGGATTGCCATACAGCTGAATGCGTTCACGCAAGCCAAATGGGATGAGGGTCCATTTCAGCTCACCTGAATTGAACTCGACGATGGAATCGACGTGTCTGCGTCCAAATAGTTGATCCGAACAATCATGACAGTACTGGTTCGAAAGCATGAAGATTACTCGCACCGAGCCGGCGCACACGCTTTGGACGTTGGGACTTAAGCAAACATGAACAACTCTGGGCAACATCGGGTCGATGCCGGCTGGGACGCTGACCAGCTTCAAGTGATTGAGGCGGAAGCGGACGCTCGGCTTGTTGTCGAAGCGGGTCCCGGAACTGGCAAGACGGCCGTCGCCTGCGCGCGCCTTGCTCACCTCATTAGTGAGGAGGATGTGGAGCCGAGCAATGCCTGGATGATCAGCTTTACCCGGACCGCAGTTGCAGAAATTCGCGCGCGGCTGCATTCCTACGTCGGCGACGCTTCCTTTGCGATAAGGATAGCGACAATCGACTCTCACGCATGGTCCATCCACTCGGGGCACGACCCGAATGCGAGGCTGACCGGGACCTATGAAGAAAACGTCGCCCGGGTCATCGATCTCCTGAAGACTGACGAGGATGTGGCCGATGAACTGTCACAGGTCGAGCATGTCGTAATCGACGAGGCACAGGACCTCGTCGGCCAGCGGGCAGACCTGATCGAGGAACTGGTGAAGAGATTGCCGTCTGATTGCGGTGTCACAGTCTTCGCTGACGAGGCCCAAGCCATCTATGGGTTCTCAGACGACAGTGACGGACATCGCAAGGGTGCCGCTGGCAAACCCGGGAAGGCGCTTCTCGACAGGCTACGCGCAGAAAGGTCCCTTGGCTTCGAGACGCTGATCCTGAAGGAGATCTATCGCACGACCTCGCTAGGACTGCGAAAGATCTTCTCCGATTTGCGGAAGGATGTCCTCGACAAGAACAGGCATCGCGACGGCTTTCACGCCGAGACGGCGGAAAGAATCCGGGAGTTTGCAGACAAGAAGGGCTTGAAGTGGACCCAGATGAAGGTCGCCGACTTCACCAGAGATGATCTTCTGCTTTTCAGAACCCGCGGCGAGGTGCTGATGGCGGCACAGTTCTGTGACCTTCCTCATCGGCTGCGCCTGTCAGGATATGGAGCGACGCTCCCGGCGTGGCTCGCAATCTGCTTCTCGGATTTTCTCGATCCCTACCTGGCCGAGCGGCAATTCCTCGATCTCTGGGCTACCCGCATCGAAAACAAGGCTGCCCCGCATTATGGGCCTGCCGAAGCATGGCAGCACCTGATGCGCGTTGCAGGGCGCAGGGATGGCTCGGTCGACATGTTGAAGCTGAGGAGGCGGTTGGGCCAGACCCGACCTCCGGTGGAACTGACCCTCCCCGAATATGGTCTTGAGGGACCGATCGTCGGAACGATTCACGCCAGCAAGGGCCGCGAGGCCAGCAACGTCGTGTTGCTGCTTCCGAACGGCGCGGAATTCGAAAGTGCCGAGGACGAGGCAGAGGAAGCGAGGGTCATTTTCGTCGGCGCCACACGTGCTCGTACTTCCCTCATCGTCGGCGAGAGCAATGCTTTCCGTTCGTCAACTCTTTCATCGGGGCGGGTTTATCGGTCAGTGAATTACGGCAAAGCCACAATGGTCGAAGTCGGTCGCGAAGGCGACATCACAGCTCGCGGACTTGTAGGCCGCCGCGAGTTCACAAGAGACTTGGCGCTAGCTGGCCAGACTTTTCTTGCAAAGCGTGCGGATGTTGTCACCACATTCAAGCTCGAGGCGGATCCCGATCTGGATTGGCGCTATAGGATCTGGAACGGGGATCAAGACCCCTGCGTAGGAATCCTGTCAAGCAAGCTGACGTCCGACCTGTGGCAGATTCTTGAGACTAGGAACCAGAGGCACAGTCACAAGCCACCAGGCTACGTGAACCATGTCCGGGGTCAGGGCAGCGCGACGATCGTGCTGGGACCCGATGACAGCGACCTCGAGACACTCAACGAGCCCTGGGCCACCTCTGGCTTCGTGCTCGCGCCGCGAATTGCGGCCTTCCCGCCATTCTTCTTCTTTCGTCGGAAATAGCTCTCATGCAGGACAGATCAGAGGATAGAGACATCGTTGCCCTCAGGCTTGCAGAGGATCTTGTCGGCCCCCGGGCCGAAAACGAGGTGCTTTCAGCGCGGCCGTCCGATGTCTACCTGACCGGCATTCTCTGGCCTCAGCGCACCGCCATGTCGGGCGAGGATGACGATCGCCTTGGCACAGCGGGAGCGGGCAGCGCGGAGGAGAGCGACGGCGAGAGCGACGCTGTACGAACCGGGTCGGTCCAGAAGCCGTCCGTTGCTGGCATATCCTTCAGCACAAAGGCGGAAGGTGTCGCGAAGGTGCGCATCGTCTGCAGCTTTGGGACCTATCGGACCGAGAAAGGCGACGATGGCGACGTATGGGTTCGGCAATCTCACAGTGTCGAAATTGCGGCCCTCGAACTGACGCCCGGTCCGACGCGCGAGATCCAACTTGCCGAGCACGGAGATGGGCTTCCTGACGTTTCTCTTAGCGTCAGATGCATCAAGGCTGCGGATACCGTCCTCGTTACTCTCGCTCTGGTCAATTCGGTGGTTCCGGAGCAGGACCGAAACGAGATCGAGGCGGCCTCTCTCTTTCAGACCTCGCTTCGCATCGAGCCCTGCGAGGGTACTCTGCTGGTCCCGAAGCCTCCTCGGCGCGCAGCTTCGGTAAAGCCGACCACTGACGGCGAAACGGGCGCGGTCACCGACGAGGAGAGCGGAGCGCTTCTCTACAGGAACGTCGCGGAGTTTGCTGTCGGCCACGTCTGTTCGGCCGAGTGGGAAGAGGCAGAGATTTCGGCAGGCTCACAACCCCATGCTCGATGGGTTGCGACGACATGGCTGCCATCGGCCATTGTCGAGGGGGTGGATCCCAATGGACATCCATATTTCGCAGAGCTGGGGAATGAACCCGGGACATTCGACCCTCTTCTGGCCGAGGCACTGGCCTCCGCTGACGCGACAACCCTTGGGAACGGACTTGTCACCTTCTGCGACGCCTATGCTCGGTGGATCGAGACACAGAGGAAGCGGCTTGAAGATGCCTGGGACGTCGCCCCTGCGTTGAAGCATGTTGCCGAGGCGCATCTCATCCAGTGCGATAAGGCTCTGGATCGCATGCGAGCATCGGTTGATGAACTCGGCGCCAACCCGAGGCTGCGGAGAGCGTTCCAGCTGGCAAACTTCGCCATGCACCTGCAGCACTCGTGGGACAAGTCGAAGAGCCGTCACGGCTCCCTCCGCTGGCGCCCGTTCCAGCTAGGCTTTCTGCTTCTGAGCGCTCCGTCGTCGGTGGTCCGGGATCACGAGCACCGAGGAGTCATGGACCTGCTCTGGTTCCCGACGGGTGGCGGCAAGACCGAGGCTTATCTGGCGCTGATCGCGTGCATCGCCGTCTACCGCCGCCTCTCAGACAATCCGGACGACCACAGCGGCGTTTGCGCCCTAATGCGCTACACGCTTCGTCTTCTTACAACCCAGCAGTTTGCGCGTTCCGCTGCAATGATCGTGGCCCTTGAGGCCATCCGCACTGGTCGGGTAGCCGCTCCCGAGGGACTGCCGTTTCAGGGCGGAGAGCCTTTCTCGATAGGCCTGTGGGTTGGTGGTGATGCCACCCCAAACAAGCGGACCGCCGCTTACGCTTCCATCGTCCAGCGTTCGCAGGAGGTGGCTTCGCCAAAGCAACTCGCGCGTTGCCCTGCCTGTGAGTCGAAGCTGAACTGGTCGATAGCAAGCCCGACATCACCTGTGGAGGTTTCGTGCGAGAACCCCGAATGCGCGATGTATGGGCTGCTCCCGGTCCATACCGTGGACGAGGATGTCTACGACAATCGTCCGACGCTGATCATTGGAACGGCAGACAAGTTCGCTCAGGTCGTCCGTGAAAAGCGAACCAACAGTCTGTTTGCCGTCTCGGAAGGGTCCCCTCCTGACCTGATCATCCAGGACGAGTTGCATCTCATTTCGGGTCCGCTCGGGACAATTGCTGGCGTCTATGAATCTGCTTTCGACCTGATGTTCGCCGCGCGCGGACATCGCGCCAAGGTCATCGGCTCGACAGCTACGATCCGCAGGGCGCCGGAACAGGTTCTGGCGCTTTTCGATCGCGAGGCCTTCCAGTTTCCGCCGCCGGCCATCGACCATGACGATTCAGGGTTTGCGGTGCAGGACCGCCGCCCCAGCGCCAAAGGACGGCGATATCTCGGGGTCACTACAGCGGGCCGATCCGCAAAGTTCACCCTTCAGGCAGTGGCTGGCTCCCTGCTGCAGACTGCCTTCGGAGCGTTCAGCGACGATGTCCGTCGGGACGCCTACTGGACGCTTGTCGGCTACTTCAACTCCCTTCGGGAGCTCGGCGGCGCCCTTGTACTGATGCAGGATGACGTCACCGACAGTATCGCGCTCTACGCGAACGCTCGGTCGGAAGAGAAGCGCCCTCTCAGCAACGTCGAAGAACTCACCTCTCGCCGGACACAGGAGGAGATCCGGGAGATGCTCGACCTTCTCGATATCAAGGTTGGGGCTCCTGGCGCAGTCGATGCGGTGCTTGCGACTAACATGGTGAGTGTCGGCGTTGACATCTCCCGACTGGGACTAATGCTCGTCAACGGGCAACCAAAGACGATCGCAGAGTACATCCAGTCAACGAGCCGCGTCGGGCGCGGTGACGTGAGCGGCCTGGTCGTTTCGGTCCTCAACAACGCCAAGGCAAGGGACCGCTCGCATTTCGAGACGTTCTGCAGCTGGCACCGTACATTGTACAGGGACGTTGAGGCGACAAGCGTCACACCCTTCGCATCGCGTGCTCGCGACAGGGCGCTGCATGCCGCCCTTGTGGCGGCAGTACGCCATCTGGTTCCGGACATGCTCGACTCCCCTCGAATGGAAGACGAGGCGGAAGACGAGGCAATGGATCTCATCGACCTCATTGTCGAACGGGCAAAACGCATCGATCCGGAAGAGACGGCCGTGCGGGATGAACTCGAACGGCGCCTCGATACATGGCGAGCAAGATCGCCGACGGTCTACTGGAGCGACTACAAGGGAGGGAAATCCCTTCTGCAGAGCGCCGAGCGCGCTGCCGCTCGTCGCGCTGCCGGCCGCGATGCTGGCGCCGCCTGGCCTACCCTAAACTCCATGCGGACCGTCGAAGCCGGAACGCCATTCAGGATGGCCCCAGTACTGAGGGCAAAGGACGATACGCATGAAGAATGAGTTGCAGGAGCTGCGGCGAAGCGCAGTCGTTTCTACCTTTGGTCCCGGTTCCGTCGTGGACTTCAGAGCAGGTGGAGGAGCCGTCTCTGGCATCGCTGCAGGGCTCGAGGAATGGGATCGGTCCTTCCCTCCGGCGGGACTGGCGCACCCGCAGGTCATCCGCGAGACGCGCCTCCAGAAAAAGCTCGGCGTCAAGGGTTTCAGAACGCCCCCTGTGACGCTCGAGCGGGGAAAGGATGACGATCCGGATACCCGGCGTCTTGTTGCCGTGCGCTTCCCGAAATGGCTGCAATGCCCCAGCTGCGATGTCATCAAGCCGGAGCGCCGATGGAAGAACGACCCGGGAAAGGCCTACCGTTACTGCCCGACGTGCACCGAAAAGGCACATGGCGACAGCAAGGTCTTTGTCATTCCCGTCCGCTTCGTCATGGCATGCAAGCATGGGCATGTTGACGAGTTTCCGTGGGACTGGTGGGTCGGACACAAGCCCGAATGCTCAGTGGCGAAACGGGAAAACACGGATCGCCATCCGGGGCTTGTCCTGCGGTCCGAGAGGCCGGGCCTCGCCGGTCTGATCCTCAGCTGCCCGAAGTGTGGTGCGCGCCGATCAATGGATGGCGTCTTTTCCAAGAAGACGTGGGAACGCGGCCCCAAATGCCGCGGCCATCGACCATGGCTGGCCGATGGCGATGAGAGCTGCGGCAAGGAGCAGTACGCCGTTCAACGAGGGGCGTCGAACCTGTATTTCGCCGTGACGGAGTCCGCGCTGAGCATTCCACCTTGGTCGGACCGCCTTCAGGAGGTGCTTGGTGACTGGTGGAGTTCCCTGACGAACTTGGACGACCTGTCGAAGCTCGAGGAATACATCGGCTTCCTTGCGAAGGGCGACCTTGAGAGCGTTCTCAAGGAACTCGAAATGTCGCCTGCCGAACTGGCGGAAGCGATCCGTGCCCGCCTCACGTCTTACGGACAGCTGCGGACCGATGATCTGAGACCAGCAGAGTATCGACAGTTTGTCACGGAACCCGGGCGCAGTCGAACCCCCGACATCGACTTCGAGACACGCCGGGAGGCGGTCGCCGCGGAAATCGCCCCGTGGATTTCCCGGGTGGTAAGGGCCGTACGATTGAGGGAGGTGCGAGCCATCAAGGGCTTTACCCGCATCAACCCACCAGGCGATCCAGACTCGCCAGAGGTGGCTCGTCTCTCCAAGGAGCCGCTTGAATGGTTGCCAGCCATCGAGGTCCGCGGCGAGGGCATCTTTCTCGCCCTGAACGAGGAGCGCCTATCGAGCTGGGAAAACCGGCCAGACGTCGTGGCGCGCGTTTCCGAGTGCGAGGCGCGGCATCAGGCCGATTGGAAGGAACGGTACGGAGAAGACGCGAAGCCACCTCAGGCGATCACCCCGCGATACATGCTCTGCCACACCCTAGCGCACGCTCTCATGCGTCAGCTTACCCTCGAATGCGGCTACTCCTCGGCATCTCTCCAGGAGAGGATCTATGCCGGTACTGGCGAGGAGCAGATGGCGGGACTTCTCATCTATACCGCGACCCCCGATTCGGATGGGACGCTTGGAGGGCTCGAACGGCAGGGGAAGGCGGGGCGCATTGCAGGCATCCTCCAACGTGCAATCGATGCGATCGAATGGTGCTCTTCGGACCCGCTATGCATCACCGACATGATGGGAGCCGAGAAAAGCTACTCCCATTCGGTGTGCCACGCCTGCTGTCTTGTCCCGGAGACATCGTGTGAAGCGTTCAACAGCTTCCTCGATCGTGCACTACTCACCGGCGACGGGACGGGCTCGGGTCTCGGCTACTTCGAAGAGATGCTTCGGAGAAGCTGATGGCAGTGCTCTGGCCCAAAAAACTTCCTCGTTCGGTCCTCGACGATCCGAGGCGAAAGGCAGAGGTTCGCGTTTACGATCGCCTCGCCGAAGTGCTCGACGACAGCTTCCATGTCTTCTACTCGAGTCCCTGGCTGGGCACCGACAGGCTCGGAAACGAGAAGGATGGCGAATGCGATTTCCTGATCGCTCATCCCGAGCACGGCATCCTCGCAATCGAGGTCAAGGGCGGCAGGGAAATCTCGTTCGACCCGAGGGACGGCCAGTGGCGCAGCACGGATCACGGCGGGTTCGTCCACAAGATCAAGGATCCTGTTGCACAAGCACGCAGCGCGAAACATGAGATCCTGAAACGGCTGAATGACTCACCGAGGTGGCCAAACCGCTTCGTTCATGCTGCTCACGGGGTGATTTTCCCGAGCGCCGGCTCGCCTCCCGGCAATCTCGGCGCGGATCGGCCGACCCGGATATTCTGCTGTTCACGGCAGTTTCACGATGAGTTTGGCGCATGGATTGCCGAGCGGCTGAAGGCTGGCCAGCGCCCCGACAACTGCGAGCCGCTGGGTCGCGACGGCATTGCTGCGCTGGAACGCCTTCTCGCGCATCCGTTTACGCTGAGCTTCCGGATTGGCGCCGCGCTGGCTGAAGCCGATGCGGAGTTCCGCGTCCTTGAGCCGTCCCAGTACCAGATCCTCGACATGATCGCCGATATCCCGCGGGCACTTGTTCGGGGTGGTGCAGGTACCGGCAAGACGGTTGTAGCGATCGAGGAAGCGCTCAGATCCGCGGCGGCCGGGCGAAAGACCCTCCTGACCTGTCACAGTCGTCCGCTGGCAAGCAACCTCGAACGAAAGCTGAAGAATGTCGAGAACCTCACCGTTGCCGGATTTCACGCCATGTGCGGGCGGATCTCACGGCAGGCAGGCATCTCGCCGCCTTCCGGGATCAGCGAAAGGGAACTTTACGAGAGCGCGCTGCCGAATGCTCTCTATCGCGCAATGGAGGCTCAGCCTGCACTCCGATGGGACACCGTCATCGTCGACGAAGGTCAGGATTTCCGAGACGACTGGTGGATCGCGCTGGATGCGTGCCTTTTGCCCGATGGACGTATCCGCGTATTCATGGACAGCAATCAACGGGTCTACGAGAGCGCTGGAGATGGCGCTCGCGATCTGAGCGTGGTTCCGGTTCGCCTTTCCCGAAACCTTAGGAATACCAAGAATATCCACAAGGCTGCATCGGTCCACTATTCGGGACCAGAGATCGTCGCGGACGGGCCCGATGGCCTGGAAGTGTCGTGGGTCAGCGCAGAGAGTCCGGACGCGAAGATCGAGGCGGCGTACCGGGAGCTTCGCAGGCTCGTTCTCAACGAGGAAGTAGCCCCCGGTGACATAGCTGTGCTCGTCAACGGCCCTGCCGCCCGGGCGAGCTTCCTCGAGAGAAGCAGCGGAACCAGTATTCCACTCACCGATGCCGAGATCATGGCACTCGAGGACGTGGTCGTGGACACCGTGCGCCGATTCAAGGGGCTCGAACGACCCGCAATAGTGCTGATCGTCAGCGGCGACGAGATGGACCGACGAGAACTTGCCTATGTCGCTTTTTCGAGGGCGCGGGCATATCTGTGCGTCGTATCATCGCCAACGGAGGCGAAGTGGTTGTCGGAGGGATCGTCGGATGCTTGAGCATCCTGCCCTCAAGCCAGCGCGCTCAGGATCAGCCCTGCAATCTGGCGTGCCAGAAACGGCGGCACGGCGTTCCCGACTTGGACGTACTGCTGGGTCCGATTGCCCATGAACAGGTAGTCGTCGGGGAATGTCTGAAGTCGCGCAGCTTCGCGCACCGTCAGGCTGCGGCACTGCAGAGGATCGGGATGGATGAAGTAATGACCATCCTTCGAGATGTGGCTTGTGACAGTGGTTGAGGCCTCATCGGCCAGCTGGACGCGGAACCGGTCATTGAACACCCCGCTGTGCCAGTTGCGATGATCCGGGCTCAGCGCGAGCGGAAAATCGGCGGCCTTCGGGCTGTAACCACAGACGGCCCCGAACACGGCTGCGAACAGGTAGCGGCCGAGATCAGACGCCATGTGTCCCCGCGTTTCATGCTGGGCGAAAGCGCGAAGGTCCGGACGCTCCAGCCAGCGCAGCAGTTCATCATTCGAATTCCCGTAGTTCTCGGGAAGGCGTGTACCCTTCCGACTACAAGGGGCTTCCGTCGCCGTGCGCCTTGCAACTGACGAGAATGCCTCACGGAGCGGCTGATTGTCCTTCCCGGCATGCATACGCGCCAGCAGTTTCGCAGCATCTCTCACCTCCTGTCGCCAGTCTTCCGCGCTGTCCGCCCCGCGACTGATCCCGCTTCGCAAGGGGGGCATGGATTCAATGACGTCACTGACAGATCGTGCTGGTCCGGAGACCGCAATGGCGGTGCCGGCCGCCTTTCCTGCCAGATCAGCCCTGATCCCGACGATGATTACCCGATGGCGTCGCTGCGGAACGCCGAACTCTTCGGCGCGCACGACGAAATCCGAAGGACGCATCGCCTCCTGCAGGCTGGCCTTACCGTCTTCGACCCGAATGGCCCGCAGCTCGTATTGATGGCCATGGCCGCTGCCGAGGGAGGCAAGGTCCTCCATCAGCATCTCGAACACGAGTCGGCTCTCGACAGTCGAGGACAACATGCCCTTGACGTTCTCCATCACGAAGGCTGCCGGCCGAAGCCTGTCGAGCACTCTGATGTACTCGCGGAACAGGTAGTGCCGTTCATCCAACTCAGGCACATAGCCGACCTTGCCCCTCGACCGCGCCCGACCCACGAGGGAGTAGGCCTGACACGGCGGGCCGCCGATCAGGATCGTGTCATCGTAGCCTGCCCTCAGCTTCTCGATGGCGGCATCGATCGCTGTTGCTGCGGCCTCGGTGCCGAGTTCGAGGCCACGCGCCTCTTCGATCGCTGCTCGCCAGGAAGCCGCATCGACTTCCGACCAGTCCGGTTCGGACACTTCCCCAGCGTGGAAATCGATGAACTGTCGGGGCAAGGTCCCGTGACGTGCGCGGTATCCGCGCAGGAACGCGCGCAGTATCAGCGTCCGGTGCGCCGATGCCTCCTTCTCGACAGAGATGCCGATCCGGAACGGCGCGTGGCCGTCCTCGGCAAGAGATGCAAACCCTTCGCCAAGTCCGCCGGGGCCGGCGAACAGATCAACGATGCCGAAAGTCGAAGGCAAATCAGGCTCCTGACGAACTTCATTCAGCCGGTGTATACCAGGTTCAGGGACGAAAACCAGGACGCATGTGACAGATATCGTGGATCAGCAGACCCGGTCCCGCATGATGGCAGGGATCAGGGGAAAGGACACGAAGCCCGAGCTGGCGCTGAGGCGGGCGTTGCACGCGCGCGGTTTCCGATTCCGGCTCCATTCGAAGGCGGTCCACGGTCGACCGGACCTCGTTCTGCCGAAGTATCGCGCCGTCGTCTTCGTGCATGGCTGTTTCTGGCATCGTCACGAGGGGTGCCGCTACACGACCACACCATCGACCCGCCAGGAGTTCTGGCAGGGAAAGTTCGCCGCGAACGTTGCTCGAGACGCAGCAGTACGCGGGAGGCTTCTGGAAGAGGGCTGGCGCGTTGCAACAGTGTGGGAGTGCGCGCTTCGGAAACCGGATCAGATAGTCGCGTCTGTAAACAGCCTGTCAGAATGGCTGCAATCCGAGGACGATCGGATCGAAATCGGCGCCAAAGAGGCGCAGTCGTAAGAAGATGCTCTTACCTTGGAAGCGCACTCAGCCGATCTTGCAGCCCCAGAAGGACGTCTGATCGGCGGCGAAGTAGCCGTCCGCGACCCGGAAATACCCCTGCAGCTCGACGATATCGCCGGCCGTCAGTGGCACCATGGTCTGCAACCAGATCGCGGTGGCGAGCGAGACGTGGGTGGCGGAGATTTCGCCGAGGGAGCCGCGGATTTCGGTCGTCCCGTTCAGCACGAGCCGCCCGCGCATGCGCGCAGTTGTACTGGCGTTGACCTTGTACATGAGCGTCGCGCCGAAGAGGTAGGTGCCGTCCACGGGCGCCACGAAGTGGTTGTTCGCGGCGTCGAAGGCGCCCTGATCGTTGTAGTCTGTGTTGTTGATGGCGATCTTCGTCCAGGTGCCGACGCCGACATAATTGTCGTAGTTCGTGTAGGCCTTGAACCTCGGCAGCCGGGGCTGGTCGACGATGCCGCTGGCGTTGTCGACAATCAATCCGTCGAAGAAGGTGCTGCCATCGGCCGAGACCGCCAGCCGAAACCTGTCCGAGCCGAAGAGCCCGACCAGCGCCTTGGTGACGAAGCCGGTCTGCAGCGTCAGCCCGAGATCGTCGCCGGCCGCCTCCTTATTCATGGTGTAGAACAGATCGCCGGTGCCCCCTTCGGCGACGGTCTTCGCGGTCCAGAGCGCGGCGTTGAGCTTTGCGGAAAACGGATTGGAGGCATCCGCCGTGGTGCCGAGGCCCAGCAGCGCCATGTTCTGCAGTGATATCGGCGTCGTGCCGATCCACGCCGAACCATTGTAGACCAGCAGCAGACCTTCGTCCTCGACCCATGCCTGCCAGCCGGCTCGTGGCGGCAGGCGCAACCAGGCACCGTCGGTCCAGAGCGCGACGTTCAGATCCCAGCCTGTCCACGCCCCGGTGGCGCCCGACGCCACGATGTAGCGGTTGCCGTCGGCGGGGCTGCCGGGCGGCGCAGTCAGATCCCGGTCGAGGACGGAGAGCTGCACGAGCCCGTCGAGCAAGCGCAGCGCCTCATTGTGGGTGACATGCTTCTGGGCCTGCGCGGCCATGATGAAGGGCAGTGCCAGATGCGCCGTGGTGTCGGACATGAACAAAGCTCTCCTGATCAGAACGAGAGTGTGGTGACGGAGGCGACACCGGGGCCGAAGAGCTGCCCGATCTGGGCAATACGGACAGTGAGGGAATTGCCAGGCCCGAGCGGCGCGCCCCAGTCGGCCGTCTGGTCGGCACCGGTATAGACGGCGCTGGTGGTGGCAGTGGTCAAGGATCGCTTGACGACTGAACCGTCGAGAATGTCGACCACATAGGTTTCGGTCGCCTCGCTCATCGGCACTTCGGCGGCGTTCCAGCTGTCAGCGGCAAGCGAGCGGTCACGGCGCGTCCAGCGAATGGTGAGATCGCCGGGCACACGCGCCCGGCGCCACGGCTGCTCGACATGGGCCGGCGCGAAGGGCCTCAATCCCACGCCCTGCGGCGTGAAGCTTCTTGCGACATAGGTCTCGTCGCTGACCGGTTTCGAGGCCGGACCGATGCGCCAGTTCCACGGAATGCCGAGATCGGCCTCGGCAACCGGCAGATCGGCGAGCAGGCTGTCGAGCACGACGACGCGTGCGCCGGCAGGTGTCGGATTGCCCATCGCCTGTTCGGTGCCGCGCTGGCCGCGCAGGAGCCGGGTGAGCCGGTACCGGCCGGGCGCCAGCAGCTCGGCCGCGCCCGCCTGCACGATCTCCCAGGCGCCGGGCGTGCTTTCCACGGCGAGCGCATTGGCGCCGCCGAACAGCGCCATGTCGGTGACGCTTTCCAGCGTGCCGGAGGCCAGATCGACGATCATGACATTGCCATGGTCGAAACGCGATACCGGCCCGGACCAGAGATCGTTGACCAGCGTGCCGATGCGTGCGCGGGTGGCGAAGGCGGTGACCAGCTCGAAGCCATCGGCGCCGGGACTGCGAAACACCGCCATCTGGCCCGGCCATGGCACGGCATGGGCGGCAATCAGCGGATGGTGCGGGGTGCGGCCTTCGGTCAGCTGTGGCAGGTCGAGGATCACCACTTCCGGCGCGCCGAAGGCGACGATCTTCGCCGGCGTTGCCGGTCGTGCCGCGCCGGGCGGCAGGTCATAATCCTGCCGATCCTGGCGGATCGCCTCGACGGCGCGGGATTCGGCATCGGCGGCCGAAACAAGGCGGAGACCGAGCTGGCGGCTATCATGATCGAGCCAGATCGCGTCGGCCGGATCGAGCGCCATGCGTGATGGCGGCAGACGGAAGACAGCGCTCTCGCGTCCGGTCCAGGCTTCCATCAGAGCGCGCCGGCAGCGGCGTTCGGCTTCTTCGGGCGGCACGGCAAAGGGGAAGGTTTCGGCGCTGATGCGGGATGCCTCGACGGTGATGCGGCGGGCTTCGACCACGGCGGCATCGTAATCCTCATCGGCACGTGCGACCTGCCATTTGAGTGCCTGGGGCAGTTCTGTTTCCTGGCCGCGGGTCAGTTCGAAAACCTCGTCCTGACCGGAGGCCACCATGGCATCAGCCGAGATGGTCGCGACAGATGCCCGCCCGCGCATGACGAAGCGGATGTTTCCCTCGCTCTCGACGGCGTCGAAGCCGAAGTGACGGGCCAGGTTCGAGATCGAGGCGCGCGGGCTTTCCAGCGCACCAATCACATAGCCCTCCAGCGCGCCCCAGAGACCGGAAACGTCGATGCGGGCTTCCGGCATGCCGGCACGCAGGCACAGATGCCGCACGAGCGCCGCCAGCGACACAGCGCCTAGCCGTCCGCTCAGCCAGTGACCGAGCCGCCAGTTGGGGCCGTCGGTCCAGACATCGGTCAACTCCGGGAAAAACGGATAGGGCCGCGCATCCCAGGTCCAGGCGGCGCATTCGGGAATGTGCACCATTCGTCCGCCATAGACCGAGGATATCGGGTTGTTCGCCGGATCGCCCCACCAGAGCCAGGTCGCTTCCAGATAGGCTCGCTGGATGGCATCGTCGCGCCAGCCGCGCGAGAAGTACGGCGTAAAGCTTTCGGACGATTTCGGGTCGAAGAAGACGTTCGGCTGATTAGTGCCGCGATCGATGGCCGGGCAGCCAAGCTCGGTGAACCAGACGGGCTTCGACTTTGGCGCCCATGCCGTCGGTGTGGCGCTTTCCACGCCGCCGGGCCGGTTGTAGTGCGCGTTGGACCACCAGGCGCGCAGGTCCTTGTAGCGGAAGACCCACGGCTTGCCGGCGGCACCATCGGTGATCGGTGTTCGGACCTGGTTCATCCGGTCGGCTTCGGAAGCGTAGAACCAGTCGAAGCCTTCACCGCCGGTAATGTTGGACTGCAGATAGGCGCGGTCGTGGATGGCGGGCCAGCCGTCTTGCGCATCGAGATGGTCGAAGCCGTCGCGCCAGTCCGACAGCGGCATGTAGTTGTCGATGCCGATGAAGTCGATATTGGCGTCGGCCCAGAGCGGGTCGAGGTGGAAGAACACGTCGCCGCTCCCGTCCGGCGGCTGGTGCCCGAAATACTCCGACCAGTCGGCGGCATAGCCGATCTTCGTGCTGGCCCCGAGGATGGATCGAACGTCGGCCGCCAGGTCGCGGAAGGCCTGCACGGCCGGATAGGTGGATGCGCCGGAGCGGATCGTGGTCAGCTCGCGCAGTTCCGAGCCGATGAGGAAGGCGTTGACGCCGCCGGCGACCTGGCACAGATGCGCATAATGCAGCACCATCCGCCGCAAACCCCAGTCACTGGAAGGACCGGTCCAGCTGACGGTTTCGCCCGAGACGGAGAAGTTCGCCGGTGTCGCCGCGCCGAAGACACTCGCGACCTGTGAAGCCGCTGCGGCGGTCTTGTCGACGCTTCCCACATAGCCAGGTGCAGGCGAACAGGTGATCCGACCGCGCCAGGGGAAGGACGGCTGACCAGCGATCGCGGCATTGTCCGAATATGGGTTCGGCAATGTGTTGCCGGGCGGCACATCCATCAGGATGAACGGATAGAAGGTCACGCGCAGTCCGCGCGCCTTCAGTTCACGGATTGCCTGTACCACGGCAAAGTCGGCGGGCGTGCCGCCATAGACGGGGCGGTTCTCGGCATCACGGCTGACGAGATGGGCATTGGCCCGGGCAACGCCATTGACGGTCCAGGTTTTGGGGCTGGTGGTCTTGGCCGGAACTTCGACGCCGGGGCGGATCGTGCAATTACCGGCGCGCAGATCGTTGCCGAACCAGGCAACGACGAGGCTGACGCTCTCGACGTTCGGGGCCATGGCCTGCAGCCGGTCGAGGGCGACGACCATGTCGGCACTGTCGGAAAGCGCGTTGAGGTTTTCCGCCAGCTGCGCGCCGCTGCCCCCCTTGCGGATCGCTTCAGTCGCATAGGTGAACTCGCCCGAAGCCGGGATCAGGGTGATGGCCTGCGTCAACCCCTCGGCGGTGTCGGGATCGGCGAGCGGGCGAAACACTTCGAAGGAGAGCTGCGGCAGACGATTGCCGTAGTCGGTCAGCGGCAGTTCCTCGAACACCACATAGGCCGTGCCGCGATAAGATGGCGTATTGGTGGCCCCCATCTTCGCGGAGATGAAGGGATCGGCGGTCTGGCTTTCGTCGCCGGGATACCAGCGCCAGGTGATGCCGGCGGTGTCCATGGGCTTGCCATCGGCCCAGACGCGGCCAATGCCGGTGATCGGGCCTTCGCAGAGCGCCACGGCGAAGCTCGCGTAGTAGAGATATTCGGTGGTCCTAACCTTGCCGCCCCCGCCACCCTTGCCGCCGCCTTGGGTGGTGGTTCGGGTTTCCTCGCGGAAATCCGTCGCCCAGATGATGTTGCCGCCGATGCGCATGCGGCCATAGAGCCGAGGAATGACGGCCCCTTCGGTCGACGAGGTGATGCGCAGACTGTCGAGCCGTGGCCCTTCGATCCGCTGCGTCGGCGCCAGCGACGAGATGATCCAGCTGTCGACCACCGAACCCACGGTCGAGCCGATGAAACCGCCGATGGTTGCGGCGCTGACGCCAAGGATCGTGCCGCCGATCGAGCCGCCAATGGCAGCGCCGGCAACGCCGAGAACAAGGGTGGCCATGGATCAGGTCTTCTTCTTTTGCCGGGTGCGGGTCGGGCGAGGAAACAGGAAGGCGAAGGCGATACGCCGCCGCCAGGGCAGGGTGAGCTTTTCCTCGATCACCCCAAGGCGCTCATAGGCATGGATGAAGGTGCCGGCCTCGGTCAGGATGCCGACATGCTTGGCGATGGCCCGGCGCTCCATGCGGAAGATCAACAGCGCGCCGGGACCAACATCAGTCGCGGCGGTCTCGATCATGGCGCCGCGCGCGCCTTCGGCCAGCACTTCGTGCGGCCCGGTCTCGCCCCAGTCGCGGCTATAGGGCGGGATGACAAACGGCTCGTCGCCCACCACCTCGCGCCAGACCCCGCGCGCGAGGCCAAGGCAATCGCAGCCGACGCCCCGAAGGCTGGCTTGGTCGTGGTACGGCGTGCCGAGCCAGGACCGGGCTGTGTTAATGACCTTTGTCGGGTTGGCGGGCTTCACAGCACCGCTCCATCATGGCCGCCATCCTTCGTCGCATAGCGCAGCACCGCGTCCTGGCCGGGGATGTGGGGGAAGCCGCGGAAGTTGGCGACATTGGCGAATTTTGCTGAGCAGGTCGCCAGCCGCTTGTCGCAGCCGGCGCGGATGATGAAGGCGTCACTCTCGGCCATGGCGCGTACCGGCGCCTCGAGCAGCGTCACGATGGCGATACCGTCCACGAGATCATGGCTCAACACCTCCGCTCGTCGCCCGGCATTGGCGCCGCTGGTCCATGTCACCGTGCCAAAGCCGAACCAGCCCGCGGTAAAGCTCGCCAGCCCTGAGGCGGTGAAGGCGCGGTCACGCAGCAGATCGATCACCGCGCCTGTGCCCTTGAAGGCTGACGCGTCGAGATTGACCCGGCATCGCCCGTCGCCAAGTTCGGCACCGCAGGTCGCCTGGAACAGGCGGCCGACGGTCTGGCTCAGCACATGCGCCTGGCTGCGCATCTCGGCGACAAAGGCGAGCCGGCCGCGCCGGATCTGACCGATGGCGCCGCGTCGCAACAGTACGCGCTGTGCGGTATCGGCCCAGTTGACCCGCCAGACCTCGACCTCGGCATTATCCCAGCGGCCGTCGAGAATGTCGGTTTCGGTGATGCGGTCGGAGGTCAGCGCGCCTTGCGCATCCTGCGCATCGACGGAAAGGTCGGAGCCCGTGCGGACTTCCGACGCTGTCAACCCGCTTTCCGGTTCGAACGCGGTGCCGTCGAACGACAGCGTCCGATCATGGTCGGTGAAGCCGAACACGGCACCATCGGTACGGGCGATGCGCCACACCCAAGCGAGCGTCGTCGTGCCCTCATCGAGATGGGCCTGGAGCGCGGGGGAAAGGTTTTTCATTCTGGCTCTCCGACCGTCAGGACCGTGCCGTCCACTTGGTGAGCGCATCCTTGAGCGTGTGGCCGCCCATGTAGAGGCCCATGAACCAGGCAGTCAGCGTCATCATGGTAGGGAGGTCGACGGCTGCTGCGATCTCGGAGCCAAGGATCGCATCGGCGATCGGCACCAGCACCAGCCGGAACAGGAAGAGAAAGCCGAGGAACCACATCCATGCCGGGCGCCATGCCCAGGTCCACCAGCTCTCGCTTCTGTCCAGCTCAGCCAGCATCAGCCGGTTGGCCTCACGCTGCTGGTCGACCCATGCGGCAACGAGCCCGGGCGTTTCTGCCTCGACAGCGGCCACGGCGGCTTCGAGGTCCCTGGCCGGGAGGGAAGGAAGAGCGTCTGGCGCCACACCGGCGTTGCCGGCAATGGCGTCGATGACCATGCCACCGATCTCGCCGGCCGTGCCGCCGACATGCTGTTCAAGCAGCTGCTTGACGATCGGCGCGCCGACCCTGGTCGCCGCCTCGATCAGGATGGAGGCAAGAACCGTGCTCATGAGGTGATCCTTTTCGCTTCGGCGGCATAGGCCGAGGCCCGCTGCCGGTGGATGATGGCGCGTATGATGAGAATGGCGGCGACAACCGCGCCCACCGTCAGCAGGCCGCCCAGCATCCAGCCGGCGATCTGGTCGGCATGCTGTGGATTGAAGAGTGCATCGCCGCTGCCTGCCGTCGTCGCGGTGCCGGCCGTGCCGGCGCCAACGGTCTGCGTTCTCGATCTGGAGTTGGCCGCAGCTGCTTCCGTCTCCAGCTGCTCACGCGCCTGCACGGGGCTTTTGGACCTGGCCAGCGCCCACGCCACACCCCTGGCCTCGATTTCTGCGACACGCCGCGACCAGCCCCGGCCGAAGGTGTTCCAGATGGCGAGCGAGCGCATGAAGCCGAGGCGTTTGGCGCAGAGTTTCCGGACCGTTTCGTGATCGGGCCCGCCGATGGAGGCCATCAGCCAGCTTCTTGCCCGTGCAGGGCCGGAGTTCACCCCGGCATCGAAGGTGGCGAGATCGACACCGGCGGCAAGCCGGTCACCATTGACCGTGTCCCAGTATCCGGCACGGTAGATCGCCTCGACATCCTTCATCGGGATGTTGCGCAGCTGGGTCTTGGTGGCGCCGGGTTTGAAACGACGATAGGTGGCGAGCGTGATGCCCTTCATGGTGGCGCCGCCCGGATCGGTAGGATGATCCGACCAGCCGCCCTCATAACCCAGCGTCACCGCCAGGCAGTTTCTGAAATTGCCGTGCATGGAAAATCACCTCAGGAGAAAGACGAGCAGGATGAGGAGCGCGACCACGCTCCCGATGCGCAGGCGGTGGACGAAGGCCTCGCGCGGGTCGGGACTGTCGCAGCGCAACTGCCGGGCAAGGCGCAGGAGCTCACGCATCGTGATCGCCTCCCTTCGCGCCACGCAGCCGGGCAAGTGCGACCTCGATGAAGGCGGGACCAAAGACGCCGACGAGATAGGCGGCGGAACCGGCAGCGCCGCCGGCCGGGATCGCTTCGGCAGGCAGACCGAGCCACTTCGTGACCAGCGCCATGGAAAAACTGCCCATGCCGGCGGCGATGATGCCGCCGAGCAGGATGTGGCGCAGCGCATCGCGCAGCCGCATGCGGGTGGTCAGCGCATTGGTGGCGCCGCCGAGCGCGCCCCAGGCGGCAAGGATCACCGCCGTCGAGGCTGCAAGATCGCGCAGCACGCCGGCGATGAAGCCGGGTTCATCGTTCATTTGCGGATCTCCACAAGGGGAATGGAGGTGATCGAGCCGAGCCGCTCGAGATCAAGGGTGATGTCGAGCGTGTCGGTGTCGAAACGGACGGGCACGTCGAACTCGAAGCCGGCGGCAATGCTCACGCCGGCAGCGGGCGCCGTGCCGAAGGTGACAAGCCCGGTTGTGCTGTCGACCGACCAGCCCGCAGGTGCTGGCGTGCCGGCAAGCGCGATCGTCACGCTGCCGGCAACGGGTTTGGTGATGATCCGCACCCAGCTCTGGCTGCCCGAGGCATAGCTCTTCACCAGTTGGAAGGTCCTGGTGCTGCCGTTGCCGGTTCCGAGCTGCTGGTCGGTTGCGCCCGGCGCCTGCGACGGCAGGCACGATTTGTAGTCGGCCCAGTCCTTGAAGCGAAACCCGTAGAGCCGACCATTGCGCGCCTCGAAGAAGGCGACGACGGCGGCGAGATCGTCGGCGCGGCGGATGCCGTAGGCGACATCATAGCGGCGGCGACTGTTCGCCCAGCTGGCATTGCGCTCCTCGTCGCCCGAGGTCAGTTCGACGATCTGCGTGCGCCGTTCCGGCCCGCCGCGTGCGCCGCGCGAGATATCGTCCGGAAACCGGACCTCGTGGAAAGCCATTTTTTGCAAAAACCTCAGAGACCGCGCCGACCGAGCGACACCGCACGCGCTATGTCGGCGGCGACCTGCGTGCGCGATTGCCGGAAGCTCTCGGCATCGCGGGCGTTGATCGTGACATTGACGGTCGGAGCGGATACGCCACGCGCCGCCGCTGCTGCCTCACGACGGGAGAGCACTCGCTCACCGCGCTGCAGGATCGCGGGCACCTCGTCGGGCCGGAGGCCTGCCCAGCCTCCCGAATGCATGCGGGGTGCGCCAGCAAAGGCCATGGCCGGCACCATGCGGCCGGGACCGGGTGAACCAACCACGCCACCGGCATGCAGGATATTGGCGAACAGTCCGCCCGCACTGCCGAGAACGCCGGAGAACGCATTGGCGATCGGACCGAGGATGAAGCGCCGAGCGGCAAGCTTGGCGAGATCGGCAATGAGCGAAGTGACGAGATCGCCGAACTTCAGCTTGCCGGTCTTGACGAACTCGCCAATCGCATTTTCCGCCCCCTGAAACGCATTGACCAGCGCATTGCCGACATCGGCGCCGATGTCGCGGGCCTTCGCCGCATAATCGGAAAGGCTTTTGACCACTGCATCCCAACCGGTGACAGCTTCTTCTGATGCCTTCTTGTTGGCCTTGCCGGCCTTCTTTGCAGCGGCCGCCGAACTGTCGAGCGCATCGGTCACACGGCCAGCCGCTGCTGCGGCATCATCGAGCGATGCGGGGCTGTCAGCGCCCTTGATGGCGTCGCCAAGCGCCTGTGCTGCGGGACCGACGGCATCGAAAGCATGAGCGCGTGTGTCCTGGGCTCGCTGACGATAGCGATCCGCCATGACGCCGGCATTGCTGACGGCATGGTCGAGCATCGAAGCGTAGGACTGTGCCCCGAACCAGTCGATCCGGGCATCCGTGCCGAGTGTTTCGGCAACACTGTTGAAGGTCGGGCCGATCGTGGCGAGAAAGTCGGCCCATTTGTTGGAGAGGAACGCCATCAGCTTGAGCCAGAGCTGTTCGACGCTGGCCTTGATCGAGCGGAAATCGTCGACGAAGGACGAGGCGACTGCCTTGATGCCATCCCAGACGGCGCCGGCCAGATTGCCCATCAGCTCGAGCGCGTGCCCGAAACCGCCGGCGCCTTTCACCAGCTGGCCGAACCAGTAGATCAGCTCGCCGGCAGCGACAATCAGCGCGCCGATGCCGGTGCGGATGATGGCGCCGCGCAGCAGCGCCAGTGCGCCCGACAGGCTGAAGGTGGCAATCCGCGCCGCAACGAAGGCTGCAACCCAGCGTCCGGCCATGAAGCCGGCGAAGGCGACACCGATGGCGGCAAGATGTTCGAGATTGTCGGCAAGCAGGATGATCGCGCCTGCCACCAGGGACGAAGCGCCTGCCATTGTGTCCCAGGAGCCGACCAGTTGCAGGGCGGCATTGGACAGCAGCGTGAAGGCATCGCCGATGGTGGCCGGCATGCTATCGGCTTCCTCGCGCAGGCGTTCGAGATTGCCGACCAGTGCGCGCCGGATGACGTCGCCAGTGATCGTGCCTTCGGCTCCCAACTCACGCAGCTGATTGACATTGACGCCCAGCTCCGCCGCCAGCAACTCGGCGACCCGGCCGCCGCTGGCAATCACCGTGTTGAGGTTGTCGCCGGAGAGTTTGCCGAGCGCCATAGCCTTGGACAGCGCATTCTGCACCGAGGCCGCCCGTTCGCCCTTGGCGCCCGACACCACCATGGCGTTGTTGAGCGCCTCGGTGAAATCCAGGCTCTCCTTCGTCGAAAGCCCGAGTTCCCTGAGCGCCGTGGCATTGGCGAGCCAGGACTCGGTCGTCTGTTCGATGCCGGAATAGGTGCGCCGCGCCATGGTCGCGAGCCGCTCCATGACGGCTGCGCCCTTTTCCTGGCTGCCGGTGGCCAGATCGACCCGCGAGCGCAGATCGGTCCAGCTGTTGGTATAGGTGACAAGCTGCTGGACGCTGATCGCCGCGCCGAGGACGCCCATGACGCGGCGCACCACCTTGCCGGTGATGTCGGCCTGTTTCTCGATGCGCTTGAAGCTGGCTTCGCCAGCCTCGCCGACGCCCTGAAACTCGGACCTGACCAGCCGACCGCCCTCGGCAACGAGCCGGACGGAGACGCGCTTTTCGGCCATGTTTGATTTGAACCTCGTCGGGTCAGCCGCGTTCGGCCGCCATCTGTTCGTTGAGCTTGCGCACCATCACCGCCTCGATCCCGGGCAGGCATTCGGCGGCGACCAGCGGATCGATCCCAAGCGCCCGCGCCATGGCGAGCGCCGCCGTCATGTCCCAGCCGATGACAACCGTGGCGCCCATGCCGCCGGCAACGCGCAACTGTCCGGTCAGGCGCAGGACGAGGTCCCAGACCTGCCAACCTTCCGGAGTTTCCGGATGGTTCAGCCGTGCCGGGCAGTCTTCGCACGCGCCTTCGCAGGCCGCGCAATAGCTTTCGCCCCCGCCGAAGTGCCATTCGGCAAGGGCGATGAGACGTTTTTTTCCGCGTCCAGCATCAGATGTGGTGCAAGGCAGCGGGTCTGGAAGGTCTCGAATATCGGCCAGATGTCGAGAAGCGCGTCGATGCCTTCCGGCGTGACGGGAACGGGCTTGCCGTTGGCATCGCCGACGCCTTCCCAATCCGTCACCACGCGCCGGGCGACGGCCTTGGCCATGACCACCGCCATCTGCTCCTGGCTGGCGTTCTTTGGCAGCGCTTCGACGTCGGGATCGTTGCGGGCAGCGACCATGATAGCCGTGGTCACCGGCAGAACCTGCAGGCGCAGACCATGGCCGAGGTCGAGCCAGCGGGGGGTGGTGGAAAGATCGAGACGGATCATGGTCAGTAGTCCTCCACATCATTGACGAGAACGGCGGTGCACATGCGTCCGAGCGTGGCGTCGCGCGCGGCCTGCCAGTCGAACGAGGCCTGCACGCCCTGCGGTCCGGAAATCTCGATCCGCGGCCGCGGCAGATAAACGGCATGCGCCGTGAAGGTCAGGCTCTCGCCGGAGATGAGCGTGTAGGAGAATTCCAGTTCGCACGGCGTGCCGTTGATGGCCTGCGTCACCAATGTGCTGTCGGCGAAGCGCACCTCGGTGCGGCCGGTGAGCGCGGAAATGGACGGATCGGCGCCGTCGATCATGCCGTCGGCGCGAATGGTCTCGATGCGGTCGAGATTGTTGGCATAGGTGATCTCGGTCGAGATCACGTTGCCCAAGGCGGTGCCGTTGCGCTTGATCGAGCCGTTGAAGTGACCGAAACGGATGAGGTCCAGCTCGGTCGGCGTGCCGGCCTGCGAGGTGGTGTTGACCGTCTCGCCTTGCGCCACCAGCCGCGCGGTGGCCGTGAGCAGGCCGGAGCGCTGCATCTGCCAGGTCAGCTGATCGAGCACCACGCCGGAATACATCGCATAGCGCGGCACCTCGGGCATGCCGGTCTCGATTGCCATCGACGGCAGTGTCCACGATCCGGACTGGAACGTATGCGTGAAGGGTCCGGGCGCGGTGCCGGTGGTGGTGGGATCGCCGAAGGCCGCCTTCAGCCAGAAGCCGAAAGCCGCTGCGTCGATCGGCACCACCACATCGCCATCGGCGGTCACCGCGTCCTTGACCGGCGCCAGAGGATCGCGGCCATAGCCGAGCAGTTCCGAGTTCAGCAGTGGCTGCTCGGACCCGAGCGTCGTGCTTGCAAACGGCATCCTCGTGTAGCCGCTGCCGGGCGGTGTGCCATAGGTCGTCTCGAAGGCGAGCGCCATCCGCGCCCGCGCCCCTTGGGCTCGTGCCATGATCTTGTCCCTGTCAGATGTTGTCGGGTTCAGCCGAGTGGGTCGGCCGTGGAATAATGCAGCATCACCGGAATGACGGCCGCCTTCAGGCTGGCCGCGCCGTCCACCGGCAGATCGACGGGCTGAGGAGCTTCCGCCTCCACCCAGTCGCAGAGTCCGCCAAACGTCCGGTCGGCGGCGAGTGTCGCACCGATACTGGCGCAGAGCGTGTCGAAGGTCGTGTCGCGGTTCACACCTTGCACGACCGCTTCGATCTCGGCGCGGTGCTGGTAGTGGTATCGCAAGGGCGACAGCGTCACCTCGGGCTCGCCCGGCTCGCCGTCGCGCAGGATCAGCAGCCCGGCTGCCGGCACACGCTCGGGCAGGACCTCACCACGCAGCGCGGTGGCGGGCAGCGCCGAAAGCCGCGTGTGCAGCGCGGCGAGGATGGTTTCGCGGGTGGTGGACATGGTGATCCCGGTTTGCCGGGACCAGCCCGGCTTCAGTGGTCCCGGTCGGGTTTCGGTTCCGTGAGGGCTGCGAGCCGCCGCGGCAGGTCCGAGCGGGCGTGCAGGAAATCGACGATGATCACCTGATCGGCGTCCTCGACGAAAATGACGAAGTGCTGACCTGCGCGCGCAAAACGCAGATCCTCGGGCAGCTCCGGGTCGATGATCCGGCGGCAGTCTTGCGACATGGCCGCACCGGCTGCGATCTCCTCACAGCGGGCGACCAGGTCCTCCTCATAGGCCGTCGCCTGCCGAGGGCCGAAGGTCTCGAGGGTCCAGCGGGCAATCTCGACGAGGGATGCTTCGGCCTGTCGTGTCAGGTGCCATGATTTGGGCATCAGGATTGCGAACGGGCCGCAGCAAAGGCGCGACGGATCGCATCCTCACCGCTCCCCTCGGCCAGATCGCCGCGCCGGGCCTGTTCCAGTCCGGTCGTCAAGCGAGCGCGAAGATTGCCAAGCTCGGTCTCCTCGCGCTCAAGCAGGCGCAGTCCCGCACGCAGGGCTTCCGAGGCATTCTGGTAACGCCCCGACGCCACCAGCCGGTCGACCAGTGCGGACTGGGTATCGGTCAGAACGACGTTGCGGGTGGCCATGCGAGTCTCCATCGAGTTGCTATGGCAATATATGCCAATGCCGCAAGAATGTCGACCGCCCTCAGGATGAGTTCTCGCCCCAATTGGCCATGATCAACCCCGGCAGTGCGCTCTCGATTGCCCGCGCATCCCGCACCAGATCGAGGCGCTTGGGCAGTTTCACCTGCGGCACCAGCAGGAAGATCACGGCCGTCGCCCGGCCTTGCAGCCGGCTCGAGACGCGACCGTCCTTGTGCCGGGTGATGTTTTCGCGAACACGACCTTTCTTGCTGACACGAACATTGTCCGCAACCAGCAGGCTCGGCCCCGCCCTGCGATAGACGAAGCGCAGGCGCATGCCGGTGCGACGCTCCCATTCACCGGGCGTGATGCGGCCGCCGCGAAGTGATTTGCCCGCCGCCGGCATCGGGATCGCCAGCCAAAAACCGGCCTTCGAACGGATCAGCGGGCCGGTATCGTGCGCGCCGACGATCACCGGCGCCTTCGACCAGACCAGCGCCGCGGCGTTGAGGCTCGGCCGGCCCTTTGGATATTGGGCTGAACGAATGGTTCGGGCAAGCCGACTCCCAAGCCCGGCGCCGGTGATCTGCGCTCGCCAGGCGGTCTTGAGACTGGTCCCGGCTTCGCGCATTGCCGCCGAGACTGCCTTTTCGCCAGCGCGGGTTTCGGCTTCCATGATCCTGGCGATATCGCCGACGATGCTGACGCCGAGTTTCATGCGGGCCTCAGATCCACGGTCCAGACGAGCCGTTCGCGATCACGGATGGGTTCACCCTGAATGAGGAAGGCGTCGCCGTCGATCTCAATGCGATCACCGGGGCGCGGGTTCGCAACCTCGGCCACCTGCAGATCCACGCGCGTGGTCTCGGACCAGATCCTTGCATCGCCGAAGTCGCTGATCGCGTCGGCGCGATGGGCGACGACGCGCACCAGCACAGACGCGCCGCCATCGGCGATGTAGACCGCGTCCCGGCCGACGTTAGGATCGGCAAAGAGCGCGCCAACGGCAGCGGCAAAGGTGCTCATCAGAACGCGGCGTTCAGCCGAACCCGGCCGATGGTATCGCCCGCGCCGCTGGCTACGGCCTCGGTCGCGACGCCGATGAGGGTGTTGTCCGTCGTGACCGTGGTGCAGCGCTTGTTGGTGTTGTCCCAATAGATCTTGGTGCCGACGGTCCACGCCTGGCTGCCGACCTTGGTGATGTCGAAGACGCCGACGAGCGCGGTCTCGACGGGCTCGCCGAGGGCGGCGTCCCCGGCGGCCACGCCGAAGATCGCACCGACGAGCAGGCCGTCGCCCGAGGCGACGGCATAGGGTGCGGTCAGGGTGATGGTGCTTCCGGGCTGGACGAAGTTTTTCATGGGGAGGATCCTCGTGGAAAGACGAAAGGCGGCCCGTCAGGACCGCCCGCAGGTTCGGGTTCATGGAGAGAATTTCCGGCGGCTCATGCCCCGGGATTTTTGTAGAGGCCGCGCCAGTCGATGGCCTTGGCGCCAAAGTCGAGGCGGCACTTGATCTCGACGCCATCGACATCGAAGCCATTGCGGGTCTCGATGTAGGCGCCCTGTTGTCCTTCCAGATAGGCGTATTCGATGGTGTCGATCTGGTTCGGGCTCGCCGCCAGATACCAGGCGGTTTCGCTGGCGGCATCGAGCCGGGGCTCGCTGATCGGCGCCAGCGTGCGGATCGATTGCGGCACGACATTCCCGCTCTGCGCCGGCACGAGGTTCTGGGCGACCAGCTGCTCGGCCTTCAGTTCGAGCGAGGCAGGGACGATCAGGAAGGCGGGACGGATGTTGAGCACCGTCTTCTTGTCGAGACCGGTCTGTTTCGCCATCGCGGCGCGGGCCGCACCGACGCTGGTGACGTCGAGCGCAGCACCCGTGCCGGCAAGGTTCCTGTGGTTGGCATGGAACAGCGCCGTGCCGTCGGCCATGGCCGGGTTCGAGGTGATGATGCCCCAGACCACGTCCGACTCCAGCTGGGCGATGGAGTTGCCGTACATCGCCGGGATCCGGGTGAAGGCGTCGAGATCGTCGTTTATCAGCGTCTGGCGGGTGATGGCGACCACTCGGCCATAGGTCTTGACCTTGTAGCTCTCCTTGCTCTCGCCGAGCGTGCCGCGCTTGAACTCGCCGCTCTCACCGACTTCCAGAAGCTGAGGCGCCTCGCCGAGCTGGACGCGGTGCATCGCCTTGAAGTCGGTGGCGAGCACCTGGCGGCAGAAGAGAGCAAATGTACGGGGATAGGCGTCATAGGCCTGCCGCAGGGTCTTGTTGGTAACCGCTGAGAGGATCTCGGGAAAGTCCGAGGTCGAGTGCAGCGCCCGCGTCGCCACCTCGTCGCGCGACAGACCCCGCGTGTTCACGCCGGCATTGCCGAGGCTTTCGCGGGCCAGTTCCAGCAGCGTCATGCCGCGATACTGGCGCGCGGCATCCTCGAGCGGGAACAGCGTCGGGCTGTAGCGATGCAGCAGCGCATTCGCCACCGCATCGCGGCGGGTGACGAGCTCGTCGCGGCCGCCGAGCGGGACGGAGACTTGGCCGAAGGTCCGGGTCTCGTCGGATTTGGTGGCGACCTGGTCGAGAATCAGGCGGCGGGACTCGTCGACGCTGATGCCGCGCTTGACCAGATCCTCGGCGAAGCCGCGCTCGAGGTTCAGGCGGTTGGCCAGATCATAGATGGTCGAGACCCGGTCACGCTCGACCTCGCGAGCGCGGGTGGCGACGGCCTCGGTATCGGGCATATCGGCCTTTGCCGGCGTCTTCGGCTGGTCACGGACCTCGGCCGCATCGGGTTTGTCCGGTGTCGCAGTCGCAATGGGCGGGTTGCGGGTTTCGGTGATGGCGGGGTCATCTCCCGCTGCGACAGTTTTGCTCTCGGGCATAAAGGCCTCCTTGTTCGAGCGGGTTGCGATGATTTCGATCGGATAGCTGGTCTGGTCGGCGGCACGCACCTGCGCACGCGGATCGGCGGGAACGGTGACGAAGCTGACCTCGAGCGGCGTCCAGCGCTCGACGATGCGCTTTTCGACCTCGCCCTTCTTCTCGGCCTCGACGACCTTGGCGCGGTCGATCGAATAGCCGACCGAGACATTGCGGATGATGCCGTCGCTGATCAGGCCGAACATGCGGTCGGCCGCCTGATCCAGCCCTTCGCGCGGGAAGCGGATCGTGGCCTTGCCTTCCTCGCCCTCGATCCAGGCGCGTTCGACGACGCCCACCTGCGAGAAAGACGACCAGACCGAATGGCTGTCGAGCGCCGGTGCCCCGGCATTGAGGCGCGACAGATCAACGGCGCGCTCGCTGACCTCGAGGATCTCGTCGAAGGGAACGGAGGTGTCCCAACCGGTCCAGCGACGACGACGGACGGCCGCGCCGGTGGTGAAGACGACATCGACGGAGCGTGTCTCGGGATTGACGGACGATGGCGCAATGGGTTCTCGCCGCGTCTGCATCGGCAGCGAAGCCGGCGCGGGCATGATGGTGTCGGGCATGACCCTTCTCCTGTTGGTCGGTTTCGGCTTGCGGCCTCAGTCGGTTTCCGTGTCGGTGCTGGCCGTCGGATCGACCGTCTGCGCGCTGCCGGTCTTGGTGACGCGGCGCGGGTCGCTGTCGAGGACGAGGCCCAGTTCGTCGAGCCTGGCGTTGGTGGCGGCGATTTCCTCGAGCACCGCGTCGGGGCTGTAACCCTGCCGCGAGATGGCTTGTGCCAACGTCATGGTGCCCGAGCGGATCGCCAGCAGGTCGGCCATCGCATCCTTGTAGGGGTCGACGGCATCGAACTTCGGCGGCGACCATTCCACCGGTACATCCGGCGACGGGATCTGCCCCGCCGCCCACGCCGCTTCCGTGAACCAGCGCCAGACGGGTGCGCAGAACATCGGAATGAACAGCTGCCACTGCACGGCATCGATCTGGCGGCGGAACTCGACGAGCCCGGCGCGGATCGAGGAATAGTTGACCTGGCTGAGATCGCCGGTCAGCAGCTCGTAGGGCACGCGGAACCCGGCCGAGATCGTGTGCAGGCTGGCGCGCTTGTATTCGCCATAGCCGCCGGTGGCGGCGGGCTGGTTGAAGCGGATGTCTTTGCCACCCCGCGCATAGGCGATCAGCCCCGGCTCGAACTGCTCGACCCGGTTGCCATCGGCATCGACCACGGCGGGCGCGATCCCCTGCTGAGCCTCGTCGTCGCCGAAGACGATGGCGGTGACGCAGGCCTCGGTCTTCTTGCGGACGAGTTCCGCCACCTCGTAATCGTCGAGATCACGCAGACTGCGGATCACCGGCGCGCCCCAGGGCACGCCGCGCGCCTGCGTGCGCTGCTTCTCGTAGACATGGGCGATCTCTGTCGCCGGGACCGGGCGGCTCTGCAACCCGTTCTGCAAGGCCCCGTAGGCGTCGCCGGGGTGTTCTGCATGGAGCCAGTAGGCCCGGCGCTTGCCGACCGGGTCGAACTCGATCCCCTGGACCAGACGTCCCGCGCCGATGGCGCCGGATTTCGTGGCGTCGAGGAAGTCCGCTTCCAGCACCTGCAATTGCAGCGGCACCAGCAGACCGTCGCTCGCCCGGCGCAGGCGGCGGCGCACCAGCACCTCGCCCGCCTCGACCATCTCGCGGCAGATCAGCGTCTGCAGCCCGTAGAAGTCGAGCTGGCCGTCGACATCGCACTCCGCCGTCCAGCGTTCGAACAGCGCGTCGACCTTCCGGTCCAGCCTGTCGTCGCCGCTCGCGGCGCGGGGCATGATGCCCGCACCGATGATGTTGTTGACCAGCACCGCCACGGCTTTCGCGGCATGCGGGTTGTTGCGCACCAGGTCCCGCATCCGGTCGCGCAGCAGCGCCCTGGCCACACCGATCTCGGTGTCGGCCGAGGATCCCGGCGCACGCCAGCCCTCCGTCCGCCGCCCGCGCGCGGCCCCATCGTATCCCCGCGTCAGGGTCTCGAAGGCCTGTCGCGCCAGCACGCGGCGGGCGGCCATGCGCGGGGCGACCGTGGCGATGGTATGGTCCATCCAGTTGGCGGGCATCATCGATCTCCGCGCGAGAAGCCAGCCAGACCGGCGACCGGCAGTGGCCGAGACGTTCCCGCGATGGCGCGCTCGATGGTGCGGATGCGGGCGAGCAGATCCTCGGCCGAGCCATAGTCTACCGACTTGCCGTCATAGCTGACCCGCGTCGTGCCGCTGGCATAGGCCCGGCGCAGCGCCGAGAGTTCGGTTTCCGTCCAGTCGGTCATTGTGTCGTCTTCTCCGGTTGCCGCCACGCGGCCACGTCATCGGTTCAGAACCAATCCCCGCGCCGCCCGAGCCAGTCGGAACGGCGCTTGCCCTGCGGGGCCTGTCCGGGTCTGTTGATCTGCCCGGCGGGATCGTTTTCGGTTGGGGCTGCCCCGAGCTGATCCTCGAGGTCGCGCCATTTCTCGTCAGGCCAGCGGTCCGCGCCCGCAATCCAGGTGGCGGCGCGGGCATAGACACGGCAATCCAGCGCCTCATTGCGCTCGCGCAGCTTCTGCCATTCGAGCTTCGCGAAGCCGCGTTTTGTGCGGACTGTCACCAGTTGCTCGGCGACAAACTGCTTCAGCCATTCGTTCTCGACCCAATGCGGCAGATGCACCGAGCCGGGTGGGAACGCCGCCCCATTGGCAATGTCCTCCTCGGTCGGCCGCGTCAGCCGCAGGAAGCGGTAGGTCTCGGCCTTGAAGGTCGACACCGCCACGGTCCAGAGCCGCGCCCCGCGCCGCAGCCGCTTGCCGCCCTCGGTGGCATCGACAAACGTCGGACCCGAGACCGGGCTCGAACGGTTGAACCCCTCGACGCCCTTCACCGGCGACACCTGCGCGAAGCCCTGCGCCCGCGACCAGGCATAGACCGCCGGAGCCTCGTACCCGGTGTCGATGGCGAGCCGCGCGATCCGAAGATGCGTGCCGCGTTCATGCGGCCAGCTTCGGTCCAGCAGCGCCGTCAGCTCCGACCAGGCGTCGTGCCGATCCGGCCCACCCTCGACCACGACGTGATCGACGAGCCAGCTTTCGAGGCCACGGCCCCAGGCCCAGACATCAATCTCGATCCGGTCCTTCTGCACATCCGCTCCGGCCGTCAGGAACAACCCGCCCGTCGGAATGGTGCCCGGCTTCCACGCCTCGCGGCGGTCGTAAAGCTGCTGCCAGTCGGGCGCTTCGCCGGTCTCGACCCATGTCTCGCCGAGGATCGTGTTGCGGAACGCCTTGATCGCTTCATCCGACCCCTGAGCGGCCTCCCAGCTTCTCGCAATCTGCATCCAGCTCATCCAGCCCACTGGCGAATAGAGCGCCGAGAGGTGGTACCCGACCGTCCGTGGATCGGCCGAGGTGCTGGTGGCCCGCCATTCGCCACCTTCCAGCATCGCCGTCTTGTGGTGCTCGGCGATTGGCGCATCGCAGCCCTCACAGATGTATTCCGCCGTTTCCGGCTTGCCCTTCTGCCAGCGCAGCCGGTCGAACTTCAGCCACTGCATCGCGCCGCAATGCGGACACGGCACGAAGAACCGGCGCTGATCGCTGGCCTCGTATTCCCGCTCGATCCGGCTCAAACCCCGGATCGTCGGCGTCGAGACCAGAAGCACCTTGCGCCGATGGGCGAAGGTCAGCGACCGGGCTTCGGCCAGCGTGACCGGATCGCCTTCCTCGTCGGCCGATGCCGGATAGGCATCGACCTCGTCGAGGAAGATGTAACGCGCCGGGGTCGACCGCAGCCCGACCGCCGAGTTCGCCCCGGTCATGATCAGGATGCCGCCCGCGAACTCCTTGGACAGTATGGTATTGCCCGCGTCGCGGGACCGGGCTGGTTTGACTTTCTCCTGCAGCTCCGGGCTTTCCTCGATCAGCGGGTCGATCCGCTGGCGAGAATTGCGCTTGGCCAGTTCGACCGTCGGCTGGACCGCAAGCATCGGGCCTGGCGCCTGATGAATGACGAAGCCGATCCAGTTGTTGCCGGCCTCGGTCGCGCCGACCTGCGCCGCCTTCATGAACACGACGCGCTGCGCCGGGTCGCCCGGCGACAGCTTGTCCATGATCTCGCGCATGTAGGGCGTGCGCTGTGTTCGATACCGTCCCGGCTCTGCCGAGGCGCGCGACGACAACCGGCGATGGCGGTCGGCCCATTGCGAGACTGTCAGGTCCGGATCGGGTGTGAGACCAGTGCTCCAGGCGCGAAGGATGTCCGCCGCGCCATCGAATTCGGTCAGGCCGTTGTCACCATGCTCACCGTCATCGGAAGTCGGGTCGGACCTCGGCGAGTTCGTCGAGGTGGGCGCGTACATGTTTCTCCAGAGCCTTCTGCATCGTCGACGGCTCCAGCCCCAGCTCGGCCGCCATCAGCGCCGCTGCTCGTGCCGGCCAGTTCACCCATGCGTCCCGTTCCTCTCGCGCCAGCCGGAAGACCAGCAGGGTGGCCCGGCTGCGGTCGATCAGTTCTCCCTTCAGCTTCTGGAGCCGGATGCGCCGCTCCTGCGCCTTCAGCACCTCGTTTGCGGTCCTGGCCTGCAGGAAGGTCGTGCCACCGCCGACCGCCGGAGCCGTCAGCCCCTGTTCGCGCAACGTGTCGCCCACGGCAGCTACCGCCGCCTCGGGCACGGGCTTCAATTTCGGCGCTGGCGGTTTGCGGGTCTTCGATGGGTCGATCGTCTCCGCCCGACGCCGGTCGGAAGCCGCCGCATCGATGCTGCCATCCGGATAAAGAACCAGTCGTGCCGCCGTCTTCGCCTTCTGGATCGCGCCCCGCGACAGGCCGGCATGGGCGGCATACTGGCGCTCGCTCATGCCCTGCATGTGCACTCTTTCTCCGGCTCACCGTTGACGCGAAAACAGCAACAAAATGATCGACTTATTCAGTTAATGATCCCGACGATCCGAGCATGAGTGTGTGCACGAACAGAAAGGACCATGCCATGACGAACGCCAGAACCGCCATCGACGCCTTCATTTCCGCCAAGCTCGAGATCGACGACATACTCACCCGCTTGCAGGCGTTGAGCGACGACCATTTCAATACAGACCCCGACCAGATCAACTGGGGCCATGTCGGCACGCTGGACCACTACCGCGCCAGGCTGCGCGAGATCTGCGATAGCGCCTTCCATGAAGGCGAATACGCCGAGTAGCACCAACGTTCGCCGGCCTCGCCCGCCGACTGGCGGGTCTGGCCTCGTAGAAGGGCCGCATCCCGCGCGCCCGAATACGGAGGCCACCATGGCTCAACTTTCCGATACCCAACTCATCATTCTCAGCGCCGCCGCCCAGCGCGACGATCGCATTGCCCTGCCGCTGCCGGCCAATCTGAAGGGCGGCGCCGCCACCAAGGTGATCGACACCATGATTGCGAAGGGCCTGCTCGAGGAGGTCGAAGCTCGCCGCATCGCCTTCCAGCCGCATCTGAGTGATCCGGTCTGGCGCGAGGCCGGCGACGGTCACGGCGTCACGCTGGTCATCACCGACGCGGGCCTTGCCGCCATCGGCATTGCACCCGACGAGCCATCCGAACCGGACGCGTCCCGTTCCACCACAGCTGGCGACACGGACGCCTCAGTGGGCAGCGCGGACCATGACGCCACCACGCCTGACAGCGCGCCCACGGCGCCCGCTGGCGCAAAGGCGCGGACACGTCGCGAGGGCACCAAGCAGGCGACGCTCATCGCCATGCTGCGTGCGCCGGAAGGCGCGACCATTGCCGAGATCGTTGCCGTCACTGGCTGGCAACCGCACACGGTGCGCGGCGCGATGGCCGGGGCGCTGAAGAAGAAGCTCGACCTCGAAGTCACCTCGGACAAGATCGAGGGGCGCGGACGGGTCTACCGGCTTCCGCCTGTCTGAAGGCCGAAGCGTCGAACAAGATACCGCCGCCTTTCGAGGCGGTGGTTTACGATGCGACGCCACCATGATATGCGCGCTCCCGCGACAATTATCCTGACTCTGACCCTCATCGCTGGTTCCTCATTCGTGGCCCTCCGGTCCGCAGGCATTCGTATGTCTGCAAATTCCGGAGGACGAATGATGAACTACAAGCGCAAGAAATCCCGAACCAGAAGCCGCAGCACTGGCGCGTTCCCGAACGGAACGCCGTCGCACTGGAACATCCTGTTCCACAGCCGTCCGCGCCGTCGCCGCAGCGCCCGGACGATCACCCGGCTGCTGTATGGCGCCGATCCCGATACGCTGATCTGGGATCTCGGCAACCACAAGCCGCACAAATATTACTGGTGACGCCATGACCGATGTTTCCACCGATCACGGCTCGGTCCTGCCTCCGGGCTCGTCCGCCCTCGTGGTCTCCGCCGAGGGCGAGCTCTCCTTCTATCTGCCCGACAATCCGCCGGATGCACCGGTTACGCGGCTGGTCCAGCTTCTCGCGGCCGTGCTGATGCGGAGCTAGGACGAGGACTGGGTGGAGGAGATGCTCGGCATCTTCGAGGATCCGTCTCGGAACTGACCGCCGACCCGGATTTCCTCGAACAGCCTCCGCAATAGGAAGCTCCGCAGGATCGAGACGACGGTGAAGATCGCCCCGATCACCAGCGCGTCGTCGAGACGCGCGGGCAGACCGAACCACGGGAAGACCATCAACTGGGTCGCGACCGCGACGCCATAGCCGACGACCACGTTGGCGATGGCTTCGATCAGCGACATGAGGCGCGACTGCTTCATGCTGCATCTGCCTCATGTGAGGTTTCGCCCAGCCGCTCGGCCTTCACCTCTCCAAACGTCCGGCCGTCGCCGTCGAGGATCGCCTCACGGCCGGTCTCGCCCTGCCAGCGCTCCACGGCGACATCGACATAGGCGGGACTGATTTCCATCGCGAAGACGCGACGGCCATTGGCCTCGCCCGCCATGATCTGCGAGCCGGAGCCAGAGAATGGCTCGTAGCAGAGGCCGCCCCGCGCCACATGCTGACGCATCGGGATGCCGAAGGCATCGAGCGGTTTCGGCGTCGGATGGTCGGGCCGCTCGTCCTTGGCGAAGGACGGCATCTCCCAGGTCGAAGGCAACGTCTGCTCCGCCACCTTCGGCGGGCGCTTGCCCTTGATCCAGCCCATGAAGCAGGGCTCGTGCTTCCAGAGATAGTGGGACCGGGTCAGAACCCCGCGGTCCTTCACCCAGATGATCTGCTGGTGGACGAAGGCTCCTGCCTTTTCCCAGCAAGCCTCCAGCATCGCCTGGCGGCGCGAGGCGTGCCAGCAATACCAGGCCGCGTCCTCCGTGATGGCCTCGGCCACGGCCGCCGCGATGAAGCCGTCGTAGAGCTCGGCGCCCTGCGAGCTGTCGTCCCAGGTCGTGCCGTAGGACGCGGACCAGTCCTTGTTGCGGGTCGGATGGTTCGAGCCATCATAGTCGACCAGATACGGAGGGTCGGTGGCGAACAGCACCGCCCGTTCGCCGTTCATCAGGCGGCGCACATCGTTGTGGGAGGTCGAGTCGCCGCAGAGCAGACGGTGGTCCCCGAGGATCCAGAGATCGCCCGTCCGCGAGGCCGGATTGCGCGGTGGTTCGGGGATGGTCACTGGTGGCACGGAGCCACCGGCGGCACCTTCTTCCCCATCCCCCTCCGGCACGAAGGCCAGCAGCTTGTCCAACTCGCCGTCGGAGAAGCCGACCAGTGACAAGTCGAAATCCTCCGCCAGCAGATTGTTCAGCTCCGCCGACAGCAGCGCCTCGTCCCAGGTGCCGAGTTCGGTCAGCTTGTTGTCCGCGATGCGGTAGGCCCGGCGCTGCGCCTCGGTCAGGTGGCCCAGCACGATCACCGGCGCTTCGGTGAGCCCGAGCTGCGTGGCAGCCAGCACGCGGCCGTGACCGGCGATCAACTCGCCGTCCGCGCCGACAAGACAGGGCACGGTCCAGCCGAACTCGGCCATGCTGGCAGCGATCTTCGCGACCTGGTCCGCGCCATGCACCTTCGCATTCTTCGCGTAGGGCACGAGGCGCGCAAGCGGCCAAGTCTCGATCCGCTCGGGAGCGAAGGCGAGGGTCATGAACGATCCTGTCGATGATTAAGGTGGTGATCGGTGGCGTCGGCGCGGTGGATTCCGCCTGACGGAGTCCTCCGGCTTCCTGCTGGACTCCGGAGTCCACCGGGCATCCACCCGGAGAGTCCAGTCAGGTATTTGTTATTGCGTGGTTATTCCTGGCTGCGCGGTGGATTCCGGCCGGGATGGCTTCCCAAAATTTTCAGCCTGACGCTGGCGATGCGCCGCGCTTCGCCCGCCAGCATAGGATTTTCGCCAGGAAGGACCCGCGAAGTTGGCGACTTACCCCATTCGGGCGTAAATGGGCGTCGAAATGGCTTGCCGAAATGGGCGTAATTGGGTGTATATTCGGGCATGGCACAGAATCCGATCAATACCGAGACGATCCTGATCACTCAGGAGATCCTCGCGCTCATTGCCGAGATCGACGAGTTCAAGGGCGCGTGGCGTGCGCTCGGTACCTTGGCGCCCGAGCGGCTTTCGGCCCTGCGTCGCGTCGCCACCATCGAAAGCATCGGATCGTCGACTCGCATCGAGGGAGCCAAGCTCTCCGATCGGGACGTCGAACGGCTGCTCGCCAATCTCGACGTCAAATCCTTCGCCACGCGCGACGAGCAGGAGGTGGCCGGCTATGCCGAGGTGATGGAGCTTGTCTTCCGTTCCTGGGACGACGTCGCGATCGCCGAAAACCACATCAGGCAGTTGCACCGCGACCTGCTCGTCCACAGCGAGAAGGACGCCTGGCATCGCGGCAACTACAAGACCTCCTCAAACAGCGTCGCCGCCTTCGATGAGGACGGCAAGCAGATCGGCGTTGTCTTCGAGACAGCGACTCCCTTCGATACCCCCCGCCTGATGGCCGAACTCGTCGGCTGGCTGACGTCCGAGCGCGAGCAACGACGGCTGCATCCGCTGCTTGTGATCGCGGTGTTCACCGTCGTGTTTCTTGAAATCCATCCCTTCCAGGACGGCAACGGACGGCTCAGCCGCATCCTGACCACGCTGCTGCTGCTACAGGCAGGCTATGCCTATGTGCCCTACAGTTCGCTCGAAAGCGTGATCGAGCAGAGCAAGGAGGGCTACTACCTCGCTCTTCGGCAGACGCAGGGCTCGATCCGCAGTGGGGCACCGAACTGGCAGCCGTGGCTGACTTTCTTCCTGCGCGCCCTGCAGCAGCAGGTGAAGCGGCTTGCCGGCAAGGTCGAGCGCGAGAGGCTGGTGCTGCCGAGCCTGCCCGAACTGTCGTTGCGCATTCTGGATCATGCCCGTGAGCACGGCCGTGTGAGCGCAGGCGACATGATCAGGTTGACGGGCGCCAGCCGGAACACGCTGAAACAGCAATTCCGTCAACTCGTCGACAACGGCCATCTGGTTCGGTACGGCGGAGGACGGACGACCTGGTATACACTGCCGTAGACGCTTCAACGCAAAGGGGAGAGCGAGCCCTTCGGCGCACTCTCCCCGTCTTGTCCTGCGGATAGCACGATCATGTTGCAGATGTCGAAGGGAAAAGTGTTGCAACACATTGGAGTCACTGCGCATTCAGCCGCGCCGCGATCTTGGTCAGCGCCAGCTGCCAGCGCCGCCATGCGGTGGTGCGGTCGCAGCCGAGCTCGCCACTGATCTGCTTCCAGGGCACGCGGGCGGCGCGGGACCAGACCAGCTTCCGTTCGGCTTCCTCGATCCAGAGCACCCAGTCGAAGGTCTGCTCGAGCCGCGTGATCGCCGCTGCCGACGGTCGGATGCGCATCGGCTCGGGTTCCATGAAGGCGATCTCGCGACTCGTCCGCACGATCTCCGGCCAGGTGTTGAAATAGCCCTGCACCTTCACCGGCGGCAGCTTGCGCAGGGTGCGGAAAGCCTCCTCGAAATGGTCGGCGACATCGTCGGCGGTCCAGATGCGGTCAGCCATGGCGTGCCTCCCTTTCCGAGGGGCGCGGGCCGTAGAGCTTCTCGCCCAACTGCCGGACCAGCTCACGCTCGGGCCAGGTGAGGCGGTCATCATCGGCGGAGACCGCGAGGACGCCCTGTTCCCGCCAGCCCTCGCGCTTGACCTGTTCGGGATCCCGGCGTCGGCCGCCGTAGCCGTGGGGATGCCATCTCATGCGACACCTCCCTTCGTCTCGATCGCCCAGAGCAGGATGGCGATGGCGTCGGCCTCGTTGTCGTCGGCGGGCGAGAAGCCACGAGCGCGGACGGCGGCGACCATGGCGGCCTTGTCGGCATTGCCCTTGCCCGAGGCGTGGCGCTTGATCGTGCCGACCGGGACGCCCTCGTAGGGTACACCGCGCAGTTCGGCCCATGCGGTCAGCGTGGCCATGAGCCCGCCGTAGATGTGGCTCGCGTCGGTGCCCGCGTGGCGGCGCACCTCCTCGAACCAGATCGCGGCGACAGGACCGGACAGCCGGTCGATCTCGGTCAGCCAGTTGGTGAAGCGCAGGTAGCGCATGCCACCTCCATCGAAGCGGCCGGGACGAAGCGAGACGGTGCCGCTGGTGATCAGGCCATCTGCATCACGTAGCGCCCAGCCGGTGGTGGTGCCGAGGTCGAGCGCGAGGATGGGGCGGTGGTGTGTCATCGCGACGGGCGGCACGGGGATTGCGCTGTGCCGTGCAATGCGCAGAGTCGATTCAGCCATGTGTGGTCTCCTTCGGGATTGGCTGCCTTGGTGGAAGACGACGGCGGTCTGGTGCTTGGCGGTACAGGGCCGCCGTCGTCGGATCGGGATATTCGGGGCGAGACTGGCCACGCGTGCGACCCCCTGGGGGTGGGAGTGGGAGAACCCGCTCGGCGCGGTTCTCCCCCACCCCCAAAGGGGGTGGGTTTCACCCCCACAATTTGATCTGATGGCTAACCACTTGTGATAACTTGTGAAATTCAAGTTGTGGGCGTCAGGGAGATACTCGTCCTTCCCAACTTGAAACTGCGAGCTACAGCGTAACGGTGCGCGCAGGATCAAAGGTAGTTGGGAAAGGCCTTCCCAACTTGCTGGCGCGCGATCCTGCAAGGCCGAACGTGCCACAGCGCAGGTAGTTGGAACCAGATTTCCCAACTTCCCCAACTTGAAGCTGCGCAGTGCTGCGCAAGGCATGACATCGTGCCAGATGATCATTCGGCATCCTCCGGATAGACCCATACGGTCGGGTTCTCGACTGGGAGCGCCGCGCCGCTTTGCGGACATTTGTAGGTGCTCGGCAGCACTGGGATCAGAACGGGCACGATCTCGCCCGTCTCGCCATCGGCCTTGTCTTCGCCGGTCGGGAACCTCATGCCTTCGACGCAGAGGTAGCCGAACTTCGATCTGGAAATGGGCAGGCCGAACGGTGCGCCATCACGGACGAATTTTACGAAGCCCTTGGTCGCAAGCACGCTGATCCGCTCACGGATCGTGTCCTTCCCGCCGAGCCCAGCCTTGTTCTCGAAGGCCTCGGCGAATTGCAGCGCTGTGTAGAGGTGCCCGTTTTCCGCCTCATCGAAGAGGAGTTGCAGGATCACATCGCCCTTGCGCACGCGCTCGGCATCATGCCTGGCGCCGACTTCCGCACGGACCAGGCGCTCGTTCATCGGGTTGATCTCGACCCATCGGCCGCCCACTTTGTCGACGAGCTTGGCAGGCAGAGCCGGGCCGTTCCGGAGCTCGATCTCGAGGCGGCGCTGGGAAATCTCCTCGTCAGGCCGGTGCAGAATGAGGCCGGTGGTGTAAAAGCCTCGCAGGGCGCTGGCGCCGGAGAGTGCCAGGAAGGGATCGTCCTTCACCTGGTGCTTCGACAGTTTCTTCGTGTGGTGGACGAGGATGACGCCGCAGTCGGGATTGATGTGGTCGCGCAGGACCTCGACCCGCTCCTTCAGGAAGAACATCATGGCGGCGTTGTCATTCTCGCCGCCGCCATCCGGGCCGCCGTCGAAGATGTTGCGGATCGGGTCGATACAGATGATGTCGACGGGTTCGACCGGAAATGCGCGCCGGATCGCTGCGGCAACACGGACGCTGCCCTCGGCATCGAGCAGCATCTGCAGCTTTGGTGTGGTGATAAGATTGTCGTGCGCGGCGGCAAGCATGTCGGGCGGCAGGCCAATCTGCTGCACGCGCTCCCGCAGATAATGGTACTGGATCTCGGCCTGCAAATAGAAGATCCGCAGCGGTCGTGGCGGAGTGAAGCCGAGGAAGGGCACGCCCGCCGCCATGTGCACGAGCCAGGTGATCAAGAGGTCGCTCTTGCCGACCTTCGGCGCCCCGCCGAGCACGAGCAGGCCGCCTGGCGTCAGCACGCGTGGCGCGATGATATCGGCCGGCATGGGGCTGGTGTCGTCGAGCAGCGCGCCAAGGGTGAAGGTGGGGAGCTCGTTCGGCGCGGGCGCCGCGCTGTCGAGGCGGATCAGCGGAGGCCCATGCTTTTCGACATGGATGGCCCAGAGCCGCTCGGATTCGCGCTTCAGCCGCTCCACCGGCCAGGCTGGGCGCAGCATGGCGGCGTTGTACTCGCAGATCGCCTGCCAGCCTTCATCCTTCGAGAGGCGGCCGTCATGCACCATGCGAATGTAGTGGCCGATGGCCGCCGATGCCCCCTCGAAGCGTGACCAGTCATCCTGCGCGCCTTCGCGCACCGGTGTCACCAGCACATCGGCGACCGCGGGCTTGCCAGGCGTGGAAAAGTCCGGCTGGAGCGAGATGCCGGGCGCAGGAGGCATGTCGGTTACCGCCTCGATGAACTCTTCGAGATCGCGCTCGATGGTCGCGTTCAGCTCGACAATCTGGACCCGCGTCTTGAGACCGTTCTTGTAATAGACCGAGCCTGCGACGCGGATCGGCTGATGGGCCGAGCGGAAGTGCGTATCGCCACCGACCTTGGCGGCAATATCGCCGCGCAGACGGCAAATGCGCGCGATGTCTTCGCCCTCAGCCGGTTCGGTCAGCTTCCACCAGACATGAGCCTTGTGCTGGCCTTCCGGCGTTACGCCGCCGCTTTCCACCACCATGGTGGGGGTTCCAAGATGACGTTCGAGATGGGCGCGCCTGGCGGCAATGTCGCCAGTGTCGATGTCGACCACCACCGTCTGCATCTGCAGGATATCGGCGGCCTTGGCCTGTCCCTTGGCGGCAACGGTGCCGGGGATGACATAGACGGCGGCCCCCTCGTGGCTGGCCCAGTTGGCAAAGGTCGCCATCTTGTCGGCAACCGTGTGATCGGCGTCGATCCAGATGTTGTGTGGGCGGCCATCGAACCCCTGACCCTTGTCGATGAAGCTGCGCACCGGGATCAGGCCTTCGCAATAACCGAAGACCACGTCCATGAACTGCGCGATCTGTTCGGGGTCCGGCTCGTCGCCGAACACGTCGACTTGCGCCGGCGCATCGTTGAAGTCGCGCCAGGGATTGAAGTGGACGATCTCACCGGTGGCGGGCTGTTTGATGGAATCAGGCATGTCGTCGTCGCTCATGCTGGCAACTCCCAGCAGCGGCTGGCCCACGGGCAGAAGCGGCATTCGAGGAAGTCGCGATTGGCGACAATTCGGGGCAGGAGTTCGCCGGCGTCGGTCGCCTGCAGGATCCGAACGCCGCGATCCGACATGCGCTGCGCGAGATCAGCATCGAACGGGACCAGTTCGTGATGAAGCTCGGCCGTGTCCTTGTTGATGGCGGTGAACAACGCGGGCGCAGCGCTGATGCCCGGCACGCTGGCTTCCATGTAGGCCTGATAGACGGCGATCTGGGCGGCGTAGACCGGCTTTGACTTGGTCACGCCGTCCTTGACGCAGGCGCGCCAGTTCTTCGCGTTCATCGTCTTGCATTCCCAGAGGGCGGGAACGGCGAGACCGAAGCCCTCGGGCCCGGCGGCGATGATGCCGTCGACATGACCGCGGATGCGCCCGCCCGCGACCGAGAAGCCGAACTGGCCGCCATCGGGCCGGTTGCCCTTGCGGGTGTAGAGGTCGAACCCGGCAGCCCGCAGCCACTGGATGGCCAGATCTTCCAGCGCATGGCCGATGGCGAAGATGCGCAGCGCCTGGCCGGAAAAGCCCGCACCTTCGTCCTTCGGTGTTGCGGTGAACTCGAACTGAAGGGCGCGCTCACAGGCATGCCCGAGGCGCGAACCGCCAAGGTAGTTTCGTGGTTCTGTGGCCGCGCACCCTGCCTCGAGGGCGGCATCGATCAGGGCGGTAATCTGCTCGCCAGGTTTTTGCTTGTGGTTGAAGTCCAGCATCAGAACGGCATCTCGGGATCGGTGTCGCGATTGGCGGCTCGGTATTCGCGTAGCGCATCCTGAAAGCCGGTGACGGTAACCTCGATCAGCGTGAGCACCTGCTGTTCGGAGAGGTCGGCAAACCGGGTCGGCCAGCCGATCTCCTCCATGATCTCGGCGACTGGTTTCATGGTGCTGCGGATCGCCGCCTGTTCGGCCAAGGTCGGGTCAACCATCATGCCGCCCTCGCCAGATCATGCTCGTCAGCGCCGAAGACGAGGCTGCGGATGGCGGCACGGTTGAACTGGAAGGAGAGCAGTGCCGAGGCCTGATAGCGGGTCAGCCCGAAATCGTGTCGGTAGTCGGCCGGCAGCCAGGCGAGTTGCCTGTCTGTCGGCGGTTGCGACAACCAGCGCTGGGTCTTGTGGGCGCTTTCGTCGGACTCGTGCTCGTTCAGCCAATCGTCGGCAGCGGCGAGGCCGACCATGCGCTCGCCGATGGCCAGCAGACGCGGCGCGACCCCTTTTGCGGCGCCAACGCCGTACCAGCGGCCGTTGAGGAAGAAGACGCCGGCCCATGCGGAGAACCCGTTGGCCATCAGTGCGGCATCGTCACCGAACAGGTCACACCAGCGGAAGCTGGAGCGTTTCAGGAGGTCGATCTCCGACATCACGAAATCGCTGAGCGGAATGTCGCCGCCGCCGTCGATGCTCTCGAAGACGAAGCCGCAAAGCGGGCATTCATGGCAACCGAGCGGAATATCAGCCTCGCATTGCGGGCAGGTCCTGGTCGGTGCATCGCCGGACGCCTCGTGTCCGGCAAGGTCGACCTCCTGCTCGAGCGAGCCGTGCATCAGGCTGGAGGTGCCGAAGTCCAGCACCACGCAGTCGGTCTTGACGATACCGGGGTGCTCGTTGGGATTAACGGTGCGCAAGCCCCGCCCGACCATCTGGATCATGGTCGACTTGTAAGAGGATGGGCGCAGCAGCACGACGCAGGAGGTTGGCGGATGATCCCAGCCTTCGGTCAGCACGGCGACATTGACGATGACCTGAACGTCACCGACGGCATAGGCGGCAAGCACAGCCTTGCGCTCGGCGTCGCCCATCTCGCCATGAACGAGAGCCGCGGCAATGCCGGCGGCGTTGAACGCGTCGGTCACGCCGCGTGCGTGGTCGACGGTCGAGCAGAACACCACGGTCTGCCGATCGGCGGCCTTCTCCCGCCAGTTCCGGATGACGGCATCGGTGACCGGCGTGCGGTTCATGATGCGCTCGACTTCGCCCATGTCGAAATCGCTGGCAGTCTTCCTGACCCTGGCCAGCTCATCCCGGACGCCGACATCGATGACGAAGGTGCGCGGCGCCACCAGATGGCCGGAGCGGATCAACTCACCGATGCGGATCTGGTCTGAAACATTGGAGAAGACCTCGCGCAGCCCTTTGCGGTCCCCGCGATTGGGCGTGGCGGTGACGCCGAAGATGCGGCAGGAGGGGTTGCGCTTCAGCGCCTGGTCGATGATGCGGCGATAGCTGTCGGCCGTCGCATGATGCGCCTCGTCGATGACCAGCAGATCGAGCGCCGGCATGGCGTTGAGGTTGGTGCTGCGCGACAGCGTCGGGACCATGGCGAAGGTGACCCGGCCACCCCAGGACTTGCCGCTGGCGTCGACGACCGAGGTGGTGATCGCAGGATTGACCCGGGCGAACTTCTCGCGGTTCTGAGCGGTCAGCTCGTCGCGATGGGCAAGCACCGCCGCCCTGGCACCGCTATCGCCGATCATCTTGCCGGCGACGGCGGACAACATGATGGTCTTGCCGGCCCCGGTCGGAGCCACGCCCAGCGTGTTGACGTGTGTGTCGAGCGCGGCGACACAGCGCTCGACAAAGAGTTTCTGGCGAGGACGAAGCAGCATGGTCGGACCCTCGCGCTATTGTGCCCAGGAGGGGCGCGACGACGGTGTTGCGCCATGCTGCCTGGCCGCGGCATAGGCATTGCCCTGCGCAGCGTTGGCCTGCGGCGTCGCCGTGACCATCCCCATGATGGCGGCGTAGTCCTTGTGGCTGGCGGTGACGGCGGAACGGACCTCGTTCTTGTCGTCGCCATTGGTGTCGGTACTGACGTCGATACGGGCGACGAACTCCAGCCCGTCGAGATCGGCAAAGCCGGAGATGCGGCGCGCAGCCTGGGCCGCTTCGCTCTGATCCTTGTCGGAAAGGCCGCGGGCCGAATTGAGCATGCCGCGGATCAGGCCGCGCCCCATATTGGCCCATTCCGGACCCTTGGGGCTGTAGAGCCCGATCAGGGTGAAGATCTTGCGGCGTGCATATGGGCCCTCGAGCACCGTAAACTCACCATTGAGATAGACCGCGCCGGTCGAGCCGCGCGTGGCGTAGCCGCCGGTCCAGCCCTGCGAAGGATCGTCGAAGCCGCCGGGGCGAATGCTCAGCCGCACCTTGGCGAGCGTGCCCTTGGGGATGAGGTTGGTGTTGGTCTGCGCGTCGTTGAAATCGTTCCATGCCGACATGGGTCAGGCTCCTTGTTCCTGGATTGGGGTGGAGGATGTTTGGGGGGAGGCAGTCGATACGGCCGCGAAAGTCTGGCGCTCCGCGTTGCGGATCTTGTTCATCAGCCGCCCGAGATCGGGCCGTTCGACCATGTCGAGCCGGCCGGAGCGGTCCTTGGCCGGAAAGCCGAAGGGATTGAGCGTCTGACAGACGAAGGCGCGATAGGGTGCGCCGTCCTCGTCCTTCAGCTCGACCATGCTGATGACTTCATCGACGATGCCGGGCAGTTCGAGGCCGGTCTTCGAGCCGTCGATCTGCGGGACGAACAGCTTGCGATTGAAGTCGTCGAGCTTCTCGTCGAGGATGCCGACAAACCAGATATTCTTCGAGCGCGTGTGCTGCAGGTGGGTCAGCCAGGCGATCATCTCGCGGCCATGCAGGCCATAGGCGCCACGAATATCGGGCTTGCCGGTCTTGTCGGAGAATGCCTCCGGCTGGCCCTTGGTCCACTGGAAGCAGAGCCGCCCAGCCACCGTGATCGAGTCGATGAAGACCGTGCCGTAGCGGTCGAGCTGAGCCGGATCGCCGAGACGTGCGACGACAGCGTCGAAATGCGCCTGGCTATAGGGTTGGTCGTCGCGCAGCGCCGGGTTGGGGCCACCGATGAACACCGCAAAATCGCGGCACTCATCCCAGGTCCGGGGGCGGATCGTGTCACCGGCCCAGCCCTCGATGGCAAGGTCGCCGGCTTCCAGATCCATGAACAGCGTGGTGGCCGGGTCGAGCGTCCACAGCAGCGAGGTCTTGCCGATGCCGGATTTGCCGAAGATGCAGCCCTTGATGCTGCGCGGCGCTGCCAGACGCTGATCGGCCGAGATGATGGGGAGTGCGGCCGTCATTGCGCACCCCCGTTCAGCTCGAGCTTTACCTTGAGCGCGCCGGTCCTGACGGTACGGGCGGGCTCGAAGGTCTGGCGGATCGACTCGGGCCAGGCGGCGTATTTGCGCTCGGCTACCTTGAAGCTGACGTCGACATATTCGGTGGGATCGTCTCCGGCGGCACTGATGCGCTCCACCAGCTGTGCCAGCTGTGCCTGGTCCCAATCGACGCGCTTGGGCAGGTCGGCAATCACGGTAACCGCGCCGTCGTCGAAGCGGACGGTTCCGGTGTCCTTGCTCGCCTCCATGCGCGCCATCACGGCGCGGTCGGTGTATTTGAGCGCGATGGCGCTTTCGAGCCAGTCGCTGATTGCCCTTGCGCTGCGGACGTTCGCGTCGGTCGCCTCCTGCAGGAGGGCGAGCTGTTCGGCCGGCAGGGCGACGATCTCTCCGATCTGCATCTTGCGCAGATCATCGAGGGTGATGTGGTTGGGGATCGTCATCACCGCACCCTCACGCCGTAGCCTGATGGCGGTGGCCGGCGGTGCTCTGGCGGATCTGCTCGGCCTCGTAGGCTTCGACATCCTCGAGGCGATAGACGACGCGGCCGCCGAGCTTGACGTATTGCGGGCCTTCACCCGTCCAGCGCCAGCGTTCCAGCGTGCGATGCGAAATGTTCCAGCGAGCAGCCAGCTCGATCTGGGAGAGGTGTCTGGTAGCCATCTCGTTCTCCTTGGGTCCTTGAGAAAACCTGCGGAGAGGATGGCGGAGGATCAGAACGGTGTCGTCGGGATGGAAAGTGGATCGTCAGGGGATCAGAATCACCGTTTCTTGCGCATGAAGGGGGATGGACAAGGGGATGGCAGGGGGATGCGCCGGCATGGAAATACGAAAAAGCCCGGCGGAACCGGGCGTGAGGGAGGGGGATCAGAAGAACCGGATATTGAGCCGGTAACGGCCGCGCCGGTCGGACTGGATCAATCTGCGCCATTCCGGTTGTGTCTTGAACAGGTCCGACAGGCGCGTGCAGGAAGAGCCGGCTGCGGCCAGCACCGCCTTGCCATGCTGCCACGGAACGCCGCGCATGGCCGCCTCATGAAGGATGCGCACGACCCGCGCCTGGATCTGGCCAAGCATGAAGGTTCGCTCCCCGAGAACGATCTCGCTGAAATCGTGCCGTTGCTCGAAGACGATTTCGGATGTCCGCCGCGTACCGGCCAGCCCGTGCTTGGCTTCGGCGCGGTCGCGCTCCTCTCGTCGGACGACCAGTTCTTCCTTCCGGATCAGGATTCCATCCTCGGGCCGCAGCACAACGCAGTAACGATCCTTCGGAGCCTCGAAACGATCGATCCGCAGCGCGCCCTCGTGAAACAGCCGGTAGGCGTCATGGGTGCGCAGATCCTGAAGCCCGTGAAAGGGGGCTTGGCTCTCGGGAATGGAGCACCACTGCCCTTCGTCGATCTCCTCGTAGCTGCCATGTTCGAGCTGGGCCCCGTAGAGGCGGACGGAGACCTTCAGCAGGCCGTTTTCGGCGAGATAGGCCAGATCGCGCTGCGGCACCTCCCATCGCTCCTCCAGCTCGTCCAGCGCGAAATAATCCTTCTCGATCGACGCCATCCCACGCACCCGTCCCGCAGATTTTCGTTCCTGTTATGTTCTATTCTCTTGACGCGGATGAATCAATCCTCTCTAATCCACAAAATCCACATGCCGGACGAAACCATGAGCATCACCATCGCCGACAGACTGAGAGCCCGAGCCGAACAGCTGGGGCTGAATGCGCGTGAGGTGGCCGAGCAGGCGCGTGTCAACAGGTCCTTCGTCTACGACATCATGCGCGGCCGCTCGGAGCGCCCGAACCTGGAAAAGCTCGACAAGGTCGCGGCGATCATCAAGGTCGATCGCAACTGGCTCCTGCATGGCAAGGGCATGGTCGAGGGGGATGAGCCTGCCCTGGAGGAAGAAGCGGACCCGTTTGTGGCGATCCCTTCCGTCGAGGTGACGGCATCGATGGGCGGCGGCAAGCTCGTCGCGGACGAGGTGGAGAACGGCGAGCCCTACCACTTCAAAAGCTCGTGGATCACGCATCGCCTGCGCGCCAACCCGGCAAACCTGCGCATCATGCATGTGGAGGGCGACAGCATGATGCCGACCCTGCACGACGGCGACGTCGTGCTCGTCGACCTTGCCCGCTGCATGCCGACACCGCCCGGTATCTTCGTGCTGTTCGACGGCATGGGACTGGTGGCCAAGCGCCTCGAGCACATCCCGAACTCGGAGCCGCCGCAGGTGCGCATCATCTCGGACAACACCTTCTACAGCCCCTATGAGCGCACCGCCGAAGAGATCAGGATCATCGGCCGCATCCGCTGGTTCGGCCGGGAGATCTGATCTTGATCGTGTTCGAGGAAGTGGTCGATGACGATCCGGCGCTCGTGCACTCGCCAATGGTGCGGGCAATGGAAAAGACCTTCGCCTATATCTACGAGCACGGAGCGATCCCGCTGACGCCATCAAAAGCCTTCAAACGCAGCTTCGTCCACTGGGCGGCCGCCGAGTTCGAATGGCCGGGCTATCTGGAGGCCGACCTCTTCGCCATCAACAAGGTGCTGAACGAGATCGACTTCGGTCCGCTGATGGACCTGCACGACCTGATGATTGCCCTGAAGATCGGGCGTCACTCCAAGGGCCAGTTCACGCTGACCAAGGCGGGCCAGTCCCTGGTTGGTCATCCTGGCCGGCTGTTCGGCATCATCACGCCGTTCTATCTCTTCGAAGTGGACCACCTGCGATTTGCACGGCGGCCGGAACGATTGCCGGGCAATTGGGACATCTTCCTCAATGTGCTGAATGTCGAGGTCGAGAATGGCGCGACCGCAACGGAACTGCGCCACACGCTCTATGGGCCAAAGGGCGAGTCAGAACGCTTCGATATGATCCTCAGCAACCTCTATGTTCAGGTTCTGCGTCCGCTATGCTGGACGGGGCTGTTGCGGGAGGATCGCGTTGAGGGCGCGCGACGATTCGATGATGGCCTGTTCACCAAGACGTCACTGTGGCGCACGGCGCTGCGCCTGGACACCGACAGGGACGTGCGGCCGGCAACGCACCACTGAGCAGGCCGTGCCACCGCGTAACGTTATCGCCCTACTGCACCTTGTCGACGTTGCGCGTGGTGGCAGGGAGGGACTTCACGGGCGGCGTCTGCGGCCCACCATATCCGGAACCGGCATGGTAACAGGCCGTGAGGCAGTCGTTGCCGTTGATGGGGCTTGTTGAATACGAGATGATGCGGTTTCCGTTGTCGCAGATGCAGGAATAGAGATAGTGCTTACCAAGGGACGGCGAGGATGCCTGCACTTTCTCAATCCGGTAGGCCGATGCCGTAGTGGCGGTGGCAATGAGGGCTGCCAGCATGGCAGTGACTTGTACGACGCGCTTCATGTGTTCCTCCCGAGCCATAAGATGTGGGCAGCGTAGGTCGGGCAATCTGAACCGCCGCTGAACCAGCGCCATCCAGTACTCATGATTACGCACGAACATGATAAGCAATTGATTGTGCTTGTGTTTCCATGATTTGTGCATACCGTTCGCTGGTCAGGATTGATTGCGAACGGTCTCATGCACAACGTATCCTCCGCCCCGAACCCCCTGTCGCCCGAGCGCATGAGCGCCGATGAGCGGCTTGCCGAGGTGGGCCGGATCCTGGCTGCCGGGGTGAGGCGTATCCTGTCGGAACAGTCCAGTTCTTTATCTGCCGCTGGCAGAGACAGTTCATTCGACATCCTGGCCCTCAAGCGCCGTGTTGGTCGTCGCAAACCGATCAACCGAGTTGGAGGGCAATGATGTCGGAAACGACGAAACGGGCTGGGCCGAAACACAACCAGCAGCATGAGAACGCCGCGGAAAACACCCCGGTGCTGGCCAGGCTGGCGGCACTGAAGCGCATGTCGGTCAGGGAGCTGAAAGCCGAGTGGGAGGCCCTGTTCGCCAGCCCGGCGCCGAACAACAGCCGCGGTTATCTCGAAATGCGGCTGGCCTGGCGCATCCAGGAACTGGCCCTTGGCGGGCTTTCCCGCGAAACCCGCAAGATGCTGGATCTGCTGGCCGACGAGGTCGACGGCAAGTCCGACCGCAAGGCGATCATCGCAGATAGCCGCAATCCAATCGTCGGCACCCGGCTGGTCCGCGAATGGGACGGCATCGAGCACACCGTCACCGTGTTGCGCGACGGCTTCGAGTGGCAGGGTCAGCGTTTCAAATCGCTGTCGGCGGCCGCCCGGGCGATCACCGGCACGCAATGGAACGGCTACCGCTTCTTCGGCCTCCGCGAAGCGAGGAGGGACGACCGATGAGCCATCATCAGGAAACTGCCGCTCCCGTTCAGCGCCGTTTGCGTTGCGCCATCTACACCCGCAAATCGAGCGAGGAAGGGCTCGACATGGAATTCAACTCGCTCGATGCCCAGCGCGAATCCTGCGAGGCCTATATCGCCAGCCAGCGCTCGGAAGGTTTTGCCGCCATCCGCGAACGCTATGATGATGGCGGTCATTCCGGCGGCACGCTGGAGCGGCCCGCCTTGCAGCGGTTGCTGGCCGATGTGGAAGCCGGGCTGATCGACGTGATCGTGGTCTACAAGATCGACCGCCTGTCGCGCTCGCTGATGGATTTCGCCAGGCTGGTGGAAATCTTCGACCGGAACAACGTCACCTTCGTGTCGGTGACCCAGTCGTTCAACACCACCACGTCGATGGGGCGGCTGACTCTGAATATCCTGCTCAGCTTCGCCCAGTTCGAGCGGGAGGTGATCGGCGAGCGCATCCGCGACAAGATTGCCGCCTCGCGCAAGCGGGGTATGTGGATGGGCGGCTTCGTGCCGCTCGGCTATCGGGTCGAGAACCGCAAGCTGCTGATCGAGACAACCGAAGCCGCCACGGTCCGCATGATCTTCGAGCGTTTTGCCACCATCGGCTCGGCCACGGTGCTGGCCAGAACCCTTGCCGCCGAGGGCGTGCGCACGCGGCGCGGCAAGCCGATTGACAAGGGCTTTCTCTACAAGCTCCTCAACAACCGGGTCTATATTGGCGAGGCGGTGCACAAGGGCACGAGCTATCCCGGTGAGCATGAGCCGATCGTCGAACGCGCGCTGTGGGACAAGGTCCATGCCATCCTGCAGGAGAGTCCCCGCAAGCGTGCCGCCAATACGCGCTCGCAGACGCCGGCACTGCTCAGGGGGCTGATCTTCACCGATACCGGCACGGCGATGACGCCGACGGCGACGAAGAAGGGAGCCAAGCTCTATCGCTACTACACCTCGATGGATCTGATCCGGAACCGCGCGGTCGATGCCGCTGGGCCGCAGCGCCTTCCCGCCGGCATGGTCGAGAATGCCGTCATCGGCGAAATCCACCGCATGATCGCCACGCCTGAGGTCAGGGCGCGGGCACTCGCCGCCCTGCAAGCCGACATGCCGGACGTCGACGAGAAGGCAGTCATTGCCGCGCTCGGTGAGTTCGATGCTTTGTGGGCGTCGCTGTTTCCGGCCGAGCAGGCGCGAATCGTCCAGCTTCTGGTGGCGCGCGTGACCGTGGGCGCCGCTGGCCTTGCCGTTGATCTGCGCCATGACGGCATCGGCTCTCTGGCCCGCCTACTGATGGCGCCGCAGGTCCGAAAGGACGCGGCATGACGGACGACACCATCCGTGTGGTCATTCCGCTGGTCGTGCGCAAGAAGAATGGCCGTCCGAAGATCCTGCCGCCGACCGACCATGTGCCCGTCGAGGCCCGGTTGCAGGATGCGCACGTCCTGCGCGCCATCGCTCGTGCATGGAACTGGCGGCGCAGGCTCGATCGCGGCGAGGCGTCAACATTGCAGGACATTGCCATTGCCGAAAAGGTCACCGACCGTTTCGTCAGTCGTATGATGCGGCTGGCTTACCTTGCCCCGGACGTGCTGGAGAGGCTGCTCATCCATCGCGTTCCGCCGGCGTTATCACTCAACGATTTGATCGCAGTCGCCGAATTGCCATGGGCGGAGCAGTTGGAGGCCGTGTTCGGTGCAGTTGGTCCTCGAACGGATTAGTTCCGAGCCCGACGCCACCCAGCCGCCTGCGCTTCATCCTCGGTGCAGAACCAGCGCTCGCCTTTGCTCTCCGAGATCCTGGTCTTGTCGTAGTCCTGCTGGCCCGGCACATGGTAGATTCGCGTGCCGTTGCGGCTGATGTTGCCCTTGATCTGGCATCCGGTTGTCGGAATGGCAGATGCCACGGGTTGCGGCAGGAGATGCTGCTGCGCGTTGATCGGCACCGACAAGGCACCAAGAATCTCGGTCTGCGGGCCGCGATGGCGCCAATCCCACGGCGCAATGAACGCGCCGGACCACAGACCTGCCTGCTTTGTGCGCGCGGCTTTTTCTTCGCCAACATAGATATCCGAGTAGCGCCGGAAAGCGAGCGCCCAGCCACCCACCACCATCGCCGCGTTGATGTCCGTCTCGCCGACAAAGCAGGTCATGATGCGCCGGCCATAACGGTCGGTCTCATTGCCGGTGCAGGATACTGGGTGGCCCTGTACCAGCCTGGCCAACGCGTCGCGCGCGGCGATCCCGCAAGGGTAGTTTTTTCCGGCTTTGTTGATGCAGACCTGGTCGGTCTCCGGCGCATCGATGCCGTTCAACCGGATCCTCGTGCCCCTTATTGTAATGGTGTCGCCGTCGGAAATTCTCGCGGTGCCTGTTATTGTCGCTGCCGTTGCTGCGGCAATCGGATCTGCAAGCAGTAAAGTAGCGATCAGAAGAATCAGGGCGGGGCGATGAATCATGGGGGTATTGTCTGACGTAACAGCATGGATTGAAAGGCGGCGACAAATGAGGCGGCTGTTCCAGGATGACGCCCGCCAACTGGTCGAACGGGATCCCGTAACAGCCTACTATGATGCACAACGGGCCGCAGCACGTGCCCGCTTTGCCGGTGACGGCCGGGCTTTCCTTCATTGGGCGAAAGTGGCGGCAGAGGTCGCGCGGATCAGCAACGCACCGATGGACTACGAGATCGTCAAAAGCATCGTCGACGAAGAGGAGCGCAGGGCAAGGATGCGGCGGAAGCATGAGAATGGCGAGGGTCAACGATTGTGACCGCGCCGCCACAGCCGGCAGCATGATCTGTTGCTGCCATGAAACAACAACATCAGGATCAGGGGCGCGAAGTACTCGTCGGGCTCGTCGAGCGCGTGACATTCCATAACCCCGATAACGGCTTTTGCGTCCTGCGCGTTAAGGCACGCGGCCAGCGGGACCTGGTAACAACGGTAGGGTACGCCGCGACGATCTCGGCCGGAGAATGGATCACTGCCTCCGGAGTCTGGATCAACGACCGCAATCACGGTCTGCAGTTCAAGGCGCATTTTCTCAAGACCTCGGCCCCGTCCACCGTTGAAGGCATCGAGAAGTATCTCGGCTCGGGCATGATCCGTGGCATTGGGCCGGTCTATGCCAAGCGCCTTGTCAAACAGTTCGGCAAGGATGTGTTCGACATTATCGAAGCAAGTCCTGAGCGCCTGCGCGAGGTAGAGGGGATTGGCCCCGTCCGGGCGACCAGGATCATCTCCGGCTGGGCCGACCAGAAGGTCATCCGGGAGATCATGGTCTTCCTGCACCAACATGGGGTGGGCACGGCGCGTGCGGTGCGGATCTTCAAGACCTATGGCGCTGACGCCGTGCAGGTGATGAGCGAGAACCCGTATCGGCTGGCCAAGGATATTCGGGGCATAGGTTTCCGCACGGCCGATCTCATCGCGGAAAAGCTCGGCATCGAAAAGACCGCCATGATCCGCGTGCGCGCAGGGATTTCCTTCGCGCTGACCGAGGCGATGAGCGACGGCCACTGCGGATTGCCACGAGGCACACTGACGGAACTTGCCGAGAAGCTGCTGGAAGTTCCAGCCGAGCTCATCGAAAGAGCCATGCGGCTCGAACTCGAGGAGGGAACGGTCACTGCCGACCGGGTTGGCGACAGCGATTGCCTGTTCCTGACCGGTCTCTACATGGCCGAGCGCGCCATCGCCGAGAACTTGAATCGGCTGGGCCGCGGATCACTGCCGTGGCCCGAGATTGATGCTGATCGTGCCTTGCCTTGGGTCGAACAGAAGACCGGCCTCACACTCGCCGCCAGCCAGGCGGAGGCGATCAGGCTGGCGCTGGCCTCGAAGGTCCTGGTCATTACCGGTGGTCCTGGTGTCGGCAAGACCACGATCGTCAATTCGATCCTGCGCATTCTGGCGGCAAAGGACACAAGGCTTCTGCTCTGCGCGCCGACCGGCCGTGCCGCCAAGCGCATGTCCGAAGCAACCGGCAGGGAAGCCAGAACCATCCACCGCCTGCTGGAATTCGACCCCAAGGCCTTCGGCTTCAGGCGAAATGACGAAAACCCGCTCGACTGCGATCTGCTCGTCATCGATGAAAGCTCAATGGTGGATGTCCCGCTGATGCAGTCGCTCCTCAAGGCCGTGCCCGATTCGGCCGCCTTGCTGATCGTGGGCGACATCGACCAACTGCCATCGGTCGGACCGGGCCAGGTGCTTGCCGACATCATCGGCTCCGGCGCGGTTCCAGTCGTGCGGCTGACAGAGGTGTTCCGCCAGGCCGCCCAAAGCAGGATCATCACCACCGCCCACCAGATCAATGAGGGGCGGCTGCCAGACCTTCTTCCTCCGGACGGTGCGTCCGACTTCTATTTCGTGCCGGCTGCGGATCCCGAACAGGCGGTGCCGCGCATCGTTGAGCTGGTTCGACATCGCATTCCGCGACGCTTCGGCTTCGACCCCATCAGGGATATTCAGGTGTTGTGCCCGATGAACCGTGGTGGCGTCGGTGCTCGCTCGCTCAACATCGAGCTACAGGCCGTCCTCAACCCGGCCGGCGAGCAGAAGGTCGAGCGCTTCGGCTGGACCTTTGCGCCCGGCGACAAGGTCATGCAGATCGAGAACGACTATGACAAGGAAGTCTACAACGGCGATATCGGCATGATCGAGAGCGTCGATCTCGACGAGGGTGAGGTGGCGATCGACTTCGATGGTCGTGCGGTGACCTTCGATTTCGGAGAGCTCGACACCATCGTGCCGGCCTATGCGGCGACGATCCACAAGGCCCAGGGTTCGGAATACCCAGCCGTGGTCATCCCGGTGATGACCCAGCATTATGCAATGCTGCAGCGGAACCTGCTGTATACCGGTGTAACCCGTGGCAAGAAGCTGGTTGTCCTGGTCGGACAGAAGAAGGCCGTCGCCATTGCCGTGAAGAATGTTTCGGGTCGCCGCCGCTGGTCGAAACTGGCGGAATGGCTGCATGGCGGCACGGGGCGATAGTCCGCAGCTTTTCGGCGGTGCGGGAACAGGAGAAGCGCGTTGGATTCGTTCGAGAACATCTGGAAGAAGCAGTGTGAAGCGGCGCCGGGGAAAAGCTGCTGCACTTCATGGCGGCTGCGAAGGACCGATCCGAGTTCGCGCGTCACCTGCCGGCGTTCGTTTCAGCAGTGAGCGAGATATTCCTGGGCATCCGAGATCGACCAACATCTTGAACGGCTGCAGGCCAGGCTGGCTGACAATGCCCAAGACCACGACGAACTCGATCTCGAAGGCTCGAACACTGCGAAGTCGGATCTGGAGCTCCTGCGGCAAATCTCGGATTTGCTTCGTGCGCCGAGCCTCGGAACAGCATAGCCAGGTCCGGATATTGTTGGCCAGATTGGTCCTACCAGATTGCGCGGTATCACGCTCGAAAACGTCCACCTTGGGTGTCTCTGTTCGGGGTGGCTGGAGGCGGCACCCGTTGCAACCCGGGCGTAGTTCCAACATGCCAACGCATTGTATTCGTGCGATCTTTTTCGGCCGAACCCAATCGACCGAGGTTCGCATGGTTTGAGACGAAAGAGGTTCGGAGACCGAAAATCGGCGCCCAGGCAGTCTCCGAGGTTCGGTCGCCTCTGCTAAACCCCTTTGAAATCAAAAGGAATTTCGGCGCTCAAATCGGGATGTGGGGAGTTCGCAATTTGATAGTGGCGGGTAGAGAGGGATTCGAACCCCCGGAAGGCTTGCACCTTCGCCGGTTTTCAAGACCGGAGCAATCGACCACTCTGCCATCTACCCGTGGCGAGCCGTTTAGCCTTGGGGCGGGAAACTGTCCAGAGGCTGATCCATGCCGGCCGGCGCGAAATGGGCTACGGGCCGCAGTCTTGTGGCGCGGGGGCGTTGCAAGCGCGCGCAGGGGCGCTATGAGATGGGGATCGGAGTGTTGAACCGGAGGCGGAATGAGCCGCAAGGAATTCGAGGCATCGCGCCTGCGCCGCATGAAGCGCGTGGCCGCGCGCCATGGGCTGACCATTCTCACCGCGGACAAGATCAAGGTGCATGGCGGCAAGGGCGGCCATGCGCTGCGCGAGGATGAGAGCTTCAGGATCGTTTTCGGCAATGAGCCGCAGCCTTTTTCGGCGGACCTGGATGCCATCGAGGCCTATCTGGATGCGCTCGAGGCGGGGGAAGAGTAAGGCCGCCGCCCGGGGGTGGCAACCGGGTGCGATCACCAGAGGGTGAATTTCCCTTATTTATTCCGTAACGGGAATCGGCCCACACTCGTCCCATTGGCTAACTTGGAGGCGCGTGTTGTGTTTACTCTGATTAACGCCGACGCAGAAGACGACGACGCCGAAATCACCGATCCCCAGGAAATCGCGGAGCTCTTCGCTGCCATCGCCGCCGTGGCCATCGAAACCATCGGCGCCGCCCAGGCCAGACAGCTTTTCGACGCCGTGGTCGAACAGGACGGCCGGGACCCCAATTAAGGGCCGTTTCCGCCCGCAACCGCTGCATGCCGAAGGTGGCTCCGCCTAGAGCCGGTCATTTTCCCCCGCGCATGGAGCGCGGCCTTCGGGGTGAACCCGAGGGCCGGGTGGTCGTTCTCCAGAGGTGAGGGGCCGTGGCTTCACCCCCTCCCGGCCTTCCCCATCGAGGGGGAGCTGGGACGCAGTGGTTTTGGCAGCATCTTGCCTTGGCCGCTGGAGGGAGGTCTCCCTGATGGGGAGGCCGAAGGGGCAGACGCTTCTTTCACCGCCATCACATGATTTGTCCCTGCGATCCACAAGGTTGGGCGCAAGCGGAAAGGTGGATTGCCGGGCCGGCAATGACGGCGGGGTGGGATGGCGCCACCTCCACGGGTCTGCATTGAGGTCCCCGCAGGCACCCTTGTGGTGCGTCTTATGCGGCGGAGACGTCGCGGGGGTGGGGCTGGACGGTGGGGAGCTCCATTTCGCCGATGACGCGGTTGCGGCCGGCATGCTTGGCGGCGTAGAGGCAGCGGTCAGCGCGCTCGATAAGGGCGGCGGCGGTGTCTCCCCGACGCCAGGCGGCGACGCCGAAGGAGGCGGTGATGCGCCCCAGCTTCTCATTGGTGGAGCGCTTGAGCAGTTCCTTGGCCTGGACGGCGCGGCGGATGGTCTCGGCCACCAGCAGGGCGCCGTCGAGATCGGTGGCCGGCAGGATGGCGACGAATTCCTCCCCGCCGTAGCGGGCGGCCAGATCCTTGCCCTTGATGTTGGACTTGAGCGTCATCGCCACCAGGCGCAGCACCTGGTCGCCGGTCTGGTGGCCATAGGTGTCGTTGAAGCTCTTGAAGTGATCGATGTCGATAATCATCAGGCAGAGCGGCTCGTCGCTGCCCTCGGCCTGGGCGATGGCCTTTTCCAGGCCTTCGTCGAAGCTCTTGCGGTTGGCGATCTTGGTGAGCGGATCGAGCAGGGATTCGCGGCGCACGTCGTCCAGATCGCGCCGCAGCGAGGCGATATCGTCGCGCGAGGCGGCCAGCTTGTCCTCGAGCGCGCGGTTGGTGTCCTGCATGTGCCGGGTCTCGGCCAAGAGCCGCGTCGCCAGCTCCAGCATCGCCTCGGCGGAAATCTTGCGCTCGAGATCGCCGCTGGCGGCTTGCAGGGAACCGGAATAGGCGCTGGCCGTGGTCATGGCCGTGTCGATGGCGTCATGCACCGCCTCGATGCGGGCATGCATGCGCTCGGACACCGCGCTCATGCGGTCGCTGAGATCGGAGCGCAGGAACTCGTCATAGAGCCGGTCGGCCAGCGTTTCGGTGGGCAGGTGTCCGCTGCGCAAAATGGTGTTGATGCGCCCGTTCAGATTGGGATTGACCCCGGTCGCATAGGTGTAGAGCAGCTCATAGAATTGGGGATAGGGCGGAATTCGGCTGCGCCGGAGCAGGTCGAAGGCCGCGTTCGCATACCCCAGCGCACGTTTGAATTCCTGTTCGGACATTCTCTCCCTCGCGCGCCGCTGCGCCGCTTCCCGAACTCATATGACGACTTGGTCAGGATATATGCGCAGAGTTATGGCCCAGCCACCAGTAAATACAACTGGGGCAGGGCCATAAAGGTGTTGAGTGCACAATGAAAACAGGTTTTCAGCGGCTCGGCGAACGGGTCGGGCGCAGCAGGAAGGCCGGAATCGGACCGTCATTGCCGAAAGGCGAGGTCGACGGCGCCGAATCGGTGTCGGCCTCGGCCGCGTGGGGCCGGCTGCGCTCGCGCTGCACCCGCTCCCGGGGCGGCCTGGTCTTTTCGGCCGGCGGCGGCGCGGCCGGAGCCTCGGTGGCGGCAGCGACCTCGGCGGCCGGGCGGCCGCGCGTCGCGCCACGGCGCGACCGGCTGGGCCGGGCAGGGGCCTCGTCCCCGGCTTCCGAGACGGGAGCGGAACTGGCCTCCAGATAGTCGATGGGCTTCTGGATCAGCTTGACGATGGCGTCGAGATGCTTGGCGTCGGCGGAGGACACCAGCGTATAGGCGACGCCGGAGCGACCGGCGCGGCCGGTGCGGCCGATGCGGTGGACATAATCCTCGGCATGCACGGGCACGTCGAAGTTGAATACGTGGCTCACCTTGGGAATGTCGAGCCCGCGGGCGGCGACGTCGCTGGCCACCAGCAGGGTCAGCCGGTCGTTCTTGAACGCGTCCAGCGTTTCCGTGCGGCTCTTCTGGTCCATGTCGCCATGCAGCGCCCCGGCGGAAAAGCCGTGGCGCTCGAGCGAGCGGGCAAGGGTGGCCACGTCGCGCTTGCGGTTGCAGAAGATGATGGCGTTGGTCAGCCCCTCGGCGCCGCGAATGCGCTCGCGCAGGGCGGCGCGCTTCTCGTCGGGCTTGGAGGAAACCTTGACCAGCTTCTGGTCGATGGTCTCGGCGGTGGAACTGGTGCGGGCCACCTGCACGCGCACCGGGTCCTTGAGGAATTTCTTGGTCAGCCGCTCGATCTGCGGGTCCATGGTGGCCGAGAACAGCATGGTCTGGCGGCGCGGGGGCAGGCGCGAGCAGATCTTCTCGATGTCATCGATGAAGCCCATGTCGAGCATGCGGTCGGCCTCGTCGATGACCAGGATCTCGACGCCGGTGAGCAGGATCTTGCCGCGATCGAACTGGTCGAGCAGGCGCCCGGGCGTGGCGATGAGCACGTCCACGCCGCGATCGAGCTTCTTGTTCTGGTCCTCGAAGCTCACCCCACCGATGATGAGGGCCATGGAGATGCGGTGGTTCTTGCCGTATTTCTCGAAATTCTCGCTGACCTGGGCGGCCAGCTCGCGCGTCGGCTCAAGGATGAGCGTGCGCGGCATGCGGGCGCGGGCGCGGCCATTTTCCAGAAGCGTCAGCATAGGCAGGACGAACGAGGCCGTCTTGCCGGTGCCGGTCTGGGCAATGCCGATCAGGTCTTTCTTTTCCAGCAGGTGCGGGATGGCCTGCGCCTGGATTTCGGTCGGCTTGGTGTAACCGGCATCGGCAACGGCGCTGGTTACTTTGGTTGACAGACCAAGCGCGGAAAAATCTTCAGTCAAGTTCGGTAAATCCACTCAGATTTGTGGCCCGAGGCCAGATCCGATCCGAGACATTCGGTCGGTGCGCCGGGGTCTTCAGCCGGGAACGGGCAGGCCGATGCCAGCGCGTCCTCGACTGGTCGGCCACCGGAAGGATGCGGCTTCGCCCATTCCACGGAGTGGCCCTGGCGCATTTCCGGACGGCCCGGCCCCCCGAAAGGAGCGATCGCGCGGAAATGCTCAGCGGGGCGGACCATAAAGCAACCCCCTTGCCTGTCAACGGTTTTGCCACATTTGCGGGCAATCCCCGTCAATGTGGTTATCGGGGAGGGGGCCGCATTTTTTTGCGCCGGGGCGCCGCAATTCGTTTGCTGGGCTCCTTGCGATTGGCTACAGCTTGGCCCGCCCCCGAAACCCCCGACACACAAAGGGCCTCCAATGAGCATGGATTCCGACGCCGCTCCCGGCCCCGAGGCCGGGTTCGATCCCGATGCGTTCCGCGACAGCGAGGACCGCATCAGTCCGCTCTGGCTCGAGCGGCTGAGCGCCTATCTCGACGCCGGGCGCAATGAGGACGTGGCCGCCGTCATGGCGCCGCTGCATGCCGCCGACGTGGGCGACGTGCTCGAATCGCTCGATGCGGAAGAGCGCGTGCGCCTGGTGCGGGTGCTGGGCGACCGGTTCGACTATTCGGCGCTGACCGAGGTCGATGAATCGGTGCGCGTCGAGCTGATGGACGAATTGCCCAACGCGGAAATCGCGCGGGGCGTGGCCGGGCTCGACAATGACGACGCCGTGGCCATTCTGGAGGACCTCGACCAGGAGGACCGCGACGAGGTCCTGGCCAAGCTCCCGACCTTCGAGCGGCTGAGCCTCAAGCGCAGCCTGGATTTTCCCGAGGATTCCGCCGGGCGGCGGATGCAGACCGATTTCATCGCCATTCCGCCCTTCTGGACGGTGGGCCAGACCATCGACTATCTGCGCGGCGAGCCCGACCTGCCGGAAGAATTCTACCAGATCTATGTGGTCGACGCCTCCTATCAGGTGCTGGGCACGGTGCCGCTGGACAAGCTGCTGCGTGCCCGCCGGCCGGTGACCATCGAGGCGCTGATGAACACCAACCTGGTGCTGGTGGATGCCACCGAGGACCAGGAGGAGGCGGCGCGCGACTTCGAGCGCTACGACCTGGTGGAAGTGGGCGTGGTGGACGAGGGCAAGCGGCTGGTGGGCGTGCTGACCATCGACGACATCGTCGACGTGATCCACGAGGAAGCCGACGAGGACATCAAGCTCCTGGCCGGTGTGGGCGACGAGGATATTTCCGACACCATCCGCGATACGGTGCGCAGCCGCGTGCCCTGGCTGGTCATCAACCTGGCGACGGCCATCGGCGTATCGCTGGTGATCGGCCTTTTCAACGAGCCCATCGAAAAGATGGTGGCGCTGGCCGTGCTCATGCCCATCGTCGCCTCCATGGGCGGCAATGCCGGCACCCAGACCATGACGGTGACGGTGCGCGCCCTGGCCATGCGCGAGCTGGACGGGCGGCGCCTGCGGCGCCTGGTGACGCGCGAGATGATCGTGGGTTTCGTCAACGGCGTCATCTTCGCGCTGCTGGTGGGGGTGGTGACCTGGCTGCGCTATGACGATCCGCAACTGGGCATGGTGATCGGCGCGGCGATGATTACCAACATGATCGTGGCCGGCACGGCGGGCATTCTCATCCCCGTCATGCTCGACCGCTTCAGGGCCGACCCGGCCATCGCCTCGGCGGTCTTCGTGACCACGACCACCGACGTGGTGGGCTTTTTCGCCTTCCTGGGCATTGCCGGGCTGTGGTTCGGCCTGTTCTGAATGCGGTGGACTGCGGCAACTTCGCAACTTGCAATGGATTCGGCCGGGCGTTAAAAATCTCTTACCGGGTGCTGAACGCGCGCGCCGCCTTAAGCGCCCGGAGTGAACGGCTGACAAGGAGCGAGCATGCGTAGTCAACCGAAAACCAATATCTGGCGTGCGGCGAGCTGGACCCTGGTTTGCCTTCTCTCGATGGGGCTGGTTTTCTCGGTCGTGGCTGGCGTTTAGGCGCTGGAGTTCTTCACTAACAGCAATTCCGAAGGGCGCCCCGGCATGGGCGCCCTTTTTCACTTTCGGGAGATATTCCGTTGAAGCTGCTGATCGGCAACCGCAATTATTCCACCTGGTCGCTGCGCCCCTGGCTGGTGCTCCGCCATTTCGACATTGCTTTCGAGGACGAGGTGCTCCAGCTCGGCGGCGATGGGTACAAGGCGGTGCTGGCCAGCCGCTCGCCCACCGGCAAGGTGCCGCTGCTGATCGATGGTGACCTGATGGTGCCCGAGACCATCGCCATCATCGAATATCTGGCCGACCGCTTTCCCAAAAAGCCCATCTGGCCGGCCGACATCGCCCAGCGCGCCCTGGCGCGGGCGGCGGCGGCGGAAATGCATGCCGGCTTTTCCAGCCTGCGCAGCCATGCGCCGATGAATTTGCGCACCGCGCATCCCGGCAAGGTCAATCCCGACAGCGTCGCGAGCGATCTCAAGCGCCTCGAAACCCTGTGGGGCGAGTTGCTCGCCCGCTCGGGCGGGCCGTTCCTCTTCGGCGCCTTCACCGCCGCCGACGCCATGTATGCGCCGGTGGCGACGCGGCTGCGCACCTATGACCTGCCGGTGTCGGACACGGCCGGCGCTTATATCGAAGCCATTTATGGCCTGCCGGCCTTCCAGGACTGGCTGGCCATGGCGCTCAAGGAGCCCTGGGTCGTCGACGAGGACGAAATCGACGTCATCCAGGGGCGGGCGGCGCGGGGGAGCCTGGCATGATCCACATGATTAAGCTGTGCGTGGGCATTGGCAGCGTCGAGGAGCTGGAAAGCTACCGCGACGAGCGCGCCCATTGGTGGGACGCCGACTATGGCGAGGACGTGCATGTGCACCGCACCCGCATGATGCCCAAGCAGGCCGCGGAGATGGAGGGGAAATCTTCCATTTACTGGGTGATCGCCGGGCAGGTCTCGTGCCGCCAGCCCATATTGCGGCTGGCGCGCTACACCAATGCCGAGGGGATCGATTATTGCGACATCATCATGGCGCCGCAGCTGATCCGCACCATTCCCTATCCCAAGCGCCCCTTCCAGGGCTGGCGCTATCTGCGCCCGGAAGACGCGCCGCCCGACCTGGGCGCCAATGAAAACGCCGATTCGCTGGCGCTGGCCGCCGACCTGGCCAAGCTGGGGCTGATCTAGGCTTTTCATCACGCCCGTTTCCGCCGCCGTCATTGCCGGGCTCGTCCCGGCAATCCATCTTTCCGCTTGCGCCGAACCATGGACCACCGGGACAAGCCCGGTGGTGACGATAGTCTTTAGTTCGGCGCATGGTGGGCAGGTCGGCTCGATGCCCGGCCGGTCTTGCGGCGGGGCGACGCGGGCCACATATTGGGACCATGGAAGACAAGCGCACCACACATAAGCAGGCTCCGGCGCCGGCCCCTTCGGAGGCGGTGAGCGGGGACGTGGCCGCCTTCGTGCGCAAGGTGGGGCAGATGGCCCGGCCCCGCAACGGCGAGGCGGGGCGGCTGCTGTTCGCCCTGGACGCCACCATGAGCCGTCAGCCGACCTGGGACCTGGCCTGTTCGCTGCAGGCCGAGATGTTCCGCGCCCTGCCCAGCGACGGGGCGCTGGAGGTGCAATTGCTGTATTTTCGCGGGCTGGGGGAATGCCAGGCCTCCAAATGGGTGGCCAGCGCCGACAGCCTCGCCCGGCTGATGAGCGGTATCGATTGCCGGGGCGGCAATACCCAGATCGGCAAGGTGCTGAGCCATGCCCGCGCCGAGCACGCCAGGAAACGCATCAACGCCGTGGTCTATGTCGGCGACGCCATCGAGGAGAATGTCGATGCGCTGGCGGCCAAGGCCGGGCAGCTCGGGCTGTTGGGATGCCCGATCTTCATTTTCCAGGAGGGCACGGACGGGCGGGTGGAAGCCGCCTTCCGCGAATTCGCCCGGCTGACCAAGGGCGCCTATGCCCGCTTCGATGCTTCCGCCCCGGGCCAGCTGGCCGACCTGCTCAAGGCCGTCGCCGCCTATGCCAGCGGGGGCAGGGCGCAGTTGCAATTGCAGGGCAGCGGGCCGGCGCGGGCGCTTCTGGCGCAATTGCCCGGATGAGCTGGATCTTCCTCGGCGGCGTCGCCCTGTTGGCCGTTCTGGCTCTTGTGCAATCGCTGCGGCGCCTGCCCCGGGCGCAGCAGATGCGCCTGCTGCGCTGGTTTCTCGGCGGGCTGGCGGCACTGGCGGCGGTGCTGCTGCTGGTGGTGCGGCGGATCGACATCGCCATCTTCGCCGCCGCCGCGGCCTTTTCCATCCTGCGCCGGGGGCGGCTGGGACCGTTCTCGCTCGATGCGCCCACACCCCATGAGGGGAACAGCTCCAAGGTCAGGAGCCGGTTTTTCTCCATGGAGCTGGACCATGATAGCGGGGCGGTGAACGGCTGGGTGCTGAGCGGGCAATTCACCGGCCGCGACCTCATGGATCTCGACGCCGAGGAGATGCGGGCGCTGATCGCCGAGGTGGACTGGGACCCCGACAGCCTGAGCCTTCTGGAAAGCTGGCTCGACACCAACCGGGCCGGCTGGCGCGAATATTTCGCCCAAGAGGACGCCGGGCGGGCCGAGCCCGCCCACCCGGTGGCGGAAGCCTATGCGGTTCTGGGCCTTTCGCCCGGCGCCACGGACGAGGACATCCGCGCCGCGCATCGGGAGCTGATGAAGGCGGTGCATCCCGACCATGGCGGATCGAGCTATCTCGCCTCCAAGATCAACGAAGCCCGCGACCGCCTGCTGCGCCATTAACGAGACGTTAACCGCGCATGGCTTTGTGTGTCCCGAGCTGAGACGGCATCGAATTGGGGGCGGCCATGGCACAGACGGGCGCGCATGTCATTGTAGTGGGCAATGAGAAAGGCGGCTCGGGCAAGTCCACCACCGCCTTCCACCTGGCCGTCTATCTGCTGCATGCAGGCCACCGCGTCGCCACCATCGACGTGGACAGCCGCCAGCAGACGCTGACCCATTATCTGCGCAACCGCCGCGCCCATGGCCAGGAAACCGGGCGCAAGCTGCCCAATCCCACGCATTTCCACCTGCCTTCGGGCTGGAGCGACTCGGCGGCGGAGAACAACCGCGCCGAATTCGACATCTTCCGCCGCGCCATCGCCGAGGTGGAGAGCACGGCCGATTTCATCATCATCGACACGCCCGGCTTCGACACCAATCTCACGCGCCTGGCCCATTCGGTGGCCGACACGCTCATCACCCCGGTCAATGACAGCCTGATCGACCTCAACGTGCTGGCGCGGATCGACGCGGAGACCGGCGCGGTGGTGGAAACCAGCCATTACGCCAAGCTGGTGCAGCGCGCCCGCTCCGAGCGCATGGCTGTGGACGGGCAGTCGATCGACTGGGTGCTGGTGCGCAACCGCATCTCCATGCTGGCCTCGCGCAATACGCGGCAGGTGCAGGCGGCGCTGGAGAGGATCGCCATGCGCTTCGGCTGCCGGCTGGCCGACGGCATCGCCGAGCGCGTCATCTTCCGCTCGCTCTTTGCCAGCGGGCTGACCGTGTTCGACCCGCTCGATGAGGAAATGGGGGAATCGGCCTCGCTCTCCCATGTCGGGGCGCGGCAGGAATACCGCAACCTGGTTTCGGCGCTGAACCTGCCCCTGCGCCAGCCGGCCCCGGAGGCCCTGCGGCTTTCGGCGTGAGCCACCAGCGCTGCCCGCGGACCTGATCCTCGGGCCATTCCCAGCATAAGCCGAAGCGGCAATGGCTCTCCAGCCGGCCCACGGGTCAAGCCCGTGGGCAGCGCCGGTGTTTTTGGAAAGCCTATATGCCAAATAAAAAGCCTCCCCATGACGGGGGAGGCTTGAGGGTTCAGAGGGGCAAAGCCCTAGTTCTTCTCGGCCGTGGCCTTGGGCTTTTTGGGCCGGGGCAGGGCCTTGGGCTTGGCGGGGCGCGGGGGAACGGCGACGAGCTCGAGCTTGGCGTCGCTGCCTTCGCCCACCACGGCCACCGTCACCGTGCCGCCATTGACCAGCTCGCCGAAGAGAACCTGATCGGCCAGAGGCTTCTTGATGTGCTCCTGGATGACGCGGGCCAGCGGACGGGCGCCCATGCGCTCGTCATAGCCGCGCTCGGCCAGCCAGTCGGCGGCTTCGGGCAGCAGGTTGATGGTGACGCCGCGCTCGGCCAGCTGGCCTTCGAGCTGGAGCACGAATTTTTCCACCACGCGCCGCACGATCTCGCGGGGCAGGGGAGCGAAGGAGATGATGGCGTCGAGCCGGTTGCGGAATTCGGGCGTGAAGGTGCGGTTGATCGCCTCCTCGTCGTCGCCCTGCTCGCGCTTGCGCCCGAAGCCGATGGGGGAGCGGGCCAGTTCGGACGCTCCCACATTGGAGGTCATGATGAGGATGACGTTGCGGAAATCCACTGACTTGCCGTTGTGGTCGGTCAGCTTGCCGTGGTCCATCACCTGCAACAGGATGTTGTAGAGGTCCGGGTGGGCCTTCTCGATCTCGTCGAGCAGCACCACGCAATGGGGATGCTGGTCCACGCCATCGGTGAGCAGGCCCCCCTGGTCGAAGCCGACATAGCCCGGAGGCGCGCCGATGAGGCGGCTCACCGTGTGGCGCTCCATATATTCGGACATGTCGAAGCGCAGAAGTTCCACGCCGAGCGTATCGGCGAGCTGCTTGGCCACCTCGGTCTTGCCGACGCCGGTGGGGCCGGTGAACAGATAGGAGCCGATGGGCTTTTCCGGCTCGCGAAGGCCGGCCCGCGCCAGCTTGATGGCCGAGGAAAGGGCGGTGATGGCCGCATCCTGGCCGAAGACCACGGTCTTGAGGCTCTGCTCCAGGCCCGAGAGAAGCTCGGCATCGGACTTGGAGACCGATTTGGGCGGGATGCGCGCAATGGTGGCGACGGTCGCCTCGATGTCCTCGACGTCGATGACCTTCTTGCGCTTGTCTTCGGTGAGCAGCATCTGGCTGGCGCCGGTCTCGTCGATGACGTCGATGGCCTTGTCGGGCAGCTTGCGGTCACCGATATAGCGCGCGCTCAGCTCCACCGCCGCCTTGAGGGCGTCGTCGGTGAACTTGACCTTGTGGAAGTCCTCGAAATAGGGGCGCAGGCCCTTCACGATCTCGATGGCGTCGGGAACGCTGGGCTCGTTGACGTCGATCTTCTGGAAGCGGCGCACCAGGGCGCGGTCCTTCTCGAAGAACTGGCGGTATTCCTTGTAGGTGGTCGAGCCGATGCAGCGGATCGCCCCGCTCGCCAAAGCAGGCTTGAGCAGGTTGGAGGCGTCGAGCGCGCCGCCCGAGGTGGCGCCGGCGCCGATCATGGTGTGGATCTCGTCGATGAAGAGCACCGCATTGGGCATCTTCTCGAGCTCCTTCATCACCGCCTTGAGGCGTTCCTCGAAGTCGCCGCGATAGCGCGTGCCGGCCAGGAGCGAACCCATGTCGAGCGCGTAGATCACCGCGTCCTTGAGCACTTCGGGCACGTCGCCCTCGATGATCTTGCGGGCCAGCCCCTCGGCAATGGCGGTCTTGCCGACACCGGCGTCGCCCACATAGAGGGGGTTGTTCTTGGAGCGGCGGCACAGCACCTGGATGGTGCGGCGCAATTCGGCATCGCGCCCGATCAGAGGATCGATCTTGCCCTGGCGGGCCTTGTCGTTGAGGTTGACGCAGAAATCGGCCAGGGCCGAGGTCTTCTTGGCCTCGGGGCCGCCCTCGCCATGGCTTTCCCCTTCCTCGGCGCCGCGCACCTTGCGCTCCTCGCCGGGGCCGGACTTGGTGATGCCGTGGGAGATGAAATTGACCGCGTCGAGCCGGCTCATGTCCTGCTGCTCGAGGAAATAGGCGGCGTGGCTCTCGCGCTCGGCGAAGATGGCGACGAGCACATTGGCGCCGGTCACCTCCTCGCGGCCCGAGGACTGCACGTGGATCACGGCGCGCTGGATGACGCGCTGGAAGGCCGCCGTGGGCCGCGCATCCTGGCCATTGGCCACGATGAGGCTGTCCAGCTCCTCATTGATGAAATCTTCGAGATCGCTCTTGAGCGCGTCGATGTCGACGTCGCAGCCGGTCAGCACGGCGATCGTTTCCCGGTCGTCGGTCAGGGCCAGCAGAAGGTGTTCGAGCGTGGCGAACTCGTGGTGACGCTCACGCGCCAGGTTCATCGCCTGATGCAGAGCCTTTTCAAGTCCGCGGGAAAATGAGGGCATGTGATATTCCTATTGCTTTTCCATCACGCATTGCAGCGGATGCTGGTTCTTGCGTGCCGTATCCATGACCCGGGTGACCTTGGTCTCGGCCACCTCGTATGGATATACGCCGCACTCACCCACCCCCGTCTGGTGAACATGCAGCATGATCTGCATGGCGTCTTCACGGGATTTGTTGAAGACGTCCTGCAAGACCAGAACGACGAATTCCATCGGCGTGTAGTCGTCGTTGAGCAGCAGCACCCGATAAAGGCTCGGGCGCTTGGTCTTGGGACGCGTCCTGGTGACGGTCCCGGTTTCCACCCCGCTCTTGCCGCCATCCCCGCCATCCGCCCCCTCGGGGCCAGCCGCCAGCCGCCGGGCGGCCGGGGACATATGGAACAGGGAGCGGGCGTCGGATTTTTTCATGGCGGAGCGTCGGTCGTAATCAAAGCGAAGCAGCATGATGAGGCTCATTATGTAGGCAAAATCGGCGCAGTGTTAAGGGGCATCCTATGCTGATCGGCCAATGGGGCAGGGTGGAGGCATTTTCCGCACCGCCCCGGAGGCGCCGCATCGTCACATCATTCCAACACCTTGGCCAAAATCGGTCGCATTTTACGGATTCGTAACGGCGGGCCGGTAGGGTCCCAAAAGCAGGATCATCCGGGCGGCGTGGGGCTCACCCGGGAGAGCCGGCAAGTTGCGTTGCGTAAGGCACAGAAGTGCCTCTCGAGTAAAAGTTTGGAGTACCGGGTGGCTTCCCAGGCGAAAACCCCATGGCACGTCACGTTGTTCCGTGCCTTTGCCGCAGTCCTCGTCGTCCTGGCCGTCGGTCTGCCCATGGCGGCACCGGCGCAGGCCATCGACAATCTCAGGAAATATGCGGGCATCGTCGTCGATGCCAAGTCGGGCAAGGTGCTTTATGAAGAAGCCGCCGACGCCAAGCGCTATCCTGCGTCCGTGGCCAAGGTAATGACGCTCTACATCCTGTTCCAGGAGCTGAGCGCGGGCAATCTCAAGCTCTCCACCAAGATGACCGTGTCGGCCCATGCCGCCGCCGCCGTGCCCACCAAGCTGGGGCTGCGCGCCGGCGCCACCATCAGCGTGGAAGACGCCATCAAGTCGCTGGTGACGCTGTCGGCCAACGACATGGCCCGCGTCATCGCCGAGCATATCTCGGGCAGCGAGTCCAAGTTCGCCGAGCGCATGACCGCCACCGCCCGGGCGCTGGGCATGCGCAACACCACCTATCGCAACGCCTCGGGCCTGCCCGATGGCGGGCAGCTGACCACGGTGCGCGACCAGGCGATCCTGGGCATCGCCATCTATCAGCACTTCCCCAATTATTACGAATATTTCCAGACCCGCAGCTTCAGCTACGGCAAGTCGACCTATGGCAATCACAATCGCGTGCTGGGCTATATGGGCGCCGTGGACGGCATCAAGACCGGCTATATCAACGCCGCCGGCTCGAACCTGCTGACCGCCGCGCGCAAGGACGGCCGGCATATCGTCGTCGTCGCCTTCGGCTTCAACACCGCCGCCGCCCGCGACGAGAAGGTGCGCCAGCTGGTGGCCAGCTACCTGCCCAAGGGGCGCAGCGGCACCTATCTGGCGCAAATCCCGGTGCCGGGCCGCCAGGGCGGCAATGTGCAGGTGGCCGTGGCCCAGCCGACGCGCCCCGTCTTCGTCATGCCCATGCCGCTGCCCGGCTTCCGCCTGGCCGAACTGGTGGCCGCCAATGGCGCCCGCCCGCAGGCGCCGGTGGGCCAGTCCATGCCCGAAACGCTGGTCGCCAGCGCGCCGGCGCCGGCCCCCGCGCCCATGCCCGCCAATCTGGGACTGCAGCCGGCGGTGCAGGCCGCCAATGTGCTGGCCGCGCCCAGCCAGGCGCCGCAGCCGGCCTATCCCAGCCAGGACGTGATCGGGGCGTGGCTGAGCGATTCCTACAATCTGGGCGCGCCGCCGGCAGCCCTTGGCCAGACCGCGCCTTCCGCTCCGCTCGACATGCGGCCCCCGGCCAATGTCAGCGGCGGCGCCGGCGGCCAGCCCATCGACCTTCTGACTTCGGGTTCGGTGAAGACCGCCGATGGCGCGACGCCGGGCGGCTGGGTGGTGCAGATCGGCGCCGGCCCCTCCGAGGACAGCGCCAGGGCGCTGCTTTCCGACGCGGCTGGCAAGGTCGGCACGCTCGGCGATTTCCGCTCCTATGTGGAGCGCTTCGAAAAGAACGGCCAGGTGTTCTATCGCGCCCGCTTCGTCGGTTTCGGCGGCCGGGACGATGCCAACGCCATGTGCAACCAGCTCAAGCAGCAGAATCTGAGCTGCCTGGCGATGCAGAGCTGAGCCCGAAGGGCTTAGGCCACGAGGAGGGGTCCGACGCGCAGGCGCCGGTCCGCAAGAATAGCAAATTGGTGCTTGTGTCTGGAGTAGCCCGATGAGCGAACATACTGCCCTCAAGGAACTGGCCCGCTTCGTCGGCCAATCGCCGCTGGCGTCCGAGGACATGGCGGTGCGCAACCGCGCCCTGGCCGGCATGACCCAGCGCATGCTGCCGCGCCGGCGTGGCGTGGGCGACATGCTGGCCGTGGTGCTGGCGCTGTCGGCGCGCACCCGTCGCATGGTGCAGGAGCCGGTGAGCATCGATCTCGACGTCTTCGCCCCCGGCGGCCGCCGCGCCATCCGGCTCGATCTGGGCGCGCGCTGAACTTAGCTTTCCGCGAGCGCCGCATCGGCGCCGATGGGCAGATGCAGCGCCGCCAGCAGGCCGGCATAATCCTGGCGCGCGCCCATCTGGGACATTGCCGGCACGCCGCCCGGCCCATCCTGGTCCAGGGGATCGAAAACGGTGAGCCCCGCCGGAAACAGCGAGCGGAACACCACGCGCTCGGCTATGCCGTCGGCCAGGCGGCAGCCCAGCCGCGCCGCCAGCCTTTCCAGCATGGTCTGCACCTGGCGCATATTGCGCGAGGAGAGCATGGAAATGCGATTGCGCACCAGGATCCAATCTATGCTGCGCCCATCCACCGCCAGCCGCTCGGCGCGCATGCGCTGCACCAGCCGGGCATAGTGGCCGGTGGCGCGCGGCTCGCCGGTGCGGGGATCGAATTCGGCCATGACGTTGAGGTCGATCAGGCTGTCATTGACCGGGGTGACGAGCGTATCGGCCACCGAATGGGCCAGGCGCGTGAGATTGGTGTCGAAGCCGGGCGTGTCGATGACCAGGAAGTCGGTGTCCTGCTCGATCTCGCCGATGGCGCGGCGGAACATGTCGAACTCGGCGGCGTGATTGTGGCTGGCCGAATCCGCGCCGGCCGTGGGCAGGTGGAAATGGCGTGGCAGGGGCAAGGCGAGCCCATGCGCCCGCGACCAGTCGCGGCGGTTGCGCAGATATTGTGTGAAGGTCTGCTGGCGGCTGTCGACATCGAAGGAGGCGACGCTGAAGCCCTTGTAGAGCAGCAGCACGGCGAGGTGGAAGGCGGTGGTGGACTTGCCCGAGCCGCCTTTTTCATTGCCCACCACGATGACATGCACACCCTGCCGCGCCATGAACCACCTGTTGCCGCCCCGCCGGAAGTGTCGGCGCTTTGCCCAGGGCTGGCAAGGCGCGCGCGCCATCGATGAACAGCCTTATCGCGCCGGGCGGCGCAGGCTGAAGGCCAGAAGAAAGACGAGATAGAGCGCGGCCGGGCCCCAGAGCGCGCCCAGGCCGAATTGCTGGTGGCTGCCCGCGCCCAGCAGCGCGCCGATGAGCAGGGAGGCCCAGACCAGCATGTGCTGGGCCCAGCGCCAGGGCGGCGCCTGGCGGCACAGCGCCCGGGCCAGGTCCTGCCCGGCGGTGAACAGCGTGCCGGTGACGAAGGTGGTTCCCAGCCGCACCGAGCCCACCGAGGGCAGGATGGCGTTCTGCGCGCCGGCGCCGGCCGCCAGGATCAGCATGAACTGCTGGGGCGGCAGGCCGAGATCGGCCAGCGCCAGGGTGCCCCCGAAGCTGGCCAGCACCAGCGCCGTCACCGCCGCCGAGCCCCAGCGCGGGCCGGCCCAGATGGCGGCGAGCGAGCCGGCGACGCTGCCCATGAAGAAGAGCAGCACCAGCGAGCCGGTCATCCGCCCCACCGACCACAGGCCCTCCACCAGGGCGTGGCCCATCTGGGTGGTGTTGCCGCTCATGAAGGAAATGAAATGGCCGCCGAGCTCGATGAAACCGATGGCATCGGCAAAGCCCGCTGCGGCGGTCAGCAGCAGGCCGAGGCTGAGTTTGGAAGTGGGTGTCACGCGGCGACTCCGGGCTATGCGCGGGGGACACTGGCAAGCCGCCGCGCGCCGCGCAAGCCCGCTCGGCGCGGCCGCGTTCGCCCGTGCGCAAATCCCGGCGGCCCGAGGACTTTCCTAACGATTTGCTAACCAGAGACGGCCAATCCCCACTGTTCCCGCTCTCCCCGCTGGACATGAACAAACAAAGAACCTATAAGAACATTATAGCAACACGGGAGATGCAGATGCTCGGTTTTCTCAAGGACTTCGCCGCATTCGTCACGCTTGGGGCTTTTACCATCGGGTCGCTGACCTGGATGGATGTGCTCACCCGACTCGTGTGAGCATGGCTGTGGAATGCCCGCGGCAAGCGGTTTGACCGCGCCGTCGGCTGGTCCTAAAGGTCGATCATGAACGGTCCCGGCTTTATCCACCTGCATGTCCACTCGGCCTTCTCGCTGCTCGAAGGCGCGCTTCAGCTCGAAGCCATCCTCAAGCTGGCCAAGGAGGACAGCCAGCCGGCGCTGGGCATTGCCGACACGGCCAATCTGTTTGGGGCGCTGGAATTTTCCGAGAAGGCGACCAAGAAGGGCATCCAGCCGCTGATCGGGGTGGAACTGCCGGTCGATTTCGCCGCCGCCGAGGAGCGGATCAGCGAGCGCGGCCATGTCGCCTGGTCGGGCAAGTCCAGCATCGTGCTCATGGCCCAGAGCGCGTCCGGCTTCGCCAATCTCTCGCGGCTGGTGTCGCGCGCCTATCTGGAAGGCGAGAACGGGCTGGCCCAGGCGCGGCTCGACTGGCTGGAGCCCGAGGCGCTTGAGGGGCTGGTCTGCCTCACCGGCGGGCCGGAAGGGGCCATCGACATGCCCTTCGCCCAGGGGCAGGACGCCAATGCGGTGCGCCGGCTCGACCGGCTGGCCGGGCTCTTTGGGGACCGGCTCTATATCGAATTGCAGCGCCATGGCCGGCCGCAGGAGGCGGAGGTGGAGCCGCGCCTCATCGATTATGCTTATCGCAAGGGCATTCCGCTGGTGGCGACCAACGAGCCCTTCTTCAAATCCGCCAAGGAATTCGAGGCGCATGACGCGCTGCTGGCCATTGCTGGCGGCACGGTGCTGGCCCAGACCGAGCGGCGCAAGCTCAACGACCAGTATTATTTCAAGACCCGCGCCGAGATGATGGAGCTGTTCTCCGATCTTCCCGAGGCGCTCGAGTCCAGCGTGGAAATCGCCCGGCGCGTGTCCTACCGGCCGCGGACGCGCGATCCGATCCTGCCCAAATTCGCCGCCGCGCCGGATGTGAGCGAGGACGAGGCCGTGGCCGCCGAGGCGGCGGCGCTGCGCCGCATGGCCGAGGAGGGGCTGGAGCGGCGCCTGGCCACCACCGGCATCGCCCCGGGCAAGACCGAGCCGGAATATCGCGCGCGGCTGGAATTCGAGCTGGGCATCATCCAGAAGATGAAGTTCCCCGGCTATTTCCTTATCGTTGCGGACTTTATCCAGTGGGCCAAGGCGCAGAACATCCCGGTGGGACCGGGGCGCGGCTCCGGCGCCGGCTCGCTGGTGGCCTATGCCACCACCATCACCGACCTCGATCCGCTGCGCTATAACCTGCTGTTCGAGCGCTTCCTCAATCCCGAGCGCATTTCGATGCCGGACTTCGACATCGACTTCTGCCAGGACCGGCGCGAGGAAGTCATCGACTATGTGCAGGGCAAATACGGCGCCAGCCAGGTCGCCCAGATCATCACCTTCGGAACGCTGCAGGCGCGCGCCGTGCTGCGCGATGTCGGCCGGGTGCTGCAAATGCCCTATGGGCAGGTGGACCGCATCTGCAAGCTGGTGCCGGCCAATCCCGCCGACCCCTGGACCATCGAGCGCACGCTCAACGAAGTGCCGCAGTTCCGCCAGATGGCGGAAGAGGACGAGACGGTGGGGCAGCTGGTGGAGATCGCCCGCGCCCTGGAAGGGCTTTTCCGCCACGCCTCCACGCATGCGGCGGGCATCGTCATCGGCGACAGGCCTCTTCAGGAGCTGATCCCGCTCTATCGCGACCCGCGCTCGGACATGCCGGTGACGCAGTACAACCTGAAATGGGTGGAGCCGGCGGGGCTGGTCAAGTTCGACTTCCTCGGCCTCAAGACGCTGACCACCATCCGCTATGCGGTCAACATGGTGAACCGCGACCGGGCCACGCCGCTCGATATCGACGCCATCCCCATCGACGACGCGGCCACCTACAAGCTCTACGCCAATGGCGACACTTACGGCATCTTCCAGTTTGAAAGTGCCGGCATGCGGCGGGCGCTGATGGAACTCAAGCCCGACCGCATCGAAGACCTCATCGCCATGAACGCGCTCTATCGGCCCGGCCCGATGGACAATATTCCCAGCTTCATCGACCGCAAGCACGGCCGCGAGCCGGTGGACTATCCGCATGCGGCACTCAAGGAGGTGCTGGACGAAACCTATGGCATCATCGTCTATCAGGAGCAGGTGATGCAGATCGCCCAGCTCTTGTCGGGCTATTCGCTGGGCGAAGCCGACATGCTGCGCCGCGCCATGGGCAAGAAGATCAAGGCGGAGATGGACAACCAGCGCATCCGCTTCCGCGAGGGCTCCGGCCCCAACGGGGTGAGCGAGAGCCTGGCCGACCAGATCTTCGACCTCCTCGCCAAATTCGCCAATTACGGCTTCAACAAGAGCCACGCGGCGGCCTATGCCTGGGTCTCCTACCAGACGGCCTATCTCAAGACCCATCATCCGCGCGAATTCTACGCCGCCTCGATGACGCTGGACATGGCCCAGACCGACAAGCTCTCCGATTTCCGCCGCGAGGCGGGCAAGAAGGGCATCGAGGTGGTGCCGCCCTGCGTCAACAAATCCGAGGTGGTGTTCTCGGTGGCCGAGGGACGCATTCACTATGGTCTGTCGGCGGTCAAGGGCGTGGGGCGGGCCATGGCCGAGCATATCGTGGAGGTGCGCGGGCAGACGCCCTTCAAGGACCTGGCCGATTTCGCCCGCCGGGTCGATCCGCGCGTGCTCAACAAGCGCACGCTGGAAACGCTGGTCAATGCCGGCGCGTTCGACGCGCTGGCGCCGCGCCGTGAAGTGGCCTTCGCCGCCATCGAGGCGGTGATCGGCATGGCCCAGTCGCTGACGACCGAACGCAATGAGGGGCAGGGCAACATGTTCGACGTGGGCGAGCCCGAGCCGATCCGCCTCTCCATGGCGGTGCCGGCCTGGAGCACCACCGAGCGCGCCGACCGAGAGCTGGCCGCCATCGGCTTCCACCTCTCGGCCCATCCGCTGGACGCCTATTCGGACATGTTCGAGCGCCTGCGCGTGCAGCGCTGGAGCGATTTCGAGCGCGCGGTGAAGGACGGGGCCTCGGCGGGGCGGCTGGCGGGCACGATTTCGTCGCGCAACGACCGGCGCACCCGCAAGGGCACGCCTATGATGATCCTCAGCCTGTCGGACCAGAGCGGCACCTATGAGGTCATCGCCTTTTCCGAGCAGATCACCCAGTTCGGCGCGCTGCTGCAACCGGGCCGTTCGGTGATATTGCAGGTGGGCGCCGACGAGCGGGCGGAGGGCATCAGCCTGCGCCTGCTCTCGGCCGAGCTCATCGACGGGATCGCCGAGAAGATCGACCGGCGGCTGACGGTGTTCGCCGCCGACGCGAGAGCGCTGCCGCCCATCGCCGCCCAGCTCAAGAGGGGCGGGGAGGGGAGCGTCAATTTCGTCGTCATCCGCGATGGCGGCGCGCGGGAATATGAAATCGAGCTGCCGGGCACCTATCGCATCACGGCGGAAGTCGCCGGGGGTATCAAGGCGCTGGACGGGGTCACCGATGTGAGGCTGCACTGATGAACGAGACGCAAGACATTCCTTCCATCTAGGTCGACTGGCGGCGGATCGCCGTCAATTTCATCGTGCTGGCGGCCTGCGCCTTCGTGCTGTTCCTCCTGGCGGCGCTCATCAACGGCCTGGCGTCGCTGTTGCGCCTGTCGACGCCCGAGCACCTGGCCGGGGTGGTGACGGCGCTGGGCAGTTCCTCCTCGCTCCAGGCGATGATGGCGATCTGGCTGCTGGCGGCGGCGGTGGCCATCGTCGCGCCGCGCTTCTGGGCGGCGCTGTCGGTGACCACGGCGCTGCTGTTCGACCTGGGCTATGGGGTCTTCGGGGCACTGGCCGGGTTTGCCCTGGGCATCGGGGTTTTCGGCGGCGGCTGGCTGCCGCTGGTCTGGGCGCTGGTCTACAGCGTCGTCGTCTGGGTGGGCTATCTGCTGGTGCGCCGCTTCCTGCCGCTTTCGGACATGAAGAACTATGGGCGCGGCCGCTGGATCCTGGCCGGCATCCTGGCGATCGCGGCGCCGGTGCTGCTGCTCTGGGGCTAGCCGGGCACGGCCCTTGCCAATAGGGCCGTCTTCCTCTATATCGCCCCTGCGTCCGGCTGCGTGCCGGCGCGATTTCACACACGAAACGGGCTTTCTTTCCAAGAAAACCATCCGGTGGCGGGAAACCGTCGCATTGTTTCGTGGAGGCATCAACCGGTAAACAAGGAGCAGCCAGATGGCTTTGCCCGATTTTTCCATGCGCCAGTTGCTTGAGGCCGGCGTCCATTTCGGCCACCAGAAGCACCGCTGGAACCCCAAGATGGAACGCTACATCTTCGGCGTTCGCAACGATATCCACATCCTCGACCTGAGCCAGACCGTTCCGGCGCTGAGCCGCGCGCTGCAGCTGGTCTCGGACACCGTGGCCGATGGCGGCCGCGTGCTGTTCGTGGGCACCAAGCGCCAGGCCGCCCCGCTGGTGGCCGACGCCGCCCGGCAGTCGGCCCAGTATTACGTCAATTCCCGCTGGCTCGGCGGCACGCTGACCAACTGGCACACCATCTCCAATTCCATCGCCCGCCTGCGCGAGCTGGAATCGATGAGCGAAGACGAGCTCAACCTGCGCACCAAGAAGGAGCGCCTGATGATGAGCCGCGAGCAGGAGCGCCTGGAGCGCGACCTGGGCGGCATCAAGGACATGGGGAACCTGCCCAGCCTGCTGTTCGTCATCGACACCAACAAGGAAGCCAACGCGATCAAGGAAGCCCGTCGCCTGGGTATTCCGGTCGTGGCCATCGTCGACACCAATTGCGATCCGGACACGGTGGACTACGCCATTCCGGGCAATGACGACGCCAGCCGCGCGCTCGAGCTCTATGTCTCGCTGATCTCGCGCGCCGCCATCGACGGCATCGGCCGTTCTTCCTCGGCGCTGGGCGCCGACCTGGGCGCTTCGGCCGAAGCCCCGGCGGAAGACCTGCCCACCGAAGAAGCCGCCAGCTAAGCCTGCACCGGCGACAGCTACCCAATTCAAACCAATGCGGCCCCGGCAAGGGGCCGCCAAGAGGTGAATCATGGAAATCACTGCTGCAATGGTCAAGCAGCTCCGCGACTCGACCGGCGTCGGGATGATGGACTGCAAGAAGGCCCTGGCTGAAACCAATGGCGACATGGAAGCCGCCGTCGACTGGCTGCGCACCCGTGGCCTGGCCAAGGCCGCCAAGAAGGCCGACCGCGTTGCCGCCGAAGGCCTGGTCGGGGTCGCCACCGCCGGCACCAAGGCCGCCGTCGTCGAAGTGAACTCGGAAACCGACTTCGTTGCCCGCAACGAGCAGTTCCAGTCCATCGTCGGCAGCGTCGCCAAGCTGGCGCTCGACGCCGATGGCGACGTGGTCAAGCTCGGCGAAATGCCGTTCCCCGGCACCGGCCACTCGGTTTCGGCCGAGCTGACCGAAGCCATCGCCAAGATCGGCGAGAACATGAACCTGCGCCGCGCCGCCTCCGTCTCGGTGAGCGATGGCGTGGTGGAAAGCTATGTCCACAACGCGGTCAAGCCCGGCATGGGCAAGATCGGCATCCTGGTGGCGCTGGAATCGAGCGGCGACAAGGCCGCGCTTTCGGCCCTGGGCAAGCAGCTCGCCATGCATATCGCGGCGACCAACCCGGTCTCGATCTCGGCCGACGAGGTCGACCCGGCCGTGGTGGCCCGCGAGCGCGCCATCATTCTCGAGCAGGTCAAGGAATCGGGCAAGCCCGCCGACATCGCCGAGAAGATGGTCGACGGCCGCATGCGCAAGTATTTCGAGGAAGTCACGCTGCTCGCGCAGACCTTCGTCATCGATGGCGAAACCAAGGTCGGCGACGCGATCAAGGCCGCCGAGAAGGATGCCGGCGCCCCGATCAAGCTCACCAAGTTCGTGCGCTTCGCCCTGGGTGAAGGCATCGAAAAGGCCGAGACCGACTTCGCCGCCGAAGTTGCCGCCACCGCCGGCACCAAGTAAGGCGCGCAAGACTTTCGCGGGTGGCCCAAGGGCCGCCCGCCGCTCTCCCGTATCGGCCTTGATTTGGCCGGGATCGAGCGCAAAACCCAGCCGGTACTGCAATTGTGTGGCGAAGCCTTCTGTCGAAGGCAGATTTGCCATAGGGTTCTTCGGGTGTCGTCGGATTCGCGGCCCCATCCACTCCGTCCATATGAAGGGGACCGTCCATGGCGCCTGCCTATAAACGCATTCTGCTCAAGGTTTCGGGCGAGGCGCTGGCGGGCGACAATTCCTTCGGTATCGAGCCGCAATTCCTCCAGGCCATAGCCGGCCAGATCGCCAACGTCGCCAAGAGCGGGATACAGGTGGCCATCGTGGTGGGGGGCGGCAATATCTTCCGGGGCATGGCCGGCGCCGCCGACGGCACCGACCGGGTGACCGCCGACCTCATGGGCATGCTGGGCACGATGATTAACGCCCTGGCCCTGAGCAACGCCATTTCGCGCCAGGGGGTCAAATCCAAGCCCTTCAGCGCCGCCACCATGCCCTCGGTGGCCGACACCTTCACCGCGCGCGACGCCAAGCAGGCGCTGGAGGAGGGGTTCGTGGTGGTCCTGGGCGGAGGCACGGGCAATCCCTTCTTCACCACCGACACCGCCTCGACGCTGCGCGCCATCGAGCTCGAATGCGATGTGGTGCTCAAGGGCACCAAGGTGGACGGCGTCTATTCGGAAGATCCAATGAAAAATCCGGCCGCCAGCCGGTACGACACCGTCAGCTATGACGAAGTCATCAGTAAGAACCTGCGTGTCATGGATACTGCGGCCTTTGCCCTTGCCCGTGACAACAACATGCCGATAATCGTATATGCGCTCGATGACGCCGCCGGCCTTTCCGGAGTGTTGGCCGGCATTGCGCGCTCAACGCGTGTCGGCGGCGCGCCCCAAGCCTAGAAGGACCACGAACATGGCCGGTTACGACCTCGCTGATCTCAAGACCCGCATGCAGAAATCCGTCGCCTCGCTGCGCGACGAACTCTCCGGCCTGCGCACCGGCCGCGCCAGCGCCAGCCTTCTCGAGCCGGTGACCGTGGATGCCTATGGCTCGCGCATGCCGCTCAACCAGGTGGCCACCGTCACCGTGCCCGAGCCGCGCATGCTCTCGGTGCAGGTTTGGGACCGCTCCATGGCCAATGCCGTGGAAAAGGCCATCCGCGACAGCGGGCTGGGCCTCAACCCGATGAGCGAGGGGCAGGTGATCCGCGTGCCGCTGCCCGAGCTCAACGAGCAGCGCCGCAAGGAACTGGCCAAGGTGGCCCATAACTATGCAGAAGCCGCCCGCGTCGCGGTGCGCCATATCCGCCGCGACGGCATGGACGCGCTCAAGAAGGCGGAAAAGGACGGCGATCTAAGCCAGGACGACGCCCGCGTCCAGTCCGACCTGGTGCAGAAGGCGACCGACGCCGCCGTGGCCGAGATCGACCAGACCGTCGCCGCCAAAGAAGCCGAAATCATGCAGGTCTAGGCTCTCCGCACTGCGCCGGGAGGGCGTAGATGTCCATCGACTCCGCCATCGCCACCGATATTGCACAGGGCCAGCGGCTGCGCGTCCCCACCCATCTGGGTGTCATCATGGATGGCAATGGCCGCTGGGCGCAGGCCCGGGGCAAAAGGCGGACCGAAGGGCATGTGGAAGGCGTCAAGGCGCTGCGTAGCCTGGTCGACAATTGCGCCAGCTATGGCGTTTCCTATCTCACCGTGTTCAGCTTCTCCTCGGAGAACTGGGCGCGACCCAAGGATGAAGTCTCCTTCATCTTCAATCTTTTGCGGCGCTTTGTTGCCTCGGACCTTCAAAGGCTGGTGCGCAACAACGTGCAGGTGCGCGTCATCGGCAGCCGCGAGGGGCTGGAGCCGGGGCTGATCCGGCTGATCGAGGACGTGGAAGCCAAGACGGCGGCCAATACCGGGCTGGTCTTCATCGTCGCCTTCAACTATGGCGGCAAGGCCGAAATCGTCGAGGCGACGCGGCGGCTGGCGCGGGAAGTGGCGGCCGGCCGGCTGTCGCCCGAGGATATCGACGAAAACAGGCTGGCCGACAGCCTCTATACGGCGGGCGTGCCCGATCCCGACCTCATCATCCGCACCAGCGGCGAACAGCGCATCTCCAATTTCCTGCTCTGGCAGGCGGCCTATGCCGAACTCGTCTTCGTGGAAGAAAACTGGCCCGATTTCGACGAGGCCAGCTTCATCAGGGTGCTTGAAACCTATGCCCTGCGCGACCGGCGCTTCGGCGGCATCGAGGTAGCCAATCCGTGACCAGTCCCGACGATCCGCCCTCAGGGCCCCCGCAGAATCGCCGCCGGCTCTGGTCCGACCTCGGCCCGCGCTTCGCCTCCGCCATCGTTCTCATCATCCTTACGGCCACCGCTCTCTATCTCGGCGGCTATATTTTTGCCGCGGTGGTGGGCGCGGTGTTCGCCGGCGCCTACCGGGAATGGGAGAACATGATTACGCGGGCGCCGCTGACGCCCGCCGGCATGGTGCTGATCGGGCTGGTGGGCCTTTCGGGTCTCGCCTTTCCGCTGGCCGGGCCGCTGGGCTCGATCGCCGTCATCGGCGTCGCCTGCGTGGTGGCGCTCGTCATGCGCGGGGAGTGGCTGATCTGGCGGCTCATCGGGCTGTGCATCTATGGCGCGATCATCACCGCCGCCCTGGCCATGCGCGGGGACAGCATGGCGGGGGTCTGGGCGGGGGTCTATCTGGGCACGGTGGTGTGGATGACCGATTCCGCCGCCTTCTTCACCGGCCGGCAGATCGGCGGGGAAAAGCTGGCCCCGGAGATTTCGCCGTCCAAGACCTGGTCCGGGGCGCTGGGCGGGCTGGCGCTGGGCAGCGGGGCAGGGCTGCTGGTGTGGCTGTTCATCACCCCCTCGCCCTGGTGGATCGGGCTGCTGCTCTCGGCGGCGATCAGCATTCTGGGGCAATTGGGCGACCTGGGCGAAAGCGCCATAAAGCGCCATTTCCGCATCAAGGACAGCGGCGACATCATCCCCGGCCATGGCGGGCTGATGGACCGGCTCGACAGCCTCACTTTCGGCATCTTGCTGGTGCTTCTGGTCGGCGCGCTGCATGCCGGCTTCGGCGCCGTGGCCGAGGGCCTGCTTTACTGGTAAGCGGAGGGCGCGCCGGCGCCGTCCCATCCCGCAAGGAAGACCATGTTCGATTTCCTCTTCTGGCTGCTGTCCTATCTGGTGCCGTTCCTGGCGGTGCTGACCGTTATCGTCTTCGTCCATGAGATGGGCCATTACCTAGTGGCGCGCTGGAACGGGGTGGCCATCCAGACCTTTTCGGTGGGCTTCGGGCGCGAGCTGATCGGCTGGAACGACCGCCACGGCACGCGCTGGCGCATTTCGGCCATTCCGCTGGGCGGCTATGTGCGCTTCGTGGGCGACATGAACCCGGCCAGCGTGCCCGACCCCGAGGCGGCCGCGAATGTGGCGCCCGAGCTGGCGCCGCGCCTCTTCGTCAACAAGACCGTGTGGCAGCGGATCGCCATCGTGCTGGCCGGCCCGGTGGCCAATATCCTGCTCACCTTCCTCATCCTCTACGCCCTGCTGCTCGGCTATGGCCGCTATACGCTGGCCCCGGTGGTGGACACCGTCATCGCCGGCTCGGTGGCGGAGGCGGCGGGGCTCGAGGCCGGGGACGTCATCGTCTCGGTGGATGGCTATGCCGTCCATGGCTTCGAGGACTTCCAGCGGCTGGTCGCCACGGCGCCGGCGCGGCCGGTGAGCATCGATCTCGACCGCAACGGCGTGCGCAAGAGCCTCACGCTCACGCCCGAGGCGGTGGAAACCACCGACCGCTTCGGCAATGTGCAGCGCATCGGGCGCATCGGGGTGAGCCGCAATGTGGAAGAGGCGGATGTGACGCTCTACCGGCCCGGGCCGGTGGAGGCGGTGGGTATGACGCTCGAGGAAATCCGCTTCATCATCCAGCGCACCGCCGCGTTCCTGGGCGATTTCTTCGTCGGGCGGGGCGATGTGGAACAGATCGGCGGGCCGGTGAAGGTGGCCAAGGTTTCCGGGCAGGTGGCCACGCTCGGCATCGTCGCGCTCATCAACCTGACGGCGCTTTTGTCGCTCAATATCGGAATTTTCAACCTTTTGCCGGTGCCCATGCTCGACGGCGGCCATCTTCTGTACTATTTGGTCGAGGCCGTCAGGGGGCGTCCGCTCAACATGAGGGTGCAGGAAATCGGGTTTCGCTTCGGCTTTGCCCTGGTTGTCGCGCTCATGGTGTTCACGCTCTTTAACGACACCATCTTCGCCTATCTCAGGGCGGCCGGGTAACGGTCGCTTAACCTTGGTTGGCAAGGTGTTGCAGGAATACAAGAGCACCAATCATTTGCTAACCGCGACCGGGCTTTCGCCTTGTCCTTGGTTAAAAAGACGGTAAAACGGTGCAATGGAGTAGCTTGGGGGAGCGCTGTGCATGGCGATTCTCCGGGCCTGGTCGCAGAAGGCAATAACAATATGATCCATCCCACCAAGCTGATACGCGGCGCGGTTCTGGCGCTGGCGATACTGGGTGCAGCCCCCCTCGCGGGGTCCGGCATTCCACTTCTCGGTGCCGTGTCTGCCCAGGCCCAGGAACAGCTTGTCGGTGCCGTCCAGTTCGAGGGCAACCGCCGCTTCTCCGACGCCCAGCTCCTGGCCATGGTCGATATGTCGACTTCGGGTGTCTATACCCAGTCGCGCCTCGCCGCCGACATCGAAAGCATCCGCCAGGCCTATGACCGCGATGGCTTCCGCTCCGTCTCCGTGACGTCGCGCACCGAAGCGGTGGACAATGGCCGCGTGCGCGTGGTGTTCGTCGTCAATGAAGGCAACCGCGCCGGCATTGCTGCCATCAACTTCACCGGCAACAACGCCTTCCATGCCAATACCCTCAAGAGCAACATGCTCACCAAGGAAACCGGCATTCTGAGCTGGCTGTTCAAGGATGACGGCTATGACGATCAGAAGCTCGCCGTCGACCGCGAGCGCCTGCGCCTGTTCTATGCCAATCGCGGCTATCCCGATGCCCAGGTGACCTCGGTGGGCGAATACGACGCCGCCAAGAACGCCTATTTCATCAACTTCACGGTCAATGAAGGCCAGCGCTACCAGTTCTCCGGCGTTGCCATCGAAACCAGCATTGCCGGCCTCAACACCGACGTGCTGCGCGGCACCGTGCAGACGAACAAGGGCACCAATTATTCGGTCTCGCACCTGCAGAAGACCATCGAGGACATGGCCTATGAAGCCACGGCGCAGGGCTATTCTTTCGCCGATGTCCGCGCCCGCCTCGACCGCGACGTCGCCTCGGGCACCTTCAACGTCACCTATCTGGTGGACGAGGGCGCGCGCCTCTATGTCGAGCGCATCAACATCACCGGCAACGAGAAGACCCGCGACTTCGTCATCCGTCGCGAGCTGGACTTCGCCGAAGGCGACCCCTTCAACCGCGCGCTGCTCGTGCGCGGCCGCCAGAACATCCAGAACCTGGGCTATTTCTCGGCCGTGGACGTGACCACTGTCGGCGGCTCGTCGCCCGACAAGATCGTCATCAACATTGCCGTGACCGAAAGCTCCACGGGCGAATATGGCGCGACCGCCGGTTATTCGACCGTCGACGGCATCCTGGGCGAAATCTCGCTGACCGAACGCAACTTCCTGGGCCGGGGCCAGTATCTGCGCGCCGCCATCGGGGCGTCGCAGTCGGGCCGCACTTTCGACTTCTCCTTCACCGAGCCCCGCTTCATGGGCCTCAAGGTGTCGGCGGGCGTGGATGCCTATCACCGCATCACCGAGGAATCGACCACGGGCGTCTATGGCTCGGAAGCCACCGGGGGCCAGCTCCGCGTCGGCGTGCCGCTGACCAGCGACCTGTCGGCCACGGTGTTCACGGGCATCGAGCGCAAGCTCATCAAGGATGCCGACGCGCCGTTCTCGCTGCTGGTGAGCAATGGTGACGAATACTACAAGGCCTTTGTCGGCTACACGCTGACCTGGTCGGGCCTGGATGATGTCAAGAAGCCGACCAGCGGCCTCTATGCCACCTTCACGCAGCAATATATCGGCTGGGATCACAACCTGATCCGTTCCGAAGCCCGGGCCCGTTATTTCATCCCGGTGCTGCAGGATACCGGCATCGTGGCCAGCCTGCGCGGCCAGGCCGGCGTCATCAACGACCTCGACAGCAATGGTGTGCATACCGTGGAGTCCTTCATTCCCGGTCCGCAGCTCATCCGTGGCTTCGAAGGCCGTGGCCTTGGCCCGCGCATCCAGAACGGCGAATATCTCGGCGCCGTGGCCTATGCCGGCCTCTCCGCCGAAGTGCAGTTCCCCATTCCGGGCATTCCCGAGAATTACGGGCTCAGCGGTGCCTTCTGGGCGGATGCCGCCTGGATCGACGGCGTGAACGTGCCGCGCCTTGGCGCCAACACGGTCGACCCGGACAGCATCGACCAGCCGTGGCGGACCTCGATCGGCGCCTCGCTGATCTGGGACAGCCCGTTCGGTCCGCTGCGTGGCGACTTCGCCCACGTGCTGAACAAGTCGACGGCGGACCGCACCCAGGTCTTCCAGCTCACCATGTCGACCTTGTTCTAGTCGTTCCGGCGTGAGAGAGTTCATAGAGCCGCGGGCGGCAAGCACCGCGGCTCTTTCTTTTGAGTGACACAATGGTCGACACCCGATTTCATCGCTTCGCCGGTCCCTTTCCGATCGGGCAGATTCTGGACGCGTTGGGGCAAGGCGCATTGCTGGCGCAGCCGGTCGATCTGCTCATCACCGGCGTCGCCGAGCTCGAGCTGGCCGGCGCGGGTGAACTGGCCCTGGCGGCCCAGAGCGACTACAGCGAGGATTTGCGCAACACCGCCGCCAGTGCGGTGCTGGTGACCCCGGCGCTGCGCGACCTGGTGCCGGCGGGGTGTCTCGCCATCGTGCTCGACAAGCCCCATCCGCTCTTTGCCGCCATTCTCGACCATCTCTATCCCGACGATACCCGCGCCGTGCTCGCCGCCGGGCGCGAAGACCTGCCCGAGCCCCTGATCGAACGCGACGTGACGCTGGGCGCCAATGTCGTCATCGGACGGGGCGTCGAGATCGGGCGCGGCACGGTGATCGGCGCCAATACGGTCATCGGGGCAGGGGTCACCATCGGGCGCAATTGCGTCATCGCGGGCAATTGCTCCATCGATTGCGCCCATCTGGGCAATGAGGTGGTGCTGCATGCCGGGGTGCGCATCGGCACCGAGGGTTTCGGCTGGCTCGACCATGGGCGCACCAACCGCAAGGTGCCCCAGCTCGGGCGCGTCCTGATCCAAGACCGGGTCGAGATCGGCGCCAATTCCACCATCGACCGGGGGGCGCTGGGCGACACCATGATCGGGGAGGGCACCAAGATCGATAATCTGGTGCAGATCGGCCATAACTGCCGCATCGGGCGCAACTGCCTCATCGCCGCCATGAGCGGGCTGGCCGGCTCCACCATCGTGGAGGATTCGGTGCTGATGGGCGGCGGCTCGGGGACGGCCGGGCATATGACCATCGGGCGCGGCTCGGTGGTGCATGGCCGCGCCGCCGTGACCAAGGACTGGCCGGCGGGCAGCAAACTTGCCGGTGCGCCGGCGCAGGATATAAGAGACTTCTGGCGGGAGATCGCCACTATGCGGAAACTTTCCAAGGGGGAGAAGCGGTGATGACCGACAGCGCACCAGCCACCACCGAGCTGACGGCAATGGGCCTTGCCGAGATCCTGACCAGCCTGCCTCATCGCTATCCGTTCCTGATGATCGACAAGATCATCAAAATCGACGGGGACGAAACCGCGGTCGGCATCAAGAACGTCACCTATAACGAGCCCATCTTCCAGGGCCACTTCCCGGAAAATCCGATTTTCCCCGGCGTGCTCATCATCGAGGGCATGGCGCAGACGGCCGGCGCCATCGTCATCAAGCACGACTCCACCGGCGGGCGAAAGAATATCGTCCTGATGCTGGGGGTGGACAAGGCCAAGTTCCGCAAGCCGGCCGGCCCGGGCGACACCATCGAATTCCATATCGCCAAGGTGCAGCGCCGCCGCAATGTCGGCCGCTACGAGGCCAAGGCGATCGTGGATGGCGTGGTCATCGCCGAAGCGGAAATCACCGCCATGATCGTCGGGGCCGAATCGTGAGTTCTGCCAGCGTCCATCCCACGGCTCTCGTCGCTGAGGGCGCACGCCTCGGCAATGGCGTCAAGATCGGCCCCTTCTGCATCGTCGGCAAGGATGTGGTGCTGGGCGACGACGTCGAGCTGATCTCCCATGCCTGCGTGGAAGGGCGCACCGAAATCGGCGCCGGCACCAAGATTTATCCCTTTGCCTCAGTGGGCCACCGGCCGCAGGACCTCAAATATCACGGCGAGGCGTCGCGCCTCGTCATCGGCGAGCGCTGCACCATCCGCGAATCGGTGACCATCAATCCCGGCACCGAGGGCGGCGGCATGCTGACCCAGATCGGCAATGACTGCCTGTTCATGGCCTGCGCGCATGTGGCCCATGATTCCATCGTCGGCAACAATGTCATCATGGCCAATTATGTCGGCATTGCCGGCCATTGCCATATCGGGGACAATGTCATTTTCGGTGGCTCGTCCGTGGTCCACCAGTTCACCCGTGTCGGCGCCCACGCCTTTGTCGGTGCTCATTCCATGGTGGATGGCGACGTCATCCCCTATGGCATGGCCGTCGGTAACCGGGCTACGCTGAACGGGCTCAACCTGGTGGGGCTCAAGCGCCGCAAGTTCGACCGCGAGGCCATTCATCGCCTGCGCGCCGCCTATCGGCAGATCTTCGCCAGCGAGGGCACCCTGCGCGAGCGTGTCGAGGATGCGGCCGAACTCTTCAAGAACGACGCGCTGGTGCAGGACGTGGTGGCCTTCATCGCCGCGGCGTCCGACCGCCCGATCCTGCTGCCGCGCAACAGCCACGACAGCGAGTGAGCATGACGGCCGCTGACGGGGACATGGGGGAGCGGCTCAAGCTGTTCATTCTCGCCGGCGAGGCCTCGGGCGATCGTATTGCCGCCGATCTCATCGTCCGGCTCAAGCAGCGCGTGCCCTTGGCCTTTACCGGCGTCGGCGGGCACGAGATGGAAGCGCAGGGGCTCAAGTCGCTCTTTCCGATGAGCGACCTGGCAGTGATGGGGCTCACCGACGTGTTGCTGCGCCTGCCGCTGCTGCTGTGGCGGCTGCGCCAGACCGCCCGGGCCATCCGCACCGCCAATCCCGACATCGTTGTGCTGGTCGATTCCCAGGACTTTTCGCGGCTGCTGGCGCAGCGGCTGAAGCGCCTGGGGTATCAGGGCAAGATCCTGCTCTATGTGGCGCCTTCGGTTTGGGTGCGCTCGCCGCAGCGCGCGCCCAAGATCCGGCCGCTTTTCGAGGAAGTGCTGGCTGTGCTGCCCTTCGAGCCGGCGGTGATGGCGAAGCTGGGCGGGCCGCCCACCAGCTATGTGGGCCATCCGGCCCTGATCGAGCGCCACAAGCGCGCGGCAATCGAGCGGGGCCCGCTGGTGCTGCTGCCGGGCAGCCGCTCGGGAGAGTTGCGCCGACACCTACCGCTGCTGCGCGCCGCCGCCGAACATCTGGCCGATCACCCGGCGGTCAGCGAAATGGTCATCCCCACCTTGCCCGCACTCAAGGGGCGGCTGGAACAGGAAGTGGCCAATTGGCCGGTGAAGGTGCGCGTGCTGGCCGACCGGGGGGAGCGGGCGCGCCTTTATGCCGACGCGGTCATGGCGCTCGCCGTATCCGGCACGGTGACGCTGGAGCTGGCGCTGGCGCAATTGCCGATGGTGGTGATGTATCTGATGGATGCGCCGCAGGCGCGGGTCTATCGCCAGATCGGCTCGCCCGCTATTTCGCTGCCCAATATCGTGCTGGGCCGCGCCGCCGTGCCCGAACTGGTCATGGCCGCGCCCGACCAGGCGACCATCAATGCCCAGGCGCGCAGCCTGCTGGATGACAGGGCCGCGCGGCAGGACCAGATCGCCGCCTTTGGCGAGCTGGCCGATCTCATGGAGAATGGCGAGGCGGAGTTTCCGCGCCAGGACCCGGCGGATCGGGTGCTTGCCCACTGGGCCGGCGCCTAGGGCGCATTAATCAACCCCAATGACGGTCCGGGGTGAGCCGAACCGCGACTCCGGTGTGCGGGGCGGCATGCGGATCTGGATTCCGGCCTGCGCCGGAATGACCCGGTGGGTGGGGGACGATGGGGTATCGCTGACGATTTGGGATGGCGTCCGACCAGTATAGGCCCCGGCTTGGGGCCGGGGCAACATCGTGGGTGGGCGCTGTGCCTCAGCGCTGGTCGATGGGCTGGTAGGCGCGGGCAGGCGCGCCGTTGTAGAGCTGGCGCGGGCGGCCGATCTTCTTCTGCGGATCGCCGATCATTTCCTTCCACTGGCTGATCCAGCCGACGGTGCGGGCCACGGCGAACAGCACGGTGAACATCGAGGTGGGGAAGCCCATGGCCTCGAGGATGATGCCCGAATAGAAATCGACGTTGGGATAGAGCTTGCGGTCGATGAAATACTGGTCTTCCAGCGCGATCCGCTCCAGCTCCTGCGCCACTTGCAGGGTGGGATTGTTCTCGACGCCGAGAATGGCCAGCACTTCCTTGGCGGTGTGCTGCATCACCTTGGCGCGCGGATCGAAATTCTTGTAGACGCGATGCCCGAAGCCCATCAGGCGGAACGGGTCGTTCTTGTCCTTGGCGCGCTCGATGAATTCGGGAATGCGATCGACGGTGCCGATCTGGCGCAGCATGTTGAGGCAGGCCTCGTTGGCGCCGCCATGGGCCGGGCCCCAGAGGCAGGCCACGCCGGCGGCGATGCAGGCGAAGGGATTGGCGTCGGACGAGCCGGAGAGGCGCACCGTCGAGGTCGAGGCATTCTGCTCGTGATCGGCATGGAGCGTGAAGATCAGGTCCATGGCGCGGGCGATGCGCGGATCGACGGTGTATTCCTCGGCCGGGACCGAGAAGCACATATGCAGGAAATTGGCGGCGTAATCGAGGTCGTTGCGCGGATAGACGAAGGGCTGGCCCACCGAATATTTATAGGCCATGGCCGCCAGCGTCGGGATCTTGGCGATCATGCGGATGGAGGCGATCTCGCGCTGCTCGGGATCGTTGATGTCGGTGGAGTCGTGGTAGAAGGCGGCCATGGCGCCGACCACGCCGGTCATGATGGCCATGGGGTGGGCGTCGCGCCGGAAGCCCCGGTAGAAATACTGCATCTGGTCATGCACCATGGTGTGGCGCGTCACCAGTTGCTCGAACTTGACGAAATCGGCCTTGCTGGGCAGCTCGCCGTAAAGGAGCAGGTAGCAGACTTCGAGATAGTTGGATTTTTCGGCCAGCTGCTCGATGGGATAGCCGCGATAGAGCAGCTCGCCCTTGTCGCCGTCGATATAGGTGATGGCGCTGTCGCAGGCCGCGGTGGAGGTGAAGCCCGGATCGTAGGTGAACAGGCCCGTCTTGGCATAGAGCGATCGGATGTCGATCACTTCCGGCCCTACGGAGCCGGCCAGCACCGGAAATTCATGGGTCTGATCCCCGATGACGAGTTTGGCGACTTTATCGGTCATTGAGCTCTCCTGGCTATGCCTGCCCACCCAAGCTCTTTCTGGCAAGCCCGGATGGCGGCTGCGGCATTTTTATCAGCGCTAGTTGCTGGGGGAGAGGTATCAGGGATTGCCCACTCCAAGCAACCGATAGGTAAGTATGACCAGTCGCGTCACGACCGGCTCGGAGGGTGGGTTCACCCCCCGATCTGGTCGCCGAGCCGGGCCATCGATTCTTCGCGCCCGATCAGCACCATGACCTCGAAAATCCCCGGAGATACGGTGCGTCCGGTGAGGGCGGCGCGCAGCGGCTGGGCCAGCTTGCCCAGCTTGAGGCCCTTCGCTTCGGCCAGTTGGCGCATGGCGGCATCGATGGCGGGCACTGACCAATCGGCAAGCCCCCCTAACGTTTCGGCAATACCCGCAAGCAGGCTGCGCGCCTCGTCGGTGAGAAGCGCCGCCGCCGCCGCATCGGGCGCGATCGGGCGGGTGGCATAGATGAACTGCGCCAGGTCGATCAGCTCCAGCACCGTCTTGGCGCGCGGCTGCAATTCGGGCAGGGCAGACAGGACGACATTGTGGTTGGCCAGGAGCCCTTCCACGTCATGCGCGCGGTTCAGCTCCCGCGCGGTCTCGACCATCACCTCATAGAGATAGGTGGGATCGGCCTCGCGGATATAATGGCCGTTGATGTTCTCGAGCTTGATGAAATCGAAGCGCGCCGCGCCCTTGTTGAGGGCTTCGAGGCTGAACCACTCCACCATCTGCTCGGTGGAGAAGATCTCGTCGTCGCCATGGCTCCAGCCCAGCCGGGCCAGGTAATTGCGCAGGGCGGCGGGCAGGTAGCCCATCTGGCGGTAGGCCTCGACGCCGAGGGCGCCATGGCGCTTGGAGAGCTTGGCGCCATCGGGCCCATGGATGAGCGGGATATGGGCCATTTCCGGCACGGCCCAGCCCATGGCGTTATAGATGACGATCTGGCGGGCGGCATTGGTCAGATGGTCGTCGCCGCGGATGATGTGGGTGACGCCCATGTCGTGATCGTCCACCACAACGGCATGCATGTAGGTGGGGGTGCCGTCGGAGCGCAGGATGATGAAATCGTCGAGATTTTCGGCCTTGAACACCACCTTGCCCTGCACATGGTCGTTGACCACGATGTCGCCGCTGAGCGGGGCCTTGATGCGGATGACGGGCTTGACGCCCTCGGGCGCTTCGGAGGCGTCGCGGTCGCGCCAATAGCCATTATAGCGCGGCGGTTTGCCGGCGGCGCGGGCCTCCTCGCGCATCTGGTCGAGCTCGGCGGGCGAGCAATAGCAATAATAGGCGTGGCCGAGCTTCACCAGCTCATGGGCCACCTCGGCGTGGCGCGCGGCGCGGGCGAACTGGCTGATCGGCTCGCCGTCCCAGGTGAGGCCCAGCCATTTCAGCCCGTCCACCAGCGCGGTGACGGCGGCCTCGGTGGAGCGCTCACGGTCCGTATCCTCGATGCGCAGCAGCATCTTGCCGCCCTTGTTCTGGGCATAGGCCCAACTGAACAGGGCCGTGCGGGCGCCCCCGATATGCAGATAGCCGGTGGGCGAGGGAGCGAAACGGGTAACGACCTGGGACATGGCGGCACAATGCTTGGAGAGAGTTGGGGCCGTGTGTAGCATAGAGCCGCACGAGCGCAAGGGCAGGGGTGAGGCCGGTGGGGGCAATGGCGGCCGGGGAGCGCGAGAACGGCCCGTTTCGACCGCGTCCGGCGGTGGCCGCCTGGCCCGCCGCGCCCGGCTCGATCCGAGGCTGGATGGAGGACGCCGCGACGGGGCGGCGGCTTTTCGTGCTGCTGCCCTTCCTGATGATTTTCGGCCTCGTCGCCTATGCGGCGCTGCCGGCGGAGCCGCCGGCCTGGGCGCTGGCGGCGGCGGGGCTCGTGCTTGCGGGCCTGCTGCTCGTCCTGCATCGTACGGCCTGGCTGGGCTGGGCGAGCCTGGCGCTGGCGGCCTGGCTCGGGCTCTGCCTGTTGCCGCTTCATGCCCACTGGTTCGGCACCCCGATGCTCTATCGCCCGGCCTATGGGCTTTTCGAGGCGCGGGTGGACGAAATCCTCTCCGCCACGCCCGAAAGCCGGCGGCTGGTCATTTCGCAGATCGCCCCGGCGGAAGGCACGCGCCCCGTGCCCATAAGGCGGGCCCGGCTGCTGGCGCCGCCCGAGCCGATGCTGGCGCCGGGCGACACGATCCGCGCCAATATGCGCTTCGCGCCGGTGCCCGGACCGGTGCTGCCGGGCGCTTATGACGGCCAGTTCCACTCCTATTTCAACGGCATCGGCGCCTATGGCAACGTGACCAGCCAATTCGAGCGCATCAGCGAGGGGCCGGCGGATGCGACGCGCTTCATCGAACTGACCCGCATGACCATCGGGGCGCGCATCGACGCCGTGCTCGAGGGGCCGGCGGCGGCGATCGGACGCGCCATGGTGATGGGCGACCAGAGCGGCATCACCGACGAGACCCGCGCGGTGATGGCCGCCTCCGGCCTCGCCCATGTCTATTCCATTTCCGGGCTGCATCTTTCCATCGTCGCCGGCGGCGTCTTCTTCCTGCTGCGCTGGCTGCTGGCCGCCATTCCGGCGACGGGAACGCGCTGGCCGGTCAAGAAGGTCGCGGCGCTGGGCGGGCTGGCCGCCGCCGGGTTCTATCTGCTGCTGGCGGGCGGGGCTGGCAATGTGCCGGCGCTGCGCTCGACGCTGATGCTGGGGCTGGTGTTCGGCGCCGTGCTGGCCGGGCGGCGGGCCCTGACCATGCGCAACGTGGCGCTGGCGGCCATCGCCATCATCATCATCGATCCGGCCAGCATCTTCCGCCCCAGCTTCCAGCTCTCCTTCGCCGCCGTCATCGCGCTGATCGGCATTTACGAAATGCCCCGGCCGGCACGCGACCGCCAGGCGGGATTTTTCCTGCGCATGGGACGGACGCTGTGGGCAACGGCGCTGACCAGCTTCATCGCCGGGACGGCGACGCTTTTGTTCTCGGCCTATCATTTCCAGCAGACCGCGCCGCTGGGCGTATTGGGCAATGTGCTGGCGCTGCCGGTGGTGAGCCTGGTCATCATGCCCTTCGCCGTACTCTCGGTGCTGGCCATGCCCTTGGGGGTGGATGCTCCGTTCATCCGCGTCATGGGCTGGGGCATAGAGCGGATGATGGATGTGGCCCAGCTTGTCGCCGCCTGGAGCGATGGCTGGATCGGTAACCCGCTGCTGACGGGTTGGGCGCTGCTGATCGGGCTGGCCGCGCTGGGCATCTTCGCCTTCATGACCCATTGGACACGGCTGGTCGCGCCGGCGCTGGCCCTGCCGCTGGTGCTCGTCTTCGGGCTCGATCAGAGGCCGGACCTGCTGGTGGCCGACACGACGCAGGCCGTGGCCCTGCGCACGGAAAAGGGTCTGGCGCTGGTTACGGGTCGCCCGGGCAGCTTTGCCGTGAACGCCTGGGCGCAGCATTATCAGGAGCCGATCGCGGCAAAGGCGGAAACGGCACAGTGCGACAGTATAGCCTGCATTGCGGGGACCGGGGATTTCTCCATTTCGATCATCCGCAACGCCGCCGCCTTCGCCGAGGATTGCGGGCGGCACGACCTCATCATCGCCCGCGTTCGCGCGCCGGTGACCTGCCGGGGCAGCCAGATTGTCGATGGCGACGCGCTGGGCAGGCTTGGCGTGCATTGGCTGCGCTGGGATGCCGGGGCGGGGCGGTTCGAAATCCGCCCCGCCATGCCCGATGTCAGCCGGCCGTGGCGAGTCTGGCCACGGTGACCCCGGCGCCCGGCATGTCGGACCCGCCCAGCACATAGCCGGCCTCGTCGGTCGCGGGGGTGAGCAGGGCGTTGCCGGCGCCGTAATTGACATAGATGCGCAACCCATCGCGGGTGCGGCAGCGCACGCCGGCGGGTAGGGCCAGGATCGGCAAATCCGCCTCGGCAATGAGATGGTCGACCACGCGCTGCACCAGCGCCTTGCTGCCGCTGGCGCCCAGATAATAGAGCTTGCCCTGGTGCAGCAGCACCGGCCAGCCCTCCGCATCCTCGATGACCACCTGGGCGCGGGTTTCGATGCGCTCGCGCCAGTGATGCACGGTGCCGCTGCCCTTGACTTCGACGTCCAGAGCCGGGTCGGCGCTGTCGACGCGGATGACCTTCACGTCGAGCAAATTGGCCGGCAGGTCCGGCCCCAGATGGGGCGGAATGGCGAAATCCCGGGTCTTGGAGCCGGTGCGCGGGCCGATGAGCACATGGCCCTCGAAGTCGGCCAGGGCGCCGCGCAGGGCATCGCTCCAGGCAAACAGCGCCGGAATGGCGACGATGTCGTAGCCGGCGAAGCTGGCGGTCGAGGGCGGCAGGATGTCGATGTCCACGCCATGCTTGCGGAAGGCGGCATAGAGGGCGCGCACATGGGCGCCATGGCTGAAGCCCTTGGCCTGGGGCTGGATGTCCCAGGCCCATTCGCTCTGATAGTCGTAGACGAGGGCGACGCGGGCCTTGCCGGCGACGCCGCCCAGCCCCAGCTCCCTGAGCTCGCCCGCCACCTGCTGGGCCTCGTGATAGGCCGGCGCCGGGGCGCTGTCGGGCCTGAGGAGGCCGGCATGCATCTGCTCCTGGGCGAAAGGAGCCTGGCGCCAGCGGAAATAGGAGACGACCTCGGCGCCATGGGCGAAGGCCTCCCAGGCCCAGAGCCGCGCCATGCCGGGCAGGGGGTCGGGATTGAAATCGGCCCAGTTCACCGGGCCGGGCTGCTGCTCCATGACCCACATGCGCCCATGGCCGACGCTGCGATAAAGGTCGTGGTGGAAGGCGGCATTGTCGGGATCGCCCTGGCGCAGATAGAGCCGCTTGATCTCCTCGGGCTCGCCGCTCGTGGCCAGGTGGCCGATGGGATAGGAGTCCCAGCTCGCCACGTCCAGCGTTTGCGCCACGTCGAAATGGTCGAATTCGGTATAGCGCGACATGAAATTGTGGATGACCGGCAGGTCGGGCCGGCGGGCCTTGAGGATGTCGTATTGCACCTTGTTGAAGGCGGCGACCTGATCGGAGGAATAGCGGCGGAAATCTAGATCGTGGGCCGGCGCCGCCTCGCAAACCAGCAGGTTTGGCAGCTCGATCTGCTCGAAGCGGTCATATTCCATCGACCAGAACACAGTGCCCCAGGCGGCGTTGAGCGCGTCGATGGTGCCGTATTTGTCGGCCAGCCAGCGCTGGAAGCCTTCGCGGGCGGCGGGAGAATAGGAATAGGTGGTGCCGTGGCAGCCATATTCATTGTCGGTCTGCCAGCCGGCCAGGGCGGGATGATCGCCCAGCGCCTCGGCGATGAGCCGGGTGATGCGCGCCGCCTCTTCCCGATAGGGCAGGTGGGAGAAGTCGTAATGCCGGCGCGAGCCGAAGCCCCTGCGCCGGCCTTCCCTGTCGACGGCCAGCATGTCGGGGTGCCTGTCCACCATCCAGCGCGGCGGGGTGGCGGTGGGGGTGCCGAAAATGACCTTGAGGCCGTGCCGGCCCAGCACATCCATGGCGCGGCGCGCCCAGGAAAAATCGAGCTGGCCGGGCTTGGGCTCCAGCCGCGACCAGGAGAACTCGCCGATCCGCACCCATTTTATGCCGATTTCGGTCATGCGGGCGGCATCGCGCTCCCACCAGTCCTCGGGCCAGTGTTCGGGGTAGTAGCAGACGCCGAGGGCGGGGCTGGTCATGGGCGTGGTCTCAAAGGCTGACGCGGGCCTCGGGCAGGCCGGCAATGTCGAGATCGATGGCGAAAAGCCCGCCGGCGATCTTTTCGGCGGCCAGCTGTTCCGGGCTCATATTCTTGTTGGCGGTGGTGATGAACAGCGTCTTGAGATCGGGACCGCCAAAGGCAGGGCAGGTGACCTGGCTCACCGGCAGCTCGACGACGCGATCCACAGACCCGTCGGGCGCGTGGCGCACGACGCAACTGCCGCCCCAGCGGGCATTCCAGAGATAGCCTTCGGCATCGACCACGGCGCCGTCGGGATAGCCCGGCCCGTCCGAGACGTCGGCGAAAAGCGCCCAGTCGCCGATGGGCAGGCCGGTCTGGGGATCGGTCTCTACCTTGAGGATGCGCCGGGTGGGCGTATCGGTCCAATAGGCGATGCGCCCATCGGGGGAGAAACAGGTGGCGTTGGGGATGGCCACGCCGGTCTTGAGCGTGGTGAGCTGCCCCTGGCGATAGTGATAGAGCGCGCCAAGCGGGGCTTCGGCCGGGCTCTTGTCCATGGTGCCGATCCAGAAAGCGCCCGAGGGATGCACGCGGCTGTCATTGGTGCGGGTGGCGGGCTTGTCGGCCTCGATGGACAGCACCGGCGCCAGTCCGCCGGTGGCGATCTGGAAGCCCTTGAGGCCGGTCTCGGTGGCGAGGAGGAGCGTGTCGTCGTCAATGATGGCGGCGGCGGCCACGATCTCGTTGAAAAGCCACTGATCGGCGAGGCTGCCATCGGCGCGCACGGCGTAGAGCATCTCGGCATTAATGTCGAAGAAGAACAGCTCCTGCCGGCCCGGATGCCAGATCGGGCCTTCGCCCAGGGCGCATTGGCTATCGAAAATGAGGCGGGCGGTCTGGCTCATGCGGTTTTCCCCGCATCGTAGGATTTGACCGCCGCAGCGGCGCGCTCGGACACGGCGTCCACGCTCATGCCGGGCTTGTAGATATAGGTGCCCAGCCCGAAGCCGGCGCAGCCGGCGGCGAAGAAGTCGGCGAAGTTGTCGGGATTGGCCCCGCCCACGGCGTAAAGCGGAAGCGCTGGCGGCAGCACCGCCTTGATGGCCTTGATGCCCTTGGCGCCCAGCACTTCGGCAGGGAAGAATTTGAGGCCCGTCGCCCCGGCGCGGATGGCGCGGAAGGCGTCGGTGGGCGTGAACACGCCCGGATAGGAGAGAAGGCCGAGTTGAACGGTTCTTTCGATCACCGCCGCATTGGTATCGGGGGAGACGATGAAGCTGCCGCCGGCGCGGGCGACGGCTTCAACGTCCTCCACCGACAACACGGTGCCGGCGCCGATGGCGGCCTTGGCACCGAGTTTTTTAGCGGCGTCCGTGATGCTGGTCAGCGCCTCGGGCGAATTGAGCGGTACCTCGATCATGGTGATGCCGGAAGCGATCAGCGCCTCGCAGACGCCGATGATTTCCGGCGGGGTGATGCCGCGCAGGATGGCGATGATGTGACGATGCTGCATGGGACTTCTCCGCTTCAGGCTGCAAGGCTGCGCGCGGCCTTGAGCCCCGCCAGCACGATGGCGGCCGCATCCTGCGGCTCGCCCGTGATTCCGATCATCGCCAGCACCTGCGCATAGAGCGCGCAGAGCCCCGCCGATCCAATAAGGGGAACCGGCGCGTTACCGATCAGGTGCCGGTTGCTGCCGATTTCCGTGCCGATGAGCAGGCCCGAAAGGTAGCCCGCGCACCAGTCCGGCTGGCGATCAGCGAGGAGCGAGGCGGCGCGCACGGTGAACAGCGTGCCCAGGAGATTTTCCGGCCGCTCCAGCCCATCGGCGGCGCCGGCGGCGAAGCCCTCGGCCCGGCCGGGGCCGTCCAGATCGCCGCCCAGGGAATGGCGCAGCACTGAATGGCTGCGCAGGATCTCGAACACCTCCCCGGTCATGGCGGTGGAGAAATCGACAATGTTGGTGCCGTCGAGCCGCGCCCATTTCGAATGGGTGCCCGGCATGCAGACGACGCCGGAAAAGCCCGGCTTGAGCGCCGCCAGACCCAGGAGCTGGGTTTCCTCGCCGCGCATGACATTGGGGGCGGGCGCTCTTTGACAGACGCCGGGCAGGATGGCGGGGGCAAGGCGCGTCCCGTCCATTTCCGGGCGCACGGCGCCGCTCATCAGCCGGGCCAGATCGGCCGGGGCCTCCATATAGGGGGCTTCGAGCCAGCCCTGGCGGGCGCCCGCCATGCCGCAGATCAGAACGTCGAGCGGCCCTTGGCCGGTCGGGGTGACATCGGCGAGCAACTCGGCAAGTGCGGGGGCGAATTCGGGCCGCGTCAGCCGCCCCATGCCCTTGGGCGACACACGCTCGAAAACGACGCCGCCATCGGGGGCGAGGCCCCAGGCGCGCAGGTTCGAGGTTCCCCAGTCGACCCCGACCCAATCGGCTATCATGCTCATCGGCTCTCCCCGTCGCGGCCGGCGCGCCGCGGCGCGAACCTAATGCGTACAGGCCGGTTCAGCCAGCCCGTTTTTTGCCCCCACACCAACCCCAATCGCGCGCCGCGGTCTCCTCGTTTGGTAAGGTTTTCAGAGCGTTGCGGAAGATTGTCGCAGGCAGGCGCGGCGGAGAATTAATTGTATGATTTTTTGTTTCCTTGGTGCAAAGCCGTGCTAGAACCGATGCCAATACGGGTGCAGCGTCGCGCCCGCGATCCCAAGAGGAAATGACGATGACGGCCAAGAAACTGCGTTCACGCGCCTGGTTCGACAATCCGGAAAACCCGGACATGACCGCGCTCTATCTCGAGCGCTACATGAATTTCGGCGTTTCGCGGGAGGAACTGCAGTCGGGCAAGCCGATCATCGGCATCGCCCAGACCGGCTCGGACCTCAGCCCCTGTAATCGCCACCATATCGTGCTGGCCGAGCGCGTGCGCGAAGGCATCCGCGAGGCGGGCGGCATCGCCATCGAATTCCCGGTGCACCCCATCCAGGAAACCGGCAAGCGCCCCACCGCCGGGCTCGACCGGAACCTGGCCTATCTGGGGCTGGTGGAAGTGCTTTACGGCTACCCGCTGGACGGGGTGGTGCTGACCATCGGCTGCGACAAGACCACGCCGGCCATGCTGATGGGCGCGGCCACGGTGAACATCCCCGCCATCGCGCTGTCGGTGGGCCCCATGCTCAACGGCTGGCACAAGGGCGAGCGCACCGGCTCGGGCACCATCGTGTGGAAGGCCCGCCAGATGATGGCGGCCGGCGAAATCGACTATCCGCAATTCATCGAGCTGGTGGCCTCCTCGGCCCCCTCGACCGGCTATTGCAACACCATGGGCACGGCGACGACGATGAATTCGCTGGCCGAATCCCTGGGCATGCAGCTTCCCGGCTCGGCCGCCATTCCGGCGCCCTATCGCGACCGCCAGGAAATGGCCTATCGCACCGGCAAGCGCATCGTGGACATGGTGCATGAGGATCTGAAACCCTCCGACATCCTGACCAAGGACAATTTCATCAACACCATCGTGGTCAATTCCGCCATTGGCGGCTCGACCAACGCCCCCATCCACATTGCCGCCATCGCCAAGCATATCGGGGTAGACCTCAAGCTGGAGGAATGGCAGGAGCACGGCCACAAGGTGCCGCTACTGGTCAACCTGCAGCCGGCGGGCGAATATCTGGGCGAGGATTACTACCACGCCGGCGGCGTGCCCGCCGTGGTCAACGAATTGATGAAGCAGGGCCTCATCCGCGAGAACGCCCCCACGGTCAACGGCAAGACCATCGGGGAAAACTGCCGCAACACGCCCATCCAGGACGAAAGGGTCATCCGCCCCTTCGACAATCCGCTCAAGAGCGAGGCGGGCTTCCTGGTGCTGCGCGGCAATCTCTTTGACAACGCCATCATGAAGACCAGCGTGATCTCCTCGGAATTCCGCGAGCGCTATCTCAACAATCCGGCCCATCCCGGCATGTTCCAGGGCAAGGCCGTGGTGTTCGACGGGCCGGAGGATTACCACCACCGGATCGACGATCCGGCGCTGGCGATCGACGAGAACACGCTGCTGTTCATGCGCGGCGCCGGCCCCATCGGCTATCCCGGCGCTGCCGAGGTGGTGAACATGCGGCCGCCCGACTACCTCATCAAGAAGGGCATCACCGCGCTGGCCTGCATCGGGGACGGCCGCCAGTCGGGCACCTCGGGCTCGCCCTCCATCCTCAATGCTTCGCCCGAGGCGGCGGCGGGGGGCAACCTCGCCATCCTGCGCACCGGCGATATGGTGCGGATCGACCTCAATACCGGGCGGGCCGATATCCTGATCCCGGATGAGGAGATCGCCAATCGTCGCGCCGAACTGGAAGCGGCGGGCGGCTATAAATATCCCGCCCACCAGACGCCCTGGCAGGAAATCCAGCGCGGCATCACCGGCCAGCTCGGCGAGGGCGCCATCCTCAAGCCGGCGGAAAAATACCAGCGCATCGCCCAGACTTTCGGCGTGCCGCGCGACAATCACTGACCGGCTTTTTTCCAGCAGCTTCAGCCGGCCCCGAGCGATCGGGGCCGGTTTGTCTTTGTGAGGCGACCCGGCGAGGCTGAACCTCGGGAGGGAGGGTGCGCAAAAGGTGAGGCCTTCGCCTCGCCGGGGGGACAGGCTGGCCTTCCCCTTCTCTTGCCCATGCGAGCATGCCTGCGCGCATTGACCTGCTGGCGCGCCACCGGCGCTGTCGCCGGCATCGCGCCCCGGAGGCGGTCGAATACAGCCGCCGCCCCGGCGATCCGCGGCCCGGCTTATGGGTCCGCGACAGAAAGAAGGACGCCCGATGGGAGCGACCTCCCACCGCCTGCCGCCGCTGCCCGATCACTCGTCATGACCGCGTCTCAGGAAGCGACGGGAAAAGGATAGGGGCGGGGAAGGGGCGGGAGGATAAGTTTTTTGCGTGGGGCCGCGTGGCTGGGGGGCGTGGCCGTGGGCTCGGAGGGCGGGGAGAGATGCGGATATGGATTCCGGCCTTCGCCGGAATGACATTGGGGGTGGGGTGGGTTTGGGGGGAACTGCGGGTTTGGGGGTGTTGGCTGTCCGGAGTGCTTGGTTGGTTGACGTTGCAGGCTGTCGCCCCGGCCTTGAGCCGGGGCCTATCCTGAGATTGTGCCGATGTCGCCGTCTCAGGATGGATCCCGGCTCAAGGCCGGGATGACATCGAGGGTGGGGCGGGTTTGGTGGAGGGAGCTATCGGTTTGGGGCCAGGCCGTGGGCTCGGAGGGCGGGGAGAGATGCGGATGTGGATTCCGGCCTTCGCCGGAATAACATTGGGGGTGGGGCCGGTCTGGGAGGAAATACGGGTTTGGAGTATTGGCAGTCTGGAATGCTTGGTTCGCTAACGTCGCAGGTTGTCGTCCCGGCCTTGAGCCGGGGCCTATCTTGAGATTGTGCTGATGTCGCCGTCTCGGGATGGATCCCGGCTCTAGGCCGGGATGACATCGAGGGTGGGGCGGGTTTGGCGCTATATCACCAGTTGTCCTTCTCCCCTCGTGGGAGAAGGTGCCCGAAGGGCGGATGAGGGGCCTTGCTTCGGGGCATTGAAGCATGGGTGGCTTCGCGCCATTCGAGCTTAGCTCTCATGGCCTTCTCGCCTCAAATCGCTCCACTGGAGCGATTTGCCCTGCGGCACGGCTCGAAGCCCCACAAGGGGAGAGGGGTGGCGCGGTGGGAGGGGGGGGCTCCAAGAAGGCGGGGATAGGAGAGGGAAGGCCGCCCCATCGTCATCACCGGGCTTGTCCCGGTGATCCATGGGAGGGGCAGCGCGAGGGGAGGAGGCCGAGGGGCTCGGCGCCTCAATATTTGCGCAGCAGGCCGACCAGGCGACCCTGGACCTTCACCCGGTCAGGGGGGAAGATGCGGGTTTCGTAGGCGGGGTTGGCGGCTTCCAGCGCCACCGTATTGCCCTTGCGACGCAGGCGCTTGAGGGTGGCTTCCTCATCATCCACGAGAGCGACGATGATCTCGCCGGTGGAGGCGCTGTCCTGCTTCTTGATGAGCACGGTGTCGCCATCGAAAATGCCGGCGTCGACCATGGAATCGCCGCGCACTTCCAGCGCGTAATGCTCGCCGCCGCCAAGCATTTCGGGGGGAACCTGGATGGTGTGCGAATGGGTCTGGATGGCCTCGATGGGCGTGCCGGCGGCGATGCGGCCCATGACGGGGACGGAAACCGGGCGAACGTAATCCTCGTCGGCACCGGCGCGCGCCGGGGGCGTGGCGAGCTTGCCCAGATTGCCCTCGATGACCGAAGGCTCGAAGCGCGCCCGGCGGCCGCCCAGGGACGGGTTCATCGAATCGGGGAGCTTGACCACCTCCAGCGCCCGGGCCCGGTTGGGCAGGCGGCGGATGAAGCCGCGCTCCTCCAGCGCCGTGATGAGCCGGTGAATGCCGGATTTGGACGCCAGGTCCAGCGCATCCTTCATTTCATCGAAGGAGGGCGGAATGCCGCTTTCCTTCATCCGTTCATGGATGAACATCAGCAGCTCGTGTTGTTTGCGCGTCAGCATGGGCCCCCTCGCGGCAGAATCGGAACATAGACGGAACGACTATATGTGTTCCATGTATGTTCCGCAATATGCCGCGCGAAGATCAAAAGGCGTCGATGCGCAGGGCCTCCACCAGGCTGCCGGCGGGCTGGCCGGGGTCGTGCTCGGGCTGGACGATGAGCATGTCGGCCTCGGCCATGGAGGAGGTGTGGCCGCTATCGGTCTGGCCGATGGGGCGAAGGCCGGGGCCCTCGGGAGTCTGGACCAGCCGGGCGCGCATGAAATGCCGCCGGGCGGTATTGGGCGGGGTGGGCGCGAGCAAGGGCAGCCGCCAGGCGGGCGGCTCGGCATGGCCCAGCCAGGCGCGCAGGGCCGGCTTGATGAAGACGGTGGCGGTGACCATGGCCGAGACCGGATTGCCGGGCAGGCCGAAGACCAGCGTCCCACCGCGCGTGCCGAACATCAGCGGCTTGCCGGGGCGCATGTTGATGCGCCAGAAATCCACGGTAACGCCGAGCTCGCGCAGGATGTCCTGGACGATGTCGTGGTCGCCGACGCTGGCGCCGCCGGTGGTGACCACCAGATCCGGCGCGGTGGCGAAGATGGCCTCGAGCTTTGCCCGCAGGGCGGCGCGATCATCGGGAGCGATGCCGAAATCGTCCACCGTTTCGGCATAGGGGGCCAGCATGGCGGCAAGGCCGGTGCTGTTGGAGGAAACGATCTGGTCGGGGCCAAGGGGGGCGCCGGGTAGCACCAGTTCGTCGCCGGTGGCGAGCAAGGCGATGCGCGGGCGGCGGGCAACGCCGAGATGGGCAAGATTGGCGGCGGCGGCCACGGAAAGCTGCATGGGCGTCAGCCGCTCGCCGGCGGCAACCAGCGTCTGGCCGCGCGAGAAATCGTGCCCGAGCGGGCGGATGCTGTGGCCGCGCTGGGGCGGCGCGGCAAAGCTCACCCCGGCCTCGGAGAGCCGGGCTTGTTCCTGCATGATGACGGTATCGGCCCCTTCCGGCACTGGCGCGCCGGTGAAGATCCGCACCGCCTCGCCGGGCTTCAGCACGCCGGAAAAACCGGCGCCGGCCTGGGACGTGCCGACAAGGGTGAGCGGAAGGCCGGGCCGGACATCGTCGGCGCGCAGGGCATAGCCGTCCATGGCGCTGGCGGGGAAGGGGGGCTGGTCATGCCCGGCAATCACCGGATCGAGGAGGACGCGACCGGCGGCGGCGGCGAGGGGAACCGGCTCTGCCCGGGGACGCGGGACGCGCCGCAGAATGGCGGCAATGGCCTCCTCGACCGGCAGCAGGCTCATGATCGTTGGAAATCGCCGGATTTCCCGCCCGATTTTTCCAGAACGCAGATGTCGGTGACCACCATGGCGCGGTCGAGCGCCTTGGCCATGTCGTAAAGCGTCAGCGCGGCGGTGGAGGCGGCGACGAGCGCCTCCATTTCCACGCCGGTCTGCCCGGTGGTCTCGGCGCTGGCGCGGATGAGCAGGGCCGTTTCGCCATCGGCCTCGATGTCGACGCTGACGCGGGTGAGGGCGAGGGGATGGCAGAGGGGAATGAGATCGGCGGTCTTCTTGGCGGCCATGATGCCGGCCACCCGCGCCACGGCCAGCGCATCGCCCTTCTTGAGGGCGCCGCCGAGGATGGCGGAAAGGGTTTCGGCCTTGGCGAGGAGGCGCGCCTGGGCCACGGCGCGGCGGCGGGTGACCGCCTTGTCCCCGATATCGACGATATGGGCGGCGCCCGACGCGTCGAGATGGGTGAGCCCCGCGCTCATCCGCGCACCGGCTCGGAGACGCCGTGGAGCAGGGCGCGGGTGGCGGCGGCGACATCGGGCTGGCGCATCAGGCTTTCGCCGACGAGGAAGGTGCCGATGCCGGCCTCGCGGTGCAGAAGCTCGACATGGTCGTGGCTGAGGATGCCGCTTTCGCTCACCAGCAGCGTCTTGGGGGGAACGCCGCCGGCCAGGGCGATGGAGGTGTCGAGCGTGGTCTCGAAGGTGCGCAGATTGCGGTTGTTGATGCCGATGAATTCGGCTCCCAGCGCCAGGGCTCGGTCGAGCTCGAGCTGGTCATGCACCTCCACCAGCGCGTCCATGCCCCATTCCTCGGCGGCATCGAGCAGATAGCGCGCGATGTCGTCGCCAATGGCGGCGAGAATGACCAGGATGCAATCGGCGCCCCAGGCGCGGGCCTCGGCGACCTGGTAGGTCTCGAACATGAAATCCTTGCGCAGCACCGGCAATTGCGTCGCGTCGCGGGCCTCGGCCAGGAAAGCGGGCGAGCCCTGAAAGCTGGGCTTGTCGGTAAGCACGGAGAGGCAGGCGGCGCCGGCCTCCTCATAGGCGCGGGCGATTTCGGCGGGGTGGAAATCGGGCCGGATCAGTCCCTTGGAGGGGCTGGCCTTCTTGACCTCGGCGATCAGCGCATATTCGCCCCGGGCGCGCTTGGCCTTGATGGCGTTGAGGAAGCCGCGCGGCGGGGGCTGGTCATGCGCCTGGGCGACGACTTCGGCCCAGGGCCGCATGGACTTGGCGGCGGCGATCTCCTCGCGCTTATAGGCTTCGATGTGCTGGAGAATGTCGGTCATCGGTCTCGTCCGTTGGAAACCGCCACGAGGCGGGCGAGCGTGGCTTTGGCGGCGCCGCCGTCGATGACGTCGCGGGCCGCCGCGATGCCGTCCTCGATGGTCGCGGCCCGGTCGGCCACCACCAGCGCCGCGCCGGCATTGAGCAGCACCGTATCACGATAGGCCCCCGGGGCTCCATCGAGCAGCGCCACGATGGCGGCGGCGTTTTCCTCCGGCGTGCCGCCGAGCAGCTCGGAGGGATCGGTCAGCTCGAGGCCCACCGCCTCGGGATGAATTTCGAAGCTGCGCAGATCGCCATTGGCGATCTGGGCGACGAAATTGGGGCCGGAGGTGGAAAGCTCGTCCAGCCCCTCGCTCGAATGCACCACCCAGGCCTTGACCGCCCGGTTCGCCAGGAGCGCGGCCGCAACCGGCTCCACCCATTGCTGGGAATAAACGCCCAGGAGATAGCGGCGCACGCCGGCGGGGTTGGATTGCGGCCCCAGCAGATTGAAGAGGGTGCGCACGCCCATTTCGGCGCGGGCCGGGCCGACATGGCGCATGGCCGGGTGATGGGCGGGGGCGAACATGAAGCCGATGCCGGCCCGGGCAATGCTGTTGCCGATCTCCTCGGGGGTGAGGTCGAGCTTCACCCCCAGCGCTTCGAGCGCCTGCGAGGAGCCGGAGCGGGAGGAAAGGGCCTTGTTGCCATGCTTGGCCACCGGCACGCCGGCGGCGGCCACGACAAGGGCGGTGGCGGTGGAAATATTGAGGCTGCCCACGCCGTCGCCGCCGGTGCCGACGATGTCGATGGCGTCTTCAGGGGCGGCCACGGGCACCATCTGCTCGCGCAGGATGGAAACGGCGGCGGCGATCTCGCCCACCGTCTCGCCCTTTATGCGCATGCCCATGAGAAAGGCGCCGATCTGGCTGGGGGTGGCCTCGCCGGCCATGATGATGCGCATGACGGCGCGCATTTCCTCGCCGGTCAAATCGCGGCGGTCGGCGATCTTGTTGAGTGCGGCCTTGATGTCCATCACGCTGCCTTCCTGCCGTTGAAATCGCGGGCGATGTTGAGGAAATTCTGCAAAAGCGCGTGGCCGTTCTCGCTGGCGATGCTTTCGGGATGGAACTGCACGCCATGGAGCGGCAGGCTCACGTGCTGCATGCCCATGATGAGCCCGTCATCGGTGGTGGCGGTCACCTCCAGCGTTTGGGGCAGGGTTTCGGCCCGGACGATGAGCGAATGGTAGCGGGTGGCCTCGAAGCCGGCATTGAGGCCGCGAAAGATGCCCTTGCCGGTGTGGTTGATGCGGCTGGTCTTGCCATGCACCAGTGCGGGCGCGCGCACCACCTCGCCGCCCAGGGCCTGGCCGATGGCCTGATGGCCCAGGCAGACGCCGAGAATGGGGATGTCGCCCTTGAAGCGCTCGATGACGGCGAGGCATATGCCGGCCTCGGTGGGCGTGCAGGGGCCGGGAGAGAGCACGATGGCCTCCGGCGCCATGGCGGCGATCTCCTCAAGCGTAACCTTGTCGTTACGCCTGACGGTGATGTCGGCGCCCAGTTCGCCGAGGAAATGCACGAGATTGTAGGTAAAGCTGTCGTAATTATCGATAACGAGGGTCTTGGTCATTTTGGCCTGTCCCTGAGAATGCGGTTCGGGTGAAAAGGGTCAGAACCAGCCCCGCCATCGAAGCCCGGCGCTCATCGCATGGACCACCGGGACGAGCCCGGTGGTGACGATGGAGGGGAATATGCCCGTTTGTCCCGCGTTCATTGCCCGATCCCCGCCTCGCCGGCATAGCGTAGCGCTTCCTCGGCGGCGCTGAAAAGGGCGCGGGCCTTGTTTTCGCATTCGAGTTGTTCAAGCTCGGGCCTGCTGTCGGCGACGATGCCGGCGCCGGCCTGCACATAAAGCTTGCCATCCTTGACGATGCCGGTGCGCAAGACGATGCAGGTGTCCATGGTGCCATCGGCGCCGAAATAGCCGACGCAGCCGCCATAGATGCCGCGGCGGGCCTTTTCCAGCTCGTCGATGATCTCCATGGCCCGCACCTTGGGGGCGCCGGAGACGGTGCCCGCCGGGAAGCCGGCCGAGAGCGCGTCGACGAAGTCGTATTGCGGATCGAGCTCGCCCACCACGTTGGAGACGATGTGCATGACGTGGGAATAATATTCGAGGAAGAATTTGTCGGTGACTTCCACCGTGCCGGTCTTGGCGACGCGGCCGACATCGTTGCGGCCCAGGTCGAGCAGCATCAGGTGCTCGGCCAGTTCCTTGGGATCGGCCAGAAGCTCGGCGGCCAGCTCGGCGTCGCGCGTCGGGGTGGCGCCGCGCTTGCGGGTGCCGGCGATGGGGCGGATGGTGACCTTGCCGTCCTGCACCCGCACCAGGATTTCCGGGCTCGAGCCGGCGACGGCGAAATCGCCGAAATCGAGGAAATACATGTAGGGAGAGGGATTGGTGCGGCGCAGCGCGCGGTAGAGCGCGGTGGGGGGCAGGGTGAAATCGGCCTCGAAGCGCTGGCTCAGCACCACCTGGAAGATGTCGCCGGCGGTGATGTAGTCCTTGGCCCGCGCCACCATGGCGAAATAGTCCTCGCGGCTGGTGTTGCTGACCACTTCGAGCTTTTCGAGATCGGGCAAAGCCGGTGTTGCGGGCAGGGCCCGGCCCAGCCGCGCCACCGCATCGTCGATGCGGGCCTGCGCCGCCTCATGGGCCTGGCGGGCGGTGACGCCGGGGCGCACATAGACGGGGGCGGTGAGATAGAGCTCGTCCTTGAGCGTATCGAAGATCGCCAGCAGCGAGGGGCGCATCAGCGTGGCCTCGGGCAGCTGCAACTCGTCTGGAAGCGCATTGGGCAGCACTTCCATGTAGCGGACCATCTCATAGCCGAGGAAGCCATAGATGCCCGCCGATTGCGGCGGCAGGCCCTCGGGCATCTCGATATGGCTTTCGGCAACGAGGTTGCGCAGCGCATCCAGCGGACGGTCGGGCAGGGGCTCGAAGGCGGTCTCGTCGGCCTGGGCCGAGCGGTTGATGGCGGCGACGCCATCTTCCACCTTCAGCATCAGGTCCGGCTGGCTGCCGATGATGGAATAGCGCCCGCGCACCGTGCCGTCCTGCACCGATTCGAGCAGGAAGGTGTTGCGGCGGCCCGCGGCGAGCTTGAGATAGGTGCCGATCGGGGTTTCCAGATCCGCCACGATGCGACGCCAGACGAGCTGCGACTTTCCGGCTTCATATTGCTGCTGAAAGCGCTGCGAGAAGTCGTCGCCCATCGTCTTGGTGTCCAGTCTGGAGGGGACCGGCCAGCGGATTACTGGCCGGTATAGAGAGCAAGCGCGTCGTTGAGCGCCTGCTGGTTGATGCGCAGGCCGGCGCTGTCGCGCACGGCGGAAACGAATTCGGCATAGATGCCGACCCGCGCCTCGTTGTTGAGGCTGGCCACGGTGCCCGTATCCATCGCCTCGTCGGCGGGCGTCACATCGGAAACCTGGAAGACGATATAGTCGCCATTCTGGCTGACCGCCGCGCCGTGATGGTCGGCGCCGCCGGCGAAGACGGCGCTGGCGACGGTGGCGTCGATGGTGCCGTCGGTGGCGCCGAACCGGCCGAAGGGAATGCTGAATTGCGGGAAGACATTGTAGCTTTCGGCAATGTCGGCCAGGGCCTCGCCGGCATCGAGGCGCTTGACCGCCTCGGCCTGCGCCGCCAGCACGGCGTCATGCACGCGCTCCTCGGTCAGCGCCGCCGCCACGCGGTCGCGCACCTCGTCCAGGGTCTGGTCGCGGGCCGGCTCGACGCTTTCGAGGTCGAACCAGAGATTGCCGTTGCCGGCCAGCGAGATGGAGGCGGTCAGCGCCCCCGGCTCGGCCCGGTAGATCGCCTGGGCGATGCGCGACTGGTCCTCGGCGGCCAGGTCGGGCAGGACCGAAAGCTCGGCGCCCGAGGCGGTGACGTCGGCCTCGTAGAGATCGAGCCCGAAGCGCTCGGCAATCTCGGGTAGCGGCCGGAAGGCGGCGCGCAGTTCCTCGATCTGGTCCTGCACCTCGGCCAGCTCGTTGCGGGCCTGGTTGAGAGCGACGGTCTCGGCCACCTGCGCCCGCACCGCATCCAGCGCGGGAACGCCACCGGCCTCGACGGACGACACATGCACGGCGCGCTTGCCGGCGACGCCGTCGATGATGGCAAAGCTGCCCTCGGCCAGGCCGAAAGCGGCCTGGGCCAGCCTGGTATCGGTGATTTCGGCCTGGCTGAGCGTGCCCAGATCGGTGGGCGTCAGGCCGGCTTCGGCCACCAGCGTGTCGAAAGGCGTGCCGGCGGCGAGGCCGGCCTCGAAGGCGGTCTGCTGGTCGGCATTGAGCACGACCTGCTGGATGGCGCGGCGCTCGGCGCGGCTGAGATTGGCCTTGCTGCGCTCATATTCGGCGGCGATGGCATCCTCGGAAACCGTCTTCTTGGCGGCGAGGTCGGCGGCGCTGAGGCGCAGCATCTGCACGCGGCGCGTTTCCACCGTGCGGAACTCGGCCTGATGCTCGCCCAGATAGGCGGCCAGCTCTTCCTCGGTGGGCTCGGCGGGCGCCTCGACATTGTTCTCGCCCAGAAGGAAATAGTCGATGCTGCGCTTGTCGCCCACATAGCCGTTCAGGAGCTCGACGGCGGCGGCGGGAAGCCTGGTGTCGCCGAAAAGGCTGAGGACGAGCTGCTGGCGCTTGGCGGCTTCGCCCTGGCCCTGGAAATATTCGGCCTCTGTCATGCCGCTCATCTGCATGACCTGGGTGAAGGCGCTGGGATCAAAGACGCCGAGCGAGTTCTGGAAGGACGGATCCTTGCGCAGCATCTCGCCGAGCTTGTCCTCGGAGACGCCCATGCCGAAGGTGTCGGCCATCTGGCTCAGCGCGGCGTTCTGCGAGAGGTCCTGCAGGACGACGGTGGGAATGCCCATGGCGATGGCCTGCTCGCCGGTCGGCATGGTGCCGATCTGCTGGGCCACCGCGTTGATCTCGTTCTGGTAGGCGCGCAGGAACTGGCGCGAATTGATCTCGGCGCTGCCCACCCGCGCCACCGTATTGGTGCCGATATCGGTGATGATATTGTTGATACCGAAGCCGGCCAGGCCGACCAGCAGGAAGCCGCCCATGATCTTGCCGGGCCAGGATTTTGCAAAAACACGCAAACTATCGAGCATCTGAGACGTTCCAGTTGGGCAAACGAGGCTTTACCGCTTCAGCCGAAGGGCACTAGTAATCCATTTTGATCGCCGGGGTTAGGGCAAAGCTTGCCCCGGTGCAAGAGGCATGCAGGAGCAAAGATGACAACGCCAATCACGCCGCTGATCGCCGGCAACTGGAAAATGAACGGCTTGCGGGCCTCCCTGGAGGAGTTGTCGGCGCTGGCCGGCATGCTCACCACGGGCGAAGCGCCCCGCGCGATCGTGGTGGTTTGTCCCCCCGCCACCATTCTCGCCGCCGTGGCCCGGCAGGGCGCCAGCAGCGGCATCCTGGCCGGCGGACAGGATTGCCACGCCAATGCTTCGGGCGCGCATACGGGCGATATTTCCGCCGCCATGCTGGCCGATGCGGGGGCGCAATTCGTCATTGTGGGCCATTCCGAACGCCGCGCCGACCACGGGGAAACCGACGCCATGGTCTGCGCCAAGGCCGAGGCCGCCATCGGCGCCGGGCTCAAGCCGATCATCTGCGTGGGCGAAACCGAGGCCGAGCGCGATGCCGGCCGCGCCGAAGCGGTGGTGGCCGCCCAGCTTGCCGGCTCCATTCCCGAAGCCGCCGGCCAGCACGAGGTGATCGTGGCCTATGAGCCGATCTGGGCCATCGGCACCGGCCGCACCCCCGGCAATGACGACATCGCCCAGATGCACGCCTCGATCCGCCGCAACCTGGTGGAGCGGTTCGGCGAGGCCGGCGCGCGCATCCACATTCTCTATGGCGGCTCGCTCAAGCCGCAGAATGCCCGGGAAATCCTGGCCATCGAGAATGTGAATGGCGGGCTTGTGGGGGGCGCCAGCCTCTTGGCAAAGGACTTCTCGACCATTATCTCGGCGGTATGAGCTAGGCATTTGCCGGCGCCGGGCGGAAATTCCGTCCGGCCTCTGGCATTTGCCGCGCGAGGCGTGTATGACGCGCCATCTTTGAAAAGACCGATAGACGAAAGACACAATGGCAAACGTCCTGATTGTGGCCTATCTGCTGATCGTCCTGGCGCTGATTGTGGTGATCCTGCTGCAGCGTTCCGAGGGCGGCGCGCTGGGCATTGGCGGGGGTGGCGGCGGCTTCATGACCGCGCGGGGCTCGGCGAACCTTCTGACCCGCACCACGGCGGTTCTGGCGACGCTGTTCTTCGCCACTGCCATCGGCCTCACCGTTCTCTCGGAACTGGATCGCGGCACCTCCGGCATCCTCGAGCGGGCGACCGCCGGGCAGGAGGGCGCCCCCACGACCGTCCTGGATGCGCTGAGCGCCATGCAGGGCGGCTCGGACGCTTCCGACCTGCCGGTTCCGGCCGCGGAAACGCCGGCCACCGAAACGCCCGCCAGCGGCAGCGACGCCATGAGCTCGGACCTGCCGGTTCCCGAAGCGCCGGCTGAAGAACCGGCCGCTCCGGCGAGCAACTGACCGCCGCAAGGCGAACCGCAAGAGGGGGATGGAAACATCCCCTTCTTCTTTTTTGTGTAGGGCCGGCAAGCCGCTCTACGAATCGATGCTGATGTGTTTAAGGTGAATGCCCATGGCTCGGTACGTATTCATCACCGGAGGCGTGGTCTCCTCCCTGGGTAAAGGTCTGGCTTCGGCGGCTCTGGGCGCCGTGTTGCAGGCGCGCGGCTACAAGGTGCGGCTGCGCAAGCTCGACCCCTATCTCAATGTCGATCCGGGCACCATGTCGCCGACCCAGCACGGCGAAGTCTTCGTCACCGACGACGGCGCCGAAACCGATCTGGACCTGGGCCATTACGAGCGCTTCACCGGGCGCTCGGCCAACAAGCGCGACAACATCACCACCGGGCGAATCTATTCGGAGTTGCTGGCCAAGGAGCGCCGCGGCGAATTTTTGGGCGCCACCGTGCAGGTGATTCCCCACGTCACCGACGCGATCAAGAATTTCGTCGTGGAAGGCAATGAGGATTTCGACTTCGTGCTGGTCGAGATCGGCGGCACGGTGGGCGATATCGAGGGGCTGCCCTTTTTCGAGGCCATCCGCCAGCTCGGCAACGACCTGCCGCGCGGCCACGCTGCCTATCTGCATCTGACGCTGATGCCCTATATCCCCTCGGCGGGAGAGCTCAAGACCAAGCCGACCCAGCATTCGGTCAAGGAATTGCGCTCCATCGGCATTGCGCCGGACGTGCTGCTGGTACGCTGCGACCGGCCCATTCCCGAAGGGGAAAAGAAGAAGCTCAGCCTCTTCTGCAATGTGCGCGAAAGCGCCGTCATCCAGGGGCTGGACGTTTCCTCCATCTATGACGTGCCGCTGGCCTATCACAAGGAAGGGCTGGACCGGGAAATCCTCGCCGCCTTCGGCATCACCGACGCGCCCGAGCCCGATCTTTCCGCCTGGGAGGACGTGTCCAAGCGCCTGCACAACCCCGAGGGCGAGGTCAACATCGCCATCGTGGGCAAATATACCGGCCTCAAGGACGCTTATAAGTCGCTCTCGGAAGCACTCAACCATGGTGGCATCGCCAACCGGGTGAAGGTCAACCTGCAATGGATCGACAGCGAGGTCTTCGAGCGCGACGACCCAGCGCCCTATCTCGAACATGTCCATGGCATCCTCGTGCCCGGCGGGTTCGGCGAGCGTGGCTCGGCCGGCAAGATCGAGGCGGCGCGCTTCGCCCGCGTCAAGGACGTGCCCTATTTCGGCATATGCTTCGGCATGCAGATGGCGTGCGTGGAAGCGGCGCGCAACACCGCCGGCATCAAGCAGGCCTCGTCCACCGAATTCGGCCCCACCAAGGAGCCGGTGGTGGGCATGATGACCGAATGGACCAAGGGCAACCAGACCGAGACCCGCGCCAGCGAGGGCGATCTGGGCGGCACGCTGCGGCTGGGCGCCTATCCGGCGCAGCTGACGCGCGGCAGCCGCGTGGCCGACATCTATGGCTCCACCCGCATCTCCGAGCGCCATCGCCACCGCTATGAGGTGAACATGGAATATCGCAAGGTGCTGGAAAAGAACGGGTTGCTGTTCTCCGGCGTCTCGCCCGATGGCCGGTTGCCGGAAATCGTCGAGCGCACCGACCATCCGTGGTTCATCGGCGTGCAGTTCCATCCCGAGCTCAAGTCGCGGCCCTTCGAGCCGCACCCGCTCTTCACCAGCTTCATCGCCGCCGCCATGGATCAGAGCCGGCTGGTCTGACGGCCTGGCGGGGGCAGGGCGCCGCCGCATCGTTTCATAAGCGTTGCGCTCCCGGCATGCCCCGGAACAGGGGTAGGTTGGCTTGCCCGCCTGCGCCATTATCGGCGCAGGAGGAGAGCGTCATGATCCGTATCCTGTTCACCGCCGGCCTGCTGGCCGCGGCGGCTTTGCCGGCGCAGGCCCAGATGCTGGGCGATTTCGACTGCATCTCGGATATCGACGGGCCCGACACGCCGGCGGGGCTATTGCGCGTCGAGACGCCGACGCGCTTCACCTTTCTCGATCCGGCCACCGCCATGCCGGGAAAATCCTATCCGATGGAAATGATCGGCGAGGAGACGGTCAATTTCGACGACGCCTTCGCCGACCAGATCTCGCCGGGGGCGATCATGGTCGAGGCGTCGTATTTTGCCGATGCCTATACCTATGAAGCGGCGATCCTCACCGCGGCGGGGCGGGTGGTTCTGGTTTCCTGCCCCTTTATCCCGTGATGTGCTAAGGGGTGGTCCGCAACCGACGGATCGCCCATGGCCGACATCATCAACCTCCGCACCGCCCGCAAGCAGAAGGCCCGCGCCGACAAGGCGGCGAAGGCCGAGCAGAACCGCATCCTTTTCGGCCGCACCAAGGCGGAGAGGCGCAGCCAGGAAACCGAGAAGGCCCGCGCCGAAAAGCATATCGACGCGCACAAGCGGGACGAGTAGCGCCCAGGTTACCAGTTTACCTGGCAGACGCTGCCACGCGGGGCGAATTGCAGGCTTTCGGGCGTATATTGGAAGATTTCGAGCTTCACCCCATTGGGGTCGGTCATCCAGGCCTGCCAGGTGCCGTCGGCGCCGCGCTTCTTGTCGGTGATGGTGACGCCCCGGGCGCGCACCTGGGCGACGAACCCATCCAGATCCTCGGTTTCCAGACACACATGGTTGATCTGGTCGGTTTCGGCAAAGCGCGATTCCGCCTTGCGGAACACCTCGATGAAGGTGCGCGCGCCCAGATCGAGATAGAAGCCGATCCACTCCTCGCCCCGCTTGAAGTCGAAGGCTTTTTCGAGACCCAGCACGTCGCGGTAGAAGGTTTCCGTCACCTCCAGGTCATGCGCGAAAATGCAGACATGGGCGATCTGCGTGATGGCTTTGTGGCTCATGGTTTCCTCTCCAAGCGGCCGGTCCCGCCGGCATTGGCATCGATATAAACAGGAAAAAGCCGGAAGGAACAGCGCGGGACGGGCGCTTCGAGGCCGGGTAAGGCGGCATTTTTTTGCGCCGCCCTCTTTCCCTTGTCACCGGGCGCGTCTAGGAGAAGGCTACAAACGACTTAAACCCAGCGGGGGAAAGGCTTTCCGATGTCTTCAATCATCCATGTCAGCGGGCGCCAGATCTATGATAGCCGCGGCAATCCCACTGTCGAAGTCGATGTGGTGCTGGACGATGGCAGCTTTGGCCGCGCCGCCGTTCCTTCCGGGGCGTCCACGGGCGCGCATGAAGCGGTGGAGCTGCGCGACGGCGGCAAGAAATACAATGGCAAGGGCGTGACCCAGGCGGTCGAAAACGTCAACTCCGCCATTTTCGAGGAAATCCAGGGCATGGACGCGCTCGATCAGCTGGCCGTCGACAAGGCCATGATCGATCTCGACGGCACGCCCAACAAGTCGCGCCTGGGCGCCAACGCCATCCTGGGCGTGTCGCTGGCCGTGGCCAAGGCCGCCGCCGAATCGAGCGAACTGCCCTTCTATCGCTATATCGGGGGCCCGAACGCGCATGTGCTGCCGGTGCCGATGATGAACATCATCAATGGCGGCGAACATGCCGACAATCCCATCGACATGCAGGAATTCATGATCCTGCCCGCCGGCGCGGAAAGCCTGGCCGACGCGGTGCGCATCGGCTCGGAAATCTTCCACACGCTCAAAAAGGGCCTCGCGGCCGACGGCCACAACACCAATGTGGGCGACGAGGGCGGGTTCGCGCCGAATTTGAAATCGGCCGACGACGCGCTGGGCTTCATCATGCGCTCCATCGAAAAGGCCGGCTATCGCCCCGGCGAGGATATCTTCCTCGGCCTCGATTGCGCCTCGACCGAATATTACAAGGGCGGCAAATACGAGATGGCGGGCGAGGGCAAGTCGCTCTCGTCGGACGACAATGTGCGGTTCCTGGAAGACCTGGTGGGCCGCTATCCCATCATCACCATCGAAGACGGCATGGCCGAGGACGATTGGGAGGGCTGGAAGGCACTGACCCAGGCGATCGGGGACAAGGTGCAACTGGTGGGCGACGATCTTTTCGTCACCAACACCAAGCGGCTGGTCTCGGGCATCAAGATGGGCGTGGCCAACTCCATCCTGGTCAAGGTCAACCAGATCGGCTCGCTCTCGGAAACGCTCAACGCCGTCGATACGGCCCACCGCGCCGGCTATACCTCGGTGATGTCGCACCGCTCGGGCGAAACCGAGGATTCGACCATTGCCGACCTGGCCGTGGCGCTCAATTGCGGGCAGATCAAGACCGGCTCGCTGTCGCGCTCCGACCGCCTGGCCAAGTACAACCAGCTCATCCGCATCGAGGAGCAGCTGGGGGATTCGGCCAAATATGCGGGGTTCTCGGTGGTCAAGGGCCGCTGAGGGGCGCAGGAAACAACCCGGGCAGCGCAGACGCGCTCCCGGGTTTTTTGTGTCTGGCAATATGGGGCTGCGCAGGCTGAAGGCCAGCCGGCATCACCGGTGCGCTTGAAAGCATGTGGACATGGATTCCGGCCTGCGCCGGAATGACACGGTGGTTGGGGTGGGACCCTGCCCAAGGCGGTTGGGATGGGCGAGATCGCTCCCCTGCGTCATTGCCGGACTTGTCCCGGCAATCCATTTTTCGCTGAGAGTGCGCCGTGGATCACCGGGACAGGCCCGGTGATGATGGTGGGGAGGCGCGGCGTCGGCTGACCGCCCTATTTGGCTTCGTCGGTGGTCAGCACCTGCAGGATGAGGTCGAGGGCGGCGGCGGCGGTGGCCTGGCGAATCTCGGCGCGGCCGAGATCGCCAAAGCGGTGCTCGATAACCACGGTGGCCAGCTCGGTGGAGACGGCGACATAGACCAGCCCCACCGGCTTTTTCTCGCTGCCGCCGCTGGGACCGGCAATGCCGGTGGCGGCGATGGCGTAGTCGGTGCGCGCGGTGTTGCGGGCGCCATCGGCCATGGCGCGGGCCACCTGGTTGCTGACCGCGCCATAATCGCGGATCAGCCGGGGCGGCACCTGGATCATGCGGGCCTTGGCATTGTTGGAATAGGTGATGAACCCGCCATAAACCGCGGCCGATGAGCCGGGAATGTCGGTCAGCGCCGCGGCGATCAGTCCGCCGGTGCAGCTTTCCGCCGTGACGATGGTCTTGCCGGTCTGGATGAGGATGTCGAGGACCTGCTGGCCCACGGAGGGCTTTGTCTTTGCCGCCATGTCAGTCGACTCTCGGCAGTTCTACGCTTGCGCTTGCCATGGCCACGATACCTTCCTCCCGCCCGAGAAAACCGAGCTTTTCATTCGTTGTCGCCTTCACCGCCACGCGGCGGGCCGAAATGCCGAGGGTTTCGGCGATGACGGCGCACATCGCAGGAGCGTGCGCGGCAATTCTGGGGGCTTCACACACGATTGTCACGTCCAGATTGACGATCCGTCCACCGGCGAGGGCCACCAACTCTCCGGCATGCTTGAGAAATATGGTGGAGGCCGCCCCGCGCCAGCGCATGTCGGAGGGCGGGAAATGCACCCCGATATCGCCTTCGCCAATGGCGCCGAGCAGCGCGTCGGTAAGGGCGTGAAGGGCGACATCGGCGTCGGAATGTCCGTCGAGCCGGTGATGATGGGGAATGCGCACCCCGCCCAGCCAAACGGCGTCGCCGGGGGCGAAGCTGTGGACGTCGTAGCCGGTGCCGATGCGGGTTTCCATGGGTTTTTCTCCTGCAAGGATATGCCCGGCGCGGATGAAATCCTCGGGATGGGTGATCTTGATATTGTCGCGCCCGCCCGGGGTCAGCACGACGCGCAGCCCCGCCCATTCGGCGATTTCGGCATCGTCGGTGAAGGGACGGGGCAGGCTGGCGGCGCGCATATGCGCGGAAAGGAGGGGGCCAAAGCGGAAGCCCTGCGGGGTCTGGGCGGCAAAGAGCTTCGAGCGGTCCTCGGTGGCGAGAATGGCGGCGCCATCGGCGGAGCGCTTGATGGTGTCGGTGACGGGCAGAGCGGGCAGGGCGCCGTCCGCCCCCTCGAGCCCGGCGATGACGCCGGCGATCAGTTGGGGAGAAACGAAGGGCCGGGCGGCATCGTGGATGAGCACGATGTCGGGGTTTTTCGGGGCCAGGGCCTGAAGCCCGGCCAGCACCGAGGCCTGGCGGGTCTCGCCACCGGTGACCGGTGCCAGCAGGCGCTCGCCGGAAAGCCCGAGGGCGGCGTAAAGCGCGGCGTGATCGGCATGGATGACCGGCAGCACCATGGCGATTTCGGGTCGATCGAGGAAGGCGGCGAGGCTGCGCGCCAGGACCGGCACGCCCCCGACGGCGCGATATTGCTTGGGACCGGAGGCGTCGCCAGTGCTGGCGCGCTCGCCCTTGCCAGCGGCAACGACGATGACGGCGATGGATTTTGGACGCATGACCCCCTGGACCCGGCGGAAGAAACCTTATCGGGCGAGGTCTAGCCTTCGGCCTGCCATGCGGCAAGTGCAGGGCTGCCGCACGCCTGCAACCCTGCCATGAAGTGTTGCGCTGCCCACAGTTTTGATTATTGTGCAGGCAGTTTGGTGAGTGTGAACATTTCTGGGGCATTTTGTGGCTGAGACTGCCCGCACGGTGAGCATTGGCAAGCATGTGGTGCGCAATGGGGCGTTTCTCGCTCCCATGGCGGGAATCACCGACAGGCCGTTTCGCAAGCTGGCCGAACGGTTCGGCGCCGGCATGGTGGTGTCCGAGATGATCGCCAGCAATGCGCTGGCCGTGGGCAATCACGACATGGCCCGCAAGCTCGGCCGTCCAGGCACGCTGCCGCACATGGTGCAACTGGCCGGGTGCGAGGCTGAGTGGATGCGGCGGGGCGCGGAAATCGCCCAGGACGCGGGCGCCGACATCATCGACATCAATTTCGGCTGCCCGGCCAAGCGCGTCACCAATGGCTATTCCGGCTCGGCGCTGATGCGCGTGCCCGACCAGGCCATGACGCTGGTGGATGCCGTGGTGAGCGCGACGCCGCTGCCGGTGACGGTGAAGATGCGGCTGGGCTGGGATGACGACAGCCTCAACGCTGCCGAAATCGCCCGCCGCGCCGTCGAGGCGGGAGTGCGGATGATTACCGTGCATGGGCGGACGCGCCAGCAATTCTACAAGGGCCAGGCCCGCTGGGAGCTGGTGCGCGCGGTGGTGGAGGCGGTGGACGTGCCGGTGGTGGTCAATGGCGACATCGTCGACCTGGCCAGCGCGCGCGAGGCGCTGCGCCTGTCGGGCGCGGCGGCGGTGATGCTGGGCCGGGGCGCGCATGGCCAGCCCTGGCTGGTGGGACAGGTGGGAGCGGGCCTTGCCGGAACGACGCTACCCGCGGCCCCCGAAGGCGAGGCGCTGGCGGCGCTGGTGATCGAGCATTACGAGGACATCCTCGTCGAATATGGCGTGGCGGTGGGCCTGCGCGCGGCGCGCAAGCATCTGGACTGGTATATGGACGCGGCCGGGGTGGTGATGGACAAGGCCAGCCGCACCGAACTGCTCAATTGCGAAGCGCCCGCCGAGGTCATCCGCCGGCTCGGCGCGATTTTCGCCGAGCCGGGGCGGGTGGCGGCATGAGCGCCGTGCCGGCCATGGCGGTATTGCAGGCGCTGCCCCAGCCCATCATCGTCTGTGGCGAGGACCGGCAGATCGTCTTCGTCAACTATGCCGCCGAATCCTTTTTCGGGGCTTCGCAAAGCGTCCTTGCGCGCCAGCGGCTGGACGACCTCATCGCCTTCGGCTCGCCCATCATCAGCCTGGTGGAAACGGTGGCGACGCGGCGCGCCGCGATGATCGAATACCGCGTGACGGTGGGTTCGTCCCGTTTCGGCGACGAGCGCATCGCCGATGTCTTCGCCAGCCCGCTTTCCGATAGCGACGGGCGCATCGCGCTGCTGATCCAGGAGCGGACCATGGCCGACAAGATCGACCGGCAGATGGTGTCGCGCGGTGCGGCGCGCTCGGTGACGGGGCTCGCCTCCATGCTGGCGCATGAAATCAAGAACCCGCTTTCGGGCATTCGCGGGGCGGCGCAATTGCTCGAGCAGACGGTGAACGCCGACGAAATCCCGCTGGCCCGGCTGATCCGCGAGGAAACCGACCGCATCGTGGGGCTGATCGACCGGGTGGAGGTGTTCGGTGACGAGCGCCCGATGGAGCGCGAGCCGATCAATATCCATGTGGTGCTGGACCGGGTGAAGTTGTTGGCGCGCAACGGCGTGGCGCGCGGGGTGAGCTTCACCGAGGAGTACGACCCGTCATTGCCTCCGGTCTATGGCAACCGCGACCAGCTTATCCAGGTCTTTCTTAATCTGGTGAAGAACGCCGCGGAAGCCATTGAGCGGACACAGAAACCGGAAATCAGGATTTCGACGGCCTTTCGCCCCGGCATGCGCATCAGCGTCACCGGGGTGGCCGAGCGCATCTCGCTGCCGCTGGAGATCATCATCGAGGACAACGGGCCCGGCGTGCCGCCGGACCTGCTGCCTTTCCTTTTCGATCCGTTCGTCACCACCAAGACCAATGGCTCGGGGCTGGGCCTGCCGCTGGTGGCCAAGATCGTGGGGGATCATGGCGGCGTGATCGATTGCGAGAGCCGGCCGGGCAAGACCCGTTTCCGCATCCTGCTGCCCGTCGCCCATGGCGCCCTGCAAACAAGCAATGAAGAGGAAATGGCCGGATGAGCCATGTCGTGCTGCTGGCCGATGACGACGCCGCCATTCGCATGGTGCTGAACCAGGCCCTGACCCGCGCCGGCTACGAGGTGCGCCCCACCGGCAATATCTCGACCATGTGGAACTGGGTGAGCCGGGGCGAGGGCGACATCCTCATCACCGACGTGGCGCTGCCGGACGGCAATGCCTTCGAGGTGATGCCCAAGATCAAGAAGCTGCGCCCCGACCTGCCCATGATTGTGATGAGCGCGCAGAACACCTTCATGACCGCCATCCGCGCCTCGGAAGTGGGGGCCTATGAATACCTGCCCAAGCCCTTCGACATCACCGAGGTGCTTTCGGTGGTGGGCCGGGCGCTGGCCGATGCGCGCAAGCCGGGCAGCCGCGAGCATCACGCCGCGGAGCCCGAGGAGACCATGCCGCTGGTCGGCCGCTCGGCGGCGATGCAGGAAATCTACCGGGCGCTGGCCCGCCTGATGCAGACCGACCTGACGGTGATGGTGACCGGGGAAAGCGGCACCGGCAAGGAGCTGGTGGCGCGGGCGCTGCATGATTTCGGCAAGCGCCGCAACGGCCCGTTCGTGGCCATCAACATGGCGGCCATCCCGCGCGACCTGATCGAGGCCGAGCTTTTCGGGCATGAAAAGGGCGCCTTCACCGGCGCCAACACCCGCTCCTCGGGCCGCTTCGAGCAGGCGGAGGGAGGAACGCTGTTCCTCGACGAAATCGGCGACATGCCGATGGACGCCCAGACGCGCCTGCTGCGTGTGTTGCAGGAAGGCGAATATACGATGGTGGGCGGGCGCCACGCCATCAAGACCAATGTGCGCATCGTCGCCGCCACCCACCGCGACCTGAGCCAGATGATCCGCCAGGGGCTGTTCCGCGAGGATCTTTACTACCGGCTCAACGTGGTGCCGATCCGCCTGCCGCCGCTGCGCGAGCGCATCGACGATGTGGGCGACCTGGCCCAGCATTTCCTCAAGGAAGCTCAGCCCGAGGGCGAGCCGGCCAAGTCGATCACGCCCGAGGCGATCCGGCTGATGCAGAATTACGCCTGGCCGGGCAATGTGCGCGAGCTGGAGAACCTGGTGCGGCGGCTGGCGGCGCTTTATGCCGATGAATCGATTTCCGCCGAAATCGTCGAGCACGAGCTCCATATCGCCGAGCGGCCGGTGGCGGCCGGCGCCGGCGGGGCCATGGACGTCTCCATGGCGGTGGAGACCCATGTCGGCCAGCTCCTGCGCGAGCACGAGCCCGACCTGCCGCCGGCGGGGCTTTACCAGCGGGTGCTCGACAAGGTGGAGGCGCCGCTGATCGCCATGGCGCTCAACGCCTGCGGCGGCAACCAGATCAAGGCCGCCGAACTTCTCGGCCTCAACCGCAACACGCTGCGCAAGAAGATCCGCACGCACAGCATCGAGATCGTCAAGCACAGCCGGCGGGGGTAGGGCACGGTCCCCAGTCATTCCGGCGCAGGCCGGAATCCATGTCCGCATGCCTCCCCGCGCGCTGGTGTTCGAGTTGGCCTTCAGCATGGATTCCGGCCTGCGCCGGAATGACCCTGTGGTGTGGCGTTATCGCACCCAACCTGATCGCCGGCCGCTTGCGGCCCGCGATCAGTGTCACATTTTGGCAACAATTATCTTGAAGGCTCGAACGAATTGGGTCAGGCTCTGCGTTCGCGGCAGAGATGGAGCGCCTTCCGGCATTTATGACTGATGTAGCCACGACGAATGAGGCAGCCCCGGGGGGTGTCGTCGGCGACATGGCCAAGCCGGCCAGATCGCCTTTTGCGACCGGGCGGGGCAACCGGCCGTTGCGCGTGCTCGGCTTCATCATCGTTTCCGCCTCGGTGCTGCTTTCCTCGCTGTCCTTCCTGATTCTGTCCGGCACCACCAGCATCGAGCCTTCGGCCACGGTGTGGACGATCATCTGGATCGCCACCGGCGTCCTGGTGCTGCTGGTGATCGCGCTGGTGGTGACCGAGGCGGTGCTGCTCATCCAGGCGCGGATCAGGGGACAGGCGGGCGCCGGCCTGCAGATCCGCATGGTCACAATGTTCGCGCTGGTGGCGGCGATTCCGGCGGCGCTGGTGGCGGTGGTGGCCACCATCGCCCTCAATCAGGGGTTGGACCAATGGTTCTCTGAGCGTATCCGCTCCATGGTGGAGAGCTCGCGCCTGGTGGCCCGCTCCTACATGCTCGAGCACGCCCAGGTGCTGCGGGACGATGTGATCTGGGTGGCCACGGAACTGGAACAGGCGCGCAACACCTATACGGAAGACCCCACGCGCTACCAGCGCATCCTGACCGCCCTGGCGGTGACGCGCTCGCTGCCCTTCACCTCTCTGGTCAACGCCCAGGGCGAAACGCTGATGCGGGCGCAGATCGCGGTGCAGGGCGCCTATCCGCGCCTGCCCGAAGGCATTACCGAAGGGCTGGTGGAGGGCATTCCCGAGCCGATCGCGCCGGGCCGGCTCAATCTCGTCGGCTCCGTCATCAAGCTGCGCGGCTATGACGAGATGTTCCTGTTCGTGGCCCGGCCGGTGGAGGCCGAGGTGCTCGAATATATGCAGCTCACCGACGAGAACATCACCGAATACCGCCAATATGCCTCCAATCGGCTGGTGTTCCAGATCACCTTCGCCATCATGTATGTGGGGCTGGCCGTGGTGGTGCTGCTGGCGGCGCTGTGGATCGGCATCGCGCTGGCCAACCGTTTCGTCGACCCCATCCGAAACCTGATGATCGCCTCGAACCGGGTGAGCCGGGGCGACCTGGACGTGCAGGTGCCGGTGCAGGAGGGCAGGGGCGACCTGCGCGACCTCTCCAACGGCTTCAACCGCATGACCCAGCAGCTCAAGAGCCAGCGCGAGGCGCTGCTGATGGCCAATGAGATGAACGAGAAGCGCCGCCAGTTCACCGAAGCGGTGGTGGAGGGCGTGTCCGCCGGCATTATCGGGCTCGACCCCTTCGGCTCGGTGACGCTGGTCAATGCCCGCGCCTGCGAAATGCTGGGGCGCAGCGAAATCGACCTGATGGGTGAGCGCATCGAGACGGCGATGCCGGAACTGGCCCCGACGCTGGAGCGGGCCAGCTCGGCCCGGCGCGGCCAGGTGCGCGACCAGATCCAGCTCGGCAACGAAACCGACCGTCGAATCTACCAGGTGCAGTTGACGCGGGAAGGCTCGATCACCGAATCCAAGGGCTATGTGCTGACCTTCGACGACATCACCGAGCTGGAATCGGCCCAGCGCACCAGCGCCTGGGCCGATGTGGCCCGCCGCATCGCCCACGAGATCAAGAACCCGCTGACGCCGATCCAGCTCTCGGCCGAACGCCTGCGCCGCCGCTATGGCGCCAAGCTGGACGACGACCGCGAGGTGTTCGACAAGTGCATCAACACCATCGTGCGCCAGGTGGGCGATATCGGGCGCATGGTCGACGAATTCTCCGCCTTCGCCCGGATGCCCGAGGCGGCGCCGGAAATGGCCGATCTTTCCGACACGGTGCGCCAGGCGGTGTTCCTGGAAAGCGTACGCCTGCCCGAGATCACCATTCACACCATCCTGCCCGAAGAGCCCATCCTCGCCTGGTTCGACAATCGGCTGATTTCCCAAACGCTAACCAATCTCATCAAGAACGCCGTCGAGGCCTTTGAAAGCGTTGAATTGTCTGGTGAGTGGGTTCCCACGATCCTCGTGGAGGCGCAAAAGGAGGGCAACCACGCCCGCGTCGCCGTGTCGGACAATGGCAAGGGCTGGCCCCGGGAAGGGCGGCAGCGCCTGCTCGAGCCCTATATGACCACGCGCGAGAAGGGCACCGGGCTTGGCCTGGCCATCGTTGCGCGCATCATCGAGCAGCATGGCGGCATCGTCGAGCTGATCGATGCTGAGCCCGACGCGGCCGGACGCGTCGGCGCCTGCGTGACCTTTACGCTGCAATTGCAGCCTCCGAGCAAGAATCTGGATGCGGCACTCCCCGAAGGAATTGATCCGGCCGCGCAACAGGAGGAGCCGTCTGTTTCCGCAGCGGCTCATGAATAATGGCACTCGATATCCTCATCATTGACGACGAAGACGACATCCGCGACCTCATCGCGGGCATTCTGGAGGACGAAGGCTACGAAGCCCGGCAGGCCCATGACGCCGATAGCGGCCTCAACGAGATCTCTCGTCGGCGGCCGAGCCTGGTCTTCCTCGATATCTGGATGCAAGGCTCGCGGCTGGACGGGCTGCAATTGCTCGATGTGTTCCAGAGCCAGCATCCCGACATGCCGGTGGTGATGATTTCGGGCCATGGCAATGTGGAAACGGCGGTGTCGGCCATCCGCCGCGGCGCCTATGACTATATCGAAAAGCCCTTCAAGATCGACCGGCTGCTGCATGTGACGCAACGCGCCATGGAAGCGACGCGCCTGCGCAACGAGGTGGCCGAACTCAAGGAACGGTCCTCCTCGAAAAGCGTGGAGCTGGTGGGCACTTCGGCGGCGCTGCAACAGGTGCGCGCCACCATCGAGAAATCGGCGCCGACCAATTCGCGTATCTTCATTTCCGGCCCCTCGGGCGCCGGCAAGGGGCTGGTGGCGCGGCTCATCCACCAGCGCAGCCCGCGCGCCGACGCCCCGCTGGTCGAAATCAACGCCTCGCTCTATGCGCCCGAGGAAGTGCCGGTGGTGCTGTTCGGCCGGGAATCCCGGGAGAAGAACGGCATTCCCAAGGTGGAGGTGGGGGCGCTGGAAAAGGCCCATGGCGGCACGCTCTATCTTTCGGAAGTGACGACGCTGCCGCCCCAGACGCAGGCGGCCCTGCTGCGCACGCTGGTGGAAAACCGCTTCACCCGCGTGGGCGGCACCCAGGCGGTGCCCATCGATGTGCGCATCATCTCGGCCAGCTCGCAGAACGTGGCGGCGCTGATCGAGGCGGGCGAATTCCGCTCCGACCTCTTCCACCGCCTTTCCATCGTGCCTTTGCCGCTGACCCCGCTCAAGGAGCGCCGCGAGGACGTGCCGCCGCTGGTGAGCGTGTTCATCGAACAGGTGTGCCGCATGCACAATCTGCAACGCCTGGCGGTGGGCGAGGACGCCATCGCCGTGTTGCAGGCGCAGGAATGGCCGGGCAATGCGCGCCAGTTGCGCAACTCCATCGAGCGCCTGCTGATCCTGATGAAGGACCAGCAGCCAGAGGACGGCATCATCACCGCCGCCATGCTGCCTTCCGATATCGGCGAGGTGCTGCCCACGGTGGGCGACACCGATGCCTCGGCGCATCTGATGAGCCTGCCGCTGCGCGATGCGCGCGAAGTGTTCGAGCGGCAATATCTGCTGGCCCAGATCGAGCGGTTCGGCGGCAATATCTCCAAAACCGCCGAATTCGTCGGCATGGAACGCAGCGCCCTGCACCGGAAAATCAAGTCGCTCGGGCTTTGAAAATTCTGCCGGGCGGCCTGTCGCGCGCGGTAGGCACGAAAAGTAATCTGTGCCATACTGCTTAATGTAAAATGAAGCCGTGCCGGCAGCGGACCGGCCTGCGGTTCTTCCCGTTACCGGCAGGGAACGCAACGACAACAGCGGCGGGAAAAGCCGCGAAAAGAGGCCTGAATGCCCAGCGAAAAGCAACAGAATCTCCAGGATTCCTTCCTCAACCACGTCCGCAAGCAGAAGGTGCCGGTCACCATTTTCCTGGTGAACGGGGTCAAGCTGCAGGGCGTCATCACCTGGTTCGACAATTTCTGCCTGTTGTTGCGGCGCGATGCGCAGTCGCAACTGGTCTATAAGCATGCCATTTCGACCATCATGCCGGGCGCGCCGATCCAGTTGTTCGACCCCGAGCACAATAACGACAGCGACTGACATCGGATATGAATGAAGATGACGGCGAAGAGGCCATCCACAGGGGTGGCCCGAAGGCGTTTATAGACCAGCGCGCCCAGCCGGCGCGGGCCGCCGTCATCGTACCCGATGTGCGGGGGCAGGGCTCGCTGCATTCGATCGAGGCGCGCAAGGCCGAATTCGACGGGCTGGCCGGCTCGATCGGGCTCGACATCGTGTTTTCCGAAGTGGTGCGGGTGCGCGAGGTCAAGCCGGCGACCTTTATCGGGGGCGGCCATGTCGAGACGCTGGCGGCGCGCGTCAAGGCCGAGGATATCGACCTGCTGCTGGTGGACGCGGCGCTGAGCGCCATCCAGCAGCGCAACCTGGAGCGGGAAACCGGCGCCAAGGTGCTGGACCGCACCGCGCTGATCCTCGAAATTTTCGGGGAGCGGGCGGCGACGCGCGAAGGCGTGTTGCAGGTGGAGCTGGCGCATCTCAACTATCAGAAGGGGCGGCTGGTACGGTCGTGGACCCATCTGGAGCGCCAGCGCGGCAGCGGCGGCTTCGGCTTCATGGGCGGGCCGGGCGAAACCCAGATCGAAAGCGATCGCCGCCAGATCACCGAGCGCATCGTGCTGCTCGAGGAACGGCTGGACAAGGTCAAGAAGACCCGCGCCCAGCAGCGCCAGCAACGCAAGGACACGCCCATCGTGGCGCTGGTGGGCTATACCAATGCCGGAAAATCAAGCCTTTTCAATGCGCTGACCGGGGCAGGGGTGTTCGCCAAAGACCTGCTTTTCGCCACCCTCGACACCACCATCCGCAAGCTCGAACTGCCGCATGGCCGCGCGGTGATGCTGAGCGACACGGTGGGGTTCGTCGCCGACCTGCCCACCGACCTGGTGGCCGCTTTCCGCGCGACGCTGGAAGAGGTGCTGGACGCCGACATCATCCTGCATGCGCGCGACATCGCCAATCCCGACCATGCGGCCCAGGCCGGTGACGTGCTCAAGGTTCTGGCCGAGCTGGGCGTTTCGCCCGAAACCACGCCCATCATCGAGGTGTGGAACAAGATCGATCTCGTGCCCGAGGACGCCCTGCTGGGACAGGTTCCGGCCGGAAAGGTCGCGGCCGTGGTGCCGGTTTCGGCGGTGACGGGGCAAGGGCTGGAGACGCTCAAGCTGACCATCGAAAAAACGCTGGCCGAGCGCAGCCGCACCTATCACGTGCATGTGCCCCATAGCGCCGGCGCCGATATCGGCTGGCTGCATGCCCATGCCGAGGTGATCTCGCGCGACGAGCCCAACGAGGCCGGCACCGGCTTCATGGTGCGCGTGGAAGCCCGGCATTTGGCGGCCTTCCTCGAGCGGTTCAACGGGCGGATCGATCGGGCGGAGTAGGGGGCGTCTCGCTTTCCCGATCCGCCATGTTTTCCCCTTCATCCCAGGATGGGCCCCCGCTCGAGGCCGGGGCGACAGGGGATGGTTTGGGTTCAGCGCGCTGGCACTTTATTTTCCAGAACCCCGGCGCTGGTCCATCGCCACTCCCCGCTGTCATTCCGGCGCAGGCCGGGATCCATTCTGAGAGGAGTGGAGCGGTGCGATGTCAGGATGGGCCCCGGCTTTCGCCGGGGCGACAGGGGATAGTTCTGCCATCGCAGCTGCGGCGCGCCTTCAGCATGGATTCCGGCCTGCGCCGGAATGACACCGTGGTGGTGGAGAAGGAAAGGGCCCGGTCAGGCTTTGTCGGCGGCGCGGATTTCGTTCCAGTAGGCGTCCAGCCGTGCCAGGCCGGCGTCTCTGGGGGCGATCCCGTCCTCGCGGCAGCGGGCTTCGACATAGTGGAAGCGCCGGGTGAATTTGACGTTGGCGTCGCGCAGGGCCGCCTCGGCGTCGACGCCGGCATGGCGCGCCAGATTGGCGACGGCAAAGAGCAGGTCGCCGATTTCCTCGCGCACGGCCTCGGCGTCGTTGCTGGCCTGCGCTTCGCCCACTTCGGCCAGTTCCTCCTCCACCTTGGCCCTCACGGCGGCGAAATCGGGCCAGTCGAAACCGACCTTGGCGGCGCGTTTGGTGAGCTTTTCGGCGCGCGCCAAAGCGGGCAGGGCGCCGGCAACATCGTCGAGAATGGAGGGTTCGGCCTCGCCGCGGCGGGCGGCCTTGTCGGCGCGCTCCTGCACCTTGATCGCCTCCCAGCGCTGCTCGCTGGCGGCCGATGTGCCGGCCTCGGTGTCCCCGAAAACATGCGGATGGCGGCGGATCAGCTTGGCGGTAATGGCGTAGATGACGTCGCCAATATCGAAATGGCCGGCCTCTTTGGCCATTTGCGCGTGATAGATCGGCTGCAGCAGCAGATCGCCCAGCTCGTCGCGCAGATCGGCGAAATCCTGCCGTTCGATGGCGTCGGCCACCTCATAGGCTTCCTCGATGGTATAGTGGCGGATGGTGGAAAAATCCTGCTCCAGATCCCAGGGGCAGCCGCCGTTCGGATCGCGCAGCGCCGCCATGATCTCGATGAGGCGGGAAATGTCGCGGGAAGGCTGCATGGCAAATGTCCGGAGAATCGTTTCCGGGATAGTATAGCCCATGCGGCGGCGGCCTTGACGCGCGATTGGAAACGTCGCCACAAAGAGGCTTTCAGCCTGCGAGTCTCCCATGCGTCAGCCGAGCGAGCCCGTCGTTCTCATCGCTGAATTCACCGCACGCGCCGGCCAGGGCGAGGCGGTTGCCGCGCTTCTGGCAGGCCTCGCCGCCGAGGTGCGCCGCGAAGACGGCAATGTGGCCTTCGACTGCTACCGCCAGACCGAGGCGCCGGAGAAATTCGTGGTCCATGAGATCTATCGTGACCGCGCCGCTTTCGAGCGTCACATCGCCGCCGATTACGGCGCGGCTTTCAACACGCGCCTGCAACAGCTCATCGTCGAACCGCACTCGATGCTGACCTTCCTCGACCCGCTGCGGCCATAGGTCGATTGGGCAGGGCGCGACGATTTCCAGCGGCAAAAGCTGGTAAGGGGCCTCGAAAATTCGCTATTCCGATTTTCGCATAATATATATTATGGAACTTTTATGGAGAGGTGGAAGGCCGGATTTGCTGGGTTTGGGCCGTTTTGGGCGTCCAGTGGGCATTGAGGTGGATTGTAGTTTAGCGGGTTTGGCGGCGGTGGGGATAAATCTGGCGGGCTGACGTCCATGGGTCTCGGTTTGTTTCGATCGCCTCGTGGTGACGCTGGGGAAAGATGATAGCGTGGGCGGGCGGTTCGGCCCAACGCACGCGCCTCGCGCTTGAGCCGAGGGTTTTGCCGTGCATGGTCCCTGCGTTCATTGGCATTGAATTCCAGTGGACATTTTTGACCAATTGGTCAAAATGAGCATCCGTCAGCCGGGCATTCGGGGAGAGAGATGCGTTTCGGTTACAAGGCTTCCGCGGAGCAGTTTGCGCCCAATGCGCTGTTGAATTTTGCCATCGAGGCCGAGCAGGCCGGCTTCGATTCCGTGTTCATCAGCGATCATTTCCAGCCCTGGAAACACACCGATGGCCACGCGCCCTTCGCGCCGGCCTGGATGGCGGCGGCGCTGGCGCGCACGCAGCGCATCATCCTGGGCACATCGGTGCTGACGCCGACCTTCCGGCTGCATCCTTCGGTGGTGGCGCATGCCTTCGGCACGCTGGGGGCGATGTTTCCTGAGCGCGTTATCCTGGGCGTCGGCACGGGAGAATCGCTCAACGAGGTGCCGTCCACCGGCATGGTGTGGCCCGAACTCAAGGAGCGCTCGGCGCGGCTGCGCGAGGCGGTGACGCTGATCCGCAAGCTGTGGAGCGAGGAGCGCGTCAGCTTCGAGGGCGAGTATTATCGCACCCAGAACGCCACCATCTACGACAAGCCGGAGAAGATGGTGCCGATCTACCTGGCCGGCGCCGGGCCGCTCAACGCCAAATATGCGGGGCGGGCGGGCGATGGCTTCATCTGCACCTCGGGCAAGGGCGCCGAGCTCTATGTCGATACGCTGCTGCCCAATGTGGCGGCGGGACGGGCGGAATCGGACCGTGCCGCCCTGCCCTTCGAGCGCATGATCGAGGTGAAGGTGTCGTTCGATCCCGATCCGGAGCGGGCGCTCAACAATACGCGGGCCTGGGCGGCGCTGTCGCTGACGCCGGAGGAAAAACATTCGGTGGAAGATCCGGCGGAAATGGAACGGTTGGCGGCGCAATTGCCCATCGAGCGCATCGCCAAGCGCTGGATCGTCTCCAGCGATCCCGACGAGCATGTAGCGGCGATCAAGACCTATATCGATTATGGGTTCGACCATCTGGTCTTCCACGCGCCGGGCGAGGACCAGAGCCGCTTCATTTCGCTTTATGCCAAGGAAATCCTGCCGCGCCTCAAGGCCTTGACCTAGCCCTATGCAAGCCGGAGCCGAACGATGAAGCTGCCGCGATATAGTGTCTGGGGGGTGCCGGGATTGCCCGAGATCGGGCCGGGCGACGATCTGGTGGCGCTGATCGCCGACGCCATCGCCGCCATTGCCGCCGAGGATGCGGAAACCGCTCCGCGCGACGGCGATATCCTGGTGGTGACCAGCAAGATCGTTTCCAAGGCCGAAGGCATGCAGGTGCCGGCGGCCGACCGCGAAAAGGCCATTGCGCTCGATACGGTGCGCATCGTGGCCGAGCGCGTGCATCCGGGCGGCACCACCAAGATCGTCGAGACGCGCCATGGGCTCATCATGGCCGCTGCCGGCATCGACATGTCCAATGTGCCCGATGGCGTGGCGCTGCGTCTGCCCGAAGACCCGGACCGTTCGGCGCGCGCCCTGTGCGAAGGCTTGCGCGAGCGGCTGGGCGTCGCCATCGGCATCGTCATCACCGATACGCTGGGCCGGCCCTGGCGCGTCGGGCAAACGGATGTCGCCATCGGCGCGGCGGGCATGATCGTCACCGACGATCTGCGCGGGGGCGTCGACGCCAATGGACGGCCGCTCAATGTCACTGTCACCGTCCTGGCCGACGAGCTGGCCGGCGCCGCCGACCTGGTCAAGGGCAAGGCGAGCGGCATTCCGGTGGCGGTGGTGCGCGGGCTGGGCCGGCTGGTGGCCGGGCTCGATGCGCCCGGCGCGCGCACGCTGGTACGGCCGGTGGACGACGATATGTTCCGCTTCGGCTCGGCCGAGGCCTATCGGCTGGGTTACGAGGCGGCGCAGGCCGAAATGCGCGAGGCACCGGCGCAGCCCAGACGCGTGCCACAGGATTGAGCCCATGCGCCCCCTGCCCCATTTTCTCTGTCTTTCCCTGCTGCTTACCGCCCCGGCCCTGGCCCAGACCGAATATCCGCTGACACTGGACAATTGCGGGGTGACGCTGAGCCTGCCGGCGGCGCCGGAGCGGGTCGTCGCCATCCGCTCCACCTCCACCGAAATGCTGCTGGCGCTGGGCCTGGGCGAGCGCATCGTTGGCGTCGCCTTCCAGGACGGGCTGGCTGCCGAACCCTGGACGGCGCAATCGGCCGTCCTGCCGGTCCTGGCCGAAAAGCTCCCCTCCCCCGAAGTGGTGCTCGAAGCCGAGCCGGATCTGATCTATGCCGGCTGGGAGAGCAATTTTTCGCTCGAGGGCGTGGGCGAGCGGGCGACGCTGGGCGCGCTAGGCGTTGCCACCTATGTGTCTCCCGCCGCCTGCCGGTCCATCGTGCCGCCCAAGCTGAGCTTCGATGCCGTCTTTGCCGAAATCGCTGAAGTGGGCGCGCTGTTCGACGCCGGGGATGCGGCCCGGGCCCTGATCGCCGCGCAACAGGCGGCGCTGGCCGGGATCGCGCCCGATCCGCGGGGGCTCACGGCCCTCTGGTATTCCTCGGGCACCAAGGCGCCCTATGTCGGCGCCGGGCGCAATGCGCCGCAGATGATGCTGGAGGCGCTGGGGCTGGAAAACATCTTCGCCGGTGTGGACGACGGCTGGATTTCGGCGAGCTGGGAGGCGGTGGTGGACGCCGACCCCGATGTCATCGTTCTGGTGGATGGTGAGCGCAATTCGGTGGCGCAGAAAAAGGCGCTGCTGGCCGAAAATCCCATCACCAGCCAGCTCGACGCCGTGATCCACCAGCGTTATCTCGTCATTCCCTTTGCCGCGGCGGAAGCCGGGGTGCGCAATGTGCCGGCAACGCGTGACATGGCGGCGCAACTGGCCGGGCTCAGCTTTACACCGTGAACCCGCCCCGGCTCCGCCTTTTCGCGCCGGCCCTGCTGGCGATCCTGCTGGCCAGCATGGTGCTGGCGGTGACGCTGGGGCCGGCCGATATCGCCCCCATGGAAGTGTGGCAGACCATCGGCCATCGCCTGGGGCTGGTCGCCGAAAGCCCGGTGGGCCGGCTGCGCGAAGCCATTATCTGGGAATTGCGCCTGCCGCGCGTGCTGGTGGCGGCTGCCATGGGGGCCGGGCTGGCGCTGTGCGGGGCGGTGTTGCAGGCGTTGACGCGCAATCCGCTGGCCGATCCCTATCTGCTGGGGCTTTCCTCCGGTGCTTCCCTGGGGGCGGTGATCTTCCTGCTTTTGGGGGCGACGCTGCTGATGCCGCTGGGCGCTTTCCTGGGAGCCGGGGCCGCGATGGCGCTCACCCTGCTGGTGACGCAGCTTCTGGGCGGGGTGACGCCGAGCCGGGCGATCCTGGCCGGTATTTCCATTTCGGCGCTGGCGGCGGCGGGGACCTCGCTGCTCATCTTCTGGTCCGTCACCGCCGATTCCTATCGGGAAATCCTGAGCTGGCTGATGGGCTCGCTTGGTGGCGTGGTCTGGGGCGAGGCATTGCCGGTGCTGGCCGGCGTGGCGGTGCTCGGCGGGCTGCTGCTGGTTTCGGGCCGCGCGCTCGATGCCTTCGCCTTCGGGGAGACGGCTGCCGCCAGCCTCGGCGTCGACGTGGCGCGGCTGCGCTGGCTGCTGCTGGGTGGCACGGCGCTGCTTACCGGCGTGCTGGTGTCCATCGGCGGCGCCATCGGCTTCGTGGGCCTGGTCGTGCCCCATATCGTGCGGCTGGTGACCGGCTCGCGCCATCGGCTGCTGCTGCCGGTGAGCATGCTGGCCGGGGCCATCTTCATGGTGTGGACCGATACGGCGGCGCGCAGCCTGTTCGCGCCGCGCGAATTGCCGGTGGGCATTCTTACCGCCCTGCTCGGCGCCCCGATCTTCCTGCTTGTGCTCTTCCGCTATCGGCGGATCACATGAGCGCGGGGCTGGAAATCTCCGAGATGAGCGTGCGCGCCGGCGGCAAAATGCTGCTTGACGGCGTCGGGCTCATGGCCGCGCGCGGCCTGGTGACGGGGCTGATCGGCCCCAATGGCGCCGGCAAATCCACGCTGATGCGGGCCTCTCTGGGGCTGATGCCGGTTAGCGGCGGCCGGGTCCGCTTCAATGGCGCCGATCTTCTGGCCATGCCCGGCCGCGACCGCGCAAGGCTGGCTGCCTTTGTCGAACAGAGCGGGGGCACCGATGCGCGGCTGACGGCGCGCGACGTGGTGCTGCTGGGGCGCATCCCCTTCCAGTCGCTCTGGCAATCGGGCCCCTCGCCCGAGGATGAGCGGATCGCCGGGGAGGCGCTGGATGCCGTGGCCATGCGCGGCTTTGCCGACCGGCTCTATCACACGCTTTCGGGCGGCGAGCAGCAGCGCGTGCAGATCGCCCGGGCGCTGGCGCAGCAGCCGCAATTGCTGGTGCTGGACGAGCCGACCAATCATCTCGACATCCATGCGCAACTGGCGACCCTGACCCTGTTGCGGCGGCTCGCCGCCGAGGGCGCGACCGTGGTGGTGGCGCTGCACGACCTCAACCTCGCCGCCGGCTTCTGCGACCATCTTGTGGTGCTGAACGCGGCGCGCCTCGTCGCCGCCGGGCCGCCCGAGACGGTGCTCTCCCCTGCTCTGTTGCGCGAAATCTACGAGGTGGAAGCCGTCGTCCTTGCCCATCCGCAGACCGGGCGGCCGATGCTGGCCTATGGCCCGCCGACAATTTCGGCCGCCCCGCCGCAATAGCGATTGACAATCTCGCGGCGCCGACCCAAAAATTTGACTGACTGGTCAAATTATGGCCGACGGCGCATCGGGAGGCGTTCATGGAATTCGGCATCACCTTCAAGGGCTTCGTAGAGGCGGAGCGGGCCCGCTATCTGGTTCGCGCGGCCGAGTATGCCGGCTTCAGCTATTGCTGGTTCTATGACTCGCACATTCTTTGGCGCGACTGCTACGCGGCCATCGCCATGTGCATGGAACACACCACCGACATGCGCTTCGGCCCGCTGGTGACCAACCCGGATGTGCGCGACTGGTCGGTGGCGGCGTCGATCTTCGGCTCGCTCTCCAAGCAGAGCGGCGGCCGGTTCGATCTTGCCGTGGGGCGTGGCGACAGCTCCATGCGCGTCATGGGCAAGAAGCCGGCGACCCTGGCCCGCGTGGCCGATTTCATCGCCAAGACCAAGGCCATGGTGCGCGGCGAAGAGGTCAGCTATGGCGAGATTCCGGCGCCGGTGAAATTCCCCTGGGCGGTGGGCCACGACATGCCGAGCTGGATCGCCGCCTATGGCCCGCTGGCGCTCAAGACCGCCGGCCAGCACGCCGATGGCGTGGTGCTGCAGATCGCCGAGCCGGGCCTGTGCAAATGGTTCACCGACCAGTGCATCGACGCGGGCAAGGAAGCCGGGCGCGACATGAGCAATTACCGTTCCATGGCCGCCGCCCCGGCCTATTTCGGCGATAAGAAGCGGGCCATCGAGCACGTGAAATGGTTCCCGGCCATGGTGGGCAACCACGTGGCCGACATCGTGGAGAAATACGGCACCGACAGCGGCCAGGTGCCGGCAAGCCTCACCAGCTATATCGAAAAGCGCCGGGGCTACGACTATTCCAAGCACGGCCAGGCGGATAACCCGTTCCTCGATTTTATCACCGACGACGTGGTGGAGAGCTTCTGCGTGCTGGGCGAGCCGGACGAGCACATCGCCAAGATCCGCCAGCTCGAGGCGGCGGGCGTCACCCAGTTCAACATCTATCTCGATAGCGGCGACGAGGAAGAAATCATCGCCGGCTACGGGCGGAATGTGATCCCGGCGTTCCGGTAGGCTTTTCGGCCATCGGGTCATTCCGGCGCAGGCCGGAATCCATGCTGAAGGCGGGCCGCACCCTCCATGTCGGGGCGAAATGCGGACATGGATTCCGGCCTGCGCCGGAATGACTCCATGGGTGGGGCATCATATTGCCCCACCGTCATTGCCGGGCTCGTCCAGGCTCCATCCCGCCGCTGACGATTGGGAGGGAAGCCAGGATGGTGGTTCTCACTCGTCTGGAATGACCCTGCCGGAAACAGGCTTTACCGATTGAGAATCTCCCCGCTCATCACGTCGATGCGCATGCCGTCGAAGGCGGGGGTGACGTTGGCGGGGGTTTCGGCGTCGGTGGCGGCGTAGTCGAGATCGATGTGGAGATCGCTCAGCACTGCCTGGCGCGGGGAAAAGCGCGCGATCCAGTCCAGCGCTTCGGGAAGGCTGAGATGGCTGGGATGGGGCGTGGGGCGCAGCGCGTCGAGAACCCACAGCTTGAGATTGCCGATGGCGGCGAATGAGGCTTGGGGAAAGCCCGACAGGTCGACCGAATAGGCGAAATCGTGGATGCGGAAGCCGAGCGAGGTGATGTTGCCATGCTCCTGCTCGAACGGAGTCAGGGTGATGGTGCCCCCCGGCCCGTCGATGACCAGGTCGGTGCCCGCCACGATCTCGTGGGCGTCCAGAATGGGCGGGTAGTCGCTGCCCGGCGGAGTGGCGAAGCAATAGCCGAAGGCTTCGCGGATGCGGGCGCCGGTTTCGGCGGTGAAATAGACGTCGACCCGGCGGCGATTGTGCAGCGCCAAGACGCGCAGATCGTCTATGCCGTGGAAATGATCGGCATGGGCATGGGTGTAGAACACCGCCTCGACGCGATCGACATGCTCGCGCAGCAATTGCTCGCGCAGATCTGGGCCGGTGTCGATGACGATGCGGGTGGGCTGCTCGCTGCCCGCGCGCCAGCCCTCGATAAGCAAGGCGCTGCGCAGGCGCCGGTTGCGCGGATTTTCGGGGTCGCAGGCGCCCCAGACATTGCCGATGCGCGGCACGCCGCCGGACGAGGCGCAGCCCAGAATGGTGGCGACGATGCGCTCGGCCGCCGGCATGGCTCAGGCCAGCCCGGACTTGGAAAAGAGCCGGGCGAAGTTGGCCGTGGTCTCTGCCGCCAGCTGCTCCAGCGTCACGCCGCGCACTTCGGCGAGCTTTTCCGCCGTGTGACGTACGAAGGAGGGTTCGTTGGACTGGCCGCGATGGGGAATGGGGGCAAGATAGGGCGCGTCGGTTTCCACCAGATAGCGGTCGGCCGGCACGAAGCGGGCGACCTCGCGGATTTCCTCGGCATTCTTGAAGGTGATGATGCCGGAAAAGGAAATATAGCCGCCCAGCGCCAAAGCGCGCCGCGCCAGGTCGGGCCCGGCGGTGAAGCAATGGAGGAGGAAGGGGAATGCCCCCTGCCCCGTTTCTTCCTCGAGGATGGCGGCCATGTCGTCATCGGCCTGCCGGCTGTGGATAACCAGGGGAAGACCCGTGATGCGCGCCGCGGCGATATGGCGGCGCAGGCCGGTGGCCTGGGCCTCGCGCGGGGCGTTGTCGTAGAAATAGTCCAGCCCCGCCTCGCCAATGGCAATGCAGCGCGGATGGGCGCTCAGCCGGACGATATCGTCGGTCTGGATATGCAATTCCTTGTCGGCATTATGCGGATGGGTGCCCACAGAGCACCAGACATTGTCATAGCGCTCTGCCAGTTCGGCATATGTGGAAAACTTGTCCACAAATGTGGATATCGTCACCATATGGGTGACGCCCGCCGCCCTGGCGCGGGCCATGACCCCATCCAGGTCGTTGGCGAGCGCCTCGAAATCGAGATGGCAATGGCTGTCGATCAGCATGTCATTCAGCCGGTTTTTCGAGACGCGCGAAAACGCCCTGCGGCACCGGCAGTTCGGTGCCCGGAACGAGGGTATTGGCCCGGGCGGCATCGGCCAGCAGGCGCTGGGCTTCGGGCACGGCCAACTGGTCGAGCAGGCGCGCCGCCGAAGCCGGCACGAAGGCCTGCATGGCGATAGCGAGCCGCCGCACCGTGTCGGCGGTGACGTAAAGCACCGTGGCCATGCGGGCTGGATCGGTCTTCTTCAACGCCCAGGGCTCCTGCGCGGCGAAATAATTGTTCGCCGAACTCAACGCCATGATAATCGCCCCGGTGGCCTCGTGGATAAGTTGGCCATCCATCGCCTTCTGGGCGGCGGCCAGCGCCTCGCCCACCTCGGCGATGATGGCCGTGTCGGCCTCGGTCAGCGCCCCGGCCTGCGGCACTTTCGCCTCGCAGTTCTTGTTTATCATCGAGAGCGAGCGCTGGGCCAGATTGCCCAGATTGTTGGCGAGGTCGGCATTGACGCGGTTGACCAGCTTTTCGTGACTGTAATCGCCGTCATTGCCGAAGGAGACTTCGCGCAGGAAGAAATAGCGCACCGCATCGGGCCCGAAGGTTTCCACCAGATGGAAGGGATCGATGACATTGCCCAGCGACTTGCTCATCTTCTGCCCATCAACGGTGAGGAAGCCGTGGGCGAAGACGCGATGCTGCACCGGCAGGCCGGCGCTCATCAGGAAAGCGGGCCAATAGACGGTGTGGAAGCGGATGATGTCCTTGCCGATGACATGCAGGTCCGCCGGCCAGAATTTCTTGAACAGGGCGCTGTCGGTGTCGGGATAACCGACGCCGGTGATGTAATTGGTCAGCGCATCGACCCAGACATACATGACGTGCCCGGGCGCGTCGGGCACCGGAATGCCCCAGTCGAACGTGGTGCGGGAGATGGAGAGGTCCTGCAGGCCGCTCTTGACGAAGGATATGATTTCATTGCGCCTTTCCTTGGGCGCGATGAAATCGGGATTGGCTTCGTAGAGATCGAGCAGCTTCTGCTGATAGGCCGAGAGGCGGAAGAAGAAGGTGGGCTCCTCCACCCATTCCACCTCGGCCCCGGAGGGCGCGTAACGCTTGCCGTCCTTCTCGGTCAGCTCGTCCTCGTCGAAATAGGCCTCGTCGCGCACCGAATACCAGCCCTTATAGGTGGACTGGAAAATGTCGCCATTCTGCGCGCCGGCCATCTTTTTCCAGATGGCTTGCACGGAGTCGTAATGGCGCTGCTCGGTGGTGCGGATGAAGTCGTTGTTGGAGAGCTCCAGCGCCTCGGCGAGGCGGCGGAATTCACCGGCATTGCGGTCGGCCAGCTCGCGCACCGGAATGCCTTCCTTGGCGGCGGTCTGCACCATCTTGATGCCATGCTCGTCGGTGCCGGTGAGGAAATAGACGTCCCTGCCCTCCAGCCGCTTCCAGCGGGAGATGGCGTCGGTTGCGATCATCTCATAGGCGTGGCCGATATGAGGCGCGCCATTGGGATAGGAGATCGCGGTGGTGACGTAGAAGGGCTTGGCGGTCATGCTGGCTCGGTGGGGCTGGCGGATAGGGCGCTGTGCTTCTGGATGGCGTCAAAAAGAACCGCCAGCGTCTGCTTCATGTCGAGATTGATGCTGTCGGCGTCGCCCAGAAGAGCGTTTGCCTTCTCCCATAGCTCGTTGGCCGAGGCAAGCCGCCTGCGTGCCCCGGGCTGCGCGGCGGCGGCGCGCGCTTCCCCGGCGATCCAGTCGGCCAGCATCTCGCGGGCAAAGCTCATCTCCGTGCCCTGCGCGTCGGCGCCGAGGATTTCGGCCAGTTGCAGATGGGCGGCGGCGGGGTGGGCGGCAGGCTGGGCTAGCCAGGCCTGTAGCGCGCCCAGCGCGGAATCGGGGGCCAGCGCCAGCGTCTCAAAGGCGCGGCGGGGACGGCCGCCGGCCAGGGCGATGGCCCGCTCCAGCCCCTCGGGCGGCAGGGCCGGGTCGGCCTCGGCCAGAACCGAGCGCATGTCGCTCTCGTCCAGCGGGCGCAGGGCGAGGTTGTGGCAGCGGGAGCGGATGGTGGGCAGCAACTGGCCCGGCCGGTGCGAAATCAAAAGGAAAATGGTGTCGGCGGGCGGCTCTTCCAGCGTCTTGAGCAGGGCGTTGGCGGCGGAAGGATTGGCGTCGTCCATGCTGTCGATAATGGCGACGCGGTGGCCGGAGCGCCCGCGCGTATGATGGAGGCTATCGCGCAGGTCGCGCACGTCCTCGACGCGGATGACGGTGTAGAACCCCTTGCCGTCCTTGGGGCGGCGGCGCAGCACGAAAAGATTGGGATGGGACAGCGCGGCAACCTGCTCGGCCACGCGCGGCCCGGCTTCGTCGCCGGTGGCGGCAAGGATGGCGGCGGCCAGCTCGAAGGCGAAGGTGGCCTTGCCGATGCCGCGGGGACCGTGGAGGAGAATGGCGCCGGGCAGGCGCTTTTCGGCCAGTTGCGCCAGGATGGCCCGGCGCGCCGCCTCGTGGCCATGGGCGTGCTGGCGGCGCTCGGGCGGCAGCGTATCGGGAAGGGCGTCGGGGTCGGTCACGCCGGCCTGTCCTCGGCCAGTTCGGGGAAGCGGATGGTCATGGCCTCCCAGATCTCGGCCTCCAGTGCGTCCTCGGACTGGGCGGCGGAAAGCACGATGCAGCGCTTGGGATTGGCGCGGGCGATGGCCAGGAAACCCTGGCGCAGGCGCTTGTGCCAGTCGAGCTCTTCCTTTTCGAAGCGGTCGCCGGTGAGGGCCAACCCGTCCTCGAGGGCACGCTCGGCGACGCGGCGGAAGGCGGCTTCCGGCTCCATGTCCAGCACGATGGTGAGATCGGGCGTATTGCCATCGAGCGCCAGCCTCTCCAGCGCCTCGATGAGCCGCACGTCGACGCCGCCGGTCAGGCCCTGATAGGCGCGGGTGGAATCGTGGAAACGGTCGGACAGAACCCAGGTGCCGGCGCGCAGATTGGGCGCGATGAGCTGGCTGACATGGTCATAGCGGGCGGCGGCGAACAGCACCGCCTCGGCCCCCGCCCCCCAGCTTTCCGAGCGCCCCTGCAGGATGAAGGAACGGATGGCCTCGGCCTTGGGCGTGCCGCCCGGCTCGCGGGTGCGGATGGCCGAAATGGAGCGCTGCTGCAGGCTGTGCAGCAGGCGCTTGACCTGGGTGGATTTTCCCACGCCCTCGCCACCCTCGAAGGTGATGAAGCGGGCGCGGCGGGCTTGGGGCGCGTCGAGCATGGACCTGTTCTATACGAGTCTCACAGCCAGCCAAGGGCCAGTTGCTTGAGGGCGTCGGTGGCCTTGCGCACGATATCGCCGGCGCGCACGGTCCGGGCGGCGTAAAGCGGGGCGGCCTGCACCAGCTTGTCGTCGCAGAACACCCGCAATTCGGCGATTTTATCGCCTTCCATGACCGGCGGCATCAGCGGGCCCCGATAGGCCACTTCGGCGCTGAGGCAGCGGCGCGAGCCGCGCGGCAGGTAAAGGGCGACCTCGCCCTTGCCGACCAGGCCGACGCTGGGCACCTCGCCGCCATAGACGTCGGCATAGGCGACCACGGCGCCTTCGGGATAGGCGGCGAAGCGCTCGAAGGCGCGGGCGCCCCAGGTGATGAGCTTGCGCCCCTCCTCGGTGCGTTGCGCCATGGAGGTGAGGCCATGGACCACCGCGATCAGCCGCCGCCCGCCTTCGGCGGTGGAGATGACCGAGCCATAGCCGGCGGCTTCGGTGTGGCCGGTCTTGAGGCCGTCGACGCCAATGCCCAGCTCCACCAGGGAGTTGCGGTTGGATTGCTTGATCTTGTTCCACTCCATCTCCGGCTCGGAGAAGTAGTGGTAGTATTGGGGGAATTCGCGGATGAGGTAGCGCGCCAGATCGGCCAGGTCGCGGGCGGTGACGTGCATGTCGGGATCCGGCAGGCCGGTGGAATTGGTGAAATGGGAGTTTTCCAGCCCGATATCGAGGGCCAGCTCGTTCATCATGGCGGCAAAGCTGGTCTCGGAGCCGGCAATGCCCTCGGCCAGCACGATGGCGGCGTCGTTGCCCGACTGGATGATGACCGAGCGGATGAGGTTTTCGACGCTTATTTTTGAATTGAGCTCGGCGAACATGGTGGAGCCGCCCGAGGCGGCGCCGCCGGTGCGCCAGGCATGCTCGGAGACGAAGAATTCGTCGTCCATGCCGAGGCGTCCGTCGCGGATTTCGTTGAAGACCACGGCGATGGTCATGAGCTTGGCCATGCTGGCCGGCTCCATCGGCAGGTCGGCATCCTTCTGGAAGATGACGGTGCCGGACTCCTCGTCCATGAGGATGGCGAATTTGGCCTTGGTGTCGAACTGGGCCTGGCCGAAAGCCGGCAGAGTCAGGAGCAGGAGGGCCGAAACTATCTGCCAGATCCGTTTCACGAGCGCCCTGCCCTTTCCGTTTTTGCCGCCGCTTCCTTCTTAAAGCACTCCGTCGCGCAGGCCAAGTTCGCGGGCCATGTGCTGGACGTCGCCCTTGCCGACGCCGGGCTTGAGCCAGGTCAGCGTGAGGCGCGTCGCGGCGTGGCCATCGCGGGTGACGGCCTCCTCGGAAACCGCGCCAAGAATGGCAAAATTCTTAGCGATTTCAATGGCATCGGATTGATTTTGGAAGGTTCCGATCTCCATGCGCACGGCGCGGGAATCGGCATCCATGGCCTGGGCCCAATCGGCCAGCGCGCCGGAACGGGTGGCCATGGCATTGGCGGCGGCATGGGCGGAGCCGATGGCGACGTCCTGCTCCTGCGGCGTGGTACCGGCATAGGAAAAGAGGTTGCCGAAGAAATTGCCGGCGATATCGACGAGGCTGTTGGTGTTGTCGGCATAGGCCGTGCGCGTGGTGCTGCCCTTGCCGCCGAAATCGGCGGGGCCGTTATAGCTGGCCAGCAGCATGCGCGTGTCGTCGCCCTCGAGCGGGGCGGGCCCGACATATTCGGCCTTGATCTGGGTGTGGCCGTTATTGACGTAGCCTAGCATGGACGCCGCCCTGTGGGATAAGTCCATGATGCGGCCGGGCATGTAGGGGCCGCGATCGTTGACGCGGACGATGACCGAGCGGCCATTGGCCTGGTTGGTGACGCGCACATAGGAGGGCAGCGGCAAGGTCGGGTGCGCCCCGGTCAGCGCATTGGCCGAGAAGATCTCGCCATTGGCGGTGCGGCGGCCATGGAAATCGGCGCCGTACCAGGAGGCGTCGCCGGTGGCGACATAGTTTGGATTTTCCTGCGGCACATAGGTAACCCCGCGCACCGTATAGGGTTTTCCCACCTGATAGCGCCCTCCGCCCTTGGGCGGATTGGGGTTTGTGGTGACGCGCGGCGAGACGGCGACGCCATATTCGGAGGAGGAAAACGCGGCGCGCTTGACCGTCGGTCCCAGACCCATGCTGGAACAGGCGGCAAGCGCCGGCGCGACAAGGGCCACAAGGGCGACGAGGCGGACGGCATGTCCCCGGGCGATCGTCTTCACGGCAGGCATACTCTTGGTACAAAACTCGATTGCGAGCCGGGAGGATAACCCCTCCGGCCCGGCGATGCCCGCAAAACGCATCTTTCTGGTTTAGAGGGGGTTAATGCTAGCGGACTGTTAGCGCCGAGCGTCGCATTTAATGACATTTGCGCGCTTAGGGGTAACGCATCGACGTGGCGCGCCAAGGGGTTGTTTTGGCGCATTTGCGGATATAAAGAAGTCTTTATATCACCGGAATCCCCCGACATCTGAGGTGAATGGCCATGCTCCGGCAAGACGATCCCCATAGTCCCGACTGGAACGAGGTCCGCTCCGCGCTGACCAAGGCGATGCGCGAACGCATCCTGATCCTGGACGGGGCCATGGGCACGATGCTGCAGCGCCTCAAATTCGACGAGGCGGCGTTTCGCGGCGAGCGCTTCACCAACTGGCACCTGCCCCTTCAAGGCAATAACGACCTGCTGGTTCTAACCCAGCCGCAGGCGGTCGAGGATATTCATTTCGACTACTTCATGGCCGGGGCGGACATCGTCGAGACCAACACCTTCTCGGCCACTTCGGTGGCGCAGGCCGATTATGGCTGCGAGGACGTGGTCTATGACCTCAATTATCACGGGGTGCGAGTGGCGCGGCGGGCGGCCGAGCGCGCCGAGGCGGCGGATGGCAAGCGGCGGTTCGTGGCCGGGGCGCTGGGGCCGACCAACAAGACCTCGTCCATGTCCACCGACGTCACCAGCCCGGGCTTTCGCTCGATCACCTTCGACCAGTTGGTGGAGGCTTATGGGGAGGCCATTCGCGGGCTGATCGATGGCGGCGCCGACATGCTGCTGTTCGAGACCATCACCGACACGCTCAACACCAAGGCCGGCATTTTTGCTGCGCAGAAGATCTTCGAGCAGCGCGGGATCGACGTGCCGATCATGATCTCGGGCACCATCACCGACCGCTCGGGGCGTACGCTTTCGGGGCAGACGCCCACGGCCTTCTGGTATTCGGTGCGCCACGCCAAGCCGCTGACCATCGGGCTCAACTGCGCGCTGGGCGCCGACCTGATGCGCGACCATATCTCCGAGCTTTCCGGGGTGGCCGACACCTTCGTGTGCGCCTATCCCAATGCGGGCCTGCCCAATGAAATGGGCGGCTATGACGAGACGCCCGAGCAGATGGCCAGCCAGTTGCGCGCCTTCGCCAGCGACGGGTTGCTCAATATCGTGGGCGGGTGCTGCGGCTCGACGCCGGAGCATATCAGCGCCATTGCCGAAATGGCGGCGCAATACCCGCCGCGCAAGGTGCCCCATATCGAAAAGCTGCTGCGGCTGGCGGGGCTGGAGCCCTTCACGCTGACCAAGGACATTCCCTTCGTCAATATCGGCGAGCGCACCAACGTCACCGGCTCGGCGCGCTTCCGCAAGCTCATCACCGCCGGCGACTATACCGCCGCGTTGGACGTGGCGCGCGACCAGGTGGCCAATGGCGCCCAGGTGATCGACATCAACATGGACGAGGGGCTGATCGACTCCAAGCAGGTGATGATCGAGTTCCTCAACCTGCTGGCGGCCGAGCCCGACATCGCCAAGGTGCCGCTGATGATCGACTCCTCCAAATGGGAGGTGATCGAGGCGGGCCTGAAATGCGTGCAGGGCAAGGCGCTGGTCAATTCTATCTCGCTCAAGGAAGGCGAGGCGCAATTCATCGCCCAGGCCAGGCTGGTGAAAGCCTATGGCGCCGCCGTGGTGGTGATGGCGTTCGACGAGGCCGGGCAGGCAGACACCAAGCAGCGCAAGGTGGAAATCTGCACCCGCGCCTACAAGATCCTGACCGAAGTGGTGGGCCTGCCGGCCGAAGACATCATCTTCGACCCCAATATCTTCGCCATCGCCACCGGCATCGAAGAGCACAATAATTACGGCGTCGATTTCATCGAGGCGATCAAGGACATCACCACCACCCTGCCCCATGTGCATATTTCGGGCGGCGTTTCCAATCTCAGCTTCTCGTTCCGCGGCAACGAGCCGGTGCGCGAGGCCATGCACGCGGTGTTCCTCTACTATGCCATCCAGAACGGCATGGACATGGGCATCGTCAATGCCGGGCAATTGGCGGTCTATGAGAGCATCGACAAGGAGCTGCGCGACGCCTGCGAGGACGTGATCCTCAACCGGCGAGCAGACGCCACCGACCGCATGCTGGAAATCGCCGAGCGCTATCGCGGCGCGGCGGGCAAGGAAGCCAATGCCAAGGACCTGAGCTGGCGCGAGGGCACGGTGGAGGAGCGCATCGCCTATGCGCTGGTCAACGGCATCACCGAATATATCGACGCCGACACCGAGGAAGCCCGCCAGAAGCTGCCCCGCCCGCTCAACGTTATCGAAGGCCCGCTGATGGCCGGCATGGGCATCGTGGGCGACCTGTTCGGCTCGGGCAAGATGTTCCTGCCGCAGGTGGTGAAATCGGCCCGCGTGATGAAACAGGCCGTGGCGCTGCTGCTGCCCTATATGGAGGCCGAAAAGGCCGCCAATGGCGGCGAAAGCGAGCGCCAGAGCGCCGGCAAGGTGCTGATGGCGACGGTGAAGGGCGACGTGCACGACATCGGCAAGAACATCGTCGGCGTCGTGCTCTCCTGCAACAATTACGAGATCATCGACCTGGGCGTGATGGTGCCCGCCGCCAAGATCCTGGAGACGGCGCGCGAGCAAAAGGTCGACATCATCGGGCTTTCCGGGCTCATCACCCCGTCGCTGGACGAAATGGCCCATGTGGCCGCCGAAATGGAGCGTGAGGGGTTCGACATTCCCCTGCTCATTGGCGGGGCGACGACCAGCCGCGTGCATACGGCGGTGAAAATCCATCCGCGCTACGAGCGCGGCCAGGCCGTGCATGTGAACGACGCCAGCCGCGCCGTGGGCGTGGTGAGCAATTTGCTCTCCTCCGACACCAAGGCGGACTTCATCGCCCAGGTGCGCGCCGATTATGCGCGCGCGGCCGCCGCCCATGAGCGGGCCGAGGCGGAAAAGAAGCGCCTGCCGCTGGCGGTGGCGCGGGAAAATGCCTTCAAGACCGACTGGTCGAGCTATACCCCGCCCAAGCCCAGTTTCACCGGCACCAGGGTGTTCGAGGATTTCGACCTGGCGGAGCTGGCGCAATATATCGACTGGACGCCCTTCTTCCAGGCGTGGGAATTGCGCGGGCGCTATCCGGCCATTCTCGAGGACGAGCGGCAGGGCGAGGCGGCGCGGGCGCTGTGGGCCGACGCCCAGAAGATGCTCAAGCAGGTGATCGCGGAAAAATGGTTCAAGCCGCGCGCGGTGATCGGCTTCTGGCCGGCCAATGCGGTGGGCGACGATATTCGCCTCTTCACCGACGAGAGCCGCAAGCAGGAGCTGGCCACGCTCTATACGCTGCGCCAGCAGCTCACCAAGCGCGACGGCAAGGCCAATATGGCGCTGGCCGACTTCATGGCGCCGCTGGAGACCGGCCATGCCGACCATATCGGCGGGTTCGTGGTGACGGCGGGCATAGAGGAAGTGGCCATTGCCGAGCGCTTCGAGCGCGCCAATGACGATTATTCCTCCATCCTGGTCAAAGCCCTGGCCGATCGCTTCGCCGAGACGCTGGCCGAATTCATGCATCTCAAGGTGCGGCGCGAATATTGGGGCTATGCCAAGGACGAGACGCTGACGCCCGACGAGATCATCCTCGAAAAATATCGCGGCATCCGCCCTGCCCCCGGCTACCCGGCCCAGCCCGACCATACCGAAAAGACCACGCTGTTCCGGCTGCTCGACGCGGAAAATCAGGTGGGAGTGGAGCTGACCGAGAGCTATGCCATGTGGCCGGGCTCGTCGGTGGCCGGGCTCTATTTCAGCCACCCGGAGGCCTATTATTTCGGCGTCGCCAAGGTGGAGCGCGACCAGGTGATCGACTATTCGCAACGCAAGGGCATGGACATGGAAGAGGTGGAGCGCTGGCTGGGGCCGATCCTCAATTACATCCCCGGCACCGCCGTGGCGGCGGAATGACACCGACCATCCCGGTTCGACTGGTCAATGCGGGCGAACCGATGCCGGATTTCGCGCCGGGCACGGCGCTGCTGACCCTGCCGGCCAATAGCGGCCACGGCCATTCCGACGGGGCCACCTGCCCCGCGTGCCTGGCCGCGACGGATGTGCGGGCGCTGCTGTTCGATCTGCTGGAAAGCGCGCGGCAGGGGCTGCGGCCGGAATTCGCCCGCGTGGTGGTGGATGCGCGGGCGGTAGCGGATGCGGATAGCGTGGTGGCGGCGCTACGGGGAAAGCTGCCGGCGACGGCCTGGCGCGACCACGAAGTGGCGCGGCGGTTCTATCTGGAAGAGTGAAGGCGTCCCCGGTGTCGTCCCGGCTCGAGGCCGGGGCGACGGGATGTTCTTACTCGCTGACCACGTCGGTGGCGACGCCGACGCGCTGGGCGAGAGCGGCTTCCATGAACTCGTCGAGATCGCCGTCGAGCACCACGGAGGGCTGGCCGCTTTCCACGCCGGTGCGCAGATCCTTGACCATCTGGTAGGGCTGGAGCACGTAGGAGCGGATCTGGTGGCCCCAGCCGATGTCGGTCTTGCTGGCCGCCTGGGCGTTGGCCGCCTCCTCGCGCTTCTGCAATTCGGCCTCGTAGAGACGCGATTTCAGCATGGCCATGGCGGTGGCGCGGTTCTTGTGCTGGCTGCGCTCGGCCTGGCAGGCCACGATGATGCCCGAGGGCACGTGGGTGATGCGGATGGCCGAATCGGTGGTGTTGACGTGCTGTCCGCCGGCGCCCGAGGAGCGATAGGTATCGACCTTGAGGTCGGATTCGCGGATTTCGATGTCGATGGAATCGTCGACCACCGGATAGACCCAGACGCTGGAGAAGCTGGTGTGGCGGCGGGCGGCCGAATCGTAGGGGCTGATGCGCACCAGGCGGTGCACGCCGCTCTCGGTCTTGAGCCAGCCATAGGCGTTGTGGCCCTTGACCAGGATGGTGGCGGACTTGATGCCGGCCTCTTCGCCATCGTGGAATTCGATGGATTCGACCTTCATCTTCCGCCGTTCGGCCCAGCGGCTATACATGCGCAGCAGCATGCTGGCCCAATCCTGGCTCTCGGTGCCGCCGGCGCCGGAGTGGATTTCCACATAGCAGTCATTGGCGTCGACCTCGCCCGAAAGCAGGGTCTCGATCTGGCGGCGGCGGGCCGTCTGGCGCAATTCGATCAGGGCCGCCTCGGCGTCGCGCACGATGTCGGCGTCGCCCTCGGCCTCGCCGAGCTCGATCAGCTCGACATTGTCCCGGATGCCAGCCTCCAGCTCGCGCACCGCCTTGACGGCGCCGTCGAGCTCGTCGCGCTCGCGCATGGCGGCGCGGGCCTTTTCGGGATCGTTCCAGAAATCGGGGGATTCGGTTTGCGCATTCAGCGCGTCGAGGCGGACTTCAGCAGTATCCCAGTCAAAGATGCCTCCTCAGCAGGGTCAGAACCTGCTCGATTTCGGCGACGGTCTTTTCGATTTCCGTACGCATTGAAAAAAGTTTCCCTAGATGAGTGGGGCTCCGTTTAGCGGAGCGGGGAAAAAGGATCAACCACCGCGGCTCAGTTGAGCTCGACCCAGCTTCCGGTCATGCGGTCGTAAACGCGCTGGCCGCCATTCTGGGAGGGCGAGGGCGAGCGGCTGGGCTGGGTGATGAAGCCCGAGCCATATTGCTGCTGCATCATCTGCTCGCGCTGGATGGCGTCGAACGCGCCCACGTCGATGCCGATGACCGAGGTGAGCAGGTTGGGCCCGGTGCCGGGCTTGAACGCCTCCTGGATGCCCGCCTCGCCCTCGAAGGCCTTGGCGCCCGAATTGGGGTTGATCCAGGCCGTGGTCATGCCCGGGGGCATGCTGAAGGAGGTGGGCGGGGTGCCCTCGAGCGCCTTCTGCATGAATTCGGTGAAGATGGGCACGGCAAAGGTGCCGCCGGTGACCGAGCTGCCCATGGAGCGCGGCTTGTCGTAGCCGACATAGACGCCCACGGCCAATTCGGGGGTGAATCCGACGAACCAGGCATCCTTGTAGTCGTTGGTGGTGCCGGTCTTGCCGGCGACGGGGCGGTTGAGCACGCGGGCGGCGGTGCCGGTGCCGCGCAGAACCACGCCTTCCATCATCGAAGTGATCTGGTAGGCGGTCATGGGATCGAGCACCTGCTCGCGGTTGTCCACGATGATCGGCTCGCCCTGCCCATGCCAGTCCTCCGCCTCGCAGCCCTGGCACTGGCGCTGGTCGTGGCGATAGACGGTGTTGCCGTAACGGTCCTGGATGCGGTCGATCAGGGTGGGCACGATCTTGCGGCCGCCATTGGCGATAGTGGCATAGGCGGCGGTCATGCGCATATCGGTGGTTTCGCCCGCGCCCAGCGACATGGCCAGCACCGGCTGCATGGAGTCATAGACGCCGAACAGCTTGGCGTATTCGGCGATGAGCGGCATGCCCAGATCCTTGGCCAGCCGCACGGTCATGACGTTGCGGCTGCGCTCGATGCCGCGCCGCAGGGTCTGGGGACCGTAGAATTCCTGCGCATAGTTTTCCGGCCGCCAGATGGAGCCATCGGCATTGCGGATTTCCACCGGCGCATCCAGCACCACCGAGGCGGGCGTATAGCCGTTGTCGAGGGCGGCGGCATAGACGATGGGCTTGAAGGAGGAACCGGGCTGGCGCAGCGCCTGGGTGGCGCGGTTGAACTCGCTCATCGCATAGGAGAAGCCCCCCACCATGGCCAGAACGCGCCCGGTGCGCGGGTCCATGGCCACCAGCGCCCCCTCGATCTCGGGCACCTGCTCGAGCGTATAGACGCCGGGTTTGCCCGAAACGGGGGACACATAGATCACATCCCCCACTTCAAGAATATTCTGGAGAGGCTTGGAAACCCATTTGATTTCAGGGCCGGAGAGCGTTCCGGTGACGCGCTCCTCCGCCACGCCGCCGCCGGCGATGCTGGCGGGACGCAGGCCGATCGTGGCCTCGTTGGAACCCGTTTCCAGCACCACGGCCAATTGCCATTCGGGCACGTCGCTGAGCGGGCTGATCTTGTTGACGTCGAGGCCCCAGTCCTCGCCGATCTCGATGCTGGCGACGGGCTGGCGGAATCCCTTGGCGCGATCATAGGACATGAGGCCGTCCATGAGCGCCTTGCGGGCAAATTCCTGCAGGCGCGGCTCCAGCGTGGTGCGCACGGAAAGCCCGCCGCCATAAAGCTGATCCTCGCCATAGAGCTTGGCCAGCTCGCGCCGCACCTCCTCGGTGAAATATTCGGCGGAATAAAGCTGGCTGCCGCCGGCGCGGGGGCTGACATTGAGCGGCTCGGCCTTGGCCTCGGCCGCCTCGTCGGCGCCGACATAGCCATTTTCGACCATGCGGTCGATGACCCAGTTGCGCCGCTCGATGGCGGCCTGGGGACGGCGGAAAGGATGGTAATTGTTCGGGCCCTTGGGGAGCGCCGCGATATAGGCGGCCTCGCTCAGGGTGAGCTGGTAGAGCGCCTTGTCGAAGTAATTGAGCGCCGCGGCGGCCACGCCATAGGAATTGAGGCCGAGGAAGATCTCGTTGAGGTAAAGCTCCAGAATCCGGTCCTTGGAGAAGGTGGATTCGATGCGCACGGCCAGAAGCGCCTCCTGCACCTTGCGGTCCCAGGTCTGCTCGGAGCTGAGCAGGAAATTCTTGGCCACCTGCTGGGTGATGGAGGAGCCGCCGCCCTGAATGGCGTTATTGCCATCCATGCGCGCCAGCAGATTGTCGCGCAGGGCGCGGAAAATGCCGTCTATGGCGATGCCGCCATGGGTGTAGAAATCCTTGTCCTCGGCGGACAGGAACGCTTCCACCACCAGAGGCGGCACGGTCTCGATGGGCTGGAACAGGCGCCGCTCGCGGGCGAACTCGGCCAGCAGCGTGCCATCGGCGGCGTGCACGCGCGTGGTCACCGGCGGCTGATAGTCCTTGAGCACGGTGTAGTCGGGCAATTCGGACGATATATGGGTGAGATAGATGGCGACCACCCCGATGCCGGCCAGGAGGGCGAACATCGCAAAGCCAAACATCCAGCCGAGCAAACGCAGCATAAAGTCTCTTCTCTCCGAGGCCGCCCCTCAGGCCAGAATCATAACAGAACGGCGCGCGCTTGTGGATCACAACCGGGCGCGCAAATGACGGCGTGGCGCGCGTTTGCCATATCAGGGATCGGCTGCCAAGCTGTCGAAATAGCTCGAAATCCCCCGCGCCAGCGCATCGGCGGTGCGATCCTGCCAGTCGCCGCGCAGCAGATTGGCCATGTCGTCGGCATTGGACAGAAAGCCCAGCTCGACCAGAACCGAGGGCACATCGGGCGCCTGGAGCACGAAGAAATCGGCCTGGCGCACCGGAAAGCGGCGCAATTGCACGCTGGGCTCGAGCTGGTGGACGATGGCCTGCGCCGCCAGGAACGATTGGTGGCGCATCTCGCGGCGCATCAGGTCGAGCAGGATGTCGACCACTTCCGGGGCCATTTGCGGCATGGTGAAGCCGGCGATGATGTCGGTCTTGTTTTCGTTGTCGGCCAGCACCTTGTCGAGCACGTCGGTGGCGTTCTCGTCCCGCGTATAGACGCTGGCGCCGCGAATCTCGGGCTGCTGGAAGCTGTCGGCATGGATGGAGATGAAGAGATCGGCCTTGTTGGCGCGGGCCAGCGCCACGCGCTCCTCGAGCTTCAAAAAGGTGTCGTCCTCGCGCGTCAGGGCGACGTCGAACCGGCCCGAGGCGACCAGCAATTCCTGAAGGCGCAGGGAAAAGGCGAGGACGATGTCCTTCTCGCGGATGCCATTGGGGGCCTCGGCGCCGCTGTCGATGCCGCCATGGCCGGGGTCGATGACCACCAGGGGCTTGGTGGCGATGGGCAGCTCGGAGCCGCCGGCGGGAGTCGACTGGGCCGCGACCGCCGCATCGGCCGCCTCGCGGTCGCGGGCGACATTGGCGGCGAATTCCTCGGCGGTGGCCGGGATGATGTCGACCACCAGGCGGGCCGGCTGGCCCTCGAAGGCATCGAGCACATAGGCCTGCTGCACCTGCGCCGGGGCCGAAAGGGTGAGCGTGGTGCGCACGCGGTCCGGCGCGGCCTGTTCCATGGCGTAATCGGCGATCACCCCCTCCCCGGCCGGCTTGCCCGCCGGCTCGGGCACGGTGAAGGTGGCGGCACGCACATCGATGGCCAGCCGGTCGGGCCCGGAGAGCGAGACCAGGGCAAATTCGGTGCGTCCCGCCAGGTCGATGACCAGCCGCGCCCGCTCGGGCGTGGCCGAAACGCGCAGATCGATGACATTGGGCAGGCCGAGCGCGGCGGGCGGCGCGGAGGCCGCCTCCTCCTGCGCGGAAGCGGAAAAAAGGCCGAAAAAGCCCATGAGCAGCGCGAGCAGCGGCAGAACAGCCAGGTGACGGAGTTTCAACAAAACGCGAGCAGACCCTGTTTTCCAGCATGATGCGCCTGCCCGAGCGTCGTGGCGATTCTGCGGCGCGCCCGCCCTTATGCGCTGATTTGTGGGACGGGCCAAGAATGGAGCGCGGCGCCGGCGTGGGGAGCGGGCAATCCCCCATGCAATCCCGGTGCAAAACAGGTTTGACGCCGTCGCTTCCGACTTTCCTGTTGCCAATTGGTCGCAACATCCCTACACGCTAGAGGTGAGGCGTATGCTTCCCGTTGAACCTGTTTGTGTCGCCCCAGCGCCAACGAAAACGGTGCGGGAAGGGGCCGGCCAAGGGAACGAAAGCGTATCCCCGGCGCGGTTCAGAAGCGGCAAATCCTTCGCCTCACAGAAGTTTTTCGGCCCTCCCCGAAGGCCGGACGGCCGCCATACATCCCCAAGGATGCCGGGCGGCCCAAAAGGAAGAGGTCAGATGGCCCGCAGGCGGACAAAACGCGACGCGATCGAGATTACCGATTGCCGTTTTGCCATGCTGCGCAGGCCGGCCTCGACCGTTATTGCCGGCGCGCCCAAGGCAGAGCTTTTGCGCGCCACCCTCTACAACACATTCGCCTCGCACTGCGCCACGGGGAGCAGGCCGGTTTTCCGGGCTGCCGCTGTCGGTGCGCGAGCGCGCGGAGTTCATTATGGCTACCAAGAGAATGCTGGTGGATGCCATCCACCCGGAAGAAACGCGGATCGTCGTCACCGCAGGTAACAGGCTCGAAGAATTCGACTTCGAATCGGCGACCCGCCGCCAGTTGCGCGGCAATATCTATCTCGCCAAGGTCACGCGCGTTGAGCCGTCCCTGCAGGCGGCCTTCGTCGAATATGGCGGCAACCGCCACGGCTTCCTCGCCTTTTCCGAAATCCACCCCGATTACTACCAGATCCCGGTCGCCGACCGCGAAGCCCTGCTGCGCGAGGAAGAGCACCACGAGGACGAGCACGACCACGCCGAGGACAATGGCGAGGACACCGTGTCGCTGCCCGAGGGCGTGACCGAGCCCGACGCCGAGGCCGATCCGCAGGACACCGAGGAGGCCAGCCATATCGAGCAAGCCCCGGCCAATACCGAGCCGGTCGAATCGATCGGGGGCGACGATGCGCTGGAGGAAGTGCCCGAGCGCCGCCGCCAGGGCCCGAGCCGGCGCAACTACAAGATCCAGGAAGTCATCAAGCGCCGCCAGGTGATGCTGGTGCAGGTGGTCAAGGAAGAGCGCGGCAACAAGGGCGCGGCGCTGACCACCTATCTGTCGCTGGCCGGACGCTATTCGGTGCTGATGCCCAACACCGCGCGCGGCGGCGGCATTTCGCGCAAGATCACCAATGCGGCGGACCGCAAGCGCCTCAAGGAAATCACCTCCGACCTGGAGGTGCCGCAGGGCATGGGCGTCATCCTGCGCACGGCCGGCGCCAGCCGCACCAAGGCCGAGGTCAAGCGCGACTTCGAATATCTGATGCGCCTGTGGGAGAGCGTGCGCGAGCTGACGCTCAAGAGCCAGGCGCCGTGCCTGGTCTATGAGGAAGGCTCGCTCATCAAGCGCACCATCCGCGACCTCTACAACAAGGACATCGACGAAGTTCTGGTGGCAGGCGACGGCGCCTACCGCGAGGCCAAGGACTTCATGAAGATGATTATGCCGTCCCACGCCAAGAACGTGAAACCCTATGGCGAGGACCAGCCGCTCTTTTCCAAGTACAATATCGAGGCCCAGCTCGACCAGATGTTCAGCCCGCAGGTGACCCTGCCCTCGGGCGGCTATCTGGTCATCAACCCCACCGAGGCGCTGGTTTCCATCGACGTCAACTCCGGTCGCTCCACCAAGGAGCACAATATCGAGGACACCGCGCTCCAGACCAATCTGGAAGCGGCCGAGGAAGTGGCGCGCCAGCTGCGCCTGCGCGACCTCGCCGGCCTCATCGTCATCGACTTCATCGACATGATGGAGAACCGCTCCAACCGGGCCGTCGAACGCAAGCTCAAGGATTGCCTCAAGGACGACCGCGCCCGCATCCAGGTGGGCCGCATCAGCCATTTCGGCCTGATGGAAATGAGCCGCCAGCGCATCCGCTTCGGCGTGGTGGAAAGCTCCACCCACAAATGCCCGATCTGCGACGGCACCGGCCTGGTGCGCTCCACCGAGAGCCTGGCGCTGATGATTATGCGCCATATCGAGGACCATGTGCTGCGCCGCCAGGGCCAGTCGATCAATGTGCGCGTGCCGGTCGAGGTGGCGCTCTATATCCTCAACTACAAGCGCGAGACGCTGACGGCGCTGGAAGCGCGCAACCAGCTCTCCATCACCATCACCGCCGACGGCAAGCTCACCGGCCAGCAATTCGCCATCGAAAAGGGCGAGTCGCGCATTTCCTCCTATGCCGATCAGCGCGCCGCCGAGCATGTGCGCGTCGATAGCGCCATCATCGAGGACGATATCGAGGAAAGCGCCGAGGAAGCCGAGGCCGAGGAGCAGAGCGCCGGCGAGGCCGGGGACGGCAATGGCCGGCGCCGCCGTCGCCGCCGCCGTCGCGGCGGGGCCGAGCGTGGCGAGAATGGTCATCAGCAGGACGCCGCCGCGCCCGGCGAGGACGAGGCCGCCGAGGGCGAAGCCGAGGATGGCGAGGGCGAAGGCGCCGCCGCTGCCGGGGACGGCAATGGCGAGGAAGAGCCGCGCCGCCGCCGTCGTCGCGGCCGCCGGGGTGGCCGCCGCAATCGCCGCGAGGGCGAGGAGAATGGCGAGCAGATTGCTGCCGCCGACGCCGAGGTGAGCGAAGCGCCGGCCATTGCCGAAGCCGCTCCGGTGGCGGAAGAGGCGCCCGAAGCCGTCGCCGCGCCCGAGGCGGAAGCGCCGGTGGCCGACAAGCCCAAGCGCACCCGCCGCAAGAAGGTGGCCGAAACCGAGGAATCGGCGCCGCCCGAAAGCGCGCCGGTGGAAGCCGCGCCCGCCGCCGAGCCGGTAGCCGAGGAAAAGCCCAAGCGCAAGCCGCGCGCGCGCAAGCCCAAGGCCGAAACGGCCGAGAGCCCTGCCGCCGAAGCGGTGAGCGAGGCGGCCCCTGTCCCCGCGCCCGAAGCAGCTCCCGCCGCCGAAGCCGAAGCGCCGGCCAAGACCACGCGGCCGCGCCGCGCCAAGAAGGAACTGCCGGCCGAGGGCATCGTGGTGTCGTCCAGCACGCCCGCCCCGGCGCCCGCCGAGAGCAAGGGCGAGGGCGAACCGGCCGCGGCCGACGCCGAGCCGCCCAAGAAAAAAGCCGGCTGGTGGCAGCGCCGGCTCGGTCTGGGCTAGAATGAATGGAGCGGGCGACCTTCGGGTCGCCCGTTTCGCTTTGGGGTTGAACTGGACCGTAGCTCCACCCCCTCCCAGCCTCCCCCATCAAGGGGGAGGTGCCTTTCAGTGGATGGGGCAATACTGCGCCAAAAGCAAAGAACTACACCTCCCCCTTGATGGGGGAGGCTGGGAGGGGGTGATTGAGGAGCACTATATTTTCCCCACCCCTCCCGCGATCACGACCGCCCCTTGAAAAACACCTGCCGCCGCAGGACCTGGACGCCGTGTTCGGGGGTGCGCAGGATGGTGAGGCGGGTGTGCTCGGTGTCGCCGGTGCGGGCCGGATGGGTATGGTCGGCCAGCTCCATGCGGCGGCGGTCGGGACCGAGATAGGTGCGGGTCTCGATGTAAAGCTGCTCCTGCCCGATCTGGGCGGCGAGGCGGGCGGCCAGCACCCGGCTGTTCTCGGGCAGGCAGATGACGTCGTCAAAGCCCATCCGGATATGCTCGATCACCCGGTCGCCGGGCCCATCGGGCAGGAAGACCACCACCGGGGCAAAGCACAGATTGATGGTGGCCGCGCTGCGCACCTGCCTGAGGAACTGCGCCTTGGCCTCGGGCGTGAGGGCGAAATGAACGAGGAAGAACAGCAGCCTGTGCGCTTGAACGGCGCTCGCCTCGCGCGGATCGGTGAAGCCATGCACGGCCCCGAACCCCACCCGCCGGGCCAGCACCATCAGCGCCTCGCAATCGGGCTCGCTGCGGGCCACGGCGATGGCCTCGCAAGCGGCAAGACCGAGCCCGTCCTCATCCTGCGCAGTCATGGACGGACCTCCCAATCCAACCACGGCGCATCAGGTATAACACGCAAGCGGCTAAATGATCGCTAAGACCCGCCCTTCCGCGCTTTTGCCGAAAACGCCCTAGGAGGCGCGGAAGGCGGCGATGCGCTCCAGCGCCAGCTCGATCTCGGCGCGGCGGCCGGCATAGGAGAAGCGCACGAAGCCATGGCCGTTGACGCGGTCGAAATCGACGCCGGGGGTGGCGGCGACGCCGGCCTCATCGAGCAGGCGGGCGCAGAAATCCATGGAATCGTTGGAGAAGCGAGCAATGCCGGCATAGGTGTAGAAGGCGCCATCGGGCAGAGCGCCGGTCTCGAAGCCCAGTTCCGCCAGCCCCTGGGCGAGCAGGGTGCGGTTGGCGGCGTAAAGCGCCTTCTGCTCCTCGGAATAATCGCGCTCGCCCAACGCCACGCCGGCGGCGACCTGGCTGAGCGTGGGCGCGGAGATGAAGAGGTTCTGCTGGAGGATCTCGGCGCGGCGCACCAGATCGTCGGGCAGCACCATCCAGCCGATGCGCCAGCCGGTCATGCAGTAATATTTCGAGAAGCTGTTGATGACGATGGCGTCGCGCGTCAGCTCCAGCGCGCTGACGGACGGCCCGGCATAATCGAGCCCATGGTAGATCTCGTCGGAAATGAGCTGCACGCCCAGCCGCTTGCAGGTGGCGATGATGTCGGCCAGCCCCTCGCGGGACACCGAGGCGCCGGTGGGATTGGCGGGGCTGGCGAACAGCAGGCCCTCGAAGGGATTTTCGGCATGGGCGGCGGCAATGGCGGCGCCGGTCAGTTGCCAGCCATTCTTCTGCTCGAGCGGGATTTCGGCAACGCCGAAGCCCAGGCCGACCAGCGTGTTCACATAGGCCGGATAGCTCGGTCGGGTGATGGCGATGCGGGCGCCGGGGCGGAAGGCGGCATGGAAGGCCAGGATGAAGCCGGCCGAGGAGCCCATGGTGCACAGGATCGATTCGGGATCGACCGCCACGCCGTGCTGGGCCTGGTAATAGGCGGCGAGACGCTCGCGCAATTCGCCGAGGCCCTTGGCATTGGTATAGCCCTGGGCCTGGGGCAGCGCCCTGGCCACCGCCTCGAGAACGCGCGGCGCCGGGGGCGAGCCGGGCTCGCCCAGCTCCAGATGGCACACCTGCCGCCCGCCGGCTTCGAGCATGCGGGCGCGCTTGAGGATTTCCATGGCCTGGAACGGCATGAGGCCGTCATCGGTCTTGTCGCTGGTCATCTGCACATTCCTTGCTGGCCCCCGGGCCTAGCCGGTTCCGCCGCGCGCCTCAACTACAATTGACGCGGGAAAGGCGCCAGCGACACTTTCAACGCTGCCCATGGGCGGCCCGGTCTGCTAGAAGGCGGCAAACCAGTCTTTCATACGGAAATGCCCATGCCGCGCCTTACCCTTGCCCTCGTCGCCCTTGCCGGCATCCTCGCCGGTGCGCTGGGCTATTCGGTAATGTCCCGGCCCGCGCCGCAAACCGACAGCGTCGCCGTGCAGGCGATGATCGACGCGGCATTGAGCAAATACGACGCCGAGCGCACCGCCCCGGCGGCGCCCGCGGTGGCGGCGCTGGACGCGGACCAACTCAATCCGATGATCGAATCCTTCCTCATGGACGATCCCAAGATCCTGCAGCGCTTGTCGGTGAAGCTCGAATCCACCCTGCGGGCCGAGGAACGCTCGCAGGCGCGCACCGCCATTTCGGCGCTGGACGACAAGCTGTTCAACGATCCGGGCCAGGTGGTGCTGGGCAATCCCGAAGGCGATGTGACGCTGGTGGAATTCTTCGACTATAATTGCGGCTATTGCCGCAAGGCGCTGCCCGACTTGGCGGCGCTGATCGCCGAGGACCCCGGCCTGCGCGTGGTGCTCAAGGAATTCCCCATTCTCTCCAATGAATCCATCGACGCCGCCCGCGTCGCCGTCCTGGTGGCCGAGGCCGATGTGGACTACTGGAACTTCCACGAGGCGCTGTTCTCGGCGCGCGGGCAGGTGAACAAGGCCGTGGCGCTGGCCGCCGCCGCCGATCTGGGGCTCAACCCGGTGGCGCTGGAGCTGGAGCTGGGCTCGGAAAACGTCGCCCGCACCATCCAGACCTCCTATGAGCTGGCGCGGGCGCTCAATATCACCGGCACCCCCACCTATATCCTGGGCACGGACGTCATCCCCGGCGCCATCGGCGCGGATGAATTGCGCCGCCGCATCGCCAATATGCGCGCCTGCGGGGAGACCGACTGCGAGGGGTGATGTCGAGAACGGCTGTCGCCCCGGCCTTGAGGCGGGGCCTATCCTGACATCGCGCCGATGCCGCCATCTCAGGATGGATCCCGGCTCAAGGCCGGGATGACATGGTGGTCGGGGCAGCTTTTGCCTTTTCGGTGCAATTCGTGTTACCGGGCTTGCGCCGGCCAAAGGGGCGGTGCAAAAGGCAAAAATCATGGTGAAGCGCGTTCTCGTCCTCAATGGCCCGAACCTGAATATGCTGGGTACGCGTGAACCCGGCATCTATGGCGCCGCCACGCTTGCCGATATCGAGGCCCTGTGCCGGACCACCGGCGCCGAGCTGGGGCTGGAGATCGATTTCCGCCAGTCCAACCACGAGGGCGAACTGGTGAGCTGGATCCAGCAGGCCCTGGGCAGCGCCGAGGGCATCCTCATCAATCCGGCGGGCTATTCGCACACTTCGGTGGCCATTCACGACGCGCTGCGCGCGGTGGGCCTGCCGGTGGCGGAGGTCCATATTTCCAATATCCACCAGCGCGAAGCGTTCCGGCACCATTCCTATGTGTCGGCGGTCGCCTTCGGCGTGCTTTGCGGCTTCGGCGTCACCGGTTATAAACTGGCGCTGATGGCGCTTGCCGAAAAACTCAGCTAACGATCAGCGCGCCCAGCGCGGGAGACCGAAAAGAATGACCAAGTCATCGCAAGACGATCAGGACCTGATCCGGGCCATCGCCGAGCTGCTCAACAAGGAAAATCTCGCCGAAATCGAGATCGAGAAAGAAGATTTCCGGGTGCGCGTCACCCGTTCCTACGCCAATGAAGGGGTGACCTATGCCGCCCCGCCGCAATATCTGGCCGCCGCGCCCGCCGCCCCTGCCCCGGCAACACCGGCCGGCTCGGTGCCCGCCGCCGCGCCCGCTGCCGCCGAGGACCTTTCGTCCAATCCCGGCACGCTCACCTCGCCCATGGTCGGCACCGCCTATCGCTCGCCCGAGCCGGGCAAGGCCGCCTTCGTGGAAGTGGGCAGCAAGGTTTCCGAAGGCCAGACCGTGCTGATCGTGGAAGCCATGAAGACCATGAACCAGATTCCCGCGCATCGCTCGGGCACCGTCACGCGCATCCTGGTGGAGGATGCGCAGCCGGTTGAATATGGCGAGCCGCTCGTCGTCATCGAGTAAGGGGGGACTTCATGTTCCAGAAGGTCCTCATCGCCAATCGCGGCGAAATCGCCCTGCGCATCCTGCGCGCCTGCAAGGAAATGGGCATCCAGACCGTGGCCGTCCATTCCACGGCCGACGCCAACGCCATGCATGTGCGCCTGGCCGATGAAAGCGTCTGCATCGGCCCCAATGCGGCCAAGGACAGCTATCTCAACATCCCCTCCCTTCTCGCCGCCTGCGAGATCACCGGGGCCGACGCGGTGCATCCCGGTTACGGGTTCCTTTCGGAAAACGCCCGCTTCGCCAAGATCCTCGAAGAGCACGACGTGACCTTCATCGGTCCCTCGGCGCATCACATCGAGATCATGGGCGACAAGATCACCGCCAAGAAGACGGCGGTGGAGCTGGGCATCCCCGTGGTTCCGGGGTCGGCCGGCGCGGTGGAAACCGAGCAGCAGGCGCTCAAGACCGCCAAGGACATCGGCTATCCGGTGCTCATCAAGGCCACCGCCGGCGGCGGCGGGCGCGGCATGAAGGTCGCCAATACCGAATCCGAGCTGCTGGTCGCCTGGTCGACCGCCCGCTCCGAGGCCAAGGCCGCCTTCGGCAATGACTCGGTCTATATGGAAAAATATCTCGGCAAGCCGCGCCATATCGAGGTGCAGGTGCTGGGCGACGGCCAGGGCAATGCCGTGCACTTGGGCGTGCGCGACTGCTCGTTGCAGCGCCGCCACCAGAAGGTGTGGGAAGAAGCCGGCGGGCCGAGCATTTCGCCCGAGCAGCGCGACGAAATCGGCGAAATCTGCGCCGCCGCCATGCGCAAGCTCAAATATTCGGGCGCCGGCACCATCGAATTCCTCTACGAAAACGGGGAATTCTACTTCATCGAGATGAACACCCGCCTGCAGGTGGAGCATCCGGTGACCGAGCGCATCACCGGCATCGACATCGTCTATGAGCAGATCCGCGTGGCCTCGGGCGAAAAGCTCTCCATGACCCAGGACAAGGTGCAGTTCTATGGCCACGCCATCGAAGTGCGCATCAATGCCGAGGACCCGCAGACCTTCGCGCCCTCGCCCGGCACCATCACCTTCTACCACCCCGCCGGGGGCGTCGGCGTGCGCGTCGATTCCGCCGTCTATCAGGGCTACAGGATTCCGCCCTATTACGACTCGCTGATCGGCAAGCTGATCGTTTACGGGCGCACCCGCGACGAGTGCCTGCAACGGCTGCGCCGCGCCATCGACGAATTCGTCATCGACGGCATCAAGACGACGCTGCCGCTGTTCCAGCGCCTGATCCGCGAGCCGGACGTGCTGGCGGGCAATTACGACATCCACTGGCTGGAGAAATATCTGGCCCAGAACAAGGTCTGATATAAAAGGGGGCGATGCGCCCCCTTTGCATTTTTCGGCCATGACCCGTCCCAGCCCCTTCGATATCGAGCTGACGCCCGAACTCATCATCCGGGCCTATTGCGCCGGCATCTTTCCCATGGCCGAGGACGCCGGGGACGAGAACGTGTTCTGGGTGAGCCCGGACCGGCGCGGCATCCTGCCGCTCGATGGCTTCCGCCTCTCGGCCAGCCTGCGCAAGGCGATGCGCAAATCCGGCTTCACGCTCCGCGTCGACAGCGACTGGGAGGGCGTGGTGGAGGGCTGCGCCACGGTGGGCAAGGATCGCGCCAGCACCTGGATCAACGCCACCATCCGCGCCGTCTATGGCGAGTTGTTCGCGCGCGGCGTCGTCCATACGGTGGAGGTGTGGGACGGGGCGGAGCTGGTCGGCGGGCTTTACGGGCTGGCCATTGGCGGGGCGTTTTTCGGCGAATCCATGTTCCACCGCCGCACCAATGCCAGCAAGATGGCGCTGGCCCATCTGGTCGAGCGGCTCCGGGCGGGCGGCTTCGTGCTGCTCGATACCCAGTTCATCACCCCGCATCTGGCCTCGCTGGGCGGCATCGAGATTCCGCGCGAGGCCTATGAGGAAAGACTGGCGGCGGCGCTGGAAAAGCGCGGCGACTGGTTGGCCTGGGAGCGCCGGCCGTGAGCATCCCCGCCGACCTGCCGGCCGAATTTGCCAGCCTGCGCGGCCATGCCTGGCGGCGGGTGACGCTGGGACAATCGGGCGCCGATGTGTGGCGGATCGATATGGGCGGGGCAAATGTGGTGTTTCTCAAGACCGGCCCGGCCGAGGCGCTGAGCGAATTGCCGGGGGAAGCCGAGCGGCTCGAATGGCTGGCGCATATGGGCTTTCGCGCGCCGCGCCTGGTCGAGCTGGTGAAAACCGAAACGCGCCACTGGCTGCTGATGACGCGGGTGCCGGGAGAAGACCTCACCCATTCTGCCGGCCAGCCCGAAGCGCTCTGCCGCATCCTGGCGCAGGGATTGCGGCGGCTGCACGCGCTGGACCCGCGCCATTGCCCGTTCGACCAGTCGATCGCCCGGCGGCTTGCGGCTGGGGCGGCCCGGGTGGCGGCGGGCGCGGTGGATGAGAGCGACTTCGATTCGCCCCATCAGGGCTGGACGGCGGGGAAGGTTCTGGCCTGGGTGGAGGCCAACCGGCCGCCCGAGGGCGAGTTGCTGGTGACCCATGGCGATGCGTGCCTGCCCAATCTCATGGCCGATGACGGGCGGTTCAGCGGCGTCATCGATTGCGGGCGGCTGGGACTGGCCGACAAATGGCAGGACCTGGCGCTGGCGTGCCGCAGCATCATCTTCAATTGCGGCGAGGCCTATGTCGCGCCCTTCCTCGACGCTTATGGTGCGGCGTGGGACCCGGTCCGCTATCGCTATTATTGCGCGCTGGACGAGCTGTTCTGAGGGCTCACCGCTGGTCGGGCGGCGGCACGTCCGTGCTGGTCTTGCACTCGATCAGCCACACGTCATAGATGGCATGATCCACCGCGTGCAGGGCGGGGCTGTCGGCGAACATCCAGCCGGTGAAGATGCGCCGGGAGACGCCGGTGAGGCTGCGCTGGTCGACCTCGAGAAAGGCCGAAGTGCGCTGGGTCTCGGTGCTGGGGCGATTGTAGCAGGCGCGCGGGGTGATCTCGAGCGCGCCGAACAGCACGGTCTCGTCGATATAGACATCGAACCGGGTGATGCGGCCGGTGATCTTGTCGAGCCCGGCAAAGGTGGCCACCGGATTGGCGACGGGCTGGGCCGCGGCGGGCAATGCCAGAAGGACTGCCGCGGCAAGCGGCAGCAGCAGGGCCGGAAGGCGCAGGATCATGTCAGCGCGGCGCACCCTTATTCGGGCGACCAGGCGTCGTAGTCGCCGCTGACGCGCGGCCGCTCGCCCTTGTTGAGCAGGCTGCCATCGGGGCGATAGGCGGCGGCGGTGCCGGTCAGGTTGGGCTGATGCGGCTTTTCCCAGGGGCGCGGGGTGTATTTGGCATCGGCCGGCACCACGTCGGTGCGGTAATGCATCCAGCCGTGCCAGCCGGGCGGAATGGAGGAGGCGTCGGCATAGCCCCCGCCATAGGTGACGTAGCGCCGGTCGGCCTTGCGGTCCTGGTAATAGCGATTGCCGAATTCGTCGCTGCCGACATAGTCGCCGAAGCGCCATATCCACAGACGCGTGCCCCAGGTCTGGCCGCCCCACCAGGCGAAGATTTCAGAGAGGAACTGCTTGATACCGGATTGGGCCACTTGTCGATTCCGCTGTCGAAATATGCGCGTTCGGGCCGGGTGTATCATGGGCGGGGGGCCGAGCCTAGACCGAATTGCACCTCTCCAGGGCCAGAAAAGCCCATTGCCGCCCTGCCCCGGACGCATGGCGGCAAGGCACAAGCCCCGCGGCGGAAGATTGTGAAAATAACCCAAAAATTTCTGCGCTTGACAGCAGGATGGGGGAATCACCCCTCCCCCTCTCCCGGCGGGGAAGCCAAATGTTTTCGGGGCTTTGGCGGCGCGGGCTCACGCGGCTTTGAGCATCGGGACCTCATAAACCGGCTTTGTTAAGCTTTGCCGACACTGGTAAGTTATCCACGCTAATCCCATATGAAACACTAGATTTTGCGTTTTCGCGCTCCGCGCTCACCAGCCATGGTGTGGGGTGTGGCAAAAAAACCGGCATCGACATGGGGAGAATTTGGTTTCTTTATGGTCGAGAGAAGCCCGTGAGTCCTGCTCGCGGCACCCCCACCGCACCGCTTATCCGTTAAGAGACTGTCCATGCGCATAGAACGCCGCTTCACGACTGCCAACGAAGACCGTTACGGCGGAATCGAGTTCCGCTCGGCCACCAGCGAGATTCGCAATCCCGATGGCTCGGTGGTGTTCAAGCTGGAAAACATCGCCATTCCGGCCGGCTGGAGCCAGGTGGCGGCCGATATCATCGCGCAGAAATATTTCCGCAAGGCGGGCGTCGCCAAGGTTCTCAAGAAGGTGGAAGAGAATTCCGTCCCCTCCTGGCTCTGGCGCTCGGTGCCGGACGAGAAGGCGCTGGCCAAGCTGCCGGAAGCGGAACGCCATGGCTCGGAAATGGACAGCCGCCAGGTGTTCGACCGTCTGGCCGGCACCTGGACCTATTGGGGCTGGAAGGGCGGTTATTTCGACAGCGAGGAGGATGCGCGCACCTTCTTCGACGAGCTCTGCTACATGCTCGCCACCCAGCGCGTGGCGCCCAATTCGCCGCAATGGTTCAATACCGGCCTGTTCTGGGCCTATGGCATCGACGGCCCCGGCCAGGGGCACTTCTATGTCGACCCCTTCACCCACAAGCTGGTGCAGTCGAAAAGCTCCTATGAGCATCCCCAGCCCCATGCCTGCTTCATCCAGTCGGTCGCGGATGATCTGGTCAATGAAAACGGCATTATGGACCTGTGGGTGCGCGAAGCGCGCCTGTTCAAATACGGCTCGGGGACGGGCACCAATTTCTCGGCCCTGCGCGGGGCGGGCGAACGGCTCTCGGGCGGCGGCAAGTCTTCCGGCCTGATGAGCTTTTTGAAGATCGGCGACCGGGCTGCCGGCGCCATCAAGTCGGGCGGCACCACCCGCCGCGCCGCCAAGATGGTGGTGCTCGACATCGACCATCCCGATGTCGAGGAATATATCAACTGGAAGGTCAAGGAAGAGCAGAAGGTCGCCGCGCTCGTCACCGGCTCCAAGGTGGTTTCCAAGCATCTCAAGGCGATCATGAAGGCCGCCGTCAATTGCGAGGGCTCGGGCGACGACTGTTTCGATGTGGCCAAGAACCCGGCCCTCAAGCGCGAAGTGCGCGCCGCCAAGAAGGCGCTGGTGCCGGAGAACTACATCTATCGCGTCATCCAGTTCGCCAAGCAGGGCTATTCCGATATCGAATTCCCGGTTTACGACACCGACTGGGATTCGGAAGCCTATCTGACCGTTTCGGGCCAGAACTCGAACAATTCGGTGCGCGTCAGCGACGACTTCCTGCGCGCGGTGGAAGCCGATGGCGACTGGGCGCTCAAGGCCCGCTCCAATGGCAAGGTGACCAAGACGCTCAAGGCGCGCGATCTGTGGGAGCAGATCGGCTATGCCGCCTGGGCCTCCGCCGATCCGGGCATCCAGTATCACACCACCATCAATGAGTGGCACACCAGCCCCGAAGCGGGCCCGATCAACGCCTCCAATCCGTGCTCGGAATATATGTTCCTGGACGATACGGCCTGCAATCTAGCCTCGGTGAACCTGCTGCCCTATCGCAATGCCGATGGCAGCTTCGACACCGCCGCCTATGAGCATACGGTGCGCCTATGGACCATCGTGCTGGAAGTGTCGGTGATGATGGCGCAGTTCCCCTCCAGGGCCATTGCCGAACGCTCGTTCGAATATCGCACGCTGGGCATCGGCTACGCCAATATCGGCGGGCTGCTGATGACCTCGGGCATTCCCTATGACTCGGCGGAAGGCCGCGCCATTGCCGGCGCCGTCACCGCCATCCTCACCGGCGTTTCCTACGCCACCTCGGCCGAAATGGCCAAGGAGCTGGGGCCGTTCAAGGACTACAAGCGCAACGCCAAGCATATGCTGCGCGTCATCCGCAACCACCGCAACGCCGCCCATGGCCATGCGGAGGGTTATGAGGGGCTGTCCATCGCCCCGGTGCCGCTGGACCACGCCAACCTCAAGGACGCCAACCTCTCCGAGCGCGCCAAGGCCGCCTGGGACAATGCCCTGGCGCTGGGCGAGAAGCATGGCTTCCGTAACGCGCAGGTTTCGGTTATCGCCCCCACCGGCACCATCGGGCTGGTGATGGATTGCGACACCACCGGCATCGAGCCCGATTTTGCGCTGGTGAAGTTCAAGAAGCTGGCCGGCGGCGGCTATTTCAAGATCATCAACCGCGCCGTTCCCCCCGCCCTGCGCACGCTGGGCTATTCGGAAGCCGAGATCGCCGAGATGGAGGCCTATGCGGTCGGCCACGGCAATCTCAACCAGGCGCCGGGCGTCAATCCCTCCACGCTCAAGGCCAAGGGCTTCACCGACGACAAGATCGAGGCGCTGAACAAGGGGCTCGCCTCGGCCTTCGACATCAAGTTCGTGTTCAACCAGTGGACGCTGGGCGCCGACTTCCTCAAGGGGCTGGGCGTCACCGACGAGCAGCTCAACGATTTCTCCTTCGAGCTGCTGCCGTTCCTGGGCTTTTCGCGCAAGGACATCGAGGCGGCCAATATCCATGTCTGCGGGGCGATGACGCTGGAAGGCGCGCCGCATCTCAAGCCCGAACACCTGCCGGTTTTCGATTGCGCCACGCCCTGCGGCAAGAGCGGCAAGCGCTATCTGTCGGTGGAAAGCCACATATTGATGATGGCGGCGGCGCAACCCTTCATTTCGGGCGCCATCTCCAAGACCATCAACATGCCTAACGACGCCACGGTCGAGGACGCCAAGCAGGCCTATATGATGAGCTGGCGGCTGGCGCTGAAGGCCAATGCGCTCTATCGCGACGGCTCCAAGCTCAGCCAGCCGCTCAATTCCTCGGTCCTGGCGGCGGCCGACGACGAGGAAGAGGACGCGGTGGAAGCGCTGGTGGCGCAGAACGCCGATGCCCGCGTGCCTGTCGTGGCCGAAAAGATCGTCGAACGCGTCATCGAGCGCGTGCGCGAGCGCGAGAAGATGCCGTTCCGCCGCAAGGGCTATACGCAGAAGGCCATCGTGGGTGGCCACAAGGTCTATCTGCGCACCGGCGAATATGAAGACGGCCGTCTGGGCGAAATCTTCATCGACATGTACAAGGAAGGCGCCGCCTTCCGCGCCATGCTCAACAATTTCGCCATCGCCATCTCGCTGGGCCTGCAATATGGCGTGCCGCTGGACGAATATGTGGAGGCCTTCACCTTCACCCGGTTCGAGCCGGCCGGCATGGTGATGGGCAATGACCGCATCAAGAATGCGACCTCCATGCTCGACTATGTGTTCCGCGAGCTGGCCATTTCCTATCTCGACCGCGACGATCTGGCCCATGTGCCGGCCGACGCGGCCCCCACGGCCTTGAGCAAGGGCGTGGCCGAGGAAAACGCCGCGCGCGGCGTCTCCGAACCGGTGCCGGCGGAAAAATTCGTCTCGCGCGGCATGACGCGCGGCCGCACGGCCAATGCCTCGCTGATGCTGGTGCCCACCGCCGAGGCGGCGCGCTACGCCACCCCCGCGGCCTCGACCGTCACCGCGCTCAAGGCCACCACGGCCTATAAGCCCGAGCCGGGCGTCGCTCCCGCGCCCTTCCCGGCGGGCGAGCTCAACCCCCTGCCCTCGGCCAGCCCGGCCCGGGACGCTGGCCTGTTGCGCGCCGAAGCCCAGATGAAGGGCTATACCGGCGACCAGTGCACCGAGTGCCACAACTTCACCATGGTGCGGAACGGCACCTGTTTGAAGTGTGACACCTGCGGCACCACCACGGGGTGCAGCTGAGCCAGGAATGGGTTCATGTAACCGCCCACAAAGGTTTAGACGATGCCACCTAGAGTATGGCTCAATGCCAGGCAACAGTGTGGCTTACTCTCTCTTAAAATGCGAAGGCCCCGGATTTCCGGGGCCTTTTCGCTTACGATATCGCGCTGAAGGGGTCACAGACCCTTTACCCGCTGGGCGCCGATCATTGCTTGATCCTGACGAACCTAGAGTACGCTCATGGGGCTCGCGCTCTCGGCGGCCGATACGCAGATTCTCGAAGAACGGACCGAAGGATGGATCGCGGCGCTGCAACTGGCGGCGATCTCGGTCAACGGACGCGCCAATCCATCGGCATTCATTGCCGCGTTTTCCGGGACCGGCCGCTATATCGTCGACTACCTGGTCGAGGAGGTCTTGCAGCGCCTCTCACCCGAATTGCGGCAATTCCTGTTTTCCACCTGCATCCTGCGCCAGTTCAATGCCGACCTCTGCGACGCCATGACAGGTCATCCCGGCGCCGCCCGCGCGCTGCTCGACCAGCTCGAGAAGCAGAACCTGTTTCTGGTCCCGCTTGATGACCACCGTCAGTGGTATCGCCATCATCATCTGTTCGCCGATGTCCTGCTGGCGCATATGCCCGCAGAGCGGCAGCACGAACTGCCCAGGCTGCACCGGTAGGCAAGCGAGTGGTTCGAGGCCAATGGCGAACGGGCCGAGGCCATCCACCATGCGACCGCTTCCGGCGACTTCGCCTGGGCGGCCGACCTGTTGGAACGCGCCATTCCTGCCATGCGCAAGCATCGGCAGGAGGCATTGTTCCGGGCCTGGATGAAGCCAATTCCCGACAATTTTGTGCGGGCCCGGCCGCTCCTGGCGATCGCCTATGCGGGTGTGCTGGTTTCGCTTGGAGAGTTTTCAGGCATCGAAGAGCGGCTGCGCGATGCCGAGCACCGTCTTGGCGTGGTCGAAAATCCCAACGCCGCTCTGGCGCATATCGAGCTCTACCGCACGGCGCTGGCGCAAGTCGCGGGCGATTTGCCAGCCGCCGAGCACCATGCTGGCCGCGTTCTCGAGCTGGCGCCATCCGACGACGACCTCGCCCGCGCCGGAGCGGCCGGCTTTCTCGGCATCGTTTCATGGTCAAACGGCGCGCTCGACCAGGCGGCAGCATTCTGGCGGGAATGCCGAAGCGGTCTGTGGCACCAGGGGCATGTCGCCGACGTGCAGGGGGCCAGCATCGCGCTTGCCGACATTCTGACGGCGCAGGGGCGCCTTGGCGAGGCCGTCCGGGTCTGCGAGGAGGCGCTGGCCTTGGGGATGGATGGCGGTCGTGCCATTGCCAGGGGTGTGGCCGACACGCATACGAGCCTCTGCATGCTGCATCTCGAACGTGGCGATCTGGCTGCGGCGAGAGTGCATCTGGAACGGAGCCTCGACCTTGGCGATGCCTTCGGGCTGCCCCAGCATCCTTATCGATCCAGGGTAGCGGAAGCTCGCCTGTGCATTGCCGAGGGCCGGCTTGCCGAAGCGCTCGATCCCCTGCGAGAAGCGGAACGGCACTATGTGAGCGACTTCTTCCCCGATGTCCGGCCTGTTTCTGCCATGACGGCACGGTTGCAGCTTCGCCTGGGTCGGCTTGCCGAAGCAGAAGCCTGGCTGCGGTCAGCCGGTGTAACAGCCCAGGACACTCCAGGTTACCTGCGCGAGTTCGAACACATTACCCTGGCCCGGATGCTTCTGACCAGCGGCGATGCCGAGCAGGCGCTCGGCTTGCTGGAACGGCTGGGGGAAGCAGCTGGCAGCGGCGGTCGAATGACCAGCGTCATCGAAATCAAGGTCCTCACCGCACTGGCCTCCCGGCAACGGGGCGATATGCCCAAGGCGTTGGCCGCGCTGGACGAGGCTATCGATCTGTCCGCGCCAGAACAGCAATCACGGCTGTTCCGCGAAGAGGGCGTGCCGCTGCACGAGATGATGAAGCTGGTCCAGAAGCATAAGGCAGATCCCTTCCTGCTGACCCTGCTGGCGCATGGCGCCGAAGGGCCGGCGCGCATGACGCCACAAGCGGACCATGAGCTTATCGAGCCGCTGAGCCCGCGCGAACTGGACGTGTTGCGGCTGCTGCGCAGCGACCTGAGCGGGCCGGAGCTGGCGCTGCAACTCTCGGTATCGCTCAACACGCTTCGGACCCATACAAAGAACATCTTCGACAAGCTCGGCGTGAACAGCCGCCGGGCGGCCGTGCGACGGGCCGACGAGATGAACCTCTTCCGGCACTAAGCCCACCTCGCAAAAAACGTCAAAATCACCCCATCGGCTCACCACATCTGGTGAGCCGCCCTCACCACTTTGCCGGTGATTGTCCCTGCGGCGAGCGAAAGTTCGCCACCGTACGAAATCACATTCAAGGGACACCATGACAACGCGCATTTCGCGGTCCGGCACATACGAGGTTCGCCTTGCAGGACACCTGGACGCGCACTGGGCCGAGCGGCTCGACGTGCGCGAACTGGTTCACGCGACAGACGGGACCACCGTGCTGCGAGGAGCGATCTCCGATCAGGCCGCCCTGCATGGGCTGCTGCAGCGCATCCGCGACCTCAACGTCACGCTGATCGCGGTGACCTTCGTGCCCGACCCGCTATCCAACTGACGCTCAACCCAAGGGAGAATGCCATGACGACCTCTGCAAGCCGAATGATAACACCCGACACTCTGATCCGCGCGAGCGGGCCGTTCGCCATCCTCGCCGGCCTCATCTTCGCCGGCATCCAGCCGATTCATCCACCGGATTTCGTGGCCTCCGTCACCACCATGCCCTGGGCGGTGATCATCACGCTCAAATTCGTCATGTGCCTGTTCTTCCTGATCGGCACGGCTGGTCTCTATTTCCGCCAGATGGAAAAGGCGGGGTGGCTTGGTCTGGCCGCCTTCATGCTCTTCGGCGCCTCGTGGTGGCTGCAGGCCAGCTACGTTTTCGTCGAGCTTATGGTCCTGCCGCCACTGGCAAGCGTGTCACCGGATTTTGTCGACAGCTTCCTGGGCATCATGAACCAGCATCCCGGGCCGCTCGATATCGGCGCCATGGGTTCGGTATACGGCGTGCTGGGCCTGCTCTACCTGCTGGGCGGCATCCTGCTTGGCGTCACCACGCTGCGAGCCGGTGTCCTGCCGCGCATTCCCTCGATCCTGCTGGCGGTCGCCGCCCTTCTCACACCCGCAGCTGCCCTGCTGCCGCACGAGTTCCAGCGCTACGTCGCCATCCCGATGGGTCTGGCCTATGTCTGGCTCGGGCTGGCGCTGTGGCTCCCCCGTCGGGCAATTGCGGATACGGCGAGCGCAATCCAGCCAGCCGCCGCGCATTAATCCAGTCACGGCGAGCGGCGCGATCGCTGCTCGCCTTCCCCACCTCCAGGAGGCCAAGAAATGGGCCCGTTCTCCACACTTCGCCTGACGCTGCTTCGCGGTTGCTACGCCGTTCTCGTCGTCGGCCTTTCGCTCCGCTATGGGCCGGTCTTCGTCGATGGCCTCCACAATCTGCCGCGCATGGATGGCGTGGTGGTCGCTCTGCTAAGCACCATGGGAATTCTTGCCGTCGCTGGCCTTTTCTCGCCCATCCGCATGCTGCCGCTGCTGGTCTTCGAAATTGGCTGGAAACTGCTCTGGGTGATCACGGTTGCGCTGCCCAAAGGCGTCGATGGCGTGCTCGATCAAGACACGCTCGCGACCCTCTTCAATTGCGCCGTGGCATTGCCCTTCGTCGCCATCGTGCCGTGGCGGTTTGTCTTTGCCACCTATGTCGGCTCGACCGAAGCATGGCGGACTGACGGCCGGGCATCGCAAACGGCACCCGGGAGCAGACAATGAACGGGGCAATCTCAAGGCGCTCGTCGGCATTGCCGATTGCCGGCCTGCTGCTGCTCGGCGCCATGCCGCTTACCTTCGCCGCAATCCGCGCCCTGCAGTTGATGGGCATGGTCGAGATCATGCCGCCGGTGGCGGGAAGTGTCGTGGTCCCCATCACCATCCATATCGGTGGCGCGCTGGTCTATGCCATCCTCGGCGCTTTCCAGTTCTCCGCACCCCTGCGTCGCAGGTGGCCATTGTGGCACCGCCTGGCCGGGCGATTGACTTTCGGCGCTGGAATGCTCGTTGCGCTATCGGCCCTCTGGCTCACCTTGGGCTAGGTGCCCGCGCCAATCCCGAGATGGGTCAGCCCCGGATCATCCGCGTGAACGATGGTGGCAGAGCGGCTGAGATCGTCTGCGGGAATGGGTTCGTACTGGTCGGTCACTTGGTTCTTCCTTCGGTCTAGAGGGTGAAGTCGGCGACGGTCTTGCCTGGGCCGTGCCCGGTACGATTGCGTTCGATGGCTGACGGAATGCCGGACAGCGGCACGATCTGGTCGATGGCGACCTTCATGCGGCCAGTCGATACGTCTGCGGCAATTGCGGCGAGGCGATCGCTGTCGGGCTGCATCATCAAGGCGATGCCGCGGCGGCCATCAACGCGTGGTGCGGCAATGTCGAACCTGGCCGCGCTGACGATCGCCCCACCTTCGTGGAGGACCGACCACGAACGGTCGGGAGCGTCGCCGCCGGCCAGGTCGATCACGAGATCGATGTCGGAGACTTCGTCCTCGAACCTCTCGGTTGTCCTGTCGATGACGGTGGTGACGCCAAGGTCGAACAAGTGCTGACGGCCGGAGGGCAATGCCGTTGCAGCGGTCTCAAGTCCGAGGTGCTTGGCCATCTGCACCAGAAGCGTGCCGACGCCGCCCGAAGCGCCATGCACCAGTACGGTATCGCCGGGGCGCGGCAATCCAGCGGCATGCAGCATCTGCCAGGCGGTCAGCCCAGCGACGGGTAATGCGGCCGCCGTCAGGTCGGACAGCACGTCAGGAGTTGCGGCGAGCAGCGCCTCTGGCACAGCGACGTATTCGGCATAGGCACCGCCACCGGGCGCGGCCAGCCCGAACACGCGATCGCCTACCTTGAAACGGGCGTTCGGCATTGCCGCATGGATCGTTCCGGCGAGTTCCTGACCGAGCACGGTCGGGAACTCGGTCGGCATTGCATCGCGCAGGTATCCTTCACGGATCTTCCAATCGATGCCGTTGATGCCGGCCGCCCCAACGCGCACGACGACGAAACCATCGGTGGCCTCGGGGATCGTAGTGTCTCTCAATTTGGTTGCATCGACGCCGCCGAAGCGGGTGAGGACGATTGCTTGGTTGCTCATGTCTGTTCTCCTTGAACACTCTCAAGCTAATGTGTTTCATTCTCGGATCAGAGATGCCGATATCGAGACGGGGAGTGTCGAAAATGAAACAGATGGGTTTTGACGCCCTCGCGGACTTCGTCCTCGTCGCCACCTACGGCGGGCTCGGCAAGGCAGCTCGGAGCACCGGTCGCTCCAAGGCCACCCTGTCGCGCAAGCTCTCCGACCTTGAGGATGCCCTTCAGGTGCGTCTCGTCGAGAGGGGGACGTCGACCCTGAAACTTACAGCAGAGGGCGAGGCATTGTTCGCGCGGTCTCGCGGTCCGTTGGCAGATCTGCTCCAGGCCGGTGACGACGTGAGGAGCGGGGGAAGCAAGCTCTCTGGGCTTCTGCGCATCACGGCTCCGTTGCTGTTCAGCCATGTCGCCCTGAGCCGCGCCGCCGCAGAGTTTTCCCAGCTCCATCCCGAGATCGAGATCGAGATCAATGCCGAGGACCGGTTCGTCGACCCAGTGGAGGAAGGCTACGACCTTGTGATAAGGACCAACCCCAAGCCTACGGAGAACATGGTCGGCAGGCGCCTTTTCACCGACGAACTCGTTCTCGTCGCCACACCCGGTGTGCCGAATCCGCCCGGTGGCGGCACCGTCGACGCCCTGCTCATGAGCCGCCTCGGCGAGGTTCGGGACTGGACGGTCGCCACAGGCAATGGGTCCCTCACCTACCGACCTCGACCGGTGATGCGCCTATCATCCATCATGATGGTCTATGAGGCCGTAATGGCCGGCCGTGGCGCGGCCATATTGCCCTGGTCCCTGGTGGGCGGGGAAGTCGCCAACGGCCGATTGATGAACTGGGGGCACGTCGTCAATCGGCCTGTCGAAGTGTGGGTGCTTCATGCATCGTCTCGGCTATCGAGCCCGAAGGTCACGACCTTTGCGTCGTTCCTGGCCGAGCAATTTCCCGGAGGGCGCCTCAAAGTCAGTCGCCCACACGAGGCAACTGACCGAGCGCCCTGAAAAGGATGATGGCGAGACACCATCGACCGAGGCGCGGGTCCCCGGGCGTCAGAAGCACTTCCCGATGTCCATCGTGATGAGCTTCATAGCGACCCAGGTCGGGAACGTAGCCCCTCCGACCCCTAAGAACCCCAGGACCACGAATATCGCCTTGTGCCAGCATGCCCGGGTTGACAGAGCATCAAATACCGCCTCGAACACCTCCTTCACGGCTCCGAAATGACGATGGATGCCACGAGGAAGATCGCGAGTATTCAGGCCCCGGCCAACACCACGATGTTGGTCCAAACCTCGAGGAGCCGAACGACTACTTCGTGATGGACGGTCGACTCACGCGCCACAGCGAGCCGCCGACTGAGGTGCAGGTCAAATACCGCTCAGTGTTGAAGCTCGCCGGCGTCATCGCTCGTTCGGCAGCGTTCATGGACGGTGTGCAGCAGGAGATCGTGTTCTTCCGTGACGGCAGGATCGTCGTGCCGGTCGACTACGACACGGGCGATATAGGGTCGTTGAAGATCAAGGACGTCGAGCGACTTGCCGCACTGTTCGACGATCCGATCCATCTCGATCAGAAACTGACGATGCTTTCGAAAGCGTGCATCGACGCCGCGGCCGGGTTGCCGGCCGGTCAGCGTTTCCGTCAGCTCATGCGCGAAGCGGGAGATATCGCCGACAAGGTCGAGGCGGATATCGGCTGTTCGCGTCCAGCTTCACCTATTCCAAGATCAAGCGCGAGGTTGAGACGGCACAGGCCGAGTTCTTGACGCGTCTCCACAAGACCTTCCTCGACCTGCAGGGACAGATCCTCGGGATACCGATCGCCACCATCGTGGTCGCCTCACAGCTCAAGCTGGTCGACAAATGCGGCGTCGACCCTCGCCTTCGGCCCGGCGATCAGGTTCGAGAACTCGCGCGCAAGGCGCCCGATAGCATGCTTGGGCGAGTTCAGCCGCATCGTCGTCCTGATCGATGAGGAGAAGCGTCTTGAGCATGTCCTGCGACATGATCGTGACGGTCCCCATGCTGTCGGCGCCGAACACCGTGACCGCATAAATGCACTCGAGGTCCGGCCAAGTGACCCTAGCCATCGACGAATTCGCTCTTCAGCTTGTTCTTCAGTTCGTCAGGCAGGTTCTTGAGGGTATTGCTTCCGCCGCGCCATGGCGAAGTCGACGAAGCGCTCGAAGGCTGCTTTCTCATCGGAAGGGAGAAGCACAAATCGACGACGTACGGCGTCTGGCCATCGTCCCCCGGAAGGCGTAGCCAAACAGGTATTCAAGGCCGCCGTTGCCTGCGAAGGGGTCACTTTCCAGATCGAAGAAGATGTCGCCGGCGTCCGGGTCGGGCAAATCCAGTTCATCGCTTAGCACTTCGAATAGTCGCGGCTCGGCCGCCGCCGACGTGCCGTTGCGCGGTGGTCACCCATCCTCGATCTTCATTGAATGCGCGAACTCCATCTCTTTTGGAAGTCTGGGCGCAACGCCAACGTTGACAAGCCTTCCGCCTATAGTCATTTGGCGGCATGATGGAGGTGGCCGGAGCTTTGGCGACCATACCATTCCGAGCGAGTTGAAGGTTGGAAATCTCTATGGCGGCCCCAAGCATCTTCCGTTCTTTCAGGCACAGCTAACCGCAGTGGACTTTCTATGATATCGGCAGATGCATCGACGGTAGCCGCGTCCAACGAACCGCCGCCCCCGCTGCAACACCGCCTGGATGTCGCCCTGCTCGCCGTATCATTGACTGGGCTACTCGCAGGCCTGGTCCTGCTGCTAAGCGGCAATGGGGAACTTCCCGCGACGGCATGGATTGCCGGGGTCGTCCCGGTGCTCGCGGCGCTGGTCGTCGAGATCATCCGGAGCCTCTCCAAGGGCGAAGTCGGACTCGATATCGTGGCGGCCCTGTCCATGTCAGCGGCCTTGCTCTTCGGCGAGACCCTGGCGGCGGCCGTGGTCGCGGTGATGTATTCGGGCGGCACGTTCCTCGAAAGTTTTGCCGAAGGGCGTGCGCGGCGCGAAATGAGCCTGCTGCTGTCGCACGTACCGCGCATCGCGACCCGACACCGCGACGGATTGCTCGAGGACGTAGCGCTGGACGACGTCGTGCCAGGCGACCTGCTGCTGATTAGGCAGGGCGATGTGGCGCCGGCTGACGGGCTGGTCGAGAGCGAGCGGGCGCTGCTTGACCAGTCGGCGCTGACCGGCGAATCCATGCCTGCGCGGCTCGGCCGCTCCCAGGAGGTGATGAGTGGCTCGACCAATGCGGGCGAAGCCTTTGACTTGCGGGTAACCAGGCGGGCCGCGGACAGCACCTATGCCGGCATCGTCCGACTGGTTGAGGCCGCGCAGGCCTCCAGGGCGCCGATGTCTCGCCTGGCCGACCGCTACTCGCTGGTGTTCCTGGCCGTCACGGTGACGCTGGCCATGGCTGCTGGGTGGCTAACGGGCGACCCAATCCGCGCCGTGGCGGTGCTGGTTGTAGCAACGCCGTGCCCGCTGATTCTCGCTGTGCCCGTGGCGCTGGTGGCAGGGCTGTCGCGGGCAGCGCAGTTCGGGGTACTGATCAAGGGGGCGCGGCCGCTCGAAGCGCTGGCCGGCATCAGGACGCTAGTCCTGGACAAGACCGGCACGCTGACCGAGGGACGGCCGCAGATCGTCTCCATCGATAGCCTGGGGCACCTGGCGCCGGACCAATTGCTCACTGTAGCCGCCTCGCTGGAACAGGCGTCCAAGCACCCAATGGCGCAAGCGCTGGTCGCCTCGGCACGCGAAAGGGGCGTAGCGCTGCAGCTGCCCGACAACGTCGTCGAGACTCCGGGAGAGGGCCTGGCCGGCACCGTCTCGGGTCGGAATGTGGTGGTGGGTGGCGCCACTTTCGTTGCGGAACAAATCGGCGGCACCGCGGCCGACGGCGAGCTGCTCGGCGCGGGTTCGGCGCTGGTGGCGGTGGCCATCGACGGGCAGTTGGCGGGGCACATCGTCATGGCAGACGCATTGCGCTCGGGCACGCCGATGCTGCTGGCGGGGCTGCGCCGGCGGGGAGTAAGAAGGATCCTGCTGGCGACGGGCGATCGCCGCGCCGTGGCCCAGGCAGTGGCCGGGGGGCTGCAGCTTGATGGGATCGAAGCCGACCTTACGCCTGATATGAAGGTGCGACTGGTGCTCGCCGAGCGTGAGGGGGGCGGGCCGGTAATGATGGTGGGCGATGGAGTCAATGACGCGCCGGCCCTTGCCGCCGCTGATGTCGGCGTAGCGATGGGCGCGAGGGGCGCGGCCGCGTCTGCCGAGGCGGCGGATGTGGTGCTGCTGGTCGATCACCTCGATCGGCTGTTGCCGGGCATTACCATCGCGCAGGGAGCGCGACGAATCGCGCTGCAGAGCGTCGTCGTCGGGATCGGCCTCTCGGTCGCGGGGATGGTGGCTGCGGCCCTGGGCTACTTGTCCCCTGTACAGGGGGCGCTACTGCAGGAAGCGATTGATGTTGCTGTTATCCTCAATGCGCTGCGGGTACTGGGCGTCGATCCCGGCACAATACCTGGCCGCAGTTGACCTGCACTGAACGGGTAGCGCGACAAAGGCATAGTGTCTCCAGAACTGGAGGTGGTGACCGCGGCGGGCTCCCGGATCGGGCTGGCAATTGTCCGGCGCTTCGTGGCGGAGCGCGCGCGGGTAGTGGCAGTGGATTGGCATGCATGCGGCATCGCCGCAGCCGCGACCGCCATCGGCGGGGCGATCATTGGCATGACGGGCAATATCGCGGAGGAGGGTGAGGGCGTCAGGCAGAATGCGCGCGATCTGCTGGTACGAACCCGCCCGGTCGGCGGGATCGGCGATCACAATATTCCGTCAGCCCAACCATTTTTGTCAGTCGGGTCGCCAGTTTGGGCTGTCGGAGCCCAAGACAAAGGCTTCAGCGGAAGCAGCGTCCGTGCCCAGTTACCGGGCGGGCCCGCCGCACTGCGCCTCTATGGTCGTTAGCGCTTTGGCCACGACCTCGCGATCCCTTTCATCTATTACAGTTATCCACCAGTCATCCTGGCAACTGCTTTCATAGATGCGCTTTGCTGGATCGATGCCAATTTGGCGGCTGCATTGCCACTGCGGCGCAGACAGAACAACGGTCGTGATTGCAGGATCGTCAGGCTGCCTGGGCGGGGCAGTCTCCAGTTCGTCTCCGTCGGCAAGATAGCGCACGCCCGTCAGCTTGCTGAAATCATAGCTGACTACAGTCACCGTTGCCCACTCCTGCTCCACTTGCGTCGCCCAGATTTGTTGGAGCGTGCATAGCGCAGGGCCAGTATGAGACACTTCGACAGATGAGGATGGACCGCCGAACGCACCACCCTGCGATGTCCACTGATTTACCACGTCACCATGTATTAGCTCCCCCGCAGGGCCGATGGATGCCGGTTGCCCAGATACAACGGTCGCCATAGCGCGGAAAAGATCAAACTCCTCAGCCGCGATCGGCGCCGCTGTCGCGAGCGCCGTCGAAAAGACCAATGACGTCCAAAGTCTGATCGCGGTCATCCCCATACCCTCATCGCAGCTAATCATCAGCCCCATCAATTATATAGTACTGTGATTGCTGCGGCTAGTAGAGCGAATCGGACTCCGCTTCATCGGAAAGTCGTCGGCACAGTGTGGGGGCAATGCCCGCCGATCGGCGGCTTTTGACGCGGCTACCGCGGCCGGTGCTTTGGGACGTCGAGGATGTCAATTTCGAGTTCCCATCAGGAAAACTATGAGGCAAGGAATGACGCGAATGACGTAACCTTGCGCTCGACAACCGCGACGATGCATGCCGACCCCAGACCTCGATGGTTGATTGAGTACCCACCTGGGCAACTGTCCCTATGCAACGTCGCGGGCAATCAGAGACCAGGTAGCCTCCGTGCTCAGATCGTGCCGCCGCCAGCACGGGAGGGCACGGCAACGGCCGGTACCGCGTGCCCTTGATGCCCGCAGCGATCTGCCTTTGACAGCGACTGGCCTCCGCTTCCTCGAGGGCGACTTCGTCAAGGTTGAGCATAGCGGTATCCGCGGGTATTGGGGGTATAGTCGCCATTCCAGCGCACACACCCATTTTATAGCGCCGCTATAGACAACAATGTATAGCACTGCTATATAGGTTGTATGGAAACGCGTGAAACAATACTGGCCGCAGCTTTGAAGGTCCTGGAAGAGGCCGGGGAGGCTCAGTTTTCCACCCGAACCGTTTGTGCGATTGCCAAGGTGACGGCCCCGACCCTTTATCACCACTTCGGCAACGCCGATGGTCTGCTGAGCGCTGCAATAGAGGCGGCATTCGCTGAATTTCTGGCGAGCAAAGTGGCTGCACAGAAATCAGCCGATGCCGTGCTGGCGCTTCAAGAAGGATGGGATGACTACGTACGCTTCGCGGGAACGCGTCCTCGCCTTTATGTAGCGATGATGAGCCGATTCCTGCAGGGGGCCGAGATCCCTGCGGCCACCCAAGCGGCCGAGCTGCTCCTCACGCGGGTTCGTGCAATTGCAGCCGAGGGGCGACTTGCTGTCGCCGCCGGAGACGCGGTGGACCAGGTGTGGGCGGCTGCTAACGCGGCTTCGCTTCTTTTTGTCACCGCGGCACAGCGCGGGGCTTCTCCGCCCAACCCATCGGTCATCGCCGACATTCGCGAGCGGACCATGCAGTCGATCCTGATCCCATAATCGAGTCCTAAGCCATGAAAATTCTAGTAACCGGGGGCTCCGGCTTCCTCGGCGCGCGCCTTGTTGCTCAGCTCCTTGCCAGCGGACACCATGTCCTGGCACTGGCCCGGTCGACCGCATCGCAGCAAAAGGTCGCTGCTATCGGCGCATCACCAGTTGCGGGCGAACTGAATGGCGAGCGGATAGAGCTACCACCCGTCGATGCCGTGGTGCATGCCGCGGCCCATTTCCACTTCGCCGGTCCGCGTGCTCAGTACTTCCGCACAAACGTCGATGGCACCAAGGCACTACTCGACGCCTCCCGCAGAGCGGGAGCCAAGACGTTTGTATTCGTCAGTGCCGCCGGGATCATCATGGACGATCGTGGCTCGCCAGTACACCTGGCAGACGAAAGCGCAGCCACTCATCCACGAAGCTTCTCGTCCTATCTCGCCAGCAAGGCACAGGCAGAGTCGGCGGTGCTGATGGCCAACGGCCCAGGCTTCCGCACTCTGGCACTGCGGCCACCGGCCATCTGGGGACCAGGCGATATGTGGAGCCGCGAACTGCCCAGAGCGATCGCTGCGCGACAGTTTGGCTTCATCGACCGCGGCGACTACCTCTACTCCACCTGCCACGTCGATAATCTCATCGAGGCCATAGAGTGTGCACTTGAGCGTGGCGCCGCGGGCCGCGCCTACTTCGTCAACGACGCGGAAACCCGGACCTTCCGCGAGTTCGTTCGAACGGTCGCCAGCCTCGAAAGCCTGTCGATCGAAAAGCTCCCGTCGTTGCCCTACGGCGTCGCCTTCTTCGTCGGACGCGTGCTGGAGAGCGTGTGGCCCCTGACGCGGCAGGCTGGAGATCCCCCTCTCTCGCGGTCGATGGTCAGGATGATCGGTCGGGAGTTCACGACCAGTGATGCGGCAGCCAGGCGCGAACTTGGCTATAGGAGCAAGATCGGCCTCGCTGATGGCCTCAAGCTTTACAATGTTTGATAGAGGGCCGCCTATCGCGGCGGGGCCTCAGCGTGGCTCAGGTTTCAGAGAAAGCAGCCAGAACACGGGAGTCCAATTTGATCCGCATCGCGTGACCTGCCAGATCAACCGAAGCCGGTTGCCTGGCGGATCCCATCGCTGCATCGCCTACGCCTCCAGCCGCACCGGGGCCGCGATGGTCCGTGCGGTCTCGACGAGTCAGATCATTCCGCCATTGGCGCGGAGTACCTGGCCATTAATCCAGGCTCCGTCAGGGCTCGACAAAAATGCAACCGCAGCAGCGATGTCTTCAGGAGTACCAAGGCGCTCAAGCGGGTTCATCTTCGACATGCGCTCGATCAGCTCAGGCGACTTGCCGTCGAGGAACAACGCCGTGGCGGTTGGTCCGGGCGCGACGGCATTGACGGTTATGCCGCGGCCGCGCAATTCCTTGGAAAGAATGCCTGTCAACGTTTCGACCGCTGCCTTGGTGGCGGCATAGACGCCATAGGTCTCGAGCTTGAGCCCGACTACCGATGTCGAGAGATTGACAATTCGGCCACCATCCCGAAGTCGCTTGGCAGCTTCACGCAGCGTGTTGATCGTACCCCTGAGATTGGTGGCGATCTGATTGTCGATCAGGGCGTCATCGCTGTCGGCCAGCTTGGCCAGTCTCATGACGCCGGCATTGTTGACCAGCACGTCGATGCCGCCAAAAGCGGCCTCGGCGCTGTCGAACATGCGGGCGACCGCCTTTGCGTCGCTGACATCCGCCTGGATGGTCAGCGCCCTGCCCTGCTCCTGCTCGATTTCACCCGCCAGTGCCTCGGCCGGTTCGGCCGAGCCAGAGTAGTTGATCACCACCGTGTGCCCGTCGCGAGCGAGGCGGCGTGCGATGGCGGCGCCAATGCCGCGTGATGCCCCGGTGACGAGGGCAATCCTGTTGTTGTTCGCCATTTTGCTTCTCCTTTGAGCCGATGCGGAGAAAATGGCACTTCTACCCAACTGGATAATCAGGCATAAACTGGCAACACAATTCATAATCTCACAACAATAGGATGACGCATTCGTGGACCGTCTCGACGCCATGCGCTTATTCACCCGAGTGGTAGAGCGGCGTAGCTTCAGTCAGGCTGCTACGGATCTCGACGTTCCACGCTCGACAGCAACCCTGGTCATCAAACAGCTCGAGCAACGGCTGGGGGTGCGGCTTTTGCAACGCACCACACGCACGGTGCGCCCAACGCTGGACGGCGAAGCCTACTACCGGCGATGCCTGGTCATCCTGGACGATGTCGAGAACGCCGAAGGCGCTCTGCGGGGAACGGACCCACGCGGGCTGCTGCGGGTCGACGTCCACGGGACCCTTGCCCGACACTTCCTGCTCCCGGGTCTCCCGCAGTTCCTAAAGGACTTTCCCGGGCTTGAACTGCACATGACCGAAGGCGATCGTCTGGCGGATCTGGTTCGGGAAGGGATCGACTGCGTACTCCGCGTAGGCGCCCCGCGCGACAGCGATATGATCGTGCGCCGGGTCGCGACGCTCGATGAGGTAACGCTCGCCGCGCCCGGTTATCTGGCGGAGCATGGTACACCAGCGAGCATCGCCGATCTCGATCACGGCCACCGAATGGTCGGCTTCCATTCGAGCGCAACCGGCACTCTGCTGCCACTGCTATTTGCCGTTCAAGGCGAGGTCCGGTCGATCGCATTACCAGCAACGATATCGGTCAACGGCGCCGAGAGCTATGTCGCCGTAGCCAAGCTCGGCCTGGGGATGATCCAGGTACCGCGCTACCACGTCGAGGCAGAACTTGCATCCGGGGCCCTCGCGGAGGTCTTGCCCAATCATCCGCCCCCGCCGACACCGGTATCCCTGCTCTATCCGTCCAGCCGCCAGCTCGCTCCGCGCGTACGGCTTTTCATGGACTGGGCTACTCGGCAATTTGAGATACGCGTTCACGACCGCGCGTTGGCGATATGATGTTCATTACTACTATTGTGGCGATCGGCCGTTTGCCCGGTGCCTTGCTGCCTCGTCGTTCACCCTGCTTACCCACTTATCCCGGGTCATGACCGCGCCCGTAGAGTGCACCGTTTTGGCAGGAGGACAAGATACAGCAGGTTTGGTTGGCCATCGTCGCGGTGATAGTCCCCGCAGTCGGCTACATTGGGAAGCGATGGATCGAACGCAGGCGACGGTCCGAAGAAATTAGGCGACGGCCGCGGGCGCTGGCCCTGCATCAGGGTCTCACGCGCGAGGGTTTGTCGATGAGCGATCTTGACCGGATCGAGCGGCCGGCGGGCTAGGATGCGTCGGCCAGCGGATCAGATCAGCCGTCGCACCATCCCGGCACGCCATGGATCCTGCGCGAAGTCGAAGCACGCCTGGCATATGTTGGCCTCCTTCCGGAGGGGATCACGTCGCCACCGCCCGAAGTGCTTCGCCGGTGCCAGCTTCAGCTTCGACTTCGGGTAGAACCCGAGGCAGCACTCGCAGACGAACCGATCGTCCGATGGCGTATTGCCGACGCTGAAGATCAGTCCGCGATCCTCGAAGACGTTGCGGATGCCCTTCTCATTGATGCCGATGATATTGGCCACGTCCCTCATCGCTGACCGGGCCATGACCTGGTCGATGATATAGGCGGCGCAGCGGGCGGTCATTCGGCGCTTGCCGTCCATGTCCGCCAGATCCTGGAAGAAAGCCTGCCCGCACTCGGCGCAGCGGAAGCGCTGGGCATTCACCGTGATCACGACGGACTTGCCCAGGAACGGCACGTCGCGAAAGCTGGTGTTCAAGGCGCCATATCGGCGGGGCTGACGACCGGAGCCACATTTCAGGCAGGTCTTCGGCAATAGCGTGAAGTCCGCAAGTACCTCGATGGCGCCCTGCCCTGACAAATCGACCTCGGTAATCCGCCATTTCGATTCGTTTTTTGGTGCCACAGCGGTCCACCTCCCAAAACTGGGCGTCATCGGCCACGGTCGCAGTTCCCTGAATCAGGGCTCTCCGGCCACCCAAGCATGATTCATCGAGCAGGATCCATTGATTTTCATCAAACGAGTTGGAAACATAGATGAACGACACAGTTATTTCTTGCGCAGGTTCTGTCGATGCGTCGCCCTCTCAGTGTTTCGGTTCTAGACTCAACACGCCTCGAAAGGATCTCAGAGGCACGATCGAAGTCATCGCGGATCGCATCGACGGGATCGTGTCGGATGGCAAATCCTATACGGATCGCATCCGTAAGGTTGAGGGCGAGGCAAGAGAGCAGCGCGTATTCGACGCCCCATTCTCCATAGGCTCAGGCCTCGTTCACGGGGCGGTCACCGAGCCGAACGTCATCGTCGCCTCTCAGTTCATTATCAATGATCTGCAGAAGATTCTTACGACCGACTAGGACTACCACAGGTACATCGTTGAGCAGTATGTGCGACTGCGACTGAGCCTGGTGCCGGGCGTTGAGCAGTACGCGCGACGGAGCCTGATGCCTGGCGTCTGGGCGATGCTCGATGGAGTGTCACTCTTCAAGATCGAGTGGGGCGCCCTCGGCGCAGATTGGACGGTGAGGAAACCGGCTGGCCTGGGGGTCGCCTATGTTGACAGCATCCGGCCGGCCATTCGCGATTGGTGCAGGATAACGGCTCCCGCGCTCAACGCCAATGAGCTTGCCACCCGGGTGATCGCGGTCGCCTATTGCCAACTTCGCAATAGTAGAAGGGCCCACTTCGATGAGATTCGTCGTGGCTATGCCAAGCTCTTTCAAGAGCAATGCATCCAGCAAGGCTTTCCGAAGCATGCAGCGGCTTGGGAAGAGGTGATCCAGAAGCTTCCTGGCTAGCAGTTGCCTGACGACGACCTCTGCCCCGACGAATCGACCTCGGTAACCCGCCATTTCGATTCGTTTTTGGTGCCACAGCGGTTCGACCTCCCAAAACTGGGTGCCATCGGCCACGGCCGCAGGTCAATGGAATCAGGGCCTGCAGCTACCCCAGCACATTTTTGCGTTGTGAGCCATTGCGCTTTTCCTATCTCTCCGGAACATTTTGCATGTGACACAGTTATTTCTGGTTTTGGAGCCACGGATGCGCCGCCTTCTCTCTGCTTCGATTTTGACCCTCTCCTTGGCCATGGCGTCCTCGGCCCATGCAGAAGACTGGTTCCGCTTGAACATGTCCTCGCCCATCCACTTTGGCGCGCACAACGTTGAAGATGGGGATGGTGCCCCTCCTGATGGAGGCGTGAACAACAATATCGACATCCAGATTGACGCCGAGGTGAATGGCCGTGTCTACGGTGACATGACCATTCCCGTTTCCGTCTCCGGTATCGACGGGACCTATTCCGTGACGGTTATTGGCATGCCCTCCGGCGCGACCTGGACTGCCGATACCGAGACCTATGGCGCTGGCAGTATTCACTGGCCTTCGGCAACTCAGGGCACCTATCACCCAACCGTCGAGGTTCGGGACGCAGACGGCGCGCTTGTCGCAACCTCGGACCTTGAAATCGTCGTGCACGCGCCGCTCGCCGCGTCCGTGTCGCAGACCGCCTATGAGGTTGAAGTCGGAGGTGAGTTGAGCATCGTTCCGGATATCGACAATGACATCGGCGGTGTGCACTGGGGCTCGACGCCCTCGCCCCTTCCTGACTGGCTGGATTTCAACGCGGTCACCGGCGCAATCGACGTCGATACGTCAGCGAAAAACACCCTCTCCGACATTGTCCTTACGGCCGTTGATCAGGATGACCTTACTTCCGCATCGACCTTACCGTTCTCGATTTCGGTTACTGGGGCGACCACGAACTACTGGCTGTCAACGCTCGGAGGAACCAGCGGCGAAGAAGGTCAAGGCATCGCTGTCGGATCGGATGGTGCCGTCTATGTCACAGGGCGGACCAACAACGAACTAATGCTGGCCAAGTACACTGCCGCAGGTGTGCTGTCATGGACGAAAACGCTTGGAGGAGTCGGCGGTAACTACGGCTATGGCATCGCGGTCGGTTCGGATGGTGCGGTCTATATTACGGGCCAGACCAGCAGCACGGGCGCAGGAAACTACGACCTGATGCTGGCCAAGTATACTGCAGCAGGTGCGCTGTCATGGACGAAAACGCTTGGAGGAGTCGGCGCTGACTACGGCCAAGGCGTCGCTGTTGGCTCGGATGGAGCGATCTATGTGACGGGGCAGCTCGACAGAACCGGCGCAGGAAGCTACGGCCTGATGCTGGCCAAATACACCGCAGAAGGTGCGCTGTCATGGGCGAAAACGCTCGGCGGAACAAGAACCGAAAATGGCAATGGCATCGCAGTCGGTTCGGATGGTGCCGTCTATGTAACGGGCCAAACCAACAGCGCCGGCGCAGGAAGCTACGATCTGATGCTGGCCAAATACACCGCAGCAGGTGCGCTGTCTTGGAAGACGACGCTCGGCGGAGGGAGCGCTGACTACGGCTATGGCATCGCGGTCGGTTCTGATGGTGCCGTCTATGTAACGGGCCAGACCAACAGCGCCGGCGCAGGAAGCTACGACCTGATGCTTGCTAAATACACTGCGGCAGGCACCCTCTCCTGGAAGAAAACGCTCGGCGGAAGCAAGTATGACTACGGCAAAGGCATCACGGTCGGATCGGACGGTGCACTCTATGTGATGGGCCAGACCAACAGCGCCGGCGCGGGAAGCTACGACCTGATGCTTGCTAAATACACTGCGGCAGGCACCCTCTCCTGGAAGAAAACGCTCGGCGGAATCGCCACCGACCACGGATATGGCATCACGGTCGGATCGGATGGTGCACTCTATGTGACGGGGCGGACCGATAGTGCCGGTGCGGGGGGAATTGACCTGCTCGTCGCCCGTCTTCCTGCTGATGGCGGCGCCGACATGGCCGCGGGTTCGTTCATCTGGCAGGATGCGGTACTGACCGTTGGAGAGAACCCAACGCTCATCGACAACCAGAACCCAACCGGGCTCACGGATGATCAGAACCCCATCAAATTGACCGATGGTCAGAACCCTATTGGACTGACTGACGGCCAAAACCCCACCGGACTGACAGACAACACCGTCCAATTCGAATAGGCACCAGCAAACGGCGCCGTCAGATCGGTGAATCCGTGGTCCTGCTTCAGGCAATGGCCGCGCACGGTCCAATCAGACTGGGGATTCGGTGACAGTGGAGGGAAAGCGCGTGAGTGAGGTAGGGTTCGACAAGTGCCGACGCCGTATCGCGGAGGTCGCTGCCGTGCTGAGGGCGCAGGATGCCCGCGACACGGCCGAACGCGAGCGACGAGAGCAGAATGCTGCTGAACAGGAGCGCATTCGGCAGGAGCGGGAAGAAATAGGCCGCACCTTCCTCGCTGATCTAAAAGTGGCGATTGAAATCGTGAACCACGGCATCGCCTCTACTGGACGCGAGCTGGCGATCGTGCCTCGCACCCTTCTTGTTACAGGGTTGATCGCCAGTTACGAGATCCGGCTTTACAATGCGTCGGTCGAGACGGGGCATCGCGTGGAATTTGACGTCGATCTGCGTGCGCAAGTTCGGGTCAAGGTTTCATTGAGCGGCGCCTTGGATGTTCGCGAGTTTTCCAGCAACGCCCCGCATCTAAGACTAGTGGAAGCGCTGACCGATCTTATTGTGGCAGCAGCTGGGTCCGGAGAGCAGTTTGCAGAAATACACTGAGGACGACGTTGCCGAGGCCGATCTCACGCTGCTCGCCACCGATTGCCCTTGAGCATAACGCCCAAGCCCTTGCTGATCACGAAGAAGGCGACGCCGCGCTCCTCCGATACATGTCACGTACGCTCCAACGTCAATGGATGCGGTCTGGTTTGACCGAGCGTGGCGAGGATCTTCCTTATCACTCCGGTGGCCTCGGCCAGATCAACTGGCCGGCGCTTGTGGCTGCGGCACCGTTCCATTCAACAGTCGCATTGTTGTTCTCTATCCTACTCTGCTTGGCTTGAAAGGGCATTGCCGCGCCCCGCCCTGAACTAATACCGACAATCCTACAGGTAACGCCTACAGGGGCAAGCTTGCTTATGACGCCACCTGTGAAGATGGTCCCATCCCCACCTAGCGGCTGTCCTTGACGATCACGCCCGTCCCAACATCGGTTTTGATGAACACCGCGCCAGCGTCTTCCAAAGCAACCTGAATCCGCTCGAGCGTGGAATCGTGCGGATCAGTGGCACCCGTCTCAAAACGGCCGATGGCCAAACGCTTTAGCCCCGTGCGCGCTGCCAACTCATCTTGGCTCATGTTTAGCATTGCCCGAGCTCCTCGCGCCTGTAGCGCAGTTATGGCCATCTTTTTCTCCCAAACGAATCCTCGCTCGCAAGCGAATGTTAACCATACTCCCACCTTCGAATGCATTATGCATCTTTTTTCCTTGAAGAAACTTAGGCTACGAACTATCTCGGCGGTCATGGACGCAGTAGCGCCCTAATCTTCGACGCCGGCAACGGCGGTCGTTTCCCGCGCAACAGCGCGTCGGCTCAGTCATCGCAATCCTCGCAATTCCGCGAAACCACCCGGAAAGAGCATTTCCGGGCACAGGAGAAGTCATGCCCGCCGCTGCAAATAAGTACACCCGCCACCCCATCACCACGCCGTCGAACACCGTTTACCGCCTCGATAGGCACAAGAAGCGCAACATGAAGTTGCACCGCGAGCTCTTCGATCTGATCACCGCCCACCCGAACTGCCGGTATGTCGGCAGCAACAAGACCGTCGAGGCCATGGCGGAGTCCTTGGGCTTCCAGTCCCACGATCTGGCCATCACCAATGTGAAGATCGGCAGGCGCATCATCGCCCTGATCTGCGTGCCCCATCGCCTATGGGACACGCCCTACCCCACTTCCCAGGTCCTCGCGCTGCGCGCCAAGGCCCGCGCCGCCGGTCACGCCGCGGTAGTCGTGCCCCAAGCCGTCATCCTGAGGGAGCCGCGGTTCGGCAATGCCAAGCTTCTCAACAGGACGCGCACGCTCACCGTCGATACGACCTCGCGCATGAAGGTGCTCGCCCACCTGATCGAGCATGGCGCAACCTGCCTTTCCGAGCTTGCGGAGCTGATCGAGCATTCCGACCCTTTTGGCGCCGTTCTGTACCTGGTCACCACCGGGGTGATCACGATCAACATGAACCAGTGCATCACGCCATACACCATGGCGGATATGGCTTTGCCCGCCGCGGCCCGGAACTAAGGATAAGATCATCATGACCATCGAGTACCCGGCCACGGCCAATCCCGTGACGCTGGTGGCGCAGTTGAGCGCTCTTTCCGCACCGACACCGAACGCTTCTATTCCAAGTTCCCCGGCCGCGCCTTCAAGGACGTTGTGGAGAAGGGCGAGTACGACAGCGAAGCCAACATCATGGTCACCGTGGCCGAGTTGGCAAAGCTCATGTTTCGCTATTTCGTCGATATCTACCACAACTCGCCCCACGCCGGCTTGGGGGGCGATACCCCTCTCAATCGCTGGCGGACCGGCGTTGAGCGCTTCGGAGTCCTGCCGCCGCCGCCGAAGGACGTGATCCGCCACATCTTCAGCACGGTCATCGAGTGCCGGGTGGGCAACCGTGGTGTCAGGGTCGCAGGCCTCTACTTCCAATCCAAGCAGTTGCAGAAGGCCCGCCGGTCGATCCGAGATAGGTATGTGCTCGTCCGCGTCGATACGGAGGACCTTGGGCACGTCTCGGTGAAAACGGATGAAGGTTGGATCACAGTGCCCTGTTCTACCATCGGTTTCGATGGGGTCACGCTGTTCCATTGGCAGCGCGCTCAGGAGGAACTGCGCCGGAGGTACGCCAGTGTCACCGCCCTCTCGGAGAAGGTCTTGGTCGCCGCGCTGACGGACCTGAACGCGGAGATCGAACGCCTTCGTATCGAGTCCAACGTGCCCTCTCCGATCATGTCGTCCACCGACTTCGTGAAGCTGAATCGTGAATTGGAGAGGGGCTTCGACATGGTCCGTCCGGAAGATGGCGAAGCTGGCTCCATGCCGGCAGAGCTTGAGAACTATGCCGCAAAGGCGGTGACGGATGAGGACCAGGAAGCCATCGCAAGCGCCTCGTCCCCTGCTTCGAAGCCCCGGTTCTTCAAGGAGTGATCAGCATGACCACCACCCCCTCGTCCGCGTTCGTCGATCGCATCCGCAAGCTGCGGTCTGTTGAGCGCCAATCCGTCTCGACGGTGATGACGACGGTCCGTGCCGCCTATTTCGGCACGAACACCGACACAGAGCTCGACGCCGCCATCGACGACATGTTCGACGACGTCGTCGAAACCCTAGAGGCCGCTGCCACGCCCGGCAAGGATAGCAACCATATCGGGCGCATGTCGGAAGGGTATCCTCTGCTGGGCCTTGGCGTTTCCGGCACTCGGAAGACCAGCACCTTCGCTCGAATGATCCACAGGCGGAAGGAGTTTGAAGGGTTCAGCTATGTGCCCCACCTCAATACCAGCCCGCTGATCTCGGTGAAGGCCCCTAGCCCCTGCACCCTGCGCATCCTCGGCATCACCATTGCCAGAGGCATGGGGCTCGCCGTCGGCGAGAACATGGCTGAGAACGAGGTGTGGAACCACATCATCGACAATCTGCAGATCCGTGACGTCCGCTTCATCCACATCGACGAGTTCCAGCACGTGATGGAGAATAGGAACTCGCTCGATATCGCCAAGATCACGAACGCCATGAAACGTCTGGTCCAGACCCCGGAACATCCGGTCTGGCTACTGGTTACCGGCATGCCCGAGGTCGGCATTCCCTTCGAAGGCGAGACGCAGCTCTGGCGGCGCAAAAGCTATGTCCTTTTCGAAGAGATGACCTACGAACGAGATGCAGATATTTGCCTCGAGATGATCAACTTCTTCGCCACCGAGAAGGCGAACCTGAAGCACGATGCGTTCCTGACCCCCGAGAACGTGCAGAGGCTCATGCACGCCTCATTGTTCCGGCTCGGCATCGCCATCGACGTCGTCATCAAGGGCATCAGGGTCGCGTTGAAGGAACAGGCCACGTCCCTCTCGATCGAGCATCTGGCAACTGCCTACAAGGCGTTCACCGGTTGCCAGGCCAGTGCCAACCCTTTCCTGGTGCGGGAAGATTTCTTGGAAATCGAGGTCGACAAGTACCTGACTCGACTTCTCGAGAGCGGCAAGGCCAAGGCCGGCCTCAAGGCTAAGGCCGGCCCCAAGGGCAAGGGAGGCAAGGCATGATGATGCATCCCTCCTTCGTGCTACCCGTGGAAGTGGGCGAGAGCGCCAAGAGCAACGTGTCCCGTACCGCGTTCCGGATCGGAAGGACTCTGAAAGGTTTGCTCCGCGACCTTGGGATCGACGTCAATCGCTTCGTCGGCGGCGATCCGGGCGCTATTCGAGCCATGGCGCTTGCCTTGGGGCATCCTACCGACGTGTTCGGACGAACGTTCCGCCGCGTCGAGAAGTCGAGGTTCTCGCTCGGGGCCGAGACCTTCTCGGACGAAGCGCTGCGCAGGACTACGCTGCAGGTCTGTCCGCTTTGCCTTGATGAGGATGCCTCGGGCCCGCTCGGCAAAACCGGTCGGTACGCACGGTGGTACTGGGAGCTGACACAGTATCGCTGCTGCACGACACATCGATGCCTTCTGGTGCCGATCGGACGCACCGGCGGTGCCGAGCTCAACCATCATGTCGCTTGGCATCTTAACGCGATCGACCGTGCTGGATTGCAGGTCGAACCGGTCTCATCCACCGAACTGTCGACGTATCTCGTCGATCGGTTGTCCGGCGCGGTTGGACCATCCTGGCTCTCGGCCATTCGACTGGATGCTGCAGCCAGGACCTGCGAAATGGTTGGCATCATCATGACCCGCGGCGCCAAGGCGCATTGGAGGGAGGTTACGCCCGCAGAATGGGTCGAGGCCGGCAATGCAGGTTTTCGCCAACTCTCGCTGGGCCGGGAAGGTCTCATGGCGTTCTTCGAGCAGCACAGGGCTGCCAACCCCGGCGAATTCGGGGCAATTAAACTCTATAGGAGCTTCTTCGACTATATCTCCCGGACCACCGATCAAGGGTATGCCCCCATCGTCGATGCATTCCGCGAGCACATCCTGGCCAACACCGTCGTAGCTCCGGGAAAGCCGGTGCTTGGCAAAGTTGTCGCGAAGCGAAGGTACCACACCGTGACTTCAGCAGCGGCCGACTACGGTTTTCATCGAGTAACGCTGCGCAGGCACCTCGCCGACATAGGCGTTCTAAAGGGCGACGCAGTGGCGTCACAAGATCGCTACTTGTTCGATGCTGAGGAGCACGCCCCATTGATCGAGCAACTCGTTGAAGCAATGCCGAGAAAGGCCGCGCAGAGATACTTGGGTTTATCGAGCGCCCTGACCGGCCTGATCCCGACGTTCGTTCCTCCGGTGTCGCATGGCAAGTATGGCCGCCTCGATCACCTATTTACCCGGACAGCGCTCGACGATTTCGTGTCACGCATGGTCTCGTTTGCCTCGCCCATGACGGACAGCGACCAAGGCCTCGTGTCCATCGGCGTCGCCGCCATCAGATCGCAAAGAACCGTCGTCGATGTCGCGCGCCTACTTGTCGAACGCCGGTTGAACACCGTCCGCCTGGCACCTCACGACAGCCAGATCCGCGGCCTGATGGTAGATCCGTTTGAAGTGCGAGCACTGCTGATACCGCAGTCGAATTTGCTCACCCTTCCTCAAGTGAAGGCACGCCTGGGCTTCTGCCGCGAAGTGGTCAAGGGGCTGGTGGATGCCGGGATCATTCCCACCAGAACTGAACGCCACCCTCTGGCTCATAAGGCTGTCCCCTTCGTATCGGAGGATGATCTCGAAGCATTCCGCGCTACCTTCATCGCCACTCCCGAACTGGCGCAGCAGGTGGGTCACCATCACAATCGACTTCGATATCTCCTACGAAAACGAGGGATCAAACCCGATCTCGAAAAATCCCAGGTTGGGATGGACTTTTATCGAAGGTCCGAGGTGAGCTCGATCCTCGCGTCGCTTTGATCCAAAGCACCTACCGGCTTCCTCATGGCCCCGCTTCGGCGGGGCCTTTTCTTTGCGCCGAGCGACACCATCAATGCGCCTCACCGAATTTTCCCCGGAATACCCTTCTTAAGGTGAGGCACACTGATGATGGGCAACGGCTTTCGTTTGAGCCACCCAAAAAACTAATGCATTGATTTTGCATCGTTTTTGCAGGGGTGTGAGGCAAACTGTATGGTGTCGTACATTCATAGCTGGAAAAGCCCGGCTGTTGCCGGACTTTTTTCTTTCTGCACCATCGTGGCCGCTATCGTAGTGTCGGGCGCGGTTTTTACCGGATGCCCACGATTTCCACTTCACTCCCCGCCACCTCGGTCACGTCGCCGACGCTTTTGCCGAGCAGGGCCCGCGCCATGGGGGAGGTGAAGGAGATGGAGCCGGATTTAGGGTCGGCTTCGTCCTCGCCGACGATGGCGTAGGTCTGCACCCGCCCATCCTCGCGCTCGAAGGTGACGGTGCTGCCGAAACCCACCGCGTCGGTGGTTTCGGGCGGCGGCACGAGCTGGGCGGTGCGCAGGCGCTCGGTGAAATAGCGCAGGTTGCGGAAGGGGTTGGCGGCCTGGCGGCGCTTTTCGTTGATGTCCTCGATGGCCATGGCCGCCTCATAGGCGGCGCGAGCCTCGGCCAGTTGCCGCTCCAGCGCGGCAAGGCCGGCAGCCGTCACCAGGTTCGGCCCTTCCGGGATGGGCCGGTCGGGCAGCATGGTTTCCGAAGCGGTCTCGGCGCTTTCTTCCTTGGTGAAGGCGACGCTCATGGCGGGTCTCCAAACGGGCACTCTCCTGAGGAGATAGTGCACCGGGGCGGCGGGGGCAAATCCGCGCCCTGGCGGACCCAAAAATTGTTCAGGGGCCCGGCTGCGCTTTGCCCGGGAGAGGCATAAGGTGGCGCGGGGGCGGAGGATCGACATCATGGAAAGACATTACGGCTGGGTGATCGTCGCCGCCGGGGCGCTGATTACCTGCGTGGCGGCGGGCTCGATGTTCGCCCTGCCGGTCTATCTGCAACCCATGGCCGACGACACCGGCTGGTCGCGCGCCGGCATTTCGGGGGCCATGACCATCGGCTTCATCGTCATGGGCGTGGCCGGCTTCTTCTGGGGCACGGTGAGCGACCGCATCGGGGCGCGCCCGGTGGTGATGATCGCCTCCGGCCTTCTGGGGCTGGGGCTGTTTCTCGCCAGCCGCGCCGGGGATCTGCTGCAATTCCAGATCGCCTATGGCGGGCTGATCGGGGCGGCGGGCGGCGCCTTCTTCGCGCCGCTGATCGCCACCACGCTGGCCTGGTTCGACAAGAACCGCAGCCTCGCCGTCTCGCTGGTCTCCATCGGCGGCGGGGTGGCGCCCATGGTCATCACGCCGCTGGCCAGCCTGCTCATCCAGACCTATGGCTGGCGCAGCGCCATGCTCATCATCGCCATCGCCGCCTGGGCGCTGCTGGTGCCCACCAGCCTGCTCATCCGCCGCGCGCCGGGCCTGGCGCCGGCCGGTGCCGCCACGCCCCCGCCGGTGCGAAGCGCGATATGGTCAGTGCTGCGCAAGCCGCAATTCCTGGTGCTGGCGGCGGTGTTCTTCCTGTGCTGCGGAGCCCATTCCGGGCCGATCTTCCACACGGTGAGCTATGCCATGATCTGCGGGGCAACGCCCCTGGCCGCCGCCACCATCTACAGCGTCGAGGGCGTGGCGGGGCTGTTCGGGCGGCTGCTGTTCGGCGTCATGGGCGACCGGCTGGGGGTGAAGCGCGTCATCATCGGCGGGCTGCTGCTGCAAGCAGCGGGCATCTACGCCTATATCTACGTCTCCCAGCTCAGCGAGTTCTACATGCTGGCCGTGGTGCTGGGCATGGTCTATGGCGGGGTCATGCCGCTTTATGCGGTGCTGGCGCGGGACTATTTCCCGCCCCAGGTGATGGGCACCGTATTGGGCGGCATTACGCTGACATCGAGCATCGGCATGGCCTTCGGCCCGGTGGGCGGCGGCTGGATCTTCGACAGTTTCGGGGATTATCACTGGCTCTATATCAGCTCGGCGCTGATCGGGCTGGGCGCGGCGGCCATGGCGCTGGCCTTCCCGCGCCCCGGTTCGCCCGCGCCGGGCTCGCTCCAGCCGGCCTGACGCTCAGGCGGGGCTTGTCTGGGTGGCCCCGCCATCCGCATCGTCGTCGCCGGAATAGGCGGCGGACAATTGCCGGTAGTAGCGCGAATTGAAGGCGTAGAGCGTCAGCATGACCCCGAACAGCCCGGCGACGGTGAAGACCAGGGCAATGCCCCGGTCCGGCCCGGTGCCGAACCACGAGCCGATGCTGCGCGCGCCGGCGCCATCGCTCATGAAGGGGATAACGATGAACTGGGTCAGCGGCCCGATGAGGAAGGCGGTGAGCGGGGAGGCCGATTGCTCCACCGACTGGGCGAAGCCGAAGACGCGCCCCTGCCGCTCCAGCGGCACCACTTTTTGCAGCGTGGTCTGCTCGGCCGCCTCGGCATAGGGCCCGAGCAGCATCCAGACGAAACAGCCACCGGCCAGCAGCCAGATGGAGGGCTGGATGGTGAAGACGCAGCACACGCCCCAGGTGATGAGGTTGACCAATAGCAGGGTGCGCAGCGGATTCCGGCCCAGGCCGGTGCGGGCGATGACGATGCCGCTGATGATGAAGGCGGTGGAGAGCACGCCGAAAAGCAGCCCCCACACCTGCACCGACACCAGCGAGAGCCCATAGGCATCGAGCAGCGCCATGAAGATGCCGCCGAGGAAATTGTTGAAGGTGGCGAAAAAGATCAGCGCGAACAGGCCCGGCACGGCGGCGATGACCTTGATGGTGCCCCTGATGTCCACCCTGCCCGCCTCGGCCGGCGCCTCCCCGGCCGGCGCGGCGCGGCTTTCGTCTATCCGCACGGCATGCAGGTGCAGGAAGGCCAGCAGCGTCAGGCTCAGCGCCAGCAGCAGCACCGCCAGCATGCCGCCATAGGCGACCAGCACGCCGCTGATGACCGACGTGGTCAAAAAGCCGATGCCGCTCACCATGCCGACCAGGCCATTGGCCTTGTCGCGCCGGTCCTCGGGGATGAGCACGGTCACCAGCGTCGGCAGGGCGATGGCGCGGATATTGCCGGCGATGACGCCGAGCATGAGCAGCAGCACGAAGCCCCAGAGATAGAGCCCATAGGGATCGGTGAAGGCCCCTTCGGGCTCGAACAGCAGCATGACCAGGGCCAGCCCGTAAAAGCCGAAGGAGACCAGGCTCGAGCCCTGCATGGCCAGCTTTTTGGGATTGTGGTCGACAATGCTGCCCAGCCAGAACCCCAGGCCGGCGGTGAACACCAGATAGAGCCCGGCCACCATGCCGGTGGCGAAGACCGACTGGGTTTCGAGGAAGATCCAGAAGGTCACCGCGAACCAGACGGTGAAATTGGTGATGTTGGCGACCAGATTGTTGCCGAGGATCTGGTAGAAGGGATTGGTCATGTCGCTTGGCTCCGGGGCGGCCAAATTAGGGGTCTCTGCGCATTCCCTCAAGTCACGAGTGAACCGGTCCGATGCCGTCGGCAGGCGATTGCCCATGAGGGGGGAGGCCTGTAGCGTGCCGGCCATGAATATCCTTTATGTCATGGCCGCGCCGGCCGAATATGGCCCGCATCTTCAATCCCGCATCAAGCCGCTGATGACCGGCATCGGCCCGGTGGAGGCGGCGGTGGCCGTCACCCGGGCGCTGGCCGATGCCTCGGCCCTGCCCGGCCTGGTGGTGTCGCTGGGCTCGGCCGGCTCGCGCGTATTGGACCAATGCGGGGTCTATCAAGCCCGCTCCGTCTCCTATCGGGACATGGATGCCTCCGCTCTCGGCTTTGCCCGGGGCCAGACGCCGCTGCTCGATCTGCCGCCGGTATTGGCTTTGCCCACCGTGCCGGGCCTGCCCACGGCCAGCCTTTCCACCGGGGCCAATGTGGTTTCGGGCGCCGGCTATGACGGCATCGAGGCGGAAATGGTGGACATGGAAACCTTTGCGGTGCTGCGCGCCTGCCAGGGGTTCGGCGTGCCGCTTCTGGCGCTGCGCGGCATTTCCGACGGCGCCGAGGCGGTGACCCGGCTGGAAGACTGGACGCAATATCTGCACATCATCGACGAAAAGCTGGCCGCCGCCGTCGATCATGTCGAGGCGAACTGGGCGTTCTAGCCCTTGTCCGGCTTGTTGCGATCGCGCCGGGCGCGGCGCCAGATGCTCCAGCGGCGCGTGCCGCGCACGATGGCGTTGTTGACCGGGCCCTGGAGAAACACCAGATCCAGCGCCAGCAGCAGCAGGCCCAGCGGCAGCATCCACAGGCCGAGCACCGGCAGGAAGCTGAAAATGCCGCCCAGCACCAGCAATATGCCCAGCGGAATGCGGATCAGCCGCGCCTCGGGCCGGCGCAGCCGCGCCAAAAGCCGCGCCGCAGCGTCGGGAATGCGCTGTTGCAGGCGGTCGAACTGCCGGTTGAGGCGCTCGCGGCTCTTATGGGCCATCCTTGGTCTTCCTTGCTGGGCGTGCCGGACATTTTGCATTTGGGAAGGGTTGCGTCACCCGCCAAGGGGACGCGGCTCACTTTTTTGCCATAGGGAGGGCCGGAACTTCCCGCCAGGCGCGGAGTTGAAGGGAGAGTTCAATTCAATCGGAGCGTCCAATGGCCCGTTCAGGCAGGCAGATGATAAAGGCGGCGGAAGATGCGGGGGAAAGCGTCTCGGATGCCGTATCCACGCGCATCGCGGCGCTGCAGCGCGAAGTGGCGGCGCTGACCAAGGCGGTCGGCGATTATGGCGGGCATGAGCTGAGCGAGCTCCAGCACAATGCCGCCGCTCTCGCCAAGGACATGCAGCGCCAGGGCAAGCATATGGTGCGCCAGGTGGAGCGCCAGGCCGGCGCCGCCACCCGCGCCGTGCAGGAAAATCCCCTGCCGGTGGTGGTGGCCCTGGGCGCCATCGCCCTCATGGCGGCGATGGTCTTCCGGCGGGATTAGTCTCGGCCCTCAACGCGAAGCCCTCGACACCCCCATCCGGCCTTCCTTTATGGAAAGGGCTGGGTGGGGGTGTCGCATTGGGCGGCATGGCCGTCGCTTCACCCTTCGCTAACCACCCTTTTCAAACCCCCTTTAAGCCTATTGGGGCATTTTCGGTCGGGCTTGCATCGCTGCAACAGCCCGGAGATGCCCCATGTTCAGCCCCCGCCAAATCGTTTCGCGCCTGGCGCTTCTGGCCGTCCTGGCCTCCAGCCTGGGCGGGTGCAGCTTCCTGGGCATGAATTTCGGCATGGCCCAGCTCAGCGAGAAGGAATGCATGATGCGGGCCATGTATTTCGAATCCAACCGCTCCAGCTCGGAGGGCATGCTGGCGGTGGGCACGGTGGTGATGAACCGCGTCCACGATCCCCGCTATCCCAACAGCGTCTGCGGCGTGGTGGGGCAGAAAAACCAGTTCGCCCAGGGCGTCCTCACCCGCAAGATGACTGATAGCGGGGCGATCCTGGCGGCGCAGATGTCGGATCGCGTGCTGGCCGGCGCGCGCCATCCCGGCGTCGGCAATGCCCAGCATTTCCACACCGCGGGCCTGCGTTTCCCCTATAACAACATGTATTACGTGCTCGAAGCGGGCGGCAACGAATTCTACGAGAAGCGGTGAGGCGGGCTATCGGCGCGCGCCGGTGCGCAGCACATAGCCGATGACCACGGCCACCGCCTCGTAAAGCTCGAGCGGAATGGTGTCGTCCAGCTCCACCCCGCTCAGGGCCTCGGCCAGCACCGGATTGGCCTCGATCACCACCCCGTTTTCCTCGGCCAGCGCCACGATGCGGTCGGCCACCAGCCCCCTGCCCTTGGCAACGACGCGCGGGGCGTCGCGCGACCCCTTTTCGTATTGCAGCGCCACGGCGAGCGCGCGGGGTTTGGTGTCCTCGCTCATCGCCGCGCATCCACGAAATGGCCCGAAGGCGCCGGCGCCGGTGCGGGCGGCTCGCCATGGCGCACGACCAACGCGCCGGGCGTCAGCCCCGCTTCGGCCAGGGCGTCGCGCAGCTCGCCCAGGCCCGCCTCCAGCGCCCACGCGGTTTCCGGCTCGGCGGCCCACAGCATGACGCCGGTGGCCCCGGCGCGCAGCGAGACCTGCGCGCCAACCTCGCCCAGCCCGGCCAGATTGATGGCGAAGCGCAATTGCCAGCCGCGCTCGGCGGGGTTTTCGCCCTCGTTCTGCGGGGCATCGCGGTGGATCTGGATATGGAGCAGCGCCGATTGCCCGCCGGCCAGCACCGGCAGGTCGACGCTCCATTCCGTGCCCCGGCTGGCGTGTTCGGGCAGGGAAGCATGCTGGTGCAGCCGCAGCCGGGCCAGCGCCGATTCGGTCCGCTCCAGCACCTGCCGCCCCACCGCTTCCGGCCCGGCCTCGGTGTCGAGCGGCGGCGGCTCAACCAGACGGGCGCGCGGCAGGCTGCCCCGCAGCGGCGGCGGAATCTGGGCCACCGGCGTCAGCGGCGCCTGCTGGCCGAGCCAGGTCCCCAACGTCTGGCGCAACCCCAGAAGCGCGCTTTTCATATCCGCCTGCGGCAGGGGCGCCTGCCCCCGCGCCAGCGCCGCCTCCTGAAACAGGCCGGAGCCGCGCAGCGCCGTCTGCAAGCTGGCGCCATCGAGTTTCGGCCCGTCCATGTTCAATTGCTGGCCCAGAACCTGTTGCGCCGCCCTCAGCACCGGCTCGGGCAACGCCACCCGCCCGACGATTGCGGTGAGCGCCGTGGTCAGCGCCACCACGCTCCCCTGCCGGGGCACCGCCGCCTGCACCATCTGCGCCAGGGCTGCTTGCGGGGAAACCGGCTGGGGCGGGGCCGATGCAGGCTGCGGCGCGGCGGGCGCGGGCTGGCCGCTCGCCGTTCCGGTGGCCATGGCGGCGTTGACCGGCCGGGTGCCGTCCGTGGTGAGGACAGGAGCCGGCACTGGCGGGGCGGTCGCCGTCGCTCCTGCCAGTGCCGCGACCGGCGGCGGGCTGGCCGAAGCCGCCGGGGCGGGAACTGCCGCCTGCGGATAGGTGGAGACCACCACGGGCGCATTGGCCGGAGGGGATGGGGGCGCGGCGGTTGCCGCGGGTGCCGGCATGGCAGAGGCGGCATTAACCGGCGGCGCTGGCGGGCCTGGGCTGGCCATGGAGGCCGGCGCAACCGGAGCGCTTCCTCCCTGCGGGGCCGGGCTGGCCGGGGGTGGCGCGGCGCTGGGCGTGGGGCGCGGGGCAGCGGGTGCGGCGGCGGGGGCCTGAAGGGCCAGCCGCATCTGGGCGCCGCTGCCCTGCACTTCGAATTTCAGCGTCTGGCCGGGCCTGGCGGCCACCGGCAGCAGCAGGTTCAGCATCTGCCCGCGGATTTCCACCTGCGTGCCGCCATTGGGGGCCGGGCCGACGACCCGGCCATCGAGCATCTGCCCGGCCTGCAAGGCCAGAGCCTGCAAGGGCCCGGAGCGGACCGCCGCCACCATCTGGGGAAACTGGGAGGGAATCGACATGCGTTCCGGCCCTCAACCGCACCATGCGGCAGCCCATCCTACCCTATCGGGGCCTCCAGCATCGTCTGATTCTGCGGTTTGAGGAAATGGCGGGTTTCGCCCTCAGTCCCGCCGCACGTCCTTGTAGTCCATGGTCGCCGGCTTGCCGCGGAAGGTGACCCAGAAGAAATTGAGCGTATAAGTGCCGGCGGTGCGGAAGACGCCTTCTTTTTCAAGGCGGCGGCCAGATGTCTTCATCTTGAGCTTGAAGGTCCATTTGACCCCGCCCACCTTGGAGAGGCGCACGGCGACGTCGGTGTCCTCACCGAAGAACTGGATGGAGCGGTCATAGCCCCCCACCTGGGCCCAGGCGGCGCGCTTGAAGACGAAATTGCCCCCCTGCACCACCGAGCCGACGCGCAGCACATAGCGGTTGAGCAGGTAGATGAGCCAGGTGAGGCCGTAGAAAGCGCCCACCAGCGCGCGGTTCCAGGGGCTCATGTCGTAATAGATATAGGGGCCGCTCAGGCACACCAGCCTGGGATCGCGGTCGAATTCGGCATAGACCGTGTCGAGCCAGCCGGGCGGCACCAGCGTGTCGCTGTCGATATTGGCGACGAGGTCGAACCCTTCGCTGGCGGCAAAGCCGGCGTCGCGGGCATTGACCAGCCCCTTCTTGGGCTCGTCGACCACGGTGACGCCGGGAAAGCCACGGGCGATCTCGCCGGTGCGGTCGGTAGAGGCATTGTTGACCACGATGATCTGGGCGTCGCGGCCCGAACGGGCGATTTCGGCCACCACCGAGTCGAGGCATTTGCCGATCAGCGCCTCTTCGTTATAGGCGGGTATGACGAAGGCCAGTTTCATCTCTGCCTCATGCTGGGCGGGCGCGGCGCGCGGGACTGAATCCAGCCAATACCCGCTGGCGGGCGGGCAGGCAACACGGGCCCGCGCTTTTGGCGGGGAAGATCACCCCTTGCCCCGGCCCAGAACCGCCAGCCGCACGCGGAAACAGGCCCCCGGCAAGGGGCCGGGCACCAGCTCGAGCGAGCCATTCATGCGGGTGACGATCTGGCGGGAAATGGCCAGCCCCAGCCCGGCCCCGGTCTGGTCGGCGGCGGCGCGCTGGCCACGGGCGAATTTCTCGAAGATCAGCGAGGTCTCGCCCTTGGCGATGCCGGGGCCGTTATCGGCGATGTCGACGATGTAATGGCCGCCCCGGATCTGCGAGGTCACCCGGATCGTCGGGCTCTCGCTGTGATTGTATTTCACCGCGTTGGAAATGAGGTTGATGAAGACTTGGCAGAGCCGGTCGGCGTCGCCCTCCACCATGGTGCGGCCGGCCCGTTCGCCCAGTTCCACCCGGGCATTGCTCTGGCGCAGCAGCGCTTCGCACACGGTCAGCGCCCGGTCGAGCGCGGCTTCGGCGTCCACCGGCTGGTTTTCCCAGGTGCGCTCGCCCCGCTCCAGCGCCGACAGATCGAGGATTTCATCGAGCAGCTTGGTCAGCCGCAGGCTTTCCTGGTGAATGGTGGAGACGAAATGCTGGCGCTTGCCATCGTCGATCTCCCCAGCATCGAGCAGGATTTCGGAGAAGGAGCGGATGGAGGTCATCGGCGTGCGCACCTCGTGGCTCACCTGGCTCAAAAATTCGTCCTTCTGGCTGTCGAGCTTGCGCAATTGCGCATTGGCCTCCTCCAGCTGCCGGGCGGTCGAGCGCAATTCGGCCGAGGTCTTTTCCAATTGCTGGGAATATTCGATGGCCTGCTGGGTCTCGTCGGCCATCTGCATCATTTCCTCCAGCGACACCTCGCTGCCCGAGACCACCTTGGAGAGCATGACATGGGCCGAGGCGGCGCCCACCGAGCCGGCCAGCTCGCGCTCCAGCCGGCCGATGAAATCGGGCGAAGGCTCGAGCATGTCGGGCTCGACCCCGGCATCGCGCGCCTCGGTCTCGAACAAGGCCGCCGCGCGCTTCTCGCCCAGCACGCGCTCGGCCACGAAGAACAGGTCGTTGGCCGTGGCCGAGCCGCGCACGAAATTGCCCCGCGCCTGGTCGCCGCGGCGAAACACGTCGACGAAGACGCTGGCCTGGATGCGCTCCAGCGCCGATTGCGTGGTCAGCAGCGACACCACGGTCAGCGTCAGGATGTTGAGCGACAGGCTCCAGAAGGCGGCATGGGCCAGCGGATCGAGCCCGTCGAAGCCGAACATGGCCTCGGGCCGCAGCCAGCCAATGCCCCAGGGGCCGTGGCTGAGCAGCATCGCCACCTGCGGCGACACCGATTCGAACGAGGGCAGCAGGCTGCACCAGAACCAGAAGACGAACCCCACCGCGATGGCGGCGGTGGCCGCCTTGAGGGAGGCTTCGCGCCAGAACAGCGCGGCGATGACCGAGGGGAAGAACTGGGCGATGGCGGTGAAGGAAATGAGCCCGATGGGGGCCAGCGCGTCGGAATCGCGGGTGAAGATGAAATAGGACAGGCCCAGCGAGACGATGAGCACGATGGAAAAGCGCCGCGCCACCAGCAGCAGATGCGTCACCCCCTGCCCGTCGCCATTGCCGGCCGGGCTGAAGCGCAGGATCAGCGGCATGACGATATGGTTGGAGACCATGATCGAGAGCGCGATGGATTCGAGGATAATCATCGAGGTGGCGGAGGAGAAGCCGCCGATGAAGGCGAACAGCGCCAGCGCGTCCTGGCCGAAGGCCATGGGCACGGTGAGCGCGAACATGTCGGGATTGGAGCCGGCCGGCAGCGCCGTCAGCCCGAAAACGGCGATGGGCAGGATGAACAGGCTCATCAGCAGCATATAGGCAGGAAAGGCCCAACTGGCGACGCGCAGGTGGTCCTCGTCGGAATTTTCCACCACCGTCACCTGGAACTGGCGCGGCAGGCACACGATGGCCATGACCGAGAGCGCCAGCGTGGTCAGCCAGCGCGCGTCGAACGTGGTTTCGGAGTTGAAATGCACGCCCACCTCTTCGGCCTGGGCGAAGATGTTCTCGAAGCCCCCGCCGACCACGACCACGAAAAAGCCCACCGCCAGGAGCGCGGCCAGCTTGACCATGGCCTCGAAGGCGATGGCGGCGACCACGCCATGGTGTTGCTCCTTGGCGTCGACATGGCGGGTGCCGAAAAGGATGGTGAACAGCGCCATGCCGGCGGCGATGCCGAAGGCCAGGCCGACATCGTCGATGCCGGCCAGCCGCCCCTTGCTCAGCTCGGACGATCCGGCCACCACCTGGATGGAGGAGGTGACGGCCTTCAATTGCAGCGCGATATAGGGCGATATGCCGATCACGGCGATGCAGGTGATGAGCACGGCCAGCCGGTTGGACTTGCCGAAGCGCGACGAGAGCAGGTCGGCGACCGAGGTGATGCGTTGCAGGTGGCTCAGGCGCACCAGCCGGCGCAGCAGGAACCACCAGCCCACGAAGACCAGCGTCGGCCCCAGATAGATGGTGAGGAATTCCAGCCCGCTGCGCGCCGCATTGCCCACCGCGCCATAGAAGGTCCAGCTGGTGCAATAGACCGAGATGGAGAGCGTATAGACCGCCGGGGAATGCAGGAACGACTGCTTGCCGGTGCGGGCCCGGCGGTCGCCGAAATAGGCGATGACGAAGAGCAGGCCCACATAGCCCACGGCGGTGGCGATCACCAGGTCGGCCGACAGCATCAGCCCTCTCCCCCCGGCGCGTCGCCCTTTTGCGGCTTTTGGGGCCGGGCATGGGCCATCAGCGCCGTGCCCACGATCAGCAGCAGCCACAAAACGAACAGGTAGAAGACGATCTGGGGAATGCCGAAGATCGTCTGCGGCTGGTTGAAGACATAGACCAGCGGCGGCAGCATCAGCAGGGCGCCGAGCACCGTCAGCAGCAGCATGCCGCCGGTGAGCTTATGCCGGTCCGCCATCTTCGCCCAGAAGCTGGCGCACGGCCCCCACCACCTCGGCGTTGGCATAGGGCTTGGTGACGAAGACGTCGGCGCCCAGTTCCTCGGCGATGCGCCGGTCCTGCTGCTGGCCCTTGGCGGTGAGGATGAGCACAGGCAGGCTGTGCTGGTCGGCATCGGCGCGGATCTGCTTGAGCACCTCGAAGCCGCTGCGCCGGGGCAGCATCACGTCGAGCACCACCATGCGCGGGCGCAGGCGCCGCACGGCCTCCATCACCGCCTCGCCATCGGTGACGGAACCGATGGTGAAGCCGGCGCGCTTCAGGATGAAATCGAGCGATTCCAGTATGCTGGGCTCGTCCTCGGCAATGAGTATATCGACGGCCACTGTCCCCCCTTGCAGCGCCCCACGGTCTCCCCTCCGCGGGATGATGCAGTAAAGCCCAATCAGGCGGTATCGCCAAGTCCCTGTTCAAGAAGACCCTGTTCCCCAGGACCCTCTTCCATCGGCAGCAGCGGCGCGCGCAGGCCGGGGCGCTCGCCCTCCTGCCGGAGCGGCTCCTCCTGCCGGCTGGGGCAGGCGCGGCGGGTGCAGAGCCGGCAGCTCGGCCCCACGGGAATGTCGGCGTCCATGTCCATCAGGTCCAGCCCGGCCCCATATATGGTGCGGTCGGCATGCAGCACGTCGCAGGCCAGCATCACCGAGGACATCACCGCCTGCTCGCGGAAGGAGCCGGCGCGCCGCTGCACCGTGCGGGCGAGGAAGAGATAGCGCGAGCCGTCGGAAAAGCGCACCACCTGGCGCAGCAGCATGTCGGGGCTGCGGAAGGCGCCATAGATGGCCCAGAGCGGGCAGGCATGGCCGCTATTGGGCAGCAATAGGCCCGGCAGCGGAAAATGCTTGGTCAGCCGCCCGGCCGGGTCCGAGCGCAGGAAGCCGAAGGGAATGCCCTCTTCCCCCGGCCGGCGCAATGTCACCAGGCGATGGGCCACCTGCTCGAAGCTGGCATTGTAGCGCTGGCGCAGATGGTCGATGTCATAAGCCGCAGCTTCGGCATCGGCGAGAACCTGCCGATAGGGGAAGACGATGGCGCCGGCGAGATAGGAGCCCGCCGCCCGCGCCGCCAGCCGCCGCGCCGTGGGGGTGGAAAGGGGCGCGCTTTCCAGCGTATGGGCGAGGACGTCCCCCGCCGCCAGCTCGCCATAGAGCCGGGCGAGCTGGAACTGCCGCGTCGCCAGCGTGGAGGAGCCGCCGAACCACATCAGCCGCTTTGCGCTCTCGAAGCGGAACTGGCCGGGAAATTCGGGATCGGCGGGCGGTCCGCCCACGGCGACGCCAATGCCGAAGCGACGCTGCAACAGGGCGGTCAGCGTATCGATGCCGAAGGCCCCTGCCCGCTCGATTTCGGCGCGCAGGCTCTCGGCGGCGGTTTCGAGCTCGGGAAAATAATTGTCGCGCTGAATGATGAGGTCGTCGATTTCCCGCCCCGGGGAGACGCTGCTGCGCCGCTGGCTCGAACTCTCGAACTGGCCGATGAGGTTGCGCGCCACGTCGGACAGGGTGCGCGTGTCGCGGCCGATGGCGCCGAGGAACTGCCGGCGCTCGGCCTCGTCCAGATCGCTCACATCCTCGAGGATTTCGGCGCTGGAGCGCACGGCGGTGATGCCGGACAGAATCTGGTGCAGGAGCTGGCTCAACAACGGGTCCGAGCGCAGCCGGTCGGCATAGGCGTCGGCGCTGGCCACCGCTTCGGTATAGGCCCGGTGCAACTGCACCAGCGCGGCGGCGCTGGCCGGATATTGCGCCACCAATTGCCGCCGCTCGTCGGGCTGGAAGGGCAGCGACTCGATCTGCGGATCGGCATAGGCCTCCTCCAGGTCCTGGAGCAGCTTTTGCTCGGCCTCCCCGGTCAGGTCGCCGATCTCGATCTGCAAATGATGGGCGACGCGCTGCAAAAGCGCCCCGCCGATGTCGCGCTTGTTGTTCTCGATGAGGTTGAGATAGCTCGGCGAAATACCGGCCAGCCGCGCCAGCGCCGCCTGGGAAATCTTGAGCGATTTCCGCCTGTTGCTGATCCGGAATCCGATCGGCGCCCGCATCTTCCCCTCCCCGTTCTGTCAACGAATTGACGAAAGGCACGCCCTGCTAGATCAACAATTTACAAAATTCTGGTTGAATTACAATGCTCTATTGCCGTGATTTTCAAATGTGTCGAATAGTGAGGCAGCGGTGAACAGTCCGACAATGTATCGGAAGTCCCGCGCCACAAGGAGGAGATCGATGACACTTTTGAAGCGCGGGCTGACCCGCCGCAGGGTATTGCAGACCGGCATGGCCGGCATTATCGGCACGGGCGTTGCGCCCATGGTGTTCACCCGGGGAGCCTGGGCGCAGGAATTCTGCAACAATCCCAGCGGCGACACCGTCACCCTTGGCCTCAACCTGCCCCTGACCGGCGCCTATGCCGAAGAAGGCGCGGACGAGCAGAAGGCCTATGAGCTGGCCATCCAGCACCTCAATGGCGAGGGCGACGGCGGCATGCTCACCACGCTCAACCCGTCCGTGCTCAAGGGCAACGGCATCCTGGGCAAGAAGGTGGGCTATGTCTCCTCGGACAGCCAGACCAAGACCGACGTTGCCCGCGCCGGCGCCACCCGCATGATCGAGCGCGACGGCGCCATCATGATTACCGGCGGCTCGTCCTCGGGCGAGGCCATTGCCGTGCAGGGGCTGTGCCAGGAAAAGGGCATCATCTTCATGGCCGGCCTCACCCACTCCAACGACACCACCGGCAAGGACAAGCGCCGCTACGGCTTCCGCCACTTCTTCAACGCCTATCAGTCCGGCATCGCCCTCGGGCCGGTGCTCGGCCAGCAATATGGCAATGACCGGCGCGCCTATCACCTCACCGCCGACTACACCTGGGGCTGGACGCAGGAAGAATCGATGATCGCGGCCACCGAGGCGCTCGGCTGGCAGACCGTCGCGGCCGTGCGCACCCCGCTCGGCTCCACCGACTATTCGCAGTATCTGACGCCGATCCTCAATTCGGGCGCCGACGTGCTGATCCTCAACCATTACGGCCTCGACATGGTGAACTCGCTGCCCCAGGCCGTGCAGTTCGGCCTGCGCGACCGCCAGGCCAATGGCAAGCAGTTCGAGATCGTCACGCCGCTGATTTCCGAATTGATGGCCAAGGGTGCAGGCGAAGCCGTGCGTGGCGTCTTCGGCACCTCCAACTGGCACTGGAACCTGCAGGATCCCGGCTCCATCGCCTTCACCAAGTCGTTCGGCGCCGCCTATGGCTCCCCGCCGTCCCAGGCGGCCCATACCGCCTATGTGCAGACCCTGCTCTATGCCGATGCCGTCGAGCGCGCCGGCACCTTCTATCCGCCCGAGGTCATCAAGGCGCTGGAAGGCCATGAATTCGACGGCATGGGCAATGGCAAGACGCTGTACCGCGCCGAGGATCACCAGTGCATGAAGTCGGTGCTGGTGGTGCAGGGCAATGAGAACCCGACCAGCGAGTTCGACGTGCTCAACGTCATCGAGGAAGTGGACCGCGACACCACGACCTACGATCCGGCGATCTTCGGGGGCGAGTTGGGCCCGGCCGAGCCGGCCCCGGTCTGCTGAGCCCGCAAGGGCGCTGAATCCACCCTCCTCTTCCCTTTGCAGGAGCGGTGAAGCGAGGGGACCTTCCTTTCACCAGGGAATGGCCCCCTCACCCGGCGCCGGCCTCTCCCCGCAGGGAGAGGGAAAAACTGGAGCATGCGATGTTCGAAGTCATCTTTCTGCAATTTCTCAACGGGCTCGACAAAGGCGCCGCCTATGCGCTGATCGCCCTCGGCCTCACCCTGGTCTTCGGCACGCTGGGCGTCGTCAATTTCGCCCATGGCGCCCTGTTCATGCTCGGGGCCTTCTGCGCCGTCACCGTGCGCATGTTCCTCACCATGGAAACCGTCACCATAGACCCCGAGCGCCTTTCCCCCTGGGGAACGCCGCTGGAAGTGCGCGAGCCGCTGGTCCAGGCCTGGCTCGGCGATTTCGGCGCGGTGCTGGTCAATTATTCGGTGCCGGTGTCCATTCTCATCACCATTCCGGTCATGCTGCTCATCGGCATCGGGCTGGAGCGCGGCATCATCAAGCACTTCTACAAGCGCCCCCATGCCGAGCAGATCCTGGTCACCTTCGGCCTCGCCATCGTCGCCCAGGAAGTCATCAAGTCCATTTTCGGGCCCAATCCCCTGCCCCAGCCCATGCCGACCGACCTGCGCGGCGCCGCCGACATCGGCGCCTGGCTGGGCATGGCGCCCAACATCATCACCTATCCCATCTGGCGGCTGGTCTATTTCCTCTTCGCGGCCGTGGTCATCGGCGGGGTCTTCGCCTTCCTGCAATTCACCACCTTCGGCATGGTGGTGCGCGCCGGCATGGCCGACCGCGAGACGGTGGGCCTGCTCGGCATCAATATCGACCGGCGCTTCACCATCATGTTCGGCCTCGCCGCCGTGGTCGCGGGCATAGCGGGCGTCATGTACACGCCGCTCCTGCCGCCCAACTACCATATCGGCATGGAATTCCTGGTGCTCAGCTTCGTGGTCGTGGTGGTGGGCGGCATGGGCTCGCTCCCGGGCGCGGTCGCCGCCGGGTTCCTGCTCGGCATCCTGCAATCCTTCGCCTCCATGACGCAGGTGAAGGCCATCATTCCCGGCATCGACCAGATCATCATCTATCTGGTGGCCGTGGTCATTCTTCTGGTTCGCCCCCGTGGTCTATTGGGCCGGCGCGGCGTGATGGAGGCCTGACATGACCAATTTCATGTCCCGCAACGACCTCTTGCTGTTGATCGGCTTTTCCCTCGTGGTGCTGGCCATGCCCATCTGGCTCACCCCGTTCGGCGCCGGCTACCCCGACCTTTTGCAGCGTTTCATGATCTATGGAATCTTCGCGGTCGGCTTCAACATCCTGTTCGGGCTCACCGGCTATCTCAGCTTCGGCCACGCCGCCTTTTTCGGCGTGGGCTCCTATACCGCCGTGTGGTCGCTGAAGCTGCTCACGCTCGACGCCATCCCGGCCATGGTCTTCGCCGTGATTGTCTCGGGGCTCTTCGCCCTGGTCATCGGCTATCTCAGCCTGCGCCGCTCGGGCATCTACTTCTCCATCCTCACCCTGGCCTTCGCCCAGATGAGCTACAACCTGGCCTATTCGGTGCTTACCCCGATCACCAATGGCGAGACCGGGCTGCAACTGACCCTGAGCGATCCGCGCATCATCGACGCCGCCGTGGGCCACGGCTTTACCGGCCAGCCGGTGCCCACCCTGCTCGGGCAGCAGATCGGGGGTTATGCCGGCTTCTATTTCTGCGCGGTGTTCCTGATCCTGGCCTTCTTCATCGCCCAGCGCATCGCCCTGTCGCCCTTCGGCATGATGCTCAAGGCCATCAAGTCCAACCAGACGCGCATGCAGTTCACCGGCTTCAACACCCGCCCCTATGCGCTTTCGGCCTTCGTGATCTCGGGCATGTATGCCGGTCTCGCCGGCGCCCTGCTCGCCGTCACCGACCCGCTGGCCGGGGCCGAGCGCATGCAGTGGACCGCCTCGGGCGAGGTGGTGCTGATGACCATACTGGGCGGCGTCGGCACGCTGGTGGGGCCGGTGATCGGCGCCTGGCTCATCAAATATTTCGAGAACATCCTCTCCGCCCTCAACGACAACATCCTCACCCGCTTCTTCAGCTTCCTGCCGGACGGGCTGGACCAGGCCCTGGTCAGCATCACCGGCAAGTTCGTGGGCGATGGCTGGCACCTGACGCTGGGCCTGCTCTTCGTGGTCATCGTCATCTTCCTGCCGGGCGGCATCATGGAGGGGGTGCGGCGTCTCGCCCACTGGGTCGGCTCGTCGCGCGATCCCGGCACGGGCCGCAAGGCCTCCAGCACCCAGCCGGCGGAATAGGAGAGAGCCATGACGCTTCCCAATATCGTGCTGCATGTGGCCGACGTCCACAAACGCTTCGGGGGCCTGCATGCCCTGGCCGACATCGACCTGCAGGTCGAGGAAGGCAAGACCCACGCCATCATCGGGCCCAACGGGGCGGGCAAGTCCACCCTGCTCAACGTCATCATCGGCAAGCTGGCGCCCACCAGCGGCCAGGTGGTGTTCGATGGCGCCATCCTCACCGGCCGCAAGCCGCACCAGATCAACCAGCTCGGCATTGCCCGCGTCTTCCAGACGCCGGAAATCTTCGCCGATCTAAGCGTGTTGCAGAACGTGATGATCCCCGCCTTCGCCAAGCGCGACGGCGCCTTCCGCGTCAACATGCTGCGGGCGCTGGAGGGCGAGACGGCCATCCGCCAGGAGGCCGAGGCCATGCTCGAGGATGTCGGCATGCTCAACCGCCGCGACATGATGGCGGGGAGCCTGAGCCGCGGCGACAAGCGCCGCATGGAGCTGGCCATGTGCCTCATCCAGCATCCGCGCCTGCTGCTGCTCGACGAGCCTACCGCCGGCATGAGCCGGCACGACACCAACACCACCATCGAGCTGCTCAAGAAGATCAAGAGCCGCGGCATGACCAAGGTCATCATCGAGCACGACATGCATGTGGTGTTTTCGCTGGCCGACAAAATCTCGGTGCTGGCGCAGGGCCGCATCATCGCCGACGGCACGCCCGAATCGGTGCGCGGCAATCCCAAGGTGCAGGAAGCCTATCTCGGAGGGGCCCATTGATGAGCGCGATCGCCATGGAAACCGCAACCCCCGTCAGCCACGCCGCCGCCTTCGAGGCCGAGCGTCCGTTCTTTTCCGTCCGCGACGTCCACGCCTATTACGGCGAAAGCTATATCGTGCAGGGCGTCTCGCTCGATATCCGCCAAGGCGAAATCCTGGCGCTGCTCGGCCGCAACGGCGCCGGCAAGACCTCCACCCTGCGCACCATCGCCCGCACCGACGATCCGCAGATGCGCCAGGGCGAAATCTGGCTCGATGGCAAGCCCATCCACCAGATGAAGAGCTTCGAGGCGGCCCGCGCCGGCATCCAGTTGGTGCCGGAGGACCGGCGCATCATCTCCGGGCTCACCGTCGAGGAGAACCTGGTCCTTGCCCGCGTCGCCCCCGGCCATGGCTGGGAGCTCGAGCAGATCTATGAGAGCTTTCCGCGCCTGGCCGAGCGCCGCAAGCAGGAGGGGGTGACCCTGTCGGGCGGCGAGCAGCAGATGCTGGCCATTGCCCGCGCGCTGGCCCGCGACCTCAAGCTGCTCCTGCTGGACGAGCCCTATGAGGGGCTGGCCCCGGTCATCGTGCACGAGATCGAACGCATCTTGCATTCCATCAAGCCTTTGGGCATCACCACCGTCATCGTCGAGCAGAACGCCATTGCGGCGCTGAAGCTGGCCGACCGCGCCGTCATCCTCGATACCGGCGAGGTGGCCTTTGCCGGCACCGCGCAGGAGGTGCTCGACAACGCCGAACTCCGCCACGAATACCTGGCGATCTGAGCTACCCTGGGTCTTTCGAACCAAGGCATTCCGCCGATATCACCTCTCCCCTTCGGGAGACCCAGGGTAAATCCCGGCGGGCCCAAAAGCCCGCCGCTTTCGTTTGCGGCCATTGGCCGCTTCTCGCCCGGACGAGGGCCAGGGCAGGTTTCGGTCTCCGCTTCACCTTGCCCTTGGGAGAGAGGCCGGCCCTCGGGGCCGGGTGAGGGAGCCCGCCCTATTCCTCGGCGGGCAGCAGGGTTACGCCCAGCCCTTCCAGCATGTCCCAATAGGCCGGATAGGTCTTGCCGGTGCAGGCGGGGTCGAGAATGGTGATGCCGCCGATCCTGAGCCCCGCCAGGGCGAAGCTCATGGCGATGCGGTGGTCGTGATAGGTCTGGATGCGCGCGCCCTGGCTGGTCAGCGCCGGATCGGCGGCGACGATGAGGTCGTCCCCCTCCTCCGTGCCCAGACCCGGCTTGATGCGGTTGAGCTCGTTGGCGACGGCGCGGATGCGGTCGGTTTCCTTGACGCGCAGATTGGCGATGCCGACAAAGCGCACCGGATGGTTGTTGAAGGCCGCCAGCACGGCCAGGGTCGGCACGGCGTCCTGCATCTGCGCGCCGTCGATCACTGCCGGCATGTCGGGGAATTGCGCGATCACCGCCTGCGCCGCCGCGTCGGGCTGGGTGAAGGCATCCGCCGCCACGCCCAGGTCGATGCTGCCACCGGTCAGCGCCTCGGCGCCCCATAGATAGGTGGCGGCGGAGGCGTCGGGTTCGATGCGGAAATCCGTTGCCTTGTAGCCGGTCGGCGCGATGCGCCAGGTGCCGGCATCGACCTGCTCGACATCGGCGCCGAAACTGCGCATGGCGGCCAGCGTCAAATCGACATAGCCGCGCGCGCCGATCTCCTTGCCGGTCAGCGCCACCTCGATGGGCCCGTCGCCCAAAGGCGCGGCCATCAGCAGCGCCGAGACATACTGGCTGGACAGCCCGCCGTCGATCTCCACCCGGCCATGCCCGAAATTGCCGCGCCCCTCGACGGTAACCGGCGGGCACCCTGTCGGGGCGCTGGCGGCGATGCCCAGCGATTGCAGGGCAGCGACCAGCGGAGCGATCGGGCGCAGGCGCATGTCCTCGTCGCCATCCACCACCACATGGCCCTCGACCGTGGCGGCGGCGGCAGTCAGGAATCGCGTCGCCGTGCCGGCATTGCCCAGGAAAAGCGGCCCTTCCGGCGCCTGCAAGCGGCCCGTGCCGGTGACGACGAAGCTGGTGGCGTCGGGCTCCTCCACGCTGACGCCCATCTGCCGCAGGGCGGCGGCCATCAGCACCGTGTCCTTGCTCTTGAGCGCGCCGGTGAGGCGGCTCGTGCCCCGGGCCAGCGCCGCCAGCAGCAGCGCGCGATTGGTGATGGATTTCGAGCCCGGCGGCGAGACGCGCCCGACAAGGGGGCGATTGGGCGGGACGATGGTGAGGGCGGGGGGAAGCGACTGAGCCATGATGGCCGGATCAATGCACCAGAGGCCGGCGCTTCGCAACCGGATAGATGGCGGCCCACGCTTGCCGGCTTGATTGCCCTCATGCGGATCGACTAGAGTTTCGGCATCGACCGAGTGGCAACTAGGGTTCCGGGCGGATTCGTCCACCGCTGGACCGAGCGTTGCAGAAACCGCGGGTGTTCCGCGGCTGCACCCGAGGGCAAAAATCCCAGAGGCGGAGACGTCGAGATCAACCAGCGCCATTGGCGCATAAGGAGGTCTCGATGGCATTTGCCTCGCTGCTGCTCGTCATTCTCGCATCTTTCATCCATGCCAGCTGGAACCTGCTGGCCAAGCGGGCCGCGCCGGCCGGGCCCGCCTTCGTCTTCGCCTATAATCTGGTCGCGTGCGTTGCCTATGCGCCCTGGGTGGTCTGGCTGCTGATCCGGGGCGAAGGCATCGTCTGGACGGGCATGGGCGTCGGCTTCATCCTCGCCAGCGGCCTCATTCACCTGGCCTACAGCCTCTGCCTGCAACGCGGCTATCAGCTCGCCGACCTTTCGGTGGTCTATCCGGTTGCGCGGGGCACCGGCCCCATGCTCTCCACCATTGGCGCGGTGCTGATCCTGGGGGAAACGCTTTCCGGGCGCGGCGGGCTCGGCGTGGTCCTCGTCATCCTCGGCATCGGCCTCATCGCCACGCAGGGCGATCTTTCGGTGTTCCGGCGGCCGGGCGGGCAGGCCGGCATCCGCTGGGGCACGACCACCGGCGGGCTCATCGCCTGCTACACGGTGGTCGACGCCTATGCCGTCAAGGCCCTGGGCATCGCCCCGGTGATGCTCGACTGGTTCTCCAACCTTTTCCGGTTCTTCCTCCTCGCCCCGGTGATCCTGGCCAATCCCCGCCGCGCCTTGCGGGCCATGCGCGGCCATTGGCTCACCGCCATCGGCGTCGGCCTGCTCTCGCCCCTCTCCTACATTCTGGTGCTGGCGGCGCTGACCTCGGGGGCGCCGCTGAGCCTGGTCGCGCCGATGCGCGAAATGTCGATGATGATCGGCGCCCTGATGGGCATGGTCATCCTGCGCGAAAAGGTCGGGAAATGGCGGCTCGCCGGCTGCGGCGTGTTGCTGGTGGGGGTCGTCCTGCTATCGGGCGCGTAAGCCCGGGCGTCAGGCCCCTGCCCGCGCCTCGGCGACGGCCTTGAGGTCCGCCGGCTTGAGCGTCACGCTTTCCCCGCACCCGCAGGCGCCGGTCTGGTTGGGATTGGTGAAGGTGAAGCCGGCGCTCATCTTGGATTGCTCGTAATCCATCACCGTGCCGAGCAGGAACATGGTGGCCTTGGGGTCGACCCAGACGTCGACGCCCTTGTCGTTGACGTGATCGTCGCCGGCCACCGGCTCGGTGACGTAGTCCATGGTATAGGCCACGCCCGCGCAGCCCGAATTCTTGATGCCGACGCGCAGGCCGATCACCGGCTTGTCGGAATCTTCCATGATTTCGGCGATGCGCTCGGCGGCGGCATCGGTCAGCGACATGATCTTGAAGGCCATCGGGCAATCCACCTTAATCGGCGTTTCACGATATATAGGGCGAAACGCGGCGAATTACCACCAGTTCAGCGCCACCTGGGCCTCTTCACTCATGCGTGAGGCGTCCCAGGGGGGATCGAACACCATGTTGACGGTGACGTCCTGGATGCCTTCGACCCCGCGGGCGGCGTTTTCCACCCAGCCGGGCATTTCCCCGGCCACCGGGCAGCCCGGCGCGGTCAACGTCATGTCGATGGTGAGGTTCCGATCGTCGTCCAGGTCGACCTTGTAGATCAGGCCCAGCTCATAGATGTCGACCGGGATTTCCGGGTCATAGACGGTCTTGAGCGCGCCGATGAGGTCGGTGGTGATGCGCGTCACCTCGTCTTCCGACAGGCTTGTCGGCATGGTCGGGGCGATGCGGGTGTCTTCGGTCTTGGTCTCTTCGCTCATGTCAGCCGTCCTCAGGCAAAAAACTTCCGGGCGCGTTCGATGCCCTCCACCAGCGCGTCCACATCGTCCTTGCCATTATAGAGGGCAAGGCTGGCGCGGCAGGTGGAGGTGACCCCGAACCGTTGCAGCAGGGGCATGGCGCAATGGGTGCCGGCGCGCACCGCGATGCCGTAGCGGTCGAGAATGGTGGACACGTCATGGGCGTGCGCGCCCTGGATTTCAAAGGAGAAAATGCCGCCCTTGCCCGGCGCCGTGCCGATCAGGTGCAGCGAATTGATGCGGCTCAGCCGCTCCTGCGCATAGGCGGCGATGGTGTGCTCATGGGCGGCGATGGCCTCGCGCCCCAGGCTGTCCATATAGGCCAGCGCCGCGCCCAGCCCGATGGCCTGCACGATGGGCGGAGTGCCCGCCTCGAAGCGGTGCGGGGGCGCGTTATAGGTCACGCTGTCCATGGTCACGGTGTCGATCATCTCGCCGCCGCCCTGATAGGGCTGCATGTCGGCCAGCAGGTCGTATTTGCCATAGAGCACGCCGATGCCGGTGGGCCCGTAGAGCTTGTGGCCGGTCATAACGTAGAAATCGGCGTCGAGCGCCTGCACGTCCACCTTTTCGTGCACGGCGCCCTGGCTGCCATCGACCAGCACCGGGATGTTCCGGGCGTGGGCGCGCTCGATGATCTGGCGCAGCGGGGTAATGGTGCCCAGCACGTTGGACATATGCGTCACCGCGACGATGCGGGTGCGGTCGCTCAGCGCCGCCTCGAAGGCGTCGAGGTCGAAGCTGCCGTCGTCGCGCACATCCACCCAGCGGATCACCGCGCCCTTGCGCTCGCGGTGAAAATGCCAGGGCACGATATTGGAGTGGTGCTCCATGATGGTGGTGACGATCTCGTCGCCTTCTCCGATGCGCGGCCCGGCGAAGGATTGCGCCACGAGGTTGATCGCCTCGGTGGCCGAGCGGGTGAAGACGATTTCCTCGGTCCGGCCGGCATTGAGGAATTTGCGCACCGCCTCGCGCCCGCCCTCATAGGCTTCGGTGGCGCGGTTGGCGAGCGTGTGCAAACCCCGGTGGACATTGGCGTATTCGTGCCGGAAGGCATAATCCATCCGGTCGAGCACCTGCACCGGCTTCTGCGCCGAGGCGCCGCTGTCGAGATAGACCAGCCGGTGGCCATGAATCTGTTCCGACAGGATCGGAAAATCGGCGCGGACTTTTTCGAGATCGAAGGTCATTGCAACATTCCGTTCTTCACCTCTCCCCTGGGGGAGAGGTCGACCCCTTCTGGGGGCGGGTGAGGGGCCTTGCCCGTCCACCGCACCCGGCAAAGGCCCCCTCACAAGGCGCTGCGCGCCGACCTCTCCCCCGAGGGAGAGGTGAAGAGGGCTCCGATGCCTAATTGCCGCCCAGCAGCCAGCCATCCACCACGCCGTTGAGCGCTTCGTTGAGCGCCTCGTCCTCGATCGGGTCGAGCACTTCGGCGATGAAGCCGCGCACCAGCATGGTCTCGGCCTCGGCCTGGGGAATGCCGCGGCTGGTGAGGTAGAACATCCAGTCCTCGTCGAGCTTGCCGCAGGTCGAGCCATGCCCGCACACTACGTCGTCGGCATAGATTTCCAGCTCGGGCTTGGAGAGGATTTCCGCCTCGTCCGAGAGCATCAGGCCCTGATGCATGAACTTGGCGTCGGTCTTCTGCGCGTCGCGCTCCACCACCAGCTTGCCCTGCACCACGGCCTTGGAGCGGCCGCGGGTGATGGACTTGAACAGCGGCTGGCACGAGGTGTGCGGCACCGCATGGTGGGTTTCCATGGTGATGTCGGCGTGCTGGCCGTCCGAAACCAGGTTGAGCCCGGTCAGGTCGGCATGCGCCCCTGCCCCGCCCATTATCGGGAAGACCTGGCTGCGGGCCAGGCCGGCCCCGGCATGGATGGCCAGCGTGCGCAGCTTCGACCCATCGGTCAGCCGGTATTCATTGGTGGCGAAATGCGCCGCCTTGCGGGATGAGCGGTCCAGCGTCACATGGGTGACCACCGCATCCTTGCCCAGCGCCAGATAGGTGGCGTGGTTGCCCACATGGGCGGCGTCGGATCCCGAGAACGTCTCCAGGATCGTCACGCTGGCCCCGTCGGCGACGAAGATCTTGAGCGCATCCACCACATGGGCGGCCTCGCCCTCGATATGCCGGTCGATCTGGATCACGGTGTCGACGGTGTTCTCGATGGTCAGGGACAGCGCTTCGCGGGCCAGCCCGTTATTGATGCCCACAAGGGTATCGTCGCGGCTGGAGAGCACGCCGCCCTCGGTCTTGCCGACGATGACGCCGGCCGGCGCCGCGCCGGCGGGCTGCACCGCGCCGTTGAGGATGGTCAGGAGATAGGCCCCCGGCACGTCGAGCGCCGGCGGATTGGCCGAATTGGCCGCCTGGGCCAGCGGCGGCACGGCGCGCAGCAGGCTCTTGAGGTCGGTGTAATGATAGCTCTCGACGCGGCGGGTCGGCAGGCCGGCCACGGTGATGCGCTCGGCGGCGGCATCGGCCCCGGCACTCTTGAGCTGGGCGATCAGGCTATCCTCGGCCGGGCCGAGACGAACGGGCATGGTGGCGCGCATGGGTCAGGCCGCCTGTCCGTCGAAATCGGCATAGCCGCGGGCTTCGAGCTGGAGGGCGAGGTCCTTGTCGCCGCTTTCCACGATGCGCCCGTCCGAGAACACATGCACCACGTCGGGCACGATGTGGTTGAGCAGGCGCTGATAGTGGGTGATGACCAGCATGGAGCGGTTTTCGCTGCGCAGGCTGTTGACGCCCTTGGCCACCACCTGCAAGGCGTCGATGTCGAGGCCGGAATCGGTCTCGTCGAGCACGCAGAGCGAGGGCTTGAGCAGGGCCATCTGCATGATCTCGGCGCGCTTCTTCTCGCCGCCCGAGAAGCCGACATTGAGCGGGCGCTTGAGCATGTCGCTATCGATATTGAGGAGCGAGCCGGCTTCCTTCATGGCGCGCATGAAATCGGGGGTGGACAGTTCCCCCTCGCCGCGCGCCTTGCGCTGGGCGTTCATCGCCGCCTTGAGGAAGGTCATGGTGGCGACACCGGGAATCTCGATGGGGTACTGGAAGGCGAGGAAAATGCCGGCGGTGGCGCGCTCGGCCGGCTCCATGTCGAGAATGCTCTCGCCATTGAGCAGGATTTCGCCCTCGGTGACCTCATAGTCCTCCTTGCCGGCCAGCACGTAGCTCAGCGTCGACTTGCCCGAGCCGTTGCGGCCCATGATGGCATGCACCTGGCCGGCGGGAATGGTGAGGTTGACGCCCTTGAGGATCTCGCGGTCCTCGATACGGGCATGCAGGTTGCGGATTTCAAGAATGGGAGTGGTCATCTTCTAAACTCCAAATGCGGTGCGGCGCTCATGGCCGGCTGTCTGTTCAAGGCCCCCTCACCCGCCCTTCGGGCGACCTCTCCCCCCTAAGGGAGAGGTGGGAGTTGGCCGCAATTTTCTGCCCCTCTTCACCTCTCCCTTAGGGGAGAGGTCGGCGCGCGGCGCCGGACGAGGGGGCCTTCGGGACCTACCCCACGCTGCCTTCGAGGCTGATCGAGATCAGCTTCTGTGTTTCCACCATGAATTCCATGGGCAGGTGCTGGAGCACGTCGCGCACGAAGCCGTTGACGATCAGCGCCACCGCTTCTTCCTCGTCCAGCCCGCGCGCCTGGCAATAGAACATCTGGTCGTCGGAGATCTTGGAGGTGGTCGCCTCGTGCTCGAACACGGCCGTGCCGTTGCGGCTTTCGATATAGGGCACGGTGTGGGCCCCGCATTTGTCGCCGATCAGCAGGCTGTCGCATTGGGTGAAGTTGCGGGCATTGCTGGCCTTGGCGTGGGCCGAGACCTGGCCGCGATAGGTATTGTCCGAGAAGCCGGCGGCGATGCCCTTGGAGATGATGCGGCTGGACGTGTTCTTGCCCAGGTGGATCATCTTGGTGCCGCTATCGACCTGCTGGTAGCCGTTGGAGATGGCGATGGAATAGAATTCGCCCTGGCTGCCGTCGCCGCGCAGGATGCAGCTCGGATATTTCCAGGTGATGGCCGAGCCGGTTTCCACCTGGGTCCAGGAAATCTTGGAATTTTTGCCCCGGCAGTCGCCGCGCTTGGTGACGAAGTTATAGATGCCGCCCTTGCCGTCCTTGTCGCCCGGATACCAGTTCTGGACGGTGGAATATTTGATTTCGGCATTGTCGAGCGCGATCAGCTCCACCACGGCGGCGTGGAGCTGGTTTTCGTCGCGCGTCGGGGCGGTGCAGCCTTCGAGATAGCTCACATAGCTGTCGGCTTCCGCGATAATCAGCGTGCGCTCGAACTGGCCGGTATTCTTCTCGTTGATGCGGAAATAGGTCGAAAGCTCCATCGGGCAGCGCACGCCCTTGGGGATATAGACGAAGGAGCCGTCGGTGAAGACCGCCGAATTGAGCGTGGCGAAGTAATTGTCCGAAACCGGCACCACCGAGGCCAGGTATTTCTGCACCAGCTCGGGATGCTCGCGGATGGCTTCCGAGATCGAGCAGAAGATGATGCCGACCTTGGCCAGTTCCTTGCGGAAGGTGGTGATGACCGACACAGAGTCGAACACCGCATCCACCGCCACATTGCCCGAAAACGGCGTGCCCTTGGGCTCGCCCGCGCCTTCGACGCCGGCCAGGATCGCCTGCTCGCTCAGCGGAATGCCGAGCTTTTCATAGGTGCGCAGCAGCTCGGGATCGACCTCGTCGAGGCTCTTGGGCCCCTTGGTGCTCTTGGGCGCCGCGTAATAGCTGATCGCCTGGAAGTCGATCTTGGGATAGTGGACCTTGGCCCAGGCGGGCTCGTCCATGGTCTGCCAGCGGCGGAAGGCGTCCAGGCGCCAGTCCAGCATCCATTGCGGCTCGTCCTTCTTGGCGGAGATGAAGCGGATCGTCTCCTCATTCAGGCCGACCGGCGCAACATCGGATTCGATATCGGTCTCGAAGCCGTATTTGTACTTGTCGACATCGAGCGCCAGCACCGATTCCACGGTTTCGCGGTCAATGTTCTCCTTGAGGGTCGGGATGTCGTAGTCCGCCATTCGGCTTCTCCTTTTTGCCCATTGGCGAGTCAAGGTCGCCAGGAGCCGTCCAAACTCATTTCGGCGGCCTCAGGCCGCCTGTCCCTGCCGCGCCCGATGGCGCTCAAGGATCGATCGGTAACCGGCAAGGAACGCATCGACGTCCCCGTCCGTGGAATTCCAGCCCAGGCTGACGCGCAGGGCGCATTCGGCCAGCTCGGGCGCCACGCCCATGGCGGCCAGCACGTGGCTGGGGCCGACCTTGCCCGAGGAGCAGGCCGAGCCGGACGAGACCGACAGGCCCGCCAGGTCCAGCGCCATCATGGCGGTGCTGTTCTTGATGCCGGGCACGGCGAAATTGACCACATTGCCCAGCCGTTCCCCACCGAAGATCACCGCCTCCGCCGGCAGCCCGGCCTCGAGCCGCGCCGTCAGCGCCGCGATGCCGGCCTTGTCGTAATGCGTCGCGAAAGCCTGCGCCGCCGCGCCGAAGGCGGCGATCAGCGCCGTGGCTTCCGAGCCGCCGCGCCGGCCCTGCTCCTGCCCGCCGCCGGGGATGAGCCGGACGGTGTCGGCATGGCCCTTGACCAGCAAGGCGCCGACGCCGGCCGGCGCGCCGATCTTGTGGCCGCTTATGGCCATCATATCGGGTGCCGAAGCGGCAAAATCCAGCTCGAGCTTGCCGAAAGCCTGCACGGCATCGACGAAAAGCGTGTGACGGGTTGGCCCGACCAGCGCGTTGATGCGCCCCATGGGCTGGACGACGCCGGTCTCATTGTTGACCCAGTGCAGCGCCACCAGCAAATTGCCCTCGGCCTCGGCGAGAATTTTCGCCAGTTGATCGAGGTCAAGGCAGCCATCGCCCAGAAGCGGCACAAGGATGACAGGCAGGCCGGTGGCTTCGGCGGCGCGGGAAACCGCGGCGTGCTCGCCGGCGCTGATGACCACGGCGCTGGCGCCGAAGGCGCGGGCTCCGCCGACAATGGCCTGGGTGATGGCTTCGGTGGCCGAGCCGGTGAAGACCACCTGGCGGTCTTCCGCCCCGGCCAGGCGCGCCACCTGGGCGCGGGCCGTATCGATAAGGCTGCGCAGCGCGCGGCCATGGGAATGGACCGAGGAGGCGTTGCCCACCGAATCGAGGGCAGCGATCAAGGCCGCCCGCGCTTCAGGCAGAAGCGGGGACGCGGCATTATGATCGAGATAGACCGCCGCTCTGGTCATTTTTCCTGTCTGGCGCATGCGCGCCGGTCATGCCTCATATGCCCGAGCCGCAGCGCCCGATGCGCGTGACCCCAAACACTGCTTGAAATTTAGCGCCCAACTTCATTACAAGGGGCGTTCCTGCGGGCCGCAAAGCGGCTCAAATCGAGTTTCGAACCATTCTAAACTAGATTTTCCGACCCATGTTTTAGGGAGCGGAGCCGGCTTAGTCAAGCCGCCAGGCCGCAACCGAACCCCTGGTAGAACCACACCAACAGGCCCAGAACGGCCGGAAGAAAAGACCATGCCAGAAGTGATCTTCAATGGCCCCGAAGGGCGTCTCGAAGGCCGGTATCAGCCGGGCAAGGAGCCCAACGCCCCCATTGCCATCGTGTTGCATCCGCACCCCCAGTTCGGCGGGACGATGAACAACCAGATCGTCTATAATCTCTTCTACATGTTCGCCGAGCGCGGATTTTCCGTGCTGCGCTTCAATTCGCGCGGCGTCGGGCGCAGCCAGGGCATGTTCGACCACGGGATCGGGGAATTGTCCGATGCGGCGGCGGCGCTGGACTGGCTGCAGATCATCAACCGCGAATCGCGCGGCTGCTGGATCGCCGGCTTTTCCTTCGGCGCCTGGATCGGCATGCAGCTTCTGATGCGCCGCCCCGAGGTGGAAGGCTTCATCTCGGTGGCGCCGCCGGAAAATCTCTATGACTTCTCGTTCCTGGCCCCCTGCCCGTCCTCGGGCCTCATCATCCATGGCGACAAGGACCGGGTGGCCCCGCCCGCCTCGGTGCAGAAGCTGGTGGACAAGCTCAAGACGCAGAAGGGCATCACCATCGAGCAGCAGATCGTGGAAGGGGCCAACCACTTCTTCGACGGCGAAGGCAAGATCGACGAACTGACCAGCCGCTGCGCCGACTATCTCGACCGTCGCCGGCAGGAGATCGCCGCCGGCGGCGGGCGCTAGTTTCGGGCGCATCGACCCCGCGATCATGTAACGGAGCCCCGCCCGCCCTGTCGGCGCGCCGGCCGGGGCTCCAGGCTTTCCGCCTCATGGTTCGTGCTATGCCATGAGGCTCCAAACCTCGATGGCTCCAATGACCAAGTTCAAATCCGATTTCCTGCGCGTTCTGGACGAGCGCGGCTTCATCCACCAGATTTCCGATCCTGAGGGGCTGGACCAGCTGGCCGCCACCTCCAAAATCACCGGCTATGTCGGCTATGACGCCACGGCCACCTCGATCCATATCGGCAATCTCATCACCGTCACCATGCTCTACTGGCTCCAGGAGACGGGCCACACCGCCATCAGCCTGATGGGCGGGGGCACCTCCATGGTGGGCGATCCCTCCTTCCGCGACGACCAGCGCAAGCTGCTCACCGTCGAGCAGATCGAGACCAATATCGAGAGCATCAAGAAGGTCTATGGCAACATTCTCGATTATGGCGGCTCCAACCCCGCCCTGATGGTGAACAATGCCGACTGGCTGCTCAAGCTCAACTATGTCGAGTTCCTGCGCGATGTCGGCCGGCATTTCTCGGTCAACCGCATGCTCAGCTTCGATTCGGTCAAGCTCCGGCTCGACCGCGAGCAGTCGCTGAGCTTCCTCGAGTTCAACTACATGATTATGCAGGGCTACGACTTCGTCGAGCTCAACCGGCGCTATGGCACGGTGTTGCAGATGGGCGGCTCGGACCAGTGGGGCAACATCATCAATGGCGTCGATCTTTCCCACCGCATGGGCGGGCCGCAGCTTTATGCGCTGACCACGCCCCTGCTCACCAAATCCTCGGGCGAGAAGATGGGCAAGTCGGCCTCCGGCGCCGTCTGGCTCAACGGCGATCTCTTCAGCCCCTATGATTTCTGGCAGTATTTCCGCAATACCGAGGATGCCGATGTCGGCAAGTTCCTCAAGATCTTCACGCGCCTGCCCATTCCCGAAATCGAAAAGCTCGCGGCCCTGGGCGGCACCGAGATCAACGAGGCCAAGAAGGTGCTTGCCACCGAGGTGACCGCCATCGTGCATGGCCGCGCCGCCGCCGAACAGGCCGCCGCCACCGCCGCCGCCACCTTCGAGGCCGGCGGGATCGATTTGTCGCTGCCCACCGCCGAGATCGCCCGCTCCGAGCTGGCCGGCGGCGTCGGCATCCTGGCCGCGCTGGTCGCGGCGGGGCTCGCCGCCTCCAATGGCGAAGCCCGCCGCCACGTGCAGTCGGGCGCCGTGCGGCTCAATGACAGCGTGGTGGACGACGACAAGCTCAGCCTCGGCACCGAATCGGTGCTGGACGAAGGCGTCATCAAGCTCTCGGTCGGCAAGAAGCGCCACGCGCTGATAAAGCCGGTCTGAATAGCCCCCCTCACCCGGCGCAGCGCGCCGACCTCTACCGAGGTGGAGAGGGGTCAGTCCGAGCCGGTCCAGTTCTGGCCTTGATAGAGGATGCGGTGGACGATCACCGCATCTTCGCTCACACTGAAAGCGATGGCCACGGTTGGCAATATGCCGATCAAGCGCAGGCCCAGGCGTTCATCGCGTACGGTTCCGCGTTCGGAAGCGTATTCAAGGCGGCGGATTGCATCGCGGATGCGATGATCGAAGCGCCGGGCGATTTCCGACGAGGCCCGCTGGGTCAGCCAGCGCGCTATGTTTTCCCGATCCCGCCGCGCCTCCGGAGCATAGACGATCCGGCGGCTGCGCATCAGGAGGCCTTGCGCCGCACGGCTTCCTCGATGGCGCGCTCGACGGAGGCGGAGACTTCGTCTTCCGTCAGAACGGGCTTTCCATCCGCCACCCATTGCTCATAGGAGGGGATGACCTCTTCCTTCACCCAACGCTCGATGGCGGCATCTTCGGCTTGCAGGTTGCGGACGCCTGCGGCAACGGCCTCGTCCAGCGAGGCGAATTCACCCGCGGCCACCTTGGCGGCGGCGAAGGCGACCAGATCTTCGGGCAGTTCCACGGTCAGCTTCTTGCTCATGCCTTCATTCTAGCACTCGCCTCGCCGCCGCGCCATCACTCCGCCCGGGGCTGTTCGCGGGCGCGGAATTCGAAGAGTTCGCGGAAGGCGCCGGGCAGCAGCAGGGAGAGCGGGTTGATGCGGAACTGGGGATTGTCCAGCGGCCCCTGCACGGCGAAGGTCACCCCCATCAGCCCCTCGCCCTGCCGCCCGCCCAGCAGTGGGCCCAGGATCGGGATCTGCTGGAAGGCGTTGTTGAGACCGAACAGCGGCACATAGGTGCCGGTCAGGTCGTATTGGCGCTGGTTGGTATAGATGAAGCCGCGCATGGTGCCGCCCACGGTCGGGCCGGTGAGCATGGCGTTGGTCACTTCCACCCGGTCGGAGCGGCGCAGAAAATCCACCTGCGCCACGTCGAAATCGAGCCGGTTCTGCCGCGAAATGGCGGCGCGGGAATCGGCGTGGTTGCCCAGCACCTGCACCACATTGGCCTCGTCCACCAGCGCGAAGCCGCGCATGAGCAACTGGCCCCGTTCCAGCTTGTTGGCCGTGTCGGCCGCCAGCACCAGGCTGCCCGAGCCCCCGGCCAGGCGCGAATAGACGCCCAAGAGGCGCAGCACCGTGCCGGCGTCGTTGAAGGCCATGGACATGGTGCGGCCCGAAGGCGCCGGATTGGTGGTGATGGAGATGCTGTTATTGTCGCCGAACTGGGCGCTGAGATTGGCGCGCCGCAGGTCGGCGCCGCGCAGCAGCAGGTCCAGGTCGAGGTTGAAGGCGGTGGTGGCGTAATAGCCCACGGCGCGGTCGAGCTTCACGTCGAGCGAGATGGTCTGGTCGAACTGCGTCGCCTGCACGCCCCCCGCCCCTTCGCCCAGCCCGAAGAACTGGCGCAGCATGGGCTTGAGGTCGAGCTGCTGGCCCTGGATCTGCACGGCATAGCCGCCCTCGATGGGGGCCAGGGCCAGCCGGGCGCTGTCGCCGCTGCTGAGCCCGAACTGGCTGAAGCTGGCCGCCTGGAGGCCGCGCGTGGCGTGATAGGTGAGGTCGCCGATGGCGCGCACCGTGCCGAAGGACAGATCGATATCGTTGAGCTGGGTGATCTCCCCGGCCGGGGTGACGGTGGCCGAGAGCGTGCCCGAGGTGCCCGCCGCCTTGCGCACGCCGATATCGCGGATATCGAGCGCGGCGTCCTTGAGGTCGATGGCCATGGCCAGCGCGCCGCCCGCCAGCGGCGTGGCGACGAAGCGCACGCGACCGGAGAGGAATTCGGAGACGTCGAAGCCCATGCGCGCCAGCGCCGCCACCTCGATGCTGGAGGCGATGCGGATCGAGGGATCGGTGGTGGGCGTGCCGGTGATTTCGAGCTCCACCGGCATGCCGTCGATTTCGGCGGTGCCGCCGAGCTGGTAGCTTTCCTGCGTGGCGGTGAGCGAAAGCTGGCCCTTGCCGATCACCCGGTCCTGGATCGGCTGGCTGCTGGCGAAATCGGCCACCGTGCCGTTGACCACATAGTCCACATCCACCGGCCGGCCCTCGGCGTGGTTGTCGATGCGGATGGTGGCCACCAGCCCCAGATCGGCCGTGCCGGTGATGAGGTCGGGGTTGAAGGGCAGCCCCGCCGCGCTCAGCGCCCCCGGCTGCTGCTCGCGGGTCAGCGCCACCAGCGCCCCCAGCGGCGCGGCGACGTCGCCCGAGACCTCGATGATGCTTTCGGCGGGGTCGGAATTGTCCATCACCAGCGCCGCATTGGCCACCTCGATGCGCCCGCCGGTGGTGGTGAGCCGCCCGCCGCCCGCCGAGACCGTCATGCTGGAATCGTTCACCTGTAGGCGGGTCTCCCCCGAAATGGCGATGGGCGCCATGGCCGGGGTCGGCTTGATGGCGACGCCCGTGCCGGCCATGTCGATCTGCATGCCGCCCTTGGGAATGGGGCGATCCTCGCCATTGAGCGCGAGCGAACCGACGGGGAAGTCGAAATCGAGCCGGGCCCGCGTCACCAGGCCGTCGGTGACATTGGCGACGAACCAGTCGCGGCTTTCGGTGCCCAGGAAATAGGGCCAGAGGCGCTTGACGTCGTCGGCGCTCATGCCGTTGCCGGCGATGGAAAAGGAAATGCCCAGCCCCGAGAGCAGCATGTCGAAGCGCCCGGCCGCTTCCACCACGCCCTCGCCCTTGCGCGCAACGATATGATCGACGCCGACCGCGCCGTAAAGCGGCGCCGACCAGCCCGAAAAGCTCACGCTTTCCAGCGGTTTTGCCGGCGCGTCCATGTCACCGGGATGGATGGAGACGTCGCGGCCGGAAATGGAGATGCCGATGGTGGGGCCATATTGCGGGTCGAGCCCCATGGCGAAGACGCCCGAGAGATAGGCCGTGCTCCGGCCCACCTGCACCGCCGCCTCGTCCAGCGCGAACTGGCCGGTCTCGGGCGTCCAGGTGATGTCCATGATCGAGCTGGCGACGGGGAAATAGGTGTCGTCTATGCGCAGGTCGATCCCGGTGAGGTCGACCTTGAAGCGCCCGTCGATCAGCTTGCCGCCCGGGGCGGCGAAATTGACGTCGATGGAAAGCGCCCCTGCCCCGCGCAGCGCCAGAAGGCTGCTGTCGTCGTCGATGAAAGGCAATATGGCGGCGAAGTCGAAATTGGTGACATCGGCCTCGAGCCGGGTTTCCCCTTCGTCATCGACGACCCGCGAGAGCGAGCCGCGCATGGTGCGCCCGCCCAGCGTGGCCGAGAACGTGCCCCGCGTGGCGCGCAGGTCGGGCGTCGGGCCGATTTCGAGGTTGATGGCCTCGAAGCGCCGCAAAAGCCCGTAAAGGGCGTCGTTCATGTCCACCTGGCCGTCGCGGATGACCAGGCGCGAGAAACGCCCCTGCGCCGCCTGCTCGACAATGTCGGCAATGCCCTGCTCGCTGGCCTCCAGATTGTAGATCAGCCATTCATTGTCCGAGCGCACCGCCATGGGCGCGCCGGCGCCGAAATCCACTCCTTGGGAGGAAATGCCCACCGAGGGGAAGGAATCCTCGCCCTCCTGCACGCGCACGGTGGGCGGGCCGCCCTGGGGGTCGTCGATCACCTCGAAGCTGGTGAGGCGCGGCCCGAACAGGTCGGCCACCATCTGCACATGCGGGCGCACCAGGGTGATGGTCGCCCCCGGCTGACCGAAAAGGGCGCGGGCCGGCGAAAAGCCCACTTCCAGCGCTTCGATGGCGATGCGCGCGCCGCTCTTGCGGTCGTTCATGGACACGGGGGTGAACTGGATGACCGGCCAGACGCCGTTTTCCAGCGCCAGGTTCATCTCGCCCAGGCTCAGTTGCGTGGTTTCGGGCATGGCGGACTGGATGAGCCCGCGAATGGCCTCGCCGGCAAAGGGCAGGCGCACCGGGGTAATCAGCAGCACCAGATAAAGCAGCAGCAGCAGGATGGAGGGAATCCCCAATACCCAGACGGCCAGCTTGGCGGCCTGCCGCGCCGGGGGTCGCCTGCGGGGCGTTGGGGGCATGCTCGATGCCTCTGCGGGAGGGGGTGACGCGCTCACTTGCTTCCAGAAGGAGGTAATGCCGTTATCTTCGGGCACCTCATGAGAATCAACCGCAGAAGACGGTCTCTTGCCCAATGATACCGGCTGCAATATGGCACTGACACCCTGATTATTGCGTGTGCCACAACTCTGGATCGTGCTTGCCATGCCGGCTCTTGCCGAAGGCGCCCCGGCGCCGGATTTCACCCTGCCCCTCGATGACGGCGCCAGCTTCCATCTCGCCGGCCGTCGCGGCCGCCCGGTGGTGCTCTATTTCTATCCGCAGGACGATTCCGGTGGCTGCGTCGACGAGAACCAGGAATTTTCTGCGCTCTCGGGTGAATTTGCCCGGCGCGGCGCCGATCTGGTGGGCATTTCGCCCGATACGCTGGAAAGCCATGTGAAATTCCGCCGCAAATACGGCCTCGCCGTGCCGCTGGCCGCCGATCCGGAGCGCGTCGCCATCGAGGCCTTCGGCCTCTGGCAGCTCAAATCGCTTTATGGCCGGCAGTTCATGGGGCTGGTGCGCACCTCCTTCCTCATCGGCGCCGATGGCCGCGTGGCCCGCATCGTCCGGGCCACGCGCATCAAGGGCCATGCCCGGAAAATGCTCGACGCGCTCGATGCTTATCTGGCCCAGCAGGCCGGCAAATAGCCTTTGTTAACCACGCGCGCTCATAATCGGGTCACCATGATTGTGGGCGTGCGGGGAGTTGCGGGGTGGGTCATCAAGCCAGTTTCGGGCGAGCCGGAGAGGCCGGAAATCCCGGCGGCCGGCGGGGCATTTCCCCGGCGCTTTTCTATGCCACCTTCACCCTGCTCCTGGCCGGCAATGCCGGGCTGGGCACTGCCCTGGTCTTTTCGCCCGACATCGCGCCCCTGTTCAGCGGCCATACCGAGCAGGTCATCGCCGCCTATGAGAACCGCATCGCGCAATTGCGCGTCGAGGTCGACCGGCTGCATTCGCGCAGCTATGCGCAGACCGGCGACATCAACCTGCAATTGCAGGAGCTGGCCCAGCAGCAGGAAGTCCTGATCGAGCAGCATCAGCTCGTGCGGGCGCTGGTGGACAAGGCCGACCAGCTCGGCATCGAGGTCGCCGCCTTTCCCGCCGGCACCGAAACGACCCAGCACGTGTCGCTGGCGCCCAATGGCAATCCCGACATCGGCGCCACCGCCGCCTCGGTGGCGCAGATGATGGACGAGACACAATATGCCATGACCTCCATTGCCGAAACCGCCACGGCGCGCACCGAAAGCATCGTTTCGGCGCTGGGCGGGCTCGGCATAAGGCTCGACCTGCCCGAGGCGCTGGACGGCGTGGGCGGACCGCTTCTGGCTCCCAGCGGCGGGGCGGCGGACGTTTCGCCCATGGTCGAGGACGCCAATGCGGTGATGGCGGCGCTTCTGCGCTACAAGGCGGCGCGCGCCGGCAGCGAGACGGCGCCCATCCACATGCCCATTGCCGGCAATTTCCGCCAGAGCTCGAGCTTCGGCAACCGCACCGATCCCTTCACCGGCGGCCGCGCCTTCCATTCCGGCATGGATTTCGCCGCTCCCGCCGGCACCACCGTGCTCAGCGCCGGCAAGGGCGTGGTCAGCTTCGTGGGCACGCGCTCGGGCTATGGCAAGGTGGTCGAGGTGCGCCACGACAACGGGCTGGTGACGCGCTACGCCCATCTTTCCGATTATCTCAGCCGCGAGGGCCAGGCGGTCAATACCGGCACGCCCATCGCGCTGGTCGGCTCCACCGGCCGCTCCACCGGGCCGCATCTGCATTTCGAGGTGCGCCGCGCCAATGACGCCATCAACCCCAAGGCGTTCCTGGAAACCGGCAAGAAGCTGCGGGCCATACTGGGCTAAGGCGCCCGCAAGGCCTCGGGCAGGAAAAAGGGCGCGGCCTCGGCGGCCGCGCCCTGAATTTCGTCTGCCGGTCCCTTACTGCGCCGGGGGCGCTTCGGCCGGGGCGTCGCCGCCTTCGGCAGGGGCCGGGGTTTCGCCATTGAGCTGGCGGCGCATTTCCTCGGCACGGTCCTGCAGGGCCTGTTCCAGCGCCTTTTCGCCCGAGGTCTCCTCGCGGAATTCCTCGAAGGTCATGGAGGCCTCGCCATCATAGGCGGCGGTGAAGCCGGCCAGGGTGATCTCGATGGTCACGTCCTGGCTCTTCTGGTTCTTGGCGGTCAGCTTGAGCTTGTTGCCCTTCTTGAGCGAGTTCACATACTGCTCGTTGATGACCAGCTGGGTCGAGCAGGACATGGGGTCGCACAGGATATAGGGCACGCGCACCGGCTTGGCTTCGTCGATCTGCCAGGAGACGCCGAAGGGCAGCAGCATGCCGAGCGGCACGGCGGCCACGGCCAGCAGCCGGCTTTCCTGGCCCGGATCGTCGCGCAGGAGGAACGAGCCGAGGAACTGGCCATTGGCCAGCACCACCTGGCGCATGATGCAGGCCTTCTGCCCGTCGGGCAGCGGATCGCAGACCTTGAGCCAGTTCTGGCTGGCCGGCGCCGGAGTGGTGGCCTCGGCGGCCGGCGCTTCCGCCGGAGCCGTGTCCTGGGCGAAGACCGTGAGCGGGGACAGCATGAGCGCGGCCACCGCGATACCGGCGACGAGAGGTTTCCTGATGTTCATAGAATTTCCTTGGCTTTTCTGGCGGTCCCGGTGGGTTTCGGCCACCTTGCGAATTGAACTGCCCTTCAAGGGCTGAAATCGGGCAATAACATGACCAATACGCCTTGCCAAAACATTATGACGCATGAAGGTTGACGGCGCGAGGTCATGCCGCTGTTTCCGCCAGCCTCGCCAGTTTTGAAAGGATTGCCGCCGCTCCCTTGAGCCGCGCATCGGGCGTGGGCCAGTTGCGGGCGAACACGAGTTTCTGATCGGGCTTGATGCGCACCTGGTTGGCCGGATCGCTGACCAGCTTCACCAGCCCGCCCGGATTGGGAAATTCCTTGTTGCGCAGCGAGATCACCGCGCCCTTTGGGCCGGCATCGACCTTTTCGACATTGGCCTTGCGGCAGAGGGCCTTGACCAGGATCACCTTGAGCAGCGCCTCCACCTCCTCGGGCAATGGCCCGAAGCGGTCGATCAGCTCCGCCCCGGCGGCGTCGATGTCGCGGATATCGGTCAAATCGCCCAGCCGCCTATAGAGCTGCATGCGCAATTGCAGGTCGGGAATATAGTGCTCGGGAATCATCACCGGCATGCCCAGCGAGATCTGCGGGCTCCACTCGTTGCGGTCCTCGTAGTCCTCCTCGCCATTCCTGAGATTGGCCACCGCCTCCTCCAGCATGGCCTGGTAGAGTTCGTACCCCACCTCGCGGATATGGCCCGACTGCTCGTCGCCGAGCAGGTTCCCCGCCCCGCGAATGTCGAGGTCGTGGCTGGCGAGCTGGAAGCCGGCGCCCAGGCTTTCCAGCGATTGCAGCACCCCCAGCCGCCTTTCGGCGGTGTCGGTGAGCTTGCGGTCCGCCGGCACGGTGAACAGCGCATAGGCGCGCGCCTTGGCCCGCCCGATGCGCCCGCGGATCTGGTAGAGCTGGGCCAGCCCGAAATGGTCGGCCCGGTGCACGATCAGCGTATTGGCATTGGGAATATCGAGCCCCGATTCGACGATGGTGGTGGCCACCAGCACGTCGAACTTGTTGTCGTAAAAGGCGTTCATGATGTCGTCGAGCTCGCCCGGCGCCATCTGCCCATTGGCGACCACGAAGCTGACCTCCGGCACCTGCGCGCGCAGGAATTCGGCGATGTCGTGCTGGTCCTTGATGCGCGGCACCACGTAAAAGCTCTGTCCGCCGCGATATTTCTCGCGCAGCAGCGCCTCGCGGATCGACAGCGGATCGAAGGGCGAGATGAAGGTGCGGATGGCGAGGCGGTCCACCGGCGGCGTCGCCAGCAGGCTCAAATCGCGCACCCCGGTCAGCGCCAGTTGCAGCGTGCGCGGAATCGGCGTCGCCGTCAGCGTCAGCACATGCACATTGGCCTTGAGCTCCTTGAGGCGCTCCTTGTGGCCGACGCCGAAATGCTGCTCCTCGTCGATGATGAGCAGGCCCAGATCCTTGAATTTTATGGTCTTGCTCAACAGCGCGTGGGTGCCGACCACGATATCGACCTGCCCATCGGCCAGCCCGTCCTTGGTGGCCTTGAGCTCGGGGGCGCTGACCATGCGCGAAGCGTGGCGCACGCGCACCGGCAGGCCCTTGAAGCGCTCGGAGAAGGTCTTGTAGTGCTGGCGCGCCAGCAGCGTCGTCGGCACCACCACGGCCACCTGCTTGCCGCTCAGCGCCACGGCGAAGGCGGCGCGCAGCGCCACCTCGGTCTTGCCGAACCCCACATCGCCGCAGACCAGCCGGTCCATGACGCGGCCGGAGGTGACGTCGTCGAACACCGCGTCGATGGCGGCCAGTTGGTCCTCGGTTTCCTCATAGGGGAAGCGCGCGGCGAATTCGTCATAGGCGCCGGGATTGATCTCGATGACATCGGCCCGGGTGAGCTGGCGCGCCGCCGCGATCCTGATGAGCTGCTCCGCCATTTCGCGGATGCGCTTCTTGAGCTTGCCCTTCTTGGCCTGCCAGGCCACGCCCCCGAGCTTGTCCAGCGTCACATTGGGGTCGTCCGAGCCGTAGCGGGTCAAAAGCTCGATATTTTCCACCGGCAGATAGAGCTTGGTGTCGCCGCCATATTCGAGCTCGACGCATTCATGCGGCGCCCCGCCGGCCTCGATCACCTTGAGCCCGAGGAACCGCCCGATGCCGTGGTCCACATGCACCACCAGGTCGCCGGCGGCGAGGCTCGCCGCTTCGGTCAGCGCGTCGGATGCCTTTTTCTTGCGCTGCGGCCGCAGGATGCGCTCGCCCAGGATGTCCTGCTCGGAAAGCACCAGCAGGTCTTTGGTCTCGAAGCCGGTTTCCAGCGGCAGCACCACCAGCGAGGTGGTGGCGGGGCTGGTGGTTTCGGCGTCGCGCCAGTTTTCGGCAAGGCGCGGATTGGTGAGGCCATGGTCTTTCAGCACCTGCACCATGCGGTCGCGCGTGCCCGCGCTCCAGCAGGCGATGACGGCGCGGCGGCCGTTGCGCCGCTCCTCCAGCAGCCGGTCCACCACCGCCTGGAACAGGTTGACGTCCGACGCCTGCCGCTCGGCGGCAAAGCTCGGGGCGATGTGCCCGCCGGCATCGTCGGCCGCACGCGTTCCGGGCGCCATGAATTGGCTGAGCTGGATCACCGAGGCGCCCGCCAATCCGTAGGGATGCGCCTCCACATCGTAGAGCAATTCGGGCCTGACCGGCTTGTAGGGCGCCCCTGCCCCCGCCACCACCGGGGTCAGCCGCGCCGCCTCGCGCGCCTCGTAATAGTCGCGCACCTGGGTCACGCGCTCGGCATAGGCCTCGCTCGCCTGCTCGTCGAAGACGAAGGGCGCGTCGCCGGTATAATCGGCCAGCCGGTCCAGATGCTCATAGAAAAACGGCAGCCAGTGCTCAGTGCCCGAATAGCGCGCGCCGCCACTGATCGAGGCATAGAGCGTGTCGTCCACCGTATTGCCGCCAAAAGCCGCGGTGTAATTCTGCCGGAAGCGGCGGATGGAGCTTTCCGTCAGCACCACCTCGCTCATCGGCGTCAGCTCGATCGCCCGCAGCGTGCCGGTGGTGCGCTGGCTGTCGGGGTCGAAGCTGCGGATGGATTCGAGCTGGCTGCCGAAAAAGTCGAAGCGCAGCGGCACTTCGGCGCTGGCCGGGAAAATATCCACCAGCCCCCCGCGCACCGCATATTCGCCGCTCTCGCGCACGGTGGGCACGCGCAGATAGCCATTATTGGCCGCCCAGGCGATCAGCTTCTCGCTGTCTACCACCCGGCCCACGGCCGCCGAAAAGCTCATGGTCTCCACCGCCTCGCGCGGCGGCAGCTTCTGGATCAGCGCGTTGACGGCGGTGAGCACCACCGCCCCCTTTGCCGCGCCGCCGGTCAGCGCCGCCAGCGTGTTCATCCGCGCCGCGATGGTGACGTTATTGGGCGACACCCGGTCATAGGGCAGGCAGTCCCAGGCCGGCAGGGTCAGGATAGCGTGGCCGGGCAGCATGGCGGCCAGTACGTCCGCCATGCGCTGCATGCGCCGTCCGTCGCGCGCCACGAACACCAGGCTGGCCGCATCCTCGGGCGCGGCCTCGAGGCGCTGCTGCACCAGTTGCGCCAGCACCAGGGGCTGCATGCCATCGGGCACATTGGCGATGGTGCGCGTCGGGCGCAAGGTCATCTCGTCATTCATCGGGCCAGCCGCGCCTCATGGTCGGCGATCAGCTCGGCGAGGAATTGCGTATCCACATGATCGGGCGGCGCCTCCTGCCCCATCACCCATTTGAGCAATGGCGGGTCTTCCTCGTCCATCAGCCTTTCCAGCCGGTCGAGTCCGTCCGTGTCGAGCTTTTCCACATTGGCGTCGGCGAACGGCCCCAGAATGAGGTCCATCTCCTTGGTCCCCCGGTGCCAGGCCCGATACCGAAGGCGCTTGCGGCGCATGGCAATGTCTTCACCGGCAGTCATTTGACACACCATGATCCCAGCTTTGTTCCCGATTTGGACGTTTTCTTTACGCGCGTTGGAGGGGATTGTCAGCCCTTCCTTTCCAACAACCATCGGCACCGCCCCACCCCCGATGTCATCCCGAAGACTCCCGCAACCCCCACCGGGTCATTCCGGCGCAGGCCGGAATCCATGTCCGTCACCCTCCCCGACTCCGTCGCTCCAAAAAAAATCACCGGCGCCGCCCACCCCCGATGTCATCCCGGCCTCGAGCCGGGATCCATCCTGAGATGCGACCACCAGCACAATGTCAGGATGGGCCCCGGCTCAAGGCCGGGGCGACACCCGATAGATTGAGCCCATTTCATCCCCCCGTTGTGAGCCCCCGCGCTCCACCCTACTCTCCCCCCAAAGGAGAATCGCGCCCTTGCCCCGCCCGGAAAGCCTTTCGCCGCTGTTTCGCTCGCTGCGCTCCATCAAGGGCGTCGGCGACAAGCTGGCCGCGCTGCTGACGCGGTTTTTCGGCGCGCCCGAGGGGCAGGACGCCATTGCCCTCGACATTCTCATGCACATGCCCTCGGGCGTGGTGGACCGCCGCCGCCAGGTGGGCATTGCCCAGGCCGGGCCGGGCGAGATCGTCACCCTGGCTTTGCATATCGACCGCCACCAGCCCCCGCCGCGCGGCAAGCCGCATGTGCCCCATCGCGTCTTCGCCCACGACGGAAGCGGGGATATCCAGCTCGTCTTCTTCCGCGCCCAGGGCGGCTGGGTGGAAAAGGCCCTGCCGGTGGGCGAGGAGCGCTATGTGTCCGGCCAGGTCGGCTATTTCAACGGCGAAAAGCAGATCACCCATCCCGACTACATCGTCGAGCCCGATAAATTCGACACCCTGCCGCTGGTCGAGCCGGTCTATCCCCTCACCAACGGCCTCAGCTCCAAGGCGCTGGTCAAGCTGGTGCGCCAGGTGGTCGACACCATTCCCGATATCCCCGAATGGATCGATGCTGCTACACTGGCCCAGCGCCATTGGCCCAACTTCGCCCAGGCGATGCGCATGGTGCATCTCCCCGCCGCGCCGGGCGATGCCGAGCTCTGGGCTCCGGCCCGCCAACGCCTTGCTTATGATGAATATCTGGCCGGCCAGCTTGCCTTGCAGCTGGTTCGCTCCACCATGGTTTCCGCTAAGGGAATTGCGCGCCAAATGTCACGATCGGTGACGGCAAAGGTTAGCAGTCTGTTACCCTATTCGCTGACAAAGGGACAACTTGCGGCCATCGCCGAAATCCAGGCGGACATGGCCTCGCCCGACCGCATGTCGCGGCTGTTGCAGGGCGATGTCGGCGCCGGAAAGACCGTGGTTGCCCTCATGGCCATGGCGTCCATGGCCGAAAGCGGCGCCCAGTCTGCCCTGATGGCGCCGACGGAAATCCTTGCCAGCCAGCACTTTAAGACCCTCAAGCCGATTTGCGAGGCCGCCGGGCTGGGCTGCGAATTGCTCACCGGCAAGATGAGTGCGCCCGAGCGCCGCGCCCGCCTCGCCGCCATTGCCAGCGGCGAAACCACCATCGTCGTCGGCACTCATGCCCTTTTCCAATCCGACATAGAATTCAAGGATTTAGGTCTGGTCGTCGTCGACGAGCAGCATCGCTTCGGCGTGCATCAGCGCCTCGCTTTGTCCGACAAGGGCCGCCACACCGATTTGCTGGTGATGACCGCCACGCCCATCCCCCGCACGCTGGTGCTCACCCATTTCGGCGACATGGCCGTCAGCACCCTGCGCGAAAAGCCCGGCGGCCGCCAACCCATTGATACGGCGGTGCTTTCCATTAACGATTATGACCGCGTCATCGCCCGCCTCAAGGCACGGCTCGATGATGGCGCGCAGGCCTTCTGGGTCTGTCCGCTGGTCGAAGAAAGCGAGCATTTGCAGGTGGTTGCGGCGGAAGATCGCTTTGCCGAACTGCAAAAAGTCTTCGGCGACACGGTCGCCCTCGTCCATGGCCGCATGAGCGCCGCCGCCAAGCAGGAGGTGATGCGGCGCTTTTCGGCCAATGAGCTCAAGCTGTTAGTGGCCACCACCGTCATCGAGGTCGGCGTCGACGTGCCCAATGCCTCGATCATGATTATCGAGCATGCCGAGCGCTTCGGGCTGGCCCAGCTCCACCAGCTTCGCGGCCGCGTCGGGCGCGGCTCCCAGCGCTCCGCCTGCCTGCTGCTCTACAAGGAGCCCTTGAGCGAAACCGCAAAGGCCCGTCTCGAAACGATAAAATCCACCGAGGACGGTTTTGTCATCGCCGAGCGCGACCTCGAATTGCGCGGTCAGGGCGACCTTCTGGGCACCCGCCAGTCCGGCATGCCCGGCTATCGCCTCGCCGTGCCGGACGTGCACCGGCACCTGCTCGATTTCGCCCATGACGAGGCCAAGTCCCTGCTCGAGCGCAATCCCGGCCTTGTCGGTCCCGAAGGCGAGGCGGCGCGTATCCTCTTGTATCTGTTCAGGAAAGATCTGGCGATCCCGTTGATCCGCGCGGGGTGACGCCCTCCCACGGAGTCATTCCGGCGCGGGCCGGAATGACCCGGTGGTTGGGGACAGAGAAAACTTATCCCCACCCCAAAAATCCGGCCCTATTCTACCGTCACCGATTTCGCCAGATTGCGCGGCTGGTCCACGTCCGTGCCCATGAAAACGGCGGTGTGATAGGCCAGAAGCTGCACCGGAATGGTGGCGAGTATGGGGGCGACGAAGCTCGACACATGCGGGATGACGATGATGTCGGCCACGCCGTGCCCCACGGTTTCGGCCCCCTCTTCATCGGTGATGAGGATGATCTTGCCGCCGCGCGCCGCCACTTCCTGCATGTTGGAGAGCGTCTTGTCCACCAGCTCGTCCGAGGGGGCGACGACGATCACCGGCATGTCCTCGTCCACCAAGGCTATGGGGCCGTGCTTGAGTTCACCTGCTGCATAACCTTCGGCGTGTATATAGCTGATTTCCTTGAGCTTTAATGCGCCTTCCATGGCGATGGGAAACATCGGACCGCGTCCCAGATAGAGCACGTCCTTGGCCTTGGAGAGGCGCTTGGCGATCTCCATGATCTGGCCCTCAGTGGCCAGCGCCGCCGAGACGGCGGAGGGCAGCCCGACCAGGGCCCGCACGAAATCGGCTTCCTGTTCGGCGCTCAGCGTTCCCCTTGCCCGGCCAGCAGCGACGGCCAGGCTGGCCAGCGCCGTCAATTGCGCCGTCAGCGCCTTGGTGGAGGCGACGCCGATTTCCGGGCCGCATAGGATCGGGAAGACCACGCCGGATTCGCGGGCGATGGTGGATTCGAGCGTGTTGACCAGGCTCGCCACATGCTGGCCCTGCCCGGCGCAATAGCGCAGCGCCGCCAGCGTGTCGGCGGTCTCGCCCGATTGCGAGATGAACAGCGACAGCCCGCCCTTTTCCAGCGGCGGCTCGCGGTAGCGGAATTCGGATGCCACATCGATATCGACCGGCAGGCGCGCATGGCGCTCGAACCAGTATTTGGCCACGGCCCCGGCCAGGTAGGCGGTGCCGCAGGCGCTGATGGTCAGCCGGGAAAGATCAGCGAAATCAAAGGGAAGCGCCTCGCGGATGGCGACCTTCTCGGCGCCCATGTCCACATAATGGCTCAGCGTATGCGAGATGGTCTCGGGCTGCTCGTAGATTTCCTTGGCCATGAAATGGCGATGGTTGCCCTTGTCCACCAGCAGGGCCGATGCCTGCGAAATCTGCTGCTCGCGCTGCACGATGGCGTCGCGCCCGTCGCGGATGGTCACGCCGCGCGGGGTGATGACTGCCCAGTCGCCGTCCTCGAGATAGGTCAGGCGCGAGGTGAAGGGCGCCAGCGCCATGGCGTCCGAGCCCAGATACATTTCCGTGGTGCCATGGCCGATGGCCAGCGGCGCGCCGTGGCGCGCGGCGATCAGCAGGCCCTCCTCGCCCTTGAACAGGAAAGCCAGCGCAAAGGCGCCGCGCAGCCGCTTGAGGGTGCGGGCCACGGCCAGTTCCGGGTCGGCGCCATTGTCCAGCTCGCGCGTCACCCACAGCGCCACCGATTCCGTATCGGTCTGGGTCTGGGGCAAATAGCCGTCGCGGGCGAGGTCGGCCAAAAGCTCGCGGAAATTCTCGATGATGCCGTTATGGACGATCGCCACCCGCTCGGTGGCGTGGGGGTGGGCGTTCTGCTCGGTCGGGGCGCCATGGGTGGCCCAGCGGGTGTGGCCGATGCCGACGCGCCCGCCCAGCGGCTCGAAGCTCAGCTTCTGGGCGAGATTGCCCAGCTTGCCCTCGGCGCGGCGGCGGCCGATGACGCCATGGTCCAGCGTGGCGACGCCGGCGCTGTCATAGCCGCGATATTCCAGGCGCTTGAGCGCGTCCACCAGCCTTCCGGCGACCGGCTCGGTTCCGATAATCCCGACGATACCGCACATCTGCTATTTCCCCTTGGCGGCTTTCCTGGCCCGCGCCTTTTCCTTGAGAACCGGCGCATAGCCGGGCTTGTTCTGCTGCCGGGCGCGGGCAAAAGCCACCGCGTTTTCCGGCACGTCCTCGGTGATGACGCTGCCCGAGGCCGTATAGGCCCCGTCTCCCAGCGTCACCGGCGCCACAAGGGCGGTATTGGAGCCGATGAAGGCATCGGCGCCGATCACCGTCCTGTCCTTGTTCACCCCGTCATAATTGCAGGTGATGGTGCCCGCGCCAATATTGGTGCGGCTGCCGATCTCGGCGTCCCCGAGATAGCTCAGATGCCCCGCCTTCACGCCGGCATGGAGCGTCGACTTCTTCACCTCGACGAAATTGCCCAGATGCACATTCTCGCCCAGCTCAGCCCCGCCCCGGATCCGGGCGAAGGGCCCGATGGAGGCGCCAGCGCCGATCACGGCGTCCTCGATGTCGCAAAAGGCCCGGATATCGACATTGTCGGCGATCTTCACCCCCGGACCGAAGACCACATTGGGAAAGATGGTCACGTCGCGCCCGATCTCGGTATCCCAGGAAAACCAGACGCTTCCGGGGTCGCGCAGGGTCACGCCGGCCTTCATGAAATCCTCGCGCCGCACCTGCTGGAACAGGCCTTCCGCCCGAGCCAGCTGGCTGCGATCGTTGACGCCCATGACGTCGTTTTCCGGCGCCAGGCCATAGCCCACCTTCTTGCCGGCGGCATTGGCCAATCCCACCAGGTCGGTGAGATAATATTCGCTCTGGGCGTTGTTGGTCTCGACCTTGTCGATAAGGTCGCGGAACACTTCGGCGCGGAAGGCCAGGATGCAGGCATTGCAGAGGCGGATGCGCCGCTCGTCCTCGGTGGCGTCCTTGTGCTCGCGGATGGACAGCAGCGTGTCGCCATCGGTGATGAAGCGGCCATAGCCGGTGGGATCGCGCGGCTCGAAGCCGAGAATGGCCACGTCCAGCCCGGCATCGAGCCGGTCGAGCACGGCGCGGAAATTGATGCCGCGCAGCAGCGGATGGTCGCCATAGACCACGGCGATATAGCCGCTGGCCGTTTCATAAAGCTCCCGCGCCATGGCGGCGGCATGGGCCGTGCCCTTGGCCTCGGCCTGCTCGAAATGCACCACGTCCGGATCGAGCGAGGACACCATGTCCCGGATCGCCTGGTGGCGGGGGCCGGTGACCAGCGCGATGCGGTCCGAACCGGCCTCGCGCGCCGCCCGGGCCACATGGCCGATGATCGGCAATCCACCCACGGGATGCAGCACTTTGGGCTGGGAAGACCGCATCCGCGTCCCCTCGCCCGCCGCAAGAATGATGGATAGCAGTTCAGTCATGCGAAATTCTCCGGCGCATCGGCGTTTTCAGGGCGCATTTGCACAAATTTATGGCAGGCAAGAGTTGGCGAACCCATAATGAGAGCGGCATGGTCGATGCTGGTGCAAGCCCTGATTCGATTGCACCCGCGAGGATGAAATATTGGCTAAAGCATCGGAACAATTCCGGCAATCCGACGTGGTGACCTGGGGGCTCGTCGCCCTGATCGCCGGCGCCTTTGCCGTGATGAGCGCCAATGTGTCCGCCCTCGCTCCCGCGCCGCTGCTGGCGGCGCTGCACCAGACGCGGCTCGAAGGGGCCTCCATCGACCAGTTGCGCCGGGACGTGGCCGACCTGCGCCGCGAGGCGCAGCGCCTGACGCGCGCCAATGAGCAGTTGAACACCCGGTTTGAACTGGCCGAGGAGAACGGCAACACCACCACGCGCCGCGTCGGGGCGCTGGAGGTGACCTTGCCGCAACTGGTGGAAAGCCAGCGTGCCGGGCAATTGGTGGACAGCAGCCTCACCACGGCAGGAATCGGCAATGGCAATGGCGTCAATTACCCGGCCGAGGGCGGCTCGGTCACCATCCGCCAGCAGCCGCTGGCGGTGGCCAACCAGCCCGAGCCGGCGCCCCTGGAGCCGCAGGAGGCGACGCTGACGCTTTCGAGCGGCCAGAGCTATGGCATCGCTCTGGGCACCGCCATCGAGGCGGAGGCGGCGCCCCAGGCCTGGCGCGACCTTTCCATGAAGCTGGGGCCGCTCCTGTTCGGGCTGACGCCGCATCTGACCGAGAGCAGCGACGGCGCCGCCAGGCGCATCGTCGTCGGCCCCATTCCGCAGCTTTCCGAGGCCAGCGCCATATGCGCGCGGCTCGAACGGCTGGAGGTCTCCTGCCAGCCCATGCCCTTTACCGGAGAGCCGCTGAACCCCTGAATCGCCATGCGATTGCGGTTGACAGCCGAGGCTGGGTAGCTATGTTCCGCGCGCGGCGCCCAGCGCGTCCGTTGCGATGCGCCGGTAGCTCAGTGGTAGAGCATTCGACTTTTAATCGAATGGTCGCGGGTTCGACCCCCGCCCGGCGTACCACTCTTCCCCCTTCCCCGGCTTGACGCTCCTCGCGCGCCCGCGCTAACTCAATCCAGCGCCGCGCCGGCGCCTGTCCATTCTCGAATTGCCAGCGGAGCGCCGTGTCCAGGGATTTTTCCGATCTGCTCAAGGTGCTCGCCGTCACCGTGCTGGTGTTTGCCGCCAGCACGCTGGTGATGCTCTACATCATCTATCTTCTGGCCCAATATGGCGCCAACCTGCCCATGGTGGGCTCGCTCCCGCTCAAGGCGCCGCCCGAGCTGGTGCCGCTGCTGGCCGACAGCCGGCTGTTCACCACGCTGGTGGCGGTTCAGGTCACGGCCATGGGGCTGGCGCTGATCCTGTCCAGCACCACCATCGACATGTCCCTGCTCATCGCTTCCAAGGCGGTGGCGGTGGTCATCGCCGCCCTGCTCGGCTTCATGGCCGGGCACATGATCTATCTGCAGATCAACGAGAATACGGCGTTTTCGCTGGGCCCGCTGACGCCCCTCGCGGTGGCGCTGCTGGCCTTTCTGGTGCTCTCGAGCCTGCTCGCCATCCCCAATCTGCGCCAGCTGGGCAATCTGCGCTTCGTGGTCGCCATCGGCCTGGTCATCGCCGGGCCGTTGCTGCTGCTCTGGCTTTAGGCGGCCAGCGTCACCACCACGGCGCCGCGCGGGGTGGCCACCACGGTATGCTCATATTGCACGCAGGGGGCGGCCGGCCGGCTCACCAGCGTCCATTCGTCGTCGGCCGATTTCTGGTCGGCCATCTGCCCGCCCAGCGACAGGAAGGGCTCGATGGTGAAGACCAGTCCATTGGCCATGCGCCGCCGCTCGGAGCGGTCGGGCCAGGTGGGGATTTCGCCCGGCTCGTCGTGCAGGCTGTCGCCCACGCCGTGGCTGGCCAGGTTTCGGATCAGCGTATAGCCGCCCTTTTTGGCGAACTTGCCGATGGCCTGGCCGATATCGGCCAGCGGCGCGCCGGCCTTGACCGCGCGAATGCCGGCCCACATGGCCTTCTTGCCGTCGCGGCATAGCACATCGAGCCGCGTATCGCCCTTGCCCAGAACGAAGGAAGCGCCGGTATCGGCAAAAACGCCGTCCTTGACGGCGGAAACGTCGATATTGACCAGGTCTCCCTCGCGCAGCACGCGGGGGCCGGGAATGCCGTGAGCGATTTCCTCGTTCACCGAAATACAGGTATGGCCGGGAAAATCATAGGTGACGATGGGAGCGGATTCGGCCCCGTTCTCCTCAAGGATCTTCCGGCCTACCGCGTCGAGCTCGGCCGTGGTCATGCCCGGCTGCATGGCGGCAGCCATTGCCTCGCGGGCAATGGCGCAGATGCGGCCGATGGCCTTGAGCTTTTCCAGCTCTTCTTCGGTGGTGATGGTCACTTGTTCTCCAGATAATAGGCGAGCAGGCCCTGGGTGGAGCTGTCATGCCCCTCCCCGCTCTGCTGGCCCTGCACCTTGGGCAGCAGGGCCTTGGCGAGCTGCTTGCCCAGTTCCACACCCCACTGGTCATAGGAATTGACGTTCCAGATGACGCCCTGGGTGAACACCTTGTGCTCATAGAGCGCCACCAGGGAACCCAGGGTTTCCGGGGTCAGCTGCGGGTAGAAAAGCGTGTTGGAGGGGCGGTTGCCGGGGAAGACCTTGTGGGGCGCCAGCGCCTTGATCTGCTCCTTGGAGAGGCCCTGGGCCTTGAGCTCGGCCACCACTTCCTCCTCGGTCTTGCCCAGCATCAGCGCTTCGGACTGGGCCAGCACATTGGCCACCAGCTTGTCGTGATGGGGCGGCAGATTCTCGTGCGGACGGGCGGCAATGAGGAAATCGGCCGGGATGACGTCGGTGCCCTGGTGGATGAGCTGGAAGAAAGCATGCTGGCCATTGGTGCCCGGCTCGCCCCAGACGATGGGGCCGGTGGACCAGCCGACGGGCTTGCCCGCAAGCGTCACCGACTTGCCGTTCGACTCCATGTCCTGCTGCTGCAAATAGGCGGGGAAGCGGCTGAGGCGCTGGTCATAGGGCAGCACGGCATGGGTCGAGAAACCCCAGACATTGCGATACCAAACGCCCAGCAGCGCCATGATGACGGGCAGATTGCTCTCCAGCGGCGCGGAGAGGAAATGCCGGTCCATGGCGTCGGCGCCCTGGAGGAACTTGGCGAAATTGTCGTAGCCGACGGCCATGGCAATGGGCAGGCCGATGGCCGACCACACCGAATAGCGTCCGCCCACCCAGTCCCAGAACCCGAAGATGCGGTCTTCGCGGATGCCGAACTTGGCGCAGGCCGGAATATTGGTGGAAACGGCGGCGAAATGATTGGGCACCGCCTCCTCACCCAGCGCCTCGGCAATCCATTTCCGCGCCGAGGCGGCGTTGGTCATGGTCTCGTCGGTGGTGAAGGTCTTGGAGGCGACGATGAACAGCGTCTTTTTCGGATCGAGGCGCTTGAGGACATCGTGGATATGGGCGCCATCGACATTGGAGACGTAATGGGCGCGCAGGTCGGGCCGGGTATAGGGCTCGAGCGCCAACGTCACCATGGCCGGGCCGAGATCGGAGCCGCCGATGCCAATATTGACCACATCGGTGAACTGCTCGCCGCCATGGCCGCGGATTTCGCCGCTGCGCACGGCGTTGGTATAGGCTTCCATGGCGGCCAGCACGGCGCGCACCTCAGGCATCACGTCCTTGCCGTCAACCGGCACGGGCCTGTCGCCCTGGTAGCGCAGCGCCATATGCATGACGGCGCGGTCTTCGGTGATATTGATGTGCTCGCCCTCGCACATCTGGTCGCGGCGTTCCTCGACCCCGGCGGCGCGCGCCAGGTCGAACAGCGCCATCATCACTTCTTCGTCGATCCGGTTCTTGGAATAATCGAGCAGAATGCCGGCGCCGCTGGCCGAGAAGCGCCGGAACCGATTGGGATCGACGGCGAATTGCAGCCGCATGGGCAGCTCCTCGAGCCGCTTGCGATGCTTGTCGAGCCGGGAAAAGCTGGCTTTGCGTCCGGTTTTGGCCATGGAGATGAACCTTTCCTGAAACTCAGATGGGGGGAAGATCGCCGGCGGCCCATGCCGCGCGCGTCTCTGCCGCGAAATCGTTGAACCGGCCCGCCTCGATGGCCGCCCTGCATCCCTCTACCAGCTCTTGATAATAGGCCAGATTGATCTGGGAAAGGATCATGGCGCCCAAAATCTCTTCAGTCTTAACGAGGTGGTGCAGATAGGCCCGGCTCCAGCGGCGGCAATTTGGATTGGGCGAGGCCTCGTCGATCGGCCGCCTGTCATCCCTATGCCGGGCATTCTTCAGGTTGATGACGCCGAAGCGGGTATAGACATGGCCGTGCCGGCCGGCGCGGGTGGGATGAACGCAGTCGAACATGTCGATGCCGCGCCCGATGCCGCCCAGAATGTCGTCGGGCTTGCCCACGCCCATGAGATAGCGCGGCCGGTCGGCCGGCAGTTCCGGCGTGATGTTTTCCAGCACGCGGAACATCACCTCCTGCGGCTCGCCCACGGCCAGCCCGCCCACGGCATAGCCGTCAAAGCCGATGGATTTGAGCCCGGCGGCGGAGCGGGCGCGCAATTCGACATCGTCACCCCCCTGCACGATGCCGAAAAGCGCGCGGTTGGCCTGGTTGTTGAAAGCGATCTTGGAGCGCTCGGCCCAGCGCAGCGACAGCTCCATGGCCCGCTCCATCTCCTTGCGCTCGGCCGGCAGGGCGATGCACTCGTCGAGCTGCATGATGATGTCGCTGTCGAGCAGGGTCTGGATTTCGATGGAGCGTTCGGGCGTCAGCTCGTGGCTCGACCCGTCGATATGGGATTTGAAGGTGACGCCCTTTTCGGTGAGCTTGCGCAGCTGCGCCAGCGACATGACCTGAAAGCCGCCGCTATCGGTGAGAATGGGGCGCGGCCAATCCATGAACTCATGCAGGCCGCCGAGCGAGGCCACCCGCTCGGCGCCGGGGCGCAGCATCAGGTGATAGGTGTTGCCCAAAAGGATATCGGCGCCGGTTTCGCGCACCTGCTCGGGATACATGGCCTTGACGGTGCCCGCCGTGCCCACCGGCATGAAGGCGGGGGTCTGGATGGCGCCGCGCGGCGTATCGATGCGTCCGCGACGCGCCATGCCATCGCTGGCCGAAAGGGTGAAGGAGACCTGTTTCATGCCGCGGGTTCTAGCCCTTTGGCCGAACACAGACAACTGCCGGCGCGAGCGCGTCCCTAACGATCTCCGGCCCGCAGCAGCAGGGAGGAATCCCCATAGGAATAAAAGCGGTAACCTTGCCGTATCGCGTGGGCATAGGCCGCCTTCATCACATCCATGCCGGCAAAGGCGCTGACCAGCATGAAAAGCGTCGATTTCGGCAGGTGGAAATTGGTCATCAGCATGTCCACCGTATGAAAGCGGAAGCCGGGGGTGATGAAAATATCGGTGTCGCCGCTGAAGGGCCGCAGCGTGCCGGTGGCGCGCGAGGCGGTTTCGAGCAGGCGCAGGCTGGTGGTGCCCACGGCGACGATGCGGCCGCCCTCGGCCTTGCGGGCGAGGATGCGGCCCACGGTCGCCGGATCGATCTCGCCCCATTCCGAATGCATCACGTGGTCGTCGGTGTCCTCGGCCTTCATGGGCAGGAAGGTGCCGGCGCCGACATGCAGGGTCACTTTCTCGATGGAAACGCCGTTTTCCTCGAGCCTTGCCAGCAGGTCTTCGGTGAAATGCAGGCCGGCCGTGGGCGCGGCCACCGCGCCATCCTCGGCGGCATAGACGGTCTGGTAATCGGTCTTGTCGCGCTCTTCCAGCGCCCGCTTGGCCCCGATATAGGGCGGCAGCGGCATGGCGCCATGGGATTTGATGGCCTCATCGAGCTCGGCGCCGCCCAGCTCGAACTCCAGCGTCACCTCGCCGGTTTCGCCCTTGCCGGCGACACGCGCCACCAGCGGCTCGGCTTCGCCATTGCCCAGCTCCAGCCGATCGAGCAGCGCCAGCTTCTTGGCCGGCCGCGCAAAGGCGCGCCAGGTATGGGCATCGACGCGTTTGTGCAGGTTGAAGGACACCCCGGCGCGATTTTCCCCGCGAATGCGCTGGCCGCGCAATTCGGCGGGCAGCACGCGGGTGTCGTTGACCACCAGAACGTCCCCCGCCCGCAGCAGCGTCAGCAGGTCGGGAATATGCCTGTCCTCAACCCCCTTGGCGGGATCGACCAGCAGCAGCCGCGCACTGTCGCGCGGCTCGGCCGGGTGCAGGGCGATGAGGTTTTCGGGCAGGTCGAAATCGAAATCGGAAACGCGCATGGCCTCGCCCTAGCACGCCGCGCCGGAGCGCGAAAAGCGTTTGTGCGTCACAACAGGCGGATCATCAGCGCCCCGATGACCAGCAGGATGGCTCCGGCAATGCGCCCCATGGAAATCTCGCGCACCGCCGTGCCCAGGAAGCCGATCTTGTCCAGGGTCAATCCGGCGAGCAATTGCCCGGCAATGGCCAATGCCATCACCGCGGCGGTGCCGATCATCGGCGTCAGCACGATGGTGGATGTCACGAAGAAGGCGCCGAGCAGGCCGCCGGTGACCAGCAGCCACGGCGCCGGCGCGCCGAACCGGATCGGGGTGCCGCCGAGCGCCGATACCGCGAAGCTGAGCGCCCAGAGCGCAACCGCCCCAGCCAGGAACGACATGGCGGCAGCGGCGAACGGCATGCCAAATTCGCGCCCGAGCTGGGCGTTTATCGGGGCCTGGGTGGCGATGCAGGCGCCGGCGACGATGCCGAGAAGCGCCCAGACGATGGTTTCCATGCGCAAGCCGAAGTCCTCTGATGGCGGGGCGAAAAAGAACCCCCGGGAAATCCCGGGGGTTCTCGATGATATCAGGATCCGGATCAGGCGGCGATGTCTGCCGCGACCTTGACCGAAAGCATCTTGTCCGGGTTCACCACCGGCTCACCGCGCTTGATCTGGTCGACATTTTCCATGCCTTCGATCACCTGGCCCCAGACCGTATACTGGCGATTGAGGAAGGGCGCGTCGGTGAAGCAGATGAAGAACTGCGAATTGGCCGAATCCGGGTTCTGCGCGCGGGCCATGGAGGCGGTGCCGCGCACATGCGGCTCGGCGTTGAATTCCTGCTTGAGGTCGGGATATTTCGAGCCACCGGTGCCCCGGCCCTGCGGACAGCCGGTCTGGGCCATGAAGCCCTCGATCACGCGATGGAACACGATGCCGTCGTAAAAACCTTCCCGCGCCAGCTTCTTGATATGGGCGACGTGGTTGGGCGCGAGATCGGGCCGCATGGCGATGACGACCTTGCCCTTGGTGGTTTCGATGACGAGGGTGTTTTCCGGGTCGGCGTATTCGGCCATTGATGCTGCTTTCTGGTTGAAAATGCTTGCCCGCATGTAAGGCCATTGCGCGGCGGGCGCAACCACTTGCTCAGGAACAAGCTGGGGCCGAACCGCTGGCAGGCGCCGCTAGAGGCCCATGTCCATTTTGTGGCACCGGAAACTCTGGAACGGGATCGTCTCACCGGCTTCCGAAACGTACAGGAGAACGTCGTCGGCCGCGCATTGCTGGCCGCGCGCAGCAAACACCCGGTAGACGTCTGAATCTGCGAAATACATCGGGACGATGTTGATAGCCACCGCCCGGTCGTTGATGAAGCAGACCGCGCTCCAGCCACCCTCGAGCTTCTCCATCATCCCCAAGATGCAAGGGTTGTCGCCCAGTGCACCAGCAACCGGCCCGCGTCCGTCCTCGGAATCAAAACTGAACTCATGAAGCGCACCATCCACCTCAATCTGACCAGTCATAGTGATGGCAAAGCTGGGTTGGACGAAAAACAACGACAAGATCAGGATGACAATACGCATGCTGCTGCCAGACCCAAAGCGCGTAACCCGCACAGACGACGAGTGTGCAATTATTATGCGCAGTAAGTTTCCTCCTGGCAAGGGACGCATGGAATGTCACCGAGTCAGGAGGGCGCTTGACTTACTTATATTCGATTTTTGCGCTAACGATCTTGTCGGGATTTTCCACCGCGCCATTGTTCGATTCCGGGCCCTTTTCCAGCCCGTCGACCACATCCATGCCCGAGAGCACCTTGCCGAAGACGGTATATTGCCCGTTGAGGAAGGTCGAATCTTTGGTGACGATGAAAAATTGCGCGTTGAACGAATTCGGGTCCTGCGAGCGCGCGGCGCCCACAGCGCCGCGCACGAAGCTCTCGGCATTGAACTCGGCCTGCACATTGGGCAGCTCGGAGCCGCCCATGCCGGCGCGGGCGAGATCGAAGCCTTCGGCGCCGCTCTTGCCGAATTTCACGTCGCCCGTCTGGGCCATGAAGCCGTCGATGACGCGATGGAACACCACGCCGTCATAATCGCCGCGCTCGGTGAGCGTGATGATGCGCTCGACATGCTTGGGCGCGATGGCCGGCAGAAGCTCGATATCGACCACGCCGCCCTCGAGCGTCAGCAGCAAATGGGGCGTGCCCGACTGGGCGAGGGCCGGCGTAGCGGCTAGCAGGGCGGCGCCCAGGGCAAGGGCGTGGAAATGGCGGCGGGAAAAAAGGGTCATCTGGTGTTCAGGGCCTTGAGAACGATTGGCGGAACGAAGGCGGAAATATCGCCGCCCATTTCAGCGATCTGGCGCACCAATGTGGCCGAGATATGCCGCACCGGCGGGCTGGAGGGCAAAAATACCGTTTGCAGGTCGGGCGCCATCTGCGCGTTCATGCCCACCATCTGCATTTCATAATTGTAGTCGGTGGTGTCGCGCAGCCCACGGATGATGAGCTTGGCGCCGTGCTCGCGCGCCGCCGTCACCATGAGGCCGGAAAAATCGACGATGCGGAATTCGGTGTCGGTGCGCTTGCCCACCGGGCCCAGCACCTGGTCGAGAATGGCGATGCGATCCTCATGGGCGAAAAGCGGGTTTTTCTTGGTGGCGCTGATGCCAACCGCCACCACCAGCGTATCGACCAGCTTGCAGGCACGCTCGATGACGTCGAGATGCCCATTGGTCAGCGGGTCAAAAGAGCCGGGGTAAAATCCGACCAGTTTGCTCATCGGAGCCCCTCCATGTGTAACGCAAGGGTTCTGTCATGGGCGCCGCAGCGAGGCAAGCGTGGTCAGCCCGAGACAGACCAGCAGCATGCCCCCGCAGAGAAACGCCGCCGGCGTACCCCAGCGGCTGGCGATGGCGCTGCCGATAAGCGGCGCCGAAAGCATGGTGGTGACGATCACCGCTTCCCCCGCCGCATAGACCCGGGCGATCCGGTCGGGCGGCGCTTCGGACTGCACGATGGTGCGATAGGGCACCAGCATGAAGGCGGTGGCCCCGCCCATGCCCATGAGCACCAACAGGAAGACGGGCAATGGCACGACCCAACCGCGCATGGCCAGAAGCGCGATGCCGGCGGTGACCAGGCCTGAAACCATTGCGGCCAGGGCCATGGACAGCATGGGGCGATGCGCCGTCATGCGGCCAGCCGCCAATGCGCCGATCAGCCCGCCCAGTCCCGAGGCGGCGATGGCGAAGCCGAATGCGGTCTCATCGAAGCCGAATCCCTGCGCCAGCAGCGCGATCAGCGCATCATAGAGAAAGAAGGAAAAATAGGCGCAGGCCGAAAAGACCAGGGCCACCAGCAATGCCCTGCTGCGCGTGAATTCGGCAAGGCCGCCCAGCGCTTCCGTAATAAAGGGCCCGCGCTCCGCCGTCCCGGCCGGCCGCTCCGGCAGGCGCAGGTTGAGCACCAGCAGGCAGGCGAGAAGGGAGAGGCCGGCATTGAGCATGAACACGGCCTGCGCCGGCCAGATGGCCAGCAGCAATCCTCCCATGGCCGGGCCCGCCACTTTCGAGGTCTGGCTGATGGCCTGGTGCAGACCATTGGCGTGGGCCAGCATCGCCGGAGGCGTCGTCGCCTGGATGGCAGACTGCCGCGCGGGCGTGAAGGCGGAATCGATGCAGCCGCGCAGGAAAACCAGCGCCAGCAAAAGCGTTACATCGCCGGCGAAGGCAAAGGCGAAGGTCGCCAGCCCCCGGCCGAGATTGGTGAGCAGGAGCACCGCGCGCAGCGGCACCCGGTCGACAAGAACCGCCAGGAGCGGCCCGGCCAGCACATAGGGCAGGCTGAGCGCCAGGGCCAGCATGGCCAGCACCACGGGCCCGCCGCCCCAGGCAAACACCACCAGCGCAATCACCGCAGCGTAATCGAGCCAATCGGCAAAATCGGCCGGCACCGAGGCCAGCGCCAGCCGACGGGGCGCCGGCAGGGCCAGCAGCGGCCGATATCCCGCCACGTCACTCATGGGCGCCTCCTTGCCAGGACCAAGCCACTATCGGCCCGGCTTGGCAAGGCCCGTCGATGCGGAGCCCCTGCCCTTACGCGGCGCTGGCGGCTGCGCCGGGCGGGCTCTTGGCGCCGGTCATGAAGGCGACGGCATCGGACATGGTGTAGTCCTTGGGGTCGATGACGCAGAGGCGCCGTCCCAGCCGGTGCACATGGATGCGGTCGGCCACCTCGAACACGTGCGGCATGTTGTGGCTGATGAGGATGATGGGAATACCGCGCGCCCGCACATCCTGGATCAGCTCCAGCACCCGGCGGGATTCCTTCACCCCCAGGGCTGCCGTCGGTTCGTCGAGAATGATGACCTTGCTGCCGAAGGCGGCGGCTCGGGCCACGGCCACGCCCTGGCGCTGGCCGCCCGACAGGGTCTCCACCGCCTGGTTGATGTTCTGGATGGTCATCAGCCCCAGATCGGAGAGTTTCTGGCGCGCGATCCGCTCCATGGCCGGCCGGTCGAGCTGGCGCAGCACGCGGCCCATGAAGCCCGACTTGCGCAGTTCGCGCCCCATGAACATGTTGTCGGCAATGGAAAGGGCCGGCGACATGGCCAGGGTCTGATAGACCGTTTCCACCCCGGCGCGGCGCGCCTCGATGGGGGACGCGAAATCGATCCTTTGTCCTTCGAGATAGATTTCGCCGCTATCGGGGGTGATGGCGCCGGACAATGCCTTGATGAGCGAGGATTTGCCTGCCCCGTTATCGCCGATGACGGCGAGGATTTCCCCCGGCATCAGGTCGAAGTCGCAATTGTCGAGCGCGGTGACGCGCCCGTAGCGCTTGTTGAGATTGCGGGCCTTGAGAATGGGTTCCATCACGCAGAGACCTTTCTGATCCACTGGTCCACCGCCACCGCGCCGATGATGAGCACGCCGATGAGCAGATAGGTCCATTGCGCGTCGGCCCCGAGCAGGCGCAGGCCGAGCGAGAAGACGCCGACGATGAGGGCGCCGAAGAACATGCCCAGGATCGAGCCGCGCCCGCCGAACAGCGATATGCCCCCGATCACCACGGCGGTGATGCTTTCGATATTGGCCGACTGGCCCGAGGTAGGCGACACCGAGCCGATGCGCCCAATCAGCACCCAGCCGGCAAAGGCGCAGATGAGGCCGGCCAGCGTGTAAACGGAGATGAGAATACGCTTGGTATGAACCCCGGAAAGCTCTGCTGCGTCGGGATCATCCCCCACCGCATAGACATGCCGACCCCAGGCCGTATGGCGCAGCGCATAGGCCAGGACCAGCACCAGGACGATGAAGAAGATGACGCCGTAGGTGAAGATGGCGCCGCCGATATTGAACGACTTGCCAAAGAATTGCAGCAGCGGCGCCTGGGTCTCGATTTCCTGGGCGCGGATGGTTTCATTGCCCGAATAGAGGAAGTTGGACGCCAGCGCGATCTGCCACACGCCGAGGGTGACGATGAAGGGCGGCAGCTTGACCCGGGCGATAAGCCAGCCATTGACGAAGCCGATGAACGTGCCCACGGCCAGCCCGCAGGCGATGGCCAGCGCCGGCGGCATGCCGAGCTTGAAGGTGAACTGGCCCATGATGACCGAGCTGAGCACCATGATGGCGCCCACCGAAAGGTCGATGCCCGCCGTCAGGATAACCAGCGATTGCGCCGCTCCGACAATGCCGACAATGGCCACCTGCTGCAAAATCAGCGTCAGCGCGAAGGACGAAAAGAATTTCGTGCCCAGCAGCGCGCCGAAGACGATGATGGACAGCACCAGCACGATCAGCGGCACCAAGGCCGGATTGCTGTGAAGCGCATGCTGGATGCGCGATAGAATGGTGGTCTGATGCTCGAAGCTGGCCACGGTGTCTGTGCGGGCAGAGAGGCCCGCCTCGGCCCCCGTTTGGTTCGACATGGGCAATCCTCCCCGGTTCCCGATCGAAATCAGGGACAGGCGGGCGCCTGCCCCTGATCTGTTATAGCGCCTTATTGCCGCTTAGCCCCAGCAGAGCTCTGCGCCCTTGGTGCTGTCGATGGACTCGAGACCTGCCACCGGCTGGTCGGTCACCAGCTTGACGCCGGTATCGAAGAAATCCTTGCCCTCGGTGGGCTGGGGCTTGGTGCCGTTATCGGCCCAGGCCTTGATGGCCTCGACGCCAAGCGCGGCCATCTGCAACGGATATTGCTGCGAGGTCGCCCCGATCACGCCGTCCTTCACATTGGTCACGCCCGGGCAGCCGCCATCCACCGAAACGATCAGAACGTCGTTTTCACGGCCGAAGGACTTGAGCGTTTCATAGGCACCGGCCGCCGAAGGCTCGTTGATCGTATAGACCACGTTGACGGTGGGGTCCTTGGCCAGCAGGTTCTCCATGGCCTTGCGGCCGCCCTCTTCATTGCCCGAAGTCACGTCCTGCCCGACGATGCGCGGGTCGGTTTCGTCGCCCCATTTGTTGGGATCGCCCAGATCGATGCCGAAGCCCCGCAGGAATCCCTGGTTGCGCAGCACGTCCACGGTGGGCTGGCTGATGCCCAGGTTGAGCATGGCGATCTTGGCATTGGCGGCGTCCGCGCCCAGCTTGCCGGCGGCCCACTGGCCGATCAATTCGCCAGCCAGGAAATTGTCGGTGGCGAAGGTGGCGTCGGCGGCATCGGTGGGGGTGAGCGGGGTATCGAGCGCGATCACCACAAGGCCGGCATCGCGGGCCTTCTGAACCGATTGCACGATGGCCGAGGTGTCAGAGGCGGTGAGCAGGATGCCCTTGGCGCCATCGGCGATGCAGGTCTCGATGGCGGCCACCTGGGTTTCATGGTCGCCGTCGATGCGCCCGGCGAAGGACTTCAGCGTCACGCCCAACTCGGCGGCCTTGGCTTCGGCGCCCTCCTTCATCTTGACGAAGAAGGGGTTCGTATCGGTCTTGGTGATGAGACAGGCGCTCACATCCTGGGCCATGGCGGCGGTGGACATGGCGGCAAGGCACAATGCGGTGCCCACAAGCAATTTCTTCAACTGGTCTCTCCCTTTGCCGGCACGGCAAAGCCAGGCTCCTCCCGAGCGTTTCCCTGCCGGCTTCCTGTTTTGACCTCGCCATGGTGGAACGCTCGTAAGCCTTCGTCAATATATAAATCTCATTTATTTATTTATTCGACCTTGAGATGGCTTCTCCCTTCCCCCGCCAGCCCTTATGGTGGGTCCATGTCTTCGGCGATCATCAGAACTCTCAGCGGCGGCGTGAACCAGAGCGGGGTCAGGGACCACAATGAGCGGCTCCTGCTCACCCTGCTGCAACGCCACGGCCCCATGGCGGGCAGCGAACTGGCGCGGCTGGCCAATCTCTCGCCGCAGACCGTTTCCATCATCCTGCGGGAAATGGAGGCGGAGGGCCTTCTGGCGCGCGGCACGCCGGTCAAGGGCAAGGTGGGCAAGCCCTCCATTCCCATGCGGCTGGCCGAGGGCGGCGTGCTCTCTCTCGGCGTCAAGATCGGGCGGCGCAGCGCCGTGCTGCTGCTGACCGATTTTCGCGGCACGGTGCGCCAGCAGTTGCAGCTGACCTATCCCTATCCCCTGCCCGAGCCGATCTTCGCCTTTCTGCGGGAGGGAATCACCACCATCCTGTCGCAATGCTCACCGGCCGAGCGCAAGCGCATTTGCGGCATCGGCATCGGCACGCCGTTCGAGCTGTGGAAATGGAACGAGCTGGTCGGGGCGCCGAGCAAGGAATTCATGTCCTGGCGCGAGGTGGATTTTCACGCCGAGCTGGCGCGGTTCACCGACCTGCCCGTCAGCGTCGTCAACGACGCTACCGCTGGGTGCCAGGCCGAGCATATCTATGGGCGGGGCAAGGAATTCCGCGACTACGCCTATTTCTTCATCGGCGCCTTTATCGGCGGCGGCATCGTGCTCAATCATTCGGTCTATCAGGGCAATCACGGCAATGCCGGGGCGCTGGGCTCGCTGCGCAGCTTCGGGCCGCAGGGCGAAAGCCAGCAATTGATCGACACCGCCTCCATCCACCTGCTGGAAACGCGGCTGGCCGAATTCGGCCTCGATCCCGATGGGCTATGGACCCAACCGCAGGACTGGAGCCGCTACGCCCGTTTCGTCGATCCCTGGATCGGCAGCACGGCGCAGGAACTGGCCAAGGCCAGCCTTTCGGTCTGCGCCGTCATCGATTTCGAGGCCATCCTGATCGACGGCTCTTTCCCCGATCCGGTGAAGCACGCCTTGGTCGAGCGGACGCGGCGCTATCTGGTCAATCAGGACATGCGCGGCCTCATCGCGCCGCGGGTGGAAGCCGGCATAGTCGGTGGCAATGCCCGCGCCATCGGCGCCGCCACCAGCCCGCTCTTCGAGCGCTATTTCATGAACGGCCATGCCCGGCTGCAAGCCGCCAATCCCGATTCGGCACTGCATCCGGTGCGTGTCGCCGCCGCGCGCTGAGCGGGTTTCATCTCCACAAAAACCAAGGGGCGCCGAAGCGCCCCTTTCTTATTCTTCAGCCGGGCTTTCCGGCTCGCCCGTTTCATCGGGCTCGTCATGGCCTTCGGGCTCGCTGATATGCTCGACCGACACCACCTTCTCGCCCTCGGCCGTGTCGAAGACGATGACGCCCTGGCTGCCGCGCGAGACGATGCGGATCGGCTTGTCGCCCCCCACCGGCAGGCGGATGGTCTGGCCGCCATCGGTGATGAGCATGATCTGGTCGCTGTCCTCCACCGGGAAGCTGGAGACGAGATTTCCATTGCGCTTGTTGACCGCCATGGCGACGATGCCTTTGCCGCCACGCCCGGTGATCCGGTATTCGTGGCTGGAGGTGCGCTTGCCATAGCCATTTTCAGAAATGGTGAGGATGAACTGCTCGCTAGCGCTGAGCTGGGCATAGCGCTCCTGGCTCAGCTCCCCGGCAATGACATCGCCCTCGTCCGAGGCGCTGTCCTCGGCTTCCCCACGCACCGCCCGGCTCATCTTGAGATAGGCGGCGCGTTCTTCCGCCGTGGCGTCCGAATGATTGATGACGGCCATGGAAATGACCACGTCGCCGTCGGCCAGCGCGATGCCGCGCACGCCCATGGAATCGCGGCCCTTGAAGACGCGCACATCGTCCACCCGGAAGCGGATGGCCTGGCCCAGCGCCGTGGTGAGCAACACGTCCTGGCTGGCGGTCGCCGTCTCGACGCCGACGATCTGGTCGCCTTCCTCGAGCTTCATGGCGATCTTTCCGTTCTGGCGCACCTCCACGAAATCGGCCAGCGAATTGCGCCGCACCGTGCCGCGCGTAGTGGCGAACATGATGTCGAGATCCGACCAGCTCGCCTCGTCCTCGGGCAATGGCATGATGGTGGTCACGCGCTCGCCCTGCTCCAGCGGCAGGATGTTGATGAGCGCCTTGCCGCGCGCATTGGCCTGGGCCAGCGGCAGCCGCCACACCTTGAGCTTGTAGGCGATGCCGCGGTCGGTGAAGAACAGCACCGGCGTGTGGGTATTGGCCACGAAGAGACGGGAAACGAAATCCTCCTCGCGCGTCGCCATACCCGAGCGGCCCTTGCCACCCCGATTCTGCGCCCGATAGGTCGAGAGCGGCACGCGCTTGATGTAGCCTTCGTGGCTGACGGTCACCACCATGTCCTCGCGGGCGATGAGGTCTTCATCGTCGAAATCGCCGGCCACGTCGGAAATCTCGGTGCGGCGCGGGGTGGCGAACTGCTCGCGGATCTCGGTCAATTCGGTGCGGATGATCTCCACCACGCGCTCGCGGCTGCGCAGGATATCGAGATAATCCTCGATCTCGGTGCCGAGCCCGTTGAGCTCTTCGCCGATTTCATCGCGTCCCAGCGCGGTGAGGCGCGCCAGGCGCAGCTCAAGGATGGCGCGGGCCTGCTCCTCGGAGAGGTTGAAGGTGCCGTCATCGTTGATGCGGTGACGCGGATCGTCGATGAGCTTGATGAGCGGCGCCACGTCGGCCGCCGGCCAGCGGCGGGTCATCAATTGCTCGCGCGCCGTCGCCGGATCGGGCGCGGTGCGAATGAGGTGGATCACCTCGTCGATATTGGCCACGGCCACGGCGAGGCCGACCAGGATATGGGCGCGGTCGCGGGCCTTGTTGAGCAGGAACCGGGCCCGACGCGTAACCACCTCGTGACGGAAATCAATGAAGCACTGCAGCATTTCGCGCAGGTTCAGCAATTGCGGCTTGCCGCCGTTGAGCGCCACGAAATTGCAGCCGAAGGAGGATTGCAGCGCCGTGAAACGATAGAGCTGGTTGAGCACCACGTCGGCCAGCGCGTCGCGCTTGATCTCGACCACCACGCGCATGCCCTCGCGCGAGGATTCGTCGCGCATGTCGGCAATGCCCTCGATGCGCTTCTCACGCACCAGCTCGGCGATCTTTTCCACCAGCACCGCCTTGTTCACCTGATAGGGCAGTTCGGTGATGATGATGGCCTCGCGCTCCTTGCGCACTTCCTCGATGGCGACGCGGCCTCGGACCAGAACCGAACCGCGCCCCGTCTCATAGGCGGAGCGGATGCCGGCACGGCCCAGGATGATGCCCCCGGTGGGGAAATCGGGGCCGGGCAACACTTCGAGCAAATCGTCGGTGGTGGCGTTCTCATTGTCGAGAAGCACCAGCACCGCGTCGATGGTTTCGCCCAGATTGTGGGTGGGCACATTGGTGGCCATGCCCACGGCGATGCCGCCGCCACCATTGACCAGCATGTTAGGAAAGCGCGCCGGCAACACGGTGGGCTCTTTTTCGGAGCCATCGTAGTTGTCGCGGAAATCCACCGTGTCCTTGTCGAGATCGTCGAGCAGGGCATTGGTGATCTTCTGCATGCGCACTTCGGTGTAGCGCATGGCGGCGGGCATATCGCCATCGACCGAACCGAAATTGCCCTGCCCTTCCACCAGCATCTCGCCCATGGAGAAATCCTGGGCCATGCGCACCAGCGCCATATAGACGGCGCTGTCGCCATGCGGGTGGTATTTACCGATCACGTCGCCGACGACGCGGGCCGATTTGCGATAGGGCTTGTTATATTCGTAGCCGTTCTCGCTCATCGAAAACAGAATGCGCCGATGCACGGGCTTGAGGCCATCGCGCACATCGGGCAACGCGCGGCTGACGATGACGCTCATCGCGTAGTCAAGATAGCTTTTGCGCATCTCGTCGGTGATGGAAATCATCGCAATGTCGGATGGCGGCGTCGCGCCTTCGTTAATGTCGGTCACGGGTGCTTCTGGATTTGATTCAGGTGCTCCACATATAGGCGATTCCGGCCCCGAACACCAATTTCAAGGCCGTTCATTCACCGCTCTTTGCCCAATCAATCGGGCCTGGCCGGCGCCGCGGCGTCAAAGCGCGTCCGGGCCGCGTCTATGTGCGGCTGGTTCCGGTTCGCCCATTCGATCAGATAGCCGAAGGGCAGGATGATCGACTCGCCAAGCTGCGTCAGCCGGTATTCAACCGATGGCGGCTTGGTGTCGAAAACCTGCCGGGCGACAAGGCCATCGCGCTGCAGGTCCCGCAGGGTCTGGGTCAGCATCTTCTGGGAAATATCGGGCACGTCCCGGCGGAGCTGGTTGAAGCGCCGGGGCCCTCCGGCCAGCGTCATGACCAGCAGGAGGCTCCATTTGTCCGAAACCTTGTCGAGCACGCCGCGCACCGGGCACGGACCGGATCCGCCCGCATTGGCGTTCCAGCGTTCGATGAAGATGGCGGCCTGATCCTGCTCGGGCGGCATTGGTTACTCCGGGGTGACCTTATGCGGGAAAAGTGCCCTCTTCCGGGGCCGGGCAAATCTCCCTAGATAACTCTCCATTCGATACTTACTCTCCTTATGGCTGCGCCACAAGGAACAGGATAACAAGGAAAACAGATATGTCTCAGTTCAAGGATCAGGTGCTTCTAGTCACCGGCGCATCGGGCCATCTGGGGCGGTTGGCGGTGGAAGAGCTTCTGGCGCGTGGCGCCGGCAGGGTCATCGCCGGCACGCGCGACCCGGCCAGGCTGGCCGATCTGGAGGCAAAGGGCGTTGAGACCCGCCGTGTGGATTTCGACGATGCGGCAAGCCTGCCGTCCGCCTTTGCCGGCGTCGATCGTGTCCTCATCGTCAGCACCAATGATGTCGGCCGGCGCGTAGCCCAGCAGGCGACCGCCATCGATGCCGCCAGGGCGGCGGGGGTCGGGCATATCGTCTATACCTCCGCCCCCGCAGCCCGGCCCAATTCCGATGCGGGTCTGGGGCCCGAGCATTACTGGACCGAAGCAGCTATCGCCGCCTCGGGGCTCGACTTCACCATCCTTCGCAATCACATGTATGCGGAGAATAACCTGGCCGACGCGGCCCATGTCATCGCCTCCGGCCAGCTTTTTGGTCTGATCGGCGATCGGGGCACGTCCTACGTCACCCGTGCCGATGCCGCCCGCACGGCCGCTGGCGCTCTGCTTTCGGCACAAGGCAAGTCCATAGAGGATGTTACCGGACCCGCTGCAGTGACCAATGTGGAGCGCGCCACACTTTACAGCACGCTGAGCGGCAAGACGGTCACCAGCGTCGCTCTCACCCCGGATCAGCTCAGGGCCGGGCTTGTCGGGGCCGGTATTCCGGAAAATTTCGCCGATGTATTACTGGCTTTCCAGAAGGATGCGGTTCTCGGCCATCATGGCGTGGTTACTGATGCAGTCCTGCGGTTTTCAGGCCGCCAACCCCAGGCGCTGGCTGATTTCCTCGCCGCCAACCGGGCCGTGCTGGGCCTCTGACCGGGTCTCGGATGGCCTGCCTTGAGGGCAGGCCATTCGCTCCGCTGGACGCCAGCGATCCGATTCCCTAGAAATCCGCGCAATCATCGCCCATTCGCGGAGTCGGCTCGCTTGTCCCGGAGTTCGTTGTTTTCCCGCCTTTGGGCGCGCTTCGTGCACGACCGGTCCATCGGTTTCGGTCTCGAGTATATCGGGCTCAATACGCTGCGCTTTCCGCGCCTCACGGCGCTGGCCGTTCTGGCCTTTTCCGTGCTTTGCTTTCTTCAGTTGCCCAAGGCCAATGTCGATGGCGACCTGCTGCGCGTCTATGCCGATTCGGGCGAGCACTACGACGCCTACAAGCACCTCGCCGATACCTTCGGCACCTTCGAGAACGACATCTATGTGCTGATAAGCTCGCCGCGCCTCACCGAGCCGGAAACGCTGGAGCGCATCCGCGAACTCGCCTTCGAGATCGAGCTCAACGATTATGCCGTTGGCTCCATGTCGCCTTTCAGCCTGCGCAAGCCCACCAGCTATGGCGGTTCGGTGCCGGTGGTGCCCGAGGGCATGGATGATTTCGCCCAGGTGGCGGTAGCGCTGAGCGATCTGCAGCAGAACGATCCGATGATGCGCAACCTCATCACGCCGGACCTGACGGGCATCGTGGTCATCATGTTCCCCAATCAGGAGATGGCGCGCAATGACGGCGCCGCCGCCATGATCGAGAGCCTGCGCCGCACCATCGCGCCCTATGAGGACGAAAACATCTCCATCGAATTGACCGGGCCGCCGCTCTGGACCTCGGAAATGGTCAATGCCTCGCTGCGCGACCAGCTCCATTTCACCCTTTGGGGGTTCGGTCTGGGGCTGGCCATGGCCTTTTTCGTGTTGCGCTCCCTGCCGGCGGCGCTGCTGGTGGCGGCGACGCCATTTCTTGCCGTGGTCTGGTCCACCGGCGTGGTGCTGCTGCTTTTCGGCTCGTTCTCCTTCCTCACCATCATCGTCACCACGCTGGTTCTGGTCATCAGCTTCGCCGAATCCATGTTCTTCACCTTCAACTGGCTGGCCTATTGGCGCGAGGGCATGGCGCCGGAAAAGGCCGTGGACGCGACGGTGCGGCTGGTGGGCCCCGCCACCGCGCTCACCATGCTCACCACGCTCATCAGCTTCGCCTCGCTGGCGCTGACCCCGGGCCGAGGCATAAGGGAATTCTCCATTGCCGGCGGGCTGGGCACTTTCCTGCTTTTCGTGTGCCTGATGACCTTCACCCCGCTGCTGCTCAAGGCGGCGATCAGGTTGGGTTTCCGGGCACCGCCCCGCTCCAGCCTGGTCCTGACGGCTCCCCTGCCCCTCTCCTGGTTCCTCGCCAGCCGCTTTGGGCGCCCCATCACCATCGGCGCGGTGATCGTCACGCTGGTGCTGTTCATTCCCTACGGGCTGATCCAGCCGCATTTCTCCTTCACCGATTTTCTCTCGCGCGATTCGCAAGCGCTGGTGACGGCGGAGCAGATCGACGACGGCGTGGGCGGGGTGACCCCGCTCTATATCCGCCTGCCCATGCCCGAGGGCGACGCATTCCACTCCGACAGCGATTTCGAGACAATCCGCACCGCCCACGCCATTCTCGAAAACCATCTGGGGCGGAACAAGGTCATCTCGGCGGCCAGCATCACCGGCTATGTCGATTCCGGCTTTTCCACCGAGGAGGTGTTCGATTCGGTCGGGCCGATGATGCGCCAGCGCTTCCTCACCGACGATGGCGCGCAGGCGCTGATTACCGGCTTCATGCCCATCGTGGTGGATTCGGACGATTTCCGCGCGCTGGTGGAAGGCGTGGAGGCGGATCTCCGGGCGGCGGGCATCGAGGGAGCCGAAATCGGCGGGCTGAGGGCGCTGGTCACCTTCGGCACAGACGACATCGTTTCGGGCCTGCAACTCGACCTCACCATGTCGGTCCTCGTCAATCTGGGGCTGATCGGCTTTGCCTTCCAATCCTTCCGGGTGGCCCTGGCTTCGGCCATTCCAAATCTGTTTCCGGTGCTGGGCACCGAGGCCTGGCTCTATTTCACCGGCCAAGGGCTGCAATTGACCACCGTCATCGCCCTCACCATCGCCTTCGGCATCGCCGTGGACGATACGGTGCATTTCCTCTCCCATTACCTCCATGCCCGGCGCGAGGAGGGACGAGCGCATCTGGAGGCGGTCAAGCACACGCTGGACCGGATCGGCGGGGCAGTCATCGCCACCACGCTCATCCTCTGCTCCGGCGTCGCCATCGTCATCTTTTCCGACCTGCCGCAGGTGGCGCTTTTCGGCACGCTCTTCGTTTCGACCCTGGCTTTCGCGGTCATCGGCGATCTCTTCATCCTGCCGGCGGTGCTGGCGGCGGGCGGACGCTTCTTCCAGCCCCTGGGCCGCATGGGCTCAAAGCGTGGAGATTAGGGCCCTCGCGGGCGCTTGCGGGAAAAAGCCGCGCCCGATTACATGACGGAAAGGACCGATTCGGTGACCTCTCCCCTTGAACGGGGGTTTCGCCGGGCGGGCTCCGCAACGAGGTTGCCTGCATCGGACTTGCCGGGGGGCATGATTGGACTGGAGGCTCACTGCAATGAAGTTTTCCCGACCCCTGTGGCGCGCTGCCACCCTGGCCGGCCTGTTCGTGGCGGCTGCCGCCGCCCCCGCCCTTTCCGCCCCCGCCGACGTGGCCATGCTCAAATCCTATATCGGGGAATGGCGCGGGCGCGGCGTGCTGATCGGGGCCAACACCGAAACCGTGGTTTGCCGCATGTCGGTGACCCAGGGCAACCAGGACAAGGTCAATTATAACGGCCGGTGCTCACTGGCCGGCACGCAGCTTTCGGTGGCCGGCACCATGGCTTATGTCGAAGCCAACAAACGCTTCGAAGCCGCCATGACCTCCAATGCCACCTTCACCGGCATCGCAGTCGGCCAGAAGCGTGGCAAGAACCTCATCTTCAACCTGCATGAGCGCGACAAGGACGAAGCGGGCAAGGACCTCAACATCTCAGCCCGCATCACGCTGGAAGGCGAAGCCATCAATGTGAGCTTCGAGATCGTCTATGTCGAAAACGGCGACAGTCTGCGCGCCGAAGTCCCCTTCAGCCGCTGAGGCCCATCACTTGCGCCCGGGGCAATCCCCCGGGCGGGCTACATGATGAAGCAGTCGCCGCCCGCGGCCTTGACGTTGACGCAGATGGTATTGGCGTTCTCGCGCGACGAGGCGGGCACGCGGACGCGGTAATAGATGCCGCGCTCACCCAGATCGACACGCTGGACTTCCAGGTTGGCGCCGCCGAACAGCGGACCGAAGCGGCGCACCATGGCTTCGGCGCTGGCGCGAGCCTCGGCCTCGCTACGCTGGGACGCCAGTTGCACATAGGCCGGCGCATTATTGGGCAGCGACTCCACTTCGATGGCCTGCGGCACGCTGGAAGCGGTGGCGGGCTGAAGCTGCGATGCGGTGGGTGCCGGCGGCAGGGTATTACCCCCTGTTGACGGCGTCGCGGCGGCGACCGGGGCTGCCTGCACCGCGAAAGTGGCCGGGCGAACGAAGGGCGCGGGCGCCGTCTTGCCGGCGATCGGATTGCCAGAAAGATCCACTGCCGGCACCATCGAGCCGGGCCGAAGCGGCACCACGGCAGCCGGAGCGGTCGGTTCGGGCACAGGGGTGGAGGCGGCCGGCGCGGTGTTGGCGAGCAAGGCGGGCGGGGTTGTATCGGCACCCTCGATTTCGGGAACATTGGCGGGCCGATCGACCGGAAGAATGGCGCTGCCGGCCAGGCTGTCCTCGCCGCTGACAATGGTGCCATCCGGGCGAACGGTGACCGTGCGCACCTTGCGATTGGCCAGCCCTTCCCCGTTCACATCGGCAACGGGCGGAATCTGGGCGACTTCGTTGACATCGGTCTGGTCGCGCGAAACAAGCTGTTCCTCCTCGCCGGGAACGACGCCCTCGATCTCGTTGAACACCACCGATTGCTGGCTGGTGGTTTCGGGCTGGGCCGCGGGGGTTTCCTTGACCGGGCCGGTATCGGCCGTCAGCAAAGGCGCAGGGCCGGGCTCGCCGCCCAGCCCCAGGACCCAATAAAGCCCCAGGCCCGCGACCAGCAGCAGGCCGATGGCCACAAGCGGTCCGGCCACGGCCCGTGACATGCGGAAGCTTTTGCGGGGTGCAGGGCCGGTAACGACCTCGTCGGCGGCGCTGGCGTCGCCGCCCTCGCCGACCGGAGGCTGCACCCAATCGAGATTGGCCCCCGTAGCCTCCACCGCTGCCATGATGGCTTCATCCGCCCCTGAAAACGAGGGGGATGGCGCCGACTGCGGGGGCGTGACGGGAATGGTCGGGGTGGCCAGGCTCCGCAAGGCAGGACTGGGTGCCGGCGGCTCGGGCTGGGCCGGCTTGTCGAATTCGACGCGCATGGCGCGGCCGATGAGGTTTTCGATCTCATCGATGGGATCTGTGCCCAGGTCGTCATTCGGCGGCGCCTCGGTGCGCGTGACCGCCGGCGCGGGCGCCTGCTCCTGCGGACGCGGAGCTGCAAAGGCAGGCTCGACCGCGGCGGGCGCAGGCGTGGGCGGCGGCGCGGTCCGGGAAGCGAGGCCGAAAACGGGCGGGATATGGAAACGATCCTGCTGCGACGGCGCAGCGGGACGCGGCTCGGGCGTCACCGAAAAGGCATCAAGATCGGGCAGCGGCACCTCTTCCACGGCTTCGGGCGCATCCGCTTCGGGCTCGGGGATAGTGGCTGGCTCGGGCGTCGCGAGGAGATCGGCGGCAATCAGGTCGGCAATGCTGTCCTGCGCCGGCTCGGCGGCGGGGGGAACCGGAACGGCCGCCGGCTCGTCGCGCTTGCCAATATCGAAATCGAAATGGAAAGGATCGGGCGTCGCCTCGGATCGGGCAGAGGGAGCGGTCGTGGTGGGGAAAGCCACCGGAGCGGGAACCGGCTTCTCCTGCGGAGTGGAGGCAACGGGCTGCGGGGAGGCCGGCTCGCCGGGAATGCGCAACGAAAAGGACGGGGCCTTGGGCTCGGCGGGGCGTTCGGTCTGCGCATCCTGCGCCATGAGCTTGGCAAGCTCGGCAATCAGGTCGTCTGCAGAATCGGATTGTCCGGCCATTGACTGCGGTTTCGCTGACATAAGGCAGCGCCCTCTCGATTGCGGCTGGGGCCGGTCACCGCTTCAGTGAAACGCCGATCCGTCACCAGCTCCCTGTGTTGCCGTCCCTGCGGCCGATGCTCCTTTTGCCCGGCCGGGGCAGAGCGCCGTGAGACATCATATTATTGCGCCCGAATTATGAAAGCTCCTCGGGCGCGGAAACCCCAAGAATCGCCAGGGCATTGACGATGACCTGACGCACGGCGTCGACCAGCGCGAGTCGGGCCAAAGTCAGCTTTGGGTCGTCAAAGTTAACAAATCGTAACTGCGGATCGTCCTTGCCCTTGGCCCAGAAGCCATGGAAGGCCGCCGCCAGCTCATGCGCATAGAAGGCGATGCGGTGCGGCTCATGCGCGATAGCGGCGGCGGTGACGGTGCGCGGCCAGGCGGCGAGAGCCCTTACCAGCTCGAGATCGGCGGGACTGGAAAGCCTCTCGATCTCGGCGCCGGCCAGCGCCTCGGCCGAAAGATCGAGCTCGGGCATGTCGCGCCGCGCCGTGCGGAAAATCGAGCAGGCGCGGGCATGGGCGTATTGCACATAGAAGACCGGATTGTCGCGCGTCTGTTCCTTGACCAGCGCGAAATCGAAATCCATCGCCGCGTCGTTGCGCCGGTACATGAGCATGAAGCGGGTGGCGTCGGCCCCCACTTCGTCCACCACGTCCGCAAGCGTCACCAGGTCTCCCGAGCGCTTGGACATCTTGAACGGCTCGCCATTCTTGAGCAGGCGCACGAGCTGGCAGATGCGCACGTCCATGTCGGCTTCATCGAGCGAAACGGCCTTCACCGCGGCCTGCAGGCGCTTGACGTAACCCGAATGGTCGGCGCCCAGCACATTAATCATGTGCTTGAAGCCGCGCAGGAACTTGTTGCGGTGATAGGCGATGTCGGCGGCGAAATAGGTGTAGGAGCCGTCGGACTTCACCAGCGGCCTGTCAACATCGTCGCCATAGTCGGTGGCGCGGAACAAGGTCTGCTCGCGATCTTCCCATTCGTCGGGCGTCTTGCCCTTGGGCGGCTCCAGCCGACCCTCATAGATCATGCCCTTCTGGCGCAGCCAGGCGAGGGTGGATTCGATGTCGCCCCCTGCCCCATGCAGCGTGCGCTCGGAGAAGAACACGTCGTGATGAATGCCCAGCTTGCCCAGATCGGCCTTGATGAGGTCGAGCATGGCGGCCAGGACCCGCTCCTTGACCAGCGGCAGCACTTCGGCGTCGGGCCGGCCGAGCAGGCTGTCGCCGAATTCGGCCTTGAGCGCCTCGCCCACGGGAATGAGATAATCGCCCGGATAGAAGCCGGGGGGGATTTCGATGGTCTCGCCCAGTGCCTCGCGGTAGCGCAGCAGGGTGGAATTGGCCAGCGTATCGATCTGGCTGCCAGCGTCGTTGATGTAATATTCGCGCGTCACCTCATAGCCGGAATAAGCCATGAGCGCGGCCAGCGTGTCGCCGAAAACGGCGCCGCGCGTGTGGCCCACATGCATGGGGCCGGTGGGGTTGGCCGATACATATTCGATATTGACCGCTTCCCCGCCGCCCAGGTTCGAGCGGCCGTAATCATTCCCCTGCTCGGCAATGGAGCGCAGCACCTTGTGCCAGAGCGGGGTGGCGAGGCGGAAATTGATGAAGCCGGGGCCGGCGATATCGACGCTGACGACATCGGGATCAGCACGGAAATGCTCGACCAGCGCGGCCGCCAGCTCGCGCGGATTGCGCCCCAGCGGCTTGGCCACAACCATGGCCGCGTTGGTGGACAAATCACCATGGGCGGGATCGCGGGGCGGCTCGACCACGATACGGGCCAGGAGGTCGGCGCCGATTTCGGGGAAGAGAAGCTGCATCGCATTGGCAATGCGTGCGGAAAACAGTGCGAAAACGTCCATGATAAACCCAAAAACTGGAGTGCGCCGGGGTTAACGGAATTCCGGGCGAGCGTCAAACAGGCGCTGATGCTCATCGAGTGCGTAAGGGTCGGTCATGCCGGCGATGAAATCGGCAACGATGCGGGCACGCGCCGCGCCCTCCGCCGCTCGGCCGGCCTCACCCCAGCGGCCGGGCATATCGGCGCTTTCGAGATAGCGGGCGAAAAGGCGCTGCACCACGGCCTCGCTTTCGCGCACCGGCCCCATCACTGCCTCATGCCGATAGACGCGGGCGAAGAGGAACGCCTTGAGGCCGCGCTCGGCCTCCGCAACCGCCGGCGAGAAGGTGACGAGGGTCCTGCCGGCCATTCGCACCGCCTCGGCGCTTTGGACGCCGGAAGCAGCGATATTGGCGCTGGTGGTGGCGATGACATCCTCGATGGAGCGGGTGATGAGGCGGCGCTGCACCTCATGGGCCTGCCGATGCGGCGCGATATCGGGATAATGTCCCAGCACCTCGCGCACGATGGGACCCGCGAGCGGCACGTCGCCAAGATCGGGCAAAACGATCAATCCCGCCCGCAAGGCATCGTCGATGTCATGGGCGTTATAGGCGATGTCGTCGGCGACGGCGGCCACCTGCGCTTCGAGCGAAGCATGGCTGGAAAGCCGCAGGTCTGACGGAACCGCCAGTGCGTCGAGCCCGGCGGGCAGCCCTTCCTCGGCATAGCGCCCATAGGGGGCGCCGTCGGGGCCGATCAGCGGTCCATTATGCTTCAATATACCTTCGAGCGTTTCCCAGGTGAGATTGAGTCCGTCATGCTCGGCATAGCGGTTCTCCAGCAGCGTCACCACGCGCAGGGCCTGGATATTGTGGTCGAACCCGCCGAAATCGGCCATTGCGGCGTTCAGCGCCCGCTCGCCGGCATGGCCGAAAGGCGTGTGGCCCAAATCGTGGCTGAGGGCAACCGCTTCGGCCAGGTCTTCATCCAGCCCCAGCGCGCGCGCCATGGAGCGCGCCATCTGGCTCACTTCCAGCGTATGGGTCAGCCGATTGCGGAAGTGGTTGCCGCCATGATGGAGGAACACCTGGGTCTTGTGCTGCAAGCGCCGAAAGGCGGTGGAATGGATGATGCGGTCGCGGTCACGCTGGAACTCGGAACGCGTGGGGCTGGCGCTGGCGGAATGGAGCCGGCCCAGGGATTGCTCGGGGTCGCTGGCATAGGGAGCTTTATCGCGCATCGGTAAGGAAGGGCCTTTTCATTGGGGGCGGGAGTTCCTATTTTAGCCTGACCGTTATGACATTACGGCTTGGATCACAAATGAGCACGATTGCCCCTGCCCGACCGGATGTGGCGCTGACCGAGCGCGCCGCCAAGCGCGTTGCGCGCATTCTCTCCAAGGAGCCTAAAGGCACGGTGTTGCGCATTTCCGTGGCCGGTGGCGGCTGCTCGGGTTTCCAGTATGAATATAACCTGGTCCAGGAAAAGCCCACCAGCGACGATACCGTGCTGCAAAAGGGCGACGCCGTGGTGCTGATCGATTCGCTGAGCCTGGAATTCATGGGCGGCGCGGAAATCGACTTCGTGGATGACCTGATCGGCCAGTCCTTCCAGATCAAGAATCCGAACGCCGTCGCCTCCTGCGGCTGCGGCACCAGCTTCGCCGTCTGAGGATATCGACATGGCCCTACGCGTCGCCACCTGGAATATCAATGGCATCAAGGCGCGGCTGGGGCTGCTGCTGACCTGGCTGGCCCAGGAAAAGCCCGACATCGTGGTCCTCCAGGAAATCAAGTCGCAGGACGAGGCGTTTCCCTGCGCCGAGATCGAGGCGCTGGGCTATAATGTGGAGACCCATGGGCAGAAAAGCTGGAATGGCGTTGCCATTCTCTCGCTGCTGCCCTTCGACGAGGTGACGCGCGGCCTGCCGGGCGATGACAGCGACGAGCAGGCCCGGCTGATCGAGGGCGTCTTTTCCGTCACCGGCGGCGCCATCCGCGTCTGCGGCATCTACCTGCCCAATGGTAACCCCGTGGATACGGAAAAATTCCCCTATAAGCTGGCCTGGATGCGCCGGCTGGAAGCCTTTGTCACCCAGCGGCTGGAGCTGGAAGAACCCCTCATCCTGCTGGGTGACTTCAACCTCATCCCCGCCCCCATCGATGCCCATGATCCCGATGCCTGGTGGGGTGATGCGCTCTATCGGCCCGAAAGCCTCGAGCGCTGGCGCAGCTTGACCCATCTGGGTCTTACCGACGCGCTGCGCGCCACCACCGACGAGCCGGCCTATACGTTCTGGGATTTCCAGGCAGGCGCCTGGCGGCGCAATGCCGGCATCCGCATCGACCATCTGCTGCTCTCGCCGCAGGCGGCCGACCGACTGGAAAACGTCATAGTCCACAAGGATGTGCGCGGCTGGGAGAAACCGAGCGACCACGTGCCCGTGGAGGGCGCCTTCAGCTTTCATGTGAGCTGAGAGAAAACCGGCCTATCCTGGCGGACAGGCTTTAGAAATTACCCAGTTGCGGACCAACGATGCTGGCCAGGTCAAGGGCTTCGGTGCGCTGATCGGGGGTGGCGCTGGCGCTGGCGCGGTTGAACAGGTCGTCCACCCAGGCCGAATCGGCGGTGCCGGCGCAGTTCTCATGCGAAATAGCCAGCCACATGAGGCCGTCGACCGGCTGGGGCTGGAAATCCTTGCCGCCGCTGAACAACAAGCCCCCCAGACGCCCCTGCGCACCGCAATGGCCCTTGCGCGCGGCCATGATCCACCAGCGATAGCTCATCAGCGGATTGGCGCTCTGTCCGTCATCCTCAACATAGAGCAGGCCCATCTGATATTGCGCGTCGGCATCGCCGAAATAGCTGGCAGCATGCACCAACGCATCGTGATAGCGCACGGAATCGGCGGGGATGCCGGCGTCGGGAACGCCCTGCTTGTAATATTCGCTGATCTTGAGCAGCGACTGGGCAACGATGTCGGAATTGCTGCCGCGCGGAGTGGAATCGAAATTCTGCCGGGCGATCTGGTCGAAATAGCTGAAGGCCTTGGCCGGGTCGCGTTCGACCCCCTGGCCATTCTCATACATGGTGCCGAGTTGCCAGAGTGCCATCGGCTCGCCATCGGCAGCGGCGGTTTCGAGGCCGGCCAGAAGCGCATCGTCGGAGACGCCGCCGCCCGCTCCATCGAGCATGTTGGCCATGTTGAGAGCGGCATCGGCTGCCGTCTGGGCGTGGACAGGCAGCGCCGGGCCGACAAGGGCAAAGAGGGCCGCCATGGTCACGGAAATCAGGGAATTGTCCCTAACGGTCCGCATGTTACTCCTTTTGCCCGCGTTCCTGCGGGACAAATCTGGTGCGCCAGTCAGCCTCTCCAGAGCCGGCGCGGGCACACCGGCAAGGCCGGTGGTGCATTGAATTTTCCGCATCCAGTATTTTCCGCCGGACTTGCGGCGAAAAGCGGACGTTAAGGATTTGGTAAACTCCGTTTGTGTCCGGATTGAAGCGAAAGCCTTCACGCTTTCGCGCCTCCGCTTCCTCATTCCGCCGGGCATAGCCAATCCAAAAGCAACGGCCACCTTGTCGTCTATCCTCCAAACCGCCACCGACGCGCCGCGCCTGATGCGCAACCACGGCCAGTTGGCGGGTATGGGAACGAAATGACGGACATGCGCGCAAACCTGCGCGTTGCCGCCGACATCCGCCCCCAGATGCCTATGCGAGCCTGTTTAGAGGGAGATTGTGGCGACAAATATCGCCAAATTGTTGCCGGGATTGGCGGCAGGGAGGATTCGACGCCATTGTTGCGGAATCGTCACATAAAGGGTGAACGCCGCCTTTCCCCGCAGATTAAAAAGGGAAAGGCGGCGGCCAGGATCAGTTCAGGCGTTCGAGCGCCTCGCGGATATGGAGGCGGCGCTCGATGGCGGCTTCGCGGCGCGCCTTCTGCTCCTCGATCACCTCTTCGGGCGCCTTGGCGACGAATTGCTCGTTCCCCAGCTTCTTGTCGACCTGGGCTACATCGGCATCGAGCCGCGCCACCTCCTTCTCGAGGCGGGCCTTTTCGACGGCAATGTCGATGACACCGGCCAGCGGCAAGGCCCACGTGGCCTCGCCGACGACGAACTGTGCGGATTCGCCCGGCACGTTGGCCTGGGGCGAAATCTCTTCGAGACGCGCCAGGCGGGTGATGAGCGAGGTGCCGGCGACGAGCCTGCGCAGCGTGGTTTCCCCTGCCCCGACCACCACCAGCGGCAGCTTAGCCCCGGCCGGCACGTTCATCTCCGAGCGCACGGAGCGCACATGAGTGATGACGTCGATCAGCCAGTTCAGCTCCGCATCGGCCTCCTCGTCCTCGAGGCCCGCCAGGTCGGGCCACTGGCTGAGGATGAGCATGCTGTCGCGCGCCGGACCGAACTTGCCGGTTTCTGCCCACAGCTCCTCGGTGACGAAGGGCATGAAGGGGTGAAGGATGGCGAGGATCTGGTCGAGCGCCCAGGCAGCGGTGGCGCGGGTCTCGGCCTTGGCGGCCTCGTCCTCGCCGTTGAACACCGGCTTGGCGAATTCGACATACCAGTCGCAGAAGGTGCCCCAGACGAAGTCATAGGCGGCATTGGCGGCTTCGTTGAACTTGTAGTCGACGATACCACGGGTGACGGCGGCGGCGGCGCGGGCGGTGGCGCCGACGATCCAGCGATTGAGCGGCAGGCGGTTGGCGCGTGGATCATATCCCTCCACGCGGCGGCATTCGTTCATCTCGAGAAAGCGCGCGGCGTTCCAGAGCTTGGTGACGAAGTTGCGATAGCCTTCCACCCGCTGGATGGAGAGCTTCAGGTCGCGCCCCTGCGCGGCCATGGCGGCCAGGGTGAAGCGGGTGGCGTCGGCCCCGTACTGGTCGATGAGCTTGAGCGGGTCGATGACGTTGCCCTTGGTCTTGCTCATCTTCTGGCCCTTCTCGTCGCGGACCAGCGCATGCATATAGACCGTGTGGAAGGGCTCCTCCTTGAGGAATTCGAGCCCCATCATCATCATGCGGGCAACCCAGAAGAAAATGATATCGAAGCCCGTCACCAGCACGTCGGTGGGATAATAGCGGCGCAGCTCGGCCGTGTCGTCGGGCCAGCCCAGGGTCGAGAATGGCCAGAGCGCCGAGGAAAACCAGGTGTCGAGCACGTCCGGATCGCGCGTCAAGGGGACGGGCTTGCCGTAATGGGCATCGGCCAGCGCCTGCGCCTCGGCTTCGTCATGGGCGACGAAGGCTTCATTGTCCGGCCCATACCAGGCCGGAATCTGGTGGCCCCACCAGAGCTGGCGCGAAATGCACCAGGGCTTAATGTTCTCCAGCCAGGCGAAATAGGTGTTCTCATATTGCTGGGGCACGAATTTGGTGCGCCCCTCGCGCACCGAGGCGAGCGCCGGTTGGGCCAGCACATCGGCCTTCACCCACCATTGATCGGTCAGGAACGGTTCGATGACGACCTGCTTGGACTTTTCGTCATGCGGCACCATGATCTTCTTGTCCTCGATATGATCGAGGCCACGGGCCGGGTTTTCCTCCGCCAGCGCCGCCAGATCGGCAATGATGGCCTTGCGGGCCTCGAACCGATCGAGGCCACGATATTTTGCCGGCACGAAATCGGCGTCGATGATGGCGCCGCGCGTGGTGAAGACGTTGATCTGCTCGAGATTGTTGCGGGCGCCGACCTCGAAGTCATTGAAATCATGGGCCGGCGTGATCTTGACCGCGCCGGTGCCCAGGCTCGGATCGGCATAGTCGTCGGCCACGATGGGAATGCGGCGCCCCACCAGCGGCAGCTCGACGAATTTGCCGACCAGGCCGGCATAGCGCGCATCTTCGGGATGAACGGCGACGCCGCTATCGCCCAGCATGGTTTCCGGACGCGTGGTGGCGACGACGACATAGTCGCGCGTTTCCCATTCGGTGGGCTTGCCCTCTTCGTCATGGGCGATGGGGAACTGGTAGGTTACGCCATCGGCCAGCGGATAGCGCAGGTGCCACATATGGCCCTTGATCTCGATATTCTCGACCTCAAGGTCCGAAATGGCGGTTTCGAGCACGGGGTGCCAGTTCACCAGCCGCTTGGCGCGATAGATGAGGCCGCGCTGGTGCAACTCGACGAAAACCTTGGTGACGGCGCGCACCATCTGGTCGTCGGCGACGCCGCGCTCGCCCATGGTGAAGCGTTCGCGACTGAAATCGGCCGAAGCACCGAGGCGCTTGAGCTGGTTCATGATGGTGCCGCCGCTCTCGGCCTTCCACTCCCAGACGCGCTCGATGAATTTCTCGCGGCCCATCTCGCGGCGGCCCGGCTGCTGGCGCTCCATCAGCTGGCGCTCGACGATCATCTGGGTGGCGATGCCGGCATGGTCGGTGCCCGGCTGCCAGAGCACGTCCTTCTTCAGCATGCGGTTGAAGCGCACCAGAATGTCCTGGATGGTGTTGTTGAGCGCATGGCCGATGTGAAGCGAGCCGGTCACATTGGGCGGAGGAATGACGATGGTGAACGTCTCGGCCCCCGGCGCGGCCCCTGCCCCGGCGGTAAAGGCGTTTACCGCGAGCCAATCGGCATAGATGCGGGTTTCGACAGCGCCGGGCTCATAGGTCTTTTCAAGCATGGGGTCACTCACAACGGCACGCACCCGCCAGAGCACGGGACCTGGCGGGGCGAAAGGGAAATTGGCTGACTTCAAGCAAATGCGGCATGCGGGGTCAACTGGAAGTCGCCCCCCGCATCAATGGGAAATCGCTTGGAGGATTCACTCCCCGCGCGAAATGCGGGCGATTTCCTTTTCCACCAGGCGCTCGACCACGGAGGGCAGGTTCTCGTCCAGCCACTCCTTGAGCATGGGGCGCAGCATGTCCCGCATCAGCGATTCGATGGTGGCGCCGGCATTGCCCAGGCCCATGCCTTGCAGCCGGGTCATCGAGCCGCGGACCGCCGCGCGGGTGGCCGGCTCAAGCAACTGGCTGGCCATGTCGCTGGTCAGCGTCGGATCGGGCAGCGGCGCGGCCTGGGCGACACTGGGCGGCGGAGCGAAGGCGGGCTCGTCCTCGAGCTCCGGCTCGGGTTCCGCTTCGGCAAGGGCGGCGGCCGGCTGCGGAGCCGGCTCCGGTTCGGCCGCTGCGAAATTCATCGGCGGCGGATCGAAGGCGGGCAGGTCTTCTTCCGGCTCGGGCTCGGCGATATCGAAGGAAATATCGTCCGGATCGACCAGCGCCGGGGCATCGGGAGCGGAGGCCTCGTCCGTTTCGGTATCGGCCAGGATGGAATCGAAGCTGAAGCCGACTGCGTCGTCGTCCTCGCCCTTGTCCACGATCTGGGACGGGGAGAGCGCCAGCGGCTCGATATCGTCGAGCATGCTGGACAGGTCGGCGTCGGCGGCATTGCCCAGCGGGCGGGCAGGTGCGGCCTGCATCGGGGGCGGCGCGGACTGGATGGCGGGGCGGCGCGGCACGCCGGCTGCATCGTCGTCGGCGATGATCTGCCGAATGGACGACAGGATCTCGTCCATCGAGGGTTCTTTGGGTGCCGGCTTGTTCATAGGTGCCTCTTACTCGTGCGCGCCCGTATCAGCTTGCGGCCTCCGCCATTGCGGCCGACCTGATTCGTCAACAACACCTTAACCGCGCCTGCCCGGATTAGGAATCACCGAGGAGGCACAGATGCGGATCTTCCACTAAAACTTGCGGTGTCCTCAAAAAGAATTGCCCGGACGCGCCGGGCAATGAGAGAAATTGGGATATTCGCAACGGCCTATTCGGCGACCGAGCGCAGTTCCTGCCAAACGTCCTCGACCGCCTGCTGGTAGCGGGCGGCGGACTTGATCTCGACATTCAGGCCCAGATCGGCGGCGGTGAGGCGCCCCATGGCGGCCAGCAGCGAGAAGGTCGCCACCACCTTGTTGGACGAGGCGGTGATGTAGCTTTCGCGCGCCGAGGTCAGGTCGGCCTGCGCGTTGAGCACGTCCAGCGTGGTACGGCTGCCCAGATCGCGCTCCTGCACCACGCCGTCGAGCACGGTGCGGCTGGCCGAGACGCTGGCGCTGGTGGCCGCAATCTGCGCGTCGGCGCTCTGGATGCCGGCCCAGGCGGCAATCACGGCTGCGCGGACCTGGTCATAGGTGGACATGGCATCCACCTCGGACTTGATCTGCTCGATATTGGCCTTGCGCACATTGGCTCCGATAGAGCCGCCAGAATAGAGCGGAATCCTCACGGAAAACCCCAGGCTGCCATTGAGGCCACTGCCACCCTTCACGGTGTTGTAGGAGGTGCTGAGGCTACCCGTCAGGCCAGCGGTGGGACCACCTGCTGCCTGGGCAACATCTACACCCGCCTGAGCGGCACGGATGGCGGCCTTGGACAGCATGATGGCGGGATGGCCGATCTCGGCCTCGGAAATGGCGGCCTGAAGGCTGGCGGGAATGAGGCGGGAGAAATTATGCCCGGCATCGAGCTTGCCCGGCGCGGCGCCGACATAGCGCTGGAAGGTCGCCTGGCTGATTTCGAGGCTGCTCTGGGCAGCCCGATAGGTGGCTTCGCCCTGGGCCAGCCGCGCTTCGGCCTGCGCCACGTCGATACGCGTGCCCTCGCCCACGTCGAGGCGATCCTGGGCGGACTGCAACTGCGCGCGGAAGAAGGCCATGTTCTCCTGGCGCAGGGCGACCATCTGGCGGTCGCTCAGCACCGACATATAGGCCTTGACCACTTCGAGCAGAATGTTCTGCTCCGTAGATCGTATCTGATATTCGGCAGCCTCGGCTCCGGCCCGCGCCGCCTCGATCTGCGCCTCGGTCTTGAAGTTGTCGAAGATGTTCTGGTTATAGGAGAGGCCTGCCGACCAGGTCTCGCTGTCGCTCCACTGATTATTGGTCGCCATGTTGAAATCATAGCTGCCACCGAGGGTCGCGTTGATGACCGGGCGCTTGGCGGCCTGGGCGAGCGCGATATTTTCAGCCGAAGCCTTGGCGCTCAACAGCGCGGCCTGCAGGTCTGGCGCATGCTCATAGGCATTGGTGAGGGCCTGGGTAATGGACTGGGCCTGCGCCCCGCCTGCCGATGAAATCGCAAGACCAAGGGCCAAAAGGCTGGCTACCAAATTTACGCGAAAGCCCATGAGCCCGCCTCCAACAACACTAAAAACTTTATGCGCGGGATATAAGGCGCACAACCGGCGAGCGCATCACCATCCCCAACCATCCCATGAAAAATGCGCCCCCGTGCCCAATGGGCAACACCGGGCGCATCCCCAATCAGAACACGAAGCTCTCCACCGCCGGCACGGCGAAGAGCGGCGGCAGGTTGACGTTGAACTCCTGCCGCGCAGTGACCTTGCCCTCGGCCTTGACGAATAGATTGGCGATCCCCACGCCGCCGCTGCGGACGGGGGCGACGAGCCGCCCGCCATCATCGAGCGCGGCCAGCAGGGCATCGGGCACGGCCTCGACCATGCCTTCGATGACGATCACGTCGAAACGCGCCTTGCCCAAAGCCGCCGCGTCGCCGGCCATGACATGGGCATTGCCCAGACCGAGCGCAGCCAGATGGGCATTGGCCTCGGCCGCCAGCGCCGCGTCCGCTTCGAGGCCGGTGACTTTCTGGGCAAGGCCGGCCAGCAGCGCGGGACCATAGCCGGTGCCGGCGCCGACATGGAGAACGCTGTCGGTTTCGAGGATGGCCGCAAGTTGCAGAAGCCGGCCCAGAATAGCCGGCGGCGCCATGAAACGACGCGACGCCGCGCTGCCGAGCCACTGTATGTCATCGACATAGGCCAGGGCGCGGCGCGCTTCCGGCACGAAAATCTCACGCGGGACGGCGCGCATCCGCGCCAGAATCCGTCGATCGAAAACGCCCGAGGTCCGCAACTGGTTGTCCACCATATGCGCCCGCGCACGCTCGAAATCCACCATCAGAATGCCCCCGGCAGTCTCGTTTATATGCTGGACGTGAATATAGCCACCCCGACGCGCTGGCAAGATGGGCCAAGGCCGCACCGGTAAAATTGGTGCGTTTCTGTCAGTTATTTAATGGAACGGAAAGCTGGAGGCCTCGTCCGGAATCGAACCGGAGTACACGGATTTGCAATCCGCTGCGTAACCACTCCGCCACGAGGCCCCTGCGCCGGCTTATCTGGGGTTTCGGGTTTCTCGTCAAGGCCGCGTTGCACACAGCATCCCCCGCGTGTGCAAAACTGGTTCACGAAGCGTTCGGGCGGTTCTTCTTCATCGCCGCAAAAAGCACGCAAAAACATCCAACGCCCCGAATGGGGTTCCCGAACACGAATAGCCAACCAGATCGGCGGCCAGGCGTTATCCCCCCGAAGGGATGGCTCATGGATAGCTTGCAGAACAGGATCGCGCTGGTCACCGGGGCCGGATCGGGTATCGGACGCGCCAGCGCAATTGCCCTTGGCCGACGCGGAGCGCATGTCATTGTCCTGGGGCGCACGGCGGATGAGCTGGAAGCCACGCGGCAAAGCGTCATCGAGGCCGGCGGCAGCGCCGAAACCATCCTGGCCGACATCGCCGACAACAATGCCATGCGGCAAGCCGCCGAAGAGATTGCGCGGCGATGCCATCGTCTCGATATCGTCGTCGCCAATGCCGGGGTGAACGGCGTCTGGGCGCCCATCGAAGAGCTCAAGCCCGAAGAATGGGACGATACGATCCGCATCAACCTGCGCGGCACCTATCTGACCCTTCACCACGCCGTTCCGCTGATGGCGGCACGCGGCGGCTCGATCATCGTGATCTCCTCGATCAACGGAACGCGCACCTTCACCACGCCAGGCGCCAGCGCCTATTCGGTGACGAAGGCTGGCCAGTTGGCGCTGGTGATGCAATTGGCGCTGGAGCTGGGGCCCCGCAAGATTCGCATCAACGCTATCTGCCCTGGCGCGATCGAAAGCGAAATTTCGGACAATACGGAGCAGCGGGACGTCGATACCGCCGAAATACCCGTCGCCTTCCCGGAAGGAGACATCCCCCTCACCGACGGGCGCAAGGGCAAGGCCGAAGATATTGCCGAGGCCGTCCTGTTCCTGGCCTCCGACGCCTCCCGCCACATCACCGGCACGCCCATCTGGATCGATGGCGGGCAGAGCCTGCTGCGTTAGCCCGCAGCCGCAGGAGTTGAGCGATTTATCAATTCCCCCGAGGACTTGCACTCCGCGATCGTCCCGCCGGGAGGTTTAGATTTAACGCTTGCTTATCAAGCACCTCGTAACAATACGTCGGCAAGGGGACGGACGAGGACAATCATGACGGGCGAGCTGTCGCTCAATCTGCTCAATCCCGCCATCATGGCCGTGTTCGCGGCGGTTTTTGGCGTTCTGGGAAGCCAGCGGCGCAGGCAGAAGCATCTGCTTTTGCTGAGCATGGCCTTTATTTGCGGCGGGCTGGGCTTTCTGATGCAGGGGGTGTTTCTACCGCCCGATATTCCCGAATGGCGGCTGGTCTCCAACGCCTTCTTCCTCATGGCTATACTGCTGTTGTGCAGCAGCGCGCTGCTCCGTGCCGGTATTGCCGTGCCGCTGCCGGCCTTTGGCCTCGTCGCCGTGGGCGCAATGGTCGGGCTTTCCGCCTTCTTCTTCATCTATCCGAGCCTGCTGGGCCGCATCTACGTGTCCAATGCCGCCTTCGGGCTGCTGATCGGCACGACGCTTTGGCGGCTCCTGCACATCCGGCCCTGGGATGGCGCCGACTGGCTGATCGGGGGGCTTGGCGTTCTCGGGCTCGGCCTCTGCATCACCCGGCCGATTGCCGCCTCCTTCGAGGACATCGTGGTCCATGCTGGCAATCTGGCAAGCTCGGGCTATTGGCTGGCCGTCCAGTTCATGGCGGTGATGATGGCGGTGCTGGTGGCGCTCGGCTTTCTGGTGGCCACGGCCGTCGATATTTTCGGCGAATTGCAGGCCGAGGCGCGGCGGGACGCGCTATCGGGGCTCCTCAACAGGGGCGGCTTCGAGACCCTTGCGCGCCGCTGCCTGGCCGCGCCGCAGGAGGTCGGGCAACCTGCCGCCATGCTCATTGCCGACCTCGACGACTTCAAGATCATCAACGACACTTTCGGGCATGGCGCGGGCGACAGGGTGATCGCCGCCGTGGGCCGCGTCTTGCGCGAGCAGAGCGGCGCTTGCTGCGCCGGCCGCATTGGCGGGGAAGAATTCGCCCTGCTTTACACCGGCCTCACCGAAAGCGAATTGCGACTGCGGGCCGAGGGGCTGGTGGCCGCCATTGCGCGACTGCGGGTGACGGAATTGCCGCCCGATTATCGCGTCACGCTCTCGGCGGGCCTGCATATGCAGGCCGGCGGACGCCTGCCGGAGCTGTTCGCGCAAGCCGACACGGCGCTTTACACGGCCAAGCGGGCCGGCAAGAACCGGGTGTCCTTGAGCTCGGACGCGCCCGCTACTACCCAGGTGTCGAGGCTGGACCGACCGAGCGCCGCCTGACACAGTTTACATGGCAAGCGCAGTTTTGCTGCCGCCCGGCTCCACCCGGGCGCATTGCGCCGGGAGATCGAGAGTGAGCAACAGGGCGGAAAGAAGCGGGCGGCGCGACTATGCGCAGCCGATCATGGCGGGAGCGCTGGCGGCCATTGTGGGCTATGCCAGCACCTTCACGCTGGTGCTCGCGGCGCTGACCCAGGCCGGCGCCTCTCCCCAGCAGGCCGGGTCGGGCCTGATGGCGGTGTGCCTGTCCATGGCGGCGCTCAACATTGTCGTGGCCCTGCGGGTCAGGACGCCGATCAGCTTCGCCTGGACGACGCCGGGCGCCGCTTTTCTGTTAACCGTTGGGGAACCGATCGGTGGCTTTCCGGCCGTTGCAGGGGCGTTTCTGTTAACGGGAATTCTCATTATTCTCACCGGAATTATCCGTCCGCTGGCACGACTGGTGGCCGCCCTGCCCGGCGCCATCGCCAATGCCATGCTGGCCGGCATGCTGCTTTCTCTGTGCCTGGCGCCCATCCATGCGGTGGCGGAATTGCCGGCTCTGGCTTTGCCCATCCTGCTGGCCTGGGCGATCGGCATGCGCTTTGCCCGCCGCTATGCCGTGCCCATCGCCGTGGTGGTGACCGGCATCCTTCTGGCGGCGACCACGAAACTGCCGCCCGGGGCGCTCGACGGAAGCTGGCCGGCCCTGGTGCCGGTGATGCCGGTCTTCACGCTCGATGCCATGGCCCGCATCGCCCTGCCGCTCTATATCGTCACCATGGCCTCGCAGAACCTGCCGGGACTGGCGGTGCTCCAGGCCAATGGCTATTCGGCGCGGCCGGCTCCGCTCTTCGTGCTGACCGGCATTGCCAGCGCCATTACGGCTTTTTTCGGCGCCATCAGCAGCAATCTGGCGGCCATCACCGCCGCCATCTGCGCCGGACCCGAAGCCCATCCCGACAAGAGCATGCGCTGGCCGGCGCCGGTGGCGGCGGGCGTCACCTATGGCTTGCTGGCGCTGGCGGCGAGCCTGGCGGCCGCCTTCATCGCCGCCTCGCCGCCGATCCTCATCCAGGCGGTGGCCGGGCTGGCGCTGCTCTCGAGCCTTGCCGGGTCGCTGGCCGGCGCCCTGGGCCAGGAAGAGCTGCGCCTGCCGGCGACGCTGACCTTCGTGACCACGGCGTCGGGCGTGACCCTTCTCGGGCTCGGCGCCCCTTTCTGGGGGCTGGTGGCCGGCATCGGCGTGTCGGTGCTGCTGCATTGGAACACCCGGTCCGCGCCAGCGACGCAATCGAAATGACCTTGCCCCATGCCGTCATCCTGGCCGGCGGCAGGGGCGAACGGCTGGGCGGGATCCGCAAGGCCGAACTGCGTCTTGGGGGGAAGCGCTGCCTCGACCGGATCGCTGCGGCGCTGGGGCCGGTCGAGGCGCCCCTCATGGTCGCGGTGGGACCTGAGGCAACCGCCTTGTCCTTGCCGGCCGGGGCGGAAGCCGTCGCCGACCTCACCCCAACGCAGGGCGGACCGCTGGCCGGGCTCGCGGCTGCGATCCAGGCCTTGCGGGCAAGAGGGATAGAGCAAGGCCTGCTGGTGTCGGTGGCGGTGGATACGCCACTATTGCCGGACGATTTCGCCTCCGCCATGAGCGCGGCGCTGGGTGACGCGGCGGCCGGGTTTGCCGCCTGGGGCGAGGATTTTTATCCGACCAACGCCATATGGCGCATCGAGGCGCTGGCGGACCTTCCCTCTATGTGGCTCTCCGGCAAGGGCCCGACCAGCCCTCGCGCGCTGCTGGCGAATCTGGATAGCAGGCGCATCGACTGGCGGGACCGCTGCACCGACAACCCGTTTCGCAATGTGAATACGCTGGCGGACCTGCTGCATCTTCAACGCATGCTGGCAAAGCAAAGCCCGGTTTTGCGGGAAAAATGAGCCGCGCGACGCCACTTATTCACACCGGCGCCAAATTGGGCTTGGCAAACCAAAACAAGTTCGTTACATGGACCACGCCTTCGATAAGAGGGCGAACGAACGGTGTTCCGCGGTAGCTCAGCGGTAGAGCAATCGGCTGTTAACCGATTGGTCGTAGGTTCGAATCCTACCCGCGGAGCCATTCGTCCAGCTCGTATTCGAGCGCAACCTTCCTCCCCTGCGGAACCATTGCCAGTACCGCCCCGGCGGGATAGACCGGCATTTCCCTTCCGAACTTCCCTGGATATTTCCCATGGTCGCCGTGACAAGCAAGGCCGCTCCGGCCGGGCAGACTTCCTACAACATCATCCTGGCGGTCAGCGCGTCTCATCTCATCAATGACCTGATCCAGTTCCTGCTGCCGGCGCTCTATCCGCTGCTCAAGGCCAATTATGCGCTCGACTACACCCAGATCGGCCTTTTGACCCTGGCCCAGCAGATCACCGCCTGCATCCTGCAACCGCTGATGGGGCTTTATGGCGATGTGAAGCCCAAGCCCTACATGCTGGCGGTTTCGCTGCTGGTGGTGGCCATCGGCGTGCTGCTGCTGGCCACGGCGGGCAATTTTTTCATGCTGCTGACGGCCTCGGTGGTGCTGGGCACGGGCTCGGCGCTGTTCCATCCCGAAGCCTCGCGCGTGGCGCGGCTGGCCTCCGGCGGGCGGCTGGGCTTTGCCCAATCGGCCTTCCAGGTCGGCGGCAATGCCGGCACCGCCATCGGCCCCGTCGCCGCCGCGCTGATCGTCCTGCCGCTTGGCCAGGCGAGCACGGTGTGGTTCGGCCTTGCCGCCGTCATCGGCATCATGCTGCTCACCTATGTGGGACGCTGGTATTCCAGCCACCAGCGGGCCATAGCAAGCCGGCCGGTGGTTGCGCCCGCCAAGCCGGTGCTGAGCCGCAACCGGCTGGTGCTGGCTTTCGTGGTGATCGGCGCGCTGCTCCTGAGCAAGTACGTCTATATCGAGACCTTCAAGAGCTATTACACCTTCTATCTCATCGAGAAATTCGGCCTGCCGGTGCAGGACGCGCAACTCTATCTCTTCCTCTTCCTCGGCGCGATCGCGGTAGGCACCTTCTTTGGCGGGCCCATCGGCGACCGCTTCGGGCGGCTGGCGGTGATCTGGGGCTCCATCGTGGGCGCCCTGCCCTTCGCGCTGCTCATCCCCTACGCCAATCTCTGGGGCACGGCGGCGTTGAGCATTGCGGTGGGGCTCATCCTCTCCTCGGCCTTCTCGGCCATCGTGGTCTATGCGCAGGAGCTGGTGCCGGGCAAGGTGGGCATGGTGGCCGGCTTCGTCTTCGGCTTTGCCTTCGGCATCGGCGCCATCGGCGCCGCCGTGCTGGGGGCGCTGGCCGACCAGATCGGCATCGTCGCGGTGTTCGGGTTCTGCTCGTTTCTGCTCGTGCTCGGCTTCCTCACCATCCTTCTGCCACGTTCGGCGGAGCTTCATGGGGGGGACCCCAAATGAGCGCGGCGAACGGCATGGACGAAGAAAGCCAGATCACCCTCACCCGCACCATCGACGCCCATGTCGAGGATGTGTTCGCGGCCTGGACCGACCCGGCGCTGATCGAGCAATGGCAGGCCGATCAGGCCGAGATGGACGCTTTCGAGGGCGGTGAATACAGCTTCACCACCTTTGGCGACGAGGAAGATCCCGAGGACCATGTGGTGCGCGGGGAAATCCTGCAATTCGTGGAAAACGAAAAGCTGGTCATGTCCTGGGTTCACCGCGACTCCGATGAGGAGGACGCGGAGGAGACCATTTTTGTGATCGAGATCCTGTTCCAGCCCATCGGCGACGAGCAGACGCGGATCACGCTGACCGAACGCGGCCTTGCCCATGCCGATCCCGAATCCCGCATCTTCGCCATGGAGGCGTGGAGCGCGGCGCTGGAGCATCTGGCCGAGGTGATGGAATAGGCTGAGCGGGGAATGAAATTGCGTCAGCAGCCGGCTGGCGCATCGCTATTGCGCCCCGGCGCATTGGCGGGAAATGCCCTGCCATAGGAGGCTGTTATGGCTTGCGGGGGGCGGATCGCCCTCCTAGCATGGCGGTCCCACGCAGCTTTTCCAGAATTTTCATGGCCACCCATCAAGACCTCATCTCCGCCATCGGCAATACGCCGCTGATCCGTCTCAACCGCGTTTCCCAGCTGACGGGCTGCGATATCTGGGGCAAGGCCGAATTTCTCAATCCCGGCCAGTCGGTCAAGGATCGGGCGGCGCTGTTCATCATTCACGATGCGGTCAAGTCCGGCGCCCTCAAGCCCGGCGGCACCATTGTCGAGGGCACCGCGGGCAATACCGGCATCGGTCTGACCCTGGTGGCCAATTCGCTGGGTTTCAAATCGGTGATCGTCATCCCCGAGACGCAGAGCCAGGAAAAGAAGGACGCGCTGCGCCTTTACGGCGCCGAGTTGATCGAGGTTCCGGCCAAGCCCTACAAGAACCCCAATAATTACATCAAGATTTCGGGCCGGCTGGCCGAGAAGCTCAACCGCGAGTTGCCCAACGGCGCCATCTGGGCCAACCAGTTCGACAACGTCTCGAACAAGCGCGCCCATGTGGAGACCACCGGGCCGGAAATCTGGCAGCAGACCAAGGGGCGGATCGACGGGTTCATCACCGCCGTCGGTTCGGGCGGAACGCTGGCGGGGGTGGCCGAGGCGCTGCGCGCCCGCAATCCCGACATCAAGATCGGCCTCGCCGATCCCGAAGGCGCGGCGCTCTACAATTATTATGCCCATGGGGAGCTGAAATCCTCGGGCAGCTCCATCACCGAGGGGATCGGCCAGGGGCGCATCACCGCCAATCTGGAGGGGCTGACCGTCGACAATCCCTACCAGATTTCCGACGCCGAGGCCCTGCCCTATATTTTCGACCTGCTGGAAAACGAGGGGCTGTGCCTGGGCGGCTCGAGCGCCATCAACATCGCCGGCGCGGTGCGCATGGCGCGCGATCTGGGGCCGGGAAAGACCATCGTCACTATGCTGTGCGACTATGGCAACCGCTATGCGAGCAAGCTCTTCAACCCCGCTTTCCTGCATGAGCGCAGCCTGCCTGTGCCGGGCTGGCTGGAAAACCGCACGCCGATCGATATTTCCGATGTGATCGTGGCCGAGTGACTTCCGGCAATATCCGGCATTGTCCGCGCGGCTGGTCTTGCTAGTATCGCCCCACGACAGCAGGGCGAGAACGAGTGTTCGGTATCGGTGATATTCTGCGGGCCATCGTCGCGGACCTGCATATCTTCGCGGCGATATTGGCCGCCATCTATCTCCTCGCCTTTGTCTGCGCGGTGCGCGAAATCATGAATTCGCGCACCTCCCAGGGCTCCATTGCCTGGATCCTGGCGCTGGCGCTGCTGCCCATTCCCACCGCCCTGCTCTATCTGGTTTTCGGCTGGAAGGCCTTTGACGACTATGCCACCGACCGCATCCGCAACGGCCGCGCCGCCCGCCCGCTGCGCGCCAAGGACCTGGCGCTGATCGACCGCGAGACCACCGCCGAATGGCCGGTGCAGGTGAAAGTGTCGGAAGTTCCGTTTCTCAACGGCAATGAGGTGGAAGTGCTGGTGGATGGGCGCGCCACCTTCGAGTCCATCTTCGAGGGCATCGAGCGGGCGCAGAAATATCTGCTGGTGCAGTTCTATATCGTGCGCGACGACCGGCTGGGCCAGGAGCTGGCCGAGCGGCTGATCGCGCGGGCCAAGGCCGGGGTGAAGGTCTATCTGCTCTATGACGATGTGGGCAGCACCGGCATGCCCAAGCGCTATCGCACCGAATTGCGCGAGGCCGGCGTGCGCGTCGCCGGCTTCAACCAGCGCCACAAATTCCTGCGCGTGTATGGCCCCACCCGCATCAACTACCGCAATCATCGCAAGATCGTGGTGGTGGATGGCGAGCATGCCTGGGTGGGCGGGCACAATGTGGGCGTGGAATATCTGGGCGAGGACCCGCGCTTCGGGCGCTGGCGCGACACGCATGTGCGCGTTTCCGGGCCGGCGGCGCTGGGCTGCGCGCTGCTGTTCCGGGAGGATTGGGAATGGGCGACGGGCGAGAGCCTGCCCGCCAATCCGCCCGAAACGGTGGCGACGCCGGGCGATCAATCGGTGCTGGTGATGGGGAGCGGACCGGCCGACAAGCTGGAAGAATGCGCCATCGCCTTCACCGACATCATCGGTCGGGCGCGCGAGCGCATCTGGATCGTCAGCCCCTATTTCGTGCCGGACACCGATATCCGCACCGCGCTTTATGCGGCCAAGCTGCGCGGCGTGGACGTGCGGGTGATGCTGCCCAACGAACCGGACCACAAGCTGGTCTGGCTGGCCAGCATCGCCCATGCCGACGCCATGATCGAGCATGGCGTTTCCATCTATCGCTACCAGGACGGCTTCCTGCACCAGAAGGTGGTGTTGATGGATGACGAGATCGCCACCATCGGCAGCGTCAATTTCGACAATCGCAGCTTTGCCATCAATTTCGAGATCACGCTGTGGTTTGCCGACCGCAAGACCATCGACGACGTCGAGGCCATGCTGCTCGAGGATTTCCAGCATTGCCGCGAGGTTGGGCTGGACGAGGTCAAATCCCGCCCCCTGACCATGCGCTTCCTGACCCAGGCGGCGCGCCTGCTCTCCCCCGTTCTGTGAGTTCCGCCGATGACGCAGTTCCTTTTCCGCGACGACAGCTATCAGGAGGCGGCCGACGCCAGGGTGGTGGCGGTGACGGAGGATGGCGGCATCGTGCTGGACCGCACAGTGTTCTATGCCGCCTCGGGCGGCCAGCCCGGCGACACAGGCACCCTCGAAAAGGCGGATGGAACGCTCATCCCCATCGGAGCCACGCTCCATCCCGAGGGAGACAAGACGCGCATCGCGCATATGCCGGCCGAGGGCGCGGCGGGGCTGGTCCCCGGCGATGCCGTGGTGGCGCGGATCGACTGGGCGCGGCGCTACCGGCTGATGCGCATGCACACGGCCCTGCACCTGCTCTCGGTGGTCTTTCCCTTCGCCGTCACCGGCGGTTCGGTGGGCGAGGAGAAGGGTCGACTCGATTTCGACATGCCCGAGGTGCCCGAAGACCTGGCAGCGCTGGAAGCGCGGCTCAACGCCATGGTGACGGCCGCGCATGCGGTGACATCGGAATGGATCAGCGACGCGGAAATGGCGGCCAATCCCGATCTCATCAAGACCATGAACGTCAAGCCGCCCATGGGGCAAGGCCGGGTCCGGCTCATCCGCATCGGCGATGTCGACCTGCAACCCTGTGGCGGCACGCATGTGCGCAACACCAGCGAAATCGGCCGGCTGGCGCTAGGCAAGATCGAGAAAAAAGGCAAGCAGAACAGGCGCGTGAACCTGGTCTTTGCCGAATAGAATCAGGAACGCTCAGCGCACCGGCGGCGCATAGAGCTGGCCGCCATTGGTCCAGAGGGCATTCTGGCTGCGCAGGAGGGCCGCGCCGGTCTGCGGGCCGAAATGGCGGTCATACAGCTCGCCGTAATTGCCCACGGCGCGAATGACATCGGCCATGAAGGAGGGCCTCAGGCCAAGGGGGGCGCCGAAATCGCCATCGACGCCCAGGATGCGCCGCACCACCGGGGTCCGCGCACCCAACAGGGAATCGACATTGCTGGCGGTAATCCCCGTTTCCTCGGCATTGATGAGGGTGAACAGCGTCCAGCGGATGATGTCGAACCATTGCTGGTCGTCGTCGCGCACCACCGGCCCCAGCAATTCCTTTGAAATGCGCTCGGGCAGGATGCGGTGGGCCGCCGGGTCGGGCAGCGCCCGGCGAATGGCCTGCAACTGGCGGGCCGGGGCCGAAATCACCTGGCAGAGGCCGGCCTGATAGGCGACGCTGAGGTCGGCCACATCCTCATAGGGGATCTCGCGGTAGCTGCCCTGGTTGGAAAAGAAGAATTCCTGAAGGCGCTCCAGTTCCTCACCGCCATCCAGAACGCAGACCGTCAGGTCGTTGAGCTCGAAAGCGGACACCACGCCCATGGACTGGCGCAGGAGAAAGGCCTGCCCATCGAAGAAGGCGGTGCCCACATATCTGGCGCCATAAAGCGAATCCCGCCGCGTAGTCCAGGGGCCATCCCGAACCAGCACGTCGACCATGCCGGTCTGGAGGGGGGCAAACCGCGCCTCACCGCGCAGCGACCGAAACTCGATCCGCTCGGGATCGCCGAAAACCGCGGCGGCAATGCCGCGGCAGAGATCGACATCGAAGCCGGACCAGCGGCCCTGCGCATCCTGCTGCGCGAACCCCGGAAGCGCTCCGGTGGCGCCGCAAATGAGGAAACCCCGATCGCGCACCGTTTGCAGCGTCTGCGCACTTGCCGGAAGCGCGGCAGCCGCGAGAAGTGCGGCAAGAACCGCCATTCCGCTCAGCAATCGGGTGAAAAATCGGCTCAATTCAACGGCCTTCCCTCAATGCGCTTCATATTGGCCGGCCGTGACGCAGGGTCAAGCGGCCGGCCGAATGAGTTGTGCATTTCCGCGTGGAGCGTCCGGCGCCCGCTCCCTCAATGCAGAATCTGGCTGAGGAAGAGCCGCGTCCGCTCATGCTGGGGATTGGAGAAGAACGTCTCGGGCTCGTTCTGCTCGATGATCTGCCCCTGGTCCATGAAGATGACGCGATTGGCCACCTGGCGGGCGAAGCCCATTTCATGGGTCACGCAGATCATGGTCATGCCCTCTTCGGCGAGGCTAATCATGACTTCGAGCACTTCCTTGACCATTTCGGGGTCGAGCGCGGAAGTCGGCTCGTCGAACAGCATGATGCGAGGCTGCATGCAAAGCGAACGGGCGATAGCGACGCGCTGCTGCTGGCCGCCGGAAAGCTGGCCGGGATATTTGTTGGCCTGCTCGGGGATCTTCACCCGCTCCAGATAATGCATGGCGGTGCGCTCGGCCTCGCTCTTGGGAATGCCCCGCACCCAGATGGGCGCCAGAGTGAGGTTTTGCAGGATGGTCAGATGGGGGAAGAGATTGAAGTGCTGGAACACCATGCCCACTTCGCGCCGCACCTCGTCGATGCGCTTGAGATCGGCGGTCAACTCGGTGCCATTGACGATGATCTGGCCTTCCTGATGCTCCTCCAGTCGGTTCATGCAGCGGATGAGGGTCGACTTGCCCGAGCCCGAAGGCCCGGCAATGACGATGCGCTCGCCGCGCATCACCTTGAGGTTGATGTCGCGCAGCACATGGAAATCGCCATACCATTTGTGCATGCCGATGACGTCGATGGCCACGTCGGTGTCGGAAACCTGCATATGGCTGGTGTCGATCTTGCGGTCGACGGTCATTTCAGAGGGTTGGCTCACTCGAATTACCTCTTATGCCCGGTGTCCAGACGCCGCTCCATATACATGGAATAGCGGGACATGGCGAAACAGAAGACCCAGAAGACGAAACCGGCAAACAGATAGCCCGATATCGCCTGGGTCGGCGAACCCCAGGTCACATCGGACGCCGCCGACTGCACGGTATTGAGCAGGTCGAAAATGCCGACGATGGAAACCAGGGATGTATCCTTGAACAGGGCAATGAACGTGTTCACGATGCCCGGAATGACATGCTTGAGCGCCTGGGGCAGGATGATGAGCCCCATGGATTTCCAGTAGCTCAGCCCAAGCGAGGCAGCCGCCTCGTATTGGCCGCGCGGCAGGGCCTGGAGCCCTCCGCGCACCACTTCCGCGAGATAGGCGGACGAGAACAGCGTGACGCCGATCAGCGCCCGCAGCAGCTTGTCCACAGTGGTTCCCTGCGGCATGAACAGCGGCAGCATCACCGAGGCCATGAACAGCACGGTAATCAGGGGCACGGCCCGCCAGAGCTCGATGAACATCACGCTGAGCGTCTTGATGATGGGCAGCTTGGATTGCCGCCCCAGGGCGAGCAGGATGCCCAGCGGGATCGAGCAGATGATGCCCACCAGCGAGATAATCAGGGTGACCAGCAGGCCGCCCCATTGCTCGGTGGGCACGGGGCGCAGGCCGAAGGAGCCGCCATTGAGCAGGAAGAAGCAGACCACCGGATAGGCCACGAAGAACAGAAGCGCATTGACGCGCTTGAAGGGCGCCCGGGGGATCAGCAGCGGCACGATCAGCAGCGTGCCCAGCGCAAAGACGATATTGGGCCGCCAGAGTTCATCTGCGGGGTAGAAGCCATAGATGAAAAAGCCGATGCGCGCCCCGATATAGGCCCAGCAGGCCCCTGCGCCGGCCACGCGGCAGGCCTCCACCGTTTCCCCCGGCGGCACGGCGCTGCCCCCGAACGTGGTCGGGACGAGGAAATTGAGGACGGGCGGCAATGCCCAGACCAGGAAGGCCAGGGCCAGCAGGCTGAAAACCGTATCCGTCCAACTGGCGAAGAGGTTCTTGCGGGCCCAGAGGAGCGGGCCGGAAAGACGCACCGGCGCCGGGCGGGGCGGTTCGAGTTCGGATCGTACGAAGGAAATGGACATGATCGGCTCCTAGCGCTCCACCAGGGCCACGCGGCCATTGTACCAGTTCATGAAAGCCGAAGTCAGCAGCGAGAAGGTGAGATAGACCAGCATGGTCATGCCGATCACCTCGATCGCCTTGCCGGTCTGGTTGAGCGTCGTGCCGGCAAAGACGTTGACAAGCTCGGGATAGCCAATGGCCGCGCCAAGGGACGAATTCTTGGTGAGGTTGAGATATTGGCTGGTGAGCGGGGGGATGATGACCCGCATCGCCTGCGGGATGATGACCAGGCGCAGGCGATCGCCTTCGCCCAGGCCGAGCGATTGGGCGGCCTCGGTTTGCCCCTTATTGACCGAACGGATGCCCGCGCGGACGGTTTCGGCGATGAAGGCGGCGGTATAGATGGAAAGGCCGAAGGCCAGGGCGACGAATTCGGGCGGAAGCTCGAGGCCGCCGCGGAAATTGAAGCGCTGCAATTCGGGATAGCTGAAAGTGATGACCGTGCCGCTGACGATATAGGTCAGCGCCAGGATGAGCACGCCGGCGGCAATAGTGACAATGAAGACCGGAAAGCGCCGCCCGGTCTGCTCGAGCCGGCGGCGGGCCCAGATGCGCAACCCGATGCCAAAGGCGACCGCGAGGGCGAGGCCGATCCACATCCAGCCCGCCCGCTCGTCGAAAATCGGCTGCGGCACGAAGAAGCCGCGCTGGTTGAGATAGGAACCGAAGGGCAAGGCCAGGCTGTCGCGCACTGCGGGCATCGCCTTGAGCACGGCGAAATACCAGAAGAACAGTTGCAGCAGCAGCGGGATGTTGCGGATGATCTCCACATAGACCGTGGCAATGCGCGAAATCAGCCAATTCGACGACAGGCGCGCGATGCCAACGGTGAAACCGATGATCGTTGCGAAGAAGATGCCGATGGCGGCGACCAGCAGCGTATTGAGCAGGCCGACGACGAAGGCTTCCCAGTAATAGGAGGCGCGATCGAAGGGGATCAGCGAGAAGCTGACGGAAAAGCCCGAGGTGCGCCAGAGAAAGTCGAACCCGGTGGATTTGTTCTGCGCGGCAAGGTTCTGCGCGGTGTTGATGCCAATCCAGATGAAAAAGCAGATCACCCCGACGGCGACCAGCACCTGGTAGATATAACCCCGGATGACCGGGTCATTGTAGAATGTCGTCTTCGGCGGTGCGCTGACGGGACTATCGATAACGGCCATCGTGCGTGTACACCCGATTGTTGTCGCTAAAGGGGCTTCCGCGAAAGGAACAGCCACGCAACCGCACGTCCTGCTGGCAAGCAGGGTGCAGGCGCCGCAAATCTATTCAAAACGAAAGCTCAAAACCGAACCAGCGCCGCCCTGGTGGGGCGGCGCCGGCTTGACCGGTTAGCGGATCGGCGGGGCGTATTGCAGGCCGCCCTTGTTCCACAGGGCGTTGATGCCGCGCTGCAGGCCGATCGGGCTGCCTTCACCCATGTTGCGATCGAAGGCTTCGCCGTAGTTGCCGATGTGCTTGACGACGCGATAGCCCCAGTCGGCCGGCAGGCCGATCGGCGTCCCGAAATCGCCTTCAACGCCGAGCAGGCGCTTCACGGCCGGATTGTCCGAGCCGAGCATCTCGTCGACATTGGCCTGGGTCACGCCCAGCTCTTCAGCTTCGAGCAGCGCGAAATAGACCCAGCGGTTGATATTGAACCACTGCGGGTCGCCCTGGCGCACGGACGGGCCAAGCGGCTCCTTCGAAATGATTTCGGGGAGCAGGATATGGTCGGACGGATTGGCGAACTTGGTGCGGTCCGAGGCGAGCTGGGAGCCATCCGAAGTCAGCACGTCGCAACGGCCATCCTCATAGGCCTTGAGCACTTCGGGCTTGTCGACGAAGACCACCGGGTTGAAGTCGAGATTGTTGGTGGCGAAATAGTCGGCCGCATTCAGCTCGGTGGTGGTGCCGGATTCGATACAGATGGCGGCGCCATCGAGTTCGAGGGCGGAGCTGATGCCATCCGCCTTGCGCACCAGGAACCCCTGGCCGTCATAGAACATCACGCCGGTGAAGGTGATGCCCAGGTCGGTGTCGCGGCTCATGGTCCAGGTGGTGGTGCGCGACAGGATGTCGATTTCGCCCGAGGAGAGGGCCGCGAATCGCTCCTGCGAGGTCAGCGGGGTGTAGCGGACCTTGCCCGGGTCATCGAAGACGGCTGCGGCAACGGCGCGGCAGAAGTCCACTTCCAAACCCGACCAGTTATTGTTGGCGTCGGGCTGCGACATGCCAGGGACACCGGAGGTCACACCGCACTGCACATAGCCCTTGGTTTTCACGTCATCGAGAATCGCGGCCTGAGCGCCGGTCGCCACGAGGCCGATAGAGGCCGCGAGAGCGAACGATACGAGCGTTTTCTGCATTGAATTGCCTTTGATTGTTTCCTGACCTTTTTTATCCCGTGGCTCATCAGGCCTGCGCCAGCGTCCCCGGTGGCATCGCCGTCCTTGCCAGACGATCATGATGCGTTAAGCATGCAAGCGTCTATTGACCGTTGCGTCAAGGGCCGATGGTGAGTTGAGACAGTAATCCTGTCTTTTATTTAGCCACAAATATACATCTGAACTGTTTTTGAGCAGCGAGACTATCATGAATGACCATAAAAACGGCAGCGCCGCGGGCCAATCCATTGAAACGGTGCTGACCCATGGCGGCCGCGATCCCGACCGGCAGTTCGGATTCGTCAATACGCCCGTCTATCGCGGCTCCACCGTGCTGTTCAAAACCCTCGACGCCATGGAAGCGCAGAGCCAGCCTTATCTTTATGGCCGCGCCGGCAACCCGACCACCGAAGGGGTGGAGGCGGTCATCACCGCGCTGGAAGGCGCCTATCGCACCCAGCTCGTGCCTTCAGGGCTGGCGGCGATCACCGTGGCGTTGCTCGCCTGCGTCAAGGCGGGCGATGACGTGCTGATTTCCGATAGCGCCTATGAGCCGGGCCGCGCCTTCGGCGACGGGTTCCTCGCCCGGATGGGCGTCAGCGTGCGCTATTACGATCCGCGGATCGGCTCCGGGCTGGCCGCGATGATGCAGCCCAACACCACGGCCGTGCTGGCGGAAAGTCCGGGCTCGTTGACCTTCGAGGTGCAGGATATTCCGGCATTGGCCGCGGCGGCTCATGCCGGCGGCGCACGGCTGATCGTGGACAATAGCTGGGCCAGCCCGCTTTATCACCGGCCCTTGCAACTGGGCGCCGATATCGTGGTGCATGCCGGCACCAAGATGTTCGTGGGCCATTCGGATGCCTTTGCGGGCACGATTTCCACCACGGAGGCCGCCTGGACCGATGTGGAGCGGACCCGGAAACTGCTGGGCTTCTTCACCTCGGGCGACGATGCCTTTCTGGTGGCGCGCGGCCTGCGGACGCTCTCCATCCGCATGAAGGAACATCATGAGCGGGCGCTGGCCATTGCGAGTTGGCTCGAGGAGCAGGAGGAGGTGGCCCAGGTGCTGCACCCTGCCCTGCCCAGCCATCCCGACCATGCCTTGTGGCAGCGCGACTTCACCGGCGCGGGCAGCCTTTTCGCCCTGCTGCTGAAGCCGGCGCCGCGCGCCTCGGTGGCGGCCTTCGTCGATCACTTCAGCCTGTTCTCGATGGGCTTTTCCTGGGGTGGCTATGAAAGCCTGTGCATTCCGGTGAGGCTGGGGAAGAACCGCACGGTCAAGCCCTGGACGCAGGAGGGCAATCTCTTCCGCCTGCATATCGGCTTCGAAGCGCTGGACGATCTCAAAGCCGACCTGGGCGCGGCGCTGGAGCGTTACGCCCGATCGCGCTGAAAAAGATGCGGCACCGCCACCAGAGGGCGGCGCACCACATGTCCATCGGGCTGGCTGGCAAACAGCCAGCCTTTGCGGGCGAAGATATTGCGCACCAAATAGGCCCCGAGCATGCCCACCACGATGCCGGCAAAGACATCGGTGGGATAGTGCGCGCCAACCGGCACCCGCGAGATGGCTACCACAACGCCGAGAACGGCGAAGAGCGGGAACAGGCGGGGCCAGAGAAAACCGATGACGAAGGCCAGCGACAAAGCTGTGGCCGAATGGCCGGAGGGAAAGCTCTGGAAGGTCCAGTCATTGACGAAATGCTGGAAAGAAAAGGCCCCCGCGGCCTCGAACTCCACCGGCCGGCCGCGGCCGACCACGCGCTTGAAAAGATTGCAGATCAGCCCCGGCAGGCCGACGCCGACAAAGATGAAGGCAAAGAGCAGCGCCAGCTCATATGCCGCCGCGCGCAGGCGGTCGCGCAACGTGAATCCGGCCAGCAAGGCGAGAAGAAAAAGGATCAGCGAAGGGATCAGCACCCAATCGGAAAGGCCGTAATCGGTGATGAAGAAAAACGGCGCCCGCCAGGAATCGGGCCAGGATATGGCGCCCTGCGAGGCCCAGATATCGAGCTGGGACAACAGAGCCAGTCCGGCAAGAACCGCGACATAGAACCAGGGCCAATGGCGGCTATCGAGGCCCAGCGGCCAGCGCTTCGTCAGATCGATCATGACATGGTTGTGCGCGGCGGCGGCCCTGCCGTCAATAGCGCCGCCGGGCCCATCGGCGCGCTTGCCCTTTGCCGGCGAACAGGCTAACGGAATGGCGATCTCGGAGTGTAGCTCAGCCTGGTAGAGCACCGGTTTTGGGAACCGGGGGTCCAAAGTTCGAATCTTTGTACTCCGACCATCATCCGCCGCGTTAGGCAACGTGTTGAGGACCTTGCATGACCGCCCGCATTTATCGCCCGGCCCGTAACGCCATGCAGTCGGGAAAAGGCAAATCCCGCAGCTGGGTACTGGTTTACGAACCCGCCGCCCCGCGCGAAATCGACCCGCTCATGGGGTACACCTCCTCCGGCGACACCCGCCAGCAGGTGCGGCTGAGCTTCGAGACGCAGGAGCAGGCAGAGGCCTATGCGCAAAAGAACGGCCTGGCCTATGTGGTGCAGCCCGCGCATGACGCCACCGTACAGAGGGCCAGCTATCCCGACAATTTCCGGGCCGACCGCCGGACGCCCTGGACGCATTGAGCGTTCGCCCCTTTGGCTTCATCCAAGCGCTGCAAGCAATTGCGGCGCTTTTTTTATTGATTCGATGAAGCGAAATGGGCTTTGGCGCGCGGCGCTTCATCTGGCAGGATGCGCTTGCAAGGAGAAGCCCGTGCACCAGATCGTCCGCCCCCTCATCGCGCTTGCCGGCGCCCTGACACTGGCCCTGCCCGCCACGGCAGCCCCTGCCCTATGGGAAGTGCGCGACGCGGACAGCGCCATCCGGATTTTCGGCTCCTTCCACATCCTGCCCGATGGCACGGAATGGCGGACGCCCGAATTCGACACCACGCTGGCGGAGGCCGACTTCATCGTCTTTGAAACCGATGTGAGCCCGCTCGCCATGGCGCAACTGGGCGCGCAGGCCTTCGTGCGCGGCATCTATACCGATGGCACGCTGCTGACGGACCGCGTCGACGCAGAGACGGAGACGCTGCTGCGCGCGGAGCTGGGCAAGATCGGCATGCCGGTCGGGCCGGTGCTGGCCATGCGCCCCTGGATGGCCGCCAATGCCATTAGCGCCGCCGCGCTGGAGGCCACCGGTTTTAGCAGCAAGGGAGTCGAACTGGCGCTGGAAACCGAGCTCGAAAACCGGCAGGCCCGGTTTCTGGAGAGTGGCGAGGAGCAGCTCGACGTGCTCTCTTCGGCGCCGGAGGACGAGCAGATCGCCATGTTGTCCAGCACGCTGGTTGAAATCGACCTGATGCCCAAGGTGATGAGCAAGATGCTGCGCAGCTGGGTGGATGGCACGCCGGAGCGACTGGCCCCGCTGTTCCAGATGGAAATGGGCGGGTTCGAAGACGCTTTTCTCGATCGGCTGCTTTACGCCCGCAACCGCAACTGGATTCCGGCGCTGGAAGACATGCTGGCCAGGAACGAGCGCGCCCTGGTGATCGTCGGCGCCGGCCATCTGGTGGGCAAGGACAACGTCATCGCGCTCCTGGAAGCCGCCGGCTACACCGCAGAGCGCATTCAATAAGCAGCCCCGGGGGCTGGTTGCCCGCCCCCGGGAAGGATCCTGCGGATCAGACCGCGCTCAGCCTGGTCCATTTGCCGTCATCGCGGCTCGACTGCACCGAGGCCATGATGAACTGCATGCCTTCGACACCGTCGTCCAGGGACGGCAGCAGCGCCTCATAATCGGCCCCTTCGCCGCGAATGACTGCGGCAAACTGGCTGTAAAGCGTGGCGAAGGCTTCCAGATATCCCTCGGGGTGGCCGGAGGGGATGCGCACATTCATCGAGGCCGCCGGCGGGACGGAAATGGAGCCGCCACGGGTCAGCAATTGCTTGGGCTTACCGAATTCGGTGAACCACATGTAATTGGGATTGTCCTGGCGCCATTCCAGCCCACCCTTGTCGCCATAGACGCGCAATTGCAGGCCATTTTCATTGCCCACGGCCACCTGGCTGGCCCATAGCATGCCCTTGGCCCCGCCTTCGAAGCGCAGCATGATGTGCACATTGTCGTCGAGCTGGCGGCCCGGCACGAAGCTGGTGAGATCGGCCGATACCGCCTCGGTCTTGAGGCCGGTGACGAAGCGCGCGAGATTATAGGCATGGGTGCCGATGTCGCCGATGGCGCCGCCGGCGCCGGAGCGGGCCGGATCGGTGCGCCAGGCGGCCTGCTTGTTGTCGTCGCCCGCCGCTTCGGTGAGCCAGTCCTGCGGATATTCCACCTGCACCACGCGCAGCTTGCCCAGCGCCCCCGAGGCCACCAGTTCCCGGGCCTGCCGCACCAGCGGATAGCCGGTGTAATTGTGGGTGAGCAGGAATTTGACGCCATTCTTCGGCTGGATCTCGGCCAGCTTCCTGGCGTCTTCCAGCGTCGAGGTCAGCGGCTTGTCGCAGATGACATGGATGCCGGCCTCCAGAAAGGCCTTGGCCGGGCCGTAATGCATATGGTTCGGGGTAACGATCGACACCGCCTGGATGCCGTCGGGCCGGGCCGCCTCGGCCCGCGCCATTTCCTCATAGGAAGTGTAGATGCGGTCTTCAGCCAGCCCCAAATTGCGCCCGGATTCCCTCGCGATTTCGGGGCGGGACGAGAGCGCGCCCGCCACCAGGTCATAATCGCCGTCGATGCGCGAGGCGACGCGGTGCACATAGCCGATAAAGGCTCCCGTGCCGCCGCCGACCATGCCCAGGCGAATGCGCTTTGCGCCGTTTTCAGCCATTCCTTGCTCCTCTTCCCGTTCTCTCATCCACCGTCATTGCCCGGCTTGTCCGGGCAATCCATGGACCACCGGGACGAGCCCGGTGGTGACGATGCGCATGGAGATATGCGATTTTACGAAAGACCCAGCATCTTGCGATTGGCCGCCTTGTCGGTGCCGCCGCTGGCGAAGTCGTCGAAAGCATGCTCGGTGACACGGATGATGTAGCTCTTGATGAGCTCGGCGCCTTCGCGCGCGCCATCTTCCGGGTGCTTGAGCGCGCATTCCCATTCCAGAACCGCCCAGCCGTCGAAATCATTGGCCGCCATCTTGGCGAAGATCGCCGGGAAATCGACCTGGCCGTCGCCGATGGAGCGGAAGCGCCCTGCCCGGTTCACCCAGGACTGGAAACCGCCATAAACGCCCTGCCGGCCGGTGGGATTGAACTCGGCATCCTTCACATGGAAGGCGCGGATCCGATCCTTGTAGATGTCGATATAGTCGAGATAATCGAGCTGCTGGAGCACGAAATGGCTCGGATCGTAGAGCAGGTTGGCGCGCGGGTGATTGTTCACGCGCTCGAGGAACATCTCGTAGGACACGCCGTCATGCAGGTCCTCGCCGGGATGGATTTCATAGCAGACATCGACACCGGCCTCATCGAAGGCATTGAGGATGGGAGTCCAGCGGCGGGCCAGCTCGTCGAAGGCTTCCTCGACGAGGCCGGCGGGGCGCTGCGGCCAGGGATAGACATAGGGCCAGGCCAGGGCGCCAGAGAAGGTGGCGTGGGCCTTGAGGCCGAGGTTTTGGGAGGCCTTGGCCGCGTGCTTGAGGGTCTGGATGGCCCATTCCGTGCGCGCCTTGGGGTTGCCATGCAGATGCGCCGGGGCAAAGCCGTCGAAAGCCGTGTCGTAGGCGGGATGAACGGCGACGAGCTGGCCCTGCAAATGGGTGGAAAGCTCGGTGATCTCGAGGCCATGACTGTTCACCACGCCCTTGATCTCGTCGGCATAGGTCTTTGAGGTGGCGGCCTTTTCGAGATCGATGAAGCTCGATACCCAGGTGGGGATCTGCACACCCTTGTAGCCGAGGTCCGCAGCCCATTTGCAGATATTGTCCAGGGTGTCGAACGGGGCCTTGTCGCCCGCGAACTGGGCCAGGAAAATGGCCGGCCCCTTGATGGTGCGCATGTATTTTCTCCTCTTACGGGCGCCTGGCGCCTCACTTCCCTACCGTCTTCAAGGAAACAGGCGGCGAATGGCCGCCGCCTGTCGCCATTCCTGGTGATAGTGTCGACCGACGCAATGCGCCTGTCAATGAGGCACGCACCTCACCTGAGCAGCGCCCGGGCTTCCTCGGGGGTCAGCGCCTTAGGCCGCTCGCAGGTGGTGGAGAGGGTCAGGACCTGCCCGCTCTCGCCCGCCTTGAGCAGGCTGGTCATCACATCCACGGCATGCAGGGCCACATCGAGCCCGCAGCGCGCGGTATAGCCGCCATCGATGGAGGCGATCATGTCGGCCAGCCCCGCCGTGCGGTAATTGGCGCGGGGATGGGGCGTATCCAGCTCCTGGTTGGGCTTGCCGAAGGGGTGATCCCAGGGCGTGACCGTGCTGCGCTCCCCGGCGATATTGGCCGTCACCAGCTCCCCGCCGAAGAAATTCGGATCGGGCACGAAGATGGAGCCATCGGTGCCGTAAAGCTCGATATTGTGGTGGCCATGCGCGGCCACATCCCAGCTGGCGCCGATGGTGACGATGGCGCCGGAGACGAATTCGAGCACGCCATGGATGGTGGTGGGGGTGTTGACCTTGACGAAGCTGCCCTTGAACGGGCCTTCGGCGGTCACTTCGCGCTCGGTGCGCGCCATGTTGGTGAAGGCGGAAAGGCGCCTCACCGGTCCGAGCAGGTGGATCAGTTCGGTGACGTAATAGGGCCCCAGGTCGAGAATGGGGCCGGCGCCGGGCTGGAAGAAGAAATCGGGATTGGGATGCCAGTGCTCCATGCCGCGGCTCATGACATGGGTGGTGCCGCTCATGATCTTGCCGAGCTTGCCACTGTCGATGATGTCGCGGGCCTGCTGATGCGCGCCGCCCAGGAAGGTATCGGGAGCCGAACCGACCTTGAGGTTGCGGTCGTCCGCCGCCTTCTTCAGCGCCATGCCCTCTTCGAGGCTGAGCACGAAGGGCTTTTCCGAATAGGCATGCTTGCCGGCCGAGATGATATCCATCGACACCCCGTAATGGGTGGCCGGGATGGTGAGGTTGACGATGACGTCCAGCTCGCTGTTCTTGAGCATTTCGTCGGGCGTCTGGGCGGCGACGCCGAATTCCTCGGCGCGCTTTTTTGCCGCTTCGGGAATGATGTCGGCCACCGCGCGCACTTCGAGCCCCTTGAACAGGGGCGCGAGGCGCAGATAGGCACTGGAAATATTGCCGGCACCCATGATGCCGACGCCAAAGGTCTTTGCCATTTCAGCTTACTTCCACTTGCTGGCGGTTGCGATGGACCGCGAGGCGAAGCGCAGCTCATCGGAGGGCTTGTCGTGTTCGGCGACGAAATACTGCGCCTTGGTCTTGGCCGTGACCTTGCCGATCAGATTGTTCCAGTCGAGCACGCCATGGCCCACATCGGCCCAGCCATCTTCATCGACATTCTGGCCGGCAGGGGCGATGTCCTTGACATGGACCGCGCTGATGCGATCGCCATAGCGGTCGAACCAGGCAATGGGGTCGGCCTTGCCGCGCACCACCCAGGCCACGTCGCATTCCCATTCGATCGCGGGCGCGGTTTCGAGGATGATATCCATCGGCAGCCGCCCGGAGGTGGTGGGGGCGAATTCGAAGTCGTGATTGTGCCAGCCGAAGCCATAGCCTTCCTTGGTGAAGACTTCACCGAGGCCCGCCAGCGTCTCGGCCAATTGGACCCAGCCTGAATCGTCGGCGCTGCGCTGGTCGGGCATGATGAAGGGGCAATAGATGCGCTTCATGCCCAGCGTTTCGGCGATTCTGAGGGCGCCGGAGGTGTCCTTGAGCTGGTCGAGGCCGAAATGGCCGGTGGGCATGGCAAGCCCGTTGCTCTTGAGCGTGGCGGCAAGGCCGGCCGCATCGGCATAAAGCCCGCCGAAGCCTTCGACCTGCTTGTAGCCCAGTTGGGCGAGCTTGCCGAGGAACTCGGTCAGGTTGGGATAGTTGCGAGCGCTGAAAAGTTGGAATGACAGCTCGGTCATTTTTGGCCTCTTGGAGTTATCGGCTGGCACAGCCTGGCGGGAGATATGGAGTATTCCAATTTCTCCGGCCTATCGCGCCGAACGGGCAGGTTCGCTGCCGCAAAAGTAATATTGACGTGCAGAGCCGGCGGCGCCGAAGCGCCACCGGTGAAAATCTTGCCCCTAGAGGCGGTCGGTGCTCTCGGCGTCGAAGATGGAGCCCCGCGCCACGTCGAAGCCGATATTGACCTTGTCCCCCACCCGCAGCGGGATATCGCTGCTGCAGCGGAAGGTGATGGGAATGCCGGCGAGCCGGGTCCAGGCCAGGGTTTCCGACCCCATGGGCTCGACGATTTCGATTTCCACATCGGTGCGGAACGGCATGGCATGCGCCGCTTCGCCCAGGAAGATGTGCTCGGGGCGAATGCCCAGCACGGCCTTGGCGTCGGTGCTGCGCCCGGCAAGGAACTCGTAGCTGCCGACCGGAATGGAGGTGCCGTCGCTGGCAATGAAATTGCCACCCTTGAGCGCGCCTTCGAGGAAGTTCATCGAGGGAGAGCCGATGAAGCCCGCCACATAGAGATTGGTGGGCCTGTTGTAGATGGTATGCGGATCGGCAAGCTGCTGGATGACGCCATTTTTCATGATGGCGATCCGGTCGGCCAGGGTGAGCGCCTCGATCTGGTCGTGGGTCACGTAGATCATGGTGTTCTTGAGGCGCTGATGCAGGCGCTTGATCTCGACGCGCAGGTCCGAACGCAGCTTGGCGTCGAGATTGGACAGGGGTTCGTCGAAAAGAAACACGTCCACATCGCGCACCAGGGCGCGGCCAATGGCGACGCGCTGGCGCTGGCCGCCGGAAAGATTGGCCGGCTTGCGGTTGAGCAAAGGCTCGATCTGCAGGATCTCGGCGGCGCGCTTGACGCGTTGGGTGATTTCCTCCTTGGCCATGCCGGCAACGCGCAGGCCGAAGGAGAGGTTCTTTTCCACGCTCATCTGCGGATAGAGGGCATAGGACTGGAACACCATGCCGATGCCGCGGTCCTTGGGCTCTTCCCAGGTAACGTTCTTGCCATTGATGAAGATCTGGCCGTCGGAGACGTCGAGAAGGCCGGCAATGCAGTTGAGCAGGGTAGATTTGCCGCAGCCCGAGGGGCCGAGCAGAACGATGAATTCGCCCTGGGCGATCTCGAGGTCGAGGTGTTCGAGCACCTTGACGGCGCCGAAATTGAGCGAGAGGTCGCGGATGGAAACGCTGGATTGCATCTCTGTTTATCCCTTCACGGCGCCGGCGGCGACGCCGCGGACGAACAGCTTGCCGGACACGAAGTAGATGATGAGCGGAACGAGTCCGGTCAGCACGGTGGCGGCCATGTTGACGTTATATTCAGGCGTACCCTGGGCCGAATTGACGATGTTGTTGAGCTGGACGGTCATCGGGTAGTTCTGCGTGCCGGCAAAGACGACGCCGAACAGGAAGTCGTTCCAGATGCCGGTAACCTGCAGGATCAGCGCCACCACGAAAATCGGCAGCGACATGGGCAGCATGATCTCGAAGAAGATACGCCAGAACCCAGCCCCATCGACGCGCGCCGCCTTGAACAATTCCTGCGGAAGCGAGGCGAAGTAATTGCGGAACAGCAGCGTCAGGATCGGCATGCCGAAAATGGTATGCACGACGATGACGGCCTGCAGCGTGCCGAAAATACCGAGCTGCCGGGTAATCATGACCAGGGGATAGAGGAACACCTGATAGGGGATGAACGAGCCGAAGATCAGGATGGCGAAGAAGACTTCCGAGCCCTTGAAGCGCCAATTGACCAGCGCGTAGCCATTCACCGCCGCGATGAAGATGGAGACGATGGTGGAGGGAATGGTGATCTTGACCGAATTCCAGAAGCCCGGGGACAGGCCCTCGCAGGTCAGGCCCGTGCAGGCGGACGTCCAGGCCTTGATCCAGGCGTCGAAATTGACCTGGCTGGGAAGGGCGAAAATGTTGCCGAAACGGATTTCGGGCATCGTCTTGAACGAGGTCACCACCATCACGTAGAGCGGAAACAGGAAATAGAAGGAAAAGAGCACCAGCACGGAATAGATGATGATCTTTTTCGGGGTGAAGAACGGCTTGGGCCGAGGGCCGCGCGGTTCGATGCCGGCGCCGGCATGCGGCAGGGATCCGGCCGTGGTTGCTGTCTGGCTCATGAGCGACGCCCCTTTCCGCCGAATTCGAGATAGACCCAGGGGATCATGATGATGAGCACGCTCACCAGCATCATGGTGGCGGCGGCCAGGCCCTGGCCGATATTGCCGCCCGAGAACATGTAGTTATAGACGTATTTGGCCGGCACTTCCGAGGAGATGCCCGGCCCGCCATTGGTGAGGGCGACCACGAGGTCGTAAAGGCGGACAATGCCCGAGCCGATCAGCACCAGGGCGGTAATCAACACGCCGCGCATCATCGGCAGCACCACCGAAACATAGGTACGCCAGGTGGGGATGCCGTCGACGCGCGCGGCCTTCCAGATCTCCTCGTCGACGCCACGCAGGCCCGCGAGCATCAGCACCATGCAGAAGCCCACGCCCTGCCAGAGCCCGGCAATGAGCAGGGCGAACAACACCATGCGGGAATTGGTGATCCAGTCGAAGGTGAACCACTCGAAGCCCAGATTGCGCATCGTGCCCTGCAGGCCCAGCGTGGGATTCATGATCCACTGCCAGACCAGGCCGGTGACGATGAAGGACAAGGCGAAAGGGTAAAGCATGATGGTGCGGAAGGCGCTTTCGAAGCGGATCTTCTGGTCCATCAACACCGCGAGCAGGAAGCCGAGCACCAGGGTGAACACCAGCGACATGATGCCGTAGGAGATCAGGTTGGTGACCGAAATATTCCAGCGGGAGGTGGCGAACAGGCGCTCATACTGGTCAAAACCGACAAACTTGCCGGTCGGCAGGAGCTTGGAGTTTGTGAAGGAGTAATAAATGGTCCAGAGCGTACAGCCGACGAAAACGATGAGCACGGTGGCCATCATCGGCACGGCCGCGATCTTGGCGGGCAGATTGTGTAGGAAGGTCTTCTTGAGGAAGCCGGGCCGGACGACCGTTCCAGCGCCCTCCCCTGCATGAACGGCTGTGTCCGCCATTGGGTCTCTCCATAGGGCAGTGGCCGACCTTGTCGAGCAAGGCCGACCACTTTTCAGCGTTGAGAACTCAGCTCACCGCGCAACCGGACGATCAGTCCGCCTGCTCGATGATCGAGGCATAGCGCTCGATATAGTCATCGACGGTGATGCCATCGTCATCCAGGAACTCGGTGTTGAGGTCCTGAAGCTGCTGCTGGGTGTCGCTGGAGAGCGCGAAGTCACCCGAGGGCAGCAGGCCGTTGTCGAGCAGGCCGAGGGCCTTCTGCATGCAGGCATTGGCAGCCGACAGGTCGATGTCGGTGCGGATCGGCATGGAGCCCTTCTTGAGGTTGAAGGCAAGCTGGGCTTCCGGCGAGATCACGATCTTGGCCAGTTCGGTCTGGGCGTCGATCACGGCCTGGTCGGTGCCTTCAGGCAGGACCGGGAAGTAGAAGGAGTCGCCGCCGCCGCTGAGCTGGCTGCCAAGACCCAGGGCGGGCAGGCATTCATAGTCAACGCCCGGAACGCCGCCGGCCACCTGCAGGTCGCCCTGCAGCCAGTCGCCGTGGATATTGCCGGCCGCGGTGCCTTCGAGCAGCTGGTTGCCCACGTCACCGAAGGTCGGGACCAGGGTGTCGGGCGAGATCACGCTGCGCAGATCGTCGAGAGCTTCGACAACCTTGCGGAATTCGGCGCTGCGAACAGCCCCGGCATCCTTGTCGCGGTTGACGGCGATCAGCAGGTCGGGGCCGCCGATGGCGGCCATCAGCACGCCCGGAATGCCCGAGAAGGGCCAGCCGGTGGCCAGGCCGAACGGCAGGATGCCGGCTTCCTTGAGCGCAGGCCAGGAATCGACATACTCGTTCCAGTCCTTCGGAACCGGCTTGCCGATCTTTTCATAGGCCTTGGTGGAGAGCCACAGCCAGTCCCACGAGTGGATGTTGACCGGGAAGCAGTAGATCTTGCCGTCATAGGTGCACGGCTCAAGCAGCGACTGGTCGACGTAGAAGTCCTTGACGCCCAGCTCTTCGGCGATCGGGGTCAGGTCGCGGATGAGGCCGGCCTGGATCAGTTCCTCGGCGTCGCGGCCGGTGTTCATCTGGGTGGCGCCCATCGGGTTGCCGCCGATGATGCGGCTGATGATGACCGGGTTGGCGCCGGTGCCCGAACCGGAGAGGGCACTGTCCTTCCAGGTGTTGCCGGTCTTTTCTTCAAAGACGCGGGCGAATTCGGCAACGGCCGCGGCCTCGCCGGCCGACGTCCACCAGTGGGTCACTTCCAGCTCAGCCGCATAGGAAGCGGTGGAGCCAAGCAAAGCGGTCGCCATAGCGGCAACCACTGCAAATTTCTTCATAACAATGTCCTCCCAACGATCACTTGGAGCGGAACGCCCCCGCGAAACTGCCAGCCGCAGGGTGACTTCTGATGAGGCATCCCGAGCTGGCTGTGTAATCGATTGCATTTTTCGCCCCGCGAAATCTCTGCAATCGATTGCATTAGTTTTGTACACGGCTTGCGCCCCTGTCAAGATCGATTTAGATCGATTGCATAACCCACAGCGAAAGGGAGCGCTGCCGGTGTGTCCCTGACCAAGAAAACGCCGACGATTCAGGATGTTGCTCAGTTCGCGGAGGTTTCCACCGCCACTGTGAGCCGGGCGCTTTCCCGTCCGGAAAGGGTCAGCGAGGCGACACGGGCGCGAATTTCCGAGGCCGTGCGCATCACCGGATACACGCCCAACCAGTCGGCCCGCTCGCTGCGCCAGAAAACGGCGCGGACGATCCTGGTCGCCCTGCCCGACATCCGCAACCCGTTCTTTTCCACCATACTGGATGCCATAGAGCGGGAGGCGGCGGCGCGCGGCTATGGCGTCCTGGTCACCAACCGGTTTTCCGGCGACGATTCGGGCCGGCGCATGCGCGATTACTTCCTGTCCAACCGGGTGGACGGCCTGCTGCTCTTCGACGGCGCAGTGGATTTGCGGCATCTGCGCATGCTGGCCAGCGACCAGAGCCCGATGCCGCTGATCGTGGTGTGCGAGGAAATCCCGCACGCCCCCTTCCACACGGTCAAGACCGACAACAGCTTTGCCGCCGAACGGGCCACGCGTCACCTCATCGATCTGGGCCACCGCCGCATCGGCCATATTCGCGGACCGGAGGGCAATGTACTGACGGGCGAGCGCGCCGGGGGCTTTTCCAGAGCCCTGGCCGAAGCGGGCCTTTCCAGCCGCTCCGACTGGATGCTCCCCGGTCGTTTCACCATGGAATCCGGCTGGGCCGCGGCGCAGTTGTTCATGGCGTTGGAGGAGCGGCCCACGGCAATCTTTGCCGCCAATGACGAGAGCGCCATCGGCTTTCTTTCCGGCTTGCGCCAACATGGCATCGAGTGTCCGCGCGACATTTCGGTGGTCGGCTTCGACGATTTGACGGTGGCCTCTCATATCTGGCCGCGCCTCACCACCATGCGCCAGCCGCGCGAAGCGCTGGGGCGGATCGCCGCCGGGGCGCTGATCGACCTGGTGGAAGGCGCGCCGCGCAGCCGGATGCCGATGTATATGGTGCTCAGCTCCGAGCTGATCGTGCGCGGCACCACGGCGCGGCTGCCCTGCTCTCTTGCGCCGGGCGAGCCGGCCTGAGCGCAAGAAGAAGGTTCCCTTTGCGCAGAAATGCGCTAAATGGGCCATCTGCGCCGGTCCCGTAGCTCAGCTGGATAGAGCAGCAGCCTTCTAAGCTGTTGGTCACAGGTTCGAATCCTGTCGGGATCGCCAGATTTCCCCAAAACCTTGATTCCCCTCATGGATTTGAAGGGGCCCGCCCTTTGTCGGAACCGGCGGGCAATGTCTTTCGCCCTGCCCTGCTCCACGATCACGGCATCCTTTTCCTGGAGCCACGACCGCAATCGCCGGACCATTCGTATTCATGATGGGCAGGGAGGTGGCGTTAACGAATTCCGTCTAATTTTTCCCCGCATGTTCACATTGGTGGGGGGCACCATTGGAACCACAGATCGCCGCCGCGCACGACCTTTTCCCGCATATCCGCATCGTCCTGGGCATGGTGATCGGACTGGGCGTTGCCCGCCTGCTCTCCGGCCTCGCCAAGATTTTGCAGCATCCAAAACAATACCGGCTCTATCCCCTGCATTTCGCCTGGGCCTGTTCGGTCATGCTCATGCTTATCCATTTCTGGTGGTGGGAGTTCGGCCTCATCAAAATTGAAGTATGGAGCTTCGGGAAATACTTCTTCGTCTTCAGCTACGCCGTATCGTTGTTCATGCTGTGCGCGCTACTATTCCCGGACAGCATGGAAGACTATCGCAGCCACGAGGATTTCTTTTTCGAGCGGCGGGGGTGGTTTTTCGGGGTGCTGGCGGCGACCTACATCATTGATGTCGGCGATACGCTCATGAAGGGCACCGACCACCTCTTATCGTTCGGCCCCGAATATCTCATCCGAACGCCGCTCATCGTGCTGCTTTGCATCGCTGCCGCAGTCGTCAGGAACAGGGCTTTTCACGCCACGTTTCTGGTCTTCAAGGTCGGTTATCAGCTTTTCTGGATCCTGCGGCACTTCAACACGATGGCGTAGTCCTGGAATGCCATCTGGCGCTAGAAATCAAAGCCCATCTGCGAGGCCGCAGCCGCCGGGCGCGGCTGGGGTTTCGGCGTAGGGACGGGCTCGGGCTTGGGGGTACGCTTCGTGGCGGGAGCGGGCTTGGGCTGCGGCTCGGCGGCGACCGTAACGAGCCAGTCCTGCACGGGCCTCAGCTTGCCGGCATGAAGGCGATAGCGGTTTTCCCGGCCGATCTTCTTCTCGCTGATGAGCCGCGCCTGCTTGAGCACGCGCAGGTGGCGCGAAATGGCCGGGCGGCTGATGTCGAAGGCACCGGCCAGCACATGCACCGGCTGCGGCCCCTCGCGCAGGATCTCCAGGATCCGGCACCGCGTGGGGTCGGCGAGAGCGATGAGCGTGGCGATGGGCGGCATGGCGCTTCCGATGAACAGACGTGCGGAATATCGCCAAGGCAGTAGTAACGCCAGGGTTACAGGTCAAGCGCCGAACGGCGTCTTCAACAGGCGGATTTCCCGGCCTTATGGCTCGGTCTTGCCGACGCGCACATGCTCCATGCGGTCCCCGGGCTTGAGGCCGATCTCCACCGACCGTCCGCCGGGAATCTCCAGCACGAATTGCACCGGAACACTGGAAGTGATCGGGGTTACGTCATGCGGGCGGGCATTGACGTGGATGGATTTGACCACGCCATCGGCGCCGATGAAGATCATATCCAGCGGAATGAAGGTATTGCGCATCCAGAAGGAGGCGGGCTGCTCGCGCCGATAGTCGAACAGCATGCCGGCATCGGGCGCCAGCTCCTGGCGGAACATCAGCCCCTGGGATCGCGTTTCGGGGGTGTCGACCACCTCAACAGTGAAAACATGGGCGCCGCTGGCCGTATGAAGCACCAGCCGATCCTCGCCCTGGCCGCAGGCTGCCAGCGTTCCGGCGAGGAAAATCGCCATCAGCAGCGCGCCGAAGCGGCGCAGCGCCGGAGCAGGACCATGCGCAAAGCGAGCCATGAAAATTTCCTAGTGGGAGGACGGCGCGTCGCCCCAACCATCGGGCCGGATTTCGGCAACCATAAGGCCCTTGGGGCCCTGCCCGTAGCGCACCAGCACGAACTGGCCGGGGCGCAGCTCGGTGATGCCGAAGCGGCGCAGCGTTTCCATATGCACGAAAATGTCCGGAGTGCCCTCGCCCGCCGAGAGGAAGCCGAAGCCGCGAATGCGGTTGAACCATTTCACCTCGAGCCGCACCATGCCCGAGGTCGGCTCCACCACCACATGGGTGCGCGGGGCCGGCATCTGCGCGGGATGGCGCGCGGTCGATTCGTCCATGGAAACAATGCGGAAGGCCTGCAGGCCACCGGGGCGATTGAGCGCCTCGACCACGATGCGCGCGCCTTCATAGGCGGTCTGGTAGCCGTCGCGGCGCAGGCAGGTCACATGCAGCAACACGTCGGGCATGCCGTTGTCGGGCACGATGAATCCGAAACCCTTGCCGGCATCGAACCATTTTATGGCGCCGACAATCTCGATGGTATCGAGGCCGGCGTCATGGGACGAGGAGGCGCTGTCCGAGCCGCTCACCGCACCTGCCTCATCGAGCAGGATTCCCGCAGATTCGCCATCGCCCGTGAACTTGACCCCCATGATCCCCACAGCCCTTCGTACTCGCCCCGCCGCCGCGAGGTACTCCACCAAACCCGCCTCACTCTGTCCGATTCAGGGGCAATTGTTAAGACTTTGTTTGGAACCCATGCGATTGTGGTGCGGAGCCGGGCCCGCGGGGCCAAGACCAAATGCTTTTTCAAGGAGTTATCGGCATGAAATACCTGCACACCATGGTCCGCGTCACCTCGATCGAGGAGAGCCTGCGATTCTATTGCGAGGGGTTGGGGCTGGAGGAAGTGCGGCGGCACGACAATGAAAAGGGCCGCTACACGCTGGTCTTCCTGCGCGCGCCGGGCGATTCGGGCGGGGAAGTGGAGCTGACCTATAACTGGGACCCGGAAGAATATGGCGGGGGCCGCAATTTCGGGCACCTTGCCTATCAAACCCCTGATATCTATGGGCTTTGCCAGCATTTGATGGATATGGGCATCACCATAAACCGGCCGCCGCGCGACGGACGCATGGCTTTTGTGCGCTCTCCAGATGGGATCTCGGTAGAGCTGATCCAGGATGGACAGCTGGAGCCGCAGGAGCCCTGGCTCTCCATGCCCAACACCGGAAAGTGGTAACCGATGGGCGCTTAACGTTAGCGTTTCGCTAACCGAACCGCTTAGGAACCGGTTAGCGAAACGCAGCGTATTTTAACGACTTCGCAGGGCGGGCCTTTGCCTGTTGCGCGCCGGCAACAGAAATCTCCCGGAAGTCGCCATGTTCAGCTTTCTCCGTTCCATCCTCGCCATTGCCGTTTGCGCGGTGAGCCTGGCCGCCTGCCTGCCCATGGCGCTGTTCGCCAATGCCAGCGGGCCGGGCTATGCCGGCAAGAAGATGGACTGGGGCACCTATGTGTCGAGCAGCGAAGTCAACGCGCTGTGCATCACGCCCAAGCTCCGCTTCGTCATCTGGGAATTCGAGGGGCGCTTCGGCAAGCGCGTCATCATGAATTCGGGCTATCGGGACGGCCGGCACAATACGGCGGCGGGCGGGGCGGAAAACTCCTATCACACCCGCTGCATGGCGGCCGACTTCTACATCCCCGGCGTCGACAAGCGCGACCTCATCGCCTTTGCCATGCAGAGCAGTGGCGTGGGCGGGCTGGGCTGCTATCCGGGCCGGCAATTCATCCATGTCGACGTGCGCGACCGGCCGCGCGGCTACAACCGGCCGGTGACCTTCTCGGGCTGTTGAAAAATTTGGCATTTTCCCCAGGCCATGGGTTGCGCTTCCCGCAAGTCCCCACTATAGGACGGCCACCACAGCGCGTGAGCGCCCTTCGTCTATCGGTTAGGACGGCACCCTTTCACGGTGCAGAGAGGGGTTCGATTCCCCTAGGGCGTACCACCCTCCCCCTTGTCGGCGGGAGCGCTGCAGACTAGCATCTGGTTCCTTGCTCCGCGCCCATCGTCTAGCGGTCAGGACACCGCCCTCTCACGGCGGGAACAGGGGTTCGATTCCCCTTGGGCGTACCATTCCTTCTTTCCTTTCATCTTTCGTGCCAGGCGAGGTTTGGTCCTATGGCGATGCAGCCGGGCGTGGCCTGGGTCATTGGCGGCGGATCCGGCATCGGGGCGGCGGTGGCGCGGCTGCTGGCCGAACGGGGCTGGACCGTGGCGATTTCCGGCCGGCGGACCGAGCGGCTGGAGGCCGTGGCGCGTGAGCATGACCCCATCCGCCCCTATCCGCTCGACGTGACCGACCCGAGCGCCATCGAGCCGATGGTGGCGCGCATCATTGCCGAGTTGGGCCGGATCGATCTTTTCATCTTCGGGGCAGCAAGCGAGCAGGGCCAGAAGCCGGGCGATTATGGGTTCGACGCCTTCATGGCCATCGTGGACGCCAATTACCTGGGGCTGGTGCGGCTGGCCCAGCCGGTGCTGACGCAGATGGAACGGCAGGGCGGCGGGCATTTCGCCGTGATCGCCTCGCTGGCCGGCTATTTCGGCCTGCCCCAGGCCGCCGCCTATGGCTCGAGCAAGGCAGGGCTCATCAGCCTGGCCCAGACCATGCGCAGCGAAATGGCGCCGCATGGCGTCGCCGTGCGGCTGATTTCACCCGGATTCGTCAAATCGGAGCTGACGGCGCGCAACGACTTTCCCATGCCGCTGCTGATGAAAACCGATGCGGCGGCCCGGCGCATCGTCGATGGACTCACCAAAACGGACCGCTTCGAGATCGCCTTTCCCCGGCGCATGGCCTGGTTGATGAAGGCGATCCGCATCCTGCCCTATCCACTGTTTTTCGCGCTCATGGCGCGGTTGATGCGGCGCTAGGGGGGAGTTTTGCAACCGGATGCCGCCATCGGGCTATGCGGGCGGACCGGGATTCAGCGCAAGCGGGAAGGTGGATTGCCGGGACAGGCCCGGCAATGACGGTGGGGAGGGGTCAGGATGAAGGGGCCTTTCCTAAGCACCGCGTTCGGGGCAAGGCCCCCTCACCCGGCGCGGCGCGCCGACCTCTCCCCCGAAGGGAGAGGTGAAGAGGGTTCGGATCGGGTCGGGCCGGTCTCATGCGGGGCGGCGGTATTGGTAGATGCCGACGTCGATGGAGCCTTCAGTGAACCCCGCCTCGCAATAAGAGAGGTAATAGACCCATTTGCGCTTGAAATATTCGTCATAGCCCAGCGGGGCGATGACCGGCCAGCGCTCGAGGAAACGGTCGCGCCAGAGCCGCAGCGTATGGGCGTAGGAGAGGCCGAAGGTCTCGACCTTTTCCAGCACCAGATCGTAGCGCTCGCCGAATTCCCTCATCACCGTCTTGGTGAGCAGCATGCCGCCGGGAAAGATATAGCGCTGGATGAAATCGGGACCGCTGCGATAGCCGTCGAAATCGGCCTCGTTGATGGTGATGGCCTGGATGGCGGCGGTGCCGCCGGGCTTGAGCCGGTCATGCACGGTCTGGAAATAGCTGGGCCAGTTGTCCTCGCCTACCGCCTCGATCATCTCGATGGAGCCGATATGGTCGAACTGGCCTTCGGTATGGCGGTAATCCTCGAAAACCAGCGTGGCAAGCGCGTCCAGCCCCTGCCGGGCGAGGCGCTGCTGGCCATATTTGAGCTGTTCGGCCGACAGGGTGATGCCGCGCAGGCGGGCCTTGTAGTCGCGCGCGACGGTTTCGGCGAAACCACCCCAGCCGCAGCCGATTTCGAGCACCGAGGCGCCCTCGGTGATGCCCGCCATGTCGGCAACGCGATGATATTTGGCGCGCTGCGCCTCTTCCAGGCTCTGGTCACCCGAGGTGAACAGCGCTGAGGAATAGGTCATGGAGGGGTCGAGCCACTGGCCGTAGAAATCGTTGCCCAGGTCGTAATGCTCGGCAATGTTCTTCTTGGAGCCTTCGAGCGTATTGCGGCGCGACAGGTGATAGTGAAGATCGGCCGCCGCCTTGCGAAAAAAACCGTTATTGGCGGCATCGAACATGTCGCGGTTCTGCAGGAAGAAGCGGAACAGAGCGGTAAGGTCATCGACTTCGATGTCGCCATTCATATAGGCGGCGGCAAAGCCCACCGTGCCCCGTTGCATCGCCTCGCGGATGACGCGGAAATTCCTCAGCCGCAACACCGAATGCGGGCCCGTGGCCGGGTTTCCCAGCGTGCGCGTGCGGCCATTGGGCAGGATGACGGTAAGCGCGCCATGGCGGGGATTGCCGATCAGCTTGACGCCGACCTGCTCGACGACCCAGGACGCAAAGCGCGTCCACAAGGTCACGCCAGTGGGGGTGCTTTCAGCGACAGTTTTGCTCATCTGGCAGCGATATCCAAATTTTCCAACCCGGCGCCAGGTTAGTTTAACGGCCCGAAATCGATATGCAAGACACTGTTTTCGCTGACTTTGACGACATTGCCGTCACGTTTCCGCCGCAAAGCCGCGGGCGGTTCAGCGCCGGGGACGGGCGAGATCGGCAAGGCGGAACTGCACCTGCTCGCGGCCCTGATAATGGTCGATGGAGAGCGAGCCGGCGAAATGGAAAGCGGTGTCCGGCTCGCGCAACAGCGTGTCGCCGATGGCCGTATTGGCGGCGCGGAAGGCGATGGCCTTGAGGCGCATGCCATCCTCCGAGGTCAGCGAAAAGCTGACATGCCCCCCCTTGCCCACGACCTGGGCATAGCGCGCCCGATGGGCGGGAAAGGCGAAGACCGGACCGGGATTGCCCGCCCCGTATGGGCCGGCCCGCTCGATGGAATGGACCAGATCGAGGGAGGCGCCGCGGGCGGTGAGCGCGGCATCGATGGACAGCGCGGTGGCGGCGCGCGCGCCGGCGACATCGGCGGCCAGCCTTTCGGAAATGAAGGCCCGGAAGGGGCCGAGTTGCCCCGGAGCCACGGTTATGCCCGCCGCCATGGCATGGCCGCCGCCCTTGACGATGATTCCCGCATCGACGGCGGCGATGACCGCGCGGCCGAGATCGACGCCGGGCACGGACCGGCCCGAGCCGGTGCCCGTGCCATCGGGTTGCAGGGCAATGGCGAAGCTGGGACGGTCGAAGCGCTCGCGCAGGCGGGCGGCGACCAGACCGACGACGCCGGGATGCCAATTGGCCGAGGCCAGGACCAGCACCGGCGGCCCCTCCCCGCCGCCGATTTCCTGCTCGGCCACGGCGGTGGCCTCCTCGACGGCCTCGACCTCGATGCGCTGGCGCTCGGTATTGAGCTCGTCCAGCCGGGCGGCGATGGCGAGGGCATGATGCTCGTCGTCCACGCCCAGCAATTCGGCGCCCAGCGCGGCATTGCCGATGCGCCCGCCGGCATTGATGCGCGGGCCGATGAGAAAGCCGAGATGATAGGGATTGAGCGGGCCAGACACGCGGGCGGCGAGGGCGAGCGCGGCCATGCCGATATTATCGCCGCGCCGGGCTACTTCCAGCCCGCGCATAACGAAGGCGCGGTTGAGCCCGACCAGCGGCACCACGTCGCAAACCGTGGCCAGCGCCACCAGGTCCAGCAGCTTGAGCAGGTCCGGCAGGCCGGTGTCGCCGCGCTGGCGCAAAGCGCGGTTGACGGCCACCAGCGCCATGAAGGTCACCCCGGCGGCGCAGAGATAGCCGAGCCCGGAAATATCATCGGGCCGGTTGGGATTGACCAGCGCGGTGGCCTCGGGCAGCGCGCGGTCGGCCAGATGATGGTCGATGACCAGCACGTCGGCTCCCCGTGTGCGCGCATGGGCGATGGGGGCCTCGCTGGCGGTGCCGCAATCGAGGGTGACGATGAGGGTGGCGCCGGCGTCGATGAGCTTGTCCATGGCGGCGATATTGGGGCCATAGCCTTCATAGATGCGGTCGGGGATATGCACCTGCGGCGTGATGCCGAAATGGCGCAGATAGCGCGTCATCAGCGCGCAGGAGCAGGCGCCGTCCACATCGTAGTCGCCGAAAAGGGCGATGGATTCGTTGTCGGCGATGGCCCTGGCGAGGCGATCGGCCAGCGCATCCATGGCGGTGAGCGTGGACGGATCGGGCATCAGCGCGCGCAGGGTGGGCTCGAGATAGGCCCCGGCCTCGTCGAGCCCGACGCCGCGCGCCGCCAGGATGCGGGAGAGGATTTCGGGAATGCCGGCGCGCTGGGAGATCGCGGTGGCGGTACGCGTGGCGGCGCCATCGAGTCGATCCACCCAGGAGCGCCCGGAAATGGACTGGGTGACGTCGAGAAAGGGGCGCAACGCTTCGGGCATGGCTGAGAGGTAGGCGATTTGGGCGGTGGTGGGAAGGGGCGCCGCCCCCAGCGCCGCTTCAGCGCGTGTGGCGGGCCCGGATCCAGCGGACGGTCTGGCTCCAGGAGCGCATGACGATGGTGCTGGTTTCCACGGTATCGCGGCGCAGGCGCACGCCTTCGAGCAGGGTGCCGTCGGTGATGCCGGTGGCGGCGACCAGCACATCGCCGGCGGCCAGTTCGGTCACATCGTAGATACGGTTCGGATCGGTGATGCCCATCTCGACGGCGCGGGCGCGCTTGTCGGGGGTGTCGAGGATGAGCTTGCCCTGCATCTGGCCGCCGATGCAGCGCAGGGCCGCCGCCGCCAGCACGCCCTCGGGAGCGCCGCCGGAGCCCAGATAGATGTCGATGCCGGTATCCTCGGTGTTGACGGCATGGATGACGCCGGCGATGTCGCCGTCGCTGATGAGCTTCACGGCCACGCCGGTGGCGCGCAATTCCTCGATCAGCGCGGCATGGCGGGGCCGGTCGAGCACGATGGCGGTGATTTCGGCCAGCGGCACGCCCTTGGCCCTGGCCAGGGCGGTGACGTTCTCGGTGGCCGACCAGTCGATATGCACGGTGCCCGGGGCATAGCCGGCACCGATGGCGATCTTGTGCATATAGACGTTGCGGGCGACGTTGAGCAGCCCCCCGCGCTCGGCCATGGCCAGCACGACGATGGAATCGGGCTGGTTCTTGGCGCACAGGGTGACGCCTTCGAGCGGATCGACCGCGATGTCGACCTCGGGCCCCTGCCCTGTGCCGACCGCCTGGCCGATATAAAGAGCGTCGACCTCGCCGGCCTCGCCCTCGCCGATGACGACGCGGCCGGAAATGGCGACGCGGTCGAGCTCGGCCAGCATGGCGGACACGGCAGCGATGTCGGCGGCCTGTTCATTGCCCTTGCCGCGCCATTCGGCGGCGGCGATGGCGGCGCGCTCGGTGACGCGCACCAGCTCCAGCGCCAGGCTGCGATGCAATTGGGCGGGACTGCGGTCGTCCTCGACCTTGCTCAGTCTCATCATTCCTCCCCCGACGCGCGCGTCAGAGCCGCTCGATGCGGATCAGTTGCGGCTCGCCAACGATAAACCCGTCGGAGGCGATCTGCGCAAGCGATTCACGTACGGACGATTCCAAAGTCTGCTGGGTCATCATCACAACGGTGCGGGTGGGCGCGCCATCGGGGGCGAAGGCCTTGGCGCCGAGATCGGAGCGCTGGATGACCGAGTCGATGGAAATGCCGCGCTCGCCCATGCGGGTGGCGATGGCGGCCAGCGCCCCCGGCACGTCCTTGGCGTCGAGGCGGATATAATAGCCCCCTTCATGGGCGCGCATGGGCGCCTGGCGATAGGGCAGCAATTCCTGGCTGGGCACGCCCAACGGCGGCACGCGGGTGCCGCGGGCGATATCGAGAATATCGGACAGCACTGAAGACGCCGTGGGCGGGCCGCCGGCGCCGGGGCCGGCCAGCAGCAGCTCGTGCACATGGTCGGTTTCCAGCGCCACGGCATTCATGACGCCGTCGACGCCGGCAATGGCGCTGTTCTTGGGCACGAAGGCGGGGTGGACGCGCTGCTCCACGCCCTCCTCGCTGCGCTGGGCGATGCCGAGCAGCTTGATCTTGTAGCCCAGCTCGGCCGCCACCTTGATGTCGTGCTGGGTGATGCGGGAAATGCCTTCCACCTGCACCTGATCGGGCGCGATCTCGAAGCCGAAGCAGAGCGTGGCCAGGATGGAGAGCTTGTGGGCGGTGTCGAACCCCTCGACGTCGAAGGTGGGATCGGCCTCCGCATAGCCGAGCGCTTGGGCGTCCTTGAGGCAATCGGCAAAGCTGATGTCCTCGTTGCCCATGCGGGTGAGGATATAGTTGCAGGTGCCGTTCATGATGCCGAACACCTTGGCGATGCTGGCCGAGCCCAGCCCCTCGCGCAGGGTCTTGATGACGGGAATGCCGCCGGCCACCGCCGCCTCGAAGCCAAGTTGGGCGCCCGAGTCCTCGGCCAGCCGGGCCAGGGTGACCCCATGCTTGGCCAGCAGCGCCTTGTTGGCGGTGACCACCGGGCGGCCGATCTCCAGCGCCGCCTTGACGGCGGCAAAGGCCGGGCCGTCCTCGCCGCCGATCAGCTCGACGAAAAGGTCGATGCCATCGGATTTGGCCAGGGCCACCGGATCGTCGAACCATTCCAGCCCGGAAATGTCGATGCCGCGGTCACGCGAGCGCGAGCGCGCGGCCACCGCCGTCACCACCAGTTGCCGGCCCAGCTTGCGCGTCAGCTCGCCGCCATCCTTTTGCAGGATGCGCACCAGGGTGGCGCCGACATTGCCCAGCCCGGCCACGCCGATGCGCAGCGGCGCCAGGCGCTCGCCATCGCCATAATCCTGCATGGCCTTGAGGATACGCGCGCGCGTGTCGCTGCGCGGCTCGCGACCCTCGCGCAGGTCGAAGACGAACAGCGGATCGCCGGCAACGGTGCGGCCGAAACGGGTCGGCGTCCAGCCCCGGGAAGAGATGAAGGATTCGACGGCCTGGCGGAAGGAAGCAATGTCACTCATGGTGGCGCCATGTGCATAGGAATTCGCCTAGCCGTCAATAGGAGTTTGACGGAATGCGCCGATTTTCTCCACCGGCCGGCGGCCTCCTCCCCGAACGGGAGATCGGGAGGCGTTGCAAGCGCCTCCCTCTGCCGGATCAGGCCTGGAGGGGCACGACGTTGCCCTGCCCCGGCTTGGTGCCGAGGAGCTTCTTGATATTGCGCGCGGCCTGGCGGATGCGCTGCTCGTTTTCGACGAAGGCCAGGCGGATATACTGGTCGCCATATTCGCCGAAGCCGACGCCGGGGGCCACGCCCACGCCGGTTTCCCTGATGAGCAGCTTGGCGAATTCCAGCGACCCCAGATGGGCGAACTGCGCCGGAATGGGCGCCCAGGCGAACATGGTGGCCTTGGGCACGGGAATATCCCAGCCCGAGCGGCCGAAGCTCTCCACCATCACGTCGCGGCGGTGCTTATAGACCTTGCGCACTTCCTCGATCACCTCGTCGGTGCCGTTGAGGGCGGCGGTGGCGGCCACCTGCACCGGGGTGAAGGCGCCGTAATCGAGATAGGACTTCACCCGCGCCAGCGCCGCGATCAGGCGCTCATTGCCCACGGCGAAGCCGACGCGCCAGCCGGGCATGGAATAGGTCTTGGACATGGAGGTGAATTCGACGGAAATGTCGATGGCGCCCGGAACCTGGAGGATGGAGGGCGGGGGCGCGTCCTCATCGAAATAAATCTCGGAATAGGCCAGGTCCGAGAGGATGAAGATGTCGTGCTGCCGGCAATATTTGACCACCTCGGCGTAAAAATCGAGGTCGGCGGTGTAGGCGGTGGGGTTGGCCGGATAGTTGAGCACCAGCGCGATGGGCTTGGGGATGGAATGGCGTACGCCGCGATCGAGCGCGCGCATGAAATCCTCATTGGGCTCGGCCGGCATGGAACGCACCACGCCGCCGCTCATGATGAAGCCGAAGGAATGGATGGGATAAGTCGGGTTGGGCACCAGCACCACATCGCCCGGCGCGGTAATGGCCGACGCCATGTTGGCAAAGCCTTCCTTGGAGCCGAGGGTGGCCACCACCTGGGTGTCGGGATTGAGCTTCACGCCGAAGCGGCGGCCGTAATAGCTGGCCTGGGCCTTGCGCAGGCCGGGAATGCCGCGCGAGGTGGAATAGCGGTGGGTGCGCCCGTCCTTCACCGTCTCCTGGAGCTTTTCCACGATATGGGCCGGGGTCGGCATGTCGGGATTGCCCATGCCCAGATCGATGACGTCCACGCCTTCGGCGCGGGCCTTGGCCTTGATAGGGTCGATATGGGCAAAAACATAGGGAGGCAGGCGGCGGATGCGGTGGAAATCTTCGCTCATGGGTTCCTCGGCGGTCCGTTTCGGACCTCGTCTGGCCGCGACGCGCTTGCAGGCGCAGCATTCCGACAGTGCGGAGCGATTATCGCGGAATTATGGTAGTGGAAGGGTTAAGGGCGCCGGCTCGCCGGGCGCTGGCGGTCTATTCGGCTCTTCCCGGCCTGCATCGCGGCCATCGGGAAGAGCTAACCGGCGTTTGCGGCTGCGGCGGCAAAAAGGGCGGCTGCGCGAGAGGCGAGCAAGGCTCCAACCAGTGCGACAGTGGTGCGAGACGGCATGTCCCTTGCCCTTCAGAAACGAGTCTAGTAGTTAATCCGGCAATCGATAAGGCTGTTCATAAGTCCTCGCCGGGGTATTGTAAATGGGCCGCAGGGCCCCAACCTACGGCCTTACAGCCGCGTAAGGTGAGGTTTGATTTTGCAGCGTATTGCCCTCGTCACGATTGGCACGCAAGGCGACGTTCAACCCTATCTGGCCCTGGCCATCGCCCTCAAGAAGCGGGGATATTCGGTGGTGCTGGGCGCATCGGAGGAATTCCAGCGCATGGTGCAGAGCCATGGCATCGAATTCCACTCGCTCGGCCGCTCCATCCAGGCTTTCCTGACTCAGCAGCGTTTCGAAAACGCCATGAGCCAGTCCATGCTCATCAACGGCCCCTCGCTGCTGCGGCAGGGCCAGAAGATCGTGCATATCGCGGCGCGGCGGGCCTGGAACATGTGCCAGGGCGCGGACATGCTGATCCTGAACATGAACACCAGCTTCGGCATCGACATCGCCGAGGCGCTGCAAATCCCCGCCATCATGGTGGCCTTGCAGCCGCTCAATTCGACCAGCGAATTCCCGCTCTGCATCTATTACGGCGCCGATTACGGCCCGGCGATCAACAAGCTCACCTATACCTCGATCTCGGTGCAGCAGATCTATTACAACCTGCCGCGCAACAAGCTGCGGCGCGACCTGATGGGGCTGGAGGCGCGCAAGAAGGGCGGCGTCTTCTGCAATACGGACGGCACGCCGCTGACCACGCTCTATGCCTATTCCGACCTGGTCTCGCCCCGCCCCAAGGACTGGCCGGACAATGCCATCGTCACCGGCTACTGGCCGCTGCGGGACACCACCGACTGGCAGCCCTCGCCCGAATTCGCCAAATTCCTCGCCGAGGGCGAAGCGCCAGTCTATATCGGCTTCGGCTCCATGCCCTTCGGGGCGGAGCGCAATACGCGCATCCTCAAGGAAGCGGTGGCCGCCTGGGGTGGCCGGGCCGTGGTGGCGCGGGGCTGGGGCGGCATCAATCCGCAGGACCTGCCGGCCAATATCTTCGCCATCGAAAAAGCCCCGCACGACAAGCTATTCAAATATGTCTCGGCGGTGGTGCATCACGGCGGCGCCGGCACGACATCCGCCGGCCTGCATCTGGGGCGTCCGACCTTCGTGGTGCCGCAGACCGTGGACCAGCCTTATTGGGGGCGGCGCGTCTATGAGCTGGGCTGCGGGCCCAAGCCGGTGCGCCTGCGCAAGCTGACGCCGGAGAGCCTTACCGATGCGCTCATCAAGCTCACCGGCACGCCCTCCTATGCCACCAATGCCACGGCCCTGGCCAAGAAGCTCAACCAGGAGGACGGGCTGACCAAGGCGGTCGATTATATCGACGGCATGCTGCATAAGGGGCCCAGGCTGGTCAGCAGCACCCGGGCCGAGGGACGGCTGGGCCGCTAGAGGATTTATGGACAAAGCGCTGACCTTCACGGGCAGCCCATGCTGCCGGGAGGAAAGAGCGGGATGAAGATTTGCGTTATCGGGGCATCGGGCGGCATCGGGCGCGAGCTGGCCGGCATATTGGCAGCCGACCATGAGGTGGTGCCGGTGTTCCGCAGCCGGCTCGACCGCGACGGCGCCGTGCGCACGCTGGGCGTGGGCTTCGATGACGACGCCGCGCTGAGCGCGGCCATTGCCGGGGCCGAGGTGACCATCCATGCCGCGCTCGACACCAAGGCCAAGGGCAAGGATTTCATCCTCGCCAATACGGCGCTGACCGACCGCGTGTTGAGCAAGCTCGACCCGGCGACCTGCAAGCTCTTCGTCTATTTCAGCTCGCAGGTGGTCTATTCGGCCATCGACGCGACCCGGCACCCGGTCTATGCGGAAAGCGACGACATCGTCGTCGAGACGCGGATCGATGCCTATACGCGCCTCAAGATCGACGAGGAAAAGCGCGTTCGTGCCGCCTGCGACGCCAAGGGCATTGCGTGGCTGATCGTGCGGCCCAGCGTGGTCACCGGGCCGGGCATGAACTGGTCGACCGGGATGGTGGAGGCCATGCGCAAGGCTCCGGTGGGTCTGGGCGGGCGCACCATCAACCTCATCCATGTGACCGATCTCAGCCGGCACCTCAAATCATTGATCGAGCAGAACATTTCCGGCGAGGTGTTCAATCTGGCCGACCAGGACGTCAAATCGGGCGATTTCTTCGCCGCCGCTGCAGCGGCTGCCGGCCGCAAGGCGCTGATCCTGCCCGGCGCCATCACGGCGACGGCGGGGCGGCTCATGCCCTCGACCATGTGGTTCTTCGCCTATGACATCGAAATGCGCAGCGACAAGCTCAAGGCGATCTCGCAGCACAAGGCCAGCCGGGCGCTGGCCGATCATTTCATCGCGCTGCGCGCCGACCGGGTAGGCGCCGGGATCGAGGACATCCTGGACAATGCCCGCGCCGGGCGCCGCTACCAGGCGACCGGCCATGGCTATTCGCGCTGGTTCCAGGATGCGCCGCTGACCGATACGCTGTCGCTGGCCCGCTATGAGGGCATCGTGCGGCTGGAGGGGCAATCGGTGACGGTGCTGGCTGGCACGCGACTTTCCACCCTCATCACCTTCCTTGACCAGCAGGGGCTGGCGCTGGCCACCCTGCCCGAGTTCATCGGCGTCTCGGCGGGAGCGTGCTTCTTCACCGAAGTGCATGGCAGCAGCAGCACCTATGCCACGCTCTACGATCTGGTCGAGGCGATCCGCTATGTCGACGACAGCGGGGAGGAGCACGAATCCCGGCGCGACGTGGCGCTCTGGGACCAGCTGCGCCAGCGGGCCGAGGGCATCACGCTCACCGAAATCACCTTCCGCTGTGTGCCCCAGCATTACCTGGCAAACCTCATCCAGTGGCGCGACGAGGCGGGGCTGGATGCGATCATCGCCGGCGGCTATGCCGACAATGCCGCGACCACGCTGCACTGGTTCCCGGGGCAGAAGACCTTCCTCATCTACAATATCAACCCCGTGGACAAGCCGACGCCGGACGACCAGGCGCCCTTCCTGCCCATGAGGGGCCTGCCCTATTCGCTGCAAAGGCTGGTTTTGAAGCTGCGCATGCCGCGCGGCCGGCGCGTGGTGGGCAAGTCCCACGAAGTGCTGGGCACCTGGCGCAGCGTGCCGGCGCGGCCGCTGGTGGGGGCCATCCTCAAGCGCATGCGCCCGCGCTTCCGCAATATGGAGCTCTGCATTCCCATCGACATGGCAGGCGCCTTCATCGCCCGCCTGCGCGAAGAGATGGCCAATGGCGCCATCGTCTTTCCCAAGGAACAGGGGATCGGCATCCGCTTCAGCACGCATGCGGCCAGCGGGCGGAGCTTCATGTGGGTGGAGACCAGCTCGGCCGACGAGGCGCAGCTGCATGCGCTGGCGGATCTGGCGCGATCGGTCTGCGGCGACGCCTTCCGGCTGCACAAGGGCAAATATGTGCCCAGCGGAATCGGGCCGGAGCAGCTCTTCATCCCGCGCGCGCTCTAGGCTTGCCTGTTTCGCCGCGTTTCCACAAAACGAATTGCCGGGACGAGCCCGGCAATGCTGAGGCAGATGGAAAAAGGGGAGGCCTAAGCCTCCCCTTTTCGGTTCAGGTGGCGGGAACCGCTTCGGCGTCCAGCGCCTCGATGGTCTCGCCCCTGTCGTAAGTGGCCTGGTCGAGAATGCCCTGGCGTTTGGAAACGATGGTGGGCACCAGCGCCTGGCCGGCGACGTTGACCGCGGTGCGGCCCATGTCGAGGATCGGATCGACCGCCAGCAGCAGGCCCACGCCTTCGAGCGGCAGGCCGAGGGTGGAGAGCGTCAGGGTCAGCATCACGGTAGCGCCGGTGAGGCCCGCCGTGGCGGCGGAACCGATGACCGAGACGAACACGATCAGCAGGTAATGCTCGATGCCGAGCGGCACACCGAAGAACTGGGCCACGAAGATGGCCGAGATCGCCGGGTAGATGGCGGCGCAGCCGTCCATCTTGGTGGTGGCGCCGAGCGGCACGGCGAAGGCGGCATATTCACGCGGCACGCCCAGGTTCTGCTCGGTGATGCGCTCGGTCACCGGCAGGGTGCCGATGGACGAACGGGAGACGAAGCCGAGCTGAATGGCGGGCCAGGCGCTCTGGAAATAGCGGATGGGGTTGAGTCCATTGGCCTGGAGCAGCACGGGATAGACCACGAAGAGCACGAGGAACAGGCCGATATAGATGGCCGCCGAATACCAGCCGAGCTGGGCCAGCGCATCCCAGCCATAGACCGACACGGCATTGCCCAGCAGGCCGATGGTGCCGATGGGGGTGAGGCGGATGACCCACCAGAGCAGCTTGTGGACGATCTTGAGGAAGGAGCGGTTGAACGCCAGGAACGGATCGGCCGCCGGGCCGACCTTGAGCGCGGCAATGCCCACGGCGATGGAGATCACCAGGATCTGCAGCACGTTGAAATTGAGGCTGGTGGTGGCGCCGCTGTCGGAGACGCGGGTGGAGGCGGCCAGGCCCAGGATGTTGGAGGGGATCAGCCCCTTGAGGAAATCGAGCCAGGAGCCGGTGGAGGACGGCGCGCGGGCGGCGGCCTCGGTGACGGCGGTATTGACGCCCGGCTGGATGATGAGGCCCAACGCAATGCCGATGGCCACGGCGATCAGCGCGGTGATGGCGAACCAGAGCAGGGTCTGCCAGACCAGCTTGGCGGCATTGTTGAGCTCGCGCAGATTGGCGATGGAGGCGACGATGGCGGTGAAGACCAGAACCGGCACCAGCGCCCGCAGCAGCGAGACGAAGGACGAGCCGATGGTGGCCAGCGTCTGGGTGAGCCAATTGGCATGGCCGGCGGCATCGGGCCCGAGATTGCGGGCGATGAGGCCCAGCACGAGACCGACGACCATGGCGGCGAGCACCTGGAAGCCGAAGGATGTATAGAATGGCTTGGGTGCCGATGGCGCCCGGGCGGAAATGGTGGTGGGTGACATGGGTTGACCTGCAACACACGAGGCCCGCCCAGGGATTGGGCGCGTTGCCTCGAAATTGCCCACAATCTAGCCCTCTCCGCCGCAAATCGCTGCACACGGGATTTTCTTTGGGGCACACAAGAGGAAAAATTTCTGCGGCAAGCGTCGAAATTGGGCAATAGCGATGCGGCGTCAGCTTTTTGCCAGCAGAAGGCTCGTGCCAGCCGCGAGCAAGACCGGAATGCAAATGGCGCCGGCAAAGGCGATGACGAGAATGCCGGCGCCGACATCGAACCAGGCCAGCGCGAGAAGCAGGAGGCCGGCGAGGAAGAAGGCGGCGCCGCAGAGGCGATGAACCCGCCGCCAGGCGCGATCATCGGCAATCGGCCAGGGCATGCGCAGGCCGGCATAGGTGTGCCGCTCGGCCTCGAACAGCACCACGCCGAGGGGGAGGAGCACGAGACCCAGCCCTGCCCCGGTCAATCGCATCAGGTCGATGTCGGAGCCGATGCCGGCAAAGAGCAGGCCGAGCTGGGTGGCGGCGATGACGGCCAGCAGCAGCGACAGCGCCGGATCGAGGATATGCCGCGTCTTGGCCAGATGGTTCTTCGTCAGCCTCCGCCCGAGGAGAAAGAAGGCGGCGAGAAGGACGAGCTGCACCGCCGGCCCCACCAGCAGGGCCACATCGCGCGGCCAGAGCCAGTCCGGATGGCTGCCGACCCAATGGGCCGGAAAGGCGAAATCGGCCGGAATACGGAAAAAACCCACCGCCGTGATGGCCACGGTGACGGAGAGTAGCAGCATGTGAAAACGGGTGACGAGGCTGGACATGGCTGGAAGGTCTGGTGCGCGCCTGTGGTTCGCAAGGCTGGGTGGAAGAAAAATTGTCCCATCAGCAAAACGCTTCAAGGCGACCCGGATAAATCCATCGTCCCCGATGTCATCCCGGCCTTGAGCCGGGATCCATCCTGAAATAGCACTGGTGGCAAAATCTCAGGATGGGCCCCGGCTCAAGGCCGGGGCGACATTCCGAGGATTGAACTGAGTCACCCCCGCAAAACGAAAAAGGGCCGGTTTCCCGGCCCTTCTCCAAAATATCGAACCCCCGCGCTTAGCGCTTGGAGAACTGGAACGAACGACGGGCCTTGGCCTTGCCGTACTTCTTGCGTTCCACCACGCGGCTGTCGCGGGTCAGGAAGCCGCCCTTCTTGAGGATGGGGCGCAGGGCGGGCTCGAAATAGTTGAGCGCCTTGGAGATGCCGTGACGCACGGCACCGGCCTGACCGGACAGACCACCACCGGCGACGGTGACGGTGACGTCATACTGGTCGAGACGGTCGGTGGCGACGATCGGCTGCTTGACGATGAGCTGGAGCACCGGGCGGGCGAAATAGGTGGCGAATTCGCGGCCGTTGACGGTGACCTTGCCCTTGCCGGGCTTGATCCAGACGCGGGCGACCGCGTTCTTGCGCTTGCCGGTGGCATAGGCGCGGCCCTGGGCGTCGAGCTTCTGCTCATGCACGGGAGCGGCGTTGACCGGAGCGGCGGCGGTGGTGCCGAGATCTTCGAGGGAGTTGATGGTTTCGGCCATGTTACTTCACCCGCGCATTCTTGGTGTTCATCGCAGCGACGTCCAGCTTGGCCGGGTTCTGCGCTTCGTGGGGATGCTCGGCGCCGGCATAGACGCGGAGGTTCTTGAGCTGGGCGCGGGTCAGCGGGCCGCCCGGCATCATGCGGCGCACGGCGTTTTCCAGAACGCGCTCGGGAAAGCGGCCTTCCAGAAGCTGGCGGGCCGTACGGTCCTTGATGCCGCCCGGGAAGCCGGTGTGCCAGTAGAAGCGGTGCTGGTCGAGCTTGCGGCCGGTCAGCTTCACCTTGTCGGCATTGATGACGATGATGTTGTCACCCATGTCCATGTGGGGGGTGAAGGTCGGCTTGTGCTTGCCGCGCAGGCGCGAGGCGATGATCGAGGCGAGGCGACCCACGACCAGCCCTTCGGCGTCGATCAGGACCCACTTCTTTTCGATCTCGCTCGGTTTTGCCGAGTAAGTGCTCATTGCTTGAATTCCCTAGATTTCTTGGGGCTTGCAGCCTTCATCCAAGGACAAAAGCAGCATGTTCGGCGCTGCGTGTATGGGGGATTCCACCGCACGTCAAGGGGTCTGATTTTATCGTTCAAAATCAATATGTTATAAACGCGGTATTATATTACCGCGCGCCGGAGGTCGGCGATATAGGCCGAGGTCAGGCCGGCGAGCATGAAGGCCATGGCCTGGTGGCCCACCGCCAGAGAAATCGGCACGGCGTGCAGCAGGGTGAGGATGCCCAGCACCACCTGCAACAGCACCAGCAGGGCGATGCGCGGCGGCCAGCCATGGACGCCGGCGAAGCCCCCTGCCCGCCAGCGCCGCCAGCACATCACCGCCACATAGAGCGTGATGACATAGGCGATGGTGCGGTGGATGAACTGCACGGTGAGATTGTTCTCGAAGAAATTGCGCCAGAGCGGCTGCATCACGCCCATGCCGTCGGGGATGATGGCGCCATCCATCAGCGGCCAGGTGTTGTAGCCCATGCCGGCGTCGAGCCCGGCGACGAAGGCGCCCGCCGCGATCTGGAGAACGATCAGCATCAGAAGGATGACGGCCCAGGCGAAATCGGCGCGCGACACCCTGCCCTCGATGCGAACCGGATCGAGCGAGCGGGCCACATGCACCAGGGCGATGAGGAGAAGGCAGGCAGCCGAGAGATGGGCGGCCAGCCGGTATTGGGACACCGAGGTCAATTCGCTGAGGCCGGAGCTGACCATCCACCAGCCCAGCGCCCCCTGGAAGCCGCCCAAAACGAAAAGGCCGAACAGCGGCCAGGCGAGCTGGGCGTTGAAGCGCTTCTGGATGAGGAAGACGGTGAAGGGGACGAGGAAGACCACGCCCAGCATGCGCGCCAGCAGCCGATGCAGCCATTCCCAGAAGAAGATGTACTTGAAGTCGTCCAGCGACATCCAGGTGTTGTTCACCTGATATTGCGGGATCTGCTTGTAAGCCTCGAATTCGGCATGCCAATCCGCCTCGTTCAGCGGCGGGATGGTGCCGGAGATCGGCTTCCAGCTGGTGATGGACAGGCCCGAATCGGTGAGCCGGGTAATGCCCCCCACCACCACGATGAGCAGGACGAAGGCCGCCAGGCCATAGAGCCAGATGCGCACCGGGCGCAGCCGGTCGCTGGCGAGGCTGGTCTGGCTCATTGCGGCATTTTGCATGGTGGTCACGGCAGTTTCCCGGTGTCGAAGGGCGAGCGGGAGTGGTATGCCGCTTGCCATTGTCCCGCAATAGGCGCGTTGCCGCATATGAAACAGCGAAATCGCAAGATGTTGGGCCTGTTGGGCCTGATCGGCTCCATCGTGCTCTGGGCGGGCCTGGCCACCGCCCTTTACCTGCTCTTTCCGCCCGGCCTGCCGATCTGGATATTGATGCCCTATTTCATCGTGGCGGGCATGGGCTGGGTGCTGCCGGCCATGCCGATCGTGCGCTGGATGTCGCGTCCGGACGCATAGGGCTCAGCCGCTGACCTTGCCCAAGGCGGTGAAGAGCCCGCCGGACGCGAAGACATCGACATAGCGGCGCGCCTGGAAATAGCCATTGAGCGAGACGCGGGGCAGCGCGTGCGGATTTTGCGCGTGGGCGGGGTAAAGCCCGCCCGGCCGCGTCGTCACCGCCGAGCGAAAGCCAATCTCGCGCGCCAGGTCGAACTCGCGGGGGCCGGCCGAAAGCGGCCCGCCCAGCGGATAGGAGAAATGCGCCGGCCGCTGGCCGAACTGCGCCGCCAGGATTTCCACCGACTGCGCCATCTCGCTGCGCGCCTCCTCGATGGGCAGCTTGGCCAGCTCGTAATGATGCACGGTATGGGCGCCGATGGTGCACAGGGGCTCCTCGACGAAGGCGCGCAGCTCCTGCCAATCCATGATGAGATCGCGGCATTGCCGGCCCAGATCGTAGCCATAGGATTGGGCAAAGCCATGCAGGAAGGCGATGCGCTCGGCCTCGGGCATCTTGCGCATCAGCCAATAGACGCGCTCAAAGGCGGCCTGTTTTTCGCCGGTGGTGCGGGTGTCCAGATAATCGGTCTCGCCGTTGACGGTGAGGGCGATGGCCTCCTGGCGGGCAATGATGTCCTCGATGGCCTGCCACCAGATTTCCCCCACCCCATCGACCAGCGCCGTGGGCACGTAAAGGGTGAAGGGCGCGGCGTGGCGCTGAAGGATCGGCAGCGCGTGGTGCAGATTGTCCCGATAGGCATCATCGAAGGTGAGGACGACGAAGCCCCGCCCGGCGGTCCTGGCCGCCAGGCGCTCCAGCGCATCGTCGAGGCTGACGATGTCGAGCCCGAGCGCCCGCACCCGGGTGATGACATAGTCCAGGAAATCCGGCGTCACCTGCAAGATGGCATTGGGGGAAAAGGCGGCGGGCGGCTCGGGCAGGACGCGATGGAGCGTGAAGATCACGCCGCGCGAGCGCGATAGCGCCCGGGAGAGGGCCGGCATCCGCGCCAGCCACAGGGCCTCGAACATGGCGCGAATGGCGAGATATTTGGCGGACATGGCCCCGGCTCCGCCTCAGGCCGCCACATATTCGGGCGCCGCGACGATGTCGCAATCGGCGTATCCGGCATTGCGGAGACGGGCGCGGGTGGCGGAAACCGCCTCGGGCTCGTCCGATGTGCCGGCCACCAGCACCAGCCGGCCATCGAGCCCCTTGAAAAGCGGCAGGCTGGAGGCGCGGCCGACCCGCCCGGTCATGACCACCACCACTTCATAGATATCGCCCAGCGCTTCCACCAGCGTGAAGGGCTTGCTGGAAGATGGCGCGATCACATGCCCCTGCCCCCACACCACTTCGGCAAAGCTGTTGTCGGCGGATTTGTGCACCACGTCGCCGAAGCTGGCCATGTCGGCGCTGAGATCGGTGAGCCCGGTTTCGGCGCCGATGCGGCCGCTGCCGGCGTCGATCAGCGCCACGCTGAGCCCGCGGCCGATGGCGGCATGCACCAGTTCCTCGGCCAGCGCCTCGCAATCGGCATGGTCGCCATGGGCGGCAAGCAGGAGCAGATGGGTCTTTCCCAGCACCAGGTCGGCGGCCAGCTTTTCGCCGGTCAGGATGGTCGGCGGCTGCATCTGCGGCGCCACCACCGGCTCGGGAGCCGGTTCCCGGTTCTGGCGCAGGCTTTTCATGAGCTGCCGGATATTTTCGCGCGTCGCGGACGATGCTGCTGGCTGCAATTCCGGCTGCGGCTGCGGCCGCATCGTATCCATCCCGGCCATGACGGCGTCGCGCACATCCTCCAGCGCGGCCTCGGTCGAGTGCTCCTCGATCGGCGCATCGACCGGATATTCGTCCTCTTCCTCGACCGCCATCTCGGGAATGAAGGGCGGTTCGTCGAGCTCGTCCTGCGTCTTTGCACGCACGGGCTCCGCCTCGGGGGCGGCGACGATGACGCGGCCGGAGATCAATTCGCCGAAAACCACGAGGCCGAGCTGGACCATCAGCGCGCCCAGGCCGACGGCGAGAAGGATGAGAGTGGTTCGGGGCGAGGCGGGAGACAGCGCGGGCACCGCCTGGGTGACGACGCGCACATCGGGCAGGGTCGAATTGGAATCGGTGCGCGAGGTCGCCTCGCTATAGCGCTGGAGATAGCTTTCGAGCAGGTCGCGCTGCGCCTTGGCCTCGCGCTGCAAGCCTTCGAGCGTCACCGTGTCCTGGGTGGCGGTGGAGGCGGAGGCCTTGGCGCGGGTGAGGTCGGCCTGCAACGAGGTTTCCAGATCGGCCTCGATGCGCGATTCGGCTTCGAGCGCGTCGGCCACCCGGCGCCCTTCGAGGTTGATCTGGTTGTTGAGCTCGGCGATCTGCGCGGTCAGTGCCCGGATGGTGGGATGATTGGCCAGGAGCGTGGCGGAGCGCTGGGCCTTTTCGCCCTGGAGGCGCGCCTTTTCCTGGCTGAGCTGCTGGATGACCACCGAATCGCGCACATCGGCCACCCCGTCTATGGGCTGGCCCTTGGCGATCATGTCCCGAATGAGCGTGGCGCGCGACAGCGCGGTGTTCTTGCGCTCCTGGGCGGCATTGATCTGGGTGGCGATGGTGGAAAGCTGCTGGTCGAGCAGGCTGGTATTGTTGGCGCCGCTGAACAGGTCGTTATTCACCTTGAAGGTGGCGACCGCCGTTTCCGCATCGGTGACGCGCACGCGCAGCTTGGCGATCTCCTCGGCCAGCCAGCCGGAGGCTTCGGCGGTATCGGAAAGCGACAGCCCGGCGCGGCGCGCCACATGGGCTTCGGCGATGGCATTGGCGATATCGGCCGCCAGTTGCGGATTGGTGGAGCGCACCAGCACGGAGATGATGCGCGAATCACGCTCCTGCACCACGGTCAGGCGCTCATAAAGCGCGCGCAGCACCGCCTCGTCGACGCTGACGGGAGCGGAACTGCGCCCGAGCAATTGCATGACCAGGCCCAGCGGCGAAAAGCCCGCCCCCTCGCTACCGTTGAATTCGGGCACCGAGCGCAAATCGAGCCGGTCCACCACGCTGCGCAGCGTGTCGCGCGACTTGATGAGCTCGATCTGGCTGGAAACGACTCCCGCCTCCGCGCCCGAAAGCGCGGGCGCCTGCTCGTTGGCGGAGCGGATATAAACATTGCTGCGCGGCTCGACGAGAATGGAAGCCGAGGATTCATAAAGACGCGGCGTGAACAGCAGCACGGCGAAGGTCACCGCCAGCAATATTGCCGTAATGGCCAGGATGCGCGGCAGGCTGCGCAACACCGCGCGCAGCACTGCGCCGATATCGATATGCGCATCGCCTATCGCCTGCGACTCAAACGCCATCATCTTCCCCTGATCTATGAGGAGGGTTATCGCCGCAGCGTGGTAAGCAATCCGTTAAGTGGGATGCAGGGCGCAACAATACGCAGGGCCAAGAAGCGATTTATTAACCACGCCGGCGCAAGAGTGGCGCAACTGAATTGCGTGGGATTCCAATGCGCTGGTTACCCATTTTCGTCGTCGCGCTGATGCTGCCCCTCTCCGGGTGCGCTTCGACGCGCCCGGCGACCTACACGATCGACACCCAGGGCCCCTATCAGCTCGATACGGGGGACACCGTGCGCGTCACCGTCTATGGCGATGCCGAACTGAGCAATACTTATAAGGTGGACGACAGCGGCGCCATCGCCTTCCCGCTGGTCGGGGCCGTCCCGGTGCGCGGCACCACCACCCAGGGCGCGGCCGGCCGTCTTTCGGCGGCGCTTGCCAATGGCTATATGCGCAACCCCAATGTTGCGGTGGAAGTGGCCGAATACCGCCCCTTCTTCATCCAGGGCGAAATCAAGAATGCCGGCCAGTTTCCCTTTGTCTATGGCATGACCGTCCGCTCGGCGATCAGCATTTCCGGCGGTTTCTCCGACACCGCCGACCGCGGACGCGCCATCGTTTATCGCAAGCGGGGCAACGAGATGGTCAAGAACAGCGTCAACCTCGATTATCCCATCAAGCCGGGCGACACCATCGTCGTGCTCGAACGCTGGTTCTAGGGATGGCGACCGGGCAGCCCGCGCTGCGCATACTCCAGGTGATGCGGGCCCCGGTGGGCGGCCTTTTCCGCCACGTGGCCGATCTCACGCGGAGCCTGGCCGCGGAGGGCCATCAGGTGGGCCTGGTGGTCGACCGGCTCGCCAATGATTCCCAGACCGAGGCGCGGCTCGAAGCCCTGCGCCCCCATGCGAGCCTGGGCATCTACCGTTTCGCGATGCCGCGCGTCCTGGGCGCGGGCGATCTGACGACGCCCTTCGCGGTGCGCCACCTGGTCAACAGCCTGTCCATCGACGTGCTGCACGGCCATGGCGCCAAGGGCGGCTTTTACGCCCGGCTGGCCCGGCTTGGCGGCGCGAAGGCGGCAACGCTCTATACCCCGCATGGCGGGGTGCTGCATTTTTCCGGCACTTCGCTTTCGGGGCGGCTGTTTCACCGGCTGGAGCGCATGCTGATGGCGCAGACCGGTGCCATCATCTTCGAAAGCGCCTATGCCAAGGCCACCTATTCGGCGTTGATCGGGGTGCCCACCTGCCCGGTGGAGATCATCCATAACGGCCTGGCGCCGGATGAATTCATTCCCATCGCCCCCGAGGCCGACGCCGCCGATTTCGTCTTCGTGGGCGAATTGCGCGACCTCAAGGGCATTCACGTGCTGGTGTATGCGCTGGCCGGCGTCACCCGGCCGGACGGAACGCCAGCCACGCTGGTCATGGCCGGCGACGGGCCGGAGCGGGGAGCGCTGGAAAGCCGCATTGCCGAGCTGGGCCTGCAAGCGCGCGTCAGCCTGCTGGGCGCCCGGCCGGCACGGCCCACCTTCGCGCAGGGGCGCATCGCCGTGGTGCCCTCGCTGGCCGAATCGCTGCCCTATGTGGTGCTGGAGGCGGCAGCGGCGCAATTGCCGGTCATTTCCACGCGCGTCGGCGGCATAGCCGAGATTTTCGGGCCGACGGCGGAGAGCCTGGTGCCGCCATCCGACAGCGCCGCGCTGCAAAGAGCCATGCAGGCCGCGCTCGACGACCCGGACGGTGCGCGGGCCGAGATGCGCACCCGCCTCGCCCATATCGAAAGCCAGTTTTCGCTGGCCATGATGGCGGGGCGAATCGAGGCGCTTTACCGCAGCCTGTTGACGCGAAGCTGAGCGGTCTGTTTCACCGAGTATAAACGGGTTGCCGCCATGATGGCGCCACTTCATGGTGTTGGTGGCGTTATGTTTCGAGTTGATCCCAAGCAGGCCGTATTGGACCACGCTTCACGGCAGGCGGAAACGGGGCGGCGCCTTTCCGAGCCGGCCGAAGCCATCATCGCCCAGCCGGTGGAAAGCAATATTTCGGGGGCCGTGGTGTGCGGCATCGCCCAGGCGGTGGAGGCCGCTTTGCTGGCGGGGCTCGGCTACGGCATCTATGCCTATTATGTCGAACTGGGGCAGCCAGCCTTCTACATCCCGGTGATCCTGGCCTCCTGCCTCCTGGCCAATATCCTGTTCAACGCGGCGCGCACCCATCGCATCAGCGCCTATCGCACCCTGTTCAACCAGATCGGCCGCGTGCTGGTGGCCTGGACGCTGGTGATAACGGTGCTCACCCTGGGCATCTTCTTTCTCAAGGCGGCCGACCTCTTCTCGCGCGTCTGGCTGGTGAGCTGGTATGTCGGGGGCAGCGCCTTGCTCGTCGCCTATCGCCTGGCCCTGCGCGCCCTCGTCTGGCGCTGGACCGACCAGGGGCGCCTGCGCCGCCGCACCGTCATCGTGGGCGGGGGCAAGGACGCCGAGGCGCTGATCGAGCAGATCCATGCCAGCGCCCGCAACGACATCACCCTGCTTGGCCTGTTCGACGACCGGGTCGACGATCGTTCGCCCGACACGGTTTCAGGCTATCCCAAGCTGGGGCGCGTGGCCGACCTGATCGAATTCGCCCGCCGCACGCCGGTGGACCTGGTGCTGGTCTCCATGCCGCTTTCGGCCGAAACGCGCGTGCTGGCCATGCTGACCCAGCTCTGGGTGCTGCCGGTGGATATTCGCCTGTCGGCGCATATGAGCAAGCTCAAGTTCACCAACCGCGCCTATTCCTATGTCGGGGACGTGGCTGTGTTCGACATGGCCGACCGGCCGATCTCGGACTGGAACCTGGTCTTCAAATGGGTGTTCGACAAGGTGGTGGCGCTGGTGGCGCTGCTGCTGCTCTCGCCGGTGATGCTCATCACCGCCATCGCCATCAAGCTCGAAAGCAAGGGGCCGGTGTTCTTCCGGCAGAACCGGCACGGCTTCAACAACGAGCTGATCCGCATCTACAAGTTCCGCTCGATGCGCACCGACATGCTCGACCAGGGCGCGGCAAAGCTGGTGACGCGGGGCGATCCGCGCGTGACGCGCGTCGGCCGGTTCATCCGCCGGACCTCCATCGACGAGCTGCCGCAACTGCTCAACGTGCTCAAGGGGGAGCTCTCGATCGTGGGGCCGCGCCCGCATGCGCTCGAGGCCAAGGCCGACAACAAGCTCTATTACGAGGCGGTGGAAGGCTATTTCGCCCGCCACCGGGTCAAGCCCGGCATGACCGGCTGGGCCCAGATCAATGGCTGGCGCGGGGAAACCGACACCATCGACAAGATCATGCAGCGCGTGAACCACGACCTCTACTACATCGAGCACTGGTCGATCCTGTTCGATCTCTACATCGTGCTGATGACGCCGGTATCGATGATTTCCAAGAACGAGAACGCCTATTAGGGCGTGAGGCAAAGCCCCCTCGCCTGCCGCGTCAGCTCCACAGGCCGCCGCGCATATAGCGCTCGGCCAGCTCCGCCGTGCCGTCGGCAAAGCCGGGCATGTGCTGCTGGGCCAGCGGGGTTTCCGCGTGCGAGCCGATCCAGGCCAGGAGCGCCATGCGCCGCAGCATGACCATGGCGTCGATCGCGGCCAGGTCCTCGGCATTGAGCGGGCGGATCGCCTGATAGCCGTCGAGCCAGCGGGATTTCAGCGCCGGAATCGCGGGGCTGGTCTCGTGGAAGGAAATGGCGGCGGCGAAATCGTAGGCGAACCAGCAGAAGCCGCAATCGTCGAAATCGATCAGCGTCAGCCTGTCGCCATCGACCAGCAGATTGCCCAGCCGCATATCGGCATGGATGAGGCCGTAGCGGTCGGGGCCGACGCCGTAATCGGCCAGCCGCAACCAGAGAGTGGAGTCGAGCCGGTCGAGAATCGCCCGATTCTGCGCGTTGACGCCGGGCGTCACCCGCCAGTCGCCCCAGAGGCCGTCCGCATCCAGGATCGAGGCCGCTTCCCACACCTGGCGCTGGAATCCCGGCGGCTTCTGCCAGGTCGTGGCGTGATTGTGCAGGGTGGCGGCATAGCCGCCGAGCTTGAAGAAAACGTCGCCCAGATCGTCGTCGGGCGCGGGCTCGCTGCCGGGAATATGGTGGAACAGCACCATCATCTGTTCGCCCTGCGGGCCATCGAATCCTTGCAGCACCTTGCCGTCGCGGCCCGGAACCGGATCGGGAATGGGCAGGTCGGTGTCACGGCGCAGCGCCATCAGCCAGGCCAGCTCGCTTTCGATGCTGAGGCTCGACTGGTAGCCGTCCCGATGCACGCGCAAGGTATAAAGGCGACCCGAAGGCGTCTCGATCAGGAAGGTCTGGTTTTCGGAATGATTGATGAGGCGGGCCGAGCCGTGCTCGAGTTCGGACCACATCGAGAGGGCTGGCTCTATGTCCCGCGCCGAGAGCGGCATCGGCAGGCTCCCCACTGATGGCGCTGCGCCGCAGCGGGCCCACCGCCTCTCCCGGTCAGGAAGTTAATGGTCGGAGCGGCCGGATTTGAACCGACGACCCTTTGTCCCCCAGACAAATGCGCTACCAGGCTGCGCTACGCCCCGACTGCCGGGGTACATAAGGAAACGGGGCATGGGAGGCAAGCCCTAAAAACGCCTGCGTCTTCAACTCATACAAATTTCACAGCTTTTGCCGTCGCCCCGCCCGCGTCGCCAGCCAGCAGGTGATGGAGCCGGCGCAGACCATGGCCGTTCCCTGCCAGAACGGCACGGAAAGCGGCGTCGCCAGGACCAGTGCGGCAAAGGCGGCGGAGAGCACCGGCACGAAATAGGAGGCGCCGGCCAGCACCGTCATATTGCCGTGCAGGACGCCGAAATTCCATGCCGCATAGCCAAAGGCCATGGCGGCCGAGGCCAGCGCCAGCGGCAACAGGCTGGGGAAGGTAAAGGCGAGGCCCGGCTCGCTCCCGACGAGGAACTTGACCCAGAGCACCAGGGCGGTGAGCGCGAAGAAAAGCGTGATGCCGTTCCGCCCTTCGGCGTGGCGGGCGGTCACCACCGAATAGGCCGCCCAGATGATTGCGCCAACAAAGGCCAGGCCATAGCTGAGCGGGTACTGGCGGATATTTGCGAGGATGGCGGCGATGTCGACGCCCCGGTCACCCGCCAGCACCCAGCAGATGCCGGCCATGGAAAGGGCGATTCCGGGCAGGATGAGGACATTGGCGCGCTGGCCGTTGAACAGGATGGCGGCGACCAGGGTGAAGGTGGGCCAGAGATAATTGACCATGCCCACTTCGATCGCCTGCTGCGAATTGGTGGCATAGCCGATGGAAAGCGAGAGGCACAGCTCGTAGGACACGAAGAGCAGGCTGCCCACGACGAGATAGGGGCGCGGGAAGCGGCGGATGTCGGGCAGGCCCACCGTGACGACCAGGAGCAGGCTGGCAAGGCTATAGATCAGCGCCGCGCCGCCGGTGGCTCCGAACTGCATCGAAACCGTGCGGATAAGCCCGACGACGAGGCTCCAGAGCAGCACCGCCAGCAGCCCCACGAGGGTGGCGTTGCGTGCGCCCTGGATGCCGATCTTTCCCGCCATGCCCGGTCTCCGCATTGGGGGCAGCGCCATTGCCGCCCGCGCCGGAACATCGCATTGCGCCCGGCTGGCAGGGCCATAGGCTTTGCGGAAAGAAAAACAAGCGCAAATTCCTCCCGAAAACGGGTTGCTCTTGGCCTGCGCGCCAGTTAGGCAAAGAAACCAATACTTTGCCGGAGCCTTGCCGCCTCACGATGCAGACCGACATCGCCCTCACCGTTATTTGCGCCCTGCCCTTCCTGGCCAGCTTCATCGCGGTGGCCATGCCCGCCGGGGCGCGAAATGGTGAAGCCTGGCTTTCGGGCACCGTGGCGGCGATCTGCCTCATCCTCACCGCGCTGATCTTTCCGCAGGTGTCGAGCGGCGGCGTGGTGGAACAGACCATCCACTGGATCCCCACGGCGGGGCTCGACCTGGTCTTCCGCATGGACGGGCTGGCCTGGCTTTTCTGCGTGCTCATCACCTTTATCGGCCTGCTGGTGGTGCTTTACGCACGCTATTACATGTCGCCCAAGGACCCGGTGCCGCGCTTCTATGCGCTGCTGCTGGCCTTCATGGGCGCCATGCTGGGGCTGGTGCTCTCGGGCAATATCATCCAGCTCGCCGTCTTCTGGGAGCTGACCAGCCTCGTCTCGTTCCTGCTCATCGGATACTGGTATCACCGCGGCGAGGCGCGCGACGGCGCGCGCATGGCGCTGATCGTCACCGGCTCGGGCGGGCTGGCGCTGTTCGTGGCGCTGATGCTGATCGGCCATATCGTGGGCAGCTACAGGCTCGACGACGTGCTGGCCTCGGGCTCGCTGATCGTCGAGCACCCGCTCTATCCGGTCACGCTGGTGCTGTTCCTGCTCGGCGCCTTCACCAAGAGCGCCCAGTTCCCCTTCCAGTTCTGGCTGCCCAACGCCATGACGGCGCCGACCCCGGTGTCGGCCTATCTGCATTCGGCCACCATGGTGAAGGCGGGCGTCTTCATCATGGCGCGCTTCTGGCCGGTCATGTCCGATTCCCAGCTCTGGTTCTGGCTGGTCACCTATACGGGCCTGGTGACGCTGATCTTCGGGGCCTATACCGCCCTGTTCCAGCGCGACCTCAAGGGGTTGCTGGCCTATTCGACCATTAGCCATCTCGGGCTCATCACCACGCTTCTGGGCATGGGCTCGCCGCTGGCGGCGGTGGCGGCCATCTTCCACATCGCCAACCACGCCACCTTCAAGGCCTCCCTGTTCATGGCGGTGGGCATCATCGACCATGAAACGGGCACACGCGATGTGCGCAAGCTGAGCGGGCTGCGGCGCTACATGCCCTTCACCGCCACGCTGGCTATCATCGCCAGCGGCGCCATGGCGGGCGTACCCCTGCTCAACGGCTTCCTCTCCAAGGAGATGTTCTTCACCGAAGCGGCGGAGTTCGATCCCAACGCCTTCGTCAACCTCTCCCTGCCCATCGGCGCGACGCTGGCGGGCATGCTCAGCGTCGCCTATTCAATCAAGTTCGTGCATGGCGTGTTCTTCGGTCCGCCGCCGACCGAGCTGGAGATGGAGCCGCACGAGCCGCCGGCGCTGATGCGCCGCCCGATCGAGTTGCTGGTCATCGTCTGCCTGGCGGTGGGCATCATCCCCGGCATCACCATCGGCCCGTTCCTGGCCGCCGCCGTCACCGCGACGCTGGGGCCGGAAGCGCCCTATTACAGCCTCTCGATCTGGCATGGCTTCAACCTGCCGCTCATCATGAGCCTGATCGCCCTGGTGGGCGGCACGCTCATCTACATCCCCTATTACCGGCGCCTGCGGAATGTCGACGGCGTGCCGGGCCTGCGGGGGCTGCGCGGGCAGCGTATCTTCGAGCGCCTGCTCATCACCGCCACCAATCGCTGGGCCCGCAAGATCCTACAGGTCTTCGGCACCCAGCGGCTGCAGCCGCAGGTCTTCCTCGTCCTCGCCATCGCGCTTGGCGCCGGGGTGGCGGCGGGCTGGGCGCGCATCGGCGGCCTGGGCCTGCCCAGCGCCATCGACCCGGTGCTGAGCCTGGTCTGGCTGATGGGGGGCATCAGCGCCATCGCCGCCGCCCACCAGGCCAAGTTCCACCGGCTGGCGGCAATGATCCTGATGGGCGGCGCGGGGCTGGCCACCTGCCTCACCTTCGCCTGGTTCTCCGCGCCCGACCTGGCGCTGACCCAGCTTCTGGCCGAAATCGCCACCACGGTGCTGATCCTGCTCGGCCTGCGCTGGCTGCCCAAGCGCACCCCGGTCCAGGACGACACCTCGTTCCTGTTCCGCTTCCGCCGCTATCGGGATGCGGGGCTGGCCGTGCTGATCGGGCTGGGCGTGGCGCTGGCCAGCTATGCCGTCATGACGCGCCCGGCGCCGGAGGGCATTTCCGAATTCTTCCTCACCCGCGCCTATGCGGAAGGGGGCGGCACCAATGTCGTCAACGTCATGCTGGTGGATTTCCGCGGCTTCGACACCATGGGCGAGATCACCGTGCTGGGCATGGTGGCGCTGACCGTATTCGGCCTGTTGCGCCGCTTCCGGCCCGCCGCCGATAGCATCGAGCGGCCCGAGCAGCAGAAATTGCAGGACACCGCCGAAGACAATGGCGCGCCCAATGTGCGCGACGAATTCCTGCGCCTGCCCGCGCTCATCATGCACTGGATGTTCCCGGTGGTGATCGTGGTGGCCGTCTATATGTTCCTGCGCGGCCATGACCTGCCGGGGGGCGGGTTCATCGCCGGCATCATCATGTCCCTGGCCTTCATCCTGCAATATATGGCGGGGGGCACGCGCTGGGTCGAGGAAAGGCTGCGCATCCTGCCCATGCTCTGGATCGGCTGGGGCCTGCTTCTGGCCCTGCTCACCGGGCTGGGCGCCATGGCGCTGGGCTATCCCTTCCTCACCTCGGCCTTCGGCTATCTCGACATCCCGCTCATCGGCAAGATGCCGGCGGCCTCGGCGCTGATCTTCGATCTGGGGGTCTTCGCGCTGGTCGTGGGCGCAACCATCCTCATGCTCATCGCCCTGGCGCACCAATCCATCCGCCGCCCGCGCGTGGCCAGCGCGCCCCGCCTCAGGAACCGGGAGGGGCTCGAAAAATGGAACTGATCCTGGCCTGCGCCATCGGCGTGCTCGCCGCTTCCGGCGTCTATCTGGTCCTGCGCCCGCGCACCTTCCAGGTGATCGTGGGGCTGTCGCTGCTCTCCTATGCGGTCAACCTGTTCATCCTGGCCATGGGGCGGCTGCGCATGGATGCGGCGCCCATCATCTCCCACGGCCCGGTCAACCCGGCCGACTATACCGACCCGGTGCCGCAGGCGCTGGTGCTGACGGCCATCGTCATCGGCTTCGCCATGACGGCGCTGTTCCTCGTCGTGCTGCTGGCGGCGCGCGGCCTGTCGGGCAGCGATCATGTCGACGGGGTGGAGAAGTAAGATGGACCAGATGCAGCACATCGCCATCCTGCCGATCCTGGTGCCCTTCGCCGCCGTGATCGTCAACGTCATCTTCGGGGATCACGGCAAGTCCACGGTGCGGTTCAACGTGCTGTTCAGCGTGGTGCAACTGGCCGTGGCCGTCATGCTCTTCCTGGTGCTGGCCAGCCACGAGGCCAGCGCCATGGCGGTCTATCCCCTGGGCAACTGGCCGGTTCCGTTCGGCATCGTGCTGGTGGCCGACCGGCTCGCCTCGGTCATGGTGCTGGTCACCGCCATCCTGGCGCTGGCCGCCCTGATCTTCGCCTCGGCCCGCTGGAACCGCAACGGCAGCAATTTCTTCCCCCTGTTCCATGCGCTGGTCATGGGCCTCAGCGGCGCCTTCCTTACCGGCGACCTCTTCAACCTCTTCGTCTTCTTCGAGCTGCTGCTGGCGGCCTCCTATGGCCTGGTGCTGCATGGGGGCGGGCGCAACCGCGTGCGCTCGGCCATGCACTATGTCGTCATCAACCTGGTAGCCTCCTCGCTGTTCCTCATCGGGGTGGCGCTGATCTATGCCACCACCGGCACGCTCAACATGGCCGACATTGCCCGCGTCATTCCCCGGATCGCGCCCCAGGACAGGGGGCTGTTCGATGTGGGCGCGGCGGTGCTCAGCGTCGCCTTCCTCATCAAGGCCGGCGCCTGGCCGCTGCATTTCTGGCTGCCCGGCACCTATTCCTCGGCCTCCCCGCCGGTGGCGGCGCTTTTCGCCATCATGACCAAGGTGGGGTTCTATGCGCTGCTGCGGTTCTGGACGCTGGCCTTCTCCTACAGCGCCGGGCCCGAGTTCAGCCTGGGCCAGACCATGATGTTCATGGCCGGCGTCGCCACCGTCGCTTATGGCAGCATCGGCGCGCTGGCCAGCAAGGCGCTGGACCGGCTGGCCACCTATGTGATCCTGGTCTCCGCCGGCACGCTGCTGCTGGCCGTTTCCTACAATGCGCCGGGCGTCACCGCCGGGGCGCTCTATTACGTGGTGGTGGCGACGCTGGCGGCCGGCGCGCTGTTCCTGCTCAAGGACGTGATCGACCAGACCCTGCCCTCGGAAGCCCAGATCCTGGCCGTTTCGCTGGAGCTTTACGGCGACGAGGACGAGGAAATCGACGAGGACCAGGAGGTGAGCCCCACCGTGCCGGCGGCGGCGACGCTTCTGAGCTGGTGCTTCGCCATCATCGCCCTGGTCATGGCCGGCCTGCCCCCGCTTTCGGGGTTCCTGGCCAAGTTCTCCATGATCGGCGCCGCCCTCAATGCCGGGGAAACCCCCAGCGCGGCGGCCTGGTGGTTCACCGGGGCCATCGTGGTCTCGGGCCTGTTCGTGCTCATCGCCATGGTGCGTAACGGCATCAATATCTTCTGGACCTCGCTGCCCGACGGCGCCGTACGCGTGCGCGTCCTCGAGGTCACCCCCATTGTCGGCCTGCTGGTGCTGTGCATCCTCATGGCCGTCGCCGCCGGCCCGGCCATGGCCTATCTGGGCGAGACGGCGCAGTTCCTGCACGCCTCGGACGGCTATGTGCTGAGCGTGCTGGGCACGGGAGGCGCATCATGATCCGCCGCCTCCTGCCCCATCCCATCCTCGCCGGCATCCTTTTGGCGCTATGGCTGGCCATGCAGCAGTCGATCAGCCCCGGCAACATCATCCTGGGCACGATCATCGCCATCGGCGTGTCTCTGGCGGCCCGCCCCGTCCTGGCCGAAAAGGTCACGGTGCGCCGGCCCCTCAAGGTGCTGCAACTGATCGTCGTCGCCGGGCTCGACATCATCCGCTCCAATATCGAGGTGCTCACCGTCCTCTTCCGGCCCCGCATGGAGCCCCAGTCGCATTTCGTCGAAATGGAGCTCAAGCTGACCGACAATTTCGCGCTGGCGGTCTTTGCCTGCCTCATCACGGCCACCCCGGGCAGCGCATGGCTGCAATATAGCCGCCAGCGCAGTTGCGTGCTCATCCACGTGCTCAACGTGGACGATGCCGACGAGTGGGTCCGGGTCACCAGGGCCCGCTACGAGCCGCTCTTGCTGGAGATCTTCGAATGAACGCGGCCATTCTGTACTGGAGCCTGCTGTCAGCCCAGATCATGCTCGGCCTCGGCATGCTGGCCGCGCTCTACCGAATCGTGCGCGGCCCGCGCGCGCAGGACCGCATCCTGGCGCTGGACGCGCTTTACGTGGTGGCGCTGCTGTTGCTGGTGACCCTGGGCATCCGCACCGACAGCCAGGTCTATTTCTCGCTGGCGCTGCTGATGGGCCTTCTCGGCTTCGTCGGTACGGTGGCGCTGGCCAAGTTCCTCATGCGCGGCGAGGTGATCGAATGATCGAAGAGCTGCCCCTCTGGCTGGCCATCCTGGTTTCCGTCTGCGTGCTGGTGGGCGCCCTGCTCACCATGGCGGGCTGCTTCGGGCTGGCGCGCCTGCACACCTTCTACCAGCGCATCCATGCCCCCACCATGGGCACGAGCGCCGGCGGCGGGCTGATCCTGGTGGCGTCGGCCATCTATTTCAGCGTCACGCGGCAGCGTCTCGTCATCGACGAACTGGCCATTTTCATCTTCGTCACCGTCACCACGCCGGTGACGCTGATGCTGCTGGCCCGCGCCTCGCTGTTCCGCGACCGCACCGAGGGCAACGTCGACGTGCCCGCCAACAAGCCCATCGTGCCCCCCGCCGAACCGCCGCAGCCTTAACGGGTCTTCCGGCGTTGACCCCGAGCGCGGGACTGGTCAAAGTCCCCCTGTGCTTCGGACGCCAGCGTGTGAGGACCACGATGCAATTCCGGGTGACGTCGTCCCGCTATGACAGCGTCGGCAGGCGGCTGCATTTCACCGTCAGCGGCGAGCGCGACGGCATAAAATTCACCGTCGCCTCCAATGTGCGCTGCCTGCGCGACCCCAAGACCCCGGAAAACATCCATCTGGTGGCGCTGGTCGCCCTCACCGACATCTTTCGCCGCCCCAGCGCCTCGGGCCGTTAGCCCGGGGAGAAGCGGCCGCGGCGTCAACCGGTCTAGGCCAGCGGACTGCCGGCGAGTTGCTGCATCTGCACCGGCGCCATGGGCCGGCCGCGCACGTCGCGGCGGAAATCGCTGGGCGACATGCCGGCTATGCGGCGGAAAGACTTGTTGAAGGCGCTGAGCGAGCCGAAGCCGCTATCCATGGCCACCTGCAGCACATTGGCTTCGTCCTGCATCAGCAGGGCCTGGGCGAAGCTCAGCCGCATCAGGTTCACATAATCGTTCAGCGTCATGCCGGTGGATTTCTTGAATACGTTCATCGCGTATTTCGGATGCACGTCCGCCGCCCGGGCTATGTCGGCGGAATCGATGTCCTCGCGGAAATTGTCGGCGATGAATTCGCAGATTCGCACCACGATGGGCGAGGCGTGGTGGTCCGGCCCTTCGGCGCAGGCCCCTGCCCCGGCGGGCTCGGGATAGAGCCTGAAGGGATCGAACCGCACCCGCTCGATGCGCAGCAGCAGTTCCTCCACCGCCATGGCGCCCTTCATCGGGTCGCCCGAACGGGCATAATCGTTCCAGCGCTCGAAATTGAGTGGATCGGCGGCATCGGTGGCGCTGGTGACCAGCGTCGCCCCCTGCATCAATTGCGACTGCACGTTAGGCGGCAGGCGCAGGCGGAAGAAATGCAGCAGCGGCAGGTGCCCGCCGGCATAGATGAGATCGTCCGAGCCATCGTCGAGCAGATGGGGCAGCCCGCCCCAGAAAAGTGCCAGGTCACCCTGGTGGAAGGTGATGTCGTGCCCGCTCATGCGGTAATGGGCCCAGCCGCGCACGATGAAATTGACTTCCACCTGCGCATGCCAGTGCGCGGAGCGCATCAGCAGCGGGGAGGCATAGAACATCTGCAACTCGGTGGGCAGCCGCTCCACCCCATTGGTTCCAGGTTCGTAATAGGCCTTTCCGCTCATCTTACTTTCCGCCAACTCCACATGCCCGTTGAGAGGGACGCCGAATGCCAGACGGGTAGCTTAGAAAGGGCTCAAACCAAGAGCAAATGAAAAGGGAGGAATACTATGTCTCGCAATGTCTCGCGGTGGACCCGCACACTCGCCATCGCCCTGACCGGCATCAGCATGGCCAGCGTTGCCGCCGCCTCGGCCGCCGAACTGACGGTCTGGTGCTGGGATCCCAATTTCAACATTCCGGCCATGGCCGATGCCGGCGCGCGCTATACCGCAGCGCACCCGGAAACGACCTTCAACATCAACAACGTCACCCAGGACGAAATCAACCAGAAGCTGCAGACCCAGCTTCTCGCCGGCGTTTCCGACGGCCTGCCCGATATCGTTTTGATCCAGGACGACAATATCCAGCGCTTCCTGCAGTCGTTCCCCGGCGCCTTCGTGCCGCTCTCCGATTCCATCGACATGTCGAAATTCGCCTCCTACAAGGTGGCGGCCGCGACCTATGACGGCAAATCCTATTCCCTGCCCTTCGATTCCGGCGTGACCGGGCTGTTCTACCGCTCGGACTATCTGGAAGAAGCCGGCTACAAGCCCGAGGACGTGCAGGACATCACCTGGAGCCGGCTGATCGAGATCGGCAAGGACATCCTCGCCAAGACCGGCCATCAGCTCATCGACATGGACTACAATGATGACGGCCAGATCATCATGATGATGCAGTCCACCGGCCAGTGGTATCTCAAGGACGGGAACGAACCCAACATCATCGACAACCCCGCGCTGAAGGCGTCGCTCGAAACCTTCCAGCAGATGGCGCAGGCCGGCCTCATCAAGCCCGTTTCGGACTGGACCGGCTATACCGGCGCCTTCACCTCCGGCGAGATCGCCATGGTGCCGCAGGGCGTCTGGATCACCGGCACCATCAAGTCGATGCCCGAGCAGGCCGGCAACTGGCGCGTGGCGCCGCTGCCCAAGCTCGACGGCGTGGACGGGGCGACCCATTATTCCAACAATGGCGGCTCGAGCTGGTACGTGCTGGCCTCCTCCCAGCACCAGGACGAAGCCGTCGACTTCCTCAAGACCGTCTGGGCCGCGGATGTCGATTTCTACCAGGGCATCCTGGTCAACCAGGGCGCCGTCGGCTCGCTGCTGGCCGCCCGTGACGGCGAGGCCTACAAGGCCAGCGACGCCTTCTTCAACGACGAGCCGGTCTGGCAGAACTTCTCCGACTGGCTGGCCCAGGTGCCGGCGGTCGATTACGGCACCTTCACGCCCGAAGCGCGTCTGGCCGTGCGGGCGCAACTGCCCAATATCGCCAATGGCGGCAATATCGACGACGCCCTGAAGGCGATCGACGCCCAACTGCGCCAGCAGATGCAATAACATCCAGCCATGGGGCGGGCTCCGGCCCGCCCCGTTCCGGTGGGACCGACGCATTTGATCGGAGGGGGAGCATGGCGCAGACCCGTTTGGACCGTAACGAGCAGATCAATGGCTGGGCATTCGTCATGCCGGCGCTGGTGCTGCTCGGCATCTTCATGATCTACCCCATCCTCTGGTCGCTCTGGATGAGCTTCCAGGTCGGGCGCGGCAATAATTTCTCCTTCGGGGGCCTGGCCAATATCCAGCGGCTGGCCAATGACGCCCTGCTGGTGCAGGCGCTGCTCAACACCGTCTTCTTCTTCATCATCCAGGTGCCGATCATGATCGTGCTGGCGCTGCTGTTCGCAGTGGCGCTCAACGATGCGACCCTGCGCTTCCGCGGCCTGTTCCGCACCATCCTGTTCCTGCCTTGCGTCACCTCGCTGATCGCCTATTCCAGCCTGTTCAAATCGATGTTTTCCAGCGACGGCATCGTCAACCATGCCCTCATGTCGCTGCACGTCATCAGCGCGCCGATCCCGTGGCTCACCGATCCGTTCTGGGCCAAGATCGTCATCATCCTCGCCATCACCTGGCGCTGGACCGGCTACAACATGATCTTCTACCTGGCCGCCCTGCAAAATATCGACAAGTCGATCTACGAGGCCGCCCGCATCGACGGCGTCCCGGCCTGGGCGCGGTTCTGGAACATCACCGTGCCGATGCTGAAGCCGGTGATCCTGTTCACCACCATCCTGTCCACCATCGGGACGCTCCAGCTTTTCGACGAGGTCAACAACATCACCCAGGGCGGGCCGGGCAACGCCACTCTGACCCTGTCGATGTATATCTACAACCTCACCTTCCGCATGATGCCCAGCTTCGGCTATTCGGCCACCGTTTCCTGGGTCATCGTCGTCATCGTGGCGATACTGAGCGTCATCCAGTTCGTCATCGCCCGCGACCGCAGGAGGTCCTCATGAGCCTGATGATGCTGCGGCGCGCCGGGGTCTATCTCTTCCTCTCGATCGCCGCCTTCCTTTCGGTCTTCCCATTCTACTGGATGGCGGTCGGAGCCACCAACAAGTCGACCGAGATCGTCACCGGCCGGATGAGCCCGGGCGATTACCTCTTCACCAATTTCCAGAGCCTGCTGGCCCAGGTCGACCTGCTGCGCATCTTCGGCAACTCGTTCCTGATCGCCATCGTCTCGACCATCCTCACCCTGGCGGTCTCCTCGCTGGCCGGCTACGGCTTCGAGATCTTCCGCTCGCGGGTGCGGGAGCGGATTTTCCAGCTTTTCCTGCTGCTGCTCTCGATCCCCTTCGCCGCGCTGATGGTGCCGCTTTTCGTCATGATCTCGCGGGCGCAGCTCACCAACACCTTCACCGCCGTCATCCTGCCCACCGTCGCCTCGATCTTCATCGTCTTCTATTTCCGCCAGGCGACGAAGGCATTTCCGGGCGAATTGCGCGATGCGGCGCGGGTCGACGGGCTCAAGGAGTGGCAGATTTTCCTCTTCGTCTATCTGCCCACCATGCGCTCCACCTATGCGGCGGCCACGATCATCGTCTTCATGGGCGCCTGGAACAATTACCTGTGGCCGCTGATCGTGCTGCAAACGCCGGAGAACAAGACCATCACGCTGGTGATCTCGACGCTCACGGCCGCCTATACACCCGATTACGGCGTCATCCTGTTGACCACCGTGCTCGCAACGCTTCCGACCCTGGTCATCTTCTTCGTCCTGCAACGGCAATTCGTGCAGGGCATGCTGGGCGCGGTCAAATGAGGGACATGATATGAGCAGCCTCAGCCTCAAAGACATTCGCAAATCCTATGGCCATCTCGAGGTCATCAAGGGCGTGGACCTCGAGATCAAGTCCAAGGAATTCGTGGTGTTCGTCGGCCCCTCGGGCTGCGGGAAATCCACCCTGCTGCGCATGATCGCGGGGCTGGAACACATCACCTCGGGCGATCTGGAGATCGGCGGCACGCGCATGAACGATGTCGAGCCCTCCCGGCGCGGCATTGCCATGGTGTTCCAGACCTATGCGCTCTATCCGCACATGACCGTGCGCGAGAACATGGGCTTTGCCCTGCGCTTCGCCCGCGTGCCCCGGGACGAGATCGCCCGCCAGGTGCAGCAGGCGGCGCGCATCCTGGCGCTCGAACCCCTGCTCGACCGCTACCCCAAGGAGCTTTCGGGCGGCCAGCGCCAGCGCGTCGCCATCGGCCGCGCCATCGTGCGCAACCCGCAGGTTTTCCTGTTCGACGAGCCGCTCTCCAATCTCGATGCCGAATTGCGCGTGCATATGCGCATCGAGATCGCCCGGCTGCACAAGGAATTGCAGACCACCATCATCTACGTCACCCACGACCAGGTGGAGGCCATGACGCTGGCCGACACCATCGTGGTGTTGCGCGATGGCGTCATCGAGCAGACCGGCCGGCCCCTGGAGCTTTACGAAGACCCGGCCAACCAGTTCGTCGCCGGCTTCATCGGCAGCCCCAAGATGAATTTCATGGCCGCGACCGTCACCGCATCGGGTAACGGCAGCGTGACCATTTCCCTCACCCATCAGGGCGGGGCCAGCCTTTCCATGCCGCTTTCCGGCCCGCTTCCGGCGGTGGGCGAAAAGGTCGTCCTGGGCGTGCGGGCCGAGCATTTCGGCCCACCTGGCGCCGGCAGCGTCGATATCGCGCTGGAGGTGGACGTGGCCGAGCATCTGGGCTCGATCAGCTATCTTTACGCCAATACCGCCAGCGGCGAGCAGCTCGTGGTCGAGCGGGACGAAGGGGCCAAGACCGGCGCCGGCGACACGCTCTCGGCCTCCATAGACCCCGCCCACGCCTATCTCTTCGACGGCAGCGGCCAGCGGCTGCGCTGAATTCATATCCGGCGGCCGCGCGGATTTTGCGGCGGCCCAGACAAGGACAATGACCATGACTGATAAAATCCGCTGGGGCATCATCGGCCCGGGCAGCATCGCCAAGGCGTTCCGCGGCGGGGTCGAGGGCTCGCGGCTGGGCATTCTCGCCGCCATCGCCACGCGCGATCCCGGCCGGCCCGGCCTTGCCGCCGATTTCCCCGGCGCAAGGGTGGTCGAGGGCTATGACGCGCTGCTGGCCGATCCGGAAATCGACGCCGTCTATATCGCCGTGCCGCATACGGGCCACGCCGAATGGGCCATCAAGGCCGCCGAGGCCGGCAAGCCGGTGCTGGTGGAAAAGCCGCTGGCGCTCTCGGCCTTCGAGATCGACGCGGTGCTCCATGCCCACCGCAAGGCCGGCACGTTCGCCGGCGAGGCCTTCATGTATCGCCTGCATCCGCAGACGGCGAAAATCGGCGAGCTCATCCGCTCCGGCGCCATTGGCGAGGTGCGGATGATCCAGTCGAGCTTCGGCTTCTCCATGGGACGTTTCCAGCCGGAGCACCGCCTTTTCGCCTCCGACCTGGCGGGCGGGGGTATTCTCGATGTGGGGGGCTATCCGGTCTCGGTGGCGCGCTATATCGCCGGGCAGGCGATGGGCCGGCCCTTTGCCGACCCGGTCAAGGTTTCGGGCACCGCCAAGCTCAATGCCGAGGGCACCGACGACTGGGCGGCGGCCATCCTGACCTTTGAAAACGGCATCGTGGCGCAGGTGTCCTGCGCCGTCATGGCCAATCTCGACAATGTGCTGCGCATCCACGGCTCGGAAGGCCGCATCGAGGTGCCAGATTTCTGGTTTGCCGGCGGCAACCGCACGCAGGGGCTGGGGCGCATCGACATCATCCGCGACGGCAAGACCGAGACCGTCAGCGTCAACGAAACCCGCCACGTCTATTCCTTCGAGGTGGACGCGGCCTCCGAAGCCATCCTGGCGGGGCGGCAGGAGCTGGCCGCTCCGGGCATGAGCTGGGCCGACAGCCTGGGCAATGCCCGCGTGCTCGACCAGTGGCGCAAGGATGCCGGCATCGTCTTTTCGGTCGAGACGGCCGAAAAGCGCGTCAACACGCTGGCCAATCGACGGCTGGGCGCCAATTCCGGCGTCATTCCCAAGCGTTCCATTCCGGGCCTGGGCAAGCCGGCATCCGCCGTGGCGCTGGGCTTCGAGGATTTCCGCAGCTTCGCCTCGGGCGCCATCCTGCTCGACGCCTTCTGGGAAAAGGGCGGCAATATCTTCGACACCGCCTTCGTCTATGGTTCGGGCTATACCGAGAGTCTGTTCGGCCAGTGGCACCGCAATCGCGGCACCCGCGAGGGTGCGGTGCTGATCGGCAAGGGCGCCCATTCCCCGCTCTGCTATCCCGATGTCATCGGCAAGCAGCTCACCCAGTCGCTGGAACGCCTGCAGACCGACTATGTCGATGTCTATTTCATGCACCGCGACAATCTCGACGTGCCGGTGGGCGAATTCGTCGACGCCATGGATGCCGAGGTGAAGGCGGGGCGCATTCGCGGGCCCTTCGGCGGCTCCAACTGGACGCGGGAGCGCTTCGACGAGGCCATCGCCTATGCCGAGCGCACCGGCAAGACCAGGCCCATGGCGCTCTCGAACAATTTCGCCCTCGCCGAAATGCTCGACCCGATCTGGGACGGCTGCATCACCGCCTCCACCCCGGATTTCCGGCAGTGGCTGACCGATCGCCAGATCACCAATTTCTCCTGGTCGAGCCAGGCCCGCGGCTTCTTCACCGACCGGGCCGGACGCGACAAGACCGACAATGAGGAGCTGGTGCGCGTCTGGTACAACGAGCAGAATTTCGGCCGCCGCGACCGGGCCGTGGAACTGGCCGAAAAGCTCGGCAAGTCGCCGATCCACGTGGCGCTGGCCTATGTGCTGGCCCAGCCCTTCCCCTCGGTCCCGCTGATCGGTCCCCGCACCCTGGCCGAGCTCGACGACAGCCTCAAGGCCTTCGACATCCAGCTCACTCCCGACCAGGTCAAGTGGCTGGAAAACGGCTGACCCAAAGCTCGCTCCTCCCGAGCCCCATGCCCCGGAGCAATCCGGGGCCTTTTTTATCCATCGGTCATCCCAGCCGCGAAGCTCTCTCCCCTTGTGGGTTTCGAGGCGTCTATACCCACCCCCACCGGTGGGGAAAGCCCTTGCCTCTCCCCATACCCCCTTGTCGCCCCGGCCTTGAGCCGGGGCCCATCCTGACAGCATGCCGCTCCCACCATCCAGGGATGACGCCGGGAATTGTCTCTCCCCCAAATTCTTATCCCCGCCCCTCGCCCCCATGTCATTCTTTCCCCATCGCCCGTGCCAGAGCGCGATCATGACGAGTGATGAGCACGGGGACGGCCAGGGCCGGGAGGTCGCTCCCGGTGCGCGGGGGAAATGTGTGCTGCCAGGGTCGAGAGGGCCCGCCATGCCCGACCCGTGAAAAATCCCGGCATGGTGGCGAGATTTCCGTCTCAATACTAAAACTCAATATCGGGACGGACGTCTCGCCACCATCGCTCCATAACACCGCACCCCGGGGCGGCGCTTCGGCGCGCCCACGGTTACAACTTTGTATCCCCTTGCCCGGCTCCCGCCCCTGCCCTATCTTTCCCCTCGCGGCGCCAACAGGCTTCGCATTGTTCTCAGGGCGGGGTGAAATTCCCCACCGGCGGTAAAGGCAGCAATGCCAAGCCCGCGAGCGCCCGGCGAAAGCCGGGGTCAGCAGATCCGGTGCAATTCCGGGGCCGACGGTATAGTCCGGATGAAAGAGAACGGGACCAAGGCTGGCCTGCCGGCGCCTGCATGTCATGCGGGCGGCCGGGTGTCCGTCTTCCCGTAACCCTGAGGAAACTGGTTACGGAAAGGACGATGATGAGCCAGATTTCCTCTACACCAAATGCCCCCGTGCTCGGGGCTTTGTTCATGCTCGGCGCGGGGATCACCTTCGCCATCACCAATCTTCTCACCCCCACCATCACCTATGGCATGGGCGTGCCCTCCACCGCCGTGGTGTTCTGGCAATATGTCATTGCCACAGTCTTTGCCCTGCCGCTGATCTTCCGCATCGGGCTGGGGGCGCTCAAGACGCGCCATCCCATCTGGCATGAGGCGCGCGCCTTCCTCTCGGCGCTGGGCGTGCAGTTCTTCGCCTTCGGCTTTGCCAGCGGCGTGCCCGTCTGGCAGATGGTGGCCCTGTCGATGACCGGCCCCTTCTTCATCCTCGCCGGGGCGACGCTGTTCCTGGGCGAGCGGCCGAGCGCGCAGCGCATCGGGGCCACCATTGTGGGCTTCATCGGCGCGCTGATGGTGGCCCAGCTGGGCACCGAGCAATTCACCCTCGCCTCCCTGCTGCCGGTGCTGGCTGCCGCCTGCTGGGGCACGGTTTCGGTCATCACCAAATATCTCAGCCGCGACGAAGCCCCCGAATCGCTGACGCTCTACATGCTGGTGCTGATTACGCCCAACCACTTCCTCATCGGGCTGGTGCTGGGCATTGCCGTGGCCGTGCTGCCCGCCGGGGTGTTGCCGGCGAGCCTGGCCACCGGCTTCGATTTCGTGCTGCCGGGCGGGGACGCGCTGTGGCTGATCCTGCTGCTGGGGGCGATCACCGCCGCGGCGCAATATTGCATCAGCCTCGCCTACAAGGCAGCCGACGCCACCTATCTCCAGCCCTTCGACGATCTCAAGCTGCCGCTCAATACGCTTTTGGGGTGGATCGTTCTGGCGCAGGTGCCGGCCATCTGGTTCTGGCCCGGCGCGCTGCTGATCCTGCTCGCTTCCAGCTATATCCTCTGGTCCGAAACCGACCGGGGAAAGACCCGCCCGCTGGCGGCCTGAAGAACCGGGATGTCGCGGCCCCGCCGCGGCATCCTCATACCGCCACCCAGCGCCCTTCGTGATGGCTGCGGGCCATGGCGTGCACCGTCCGCTCGATGCCGAGCCCGGTGGCAAAATCGATCACCCGCGCATCCTGCGCCCCGCCGATGGCGCGCAGCAATTCGTGGCATTCGATGGTCTTGAGCTCGTTGAAGCCCAGCCCATGGCCGGGCGCGGGGATGAAGCGGTCATAGGGGGCGTGCTGCGGCCCTGCCAGGATGGTGCGGAAGCCCTGGGTGGCGGCAGCCTCTCCGGCCAGATAGAGCTGCACCTCGTTGAACCGTTCCTGGTCGAAGACGATGCTGCCCTTGCTGCCGAAAATCTGCAGGGCGATGCGTCCCTTGCGGCCCCAGGCCGAGCGGCTGAGCGCCATGACGCCATTTATCCCATCACCCATCTCGAACAATATACTGGCGACGTCGAAGGTTTCCACGTCCCGCCGCGTGCCCTCCCGCGTGGGTCGGTCGGCATAGGGCTTGGACAGTTGCGCCATCACCCGGGTCACCGGGCCGAACAGCACCTGCAGGAGGCTCAGGGGATGCACGCCGAAATCGTCCAGCGCGCCATAGCCGGAGCTGGCCTCACTCTTCCAGTAGAACAGGGCGTCCGGGTCGGCCATGAAATCCTCGTCCATTTCGAGGCGCACATGATTGACCCGGCCGATCGCGCCCTCGGCGAGAAGGGATCCGATCTGCCGCATCAGCGGGTTCTGGATGTAATTATAGCCCAGCACGGCGGTGCGCCCCGAGGCCTTGGCCGCCGCCGCCATGCGCTCGGCGTCGGGCAGCGCCACCGCCATGGGCTTTTCGCACCACACATGCTTGCCCGCTTCGAGCGCAGCAATGGCCATTTCGGCATGGAAGGCATTGGGCGTGGTCACCGACACCACCTCCACAGCGGGGTCGGCGATCACCTCGCGCCAGTCGCCGGTGGCGCGGGCGAAACCGAATTCATCGGCCTTGCGCGCGGCCAGCTCGGCATTGACCTCGGCCAGATGCGCCAGCACCGGCCGGGGGCCGTCGCCGAACACCGCCCTGATGCTGCCCCAGGCCAGCGCGTGGCACTTTCCCATGTAACCGGTACCGATCAGCCCCACCCCGATAGTCGCTGCCATCATGTCCTCCCTTAGCGGCGCTTCCGGTTATTCCATTTGCAGAATGAACTTTCCAGTAGCACTTGCGCGATACACAAGGGTGCAAAAGAATGGGCCGAGGAGGAATGCCGCCATGCCCGAGACCAGTGACAGGCCCCCGCCGCCGCAGGACTTCGACGCCTTGCGCGCCACTATTCTCGAGCGCAAGGGCGAGCTGCCCAAGCGGCTGACGCAGGTGGCGGCCTATGCGCTCGACCATCCGGACGAGATCGCCTTTGGCACCGCCGCCAGCATCGCGCTATCGGCCGATGTGCAGCCCTCCACCCTGGTGCGTTTTGCCCAGCATTTCGGTTTCGACGGCTTTTCGGGGCTGCAATTGCTGTTCCGCGCGCGGCTGCGCGAGCGCACCTCCACCTATGAGGAGCGTTTGCGGGCCCTGGAGCAAGACAATACGGCGCTGGCCGAAAGCGCCATGATCTTCAACGGCTTCATCGCCGCGGCCCATCGCTCCATCGATGCCATCGGCGCGGCGGTGGATCCCGAGGGATTCGAGCGCGCCGTCTCCCTCCTCGCCCAGGCCGACACCATATACCTACTCGCCAAGCGCCGCTCCTATCCCATCAGCAGCTACATGGCCTATGCCTTCGGCAAGCTGAAGGTGCGCTGCCAACTGGTCGGCACCGCCGCCGGCATCGATGACGACCTGCTGGCCATGGCCGGGCCGCAGGATGCCGCCTTCGCCATCAGCTTTGCCCCCTATGCCTCGGAAAGCGCGGCGCAGGCGCGCGCCCTGGCGGCGCGGGGCGTGCCCGTGGTGTCCCTGACCGATTCCGCCTTTTCGCCCCTGGCCGAGTGCTCGCGCGAGTGGTTCGAGGTGGTCGAGGCCGACCATGCCGGCTTCCGCTCGCTCTCGGCCAGCATGGCCCTTGCCATGGCGCTCACCGTCTCCATCGCCGAAAAGCGCCGCCGCGCGCAGGACGGAATGTCACAGGCCGGATGATTTCATTTATGGAACACGTGTTCCATATTGACGGAATTCCAGAACCTATGTTTCATGCATCGGGGTGGGCCTGAAGGTCCGCCGGAGCATTCATGGGTAATTCTGGACGGGGAGCATGCGCGTGACGGATCAGGGATCGATGCCGCTCGATGTAATCACCATCGGCCGCGCCTCCGTTGACCTTTACGGCCAACAGATCGGCACACGGCTCGAAGACGTTGGCAGCTTTGCCAAATCGGTGGGCGGGTGTCCGACCAATATCGCGGTGGGCACCTCGCGGCTGGGGCTCAAGTCGGGGCTCATCACCCGCGTCGGCAACGAGCAGATGGGCCGTTTCATCCGCGAGCAGCTTGCCCGCGAAGGCGTCGAGACGGCTGGCATCGCCACCGACCCCGAGCGCCTGACGGCGCTGGTGCTGCTTGCGGTGGAGAACGACGATTCCTTCCCGCTGATCTTCTACCGCGACAATTGCGCCGACAACGCCCTTTGCGAAGACGACATCGACGAGGCCTTCATCCGCTCGGCCCGCGCCGTGCTGGTGACGGGCACGCATTTTTCCAAGCCCCATACCGACGCCGCCCAGCGCAAGGCCATGCGCATCGCCAAGGCCAATGGCGCCAGGATCGTGCTCGACATCGATTATCGCCCCAATCTCTGGGGCCTTGCCGGCCATGACGCCGGCGACAGCCGCTACATCGCTTCCGACCGCGTCTCGGCCCATATGAAGACCGTGCTGGCCGATTGCGATCTCATTGTCGGCACCGAGGAAGAGGTTCTCATCGCCTCCGGTGAATCCGACCTGCTCTCCGCGCTGAGGACGATCCGGTCGCTATCCTCCGGCACCATCGTCCTCAAGCGCGGGCCCATGGGCTGCATCGTCTATGACGGCCCGATTTCCGACAATCTCGAAGACGGCATTGTCGGCCAGGGCTTTCCCATCGAGGTCTATAATGTGCTCGGGGCGGGCGACGCCTTCATGAGCGGGTTCCTGCGCGGCTGGCTGCGGGGCGAGCCCCACGCCACCAGCGCCACCTGGGCCAATGCCTGCGGCGCCTTTGCCGTGTCGCGCCTGCTCTGCGCGCCCGAAATCCCCACCTGGACCGAGCTGCAATATTTCCTCGCCCATGGCAGCCGGGAAAAGGCCCTGCGCAAGGATGCCGACATCAACCACGTGCATTGGGCCACCACCCGGCGCCGCGACATTCCCAATCTCATGGCGCTGGCCGTGGATCATCGCAGCCAGTTCGAGGACATGGTGGGGGGCGACGCGCAAAAGCTCGCCCGCATTCCCGCCTTCAAGGCGCTTGCCGTGCAGGCGGCGGCGCGCGTCGCCAATGGCCGCGACGGCTTCGGCATGCTGCTCGACGACAAATATGGGCGCGATGCGCTCTACGCCGCCGGGGCCATCCGCAATTTCTGGATCGGCAAGCCGATCGAGCTGCCCGGCTCGCGCCCCTTGCAGTTTGAATTTTCCCAGGATCTGGGCTCGCGCCTCGTCGAATGGCCGGTCGACCATTGCATCAAGGTCCTGAGCTTCTTCCATCCCGACGATCCGGCGGAGCTGCGCCAGCAGCAGATCGGCAAGCTGCGCGCCGCCTTCGACGCCGCCCGCAAGATCGGGCGCGAGTTGCTTGTCGAAATCATCGCCGGAAAGAACGGCCCGCTTCACGATGACACGGTGGCGCGGGCGCTGACGGAGATTTACGATGCCGGCATCAAGCCGGACTGGTGGAAGCTCGAACCCCAGCCCAATGCCGCCGCCTGGGCCCAGACCGACGCGGTGATCGAAGCGCGCGACCCCTTGTGCCGGGGCGTGGTGCTGCTGGGGCTCGAGGCGCCGCAGGCCGAGCTGGAAGCCGGCTTCGCCGCCGCGCGTTCCGCCCGCACGGTGAAGGGCTTTGCCGTGGGCCGCACCATCTTTGCCGATGCGGCCCGGGCCTGGCTCGATGGACGCATTGGCGACGAGGAGGCGGTGGCAGACATGGCGGCGCGCTTCGGCGCGCTGGTGGAGATTTGGGAAGGGCTTGGCGCACACAAGCGCTGACGGATTTGAGGATGGGGCGATGAGCCAGAAGACTGTTCGACTAACCATGGCCCAGGCCGTTGCGCGTTTCCTGACCGCGCAGAAGACGGTGATCGATGGCGAGACCCTGCCCATTTTCGGCGGGGTCTGGGCGATTTTCGGCCATGGCAACGTGGCCGGGCTCGGCGAGGCGCTGCATGGCGTCAAGGACGAATTGCCCACCTATCGCGGCCAGAACGAGCAGGGCATGGCCCATGCCGCCATCGCCTATGCCAAGGCCAGCGCCCGCCGGCGCTTCATGGCCTGCACCACCTCCATCGGGCCGGGTGCGCTCAACATGGTCACCGCCGCCGCTTTGGCCCATGTCAATCGCATTCCGGTGCTGCTGCTGCCCGGCGACGTCTTCGCCAACCGCCTGCCCGACCCGGTGCTCCAGCAGGTGGAGGATTTCGGCGATGGCACCGTGTCGGCCAATGACTGCTTCCGCCCGGTCAGCCGCTACTATGACCGCATCACCCGTCCCGAGCAGATCATCCCGGCCCTGCGCCGCGCCATGCAGGTTCTGACCGATCCGGCCGAATGTGGCCCGGTGACGCTCAGCCTCTGCCAGGATGTGCAGGCGGAAGCCTATGACTATCCCGAGAGCTTCTTTGCCGAAAAGATCTGGGTGCCGCGCCGCATCATGCCCGATGCCGACGAATTCGCCGCCGCCGCCGCCGCGCTGCGCAGCGCGAAAAAACCGGTCATCATCGCCGGCGGCGGCGTGCTCTATTCCGAAGCCAGCGGCAGCCTTGCCGCCTTTGCCGAGGCCCATGGCATTCCAGTGATGGAGACGCAGGCCGGCAAAAGCTCCCTGCCCCATGTCCACGCGCTGAACATGGGGAGCGTCGGGGTTACCGGAACCTCGGCTTCCAACATCCTGGCCGAAGAGGCCGATCTGGTGCTGGCGGTCGGTTCGCGCCTGCAGGATTTCACCACCGGCTCCTGGGCGCTGTTCAAGAATGACGACCTGCGCCTCATCGGGCTCAATGTGCAGCCCTTCGACGCCCACAAGCACAATGCCCTGCCGCTGGTAGCCGATGCCAAGGCGGGCCTGGAAGCGCTCGACGCGGCGCTGATGGGTTGGCAGGTTGATTCCGCCTGGACCGACAAGGCCCTGAAAGCCAAGGAAGATTGGCTCGAGGACGCCGACGCCGCCCGCGCCGCCAGCAATGCCGAACTGCCTTCGGACGCCCAGGTCATCGGGGCGGTGCAGCGGGGCCGCACCAGGGCGACGCTGGTTTGCGCCTCGGGCGGGCTGCCCGGCGAATTGCACAAGCTCTGGCGCGCCGACGGGCCGGGGAGCTACCACCTGGACTATGGCTTTTCCACCATGGGCTACGAGATTGCGGGCGGGCTGGGCGTGGCGCTGGCGCGGCCCGATGACGATGTCGTCGTCATGGTGGGCGATGGCAGCTATCTGATGATGAATTCGGAAATCGTCAGCGCCGCCATGCTGGATGCGCGGCTCACCATCGTGCTGCTGGACAATTCCGGTTTCGGCTGCATCAACCGGCTGCAAATGGCCACCGGCGGCGCCAATTTCAACAATCTTTTCCGCGACACCAAGCATGTGACCATGCCCAATGTCGATTTTGCGGCCCACGCCGCCGCCATGGGCGCGACGGCGCGCAAGGTGGCTTCGCTCGGCGAGCTCGAAGCCGGGCTGCGCGAGACCGAGGGGAAGAGCGGGGTGACAGTCTTCGTCATCGACACCGATCCCCTCATCACCACCGAGGCCGGCGGCCATTGGTGGGACGTGGCGGTGCCCGAGGTCAGCGAGCGCCCACAGGTCAATGCGGCGCGGGAGGCCTATGTCAAGGCCCTCAAGGCGCAGCGGGCGGGATAAGGTGAAAATGGGTGGCCTTGCGCGAGCGGCCACCCCCTCCTAGCCTCCCCCATCGAGGGGGAGGTACAGCTTTGTGGATAAGGCAATATCGTGCCCATCCGCCAGACGGCACCTCCCCCCTTGTGGGGGAGGATGGGAGGGGGGAATACCTGCTCCCGCAGCGAAAAATGGAGCCAAAATTGAAAGCCAAACTCGGCATGTCGCCCATCGCATGGTGGAACGACGATCTGGTGGAACTGAGCGATGACGTGTCGCTGGAGGAATGCCTGCGCCAATCGCGCTCCGCCGGCTTCACCGGCATGGAGAAGGGCCGCCGCTTTCCCGACGATCCGGCGGTGATGCTGCCCATCCTCAAGGCCGCCGACGTGACGCTGTGCGGCGGCTGGTTCTCCGGCACGCTGGTCGACGAGGAGCTGGCGGTCAACAAGGACCGCATCCAGCCCATGATCGAGCTGTTCAAGGCGGTCGACGCGCCCTGCATCGTCTATGGCGAGGTGGGCCGCTCCATCCAGGGCAAGCGCGAGATTCCGCTGGCGCGCAAGCCCAGGCTCGATGACGACGAGATGAAGGTCTATGCGCACCGGGTCACCGAATTCGGCGAATGGTGCGCCGAGCAGGGCATGCCGCTCTCCTATCATCATCACATGGCGGCGGTGGTGGAGACCGAGCCGGAGCTGGACGCCTTCATGCGCCATTCGGGCGCCGGTATTCCGCTGCTGCTCGATGCCGGCCATCTGGCCTTTGCCGGCGGCGACGTGCTGCGCGCCATCGACCATCACCACGCCCGCATCAACCATGTCCACGTCAAGGATATCCGCCGCGAGGTGGTCGATGGGCTCGATCGCAGCCGGCAAAGCTTCCTCGACGCGGTGGCGCTGGGCGCCTTCACCGTGCCGGGCGATGGCTCGCTCGATTTCGGCGCCATCGTGCAGCGGCTGGCCGACCATGGCTATGAGGGCTGGTTCGTGGTCGAGGCCGAGCAGGACCCTGTCAAGAACCCGCCGCTCAGAATGGCGCAGGTGGGCTACAAGGAACTTATGCGCGTGATGACCGCCGCAGGCTACACTGTGGAGACGGAAGGTTTTCCCAAGGGGTGAAGTCCCGCCCCGTGCCGTGCTAAGCCTGTGGCGACATTTTTGAAGTGCAGGAAAAAACATGGCGCTCAAGCAAAACGACCTCAACTGGTTCCGGCCGCTCTGGCGCCGCATTGCCGTGGTGGTCTTTCTTTCCGCATGGCTCGCCTGGGAGTTGTTCTTCACCGGCGAGCAATTGTGGATGATCCTGGTGGGCGCGGCGCTGGCCTATGCCCTCTATAATTTCTTCTATGCCTTTCCCAAGGAGCAGCCTGCCGATGGCACACAATCCCAACCTGCGAGTCCGCCCGAAGGGAACGACGGGCAAGGTTCATGAGATCACGCCGGCCAGCGCCGGCTGGGCGCATGTCGGTTTTGCCCTGCACAAGCTGACGCCGGGCGACCAGGCCGGCGGCAATGCCGGCGATGAGGAATTGTGCCTTGTCCTGGTGGGCGGCAAGGGTCGCTTCAGCGTCGACGGCAAGGATTTCGGCGAATTGGGCGAGCGTGCCACCCCCTTCGAGGGCGCCCCTTGGGCGCTCTACGTGCCCAAGGGCAGCGCCTGGACGGTCGAGGCGACGACGCCTTTGGAGCTGGCGGTCTGCTCCGCGCCGGGCGGCGGCAATTACAGCGCCAAGGTGATCCCGCCGGGCGTCCACCCCCGCCTCACGCGCGGCAAGGGCGCCAATGTGCGCCACGTTTATAATATCATGCCCGAGGATGACGGCTCGGCCCATTCCCTGCTGGTGGTGGAAGTCATCACCCCGCAGGGCAATACCTCGTCCTACCCGCCGCACAAGCACGACCAGGACAATCTGCCCCATGAAAGCCAGTTGGAAGAGACCTATTTCCACCGGCTCAACCCGCCGCAGGGTTTTGCCCTGCAGCGCGTTTATACCGACGACCGGAGCCTGGACGAAGCGCTGGTGATCGAGGATGGCGACGTGACCCTGGTGCCGCGCGGCTATCACCCGGTGGCCACCACGGCGGGCTACGACCTTTATTATCTCAACGTCATGGCCGGACCGAAGCGTGTGTGGAAGTTCCACAATGCGCCCGAGCATGAGTGGCTGCTGAAGTAAGAGCTGCCCCCGCGCCCGATGTCATCCCGGCCCCGAGCCGGGGCGGCATGTCAGGTGTGGGAACGCAGCTCTCCCCACCGTCATTGCCGGGCCTGTCCCGGCAATCCACCTCTCCGCTTGCGCTGAGCCATGGACCACCGGCACAAGGCCGGTGGTGACAGCGGAAAAGTGCGTGGGCCGTGGAAAAACACCCGCCTTGCGGCGGCTTACCCCAAAATCTCGCTCAGCTTGACCGCCCTGCCCTCCTTGACGGACTTCAGCGCCGCGTCGGCCATGGCCAGTGCGATCAGCCCGTCTTTGCCGCTGGGCTCAGCCGGAGATTTCGATTCAACCGCATCGATGAAGGCGCTGATTTCCAAGGCATAAGCCTCGGTGTAGCGGGTCATGAAGAAGTCGTGCAGCGGCGGGCGGGTGTAGCCGCTGGCCGTGGCGACCTCGATGGACACCGGGCGCTGGTTCTCGGCGGCAACGGCGCCCTTGGAGCCGTGCACCTCGATGCGCTGGTCATAGCCATAGGTGGCGCGGCGCGAATTGGAGATGGTGGCGTGCTTGCCCGAGGCGGTGGAGAGCATCACCGAAGCGCTGTCATAGTCGCCCGCCTCCCCGATGGCCTTGTCCACCAGCACCGAGGCCTGCGCCGAGACTGTCTCGATGTCCTCGCCCAGAAGGAACCGCGCCATGTCGAAATCGTGGATGGTCATGTCGCGGAAGATGCCGCCCGAGCGCTTGACGTAATCGGCCGGCGGCGCGCCGGGATCGCGCGAGACGATGGTGACCATCTCCACATCCCCGATATCGCCCTTGGCGATCACGTCGCGGACGGCCTGGAAATGCGGGTCGAACCGGCGGTTGAAGCCGACCATGAGCGTGGCGCCCTCGGCCTCGACCACCTTGAGGCAGGCCTTGACCCGGTCCACATCCAGGTCGATCGGCTTTTCGCAGAAGATGGCCTTGCCGGCGCGCGAGAAGCGCTCGATGAGGTCGGCATGGGTGTCGGTGGGGGTGCAGATCACCACCGCGTCGATATCGCCGGCCTTCTCGATGGCCTCGATGGTCCGCACTTCGGCGCCATACTGGCCGGCCAGATCGCTGGCTGCCTTCTCGAAGGCGTCGGCCACGGCGACCAGCCGGGCCTTGGGGTTCGATGTCACCGCCTTGGCATGAACCTTGCCAATACGGCCCGCGCCGAGCAGGCCAAAACGAACGGTCATTATAGTCTCTCCAAACAAGCGGCCGGACAAAAGGTCCGGCCGAAACTCAAAATGCCCGGCGGCCGACGGCTAGACGGTGCCGCCGAGCGAGCCTTCCAGTTGCGCCAGTTCCGCCCCGCCCGCCATCATGTCCTGCAACTGCTCCGGGCTCAATTCGCCCTTGCGCGCCGTCCCCAGGGTCTTGCCGCGATTGAGCACGGTGAAGCGGTCGCCCACGGCCAGCGCGTGACGAACGTTGTGGGTGATGAAGACGATGCCCACGCCGGTCTTGCGCACCCTGTCGATAGTGGCCAGCACATTGGCGGTCTGGCGCACGCCCAGGGCCGAGGTCGGCTCGTCCAGGATCAGCACCTTGGCGCCGAAATAGACGGCGCGGGCGATGGCGACAGACTGGCGTTCGCCGCCCGAGAGCGTGCCCACGGCCTGGGTGGGCTCGCGCAGGTTGATGCCCATGCGCTGCATTTCTTCCATGGTGACGCGGTTGGCCATGTCGATGTCGAGAAAGCGGAACGGTCCCCATTGGCGGCGCGGCTCGCGCCCCATCCAGAAATTGCGCGTCACCGACATCAGCGGGATCATCGCCAGATCCTGATAGACCGTGGCCACCCCCGCCTCCATGGCATCGCGCGGGCTGTTGAATTCGACTTTCTGCCCGGCGACGCGGATTTCGCCCGCGCTCGGCTTGTGCACGCCGGCCATGGTCTTGATGAAGGTGGATTTGCCCGCGCCATTATCGCCCAGCAGGCAATGACATTCGCCGGGCATGACCGACACCGAGACGCCGTTGAGCGCGATCACCGGGCCGAACTGCTTCTTGATGTCGATGAGCTCGATCAGGGGAGTGTCGGCCATGGATCAGCGCTCCCCCGTAATGAGGCGGCGGATATAGGTGTTCAGAATCACCGCCAACAGCAGGATCACGCCGAGGAAGACGCGGAAGAGCGAGCTTTCCACGCCGGCAAAGAACAGGCCCTGCTGCACCACGCCGAAGATCAGCGCCCCCAGGGCCGCCCCGATCACCGAGCCGTAGCCGCCGGTCAGCAGCGCGCCGCCGATGACCACGGCGATGATGGCCTCGAATTCCTTGAGCAGGCCGCGGTCGGCGGCGGCGGAGCCGAATTCCATCACCTGGCAGGTGGCAAAGACCGTGGCGCAGAAGGCGGAGAAGACGAACATCAGGATTTTGACCCGATCCACCGGCACCCCGACATAGCGCGCCGCCTTGGCGTCGCCCCCCGAGGCATAGATCCAGTTGCCGAAGCGGGTGTGGGTGAGCAGCACATGGGCGAAGACGATGAGCATCAGCGCCCAGACCATCAGCATGGGAATACCGTCCACCACCGGCTGCCCGGCCTTGTTGCCGGCCTGGAACTTGGCGATCAGCCCGAGATCGGCCAGCCAGATGAAGACGAAGCCCAGCACCTTGCCGCCGAACAGCGAGGCCAGCCAGTCGCCCTGCGCCGCCTCGCGCACGCCGCCGATGATGGTCTGGCGGGTGGTGGAAATGGAGAGATAGATGGTCAGCCCGCGCAGCACATAGAGCGAGGCCAGCGTGACGATGAAGGATGGCAGGCCGGTCTTGATGACCAGATAGCCATTGGCCGCGCCCACCAGCATGGCCACGGCGAAGGCCGCCAGGATGGCCGCCCAGATCGGCCAGCCCCAATGCACGCCGAGCAGGGCGATGACGATGCCGGCAAAGCCGATCATCGAGCCGACGGACAGGTCGAATTCGCCGGCGATCATGAGCAGGCATGCGCCCACCCCGATGATGGCGAACTGCGCCGAGACCACACCCCAGTTCATGATGCCGTCGGGGGCGAACATGCCGGTGCCGCCGGCAACGATGGCGAAATAGATGAAAACCAGCACGGTGCCGGCCATGGCCCCCAGTTCGGGGCGCACAAAGGCCCGGCGCCACTTCGATTGCCGCTGCATGCGCTCGTCGGGCGGCGGGGCCGTCCCGGATTGCTCATCCATGGGTCATTCCTCTGGAGAAAGGAGCCGCGCCAGGGCGCGGCTCCCCGTGGATGTCAGCGATACTGCCCCGCATATTGCTCGACCAGGGCGATATTGTCCTTGGTGATGAAGCCGGGGCCAGAATTGATCGAATTGCCCGGCACCACGCCGTAGCGGGCGAGGTTGGTGAGCACCACGACCGGCAAATAGCCCTGCAGGAAGGGCTGCTGGTCAATGGCGAAGTTGATGGTGCCCGCCTTGATCGCCGTGGCGATTTCGCTCGAGAGGTCGAAGGTGCCGAAGAAGATGGCGCCGGCCTTGCCGCTGGCGTCGAGCGCGGCAATGGTCGGATGGGCCGAGGTCGGGCCCAGCGTCAGGATGCCGTTGGTGTCGGGATTGGTCTGGAGATAGGCGGCCACCTTGGACTGGATTTCGCCCGGGTCCTGGCCCGCATCGATCATCTGGTTGCCCAGTTCCACCCCGAGCGCGTCAGCAAAGCCCTGGCAGCGCTCAACCGAGGCAGGGTTGGTGATGTAGTGGTTGACGCAGAGGAAGCTGGTCACCCCGGCTGCCTTGGCTTTCTCCCCGGCTCCGAAACCTGCGTCATACTCGGGCTGGCCGACATGGAGCAGCGCTCCAATTTCCTTGGACTGCTCGATGGTGCCCGAATTGATGGTGATGACAGGAATGCCCCGCGCCACCGCATCGGAGAGCGGCCCCGAAAGCACGTCGAAATCGGCAATGGTGGAGATGATGCCATTGGGATTGGAGGCCGCCGCCTGCTCGATGATGCGGGCCATGTCGGCCAGGTCGCCGGTGGGAGGATTGCGATATTCCACCGTCACGCCCATCTGCTCGCCGGCCAGGGCGATGGCGTTCTTGATCGTGTTCCACCAGCTATCCGAGTCCGGCGCGTGCGAAACCAGCACGAAGCGCTCGCCATCGGCGGCTGCGGGAATAGCCATGGCGGGCAGCGTCGCGGCAGCCAGCGCCAGGGCGGTTAAACCCTTGAATAGAATATTCATCGAATTCCTCCCTCGTTACAGGACCGGCACGGAACTATTACGCCGTTTACCAATCCTTGCGAAACAAACATTCCATTTTCGCCCTGCAACGTCAAGCGCAGGCGCCAGACCCGGCCCCGAAGTGATCCGGCTCCTTGGGGAAGGCAGCTGAAAGATGCATGAAATATCATCCGCGCCCGATTTTGCGGCACGACACAATCGTGGAACATTCATTCCAAATCGTCGGGAAAAGCATGGCGACCGGCGGGCAAAACCGCCTCTGAGGCGGCGCCGTCAGGTCTCGCGCGCCCTTTCGAGCAGACGCTTGCATTCGAGCAATTCGCGCATGACTTCGGAGAGCTTGTCGCGGGACTCGCGGTCGAGCGCCGGGCTGGCCAGCATCACCGCTTCCTCGACCTGGGCCTCGTCGCTGGCCGCTTCCGCCTGTTCGATCATCGGCAGCAGCTCTTCGAGCGGCCGTCCCTCGCCGACGGCGATGACATAGCGGCTGCCCTGATCCTTGAGGATGCGCTGCACACCCTTGATGGTGAAGCCCTGATCGTAAAGCAGGTGCCGGATGCCGCGCAACAGCATCACGTCTTCGGGGCGGTAATAGCGCCGGCCGCCGCCGCGCTTCAGCGGCTTGATGGTGTTGAACCGCGTCTCCCAGAAGCGCAGGACGTGCTGGGGCAAATCCAGCTCTTCGGCGGCTTCGGAGATCGTGCGGAAGGCGTCTGGCGACTTATCCACGGAGGCAGGGACTCGCTGGATGGCTTATTTTCCAGAGCGAACCATAGATTTGTTAATCTTGGACTTCAACACATTGGACGGCTTGAACACAAGAACCTGCCGCGGAAGGATCGGCACTTCCTCGCCCGTCTTGGGGTTTCGGCCGATACGTTCGTTCTTGGAGCGAACCTGGAAGGAGCCGAAGGAGGAGAGCTTGACGTTGTTGCCCTCGATCAACGCATCGGAAATGAGCTCGAGCACCCTTTCCACCAGTTCGGCCGACTCGGTTCTCGACAGGCCCACCGAGCCATAGACCGCTTCGGCCAAATCGGCCCGCGTTACCGTCTTCTGCGTCATTCGAACCCCCGTTTCCCCGAAAGGTCGGATCCCCTCGTCCGGTCGGCCTAGCGCCGTCTTTTCGACTTCGAAAGACACTAACGCCTTGAAACGGCTAAGGTCAATCGGCCCGGAAGCGACTGTTACCAGCGGATAAGCGAGGCGCCCCAGGTGAAGCCGCCACCCATTGCCTCGATCATCACGAGGTCGCCCTGCTTGATGCGGCCATCGGCCACCGCGACGCTCAGGGCCAGCGGAACCGAGGCCGCGGAGGTGTTGGCGTGGCGCTGCACGGTGGTCACCACCTTTTCCGGCGGCAGGCCCAGCTTGGCCCCTGCCCCGTCGATGATGCGGCGGTTGGCCTGGTGGGGCACGAACCAGTCGAGATCGTCCACCGTGTAGCCGGCCTTGGCCAGCGCGTCATAGACCACGTCGGTGATCTTGCCGACCGCGTGGCGGAACACTTCCGGGCCCTGCATATGCACATGGCCGGTGGTGCCGGTGGTCGAGGGCCCACCATCGACATAGAGCTTGTCCCAATGGTGGCCATCGGAGCGCAGCGCCGAGGAGAGAATGCCCCGCTCGGGCGCGTCATCTGCCAGTTCGAGCTTTTCCACCACGGCGGCGCCGGCGCCATCGCCGAACAGCACGCAGGTGCTGCGGTCGGTCCAGTCGAGCAGGCGTGAGAACGTTTCCGCCCCGATGACCAGGGCGCGGTTGGCGAGGCCATTCTTGATGTAGCTGTCGGCCGTGGCGATGGCAAAGACGAAGCCGGAACAGACCGCCTGGATGTCGAAGGCCATGCCGTGGCGGATGCCGAGCTTCATCTGCACCAATGTCGCGGCGGCCGGAAAGGTGTAGTCGGGCGTGGTGGTGGCGACGATGATGAGGTCGATGTCGTCGGGCGTGACCCCGGCGGCGGCCATGGCCTTTTTGGCCGCTTGCACCGCGAGGTCGGAGGTGTATTCGCCTTCGGCGGCGATATGACGCTCCTCGATGCCCACGCGCTGGCGGATCCACTCATCGGAGGTATCGACCATGGTGGACAGTTCGGCATTGGTCAGCACTTTTTCGGGCAGGTAGCCGCCTACGCCACGAATAATGGTACGCGTCTTGGTCACGCCGGTCCTGCCTCGGTTTCTGCTTCGGGCTGGGCGGGGTCAACCTTCACCGGGAAGCGCTGCATGGTATCGCCGATCTTGTCGATCAGCTTGCTGCGGGCCATTTCATAGGCAAGGCTGAGCGCGCTCTTGTAGCCCACTTCATCCGTGCCGCCATGGGATTTGATGACGATGCCATTGAGCCCCATGAACACGCCGCCATTGACGGTTCGCGGGTCCATCTTGCGGCGCAGGGCATTGAGCGCGGAGGAGGCGAGCAAGGCGCCCAGCTTGCTCAGCCAGGTGGCGGTCAGCGCATTGCGCAGATAGGCGGCGACCTGCCGGGCCGTGCCTTCGGCGGTCTTGAGCGCGATATTGCCGACAAAACCCTCGGTCACCACCACGTCCACCGTGCCCTTGCCGATGTCGTCGCCTTCGACGAACCCGTGATAGGTGAAGCCCGAACCGCTGGCCTCGGTGAGGATGCGCCCGGCTTCCTTGATGGATTCGAGCCCCTTAACTTCCTCGGTGCCGACATTGAGCAGGCCCACGCTGGGCGATTCGTCGTCGAAGAGGCATCGGGCCAGCGCCGAGCCGAGAATGGCGTAATCGACCAGTTGCCGCGCATCGGCGCCGATGGTGGCGCCCATGTCGAGCACGATGATGTCGCTGCGCAGGGTTGGCCAGATGGCGGCGATGCCGGGGCGGGAAATGCCCTTCATCGGCCGCAGGCAGAAGGTGGCCATAGCCATCAGCGCGCCGGTATTGCCGCCGGAAATGGCGACATCGGCCTCGCCATCCTTTACCGCCTGGATGGCCATCCACATGGACGAAACGCCCTTGCCCTTGCGCAGGGCCTGGCTGGGCTTTTCATCCATGGCGATGACCGTTTCGCAATGGCGTATGGTCGAGGCCGGCTTGAGCGCGGGAAATTCCTCGAGCAGCGGCGCAATCTGCTCCTGGCGCCCATGGAAGAGAAAGCGCGTATTCTTGCGCTCGCGCAGCGCCAGATAGGCTCCGTGGATCACCGCGCGCGGGGCATTGTCGCCGCCCATGGCGTCCACTGATATGGTTATGGTGTCGGTCATTTCAGCCCGTTATGAGCCCCGGCGAGGGAGCGGTCAAACATATCCCATCAAAGGGTCCGCGCAAGCCCGACGCGCAATGCTAGTCTTCATTATCAGTGGACTTCTTGAGCTTTTTGAGGGCCGCGAAGGGTCCTGCTTCCTCCCCATCGGTGTCCAGGCCCAGGCCATCGAGGCTTTCCCCCTCCCGGCGCGGATAGGGATCGATGGCCAGCGCCAGCGTTTCCACCAGCAGCGCCGACAGGTCGACTTCCGGCCCGTCTATGTGATCGGGAAAATCTTCATCCTCGAGGTCGATGAAGATTTCCGGCTCGATCTTGTGCTTGTGGCCATGCGGCTCGGGCAGGAAGACGCGGTCGATTTCCTCGTCGACATGCTGGCCCACCGGCTCGAAGGTCACCACGGAGGGCTGGACGATATCGGCCGTCAGCCGGCCCTGGGCCCGGATGCCGCCGCGCAGGGGCACGACGCTGAGGCGCGCGGAGAACGAATCGACGGCGCTGAGCTTGAGCGCTTCGGCCAGGGCCGCGCGGGCGGCCTCGTCCAGGTCGACCGAAAGGTCGCGGCCGGTGGCGGGCAGCCGGTCGATACGGACAATAGCGTCGAACAGCGGCGCTTGCTTGCCCGCGCTCATGCGGGCGCTCCGAAATGCAGCGTTCCAGCGGCGATCGCGTCCACCGGCTGGCTGGCCAGGGCGGCATCCTCGGCCATGAGATAGTCGGCCAGCGCCTCGACATGGGGGCCCGTGGCGCCATCGAAGATATTGCGCGAGAGCACGGCCTGCAGGGCAGCCATGTCCTTCTTGTCCATGGCCTCGCTCATCGCCGCCAGAAGCCCGAAGAAGATATTGCCCATTTTCTGGATTTTCTTGGGCACACCCAGGTCGGTAACGCCCATCTCGCGCAGGGAGCGGTCCATGTCCTTGAAGAAGACATCGAACACGGTCTGGCTGAAATTCTTGTGCTTGCCGTTTTCACCGCGCAGGCGGCGGAAAAGCAGCGCCATATGCAGGCTAATCATGTCGAACCGGCCGGTCACCGTGTCGGGCACCTGCCAGTCGGCATAAAAGCGCGGCTGACGGGATTGCGCCACAATAGCGTTATAGATGGCGTAAACCGGTTCGGTGTCGGTGCTCTTGCGGAACAGGGATTGGATTGCGCTCAGCATCTTGATCGGCCTAAGAGGGGCGGGCTGGACCACGGGACCAATGCCAGCTTGCCAGACAGAGAGGTTGGCAGGTACACCTTGCGGCAGCTATAAGGGCCGCCATCTCATCGTCGAGCCTATAGTCGAGAGCCATCGGGAAAGTCAAATTCATGCCCTTGCGTATCGCCACCGGTTCCATAGCACCGCTTGCCGCAGCAGCCCTGCTTGCCCTGACGCTGGCGGCGTGCAGCAGCAGCACCTCGCTCATCAGCAAGCGCACCCAGGGCTATGAGATTTCCGAAAGCGCCATGGCCCAGATCCGGCCGGGGCAGAGCCAGCAACTGGTGACCCTGGTGCTGGGTTCGCCCCAGTCCACCAACACTTTCGGCGACCAGTCGGCCTTCTATTACGTCGAGACCAAGGTGCGCCAGACCGCCTTCGGCATGACCATGATCGACTCGCGCACCGTGTTGGTCGTCTATTTCGACAAGAACAAGAAGGTGATCGACAAGGCCGTCTATGGCCTCAAGGACGGTAAGACTGTCGCCATCGAGAGCCGGCGCACCCCATCCTTCGGCGAAGACCGCACCTTCATCGACTCCATCCTGTCGAGCTTCTGAGGTCCCTTTCCCGCAAAAAAACAAAGCCCCGGTTTTCCGGGGCTTTTTTATTGGCTTGAGTTGAAACCACCAGGGATAGTTCAGGCCAAACGCGCTACACCGTCTTTTCGATATCGGCGCCGGCCGCGCGGGCGATGGCGTCAAGCGCGGCATTGACGAGGCCGGTGGCATCGTCCTCGTAAAAGGCCTTGGCCACGTCGACATATTCGGTGATGACAACGCGCGCCGGGATATCCTTGCGGCGCAGGAGTTCGAAGGCGGCAGCGCGCAGGATGGCGCGCAGCGTCGCGTCAACCCGCTCCACGGGCCAGCCGTCAGCCAGCGCCTTGTCGACGGCCGGGTCGATGGCAAGCTGGTGCTTGGTGACACCGGAGACGATCTGGCGGAAGAAATCGGCATCGGCGGGAAGATATTGCTCGCCCTCGACCTCGCGTCCCAGATGGAAAGCGCCGAACTGGGCCAGCGTATCCTCCAGCGTCGCCCGGCCCACATCCATCTGGTAGAGCGCCTGCACGGCGGCAAGGCGGGCGGCTCCGCGCTGGTTGGCGGGGCGTTCGGACTGGGGATCACGTTTGGGGGCGTCGGCCATGACTGCTTTCATCTATGCTGGGTGGCCGCTGGGCCGAGCTGCCACAGGCAGCAACGCACCCCCATAATCGCCCGCGCGGCGAACTTCAACAGGCTGTGCGCTCAATGCGGTCGCGCGGCCCACTCATAGATCATCAAATTGTCCCCGCCCAGCGCCTCGCGCTCGTGGCCGATGAAGCCGGAGGCCGCCAGAACGTCGGTAAATGTCCCCTCCGGGCAGGCCGGCACCGCTTCGGGGCCCAGGACGCCGGTGCCGGTGAGCAGCACGAAGCGATCCACAAGGCCCGCATCGAGCAGCGCGGTGGCAAGGCGCTGGCCGGGCTCGACGAGGAGATTCTGGATCCCCTTTTTCGCCAGGGTTTTCATCGCCTCGCCCAGATCGGGACGGCCGTCGGCGCCGGCAACCCGCATTACTTCAATCGAGACGGGAGCGTCGATCGAAACTGAGGTTTCCGCAATGATCGCAGTACGATAGCCGGAAAAGCCGCCAATCAGATTCACCTTGCGATCAATTCCCGCGGCGCCGGCCAGAACGACGCGCAGGGGCGTCTCGGCGCCAAGGCCCGGCAGGGTGACGGCAAGGGCCGGATCGTCCATGCGGGCGGTGGCGCCGCCCACCATCACCGCATCGGCGCGGGCGCGCAGCATGTCCATCCATTGCCTCGCGGCAGGGCCGACATGGCGTTCATATCCCTCGCCGGCCCGCCCGATCATGCCGTCCGACGACATGGCGAGCATGGCGGTGACATGGGGACGACCGGCGGTGTGGCGCATGATGTGGCCGGCATGCAATGCCTTGGATGGCGCATGATCGGCCAGAATGGTTTCGATGCCGGCGGATTCGAGCTGGGCAAGGCTGGCGCCGGCGGTGCGCGGATCGGGGTCCGTGACGCCGATCACCACGCGCATGATGCCTGAGCGGATGATGGCGGCGACGCAAGGCGGGGTGCGCCCCCAATGATTGCACGGCTCCAATGTCAGATACAGCGTGCTGCCCGCCGCGTCGAACCCGGCAGCGGCAATGGCCTCGGCGGCGGCATGGGGCCGCCCGCCCCGCCCGGTGACGGCCCGCGCCAGAACCGTCTGGCGCGCCGGCGAGACGACGAGAGCGGCAACGGCGGGGTTTTCCGCCGTGGTGCCCTGGAATGGCGTCGCATAACGCACCGCGGCGTCCAGCCAGCGCCGATCCTCGGGCAGAAGCTCGCTCAATCCTCTTCTCCCGTTTCCCCCTGCCCTTCGGCAAGTTCGGCCAGGAAATTGCGGAAATCGTCGGCGGCGGAGAAATTCTTATAGACCGAGGCGAAGCGGACGAAGGCCACGTCATCAAGGCCTTTGAGGCCTTCCATGACATATTCGCCGATCTGGTCGGAGGTGACTTCGACATCGCCCAGGCTTTCGAGCTGGCGGACGATGCCGGAAATCATGCGCTCCACCCGCTCGGGCTCCACCGAGCGCTTGCGCAGCGCGGTATAGACCGAACGGGCGAGCTTTTCGCGATCGAAAGGCACCTTGCGGCCCGACTTCTTCACCACCGTCAGGTCGCGCAGCTGCACGCGCTCGAAGGTGGTGAAGCGGCCGCCGCATGCATTGCACACTCGGCGGCGGCGAATGGCGCCGGAATCCTCGGTGGGCCGGCTGTCCTTCACCTGGGTATCGTCATTGCCGCAATAGGGGCAGCGCATGGCGACTCCTTACCTGCTGTAGATCGGGAAACGGTCGGTCAGCGCTTTGACCTTGGCGCGCACACCGGCTTCCACGGCGCCGTTATTGTCCTCGCCATTGGTCTTGAGCCCGTCGAGAACTTCGATAATCAGCTCACCGATCTCCTGGAACTCGGCCTCGCCAAATCCGCGCGTCGTGCCGGCCGGGGTCCCCAGGCGCACGCCCGAGGTGATGGCAGGCTTTTCGGGGTCGAACGGCACCGCATTCTTGTTGCAGGTGATGTGGGCCCGGCCCAGCGCGGTCTCGGTGGCCTTGCCGGTCAGCCCCTTGGGCCGCAGATCGACCAGCATGAGGTGGTTATCGGTGCCGCCCGACACGATATCGACGCCGCCCTTGACCAGCGTGTCGGCCAGCACCTTGGCATTGGCGACGACCTGGCTGGCATAGGTCTTGAATTCGGGCGAGAGCGCTTCCTTGAAGGCCACGGCCTTGGCGGCGATGACATGCATCAGCGGGCCGCCTTGGATCCCGGGGAAGATGGCCGAATTGACCTTCTTGGCGATCTCGTCGTCATTGGTGAGGATGAGGCCGCCGCGCGGGCCGCGCAGGGTCTTGTGCGTGGTGGTGGTGGCCACATGGGTGTGCGGGAACGGGCTGGGATAGACCCCGCCGGCCACGAGCCCGGCCACATGGGCCATGTCCACGAAGAGGATCGCCCCCACCTCATCGGCAATGGCGCGGAATTCGGCCCAGTCCATGATGCGCGAATAGGCCGAGAAGCCGGCGACGATCATCTTGGGGCTGTGCTCGCGGGCCAGTTGGCGCACCTGGTCCATGTCCACGCGGCCATCCTGCTTGCGCAGGCCGTACTGGACGGCGTTGAACCATTTTCCCGACTGGTTGGGACGCGCGCCATGGGTCAGGTGCCCGCCGGCATCCAGCGACATGCCCAGAATGGTGTCACCGGGCTGGATCAGCGCCTGATAGACGCCCTGGTTGGCCTGCGAGCCGGAATTGGGCTGCACATTGGCGTGGGCAACGCCGAAAAGCTGCTTGGCGCGCTCGATGGCCAGAGTCTCGGCCACGTCGACATACTGGCAGCCGCCGTAGTAGCGCTTGCCCGGATAGCCCTCGGCATATTTGTTGGTGAGCACCGAACCCTGCGCTTCCAGAACCGCCTGCGAGACGATGTTTTCGGAGGCGATCAGTTCGATCTCGCCTTGCTGACGACCGAGCTCGTTGGCGATCGCCTTGGCCAGCTCCGGATCGGTGTCCGCCACCGAATTGGAGAAAAACTGCGGAAAGAGCGGAAGAGACGTAGCGCTCATTGGACGATGACCTCGTTGAAAGCGAAACGGGCAAGCACGCCAATGGCCTTATCACGTCGCCAAGAGCGATTCCAAGGCCGACAGAATGGGTCTGGATTCATGGGGCTCCCCTGATTTTCGGATGGGTGCCCAGGCGAGCGGCTCTACTGAGGTTCGCGTTCCCCGATGGTTCCCCATCTCTCTCGCCAGTCGCGCGAACGGGCGGAATATGGCCTAAAACCACGGGCAAGGGAAGGGGCAAGCCTCAGGCGAACTTGCCCGAAGGCGCGGGGGGCGCCGGCTGGCTTTCGGCCAGCTTGCGGCGCAGCTTGGCCAAGGCCAGTTGCTGCATGTGGCCACGGCTGGCATTGACGGGGGTAATCACCACGATTTCGGTACCGGTGGCGGCGTCGATGGCGGCGACCCGCATCTGCTGGCCTACCTGCACGAACTCGAAGTAAACCTCGCCATCGGCCATGCCCTGCCCTCCGCATCCAGCCTAGCAGGATTCTGCGGGAGGCCAAACCGACGCCCTCCCTGGGGAGGGCGCAAGGGATCAGGCGTCGAAGGAGACCTTGCCCTGGGCGTCGAAATTATAGACGTCGTCGCGGAAGCTCACCGTGCCCTGGCGGTTGGCCCAGGCGGTAATGTAGGTGGTGTGGATCGGCACGCGCGCCTTGCATTCCACATCGAGCCGCTCCAGCGAGGCGAAGGTCGAATCGACGCGGTTCTGGTCCCAGTCGCCATTGTCGCGCAAGAGCCAGCTCACCAACTGGTTGACGCCCTCGACGCGGACACAGCCGGAGGAGTGGAAACGGGCATTCTCGCCGAACAGCGCCTTGCTGGGCGTGTCGTGCAGGTAGCAATCGTAGGGGTTATAGAAATTGATCTTGCAGTGGCCCATGGAATTTTCGGCGCCCGGCTCCTGCCGGTACATGTAGTTCACCGCATTGCCGATATTGGTCCAGTCGATGCTGGCGGGCGAGATCTCGTTGCCCTTGCCGTCATAGATATGGATATTCTGCTTGGCCAGATATTCGGGGTCTTCCTGCATGTAGCGGGTCAGGTCGCGCTCGACCAGCGACTTGGGCACATGCCAGTAGGGGTTGAAATTGATCTGGCTGATCTTGCTGGCCATGATCGGGGTGGCGCGGTCGACGCGGCCCACCACGGCGATATGGCGCTGCTCGACCATGCCGCCGGAAACCGCCTCGATGGTGGCGGCGGGGATATTGACCACCACATAGCGATCGTTGAGCCGGTTCGCCATGCCCTGAACGCGGGTGAAATTGAGATAGAGCTGCTGCAGACGCTGCGCGGCCGGCACGTTCAGCGCATACCAGGTCGCCTCATCCACCTGGCCGTTGACCACGAGGCCGTGGCGCGCCTGGAAGGTGCGCACGGCCCGATCGGTGGTTTCATCGAAGAGATCGTTGACATTGGGCACGAGGTCCATGTCGCCCGAGGAAATCAGCCGGCGCTTGAGCGGGATAACCCCGGTCCCCGACTTGCCGATCATCAGGCGGAAGGCTTCCTGGGGCACTTCCTCCCAGCCGCCATTGGCGACGAAGGGCTCGTATTGGGAGATGGCCAGTTGCAGATTGTAGGCCGTATCGAACGAAAGGATCGGCTCATTGGTGGCAATCAGCGCCTGGGCGGCGGCCGTATTGCTGTCCTTGTCGACATTACGCAGCACATTGCCGCGGTTGACCATGTCGAAAATCGACTCCTGCCCCCGCGCCAGAGCAGGCATGGCCAGCGAGGCTCCCGCCATCGCCGTGTATCGCAGAAGAGAACGTCTATTCAGCCGCATTGAGTCACCCAAAAGTTCCGGCCCCGAAGCAGGCCAGCTTTTACCATTGCACCTTTCGGTTCACAACGCGCTCAAACGCATGTGAACCTTCAGATTCCGTCAACCGTGATTTAGGCGAAAATGGTTTCGACCGCGTAACGAAGGGCGTTGGCGCGGGTTTGCGGCACAAATGTGAATACCGGCCCAGAGGACCGGCATTTGCTGGCGAGTGTGGCGCCGAGGCAACAGCGCCTCGCCGGCATGTTCAGAGCTTATAGAGGATCTGGTCGACCCAGAAGCGTTCGAGGCGAGCCAGGGCCTTGTTGAGTCCGTCGAATTCATCGTCGCCCAGGCCGCCGACCTTGTCGATGGACTTGAGGTGGCGATCATAGAGCTCGTCGATCACCTCGGCGACTTCCTCGCCCTTGGGCGTCAGCTTGATGCGCACCGAGCGGCGGTCCGAGCGCGAGCGTTCCTGGAAGATATAGCCGGTTTCGACCAGCTTCTTGAGGTTGTAGGAGACGTTCGAGCCTAGGTAGTAGCCCCGCGAGCGCAGTTCGCCGGCGGTCAACTCGGCATCGCCGATATTGAACATCAGCAGCGCCTGGACGGGGTTGATGTCATCCCAACCCATGCGGTCGAACTCATCCTTGATGAGATCGAGCAGGCGCCGGTGCAGGCGCTCGACACGGGAAACGGCTTCCAGATAGAGCGGCTTCAAATTCCGCGTCTGTTCGGGAACGACCACCTCGGCTGCGTTGGATTTGATTGCCATTTTTGCCTCACTGTTTTCAGTCCGTGCGATTTTTCGCATCTCATGGGGCCAAACTACGGCGCTCGGACTAAGATCGCCCTAAGCAGCGTGATTAAGACCATCTTACTGGAAAGCAATGAGAATTTGGCTTTATTCTTCGTTACACCGATAGAGAAAATTGTAACCTTACGAGAGGGTGAAAAGCACTCCCCTCCCCTTGGGCGCCTCTTGCTAGTCGGCGGTGCGGGCGCGGTGCAGGCGGACCGACAGCGCGAAGATGACGAGGATCGAAACCAGCAGCACCAGACGGACGGCAAAGCCGAAGGCGGTCATGCGGATATCGGGGTTGCCCATCAGATAGAGCACCAGCTCCGCACCGGTAGCGCTCACCAGCAGCACGGCGCCCCAGCTGGTCTTGATCCACAGGCCCACCGCCGCGAAGAGCCGCGTCATGGAGAATATGGCCAGATAGACGAAGCCCGACATGCCTAAAGCGGCTATGGGGCTGGTGGCCCCCATATTGACGCCCAGCAGGCGCGCCGCATCGTTGAGCCCGAGCAGGAGGCTGATAATGGCGACGACGCGGATATAGATGCTGATCGGCTGGCTGTTGAAATCCATGGCCGGGTTCTACTCCCCCCGACGGTATGCGACAAGCCGGTGCTTGGAGAGCGCTGCCCCCGCTGCTAAGACGGCGGCAAACAAGGAGCCCGCCCCATGGCCTCGACCTGGCAAAAGCATGACATGGTATTTCTCAATGGCCGCCGCCTGCGGCGCACCCGCCAGGCGGAGTGGAGCCGGGCCATGGTGCGCGAGACCGTGCTGACGCCGTCGGACCTCATCTGGCCGCTTTTCGTCATCGAGGGGCACAATGAGAAAACCGCCATCCGCACCATGCCGGGGGTCGAGCGCCTGAGCGTCGATCTTTGCGTCGAGGCGGCCCGGGCGGCGCGCGACGCCGGCATTCCGGCACTGGCGCTTTTCCCCAATACGCCGGACCATCTGCGCAGCGAGGATGCGACCGAGGCCTATAACCCGGACAATCTGATGTGCCGCGCGCTGTCGGCCATCAAGGCCGCCGTGCCCGAAATCGGGCTCATCGCCGATGTGGCGCTGGACGAATATTCCAGCGACGGCCAGGACGGGCTGGTTCGGGATGGCGAAATCCTCAATGACGAGACGGTTGAGGTCATGGTGCGTTCGGCGCTGGTGCAGGCCAAGGCGGGCGCCGACATCATCGCGCCTTCGGACATGATGGACGGGCGCGTGGCCGCCATCCGCGCGGCGCTGGACGGGGACAACCGCACCGGGGTGCAGATCATGTCCTATGCCGCCAAATATGCCTCGTGCTTCTACGGCCCCTTCCGCGAGGCGGTGGGTTCGGGCAGCCGGCTCAAGGGGGACAAGCGCACCTACCAGATGGATTTTGCCAATGCCGACGAGGCCTTGCGCGAAATCGAGCAGGACATCGCCGAGGGCGCCGACAGCGTCATGGTCAAGCCCGGCCTGCCCTATCTCGACATCGTCCGGCGGGCGCGGGACAGCTTCAACATCCCGGTTTACGCCTATCAGGTGAGCGGGGAATACGCGATGATCGAGATGGCCGGCGCCGCCGGCGCCATCAACCGCGACGCGGCGGTGCTGGAAAGCCTGCACGCCTTCAAGCGCGCCGGGGCCAGCGGCGTGCTCACATATTACGCCCTTGAGGTTGCCCGTCGGCTAACGCGATAGCCGCATTTCGTCACGTTTCCGTCACAGATTTCCGCGTTTCGCCCCCTTGCGCACGGGGCTGGCCATGACAATCTAGAAAACCATGACAGAGAGCTTTTCCAACCGCCCCGTCCTGCCTGATCCCGAAACGGCCCCCGAGCTTTTCGAGGGCGTGCTGACGCGGCGCGTGATCGCCTATTTCGTCGACGTGGCGATCATGGCCATCATGGTGATGACGCTGAGCATCGTCGCGGCCATTCTGGGCTTCTTCACCTTCGGGCTGGCCTGGGGCTCGCTGATCCTGGTCATTCCTGCCTCGGTGGTGATCTATTACGCGGCGACGCTGGGCTCGCACCGGCGGGCGACGATCGGCATGCAGATGACCGATATCGTGCTGACGCCGACGCGCGGCCAGCCGCTGGACGGATGGATGGCTTTCCTGCATGCGCTGGTGTTCTGGATCACCTTCTGGATTTCCTGGCCGCTGTCGCTGGCCTTCGCGCTCTTCACGCCGCGCCGGCAGATGATCCACGATCTGATCGTGGGCACGCTGATGGTGCGCCGCTCGCCCATGGTCCGCCACTGGCAGGCCCATTCACGAGGGGCGGAAGGGGTCTATTGAGCAATTGCCCGGTGCGGGCGGGGAGGCTACAGTCTCCCTAACGTATCGAAGGGTCTTCAATGACCGACCAGACGCCGGAAACCACCCAGCTCTTTCTGACCGCCGCCATGCCGTGCCCCTATCTGCCCGGGCGGCAGGAGCGGAAGCTGTTCACCCATCTGGCCGGCAAGCGGGCGGCGAGCCTGCATCACCTGCTGAGCGACAACGGCTTCCGGCGCAGCCAGAATCTCATCTACCGGCCCGCCTGCGAAGGCTGCAATGCCTGCCAGTCCGTGCGCATCGTGGCGGGGGAGTTCGTGCGCTCGGCCCGCTTCCGCCGGGTCATGCGCCAGAACGAGGACCTGGCCGTCTCGGTGCGCCCCACTGTGGCCACCAGCGAGCAATACGCGCTTTTCAAGCGCTATCTCGACAGCCGCCACGCCGGGGGCGGCATGACGCAGATGAGCCCGCTCGATTATGAATACATGGTCGAGGACACGCCGGTGCAATCGGTGCTGGTGGAATATCGCCTGCGCGACCATCCCGAGGAACCGCTGGTCGCCGTGGCGCTGACCGACGTGATGCCGGACGGGCTCTCCATGGTCTATTCCTTCTACGACCCGGACATGGCGCGGCGGAGCCTGGGCACCTATCTCATCCTCGACCACATCGCGCAGGTCCGCTCGGCCGGGCTCGATTATGTCTATCTCGGTTATTGGGTGAAGGATTCGCCCAAAATGGCCTATAAGGCCCAATACCGCCCCCTCGAGGTCCAGAAGGGCAATCAGGGCTGGTGCCTGCTCGATTGAAAACCGTCCGGCGGCCATGCTGGCGCCACACCTGCCGGCAACATGCCGCCGACCCTTTTCCTGGCCTGACTTCCCGATGATTTTTCTTTTCAAGCTGATCCGGCTCGGCGCCATTCTCGGCGCGCTCGGCGTAGCCAGCCTGGCACTGATGGCGCTGCTCGGCTTTGCCGTGCCCGAATTCGACCTGCTCAACCATATGCAGGTCTTCCTGTTTGCCGGCACGGCCCTGGGACTGCTGGTGGTGGGGGCGTTGCTGGCCGGAAAGGCACGCGGCTACGCGCTTGTCTATGTGTTTGCCGGCCTCGCCGCCTCATCGACGATCATCGTGCCCGAAATCCTGGGCGGGATGCAGGCCCGGCCCCCTGCCCCGGCCAGCGGCACGATCACCATGATGACCCATAATGTCTTCGGCCGGAACTACGACATGGAGCGGGTGACGCAGGCCATCCGCGCCGCCGACCCCGACATCATCGTGCTGCAGGAATATTTCGACGGCCAGGCAGTGGACCTGCATCCGCTGCTGATCGGCACCTACCCCTATTTCGTGCGCTGCCGGGGCGGCAAGCGGGCCAATCTGGGGCTCTATTCCCGCCTGCCCATCGTGCAGGACGAGGACGGCGCCTGCCCCGACGACGCCTATGGCAAAACCCGAACCGCCCATATCCTGGCGCGGGTCGCGCTGGCGGATGGACGGTCCTTTTCGGTGGTCACCACCCATATGGACTGGCCCTTTCCGGTAGCAAGGCAGAACGAGCAGTTGCAGGCGCTTTCCAGCGTGCTCGACGGGGTGGAGGGGCCGGTGATCCTGGCGGGCGACTTCAACTCCACGCCCTGGTCCTATGCGCTGCGCGCCTTCGCCAGCACCAACGGGCTGCACCGGGAAACCCTGAACCTGCCGACCTTCCCCATGATCTGGTACTATTTCGGCCGCTGGCGGAACATGCTGCCCTTCCTGCCGCTGGACCATGTGATGACGCGGGGCGGGATCAGCGTGCACAGCCTGGGCGCGGGCGCGGAAACCGGCAGCGACCACCTGCCGGTGGTCTTCACCTTCTCGGTGGAGTGAGCCTCAGCGGCGCTGGCGCCGCAGCCCGTCCTGAATGCGGCGAAGCAAATCGGTGGCCTGCTCGAGCTGGACGAGCAGGTCCTCGGCCGGCTCCTTGCCGCTCCCCGGAGCGGGCGAGGCGGCCTCGGCCAGGCCCGGATGGCTGAACAGGCTCGCCGCCTGACAGCCCAGCGCCTCGGCGACGGCGGCCAGATAGCCCAGATTGGGCTCGCGCAGCCCGAGTTCCATTCGGGATACCGTGCCCTTGGTGGTTTCCATCCGCTCGGCCAGCTCCTCCTGGGTAAAACCGGCCCATTCGCGCCATTCCCGCAGGAATAGGCGCGTAAGATGAGGGTTTTTCGGCGAAATTCTGGAAACCATGCCCGCAATCTAGTGTCGTTGGAACACACGGTCGTCATCCAGGCAGGAAACTCCTCTTGTCTTTTGGTTTCCATTATGGAAACTTCTTACATCATCATTCTCTTTCGGTGAGAGCTGCATCTTGGAAGCGGAAAGCGTCGAGAAAAGCCGGCAGAGGGAAGCGAACAGCAGGAAATGGCCCCTGACCTACAAGGGCCGGGTCTTCGCCATCATCCTCATCGGATGCGCGGTGTTCTGGTATGGCGTCTATAGGCTGCTCGCCGGCTGAGCGGTCCCAAACGCCCGGCGCCCCCCAAGGTTCCGGCGTCCTTGTCCAAAGCCGGATGGCGGCACGGCTTCCGGCCCGCGCCGGAAAAGGCCCGGCTGGGCCGAGGCGGAAACTCAGCCCACGAACTTATTATTGCGCGGGAAGCCGTTGGGGGGCTGGCGGCCGGCGGCGGCGCGGTCGCCCAGCCAATCGGTCAGCTCTTCCATGGGCTTGGTATAGGTACGGCCCGAGGAATCGGTCCAGGTGAGGCCATCGGCGGCATAGAAGGTCTTGAGGTCCGAAATGCCGCCATCCTTGTAGCGTTGCAGGCGGACACCCTTGCCCCGGCTCATTTCGGCAAGCTGGGCCAGCGGGAAGACCAGCAGCTTGCGGTTCTGCCCGATCACGGCCACCCGGTCGCCATTGACCGGCGCGAGCAGCGCCGCCTCGTCAGGCGCGGAGACGTTGAGGATCTGCTTGCCCTTGCGGGTATTGGCCATCATGTCGTCTTCGGCGACGATGAAGCCATAGCCGGCGGTGGAGGCCACGATGCGCTTCTGGCCGGGGCGATAGACGAAGATATCGACGATATCCTGCCCTTCCTCGATGTCGACCATGATGCGCACCGGTTCGCCCTGGCCGCGCCCGCCGGGCAGCTTGTCGCCGGCCAGCGTATAGACCTTGCCGCCGGTGGTGAGCATCAGCAGCTTGTCGGTGGTTTCGCATTTGAGCGACAGCTTGAGCCGGTCGCCCGTCTTGAAGCCGCGATCGTCGTTGACCTCGACCGCATGGCCGCGCGGAGCGCGAATCCAGCCCTTTTCCGAAAGGATGACGGTGATGGGCTCGCGCTCGATAAAGGCCTCGGTGACTTCGGCCAGGTCGGTCTTGGGCGCATCGCCCAGCTCGGTGCGGCGGGCGCCCAGCGCATGGGGGGAACCATCGGCATTGGTCAGCGGATAGACCTTTTTCAGCGCCTCGATTTCCTTGCTGATCGTGCCCCATTGGCGCTTGTCGGAGGCCAGAAGGGCTTCGAGATGCCCCTTCTCCTCGGTGAGGTCGGCGTGTTCCTTGCGCAGCTCGATTTCCTCGAGCTTGCGCAGGGAGCGCAGGCGCATGTTGAGGATGGCTTCGGCCTGCACGTCGGTCAATTCGAACGTGGCCATCAGCGAGGCCTTGGCATCGTCCTCCTCGCGGATGATGCGGATGACCTCGTCGAGATTGAGATAGGCGATGATATAGCCGGCCAGCACCTCCAGCCGGTGGGCGATCTGCTCCAGCCGGTGGGTGGAGCGGCGCACCAGCACTTCCTTGCGGTGCTCCAGCCAGGCCTTGAGCGCCTGCGCCAGGCTCATCACGCGGGGCACGGCCCCCTTGTCGAGCACGTTGAGATTGAGCGGGAAGCGGCTTTCCAGATCGGTGGTCTTGAAAAGCTGCTCCATCAGGATCACCGCATCGACGGTGCGGGCGCGCGGCTCGAGCACGAGGCGGATGTCGTCGGAGCTTTCATCGCGCACGTCCTTGAGCAGCGGCAGCTTCTTGGCCAGCAGCAATTCGGCGATCTTCTCGACCAGCCGCGATTTCTGCACGCCATAGGGAATTTCGGTGACGACGATGAGATAGACGCCGCGCCCGGTTTCCTCGACATGCCACTTGGCGCGCACGCGGAAGGAGCCGCGCCCGCTGGCATAGGACAGCGCGATCGAGGACGGCGATTCCACCAGAATACCGCCGGTGGGGAAGTCCGGTCCCTTGACGAATTGAGTCAAGTCCTCGGCGGAAGCCTCTGGATTGACATTGATAAGATGCAGCGCCGCATCGCACAGCTCGGAGACATTGTGCGGCGGGATGGACGTGGCCATGCCCACGGCGATGCCGGTCGAGCCATTGGCCAGGAGGTTGGGGAAGTTGGACGGCAGCACCACCGGCTCCTCGTCCTCCCCGTCATAGGTGGGCTTGAAGTCGATGGCATTCTCGGTGATGCCTTCGAGCAGGCGCGTGGCCACGTCGGTCATGCGGCTCTCGGTGTAGCGCATGGCGGCGGCGCCATCGCCGTCGATATTGCCGAAATTGCCCTGGCCGTCGACCAGCGGATAGCGCAGGGCGAAATCCTGCGCCATGCGCACCAGCGCGTCATAGATCGACTGGTCGCCATGGGGGTGGAACTTGCCGATCACGTCGCCGACGATGCGGGCCGATTTCTTGTAGCCCTGCCCCGGATCGAGCTTGAGCAGGCGCATGGCGTGGATGATGCGCCGATGCACCGGCTTCAGGCCATCGCGCGCATCGGGCAGCGCCCGCTGGGTGATGGTGGAGAGCGCGTAGCTCAGATACCGCTCTTCAAGCGCCTGCTTGAGATCGACGACGCGCTGGTCGTCGGCAGGCGGCAGGGTGTCGGTGTCGGACATTGGCGGGTATTCCAGCAGAACGAATCAGGAAAGCAGTATAGCCCAGCCTCCCCCCATTCCAGCCGCTTCCGGCGAAAAGGGGCGGTTCTGCACGGTTTATGGACGCTCCCGGATTTGTCCGGGAGCGCAGGGGATCAGGCCCAGCGGTCGAACCAGTTGGGCACGTAGGCGGCGCCGGGGCCGCGGGCGGCGTTCTGCGACAGCCAGGACAGGATGACGAGCACGAAAAGCACGATGGCGATCTCGAAGCCAGGCACGCCGGCGGCGATATGGGCGGAGAACGCCAGGATCAGATGATAGAAGAAGCCGGCATAGGCCAGCTGCGCCAACCAGACCGGGCGGCGGACCAGCACCGCCAGGATGCCGGCGGTTTTGACGAAGATCATCATCGTCACCAGATAGGCCGGATAGCCGACCCCGGCATAGCCGGCGGCCGAGGCGACGGGATCGGAAATATAGCTGAACACGCTCAAGCCATAGACGGCGCAAAACCCGATCGTGCTGATCCAGTAAACGACCTTAGCGACCATGTGAGTCTCCTTTGCTCGGGAGGGAAATGATAAACCCGCTCAAGATATTAGCAAGTTGCCTCACAGGCCGGCGCAGAGCAGGCCGATCAGCGCGTCGCGCGTGGGCGGGGGCTCGACATGGCGGGCGCTCCAGATATGGGCGTCGAGGAAATGGCCGGTGAGGCGAAAGGCGGCGCGCAGATCGTCGGGGCCGGCATTGCCCCGGCGGGAAAGGAAGCTGGGCAGCGGCAGGAGCCGGTCGAGATAGGGCGCGGCGGCGGCGCGGGAAACGGCCCGGCCCGTTCGGGGCGAGACATGGGTCAGGTCCCGACTCGTGCCGGTGGCGGCGCAGCTTTCGAGATCCAGCCCGAACCCCAATTCCTCGAGCAGGGCCAGCTCGAACCGCGCCAGCGCCACCCCATCGGGTGGATTGTCGATAAGGCCCAGCGCCATGCCCAGAAGCCGGTCATGCGGGTCGCGCTCGGGCAAGAGGCGCAAATGCTCGCAGACGAGCTGGCTGAGATAGAGCCGCGTGCGGTCGGCAATCAGCGCCGCGGCGCGCGCCTGCAACAATTCGACGGTGAAGAGGCCCAGATGCTCCTCCAACCGGGCGCGCCAGCTCAACTGCACGGTATTGCCCGGCTGCAGGGTCGCCGCCAGCCGGCTCGACCGGCCCCCGCGCACCAGGCCCAGGCAACGCCCGCGCCCGGCCACCATGGCCTCGGCGATGACGCTGGCCTCACCATGCCGGCGCACGCCGATCAGCAGGGCTTCACCGCTCCATTCCATCGGCGGGTTCCTGCGTCAGTTCCAGCGCCCTTTTATAGGCTCTCCGGTGATCGATGCGACGGAGAAAAGCGTCGGCGCGGGGCTGGGCATTATGCAGATACTGGTCGGGCCCGAGCATTTTGTGCGCATTAAGCGCCCCGGTGTCGAGCAGGTTAAAGGCAACGCGCTCGGTTTTGAAAGCCCAGCCCGCATGCTGGCGTGCCCAACTGCGCGCGTGATGGTCGAGAAGCCGCCGGCGCAGGCAATAGCCATGATAATCGAAGGCGACGAGCCCGTCGGTCACGAAGACATGAAAACCGGGAAGGCCGTCATGGGGAATGATGCGCTCGGGATGAAAACCGGCATGCGGCGGCCTTGCGAGATAGGCGCCGGCCAGGATGTGGCAGGCGCCATGGCCAAAAAAAATGCGATCCGGCAGCGCCCAGCGGCGCTGCGGATCCTTCTTGATACCGGGCTTGAGGACGTACATTTCCTAGCCTCCGGCGCAAGCTGTTACTTCTTCCCATGCGGGAATTCCAGGCCCATTTCGCGGTAGCGCTCGGGGTCGTCGGCCCATTTCTCGCGCACTTTGACGAAGAGGAAGAGGTGGATGGGCACCTCGTACATCTCCATCAGCTCCTTGCGGGCCTCGGCGCCGATGGCCTTGATGGTTTGCCCGCCGGCACCCAGCACGATCTTCTTGTGGCTGTCGCGGCTGACATAGACCACCTGGTCGATCTTGTAGGATCCGTCCTTCTGGATCTTGAAGCTCTCGGTCTCGACCGTGGCGTTGTAGGGAATTTCGTCGTGGACGCGCAGGAACAGCTTTTCGCGCGTGATCTCGGCCGCCGTGATCGCCATGGTGAGGTCGGTCAGGTGATCCTCGGGGAAATGCCAGGGCCCGGGCGGGATGTGCTTGACGCACCAATCGATGAAATCGGTGACGCCATGGCCCTTGAGCGCCGAGACCATGAAGGTGGCCTCGAAGCGCAGGCGCTCATTGATGGTCTGCGACAGCGCCAGCAGGCTCTCATGCTTGACCGCGTCGATCTTGTTGAGGATGAGCACGCGCGGCTGGCGGATGTTCTCAAGCCCTTCCAGCAGCGCCTCGATATCGGGGGTGAGGCCCCTCTCGGCGTCGACGATCAGCGCCACCAGGTCCGCATCCCCTGCCCCGCCCCAGGCGCTGTCGACCATGGCGCGGTCGAGCCGACGCTTGGGCGCGAAAATGCCCGGCGTGTCGATGAAGACCAGTTGCGCCGTGTCGAGCGTCAGCACGCCCCGCACCTGGCTGCGCGTGGTCTGCGCCTTGTGGGTGACGATGGAGACCTTGGTGCCCACCAGCGCATTGAGCAGGGTGGACTTGCCGGCATTGGGGGCGCCGACAAGGGCGATGAAGCCGCAGGATGTATCGGCCAGTTCGGCGGGTGTGTTCATTTCTGTTCCTTCCACACCTTCTGGGCGACGAGAAAGAGTTCGGCGGCCTTGTGCTCGGCGATTTTCTTGGAGGGGCCGGTGGCGCTGAGGGGCGGATAATCGCCCAGCGTCACGGTGATGGTGAATTCGGGGGCATGGTCGGGACCACGCCGGTCGGTCTGAGTGTAGGTGGGGGGCTCCAGCCCGCGCGCCTGGGCCCATTCCTGAAGGGTGGTCTTGGCATCGGCCTTGTTGGCCTGGCCATCGGCCAGGAATTCCTCGAACAGGCGCTCGATGAACTGATAGGCCTTGTCGAGCCCGCCATCGAGGAAAATGGCGCCGATCACCGCCTCGGTGACGTCGCCCAGAATGGCCTCCTTGTCGGCCCCGCCGGTCCGCGCCTCGCTGTCGCCCAGGTTGAGCTCGCTGCCCAGATCGAGAGTGCGGGCGATCAGCGCACAGGTCTCCTTGCGCACGAGGGTGTTGAGCGTGCGGCTCAGCTCGCCCTCATTGGCCTTGGGATAGCGGGCATAGAGCATGTCGGCCACCACCAGCCCGAGCACCCGGTCGCCCAGGAATTCGAGCCGCTGATAGGATTGTTCAACCCGCTTGGCCGGCGAAACGGCGCTGGAATGGGTCAGTGCGCGATTGAGCAACCCCGGATCGGCAAAGCGGTAGCCCAGCCGGAATTGCAGCTTTTCAGTATCGCGCGCGCCGCGCTTCATCGATCGATGGTCTGGAACATGCGGTCCCAGCGCACATTGGCCGGCCACTGCCAGAGCTGCCAGGGCGGGATATTGTCCTTGATGGAGAAGAAGCGCGCCTCGGCCTTGGCGATGAGATTGACCGCCGGCACATAGCCGACCTGGCTGAGGACGCGGCTGTCGGCGGAACGGTCCCGATTGTCGCCCATCATGAAATAATGGCCGGCGGGAACGACATATTCGGCGGTGTTGTCGAGACCGCCAGTGTCGGAGATTTCCTGGATGATGTGGCTGGTGCCCTCGGGGAAGGTTTCCCGATAGACCGTCACCTCGACCGAGCGGCCTTCGCTGTCGGTATCGATGGTCTTTCCGATCTCCTCGCGCTCCACCATGGTGCCGTTGATATAGAGGCGCCCCTGTTTCATCTGAATGGTGTCGCCGGGCAGGCCGACGATGCGCTTGATGTATTCGATGTCCTGCGGAACGGGGCGGAACACGGCGACATCGCCGCGGGCCGGCAGGCTGCCAAGAATACGGTTGGCAATGGGAAGCTCGAAATCGAGCGCGGTGAAATTGCCATAGCGCCCCAGCGAGAAGGAGTGCTTGCCGTAGCCCCAGATCCATTTGTTGGCGACGAAATAATCGCCGATCATCAGCGTCTGCTGCATGGAGGCGGTGGGAATGGAAAAGGGCTGGTAGAGGAAGGAGCGCAGCACGATGGCGATCAGCAGCGCCTGAACCACCACCACGATGGTTTCGACCAGTTCCCCGGTCATGGTCTTCTTGGCAGGTTTATCGGCGGGCTGGCTCATGGATTTCCCCGGAAAAGGCGGTGCCGCAGCGTTAGAGGGCCAGCGCAAGGAAAGCAACAACCAGGGCGGGCGATTCAGGTTCTGGCCGGCGATCCTAGCGGAAATTCCGGCCGATTTTCAGCATCAAGTTTTGCTTATCGCCCCGAAACAGGCAGCGCCTCGATGATGACGAAGGCCTGGGCGAGCCCGGCATCGTCGGTGATGGTGAGGTGGATATGGGGTTCGTGGCCGGGCGGCACAAGCCGGGCCAGCGCCCGCGCCGCGCCGTTGGTCAACTGCATGGTGGGCTTGCCCGAGGGCAGGTTCACCACGCCCATGTCACGCCAGTAAACGCCCCAGCTCAATCCCGTCCCCAGCGCCTTGGAGCAGGCCTCCTTGGCGGCGAAGCGCTTGGCATAGGAGGCGGCGCGCTGGGCGCGGCGGTCGGATTTCCGGCGCTCGATCTCGGTGAAGCAGCGCTGGGTGAAGCGCTCGCCGAACCGGGCCAGGGTCTCCTCGACGCGATGGATCTGGATGAGGTCGGAGCCGAGGCCGATAATCATGGGGTACTTCCGGCCCTGTCCCCCTCCCCCTTGAGGGGAGGGGTTAGGGGTGGGGGTTCCGCGTTTCGAGCAAGCTCGTGGTCCAGAACCCCCACCCTGGCCCTCCCCTCAAGGGGGAGGGAACAGATCGTGCGCGCGGCGGCACCGGATACCATCACTTCACCCCCTGAATGCCGCGGCTTCCCGGCTTGACGGGAGGAATGGCGGCGAGTTCGGGGGGGAGATGGTCGGCGGGATAGGCCGGGACCTTGTATTGGATGAGGCTCACCAGCGGCACGCCGACATCGGCCTCGCCGGCAGAGCGATCGATGAGGCAGGCGGCGGCCACCACATTGGCGCCGATGGCGCGCAGCGCGTCGACGCATTCGCGGATCGACAGGCCGGTGGAAACGATGTCCTCCACCACGATCACCTTGTCCTCGGGCGCGATCTCGAAGCCGCGCCGCAATTCGAACTTGCTGTCGACGCGCTCGGTGTAAAGGGCGGGCACATCGAGATGGCGGGCGGTCTCGTAGCCGGGAATGATGCCGCCAATGGCCGGGGAGACCACCTTGGTCACATCGCCATAGCCCTCGGCATGGATTTTCTCAGCCAGCGCCTTGCACAGCTTTTCGGTCTGACGGGCATATTGGAAGACGCGCGCCTTCTGCAAAAAGACGGGCGAGCGCAGGCCCGAGGAGAGAATGAAGTGGCCCTCCAGCATGGCGCCGCATTCGCGGAAAATGGCCAGAACTTCATCTTGCGTCATCACTGAACCTGCGGTCGACCTGACCGTCCCATTCGAGGGTTGAAATCATGCCCGCCTCGCGGATGCCGGCGCGCTGCACGGCGCTGAGGCCGGGACTGCGCTTGAGCGTTGCCAGAACATCGGTGAGTTGCGCAAGGTCGCGCACCTCGACTTCAAAGATCATCTGGTGAAAATCGGGCGAAATCATCCGCATCACCAGATTGTTGATATTGGCGTCGCAGGCGGCGATGGCCGAGGAAATCTGCGCCAGCGAGCCGGGCTTGTTGACCGATTCCATGGTAATGACGGTGGAATAGAGCTTGTCCTCGCGGCCGGCGAGGTTCCAGCGCACGTCCACCCAGGCGACATCGCTGTCATGCTTGTCGATCAGCGCATCGGAATGGATAGGATAGACCATCAGCGGCGCATCAGGCTGCAGGATGCCCACCAGGCGATCCCCCGGCACGACGCCCTCCCCCGACACCGTGACCGGCATGTGGAAATCGAGCTGGGCCAGCGCCGCCTTGGCGCGAGGACCCGATTTCTGCCCGCCGGGCACGCGGAAGCGGAAGAGATCGGTGGCGCGCAGGGCGAACCAGCCATCGGCGGTGTCCGCGACGGGCAGGTCGAGCTTGCGCCGGCGCTTGCGCAGCCCCTTGAGCTGGGCCAGGGCCGCCGCCAGCGGATCGGAGCCGATCTTGCCCTCGCCCACCGCGATCAGCAAATCGCGCCGGCTGGGCATGCCCAGGGCTTCGGCCAGCGCCTTGGCCTCGCTGTCGTCCAGCATGATCCCCTCGCGCTCCAGCATCATGTTGAGCACGTGCTCGCCCAACGCGAAGGCGCGCTGCACGCCGGCATGGCGTACCGCCCGGCGGATGGCGGCGCGGGCCTTGCCGGTGGCGGCGATGCCCAGCCAGTTGAGCGGGGGCATGTGGTTCTGGTCGCGGATGATCTCGACTTCGTCGCCGCTGCGCAATTGCGTCACCAGCGGCAGGATGGCGCCGTTGATCTTGGCGCCGACGCAGGTGTCGCCGATGTCGGTATGGAGCGCATAGGCAAAATCGATGGGCGTGGCGCCGCGCGGCAGGGCGATGAGCCGCCCGCGCGGGGTGAAGCAGAACACCTGGTCCTGGAACAGCTCCAGCTTGGTGTATTCGAGGAAATCCTCGGTGGAGGAATTGCCGGTGGTCAGGTGGCTGATGGTCTGGCGCAGGGAGCCATAGGCCTGCGATTCCATCTCGATGCGGCCCAGATTGGCCGAGGCGCCATCCTTGTAGAGCGCGTGGGCGGCAATGCCGAATTCGGCGATGCGGTCCATCTCCTCGGTGCGGATCTGCAATTCCACGCGCTGCCGGCCGGGACCGACAATGGTGGTGTGGATCGACTGGTAGTCATTGTGCTTGGGGACCGAGATATAGTCCTTGAAGCGCCCCGGCACGACCTTCCACTTGGTGTGGACGACCCCGACGGTGCGATAGCACTCCTCCACAGAGCCGACGATGACGCGGAAGCCGATCATGTCCGAGAGCTGCTCGAGCGCGATCGACTTGCGCTCGATCTTGGAGAAGATCGAATAGGGTGACTTCACCCGCGCCTTGACGCGCGCGACGATCCCCTCGGTTTCCAGCCGCTCGGTCAGTTCCGCCGAAATGCTGGCGATGATCTCGCGGTAATTGGCCTGCATCTCGGCCAGGCGCGCGGTGATCGCGGCGTGATGATCGGGCTGGAGGATGCGGAAGGAAAGGTCCTCCAACTCGCTGCGCATGTCCTGCATGCCCATGCGCCCGGCCAACGGGGCATAGATGTCCATGGTTTCCTGGGCGATGCGCTGCCGCTTTTCGGGCGGCATGTATTCCAGCGTGCGCATATTGTGCAGGCGGTCGGCGAGCTTGACCAGCAGCACCCGAACATCCTGGCTGATGGCCAGAAGCAGCTTGCGCAGATTCTCGGCCTGCGCCTCCTCGCGCGAGACGAGGTTGAGCCGCTCGATCTTGGTGAGGCCATCGACGATGGCGCCGATCTCAGCGCCGAAAAGCTGGTCGATCTCGGCGCGGGTGGCGTCGGTATCCTCGATGGTGTCGTGCAAAAGCCCCACGGCGATGGAGGCATCGTCGAGCTTGAGCTCGGTGAGGATGGCCGCCACTTCCAGGGGGTGGTTGAAATAGGGGTCGCCCGAGGCGCGCTTTTGCGAGCCATGCTTCTGCATGGCGTACACATAGGCCTTGTTCAACAATTGCTCGTCGACGTTCGGGTTATAGGCCTGAACGCGTTCGACAAGCTCGTACTGACGCATCATGGATTTAGCCGCTCGCTCGACGGGTCGAGCTTAACGCCTGCAACGGAAATGAAAAGAGCGCCCGACGCAGGGCCGGGCGCTCTTTTCATATAGGGTTATAAAGGGTTGACGCAACTCAGTCGTCGCGGCGCTCCGGCGGGGCGAGGCTTTCGATGCCGCGCAGCAGCTCTTCTTCGCTGATGGTGTCGAAGCTGATCGAATCGTCGTCGCCAGCGCTTTCCACCAGGGGAGCGGCCTGGCTTTCGGGCTCGTCGACCTCGACATATTTCTGCAGCGAATGGATCAGGTCCTCGCGCAGATCCTCGGGCGAAATGGCGCCGTCGCCGATTTCACGCAGGGCCACCACGGGGTTCTTGTCGTTATCGCGCGGGACGGTGATCTGCGCACCCGACGAAATCATGCGCGCGCGGTGGGCGGCCATGAGAACCAGATCGAAGCGATTGTCGACCTTTTCAATGCAGTCTTCAACGGTGACGCGTGCCACGAACGTCTCCAAAATTTACGGAAATGAGCGCTTCCCATACACCAACCCCATCTCCGGCACAAGGTTTGCCTCTCAAACACCGCCTCCCCTGCCCTGTGACGGAATGACCGTCTTGCCGGGCCGAATAAAAAATGCGAATAGCGCAGTTAAGCGCGTTTTACTGACATTTCCGGCCGGCTATTTGGACGCTTTGCGCAACCGCGCAATATAGCCCCCGGCGACAGGCGCTCCATGTTCTAGGGATATTGATATGGCAATCGACCCTCGGGAAAAGGTCGCGCTGTTCATCGATGGCGCCAATCTCTACGCAACCTCAAAAGCGATCGGCATCGACATCGACTATCGGCGATTGCTGGCGGAATTCGGCAGCAAGGCGTTTCTATTGCGTGCCAATTATTATACCGCGCTGGTGGAAGACCAGGAATATTCGTCCATTCGCCCGCTGATCGACTGGCTCGACTATAACGGCTTCAACGTCGTCACCAAGCCGGCCAAGGAATTCACCGACGCCGCCGGCCGGCGCAAGGTGAAGGGCAATATGGACATAGAGCTGTGCGTGGACGCGCTGGAGCTGGCGCCCTTTTACGATCACATGGTTTTGTTTTCGGGCGACGGCGATTTCACCGCCCTGGTCGCCTCCTTGCAGCGCCGGGGCAAACGGGTGACCGTGGTCTCCACGCTGCAAACACCGACGCCGATGATTTCGGACGATCTGCGCCGCCAGGCCGATTTCTTCCTCGACGTGGCGGACCTGGCAAAGACGGTAGGCCGCCCGCAGGCGCAGCGGACGGTGGACGCCTGAGGCGGATCAGCCCCGGCCACCCTCTTTGAGAATGCGGGACTTGTCGCGGTTCCAGTCGCGGTTGCGCTCGGTTTCGCGCTTGTCGTAGTTCTTCTTGCCCTTGCCCAGCCCGATCAGCACCTTGGCGCGGCCTTGGTCATTGAAAAATATCTTGAGCGGCACAATGGAATTGCCGGCGCGGGCCACTTCGGCATCGAGCCTGGCCAATTGCTTGCGGCTGACCAGCAGCTTGCGCGGCCGCCGCTCGGAATGGTTGAAGCGGTTGGCCTGAAGATATTCGGGGATATGGGCGTTGATGAGCCACAATTCGCCGCGCTCGGGCGAGGCGTAGGATTCGGTGATCTGCGCCTTGCCCTGCCGCAGCGACTTGACCTCGGTGCCAGTCAGCACAATGCCGGCCTCGAGCGTGTCGCCGATTTCATAATCATAGCGCGCGCGCCGGTTTTCAGCCACGAGGCCGTGGCTGATCCATCCGTTCTTGCTCTTGTCGTTCTTGCTGGCCATGACCCTTAGATAATGCCGGCATGGGCCATTGCAAAGTCCACCGCCTCCTGGGTGGCCTTCGAGATCGGCACCAGGGGCAGGCGCAGCTCGTTGGCGCACAGATTGAGCCGATTGGCGGCGTATTTCACCGCCGTGGGATTGGGCTCGAGGAAGAGATTGCGGTGCAGGTGCACAAGCTTGTCCTGGATCGCCAGGGCACCCTTGAAGTCGCCGGAAAGCGAAAGCTCCTGCATCTGCGAGCAGAGGCGCGGGGCAACGTTGGAAGTGACCGAGATGCAACCATGCCCGCCATGAGCATTGAAAGCCAGCGCGGTCATGTCCTCGCCCGAAAGCAGCACGAAATCGGCGCCCAGCCGGTCGCGCTGCAGGCTGGTGCGGCCCAGATCGGCCGTCGCATCCTTGACGCCGATAATGTTGGAATGGGCCTCGTGCAGCCGGGCGATAGTGTCGATGGTGAGATCGACCACGGTGCGCCCCGGCACGCTGTAGAGAATGACGGGAATGCCCACGGCGCTGGCCACGGCCGAGAAATGCTGGAACATGCCCTCCTGGTTGGGCTTGTTGTAATAGGGCACGATGGTCAGCACCGCGTCGGCGCCGGCCTTTTCGGCAAAACGCGCCAGCGACACCGCCTCGGCGGTGGAATTGGAGCCCGCCCCGGCAATCACCGGTACGCGGCCATTGGCCACCTCGATGGCGATCTCGACGATGCGGCGATGTTCCTCATGGCTCACCGTGGGGCTTTCGCCCGTGGTCCCCACCGGCACCAGGCCATGGGTGCCCTCGGCAATCTGCCAATCGACAAAGCCGGCGAAGGCTTTCTCATCCACGAGCCCATTATGCATGGGGGTGATGAGCGCCGTAATCGATCCTCGCAGCATTTGTCGAGATGTCCTTAGTTTGGTGCGGCCGGCAGGGCCGCGTCTGGGGGTCTGGCCCGCCGTGAAGGCAAGGCTATGCGGTGGCGCACCATACTTTCCCTTCCCCCTTCCCACAATGTTTTCCTTGCAACAGGAAGCCCATAGCCCAGAATGGGCGGCATCGGAGTCCGCGCATGCCCCGCAGAAGAACTGTCCCCGCCGACCACGCCGCCTTTGCCGGCCTGCCCGCCCAGCCCGTGGCGCTGGCAGGAGGGCTTCGCGCCGCCGTGCATGTGGCCGGCACCCTCTCCAGCCACCGCCTGCCGGTGGTGTGTCTGCCCGGCTATCAGCGCAATATGAGCGATTTCAGCGCCTTTGCCGGCTATTTCCAACGCATGAGCGGCGGGGAATGGCCGGTGGTGCTGGTCGACCTGCCCGGCCGTGGGCGGGCCGACGATCGCGCCCGGGCGGAGGATTACAGCTCGATCGAAGACGCGCGCGACGTCGCCTCCATCCTGGCGGCGCTCGGCATCGGCAGGGCGGTGCTTCTGGGCCAGGGGCATGGGGGACAGGTGGCCATGGTGCTCGCCGCCAACCATCCCCTGCTCGTTGCCGGCACGGTGCTGCTCGATTCCGGGCCGGTGACCGACTCGCGCGGCATCGTGCGCCTGCGCAACAATCTGGCCCATGTGGAAAGCCTGCGCGGCGCCCGGGTGGTGGCCGCCGGCTTCCGCCGCATCCTGGGCGGGGATTATCCCGGCCTGCCCGAGGAACGGCTCGACGCACTGGTGGGGCGCACGCATTTCCTCGACAAGCGCGGCCGCGCCCGTCCGCTGTACGACCGACGGCTCATTGCGGCGCTGGACAACATCAATTTCGACGACGTGCTGACGCCGCAATGGCCGCTTTTCGACGCGCTGACCTGTGCGCCGCTCATGCTGCTGCGCACCCAGCTCACCGACCAGTTGCGGCGCGAAACCTTCGAGGAAATTATCCGCCGCCGGCCCGACGCCCTGGCCCTCACCATCGCCGGACAGGGCTCCCCCGCCCTGTTCGACCAGCGCGAGGAAATCGAGGCCGTCGCCGAATTCGTCATCACCACCAGCCGCGCCCTGCTCGGCCGCGCGGCTTAGCCCGAAACGGTTGCTATTTCCCCAAGCGCCGCATTCGAGAGCAGGCCCCCTTACCCGACGCTGCGCGCCGACCTTTCCTCCAAGGGAGAGGTGAGCTAGGCCACGATTTTCGTGTTGGTGAGGGCCCTGGCCTGCTCCACCCATCTTTCGCGGGTGATGCGGCCCTTGAAGGCGAGCTTTTTGTCGATCCAGCCGATATTGGCGGGGTTCCAGCCGGCAATCTGGTCGAGATGGAAAATGCCCAGATCATGCAGCGATGATTCAATTTTCGGGCCGACTCCCTTGATCTGCCGGAGATTATCGGCTTTTCCACCGCGCGGCCCCTCGAGCAGCAGCGGGCACGGATCGGGCACGCGGGGTCGGGGCACGGGCGTCGGCAAGGGTTCGTCCACGGTGGCCGCCAGCCGCGCCGCCGCGCTGCGGACGGGCTTGGGCGGGGCGGCAGGCGCGACAGGCGCCGTCACCCGCCGCGTACCGCTTCCGGCATGGAGGATGCGGCGCGCGGCATAGCCCAGCACGCAGCCGGCGAGATAGGCCATGAGGACCAGCAGCGCCGTATCGGCCATGAGAGCGAGGTTGGTCACGCCACCCTCACCGCCCGGGCGGGCTGAAGCTGCGCCAGCCGACGACGAGGCCGACCAGCCCGGCGGCCGCCAGATAGGGCCAGGTCTGCTGCGCCAGATAGAGAAGCGAATACCAGTTCACCGCCCTGCCCTTCCCCTCAATAATGCTCCGGCCGCACCACGACGACGATACGGCGGTTGAGGCGCTTGCCCTCAGCGGTGCTGTTGTCGGCCACCGGCGCGCTTTCCCCATAGCCCACCGCATAAAGACGCGCCGGGGCGACGCCACGTTCGACCAGCGCCGCGATCACCGCCTCGGCCCGCGCCACCGACAGCGCCAGGTTCAGCCCGGCATCGCCATCGGAATCGGTGTGGCCTTCGACATGAACCACCGCGTCGGCGCAGGCGGCAAGGTCCCGCGCCAATTCGTCCAGCGCCGGCTCGGAGATTGCGGTGATGACGGCGGCGCCGGACTGGAAGAGGATGGAATTGCGCGCCGAGAATTCCGCCACCTGCGCCGCGCAACCGCTGATGTCGGCCGGTTGCACCGACCTGGAGGCCAGCGGGGCGACCGGCTCGGCGCCGGGCGGAGGCAGATCGATGGCGGTGATCCACCTAGTGCCGCCCGGATCGCCGGCAATGGCGGCGAGCACGGCGGCGCGCGCACCGGCATTGGGTGCAGTTCCGGCCAAAGACCATTTGCCATCCGCGAAATCCAGCCGCCCCTCACGCAGATACATCAGCGCGCGCAGGCCGGTTTCGGCGCTGGGCAGGAAGCTCGGCGGCGCGCCATCGGCAACGCTGACCGCCGCCGTGTCGGCCTGGCTGAGCGCCGCGAAATAGCTCAGCGCCGCTTCCGCCGGAATCTGGCCGCTGAGAATGACCGCACCATCGGCATCGCGCCGCGCCGCAAAGGCGTAATTGGGATCGACCGCGACATCGGCAACCGGCGGCTCGTCTTCGGCCGGTTTGGTCTCTTCCGCTTCGGCGGCGGGCGTGGGCTCGGGCTCTGCCGAGGCCTCTACCGGCGGGGGCGCGATGACCTCTTCGGGTTCGGGCTCCGCCACGGCCGGCTCTGCCGACGCTTCAAGAGTCAGGGCCCAATCCTGAAGCGGGGTCGCGGCTGCGGCCAGCGCCGCCGCCACATCCGCGCCCACCCTGGGCTTTCCGGTGATCGTCCAGCCGGCGCCGTCGAAATGCGCTTCCCCGCTTTCCAGCCCGGCCATCGCCGCAAGGGCCGCCAGGGCGTCTTCGACAAAGCCCTGGGGAGCACCGCCGGCGATCTCGGTTTCGTCGGTCAGATCGGGGCCAAGGCGGACGGCGAGCAGGCGTTGCATGCTCGCGGCCGGCACCTGGCCGGAAAGGGTGATGCGTCCGCCGTCATCCTTCTGCGCCGACCAGTGATAGGGGGCGGCGGGCTCAGGCTCAGGCTGCGGCTGGGGTTCCGGCGCGGTGACGGCAAGGGTCCAGTCAGCAAGCGGCAGTTTTGCCGCCAGCTCACCCAGCACGGAATCGCGCGCGGCGATGGATTCGGCGTGACCGGACAGCGACCAGCCTTGGCTATCGAACCGCGCCTCGCCATCGGGCAGCGTCAGGACGGCGTCGAGCGCCGCCGTCACCGCCAGCGCGAAGCCTTCGGGGGCCCCCAGGGCCAGCTCGGTTTCATCGACCGCCCCTTTGCCGGCGTGGAGCGCAAGGAAGCGCTGCATGCCGGCATTGGGCAGATAGCCGCTCAGGACGATGCCGTCCGCCGTGTGGCGCGCCGACCAGCGATAGGGCGATCTCTCCGGCAGCAGCGGCTTGGGGTCGGCCACATCCAGCGCCCAATTGGCCGCAGCCAGGTTGCGGGCGGCAAATTGCGCCTCGACGGCCTCCCGATCGGCGGGCGTCGCGGCAAGGCCGCTTAGCGTCCAGCGGGTCCCGTCGAAGCTGGCCTCGCCGGTTTCCAGATGTTGGAGCAGCGCCAGCGCCGTTTGGGCGGAGGCGAGGAAGCCTGCCGGCTCTCCCGAGGCGTAAGTCAATGTGGAGCCGGCGGGCTGGCCCGCCTCCTGCAAAGCCGCCTCGGCCTGCGGATCGGGCACAAGCCCGGAGAGCGCGATGCCCGCGCCGCTCTTTTGTGCCGACCAGTGATAGGGCTCGACGCGGGGCGCCTGGATATTGGCCGCGGCGAGGCTGATGCCCTGGGGCATCTGCCCATCGACCAGCGCCAGCAGGTCTCCATAGGCCTGGGCGGAAGCGGCAATGCCCGCCAAGGTAAGGGCGCTGCCGCGCAACGCCATGCGGCCTTCTCGCATCAACCCAAGCGCCTCGATGCCGAAATCCGCCCCGGAGCGATAGCGATCCGGCGCGCCGCGACCCAGTTTCAGCTCGGCGATGTCGGCTCCTTGCAGCGCGCCAAAGGCCTTGCGCGTCTCGTCGTCAGGCGCATAGCCATCGAAAATCAGCGCGCCGGTGTTCTGGCGCACCACGCTCAGCCAGTAATCCTCGATGCGCGGCGGCTCCAGCACCACGATGCTGCCGGCCGATTGCAGGTTCTGGGCGACGCTTTGGGCGATTTCCAGCGTGGCGGGAGCGCCGGTCAGCTTGCTGGCGCCATCGACAATGCTGGCCTCGCCATATTCCAGCCGCGCCAATTGCTGGAGCAGCAACGGGGCGAGTTCGGCAAAATTGGCGGGCTGGCCGGAGCCCAATGCCAGGCCGGTGGCCACGGGCAGGCCGGAGACGTCGGCGGTGCGCAGGCGCTCGGCCAGCTCGGCATCCGGCACATAGCCGGAAACGGCGATGCGTTTGCCGTCGGAGCGGGCGGACCAGTGATAGGGCGCGACCAGCGCCGGGGTGATGTCGACATCCCCCAGTTCCATGCCCTGCGGCGCGCCGGCGCGCAGCACGATCAGCAGGTCGCGGAATGCCTGTTCGGAGCGGGCAAGGCCGCTGATCCCGATGGTCTGGTCGGAAACGACCGCCTTGCCGTCCTCGAGATAGCGCAATTGGGCAACGGCAAATTCGGCCCCAGCCGACCAGGCCTGCCGCACCGCAACGCCGGAGCGCAATTGAAGCGGCGCATCCTCGAGACCGGCCAGGTCCAGCAGACGCTGGCGGGTGGACAGATCGGGCACGGCGCCGGCCAGGCTGATGGTTTCGCCCGCAATGGCAGCCTCGAGCCGATAGGGGCTGGCCAAAGGCGCCAACGCCACATTCGCCTCTATCGCGCGCAATCCATCGATTTTGGAAAGATAGGAAATTGCTTCATCGACAAGGGTTTGGTCGGTTGTGATGCCAGAAAGGGTGAGGTCTCGGCCGTCGAGGGAAAGCTCAGCCCAATCGAAATTTCCGGCAGCAATGGCAGCAGCGCTGCGCGCCTGCAAATCCTCGACGATGGTCGATGTCGTCATTGCCAAAGAAAGACTCGTGCCGCCCAGGACGGTGACCAGTCCCGGCACGACCCATTTCCACAGGTCCCTTATCATTCCGATTCCACGAAGCGCCGCAATTGCCGCAAGGCTAGTGCATTTCGCCGCGCGAGGAAACGAAAATGGCGGCGGCAAGCCTTTGGTCGAATGGAATAATCAGGCGGGCAAGCAGGACTGGACGAAGCTTGATCGCTTTACCCCTCTGGCTATCGCCTTACACAGTGTCATTCCGGCGCAGGCCGGAATCCATGCTGAAGGCTATCCCCTGCACCAGCGCGGGGGAGATATGCGGACCTGGATTCCGGCCTGCGCCGGAATGACCCGGTGAGCAAGGAAGACAATAGGTTTCGTGGATTCCCCTGCCCCAAAAGCAGAAAGGCCCGGCGTGAGCCGGGCCTTTCCGTAGAGACTGCAATCCAAGGATTACTGGAAGGCCTTCGAAGCCTTGAAGGTAACCTTGTAAGCGCCGTTCTGCTGAACGGTGGCGCCGAGCGACGATTCGAAACCGCCACCGGGCTTCCAGCCGAGTTCGGCCTTCGCGTAGAAGTCCGAGTAAGAAGCACCGCCAGCAACGCGCGGAACAACCAGAGCCGGATCATCAGCACCATGGCCGTACACACCGATTTCGGTGGTCAGCTTGATGGTTTCGGTCAGAGCAGCAACGAGCTGAGCAGCGACCTGGTAGCCATCGCCAACGCCATTGCGGCCATCGTTGAAGTAACGGCCGCCGATGTTGATTTCGATGCCTTCAGCAACGGTGGCGCCGAACGAGCCGCCGAAGCCCCAGTCGGTGTCGAGAGCAACGCCATTGGCAGCGGTGCCGCCGAGGGCTTCAGCCGAGAGCGCGATCTTGAACATATCGAACTTGGCTTCGCCCGAGACCAGACCATTCCAGTAGGAATAGTTGGCACCGACGATCGGGTCATAACCACCGCCGACAGCGAGGGCACCACGGACCTTGAACTGGTCGAAGGTGGCGGTCACGCCGGTGTGGACGAGGTAGGTGTCGCCAGCATTACGCTGACCGTCGAGGATACCACCAACGGCGCCGCTGATGTGAGCGGTGATGCCGGCGCCGGAGTAGTCCAGAACACCAACCAGGGTACCGGCCTTTTCCGCACCGGTCACAACACCAGCAACGCCGCCAGCCGAGTTCAGGTTTTCCAGGCCGACCTTGGCGATCAGGCCGTCAGCAATGTTGCTCCAGAACTGGATAACATGACCACCGCGCTTCGGGGTGATGACGTCGGCGTTTTCGTCAGCAATGACGCCCTTGTCGGCGCGATCGGAGATGAACAGGCCGGTGAAGTTGAACGGCTCGTCGTCGCCCTTGTTGAAGATCGAACCACGCTTACCAGCGGTCAGCACGGTCGAATCACCAACCTGGACATAGGCTTCGTCGAGAACGATAGCCGAACCGGTTTCACGCTGCTCGACACCGTTCGGGATCGCCCCACCGACGCCAGTATTGAAACCACCAGCAACGGTACCGCCATTACGAACGCGGACGCGGTCGTCATGCTTGATCTTGATAACGACGGAAGCCGGGCCGAAGTCGCTGCCGGCGGTGCCGACAAACTTCAGGTAGGACTGAACGCGCGATTCCCAATCGTTGTTGGACGTGCCGGGAATGCTGCTGGCCTGATCGACGTTGACCGAGCCAAGACCCAGCCAGGTGGTGGCGATCGGGTGGGATTCGTTGAAGTTACCGAAGTCGAACTGGTACTTCACTTCGCCCGAGATCTGCAGGCAGTTGGTGTCGGACGAAATGGTCAGGCCCGACAGGCCGAGCTCGTCGCAAACGTCCAGCGAGGTGAGGACGCCCAGGTCGGCAGCGAAGCCAGCGGTCGAGAGACCGGCGGCAGCAACAGAACCGAGGATAAGGCTCTTGAGTTTCATTAATTGACCTCCAAAGTCAGTCATTCTTTGTGCCGGTTACCCAGCGGTTTGTCGAAGCGCAACCACACTATTCGTGGTGCAGTGTGTTGCCGTCGCGCCGCGACCGACAAACGATCCCATGCATGGATTCGCAAGGCCCACTCTACGCATGGCGGAAAAGGACGCAATCACGCAAAAGCCGTTTTGGGGCCCGCACAATATGGTTGCGACCCGTATGTTGCAGATTCAGCACACAGTTGGAAACCTCTCGTTAACCTGGCTGAAGGAAGCGTTAAATATGCCGGTTTCCGGGGGCTTTCGGGCACGATCCGGTAACCGGATCCGCTCCCGGGGCGGAAAGCACGCGCCCGAGCGCCGCCCCGCGCTGACGCGGATGCGGCGGGAATATGACGGGAATCGGGAGTGGGGGAATGTGGCAGGGGCATTGCCGGGCGGACCCGGCAATGCCGTGAGGCAGAGGCCGCCTGTCAGGCCCGCCACATCTCCACACCGGCGATCCAGGTGGCGCTGACCTGGCGGTCTTGCGTCAGATGCACGAAGCTGGCGACGGCGCCGGGCTGGAGATGGCCCATCTCGGCCTCGAGCCCCATGGCCTGGGCGGGATAGAGCGAAGCCATGCGCAGGGCCTCCTCCAGCGGCAGGCCGATACGGGCATGCATGAATTCCACCGCGTCGATCATGTCGAGGTCGGCGCCGGCCAGCGTGCCGTCAGCCAGGCGCAGGGCGCCGTCGGCGCGGGTGATGGTGCGGCCATTGAGGGTGAGCACCCTGATGTCGGTGCCGGTCTGCGACATGGCGTCGGTGACGAGGAAGATGTGACCGCTGCCCTTTTTGGCGCGCAACGCTATCTCGATGGCAGCAGGATGCACGTGGATGCCATCGGCGATGAGCCCCGCATGAACGCCGTCATGGGTGAGCACGCTGCCCACGAGACCAGGCTCGCGATTGCCCAGCTGGCTCATGGCGTTGAAAAGATGGGTGGCCATGCTCGCCCCGGCGGCGAAGGCGGCGGCGGCGGTGGCGCTGTCGGTATCGGAATGACCGATGCTGACGATGATGCCGGCCTCGGCCAGCGCCGCGATCTGTTCTGGGCGCACGGTTTCGGCGGCGACGGTCACCAGGAGATTGGGCAGGGCGGCGCGGGCGGCGACGAGGCGCGCCAGGTCGTCATCGTCCATGGGGCGGATCAGGGCCGGATCATGCGTGCCCTTGCGGGCCAGCGACAAATGCGGGCCTTCCAGATGCAGGCCCAAAAAGCCGGGCACTCCCGCTTCCGCGGCGGCCGTGCCGGCGGCGATGGCAGCGATATTGACGGCCGGCGTGTCGGTAATCAGCGTCGGCAGCAGCGCCGTGGTGCCGAAGGGGGCATGGGCGGCGCAGATGGTGCGGATGGCGTCGAGGCTGGGGTCGTTGTTGAAGAGCACCCCGCCCCCACCATTGACCTGCAGGTCAATGAAGCCGGGCACCAGCAGGCCGCCATCGAGGCTCACCTGTGCGGCATTGGCCGGAATGGCCGCCTCCGGCACGATGGCCGAAACATGCCCGAATTCGACCAGCAGCGCGGCATCGTCGTGCCAGCGGTGCCCGTCGAACAGGCGCGCGCCCTTTATGGAGAGAAGGTCGCTCATAGGGTTTCCGTCACCTTCTTGAGCGCCACGGGAATGTCGGGGTTGAAGCCGCGATGGCGGGCCAGGGCCTCGACGAAGCCATAGAAGGTGACGATCAGCGCCAGCGGATCGGTCAGCGGATGGCCGGTGGCGGCAAAGGGCAGGCGCCGCGCGGCGCCGGGGCGATCGCTGGTCAGGAAGCCGAGAGCCCCCTGCCCGGCCAGCTTGTGAGCCATGTCGGCAACCGAAGGCTCGGCGGCGTCGCGCGCCGCCAGCCCAAGCACCGGATAGCCCGGCGTCACCACGGCGACCGGCCCATGCATGACCTCGGCGGCACTATAGGCCTCGCCCTGGACATTGCAGGTTTCCTTGAACTTGAGCGCCGCCTCGTTGGCGATGGCCAGGCCCGGGCCGCGCCCCAGCACATAAAGAGCATTGTGCCCGTCCAGCGCCCCGATCATGTCCGACCAGTCGCAGGCCACCGCTTCGGCCAGGGTGCGCGGCAGGTCGTCCACGGCCTGGCGCAGGGCGGCATCGCCGCTCCAGCGGGCGATCAGCGCCAGCCCGGCCACGACCGAGGTGACGAAGGTCTTGGTGGCGGCAACCGACTTTTCCTCGCCGGCCATCAGGTCGATGGTGAAATCGGCGGCATCGGCCAGGGGCGAGCCGGGCGTGTTGGTGATGGCGATGGTAGCGGCCCCGGAGCGGCGCGCCGACTGCGCCAGCCCCACGATGTCGGGGCTCTTGCCCGACTGCGAAATGGCGATGGCTGCGCAATGATCGAGCTTCATGTCGCGGCCATAGATCGAGGCGACGGAGGGGCCGATGGAGGCCACCGGCAGGCCCAGGGTCAGCTCGATGGCATATTTGAGATAGGTGCAGGCGTGGTCGGACGAGCCGCGCGCCACGGTCACCACCGTCATCGGGTTGCGTTCGCGCAGGGTGGCCGCGGCGGCGTCGAGCACGGTGCTGCCCTGGTCGAGGAAATTGGCGACCACGCCGGGGATGGAGTCCACTTCCTGGCGCATGAAGGTCGGAGTCGTCACGGTCACTTGCTGGCTCCACTGGCTGGGGAATCGCCAAGACGCAGCTCGGCGACGAAGTCATAGGTATCGCCCCGGTAGATGGAGCGGGTGAATTCGATTACCCGCCCCGAGGCGAGATAGGAAGTGCGCTCGATATTGAGCCCGGCCGAGCCCACCGGCACCTGCAGCAGATGCGCATCCTCCGGGCCCAGATTGGCGGCGCGGATGCGCTGGATGGCGCGGATCGGGCGCTTGCCGGATTTATCGAGGTATTTATAGAGCGAATCGCCGATGCCGGCGGGGTCGGGCAGCACGCTGGTCGAAAGGCTGGCGCGCTCGATGGCGAGCGGGGTGTCTTCGGTGAGGCGCAGGCGGGCAATGCGCGCCACGCGCTCGCCGGCCGAAAGGCCCAGGATCACAGTTTCTTCCGGCGATGGCAGGTATAGCCCGCGATCGAGCCATTCGGCCCGCACCGCCATGCCGCGCCGCGCCATGTCCTCGGTGAAGGAGGTGAGCTGGGAGAGGGATTGCTCGACGCGCTGGCTGGGCGAGGCCACGAAGGTGCCCGAGCCGTGCCGCTGCACCAAGACCCCGTCCTTGACCAGTTGCGTGACCGCCTTGCGCACCGTGACGCGCGAAACGTCGACGCGGGTGGCCAGGTCGCGCTCGGAAGGCAACGCGTCGCCGGGATTGATGGCGCCGCGCTGGATGGCATCCTCGATCCAGCGCTTGAGCTGAAGGTAAAGCGGCCCCCCGGCAGGCAGAACCACCGGCCCATCGGCAAAGAAACTGTTCGACGCGTCGGCCAATATGTCCCCCTTCGCCTGTTGCAACCGGCGGCGCAATCCATATCATCGGGTGGCGGAAGCAGCCCAGACCGACTTCCGCCTAGGGTCATAATACCAATAAAATACCATTCACCAAGCCCCAAACGGCAATTCTGCCGCTTTGCCGCACGGCGCTGGTCTTATTGGGTTATTTTCCCGTTTTCTTCCCCAGTCCGCCCTGCCCGCGTCCCTCAGGCTGGACAAGTGGTATTTTTTTGGCATTACTGCCGGAAGGGAGGACGGAATGAGCGCAACGCAGACAGAAATGACCCATGCGCATGCGCCGGGTTTCGACATGATGGCGCCCGAGGAGGCGCTGGCGATTCTGGCGGCCGCTCAGGCGCAGGCCGCCCAGGCCGTGGCCGAAGCCATTCCCGACATTGCCCGCGGCGCGGCGCTGGCCGCGTCGTGCCTCGAAAAAGGCGGGCGCCTCATCTATGCGGCAGCGGGCAGCTCGGGCCTGATGGCCCTGGCCGATGCGCTGGAGCTGCCAGGCACTTATGGCATTGCGCGCGACCGCATCCGGATCCTGCTGGCAGGCGGCACGGAGTCGCTGGTGGCCATGGAAGGCGGATCGGAGGACGACGAAGCCTCGGCACGCAATGAGCTGGCCGCCCTGGCGCCCGGGCCCGAGGATTGCCTCATCGCCCTCACGGCCAGCGGCTCCACCCCCTATCCCATGGCCGCAGCGGAGGCGGCGCGGGCGGCGGGGGCCCGCACCATCGGGTTCAGCAACAATCACGGCGCACCGCTGTTTTCCCGCGTCGACGTCGCCATCTGCCTGGCGACACCGCCCGAAGTCATTGCCGGCTCGACGCGAATGGGCGCGGGCACGGCGCAGAAGATCGCGCTCAACATGCTCTCCACGCAGATGGCGGTGCATCTGGGCCATGTGCATGACGGGTTCATGGTCAACCTGATCGCCGACAATATGAAGCTGCGCGGCCGGGCCCGGCGTATCGTCATGGCCGTCACCGGCGTTTCCGAAGCCGGCGCCACCGCCGCGCTGGAACTGGCCGAGGGTGCGGTCAAACCCGCTATCCTGCTGGCGGCCGGGGCGCAGAGCCGCGATGATGCCGACCGGTTGCTGGCCGAGCATGAAGGCCGGCTGCGCCCTGCCCTCGCCGCCCTGCAAAAAACCGACGGCTAGAAGCTTTCGGGCCTGACCCAAAATATCCGCGTTTTCCCCTCTTCCCCAGGGGAGAGGAAACGACGGAGCTGGTGGCTCCAGGCAGATGTGAAAAATCCTAGGCGATATCGTCCTCGCCGGGGGTGCCGCCCTCGCCTTCCCAGGTCTGGATGCGCTTGACCGTCTGGCGGGGGAATTTCAGCCTGACACCGACGCCCTCTCCGCCCAGCTCGGGCAGGAACAGCACGCCATGGGTTTCCAGCGCGGCCTTTATGGCGCGCTGGCAATCCTCCTCCATCTCCAGCGTTTCCGCCTCGAATTGCTCGACATCCCGGCGCGGCAGGCCTGCGGCTTCGGCCAGCTCGGCCTGAGACCAGCCGATCAGCGCGCGGCCGGCGCGGCTCTGGGCGGCAATGATGGGGGGCAAGGCATCGACCATGGCGAATTCCTCCTTTTGCCCAGCAAACAATGTCGCGGCGGCCTTGCCAAGCGCCATCTTGTCCCGCTCAGCGCAGGAGCCCCCATCCGGCCCAGGCGAGCAAGACCAGCAGGGCAGGAATCGCGGCCAGCAACAGGACCAGCATCATGCCGAACAGGATGGGGTTGGCCCGCGCGCTGATCTCACCGCCGCGCGAGGCCATCCTGCCGGTTCGCAGGGCGCCGAAAAGGCTCGTTCCGAACAGGATCAATGCCGCGCTCCCCAGAAGCAGCACCAGCCAGAGATGGGCCGCCGGGACATTTTGGCTGAACGCCGCCAGCGCCAGATAAAGCGCAATACCCGATATGCCGACCAGAAGCGCGGTTCTTGCCAATGCCCCCAGTATGGATTCGGGTCCGTCTGCCATCTTCCGCTCCCCGCTTCGATATTGCCGCCGCAGCGCGCTCTTTTTGCACAATACAGTTGAACCCACATCCGCCTCCGGTTCATCCCCTAAATCGGGGTTGCCAGGGAAGGCAGGAGGGTCATACCGTTCCCCCCGGCACGAAATGCCCCTTGGGGAGGAGCTTCCAATGGGTCTTTTCCGAGTAACCGCGTTATGGGGCCTTCTGGTTGCGCTCTCCACCCTGCCGGCGGTGGCGCAGGGTAACGGGCTGCGCGTGGCCCCCGTTACCCTGATGCATGCGGACATGCAGGCCATGCGCGGCTTCGTTCCCGCCGGCTGGCAAAGCCAGGGCGGGCTCAATTGGGGCGATCCCTGCGCGCCTTACGGCTACAATATCGACTGGCAGGCCACCTCACCCGGCGAAGGCTGGCTTGGCGTCGCCTTCCTTCCCGCGCTGAGCTGGGGCCGGGGCGAATACACCAATTGCCGCCAGCAACCCATCGCCTCGTTGCAGGACCTGCTCAATTACGAGGCGCAAGCCATCTGGCCGGGTGCGCGCATGATCGATTTCCGCCCGCGCCCCGACCTCGTCGGCGGACAGGCGGTGCCCTTCGACATTCCCGGGCTGGCGCTCAACGCTCCGGGCATCAGCATGCGCGCCTGGCTCGATGCCGGCGAGGCGATGTTCGCCTTTTCCGCGCCCAACGGACAGGAGATGCGCGGCGCCATCCTGGCCAGCGGCTCCTTCAGCGAATCCCGGCTCGACCCCTCCGCCACCGGCCTGCAGGTCGACATGTCGCAATTTCCCGGCCTGCAAGTGCCGGCGCCCCCGCCGGCGCAGACCTTCCACACCGGCGGCAGCGAATGGAGCTTCGTCACCTGGGCGCCCGCCGGCCAACTCGACCTGATGGCCAGCGAAGCGATCCGCAAATCCTTCATCCCCACGGCCGAATGGTCCGACTTCATCCTCAGGCATCGCGCCACCATCGATGCGCAGAACGCCAAAGGCGCGGCGGAGCGCGCTGAAATCCGCCGCCAGACCAATACGGAAATCGCCGGCATGATCGCGGCCGGTTACAATGAGCGCATGGCGGTGAACGAGCGTAGCAACCGCGAATATCTGGAATCGGTGCGCGGCGTGGAAACCTATCTCAACGCATCGGGCCAGCCGGTCCAGCTCGACTATAATTACAAGAATGCCTGGCAGCTGGCCGATGGCAGCTATTTCCTGACCAACGATCTCAATTTCGATCCCCATACCGTTTTCAACATGGATGGCCGGCAATTGCAGGCCGCCCCCTGACCAAAGGAAGAGGACCGCATCGTGAAGAAGGCTGTTTCCATCGCCATGTCCGTGACCCTGCTGGCCTCCCTGCCGGCCCTGGGACAGGACGGGTTCAACCAGGCGCCCAATACCAGCGGATTCATGACGCAGAATCCGGCCATGCAGCCGCAACCGAATTTCCAGCAACCTCAACCGAGCTTCCAACAGCCACAGCCTTTCCAGCAACCGCAGCCGGCGCCTTCGTTCAACACGCCGCAGCCTCAACCCCAGCCGCAGCCGCAGCCGCAGCCGAACCAGACCGACATGATGATGCAGCAATTGCAGCAGATGGCGCAGATTGAGACGCAGGATTATGGCGTCCAGCCCACCCAGCAATTGCATTCGGGCGCCATGCACGGCCCCACGCCCAATTCCATCCCCGGCGCGCGCGTCACCACCACTGCGGAGGTCTTCCAACTGGTGATGAGCGGGCAGCCCTATCTGATTTTCGACGTGCTGGGAGGCGACCAGACCCTGCCCGGCGCAATTCCGGCGGTCAACGCCGCCCAGCCCGGCAGCTTCCAGGACCAGACCCAGCAGGGGTTCGGCCAGTTCCTGCAACAGGTCACCAATGGAAGGCAGGATGCGACGCTGATCTTTTATTGCGCCTCCACCCAGTGCTGGATGTCCTACAATGCCGCATTGCGCGCCGCCAATCTGGGCTATCGCAACGTGCTCTGGTATCGCGGCGGGCTGGAAGCCTGGTCCTATGCGGGCCTGCCCACCATGCCGGCCGGCGGCGGCATGATGCCCCAGAATCCCGGCGGCGCCATGGCGCCCAGTGGCGGCGGCATGATGATGCCGGGCATGAATGGCGGTGGGGCCATGATGCCCAGTATGGGCAACTGAGCCGGGCGCGGATGGCGGGGCTGGGGATAAAAGGCTGGGGACGCCTCGCATTTGCCCTGGCCCTGGGCGCCGTCGGCTTCTGGTATGCCCAATATCAGCGCGATCTCGCCATCAAGCGCGAGAAACTGAGCGTTGTCGCCACCGTCACGTCCGACCCCCTGACCTGCCGCGACGACAGCAGGCCCTTCGGCGTGACGATCCGAAACCTGACCAGCCGCACGGTCCTGACCGCGACCTTCACGCTGCATGAAGACCCCATGCCTGCCGGGACCTTCCCCAGCGACATGCCGCAGGTCTCTCTCAAGGCCCCGCTGCGGGCCGGGGGCGAGCAACGGGATTGCCATGCCCTCAACCGGATCCGCCTGGTCGCGCGCGGCGTCGATCCCCGCCGCGTGCACTGGATACCGATGATTTCCGATGTCGTTTTCGAATGAAGCGGCGCCGGAGCGCCTCTTGGGCCCGTTCCGCTGAAACAGCGGAACGGGCCCAAGCTAGGCCACCGCCTGCATGTCGGGCGTCTGGGCCTTTGCCTGCCACGGCGCGTGTCGCCCCAGAATGGCGCCGAGAGCCACGTCATCCTGGCCCAGCCGCGCCTCGATCTCGCGGTGGGCCCAGGCATGGGCGGCGTTGGACACTTCCCTGTGCCGGTCGAAACTCATCAGGCTGGCGCCCGGAAAGGGGGGCGGGGTCAAGACCATATCCTGCGGCGTCGCCGGCAATTCATAGCGTTGATGCGCCAGCATGGTGCGGAAGAGGATGCTGAGCACGCGCGGGGCACGGGGCAGCTTGCCGCGCGGGTTGAGAAGCGTGGCGAGCAGCTTGCCGCGTCCGGGCAGGCTCTCATAGGAAACGTTGAAGCGCTGACCGCCGCTGCGCCCGAAATGCACCACGAGATTGGGGCCGGCCTTGATCTGCTGCATGCAGGCCAGCGGCGCATCGTCCATCACCCCGCCATCGACCAGCATCCTGCCATCCTCGGTGTAGAAGGGCGGCAGCACGCAGGGAATGGCGCTCGAGGCGCGCACCGCCTGCCACAACAGGCCGGAGCGGATGACTTCGAGGCGGTTGTCGGAAAGATTGGTGGCAATGGCGAAGAAGGGCTTCCAGCAATCCTCGACCCGCGTATCGGGCCCATAGGCCCGCGCCAGCGCGTCGTCGAACGCCTTGTGGTCGAGCAGGGCATAGCGCGGCCAGGTCGGCCGCTTGAAACTGCGGCTCTTGACGAAGATGTCGTGCGTGCCGGCGGTGAGCGTGTCGTGCTCGCCCAGAAAGGCGAAGCCGGCCAGCATCGCCGCCCCGACGCTGGTGCCCATGAAAACGTCGAAAATGCCGCCCTGCTCACGGAAGGCGCGATAGACGCCCACATGGGCCGGGCCATAGCCCCCACCCCCGCCGGCAACGAAGCCCACGGCCCGTCCGGTCAGAAAGCGGATGAGCGCGTCGATATCGGCGTCGTCCTCAAGCGAAACATGGTGATGCAGGAAGACAGGCGTGCGCGCCAGCCAGGATGCGGTTCCCTCGACGACGCCCACGCGCCGCCTGTGCAGCCGCACCAGCCGGCAGGCCGATTGCGGGTGGAGCTTTTCCACCAGCCGCTCCACCGCCGACAATTCGGCCTTGGGGGCATCGCCATTGGTGACGAAAACTACCTCGTCGGCCTGCCGGACGCAGAAATCCGTCCAGTCCGTCAAGCCGGCATCCCCAAAATAGAAGACGGGCGCCTCGCCCTCCTCGAGCCCATCGAGCCATTCAGCCACGGCCGGATCGGCCAGCGAGCGCTCTCCGAACCGCTCCGCGATCATTGCGGCGTCGACGGCGACCAACCCATCCCGTGTCAACCGGGTGCGCAGGCGCTCGAAAAAGGCCGGCGGCACCGTCTCATGCCCGCCCTGCACAAAGGCGATGACGCGGCGCAACCCTCCCGGCCGCCGCTCGGGGCGGGCATCCGCACCATGCAGCTTTGCGGCCATGACCCCCAGAAAGGCCGCAGCAAGTCCCGGGTCGACCTGAAGGGCCCGCGTATAGGCGGCGCGCGAAATCTCGAAGACCTCGCAATCGCGCAGCGCCGTGACCGTTTCCCCGTAGTCACCGCCGCAGAAGAAGGCGGGAACGCCCACGACGTCCCCTGCCCGCGCTTCCCGGTAGATCGAAAGATCCTGCCCCTGTGCGCAAGCCAGGACGCCACGGGCTACAAGGAAAAGCGCCCCGGCCGGATCGCCGGCGCGCACGAGCACATCCCCCCGCCTCATCGCACGCTTCGGAGCCTGCGCGACCAGCCTTTCCCGCTGCTCGGCCGTCAATTGATGAAGCACGCCTGGCCGGGATAGTCCCATCATGCCGTCCATAATTCCCCCACGATCAGGCAATGCGAAACTGCATCGGCCTCTGGTGGGCGAAGCTAGTCGGGCGGGCGGAGGAGGCGGAATACCATGAATATGGTATGGCTGGCGCAGGGGCTTTTGCGGTGCCATGCTGGGGGAAATCGTGCTCGCCACCGGCCGGAAGGGCGCGGCCGGAGCAGACGAGAGATGTGCCGATGGTGAAGCGTCCGCTGAGAATTGTGCTGACCGAGGACGACGGTCCCATCCGCGAGCGTCTCGCCCGCATCGTCCGGGAATGGCCGGAAGCCGAGCTCTGCGCGGCCTGTGCCGACCTAGCGCAGACGCTGGAAGCCATCGCGGCCAACAGGCTCGACCTGCTCATCACCGACCTACGCCTGCCCGATGGCAGCGGCATCGACGCCATCCGCTTTCTGGCGCAAAACCAGTCCGAGGCCGAGGCCATGGTCATTTCGGTGCTGGCCGACGAGCGCTCCGTGCTCGAAGCCATCGAAGCCGGCGCCTCGGGCTATCTGCTCAAGGATGCCGATTCGATCGACCTGATCGAAGCCATCCGCGACGTCATGGCCGGCCGCTCCCCCATTTCCTCGCGCATTGCCCGCGTGCTGGTGCGCCGTCTCTCCGAGCGGGGCAATGCCCCGGAAACGGGAGGCGAGAACCGCCCCAACCTCACCGAGCGCGAAATGGATATATTGTGGGGCATCGCCAAGGGTTTCACCTATGGCGAACTGGCCGACCAGCTCTCGATTTCCCGCCAGACGGTCCCGGTCCATATCCGCAATATCTACGGCAAGCTGCAGGCGTCCAACCGCTCCGAAGCGGTGTTCGAAGCCGCCAGGCTGGGGCTGATCCGGCTGTGAGTGCGGCCGCGGCGATTTCGACGCCCATCCGGGGGCGGCTGGTGGCCTGGGTGATTCTGGCGGCGTTCACCCTTGCCATCGGCGCGTTGCCGCATCTGGTGCATTTTCCATCGCCCGAAGGCGCCATCACCATCACCCAGGCCCAATTCGATACCGACGGGGACAATGCCGCGACATCGGTTCTTCTGCCCCATAGCTGGGCGCCGGCAAGCCCCTACGACCTGAGCACCGGACGCTATCGCCTCTCCTTTCAATTGGCCGAAGCGCCCACCGAGCCGCTGTTTCTTCTCATTCCCGCCGCCCGGCACACCATCGAGGCCTGGGTGAATGGCGAAAGGACCATGTCGGCGATCGATACCGCCTGGTCCGTTCCCACCAGCGGCTACTCCTTTCTCGCCCGTATTCCTGACAGCGCTTTGCGCGCTGGCGACAATGAAATCGTCCTCCGGCAGACGCGCGAGGTGGGCTGGCTCCCCGCCCGCCTGTCGGAGGTGAGCGTGGGGAATGCCGAAGCGGTCATGCCCATCTATCGGCTTTCCAATTTCCTCATCGAGCAGGTGCGCGCCATGAGCTTCGCGCTGCATATCGTGCTCACCATCGGCACCGCCACCATCTGGACCGCCCGCCGGCACGATCCGGTGTTCCGCTGGCTTTCCCTCACCACGATCACCAGCCTCTGGGTCGTCCTCACCCAGTCTCCCTTCGCCCCCTTCGGGGCGCTGGAGCAATTCCAGTCCACAGTGGGCATGTCGGCGGTGGGCCTGATGATCCTGGGGCTGGCCCTGGCCATCGCCGGGTGGCGGCGTCCGCCTCAACTGTTCCCGGCTATCGTCATCGTGCCGCTGGCCCTGTTCGCCGCCGGGCAGGTCGGATGGGTCTCCTTCCCCTTTATCGGGCTCATCAGCGTCAGCATCGGCCTTCTGGCCTATCTGGTCTCGGCCGGCATCCTGGCGCATCAATTCACCCGGTTCCGCGACTGGGATGCCGCCTTCCTCGCGATTCCCTGCACGCTCATGGTGTGGTTCGGGGCGCATGACATCCTGGTGGTCACCGGGCGCTATGACGATCCCTTCCTTTTCTCCTCCTATGTCCGCACCCTGATGCTGCTCTCGGTCATGGTCATCCTCATGGGGCGCCTGGCCCGCAGCCTCAACGGCCTCGACACCGCCAACGACACCCTGCGCCAGCGGCTGGAAGCCCAGGAGGCCGAACTGGGGCGGCTGCATGAACAGCAGAGGGAGCATGCCAACCAGATGGTGCGCGAACAGGAGCGGGAGCGCCTGATGCGCGACCTGCATGACGGGGTCAGCGGGCATCTGGTCACCATCATCGCGCTGGCCGAACGCAATGGCGGCAGCGGCCAGGCCATCGAGCAGGCCGCGCGGGCAGCGCTCGACGATCTGCGGCTCGTGGTTCACTCCCTCGATCTGGGCGATGGCGATTTGCGCGTCGCCCTTTCGGCCTTCCGGGAGAAGGTCGAACCGCAATTGCGGCGGCTGGGCATAGATTTCGAATGGTCCACCGAGAATCTGCCCGAGGTGAGCGGGGTCACTCCCGGCAATGCCCTCTCGATCCTGCGCATTCTCCAGGAGGCCATCACCAATGCCGTCAAGCACGGCCCCGCCCGCCGCATCGCCATCGAAGGCAAGGCCGTGGAGGACGGAAAGGCGGCGCTCCATGTCATCAATGACGGGGCACACGAACATCCAGCCGGGACCGGAAATGGGCTCTCCAACATGGAGCGCCGCGCCCGCACCCTGGGCGGCTCCATCCGCTTCGTCGCCGGAACGGATGGCGCGAGCCTTTCACTGCTCCTCCCCACCGCCCTGCCGGATTGAGCCGGCCGGCCAGAGCGTTTCCCGCAAAAGAGGCAACGGTTTTGCGGTTCGGAAACACGCCGAACAAAGACCTAGACCGTCACCAGCCTGAGCGCATTCAGCCGTTTCGGATCGTCGAAATGGGCGGCGGGATTGCCATTGGTGATGAGTACGTCGACCTGGTCGAGATGGCCCACGATATGGGGGGCGCGGCGGTCGAACTTGCCCTCATGGGCGACGAGGATGGTCTGCCGCGCCTGCGGGAGGATTTCGCGCGTCAACGCCACTTCCATCGGGTCGAACTCGAGTATGGAACCATCCCGGTCGATGGCGCTGGCGCCGATCAAGGCGAGATCGAACTTGAATTTCTGCTGGTTCGCCTCGCCCAGCGTCAGGATGGAGGTGTCCTTGTTGCGCACATAGCCGCCATAGACATAGACGGTGGCATCGGTGTTGAGCGCGCAGGAATAGACCACTTCCAGATTGGGCGTGGCGATCAGCACGCCCGGAAAGTCGGCAATGACGGCGTGCAGGGCATGGAAAGTGGTGCCCAGGCCGACGAAAATGGTGGCGCCGCTGAAAAGGAACGGCCTCAGCGCCCCCATGAGCTGGCGCTTGATATCGGCTTCGGTGGCGTGGCGCTCGCTGAAGGTGTAGCGGGCCACACCCGGCGCGGCGAAGGCTCCGCCAAAGCCCTTGACCAGCAGCCCCCGCGTTTCGAGCACCTTGAGGTCGCGGCGAATGGTCTGGGTGGTGACGGAAAACTGCCCGGCCAGCTCAGAAACGGACGCCGCGCCATTGGTGCGCACCGCTTCCAGAATGGCAGCCTGGCGCTGGTTGAGGGGGCCGGCCGTATTCCCGGCGTCCCGCCGCGGGGCAGCCCCCTCCGGCAGGGCGTCCCCGGTCATTTCAGGCGCACACCGAGATAGGTGCGGTCATCTGTCAGGGCGAGGTCGGTGGTCCCCTTGGTGCTCATGTAGCGGCCGATCTTGTGCGGATCCTCGGCTTCCACGGCGCGGAAGGCTTCTTCCCAGGCCGCGACGCCGAAGCCTTCGCCCAGCTTGAAATAACCGTCGGAGAAAAGCTCGATCGTGTCGATATCGGCCAGGCTGTAGCTGCGCGTCTCCACGAAACGCGGCGGCACCGGAAAACCGTCCAGCCCGCCATAGCCGAGAACGGGGCCGGTGATGTTCTGGAAGTCGCCCTGCGCGTAGCAGATGCCGCCCTGGATCAACGCCTCGATTTCAGCGGCCGGCACGTCGGGAAGATGGGCCTGGCAGGCTGCCAATGAGCGCCGCTCCAGCTCCGCCATGATCGCCGGATCGGCGGTTTCCTCGCCCTCCGACTGGTGCCGCGTACCCTGCCAGGTGACCATGCCCGAAAGCCGGTCACAATCGGCGGTATCGCGCCCCAATGCCTCGAAATAGCGCCAGGTTTCCCGCCGCAGGATGGCGGTCACGTCGTCCAGGGGCTTGAGCACCTGCAGGACGTCCTGGCCATTGATGCGCAGGCCGCTATCGCCCACCGCCACCACTTCCAGCCGGTCGCCCAGAATCAGGGCGGCCATCACCGTGCAGCCGCCGCGCAGTTTCCAGTCGGCGGTGACGGCGTCGAGCGCGTTATGGGCGACATAGCCGGCGTGGATGGCCGCGCCCAGATAATCGGCAAAGTGCTGGCCGCCGGCGAATTGCAACTCCGGCTGGGCCGGATCGCCTTGGGCGAGCAGGAATTTCTCGACCGCGGCCTGAACGGTGCGCGAGGCGAACTGGCCCGAAAGCATGTTGCCATAGCGCGTGCCGTTGCGGTCGGTTACGCCGTCGATGACGGCGTAACCCCTGTTGGGCATGATAACGAGACTGTCCTCATTGGCCTCCGGAGCGCTGAATTTCTTACCCAGCGAAAAGGCTTCCATCTGCTTCATTCGGTGCAATCCCGTCATCAAACCCGGTCGTAAGCGGCTTATTCGCCGATGGCGACACGCCAAAGGGCAAGCACGCCTTCCGCCCCACCGAAATCGATCAGCGGCTTGGGCGTGACCACGTTGGCTTCGCTCAGATTAGGCGTGCCCGGAGGCGGCGCCACATCGGTGCGGACCGAACGACGGCCGATCTCATTGGCGAGCAGTTCCTGGGTCGACTTGGACAGGGCCCAGTCGATGAAGACCTTGCCGTTTTCCGGATTCGGGCCGCCGCGGACCAGAGCCACGCCGTCAGGCGTCGCCACGGTGCCATCGGAGAGCAGGACCACGCCCATCGGGGCACCGCCATGCACGTATTCCAGGGCGTTGTCTTCCAGCGTCAGACCCATCGAGGCTTCACCATCGGCGACGAAGCGCGGCACGGCGCCCGACGAATCGGTGAGCACGAAGTTCTTGGCGATTTCGGCATAGGTGTCCCAGCCCTTGTCGCCAAAAATGGTCAGCACGGCCTGGAGCTGCTGCATGGCCGAGCCGGAATTGTCGGCGCGGGCGGAAGCGATCTGGCCCTGCCACTTGGGATCGGCCAGCTCGGTCCAGCTCTTGGGCGCGTCTTCGAGCGAGAGCATGTCGGTATTGACAGCCAGCACGTAAACGACCGCCGTATAGGGGGTCCAAGCCTCGTTATCGATGAACTGGGTGTCGATCTTGTCGAAATCGGCCGGCTTGTAGGGCTCAAGCAGGCTGGCCAATTCGGTCAGCTGGCTGCCCGAGATCGACCAGATGACGTCGGCGGCCGGGGCGGCGGCTTCGGCCTTGGCCCGGCGGGCCACGTCGCCCGAGCCGAGCTGGACGACTTCGGCCTTGAGGCCGGTCTCGGCCTCGAACACCGGCAGCAGCCGGTCGACGATGGACGATTTATGGGCGGTGTAGATCACCACCGACCCTTCCTGGGCCATCAGCGCAGGGCTCAGGGCCGTGGTGAAGGCCAGTGCCCCCGCCAGTGCCAAGAATGTTCGTTTTGCAACACGCATGGGTTCCTCCTGTTGTTTCTTGATCGATCCTGACCAATTTCGATCATGAAACGACGAGAAACTTGTTGCAACACGAAAATCGTGTTTACTCTCATCCTGAAATTGGGTGGAGCGGCCTGGGAGGGCGTGCATGGCATATCTAACCGTTGCGGATGGCGTGAAGGAGTTCAGCACCTTCAAGGCTTTGGGCGGGGTTTCGATTTCGGTCGAGCGGGGCGAGTTCTTTACGCTGCTGGGCCCCTCGGGCTGCGGCAAGACCACGCTGCTGCGGGCCATTGCGGGGTTCAACGACCTCACCTCGGGCAGCATCATGCTCGACGGTCAGGACCTGCGGGCCATTCCGCCGCACAAGCGCGACATCGGCATGGTGTTCCAGGATTATGCGGTGTTTCCGCATCTTTCCGTCTTCGACAATGTCGCTTTCGGGCTCAAGCCGCGCAAGGTTCCGGCCGGCGAGGTCAAGACCCGCGTCGCCGAGGCCCTGAGCGCGGTGCATCTTTCCGCGCTGGCCGAGCGCCTGCCCGCCGCCATGTCGGGCGGCCAGCAACAGCGCATCGGCCTGGCGCGCGCCATGGTCATCAATCCGCGCCTTCTGCTCATGGATGAGCCCCTCTCCAATCTCGACGCCAAGCTGCGAATCGAGTTGCGCGAGGAAATCCGCGACATCCAGAAGCGCGTCGACATCGCCACCATCTACGTCACCCACGATCAGGAGGAGGCGTTGGCCATTTCCGACCGCATCTGCGTGATGAGCGCCGGCCATATCGAGCAGATCGGCACGCCGCAGGAGATCTACGGCAATCCGCAAACGCTGTTCGTCGCCAATTTCGTCGGCACGCTGAACACCATTCCCGAGAGCGCCGGCCGCAACGCCCTGCTCTCCGGCCTGGGCCTCTCCCAGCCCAAGGCCGCCCATTGGACCGTCCGCCCCGAGCGCCTGGCGCTAGGCGTCGCGGGCGAGAAGGGCGGAGCCGGCGTCGCCGCCCTGCCCGGCCGCATCAGCAAATACACCTATCTGGGCCGCGAGGCCCATGTGCAGGTGGATACCGATGCCGGCCTGCTGGTGGTGCAGATCGCCAATCCCGGCACCGAAGCTGCCCGCCAGCCAGGCGAGGCCGTGGCCGTGCTGATCGAGCGGGATGCGCTGATGGCGTTCGACGCCGACAGCAAGCGCCTCCCCCTGGAGGGCTGAGCCATGGCCCGGCGTTTCGATTTCTGGACCCTGGTGATGTTCTTCACCTGGGCCATCCTTCTGGTTCTGCTGTTCATCCCGGTCGGCTCGGTGTTGCTGTCGAGCTTTTTCGACACGGTGGGCAATCCCACGCTGGACAACTATCTGCGCTTTGCCGCCGAACCGCGTTTCCAGCGCGCCTTCTTCAATACGCTGGTGGTGGGCTTCGGCGGGCTGGCCGGGGCACTGGTGCTCGGCTCGATCATGGCCTTCTGCATTTCGCGCTTCGAGATCGCGGGCAGCCGCTTCGCCTCGCTGCTCTCCATCCTGGCGCTGGTGTCGCCGCCCTTTATCGGCGCCTATTCCTGGATCGTGCTGTTCGGCGCCGGCGGTGTGGTGCGCGGCTGGGCCAAGGAAGTCGGCATCAACATGCCGCCCATCTACGGGCTGGGCGGCATTCTCATCGTCTTCGCGCTCAAATTCTATCCCTTCGTCTATCTCATGGTCTCGGGCGCGCTTTCCAATGTGAACCGCTCGCTCGAGGAGGCCGCCGAAGGGCTTGGGCTGACCCCGCTCCAGCGCACCTTCAAGATTTCCTTCCCCATGGTGTTTCCGGCCCTCTCCGCCGGCGGCCTGCTGGCGCTGATCCAGTCCATCGCCGATTTCGGCACGCCGCGCCTGCTGGGCCGTGGCTACAATGTGCTGGCGACCGAGGCCTACACGCTCTATTCGGCCGAAGTGGGCTCCAACATGTCGATGGCCACCACCATCAGCGTGGTGCTGATCCTGGTGTCCATGATCTTCGTGCTGATGCAGCGCTTCATGTCGCGCCGCAACGTCTATCACGGCAACATGATAAACAAGCCGACCAAGATTCGGCTCAAGGGCTGGCGCAACGCGCTGGCGCATTTCGCCGTCTATTTCATCGGCCTCTGCGGGGCCATGCCGGTCATCATCTCGGTGATCTATTCGGTTCGCCGCACCAATGGCCCGGTGTTCCAGGACGGCTTCGCGCTGCAGAGCTATGAGCGCATCCTGTTCAATCTTGGCGACGTGGTGCGCAATTCGCTCACCTTCTCCTTCTCGGCGGTGGTGCTGATCGTCATCGTCGGCACCATTGTCGGCGTGCTGGTGGCGCGGCGGACGACGCTCAACACCTCGCTGCTCGACGGCGCCTTCATGATTCCCTATGTCATGCCCGGCATCGTCATCGGCATCGCCTTCATCGCCGCCTTCAACACCGGTCCGGTGGTGCTGACCGGCACGGCGTCGATCATCGTGCTGTCCATCTTCATCCGCCGCCTGCCCTACACGGTGCGCACCACCTCCTCGGCGCTGCGGCAGATTTCGCCCAGCCTCGAAGAAGCGGCGGTCTCGCTGGGCTACAGCCCCTTCCAGGCCTTCCTGCGCATCACGGTGCCGCTCATCGTTCCCGGCATCATCGCCGGCGGCATGCTGAGCTTCGTCACCGCCATCAACGAGCTCTCTTCCTCGCTGGTGCTTTATGTGGGGTCGACCATCACCATGCCGGTGCGCATCTACCTGCTGATCCTGGATGGCGATTTCGGCACGGCGGCGGCGATGTCCACCATCCTGCTGGCGTTGAGCGGCGTCGCCGTCTACATCGCCTTCCGCCTGATGGGCCGCAACGAGCGCGCATTGCTCTAGCCGCCCGCGACATAGCAAAAAGCGACGGCCTCCGGATGCGTTCCGGGGGTCGTTTTGTTTGGGGGAATACCACAGAAGCCCTCCCCTCCTCTTGAGGAGGGAGGGATCCGCTGGGTGCACGCATGCTTCAATGCTCGTGAAAGGCCCCCTCATCCGCCCCTTCGGGGCACCTTCTCCCACGAGGGAGAAGGGGGTTCTGTGGGTGGGGTACCATCCTCCCCATCTATCTTGTCGCCCCGGATTTGAGCCGGTGCCCATCAGGAAGGGACAAAATCGGAGCAAGAATCCACCGTCATTGCCGGGCTCGTCCCGGCAATCCACGCCTCCGCTTGCGCTGAAACATGGACCACCGGGACAAGGCCCGGTGGTGACGATGAAAGGAGAGTGCCGACGCCATGCAGCCTCGTGCGGCGCATACGCCAATGGTGTCCCTACCCTCCACTGGTGAGGAAGGAGCCGCCTCCGCCCGATGAACGATGTCCATCCCGGCCTTGCGCCGGGATCCATCCTGAGAGGGCTGGATTAGTACGATTTCAGGATGGGCCGCCCCGGCTCAAGGCCGGGGCGGCACCGTGGCGTCCTAGACGCGCAATTCCTTCTGGCCGCCGGGCAGGCGCATGAGCAGGATCAGCGACAGCATGGTCAGCACCAGCAGCAGGGTCGAGAGCGCCGCAGCCGTGCCCAATTGCCCCCGGATCACCTCGACATAGATGCCGAGCGACAGGGTCTGGGTGGAGGTGTTGTAGAGAAAGAGCGTCGTGCTCAACTCGGTGATGATGGTCACCCAGCTCAGTACCGCGCCCGAGAGGATGCCGGGCGCCAGCGCCGGCAGCACGATCTGGATGAAGGTGCGCGGTTTTGAGGCGCCCAGGCTCACCGCCGCTTCCTCGATGCTAGGGTTGAGCTGATACATCAGCGCCGTGGTCGAGCGCACCGAATAGGGAATGCGGCGGATAGTCAGCGCCAGCACCATGATGGCGAAGGTGCCGGTGAGCAGCAGCGGCCGCTGGCTGAAGGCGGTCACCAGCGCGATGCCGATAACCAGACCCGGCACCACATAGGGCACCATGGTCATGGTATCGAGCGCGTCGCTGAGCACACCCTTGCGCCGCACCACCAGATAGGCGACCAGCACGGCGATCACCACCAGGATGACCAGCGCCGTCAGCCCGATGCTGAAGGTGTTGCCGACATAGCGCCAGATATCGCGCTGGGAATCGAGATAGCTCTGGAAGGACCAGCCGGCGACGAACTGGCCGTAAAGCGTGTTGCGGAACGAGCTGACCACCACCACGACGAGCGGCGCCAGCGCCAGCACCAGGAAGCCATAGACATAGGCGTGCACGCCGAAATTGCTCCAGCCGGTGAGCTTGCGCGGCTCGATGCTGCGCAGGGCCGACATGGTGAATTTCTGCCGCCCGGCCAGGTATTTCTGGATGAGGAAGACCAGCAGCGTTACGACGATGACGATCACCGCCACGGCGGCGGCGAAGCTCTTGTCGATGCTCACCTCGCCCACGAAGGAGCTGTAGATCAGCACCGGCACGGTGCGGAAGCCCTGCCCGATCAGCATGGGCGTGCCGAAATCGGCAAAAGCGCGCACGAAAACCAGCAGACTCCCGGCAAGGATGGTCGGCCAGAGCAGCGGGGCGATGATCTTGAGCGCGCGCCGCGCCCCGGTCACCCCCATGCTCTCGGCCGCTTCCAGCAGCGACACGTCGATGGTGCGCCAGGCGCCCATCAGATAGGTGAAGATCAGCGGCACCAATTGCAGCGTCAGCACCAGCACGATGCCGACAAAGCCGTAGATGCTGGGCGGCTTGACCCCGATCAGGTCCTGCACCAGCCGCGTAATCATGCCGTTATTGCCCAGCAGCAGGATCCAGGAATAGGCGCCGATGAAGGGCGGCGACATCATCGAGGCCAGGATCAGGATCTGCACCGTGCGATTGCCGCGCACGCGGAACATGGTCATGAAATAGGCGAGCGGAAAGGCGATGATGAGCGCCAGCAGCGTCACGCACACCGTCACCACCAGCGAGTTGACGAGCGTGCCGTAATAGAGCCGCGAGGAGAAGAAGGTGGTGAAACCTTCGAGTGAAAAGCCCTCGGGGCCGGTAACGCTGCTGAACAGCACCAGCATCAGCGGCCAGATGACCATCAGCAGGTAGCCGCCGGTCAGCATGACCGCTATGGCCGTCCAGCCGTCATACTTGTTGGTGGTCTCGTTCACGCCGCCGCTCCGCGCATGATCGACACCCCGCTTTCGGCGTCGAAGAAGGTCAGCATGTCGGTATCAAGCCGGAGGCGTATGGTCTCGCCGCGCTCCCAGCGGGTTGCCCGGCGGGCGAATTGCAGGAATTCGATGGTCTCGCCGGAAGCGAGGCGCACGCGCACCTGCGAATGCGAGCCCAGGAAGGTCTCGTCGATCAGTTCCGCCGCCAGGCCCGTTTCGGCCACCTGCACCGCCTCCGGACGCACAGAGACCTGCACGCGCCCCGCCGCGCCCGGCGCGACCATGGCCGTGACGTCGACCGTGATGCCGTCGCCCAGGTCGAGCACGGCCTTGCCATCCTGCTGGCGCAGGTCGCGCTCGAGCAAATTGGTCTTGCCGATGAATTCGGCGACGAACCGATTGGCGGGGAAGCGATAGATATCTTCGGGCGAGCCCACCTGCTGCACCACGCCCAGATTCATCACGGCGATGCGGTCGGAAACCGCCATCGCCTCTTCCTGGTCATGGGTCACATAGACGGTGGTGATGCCCGCCTCGCGCTGGGCCTCGCGGATGGTTTCGCGCATCTCGACGCGCAGCTTGGCGTCGAGATTGGAAAGCGGCTCGTCCATCAGCAGGACGGCGGGCTGGATGACCAGCGCCCGCGCCAGGGCGATGCGCTGCTGCTGGCCTCCCGACATTGCGCCGGGAAGCCTGTCCTTGAGATGGGCCATATGCACGGCCTCGAGCGCCTCGGCTACGCGCCGCTCGCTCTCGGCCCGGTTGACATTGCGGGTCTGCAAGCCGAACCCCACGTTCTTGGCCGCGCTCATATGGGGAAACAGAGCATAGCTCTGGAACACCATGCCGATATTGCGCGCGGAGGGGGACCGGTCGTTGATGACCACCTCGTCGAACGAGATCGTCCCGGATTCGATGGAATTGAAACCGGCGATCATGCGCAGGAGAGTGGTCTTTCCGCACCCGGAAGGTCCGAGCAGGGTGAAGAATTCGCCCTCGCCGATATCCAGGTCGAGATCGGGGATCGCGACCTGGTTGCCATATTCCTTGCGCAGCGAACGCAGGGCAATGCGGGTCATCGTCCTGCTCCCATGTCAACCGAAGCGATCATCAGAGCTGAGCCTCGAGGATCGCCTTGTACTTGGCCAGGATTTCGTCGCGGTGCGCCGAGACATAGGCCCCGTCTTCCTCAACGGTCGGGATATCGGCCAGCGCCGGCAGGCCGGGCTTGACGACGCCGTCGCGCAGCGGACGGCCAGCGGTTTCCTCGGCGAGGATGGTCTGGCCCTGCTCGGAAATGATGAAATCGATGAAGGCCTTGCCGGCCTCGGGGTTCGGCCCGCCCTTGATGAGCTGCAGGGTGGCCGGCAGGAAGGCCGCGCCTTCGGCCGGATAGACGATTTCCACCGGCATGCCGCTGCGCACGAAGTTGAGCGAAAGCGGCTCATAGGTCAGGCCCACGACATATTCGCCGCTGGCCACGTCCTTGGCCACCTGGCTGGAGGAGCCGATGGAGATGCCGTCGAGCTGCACGACCAGGGCGCGGACATAATCCCAGCCCTTCTCCGATTCATAATCGCCGCCAACAGCCTTGAGCATGTTGGTGAGCTGGGCGAAGGCCGAGGACGAGTTCATCGGGTCGCCAAAGGCGATCTTGCCCTTGTATTCGGGGTTGAGCAGATCGGCATAGCTGGTGATGGAGACGCCGACCTCGGTGTTGACCAGCAGGTTCGAACCGTCGGCCTGGTAGGGGGTGAAGAAGCCGGTCTTGTTCTTGCCGGCCGGCACCATGGCCGCATCCTCGGGCGAGGTATATTCGCCCCAGAGCTCGATATTGGCCGCCGCCTGCGCCGCGCCGCCGCCAAACATGACGTCACCCTGCGGGTTGGCCGCTTCGCTGCGGATGCGCTGATAGAGTTCGCCCGTGCCGGCGGTGATGACCTGCACGGTCACCCCGGTCTTTTCCTCGAAAGCGGGCAGCAGGCTCTTGAGCATCCCCTCTTCATTGGGGGTGTAGACGATGAGGGTGGAGCCGGAAATGTCATCGGCGGCCTGCGCGGCGGAAAACGCCGAAAGGGAAAAGGCGAGGGCAGCTATCGCCGCCGCGCCGATAAGGGATTTCCGAGCCATTGATCCGTTCCTCTCGATTAAGGATTGTGAAGGAAATATGACAAACCATAATCGCTTTGCGGCCGGGCGCCAGAGCCTAATTGGGACTTCCCCGCACAAATATCGTCGAAGCTGAAAAAGGCCGCCGCTCCCGGCCATGGGCCCCGCCCCGCCGCTGGCGATATCGGCGACCTGCAAGCGGTGACGCCGGATTTTCCACGGCGGCCTTGCCGGTCCCCATACCCCTGCCCCCGCAGCGCCCAAAAGCCTAGAAAACCAACCTTCATCATCCCATAGGTCAGCAGTACTGACCCCGATCTTTCCGCTTTCAGACTGCGGAAAACAGGGTTGATTTGGCAAAATCCCGTGAATTTCACGAGAAGAACGCGATTTGCGAGCATTGTCTTCGTGCACAGCGCCATATACGATTCTGTATCCGCTGCTTTATGCGGCGCCTGTCAAGACAACGCTTTCAGGGAGGGGCATGTTGGCGGGGCCATTCACTACTCTGCATCACATCTGCATCGTCGTTCACGACCTCGACAAGAGCGTCGCCTATTACGAGAAGCTCGGCTTCGGGCCTTGGTTCGACTACCCCAAGAGCGGCGCCTATCTCGAATTCGAGGTGCCCAACAAGGCGGCCTCCGACGCGATGCGCTACAAATGCGTGGATCTGGACAACGTGCAGATCCAGCTTTGCCAGCCCCCTGCCCTCGATTGCCCGCAGCGTCGCTTTCTCGATGCGCATGGTGAGGGCGTCTATCATCTCGGCTTCGAGGTCCCCGACCGGGACAAGGCCGAGGCGGAAGGGCGTGCGCTCGGCCTGGGCGTCATCGCCCGCGGGCGCCGCACCGACCTTTCCGGCTTTTGCTATTTCGACACGCAGGAAGAGGCCGGCGTGGTCCTTGAAATCCGCAATACCCCAAAATAGATCAGGGGGCGACTTGCATCATATATTTCTTCATATACGATGCAATATACGAAGCGGTTGGGAGCCTTTCGAGGCGATCCGGCCGCCCAGCTAGAGAATGAGGTTATCATGCACTATTTCGGTTATTGCACCTGGCTTAACGATCCCGAGCTGCGCCGCTTCATGCCGGCCGCCAAGGCGATCACCACCGGCAAGGCGGCCAATCACCGCCTGCAATTCCACGCCGCCGGCTCGCGCACCGACCGGGGCTGGTGTCATCTGTCGAGCGCGGCGCCGACCGCCTGGGGCACCGCCTGCCTGGGCGTCGTCTTCGAGCACGATCCGAAACATTTCGAAGAAGACTACGACGATTTCGAGCGCTGCGCCGTGACCGTCCAGGGCGACGACGGCAAGGTCTATGACTGCTGGACCTACCGGCTGATTACGCCGGGCATCGCCATGCGTCCTCCCAATTTCTATTGGGAGCACATTCCCGCCGGCCTCAAGGCCTGGAACTTCCCCGAGGACTATGTCCAGTCGGTCCTCGACACCTATAATGCTGCCGCGGAATGCCCGCGCGCAGATCGTCCCAATCCGTCTGCCATTCCGGGAAAATCGGCAGATTCTCGCTAATCACCAACAAGCATAATGGGGAACGAAAATGCTTAAAGGGATGAGGCTACTAATGGGGGTCGCGCTTGTCGCGGCCCTGTCGAGCGGTGCTCAGGCCGACGTTGTGCCCGAGCTCGCCGCCAAGGTGCCCGACGCGCTCCGCACCAGCGGCGTGCTGCGGGTGGGCTCGCAGCAGACCTTCCCGCCGGTGGAATACCGCGAGGAAGGCTCCGACAAGACGATCGGCGTCAGCGTCGACCTGCTCGAGGAAATCGCCAGCCGTCTCGATCTCCAGCTCGAATATGTGCAGGGCGAATATGCCGCGCTCATTCCGGGCCTCGAAGCGGGCCGCTTCGACATGGCTTCGGGCGGCATCAGCGACACCGAAGAGCGCGAACAGGCCGTGGACTTCGTCAACTACATGATGTCGGGCGGCTCGATTTTGCTGCGCGCGGACGACTCGCTCAAGTACAACACCATCAAGGACTTCTGCGGCAAGTCGATCTCGACCATGCTCGGCGGCCGCACCATCATGGGCGCGGTGGAAGCCGCATCGGCCGAATGCGTGGCCGAGGGCAAGGGGGAAATCACCGCCGAACAGCTTCCCACCGCCCCGGATTCGCGCATGCAGCTCGATCTCAAGCGCGTGGACGGCTATATCGGGGACTTCCCGGCGCTGGTTTACATGATGTCCAATTCTCCGGGCACCTATGGCATCGCCGGCGGCAACTACATGCTGATCCCCTACATCACCTCCTGGGCCTTCCCCAAGGAAAGCCCGCTGACCGGGCTGGTGCAGGAAACCACGCAGGGCATGCTCGACGACGGCACCTATCTTGAGATCCTCAAGAAATGGGGCATGGAGGGCGCTTCGCTGCCGGAAATCACCATCAACCTGCCGGCCAGCAAGCGTTGACGACAATGAGCGAAGCAACGACACCTGAATTTCCAACGGTTCGGGTCGTGCATCGATCGGACTGGGGAGCATGGCTCCTCAGTCTCGTCTGCATCGCCCTGGTTGCAACCATCATCCTCGCTGGCATCCGCGCCGAAATCATGGATGTGGGGCTGTTCCTGGGCTATATGGTCAGCCCGCAGATTCTCATCGGCGCCTGGAATGCGCTGATGCTGGGCACCCTGGCCACGCTGGCCGCCATGGTGGTGGGGCTGATCTTCGCGCTCATGCGCGTCAGCGGCAACCCGATCCTGGCCTCCATTTCGGCCACATATGTCTATTTCTTCCGCGGCACGCCCATGCTGATCCAGCTCATGTTCTGGTTCAATGCCGTGCCGATCATGTTCGACCAGATCGTCATCGCCATTCCCTTCACCGACATGGTGCTGTTCCAGTCGCCGACAACGCGCGTCATCACGCCCTTCGTGGCGGCGCTGGCCGGGCTGTCCTTGGCCGAAGGCGCCTATATGAGCGAGATCATCCGCGCAGGCCTGCAGGCCGTGGACACGGGGCAGCGCTCTGCTGCCCGCGCCCTGGGCATGACCAACCGCCAGGTGCTCAACCGGGTGGTGGTGCCGCAGGCGGCGCGTATCATCCTGCCGGCCGCCGGCAACCAATATATCATGATGCTCAAGTCCAGTTCGCTGGCCTCGGCAATCGGTTATCTCGAACTGCTGCGCGTCGCCACCGACATCTATTCCTCGAACTTCCGGGTCGTGGAACTGCTGGCCGTGGCCGCCTTCTGGTATCTGGTCATGACCGCATTCGCCACGGCGTTGCAGACCGGTCTTGAAAAAGCCTTCCCCCATCGCTGAGGCCAGGCCATGTCAAATTCAGCCATTCGCGTCGTCGATGTCGACAAGTCCTACGGCCCGCTTCTGGTGCTCAAGAAGTTGCGCCTGGAAGTGGCGCCGGGGGAAGTCGTCGCCCTGCTCGGTCCCTCGGGGTCGGGCAAGTCCACCCTGCTGCGCTGCATCAACCATCTCGAGACCATCGATGCCGGGCGCATCCTGATCAATGGCAGCCTCATCGGCTACGAGGACAAGGGCGACCATCTCCTCCAATTGTCCGACCGCCAGATCAGCGCCCAGCGCCGCTCCATCGGCATGGTGTTCCAGAGCTTCAACCTCTTCCGCCACATGACCGTGCTGCGCAATGTCATGACCGGGCCGATGGATGTGCTGGGCCATTCGCGCGAACAGGCCCGCACCCGCGCCATGGAATTGCTGGCCTCGGTGGGGTTGGCCGAAAAGGCCGATTTCTACCCCTCCCAACTGTCGGGCGGGCAACAGCAGCGCGTCGCCATCGCCCGCACGCTGGCCATGGATCCCAAGGTCCTGCTGCTCGACGAGCCGACCAGCGCGCTCGACCCGGAATTGACCGGGGAGGTGATCGCCACCATCCGCAAGCTGGCGAATGAGGGCTACACCATGATGATCGCCACCCATGAGATGTCCATCGCATCCGAATTCTGCGACCGCGTCATCTTCATGGTGGATGGGGAGATCGTCGAGGACAGCCCCGCCCAGGCCTTCTTCAACAATCCCCGGCACGAGCGGACCCGCCAATTCCTCGCGCGCTATGAAACGAATCGGCAATAATGGTATTGCAGGGCGCAATATTGTTTCGAGGGCCTGGCATTTATGATCAAGAGAACCGGTGGCGATCTGCTGGCGGCAGACGTCTATAAGACGCTGCGCACGAAGATTCTGACCCTGGAGATCAAGCCGCGAACGCGGCTCGTCGAGGACGAGATCAGTGCCACACTCAATGTCGGCCGCACCCCGGTGCGCGAGGCCCTGCTTCGCCTCCAGGGGGAGGGTCTGGTGTCACGCGACCGCGGCTGGATCGTCGAGGAGGGCGATCCAGCCGATGTCCCCCTGATCTTCGAAAGCCGGCTGGCCATCGAGAGCTATGCCACCCGGCTGGCCGCCGACCGCATCGATGCCGACGGCATTGGCGGGCTGCGTGACCTGGTTGCACGCATGGACGAGCTCGACAGCATTACCCGCGTGGAGCTCAACCGTCTCAACCGGGAATTCCATGAAAGCATCGTGCGGGCGTCGAAGAACCCGTTCTTCATGGAGATGTACGAACGGACGCAGTATAATTATTGGAACCTTCGCCTGCCCATCCTGTTCACCCGGGATCAGGCGATGGAGTCCAACGTGCAGCACAAAGACATAATCGACGCCCTTGAGCAGCGGGATGGCGATCTGGCCGAGGCCCGCTCCCGCCAGCATATCGAAGCGACGTTCCGCATCGTGCGGGATGCGCTGAGCGGGTTCTGATGCGCAGCCTGCAGATCGCCGACACCCATCTCTATCCCGGATGCCGGGGCAGCATGGAGCCGGGCGACATGCCCACCGGCGTCGAGCCGGTGACGCTGGTTTTCTCCGATGGCGCCATGGCGCCGGGCATGATCGAAGACGACGTGCTCAAGGTCGAGGCCTATGAAACCGCCTCGGGCACCGCTATCGCCGCCAAGGCCTGGGTCGTCAGCCTCGCCCACGGCGCTCTGCGCATCGTCCGCCGCCAATCCTAAGCCTTTGCTCTGTCGCGTTTCCGATTTTCTGGAAGCGCCCTAGTCCAGCATTCGGCCCATATCCCGCTCCAGCGCATGCTCATAGACCAGCGCGGCGCAGGCGGCGTCGGCAAGGCCGGTTCCCGAAAAGACCAGCGCCTTGCGGGCATCCGGTACCATGGCCGGCAGTATGCCGGCGAGGTCGTAGGCGATTTCCCGGTCGGTATTGAAGCCGGAGGCGCCCCCGCCCTGCGCCAGATCGTCGGTCACCAGCAGGTCGAACGCATCGAGGCTATGCCGCAGCCAGCCATGGCCCAGATCGGGCATGGTGACGAAGCATCCCGGCGGCAGCAGTTCGGCGTCCAGCACGCCCGCGCCGGGGCGGATCGGCGCCGTCGACACCACGATATCGCTGTGCGCCAGAACCTCGGCGGGGTCGCCGGAGCTATGCGCCTCCAGCCCGAGCGCGGCGGCGCGTTCCGCAAAGGCGCGGCTGGTTTCGGGGTTGCGGCTATAGGCAAGCAAATGGCGCAATCCGAAATGCGGCATCAGGGCTTCGAGATGGCTCCAGGCCTGCCGCCCGCAGGCGATGAAGCCGATGCGCGCCGCATCCGGCCGCGCCAGCCGCGTCGCCGCCACGGCGCTGATGGCGGCGGTCCGGCGCTCGGTGATCCAGCCGCCTTCCATCACGCAAAGCGGAATGCCGTCGGTACGGCGGTTGAGCAGGATCATCGGCGGCGCGACGCCGCCGCCCTCGGGGAAATAGCCGAACCATTTGAGCGCGCAATAGCCGCCATAAAAGCCGCCCTTGGCGTGGAAGGCGCCCGCACCGTCGCGCCCGACACCGCCTACAAAGGTGCGCGCGTCCCCGCTTCCTTTCCGGCGGAAGCCGTCTTCCACCGCCTCGAACACCTGCCGTTGCGTCAGGCCCAGCCCCTCGATGGTTCTACGGTCGAGATAGAGCATGTCCGCCCCCTGCGATCCTTCCAAAATATATGGAAGAATATACAGACCGTGAACGGCGCGAACAGGCCTTTCAGGCGTGCGTGCCCACGTCTCCCGCCCTTGCGCTCAGGCGGTGCAACAGGGCGTTGAAGACCTGCCAGTTGCGCGGCTCGTCGTGACGAAGCACGCGGCAGGCCTGCCCGGCGAGCCGGCAGGCCTGATCCACCTCGCCCTTTTCGGCCAGAACCATGAGGCTCATGCGCAGGATCTGGCTCAGTTCGCCGATTTTATCGTCGGTCGCGGCCATGCCGGCCTCCTAGTCGAACATGTTGAAATGGGTCTTGGCCTCGGGGCTCATCATCTGCGGCGTCCAGGGCGGCTCATAGGTCAGGTCCACTTCCACCGCCCGCGTCCCCTCCACCGAGCCCGCCGCCTCGCGCGAGCCTTCCTTGAGGTAATTGGTGGCCGGGCAGCCGCGCGTCGTCGTAGTCATGGTGATGTGCACCGCCCCCTCCTCCGTCGCGGCGACATCGTAGATCAGGCCCAGGTCGACGATGTTGAAGCCCAGCTCGGGGTCGATCACCAGCCGCAGCGCCTCGCGCACCTGCTCGGCCAGGGTGTCGCCCTCCCTGCCCGGCGCCGCTTCCAGAAGCACCGGCGCATCGGCGAGGAAATGATCCATCAGCACGCCCAGAACCATGGGCTTCAAGAACCGCCAGTCGCCGCCCGCCTTGGTCACCGCCACATAGTCGGGGCCCAGCGCCACCGTCGCCACGCCGTCGATCTCGAACAGGGCCCGCGCCAGCGGCGAGCGCAACGCCGCGTCGCGGCTTTCATAGCTCAGGACACGCCCCGGCAATACCGGGCGGCCGGGCAGGAACTTGATGCGATCGGGACTGTCCGTCGCTTCGGTTTGGATGAACATGATGCGCCTCCACGGGCCTATGAGGTTGCGACGACCAGCAGCCGGGGCCGCCGCACACCGGTGGACCAGTTTTTCGACGCCAGCACATTGGAGAGCCTGCGGGTGCGCACCAGTTGCACGGCAATGGCGAGCGTCGCCAACAACATGCCCGCCGCCGCAAGCCGGAAGCCCAGCGGCTGGGCCAGCGCCAGCATTGCCGTGGCGCTCCAGACCGAGAGGTAATAGAGCACGAACCAGCCCCGCGCCTGCCGCTCCACCACCAGATCCTGCACGCGCGGCGTCGCTGTCTTGCCCAATACGGGGCCGTAGCATTCAAGCCAGGTCACGAAGGCGGTGATCTTGTAGAGCTTGGCCAGTCCAAGTCCGCTCAGCCAGCCAAAGGCGACCAGAAACACCAGCACGGCCGCCAGCTCCATGGTCTGCCCCAGCCCGGCAAACAGCACGGCCAGCACGACGGAGGCTGCCAGAGAGGCAAAGGCGGGGATGGCCATCTGGCTGTTGAGCTCGATCACCGGGCGCTTGCGCTGGCGATAGAGGCGCAGCACATCGGCGCCATAAAGCCCCAGCGCAATGGCGGCCAGCGTTCCCGCCAGGGCAAAGGCCCAGCCGATTTGGGCGTTGGCGAGCAAGAGGCCGATGCCGCCCAGCAGGGCAATGGCCAGGGCCAGCGCCCCCAGGAGCAGCACGGCCCGGGGGCGCTTGCCGTTGAGTTCGGGCGCCAGCATGAACATGGCCAGCAGGCGATAGCTCACGCCCATGGCGGCGAGGGTCAGCCATCCGCCCAGCCCCGCCGTCACATGCAGCGGCAGGCCATTGGCCGCCAACGCCAATAGCGGTTCCGCTTCCACCAGCCCGGCAAAGGTGAAGCTGAACAGCGCTCCGAACAGCACCGTCACCACCAGGCAGGCCAGCGCTACGGCGACAAAACGCGCCGCCAGCGGCAGCGGCCGCGCCACCCAGAGCGTGCGCACGAGATCGTAAAGCGCCAGCGCAAAGCCGCAGAGCAGCGCCGTCGCCGCATAGGAAAAGGCCGCGGGCGTTTCCAGGAAGCCGCAGAGCAGCAGAGCGAGCCCGGCAAGGAGCAGGACCAGCGCCGGCAGCGGCAGCATGTCGTTATGAAGGGGCTTGGCCACCAGCACCGGCACGAATTGAAACAGCGCGCCGCAGAGCAGCAGGCTCAGCCAGCCGATGGTGAACAGATGCACCAGCGCCAGGGTTTCGGGCGCCTCCACCGGCGCGGCGGGATAGCCGAAACCGGCGACGAGAAGCCCCTCCCCGGCCAGCAGCGCCAGCAGCGCCGCGCCGAAATAGGCCATGGTCCAGCGCGAGAGAGAAACGCCTGTCATTGCATGGGCTCCCAGAAGGGTGGCGCCGGCGGGGGCGGCGCCACAATCGCGATCAGGCCGCCTTGGCCTTCTTGCCGATCTCGACGCGCCATACGGCCGGGCCGGCCTCCAGATAGGTCCAGGAGAACTGGCCGGGATATTCGGCCTCGAGCTGGTAGTAGAGCGGCTTCGGGTCGTGGTCGTTGACCAGGACGAAGGCGCCGCCCGGGGTCAGGGCCGCCACCAGCTCGAAGATCTTGGCGTGGCGCTGCGCCGGAACGAGCATGCGGACATCGATGGTCTCGGCGATTGAAGATGTGTCGGTCACAATAGTCTCCATAGGGTGTCACGAACTTTCCGGGGCATGTTCGTCGCCACGCCGGACCCAGCCGGCGCAACTGCGCGCCAAACTTCACCCTAAAAGATGTATTGTCAATGTATCTTTTAAGGCCTATTCAGGAAGCACCCTGAAACCGCCGGAGAACGCCGGAAATGGACGATATGCTGACCATCGCACCCAATGGGCTGACCCAGCGGATCGGGCCGGCCGACCCCGAAACCTGGGCACGCTACGAATCCCTGGTGGCGGAGGATTTCGCCCGCACCCATCCCGGCGACAGTTTCGAGAACCTCAAGCACCGGGCGCGGTTCGCCAAGGAGGACAAGGGCTTGCTACGCGATTGGCTGGCCGTGGCGGCGATGCGGGCGGGGGACGCTCCATGCAGCTGACCACCTTTTCCGACTATGCGCTGAGGGTGCTCATGTATGCCGGGGCAGTGGGCGAGCGGCTCATCACCATCGACGAGACGGCCCGGACCTACAACATTTCGCGGGCGCATCTGATGAAGGTGGTCAACTTGCTCATCAAGGCGGGCTATCTGCGCGGCGTGCGCGGACGCTCGGGCGGCTTCACCCTGGGCCGGCCCGCCGAGAGCATCAATCTGGGCGCCGTCATCCGCGCCACCGAGCCCGATTTCGCCCTGGTCGAATGTTTCAATCCCAGCAATTGCTGCGCAATTTCCCGCTTCTGCCGCCTGCCCAACATTCTCAACGAGGCGCTCAACGCCTTTATCGCCACGCTCGACCGTTACACACTGGCCGACCTGCTGGGCGGCGCCTGCGATTTCACCCTGCCTTTGCCCAGTCCGGGCGTGCGGCGCGGGCCGCATTTCGACACTCCCCACCCCTAAGGAGCCACCATGGCCTTCAACACCCGCTCCCGGCACATCACCCAGGGCGTTGCCCGCTCCCCCAATCGCGCCATGTATTATGCGCTGGGCTATGAGAAAGCCGATTTCGACAAGCCGATGATCGGCATCGCCAACAGCCAGTCCACCATCACCCCCTGCAATGCCGGCATCCAGCCGCTGGCCGACGCCGCCGCGGCGGCCATCAAGGCTGCCGGAGCCAATCCGCAAATGTTCGGCACGCCGACCATTTCTGATGGCATGTCGATGGGCACTGAGGGCATGAAATATTCCCTGGTCTCGCGCGAGGTCATCGCCGACTGCATCGAAACCTGCGTGCAGGGCCAGTGGATGGATGGGGTGCTGGCCATTGGCGGGTGCGACAAGAACATGCCGGGCGGCATGATCGGCATTCTGCGCGCCAATGCGCCGGCCATTTATGTCTATGGCGGCACCATCAAGCCCGGCGACTGGAAGGGGCAGGACCTGTCCATCGTCTCCGCGTTCGAGGCCGTGGGCGCCTATATGGCTGGCACCATGAGCGAGGAAGATTTCGAGGGCATCGAGCGCAATGCCTGCCCCTGCAACGGCTCCTGCGGCGGCATGTACACCGCCAACACCATGAGCTCCTCCTTCGAGGCGCTGGGCATGTCGCTGCTCTATTCCTCCACCATGGCCAGCCCCGACGAGGAAAAGCGCAACAGCGCCGCCGAATCCGGCCGTATTCTGGTCGAGGCGGTGAAGAAGGACCTCAAGCCGCGTGACATCGTCACCCGCAAATCCATCGAAAACGCCGTGGCGCTCATCATGGCGGTGGGCGGCTCCACCAATGCCGTGCTGCATTACCTGGCCATTGCCCGCGCCGCCGGGGTCGAGTGGACACTGGACGATTTCGAGCGCGTCCGCCGCAAGGTGCCGGTGCTGTGCGACCTCAAGCCCTCCGGCAGATACATGGCCGTCGACCTGCATCAGGCCGGCGGCGTGCCGCAGGTGCTCAAAATGCTGCTCAAGGCCGGGCTGCTGCATGGCGACAGCCTCACCATTACCGGCCGCACCCTGGCTGAGGAGCTCTCCGACGTCCCCGATGCGCCCCGCTCCGATCAGGACGTCATCATGCCCATGGACAAGGCGCTTTATGCCGAGGGGCACCTGGCGATCCTCAAGGGCAATCTGGCCGAGCATGGCGCCGTGGCCAAGATCACCGGCCTCAAGAGCCCGGTCATCACCGGCCCGGCACGCGTCTTCGACGACGAGCCTTCCGCCATGGAGGCCATATTGGCCGACCGCATCCAACCCGGCGACGTGGTGGTGCTGCGCTATCTCGGCCCCAAGGGTGGCCCCGGCATGCCCGAAATGCTGGCGCCCACCTCGGCGCTGGTCGGGCGGGGTCTGGGCGAAAGCGTCGGCCTCATCACCGATGGCCGCTTTTCCGGCGGCACATGGGGCATGGTCGTGGGCCATGTCGCCCCCGAAGCCTTTGTCGGCGGCACCATCGCACTGGTGCAGGATGGCGATCCGATCACCATCGACGCCCATCGCCTGCTGCTGCACCTAGATGTCAGCGAGGCCGAGCTGGCCCGCCGCCGCGCCGCCTGGACGGCCCCCGCCCCGCGCTACACCACCGGCGTGCTGGCCAAATTCGCCGCCCTCGCTCGTCCTGCCAATGAAGGCGCGCTCAGCGGCTAGTCCCATCCACCCGGATACGATCCCAGCTCAACAGGAGAAAAACATGAGCGATATCTGGCTTGCCACCCTCAAGACGACCACCCCGCAGGAAGGGTTCGAGCTGGCGACCAAGCTGGCCCGCGTCGGCGTCAAGGCCACCCAGCCCTCCGCCGAAATCCGCGACAAGTTGCGCGCCGCCTATGAGCAGGACACCACCCAGCTCATCGCCTCTTCCCAGGTCATCGCCCTGCATTTCCAGACCGTCGCCGCCGCCAATAATTACTGGCGCAGCTAGGGCGGAAACAAGGCGCTCGGCGGGCCCTACTCTCGCCCGCCGGCCGCTGGCCTTCTCATCCCTGTCACAAGCCGCTTCCCTCTGGACCGAAGCGGGAAACACCTGACATAGTCGTCCCGTCCGGCGGCGCCGACCCGGCAAGGGCTACGCCCCCGCCGCAGGGAAGGGCCATCATATGACCAGACGCATCCTCCATGTGGTCACCAATGTGTCCCATTACGCCGACCCGAACGAGGCGACGGGTCTGTGGCTTTCCGAGTTGACCCACGCCTACGACCTCTTTGCCGCGCAGGGTTATGAGCAGCGCATCGTCAGCCCCAGAGGCGGATTGTCCCCGCTGGAGCCGCGTGCGCTGAAATGGCCGCTGCTGGACGCCTCCGCCCGCGCCTGGCTCGACGATCCTGTGCGCATGGCGCTGCTGTCGGAAACGGCGCGGCCGGACGACATCGACGCCACCGGTTTCGACGTCATCTATTTCACCGGCGGTCATGCGGTGATGTGGGATTTTCCCGACGATGCCGGCCTGCAACGGCTGGCCCGCACCATATGGGAGCGTGGCGGCATCGTATCGTCAGTCTGCCACGGCTATTGCGGCCTTCTCAACGTCACGCTTGCTGACGGAACCCCGCTGGTGGCCGGCAGGCGCGTCACCGGCTTTGCCTGGTGGGAGGAAATCGTTGCCGGGGTTGCCGACAAGGTGCCCTACAATGCCGAAGCCGAAATGAAGCGCCGCGGCGCCCGCTATGAGAAGGCCCTACTGCCGTTTCTGCCCTATGCAGTTGCCGATGGACGCCTGGTCACGGGCCAGAACCCCTTCTCGGCCAAAACCACGGCCCGCAAGATCATAGCCATGCTCTAGCTACGCCGCCCTCAGGACGGAGCACAACCGCTTTTCCGCGCTGTCACGCCGCCGAGCAGCGTGCTGATCCGGGCGGGCACGCCTATTCCCATGAACCCGCCAAAGTCGGCGGCCTGGATGAAACCCGCCTCGGCCAGGGCCTTGAGGCCCTTGCTCACGCGCCCATCATACATCTCGATGAATGCCAGGGTGTCATCCTTCTGCATGTCGTACACCCCCGAGCCGGCGCTGATCTCCCCGCCGAACATCTCGCCGAGCACCGCCATCGGCGCGCCCTGCACATGCAGGCCGGTGACCAGCAGCTCGGTGCGCCCCAGATAGTCATTCACCCGGTCCACAAGCGCCGCCTTCTCCCCGGAAGAGCAGAACCGCGCCATCTTGGTCGTCAGCTCGCATTCGAGCAGGCTCGCCATGATACCGAAGCCGTCTGTCACCGAGGGAATGGCCAGCGCCATCTCGGGCGGAACCGGCTGACTTCCCGCCTTGTTGGCAAAGGCGCGGCACCGAGCGGCATCCTCGGGCGTCTAGGCCATCGCCGCGACCGGCGCGGCAGGCCCGACCCGCATGGGCGTTTCCGGCGGTGGCGCGCCCTGCGTCGTCCACCAGGCCACGCCCAGCCCGCCCAACGCGGCCACCGTCACCGCCACAATGGCGAAATTGATCCAGCTCTCTTTGGGATTGGCCGCCCGCGGAAGTGCATGAGCGTCGCGCATGGCCTGCGCCAGCTTATTGCCCGACATAACCACCCTCATCGCCCAGCCTATCCCATCAACCTGGCACCAAGCCATAAAGGAAGACTTTCACCCCGACGGAAAATTGCCCGCGCCAGACCCGCAGGCCCCGTGGACAGGAGCGCCCATTCTCGAAATCACCATGTTATGGAAGTGGTTGGCTGATGTGGATGGGAATTCGTTTGGGCGGCCCCATGCGTGGACCCTACCTCGCCACACCCACCTGTCCGGATGAGCCTGTCGGAGACGGCAGCAATAGGCTTTATCGCGCAGAGGAGGATGATGCCGGCCCTGCTTCGCTCGACCATTCCCGGCGGATAAGCTCCACCCCCTCGCGATAGGTGGTCACATCGAATTGGGGGAACCGGCGCTTGAACTTCGATGAATCGAACAGGTTGTCCTGCTCGTATCTGGGAAGCATCTCGCTGTTCTCGCGCACTTCCTTGGAAAAGAGGCCCGCAGCAAGGATGACCCATTTGGGCAAGACCGTGTAAGACGCCTGCCTGCCAAACGCGGGGCCGGCCAGGGCGATGAACGCCTTGTAGGTCGGCTGCTCGTCGCAGCACGGCAGATGCCAGGTCTGCCCGAACGCGTCGGTCGCGTTGCCGAGAGCTGCCAGCGCCCGGCTCGCATCGGGCGTCCAGATCAGCGTCCGCCGCGTATCGTCGCGCACCGGCACCAGGGGCTTCTTGCCTTGCTTCAGCCTGTCGATGACCAGCGCATTGGTGTAGCTTTGCGTCTTACCCGGGCCATAGAATTCGGAGGCCCTGCCGATGAGCACGGGAATATCCCCGCGCTCCATCTCCCCCAGCACCATGGACGCCATCGCCGCGCGCACCTTGCCCCTGCGCCCGGACGGCGCGAAGGGCGTTTCCTCCGTTTGCAGCCGGCTGTCCTGCGGATACATGTAGGTGTTGTCGAAATAAGCGAAGCGGGCTTTGGCAGCGCGACAGGCGTCCAGGGCATTTTTCAGCATCACGGGGAACTGGGTTTCCCACAATTGCGTATCCCCCGGCAGGCCGGCCGTAAAATAAACGGTACTGCTGTCCTTGACCGCCTCGGCGGTCTGCCGCGCATCGAGAAGATTGGCGGCGACAACGCTGTCCGTGTCGTTCACCTTGCGCGGATTACGGCTCACGAGCCGCAGATCGCTGGTGTAAGTCTTACGCAGCTCCCGCGCCAATTCCACGGCAATCTGGCCGTTGGCTCCCAATATCGTCTGCATTCGCCACGCCCTCAGGTTTGGCCGAAACCGGCGGCCTTTACCGGCCGTAGGCAGGATTTGTCGGTATCATCCACTAAACCCGCCGCCGGAGCAATCGAAGCTGTATTCTGGGAAGGTCTTTCAGGCAGCAGCCTTGCCCCATCGAATTCCCCAGGCTTGGTGGCCTGCATGCATTGGCACTTAGCCTAGTGGTACCCGGCCCCACCACCGTGAGCTGCCGGAACAACAACATGCAGAGCAGACGTCGGCGGGCTAGCCATCGACGTCCTCCTTCCCGGCTGGTCTAGCTGGTTGGTCGGAAGCGCCGCCAGAGCATTGTCCCCAGCGCCACGACGACCCAGCCGATACCGATGCCAACCAGGTCTGGAGCAAGATCGGCAAGGCGCTGGCCCGCGCGTTCCGCTGGAAGCGGATGCTGGAGTCGGGGGAGTTCGCCACGATCACAGATTTGGCGGAGAGCGAGGGGATTGCCCCGTCTTACATGACACGCGTCCTGCGCCTCACGCTGCTCGCGCCCGACATCATCGAGGCGATCCTGGATGGGAAGCAGGGACCAGAGGTGACACTGGCACGGGTGTTAGAGCCGTTCCCATTGGACTGGTGGGAGCAGCGAGCGGCCCGCGCTTAGCCGAGGCCTGGGGTTCAGGGGCCATTCAGATGGATACGGCTTAGTTTCCCGCCGGAGCTCCCACGAATCGTTCCGGGCAAATTTCATCCACGACTCTGCGCACAGCCCCAGCCACCTGATTTGCGGACCTCAGCTCGCACTCCCAGACGACGATTACCCTCCATCCCAGCCCTTCGAGCTGTTCCCTAGTCCGCGCATCGCGCACGACATTTCGGTCGAACTTCTCTACCCAAAACTCAGTATTGGTCTTTGGCGTAGTGGCGATCTTGCAACCGCTATGGCGGTGCCAGAAGCAGCCGTGGACGAAGATGACAGTCTTATGGCGCGGCAGCACGATATCAGGCTTGCCTGGTAAGCCCTTGCTGTGGAGCCTGAACCTGAAGCCTATGGCGTGCATAGCGCGACGCAGTGCAACTTCCGGCGCAGTGTTCGATGAGCGGATCCGCGACATTCGCTCCGATCGCTCCGAAGGGCTCAAGAAATCGACCACCGCGTCTTCCTACTGCTCACCACATACCCGGGTCCGTATGTGCTCGAAGAATGGGTAGCCCCGTATGAATTCGCCTGGGCTATCGAAGGACTTGTAAAGGCATTGGTGGTTCCCCAGGCCCTTTATCCGCTCCGCCATTTCGGCAGCGGTAGCCGTCAGGCCCAGAGCCGACAGTTCGGCTGTTGTTACGTTGGGGACTTTATGAATGAACCAAGTTAGTAGTGGCTCCCGGTAGTCGGTGCCGCCTGCTTTGAAATGCCGAAGGTACTGGGAGGCCAAGATTACACCGGTACCGAATTCACGCCCCTGAAGCAGTAGCTTTCTCAGCACGTCAAACTCATAGCGCATGATGTTGTCGGCTTCGTCGACAAGTAAGTAGGAATCGATTGCTCGCAGCTGCGGATCCTTACCAAGAAATGGCCGCTTGGGGGTCCGGAGCATGTTCTCATAGAACATGTTCAGTAGTACGGCGACCAACATGTTCTTGCTGTGGTCGTCCTGACCAAGAGCGTCCAGCGCTATAACGACGACTCCGTCGAGGAAAGTGTCGAACGGTACAATTCTTGATTGATCTTCCTCGAAGATCTCCATGTCGAGCATGTCGCCGATGATGGACATCGGGGAGTCGGGCTTGCCGTCGACAATGTCGTAGTAGGCGGTGTGGACCTCACGCAGTGTAGGGGGAATGTTTGAGGCTGCTCCATCATAGGCTTCCTTGACTGCACGCTTTAGTTTGTCACGCTGCACAGTGCCAATCCCAGAATAGATCTTCCCTAGCACATCGGCAAAGAACCGGAATCGATCAAACCATGGTGCAGGTACATCGCCGCTAGTACGAGTGTCGAATAGGTTTAGGGGTATGCGGTGAGGCCGGACGACCCGGGCCCCAGTGGCGGCGACGAAGTCGTCGCTACTGTAGTCCCGCTTGTAGTCGAAGATGAGGAATCTCGGTGGATGCCCGCGGTTCTCTGGACCTGACGACGCGATTTGGGCGATCAGGGATTTCAGCAGCTGTGTTTTGCCAGTACCGAGGTCGCCCACTACACCGATGTTGAGCTGGTTGAGGCGAGTGTCCGATATGTTCAGCTGGAGGTCGCGGGGGCGAAAGCCATCGATCGTCTTCCCAACATCAAGTACGACACCCTTGCCCACGAGCTCTGGGGGTCGCTGGTTGCCTTCTCCGCGCAATGGTTCGCCGGACGAAGGCGTTACCTGGAGATCCTCGCCAGTCACCCCGACCTGATCCTGCTCACCGGCGGGCGCTGCCTCCTCGGGAACATCTGGGGTGGCCCGAGTTTCAGCTTCGGGCCCTGGGCCTGGCATTAGCTGCCAGTCGTCCAGCCGTGCTCGAACCGTATCGTAGAACGCAGCCGGGTCGCCAGCCACTACCTCACCGGCGTCCCCGCGACCGATTACTATGGTCTCCTCAAAGCCATCATTGTCGAAGTCCTGCGGCTTGCTCGAGGGGTTGTCGTCCAGAATGATTAGTCGCCCGCGAGTATCGACCTCCACGCAGTTGCTTCCGTCGAGGATTGCGCGGGCAATTCGCTCGTGGAACTCGGACCATCGTGCAGTGTGGCCGACGACGTCAGGATGTTGACTGTACACGCGGAGCCCAAAACCGATTATCGAAAGTAGCAAGTGCTGGTAAGCAATGGCCCAAAGCCGGGGCTGTTCGTCGTGGCGCTGCATTGCGGACAGGAGGTGTGACAGCGCTTTTGCTTGGTCGAGCGCCTCGACTGCCTCGTTGGGGCTGAAACGGGAAGTTGGCCGGCACTTTACTTCGATCGGCGTGATCTTAACCCTGACATTTCCGCCCGAGAGATCGATGCCAACAACGACAAGGTCTGGCCGAAGTTGCGTTAAGTCGCCCCGTTCCTTTCCTAGAGCCCGGCAAAGGTCCCCAATGTATCCGCGAAACGGATCGACGGGCACGACAATCGCAATGGTGGCGTCCTCGGCCGTTCCCCCAATTACAGGCAAGAGTCCGTCGCCTGTGTGATGGTTGCCTCGGAAGCGGTCCTGAAGGAGACGCACGCCCACGAATATTCCGAGGTCCCCCGTTGCCCCGCTGTCGTCGCCCGCGAGGCCCTTTATGGTCGGGATACCGCGCCGCGCGACCTCCAAGAGGACGTCCTGCACTTTCTCTGGGTCCAGTTTGTCGCAGCCAGGTAGCCGCGCAAGCGCAAGCGACAGCGAGTCCCGGTCCGCGTCGGTAACCTGGGACAAAAGGTAGTAGCCATTCGTGTCACCCGCTCTATGGGAGTAAGATGGTAGGTCGAAGTCCCAAAGATAGGCACCCTCGAGCCAGCCACCGAGGAAGCAAGCTGGGTCGATTGCCGCCGATGACACTGCGACGAAGTCGGTACGGCGCTCCCTGAGCATATGCTGGATCTCGTGAACGTTTGGCGCGAACTGCAAGCCCGTACGGAGTGACCCTAGGTTCTCAACCGCGGAAAGCAGGGCTGCAACCTTGTCGAGCAGAATATCGCCAGTGGGTTCGGATGTAGTCGACTGACGAGACTCGGCGAGGAACGCACCCGGCAGTTGCCTTCTGACGCGATGCCTGATCATCCCCCCAGCGCTGAGAGGCTTACGGCCGTCCATGCTCTCTGAACGGGGCTCAGACATATCCAACTGGGCGATGATGCCAAGGTCCGGTACTGCGCCCTCGGGTTGAAGCCCTGCGCCATCGCCCTGTAGGTCAGCGGCAGCTTGTGGGTTGGCGGTGTTGGGTCGGATAGAGTTTCGACGCTGCCTGAGGCCACGTCCCCGATCAATCCATTGCCTGCAGCAGGCGTACGGTTAACCCCGATCCGACCACCGTTTGGATCGCCGCCGTTTGTCTCTATCTGCAGATCTACCTGACCAGACACGATCACGGGCATGGACTTGCCTAGCGCCGCCAGCGAATTGCTGCAGGTCATGGCGATGTCACCGTCAGGATCGCCGTCAGGCGATCCCTCTGCCAACAATTCAGTCCATTTCTCGACGTCGAGAGCGACCCACCAATCAGGCGCCGCCGGCAAGGCAAGTTGTCCTGCGGGGCGGTAGTAGGCAGGCGTTGCCCGTTCGAACGTAGTGGCAACCTCACAAACTGATCGGACGTGCTCCAGATAAGCCGCAAGATGTCTCTGGTCCTCATCACTCGCGCCGTCTGACAGCCGCTCGACGCTCCTTCGAAAGCCCTCTGACATTGCCTCGGCAATACTTTTGAGTGTTCCGATCTGTTCCCTGGCAGCAAGCACGCCGTTGCGCATCGGCGGGAAGCCGCATGCAAGGCTGATGGCCACGCCAGGCTGGAGACCTGAGGCGGCATTGATGGAAAACAGACGCGAAAGTACCCGCCATGCGCCCTCGCGGGGTGAGTTCCCGGCTTCTACTTCGTCGGCCGCCCGCGCTGCAGCCTCCACTAGCCGCCTGCCGTCCTCGACAAGCGCGTCGGATACGCCAGCCTGGGATAACGCTTGCACTACAAGGCTTTGGATGAAGCTGTCGTCCCACCAAGCTTCAAAAGTCGTGTTCCCGCCGTTGTTGCTTTCAGCAACACCGAACTTGTCTGTGGTGCTGCCGACCGACAGGATGCTGTGCTCGCCAGGGGGTATGAGCGCGACGAAGCTCGCTGACCTTGGCAAGTTGCGAAGATCAAGAAGGTGATCCTCGTCGCACCAGCCAGATGCCCCAACGGCTGGATTGCCCTCCGGAAGCTCTTCGCGCGGGACTTGCAAGAGAAACGGCAAGTCTTTCAACTCTATGCTATCCGGCTGCCTGGTGAGATCTTCGAAAACTTGAAACATCAGTTCGTGCGGCGGCCCAAGGAATATCAGGCGTATTTCGCGGGCGCCTTCGGTGGTTGCGCCAGCACCGATCCGCGATCGGATGCGATCTGCCAGTGCCGATGCTAACCTGTTCATTCGGTGGCCCCTTTAATGGTGTTTGGGCGGAAAGGCGGGACCAGCAGCATGCCGCTCTCAGCGTCGGGGCTATCCAGAACCAAACCTAGCATCCGGAGTTGCTGGCCAAGCTCGTTCTGGGGGATGTCGCGATGGTCCATCGCGACGCCGTACTGGGCTAGGTGTTGCGCTAGCCTATGCACCGAGCGTGGACCCGCGACGCCAGCGAGCGAGCAATGAACGAGGGCAATAATCGCGACCGGGCCGGGCGAGACAATCCATGGGCTATTTGTGTGTGGTCCTTGCTTGCGCAGCAAGTATCCCTGATCATAGCCTCTGAGGCGTGGGTTGGCTGTCTGGCGCTGTTGAAGGCTGTAGGTGACAAACTCGTTTATGTTCGACCCTATGCCCTTGCGGCATAGGAGCGTTCTAGTCTCACGGTCGACAAGATCATCAACCGTATCGCGGATTTCCGAGGAGCGAGCGCCCGTGCAAAAGCTACGAACCTGGTCGCATACCTCTGCTAGTCCATTGGCAGATCCTAGCACATTGGCTGGCGCCGCCCCGGCTTCCTCTAGAGCCCAAAGGGTCGCGTTGATTCCTAGTCTGGCCGTGAGGTAACGGGAGATGCTGTCCCGGATTCCGGGTAGGGGCTTGTTCGAAAGCGGCAAAAACGAAAACCGATCAGGATACATGCGTGCACGGGCGTCAGCCGCGGATTTTGGTCCAGTACCATTCAGCGCTTCAGAAAGGCACGTCCAGACGCGCGAGTGCACCTCGCAGAGCCATACGACGTGTGCCACTGTTCCGAGGCGCAGTACGGCCTCAACTAGGCTCGTCCACTGCCGCCGGGTCAGGAGGTCCTTTGCCGCGATGACTGAATTGAGATCTTGCACAAACTGGCGTGCAGGAAACGCCCCGCCGCCTACATCCGGGCAGTCTGGCATCGCTTCAGGCGGAGCCGGCACGAATTCCCAGTTGGGCTCCGGCAGCCATGCCTCCACCTCCGATTGAAGGAAGCGAGCGAAGATGTCGTCATTGTCGCAGACTGCAAGCGCTTCGAACAAATACTTCCACGTCTCTTCCGCTGCTGATCGGTTTGGTGAACCCAGCCAGATCATTCGTCGGACCAGAGTTCCGGGAGTCCACGGGTTACCTGCTAGCCTTGGCGAACCTGAAAACAGGGCCAGCTGTGGCACTAGAGGTGTGACTTGTAGGAAGCGTTTGGCGGACTGGTTCGACCGTTTGGGACTCTCGAGTACCGCGTTCAGCAGGGTGTCGAAAGCGTCCGGATCGAGCGTCCCGCTGGATGGTTTGGATGCCCTTTCGCGCGCTTTCCTGATCTGCGCTTGCAGTCTGGTGCCTTGCGGGGGCACAGAACGCTCGCTTACTCCGGGCAGCCCGATCACCCGATAGAGTGACGACAGGACCACTTCGGAAGTCGCATACTCCGGGGCTGGCGACATTGCCAGCGCGCCTTTGCCATAAGCAGCATGCGACTTGCCCCAGGGAGCGTCCCGGAAGTCCGCGAGGCTCATGGGCGATTGCTCCTGCCGACCATGCCGAATCCTAAGCGCCTTTTCTCAATCGTTACGCCGCTCCCTAACCGGATTTCGGCACGACGAAGAACATTAGCATCCCGTACGATTGGGCCCGCGATTGGGCATCTGTGCAGGAAACCATTGGGCGATCTCCAATCTCCAAGTCGGAGATCGCATCTGCGGCAGAGATGACCTCGCCTATCCCGAACTCCCGCAGCTGCTGACACCTTGCTTCTTCTAGCAAAGCAAAGACGCGATCAATGCCACCAGCAAGAAATGGCGAAAGATCTTTTCGTATGCCGATGGCGATAAGCCTGGAACGCTTCTGCGGCACTCCGAAGCGGGACGCGTCCAAGAGTTCGGCTTTCACCACATAGCCGGCAGTATCGAGACTAGCAGCCAACTTCTCGTAAAAGGATTGCTTTCGCGGCGAGCGCCCCGATTGGAGGTCAACCACCGCTCCACTCCTATGGGCCACCTGCATGCCTGGCACGTTTTCAAGGACCAGCACGTTCGGGTGCAGGGCTTCAACAGCTTCAACATACTTGTTGAAGAGTAGGTTCCGGGGATCGTCCTCTATTCTCCGTCCAGCGAAGCTGAATCCCTGACAGGGGGGACCACCGGCTAGAACCTCGACCTCACCGCTCAGTTGCTCGAGTTGTTCCTTATGCTCTCCGAGGAACTCATCAATACCCCACGCCCGTTGGTCCAACCATGACGGCCACATGAAGCGGTAAGCTTCTGGCGAGTCATCTCCAATGAAATTGGTCGAGAACGTCTCAAATGCCATTTCGTCGCGCTCAATTGCAAAGAGGCCACGCATCCCCGCCAGGGAAAGCCCGAGGGAAAGCCCTCCACAGCCAGAAAACAGATCCACAAATTTTCGCGCCTGCTTGACCTCATCATACTCACCTGCCCCGCTGCCGGGGGCGGCGCCCAGCTGCCCATCCCCAGCCGAGCCACAAAGCCCGGTCAGGTCAGCCGGCAATCCATCCTTTTGTGCCTGCTTGGCCACTACTTCTTACCCTCAACTTTCCCGCTGCTTGACAGTCGCTGCGTCACTCAGCGTCGTCAGCCGTTCGAACTCTTCCACGGCCACGACCACCACAACCGGGCGGCCGTGTTTCTCGATCACCACCGGTTCGGCTCGTGCGGTGTCGATGAGCAGGCCGAACTGATGCTTCGCGTCCCGTGCGGACATGGCCTTCATGGCAGTGCTCCCTGCTTTGGGTCACAATGAACAAAAGAGTCCGATATCACAATCAGGAAGTCGCGGGATCGACGGCCATTTCTGCAAAGACAGAGGATACCTTGATGCGCCAAGTATTGGTGAACGGGCGTTGGATCTCAGGAGCTTTTGGTGAACGCCACTGACATCGAAGTGCATAGCGGCGACGCTCAATTTCTGATGTCTTTCCAGTACCTTGAAGAAAATGCACCAAAACGGCGCAGTCATCAGGTCCGGAGAATATCGGCCCTGAGAGACCGCATCCGGGCCTCCTGGCGCGGGGGCCAGTGCTCAGCCCCACCCGCATAACCCCCGAATACAACGGAAAAATCCGGCCGCAGCCGGATCGGGAGAACGCTTTCGCGAGGGCAAGTGGCGGAGAGGAAGGGATTCGAACCCTCGAGACAGTTCATCACCATCTGCGCCCTTAGCAGGGGCGTGCCTTCGACCACTCGGCCACCTCTCCGGCGTGGGTCTGATACAGGGCAATGAGGCCACAAGGCAAGGGCTTTGTCGCCGCCGGGGGAGATTTCCCCATTGGGGCGGCGGAGCCGTGGGAGAAAGCCCGCCTGCGGGCGCGGGTCCCGCCCAAGCATCTGGTGGAACGGGCATATTTCCCGCCTCCCAAGACTGGTGCGGGCTTTCCGGCTTTGCTAGCTTTCGTCCCATTGTTCGAGGGGGGACGATCATGCAGGCAATTCTCTGGCTACCCTTTCCGCTGCTGGCGCTGTTCGTGCTCGTCATCGCGCTTTTGTGCTTCGGCGCCGGCCTGGCGCTGGTCCATCTGATGCGGCGGTTCGGCGGCTCCCTGCCCGAGCGGCTGCCACAGGCCACCTTCATATCGGTCACCGCGACGGCCTGGGCGCTGGCACTGGGCTTTGCCGCCTCCGACGTCTTCTCGCTCAACGGCATGGCCGACCGGGCGGCCCAGGCGGAGCGGTCGAGCATTTCGCGCCTCATCGGCATGGCGGCGCCCGAGGCCCTGGACCGGCCGGAGATGTACCAGACCGTGGCCGACTATGCGCAGGAGATCATGGCGGTTGAGTGGAGCGTCAACCACAACCGCGAAGCCTCGCCCCGCGCCAACGACCTATTGCAGAGCCTGCGCCTGCAGATCATCGCCATGACCGAGGACAACGTGCCCAGCGTGCTCGTCGGCAAGACCATCAGTGATTTCGATGAATTGCAGGATGCGCGCGGCATCAGGTTGGCCTTGGGCCAGAGCGTGCTCGACGAGACGCGGTGGTATCTGGTCTTCGCCCTGTCGATCCTCACCGCGCTCAATATCGGGCTGGTTCACGCCGGGTCGCCCCGGGCGGCGCGCAACGCGCTGGCGGTGTTCTGCTGCGCGCTGTTCATGTGCCTGGCCATTCTGGGCATCACGGCCGACCCCTATCGCACCATGCACCCCTCGCTTCTGGTCACCGAAAGCGCGCTGGCCCCGCCCGCCTCGGCCTAGCGAAACAAGGGCCAGCCTGCATGGCCAGCCCTTCACGCATCGTTCCGATCAGTCCGCCTTGTCGAAGGCCAGGCCTTTGGCCACGGCCGGGCGTGCGTTGAGCCGCTCGATCCAGGCAATGACATTGGGATGCTCGGCGCGCGTGGCGCCATAGCGCTCCCAGCTCTGGGCCCAGCCGATCGCGGCGATATCGGCAACGGAATAGTCGCCAGCGATATAGTCACGCCCTTCGAGCTGGGTGTTGAGCACGCGGAAGAGACGCAGGGTCTCGTCGGCATAGCGCTTGATGGCGTAGGGAATCTTTTCAGGCGCATAGAGGCTGAAATGGTTGTTCTGGCCCAGCATGGGGCCAAAGCCGCCCACCTGCCAGAAGAGCCATTCGTCCACCTTCACCTGCTGGCGCGGATCGGTGGGGTAGAGCTTGCCGAACTTGAGCCCGAGATATTTGAGGATGGCGCCGGATTCGAAAATCGAGATCGGTTCGCCCCCCGGCCCTTCCGGGTCGACGATGGCGGGAATCTTGTTATTGGGCGAAATGGCCAGGAATTCGGGGGTGAACTGCTCGCCCTTGCCGATGTCGATGCGGTGATAGACCCAGGGCACGCCCAGTTCCTCGAGCATGACATGCACCTTCTGCCCGTTGGGCGTGGGCAGGGAGTAAGCGTGGATGGACTGGGTCTGCGTGGTCATTGCCGATTCCATGGCTGAATGTTTGCGGTGCAACTGGTATATCGGCATTCAACGATGAAGGGCAAGGCATGTGACTGCCCTGCCCCATCGTGGTTTGCGATCATGCCCGTCGCAGCACCATCTGCGGGTGGCCGTTGCCGCGCAGCGCCGACGAGATACCGTGGATATCCACGGTGGAGACGACGCGCTGGCGCAGCGCGGCGAACATGAAGGTGGGCGTCACGTTCACCGGCTCATCGAAAGTAACGGTCACGGTGTAGTGCTGCATGTCGCTCATCAACTGCACCCCGATAATCATGCCGGTAAAGGGCTGTTCGAGGTAAAGCCCGGTGACGCGCTGGCCCACCTGCCAGGGCGAGGCGACGCGATCGGGCAGCGCGGCACGCGCCGTGTTCCAGTCGCGATAGCCATGGGCGCGGGCCACCGCCTCCAGGGCGGCGCCGTGGCTCAGGTCCTCGCCGGCGCGGGCGCGTTCGGCGCGCAGGGCCTTGGCTTCGAGCTTCAGGGATTGGGCGGAAGGGGTGTCGAGTGTAAACGCCATTGGTCAAATCCTCTCATCTGCAATGAGGCGACTCGTCCATGGGGCTCGCCTTGCCATGATGCGCCTTGCAGGGGGATGAACCAGGGTTCTCTCTTGCCAGGGCTGGGCTTCACCATCGGATTTTCATCCGGCGAGCGGCGGGTGCCAGCGACCTGATGCCGATATGGGCCCGCAAAGCCGCTTTGTCAACGCATGGCCGCCCTGCAAAGCCGCGATGGCTTCGCGCCGCCGCCCTTGCCGGGCTCGTCCCGCCGATCCCTTATTCGGCGGGCCGGATCCACACCGCCGCGTCGTGAAAGGCGGCGCCGCCGAAGGGCGGAGCCGGGCGGGCGTCGGTGAGCATATTGATGCCCTGCCCCTTCCGATGCGCCTTATTGGGATGCAGTCCCTCGGCCACCAGCACGCCCCGGCAAAGGCCGTTGCGCGGCCGGGCGATCAGGTCCACCACGCCGCGCCGGTTGCCCACGCTCACATATTGCCCCTCCACTATGCCCAGCTCGGCCGCGTCCTCGGGGTGGATGAACACCGAGGGCTCGCCCTCGCGCCGGCGGCTGCCGGGAGTTTCGTTGAAGGTGGAGTTGAGAAAGCCGCGCGCCGGGCTGGTCGCCAGCCGGAAGGGATGCTCGGCATCGGTAGGCTCGTTGACCGCCCAATGGTCGGCAAAGCGCGGCATGTCGGCGGGGTCACAAACCCAGATATAGCCCTTCTTCTGGCGCACCGCCTCCCAATCGGGCGCGAAGCGGAAGCGCTTGTCGAGCCAAGCGAAGCCGTCGGCGAAACGGGCGGCGTCATCGGGCCGGGCGCGCTCCACGAAGCCGGTCTTTTCCACCTCATCCAGCGGGGGATAGTTGGAGCGGCGGAAGGTCTCGGCCACCACCTCCCTGTCCCGGGTATGGAAGCACGGATCGTCCAGCCCCAGCCGCAGGGCCAGCGCATTGATGAACTCGTGGTTGGAGCGGGTTTCGCCAGGCCGCTCGATCACCGCCGGGCCATAGAGCACGCGGGTGTGCCCGCCGCGCGTATAATAGTCATTGTGCTCGAGGAACATGGTGGCCGGCAGCACGATATCGGCCAATTCTGCCGTTTCGGTCATGAACTGCTCATGCACGACGAGGAACAGATCCTCACGCGCCAGCCCTTTGCGGGTCAGCGCCTGGTCCGGGGCGACGGCGGCGGGATTGGTGTTCTGCACCAGCATGGCCATTACCGGCCCGCCACCCTTCAGGGCCCTTGCGTCGCCGGTGAGAATGGGGCCGATTTCGGACATATCGAGCGGGCGCGGGTCGCCCTTTTGCAACCCCGCCCCGGTGATGGCCGATTTGTCCAGCCCCCAGGTGCCCGAATTGGAATGCAGCGCCCCACCGCCACGATGTTGCCAGGCGCCGGTCATGGCCGGGATGCAAAGGGCCGCGTGCATGGCGGTGGCGCCGTTGCGCTGGCGGGTGAAACCGTAGCCGAGGCGGAAATAGCTGCGCGGGGTCGAGCCCACCAGATGCGCGAAGCGCGTGATCTCATCGACGCTGAGCCCGGTGATCGCGGCGGCCCATTCGGGGGTGCGGGTCTTGAGGTGAGCCTCGAAGTTGGGGCTGAAATCGGTATAGCGGGCCATATAGGCGCGGTCGGCGAGATTGTCGCGCAGCAGCACGTGCATCACCGCCACCGCCAGCGCCCCGTCGGTGCCCGGCCGCAGGATCAGCCCCAGGTCGGCCTGGGCCATGGTGGCGGTTTCATAGACGTCGATGACGACGATTTTCGCCCCACGTTCCTTGCGGGCGCGCATGGCGTGGGTCATCACGTTGACCTGGGTGTGCACGGCATTGGTGCCCCAGATGACCACGCAGTCGCTTTCGGCCATTTGCTCGGGACTGACGCCGCCCAGCAGGCCCGTGCCGGCGATATAGCCGGGCCAGGAAATACCCACGCAGATGGTTTCATACTGGCGAGAATAGCCCTTGGCGGCACGCAGCCGCCCCAGCCCGTCGCGCTGCACATGGCCCATGGTGCCGGCATAGAAATAGGGCCAGATGGCCTCGGGCCCGTGCTCGGCCTCGATGGCGGTGAAGCGTGCGGCGATCTCGTCCAGCGCCTCGTCCCAGCCTATGCGCTGCCATTGCCCCGCTCCCTTGGGGCCAATGCGGCGCAGGGGATGGAGCAGTCTATCGGGGTGATGCACCCGCTCGGCATAGCGCGCCACCTTTTCGCAGATGACGCCGGCCGTATAGGGATCGTCCTTGGCGCCCCGGACGCGCCCGATCGTGTGCGCATCGAGAATGTCCACATCCAGCGCGCAGGTCGAGGGGCAGTCATGCGGGCAGACCGAGCGGGCGGTGCGGATGGGAATGGGCTGGTTCATGCTCCAGACCTACTCCAGCCGCCCGCGCCGCTCAATGGTTCTGCTAAAGCGAGGCGAAGGCGCGCGTCGCGGCCTCGGCGTTGCGGCGGGCGCGGTTTTCGGCGTGGCGCAGCAGGTTTGCCGCCCCGCTGCACAGCGGGGAGAAATGCGCCTGCTCGCCGTCCCGCGCCAGAATGGCCACGGCCCAGCCCTGCCGCACGGCATGGACGTCGGCCCAGCCGATGCGGGTGACGCGCCCGAAGGCGCTGCGATGTTCGAGGCCGGTGCTGTTCCAGCGCAAATGCGGGGCCAGGCTGCGCAGGCCCACCCACAGGGCCAGCCCGGCCAGCAGCACCGAGACGAGGAAGGTGACGCCCAGTTGTGTGGCATCGACATGGCGCGCGCGCCCGATCAGGATCACCGCCGCCAGCAGCGCCGCCGCCAGCGCGCCCATGCCGTAACAGGCAAAATACTGCACCATGGAGGGGCGCACCTCCTCCCAGCCATCCACGACCACGCCCTCCTCTCTCTGCACCAGCCGCAAGGCGAGGAAAGCGGCATAGAAGAACGCCACCACGCCGGCCGCGCGGGCCAGCGGCAACCCCGCCATGGCGGGCATGTATTTGAGCACGATGAGGGAAACGATCACGACGAGTGGCACAGCCACTTCCTGCCAGCGCAAGGGCACTTTGCTCTCCAAATAGTCGGGGGCCGGCGACGCGAACGGCGAATGGAGAGGAGTCTAGCAGGCCAGAGTGATTTGCCCGTTAACAAATTCGGGAGCGGCGCGCGGAAGCGGGAACCCGTGCCTTTTTGCAACAGGCCCCCGTTCACGCATTGAATCAAGGCGCTGGCATTCTGAATCCTGCCAGCGCCGCAAAGGCTTGAAAAATCAGCTCAAAACCTTGAGCCCGACAATGCCGGCGACGATGAGGCCGATGCAGGCCAGCCGGGCGGCCGTGGCCGGATCGCCGAAAAGATACATGCCCAGCAGCGCCGTGCCCACGGTGCCGATGCCGGTCCAGACGGCATAGCCCGTGCCCACGGGCAGGTCGCGCAGGGCCAGCCCCAGCAGCGCCACGCTGATGACCATGGCCAGCAGCGTCAGCACGGTGGGCACGAGGCGGGTGAAACCCTCGGTATATTTGAGGCCGATGGCCCAGCCCATTTCAAACAGGCCGGCGATAGACAGATAAACCCAGGCCATGGGATTTCTCCTTGCTTCTGGCGGGTCGTCCCGGCCGAAAATGATGGGAAAGGCGGGGTCGTCCCCGCTCGCCCCCTGATTTATGCCAGATCGGGCGCAAGGTGAAGGGCCTTGCCGGACCATCAGATGGTCCGGCAATGCATGTCAGGCGGTGGCGGGCACTTCCCCGTCCGCTTCCGGCCGGGGCTCGGGCCGCAGGCTGGTGGCCAGCGGCAGCTCGGGCAGCAGGAAGGCGAGGGCAAAAGCCAACAGCGCGGCGGCGGCGGCGGTGAAGAACACCGGGTGCAGCGCCAGGGCGAAGCCCTCGACGGCCTGCAGGCGCGCCGCCTCGGACAGGCCCTGGATGGCCTGGAGGTTGAAGCCGCCCGAGGCCGCGCCACCAACCTGCGCCGCCAGTCCCGCCGAGAAGATGGCGCCGAACACCGAAACGCCGATGGAGCCGCCGATCTGGCGGAAGAGGGTCACCCCGGCCGTGGCCACGCCCATCAAATGGCGCGGCACGGCGTTCTGCGTCGCCGTCACGCCGACGCTGTTGACCGGGCCGATGCCGGCGCCCACCAGCAGCATGTAGAGCGCCACCTGCCAGTCGGGCGTATCGGTCTGCATCAGGCCCAGCATGACCATGCCGATAAACAGGCCCGCCGTGGAGACGATGGGCAGGATGCGATAGCGCCCGGTGCGGGTCATGAACAGGCCCGACAGCGTCGAGGCGCCGATCAGCCCCAGCATCATGGGCAGCAATTGTAGGGCCGAGCTGGTCGGCGAAATGCCCTTGGCTACCTGCAGATACATGGGCAGGAAGGTGATGGAGCCGAACATGGCCATGCCGGCGAGGAAGCCCACCGCGTTGACCACCACGAAAGTGCGGTTGCGGAAAAGCTGCAAGGGCAGCACCGGCTCGGCGGCCCTGGCTTCGGTGCCCACGAACAGAATCAGCGCCACCAGCCCCAGAGCGGCGAGGCCGAGGATTTCCACCGACAGCCAGGCATAGGTGTGCCCGCCCAGGCTGGTGGCCAGCACCAGCGCCGACAGCCCGGCGGAGAGCAGCACGAAGCCCTTGTAGTCGATCTGGTGCGACACGCGCTCGGCGCGAGGTTTCAGCGCGAAGCCGATCACCACCAGCGCCAGAAGGCCCAGCGGCAGGTTGATGATGAAAATCCAGTGCCAGCTCAATTGCTCGACGATGAACCCGCCCAGGAGCGGGCCGACAATGGTGGCGACGCCGAAGACGGCGCTGAAGATGCCCTGGATCTTGCCGCGCTGGCGCGGCGGGATCACATCGGCCACAACGGTCATGGCCACCACCATCAGCCCGCCCCCGCCCAGGCCCTGCACGGCGCGGGCGATGATGAGGAAGGTCATGGACGAAGCGAAAGCCGAGAGCGCGGCCCCGGCGAGGAAGATGACGATGGCCGCCTGCAAGACGATCTTGCGGCCGTAAAGGTCGCCCAGCTTGCCATAGATCGGCGCCACCACGGTGGAGCTCAGCAGATAGGCGATCACCACCCAGGTGAGGTGGTCGAGCCCGCCCAGTTCGCCCACGATGGTGGGCAGGGCGGTGGAAACGATGGTCTGGCCCAGCGAGGCCAGCAACAAGGTCACGGCGACGGCGCCGATAATAAGACCCACCGATTGCGCCTGCGGCGCCTCGGCGGATTGTGCATTCACAGACATTAAGCAATCCTCTGGCCGCAAGGTGCGCGGGGAGTCGCACCAGCCCTTGCGGAATAAATCGATGCGACATATGTCTGCGTCCGGCACTTACATGTCAACAGCATGTATTTGCTTAAGGCATGAAATTTTGTGAGGTCAGCCATGCCCCTATCTGGCAGCAATCCCGAGATCGACGCGCTGCTGCGCGCCGCCGGCATCGGCGCGTCCACCGTCACGGCGGTGTCCCAGCTCGATGCGGTGCTGCAAAACTGGCGGCGGCGCATGTCCCGGCGGGAGCTGGGCAATCGGGCCCTCACCGATCTCGGCGTCGGCATCGACCTGGCCCAGTTCGACGTTCTGGTGGCCATTGCCGCCCCGGTCAGCGAATTTGGCGACAGCGCCCGCGACGAGACCATGGTGGCCACCGTTGCCGAGCGGCTCAGCATCGATCCCTCGCGCGCCAGCCGCGTGGTCAGCGAAATGGTCGAGGCCGGCTATGCCCGCCGCGCCGTCAGCCAGGCCGACGCCCGCCGCACCGTCATCGCGCTCACTCCCGCCGGCGAAGCCGTCATCGCCTCGGTGCGCGCCTATAAGTTCCTGATCCTGGGGAGCTTTCTCAGCGAGTGGTCCGACGACGAACTTGCCAGCTTCATGCCCCTGCTCGAAAAGCTCAGCCGCTGGTCCGACCGCACGACCACCGCCGCCACCCGATTCAGCAGCGAAATCGCCACCCTCTCGGCCAATATCAAGGCGAGCCACGAGGCGAAGGTGGAGGGCTGAGCCGGCCCATCCAACGCCGGCAAAAACCGGGTTTTCCCGGATTTCGTTGTCGAGGCCCCGCCACCCCCTCCCAGCCTCCCCCATCAAGGGGGAGGTGTAGCCTTGTGCTTTTGGCAGGATATTGCCCTAGCCACAGAGTGGCACCTCCCCCTTGATGGGGGAGGCTGGGAGGGGGTGATTTCGGGCACCAGCACTTGGTGAAAAGGCACTATCTACCGTCATTGCCGGACTTGTTCCGGCAATCCATCGCTCCGCTTGCGCTGAACCCGATGGATCACCGGGATAAACCCGGTGATGACGATGATGGAAGCATCGTCCTACCCCAGCGCGATCCCCTCGCGCTCGCATAACACGGCCAGCGCGCTGCCCTTTTCGGGCAACGGCATTTCCGCCCGGCCGCGCCGCGTCAGTTGGCTGCGCCAGATATGCACAGCCAGCGTTTCCGGCGTAACCGCCGGATCAATGCTGGAGCCGGCCAGCATCAGTGCCGGAATGCCCTCATAGGGGATTGGGTAGAGCGCGGCGCTGGGCAGCACCTTGTCGCCGAGCCCGTGCCGGCGCACGTAATAGGTCAGCGCCATCGGTCCGGTGGCGCCATATTGCATGTCCTCGGGCGCGACGCGTTGCCCCACCAGCCGGCGCGCCGCCACTTCCAGCCGTCGCAGCAGCGGCAGATGCGGCTCCAGCAGGGCGCGCTTGTTGTCGGTGAAGATGGCCAGCAGATCGTCGAGCAGCGGCGCGTCATGGGGAATATGCAGCACCGCGCCATTGATCGAGCCGGGCCGCTCATAGGCCATCAGGTAATCGGGCGGGCCCTCCAGAGGGCGCACGCAATAGACATCCAGGTCCGCATAGATGCCGCGCCGCTGGCGCAGCGCGCTCATGCGGAAATAGTCCGAAAACACGCCCGGCGTGCCCCTGCCCTTGTAGAACACCAGCTTTTCGCGCGGCAGCACCTCGGCGGCGTCGCGCGCCACCGCGCCTTCGGGCAGGCCCACAACCGGCTCGTAGGAATAGACTTCCACCGCGTGCCCCTGTCGGCGGAAGGAGGCGATGGAGAGCGCTTCGAGCCAGCTCATCGGCCCATGCCAGAAGCTCACGATGGTGGGAAGCGTCATGGGTCAGGCCTGCGGATCGCGCCGGGGCTTGTGGTCCTTCTTGCGCGGCTTGGTGGATTTGGGAGCCTTGGCGGGCTGGACGGCTTCGCCCTTGCCGGCCCATTTCGGCTTGCCCTTGTTCTTGTCGGGCGGCGCCTTGCCCGCTTTGGGCGGGCGCGGCTTGTCGAATTGGGGCTTGGGCGCGGCGGGGTCCCAGGCCCCGGTGGCGGCCTCGGCAAAATCGTCCGCCTTGAGCCCCGCAGAGCCGTAGCGGGCCTTGCGATCGGCGCGTTCGGGACGCGGTGCGTTGGGATCGTAGCGCTCCACCGGGCCGGGCGGACGGCGCTGGCTGGGGGGCGGACCGGAACGGCGTTCGCCGGGACCATCGACGGCCGAAATGGTCACGCCCCGCTCACCCGAGCCATTCTTTTCGACCGAGCGGGCAAAGGCATCGGCCTTCTGCGCCGCGACCTCGAAGATGGATTCGGTATCGAAGATGCGGATCGAGCCGATGGCCGTCTTGGTCACGCCGCCGGCCTTGCACAGCATGGGCAACAGCCAGCGCGGCTCAGCCTTGTGCTTGCGCCCGACGCTGACCCTGAACCAGGTGCCGCCCTCGAAACGCTCGCGGGTGCGCGGGTCCTTGTCGCCCGGCTTTTCGGGGGCGAAACTTTCGGCGATATCTTCCGGCGCAGGGCGGGCCGCGATCTGCTGGCGCAGATAGGCCGCGGCAATCGCCTCGGCGCTGTGGCGGGCCAGCAGTTCTGCGACGAAGGCGGTTTCCTCCTCGGTGGCCGGCTGGCTCAGGCTCTCGGCGGAGAGGATGGATTCGCGATAGCGCGCGTCGATCTCGGCGGCGGTCGGCGGCGTCATCATCGACACATCGAGCCGGGCCATCTTGAGCACGCGCTGGGCCACCCCACGCCGATGCATCGGCGCAATGATGACGCAGGTGCCCTTGCGTCCGGCCCGCCCGGTACGGCCAGACCGATGCAGCAGCGTATCGGAATTGGTCGGCAGATCCGCATGGATCACCAGATCGAGATTGGGCAGGTCGATGCCGCGCGCCGCCACGTCGGTGGCCACGCAGATATGGGCGCGGCCGTCGCGCATGGCCTGCAAGGCATTGGTGCGCTCCGACTGGCTCAATTCGCCCGATAGAGTCACCACGTCGAAGCCGCGATTGTGCAGCCGCGCCGACAGATGCTTCACCCCCTCGCGGGTTGAAGCAAAGACGATCGTGTTCGCCGCCTCGAAATAGAGCAGCGTATTGATGATGGCATTCTCGCGCTCGGCGGCGGGCACCAGCATCAGCTTATAATCGATATCGGCATGTTGCTCGTCGCCCGAGCTGGCACTGATGCGCAGCGCGTCGCGCTGGAAGGTCTTGGCGAGCTGGGCGATGGGGCGCGGCACCGTGGCCGAGAACAGCAGCGTCCGCCGCTCCTCGGGTGCGGCATCGAGGATGAATTCGAGGTCCTCGCGGAAGCCCAGGTCGAGCATTTCGTCAGCCTCGTCCAGCACCACCGCCCGCAGTGCCGACATGTCGAGCGCCCCGCGGGTGATGTGGTCGCGCAGCCGGCCGGGCGTGCCGACCACGATATGGGCGCCGCGCTCCAGCGCCCGCCGCTCGGTGCGCGCGTCCATGCCGCCGACGCAGGATGCCATGCGCACGCCGGCTTCGGCATAGAGCCACTCCAGCTCGCGCTGCACTTGGAGGGCCAATTCGCGCGTCGGGGCGATCACCAGCGCCAGAGGCGCGCCAACGCCTTCAAAATGCTCGGCTTCTCCTAGAAGCGTCGGGGCGATGGCCATGCCGAAGGCCACGGTCTTGCCCGAGCCGGTCTGGGCCGAGACCAGGAGGTCCCGCCCATCCGTCTCGGCCTCGATCATGGCTGCCTGCACCGCCGTCAGCGTGTCGTAGCCCTTGGCGGCAAGAGCGCGGGCGAGCGGGGCGGGAATGGAGGAAGGCAGGGTCATCAGCGGCTTTCGATGCGGCGCGGCGGCGCGACTATAACAGCAATCAAGCAAAAAGGCCGCCCCGGCGGGCGGCCTCGCATATGTGGCTTTGCCGGCGCTTAGCCGACCAGTTCGTCATCCGAGAAGAAGAACTTGATTTCCTGGGCAGCGGTCTCGGGAGCGTCCGAACCATGCACCGAGTTTTCGCCGACCGAGAGGGCGAATTCCTTGCGGATGGTGCCTTCGGCGGCATTGGCCGGGTTGGTGGCGCCCATGATCTCGCGGTTCTTGAGGATGGCGTTCTCGCCTTCGAGGACCTGCACGACCACCGGGGAGGCGATCATCTGCTCGACCAGCTCGCCAAAGAAGGGACGCTCCTTGTGCACCGCGTAGAAGCCTTCAGCCTGGGCGCGGGTCATGTGGATCTTCTTGATGGCGATGGGGCGCAGGCCGGCCTCCTCGAACTTGGCGATGATCTTGCCGATCAGGTTGCGGCGGACGGCATCGGGCTTGATGATGGAGAAGGTGCGTTCGAGCGCCATGGGTCGATCCTTGAATGGGTCTGTTGGAAAAGGTGGCGCCTTTTAGCCGCAGATGGCATGGGAAACAAGCCACGAGCTACGCGCCGGGCGCATGAATGGCAGCTTCCCGGCGCGCAGCGGTTGCCATTGCCGGCCCGAAACCTTATCGAACAGTCCGCGCATCGCCCCGCCGCGCCCAGTCTCACCCTTTTTCGCCAGATCGCCCCGCCATGCTGACCATTTCCAATCTCACCTATCGCATCCAGGGCCGCGAGTTGTTCGAGGATGCGAACCTGGTGCTGCCCGATGGCGCCAAGGCCGGTTTCGTGGGCAAGAACGGCACCGGCAAGACCACGCTGTTCCATCTCGTCCAGGGCCATATCGGCGCCGATGCCGGCAATACCGAGGTCAACCGCAAGGCACGCATCGGCGCTGTGGCGCAGGAAGCGCCGGCCGGCGAGGAAAGTGTGCTGGAGGTGGTGCTGGCCGCCGACAAGGAGCGCACCGCGCTCATGGCCGAGGCCGAAACCGCCACCGACCCCCATCGCATCGGGGACATCTATACGCGCCTCGCCGATATCGACGCCCACACCGCCGAAGCCCGCGCCTCGGCCATTCTCAAGGGCCTGGGGTTCGAACAGGAGCGCCAACTCGGCCCCACGCGCGAGCTTTCCGGCGGCTGGCGCATGCGCGTGGCGCTGGCGGCGGTGCTGTTCAGCCAGCCCGACCTGCTATTGCTGGACGAGCCGACCAACTATCTCGACCTGGAAGGCACGCTGTGGCTGGAGAAATATCTGGCCACCTATCCCTATACCGTCTTCATGATTAGCCATGACCGCGATCTGCTCAACAAGGCGGTCACCTCGATCGTGCATCTCGAGCACCGCAAATTGACCTATTACAAGGGCAATTACGACACGTTCGAAAACACCCGCCGCATGCAGATGGAGCTCAACAACAAGAGCCGCGAGAAGACGCTGGACCAGATCGCGCATCTGCAGAAATTCGTCGATCGCTTCAAGGCCAAGGCCTCCAAGGCCAAGCAGGCCCAGGCCCGCGTCAAGATGATCGAAAAGCTGCGCCCGCCTGCCGCCATGTTCGATGAATATGCCGCGCCGTTCCATTTCCAGCAGCCCAAGGTCGAGCTGCCCATGCCGATGATTACGCTGGACGGCGTGGCGACGGGCTATGGCGACAAGACCATTTTGCGCAACATCACCCAGCGCATCGACCCCGAGGATCGCATCGCGCTGGTGGGCGTCAACGGCAATGGCAAATCCACCTTTGCGAAGCTCCTGGCCGGCGATATTCCCGCCACTTCCGGCACGCTGCGTTTCGGCAAAAAGCTGGAAATCGCCCATTTCGCCCAGCACCAGATGGACAAGCTCCATCCCGACTGGACGCCACTGGAACATATCGCCGAGCTGATGCCGATGGACAACGAGGCGCGCCGCCGCTCGCGCCTCAACCAGATGGGGCTGACCACCAGCCGCATGGAAACAAAGGCCAAGAACCTGTCCGGCGGCGAACGGGCGCGCCTGCTGCTGGGGCTCATCACCTTCAAGGGGCCGAGCATGATGATCCTCGATGAGCCGACCAATCATCTCGACATCGACAGCCGCGATGCGCTGGTGCATGCCCTCAACGAATATGAGGGCGCGGTGCTCATCATCAGCCATGACCGGCATTTGATCGAGGCCACCTGCGACACGCTGTGGATCGCCGAGGGCGGCACGGTTCACGAGCTGGATGAAGACCTCGACAGCTACCAGCGCAGCATCACCTCCACCCGCGAGCCGCGCTCCGGCGGCGGGCGCGGCGAGCGCAAGCTCTCCAAGCAGGAAGCCGCCGCGAAACGCGCCGAAATCGCTCCCTTGCGCAAATCCATCCGCGACCTCGAAACCCGCATGGACAGGCTGCGCAGCGAGATCGACAAGGTGGAGGCGAAGCTGGCCGATCCAGAGGTCTATAACGGCGCGCCCGAAAAGGTCATCGTGCTGGGCCGCGACAAGGCCCGGTTCACCACCGACCTGGCCAGCGCCGAGGAGCAATGGCTGGCGCTCAGCGCCGAGCTGGAGGCTGCCGAGCGTCCATGAGCCGCGGCGGACCGATTGACAGCCGGCGCGCCATGGCCTCCTCTGGCGTGCCGGAACGCCGCCGAAAGTGTCTCATGCGCCGAGTTTTTTCTCTTCTCTCCGCCCTGCTTCTCGTCTGCCTTGCCCTGCCCGCCGGCGCACAGGAGATGAGCAAGGCGCAGCGCGCCGAAATGCTGCGCTTTGCCCATAACAACAGCCTTTTCGTGCTCTATCACGAGGTGGCCCATCTCCTTTTCGACCAGCTCGACCTGCCGGTGCTGGGGCGCGAGGAGGACGCGGCCGACAATGTCGCCACCTGGATCCTGCTCAACAAGAACACGCCCGAGGCCCGCCAGGCGCTGATCGATGCGGCGCAGGGCTGGTTCTATTCCGGCATCGCCTACAATAGCGGCGGCTATGAGAGCGATTTCGCCGCCGGCTACAGCCTCGACAAGCAGCGCGCCTATCAGATCGTCTGCCTGATGGTGGGCATGGACCGCACGGCCTTCCGCCACATCGCCAACAAATACGAGCTTCTGCCCGACCGGCAGGATAGCTGCGGGGTCGATTATGAAATGATCGACCGCTCCTGGACGGGGTTGTTCGCCGCCCACCAGGCGACGGAAAAGCCGGCCACCGTTTCCGTCAGCTATCGCCATGCCAGCGGCAAGCTGCGGGCGGCCGCCGACGCGCTGCGCCGCAGCGGCATGTTGGAAAGCGTGGCCGGGGAATTACGCGCCCTGCCCCTGCCCCGCCCGGTGCGGATCAATGCCAGGCGATGCGGCGAAGCCAATGCCTTCTACGATTCGGACGCCATCGAGGTCATCTTCTGCTACGAGCTGATGCAGGATTACATGGACCTTTACGCCGACAACCGCCCGGCGGAAGAGCCCGAACCCCAGCGCCGCGCCGGTTCGAGCCGGAGCAAACTCGACGCGTTTTGAATGGGACGCCCACCCCGAGCCCTCAGGCCTTCTTCACCCAGCGCCCATCGGGCTCCTGCTGCCAATAGGTGAGGCTGTTGCCCTCGCGCAGCGCCTTCCAGGCCAGCCGCGCTTCGGCCACGGCATCGGGATCGTGGCCGGAGAACATATAGACGATGCGTTCATAACCTTCGGCCGACTGGGGCACGGCGCGGTCGACGAAAAAGCGCACCGCCGCGCCGTTGGGGTTGTCGGTGCCGGTGGTGATGAGCACCGGCTGATGGGCGTCCACCTCCTCCCCCGCCAGCCCATGGGCGAGGAAGCTGTCGTCGCGCCAGGTCCAGAGATGGGCGTCCAGCGCCTCGGCCCGTTCGGTCGAGCCCACTTCCACCACCGTACGCCATCCGCGCTCCAGCGTCTTTTCCAGCAATTGCGGAATGACGGCTTCGAGCGGGCGGGCTTCGAGATGGTAGAAGAGGACGTCGGCCATAGGGGTCAATCCTCGTAATGGTCGCGGATCAGCCGGTCGAGCAGCGCCACCCCGAAGCCGGGCGCCCATGAGGCGTTGATCTCGGAATTGCCAGCCCCGAAGCCGGTTCCCGCAATATCCAGATGCGCCCAGGGCACGTCGTTGACGAAACGCTGCAGGAACTGCGCCGCCATGATCGAACCGGCGGGCCGGCCCACCGAATTGCGGATATCGGCGAATTTGGATTCGATCATCTTGTCATAGGCCGGGGTCAGCGGCATGCGCCAGAGCTTCTCATTGGCGGCGAGGCCGGCGCCGAGCAGGCGATTGGCCAATTCGTCATTGTTGGAGAAGAGCCCGGCATGCTCGTGGCCCAGCGCCACGATGATGGCCCCGGTGAGCGTGGCGAGGTTTATCATGAAGCGCGGCTTGAAGCGGTCCTGCGTGTACCAGAGCGCGTCGGCCAGTACCAGCCGGCCCTCGGCATCGGTGTTGATGACCTCGATGGTGGTGCCGCTCATTGCCTTGACGATATCGCCCGGGCGCACCGACTTGCCCGACGGCATGTTCTCCACCAGCCCGATCACACCCACCGCGTTGACCGGCGCCCCGCGCCTGGCCAGCGCCAGCATGAGGCCGGTGACGGCGGCGGCCCCGCCCATGTCGCCCTTCATGTCCTCCATGCTGGCGGCGGGCTTGATGGAAATGCCGCCGGTGTCGAACACCACGCCCTTGCCGACAAAGGCCAGCGGCTGGCTGTCAGGCTTGCCGCCGCGCCATTGCATCACCACCAGCCGCGCCGGCCGATCCGAGCCCTGCGCCACGCAAAGCAGCGAATTCATCCCCAGTTTCGCCATGTCCTCGGGTTCGAGGATTTCCACCGCAACGCCGAATTCGGCCAGTTCCGAAACCCGCGCGGCAAATTCCTCCGGCCCGAGCACATTGGCCGGCTCGTTGATGAGGTCGCGCGCCAGAAGCGTGCCGTCCACGGTGGCGCCGCGATCGGCAATGGCCTTTTCGGCCGCCGCCGGGTCGGCCACGTGCAGCGTCACCCTGAGCTCGGCCGGTTCGTCCTCGGCGCGGGCGGATTTATACTTGTCGAATTTGTAGTGGCGCAGGCGCAGTCCGGCAGCCAGTTCGGCAATGGCGGCGGCGTCGGCGCCCGGCTCGTCCACCACCACGGCGACCTGGGCGGCGCGGGTCGCGGCGATCTTGGCCAATAGCGAGCCGCCCCGGTCGGTCCAGCCATTGCGCGGCATGTCGGTCCCGGCCTTGCCGCGTCCCAGCACCAGCAGCCGTCCCCCCGCGCCCAGGCAATCGAGCACCTGCCCCTGCTTGCCGGTAAAGCTCGCCGTAGCAGCGGCCTGGGCCCAATCGAGCCCGGTGCGGGCCCAAAGGGCGGCGCCGGCTCCCGCGGGCGCCTCGTTCTCGGCGGCATAGATGACGGTCAGGGGGGCATTGGCGTCGGCAAGGGCAGCGACGCTTAGTGTGATGGTCTGGGACATTTCCGGCCTTGGTGGATTGGCCGGCAGGAGGGCCGGCCCGATATGCGGTTCTACATTGAGGGCTTTGCCCGCCGCGTCAATCCCGCAACAATGGATTGGACAAATCCGGGCAAGGCCCCGCTCCGGCTTGTCTGCCGGGGCGAACTGCCGCAAGGTCCGCCGCGCAAAAGACAATGCTGGCCCGGTGCATGAAGAGACTCACCGCCTATCTCGTCCGCCTGTTCGTGGTGGACGCCCTCATCCTGTTCGGCGTGCTCTGCGCGCTGTTGTGGATGGTCAATTGCCTGCGCTCGTTCGACGTCGTCTCTGTCAAGGGTCAGAGCGCCCTAGTGCTGGGCATACAGGCGCTCTACACCATGCCGCCGCTGGCCATCGCCTTTTTCTATGTCTGCATCGGCATCGGGCTGGTGCGCGCGCTTCAGGCGCTGCAAACCAGCCGCGAGTTGCACATCATCCACATCAATTACGGCCTGCCCTCGCTCTGGCGGGCCAGCGCCGTGGTGGCGGGGGTGGGCGTGCTGGGCGTATTGGTGCTGTCCAATTTCATCGAGCCCTATGCCAATCGCCAGCTCAACGCGCTCAACGCCTCCATCGCCGCCGACCTGGTCAGCTCCACCCTGCGGCCGGGCCGCTTCACGCAGGTGACGCCCGGCGTGGTGCTGCTGATCGGCGGGCGCGCTGCCGATGGCGAGATCAGCGAATTCTTCGCCGACGACCGGCGCGATCCCGAGGTGCGGCGCACCTATATCGCCACCTCGGCGCGGGTGGCCACCGACGGGCAAAACTATGTGCTCGAGCTGCGCGACGGGAGCCTGCAGAACAGCGCCGCCGATGGGCGTTTTTCCGAAGTCTCCTTCATGCGCTACGACGTCAATGTCGAAACGCTGGCGCAGGCGATCAGCTATACCGATCCGCGCTCGGAAAAGGACAGCGTCGAGCTGGTGACGTCCGCCCTTTCTTCCGGCCAGTGGGACGAGGGCCTGACCATGCTGCTGGCCAATCGCTCGGCCGAGGGGCTGCGGGTCATCGGCATCGCCATGGTGGCGCTGGCGCTGGCCGGTTTCCCCAGCGGGCGGCGCACGCGCATCGCCATGCCGCTCGAAGCGGTGGTGCTGCTCATCGCCTTTGCCGAGCGCGGGCTCAGCGCCTATAGCCCCCTGGGCGCCGCCACCGGCGCGCTGGGCATGATCGGGGTGGCAGGGGCCATCATCATCTGGCGAACGCGGCCGCGCCGCGCCGGCGAGGTGGCGGTATGACGCGCATCGACTGGCTGGTGACCGCGCGGCTGGGCAGCCGCATCGCCGTCACCCTTTTCGTCTTTTACGGCATCATCGCGCTGGTGGAATCGCTCGACACCTGGCGCTTCAATTTCGTGGCCGAGAACCATGGCCTGTCCACCGCCATTCTCATGGTGGCGATGAGCGCGGTGCGTTGGACCATCAAGACCCTGCCAGTGACCATTCTCATGGGCGCCATCCTGGGCTTTCTCGATCTCAAGATGCGCCACGAGCTGACCGTCATCCAGGCCAGCGGCATTTCCATCTGGCGCATCGTGCGCATGCCGGTGCTGGTCATGGCGCTGGTCAGCCTCATCGTCGGGCTGGGGCTTGAAACCTTCAGCACCAGGATCAACCGCGAGATCAACCCCACCCCGCCCGGTCTGGTCACCCTGCTCACCCCGCCCGGCGAAATCTGGCTCGAACAGCGCGGCCAGGGGCGGCATTACATCCTCATGGCCAGCGGCATGCAGGCGGGTGGTTCGGTGCTGGGCCAGGTGACGCTCTTCCATATCCGCGGGGGCGACGCGGCGCGGGTGGAGGCGGACGAAGCCCGGCTGGAGGATGGCGAATGGGTCTTCCCCGAGGCCGTGGTGCGCAACCCCGACCGCCCGGCCTTCCGCGTCCAGGATTACCGCATCCCCACCAATTCCACGCCGGCCGAGCTCGGGCTCAAGCTCGCCTCGGCCGAGGACATGACCTTTTTCGAGATTCTGGAGCTTTTGCAGGCGGGTGTTGCCGATCCCTCGATCAAGGCGGCGGCCACTATGCGCCTGTTCAAGCTGCTGTCGCTACCGCTGGTGCTGACCGGCGCCCTGTTCATTGCTTTTGCATTTACCGCAGGTTATCGAAGAGGCTCTAATTTTGGGCCTGCGGTTTTGTACGGAATTATGCTCGGGTTCGTTGTGTTCGTGATTACCGAGATGGCCGATCGAGCCGGGTCCGCCGGCGTTCTCGACCCCACGTTTGCGGCAATCGGACCGGCGTTTGTGGCGATCGTCATCGGCGTGACGGTCTTGCTGCGCAAGGAAGATGGACGCGCGTGAAGACTTTGGCGAAGGGCAGGAGGGGAAAGGGGCTGCGTCTGGCTTGTGCCGGGGCGCTGCTTGCGTTCGCCCTGCCGGTCGCCGGCCACGCGCAAGGGCTGGTGCCCGCCGATTTCTTCAATGCCGAGATCGACCCCGCCGCTCCCACTGCCGTCGAGGCCAACACGCTTACCTTCGACAGCGTCGCCAATGTCATCACCGCCAGCGGCGACGTGGTGCTGCGTCAGGGCGGCTATACGATGAAGGGCGAAAGCCTCGTCTATAACCGCACGACGCAGGAAGCCAGGTTCGTCGGCGCCGTGAGCGTGCTCGATCCTTCCGGCAACCTGGCGGAAATGACCGATCTGGAACTGACCGGAGGCATGAAGCAGGCCTTTGTCAGTGCACTGACCATCACCGGCTATGACGGCATCCGCATTACCGCTGATAGCGTCGACTACGACAAGGCGCTGCGCACCCTGCTCGAAAACACCGATTACTCGCCCTGCGGGGACTGCATCGACGCCAATGGCCAGCGCATCGGCTGGTCCGTCCATGCCGCGCGCGTCGTCTATGACGCCGAGGAAGGCTCGCTTTTCATCGAGCAGCCCACCTTGTCTCTGCTTGGAATCCCCGTGGCCTGGCTGCCCTTCCTGTGGCTGCCCGACACCAGCGACAGCGCGCTGGCCAGCATTCCTCGCCCCACCTACGAATATACCGAGAAGACCGGCCACAAGCTGGAATTTTCCTATCTGGCCTATGCCAATCGCTGGACGCAGATCGTCCTCACCCCTACCGCCATGAGCCGCCAGGGCTTCCTCATGGGAGCCGAATGGATCCAGAATTTCGATTCCGGTTCCTTCCAGATCAAGGTGTCGGGGCTCTACCAGGCCGACAAGGCCGCCTTCACCTTCGCCGAGGCGGCGCGGGACTGGCGCGGCGCCATCCAGAGCTCGGGCACCTTCAAGCCGGCTGAAAACTGGACCACGGGCTGGAGCTACACCACTTTTACCGACGCGGCCTACCTGCCCGATTATGGGCTCACCCGCTCCAATTCGCGCACCAACGAGGTCTATGCCACCTATCTGGACCGCGACACCTATTTCGATGGCCGCCTGCAACAGTTCCAGAGCCTGGGCGACGTGACCATGGCCTCGCAGGGCGCCCAGGGAGCCGCCCTGCCTGCCCTGCGCTTCGAGCAGATGCACGATCTGGGCGAGGGCAAGGGCCGCATCGAGATCAGCGGGCGGCTGCTCGGAGTCCACCGGCGGCTGGATTCCTTCTCCACCGTCAACGGCGTCAATTACGATTACGGCTATGCCGGCACCCGGCAGCACCTGGCCTTGCAGGGCGGCTGGCAGACCCAGTGGATCGGCGGCGGCGGCTTCGTCGCCACGCCCTATCTGGGGGGCCGGGCGGACCTGGCCTATTACGACAATGCCAGCACTCTGGCGACCGCGCCCGGCACCACGACCCTATGGAGCGCCACGCCCATCGCCGCCATGGATGTGCGCTTTCCGCTCGCGGCCAGCGATGGCTCCACGGTGCATCTGGTCGAGCCGATCGCGCAGTTGGTCTATCGCGGCGGCGATACCCTAGCCGGCATTGCCAATGACGACTCCGAGAACTTCGTCTTCGACGACACCAACCTGTTCAGCTTCAACCGCTTTTCGGGCATAGACCGGCAGGAAACCGGGCTGCGCGCCAATATCGGGGCGCGCTACCAGGCCAATTTCGCCAATGGCAGCTATATCGAGCTGATTGCCGGGCAATCCTTCCACCTGGCCGGCCAGAATGGCTTCGCCAGGCTCGACCAGGTGCAGTCCACCGCGGGTTCGGGGCTTGAAAGCAATGCCTCCTACACGGTGCTGGGCGCCTATGCCGCCTTCGAGCCCGGCTTCGAGGCCGGGGGCAAGCTGCAGGTCGATACCGGCGCGGGCCGGGTCACGCGCGGCGCGCTTAACGCCACCTACAGCCATGAGCGCTATTCGGCTTCCGCCGATTACGTGTTCCACGCCGCCAATCCGGCGCTGGGCATGCTGGCCGACCAGCACGAGATCGGCGGGGAAATCCGCCTGCCGCTCGCCGAATACTGGAGCGTGCGCGCCGCCGCCTCCTGGGACATCGCCGCCAACAAATATCTTCAGGTCGGGGGCGGCCTCACCTATGATGACGGCTATCTGGTGGTGGGCGGCAATGTCACGCGTAACGGCCCCACACACATCACTCCGGACGACCTGCGGATCACGGCCACCATCCGGCTCAAAGCCCCGGCCGGCTTCAATGCCGGCTATGAGGGGGCGGTGCCCAGCGTCTTCCCGCTCGGCATCGGATTTTAGCCGCAATCATCGGGCAATTGACAGCGCGCCGTTCCCGCCGCATTGAGAGCGGTGCAATTTGAGGCGAAGCGGATGAAAATGATGGCCAAGAGTTTCTGGGCGCGCTCGATCTGCGCCGCAATCGTCGGTGCGGTTCTGGCGCTGGGCGCCATGACGCCGGCCATGGCGCAGAATGTGCGCGTCACCGTCAACGGGACGCCGATCACCGACATGCAGGTGGCCCAGCGCCTCAAGCTGTTCCAGCTCGAGGGCAACCGCACCGGCCAGAAGGGCGCCACCGAGCAGCTTATCGACGAGGCCATCCAGATGGCCGAGGCCAAGCGCCTGGGCATCACCATCTCCAATGCGCAGGTCGACGAAGCCCTGCTCCAGATCGCCCGCAACATGAAGCTGAGCCAGGACAAGCTTGTCTCGATGCTCCAGCAGGGCGGCGTCGGCATGGAAACGCTGCGCGATCGCCTGCGCGCCGCCATCGCCTGGAACGCCATCACCGAGGGCGTCATCATGCCCCAGATTCAGATTTCCGACCTGGACCTCGACCAGCAGGCCGCCGGCAAGGTTCAGCCCTATCAGGGCTTCGACTACATCCTCAAGGAAATCATCTTCGTGGGCAGCGGCTCGGGCAGCCGCAGCAGCCAGGCCAACAGCTACCGCTCGAAATTCACCGGCTGCGACAATGCCGTCAACCTCTCGCTCTCCTATACCGATGCGGCCGTGATCGATGTCGGCCGCCGCCACGCCACCCAGTTGCCCGAAGCCATCGCCAAGGAACTGGCGGGGCTCAATGTCGGCGGCATCACCAAGCCGCGTGTGGTGGAATCGGGCGTTTCCATGCTCGCCATCTGCGAGAAGGCCCAGGCCGAAGACCTGACCTTCATCAAAAGCGACCTGCGCGCCAATGCCGGCAACGACCAGTTGGGCACGGCCGTGGCCGACTATCTCGCCAACCTGCGCAAGACCGCCAAGATCATCTACAACTAGGGCGGCCCGCCCTTCGTGAAACCGCAACAGCAGCCCGCGCCACCGGCCGGGCTGCCTGCCATTGGGGACCCCAGATGAGCAAGCCGCTGGCCATCAGCATGGGTGAGCCGGCCGGCATCGGGCCGGACATCATCCTCACCCTTTATGCCAGGCGCGCGGCATTGAACCTGCCGCCCTTCGTCGTTTTCGGGCACAAGGATTTCCTCGCTGCCCGCGCCCGCCGGCTCGGCCTCGCCCTCGATCTGGCCGAATCCACGCCCACCGAGGCCCCTGCCCTCTTCCCGGACGCCTTGCCCATTGTCTCCCTTCCCGGCGATGTGCCCGACACGCCCGGCGCTCCGGCCCCCTCCGCCGGCCCGGTGGTGGTGGACGCCATTGCCCGCACCGTCGCCGCCGTTCGAGCGGGGGATTGCGCCGCCGTGGTGACAGCGCCCATCCACAAGGGGGCGCTTTACCACACCGGCTTCACCCATCCCGGCCATACCGAATATCTGGCTGCGCTCTGTGCCGAAAACGGCGTCGCGCCCCTGCCGGTGATGATGCTGGCCCATGGCGAACTGCGCACCGTGCCGCTGACCATCCATGTGCCGCTGCGCGACGTGCCCGACCTCATCACCGAAAAACTGATCCTCGACACACTCGCCGTCATGCACCGGGACCTGCGGGAGCGCTTCGGCATTGCCGCCCCGCGCATTGCCGTCGCCGGGCTCAATCCCCATGCCGGGGAGGGCGGAGCCATCGGACGGGAGGACATGGACATCATCACGCCCGCCCTCGTCGCCACCCGCGAGCGGGGGATCGACGCCATTGGCCCCCTGCCCGGCGACACGCTGTTCTATCCGCCCCATTGGCGGCGCTACGACGCGGTGCTGGCCATGTATCACGACCAGGCGCTGATCCCGATCAAGACCGTCGCCTTCGATGCCGGCGTCAACATCACGCTCGGCCTGCCTATCGTGCGCACCTCGCCCGACCATGGCACCGCCTTCGATCTTGCCGGCACCGGCAAGGCCTCCACCGCCAGCTTCGAGGCGGCAATCGCCATGGCCCATGCCATGGCCGGGAACCGCCCATGAGCCAGATCGACAATCTGCCGCCCCTGCGCGAGGTCATTGCCGAGCATGGCCTGCGCGCCAAAAAGGAACTGGGGCAGAATTTCCTGCTCGATCTCAATCTCACCGCCCGCATCGCCCGCGTCGGTGGTTCGCTCGAAGGCGTGCGCGTCATTGAGGTCGGCCCCGGTCCCGGCGGGCTCACAAGGGCGCTGCTGGCCGAAGGTGCGCGCGAGGTCATCGCCATCGAGCGCGACGCCCGTGCCCTGCCGGCCCTGGCCCAGATCGCCGAGGCCTATCCGGGGCGGCTCACCGTCATCAGCGGTGACGCCATGGAGATGGATTATCGGCTCCTGGCCGACGGCCCAACCTGCATTATCGCCAATTTGCCCTACAATATCGGCACGCCTCTGCTCACCGGCTGGCTGACGCTTGATCCTTGGCCGCCCTTTTTCGAGAGCCTGACGCTGATGTTCCAGCGCGAGGTCGCTGAGCGCATCGTCGCCCGGCCGGGGGACGATGCCTATGGACGGCTGGGCGTGCTAGCCGGTTGGCGCACCGAGGCGCGCATCGCCTTCAATGTCGGGCGCCAGGCCTTCGTACCCCCGCCCAACGTCACCTCCGCCGTGGTGCATCTGGTGCCCAAACCGATTGGAGAGGATGTCAGGGTCAAGGATCTCGAACACATCACCCGCGCCGCCTTCGGCCAGCGCCGCAAGATGGTGCGCCAGAGCCTCAAGGCCACCGGCGTCCCCGTGGACGGGCTTCTCGCCGCCGCCGGTCTCATGGGCGACGAACGCGCCGAGGAGCTGCCCGTGGAAGCCTTTCTCGCCATGGCCCGTGCCCTGCCCGGCCTGCGAGGCTAGGCACCACCACTCACCGCACCCACCGGGTCATTCCGGCGCAGGCCGGAATCCATGCTGAAGGCTATCCCCCGACCTCATTGCCCGCGGAAACATGCGGACATGGATTCCGGCCTGCGCCGGAATGACGTGGTGCGAGGGGATGCAATGCGGACAATTCGGAGCGCCAAGGCCGCCCCACCCCCGATGTCATCCCGGCCCTCGCGCCGGGATCCATCCTGAGATGTTCGTGTCGGCACATTGTCAGGATAGGCCCCGGATCACGTCCGGGGCGACACAGGGGCTAAACCGCCCTTCACATTCCGATTCAACCGCCTCTCACAGAGAATCGATCTGGCTCTGCAAGTCCTTGACGAAGCTGGGCAAATTCAATTGCCGTTCGCGGGTGAGCCGGGCGGCGGCGAGGATGGCGCGGACACGGGTGACGGATTTCTCCAGGTCCTCATTGACGAGGACGTAGTCATATTCGTCGAAGTGCTCCATCTCGATGCGGGCATTGCTGAGCCGCTTTGCGATGGTGCCGCTGCTGTCCTGGGCGCGGCGTTCGAGGCGGGCACGCAATTCCTTGATGGTGGGCGGCAGGATGAACACCGTCACCATGTCCTTGCGGCTATTTCGGTAGAGCTGCAACGTGCCCTGATAGTCGATGTCGAAGAGGATGTCCTTGCCGGCCGCCAACTGCTCTTCCACCCTGGCGCGCGGGGTGCCGTAGAAATTGCCGTGCACCTCGGCCGATTCGAGCAGTTCGCCATCGGCCTGCATGCGGCGGAAGGCGGTTTCGTCGATAAAGTAGTAATGCTTGCCTTCAACCTCGTCGGTGCGGCGCGCCCGCGTGGTCACCGAGACGGAAAGCCTGATATTGTCGTCGGAATCGAACAGCGCCCGCGAGATGGAGGATTTTCCCGCGCCCGATGGTGAAGCGATGACCAGCATGACGCCACGGCGCTGAAATTCCATCAGCCAGATCCTATTCGATATTCTGCACTTGCTCGCGTAGTTGATCGATTGCCGCCTTGAGGTCAAGGCCGATGGCGGTCAGCTCCACTGCATTGGACTTGCTGCACAGCGTATTGGCTTCGCGGTTGAATTCCTGCGCCAGGAAATCCAGCCGCCGCCCCACCGCGCCGCCGTCCCGGATGAGCTGGCGGGCGCTGGCGATATGGGCCGTCAGCCGGTCCAGCTCCTCGCGGATATCGGCCTTGGTGGCCAGAAGCAGGGCTTCCTGCGCCAGCCGGTCCTCGGGAATGGCGCTGTCCTCGCGCAGCGCCTCGATCTGCTTGCGCAGGCGGGCAAGGATGACCTCGCGCTCGCGCGCCGGGTGACGCTCGGCCCGCGCCACCAGCGCCTCGATCTCATCGAGCCGCTCGAGCAGGATGGCGGCCAGTTGCGCGCCCTCCTGCCGCCGCGCCGTCACCAGGTCGGCCAGCGCCACGCCCGCCGCCTTCAGGATGGCGGCAAACAATTCTTCCTCGGCCTCGGGCGCCAGGGTCCGCTGGCGCGGCTCCAGCACGCCGGGCAGCGCCAGGATGCCGTCGAGCCTGGCGGGGGCGGCATCGGCCACCCTGCCCTTGAGTTCGGCCAGCGCCGCCAGCACCGTTTCCAGCGCCTGCCGGTTGACCAGAAGGTCGCCGCCTGCGCCCTGCCGTTCCAGCGTCAGCGAGAAGCTCACCGAGCCGCGCGAGAGCGCCTTGCCGATCACCTGGCGCAATTCACCTTCCAGCCCGTCCAGGCCCGGCGCGAGGCGCAGGCGAAGATCGAGCCCGCGGCCATTGACCGAGCGGATCTCGCAGACGAAGCCAGTGTCCTGCGCGCTGCCGGCGGCGCGCGCATAGCCGGTCATGCTGGCAAGCGGCTGGCTCACTGCGCGGCGGGCTCTTCGCCGGCTTCGACCGCCTCTTCGGCTTCCAGCGCCTGGCGCGCGGCTTCCGCCTCGGCCTCGGCCTGCGCCGCCGCCTCGGCGGCTATGCGGCGATATTGCGCCACGTTCCTCTGGTGCTCGGCATAGCTTTCGGCAAACACGTGCCCTTCGCTGGGCAGCGCGCCCTTGGCCACGAAATAGAGATATTTGTGACTGTCAGGATTGGCCACGGCCTTGAGCGCCTCGATGCCGGGATTGGCGATGGGCGTGGGGGGCAGACGGTCGATCTGATAGGTGTTGTAGGGCGTGCGCGCCTCGATTTCGGATTTGCGCAGGCCCCTGCCCAGCGTCGATTGGCCCTTGGTGATGCCATAGATGATGGTCGGGTCCGATTGCAGGCGCATGCCGGTGCGCAGCCGATTGACGAACACCGCCGCCACCTGCGGGCGCTCGCTGGCCACCCCGGTTTCCTTTTCCACGATGGAGGCGAGGATCAGCAGTTCCTCGGGCGAATTGAGCGGCAGATCGGGCTGGCGGCTCTCCCAGACCGTGGCGAGCGCGCTGGTCATGGCGTCCTGCATCTTGTCGAGCACCGACTGGCGGGTGTCGCCGGGCACGTAGTCATAGCTGCCGGGCAGGATCGAGCCTTCCTCCGGCAGGGCGGTGACTTCGCCCACCAGATTGGTGTCGGCATTGAGCCGCTGGATCACGTCCCAGGCGGTAATGCCCTCGGGAAGCGTCACCGCATAGCGGATGGGATTGCCCTCGGTCAGCTCCCTGAGAATGTCGGACATGCTGGAGCCGGCCGGAATGCGGAAATCGCCGGCCTTGATGATAGTGTTCTTCTCCACCCGGCTGCCGAACTGGCTGAAGATCAGCGCATTGGAAATCAGCCCCTGCTCTTCCAGCCGGTTGGCGGTGGTGCTGAGCGAGCTGCCCGATTCGACGCGGAAGGTGCGGTCCTCGGTCGAGGGGCCGTCGCCATAATATTGCGAGGTCACATAGAAGAAGGCCCCTCCCGCCACCACGAGGCCGATGACCAGCAGCGTCAGCAGCCCGTTGAGCATGTCGATCAGGCCATTGCGGGAGCGGCGGCGGCGCCGGACCTTGCGATCATTCATGGAGCAGCATCACCTTCAAAGCCCGTTTGCGTTTCATGCGCGGCGGGTCTTGTCACCATTTTAAGTCAGTCTTGTGGCCGGGGCGCATGTTGGCACGCGCCCCGGCAAAAACAAGAGGCACATCGCGTCCGCCGCGAAGTGCCTCCGATTGAATCGTGGATAATCAGCCGACCTTGCGCATCACGAGGGTCGCGTTGGTGCCGCCAAAGCCGAAGCTGTTGGACAGCGCCACGTTGATGTCCTTCTTCAGCGCCACCTTGGGCACGAGATTGATCGGCGTTTCCACCGAAGGATTATCGAGATTGAGCGTCGGCGGGGCCATGCCGTCGCGCATGGCGAGCAGGCAGAAAATGGCTTCCACCGAACCGGCGGCGCCCAGAAGGTGCCCCACGGCCGACTTGGTCGAGCTCATCACCGCCTGTTCGGCGGCATCGCCCAGCACGCGGGTCACCGCGCCCAGTTCGATCTCGTCCCCCAGCGGCGTCGAGGTGCCGTGGGCGTTGATGTAGTCGATCTCGGCCGGCGAGATGCCGGCGCGCTTGATGGCGGCGCTCATGGCGCGGAAGCCGCCATCGCCATCGGGCGAGGGGGCGGTGATGTGATAGGCATCGCCCGAAAGGCCATAGCCGATCACTTCGCCATAGATCTTGGCGCCGCGCGCCTTGGCGCGCTCATAGTCCTCGAGCACCACGATGCCGGCGCCCTCGCCCATCACGAAACCGTCGCGGTCCCGATCATAGGGGCGCGAGGCTGCTTCGGGGTTGTCGTTGAAGCCGGTCGAGAGCGCGCGGGCAGCCGAGAAACCGGCCAGCGACAGGCGGTTGACGCAGCTTTCGGTGCCGCCGGCCACCATCACGTCGGCATCGCCCAGCGCAATCAGACGCGCCGCGTCGCCGATGGCATGGGCGCCGGTCGAACAGGCGGTCACCACCGAATGGTTCGGCCCCTTGAGCCCGAAGCGGATCGACACCTGCCCGGAAGCGAGATTAATAAGCCGTCCGGGGATGAAGAAGGGGCTGATGCGCCGCGGGCCCTTTTCGTGCAGCGTGATGGAGGCATCGTAGATGCCGCCGACGCCGCCAATGCCCGAGCCGATCAGAACGCCGGTGCGTTCCTGCTCTTCCTGGGTCTTGGGCTCGACGCCCGCATCCTCGATAGCCTGGGTCGCGGCAGCCATCGCATAGACGATGAAGGGATCGACCTTGCGCTGCTCCTTGACCTCCATCCACTCATCGGGATTGTACTTGCCCTCGGCGTAATCGCCGAGCGGCAACCGATGGGCGATCTGGCAGGCGATGTCATCGACCTGGAAGTCGTCGATGCGCCTGGCGCCGCTCTTTCCGGCCAGGATATTGGCCCAGGTGGCTTCAACACCGCAGCCAAGGGGCGTTACCAGCCCCAGTCCGGTGACGACGACACGGCGTAATTCCATGCTCGACCTGCCTATCTCGACCAAGCCGGCGGCTTAGCCGACGGCCTTGGTGAGGAAGGAAACGGCATCGCCGAAGGTCTGGATCGACTCGGCGGCGTCATCGGGAATCTCGACCGAGAATTCTTCTTCGAAGGCCATCACCAGCTCGACCTGATCGAGGGAGTCAGCACCCAGATCATCGATAAAGCTGGCCTTTTCAACGACCTTCTCGGCGTCCACATTGAGGTGTTCCACAACGATCTTGCGGACCCGATCAGCGATATCGCTCATATTTGACTTCCCTTTTCGAAATCGAGTTTTCGTTTCGCTTCTTATTGGCGCAGTGCCAAATCTTCAAGCACCGTAATGGCGAACCGCCCAGAGTTTAGGCGCGCTTGGATGCGCCTGCAAGGCTGTCCGCCAGTGGTGACGGCGGGGCGAGTATCACACTTGTCCCGCATCCGCCAGCGCACAGATTGCCTGTTTTCAACGGCTTTTCGCTTGCCTACAGCATTGCCATGCCGCCGTTGACGTTCAAAGTGTGGCCGGTGATGTAGCCTGCGGCGTCGCTGGCGAGAAAAACGGCACAGGCCGCGATTTCCTGCGGCGTGCCCAGCCGGCCGGCCGGAATCGTGGACAGGATCGACTCGCGTTGCTTGTCGTTGAGCTCGTCGGTCATGGCCGAGGCGATGAAGCCGGGCGCGATGGAATTGACGGTGATGTTGCGGCTCGCCACCTCATGGGCCAGCGCCTTGTTCATGCCGATCAGGCCCGCCTTGGAGGCGGCGTAATTGCCCTGGCCGGGATTGCCCATGACGCCAACCACCGAGGAAATGCCGATGATGCGGCCATAGCGCTGCTTCATCATTCCGCGCAGCACCGCGCGGTTGAGGTGGAAGGCGGCGGTGAGGTTCACCGCGATCACCTCGTCCCATTCTTCGTCCTTCATGCGCATGAAGAGATTATCGCGCGTCATGCCGGCATTGTTGACCAGGATGTCGAGCCCGCCCATGGCCGCCTCGGCGGCGGGCACCAGCTTGTCGACCTCGTCCAACCTGGACAGGTTCGCTGGCAGGATCGGGCAGTCCTTGCCGATTTCCTTGGCCGTATCTTCCAGCGCGCCCATGCGGGTGCCCGACAGGGCCACTGTGGCACCGGCGGCAGCCAGCGCCTTGGCGATTTCGCGGCCGATGCCGCCGCTGGCGCCGGTCACAAGCGCACGTTTGCCAGACAAATCAAACATTTATTCTCTCCCGCGGAGATTATGAGTCAGTCCGTTGCCAGACTGATTCAAATGTTAAGCCGAAAGCTCGGCGGCAAGGGCCTCGATATCGGCAGGCGTGCCGACGGCGCTGGCCGTGGCCTCGGCATTGATGCGCTTGGCCAGGCCGGTCAGCACCTTGCCCGTGCCCAGTTCATAAAGATGGGTCACCCCGCCCGCGCCGGTCAGCCAGGCGACGCTCTCGGTCCAGCGCACCACGCCCGTCACCTGCTCGATCAGGCGCTGGCGGATTTCAGCGGGGTCGGAAATGGGGGCAGCCAGCACATTGGCCACCAGCGGCACGGCGGGCGCCTGCATGGCCACTTCGGCGAGGGCCGCCTGCATGGCCTCGGCGGCCGGCTGCATCAGCGAGCAATGGAACGGGGCGCTCACCGGCAGCAGCAGGGCGCGCTTGGCGCCCTTGCTCTTGGCGATCTCCACGGCGCGCTCCACGGCGGCGGTGGCGCCCGACACCACCACCTGGCCCGGCGCATTGTCGTTGGCCACGTCGCAGACTTCGCCCTGCCCGGCTTCGGCAGCCACGGCGCGGGCCGTTTCCAGGTCGAGCCCGAGCAAGGCCGCCATGGCGCCATGGCCCACCGGCACGGCCTTCTGCATGGCCTGGCCGCGCGTCTTGAGCAGGCGCGCCGTGTCGGCCAGCGAGAACGTGCCGGCCGCGCAAAGCGCCGAATATTCGCCCAGCGAATGGCCGGCCACATAAGCCACGCTGTCCGCCAGGCGCACGCCCCGGGCTTCCAGCACCCGCACCACTGCCATGCTTGCCGCCATCAGGGCCGGCTGGGCATTCTCGGTGAGGCGCAGCACGTCCTCGGGGCCCTCGAACATAGTGGCGGAGAGATTCTGCCCCAAGGCTTCGTCCACCTCGGCAAACACCGCCCGCGCCTCGGGAAAGGCGTCGGCCAGCTCCTTGCCCATGCCCACGGCCTGGCTGCCCTGGCCGGGAAAGGTGAATGCGCGTCTGGTCATCGTCAGGCCCTCTGTTTGCCGCTCAGTTAGACAGGCGCCGGGCGCTCTGTCCAGTTTGTCGCGCGTTTGGCCGCTCGCCGCGGCGAAGTCAAGGCGCAGCCCGGCTTTTGGCCGACGATCCGGCACTTTGTTAACGGGCAGGCGCTAGAATTGCTCCGCCTTTCCACGGAGCAGCCCGAGTGTACCAGCGGACATTGCCCTCTCGCGCATGGGACCCCATTCCCGACCAGCCGGTCGCCGAGTCCCTGGTCATCGGTATTCTGGTGATGGGGTTGTGCATCGTCGGCATCCAGACGCGGCTGATCTTCTCGCTGGCCAGCATCTGGCCGGCCAATGCCTTCCTTCTCGGCATCCTGCTCATCCGGCCCGGCGCCAACCGCCCGCTCACCTGGCTCCTGGCGGCCATGGGCTATGTGATGGCCGACCTGCTTTCGGGCAGTTCGCTCACCACCTCGCTGGCGCTCAACGTCGCCAACATGATCGGGGTGGGCATGGGACTCGCGGTCTTCCGTACCATCGGGGCCGAGCGCTTCACCCTGCGCCGTCCCCTCGACACCATCAACGTCGTCATCGTCATGACCGCCGCCGCCTCGGGCGCGGCGCTGGGTGGCAGCGTCGCCGGCCACTTCGTTTTCGATCTGGACTGGCTGGCCGGCTATGGCCTGTGGTTCTCGTCCGAGCTGGTCAATTACGCCATCTTCCTGCCGGTGGCGCTGGCCACGCTCTCGCCTGCCCCCGACAAATTCCGCTTTGTCTCGCGCAATCCCGACGTGGCGCGGGTGCAGGTGGTCGCCCTGTCGCTGCTGGTCTTTTCCACCTATTGCATGCATTGGTTCGGCGGCCCTGGCGCGCCTGCCTATGTGGTGCCCTGCATGCTCTGGTGCGCGGTGTGCTTCCGGCCTTTCGCCAGCGCCATCCTGGCCATGCTCACCTGCACCTGGATCCTCATCGCCGGACCCCTGGGCTATATCCGGCTCAATATCGACATGCTCTCGACCACCGACGCCGCTTCCTTCCGGCTCGGGGTGGTCATGGTCTGCGTGGGCGCCTTCGCCGTCTCGGTCATCAACGATGTCTGGCGCAAGACCAATCAGGAGCTGCGGCACCTGGCCACCCATGACGCATTGACCGAGCTGCGCAACCGCCGCGCCTTCATGGATGCGCTTTCGGCGCGCATCGCCTCGCGGCTGCGGGGTCCGTTCAGCCTGCTCATGCTTGATATCGACCATTTCAAGCTCATCAATGACGAGCATGGCCATCCGGTGGGCGACCGGGTCTTGGCCGCGCTGGCCGATGTGCTGCACCGGACCGGCCTGGTCAGCGGAAGGCTGGGCGGGGAGGAATTCGCCGTTCTGGTCGAAGGCCCGCTGGCAGGACCAGGCCTCGACACCGCCGAACGCCTCCTGGCCGCCGTGCGCGGGATCAGGATGCAGCTCCATCCGGGCGAGGCCATCGGCATCACCGTCAGCATCGGGGCGGCCGAATGGCAGCCGGGCGAGGATGCCAGCGGCCTCCTCACCGCCAGCGACACCGCCCTCTATGCGGCCAAGCGCGCCGGGCGCGACCGCATCGCCACGGCCGGGGCTTTCGCGCGCAATCCCTTGCCATCGGCGGCGGATTGCCCTATATCGCCGCCAGCAATTCGTTTGGCCGGGGGCTGAACGGAGGGTTTGGTTTTTGCCGAACAGGACATTTCAGGTCCGGCCTCCCGTGTTCCCGCTCTTTGCAAGACTGCTTTGACGCCTTTCCGGCTTCAAGGAGGCTCCGCGCCAGACATTGCGTGTTTGAACCACGAAGGAAGGCGCATTCATGGCCCTTTACGAGCATATCTTCCTGGCGCGCCAGGACGTTTCCCAGCAGCAGGTCGAAGACCTCACCGCTGCGCTGACCGAAATCCTCGCCCAGGGCGGCGGCAAGGTCACCAAGAACGAATATTGGGGCCTCAAGAGCCTCTCCTACCGCATCCGCAAGAACCGCAAGGCGCACTACACCCTGCTCAACATCGACGCGCCGGCCCCCGCCGTCGCCGAGATGGAGCGCCAGATGCGCATCAATGAAGACGTTCTGCGCTTCATGACCGTGCGCGTCGACGAGCTGGAAGAAGGCCCCTCGGCCATGATGCAGAAGCGCGACCGTGACGACCGCGATGGCGGCGATCGTGGCCGTGGCGACCGTGGTGGCTTCAGCGGCGAACGCCGCCCGCGCCGTTTCTAATTGAAGGACTGAAAAGCTATGGCAATCAAAGATCTCACCACCGCCCAGGCCCGCCGTCCGTTCCAGCGCCGCCGCAAGACCTGCCCGTTCTCGGGCGAGGGCGCGCCCAAGATCGACTACAAGGACGTGCGCCTGCTGAGCCGCTACGTTTCCGAGCGCGGCAAGATCGTGCCGAGCCGCATCACCGCCGTTTCGGCCAAGAAGCAGCGCGAGCTGGCCCAGGCCATCAAGCGCGCCCGCTTCATCGGCATCATGCCCTACGCCGTTCAGTAAGAACGGCCCCGTTGGGGTCGCGGATGGTCCGCGGCTCCTAACCGTCCTCTCGACGGGACAGCCACAAGGAATTTTCCCATGAAAGTCATTCTGCTCGAACGCGTGGGCCGCACCGGCACCATCGGCGAGGAAGTCAACGTCAAGGACGGCTTCGCCCGCAACTACCTGCTGCCGCAGGGCAAGGCGCTGCGTGCCACCGAAGCCAACCGCAAGAAGTTCGAAGCCGAACGCGCCCACATCGAAAAGCGCAATGAAGAGCGCCGCAACGCCGCCGCCGGCATTGCCGAAGGGCTCAACGGCCATAACCTGGTCATCATCCGCCAGGCCGGCGAAACCGGCCAGCTCTACGGCTCGGTCGCCTCGCGCGATCTGGTCGAGGCCCTGGCCAATGACGGCTTCATCGTCCAGCGCGGTCAGGTCGACCTGGCCGACCCGATCAAGACGGTCGGCGTCCACACCGTCTCACTGGCGTTGCACCCGGAAGTGGAAGTGACCATCACCGTCAACGTCGCCCGCTCCGAGGACGAGGCTGCCCGCCAGGCCGCCGGTGAGGATGTGTCCGTGCACGCCCTGGAAGTCGAGGAAAACAGCGATTTCGCCGCCGGCCAGAAGGACGCGCAGCAGGACGACCGCTTCGAGGAATAGTCCCTCGCAGATATTTACGGAAAGGCCGGGCCCACGCCCGGCCTTTTTGTTTGCGCCCCCGATGTCATCGGGGCCTCTTGCCTTGAACGCGTCCAAAACACCGGCGCTGCCCGCGGACTTGATCCGCGGGCCACTCTCCCACGGTGCAAGCGGCGAAGGGCCCACGGGTCCAGCCCGTGGGCAGCGGCGGTGGTTGGGAAACAATCTGCAAAGCATCGCCCCCGACTCAACGCCATCGTCGCGCCGCAGTGCTATGCAATGGGCTTGGGGAACAATCCCCGTTGTCCCCGGAGTTCACACCCAAGGGGGGCATTCCGTTAACCTTGTGCCCCTACCCCGAAGACTCCAACCCGAGTCGCGTGGTTAAGAAAGGTTAACACCGCATCGAGACAGCCATGGCAGAGATAGCGCGCCTTCACCCGCCCGCAGAAGACAAGTCGTTCCGACTCGCGCCGCACAATGTGGAGGCCGAGCAGGCGCTGCTGGGCGCCATTCTCATCAATAACGACGCTTTCTACCGGGTCTCCGACTTTCTCGAGCCGCTCCACTTCTACGAGCCCATCCACCGCGACATCTACGAGCTGACCGGCAAGATCATCCGCGCCGGCAAGTCGGCCGATCCCACCACCATCAAGACCCACCTGCCCGAGCAGCTTCTGCCCGACGTCACCATGGCGCAATATCTGGCGCGGCTGGCGGCCGAGGCCACCACGGTCCTCAACGCCGCCGATTACGGCCAGGCCATCTACGATCTCGCCATCCGCCGCAACCTGATCCTCGTCGGCGAGGAAATGGTGCAGGTCGCCTATGAATCCGATGTCGAGATGACGCCGGACAAGCAGATCGAAAAGGTCGAGGGCGAGTTGTTCCAACTGGCCGAAAAGGGCCGCTACGATGGCGGCTTCCTCAATTTCGGCACAGCGCTCAACGCCTCCATCCAGATGGCGGGCGAGGCTTTCCAGCGCGACGGGGGGCTTTCGGGCATCGCCACCGGGCTGGACGATCTGGACCGGCAGATGGGCGGGTTGCAGCGAAGCGACCTCATCATCCTCGCCGGCCGTCCGGCCATGGGCAAGACCTCGCTGGCCACCAATATCGCCTTCAACATCGCCAAGGCCTGGCGCGGCGAGGTCACCCCCGATGGCCACCAGAAGACCACCAATGGCGGCCTGGTCGGCTTTTTCAGCCTGGAAATGAGCTCCGAACAGCTCGCCACCCGTATTCTGGCCGAGCAGGCGGAAATCTCCTCCTCCGACATCCGCCGCGGCCGCATCCACGACAACCAGTTCTCCAAGCTGGTCGACGTCTCCAACATGATGAGCAAGCTGCCGCTCTATATCGACGATACCGGCGGCATCAGCGTAGCCCAGCTTGCCGCCCGCGCCCGGCGCCTCAAGCGCCAGAAGGGGCTCGATTGCCTGGTCATCGACTATCTCCAGCTCCTCAGCGGCTCCACCAAGGCAGCCAGCCAGAACCGCGTGCAGGAGCTCACCGAGATCACCACCACGCTCAAGGCGCTGGCCAAGGAGCTGGAAGTGCCCATCATCGCGCTGTCCCAGCTCTCGCGTCAGGTCGAGGCGCGCGACGACAAGCATCCCCAGCTCGCCGACCTGCGCGAATCGGGCTCCATCGAGCAGGACGCCGACGTGGTGCTATTTGTTTACCGGGAAGAGTATTATCTCAAGAACAAGGAGCCCAAGGAAGGGACGCCCGAGCATATGGCCTGGCAGGGGGAGATGGAAAAGGTGCACGGCAAGGCCGAAGTCATCATCGCCAAGCAGCGCCATGGCCCCACGGGCACGGTTCAGCTAAGCTTCGAGGCGCAGTTCACGCGCTTCGGCAATCTTGCTCGAGCCGATTACCTGCCCGAACGTATGGAATAGGCATGGCGTTGACTTCGGGCCTTGGGGGCCAGCTCAATATCGATCTCGGGGCGCTGGCGCGCAATTGGCGCGCCCTCGACAAGGTCAGCGCCGGTGCGCTCACCGGGGCGGTGGTCAAGGCCGATGCCTATGGCACCGGCATTGCCATGTCGGCCAAGGCCCTCCACGCCGCCGGGGCGCGCTTCTTCTTCGTCGCCACGCCCGACGAGGGGCTGGCGGTGCGCGCTGCCGTGCCCGAGGCCCATATCTTCGTGCTCAACGGGCTCTATCCCGGCGCGGCCAATCTCTATATCCGGCAGAATCTCATGCCGGTCATCGCCTCCATGGCCATGCTCGAGGAGTGGCTGGCCAAATGCCTCGAGCGCAACGAGGCCTATCCGGCAGCGCTGCATTTCGACACCGGCATCAACCGCCTGGGGTTCCGACTCAACGAGGCGGGGCTGGTGCGCGAGCGGCTGGCCAGCCTTGGCTATGCCCCGCAAATGGTGATGAGCCATCTGGCCTGCGCCGATACGCCCAGCCATGAGAAGAACCGCACCCAGCTTGCCCTGTTCAGCTCGCTCCTCACCCAGTTTCCGGGCATTCCTGCCTCGCTGGCCAATTCGGCGGGGCTGATGACCGGGCGCGATTATCACTTCCAGATGGTGCGCCCCGGCATTGCCCTTTATGGCGGCCGCGCCGTCAGTGGCCGCAAGAACCCGATGGCGCCGGTGGTCACGCTGCATGTGCCCATCCTGCAAATCACCGAGGCGCGCACCGGCGACACGGTGGGCTATGGCGCCACCCATTCGCTGGCGCGCAACAGCAAGCTGGCCATTCTCAGCCACGGTTATGCCGACGGGTTTTTCCGCTCGCTTTCGGGCTCCAACATGCGCCCGGGCGGCAAGGTGTTCATCCGCGGCGTGCTCTGCCCGGTGCTGGGGCGGATTTCCATGGACCAGACGGTGGTCGACATTACCGAGCTCGGGCAGAACCTGCCTCTTCCCGGCGAAGGCGCCGAGGTCTTCGGCCCCAATATCCCGGTGGACGATCAGGCCGACGCCGCCGGCACCATCGGCTACGAGCTGCTGACTTCGCTCAAGGGCCGCTACAGCCGCAACTATATCGGCGACGGCAATCTGCCGGAGAGCTGATCCCGGCAGATCGCCTGCTTGTGGCTAGAGTTCCTTCTTGAGCCGGCTATCCACCGACCAGGCGCCCCCGCCGAAGGCGGCATAAAGGCCCACCGCGCCCGTCCAGAACAGCGAAGCGTTGATCGCCTTGCCCTGCACCTGGCTTAGAAACCCCATCCCGCCATCGGCCAGCCGGCGCAGGCCGTCGGCGGTGAAATACTGCGCCGCCTCGGGCGAGTTGAGCAGCGCGATGCCCTCGGGCGTCAGGAATGTCGGCCCATAGGGGTTGACCCAGTGATACCAGAGCGTCACCGCCAGCATGACAGTGTTGGCCAGGGCCGCCGGCCGCGTCAGGAAGCCGATGGCGATGAGCACGCCCCCGACCAGGTTGACGATGCCGAGCAGCGGGGACCAGAACCAGCCGGGATAGAAATTGAGGCTTTCCACAAAGCCGGACATGGCCATGGGGTTGCCCATCTTGTGCCAGCCTTCATAGGCCAGCACCAGGCCCACGGCCACGCGCAGCGCCACCCAGGCAAAGGGCTTGGCGAAGCCCTCATAGAAATTGCCGAGGAATGGCAGGACGAGACGGTTCCGAGCGGAATTTTGCAGGGCGCCATTCGCAGTATCTACGGTTGACATGATCGACCTCCCTAGATCATGCCCCAAACTACGCCGCCCCGACCCCCGCGACATTGAGCCAAATCAAGCTCCAGACAGCCCCCTCATCCGCCCCTCCGGGGCACCTTCTCCCAGGGATGAAGAGGAACTCCGTGGATGGGGCACCATCCCACCCCTTCCACCGGCCCCTCCCTCGCCCCTTGCGGGAGAGGGACAGACCTGACGCGTTCAGCGGAAGGTCAGGGTGAGGGGCTTCGAGCCGCCCCGCAGGGCAAATCGCCCCAGTGGGGCGATTTGAGGCGAGAAGGCCATGAGAGCTATGCTCGAATGGCGCGAAGCCGCCCATGCTTCAATATCCAAACAAAGGCCCCCTCATCCGCCCTGCGGGCACCTTCTCCCACGAGGGAAGAAGGGGGAGCCGGTGGACGGGCAGAGCGCCATCCCTCCCCACCGTCATTGCCGGACCCGTCCCGGCAATCCACCTTTCCGCTTGTGCTGAATCACGTCCTTCAGTTCCCGTTTCGTTCTTGCGCCACCCTTGCCCCGCTGCTAGGGTGCGCCTTATTCACTCTCGGACCCGATCTTGGCCAAATCCCGTTCTTCCTTCGTCTGCCAGTCCTGCGGCGCCGTCACCTCTCGCTGGCAGGGGCGGTGCGACGCCTGCGGGGAATGGAATTCCATCGTCGAGGAAATCACCGATAGCGGCGTCGGCGCCGGGCCCAAGGCGGCCAAGTCCAATGGCCGCCCGGCCAATCTGGTGCCCCTGTCGGGCGAAACCGAAAGCGCCGCTCGCGTCGTCACCGGCATTACCGAGTTGGACCGCGTCACCGGCGGCGGCTTCGTCATGGGCTCGGCCCTGCTCGTGGGCGGCGATCCGGGCATCGGCAAGTCCACCCTGCTCCTGCAATCGGCGGCGGCGCTGGCCAATCGGGGCAAGCGCGTCGTCTATGTCTCGGGCGAAGAGGCGGTGGCGCAGGTGCGATTGCGGGCCCAGCGGCTGGGCCTGGGCGACGCCGGCGTACTGCTCGCCGCCGAGACTAATGTCGAGATCATCCTCGCCACGCTCGAAAACGGCCCGGCGCCGGACCTCGTCATCATCGATTCCATCCAGACGCTGTGGACCGACCGGGTGGACAGCGCCCCCGGCACGGTGACGCAGGTGCGCACCTCGGCCCAGGCCCTCACCCGCTTTGCCAAGAAAAGCGGCGCGGCGGTGGTGCTGGTCGGCCATGTCACCAAGGACGGGCAGATCGCCGGCCCGCGCGTCGTCGAGCACATGGTCGATGCCGTGCTCTATTTCGAGGGCGACAGCAGCCATACCTTCCGCATCCTGCGCGGCGTCAAGAACCGCTATGGCGCCACCGACGAGATCGGCGTCTTCGCCATGACCGAGCGCGGGCTTGAACAGGTGGCCAATCCGTCCGCCCTCTTCCTCGATCAACGCGACGAGGGCGCCGCCGGCTCGGCGGTGTTCGCCGGCATGGAGGGCACGCGGCCCTTGCTCATCGAAATCCAGGCGCTGGTCGCCCCCTCCCCGCTGGGCACGCCGCGCCGCGCCGTGGTGGGTTGGGATTCGCAGCGCCTCTCCATGGTGCTGGCCGTGCTCGAAACCCGTTGCGGGGTGCGCATCGGGGCCAATGACATCTATTTGAACGTCGCGGGCGGGCTCAAGATCAACGAGCCGGCCGCCGATGTGGCGGTTGCGGCGGCGCTGATTTCCTCGCTCACCAATTCGCCCCTTCCTTCCGATTCCGTCTATTTCGGCGAGATTTCCCTGGCCGGCGGCATTCGCCCGGTGGTGCATGGGGCGCTGCGGCTGCGCGAGGCGCAGAAACTGGGCTTCCGCGCCGTCTCCACCGGCCGGCTCAGCGCCGCCGACCGCAATAGCGGGCTGGAGCTTTCGGAATTTTCCACGCTTTCCGAACTGGTGGGGCGCATCGCCGCCAATGGCGCCATGCCCCAGCCCTCACGCGAGGAATGGTAGCCATGCCGATACGATTCGGCGCCCTGCGGGGCGGCTGCGCCCTTGGCAGGGCGGCGCAAAGCGGATAAACGAAGCCCACGCGGCCGGGGCGGCCAATGGAGCGAAGCGAACATATGCTGACAGCATTCGACGTGGGTGTGGGTGTTCTGGTGCTGATTTCAGCGATCCTGGCCACGGCGCGCGGGCTGACGCGCGAAGTGCTTTCGCTGGCCACCTGGGCCGGCTCGGCGGCCATCGCCATCTATATGTGGCAGTATCATCCCGAGATCGCCCGCCAATACGTGGCCGAGCCCATCGTGGCCGACATCGCCACCGTGGTGGTTTCCTTCATCCTGTCGCTGATCGTGCTGCATCTTCTGACCATGCGCATCGCCGATTTCGTCGTCGACAGCCGCATCGGGCCGATCGACCGCACACTGGGCTTCGTCTTCGGCGTGCTGCGCGGCATTCTGATCGCCATCGTCATCACCATTTTCGGCGTCTGGCTGCTGCCCAACAACCTGCCAAGCTGGGCCGCCAACGCCCAGACGCTGCCGCATCTGCAAAACATGGGCAACCAGTTGATCGCGATGCTGCCCGATGGGCTGGAGCAGCAGGTCACCAAGATGCTCAAGGGCGGCACCGGCCTCACCGAAGGCGCCGACGTGCCCGAGGCCCTGCCCGACGAAGGCACCGATTCCACCGAGGACGGCTCGGTTCCGGCCGGGTCGCAGACCTGAAATCATTGAGACGGGCCATGGCATGGCCCCTCGAAATAGTCTATTGCCGGGGGCGGCGCGCGTGACCGCCCCTCGGCGCCGGAAGCATTGGCATGGAGATCCCCCGTGAACCATCCGAGCACTAACGACCGCTTCGATATCGATGGCGACACGCTGCATGAGGAGTGCGGCGTGTTCGGGATTCTGGGCCATGGAGACGCCGCCGCGCTGACCGCCCTAGGCCTGCATGCCCTTCAGCACCGCGGGCAGGAAGCGGCCGGCATCGCCAGCTTCGACGGACGCCAGTTCTACCAGGAAAAGCATATGGGGCTGGTGGGCGACCACTACACCGATCCGGCCGTTCTGGCGAAGCTCCCCGGCGCCATGGCCATCGGCCACACGCGCTATTCCACCACCGGCGAAGTGGCGCTGCGCAACGTGCAGCCGCTTTTCGCCGAGCTGGAGGACGGCGGCATCGCCATCGCCCATAACGGCAATTTCACCAATGGGCTGACGCTGCGCCGCCAGATCATCGCCACCGGCGCCATCTGCCAGTCCACCTCCGACACCGAGGTGGTGCTCCATCTCATCGCCCGCTCGCGCCACACCTCCACCACCGACCGCTTTATCGACGCCATCCGCCAGATGGAAGGCGGCTACGCCATGCTGGCCATGACGCGCACCAAGCTCATCGCCGCGCGCGATCCGGTGGGCATCCGGCCGCTGGTCATGGGCGAGCTCGACGGCAAGCCCATCTTCTGCTCGGAGACCTGCGCGCTCGACATGATCGGGGCCCGCTATATCCGCGACGTGGAGAATGGCGAGGTCATCATCTGCGAGATCCAGCCCGACGGCTCGATCAGCGTCGAGGAGCGCAAGCCGGCCCGCAAGGTGCCCGAGCGGCCCTGCCTGTTCGAATATGTCTATTTCGCCCGCCCCGATTCCATCGTCGCCGGGCGCAGCGTCTATTCGGCCCGCAAGCATATGGGCATCAATCTGGCCAAGGAGGCGCCGGTCGAGGCCGACGTGGTGGTGCCGGTGCCCGATGGCGGCACCCCGGCGGCCATCGGCTATGCCCAGCAGAGCGGCATCCCCTTCGAATTGGGCATCATCCGCAACCATTATGTGGGCCGCACCTTCATCGAGCCGACCCAGTCCATCCGCGCCTTCGGCGTCAAGCTCAAGCATTCGGCCAACCGCGCCGAGATCGCCGGCAAGCGCGTGGTGCTGATCGACGATTCCATCGTGCGCGGCACCACTTCGGTCAAGATCGTGCAGATGATGCGCGACGCCGGGGCCACCGAGGTGCATATCCGCGTCGCCAGCCCGATGATCCACTATTCCGACTATTACGGCATCGACACGCCCGACCCGGAAAAGCTGCTGGCCAACCAGCATGCGGACCTGGCCTCCATGTGCCGTTTCATCGGCGCGGATTCGCTGGCTTTCCTCTCCATCGACGGGCTTTACGACGCGGTGGGTGGGGAAAAGCGCAACCCCGCCGCCCCCCAATTCACCGACCATTATTTCACCGGCGACTATCCGACGCAGTTGACCGATCACAATGGGCACACCAAGAACGAGCCGAAGAAGCTTTCGCTGCTCAAGGAGGCGGGCTGATGACCCAGCAACAGGATCTTGCCGGCAAGGTCGTTCTCGTCACCGGGGCCTCGCGGGGCATCGGCTATGCCGCTGCCCTCGAAGCGGCGCGGCGCGGCGCCCATGTGGTGGCCGTGGCGCGCACCGTGGGCGGGCTTGAAGAGCTCGACGATGAAATTCAGGACCTGGGTTCGTCGGCCACGCTGGTGCCGCTCGATCTGCGCGATGGCGACGCCATCGACCGGCTCGGCGCGGCCATTTTCGAGCGCTGGGGCGCGCTGGACGGGCTGGTGGCCAATGCCGGCCAGCTCGGCATTCTCAGCCCCCTGCCCCATGTGAAGCCGGAGGATTTCGACAAGGTCTTCTCCGTCAACGTCACCGCCAATTACCGGCTGCTGCGCGCCACCGATTTGTTGCTGCGCCAGTCCGCCGCCGGGCGCGCGGTGTTCGTCTCCTCCTCCTCGGCCCGTTCGGCCCGACCCTTCTGGGGGCTTTATGCCGCCAGCAAGGCGGCGGTCGATGCCATGGCCAAGTCCTATGCCGGCGAGGTCGCCCAGACCAAGCTGCGCGTCAACGTCTTCTATCCCGGCGCCGTGCGCACCGCCATGCGCGCCAAGGCCATGCCCGGTGAAGACCCGGCGATCCTACCCACCCCCGCTGACATCGCCCCCCAGCTCATCGACATGCTGAGCCCCGACCTCACCGAGAACGGGCGCCTGTTCAACGTGGAAACGGGTGCGTTCGAGGATATTTGAGTTTCCTCCGGCAGCGCCTGCCAGAACCACAACGCTGCCCATGGGCCTGACCCGTGGGCCGGCTGGAGAGTTATTGCGGCTTATTCGCTTGCCGAGAGTGGCCCGCGGATCAAGTCCGCGGGCAGCGCCGGTGGCTGGGTGAACGTCAGAGGCCATCCACACCCACCGCATCTTCCCTCTCCCCTTGTGGGACTTCGAGCCGTCCCGTGAGGGCTAATCGCTCCAGTGGAGCGATTTGAGGCGAAAAGGCCATGAGAGCTAGGCTCGAATGGCGCGAAGCAGCCCCAATTACGGAGCCCCCCTCGCCCCTTGTGGGAGAGGGACAGCTTTTCTGCGTTCAGCAGAAAAGCAGGGTGAGGGGTCCGCTGCGCTTTCCCATGCTTCAATGCTTGTAAAAAGGCTTCCTCATCCGCCCCTTCGGGGCACCTTCTCCCACGAGGGGAGAAGGGGAGCTGGGTGGCTGTGGCGCCTCCACGCCCCACCCCACCGTCATTGCCGGGCTTGTCCCGGCAATCCACGCTTTCGCTTGCGCTGAACCACCGGAACAAGCCCGAGCGCGCCCGCGGCCCTCTCAATCCAGCCGCGTCATCAGCACCTTGTCGATGCGGCGGCCGTCGATATCGACCACCTCGAATTTCCAGCCATTGTACTCGAAGGTTTCGCCCACCGCCGGCAGGCGATTGATGATGGACAGCACATAGCCGGCCACGGTCTCGAACTTGGCGTCGCGCGGGATGCCGATCTTGAGGGCGTCGCCGAATTCGTCCACCGGCATCCAGCCGGCCACCAGCCAGGAACCGTCCTCGCGCTGCACCAGCGCCGGGTCCTCCCCGGTTTCCTCCTGGAAGACGCCGGTGATGACCTCGAGGATGTCGCCCGAGGTGACGATACCCTCGAAATGGCCGTACTCATCCACCACCAGCGCCATGTGCACGGTGGAATTGCGGATGGCGCGCACCACGTCGAGCGCGTCGGCATGGTCCATCACCACCGGCACCGGCCGCACCAGCCGCGTGATGTCGAGCGGCTGGCCATTGGCGAAGACGTTGATGAGGTCCTTCACCGCCACCACGCCGATGATGGAATCGGCATCGCCGTCGCGCACCAGGAGCCGCGAGCGATGGCTGCTCAGGATCGCCTGGCGCATCTCGTCGGAATCGTCGGAGAGGTCGAGCACCTCCACGTCCAGCCGCGGCGTCATCAGCCCGCGCGCCGAGCGGTCGGCCAAGCGCATGACGCCGGCGATCATGGAATGCTCGTCGGTTTCGATGACGCCCGCCGTCGTCGCCTCGGCGATGATGGTCTTGACCTCTTCCTCGGTCACCCGCTCGTCCGATTCCCCGCTCTGGCCCAGAAGGCGCAGCACCAGCTTGCCGGACAGATCGAGCACGAAGACGATGGGCGAGCCGATGGTGGCGAGCAGCTTCATTGGCCCGGCGACCCGCGAGGCCACCGCCTCGGCGTCGCGCAGGGCGATCTGCTTGGGCACCAGCTCGCCGATAATCAGCGACATATAGGTGATGAGCACCACCACTCCGCCGACGCCCAGGATGCCGGCCGCGCTTTCGTTGAGGCCGATGGAGGCCAGCCATTCGGTGAGGCGGGTGCCCAGGGTGGCGCCAGAGAAGGCGCCGGACAGGATGCCCACCAGCGTGATGCCGATCTGGACGGTGGAGAGGAATTTTCCGGGGTCTTCGGCCAGGGCGATGGCCGTGGCCGCGCCCCTGTTGCCCTGGTCCGCCATGGCGCGCAAACGCGCCGGACGAGCGGAGACGACTGCCAGTTCCGACATTGCCAACAAGCCGTTGACGATTGTCAGGACGACGACGATCAATATTTCTGCGAACAAGGTTGTGTCATGTGATGCGGCCCCGCAATCAGCATCGGGTCGCTTTAGCCGCTTCAATATAGGGGCAAATGCCGGGTTTGCGCCATGGGTGTGGAAAATATCTTGCTCCCCCCGGCTTTTTCTTCCCTGCCCCCGCTCTTGGATCGGGCCTCGATTGCGGCTATGGCTCGTTCCATTCTGTCGAGCCCCGAGAGTTCCCATGCGCCTGCCCGGTCGCCTTTCCGCCGCCATCGCCGTGCTCACCGATATGGAGCAGCGTAAGCGCCCGGTGTCCGAGGCGCTCAAGGCCTGGGGGCTCGCCAATCGCTTTGCCGGGGCCGGCGACCGCGCCGCCATCGGCAATCTGGTCTATGACGCGCTGCGCCGCCGCGCCTCCCACGCCGCCCTCATGGGCGCCGACACCCCGCGCGCCCTGGTGCTGGCCGTGGCGGTGCGCGATTGGGGCGAGGACCCGGCTGCCCTTGGCGACAGCTTTGCCGGCGATCCCCATGCGCCCGAACCGCCGAGCGCGGACGAGCAGGCCCGGCTGGTCGGGCAATTACCCGACGACACCCCCGCCCATGTGCTGGCCGACATGCCGCAATGGCTCGCCCCCAGCCTCGAACGCGCCTTTGGGGACAACTGGATCGCCGAGGGGCAGGACATGGCCGGCCGCCCCTCGCTCGATCTGCGCGTCAACCTGCTCAAGGCCGGGCGCGACCGGGTGATGAAGTCGCTGGCGCGCTTCCATCCGCGCGAGACCGCCCTTTCCCCCATCGGGGTCACCATGCCGGCCGGGCCGCGCGACGCGCGCACGCCCAACGTCACCAGCGACGAGGGCTATCTCAAGGGCTGGTTCGAGGTGCAGGACCAGGGCAGCCAGATCGTGGCGGCGCTGGCCGGGGCGCGGCCCGGCGAACAGGTGCTCGATCTTTGCGCCGGCGCCGGCGGCAAGACTCTGGCCCTGGCCGCCGCCATGCTCAACAAGGGCCAGATCTTCGCCTATGACAGCGACCGCACCCGCCTCGCGCCCATTTACGACCGGCTCAAGCGCAATGGCGTGCGCAATGTGCAGGTGCGCGCGCCCCAGCCCGGCGCGCTCGACGATCTCGTCGGCAAAATGGACCGCGTCGTCATCGACGCCCCCTGCACCGGCACCGGCACCTGGCGCCGCCGCCCCGACACCAAATGGAAGCTGACGCCCGAACTCCTCGCCCAGCGCCGCGCCGAACAGGCCGCCATCCTCATCGAGGGTGCGCGCTATCTCAAGCCGGGCGGCGTGCTGGTCTATATCACCTGCTCCATTCTCCCCGAGGAAAATGACGACCAGATCGCCGCTTTCCGCGCGGCCCATCCCGGCTTCTCCCTCCTCCCTCCGCAGAACCTCTGGCCCGCCGCCTTCGGCACCCCCCTCCCCGAAGCCCTCGAAACCGCCGGCGGCGGGATCGCGCTCACCCCGAGGCTGACCGGCACGGATGGGTTTTACCTGGCGGTGCTGAAGCAGGGTTGAGGCAGGAGCCCGCCCCGCCCACCGGCCCGGAACGCGATGGATATGGCACCGCCCTCCCCCCACCGTCATTGCCGGGCCTGTCCCGGCAATCCACACCTCCGCTTGCGCTGAAGCATGGATCACCGGGACAAGCCCGGTGATGACGAGGAAGGAAGCATCGTGCCCCACATCCACCCCCTCGATGGGGAAGTGTTCATTTTGGACGCTGGAGCATTGGCGTTGCGTCTCCCCACCCACCGGCGCTGCCCACGGCTCGACCCGTGGGCCAGATTGGGAGCCCTTGATGGTTCAACGTTTGCTAAGAGTGGCCCGCGGATCAGGTCCGCGGGCAGCGCCGGTGGATAACAGGAGACAGCAGGACAAAAGCGCCCAGAGAAAATACTCCCCTTGATGGGCGAGGCCGGGAGGGGGTGGGGTTCACGCCAAATCCCCTGAACCAATCCCCACCCCGCGCGTTACCGCCCGAAGAACTCGTTCCGGGGCAGATCATGACCACGCCATCCCTTGCCGATTACAAGACCCCCCGCCCCTGGCTGACGCTGGCGATCTTCCTCGTCGTCGTCATCGGCGTCGGCGCCCTGATCGGCATGGTGTCCAGCCCCGATGGCTGGTACGCGGGATTGGAAAAGCCTCCCTTCAATCCGCCCAACTGGGTCTTCGCCCCGGTATGGTTCGTGCTCTACATCCTCATCGCCATTGCCGGCTGGCGCATCTGGATGATCGATCCGCGTAGCCCGCCCATGGTGCTGTGGTTCGTGCAGATGGCGCTCAACTGGGCCTGGTCGCCGGTCTGGTTCGTCGGTCATGCCACCTGGCTGGCCTTCGCCATCATCGTCGCGATGTTCCTCACCATTGCCGGCTTCATCGCCACCGCCTGGCGGCACGATCCGGTGGCGGGAGGGCTATTCGTGCCTTATCTGGCCTGGGTAGGCTTCGCCGGGACGCTCAACCTCTTCATCGCCCTGGCCAACTGAGGCTCCGCGCAACCCCCTCCTGCGCGCGACATGCTTGCGGAATCCGAGCACTCCGGCTAGGGCTTCGCCATGCAAAACCTCGACACCTCCGCCCCCGCGCAATCGATCCTCATCGTCGACTTCGGCTCGCAGGTCACCCAGTTGATCGCGCGCCGCATCCGCGAAACCGGCGTTTATTGCGAAATCCATCCGTTCCAGAATGCCGGCGCCGCCATGAAGGCGCTCCAGCCCCGGGGCGTGGTGCTCTCGGGCGGTCCGGCCTCGACCCTGGACGAGAATGCGCCCACCATCGATCCGGCCATCCTCGAGGCGGGCGTGCCGATCCTGGGCATTTGCTATGGCCAGCAGGCGCTGTGCATGGCGCTGGGCGGCAGGGTCGAGGCCGGTCATCACCGCGAATTCGGCCGCGCCGAGGTCAGGGTCGAGAAGCCCTCCGCGCTCTATGAGGGCATCTGGCCGCTGGGCACCGAGCATCAGGTGTGGATGAGCCATGGCGACCGCGTCGCCGCCCTGCCCGAGGGTTTTGAGGTCGTGGGCACTTCCCCCAATGCGCCTTTTGCCATCATCGCCAACGAGGCGCGCCGCATCTGGGCGGTGCAGTTCCACCCCGAAGTGGTGCATACCCCCGATGGGGCGAAGCTCTACGCCAATTTCGTTCACAAGATTTGCGGCATCGACGCCAGTTGGACCATGTCGGCCTATCGCCACAAGATGATCGAGAAAATCCGCGCCCAAGTGGGCGATGGCAAGGTCATCTGCGGGCTTTCGGGGGGCGTCGATTCCTCCGTCGCCGCCGTGCTCATCCACGAGGCCATTGGCGACCAGCTCACCTGCATCTATGTCGATCACGGGTTGATGCGCCTCAATGAGAGCGAGCAGGTCGTCACCATGTTCCGCGACCAGTTCAATATCCCGCTGGTCCATGTCGATGCCTCAAAACAATTCCTGGGCGAGCTGGAAGGCCAGACCGACCCCGAGACCAAGCGCAAGATCATCGGGCGGCTGTTCATCGAGGTCTTCGAGGCCGAGGCCAAGAAGCTCGGCGGCGCCGATTTCCTCGCCCAGGGCACGCTTTATCCCGACGTCATCGAGAGCGTCTCCTTCACCGGCGGCCCCTCCGTCACCATCAAGTCGCACCACAATGTCGGCGGCCTGCCCGAGCGCATGAACATGCAATTGGTCGAGCCGCTGCGCGAATTGTTCAAGGACGAAGTGCGCGCCCTTGGCCGCGAGCTGGGCATCCCCGAGAGCTTCATCGGCCGCCATCCCTTCCCCGGCCCGGGCCTGGCCATCCGCTGCCCCGGCGGCATCACCCCGGAAAAGCTCGACATATTGCGCCAGGCCGATGCCATCTATCTCGACGAGATCCGCAAGTCGGGCCAATACGACAAGATCTGGCAGGCCTTCGCCGTGCTGCTGCCGGTGCAGACCGTGGGCGTCATGGGCGACGGGCGGACCTATGAATTCGTCTGCGCCCTGCGCGCCGTCACCTCGGTGGACGGCATGACCGCCGATTTCTATCCCTTCGACATGAATTTCCTGGGCAAGACCGCCACCCGCATCATCAACGAAGTGCGCGGCATCAACCGCGTCGTCTACGACGTCACCAGCAAGCCCCCGGGGACCATCGAGTGGGAGTAGGGGTTTAGCGTAGTTTGGAGCAGTATTTCTTATAAAATACAATGAGTTGCGGGAAACTTGGGCTATTTTCCAAGACGCATCATCAATTGAAATGGCGAAACCGGCAACTTATTGAGATTGCATGATTTTTGTGGGCCTGCAACTTGGCTGGTAATATCGCCGAAAATCAATCTGACGGTTCTTTTGACGGTATTTTTCGACGTGTCCTCCAACGTTCGAAAAGTACCGTCACGCGTTTTGAGCCTCTGACGGTATTTTTTATGTATCAACCATTTGAAATACATGCAGGAAATCGTTCTCCATATGACGTTTCCACGCTGACGGTACTTTAGCTATGGACTTACATAATTCGGAGCCCTTAGCTGCGGTTGAGGGGTGATATTCTGGGTTAAGTTGCGCATCGATAGCGCACGATGCGCTCCTTCCGATATTGTGTTACGCGATCCATCTACAGTAGCTCGTTAGCATCAATTGGAACGTGCCGTACGCCGCTAAACGACCCACGCCGAATGATCGCAGTTCACCGTAGCGGTCGCCCGTTTCCGATTGGAGCAGGACAGCTTTGCGCGCCCATTCCGGTCATTCCGAACTGAGGCTCGATCTCCCAAAAGCGGACTTTGCAATACGCGCTCTCAGAGCGGTGTCACTCAGATCGCTGTCCGTCTCCAGTGTGGCTAAAGAAGAAAGTTCGTCGGCCGATGCACTTATCGCCCATAGTCGAAGCCCGAACCGGCACCGATCCATTCGGCGTAGAACGGCTCTTCCAGAACGTCCTCGACTAAAGTGCTACTGTCGAACTGTCGGCGAAAGCAGTCGCTCAGGAGCCAATCGCGAACTCGATCGTGTCGAAAACTGAGTCTTCCTTTTCCCGAAGGGGCGATCGAGACGAGTTCTCCGAAGTCGAGGAGATCGCAGGTGATCTGGTCATAACCGGCCGGCGTTGACCACGCGATGATCTCGTTCAGGGTAGGCGATATTGTGCGCTGCTGGAGCATGGCTTCCGTCAGCGTCACGAGTGCCCTCTCTACCCTAATCCGGATCGTCGGACGACCCGCAGCGAACTGATCGAGTTTCCGCGCGACGTAGTTCTCGATCACGCGCGACGGATCCGACACCTCGGACGGATCGTGGAGGCCGATCAGGAGGGGGTCATGTCCAAGAAGCTCTGCGATGGAGCTCGCTTCCGCCGTGGTAAGTTTCCTTTCCTGAGACGCCGAACGCCGTCGAACTGCTTCCGAGGCTTCATGCGGCGTAAGCGGCGTGATCTCCACCCTGTAGGGCTCAATCGTCTTGACCCGTTCGACCGGGACGGAACCGATCGTGCGATACTGGACCGGGCAAACCAAGTGCCATCCTACTCGGGAAGCCCCCTCTCCTTTCGCGGCACTTGTGGATGATAGCCACCCGACGATGCGTTCGAAAAGCCTCAGCGGATCGTTGGCATTCGCTAGATCCTCGACCACAAGCCGGAGTTTGCGACCTGGGGTGAGGATTGATGAGAGGGAGGCACCGGATTCTAAAGCGGGGTGCAGAACCCGTAGTTCAGCGATGATCGCCTCGTCGAGCCCGCGAGCATCCTCGAGCGTCCGTTCCCGCAGCACGAGGCAGGCAATAGTCTTGTCGTCCAGTGCGGACCGCAGCCAGTCGTGTGCAGCCACGCTCTTTCCCGAACCGCTCGGTCCGGAAAGCAGCGTCAGAGGTCCCTTCCGCGCTCGTAGGGCGATCTGCGTCCGGGTAGAGACCCGTGCTGACTTGTCGTCCGAGAGCGGATACTCGTCGACGGAACGAGCACCAAGTTCGCGCAGGAGATCCCAGGACAGCATCTCCTGTACGACGCCAAGCAGCCGCCGCCGCACCGATTGGCCTTCCGGCGTATGGTCCAATACATGCGCGATCGCCGAGCGAGAAAGAATGCGTACGTCGAGGCGATGGTCAGCGCCGAAACTGACCACATCGCGTGCAAGTTCCTGATCGGGCTCTTCATTCGTCGTCAAGAAAAGAATGACGCTTGTCTCGGGATTACGTGACCGCTCAGCGAATGAAGAGCCACACACCATCGATCAGCCTGCACGGTAGATCGCCAGCCATTCAGATCGCAAGCAGGAAATGCATGGTGCTGATCGCTCGCCAGCATGATGTTCGCGGGCTTTTCAGGAGACGTAGAATGATACGCCAACAAACTTCATGCCAACTTGAAGATATACGAAACTGGACCAACGACGGGTCGTCGATTCCGGATTGGGTGCGGACGCAGATGTCCGGTGACATCGCGCCCAACGGTACCTTTCTTATCAGCACGCCCGTTGGCACCGCTCGGGTACATATGGGCGATATTGTTGTTGAGCATCAGGGGCAACTTTGGTCGCGCCCGCCGAATGAAGTCTCGCAACTGATGGATGGGTTTGGGGCGGAGGCAGCATTACCGATTGCCGCCATCGGTCCTGGTAAGGATGCTCAGTTCGGCACCAAGAGCAAAGCTGGAAAGGGAAGGAGTCGTGGAGGTGAGCGCAAGATCGGATTCCGGCCACCTATCGGAAAAATGCCGAGCATCGAGTGGACACATACAACCGAACTGACCGTTGATCAGTCTTATCAGCGGTCAATCGATAACGACGGCTCCCGGCGCCTGATCGCGAGCATCGCTGCCAATTTCGACTGGCGCCTCTGTGCTCCGCTCGTCGTTTCGCGGCGTTCGGACGGATCGAAGGTCATCATAGATGGACAGCATCGCTGGGCCGCGGCGGTACGAAGGGGCGATCTACTGCAATTGCCTTGTTGTCTTTTCACTTACGACAGTCCTGAAGATGAAGCTCGAATGTTCATCGTCGCCAATCGAGCTCGTAAACCGATGAATCGCCTAGATGATTTCCATGCCGCTCTGGCGGCGGCAGATGAGGATGCCATCGAAATTCAGCGTCTGGTGACGGAAGCGGGCTTAAGAATGGCGCGCAACACCTCATCCACTGCGTGGAAAGCGGGAGAAGTCGCCTTCACATCCTCGATCGCTACTGCCTTGCGACGGCACGGTCCTGCGATCGTATCCGCCGCCCTCACAAACATTGCGGAAGCCTATGAGGGTCGCTCGCTTACCTACGGTGCTTCGATATTCGGTGCTTTGATCAAGCTCTTCGCAAATCCGCCAGAGGAGTTTGATTCCGATGATCTCGTGCCCACGCTGCAAAATTTCGACATGGCGTCGTTAGGCGAGATCGTGCGCGGCCTTAGCGGCGGTGATTCCCGAGCAGTCGCCGTTCATTCTGCTATCCTCGAAAGATTAAGCGACGTGAAAAGAACGGAAAACGATTTGCCGGTGCATTCTCTGTAGCTAGGCTGTGTCGCACTCGGGTTATCTCGAGTGCGACATTCCAATGCAAAGCGCCGAATCCCCCCTAGCCTCTGAAACCCGGGATTATGCCGTCCACGGATTGAGAAGCTCTATCCCGAAATCCTCGAAATCCCTCATATTACGCGTAGCCAAGGTAAGGTCATTGGCAATGGCGGTCGCGCCGATCAGGCCATCCATGGATGACAGGCCACGGCCCTGGCGCTTCGCAACGCCCATAAGATCGCCCCATGCCAGCGCGACCGGCGCATCGACAAAAAGAACCCGCTGTTCGAAGCGTTCCGGCAGATCGCTGGAGAGCCACTCGGCAAGCGCGTCACGTTTTCGACCGTCGTCCATGAGGGCGATGCCGCGCCGGATTTCGGCGAGCGACACAACACTGATAAACGAGCGGTCCTCATCCAGCCTATCCAGCCATTTCAGGACACGCGCATCGGGGACTGGCCTGGTCACCTCCGACAGAACGTTCGTGTCGAGGAGCAGCCTCACAGCGACAGATCGCGTGGCTCATCACGCTGGCGTTCGAGGTCCAGATCAGCGCCACGCAATGGCGAGTCCAACAGGAACTCCGCTAGCGTACCTTTTCGCGCCGTCTTGCGCTGCCACTCCTCCGCCGAGACGACAACCACACTCGGCTTGCCGTTGCGCGTGATCGTCTGCGGCGCAGACTGTGCCCGCTCGATGACCTCTGAAAGTCGGGCCTTGGCTCGCGCGACGGACCAGTTGGTATTTTCTTCTGACGCTGGCAGCATGTCGGCCTCCATGACCAGTATGTCTATGATGACTATATATGGACACGTCTAGCTAACCGCAACAAGATGGGAGACTTTTCTACCTTGGTGAATTCTGACATCTCCGCGCAGGCGCTGAACGCTGTGTGGCCGTAACCTCTGATTCCGCGCACGCAGTCCCCCAACGCCGGTCGCCCCATCTGTTTTGTATCGACACTGTGGATGCATGCGCCCATATTCCGATCATGGCAAAAACACGTCTCGCCCCCTCTAAATCTTCCCGTTCTGCGAGTGCTGCCGTCGCGGTACGCGCCTCTGCGGCCGACGCCAAGGGCAGCATCAATCTGCGGATCGAGTCCGCCACCCGCCAGCTCATCGACGATGCGGCGGCGGTCCTTGGCAAGACGCGCACCGAGTTAATGGTGGAGAGCGCCAGGCGGCAAGCGGTGGATGTGCTGCTCGACCAGCGTTTGTTCACGCTGGACCCTGAACGCTACGATGCCTTCATGCAGGCCCTCGATAATCTGCCTGCGCCTGGGCCGAAGCTCAAGGCGCTGCTGCGCCAGACCCCGGCATGGCAGAAGTAGACGACACGCCGGACCATCCTGAATTGCGTCTATCTGCCCCCGTCCCTCTGACGGGCCAGCATGATCTTTCGGCGTTCGATTGCGGTGAGCCGGCGCTGAACGACTGGTTGTGCCAGCGGGCCTTGAAGAACGAAAGCCGGTTATCGCGCACCTATGTCGTGTGTGCGGGCAACCGGGTCGCAGGCTATTTCTGCATCTCTGCAGGGTCGGTTGAGCGGGGCGCAGCTCCCGGCAAGGTGCGGCGCAACGCGCCCGATCTTGTTCCGGTTTCGATCATCGGACGGCTAGCTGTCAGCCTCGACCATGCGGGAAAAGGCCTTGGCGCAGACCTGTTATCGGACGCTTCGGTGGATCACGCTGGCTTCACAAAGCATCGGCATCGGGGCCGTGATGGTCCAGGCGAAGGATGAGGCGGCCAAACGCTTCTATCTGCGGTGTGCGGAGTTCATCGAGTATCCCGAGGACAGCCGGACGCCGTTCCTGCCTATCGAAACCGTTGTCGCTGGCTTTGGCTAGGCTGTGGACTGAAGGTTGGCGCAGCCGGCTCGGCATAGCCAACCAAGACTTGAGACGGTATTATCGAGTTTCATCGGACACATTAGTCGATTCGATGCTGATTTGATGGCGCCCGCCGTCCCCAGCGATAGATGACGAAATGTTGAGTCTCATCATCTGGTCAAAAACTCAATGATTTCAACATCGAACTTTTTTGACGGTAGGCTCGACGGCATGTTGATATACAAAAAAATATTTTTGCATTAGTTTTCAACACTCTAGGCGACATCAAAATTATCGAGTGGGAGTAAGCCCCACGCTCTCCCCCATCTCCGGTCACATTCGGGCGGCGCGGGGATAGACCTCAGATTTGCAATTGGCGGGCCGCGTGTTAAAGCTGCGCCGCAATTTTCGACCAGCGCAGGCAGGCCATGTCTCAGGACAATATTTTCCAGGAAATCGACGAGGAGCTGCGCAGCGACCGCATGCGCGCCCTGTGGCGCCGCTTCGGGCCTTACGTCATCGGCGCGGCCATTGCCGTGGTGGCGCTGGTCGCGGTCAATGAAGGCTGGACCTGGTATCATTCGAGCAATGCCGCCAAGTCGTCCGACGAGCTTTATGCCGCTTTCTCTCTCATCGACGGGGGCGATCTGGCCGCGGCGGAGAGCCAGCTCGACACGCTGATCGGGGACGGCACCGGCGGCTATCCGGTTCTCGCCCAGTTCCGCAAGGCCGGCATCCTGGCTACCGATGGCAAGGTGAGCGAGGCCGTGGCGCTTTATGACAGCCTCGCCAACAATCAATCCAATCCGCATCTGCGCGAGCTGGCGCTGGTGCTGGGCGGCATGCTGATGGTGGACAATGGCTCGCTGGCCGATGTCGAGGCCCGCGTGGGGAGCCTCACTACCGAGGCCAGCCCCCTGCGCAACGGCGCGCGCGAGGCCATGGGCCTGGCGCAATACAAGGCCGGCGACTTTGCCGCCGCGCAGGCCAGCTTCGAGGCGGTCGTCAACGACCCCATGACGCAGAGCACGACGCGCAATCGCATGGGCTATTATCTTGCCCAACTGCTTTCGCGGGGCGCCATCGCCGAAGCACCTGCGGCGGCTGATGCTGGCGAAACCACGCCGGACGAGCCGGCCGCGCAATAGCGGCCGCCTGTTTCGGCCTTATCGGGATAGCTGCGCATGAGTGTTACAATTGCCATTGTCGGGCGTCCCAATGTCGGCAAGTCCACCCTGTTCAACCGGCTGGTGGGCCGCAAGATCGCGCTGGTCGACGACACGCCCGGCGTCACCCGCGACCGGCGCGAGGCCGAGGGCCGCATTGCCGATCTGACCTTCCGCGTGCTCGATACCGCCGGCTATGAGGATGTGCGCGACGGCAGCCTCGAAGACCGCATGCGCCAGCAGACCGAGTTGGCCATCCGGGAAGCCGATGTCATCCTCTTCATGATCGATGCGCGCGCCGGCGTGGTGCCGCTGGACGAGCGCTTCGCCCAGGTTCTGCGCAGATCCGGCAAGGATGTGCATCTGGTCGGCAACAAGGCCGAAAGCAAGGCCGCCGAGGCGGGGCTGGTCGAAGCCTTCAAGCTCGGCTTCGGCGAGCCCATTCCGCTTTCCGCCGAGCATGGGCTGGGGCTGTCCGAGCTTTATTCCATCGTCTCGGCCGCCGTCGACCGCGCCGCCGCCGAGAAGGAGGCCGAGGCCGCCGGGGACGATCTCGACGCGCTGCCCGAGGTCGATGTCGACATCACCCAGGATATGCTGGAGGGCGAAGGCGAAGAGGCGACGCTGCGCTGGAATCCGCGCCGCTATCTCAACGTCGCCATTGTCGGCCGGCCCAATGCCGGCAAATCCACCCTCATCAACCGCATGGTGGGCGAGGAGCGCGTGCTGGTCGGCCCCGAGGCCGGCATCACCCGCGACAGCATTCTCGTGCCCTGGGAGTGGCGGGGCCGCACCATCAATTTGGTCGATACCGCCGGCATCCGCCGCCGCTCGCGCGTCACCGGCAAGCTGGAAAAGCTGGCGGTCAGCGACAGCCTGCGCTCCATCCAGTATGCCGAAGTCGTCGTGCTCATGCTCGACGCCACCATTCCGTTTGAAAAGCAGGACCTGGCCCTGGCCGACCTGGTCGAGCGCGAGGGCCGGGCCATGGTCATCGCGCTCAACAAATGGGACCTGATCGAGGACAAGAACGCGGCGCTGGCCGAATTGCGCGAGGCCTGCGAGCGTCTGCTGCCGCAGCTTCGCGGCATTCCGCTGGTCACCCTTTCGGGCCTCACCGGCAAGAATATCGACAAGCTGATGGACGCCATCTTCGCCATCGAGCGGAGCTGGAATTCCCATGTCTCCACCGCCCGGCTCAACCGCTGGCTGGCCGGCATGGTGTCGAGCCATCCGCCCCCGGCCGTTTCCGGCCGCCGGTTGCGCCTGCGCTACATGACCCAGGCCAAGACGCGGCCACCCAGCTTCATCGTCTTCGCCTCGCGCCCCGACGCCCTGCCGATGGCCTATCAGCGCTATCTGGTCAACGGGCTGCGCGAAGCCTTCGACCTGCCCGGCACCCCCATTCGCCTCTGGGTGCGCGGCGGCGGCAAGAATCCGTTCGATAGCAGCAAGGACTGAAGCGGGGCTTTGGGGCAACATATCGTCCCTACCCACCGGCCCCTCCCTCGCCCCTTGTGGGAGAGGGAGGGGCCGCCGCGTCCGCCCATGCTTAAATGCTTGTGAGAAGGCCCCCTCATCCGCCCCTGCGGGGCACCTTCTCCCACGAGGGGAGAAGGGGGAGCTTAGTGGGTGGGGCACAGTCCCGTCCCACCCCCGATGTCATCCCGGCCTCGCGCCGGGATCCATCCTGAGGTCACGCCGGTAGCGGCAGCCCCTACCGCCCGCTGCGATAGTTGGGCGCTTCCCGCGTAATCGTCACGTCGTGCACATGGCTTTCGCTCAGCGCCGCGCCGGAAATCTTGACGAATACCGAATTGTCGCGGAATTCCTTGAGATTATGCGCGCCGGTATAGCCCATGGAGGCGCGCAGGCCGCCGGCCATCTGGTGCAGCACGGCATTGACCGAGCCCTTATAGGGCACCTGCCCCTCGATACCCTCGGGCACCAGCTTCATCTGGTCGCGCACATCCTGCTGGAAATAGCGGTCGGCCGAGCCCGAGCCCATGGCGCCCACCGAGCCCATGCCGCGATAGGATTTGTACGAGCGCCCCTGGTAGAGATAAACCTCGCCGGGGCTTTCGTCCGTCCCGGCCAGGATGGAGCCGACCATGACGCAGGAGGCGCCGCCCGCCAGCGCCTTGGCCATGTCGCCGGAAAACTTGATGCCGCCATCGGCGATCACCGGCACGCCATGGCGATCGCCCTCCTCGGCGCAGGCCATGACGGCGGCCAGTTGCGGCACGCCGACGCCGGCGACGACCCGCGTGGTGCAGATCGAGCCCGGCCCGATGCCGACCTTGACCGCGTCGGCCCCGGCGCCGATCAGCGCCTTGGTGGCCTCGGCGGTGGCGACATTGCCGGCGACGATGCGGGTGGAATTGCTCTCGCGCTTGACGCGCTCCACCGCCTCGGCGACGCGCACCGAATGGCCATGGGCGGTGTCGATGACCAGCAGATCCACCCCGGCCTCGATCAGTTGCAGCGAGCGTTCGAACCCCTGGTCGCCAACGGTGGAGGCCGCCGCCACGCGCAGCCGGCCCTGCTCGTCCTTGACGGCGTTGGGATAGAGCTGGGCCCGCTCGATGTCCTTGACCGTGATGAGCCCGATGCAGCGATAGCGGTCGTCCACCACCAGCAGTTTCTCGATGCGGTGGCGATGCAGCATCACCTTGGCTTCTTCCTTGGAGACGCCCTCGCGCACGGTGATGAGGTTCTGGTGCGTCATCAGCTCGGCAATGCGCTGGTTGGGGTTGGAGGCGAAGCGCACGTCGCGGTTGGTGAGGATGCCCACCAGCTTGCCGATGGCGCGGCCGCCCTTGCCGCCATTCTCCACCACGGGAATGCCCGAGATGCGGCTCTTTTCCATCAGCGCCAGCGCGTCCGACAGCGTCGCGTCCGGCCCGATGGTGATGGGGTTGACCACCATGCCGCTTTCGAAGGACTTGACCATGCGCACCTGCTCGGCCTGCTCCTCGGCCGTCAGGTTCTTGTGGATCACGCCCATGCCGCCGGCCTGGGCCATGGCGATGGCCATATTGGCCTCGGTCACCGTATCCATCGCCGAGGACAGGATCGGCAGGTTGAGCGCTATGTCCTTGGTGACATAGGTGGAAATATCGGTTTCGGTCGGCAGCACGTCCGAGCGCGCCGGTTGCAGCAGCACGTCGTCGAAAGTCAGCGCCGCGTCGCCGGTGATGGTGGTGATGATCTTCGCCAAGGCCAGACCCTTCCTGCCTTCTGATTGCATCAGAGATGAACGGAATACGAATCCGGGGCCACGCCGCCGGTTCAGGTAGGCGAGGGTCATTAGCACCGGCGCGGGCCTTTGCCTAGGGGCCTCTATGACGCCAATCGCCGCCCCACGCTCGCCCCCTCCCAACCTCCCCCATCAAGGCAAGGTTGGGAGGGGGCGCTCACCGTGAACGCTGCTCCCTGCCATCGGAGCTGGGAAGAAATCCCCCGATCACCCCACCCTACCAAATAGGGGCTATGCGCCGTCCCTCCCCTCGCCCATACTCGTTTCGCCGCATTCGTGGCCATGCGTCTCATCCCCGGTTTGCCGTCGTGATCCGCGTTACTCCGCTCATTCTCGCGGTCGCCCTGTTCATGGAAAACATGGACTCGACCGTCATCGCCACCTCGCTTCCCGCCATCGCTGCCGACATCGGCAGCGAGCCGATCGCGCTCAAGCTGGCGCTCACCTCCTATTTCGTGGCCCTGGCCATCTTCATTCCCATCAGCGGCTGGATGGCCGACCGCTTCGGGGCAAAGAACATCTTCCGGCTGGCGATTTTCGTCTTCATGCTGGGCTCGCTCGCCTGCTCCTTTTCCTTTTCGCTGGAAACCTTCGTGCTCAGCCGCTTCTTCCAGGGCATGGGCAGCGCCATGATGACGCCGGTGGGGCGCCTGCTGCTGGTGCGCTCCACGCCGCGCAACGAGCTGGTCTCGGCCATGGCCTGGCTCACCGTGCCGGGCCTGCTCGGCCCGGTCACCGGGCCGCTGATCGGGGGCTTCCTCACCACCTATCTCAGCTGGCACTGGATCTTCTGGATCAACATCCCCATCGGCATTGCCGGCATCATCCTGGCCGGCATCTTCCTGCAGGTGCCGGACGAGCGCACGCCGCGCCGGCTCGACGTGGTGGGGCTCATTCTTGCCGGCATCGCCTTTGCCGGCTGCGTGTTCGGGCTTTCCGTGGTCAGCCTGCCCGCCCTGCCCTTGCTCTATGGCTACCTGACCCTGGCCATCGGGATCACCGCCGGCATCTTCTATCTGCTCCATGCCCGGCGCACCGAATTTCCCCTGCTCGACCCGGCCCTTTTGCGCCACAGGCTCTTCCGCTCCTCCATCGTCGGCGGCTCCTTCTTCCGCATCGGGGTGGGCGCGGTGCCGTTCCTGCTGCCGCTGATGCTGCAACTGGGGTTCGGGCTCAATCCCTTCCAGTCGGGTGCCATCACCTTCATTTCGGCGGTGGGGGCGATCGTCAGCAAATTTGCCACCGAGCGCGTCTTCGCCAGCTTCGGCTTTCCGCGCGTGCTGGGCTTTGCCGCCATTTTCGGCGGATTGCTGATCGCCGCCCAGGGCTTTTTCACCACCGACACGCCGGTGCCGCTCATGATGGCGGTGCTGCTTGTCGGCGGGGTACTGCGCTCCTTCTTCTTCACCGGCGCCAACGCCATCGCCTATGCCGATATCGACAATGAAGAGGCCAGCCAGGCCACCGCCATCATCGCCGTCGCCCAGCAATTGAGCGTCGCCTTCGGCGTGGCCATGGCGGGGGGCCTGCTCGAAATCACCACGCGCCTTCATGGCGGGGGGCTGGAGCTCATCGATTTCTGCATCGCCTTTGCGATCGTCGGCGGGTTCAGCGCCCTGGCCGGTCTCGTCTATCTGCGCCTGCCCGCCGATGCGGGCAGCAACGTATCCGGCCACCGCGCCGAAAAGGTCTGATCCGCACCATGTCCCGCACCCTGCCGCTCATCCTGGCCACGGCCCTGTTCATGGAAAACATGGATTCGACCGTCATCGCCACCTCCCTGGCCGCCATTGCCAGCGACATCGGCACCGACCCGATTTCCCTCAAGCTCGCCCTCACCGCCTATCTGGTGGCGCTGGCCATCTTCATTCCCATTTCGAGCTGGATGGCCGACCGCTTCGGGGCGCGCCGCGTCTTCCGCGCCGCCATGCTGGTGTTCATGGCCGGCTCCATTGCCTGCGCCCTGTCCGGTTCGCTCGCCCAGTTCGTCGGCGCCCGCTTCATGCAGGGCATGGGCGGGGCGATGATGGGCCCGGTGGCCCGGCTGGTGCTGGTGCGCGCCACGCCGCGTCACCAGCTCGTCGACGCCATGGCCTGGCTCACCATTCCCGCCATGGTGGGCCCCATTGTCGGCCCGCCTTTCGGCGGTTTCCTCACCACCTATTTTTCCTGGCACTGGATTTTCATCATCAACGTGCCCATCGGGCTTTTCGGCATCGTGCTGGTGGGCCTGGTGCTGCCCGATGCGGCAGAGCGCAACGCCCCGCGCCACATCGATTTTCCCGGCTTCCTGCTGGCCGGCTCGGCCTTTGCCCTTTTCGCCTTCGGCTGCTCGGTGATGAGCCTGCCCGCCCTGCCCCTCTCCATCGGCGTCATCGCCACGATGGCCGGCGTCGGGCTGGGCGCTTTCTATGTCTTTCACGCCCTGCGCACCGAGTTTCCCCTGCTCGACTTGCGGCTGCTGCGCCTGCCGATCTTCCGCAGCGCCGTGGTGGCGGGCACCTTCTTCCGGCTGGGCCAGGGGGCCACGCCCTTCCTCTTTCCGCTGATGCTGCAACTGGCTTTCGGCATGACGCCGTTCGAATCGGGCATGGTCACCTTCGCCGGCGCTGTGGGGGCGCTGGTGGCCAAGTTCATGTCCAACTGGCTCTTCGGCCGCTTCGGCTTCAAATATCCGCTGATCCTGGCCACCGCCATCGCCTCGCTGGGCATTCTGGCCATGGGCCTTTACACCCCGCAGACGCCCCTGCCGCTGATCCTGGCCATCCTGGTCTTCACCGGCTTCTGGCAGTCGGTGTTCTGGACCGGCTCCAACGCCTTCGTCTTCGCCGATGTCGAGGACAAGGATGCTGGCCAGGCCAATGTCATCAGCCAGGTCTGGGGGCAGCTCATGTTCGCCATGGGCGTGGCCCTGGGCGGCGGCGCGCTCGAGCTGGCCTATCGCCTGCGCGGCGGCGACAGCCTCGCCCTCGTCGATTTCCACATCGCCTTCTACATCGTCGCCGCCGTCGGCGCCGTGGCCGCCCTGCTCTTCCTCCGCCTGCCCCGCAATGCCGGCCACCAGCTCATGGCCGGTGGCGGCGTGCATTAGAGCGCTTCCGGCACAAGGAAAGCTAATCCCCGGCGCGCAAGGCCGGCCTATGCTGGGTTGCGCAGCCCCCGAGGTTCTGCGCCGCCCCCGCGCCCGCTCCAGGGGCCATCCCCTCCCCGCGCAAGCCGAAACCCTCATGCAATCAGAGCTATAGGCGCTCGACCCTGCTCCGTCGCGTGAAAATCGGTGACGCTATGGTGACGATTTGCGCGCGTGATGCTAACGCCGGGGTACCCTAAAGGCCCTGCTCGTCATCATCGGTTGACGCGCGCTCGTCCTTGCCCTTGAAGCCCTTGGCGACCAGATAGGCCTCGGCGGAATCGCTGCGGCTCGAGGGCGGCTTGGCGTGGAATGTCGATTTGAAGTGGCGCTTGAGCATATGCAAAAGCTCGTGCTCGGTGCCGCCCTGGAACACCTTGGCGACGAAAGCGCCGCCCGGCGCCAGCACGTCCAGCGCGAAATCGGCGGCGATTTCAACCAGTTGCACGATGCGCAGATGGTCGGTGGGGCGGTGGCCGGTGGTGGGCCAGGCCATGTCGCTCATCACCAAATCGGCCTTCTTGCCGCCCATGGCCTCCACCAGCATGGCCGGGGCGTCGTCGTCGGTGAAATCCTTTTGCAACAGGATCACGCCGGGAATGGGGTCCATTTCCAGGTAGTCGATGCCCACGATCAGCGGGTTGGCTTCGGTGGACCCCACCGCCTTGGCCGCCACCTGCGCCCAGCCGCCCGGCGCCGCACCGAGATCGACGATGCGCATGCCCTTGCGGAAGAGATGGTGCTTTTCGTCCATCTCCTTGATTTTAAAGGCCGCTCTTGAGCGATACCCCTGCTCGCGGGCGCGGGCCACATAGGGGTCGTTGAGCTGGCGTTCCAGCCATTTGGTCGAGGAGACCTTGCGGCCCTTGGCCGTTCTGACGCGGATTTTCAGGTCCTTGTCGGATTTGCGGCCACCCGTTCCGAGCGCTTTATCCACCATGGCTGTTTCTCCGGCTATAACGTGAGGCGCGCTGCTGCGCGCGGTCGGCATCCATCAGGGAGATCAAAATGCCTTCGCGCAAGCCCCGATCGGCCACACGCACCCTTTCGGCGGGCCATTCGCGGCGGATGGCCTCGAAAATGGCGCAGCCGGGCAGCACCAGGTCGGCGCGGTCGCGGCCGATGCAGGCATGGGCCGTGCGCCGCTCGAAGGGCATGCCGAGCAGCACCTTCATGGTCTGGTCGACCTCGGCCCGGCTCATCCACAGCCCGTCCACCTTTGGCCGCTCATAGCGTTCAAGGCCCAGATGCAGACCTGCCAAAGTCGTCACCGTGCCCGAAGTGCCGATCAGATGCACCGGATGGCTCGCAATCATCTGGCGCAGCTTTTCGCGGCCGCGAAACTGGCGCAGATGCTCGGACACATGGGTCACCATGGCCTCGAAAACCTCCGGCGTCACGTCGACGCCGCCGAATTTCTCGGCGATGGAGACCACGCCCACCGGCAGCGACTGCCAGGAGCGGATCGAGGCCGCCATGCGCCCCTGCGCGCGCGGCCGTCCGCCGCGAAAATCGAGCCAGGCCAGTTCCGACGAGCCCCCGCCGATATCGAACATCAGCGCGCCCTGAGCGCCGTTCTCGATCAGGTCGGCGCAGCCGGTCACCGCCAGTTCCGCCTCGGTGCGGCGATCGACGATTTCCAGCGCGATTCCCAGCTCGTCCTTCACCTTTTGCAGGAAGGCGGGGCCGTTCTCGGCGGCGCGGCAGGCTTCGGTGGCGATGAGGCGCATGCGCACGGGCTGGTGCTCGCGCAGCTTGATCCGGCATTGGCGCAGCGCCTCCATGGTCCTGTCCATGGCGGCATCGCCCAGCCGTCCGGTCACCGAGACCCCCTCGCCCAGCCGCACGATTCGGGTGAAGCCGTCGACCACGCGGAAGCCATGGTCATGCGGGCGGGCGATCAGCAGGCGGCAATTATTGGTGCCCAGGTCGAGCGCGGCGTAAAGCGGACCGCGATAGCGGCGCGGATTGGGGGCGGCGTTTGTCCGCTTGTCCGTGGCGGGGGGCGGCCTGCGGGTCGCGTCCCTCTCCGGCGCCCTGGGGCTGCCGGAGGCACGGTTCGCCGGCGCGTCCGGGACGGACGAAGGGCCGGCGGCGGACCGATCGGAATCGGTCACAGAAGTCTCCTGCGTGCGCGGTCGTTCCTGCCGGTCCCGCCGGTGGCGCCCGAACGCACTGTTCATTGCGTGTCGGAAAAGACGGTAGTGCAAGGGGCGGGCAAGCGCAATGCCGGCAAAGCAGGAAGGACAATTGCCGGAGGCGCTTGCATTCTGGATCGGCATTGTCTATGCAGTGCCCGCGCCGGACGAAATCACCCGTCCGCACCGCCGGGCCACCCAGATGGCCACCCTTGCTGGGGAATAGTTCAACGGTAGAACAGCGGACTCTGACTCCGTCAATCTTGGTTCGAATCCAGGTTCCCCAGCCAATCCTTACTAAGCCACTTGTTTTCTTATAAGTTCTTGTTTTTACAAGGATTTTTCCGTCAATGTTCCACTATCGGCTCGGGGGCCGGGCGGCGGGTGTTGAGGGCGCAGGCGGCGATAATGAGCAGGGCGCCGAGCCAGAACTGCAGGCCGGGGACTTCGTGGAAGAACACGAAGCCGAACAAGGCGGCCCAGACCAGCCCGCTATAGTCGAGCACGGCAAAGGCCGAGACTGGCATGCGCTTGAGGCCATGTAGCAGAAGAAGAAAACCCACGGCGCCAAGGAATCCGATGAGAATCGCCTGGCCGGCCAGCGGCATGGTGATTTCGGGCAGCGCGCCGAAGGCCAAGGGCAGCACCAGCAGGGCGGCGATCAGCGATTGGCCCAGCGACATGGCCGCCGGCTCCTCCTGCCCCGAATGATGCTTGAGCAGGGCCATGGTCGCCGCATAGACGACCGGGGCCAGCACGGCCGCCGCCCAGGCCAGCGGATCGCCGCCCGCAGCGCTGCCGGCGCCGAGCGCCCCGCCGCCCAGCACGATGACGGCCGAGCCGGATATGCCCAGCGCCAGGGCGAGCCAGGCCCATTTCCCCATTTTCTCCTTTAAAAACAGGGCGCCGAGCAGGGTCATATAGACCGGTGCGGTCATGCCCAGAGCCGCGACCACAGCCAGCGGCAGATGCGTCACGGCAAAAAAGAACAGGCTGGCGGTGGCCACCAGCATCACCGCGCGCAGGGCCTGCCGCCCGATATCGCCGATGCGCGGCCAGGCGCCCTTGGTGAGGCCTATCCACAGTCCCAGCCAGAGCGCCGCGCCCAGATAGCGCATGAAGACGATCTGGAAGGGCGAGAAGCTGGCGCCCAGCGCCTTGGCCACCGCGTCCATGCCGCACATCAGCGCAATGCCGGAGACGCAGAGGACGAAACCGGAATTGCTGCGGGTCATTTCAAACTCTTGGACAGGAAACTGCGGATATGGCCGGGCGGGAAGTCGGGCAAGGTCCCGAAGACGGCGTAGCCGGCCTTCTTATAGACATGCAGGGCCTGTGGATTGAAGGTGTCGATATAGGCGCCATGGCAGCCGCGCCGGCGCGCTTCCGCTTCGGCGCTGGCCAGCATGGTGCCGGCAAGCCCCTGCCCGCGCTGACTTTCCGCGATCCACAACCATTGGGTATAGAGCCAGCCCCAGGCGGTGTAGCCGGAAATGCCGGCGACGATATCGGCGCCCTGCCGCACCAGGACGGCAAGCGGCTGGCGGCCGGACGGGCCGACCGCCGTGTCATTGAAGCCGGCAAGACTTTTGCCGAGAAAATCCAGATCCTCGGGCGCCGGCGCATCGGTGACGCTGATGATGAGCGACATGGTCAGGCGGCCAGGACGCCCCCGGTCAACGGGTAAGGCGCGCCGGTGGTGGAGGGAAAGCTGATCGGCAGATCGCGCAGCACGCGCACCGCCAGAAGGGCGAAGCATTCCGCTTCGATGGCATCACCCCGCCAGCCGACCGCCTCGGCGGGGACGGCCTCCACCTGTGCCCGCTCGCCCAGCATTTTCATGATCGCCGGATTGTGCCGCCCGCCACCGCAGACGACGAGCCTCTCGGGGCGATGCGGCAGGATATCGAGCGCCTTGCCGACCGCGCCCGTGGTGAAGGCGGTGAGCGTCGCCGCGCCGTCCTCCGGCCCCAGACCATCGGCCATGGTGGAGAGAAAGTCGAACCGATCCAGGGACTTGGGGTAAGGCGCGGAGAGATAGGGATGGGTGAGCAGGCGAGCGAGGCGCGCCTCGTCCACCGTGCCGCGAAGGGCCATGGCGCCGTCGCGGTCCATGTCGCCCAGCCCCAGCCCCTTGATGAAATCGTTGATCGGCGCATTGGCCGGCCCGGCGTCGAAGGCGATCAATTGGTCGGCGCCATCCCACCAGGTGACGTTGGCGACGCCGCCCAGATTGAGCACGGCCGTGCGGCCATCGGTGGCCCCGATCCTGCGCAGCAAGGCGCGATGATAGAGCGCAGCCAGAGGCGCGCCCTGCCCGCCGGCGCGAACATCGGCGGAGCGGAAATCATAGGCGACCCTGATGCCGGTCAGCTCATGCATCAACGGGCCATTGCCGAGCTGGCGGGTGGCGCCGATACGCCCGGGCTGGGGCGCGCGGTGCAGCACCGACTGGCCATGAAAGCCGATTATGCCGATCTCTTCGGGCGCGAGGCCGGCCTGGCGCGCCAGATCGAGCACGGCAGCGGATTGGGCGCGGGTCAGGGCATCCTCGGCTTCGGCGAAGATGGCCGGCTCGGGGCCCTCGAAATTCCACCGCCGCGCCTGGGCCAGCGTTTCCTCGAGCAGGGTGCGGATGGATTGCGGATAGGGCGCCAGCGTATAGGCGCCGAAGCGGTCGATGGTTTCGCCATCGGTGCGCAGCAACGCCACGTCGATATTGCCATCGAGCACCGTTCCGGTCATCAGGCCCACGGCCCAGATCGGCTCCATCCTTTGTCTCCCTAATCGGCGTTGACGAGATCGCCCACCGCCCGACGCAGCGCAATGATGCCGCTGTCGAAATGGCGCGTGGGGTGAATGCGGTTGGTCAGCAGCGTCCAGGCATGGCCGCGCGCGAAGTCGAGCCAGAGGCCGGTGCCGGTGAAGCCCGTATGACCAATGGTTTGGGGCGAACAACGCTCGCCGCCCGACCAGCCCTCATAGGGCAATTCCCAGCCATGACTGCGCCGGGCCGACAGCGGCGTGCGGATCAGCGCGTCGGGGCCGGCATGTGCGAGCTTTTGCGCGGCAACGTCGAGAATGGCACCCGCCGTACCGAAAAGCCCGGCATGGCCCGCCCCTTGCAGGGCCGAGCAATTGTCGTCATGCACCTCGCCGGCCAGGACGCGATGGCGCCAGGTATCGTCCTCGGTGGCCGCGACCTGCTGCGGATCGGCCGACCAGGCAAAACCGGGGCCGGGCTTCATAGCGCGGATGGTGCGCTTTTCCAGCCGTTCGAGAGCCAGGCCGAGAAGGATGAAATTGATATCCGAATAGACGGCGGGGCCGGCCTTCCATTCGTGTTGCAGCACGAAGGCGCGCAAGAGATCGGGGTCGCGGCCATAGGTATAGATGGGAAAGACTGCCGGAAACGGCGTCTGATGGCCGAGGCATTGGCGGAAGGTGATCTTCCTCTCCCAGTTGTCGGCATTGTATTGCCGGAAATCGGGCAATACCGAAACGAGCGGGGCATCGAGATCGATGCGGCCGGCCTCGGCATGGGCAAGGATGCGCTCGGTGGTGAAGAGCACCTTGGTGAGCGAGGCGAGATCGAACCAGGTTTCTTCGGTCATAGGGCGCCTATAGGGCACGATCTGGGCCGATCCGACAGCGCGGATGGCGCGGTTGCCCTCGGCATCGACCACACCCAGCACGCCGCCGGGAATGCGCCCGGCGTCGACCGCCGCCGCCAGCGGCGCAAAGGCGCGCTCCAATCGGATCACGGCACCGCCTCCAGCCTGACGCGATGGTCGGCGCCGGCCTCGCGCCAGCGCGCCGGCGGCGGCTCATAGCCCGCCGGGCGGACCAGGGAGGGCACCTGCGTCACGTCGACGGCGAAGTGCTGGTTGCGGCGCTCGACGGCTGGTACGGCGGCGATGAGGCGCTTGGTGTAGCTGTGCTGCGGATCGGAGAGGACGGCGCGGGCATCGCCGATCTCGACGATCTGGCCAGCGAACATTACCGCGATCCGGTGCGAGATGCGCTCCACCACGGCCATGTCATGCGAGATGAACAGATAGGCGAGGCCGAATTCCTGTTGCAGGTCGATCAGCAGGTCGAGGACCTTGGCCTGCACCGACACGTCCAAGGCGGACACGGCTTCGTCCAGCACCACCACATCGGGGTTGAGCATCAGCGCTCGGGCAATGCAGAGTCGCTGGCGCTGGCCCCCGGAGAACTGGTGCGGGAAGCGCTCCAGCGCATCTTCGGGCAGACCGACGCGATCGAGCAGGAACCGCATGCGCTGGCGCAGGGCGCCGTCCTTGCGCTGGCCGTTGGCAATGGCCGGCTCGGCCAGCAGCGCCTCGACATTCAGGCGCGGATTGAGCGAGGCAAAGGGATCCTGGAACACCATCTGGATGGGGCGTTTCGACTGGCCCGCCTTGGCGGCGATCTGGCCGCGCTGGCGGCTTACGAGATCGAGAATGGCCCGGGCAGTGGTGGATTTTCCCGAGCCGCTTTCGCCCACGATCCCCAGGGTTTCACCGGGCAGGAGATCGAAGCTGACGCCATCGACGGCATGAACGGCCGCCTTGGGCGCAAAGAGGCCCTTGCCCACCGGGAAGCGGACGACCAGGTCTTCGACCCGCACGACGGGCTCCCCGCCCCCTGCCCTTTTGCCGTCCTCGCGCGCCGCCTTGCCGGCGGAAAAATGCGGCACGGCCTGCAGAAGGTGCCTGGTGTAGTCGTGCCGCGGATGGTCGAGCACGGCGCCGGTGTCGTTCTGTTCGACGGCAACGCCCTGCTGCATGACCATGATGGTATCGGCAATGCCGGCGACGAGGCCGATATCGTGGGTGATGAAGATCATCGCCATGCCGGTCTCGGCGCGCAATTCGGCCAGAAGCGCCATGATCTGGGCCTGAACGGTGACGTCCAGCGCGGTCGTGGGTTCGTCCGCGATGAGCAGGCGCGGGCTTGAGGCCAGCGCCATGGCGATCATGATGCGCTGGCGCATGCCGCCCGAGAGCTGATGGGGGTAATAGGCGAGGCGCGCCTTCGCGTCGGGGATGCGCACGCGATCGAGCACCTCCAGCGCAGCCTGCCGGGCGGCGGCGCCTGTCAGGTCCCGGTTGAGCCGGAAGGCTTCCTCGATCTGGGCCCCGATGGTGTGGACGGGATTGAGCGAGGTCATCGGCTCCTGGAAGATCATGCCGATATCGCGCCCGCGCACGGGGCGCAGGGCCTTTTCATCGGCCTTGGTCACGTCGAGGCTGGTGCCGTCGGCGCGCTGCAACAGGATGGAGCCGCCGGTGATGCGGCCGCCGCCGAAATCGACCAGGCGATTGACCGAGAGCGCCGTCACCGACTTGCCCGAGCCGGATTCGCCGACGATGGCGAGCGTCTGGCCGGGATCCAGATCGAAGCTGACGCCCTTGACCACTTCATTGGCCTTCGGATCGCGGCCGAAGCCGACGCGCAGGTCGTGGACGGAAAGCAGCTTGGTCATGCATCCCTCCTTTGCGTGCGTGGATCGAGAATGTCGCGCAGGGCATCGCCGGTGAGGTTGAAACCCAGAATGCCCAGCATGATGGTCAGGGCCGGGAAGATCATCAGCCAGGGCGCCTGCGTCATCAGGTTCTTGCTTTCCGACAGCATGAGGCCGAGCGAGGGCGTCGGCGGCTGGGTGCCGAGGCCGAGGAAGGACAGGCCCGCCTCGGTCAGCAGCGCCCAGGCCAGGGCAAGCGTCACCTGCACGGCAAGCGGCGCGACGAGATTGAGCAGCAGGTGCCGGGTGAGCACATAGCGCTGTGAGCTGCCGAAGGTGCGGGCAGCATCGACGAAGTCGCGCCGCTTGAGCGAGAGCGCCGGCCCCCGCACCACGCGGGCGAAGATGGGCGTATAGACGATGCCGATGGCGGCGACGCTGGTCAGCGTGCCGGGGCCGACAATGGCGATGATGAGCAGCGCCAGGAGGATCGCCGGGAAGGCCAGCAGCACGTCCATCAACCGCATGAGAATGCCGTCCCAGAGCGAACCCCACCAGGCAGCGAGCAGGCCGATGACGGTGCCGGCCAGCGTAGCGAAGGCGACGGAGGCGAAGGCGATAATCATCGACTGGCCAATCCCCAGCATCAGCCGGCTCATGGTGTCGCGGCCCAGAAGGTCGGTGCCCATCCAGAAATTGCCGCTGGGGGGCTTGAGCCGATCAAGCATGAATTGCTGCAAGGGATTATGCGGGGTCAGCCCCACCGCGCCCAGAATGGCGATGATGAGATAGAGCCCAACGATGAACAGCCCGATGCGTCCGGAGGGATGGCGGATGAGAGCGGCCAGTGCTTTTTTCATCAGCGGCCTCCCAGGCGGATGCGCGGATCGAGTGCGACATAGGCGAGATCGACGAGCAGGTTGACCACCAGGAAATTGAAGGCGATGAACAACACGCTCCCCTGCACCAGCGCGTAATCGCGCTGGGTGATGGCATCGAGCACCAGCCGTCCGAGGCCGGGCAGCGCGAAGATCTGCTCGACGATGACGGCGCCGCCGAGCAGATAGCCGAATTCGACGCCGGAAAGCGTCACCACCGGGATCAGCGCATTGGGCAAGGCGTGGTGCCAGACCACGCTCATGGGCGAAGCGCCCTTGGAGCGCGCGGTGCGGATATAGTCGTCGCTCAGCACGTCGAGCATGGCCGAGCGCGCGATGCGCGTGACCGAGGCGGCGAAGGCGAAGCCGAGCGTGATGGCGGGGAAGATCAACTGGCCGATGCTGGCCCAGAAATCGACGGTGATCGGGGTGAAGGTGCCCATGGCCGGCACCATGCCGAAATAGACCGAGAGCACGTAGATGATGAGCACGCCGATAACGAAGCTGGGCGTGGACTGACCGAGCATGGCGAAGATGCGCACGATGAGATCGCTCGGCCGCTCATTGCGCGTGGCCGCCAGCACGCCCAGCGGCACGCCGATCAGCAGGGCGATGACCATGGACATCAGCGCCATCTGCAAGGTCAGCGGAAAGCGCTCGAGAATGACGGTCAGGACCGGCTTGCCATAGATCGAGGAAATGCCCAGATCGCCGTGAAACAGCCCGCCCAGCCAGCGCAGATACTGGCTCCAGACGGGTTGGTCGATACCGAAATAGGCGGCCAGCGCCGCGCGCTGGGCCGGAGTCATCATCCCGGCTTCGGTGCCGAGCATGGCGGTGATCGCATCGCCGGGAATCAGCCGGATCGAAACGAAGACCAGAACCGAGACGCCGAGAAGGATCAGCGGAAAGGTCAGCAGCCGCTGCACCACATAGCTCATGAGATTGCTGCCCTTTCCATGTTTATAGCGGAAGCCTCACCACCCCGATGTCATCCCGGCTCAAGGCCGGGGCGACACCGGAGTGAGACGCCGTCAGCTTACTGCACCGAAACCCCGGTCAGCCCGAACAGCGTGCCGGTGGGCGAGGGTTCGAAGCCCGACACGGTCTTGAGCTGGGCGGTGTACCCATAGGAGGTCGACAGCCACAGCCAGGGCGACTGTTCCACCAGGTGGTTTTCGAACTGATGGAAGATTTCGACGCGCTTGGCCGGATCGGTTTCGGCCTGGCCCTGCTTCATCAGCGTATCGAGTTCGTCATCGACGAAATTGGACACCTTGAGCAGGTTGCCGTCCTTGGTGAAGTAGCGGTTATACATCGGATAGGGATCCGGGCGGCCGCCATTGAGGGCCACGGCCATGTCGAAATCGCCGGCGAGCCAGGTGTCGACATAGACGTTGAGCTCCATCATCTTGATGTCGAGCTTGACGCCGATCTCGGCGAGCTGCGCCTGGAGAACCTGGGCCTCGGATGCAGCGACCGGGGGTTCGCCGGTGGCGGCGATCACGGTGGCGCTGAAGCCGTCGACGCCGGCTTCCTTCATCAGTTCCTTGGCCTTTTCCACATCCTGCTTGTAGCAGAACAGCGTGCTCGGATCCTGCGCGAAGGCAGGCATGGTCAGGGGGCCGGTCACCTGGCCTTCGCCGGCCAGCGCCGCATCGACAATGGCCTGGCGGTCGATGGCGCAGGACATGGCCTGGCGCACGAGGAGGTTGTCCATCGGCGCGCGCGACGGATTGAGCTGGAGCACGTTGTAGGCGAGGTTGGCCACGCGGTTGAGCTGCAGGTTCGGCTCATTGGGCACCATGGTGGCGACCAGGGGATCGTTGAGCAGGGCAAAATCGGTCTGGCCGGCGCGCAGCGACGCCAGGATCGCGGTTTCGTCGGGCAGGACCGAAATGGTGATGCCGTCGATATTGAGCTTGCCGCCCGCCCAGTCGGGATTGGCGCTCAGCACTTCCTTGGCATTGGGCTCCCAGCTTTCGAGCTTGAATGGACCCGAGCCCAGCGCAGCGGTGCCGATGGTACCGGCTTCGATCTCGCTGGCCGGCACGATGGCGGCGTTGACCGTGGCCATGGCGACCAGGATCGGCACGTCGGCGGTGCTGAGGTTGAAGACCACCGTCGCGTCGTCCGGGGTGTCGATGCTCTGGATGGACAGGAAGTTCGAGCGGGCGGCCGCCGAGGTCGCTTCATCGAGAACGCGCTCGAACGAGGCCTTGACGTCGGCAGCGGTGACCTGCGCGCCATTGGTGAACTTGGCCTTGGGGTCGAGCTTGAAGGTCAGCGTCTTGGCGTCGGGGGCGAATTCCCAGCTTTCGGCGATGGCCGGGGCGACGTTGAGCTGGGCATCCAGACGCACCAGAGGCTCATAGATCAGCTCGAGCAGGCGCAGCGAGGAGAAGGCCGTCTGCTTGTGCGGATCGAGGCCCGTTGCGTCCTGCGACCAGGCCATGCGCAGGCTGGCGGCCTGGACCGGCAGGGCGATGGCGGTGGTGGAAAGCGCGGTGGCGACGGCAAGCCCCGCGAGCAGTTTGCGAGAAGTGGTCCAGTTCATGTGGGTATTCCTCCTTGAGACATCCATCCGCCCGTCCCGGCGGAATTCGAAATCCGTCACGCCGCCGCCCCATCGATGGCGCGGCGCAGAAAGCCGCTCGCCGCGTGGAGCGCTGTCCTTGCCGCCTCGACATCGAGGCCGGTCAACTGCACCAGAATGGCCAGCTTGACGTCATTATGGGTTTTTTCCAATGCGGCTTCCGCCTCTGGCGCGCTGCATTCGGTGGCCTGCATGACGATGCGCACTGCGCGCGCCAGCAGCTTCTTGTTGCTGGCATGCAGGTCCACCATCAGGTTCTGATAGGTCTTGCCGATGCGGATCATGCTGGCCGTGGTCAGCATGTTGAGCACCAGCTTCTGCGCCGTGCCCGACTTCATCCGCGTCGAACCGGTCAGCACTTCGGGGCCGACGACCGGGGAAATAGCGATATCGGCGATCTGGGCGATGGCTGAAGCCGGGTTGCAGGAGAGCGCCGCCGTCACCGCGCCGATTTCGCGCGCATAATTCAGCCCGCCGATCACGTAAGGCGTGCGCCCGCTTACCGCGATGCCCACGAGCACGTCCTTTTCGGATAGATTGATGGCCTTGAGGTCAGCTACCCCGTCCGCGCTGCGGTCTTCCGCGCCCTCGGCGGCGCGCATCAGCGCATCGGGTCCACCGGCGATCAGGCCGATCACCATGCCGTAGGGCACGCCAAAAGTGGGGGGACATTCGGAGGCGTCGAGCACGCCGAGCCGACCGCTGGTGCCGGCGCCCATATAGATCAGCCGCCCGCCCCGGGTGAAGGCGGTGACGATGGCATCGACCGCCGCGGCAATGGCCGGAATGACCTTTTCGACGGCATCGGCAACAGTGCGATCCTCGGCATTGATGGTGGCCAGGATTTCGCGCGTACCCATCTGGTCGATGCCCATGGTGTTGGGGTTGCGGCCCTCGGACACCAGTTGCGCCAGTTCGGACATGAGGGCGCGGCGCCCGTCGGGGGCGGCGCTCATCGGCTGCCCTCACCGGCAGAGAGGGGCGGAGTGAGGTCGCGCCAGCAAGACGCGCAACGCAATGCCATTCGAAATATCCTCCCTTGACCGGAGATGAGCCTAGAGGCGATCCGGCCTAATTGTCAATCATTTCCAAAAATATGAAGTTGGCTGAACTTTTGTTTCAAAATCGCCGCCCCCGCGCTAGACTGGCTACCTCGCCGGAGGGGAGCGAATCTGGCATCAGAGCCGGCATCGGGAGGAACGGGATTGGGCATCCAGTCGAGGATCGAGGCATCGACGGCAAGCTTCACGCCGGCCACGCGGCTGGTTGCCGACGTCATCCGCGACAATCCCCGCATCGTGCTCGACAAGACCATTTCCGAGCTGGCCGCGGCCTGCCGCACCTCGGTCGCCTCGGTCATCCGCTTCTGCCGGGTGCTGGGGCTGTCGGGCTATGCCCAGTTGCGCATGGAGCTGGCGACGGAATTGGGGCGCGAGGCGGCCCAGTTCGGCCCCGGCGTCACGTTGGGGGCGGAAATCGCCCGCTCCGACACCTTGCAGGAAATGGCTTCCAAGCTCGCCTCGCTGGAAATGCTGGCGATAGACGAGACGGTTTCAAGCCTCGATTTTACCGTGCTCGAACGGGTGGTGGCGGCGCTGGACGTGGCCGAGCGCATCCTTCTGTTCGGCATCGGCGCCAGCCAGTTCGTGGCGCAGGACCTGCATCACAAGCTGTTCCGCATCGGGCGCAACGTGTTCCTGCTCGCCGATTCGCACGAGGCCTGGTCGGCCGCCCTGCTCTCCCCGCCCGGCACGGTGGCGCTGGGCTTTTCCCATTCCGGCGACACCGCCGACACGGTGCGCTATCTGGAAATCGCCCGCCAGTCGGGGGCGAGAACGGTGGCCATTACCGGCTCCCCCGGCTCCCCCCTGGCGCAGGCGGCCGATGAATGCCTCATCAGCCATGCCCGCGAAAGCCGGCTGCGCGCCGGCGCCATGGTCAGCCGCATCGCCCAATTGGCCATTGTCGATTGCCTGTTCCTGGGCGTGGCGCGCCAGCGCTACGAACAAACCGTGGATGCCCTGCAAAAGACCCGCGACGTCACCCACCCCCGCTAGGGCGAGCTGACGTCTCCCCAGAGCGTCGCGGCGGAACGATCCAGCATGCCATCGCGATAGACCAGCCCGCCGGGCCGGTCCCGGGCCAGCAGCAGGGGACCGTCGAGATCGATCCAGCGGGCAAAACCGGCCAGAAGCGTCGCCGGCAGCATGGAAAGCGACGTGCTGAGCATGCAGCCGACCATGATGGAAAGGCCCAGCTCACGCGCCCTGACGGCGACTTCCAGCGCTTCGGTCAGCCCGCCGGTCTTGTCCAGCTTGATATTGATGGCGTCATAGCGTCCCGGCAGGGCTTCGAGGCCTGATCGCGCGTGGACGCTCTCATCGGCACAAATGGGAACGACATGGTCGATCCCGGCGAGAGAATCATCCGCGCCGGCCGGCAGCGGCTGCTCCACCAGTTCAACCCCGGCATCGGCGCAGGCCTGCAACAGGCGGGGAAGCGTCTCCGGCTGCCAGCCTTCATTGGCGTCTACGACGAGGCGCGCCTGGGGCACCGCCGCACGGATGGCGGCGAGGCGCTCGGCATCGCCAGGGACGCCCAGCTTGAGCTTGAGCAGCGGCAGATGGGCGGCGCGGGCAGCGGCAGCGGCCATGGCTTCGGGCGTATCGAGGCTGATGGTAAAGGCGGTGGGCATGGTGCGGGGCCAATCGAGCCCGGCCAAAGAGGCGACGTCCCGACCTGCCAGCCGCGCCTCAAACGCCCAGAGGGCGCAATCGAGCGCGTTGCGGGCCGCGCCGGGCGGCAAAGCCGCCTGCAAACCAACCCGGTCCAGACCGGAAGCGAGCGCGGGACCCTGGGCAAGAATGGTGTCTATTGTGGCTTCGGGCGTTTCGCCATAGCGGGCATAGGGCACGCATTCGCCGCTGCCGACGACGCCATCGCGCTCGATCTCGACACGGATCACGCGCGCTTCGGTGCGGCTGCCGCGGGCAATGGTGAAGTGCCCCGCCACCGGAAAACTTTCAATCTGGGCACGAAGCGTGGTTGCGGGCACGGCGGTCTCGGGGTTGGGCGGGCTGGTCGGATGCGGGTGCTACAGGGTTTGTCGCAGGCCCGCAACGGGTTCGTCCGCCCTCCCCTCACGCCGCCGGAAACAGCTTCCAGCGGCGCGGGCGGAAGGCGAGGCGAGTCTTCTCGCCGGCGGGATGATCGAAAGGCAGGTCGATCTCGACCCTGTGACCCTCCCCACCGATGGCCAGTTCCACGCGGCGCGTGCCGCCGACGCGGCGGGAGGCGGTGACGACACCGGCCAGGCTGGCTTCGGCATCGACCAGGTCGACATCGTGCGGACGGAAATAGAGCCGCGCCTCATCACCCTCGAAACCTTGGGCTGAAAGGCCCAGCGCCCGCCCGGCCGACCAGATCTCGCCATTTTCCACGCTCACCGGCAGGGTGCTGGATTCACCGATGAAGCCGAAGACGAAGGGCGAACCGGGATGATCGTAAACCTCATCGGGACTGCCCACCTGCTCGATCCGCCCCTGGCTCATGACGCAGAGCCGGTCGGACAGTTCCAGCGCCTCTTCCTGGTCGTGGGTGACGAAAACCGTGGTGTGGCCGGTGCGATCATGGATTTCGCGGAGCCATTTGCGCAGTTCACGGCGCACCTGCGCATCCAGCGCCCCGAAGGGCTCGTCCAGCAGCAGCACGGCCGGCTCGATGGCCAGGGCGCGGGCCAGGGCCACGCGCTGGCGTTGCCCGCCCGAAAGCTGGTTGGGATAGCGCTTTTCGAGACCGGACAATTGCACCAGATCGAGCAATTCCAGCGCGCGGCGGCGGATTTCGGCGACAGGCGGGCGCGTGGACCGCGGACGCACTTTGAGTCCGAAGGAGACGTTTTCCAGGATCGTCATGTGCCGGAAGAGCGCATAGTGCTGGAAGACGAAGCCGATATTGCGCTCCTGCACCGTCTTTTCCGACGCGTCGGTGTCGCCGAAGAAGATGCGGCCGGCGGTAGGCATTTCCAGCCCCGCGATCAGGCGCAACAAGGTGGTTTTGCCCGAACCGGAGGGCCCCAGCAATGCGATCAGTTCGCCCGAGCGGATATCGAGAGAAACATCGTGCAGCGCCGGGAACCGGTCGAATTCCTTGCGGACATTGCTGACGCGAACTTCCATAAATCAGATCCTATTCCGTTCAATGTCGGGTGCTGGCGGCGAGATCGGCGCTGAAGCGCCATTCCAGCGCCGTTTTCAGCACCAGCGTCACCAGCGCCAGCAGGGCAAGCAGCGAGGCCAGAGCAAAGGCGGCGGTCGCGTTGTATTCGTTGTAGAGCATTTCCACCTGCAGCGGCATGGTGGTGGTCTGCCCCCTGATCTTGCCCGAAACAACGGCCACGGCGCCGAATTCGCCCATGGCGCGGGCGTTGCAGAGCAGGACGCCATAGAGCAGGCCCCAGCGGATATTGGGCAGCGTCACCCGCCAGAAAGTCTGCCAGCCATCGGCGCCCAGCGACAGCGCCGCCTCCTCGTCTCCCGTACCCTGATCCTGCATCAGCGGGATCAGCTCGCGCGCGACAAAGGGGAAGGTGACGAAGATGGTGGCGAGCACGATGCCCGGCAGGGCGAAGAGGATTTCGATGCCCATGGATTTGAGCGCCGGTCCCAGAAAGCTCCCGGCCCCGAACAGCAGCACATAGACCAGCCCCGCAATCACCGGCGACACCGAAAAGGGCAGGTCGATCAGGGTGATGAGAAAGGCTTTGCCCTTGAATTCGAACTTGGCGATGGCCCAGGAGGCGGCGAGCCCGAAGACGAGATTGAACGGCACGGCGATGGCGGCGACCAGCATGGTCAGGCGAATAGCCGCCTGTGCGTCCTTGTCGGCCAGCGCGGCGAGGAAGGCCGGCCAGCCCCTGGCCAGCGCCTCATGGAACACCGAATAGAGCGGCAGCACCAGGATGATAGCCATGAAGCCAAGGGCAATGGCGATGAACAGCCATTGCACCATTGGGCTTTCGCTGGTGGGAGACGATCTAGCTGCCATAACCATATCTCCGGCGGCTCCAGGCCTGCACCAGATTGATGAAGAGCAGCATGGCGAAGGAAATCAGCAGCATCACCATGGCAATGGCCGTTGCCCCGCCATAGTTGAATTCCTGCAAACGGATGAAGATCAGCAGCGGCGCGATTTCGGAGACGAAGGGAATATTGCCGGCGATGAAGATGATGGAGCCGAACTCCCCCACCCCGCGGGCAAAGGCCAGCGCAAAGCCCGTCAACACCGCAGGGGTGAGGCTGGGCAGCAGCACGCGGCTGATGGTCTGGAAGCGGTTGGCGCCCAGCGTGGCGCTGGCTTCTTCCACCTCGTGACTCACCTCCTCAAGAATGGGCTGGATGGTGCGCACCACGAAGGGCAGGCCGATGAAGATCATGGCGACGACAATACCGGCAGGCGTATAGGCGATGCGCCAGCCCAGGGGCGCCACCAGCGCGCCGATCGCGCCATTGGGGGCGTAGATGGCGGTGAGCGCAATGCCCGCCACCGCCGTGGGCAGGGCAAAGGGCAGATCGATGATGGCATCGAACAGCCGCCGCCCCGGAAAGCGATAGCGCACCAGCACCCAGGCGATCAGCATACCGAAAACCACATTGACGCCGGCCGCGATGAGGGCGGTGACGAAGCTTACCCGCAGCGCCCCAAACACGCGCGGATCGGTCGCCGCCGCCCAGAAGCCGGCCGGTCCCAGCCCGGCGGAGCGGATGGCCAGTGCCAGCAAAGGCAGAAGGATAATCAGGGAAAAATAGAGGACGGTGAAGCCCAGGGTCAGCCCGAAGCCGGGAATGACGCTGGGCTGGCGAAAGCGCCAGGCACCGGGGCGGTTCACCGCCGGATGCCTGCTCATCTCGCGCCGCCGGCGCTGGCAATGGCTATCAGCACTGTCATCTGCCGCTCCCGGCCTGTTCAGGATGATAAGGCTATCGAAACAGTCGTCTTTAACAAGGAGAGCGCAGCGGGTTTTTTCGCCCGTTATTAGAAAATCATCCTGCCCGGCATGGTTTTGCCAGAATTGAGGCTAGCCCGCCCTGCGGATGGCATAACTGCACCGGCGCCCGCCAGCAACGATATGCTCGTCCCGCACCACCTCGACCCCGGCGCCGAGCGCCGAGCGGAACACTTCCAGTTCGGCGCGGCAGAAGCCTTCGCAGGCCGTGGCGGCGGCGCAGATGGGGCAGTGATTTTCGATCAGCACCAGGGAACCGTCGGCCTCCTCGCGCCATTCGGCCATATAGCCTTCGGCCGAGCGCATTTCGGCCAGGGCGGCCACCTTGTCCCGAAGCTCGGAATGTTCCGCGAGCGTCGCCTGATAGGCCGCCCGGGTTTCGGCCTCGCGCACCCCGATGATGGCATCGAGCGCCGCTTCGCCCATGGACTGGCGGATGATATCGAGCAGTTGCACGGTCAGGGCGGCGTGCGTGTCGGGAAAACGCGATTGCGCCGCCGGAGTGAGGCTCCAGCTTTGGGTGGGCCGACCAACCCCCCTCGCCTCGCTGGTGGCGACGACGAGCCCTTCCTCGGCCAGTCTCGCCAATTGCTGGCGCGCCGCCTCACCCGTGGTGCCCAGCAGCCGGCCCACGGCGCCCGCCGACAGTGCGCCATGCATCTTGAGCATCATCAAGACCCGCTCGGCCGGGCTGCGCGGCGACCAGGCCACATTTCCCAAGCCTTGGCTTGACATATCTGCCGAAGGGGTTTTCAAAGTCATGGCTTGGAAATTAGACGGGCTGAGCGCGGAACGCAAGCGCATCGCCCGTCGCACCCGAAAGGAGCCCCGAAATGGCTTTTGAACTTCCCGCCCTGCCCTATGCCCATTCCGCCCTTGCCGAGCGCGGCATGAGCCAGGAAACGCTGGAGTTGCACCACGACAAGCATCACCAGGCCTATGTGACCGCGCTCAACGGCTTCGTTGAAAAGAATGCCGACCTGCAGGGCAAGTCGCTGGAAGAGATCATCGCCTTCGTCAACGGCAAGCCCGACCTGGCCCCGGTGTTCAACAATGCCGGGCAGCACTGGAACCACATCCATTTCTGGAATGCGCTTTCGCCCAAGGGCGGCGCCCTGCCGGGCAAGCTGGAAGCCAAGATCGTCAGCGACCTGGGCTCGGTCGAGGCCTTCAAGGAGCAGTTCAAGGCCGCCGCCACCGGCCAGTTCGGTTCGGGCTGGGCCTGGCTGGTGCTGGGCACGGACGGCAAGCTCAAGGTCACCAAGACCGCCAATGGCTCCAATCCGCTGGCCACCGGCGAAGGCAAGCCCCTGCTCGGGCTCGATGTCTGGGAGCACAGCTACTACGTCGATTTCCGCAATCGCCGCCCCGATTATGTGAGCAATTTCCTCGACAAGCTCGCCAATTACGAATTTGCCGAAGCCAATCTGGGCTGAGGTTTTCCTTCCGGCGGCGTTTTTGTTCCGGCGCCGCCGGTCCCTTACAAGACTTCGGAACCGGCTGGTCAGTGCGCTGGCCCCTGCATAGACTGCGGATCATGACGACGCTTATGGCCGATTTCGACCTTCCCGACACCATGAAGCTGCGGCCGGCGCCGCGGCCGCTGATCGGCAATTCCGAATTTCGCGCCGCCCTTTCCGCCATGGCCTCGACCGTGAGCATCGTCACGGCGCGGCGCGGCGACGAGCGGGCGGGCCGCACGGTTACCTCGGTGTTCTCGCTGGCGATGAATCCGCCGACGATCCTGATATCGATCGACATCATGAGCCGGCTGGCCGATCTCATCGCGCGCACGGGAGGCTTTTCCCTTTCCATGCTCGGGGTGGAACAAAGCCGCGTTGCCGATGCCTTTGCCGGCCAGGTGGCGCAGGAGCAACGCTTCAGCGAAGGCAAGTGGGAAGACTGGCCTTCCGGCCACCCACGCCTGCTCGACGCGGTAACGGCGCTGGATTGCGACGTCATCGGCGCCATGGAGACCGGCACGCATGTGCTGTTTGCCGGCGCCATTGCCGAGGCGGAAACCACAACCGGGCGAGAACCGTTGATCTGGCAGCGCCGCCAATATCATGGCCTCAGCCCACTCGGCTGAGGCGGGAGAACCGGACTTGCCCCGATATTTCTTTCACTACCGCACCGATGACGAATTGATCCGCGATTGCGAGGGCAGCGACCTGCCCAATCTCGACGCCGCCGAACAGAACGCCGCCGCCCTGGCCAAGGCCATCGTGGAGCGCGCGGCGAGCTCCGGGGGCGATACCACCCTCCCCCGCTCCATCGAAATCACCGATGCGGCGGGGGAGGAATTACTCTACCTGGTGTTCTGGAGCGGACCGTCCCTGGACGATGCCGGGGACGATCTCATAAAACCCGCCACCATTCACTGACCGGAATAGATCTGGTCGAACACCCCGCCATCGCCGAAGAAATAGGGCTGCGCGTCGCGCCAGCCGCCGAAATCGGCAATCGTCACCAGGCTCACCGCGCCGAAGCGGGCCACGTCCTCGGGCGCGGCAGCGGCGGGATTGTCTGGGCGATAATAGTTGCGGGCGGCAATGGCCTGGCCCTCGTCGGAATAGAGATAGTCGAGATAGGCCTCGGCCAGGTCGCGCGTGCCCTTCCTGTCCACCACACTGTCGACGATGGCCACCGGCGGCTCGGCCAGGATTGAGATCGACGGGGTGACGATGTCGAAGGCGTCCGGGCCAAGTTCCTCCAGCGCCAGATAGGCCTCATTTTCCCAGGCGAGCAGCACATCCCCTATGCCGCGCTGCACGAAGGTGGTTGTGGAGCCGCGCGCGCCCGTGTCGAGCACGGGTACATGCTTGTAGAGTTCGGAGACGAAGGCACGGGCAGTATCGTCATTGCCGCCATCCTGCGCCCGGGCCCATGCCCAGGCGGCCAGCAGGTTCCAGCGGGCGCCGCCCGAGGTCTTGGGATTGGGCGTAATCACCTCGACGCCCTCCCGCACCAGATCGCCCCAATCGGTAATATTCCGGGGGTTTCCCTTGCGTACGAGGAAAACGATGGTCGAAGTGTAGGGCGCACTGTTATTGGCGAAGGCATCGCGCCAGTCGGGCTTGATGAAGCCTGCATCGGCAATGGCATTGATGTCCGACTCCAGGGCGAGGGTCACCACATCGGCCTCGAGCCCATCGATCACCGTGCGGGCCTGTGCGCCCGAGCCGCCATGGGTCGCCTGCACGGTCACGGTCTCTCCCGTGGTCTCCTTCCAGTGATTGACGAAGGCCTCGTTGAATTCGCGGTAGAGCTCGCGTGTCGGATCATAGCTGACATTGATTAGTGTCCGATCCTGCGCGTGGCCCGTCACCGCGAAGCCCAGGGTCAGGGAAGCAGCAAGAGCGGCAAGGGCGAGCAGTCTGTGGGCATTTTTCATCTCTATCTCCCATGAGATCGAATGAATAAAAGGCTACTCCTTAGGTCGTGTATTACAAGGCCGGTGAAATTTGCCATGGGGCGGGAAAGGGAAATATCCTTCTCCCAGGCGCCCGACGCACAGAACCGGCCTTCGGGCCAGTGAAAAACCCAAAACTTAGGCGAAAGTCGCCCTTGCCTCCTCCGGCGCGCATGGGACACTTGCCACCCACACCCATATCGAGCTTTCCATGTCCCTTTCCCTTGCCGATTGGCTTGCCGCTCAATCCACCGATCCCGCCCTCGCCTCGGCCGTCGCCAGCATGGCCGCCGCCTGCGTGGAGATTGCCGCCGTGCTGCGCAGCGCGCCGCTCACCGGGCAGACCGGGCTGGCGGGGCAAACCAATGTGCAGGGCGAAGCGCAAAAGGCGCTCGACGTCGTTTCGAACGATATTGTTTTGAATCACTTGCGGGCCAATCCGCAGATTTCGATTCTGATTTCGGAAGAAATGGATGAAGCGGTTCACTTCGAGAATCAGGGCCGTTTCATCATCGCCACCGATCCACTGGACGGGTCTTCGAATCTCGACGTAAACGTCACTGTCGGCACGATCTTTTCCATTCTCGAGGCCAAGGGCGGCCTTTTGCAGCGGGGCACGGCCCAGCTTGCGGCCGGCTACGCCGCCTATGGCCCAGCCACCAGCCTGGTCCTGACCCTCGGCCAGGGCGTCGCCGTTTTCACGCTCGATGAGGCCGGTGCCTTCCGGCTCACCACCGACACGGTGTCGGTGCCCGAAGCCAGCGGCGAATTCGCCATCAATACGGCGCGGGAGCGCTTCTGGGACGCGGCAACGCGCGGTTACGTATCCGAGAACGTCGCGGGCGAAACCGGGCCGGCGGGAAAGCGCTACAATATGCGCTGGGTGGGTTCGATGGTGGCCGATATCCACCGCATCCTCATGCGCGGCGGCATCTTCCTTTATCCGCTCGACAGCGAGACGATCGGCAAGGGCGGGCGGCTGCGGCTGCTCTACGAGGCCAACCCCATGGCCATGCTCATCGAAGCCGCCGGCGGCCGCTCCACCACCGGCCGGGAGCGCATCCTCGATCTCCTGCCCAGCGCCATCCACCAGCGCGTCCCGGTCATCCTCGGCTCGGCAGAGGAGGTGAAGCGGGTTGAGGCTTGGTACCGCCGGGCGGGATAGACGGCGCCACCGGGGACAAAACTGCCCCCTCCAAATTGCCACGTCTTCATGACCCGGCTATAGCTCTGGCCGGCGCCGATCAGCGCGCCGCCGGAAGGGGATTCATCATGAGTGACGCGCAGCCGATCCTGTCCAGGACCAATTCCAGCCCCTGGTCGGGCCGCCCTTTCCACCGGCAATATCTGATGCGGCAGGCCAATAACCTGTTCGACTTCTTCCAGGCGGCCTCGCTCAACCCCAAGGGCGGGTTTTTCGAGCTCGACGATGACGGGCTCCCCCTTACCCCTGACAACGCCATCCGGCAGATCCACGTCACCACGCGCATGGTGCATTGCTTCACCATCGGCAGCCTGATCGGCCGGCCGGGCTCCGACGAGATCGTCGATCACGGCATGCAATATATCTGGAACCACCACCGCGACCAGCGCTATGGCGGCTATGTGTGGTCGCTCGACGATCATGGCGTCCAGGATGCCAGCAAGCAGGCCTATGGCCATGCCTTCGTGCTGCTGGCGGCGTCCAGCGCCAAGCTCCTGGGTCATCCCCTCGCCGACAGGATGATGGCGGACGTGACCGAGGTGATCGAGGAGCATTTCTGGGACGAGAAGGTGGGCGCGGTGCGCGAGGAATTCGCGCAGGACTGGTCGCCGGTTTCCGACTATCGCGGCCAGAATTCCAACATGCACCTCACCGAGGCGCTGATGGCGGCCTATGAGGCCAGCGGCAAGCGCGCCTATCTGGATAAGGCCACGCGCATCGCCGACCTCATCATCCGCCGCAACGCCGTGCCGCTCGGCTATCGCGTTGCCGAGCATTTCGATGCCAGTTGGGCGCTGGACAAGGATTATGTCGGCTCTGAGATGTTCCGCCCCTCCGGCACCACGCCCGGCCACTGGCTGGAATGGTCGCGGCTTTTGTTCCAGCTCTTCATCCTCGGTCATAAGGAACATTCCTGGATGCCCGAGTCGGCGCGCAACCTGTTCCGGGAATCCATCGCGCTGGGCTGGGACACGGTCCATGGCGGCTTTTTCTATACGTTGGACTGGAACAACCAGCCCATCATGCGCGAGAAGCTGTGGTGGCCGGTGAGCGAGGCCATCGGCGCAGCATCCTTCATCGCCTCCCACGACACCGATCCCTTCTTCGAATTCTGGTATCGCCGGCTCTGGGACTATGCCGAAAACCACGTCATCGATCATCGGCGCGGCGGCTGGCTGAGCGAGCTCAAGGAAGACCTGACGCCGACCTCGCGCCTTTTCGTGGGCAAGCCGGACATCTATCACGCGCTGCAGGCCTGCCTCATTCCGCTCTATCCGGCGCATGGAAGCCTCACCAAGGGCATTATCGAGCAGGATCACATCCGCCCCCTCTAGGCCGCGGGCCATTGCCAGCAACGAAGCGCGCAGCGTAGAGAATGCGCGAAGATGGAGAATTTTTCGTGGCCGTGCCCTCCCCCGATCCGGCGCTGACCGAGCTGGCGCTGGCCGCCGCCCTCAAGGCCGCCGATATTATCTGCGACATCTACAGCCGCCCCATCGAAGCCATCACCAAGCTGGATGGCTCGCCGGTGACGCAGGCCGACCGGGCGGCAGAGCAGGCGATCCTTGCGATGCTGGCGCCGACCGGCATCCCCGTTCTGGCCGAGGAGAGCGTGGCGGCAGGCATCGTGCCCGAGCTGGGAAACCGCTATTTCGTCGTCGATCCGCTCGACGGCACCAAGGAATTCATCAAGCGCAACGGCGAATTCGCGGTCAATATCGGGCTGGTCGAAGCGGGGATTCCCGTCATGGGCGTCATCGTGGCGCCCGTCACCGGGGCGATCTATATGGCGGATGCCTCTGGCGCCTGGTTTTGCCGCCGGCAGGGTGGCATCCTTACCCCGCGCCAGCCCATGGCCGTGTCGCAGGCGAAACGCCCCTGCATCGTCGCCAGCCGATCGCATGGCCATGCCGCGCTCGCCGAGCTTCGCCGCATCCTGGACGTGGATTCCGACGTTTCGGTGGGATCGTCGCTGAAATTCGGCCTGCTGGCGCATGGAGAAGCCCAGCTTTATCCGCGCTTCACACCCACCTGCGAATGGGATACAGCAGCCGGGCAAGCCATTGTGGAAGCCGCCGGCGGCGCCGTCATCACCCTCGATGGGGCCAGGCTCTCTTATGGCAAGCGGGAAGCCGGCTTTCTCAACCCGTTCTTCGTGGCCGCCGCAAGCCTGGACCTGGCACAGCGGACTGCCGGCGAAATGCGCCGCCTGCTTGGTTCTGCCGCGAGCCATGCAACCTGATCTTAACTGATCTTCCGCATGGTCGCGCTCCTATTACTTGCGCGATTCAGTACCGGCATATAGAGAACCGGCATATATCGGCCCGGCATATGCCCCGGCGGAGCGCGCGCATGAACGTCAAAACCCTTTGCCTATCCATCCTCTATGAAGGGGAAGCGACCGGATATGAAATCCGGCGGCTTTGCGTGGAGGGCGAATGCGCCTATTTCGTCGAGGCCAGCTTCGGCTCCATCTATCCCGCCCTTGCCCGGCTCGAGAGCGAAGGATTGGTGAAGAGCCGCACGGAACAGCAGTCGGGCAAGCCGGCCAAGAAGATCTATGCAATCACGGCGGCCGGACGGGCGGCTTTCGTCGAACAATTGTCGGCGCCGCTGGCCGACGACATGTTCCGCAGTCCTTTTCTGCTGTTCGCGCGTTTCGCCCATATCCTGCCGCGCGAATTGGTGGAGGAGCGGGCCAACGAGTTCCTCGAGCGCTTGGTGGCGGGCCAGAAGAAGCTTGAAGACGCGGCGACCGAGCACGAGCTCAGCGCGGCGGACAACTGGATATTAAATTTCGGTCGTGCGGTGATGGAGGTTGCCCAGGGGCACATCCGCTCCCATATGCACGAATTGATTTCACTGGCGCAGGCCGAGCCGAGAAAAGACGCGGCTGAGTAACGAGGGCAAATAAGAGATGCGTGCACTGTTTTCCTATGGCCTGGCGCTGTTGATCCTGCTTGGAGCGGGCGCCTGGCTTGCCACCGGTACTCTGGTCGTTGGCGGTAATGGCCCCGGCAATGGTGAAAAACCGATCATTTCGGTGATCGAGGGACAGGACCATGGCCCTCTCGCCACCAAGCTGGGCGAAGCCGGCATTCTCGCCGAGCACCCTCATCCGGCCACCGACCCGGCCCTGACCATCGCACAGCGCAATGAGCAGCAGTCGGGAACCAGCAAATCCGTGCCCAGCGTGCGCGTTGTGACCTATACCGCCCAGCCGATGCAGATCGACGTGCCCTTGCGCGGCCGCACCCAGGCCAAGGCCTCGGTCAACGCGGTGGCGGAAACCGCCGGCATCGTCGACGAAGTGCATGTATCCAAGGGCCAGCAGGTCAAGGCCGGCGATCTCCTGTGCACGCTCGACAAGGGCACCCGCGCCGCCGCCGTCGCCCAGGCGCAGGCAGGCATCGAGCAGGCCAATGCCAATCTGGCCCAGGCCCAGCTCGCCTACGACACCAATGCCGAGATGCGCGCCAAGGGGCTTGCCGCCGCCAACACCGCCCAGACCGTGGAAGCCTCGCTGAGCAGCGCCAAGGCGGCGCTCTCCTCCGCGCAGGCGGGGCTCGACAACGCCCAGGCGGAGCTCGACCGCACCGAGATCGTCGCCAAGGTCAGCGGCGTCGTGCAGGATCCCATCGCCGTGGCCGGCTCGCTGCTGGGCCAGGGCCAGCCCTGTGCCACTATCGTGCAGCTCAACCCCATGGTCTTTATCGGCCAGGTCCCCGAATCCCGCATCGGCCTGGCCCGCACCGGGCTCGACGCGCAGATCACCACGGTGACCGGCGTTCATGCCGCCGGCAAGGTGACCTTCATCTCCGCGGTGGCCGATAACGCCACCCGCTCCTTCCCGGTGGAAATCGAGTTCCCCAATGCCGATCTGTCAGTGCGCGACGGCATCACCGCGCAGGCGATCGTCACCCTGGGCAGCACGCTCGGCCATCTTCTGCCGCAATCCGTGCTGACGCTGGACGATGAAGGCGTTCTGGGTGTGCGCACCGTGGAGGACGACAAGGTCGCCTTCCATCCGGTCACCATCGTCAGCGATACGCGCGACGGCGTGTGGGTCTCCGGCCTTCCCGCCGTCAGCCAGGTCATCACCGTTGGCCAGGAAAACGTGAGTGCGGGGCAGACCGTCAAGGCGACCCCCGCAGAGACTGAACCCTCCGCCAGCGAAGAAAGCGTCTAGTCATGGTCGAGTTCATCGTCAAAATCCTCAGGATGCCGCGTGTCGTCCTGACGGTCATGGTCATCATGCTGGCGGCGGGCATTTCGGCCTATGTGTCGCTGCCCAAGGAAAGCTTCCCGGCCATCGACGTGCCGTATCTCTACGTGTCGATCAGCCAGACCGGCGTGTCGCCGCGCGATGCGGAAAACCTGCTGGCCAAGCCGGCGGAAGAAGAGCTGGCCACCCTGCCCGGATTGTTGAACATCAGCTCGACCTCGACCACCGGCCATGCCTCGGTGTTCCTCGAATTCGACATCAACACCGACAAGGATCAGGCCCTTGCCGATACGCGGGCGCGCATGGACGCGCTCAAGGCCAAGCTGCCCACCGATGCCAATGACCCCAGCGTGCACGAAATCGACCTCGTAGGCATGCCGATCATCTCGGTGGCGGTCTATGGCAATGCGCCGGAAAAGGAACTGGTGCGTCGCGCCGAGGACCTTCAGGACGCGCTGGAAGCCATTGCCGAGGTGCGCGAAGCCAAGCTCTCGGGCGCGCGCGACGAAATCCTCGAAGTGCGCATCGACCTTTTGCGTCTCGAAGCCTATGGGCTGACCGCCGGGCAATTGCTCGACGCGCTGGCGCGCAACAACATGGTGGTGCCCGGCGGCACCATCAATAGCGGCCAGGGCTCGTTCAACATCGAGGTTCCCGGCCTCATCACCAATCCCAAGGACGTTTACGACCTGCCGCTCAAGACCGACGGCAACACCGTCGTCACCTTCGGCGAAGTGGCCACCATCACCCGCACCCTGGCGGACGCCACCAACTACACCATGGTCAACGGCTCCCCTGCCCTGATCCTGGGCGTCTCCAAGAAGCTGGGCACCAATATCATCGACGTCTCCGAAAAGGTTCGGGCGGCGACCGAGGAACTGGCCAAGAGCTGGCCGGAAGGCGTGCAATACAGCTTCTTCCTCGATCAGGCCGAAACCACGGCGTCGCTGTTCCGCTCGCTGGAAGCGGCGGTGCTGACCGCGGTGGCGCTGGTGCTCATCACCTGCGTGGCCACGCTCGGCGTGCGCCCGGCCATCATGATCGGCATGTCCATCCCGCTCTCGTTCATGATGGCGTTCCTGGTGGCGCAGATGCTGGGCATGACCATCAACATGATGGTGATGTTCGGCCTCGTCATCGCCGTGGGCGTCTTGGTGGACGATCCCGTGGTGGTGGTCGAATATGCCGAGCGCAAGCTGCAGGAGGGCATTTCCAAGAAGGAAGCCTTCATCCTGGCCGTGCGCAAGATGTTCGTGCCCGTGGTGGGCGCGACGGCCACGACGCTGGGCGCCTTCGTGCCCCTGCTGTTCTGGCCGGGCATCATCGGCAAGTTCATGAGCTACCTGCCGATGATCGTGATTATCGTCATGATCGCCTCGCTGATCTCGGCGCTGATCTTCATGCCGGTCATCGGCGCGGCCATTGCCTCGGCCCATGTCGACCCCAAGGCCAAGGAAGCGGCCGACACGGTGATGTATGCCGACAAGTTCGACTCCAGGAAGGTCCGCGGCCTCACCGGCATCTATGTGCGCACCATGGAGCACCTGCTGCATTGGCCGCTGCCGACGCTGGCGGTGGGCTTCGGCATCATCGTGACCATCTTCGTGACCTATGCCACCCACCCCACGGGCAGCGAAGCCTTCCCGGCATCCGAGCCGGAATTCGCCACCGTGGCCGTGGTCGGACGCGGTAATTACTCGCCCGAAGAAATCCGCGACATGATGGAGGATATCGGCAACGAGATCATGCAGGTCCAGGGCATCCAGGACGTCATCATGCAGTTCGGCTCGACGGGCGCCTTCGGCACCACCCCGCCGGACACGATCGGCAATTTCCAGCTCCAGCTCGTCAACTACGCCCATCGCGTCAAGGCCGAAGAAATCTTCGCCGATATCCGCGAGCGCGTGGGTGGCTTCGCCGGGCTCGATATCCAGGTTCTGGCGGCGGAAAACGGTCCGCCCGCCGGCAAGGACATCAATATCCGCGTCGAGAGTTCTCACTACGACGATCTCGTGCCGGTGGTCAGCGCCATCCGCGCCAAGCTCGAATCCATGCCCGAGACGGTTGACATCGAAGATGGCCGCCCCTCCCCCGGCATCGACTGGCAGATCACCATCGACCGCAACGAAGCCGGCAAATACGGCATCGGCGTGCGCGAGCTGGCGCCCTATGTGCAGCTCGTCACCTCGGGCGTGAAGCTGGGCACCTACCGCGATGACGAGACCGGCAAGGAGCTCGACATCAAGGTGCGCCTGCCGGCCAATGAACGCACTTTCGACTCGCTGGATTCGATGCGCATCGCCACCGCGTCGGGCATGATCCCGGTGAGCAATTTCATCGAGCGCAAGGCCGTGCCCAAGGTGGCCAATATCGAGCGGCGCAACCAGGTCTATGTCATGCCCATCGCGTCCGGGTTGCAGAACCTGCCCGAAGGCATCTATGCGGCCGACAAGGTGGCGGAACTGCAGACCTGGATCGGCGAGCAGAACTTCCCCAGCACGGTCAAGGTGGCCTTCACCGGCGCCGAGGAGCAGATGGGCGACGCCAATGCCTTCATCGTGCAGGCCTTCGGCATGGCCATGTTCCTGATCTTCTTCATCCTGCTGCTCGAATATAACAGCTTCTACCAGGTGATGGTGACGCTCTCGACCGTCATCATGTCGGTGGCGGGCGTGCTGCTGGGCATGCTGGTCACGGGGATGAGCTTCTCGGCGATCATGACGGGCCTGGGCATCGTGGCTCTGGCCGGCATCGTGGTGAAGAACGGCATCGTGCTCATCGACACCTATAACGACTACCACCGCCATCAGGGCGTCGAGCCGGTCAAGGCCATGCTGCTGACCACCGCGCAACGCGTGCGGCCGGTGCTGCTCACCGCCTTCCTCACCGCGCTGGGCGTCATCCCGATGTGGGCCAATGTCGAGTTCGACTTCCTGCGCCGCGAAATCGTGGTCGGGGGGCTCGCCGGCTCCTGGTTCATCCATCTTTCGGCGGCGCTGGTTTCGGGCCTGTTCTTCTCCACGGCCCTGACCCTGGTCATGGTTCCGGTGATGGTCACCGCCCCCAGCGTCATGTGGAAGCAGATCAAGTGGCTGGGCCATCAGGGCGGGCGGCTGCGCCGCTTCCTCTCGCGCGGCGGCCGCAAGCCTGCCGCCGTTCCCGCGGGCTTCGATGGCATGGCCGTCGAAATCCCCGAGGATGCCGATGGCGCCAAGCGCTACATCGTCAGCAAGCAGGCTGGCCTGGACGACAAGCCGCAAAACGGCTCCACCAACCGACCGGAAGCCGCCGAATAGAGGCTGACCCGGAAACGACAAAAGGCCCGCAGCGATGCGGGCCTTTTTGTTGTGAGATTGAAGCGGTTAGCTGTTTTGGCTATATATATCGTTAGCTAATTTAGCCAAGGAGATCGGTTATGGCTGCGATTACGGCTACCGATGCCAAGAACAGATTCGGGCAAGTTCTGGAGATGGCTCAGGCCGAACCCGTGCGCATTCAGAAGAATGGACGCGACGTGGCCATCGTGCTGTCGCCGGAGCAATATGAGAGCCTCGTCCAGGACAGCGCGACCCCCCGCGTCAATCCGTTGATCGTCAAGCTTCATGGGGAGAGCGTGAAACGTTGGGGCAAGGTCTACAAAGCCCTGGCCAAGTAAATGGTGGAGCGCATCTATCTGACGCTAGAGGACGTGCTGTGGATTCAGGGCGAGCAACTGGCGCTCTATGGCGGCGCGCTGGGCGTTCGAGACGAAGGCCTCGTTCTTTCCGTTCTGCTCCGCCCGCAGACGGGCTATTATGCCGATACGATCGAAGAGGCGGCCGCCCTTTGGGAAAGCCTCGGCATGAACCATGGTTTCGTCGATGGCAACAAGCGCGTTGCCTTCGCCAGCACAATCCTGTTCCTGCAGGCCAATGGCATCATGCCCACTGGCGCGGAGGACGACTGGATCGCCTTCATTTACTCCAATCTGGAGGCCGGAACCTTCCGCAAGGACGTGCTGGAAGCGTGGTTGCGTGGGCACACCGCGCCGCTTGGGTGAGCGCAGCGCCCTGCCCTATTCGGCGGCGGGGGTGCCGCGCTTGACGAAGCCATCGGGGTCGTTGGTCGTCTGGCGCAGCTTTTCCTCGGCTTCGCTGGCTTCGCGCTGGCGGTTCCACATCTGGGCATAAAGGCCCTCTCGGGCCAGCAGCGCAGCATGATTGCCCCGCTCGGCGACGATGCCGTCGCGCAGCACCAGGATTTCGTCGGCATTGATGACGGTGGAGAGCCGGTGGGCGATGACCACGGTGGTGCGGTTGCGCGAGACATCGTCCAGCGCCGACTGGATATCCCGCTCGGTCTGCGTGTCGAGGGCCGACGTCGCCTCATCCAGAATGAGGATGGAGGGCGATTTGAGGATGGTGCGGGCAATGGCCACGCGCTGCTTCTCACCACCCGAAAGCTTGAGCCCGCGCTCGCCCACCGGGGTGTCGTAGCCATGGGGCAGCGCCTCGATGAACGCCCCCACCTGGGCCATGTCGGCGGCGGCGCGGACTTCGGCATCGCTGGCGCCGGGTCGGCCATATTCGATATTGTAGCCAATGGTTTCGTTGAACAGCACCGTATCCTGCGGCACCATGCCGATGGCGTCACGCAGGCTTTTCTGGGTGATGTCGCGCAAATCCTGCCCGTCGATGGTGATGGCGCCACCGGTCACGTCGTAAAAGCGGTAGAGCAGCCGGGAAATGGTGGACTTTCCCGCGCCCGTGGGGCCGACAATGGCCACGGTCTTGCCGGCAGGCACCTCGAAGCTGACGCCTTTGAGAATGGGGCGCTCGGGATCGTAGTGGAAGGTCACGTCGTCGAAGCGGATCACCGGCCCGGTGATGGCCAGCGGACGGACCCCGGGGGTGTCCGCGATCTCGGGGTCCTGGTCGAGCAGGCGGAACATGGCTTCGATATCGGTAAGCCCCTGGCGCAGCTCCCGATAAACGAAGCCAATGAAGTTGAGCGGGCGATAGACCTGCATCAGAAACGTGTTGAGCAGCACGAAATCGCCCAGCGTCAGCGTGCCGTCCAGAACGCCGCGCACGGCCATGATGGAGATGACGAGGAGCCCGGCATAGAAGATGACGGCCTGGCCGAAATTGAGCAGGCCCAGAGAGGTCCAGATGCGGATGGCGGAGCGCTCATAACCGGCCATGGACGCATCGAAACGCTGGGCCTCCATGCCTTCATTGGTGAAATATTTGACCGTTTCGTAATTGAGCAGGCTGTCCACCGCCTTGCCATTGGCGTCGGTGTCGCTCTCGTTCATGTCGCGGCGGATGGCGATGCGCCAGTTCGAGGCCTTGATGGTGAAGTAGAGATAGGCCCAGACCATCACCACCAACACACCGAGATAGCTCCAACCGAACATCCAGGCGAAGATGACGGCGGTGATGGCGAATTCCACCAGCGTTGGCATGATGTTGAGCATCGTGAAGCGCACGATGGTCTCGATGCCCTTGGTGCCGCGTTCGATGACGCGGCTCAGCCCGCCGGTGCGGCGGGCGAGATGGAAGCGCAGCGACAGCCGATGCAGATGCTGGAAGGTTTCCAGCGCCAGCTTGCGCACGGCATGCTGGCCGACGCTGGCGAAAAGCACGTCGCGCAATTGCTGGAAGCCGGCGTCGATGACATTGCCCAGCGCATAGGCGACGACCAGTGCGATGGGCACGGACAGGCCGAGAATGAGGGCGCCATGCTCGCCCGATCCGTCCAGGCTGTCGATAACACCCTTATAGGCGAAGGGGACCAGCGTGGTGGCGACCTTGCTGACCAGCAGGGCGCCGATGGCCAGCAGCACGCGCAGGCGCAGGTCGGCCCGGCCGGCGGGCCACATATAGGCCCACAGATTGCGGATCGTGGAGAATACCGAGCCTTCGTCCGCGCTGACGGACGGCTTCTTTTCAGCGCTGTCGAGAGCCATCAGGCGGTTTCCGCTTCCAGCTTGGAGGTGGCATGGCCGAACTCGGCGATCATGCCGGTATAGGCCGCGCCAAGGGCGGCCAGGCGCTCATGCTGGACGATGTAGCAATTGCGGGTGCCGCGCGGGCGGCGCTCGATGAGCCCGGCATCGAGCAGCACCTTGATGTGCTGGGACACGGTGGACTGGGCCAGGGTCAATTCGTCGGTGACATCGGCGCAGCAGCATTCGCCCCGCTCCTGCCGGGCCAGGATGCGCAGGATATTGAGCCTTACGGGATGGCCCATTGCCCGCATGATGTTGGCAATATCGTCGTCGTGCATGGGATCAACATCGTTTATCGTCATTTGACGATAAAATGGGGGTTCTCAACCGAATAATCAATGGCCCGCCAGGCGGCGGGCCATTTTGTGCCCGTTTTAGTTGGGCAGATCGAACACCTGGCCGGGATAGATCAGGTCCGGATCGCGAATCTGGCCGGTATTGGCCTGGTAGATGGTGGTGTATTTGAAGCCCTCGCCATAGACGCGGCGGGCGATGGTCCAGAGATTGTCGCCCCGGCGGATGATGGCCTTGCCCGAGGCGAAACGCTGGGCGTCGCCTCCACCCACCGAAACGGCCACCAGGGTGGGCACTGGAGCAGCGGCGGGCTGTTCTGCCGGCGTCGAAGAGGCGGAAGGCGCGGGCTGGGCCGCCGGCGCAGGCGTTTCGACTGCGGCGGGGGCAGAAGATCCAGCCTGGGGCGCGGAAGCAGGCGTTTCGCCTGCGGCGGTCGCCTCCGGCGCGTCGGCAATCGCAACGGGCGGGGTTTCGACAGGCAGATCAAGCACGAAATCGACCTCGGCGCGGGCGGTCACGCTGCCCGAGCCGGGCTGGAGCATGTCGATGCGCACGCGCTGCTGCGGGCGGGTCAACACCTTGCCCGCCTCGATGAGCCAGCGGCCCTCGGCGACGGTGGTGTCGGCCACGAAACCATCTTCGACATAAAGGCGAATGGTCGCCCCCTCGGCGCCGGCACCGGCGAAGAAGGCGCGATCGCCCTCCACCTCGATGGCGTCGATGGTGGGCTGGACCAGAGGCGCAGCCACAGCCGGAGCCGGAGCTGGCGTGGGTGCAGGCACGGGTTCGGCCGGGGCAGGCGCGGCGGCGACCTCGACAGGGGCCGGCGTGGCCGCGGGCGCTTCCGGCGCGGAGGCCGGCGCCTGGGGAGCGGGCGCTTCGGGCGCAGGAGTTGCAGGCGCGGGCGCGGCGGGTTCGGGTGTTGCCGGCGCGGCCGGCTCCGGCTGCGGGGCCGCGGGAGCGGGCTCGACAGGTACGGGAGCAGGCTCGGCCGGGGCGGGGTGCGCTGCCGTGTCAGCGGGCGCGGCAGGCGGCGCGGCGGCCGGCTGGGGCGCCGGGGCGGGCTGGGCCGCAGGCTCGGCGGCAGCGGCCGGAGCCGGTTCAGGTGCGGCAGGTTCGGCCTGCGGCGCGGGAGCAGGCTGCGGGACCGCCGCAGGCTGGGACGCGGCGGGCGGAACAACCGGATCGGCGGCGGCAAGCTGGGTCGGCGCCTCGGCAGGAGCCGTCAGGCCCTGCAAGACCTGGCTGATGGCGCCCGGCGTGCTGGCCACGACCAGCGGCTCGCTGGACTTGTCGTCATTGATGACCACGACGAAGGACTGTTCGGCCCGGCCGGGCTTGCCGGCTTCGGCCAAAGTGATCTCGGCCCCGCCCGGCGCAATGGGCCGCTCGGGGACAAGAACCCAGTCGCCGCTGGATTCGACGGTGGTTTTGCCCAGAAGATCGTCGTTCTCGTAGATTTCAACCTCGGCGCCGGGGGTGCCGCTGCCGGCGATGACCACCGAGCCATCGGGCTCGGCGCGCAGCAGGCCGAAGGTAGCCGAAATCAGGTTATCGGGGATATCGGCGGGGACATCCCCGGCCACGTCGAGCGCGGGCTCGCCCAATTCGGTGGGCGCCTCGGGCGCGGGCGCGGCGGGAGGCGGCACCTCGGCCACCGCAGCAGGCGCGGGTGCGGGCAGAATGCCGGCATCGGCCAGCTTGCCCTGCAGGCACTGGCCCATGCCCTGCCCGGAATTGAAGCAATCGAGAACAGACGGGCCGGACACGACGCCCAACACGACCAGCAGGGTAACCACCGCAGCCCCAAGGGTGAGCGCGAGAGGTTTTTTCGGTGCGGTTTCGGCCAGTTTGCCCTCCACAGGACGAATATGACAGCCGCCCTTGGGGCGGCGATCCGGGTTAAGCCACTTTGTCTGTCGTTTCCTGAGCCGCTTCAGTTTTCAACAGCTTGTATGTGATCGATTCATACAGAGCTTCAAAGGACGCATCAATGATGTTGGGCGAAACGCCCAGCGTGTGCCAGCGCTCGCCGCTGGCGTCGCGGCTCTCGACCAGTACACGGGTGATCGCGCCCGTGCCGCCATCGAGGATACGCACCTTGAAATCGACCAGCTCGAGGTCCTCGATGCGGGAAGAATAGATGCCCAAATCCTTGCGCAGAGCCAGATCCAGCGCGTTGACGGGGCCATTGCCCTCGGCCACCGACATGAGCAGTTCTTCGCCCACGCGGATCTTGACCACCGCCTCGGTGACGCTGACCTGCTCGCCCAGCGCGTTGTGGCGGCGCTCGACGCTGGCGCGGTAATTCTCCACCGAGAAGAAGACGGGCAAGGTGCCCAGCACCTGCCGGGCGAGGATGGCGAAGGAAGCGTCGGCGCCATCGTAGGAATAGCCGCGCGATTCGCGCTCCTTGACGGTGGAAAGCAGCTTTTCGAGGCGCGGATCGTCCTTGGAAAGCTCGATGCCGTGGCGGGCCAGGGCGGTCACCAGATTGGACTTGCCGGCCTGCTGGCTGACCATGATGGAGCGTTCATTGCCCACGCTTTCGGGCGGCACGTGCTCATAGGTGGAAAAATCCTTGAGCAGGGCCGAGGCGTGGATGCCGGCCTTGGTGGCGAAGGCGGACGCACCGACATAGGGCGCCTGCTTCATCGGGGCGCGGTTGAGCCGGTCGTCGAAGGCGCGGGAGATGTGGGTGAGCCGTTCGAGCCGGGCCGGATCGATGCCGGTTTCGAAGCGATCGGCGAAGGCCGGCTTGAGGACGAGGGTGGGGATAAGTGTGACCAGATTGGCGTTTCCGCAGCGTTCGCCGATGCCGTTGAGCGTTCCCTGGATGTGGCGGACGCCGGCTTCGACCGCCGCCAGGGTGTTGGCGACGGCCTGGCCGGTATCGTCATGCGCGTGGATTCCGAGTCGCATTTCGGGCGAATTGGCTAGCAGACTGCTAACAATTCGCGTCACCTCAGACGGCATCGAGCCGCCATTGGTGTCGCACAGGATAACCCAATTCGCACCCGCCTCGTGGGCGGCCCGGACGCAGGCGGTGGCATAGTCGGGATTGGCCTTGTAGCCATCGAAGAAATGCTCGCAATCGACCAGCGCCTCCTTGCCGGCGGCGACGGCGGCAGCCACCGTCTGGCGGAGATTGTCGAGATTGTCCTCCAGCGAGATTTCGAGGGCGACGCGCACCTGATGATCCCAGCTCTTGGCCACGAAGCAGGTGGCTTCGGCGCTGGAATTGAGCAGGGCCTGCAAGCCCGGATCGTTGGCAGCGGAGCGCCCTGCCCGCTTGGTCATGCCGAAGGCGGTGAAGCGGGCGCGGCTGGTGCGCTTTTCGGCAAAGAACTCGGTATCGACCGGATTGGCGCCCGGATAGCCGCCCTCGATATAGTCCACGCCCAATTCTTCGAGCAGGCGCGTGATGGCGATCTTGTCTTCCAGGGAAAACTCGATGCCGGCGGTCTGGGCGCCATCGCGCAGGGTGGTGTCGAAGAGATAGAGGCGGGTTTTGGACATAGGCTCAACTCATATGCCGTGATGGCCCTCAGGGCCACTGGTCGGTGTCGTGGTCGGGATGCTGGCGGCTGGTGGACTTGATGGCGGCGGCCCAGGCCTGGCGCTCGCCATCCTCGGTCTCTCCGCCATGCTCGATGGTGGTGATGGTGTCGAACCAGGGCACGCGGCTCTCATTGCCGGTATTGGCCAGAGGCGGAAACAACTCGGGGTGATCGAGCGAGCCGATGGTGAAATTGACCCGGTTGGCGGTAATGTCGTCATAGAACAGCGGCGTGCCGCACTCCTGGCAGAAGCCGCGATCGACGTGATCGGAACTGCGGAAGCGCGCCGGGGCGCCGCGCGTCCATATAATGGCCTCGCGCGGGGCGGCGACCAGTGCGGCGAAGATATTGCCCACCGCCTTCTGGCACATGCGGCAATGGCAGATATGGGAATTGTCGAACATTTCGGTGGCGTGATAGCGCACGGCGCCGCATTGGCAGCCGCCGCTCACCTCCATGGCACGGCGTTCCATTAGCTTTCCTCCCTTGGGGGCCAGGTCTGGGTGTCGTGGTCGGGATGCTGGTGGGAAATATAGCCGGCGTAAAGGGCATCGCGCTCGGCCTGTTTCTCCTCGGTCCAGGCGGGCAATTGGTGCAGATGGTCGGTGAAGGAGAGCTTGCCGGCGAGATTGACCTGAAGCGCCGGCGCGGCCCTTTCGGGCTCGTCCAGGGCGCCGATGGCAAATTCGGTGTAATCGCCGCTCTCATAGGTGAGCGGGGTGCCGCAGTCCCCGCAAAAACCGCGCCGGACGGCATTGGAGCTGGCGAAATATTTCGGCGCGCCGCGTGTCCAGGCGAAATCCAGCCCGGTGACCAGCGGCCCGAAAAAGCCGCCGAACGCCTTCTGGCACATGCGGCAATGGCAGACGCTGGCGCGGCCGAGGCGGGCGATGCGAAACCGCACCGCACCGCATTGGCAGCCGCCGCTATGGGCCTCAGTCTGGGGCATGGCAGACCGCTTCGACATTGTTGCCATCGGGATCGATGACGAAGGCGCCATAATAGTTGGGGTGGTATTCCGCGCGCAGGCCGGGGGCGCCATTATCCTTGCCGCCGGCGGCCATGGCGGCGGCGTAGAAGGCATCGACCTCGGCGCGGGAGCGGGCGGAAAAGGCGTAATGGCGGCCGGGGCCGGTTTGGCCATCGGGACATTCGGTGAGCCAGAAATCGGGCTTGTCGCGGCCATAGCCGCCGACCTGGATGCCGTTGGTGAACTGCTCGGGCACCAGATGCAGCAGCGTCACGCCCAGCGGAGCGAAGGCGGCATCGTAAAAGGCCTTGGCGCGGGCCCAGTCGGCAACGAGAATTCCTACGTGGTCAAGCATGGTGGCGTCTCCTGTTTGGGGAGAGGCGAGAAAGCGCGCCGAGGGCGTCAGGAGGTGTCAGCAATTCGCCCGGGGCGTGCAGCGCCGCCCAGACGGCGTCGGCCACAGCGGCGGGACGGGCGAGGATGTCGTGGTTCCAGATGCGGAGGAGGCGGAAGCCGCGGCGGGCCAGCTCGGCATCACGCAGCGAATCGCGTGGACTTTCGGCGTGCTGGCTACCGTCGGCTTCGACGATCAGCTTAGCGCTATAACAGACAAAATCCGCAATATAGGGGCCGATGGGAACCTGCCGGCGGAATTTATGGCCGACAAAGCGCCGGTCGCGCAGCAGCAGCCAGAGCTTTTTCTCGGCCTCGGTCGGTTGGTGGCGCATGGATCGCGCCAGTTTCTGCAACCGGGGATCGGGGCGCTCCTTGCCCCCCTCATCCGCCCTTCGGGCACCTTCTCCCACGAGGGGAGAAGGGGAGGCGGTGGGTGGGGTTGGGGCATCTTCTCCTGCGAGGGGAGAAGGGGGGACTGTGGCCGGGGGAGATGGTGCCACGGGCACGCCCTTCTCCCCTCGTGGGAGAAGGTGGCGCGGAGCGCCGGATGAGGGGGCCTTGGGGCTCACCGCTTCATCTCCCATCTTGTCCGGCGTTCGCCGTTTTCGTCCTTGTAATCCATGAGAGCGATGCCCTGTTCGGCAAGCTCGGTGCGGATGGCGTCGGCGCGGGCGAAGTCGCGGGCGTTGAGGGCGGCGAGGCGCTCGGCGATGGCAGTGGCGATGTGGGGGGGCTCCTGCCAGCCATCCTCGGAGGTGATGAGGGAGGAAAGGCCGAAGCCGAGAAAGGCGAGGCTGGCGGCAAGGGATCGTTTCGCCCCGGCATCGCCGCGATTGGCGTCGCGGGCGAGGGCATCGAGCGCGACGCTGGCGCGGTGGAAATTGAGGTCGTCCGAGAGCGCCGTGACCACGGCGGCGTCGGGCGTCTGCGTGCCGGGTTCGGCGTCGCGGGCGGCGCGCTGCCAGTCGCGCAGCTTGGCTTCGGCTTCCTCGAGGCGCTTGACGGAAAAGTCGATGGGCTCGCGGTAATGCGTCATCAGCATGGCGAGGCGCAATACGTCGCCGAGCCAGGCGCGGCCGCCCATGGCGCCGGTTTCGAGCAGTTCGTTGATGGTGACGAAATTGCCCAGGCTCTTGCTCATCTTCTGGCCTTCGACCTGAAGGAAGCCGTTATGCATCCAGACATTGGCCATGGCGTGGGTGCCATGGGCGCAGCGGGACTGGGCGATCTCGTTTTCGTGGTGGGGGAAGATGAGGTCGAGCCCGCCGCCATGGATGTCGAAGGTCTGGCCGAGATAGCGCTCGGACATGGCCGAACATTCGATATGCCAGCCGGGACGCCCCCTGCCCCAGGGGCTGTCCCAGCCCGGCTCGGTGTCGGAAGACTGCTTCCAGAGCACGAAATCGGCGGGGTTCTTCTTGTGCGCCTCGACGGCGATGCGGGCGCCGGCGAGATTGTCCTCGAGATTGCGGCCGGAGAGCTGGCCGTAATCGGGCATGGAGGCGACATCAAACAGCACTTCACCATTGGCGGCATAGGCATGGCCATGGGCGAGCAGATCGGCGATCAGCGCCTGCATCCGGTCGATATTGTCGGTGGCGCGGGGCTGGACGGTCGGCTCCAGCGCGCCCAAAGCGGCGGCGTCGCTACGGAACTGCGTCTCGGTCTTTTCGGTGACGCGGCGGATGGCCTCATTGAGCGGCAGATCGGGAAAATCGCGCAGGGCGCGGGCGTTGATCTTGTCGTCCACGTCGGTGATGTTGCGCACATAGGTGACGTGCTCGGCGCCATAAAGATGGCGCAGGAGGCGAAACAGCAGGTCGAAGACGATGACCGGGCGGGCATTGCCGATATGGGCGAAGTCATAGACCGTGGGGCCGCACACATAGACGCGCACATTGGCGGCATCGATGGGGGTGAAGACCTGCTTGGTGCGGGTCAGCGTGTTGTAGAGCGTGAGCTGCGGCGTGGTCATGTGGTCCATCCCGGGCCATGCGGCGGAAAGCGGGTTGCAGCCGGCTCTTCAGGGATCAGACTATCGGGATGAAGAAGACCGCGCCGCCAACGTGTTGTTAGCAGGTAATAATGCAGCCGGTAATCAGAATGCGCCGGATCTTCATGGCGCGGAGATTGACCGCTGGCGGGCGGGAAATCAAGCCGAAAAAGCAGGGAAGGCGCGCCGGGATCGCCCGCGCCGCCGGAGAAGGCCTAGCGGCGGAAGACCTGGTGGCACTGGTTGCAGCTGGCGCCGATGGCCTGGAGCGCGGCGGTATAGCCGGCGGTGTCGCCCGCCCGGGCCGCTGCAAGACCGGCCTCGGCGCTGTCGCGCGTGGCATCGGCGATGGCGACGAATTCGTCCCAGCGCTCCCAGACCGATGGCAGGGCATCGCTGTTGCCCACCATGGAGCCCTCGGGGAAGAGCAGCGGCAGGTGGGAATAATTGTCGAAAAGCGTCTGCATGGTGGCCACGGCCTCCTCGCCGGCGAGACGCCCGGCGGTGCGCAGCTGCATGCCGTTTTCGCGCATGATCGCCTTGCGGGCGGCCACGGCCTCCTCGGGGGTGGCGGGGGCGACGAAAGCATCCTGCGCCATGGTGGCGATGACGCCCAACGACAGCAGACCGGCAATGGCCAAGGCGGAAATTTTCTGGATGGTCATGGAAATCCCAACATCGATATGGTCATGCAAGCGGCCGGCGCCGAACGGACGCACACAGTGGCACAGGCTTTGTGGCCACCCTATGGCAACACGGCAATGTTATCCAATTACAATATGTTAAGCCAAGGCGACGCGCTGGACGATGTCGCCGAAGACGCTTTTTCCCGCCGTATCGAGCGCCCCGATCCGCACCACGTCGCCGGGCTTGAGGAAGGGCGTGCGGGCGCGGCCATATTTCAATTTTTCCACCGTACGCGCCTCGGCGATGCAGGCAAAGCCGATGCCATCCTTCCTGATGGGCAGGGATTCGTCGTGCCGGTTGGAGACGGTGCCGCCGCCGATGATGGTGCCGGCCCCCAAAGCACGGGTGCGGGTGGCCTCGACGATGAGATCGGCGAAGTCGAAATGCATGTCGGCGCCGGCATCGGGCTGGCCGATCAGCGTGCCGTTGACCTCGATGCGCAGGGGCAGATGCAGGCGGTTGTCGCGCCAGACCTCGCCCAGGCTGGCGGGGGTGGCGACGATGGGCGCGAAGCTGGTGGCGGGCTTGGCATGGAAGAAGCCGAAGCCGTTCTGGAGATCATCGACCACGAGGCGGCGCAGGGAAACGTCGTTGCAGACGGTGACGAGGCGGATGGCGGCGCTGGCTTGCTCGCGCGTCGCGCCCATGGGCACGGGGCCGACGATGACGGCGATCTCGGCCTCGAAATCGAGCGCCAGGTCATCGGCGGGCACGAGGATGGGATCGGTGGGCGCGACCAGCGAATCGGAGCCGCCCTGATAGAGCAGCGGGCGGGCCGATTGCAGCTCGGCATCCTTGCTGCCCTTGAGGCTGCGGACGCGCTCGAGATGGTTGAGATAGCCGGCGCCGTCGATCCACTGATAGGCACGGGGCAGCGGCGCCAGGGCCTGGGCGGGATCGAAGGGCTGGCCGGCAATGGCCCCGGCATCGAGCCGGGCGGCCAGCTCGGACAAGGCGGGAGACAGGCTTTCCCAATCGTCCAGCGCCGCCTGGAGGGTGGGGGCGACACGGCCGGCGGAGACGTAATGGGCGAGATCGGCGGAGAGCACGACGAGATGCCCGTCGGGGCGGCCGTTTCTGAGCGTTGCCAGCTTCATGGGGATGGGTTCTCTCGCAATAGTGTGTCCCGGCAGCGCTATGATAGCCTTGCCCGGTCACTATAATGTTGCCAACGGTCCTAGCGTTGTCTTAAGGGCCGCAGGACCGAAAAAACAATGGCGAGGCCGGCTTGGGCAGGATTGGCGCACGCGCCCTGATGATGACGCTGATGGCGGCGGCGTGCCTTATGGCCGACGTGACCGCCGCCCATGCGCAGGCGGCGCAATGCCGGCAACTGGCGGCGGCGTTGCAGCAATTCGAGCGCAATGCCGATTTCCGCCGCGTCGGCGGCAATTCGCAGGCGGCCCAGCAGGCGGCGCGCGACGTGCAAGCCATGGAAAGCCGCTATGTGCGCGACGGCTGCAATGACGACGCCAAGGCGGGCCGGCCGCAGACCCAGGCCTGCCGGCAGATCGGGCGGGAAGTGCTGCGGCTGCGCGAAGTGGCGGCGGACGTGGCCCGGCAGGTGGAAACGGCCAATGCCATTGCCGGCCAGCGCGAGGCGATCCTTCAGGAAATGGCGCGCTTCGGCTGCGGGGCGGACGGATCGAGCGCCACCTTCACCACCCAGCGGCAGGCGCTGTTCGACCGCGTGTTCGGGTCCACCTCGGAGGGCGATTTCAGCAATGGCCAGATGGTGGATGGCGGCGACTATTGGGGCTATCAGGGCTACCAGACCGTGCGCACCGTCTGCGTGCGGCTGAGCGACGGCTATTTCTGGCCGATCAGCTATTCCACCCTGCCCGACTATGTGGGCGAGGACGCCCAGCAATGCCAGCAGAGCTGCCCGACGACGCCGGTGGAGCTGTATTTCTACGACAATCCGGGCCAGGAGCCCGAGCAGATGCGCAACATGTCGGGCCAGCCCTATACGGCGCTGTCCAGCGCCTTCCGCTATCGGGAAGAGCTGGACACCAGCCCCGGCGCCAGTTGCAAGATCGCCCCGCAGACCGATGGGCGGCTCGAGGCGGTGACCGCGGCGGACGGATCGAGCCGCATGGCCATCGAGGTCAATGGCGTGCGCTTCCCGATGCCGCTGCGCGATCCGCGCGGGGTGGCGCCGGTGCAGGCGCCGATCGAGGCGCCGCTGCAAACCGCGCAACTGGTGGACGTGCCCCTGCCCCGCCCGCGCCCGGCAGGCCCGGGCGAAACGCCCATGGCAAGGCCGATTCAGCAGACCACCGACACCAGCCTGCGGCTGGTGCAGTTCGGCGACAGGACCGTCAGGGTAGTCGGGCCAGACACGCCTTACGCCCAGCCAGCGGAAGCAGGGACCTGAGCTCGGGGCCATCGGGCCGGCCGGTCAGCGCCAGGCGCAGCGGCAGGAACAGCGCCTTGCCCTTGCGGCCGGTGGCGGATTTGAGCGCATCGGTCCACTGAGCCCAGGTGGTTTCGTCCCAGGGCTCGGGCGGCAGGAGCGACTTGGCCAGGGCCAGGAATTCGCGGTCTTCCTCGGCGATGACGGGCTCGATGGGGCCGGTGAGCAGTTTCGCCCATTCGGCGATGTCGTCGAACTTGCGCAGATTGTCGCGCAGCAGCATCCACATCGCCTCCCCTTCCAGCCCCAGCGCCGACAGGCGGGCGCGGGCGCCCTCGTAAGGCAGGCCGTGCAGAATGCGGGCATTGAGGGCATCGAGCTCGGCGGTGTCGAAGCGCGCCGGGCCATGGGAAATCATGGAGAAATCGAGCCGGGAGGCGATTTCATCGAGGGTTTCATAGGGCTCGATGGGCAGGCTGGTGCCGGTGAGGCTGGCCATGATGGCCACGGCCATGGGCTCGTAGCCGGCCTGGCGGAACTCGGCAATGGACTGGCTGCCCAGCCGCTTGGAAAAGCCCTGCCCGGCGGCATCGGTGAGCAGGTTGTGGTGGGCGAAGACGGGGACGGCGCCGCCCAGCGCCTCGAAAATCTCGATCTGGGTGCCGGTATTGGACACATGGTCCTCGCCGCGAATGACATGGGTGATGCCCAGGTCGATGTCGTCGACAACGGAGGGGAGCGTGTAGAGATAGGTGCCATCGGCGCGGATCAGCACCGGGTCGGACATCGAGGCGGTGTTGACCGTCTGCTGGCCCTTGATGAGATCGGCGAAGGGCACCGGGCGGCCATCGAGCCGGAAGCGCCAATGGGGCCGGCGGCCCTCGGCCTCGAGGCGGGCCCGGTCGGCATCGGTGAGGCCAAGCGCGGCGCGATCATAGATGGGGGGCTTGCCGAGCAGGCGCGCGCGGGCGCGCTTGCGGTCCAGCTCCTCCTCGGTCTCGTAGCAGGGATAGAGCCGGCCCACGGCGATGAGGCGGTCGCGCGCCGCATCGTAAAGCGCGGTGCGCTCGGACTGGCGCACGAGGGCATCGGGGCGGACGCCGAGCCAGGCGAGGTCTTGCTCGATGCCATCGGCAAAGGCGCGGGTGGAGCGGGCCGCGTCGGTATCGTCCATGCGCAGCACGTAGCGGCCGGCATGACGGCGGGCGAAGAACCAGTTGAGCAGGGCCGGACGGGCATTGCCCGGATGGATGCGGCCGGTGGGGGACGGCGCCCAGCGAACACTAATCATCCGATCGAGCGGTCCTTGTAGCCATTGGTGATGGGATAGCGCCGGCCGAAGCCGAAGGCGCGGGCGCTGAGCTTGGGGCCGGGCGCGGACTGGCGGCGCTTGTATTCGGCGATATTGACCAGGCGCTCGATGCGCGCCACCAGCGCCGCGTCGTGCCCCTTGGCGACGATCTGGGCCAGCGAGAGCTCGTTTTCCACTATGTCGGCGAGGATAGCGTCGAGCACCGGATAAGGCGGCAGGCTGTCCTGATCGGTCTGGTCGGGGCGCAATTCGGCGCTGGGGGCCTTGGCGATGATATTGGCGGGGATGACCTCGCCGGCGGGGCCGAGGCAACCGGGAGGAACCGAACCGTTGCGCCAGGCGGCCAGCCGATAGACCTCCATCTTGAACATATCCTTGAGCGGATTGTAGCCGCCATTCATGTCGCCATAGATGGTGGCATAGCCCACGCCCATTTCGGACTTGTTGCCGGTGGTGAGCAGCATGGAGCCGAGCTTGTTGGAAATAGCCATGAGCACCAGGCCCCGCATGCGCGACTGGATGTTTTCCTCGGTTAGATCGATGGGCCGCCCATCGAACACAGGGGCCAGCTCGGCAAGGGCGGCATCGACCGGCGTACCGATGGAGACGATGTCGTAGCGCACGCCCAGCGCCTCGGCGCAATCGCGCGCATCCTTGAGGCTGGCGGGCGTGGTGTAGCGATAGGGCAGCATGACGCAATGCACCTTGTCGGCCCCCAGCGCATCGACGGCCATGGCGGCGACGACGGCGCTGTCTATGCCGCCCGAAAGGCCGAGCACGGCCGTGGCAAAGCCGTTCTTGGCCATGTAGTCGCGCAGGCCCAGCACGCAGGCCAGCCAGGGCGCGGCATGCTCGTCGGGCAGCGGGGCGATTTCGCCGCTGGCGCAGGTCCAGCCGTTTTCGCCGCGCACCCAATCGGACACGATGAAGTCGGGCGCGAAGGCCCTGCCCTGCACCACCACCGCGCCGCCGGGCTCGATGGCGAAGGAGGCGCCGTCGAACACCAGCTCGTCCTGCCCGCCCACCTGGTTGAGATAGAGCATGGGCACGCCGTCCTCGGCGACGCGGCCGCGCACCAGGCGCTGGCGCTGGTCGAGCTTGTCGCGCCAATAGGGCGAGCCATTGGGGCAGAGCATGATCTCGGCGCCGCGCATGACCAGGTGCTCGCACACATTGGTGTGCCAGATGTCCTCGCAGATGGGGATGCCCACCGGCACGCCCTTGACGACAACCGGATCGGGCAGCGGGCCGGGGCGGAAATAGCGCTGCTCGTAGAAGACGTCGGCATCGGGCAACTGGCGCTTGAAGCGGGTGGCGACGATCTCGCCATCCTCGACCACCAGCACGGCATTGCGCAGCCCCCCTTCCTCCCAGACCGTGGGCAGGAGCAGGGTCAGCCCGGTGCCGGCGGTGGCGGCGGCCAGCTCGCGCGCCGCCTGCATGGCGTCGGCGACGAATTGCGGCTTGAACAGCAGGTCCTCGGGAATATAGCCGCTGAGGAACAGCTCGGGCAGCATGAGGATGTCGGCGCGCGCGGCCAGCGCATCGGCGAGCGCGGCGCGGCCCAGGGCCAGATTGCCGGGCAGATCGCCGACCTTGGGATTGAGCTGGGCAAGCGCAATTCTGAGACGGTCTGTCACGGTGATGCCGACCTGTTTCGAGCTATAAATCATGGGACCGGACGGGAGGCACGGCCAAGCCGTGCAAGACTTATCCGCTCGCCTTGAGGAGGGCAAGCGCGCCGGAGGCCGGCAGGATTGGCAGTTTGGTAACCCGGCAGGCGCAATCTTGAACGCGGATACCAGGAATGTGAACCGGGGACGGCAACCGAGCAGGCGCTGGGGAGTTGCCCACAAGCCAGAAGGCGTAGTGTGACCAAGAGAAAGCGTATGACTTATAGAGTATTGGTGGTCGAGGACGAGATCTTCGTCGCCACCGAAATCGAGCATGTGGTGGAAGAGATGGGCTTTTCGCCCGCAGGCATCGCGGCCGACGAGCGGTCGGCGCTCGCCCTGGCCGACCAGACCGACATCGCCCTGGTGGACCTCAACCTGCAGGATGGCCCCACCGGCATGCGCATCGGCAAGGCGCTGGCGCAAAAGCACGGCGTCACCGTGCTGTTCATGACGGCCAATCCCAGCCAACTGGGCAATGGCGTCCCCGGCACGCTGGGCGTGATGGCCAAGCCGGTGACCGACCGCGACCTGCGCGCCGCCGTGGCCTATGCCGTGGCCCGGCATGAAGAGGATGGCGACGCGACCCCGCCGGGACAATTGCGCCTGTTCGATCCGCCGGGCTGCTCCAACTGCTCCGCCGGATAGAGCGGGGCGGAATTCTGGGAATGGGGCCGGCCTTTGGGTCGGCTTATTTTTTGGCTCGTGACGGACGACGCGCGGCTATCAGGCCCCGACGGGATCCTCGCGCAGGCGGGCGGAGCGGCGGAGGGCGGCGAGCGGCAGTTCGACGTCGACGCGCAGGCCATCGGGGTCCCATTGGCGGTGGAGGCGGCCGCGCAATTGCCCCTCGATGCTGAGGGTGATGACGCGCGAGCCGAAGCCGTTGAGCGCGGGGCTGTCGGCCACGTCGGGGCCGCCGCGCTCCTTCCAGGTGAGGTGATAATGCTCCCCCTCGAGCCGGCCGGTGAGCGTCACCTGGCCCTGGGGAGTGGAGAAGGCGCCGTATTTGGCGGCATTGGTGCCCAGCTCGTGAAACAGCAGCGCCAGGGGCGTGGCGGCGCCATCATCCATGGTGACATCCTCGCCCTCGAAAACCAGCCGCGTGGCGCCATCCTGCTCATAGGGGCGCAACAGGCGCCGGACCAGGGCGTGAAGCGAGCCCTGGCGCAGGCCGGGCGAGCCCGGATGGCCGGAAAGCCGCACGAAATCATGGGCTTCGCCCAGGGCGTGGACGCGCTGGCGCAATTCCTCGGCGAAGGACTTGACCTCGGGCCGGCTGCGGGCCGAGAGGCTGATGATGCCGGTGAGCACGGCGAAGAGGTTCTTGATGCGGTGGCTGAGCTCCTGGGTCACCAACTCGCGCTCGGCGGCGGCCTGGCGCGACTGGTGGATGTCGGTGCAGGTGCCGATCCAGCGCATGATGTGGCCGGTGGCATCGCGCAGCGCCAGCGCCCGGCCCAGCACCCAGCGATAGTCGCCGCTGCGGTGGCGCAGGCGATATTCGATCTGGAAGGTTTCGCCCGTGCGCAGGGAATGGCGCCACGCCGCCTCCACCCGCTCCCGGTCCTCGGGGTGATAGAGGCTGGCCCAGCCGGCGGCATCGGGCGTGCCATCTGCCACGCCAGTGAATTCCTCCCAGCGGGCGTTGTAGTAGTCGTAAACGCCATCCGGCGTGGCGGTCCAGACGATCTGCGGCATGACATCGGCCAGGGTCTGGAAGCGAAGCTGGCTCTCGGCCAGGGCGCTGGCGACGCGATGCTGCTCGCTGACATCGATGGCGACACCGGGAAAGCGGTGGACCCGCCCTTCCGCATCGCGCCGGGGCAGGCCGGAAGCCACGATCCAGCGCACATCGCTATCGCCGGTGCGCACGCGGCACTCGCAGCGGAACTCGTCGACGGCGGCAAGAGCACGCTCGATCTCGGCCTTGACGCCGGGCAGGTCATCGGGGTGGATGGCGGCAAAGAAGCGGCTGAGGGGCACGCCCAGCCCGGCATAGAGCGGCTCGATGCCGAACATTTCGGCGAACTGGTCGTCGGCGGTGACGACATTGTCGTGCAGGTTCCAGTCCCACGTACCCACCAGCGAGGAGCCGGCAAGGGCCAGCGACAGGCGCTCCTCGCTGCGGGCAAGCGCCGCGCGGGCCAGGAAGCGCTCGGTGGTTTCGTGGACGGTGACCAGCGTGCCCAGCGTGTTGCCGTCATTGCCCAGGACGGGGCTGACATGCATGTCCACCCAGGTGGATTCGGGCTGGCCGTGGCGATTGAGCTCAAGCTCGAGATCGTGCAGCACCTCGACGCCGCCGCGCTGGCCGATGGCGAGGATCTTGCGCATCAGATCGGCGATCTCCGGCCAGGCCTCGAGGCATGGCATGCCGAAAATGCCGGGATGGCGCTGGCCGGCAAAGGCGGCATAGGCATTGTTGTAGATCAGGATGGCCTGGGTCCCGACGAACATGGCCATGGGGATGGAGGCGGCCATCATCAGCCGCACCGCGCCCTTGAGGCTTTCGGGCCATTCCGGAATCGGGCCCAGGGGATTGGCGGCCCAGTCGTAGTCGTTGAACAGCTTGAGCGTCGGATCCTCTTCCAGACGCGCGCGGGTTTCAGGACTGGCGGCGGGAAACAGGGTCCGGGGCATAAAGGGCTTTCATCGCAAACCACAGCGGGGCTGGCCCAGTATAGAGGACCGCCCATAGCTGCTGCAACGCGCAGCCCCGCCGGAGGTTCACCCCGGCAGCGGGATTATTCGCCGGCGGCCAGATGCCGGCGCGGCGGCTGCTGCACCGGAATCTCCTCGGCGACGAGGAAGGCCAGCTCCAGCGCCTGGCTGGCATTGAGGCGGGGATCGCAATAGGTGTGGTAGCGATCCGACAGCGACGCCTCGGTGACCGCCGCCATGCCGCCAACGCATTCGGTGACGTCGTCGCCGGTCATCTCGATATGCACGCCGCCGGCATAGGTGCCCATTTCGCGGTGAATCTCGAAGAAGGAGCGCACCTCGGACAGCACCCGGTCGAAGGGGCGGGTCTTGAAGCCGGTGGAGGCCTTGATGGTGTTGCCATGCATGGGATCGGAGCACCAGACCACGGTGCGCCCGGCCTTCTGCACCGTCTCGATGAGGCGCGGCAGGTGCTCGCGGACCTTGTCGGCGCCGAAACGCGAAATCAGCGTGATGCGGCCGGCCTCGTCGGTGGGATTGAGCCGGTCGAGCAGGCGCAGCAGGTCGTCATTGGTGAGGCTGGGGCCGCACTTGATGCCGATGGGATTGCGGATGCCGGCGAAATATTCGACATGGGCCGCGTCGGGCTGGCGGGTGCGGTCGCCGATCCAGAGCATGTGGCCGGAAGTGGCGTACCAGTCATTGGTGATGGAATCGCGGCGCGTCAGGGCCTGCTCATAGCCCAGAAGCAGCGCCTCGTGGCTGGTGAAGAAGCTGGTCTGGCGCAGGGCCGGGGTATTGTCCGGGGTCAGGCCGAGCGCGCCCATGAAGGTGATGGCATCATCGATCTTGCGGGCGATGGCCTCGTAGCGCGGATAGGAATTGGAATCCTTCATGAAGCCCACGGTCCATTCATGGATGCGGGTCAGTTCGGCATAGCCACCCATGGAGAAGGCGCGCAGCAGGTTGAGCGTCGCCGCCGACTGGCGATAGGCCATCAGCATGCGGTTGGGATCGGGCTGGCGGGCGGCTTCGTTGAACTCGATGGCATTGATGATGTCGCCGCGATAGCTGGGCAGTTCGACGCCGTCGACGCTCTCGGTATCGGAGGAGCGCGGCTTGGCGAACTGGCCGGCGACGCGCCCGACCTTGACCACCGGCTTACTGGCGCCATGGGTCAGCACCACCGCCATCTGCAGGAAGACGCGGAAGAAGTCGCGGATATGGTCGGCGCCGTGCTCGGCAAAGCTCTCGGCGCAATCGCCGCCCTGAAGCAGGAAGGCCTCGCCGCGCGCCACGGCGGCCAGGCGGGCCTTGAGATCGCGCGCCTCGCCGGCAAAGACCAGCGGGGGGAAGCTCGCCAATTGCCGCTCGGCCTCGGCCAGCGCGGCCGGATCGGGATAGGCGGGAACCTGGGAAATGGGCTTTGCGCGCCAGCTTTCAGGGGTCCAGGTGGTCATTTGAGCATTTCCTTGCGCGGGTCGGATGCGGCTGGGGCGGCATACCAAGGCTGGCGGCGGGGGACAAGGGATATCGGGAGACGCCCTGACACGCGTGGCGGCGTGACACCCACCACCAGGAAACGCGACGCTGGAATCAAATGAAGATTGCCTGTGATGAATATCTATGATGAAAATGCCAAAGAGCACTTTCCAAGAGAAACAAATGAAGAGACTGTCGTTTTTCCCCGCCACCATAATTGGCGTTATTATAATGATCTTGGGGTGGTACTATCTTTTCAGCTCCGCAGTCCGAAGCAGCGAAACAGACCTGATGTTCGCGCAACAGGTTTTGATCTTGAGCTACGTTTTAATTTTGGCAGGCGTAATCATGCAGGGATTCGATAAAATCCGGCGGGCGCTTGAGGTTAAATCCAACAGCTAGCTCTTCGCCCAAACGGATGCCTCACCCCCCGATCTTTTCTCCGTTGCGGTAGATGTAGCTGGGGGCCTTGAAGGTCACCAATTCCTCGGCGGCGGAGGGGTGGAGCGCCATGGCGCGGTCGAAATCGGCCTTGGTGGCGCCCATGCCCATGGGTATGGCGACGAGCTGGATCATCTCGGCGGCACCGGGGCCCAGAATGTGGCAGCCCAGCACCCTGCCCCCGTCCTTTTCGGTGATGAGCTTGAGCACCATGCGCTCGGTGCGCGTGGAGAGCGTGTTCATCATCGGGCGGAAGCGCGCCAGATAGACGTCGATGTCGTCATGGGTGGCCGCCTCCGCCTCGGTGAGGCCGATGACCCCGATTTCGGGCTCGGAAAAGACGGCGGTGGGAATGAGCGCGTGATCGACCGCCATGGGATTGGCGTTGAAGACGGTCTCGGCGAAATACCAGCCCTCGCGGATGGCGACGGGGGTGAGCTGGGCCCGGCCGGTGACGTCGCCCACCGCGTAGATGGAGGGCACGGAAGAGCGCGAAAAGGCATCGACCGCGATGGCGCCGGTGGCCGTCAGCTCGACGCCGGCGCTTTCCAGCCCCAGCCCCCGGACATTGGGCACCCGGCCGGTGGCGAACATGACGGCGCCGAAGGGCGCGATGACGCCATCGCTGAACGTCGCGGCAATCTCGCCACCCTGGCGGGAAAGGGAGGCGATGGTGGTCTGGTAGATGAGGCGAACGCCGCGATCGGTGAGCCCGGCCTCGAGCCCGCGGCGCATATCCTCGTCAAAGCCGCGCAGCACGCAGTCGCCGCGATAGACCAGGGTGGTGTCGACGCCGAGCCCGGACAGGATGGTGGCGAATTCCACCGCGATATAGCCGCCGCCCTCGATGAGCACGGAGCGCGGCAGGCTGGGCAGGTCGAAAATCTCGTTGGAGGTGATGCCGAGCTCGGCCCCCGGAATATGGGGAATATGGGGCCGCCCGCCGGTGGCGACCAGGATATAGCGCGCCTCAAGCGCGCGCCCCGCGCCTTCGAGGCGCACGGAATTGGGGCCGGTGACCACGGCGCGGTCGCGGATGACCTGCACGCCGGGCTTTTCGAGATTGGCCGTATAGGCGGCTTCGAGCCGGGTGATTTCCTTTTCCTTGTTGACCACCAGGGTCGGCCAGTCGAAGCTGGCCTCGACCTGCCAGCCGAAAGTGGGGGCGATGTCGAACAGGTCATGGAAACGCGACGCATAGACATAGAGCTTCTTGGGCACGCAGCCGCGAATGACGCAGGTGCCGCCGACGCGGAACTCCTCGACCACGGCGACGCGCGCGCCATAGGTGGCGGCCATGCGCGCGGCCCGCACGCCCCCGGAGCCGGCCCCGATCACAACCAGGTCATAGCTATCGGTCATCGGCGCTGCTCCTTTCAATCATCGTCAGATGACGATGAATATGGCAAGGCACTTCGCATAAAAAAAGGCCCCGCACAAGGCGGAGCCGGATCGGGAAGGGGTACGATCAGACGTCGTAGCCCATGCTGCGCAGCTCGGAGCGCACCTTGGCGAAGAATTCGCGGCGGGTGTTGTTGGTGAAGACCTGCATCACCGCCTGGATTTCCTGGTTCACCTCGGTATTGGTCGCCGCCAGCTTGGAGCCGACCGGGGATTCGTAGAAGGCCACGATCTGCTGAAGCTCTTCGGCGGTGAAGCGGATGGCATAGAGGCGGGCGAACTGGTCGAGCAGCTCGCCCTTGCGGTCCTGATAGGTGGACAGGACGCGGCCCACGGCCTTGTCGGCTTCCTCGGCCAGCTCGGGATTCTGCGAGGTGATCCGCTGTAGCGTGCCGATGCCGATCTCGACCAGCGTCACCTCATAGACGGCGGCGCGGTCGGTCAGGTCGATATACTGGCGGGCGAGCGCCAGCTGCTCGGGCGGCACTTCCTGGGCCATGGCCGGCATCGCGACCGAGAACACGGCGGCGCCCAGCGCCACGGCCACCAGCGCCTTGGCGCGCTTCATAACACTGCTCATCGAAATATCCATTCTGTTCCGATCCATCATTGCGGGTCGCCTGTCAGGGTTTTTACGCCATCGGGGGCCGCCACATAAGCCGTCCCGCACATTTTCAGGAACAGGCCATGCTGCACAACCCCCGCAAGGTCGAGAAGATCGCGCGAGAGCGCTTCTGGCTGCGAAATGCGGCCAAAAAAAGCATCGAGGATGAGGTGGCCGCCATCGGTGAGGAAGGGCGCTCCGGGCGCGGTCTCGCGCAGCTTCGGCCCGCCCTCGGCGCCATGGGCGGCCATGATCTCGGCCACGGCGCGGCGGGTGGCGCCCAGGCCGAAGCGGTTGACCTCGATGGGCAGGGGAAATTTCGTGCCCAGGACCGGCACCAGCTTGGTGGAATCGGCGATGACCACCATGGCGTCGGAGGCCGCGGCGACGATCTTCTCGCGCAGCAGCGCCCCGCCGGCGCCCTTGATGAGGTTGAGGGCCGGGTCGATCTCGTCGGCGCCGTCGACGGTGACGTCGAGCCGGTCGAGATGATCGAGATCGGACAGGGGGATGCCCAGGCTTTCGGCCTGGCGGGCGGTGGCCTCGGAGGTGGGCACGCAGATGCAATCGAAGCCGGCGGCAACTTTTTCGCCCAGCAGATCGACGAAATGGCGGGCGGTGGAGCCGGTGCCCAGGCCCAGCCGCATGCCCGATTGCAGCGTTGCCAGCGCCATTGCGGCGGCCTGGCGCTTCAGTTCTTCACTCATGCTTGCCTCGCGCGGGGTTTGCGCAAGGCCATTGCAGGCATGGGCGGCGGAGTCAATGGCGCGGCGCCCCCCGGAATCACGGATTGGTGAATGCGCACTGTAACCTGCTGGCAACACAATTTTGCGATGGTGGCCGGAGTGTGGCGAAAGCAAGGCCTGCGCCTCTTTCCGCAATATTGTAAACCGCGTAAGCAACAAAGATTGTCGGGGGAGCCGAATCGAGGCGAGCCCCTTTTCAGAGGCCAAGTCGTTAGATGTTCACCATGAAACCAGCGATGGCGATTGCGCTGTCCCTCCTCTTGTCGGTGGCTGCCGCAGCACCGGCAGCGGCCGCGCTTGTCTATGACCGCACCACCGGCAACTGGGTGGAGCAGTCCGAATTGCAGCCGGCCCGCCGCGGCGGCAGCGCCATCAAGAAGCAGATCGTCGAATACAAGACCAACCACAAGCCCGGCACCATCGTCATCGAGACCGGGGAGCGCCGCCTCTATCTGGTGCTCGAGGGCGGCAAGGCGATGAAATACGGCATCGGCGTGGGCCGCGACGGCTTCACCTGGTCCGGCACCCACCGCATCACCCGCAAGGCCGAGTGGCCGGGCTGGACCCCGCCGCCGCAGATGCGCAAGCGCGTTCCCGACCTACCGGCCTATATGCCGGGCGGCCCGGACAACCCGCTGGGCGCGCGCGCCCTCTATATCGGCTCGACGCTCTATCGCGTGCACGGCACGTCCGAACCCTGGTCCATCGGCCAGGCGGTGTCCTCGGGCTGCATCCGCCTCACCAATGAAGACGTGACCGACCTCTATGAGCGCGTCTCGGTGGGCGCCACGATCGTGGTCAACCACTGATCCCCTTTTCCTCCCGATGCTGCCCCCGGTCCCGGCCGGGGGCTTTTTTATGTCCCCCGCTTGCACCCGGCCCCGGGGGGACTAGATTGACCGCATGAGCACGCCCGCCCCCCTCTCCCGCCCGCTGGTCGACCGCTATGGGCGGCATGTGAGCTATCTGCGCATTTCGGTGACGGACCGCTGCGACTTCCGCTGCGTCTATTGCATGGCCGAAGACATGGTGTTCCTGCCCAAGAAGGACATTCTGAGCTTCGCCGAGATCGAGGCGATCGCCGGGGCCTTCATCGCGCGGGGCGTGCGCAAGATCCGCCTCACCGGGGGAGAACCGCTGGTGCGGCGCGATATCATGACGCTGGTGGCCCACCTGGGCGGGCACCTGGGCGCGGGGCTGGACGAATTGACCCTTACCACCAATGGCAGCCAGCTGGCGCGCCATGCCGAGGGGCTGGCGGCGGCGGGCGTACGCCGGATCAACGTCTCGCTCGACACGCTGGACGCGGGGCGCTTTGCCGCCATCACGCGGCGGGGGCGGCTCGAGGACGTGCTGGGCGGCATCGCGGCGGCGCAGGCAGCGGGGCTCGAGATCAAGATCAACATGGTCGCCATGCGCGGCATCAATGACGACGAGATCGAGCCGATGATGGCCTGGGCCCATGAGCGGGGCATGGCGCTGACGCTGATCGAGGGCATGCCGCTGGGCGAAGTGGGGCTGGACCGCGTGGAGAGCTACCTGCCGCTGCGCGAACTGCATGAGCGGCTGGCGCGGCGCTACCAGCTCACCCGGCTCGACAAGCGCACCGGCGGGCCGGCGCGCTATGTGCATGTGGCCGAGACCGGCGGCATACTAGGCTTCATCGCCCCGATGAGCCACAATTTCTGCGAAAGCTGCAACCGCGTGCGGCTGACCGCCACCGGCCAGCTCTTCCTGTGCCTGGGGCAGGACGACCAGGTCAATCTGCGCGACGCCTGGCGCGAGGGCGGACCCGCCGCGCTGGACGCGGCACTGGACCATGCCATGGCCATCAAGCCCAAGGGGCACGATTTCGTGCTCGACCGCACCCACACCGAACCCGCCCTCGCCCGCCATATGAGCGTGACGGGGGGATGATGGTGGAAAAACCCAACTTCCTGGGTTATATAGAATGATAACGGTGCTCCGCGCCGGTGGATTGCGGTTCGTGATCTATCTCAACGACCATGAACCGGCTCATCTGCATGTTTACGGGGACGGGGAAGCGCGTATCGATATCGTGACGTTGCGCGTTCTGTCGGTGCGCGGCATGAGCCAGAGGGACGTGTCCCGCGCCCTTGTCACCACCGCCGAAAAGCGGGACTATTTTCTCCAATACTGGACCGACATCCATGGATGAGATCGTTTTCGACAGCGGGCAGTATCAGAAGGCCCTGGAACGCGGGCAGGCCGAGCGGCAGGAGCAACCGGCCCCGAAAGCTGTGCGCTACGAGATCGAAACCGGCCGCGTCGTAGTCGATTTCGACAATGGCGCCAGCTTCATGGTGCCCGCCGCGCTGCTGCAGGGACTGGGGGAAGCCGATCCACAAGAGCTGGCGCAGGTGGAATTGCTGGGGGAAACGGGCCTGCACTGGCCGACGCTGGATATCGACCTGAGCATCACCGGGCTGATGCGGGGGATTTTCGGCACATCCCGCTTCATGGCAGGTCAGCGCAAGGGCGGACAATCACGCTCCCCAGCCAAGGCGGAAGCGGCTCGCCGCAATGGACAGCGGGGCGGGCGGCCACGCAAATCATCCTAGGATAGATCGATATTGGGGCGCGCCGCCCCTTATCGCCCGGCGGCGCGCTCGATGAGTTCGACGATGATGCCGTCGGGATCGCGCACGAAGGCGACGCGGCGGATGATTTCGGGATTGTGGGCGGGCCGGGGCCGTTCGACAATGTCGACGCCGGCGGCTTCGAGCCTTTCGACGAGGACATCGACATCGGAACAGGCCAGGGTGAGGTGGCGCATGCCGGCTTCGCCGGCGGGAATGTCGCGGGAGCGGACGGCGCCGGCGGTGGGCGCCATCACTTCCAGCATGCCGCCACCGGCATCGAGAAAGGCCAGTTCACCGCTCTCCACCCGCTTGCGCAGGCGGAGCGTCAGCCCGAGCAGACCGCAATAAAAGGCGATGGTGCGGTCCAGGTCGCCCGAAGTGGTGCCGATATGTTCGAAACCGATCAGCATGGGTTATTTGTCGTCGTCGGTGATGATGGCGAAGTCGAGCGGCAGGGCGGTGGTGTATTTAATCTGACCCATGGCGAAGGCGGAGCTGACATCGGTGAGATTGATACGGCTGATGAGCTTTTTATAGAAGCTGTCATAGGCGCCAATGTCCGGCACGACGACGCGCATCAGGTAATCCACCTCCCCGCTCATGCGATAGAATTCCACCACCTCGGGGAAATCGTCGATGACGCCGGAGAATTTGCGCATCCAGTTGTCATTGTGCTCGTTGGTCTTGACCGAGACGAAGACGGTGACGCCGACATTGACCTTGGCCGGATCGAGAACGGCGACGCGGCGCTGGATGACGCCGTCTTCCTCCATCTTCTGGATACGGCGCCAGCAGGGGGTGGTGCTGAGGCCGACCTTGCGGCCGATCTCGGCCACCGGCATGGTCGCATCCCTTTGCAGCAACGTCAAAATCTTGCGGTCGATCTTATCCAGCGCCATACCACCCTCACGAAAACAGATTGCGCGAAACGGCAAAATTTGCCTGAAAATTCGCGAGATAACTGCCACACCCCCACCTCAATAGCAATAATCTTGCGCGATACAAGTCTTGCGCGGGTTTGCACGCATTCTTAACCCAACCCGGTCGGGCGGGGCGCGGAGGAGCCATTTCACCATGCATTAACCACGCGGCGGCTAGAGTTCGCCCCAACCGGACGAATGTGTTCTTGTTCGCGGTATCGAGTAACGAGTTTTGAGTTCCATGGCGTCGCAACCGGCTGTCATCGATGACGTGCGTTCCCAGATGGGACGTGACGGCAGGCGAGGTGCCCAGAAAACCGTGGTGGACGCCCGCCAGCGCCTGACATCGAGCTCGGGGACGCGGGCCGATTTCGACTTCGAGCTGATGCAGGACTATGCGCAATCGCGCATCAATGCCGCCCTGCCCATCGCCATCATCGTCATGCTGCTCTCGGCCATTGCCAGCCTGTGGGTACCGGTGGTGTTCACCGCGCTGTGGGCCGGCATGGTCATCCTGAGCCTGCTCATCATGACGCTGATCGCGGGGCGCTTCCGCGCCAGCGAGCCGGGCCGGTTCAACGCGCGGCAATGGACCACCACCTTCGTCGCCGGGGAAGCGCTGCACGGCCTGGCCTGGTCGATGCTGGCCCTGTTCACCGCCGCGGCAAGCACCGAGACGCTGTCGCCGCTGCTCTTCGCCATGGTGCTGGTGAGCGTGGCGGCCAATGCGGTGGCCACCCACACCCTGCCCCCGGCAACGCTGGTGGCGACGCTGCCGGCCACGGTGACGGTTTCGGGCAGCCTGATCCTGCTGGGCGGCACGCTCAACTACATGCTGGCCGCCGTGGTGATCTGCGGCGAGGTGTTCTTCGTCTATCTGGCGCGGCAATTGCGCGGCACGGTGCTGGAGACGATCTCGCACCAGGCGGAGAAGGACACGCTCATCAGCGAGCTGGAAGAAGCCCGGCACATGTCGGACGAGGCGCGGCGCCACGCCGAGCAGGCCAATATCGCCAAGAGCCAGTTCCTGGCCACCATGAGCCACGAGCTGCGCACGCCGCTCAACGCCATCATCGGCTTTTCCGAAGTGCTGAAATCGGAGCTGCTGGGGGCCCACCAGGTGCCCCAATACAAGGAATATGCCGGGGACATCCACGCCAGCGGCCAGCACCTGCTCAACCTCATCAACGAGCTTCTGGACCTCAGCCGCATCGAGGCGGGCAAATACGAGCTCAACGAGGAGGCCGTCTCGGTGGTGGACATTGCCGCCGATTGCCGGCGCATGATGGAATTGCGCGCCAAGGCCAAGGGGATCGAGCTGGTGTTCAGCGCCGGCGACAACCTGCCCAAGCTGTGGGGCGACGAGCGCGCCATCCGCCAGGTGGTGCTGAACCTTCTGAGCAACGCCATCAAGTTCACCCCCCAGCATGGGCGCATCGTGCTGGTGGTGCAGCGCAGCGCCGATGGCGGGCAGATGATTTCGGTCAAGGACAACGGGCCGGGCATTCCCGAGGAGGAAATCGCCACCGTGCTCTCCTCCTTCGGGCAGGGCTCGCTGGCGCACAAGACCGCCGAACAGGGCGCCGGGCTGGGCCTGCCCATCGTGCAGAAGATCATGGAGCTGCACCAGGGCCGGTTCGACCTGTTCAGCAAGCTGCGCTTCGGCACCGAGGTCATCGCCACCTTCCCGCGCGCCCGCGTCATGGACGCGCTGGCCCCGGTGATGCCCAAGCGCGAACGGCTGGAAATCTATTCGGCGACGGGCTGACGCCCGGGCGGTCGCCCCGGCCTCGAGCCGGGGCCCATCCTGACATCTTGTTAGCCGGCACGCGCTGAGGCTGGATCCCGGGTCAAGCCGGGGATGACATCGAGGATAGGAGAAAGGCTGGCGGAAGAGCCTCAGCCTTCCTTGCCGCTGACCTGGGCGCTTTCGAAGGTGGCCATGTTGGTATGCAGGTGCAGCGCGGTCTTGACCAGCACGGCGGCCAGCGCGGCGCCGCTGCCTTCGCCCAGGCGCATGCCCAGATCGAGAAGCCCGCTGCGGCCCATGGCGGCAAGGGCGCGCGCATGGCCACCCTCGGCCGAGACATGACCGAAAAGGCAATGGTCGATGGCGGCCGGATTTACCGCATGGGCGATGGCGGCGGCGGCGGTGGCCACGAAGCCATCGACGATGACCGGCACCTTCTGGTGGCGGGCAGCGATGAGCGCGCCGAGCATGGCGGCGATTTCGCGGCCGCCGAGATGGGCGAGGATGGCCAGCGGATGGCCGAGCGCGCCGGCGTGACGGGCCAGGGCCCGGTCCACCGCGTCGGCCTTGCGGGCCAGGCCGGCATCGTCCACGCCGGTGCCGCGACCGACCCAGTCGGCCCCTGCCCCGCCGTATAGGGCGGCATAGATGGCGGCGGCGACGGTGGTGTTGCCGATGCCCATCTCGCCGATGCAGATGAGGTCGGGCTTGCCGGCAATGGCCTCCATGCCATAGGCGATGGTGGCGGCGCACATCTTGTCGTCCAGCGCCGGCTCCAGCGTGATGTCGCCGGTGGGCAGGTCGAGCGCCAGCTCGAAGACGCGCAGATTGATTTCATGCAGGGCGCAGATCTGGGAGATGGCGGCGCCGCCATTGGTGAAATTGGCCACCATCTGCGCCGTCACCTCGCGGGGGAAGGCGGAGACGCCCTGATCGGTGACGCCGTGATTGCCGGCGAAAATGGTGACCATGGGATTTTCAAGCCGGGGCATGGCCCTGCCCTGCCAACGGGCGAGAAACTCCACCAGCCCCTCGAGCGCGCCGAGCGAGCCGGCCGGCTTGGTCAATTGCGCCTCGCGCGCCCGCACCGCCGCCGCCGCCGCCTCGTCGCCATCGGGCGCGATGGCCAGGAGCTCGAGGACATCGGCATAGGCGGGATTGAGCGTGGACATGGCGAGTCGCTGTGGTTCAGGTTAGGAAGGTGCCGACTTGTTGCCGATTGCAGGATGAAAAGCAATTGAACGGAAGCGAGCCTTCTGTCGCCCCCGACACGCCCAGCAGCCCGCCCGAACCGGCGGCCGAGCTTGGATTGCGGGCCGATTTCATCATGGCGCTGCGGTTTTTCTCGCGCCTGCCCAGCGGGGATTCGCCGCACCAGAAGCCCGACCTCAACCGCATCGCCATGGCACTGCCGCTGGCCGGCGTCGCCATCGGCATCGGGCCGGCGCTGCTGCTGGTGCTGGGGACCATGGCGGGATTGCCGCCCTATTTCGCCGCCGCGCTGGCGGTGGGCGCCATGGTGCTGGCGGGCGGCGCCATGGCCGAGGATGCCCTGGCCGACGCCGCCGACGGGCTGTTCGGCGGGCAGAACCGCGAGCGGCGGCTGGAGATCATGAAGGACAGCCGCCATGGCAGCTATGGAGTGGCGGCGCTGTGCCTGTTCCTGATGCTGCGGGTGGCGGCGCTGGGCGCCATGGCGGCGGCGAGCCCGCTGGCGGCGGGGGCGGCATGGCTGGCCGCCAGCGTCATCGCCCGCTCGGGGGCCTTGTGGCTCTCCATGGTGCTGCCCCCGGCGCGCAGCGATGGCGCGGCGGCGGCGGCGGGCACGCTGAAAAGGAGTGCCTTCGCCGTCGGGGCGGTGTTCGCGCTGGTGCTGGGCTTCGTGCTGGGCGGACCGGCGGCGAGCCTTGCCGGGCTGGGGCTGGGACTTCTGCTGAGCGGGGCAACGATTGGCCTGTGGACGGCGTTGTGCCGGAGGCTGGTGGGGGGACAGACGGGCGACCTCACCGGGGCGCTGGGGGCGCTGGTGGAGGTGGCCATGCTGACCGGGCTGGTGGCTTTTGCTGCCTGACGCCTTTAAATTGCCGCCGGGACAGGCTTTATCCCGGCCCTGCACACGGGAATGGAACGAGGGCATGATCTTTATCGGGGTGGCGCTGGCGATCGCAACCGGCCTGGCGCTTCTGGTCAGCGCGGACGCGGGCGCGCTGGTGGGGCTCACCCAGGCGCAGACGGCGCAATTGCTGCCGCTGCTCATCGTGCTCATCATCTTTGCCGGCGGCATCTTCACGCGCACGCGGCGCGCCGGGGAATTGCTGAACAGCCTTTTGCTGTGGGGCGCGATCTTCGGGGTGGCGGCGGCCAGCTACGCCTATCGGGACGAATTGACCGGCTTTGCCGCGCGCATCGCCGGGGAATTCCAGCCCAGCGTTGCCATGGTGGACGCCGAACGGGGCGTCGCCACCTTCCGCCGGGCGCGAGGCGGGCATTTCGAGATCGCCGCCACGGTGAATGGCCACACCACCCCGATGATCTTCGACACCGGGGCGAGCGCGGTGGTGCTGACCATCGCCGACGCCGAGGCGGCGGGGATCGACACCGCCAAGCTCGATTACCGCATCGCGGTCTCCACGGCCAACGGCACCGGGCGCGCGGCGCGGGTGCGGCTGGACCGGATCGAGGTGGGCGGCATCGCGCGCGACCGGGTGGTCGCCTTCGTCACCGAGCCCGGCTCGCTGGAAACCAGCCTGCTGGGCATGACGTTCCTCGAAACGCTGAGCCGCTACAGCGTGACGCAGAATGCGCTGGAGCTGGTGGACTAGGCATCCACCGGCGCCGACACGCAGTCTAGCGCACGCCGGAAGACATCGGCATCAGCGCCGGGGCGGCAGGCATCCAGGCTCATGATCTGGCGGAACTGGCGGGCGCCCGGCAGGCCATTGGCAAGCCCGAGCATATGGCGGGCGATGGCGTTGAGGCGCACGCCCTGGGCCAATTGGGCCGTGGCATAGCCGGCCATGGCCTCCATGACGGCGGGCAGGGTCGCCGGCGGGGTGGTGACGCCAAAAAAGCGGCGGTCGACCTCGGCCAGGATCATGGGGTGGTGATAGGCGGCGCGGCCGAGCATGACGCCGTCGACATGGACCATTTCGGCCTCGGCGGCGGCGAGCGTCTCCAGCCCCCCATTGAGCAGCACCGGCAGCGGCGCCAGCCGGGCCCGCAGGCGGTGGACCCGACCATAATCGAGGGGCGGAATGGTGCGGTTTTCCTTGGGGCTGAGGCCCTTGAGCCAGGCCTTGCGGGCATGCACATAAAGCGCGGCCACCCCCGCCCCCGCCATGGCGTCGGCAAAGCGGTCAAGGCTTTCCTCGGTGTCCTGGTCGTCGATGCCGATGCGGCACTTGACGGTGACGGGACGGTCGGTGGCGGCGCGCATGGCGCGCACGCAGGCGGCAACGAGCGCCGGCTCGGCCATCAGGCAGGCACCGAACCGGCCCGACTGCACCCGGTCGGAAGGACAGCCGACATTGAGATTGATCTCGGCATAGCCGAAGGGCTCGGCGATGGTAACGGCGCGGGCCATCTCGGCCGGGTCGGAGCCGCCCAGTTGCAGGGCCACGGGCTGCTCGAAGGCATCGAAGCGCAAATGCCGCTCGGCATCGCCATGGACGATGGCGGCGCTGGTGACCATCTCGGTGAACAGCAACGCCCTGCGGGTCAACAGGCGATGGAGATAACGGCAATGCCGGTCGGTCCAGTCCATCATCGGGGCGACGGAGAAGCGGCGGTCCAAATCGTTCATTCCACTCTGCTTTTCTGCTTCCGGCCCGCCTCGCCCTCCCAGAGGCGACCGGTAAAGGCGTTGCCATATCATATAAGGGCTCCCTGCACAGCATGCGATGCCGGCGGAGGTCGAACGGGTTTTTGCTCCCGAGCGGGAGCAAGGGCCGGCAATTTGCGCCAATGATCCCGAGCGGGAGCAAAATGGTTGTTTTGGCGCGTTTTCTGCATTATTGTTCCCGAACGGGAGCAATTTTGATGGCAGAGCAGAGCAAGACAGGCAGAAACGGGCGCAGCGCGGTGGAGCTGGCGGCGGAAAAGGCGGCGTCCCCTTCGCAGCCGGTGAGTGCGGCGGAGCTGAAAGCGCGGATGCAGGGCGGCGGGTCCATGCGGGCGCAGGTGCAGGTCTCCCGCCCGATCCTCTCCCCGGAGCAATTGGGGGCGTTCGTTGCCGCCCGGCGCAAGGCAAAGCGCCTCAGCCAGCAGGATTTCGGCGACCTCGCCGGGGTCGGGCGCCGCTTCGTTTCCGAACTCGAGGGGGGCAAGGAGACTGCCCAGATCGGCAAGGTGATGAAGGTGTTGCAGGCGCTCGGCATCGACCTCGTCGTGCGGGAGCGCTGAGCATGGAAGTGACGCTGGATGTGCGGCTGGACGGGTTCGACGAGCCTGTCGGCCACCTCGTCGGGGACGCCTATGGCGCCATCGCCTTCGCCTATGCGCGCCGCTATCTGGCGCGGGAGGAGGCCATGGCGCTCTCCCTGTCGCTGCCCCTTACCGAGGCGCCCTATGGCGATGTCGCGGCCCGCGCCTATTTCGACAATCTGCTGCCCGAGCGCGACACGGCGCGATCCGACATCATCGCCCGATACGGCCTGGGCAATGATGACGTCGCCGGCATCCTGTTCCATCTGGGCAAGGATTGCCCCGGCGCCATCTCGGTGCTGCCCGAAGGGGCGCCCGCCGCCAAGCTGCCGGGGGACCTGGCCAGGGACTACCGGGCCCTGGACGAAAGGGAACTCGGGGACATCATCGAAGCACTGCATGCCCGCGCGCCGCTGCCGGGGGCGGTGCAGGACCCTTCGCCCCTGGCCGGGGTGCAGAGCAAGATCGCGCTGACCCGCCTGCCCGATGGCCGGTTCGCCGAGCCGCTTCCCGGCTCGGGGGCGCCGACCACCCATATCCTCAAGGTTCCCGACCATCGGCACCGGCACGACGCGGCCCATGAGCACGCCGCGATGGCGCTGTCCCGAACAGCCGGCTTTCCCACGGCGGCAACCAGCCTGCTCACCATCAAGGACATTCCGGTGCTGGTGATCGAGCGGTTCGACCGGACGCGGGACGAGGACGGCCGCATCCGCCGCCGCCACCAGGAGGATTTCTGCCAGGCGCTGGGCCTGGCGGCGCGGCAGAAATACGAACGCGGCGGCAGCGGCGGGCGCCGCTATTGCGCCGAGGCGATCGGGGGCATTCTCGACCGGACGATCGATCCCATCGCGGAAAAGCAGCGTTTCGTGGAAATCACCCTGTTCGACCTGCTGATCGGCAATGTGGACGGGCACGCCAAGAATTTCTCGCTCTTCCACCTTCCCGGCGGGCGCCTGGTGACCACGCCGCGCTATGACGTGATGCCGACGCTGCTCGACCGGGGCACGACGGACGAATTCGCCTATCGCATCGGGGAGGCCCGCGACATGGAGGCGCTGACGCCGACGCAGTTCGACGGCTTCCTGGTGGCGCTGGGCTTCACATCGGCCGGCGGGCGGCGACGCCTGACCAACCGGCTCGTCACCAGCACCCTTCAGATGCTGGACGGGCAGATCGCGGCCATGCACGGGGCCGGCTCCAAGAATTTCGCCGACCTGATCGCCACCCAGATCCGCACCCTTACCCGCAATTTCGGCATCGAGACGCCGCCTGTCGCCGCCGGGCGCGACACATTCGTGCGCTGACCCCTTGACGCAAAGGCGCGGCGCACCGGCATAGTGGCAGGGCAAAAGGGGGGATGCGATGGAAAACGGCGCGGGCGGGAAATTGACGCGGCGCAGCCTGATGGGAGGGCTTGCCGCCCTGCCCCTGATGGCGGCAGCGGCCCATGGGCAGGGCATCGAATGCGCCGTGTTCACCCCCGAGCGGCAGGACGCCAAATCGCCCGAGGCGGCGATAGCGCGGCTCAAGGCCGGCAATGAGCGGTTCCTGGCCGGGCAATCGATCAATTGCGACCTGCTCCAGCAGGTGCATGACACATCGGGCGGACAGGCGCCCTTTGCCGCCGTGGTGGGCTGCATCGATTCGCGGGTGCCGCCCGAGCTGGTGTTCGACCAGCGCGTAGGCGACATTTTCTGTGCGCGCGTGGCCGGCAATTTCGTCAACACCGATATTCTGGGCAGCCTGGAATTCGCCACCCATGTGGCCGGGGCCAGGGCCATCGTCATTCTCGGCCACAGCGCCTGCGGCGCCATCAAGAGCGCGGTGGACGGGGTGGAGCTGGGCCACATCACCGCCATGCTGAAGAATTTCGACCCGGCACTGGCGACGCTCGGGCCCGCCGACGGCGCGCGGAGCAGCGCCAACGAAGCGCTGGTGCAGAAGGTGGCGGACCAGAATGCGCTGCTGACGGCGCAGAGCCTCGTCCAGCGCAGCGACATCCTGGCGCAGCTCGTGGCGGATGGAAAACTGGCAATCGCCTCGGCCATGCACGATATCCAGACAGGGCGCATCACCTGGCTGAGCTGAAAAGCGGCAGGAGATGATCTGGATCAATATCGATCCGGGCCGCCCGGCATAGGTTTGGCAGGACCCACAAGGAGGCGATCATGTATTCCCGTATCGTAGTCGGCATCGATGGATCGGAACTGGCCAACAAGGCGCTGCGCCACGCATTGAAGCTGGCCAAGGAATCGGAGGCCCGCGTGTTTGTCGTCACGGCGACCGAGCCCTCCGTGCTCATCGCGCCCGGCGCGGAAATGATGGCGGTCAATACCGGCGAGATCATCGCCGAGCTGGAAGCGGCCAAGACCAAATCCGCCGCCGCCACGCTGGCCGAGGCCGAGGAACTGGCCAAGGCCACCGGCCAGACCATCGAGAAAATCCACGTGCCTTCGAGCCTTGCGGCCGACGCCATCATCTCCACCGCCGAAGCGCAGGGCGCCAGCCTCATCGTCATGGGCTCGCATGGGCGGCGCGGACTGGGGCGGCTGCTGCTGGGCAGCCAGGCCTCGGAAGTGCTGTCGCGCTCCACCGTTCCGGTGCTGGTGGTGAAATAAGGCCCCGCCCAAGCTAACATGTTAGAAGTGGCATCGCGGGACGTTTTCCAGTATTGCGGCTGGGAACCGTTCCGCGAGCCTTTTTCATGTCCCAGCCTTCCACCATCGCCGTCATCGACATCGGCAAGACCAATGCCAAGGTCGTGCTGATCGCGCGCGAGAGCCGGCGGCAACTGGCCAGCCGCAGCCGGGCCAATACGGTATTGCGCGACGGCCCCTACCCCCATGCCGATACCGAAGGGCTCTGGGCCTTCATTCTCGAGGCGCTAAAGGCCCTGGCGGCCGAACATGGCGTGGGCGGCATCTCCATCACCACCCACGGGGCCACGGCGGCGCTGATGGCGGGAGAGGCCCTGGCCCTGCCGGTGCTCGACTATGAGCATGACGGCCCCGAAACGGTGGCGGACGCCTATCGGGCCGTGCGGCCCGATTTTGCCGAAACGCTCTCCCCCGCCTTGCCCAACGGGCTCAATCTGGGGGCGCAGATCTTCTGGCAGGCACGGGCCTTTCCCGAAGCCTTCGCCGGGGTGAGCGCCATTCTCACCTATCCGCAATATTGGGCCTGGCGGCTCACCGGGGCTCTGGCCAGCGAAGTCACCTCGCTGGGCTGCCACACCGATCTGTGGGCGCCGGTGGCGGGGAAGTTTTCGAGCCTCGTGGCCACGCAGGGCTGGGAAAAGCTCTTTCCTCCCATCCGCCCGGCGGCGTCGGTGCTGGGGCCGGTCCGGCCGGAGCTGGCCGTACAACTGGGGCTGGCGCCAGAGACGCCGGTGACCTGTGGCATCCACGATTCCAACGCCTCGCTGGTGCCGCATCTGGAGCGCGGCGAGACGCCCTTCACCATTGTTTCGAGCGGCACCTGGACCATCGCCATGACAGTGGGCGGGGAAACCGGTCAACTCGATCCGGCGCGGGACAGCCTCGCCAATGTCGACGCCCATGGCCGGCCCGTGCCGACGGCGCGCTTCATGGGCGGGCGGGAATTCGACCTGCTGGTGCCCGAGATCCGCACGCCCGAAACGGCGGAGATCGCGCGGGTCATTGCCGGCGACATCAGGGTGCAGCCGGGCTTCGTGCCGGGGGTGGGGCCATTTCCCGACGCCAGGGGGCATTGGACGCAGCCGGCGGAAGGGCTGACGCCGGGCGAGCGCACCGCCGCCGCCTCGCTCTACATGGCGCTGATGACCGAGGCCGCCCTGACGCTGTGCGGGCGGGGCGGGAGCATCATCGTTGAGGGGCCGCTGGCGCGGAACCGGCTCTATGCGGCGGCGCTGGCGCGGCTCACCGGCGTGAAGGTGATCGCCTCGGGCGACGCGACCGGCACCAGCCTGGGGGCCAGCCTGCTGTTCGGCGGCGATGGCGGCGGCGCCGAGGCGGGACAGGCGGTGGCGCCGCTGGACGTCGAAGGGTTCGACGCCTATGCGGCGCGCTGGCGCGCAGCCAATGGCCAACCCACAGCCTAGATCATTTCACTGTTTCGTTGAACCAGTGAAATGATCTAAGCCTTTGTTTTGTCGCGTTTCCGAACCGCAAAACCGTTGCCACTTTTGCTGGAGACGCTCTAGTGGATGTCGGCGCTGGGGGCGGCGGGCACGGGCTTGGCCAGCGCCCTTTCGCGCAGCCAGATATAGAACCCGCTGCCGATGACGATGGGCGCGCCGATATAGAGCCAGATATCGGGGGGCTGGTTGAAGAGCAGCCAGCTCGCCATGGCCAGGAAGATGATCTGGATATAGGCGAAGGGCGCCAGCACCGAGGCCGGGGCCAGCCCCGAGGCGGTGGTGATGATCTGGTGGCCGGCGAAACCGAAAATGCCGACGGCGAAAAAGGCGATCCAGCCATCGATGCTGCTCGGCCATGTCCAGAAGAACACCACCACCGGCAAAAGGACCACGGTGGCGAAAATGCCGGCATAGAACTGGCTGGTGGCGGGGCTGTCGAAGCCGGAGACGCGGCGCGTGAACAGCATGTAGAGCGCGGTGCTGAAGGCGGCGGCGATGCTGAGCAGGGACGCGGGGTGGAAGGCATCGGTGCCGGGGCGCACGATGATGAGAATGCCGATGAAGCCGATGCCGATGGCGGTCCAGCGGCGCCAGCCCACGGTTTCGCCCAGCATGGGCACCGAAAGCGCGCAGATGAGCAGCGGCACGGTGAAGCCGATGGCGCCGGTGACGGTGAGCGGCAGATATTGCACGGCGAGGAAATTGAAGACGGTGGAGCCCATCAGCGCCAGCGCCCGCAGGAATTGCAGCGGCAGGCTGCCGGTGCGCACCAGATCGAGCCCATGGCGCGGCAGATGGATGGCGGCCACCAGGCACAGATGGATGGCATAGCGCAGGAAAACGATCTGCACGGCGGCCATGCCGATATGCCCGAGCCATTTGGCCGAGGAATCGATGCCGGTGAACAGGAAATATCCGGCCAGCGTGAGGCCGATCGCCAGAAGACGGCGCTCCTCCGGCGGGGTGAAGGGCATGGGCATGGTTCTTCCAAAAAACCGCAGCGGGAGCGCGCGACAGCAGAGCGTTGGCGAAAGGCGGCGGGGATGTCAATGCGACTGAAGGGGAACTTGTATGGAAGGCCAAGGGCACCGAAGCCTTCGCCCGCTTCGATGTAGCCGGTGTCCTCGCGGCGCGGCAGGAGCCCAGCCGGCGAGCGTCTATCCCAGGCCCACGCCCAGGGTGGAGGCACGCTCGCCGAAATCCGGCTTCGGCCTAGAAGGTCTCCGCCAGATTGCGCAGACCGAGGGTATCGGCAAGGTCGCCGGGAGTGACGGCAGCGCCATGGCGGGGGTGGAAAACCAGGTCCACCGGACGGCCGGGAAGAAGCGTCAGGGCATTGTCGGAGAAATAGCCGGGCGCATCGACCGTGGCGGTGACGAAGAAGGCGGGCTTGTCGGCCTCCAGCGTCAGCACGGGCAGGCCGCCGGCCTCGGACCAGCGGGCGGCAATAGAGGGCTGGACCAGCTCATAGGCCTTGTAGGGCCTGGGGAAATAGTCGTTCTCGCCCAGCGGATTGCCGGCGGCATCGGACCAGGAGAAGAAGAAGAATTCGTCCGGGGCCAGCTCGGCCAGGGCGATGCTCGCCAGTTCCGTCGCGGCGTCGGGACTGACCGCGCCCTTGCCGCTGAAGACGACGCGCTCGCCGCCGCCCACCTTGATCGCGCGGATGTCGAGCGAAAGCGCGATCGCGGAGGCGGTATCGTTGACGGCCTTGAAGACGATGCGGCTGGGCGGGGCGTTCTCAACCGGGGTGCCGCGCGAATTGGCCGGCACGCTGTCATGCACGGGCACGGCCACGACATTGGCCGGCGAGAAGAAGCGCCGGGCCATGTAATGCATCAGCTTCCACTGACCGCCATAATCCAGGCTCGACCAGCTCGCCACCGGCCAGATGTCGTTGATCTGCCAATAGAGCGTGCCCATGCAGCGCGGCTTGGTAGAGCGCCAGTATTCGATGGCGGTCTTGATGGCGAGGCCCTGCTGGATCTGGGAGAGGAAGACCATCTGGTCGAAATCGCGCGGGAAGCGGAAATAGCGCGTCATGGTCTCGAGGATGCGGGCATTGCCGCCATCGTTGCGCTGGTGGTTCTCCATGACCGGGGAAGACGGGTTGCGGTCCTTGAGCTCGGTGAAGCTCTCGATGACATTCATCGAGGTGAAGGACTGGAAGCCGAATTCGGAGGCAAAGCGCGGATTGACCGTGCGATAGGCCTCGAAGCTCTTGGCCGAGTGCCAGACGTCCCAGTAATGGGTGTCGCCGCGCGTATCGGCATGCCAGCCGTCGGAGAAATCGAGATAGCCCATGGAGGGCGAGGAGGGCCAGAAGCGCCGGGCCGGGTCCTCATCCTCGACGATGTTGCCGAGCATGGAATTGAGCCGGTCGTAATTGGCGACATAGCGCTCGGGCGCGGCGCGGGTTTCCGGATACCAGCCCAGCGAGCCGATGACCTCGTTGTCGCCGCACCAGAGCGCGATGCAGGCATGGTGGGAGAGCCGGCGCACCTGCTGGGTCACCTCCGCGCGCACGCTGGCCAGGAAGGGCCGGTCGGACGGATAGCTCATGCAGGCGAACATGAAATCGTGCCAGATGAGCAGGCCCAGCTCGTCGCAGATCTCGTAGAAGAAATCGGGCTCGTATTGGCCGCCGCCCCAGATGCGCAGCATGTTCATATTGGCCGCCCGGGCGCTTTCGAGCAGGTCGCGCACGGCGGCGGGGGTGATGCGGCTGGGGATGGCGTCGGCGGGAATCCAGTTGGCGCCCATCATGGTGATGTCGCGGCCATTGACCCGGCATTTGAAGGAGTGGTCGATCTCGTCCTTTTCGACCACCCATTCGAGCTGGCGCAGCCCGAGGCGGCGGGTGGTGACTTCACCCTCGAGATCGGTGGTGAGCTCGTAAAGCGGCTGGGCGCCCTGCCCCGCCGGCCACCACAGCTTGGGATTGTCGATCGTCAGGGTGTGGGTGACGAGATTCTCGCCGGCCCTGACGGCGACGCGGTCGGCAATGAGCTGGCCGTCGATGCGATGGGAAAGTTCAACCTCTCCATCAGCAAAGGCAAAAAGACGAGTCTTTATCGAAAGTTCGACGGCGTTCCGGCTATGATGCTGATCGACCTGCACGCTCTCCTGCCGGGCCAGCCGCGCCCGGCTCAGGCGCATGGCGCCATAGACGCCGACGGGCATGATGCAGATGCCCCAGTCCCAGCCGGCATGGCAGGCCGGCTTGCGGATGAAGTTCATATGAATGCCCTTCAGCCCGTTGGTCTGGTAGTTCTTGGTGAAGGGAATGGGGAAGGGATGGGCCTCGGCGCGGGCGCGGGCCACATCGGGGGCGATGGCGAATTCGAGGCGCAGCGTGTTCTCGCCGGCGCGCACCTTGCCGGTGACGTCGATGTCGTGGCGCAGGAAGGTGTTGTCGGTGCGGGCCACCACCGCGCCATTGAGCGAAATGGTGGCGATGCAGTCCACGTCCGAAAGGGTGAGGGTGAGATAGCCCGCGATGTCGTCGGCGGTGGCGGTGAAGCTACGCTCCATCACCCAGGCGGTCTCGTTGACCCACATCACCTGTTTTTCGTTTTCACCGAAATAGGGATCGGGGATGCGGCCGGCCTCGATCAGCGCGGTGTGCACGTCGCCCGGCAGGGTGATGGCGAGCTTGAGATTGCGCGCGGGCGCGGAGAGCGAAAAGCGCCCCCCAAGCTCGATGGCGGAATAGGTGGCCGGCAGCGCCATGGTCGTCTCCCCTCGCATCCTCATCCGATGCGGCATTGCGCGGAGTGCCCCTCCGCAATCGATTTCACCGGGTTTATTAGCCGGAGTTCCCGCCGCTTCCAATGGGGGCGTGAAGGGTTTTTTTAGGCTATTGCATCGTTGCCGGACCCTGCCGGGCCAGTGGGGCGGATTCACCGGCCGGATTTACGCTTGTGTTAGGATTTGCCTGCGTAACGTCCCTCAATGAACAGGGCGTGGGCCGGCATGGCGATGATCGAGAGTTTGCGGCGCTTTTTCGCCGTTCCGGAGGAGCCGGAACTGGTCCTGGCGCAGGCGCGCGCGCTCAGCGGGCAAATCCCGCTCATGTATGGCATCCTGCTGGTCAATTCGCTGGCGCTGGCGGCCACCCACCAGGAGGCCCCTGCCCTGCTGCGGCTTCACATTCCGGCCGCGCTGGCGCTGATCTGCGCCATCCGCATTTTCACCTGGTGGCGCTCGCGCGACAGGCAGATCGACTACAGCCAGGCGCGCCGCCTGCTCGGCTCCACCGTGGCGGTGGCGGCCGTGCTGGGCGCCGGCTTCGCCGCCTGGGCGCTGAGCCTTTACCCCTATGGCGACGCCTTCCAGCAATCGCACGTCGCCTTCTACATGGGCATCACCAGCATTTGCTGCGTGTTCTCGCTGACACATCTGCGCGCCGCCGCCATGATCGTCGCGGTGGGAGTGCTGGTGCCGTTCACCCTGTTTTTCGTCAGCACCGGCAATCCGGTCTTCGCGGCGCTGGCCATCAACCTGGTGCTGGTGGTGGCGGCGCTGATGTGGATCCTGTTCGGCAATTTCCGCAATTTCGCCGAGGTGGTGGCCGCGCGCACCGAAATGGAGCGCAAGCAGGCCGAAACCCAGCGCCTGTCGGACGAAAACCATCGGCTGGCCAATATGGACAGCCTGACGGGGCTGCCCAACCGCCGCTCCTTCGTCCGCTTCCTGCAGGCGGCGCTGGAAAAGGCGGACGCCGAGGGCCGGCAGATCGCCGTGGCGCGGCTGGACCTGGACAATTTCAAATCGGTCAATGACATTTTCGGCCAGATCACTGGCGACAGCGTGCTGGTCGAAGTGGGCAACCGCATCAACGCCATGCGGCACCCTTCAACATTCGTCGCCCGCCTCGGCTCGAACAATTTCGCCCTGGTGCTGACCGAGAACACCGATACGGCCGGTCTGGAGCGATGCGGCCGGAAACTGACCGATGCCATGCGCTCCTCGTTCGAATGCAAGCTGGGCACGGTGCATCTTTCCGCCTCCGCCGGCTTCGCCCTGTCGCGCAAAGGCGACACGGCCGACACGCTGTTCGACCGCGCTGACTATGCAACCTGGCTGGCCAAGCGCGAGGCGCGGGGCCAGGCGCTGGTGTTTTCCGAACACCACGCCGGCGCGCTCAAGCGCATAAGGCAGATGGAGCATGCGCTGCTGACCGCCGATCTCGATGCGGAAATCCATATCCTGTTCCAGCCGCAATTCGACGTGTCGCTCAACCGCACCACCGGCTTCGAAGTGCTGGCGCGCTGGCGGAGCCCGCTGCTGGGCGAGGTCTCGCCGGGCGACTTCATCCCCCTGGCCGAGCGCGTCGGCATGATCTCCAAGATCACCCAGACGGTGCTGCGGAAGGCGCTGGCGGTGTCGGCGAAATTGCCGCGCTCCATGCGGCTCTCGGTCAATCTGTCGGCGCACGATCTGAGCTCGACCACCGCCATCGAGGCCATCGTGGCGCTGATGGAAGCGGCGGGCAAACCCTGCCGGGTGGATTTCGAAATCACCGAAACCGCGCTGATGCACGATTTCGAGCAGGCCAGCGACGGGTTGCTGGCCTTGCTGGCGCTGGGTTCGCGCATCGCCCTGGACGATTTCGGCACCGGCCATTCCAGCCTCACCCATGTGCAGAAGCTGCCGCTGGACCGCATCAAGGTGGACCGCAGCTTCGTGGCCGAGGTGACGAGCGACCCGACCAGCCGCGCCATCGTCAAGACCACGGTGGAGCTGTGCCGGAACCTGGGCATTTCCTGTGTGTTCGAGGGCATCGAGACCCAGGAGCAGCTCGACGTGCTGCTGGCGCTGGGCGGCACGGTGATGCAGGGATATCTGTTCGGCCGGCCCATGGACGAGGCCATGCTGGCCCAGCACATCGCCGAAGCCCCGCGCGCCGCCCGGCGCCATGCCGGGCGGACTTTGCGGCGGACCGCCTAAAGCGCCCCCGAGCCCTCGATATCGAGGAAGCCGCCCGACTGCCGCTCCCACAGGCGAGCATAATGGCCGCCCGAGGCGAGAAGCTGGGCATGGGTGCCCTCCTCCACGATACGGCCCTTTTCCAGCACCACCAGGCGATCCATGGCGGCGATGGTGGAGAGGCGATGGGCGATGGCGATGACCGTCTTGCCCCGCATGAGGCTGGTCAGCTGCTCCTGAATGGCCGCCTCGACCTCGGAATCGAGGGCGGAGGTGGCTTCGTCCAGCACCAGGATCGGGGCGTTCTTGAGCAGCACGCGGGCGATGGCGACGCGCTGGCGCTGGCCGCCGGAGAGCTTGACGCCGCGTTCGCCCACATGGGCGTCATAGCCGGTGCGGCCGGTGGGATCGGCCAGCCCCAGGATGACGTCATGAACCCTGGCCTGCTCGGCGGCCCGGATCATCTCCTCATCACTGGCCGATTGCCGGCCATATTTGAGGTTCTCGCGCACCGAGCGGTGCAGGAGCGACGTATCCTGGCTGACAAGGCCGATGGCGGCCCGCAGGCTTTCCTGGGTCACCTCGCGCACGTCCTGGCCGTCGATGCGGATGCCGCCGGCCTGCACGTCGAACATGCGCAGGGCGAGGTTGACCAGCGTCGACTTGCCCGAGCCGGACCGGCCGACAAGGCCGATCTTCTCGCCCGGCGCCACGGTGAAGCTGAAATCATCGATGACCGAGCCGTCCTTGCCGCGCCAGTAGTTGAAGCTGACCCGGTCATAGACCAGTTCGCCTTGCGTGACGGCGAGCGGGGCGGTGCCGGGCGCATCGAGCATGGTCAAGGGCTGGGCGATGGTGTCCATCGAATCGCGGGCATTGCCGATCTGGCGGAAGATGTTGGAGCCGATCTCCAGGATCCAGCCGCTCATGTTCATGATCTGCAAGGCGAAGGGAATGGCCGTGGCCACCGCGCCGGCGGTGAGCACGCCATCGTTCCAGCCGCTGAGCGCCAGCCAGGTGACCGAGACCACCAATGCGGCATTGAGCAGGAACAGCACCGACCACATGGCGGTGAACACCCGCATCAGCTTGCGGAAGCCGATGGCGTGGGCGAGCACGGAATCGGCCACATACTGGTCTTCATGGCCGCCGGTGGAGAAGGTCTTGAGCGTCTGGATATTGGTGTAGCTGTCCACGATGCGCCCGGTCATCACCGACTTGGCTTCGGAAAGCTCCTCCGAATAGCGGGCGATGAGCGGCATGGTGATGGCAAAGAGGATGGCATAGAACAAAAGCCATACCGCGATGGGCACCAGCAGCACCGGATCGAGCTGGGCCAGCACGACGATGGCCACCACCACGAAGACCAGCGCATACCAGGCCGCGTCTATGGTGAGGTTGACCCCGATCTCGATGGCCTCGCCGGCCTGGATGACCTTGTTGGCGACGCGGCCGGCGAAATCGTTCTGGAAGAAGGTCCAGCTCTGGCGGATGACATGCCAGTGGCTCTGCCAGCGCACCAGATCGACCAGATTGGGGACGATGGCGTGGTTGCGGATGAGGGTATCGAAGAAGAAGGCCATCGGCCGCACCAGGGCGACCACGAAGATCATCCAGAGCAGGGTCTGCCCATGCCGGGTGAAGATCTCGCCGGGGGCGGTGGTGGCCAGCATGCCGACCACCAGGCCGACGAAGACGGGCATGAGCGCGTCGGCCACCGAACCGATGGCGACAAGGCCGATGCGGATGGCGAAGGCGGCGCGGAACTGGCCGATGAAATAGCTGACAAAGGGACGAAGGCCCATGGGCGGCTGGCGGTTTTCGGCCAGGGCGACGGGCGAATAGAGGGTGTCGAAGAAATCGACGACGCGGTTGAACATTTTGAGCTCATGAAGTGAGCCGCGCCTGAGGGAAGCCTGGCTTCTGGATCAGGTTCGGAGACGATCGATGGGTGTGCATGGGTCCTGGCAGACGCCGCTATGGCCGGGCAGGGTTCGGGTCAGGTCGATGTCACCCATCTGGGTTCTCCTTGCTTGTATTCGGAATTGAGGAGGAAGGCGGCCGCTACTGGGCCGCCTCCCCGATCTGGTCGGCGTCGATGAAGCCGCCGGACTGGCGATGCCAAAGCTGGCTGTAGATGCCGCCGGCGTCAACGAGCTGGGCATGGGTGCCCTCCTCGACGATGCGGCCCTTATCCAGCACGACCAGCCTGTCCATCATGGCGATGGTGGAGAGGCGATGGGCGATGGCGATCACCGTCTTGCCGTCCATCAGGCGCTGCAACTGGCTCTGGATGGCCGCCTCGACCTCGGAATCGAGGGCGGAGGTGGCTTCGTCCAGCACCAGGATCGGCGCGTTCTTGAGCAGCACGCGGGCAATGGCGATGCGCTGGCGCTGACCGCCGGAAAGCTTCACGCCGCGCTCGCCCACATGGGCGTCATAGCCCTTGCGGCCCTTGAGGTCGGTGAGCGTGGCGATGAAATCGGCGGCCTCGGCCTGCTCGGCGGCGGCGTGCATCATCTCCTCGGTGGCGTCGGGCCGGCCATAGAGGATGTTGTCGCGCACCGAGCGGTGCAGGAGCGACGTGTCCTGCGTCACCACCCCGATATTGGCGCGCAGGCTGTCCTGCGTCACCTCGGCGATGTCGTGGCCGTCGACGAGGATGCGCCCGTCCTGCCGGTCGTAGAAGCGCAGCAGCAGGTTGACGATGGTGGACTTGCCGGCGCCCGAGCGGCCGACAAGGCCGATCTTCTCGCCGGGCTGGATATGCAGGTTCAGCCCCTCGATGACGCCCTTGTCCTTGCCATAGTGGAAGGAGATGTTCTCGAAGCGAATGTCGCCCTGCACCGGGCCGATGGGGCGGGCCGTCGGCTTGTCGGCGACCACGCGCGGCAGCGAGATGGAGGAGATGCCGTCGCGTACGACGCCGATATTCTCGAACAGCGCCGACATTTCCCACATGACCCACTGGCTCATGCCCTGGAAGCGCAGCACCAGCGCCGCGGCCACCGCAATGGCGCCCGGCGTCATATTGCCGTTGAGCCACTGCCAGATGCCCACCGCGAAAACGGCGAACAGCAGGGTGCAGTTCATGACGGTGATGGTGCATTGCAGCACCGTCACCATGCGCATCTGCTTGTGCACGGTGGAGAGGAAGCCATCCATGGATTCGCGGGCATAGGCCTCCTCCCGGTGCGAATGGGAGAAGAGCTTGACCGTGGCGATATTGGTGTAGCTGTCGACAATGCGCCCGGTCATGATCGAGCGCGCATCGGCCTGCTCCTCGGAAATCTTGCCCAGGCGCGGGATGAAATAGCGCATGAGCAGGATGTAGCAGACCAGCCAGACCACGAAGGGCAGCGCCAGCCAGGGATCACTGAGAAAGGCCAGCACCACGGCGCCCGAGAAATAGACGATCACATAGACCGTCACGTCCAGCACCTTCATCACCACTTCGCGCACGGCCAGCGCGGTCTGCATCAGCTTGGCGCCGATGCGGCCGGCGAACTCGTCCTGGAAATAGCTCATGGACTGGCGGATGAGGTAGCGATGCGCCATCCAGCGGATACGCTGGGGGAAATTGCCCAGCAGCGTCTGATGGATAATCATCGAATCGGTGATCTGGAGCAGCGGAATGGCCAGCAGCAGCAGCGCGGCCATGCCGGCGAGCTTCCAGCCCTCATCGGCCAGGAAGGTGGCCTTGTCGGCCGACCCCAGCCAATCGACGATGGAGCCCATGAAGCCGAAAAGCGAGATTTCGAGCAGGGCGATGCCGGCGCCCAGCACCGTCATGGCGGCGAGCCAGCGCTTGGCCCCGTCGCTGTAATGCAGGCAGAAGGCGAGCAGCCCCTTGGGAGGCAGATCGGGCTCGCCGAGCGGATAGGGATTGATACGCCTCTCGAACCAACGCAGCATGGATGCACCAAAAAGAAAAACCGGAACAGACCGCCCTTGTGACCTTCCCCGCCAGACAGCCCGTGTCAGCAGCATGAAGGCCGGCCCTGCCCGGCTGGAAATTCGGAATCCGGCTCGATACGCGGGAGGCGCAGAGGAACCACGGCCCCGACCGGGGAAAGCCCCCTCCCCAATGCCACATTGTTTGGCTTAAAAGAGAGGACCGGAGCGGTCGATGGCCGATCAGGATACACGAAAGCGGCGAAACTGCTGTTGCCGCGCCGCCACATTTGTTTTCAGACCGATGAGGTCACGGGACTTCCGATGCGCACCGAAACCGAGCACACCATCTATCTCAAGGATTACGCCCCCAGCCCCTATCGCATCACCGCGGTGGACCTCGATTTCGCCATCGAGGCCGACACCACCCGGGTGCGGGCGCAACTGAGCGTCGAGCCGCGCGCGGACACCGCGCCGGGCACGCCGCTGGTGCTGGACGGGGACGAATTGAGCCTAAGTTCCATCGCCATCGACGGCGCGCCGCTGGTGCTTTCGGCCTATGCGGCCGACGCCAATGGGCTGACCCTGTTCGAGCCGCCGCTGCGGCGCTTCGTGCTCGAAACCGAGGTGCGGCTGAAGCCCGAGGGCAACACCAAGCTGATGGGGCTCTATCGCTCCAGCGGCACCTGGTGCACGCAATGCGAGCCGGAGGGGTTCCGCCGCATCACCTATTTCCTCGACCGGCCGGACAATCTGGCCACCTATCGGGTGCGCATGACCGCTCCCCTGGCGCTGGCGCCGGTGCTGCTGGCCAATGGCAATCTGGTGGATCGGGGCGATGCCGGCGAGGGGCGGCACTTCGCCGTCTGGGACGACCCCTTCCCCAAGCCCTCCTATCTCTTTGCCATGGTGGCCGGCGACCTGGGCTCGATCCGTGACAGCTTCACCACCGCCTCGGGGCGCAAGGTGGACCTGGCCATCTATTGCAGCCATGGCAATGAGGACAGGTGCCTCTGGGCCATGGACAGCCTCAAGCGCTCCATGGCCTGGGACGAGCGCCGCTTCGGGCGCGAATACGACCTCGACGTCTTCAACATCGTGGCGGTGAGCGACTTCAATTTCGGCGCCATGGAGAACAAGGGGCTCAACATCTTCAACGACCGGCTGGTCTTCGCCCGACCGGAGACCGCCACCGATGGCGACTATGACGGCATCGAGCGGGTCATCGCCCACGAATATTTCCACAACTGGACCGGCAACCGCGTCACCTGCCGCGACTGGTTCCAGCTCTGCCTCAAGGAAGGGCTGACGGTTTACCGCGACCAGGAATTCACCAGTGACGAGCGCAGCCGCGCCGTGAAGCGCATTTCCGACGTGACGACGCTGCGCCGGGCCCAATTCCCCGAGGATGGCGGGCCGCTGGCGCATCCGGCGCGGCCCGATAACTATCGGGAAATCAATAACTTCTACACGACAACGGTCTATGAGAAGGGCGCCGAGATCGTGCGCATGCTGGCGACGCTCCTCGGGCGCGAGCGCTTCCGCAAGGGGCTGGACCTGTATTTCGAGCGGCATGACGGCGAAGCCACCACCATCGAGGCGTTCCTGGCCGCCTTCGCCGACGCCAATGGCGTCGACCTCGACCAGTTCAGGACCTGGTATCTGCAAGCCGGCACGCCGCGGCTGCATGTGGACGAGCACTACGACGCGGCCAGCCAGACCTATCGTCTGAAGCTGCGGCAGGAGACGCCGCCGACGCCGGGCCAGCCGGAAAAGGCGCCGCTGGTGCTGCCGATCCGGTTCGGGCTCATCGGCCCCAATGGCAGCCCCATGGGCTGGAGCGGGGTGAGCGGCGCGGAGGTGCGCGACGACCTCATCGTGCTCGACGCCGAAAGCGCCGAGGTGGTGTTCACCGGCGTTTCCAGCCGGCCGGTGGCGTCGCTGCTGCGCGAATTTTCCGCCCCCGTCATCCTGGAAAGCCAGGCCAGCCAGGAGGATCGGCTGTTCCTCGCCCGGCATGACAGCGATCCCTTCAACCGCTGGCAGGCCCTGCAGGACGTGGGCATGGCGCTGGCCGTGGGCAAGGCGCGCGGCGAGGCGGCCGATGCCGGGGCGCTGGCCGCGCTCAGCCAGGCCATGGCGGACACGCTGGCCAGCACCACGCTGGACGACGCCTTCAAGGCGCTGGCGCTGACCCTGCCCGACGAGGCGCTGATCGGGCGCACCCTCGGCAAGGACATCGATCCGGACCGCATTCACCAAGCTCGCGAGGGGCTGATGCGCGCCGTGTTCGAGCCGCTCGCCATGCCGCTGCTCGAGGCCTATCAGGGGCTCGGCAGCGATGCCCCCTATGCGCCCGACCCGGCCAGCACGGGGCGGCGCGCGCTGCGCAACCGGGCGCTGGGCCTGCTGGTGGCCAGCGAGGCCCCGGGCGCGGCGGTTCTGGCGGCGCAGCAATATGCCGGCGCCGGCAACATGACCGACCGGCTGGCGGCGCTCTCCATCGCCGTGGGCGCCAATACGCGCGAGGCGGCGGGCATGCTGGCCGATTTCCGCACCCGCTTCGGCGGCGATCCTCTGGTTCTGGACAAATGGTTGGCCGTGACGGCCAGCGCCCCGCGCGACGGGGTGATCGAGGACATGCAGGCGATCCTGGCCGATCCGGGCTTTCCGCGCACCAATCCCAACCGGCTGCGCGCGCTGGTGGGCACCTTCGCCATGAGCAACCCCACCCAGTTCACCCGCGCCGACGGCGCCGGCTTCCGCTTCGTCACCGGTTTCGTGGCCGAGGTGGACCCGATCAACCCGCAGGTGGCGGCGCGCGTGCTCACCGGCTTCCGCATCTGGCCGATGCTGGAGCCGGCGCGGCGGGAGGCGGCCAAGGCCGCGCTCACCGCATTGCAGGCACAGGGCGGGCTCAGCCGGAACACCGCCGACATCCTGGCGCGGACGCTGGCGGGGTGAAATTTTTGGAAGAATTTTTCTCCGCCCCTAAGTGATTCTGGGGACTCACGATTTCGTCATCCCCTCCCCGGCCGCCCGGGGAGGGGTCTGGACAGTTGATTCGGGCTGATTCATTGTTCGGTACAGGGCAAATCGGTCGGGGTTAAATCCCTCACAGGATGGAGAATTTCATGCGGTCGGCGGAGACATCCGGCGCCAGCGCTATCGGATTCGGCGCGGGCAGGAGTGAAATCGGCAGTGGCCCCGTGAATGACCTGTCGAGGGCGGCAATTCCTCCCGTCGCCATGGCGGTGCTGCTCACCGCATGGGCCGCCGCCAGCCTTTTCATCGCCTATGACGTGCTGACCAGCATGGGCGCGGCGGAATTTCCCGACACCGCGCTCTGGCCCGGCATCGCCCAGCGCGGCGGGGTGGCGCTCACCCTGGCGACGCTGTTCGGACTGGTGGCGGCGCTGCGCTGGAACGGGGACATGCCCGACCGCACGCAGCGGCACAATTACCAGACGCTGGCCTCGGCCATTCCCATGGGCGTGGCCTGCTGGACGCGAACGGGACAGCTCATCGTCTGCAACGAACATTACCGCAGCGGGCTGGGCATGGGCAAAACCGGCCTCACCTATCAGCAGGCGGTCAAGCGCATCACCATGGGCGGTTATATCAAGCTGGTGAGCGAGGATGACGGCAACCGCATGATGGAGCTGCACCGCGATGACGGCACCTGCCTGCTCATCGACGAGCGCCCGCTGGGCGACGGGGGCTTCATGACGCTGGTGAGCGACATCACCGAAGCCAAGAAGACCGATTCCCTGCTCCACACCATCCGCCAGGAACAGCGCCTGCTGGCCCGCCGCTATCACGAGGAAAAGCTCAAGGCCGAGGCGGCCAGCCGCTCCAAGACCAATTTCCTCGCCCATCTCAGCCACGACATCCGCACGCCGCTCAACCACATCATCGGCTTCGCCGAACTGATGCGGCACGAAACCTTCGGGCCGCTCGGCGATGCGCGCTATGGCGATTATCTCAAATCCATCCAGACCTCGGGCGAGCATCTGCTGGCCAGCTTCGCCACCATCCTGGAACTGGCCGAGCTCGAAAGCGGACAGAAGGCGCTGCGCAGCGAACCGGTGGCGGTGGACGAGCTTCTCGACTCCATGGTGCAGCGCTTCCGCGCCCAGGCGGTGCGGGCGGGCATATTGTTCGTCCTGGGCGAAGCCAGCGGGGCGGTGGTGCATGCCGATCCGCTGGGTCTTTCACGCATGATCGGCAATCTGGTGGAGAACTCCCTGCGCTTCACCCCCTCGGGCGGGCGGGTGACGCTGGCGGCCTTCGCCGCCCATGACGGGGTGGTGATCGAAGTGACCGACACCGGCATCGGCATGAGCGAGGAGCGGCTGGCGAGCCTGTCGCAGCCCTTCGCGCTGGGCGACGCCGCCTTTACCCGCGAAGGCGTGGGCTCGGGGCTGGGCATCGCCATTGCCCGCGCCATTGCCGAGCAGAGCGGAGGCCAGCTGGCCATCGATTCCAGCCCGGCCCTTGGCACCACGGTGGCGATTTCCCTGCCGCTGGCCGAAGCCCCCCTGCTGCAGGCGGCCTGAGATGATAAACCGGGACTGGCATGAAACGCATCGCATGCCGAAAAACGCCAATCTCGAGCAGCGCATCGACTGGCATATCGAGCATGCCGAGCAATGCGGCTGCCGGGACATGCCCGACAGCGTCAAGCGCGCCCTGGAGCAGCGCGGCACCCCGATCCCGCCCCGGCGAACCGCCGACTAAAAGCGATCAGAGCCCCCTCGCCTTTTCATACCATTGCGCCGCGGCGGCGCTGACTTCGGCACGCATGTCGGCCAGGTCGAGCTCGAGCCGGGCGAAATCGGGATAATGGGTCAATCCGGCGAGCAGCTCGCGGAAGGAGCCGGACCAGGCTTCGTCACGGAAGGGATTGAGCAGCGCCGAGCTCACCACCTGCAATACGGTGGAATAGGTTTCGTGGATTTCGGCCAGCCGCGCCCCCTGCGGCACGAGGCCGGTTTCGCCCAGCCGGGCGAGCACGCGGGCGGTGGAGGCCTGCGGGGCGGCGATGGCGCCGCCGGCGACCAGTTGCGCCGATTGGGCGATGAATTCGAGATCGACCAGGCCGCCCTCAGCCAGCTTGAGATCGAAGGGATGGCGCGCCGGCCGCTCGCGGGCCATCAGCGCGCGCATATCGGTCACGTCCCCGATGGTTTTGGCGGCATCGCGCGGACGGGCCATGACCTCGGCCAGCGCCGCATCGATATCGGCGTCCAGCCCGTCATCGGCGGCGATGACGCGGGCGCGGCTCAGGGCGAGATGTTCCCAGGTCCAGGCATTGTCGCGGTGATAGGCGCGGAAGCCGGCGAGGCTGGTGGCGAGCGGCCCGGCATTGCCCGAGGGGCGCAGGCGCATGTCGGCCTCGTAGAGCACGCCCTCGGCCGTGGGCGAGGTCACCGCCGCGACCAGCCTCTGGGTGAGGCGGGTATAATAATGATTGGTGCTGAGCGAGCGCTCGCCATCGGATTCGGTTTCGGGCGCATCATAGAGCAGGATGAAGTCCAGATCGGACGTGGCCGTCATCTCGCGGCTGGCCATCTTGCCGAAGGCCAGCAGCGCCACCCGGCCCCCGGCAATGCGGCCATGGCGGCGCTCGAACTCGCTGCGCACGCTGCCGAACAGCCGGTTGACCAGGGTTTCGGCGAGGGCGGTGAACTGCTCCCCTGCCCCGGTGGCGCTGACCGTGCCCGAGAGCAGGCCCGCCGCGATGAGGAATTTCTGCTCCTGCCCGATGATGCGGGCGCGGTCGATGATCTCCTCATAGGAGCGCGCCTCGGCCAGGAACGCATCGACCTTGGCCACCAGCACGTCGCGGTGGGTCACCTCATTGGCGAAGGCCGGATCGATCAGCCCGTCCATGACATGGGCGCGGTGGATGACCGCCTCGGCCATGCGCGGCGCGGAGGCCATGAGCTGGACGAGCAGCGTGCGCAGATTGGCATGGGCGCGCAGAAGGGCGAAAAGCTGCACGCCCGAGGGCAGGCGCGAGAGGAAATCGTCGAAACGCGCCAGCGCCTCGTCCGCATTGCCGGCCCCGCCCAGCGTGGCGAGAAGCGCCGGCAGAAGCTCGGTCAGATGGGCGCGGGCGGCGGCGGCGCGGGTGGAGGGATAGCTGCCATAATGCCATTTGCGCACGGTCTCGATGGCCTTGTGCGCATCGGAAAAACCCATGGCGGAAAGGGTTTCGAGCGTGCCCGGATCGTCGTCATTGCCAGTGAAGACCAGGTTGCCCTCGCCGCTCCCCAGCGTTTCCCCTTCGGTGAAGAGCTCGGAATAATAGCCCGCCACCCGCTCCAGCGCGGCCCGATAACGGGCCTCGAAGGCGGCAAGGTCCGCCTCGCCCATCAGCCGGCCGATAATGGCGACCTCGTCAGCGGAGGGCGGCATGGTGTGGGTCTGCTCGTCGCGCAGCATTTGCAGACGGTTCTCCACGGCGCGCAGGAACCAGTAGGTCTCGGTCAGCTCGCGCGCGGCCTTGGGCGTAATCCAGTTGGCGCCGGCCAGCGCCGCCAGCGCCTCGGCGGTGGGGCGCATGCGCAGGGCCTTGTCGCGGCCGCCGGCGATCAATTGCTGGGTCTGGGTGAAGAATTCGATTTCGCGGATACCGCCGCGCCCGAGCTTGACGTTGTGCCCCTCGACGCGAATGTCCCCGACATTGCGGGCGACGTTGATCTGGCGCTTCATGGCCTGGATGTCGGCGATGGTGGCGAAGTCGAGATGCTTGCGCCAGACATAGGGCGCCAGCTCGCGCAGGAACGCTTCGCCCACCGCCCGGTCGCCGGCGCAGGGGCGGGCCTTGATCCAGGCGGCGCGTTCCCAGTTCTGGCCCCGGCTTTCGTAATAGGCCAAAGCGGCGCCGAAGGAGATGGCCACCGGCGTCGCCCCCGGATCGGGCCGCAGGCGCAGATCGGTGCGGAACACATAGCCCTGGCCCTGCTGGTCCTGCATCAGCCCGACCAGCTTCTGCACCATGCGCGAATAGATGCGCGTCGCCTCGCCCGGATCGGCCAGAACGGGCTTTTCGGCATCGAAAAAGGCGACGATGTCGATGTCGGAGGAATAGTTGAGCTCCTGCCCGCCATGCTTGCCCAAGGCGAAGATGGCGAGGCCCGAATTGGCGGCATTGGCCTCTTCGGCGGGTATGGCCAGCAGCCCCTTTTCGGCGGCGCGGCGCATCAGCAGGTTGAGCGCCGCGTCGAGCGCTACGTCGGCAAGGTCGGAGAGGGCGGCCGTGGCGCGCGCCGTGGTCCAGGCCCCGCCGGTTTCGGCGATGGCGGCCAGCAGCGCCACGCGGCCCTTGGCGATGCGCAGCACGGGCGCCAGCGCCGCCTCGCTTTCCGCCGTCTGGCCGGCGCTGACCACGCCGGCCAGGGTTTCGGCAAGGGCGGCATCGAGGTCGGTGGCGAGCGCCCCGGCCAGCCATGCGGCATTGGCCTGGGCCAGCCCCAGCAGATAGGGCGCCGCTTCCAGCAGCGGCCCCAGCGCCGGCGCGGCCCGGGCGATAACCTCCCCCTCCCCCGGCGGCAGGCCGGCGCGCCAGGCATCGAATTGGGGCGTAGCGACTTGCGGCAGGGCAGCGAGGGAAATGAGCATGGGAGAGGGATAGCTTGGCGGCGGGTCGGGAGCAAGATCGGGCAACGAGGCATCCCCTCCCACTATGTCATCCCGGCCTCGAGCCGGGATCCATCCTGATATCGTGCCGCCACATCCATCTCAGGATGGGCCCCGGCTCAAGGCCGGGGCGACACCGAGATTGGGTTCATCCTGCCGGCAAATCGATGACCGCCCGCACCCCCGGCCCGTTGTCCTCGATGCGGAAAGCCCCGCCGTGCAGACGGGCCACGGCGTTGACGAGGGAGAGGCCCAGCCCCGAGCCGGGCTCGGAGCGGCTCTTTTCGAGCCGCACGAAACGCTCCAGGACGCGGGCGCGGTCGGGCTCGGCGATGCCGGGGCCGTTATCGGCCACCGCGATCAAAACGCGCCCATTTTCGCGGCGCAGGCCGACGCTTATATGCCCTTCGCCGCCGCCTTCGGGCCGGGCATATTTCACCGCGTTTTCGAGCAGGTTGACCATGGCCTGCCCGATCAGCTCGCGGTTGGCGCGCAGATGCACGCCCTCCTCGATGGCGGTTTCGACGAGGATGCCGGCATCCTCGGCCACCGGGCCGTAAAGCTCGGCCACATCGGCGACCACGGCGCTGACATCGATGTCGACCAGAGCGCCGGAGGGCGCGCCGGCCTCGGCGCGGGCGATCATCAGCAGCGCATTGAAGGTGCGGATCAGCCGGTCGCTTTCGGCGATGGTGGTTTCCAGCGCCTGCTGGCGCATCTCGTCGGTGGCGCCGTCGCGCAGGGCGGATTCGGCCTGGCTGCGCAGTCGGGTCAGCGGGGTCTTGAGGTCGTGCGCGACATTGTCGGTCACCTCCTTGAGGCCCTGCAGCAATTGCTCGATGCGGTCGAGCATGGCGTTGAGATTGGTGGCGAGACCATCGAATTCGTCATTGCGCCGCGTCACCGGCACCCGCTCGGACAGATTGCCCGACATGATCTTGGTGGAGGTGTCGCGGATGGTGTCGATACGGTGGAGCACGCGGCGGGCGGTGATGCCGCCGGCGATAATGGAGAAAAGGATGATGCCCAGCACGCCGAAGAGGAAGCTCTGCACGATGATGGCGGAAAAGCCGCGCCGCTCGACCACGTCGCGCCCGACCACGAGGCGCATGCCATTGCTCAGCTCCACCGAGCGCACCACGGCAAAGCCGCTGCGCCCGCCTTCGGGGGCTGCGTCGGACGCCCCCCAGAAGGGATTGGCCCGCTCATAGTCGAAGCTGTAGATGCCCGGCTCGATGAGCACGTTGGCCGGCACGTCGGTGACGTTGCCGAGCAGGAACTGGCCCGAGGCATCGCCCAGGTAATAGACGCCCGGCCCCGGCGCGCGCGCGATGCGGTCGAGCGCGAAGGCCAGCGCGCGCACGCCCTGCTCGGCGTCGATGCGCTGGAACATGCGCACTTCGCGGTCGATGTCGGTCGCCTGCTGGCGCTGGATCTGCACGCTGGACTGCCAGGTGATGAAGGCCAGCAGCAGGATGGCGAAGAGCGAGAAGATGAGAATGAAGGTGGCGGTCAGCCGGACGGTGGAGGTGCGCCAGAGCTGGACGAAGCGGGACACGGCCTACTCGCGGATCATGTAGCCGGCGCCGCGCACCGTATGCAGCAGGGGCGTCGCGTGGCCCTTGTCGATCTTGGAGCGCAGGCGCGACATATGAACGTCGATGACATTGGTCTGGGGGTCGAAATGATAGTCCCAGACATTTTCCAGAAGCATGGTGCGCGTCACCACCTTGCCGGCATTCTTCATCAGATATTCGAGCAGGCGGAATTCGCGCGGCTGGAGCAGGATGGCCTCGCCGCCGCGCTCCACCTTGCGCGAGAGCCGGTCGAGCGAAAGATCGGCCACGGCATAGCTGGTGGCGGCTTCCGAGGGGCTGGAGCGGCGCGCCAGCACTTCCACGCGCGCCAGAAGCTCGGTGAAGGCATAGGGCTTGGTGAGATAGTCGTCGCCGCCCGAGCGCAGGCCGGTGACGCGGTCGTCCACCTCGCCCAGCGCCGACAGGATGAGCACCGGGGTCTTGTCGCCCTCGGCGCGCAGCGATTCGATGATGGAGAGCCCGTCGCGGCGGGGCAGCATGCGATCGACGATGAGCACGTCGTAATCCATGCCCGAGGCCATGGCGTAGCCGGTTTCGCCGTCGGCGGCGTGGTGGGTGATATGGCCGGCCTCGTCCAGCGCCTGGATGAGATAGCTGGCCGCCTCGCGGTCATCCTCGATCAGCAGGATTTTCACCCGGGGGCTCCGTGGCTGTGGGGAGAAGGGACCCCGGAGCCGAAGCTCCGGGGCCGGGATGGGTCATTCGCCCAGCGGCAGGCCGATATAGCGGGCGCTGCCATCGCGGCTGGCCTTGACCAGGGCGGTGTTGCGGCCCTGGGCCTTGACGCCGTCGAGCGCCTTTTCGAACTCGTCCAGCGAGTTCACCGGGGTGTTGTTGACCTCGAGGATCGTGTCGCCCACGGCCAGGCCCTTGGAGGCCGCGGCCGAATCCGGGTCGACATTCTGGATCAGCAGGCCGCCCGAGCCGTCGGCATTGGGCACCAGGCTCAGCCCGACGCTGGATTCGGTGGGCAGTTCGGCCGGGGGCACCGGCGCCTGCTGCTCATCGGCCTGGGTCGCGGCGGCTTCGTTGAGCGTGCCGAGCTTGACCGACAGCTTGGTCTCGGCCCCGTCGCGCCAGATGGTCAGTTCGACCGTGGTGCTGGGCGACTTGCCGGCAATGGTGCGGCTCAGGTCAAGCGCGTCATCGATGGGGTCGCCGTCGACGGCGGTGATGATGTCGCCGGACTTGACGCCCGCCGGGCCGGCAGGGCCGTCCTCGGCGATATTGCTGACAATGGCGCCCTTGGGATTGGCCAGGCCCGCCCCGTCGGCGATGTCGCGGTTGACGTCCTGGATGCCGACGCCGAGATAGCCGCGGGTGACGGTGCCGCTGTCGATAAGCTGCTGGACGATGCCCTTGACCGTGGCGGCGGGGATAGCGAAGGCGATGCCGACATTGCCGCCATTGGGCGAATAGATGGCGGTGTTGACGCCCACCACTTCACCCTTGGTGTTGAAGGCCGGGCCGCCGGAATTGCCGGTGTTCACCGCCGCGTCGATCTGCAGGAAATCGCCGTAATTGGAACCGCCGATATTGCGGCCCGAACCGGAGATGACGCCCACGGTGACGGTGCCGCCCAGGCCGAAGGGATTGCCCACCGCAACCACCCAGTCGCCGACGCGGCTCTGGTCGGTCTCGAAATTGACGAAGGGCAGGTCGGTGCCTTCGATCTTGAGCACGGCGAGGTCCGTGCGTTCGTCGGTGCCGACGATCTTGGCCACCTGCTCGGTGCCATCGTCGAAGACCACGGTGACCTTGGTGGCGTCGGTGACGACGTGGTTATTGGTCACCACATAGCCGTCGGCCGAAACGATGAAGCCCGAGCCGGCGGCCATGAACTGGCGCGGACGCTGGGGCCGCTGCGGGGCCTGCTGGCCGAACTCGCCGCCGAACTGGTCGAAGAAATCCTTGAAGGGGTGGCCTTCGGGCAGGTCGGGGAAGTTGAACTCGAAATTGCCGCCGCCACGCCGCACGGTGCGGGGGCTTTCCTCGGCTTCCACCAGGATAGAGACCACGGCCGGCTTGACCGCCTCGACCAGATCGGCAAAGCCGGCCTGGGGCTGGACGGTCTGGGGCACCACGATCTGGGCGACGTTCTGCACCTGGGCATTGGCGGCCTGGCCAGTCATGACGAAGGCGGTGCCGACACCGCCGATACCGACCAGCAGGGCAAGGGCAGAAGCCCCGAGCCAGCGGCTGGTACGCTTGAGAATGGACGAGCGCATCTGAATTCTTCTCCTTCGCAAGCCCTCACAGCTTATGGGGCAGAGATATGGACCCTGTCATCTTTCTGCGAGGTTGCGCCAACATTAAACCTTGGCAATGTTGCGGGCGGGAATGGGGCAGCAAACCGGCCGGCAGCAGGCTAACGCGGGGGAGAGCGATCCAGTTCGTCCAACGCCGCCTGTTCCTCGGGGCTGAGCGCGCTGGCAGGGGGCCGGCGGCGGCGCGCGGCAAGGGCAAGCGCCCCCAGGCCGGCCAACAACAGCGTGGGCGCGGCGATCCAGAGCAGCACGGTATGCTCGTTGAGGCGGGGGTTGAGCAGCACATATTCGCCGTAGCGGTCGACCAGATATTGGCGCACCGCCTCGTCGCTGTCGCCCGCCACCAGCCGCTCGCGCACCAGGATGCGCAATTCCCGCGCCAGGTCGGCGTCGCTGTCGTCGATCGACTGGTTCTGGCAGACCAGGCACCGCAGGCCGGCCGAAATCTCGCGGGCGCGCAGCTCGAGCGCCGCATCGGGCAGGATTTCGTCCGGGTTCACCGCCAGCGCGGGGCTGGCGAGACACAGGGCCAGCATAAGCGCGCGCAGCCAGATCATGGCGCCACCCTCGCTGCGACACGCGCCGCCTGCTTGGGGGCGCCGACGCGCAGGCGCCGGTCGGTCAGCGACAGGAAACCGGCAAAGGCCATGACCAGCGCCCCCAGCCAGATCAGCGTCACATAGGGCTTGTGCCAGATGCGGATGACGTGGGTGTCGTCCAGCGGCTCGCCCAATTGCAGATAGAGCTGGGAGAAACCATAGGTCTCGATGGCCGCCTCGGTGGTCGGCATGCCGCTGGCCACATAGGTGCGGCGGTCGGCCAGGGTCTGGCGCGTCGAGCCATCGGGCGCGGTGATGGTGAAGCGCCCCTCATCGGACATGTAGTTGGGGCCGGGCACCTGCCCGAAGCTCTCGAAGCTGATGACATAGCCGGAAAGCTCGGTGGCCTCGCCGGGGTTGAGCGTGGTCACCAGCTCGGTTTCCCAGGCGCTGGTGGCGACGATCCCCAGGACGGTCAGCCCCAGCCCCAAATGGGCAATGGCGGTGGACCAGGCCGAGCGCGGCAGGCCGACCAGCCGGCGCAGGCTGTCCCTCACGGGAATACGCCCCACCTTGCCGCGCTCGATCAGTTCGGCGATGGCCCCGAACACCACCCAGAAGCCCAGCAGCAGCCCCAGGGGCGCCATGGAGATGGAAACCCCGCCCAGGGCGGAGATGAGGATGGCGAGGAACACCGCCAGCGCCCCTGCCCCCACCAGCCTTTGCGCGGCGGCCAGCACGTCGGCGCGCTTCCAGGCCAGCAGCGGCCCGAAGGGCAAGACGAGCAATAGCGGCGCCATGAGCGCCCCGAAGGTGAGGTTGAAGAAGGGCGCGCCCACCGAAATGGTGGTGCCGGCCAGCGCGTCGAGCAGCAGCGGATAGAGCGTGCCGACCAGGATGGCGCCCACCGCCGTGGCGAGGAAGAGATTGTTGAGGATCAGCGCGCCTTCGCGGCTGATGGGGGCGAAGAGCCCGCCCTGGCGCAGCGCCGGGGCGCGCAGGGCAAAGAGGAAGAAGGCCCCGCCGATGACCGCGGCCAGCAGCGTCAGGATCACCAGCCCGCGCGTCGGGTCGCTTGCGAAGGTATGCACCGAGGTCAGGATGCCCGAGCGCACGAGGAAAGTGCCCAGCAGCGACAGCGAGAAGGTGATGATGGACAGGAACACCGTCCAGATCTTGAGCGCGTTGCGCTTTTCCATCACCAGCGCCGAATGCAGCAGCGCCGTGCCGGCCAGCCAGGGCATGAAGCTGGCATTTTCCACCGGGTCCCAGAACCACCATCCGCCCCAGCCCAATTCGTAATAGGCCCAGTAGGAGCCCATGGCGATGCCCAGCGTCAAAAAGGTCCAGCTCAGCAGCGCCCAGGGCCGCACCCAGCGCGCCCAGGCCTGGTCGATGCGCCCCGAAACCAGCGCCGCGATGGCAAAGGAAAAGCAGATCGAAAAGCCGACATAGCCGGCATAGAGCAGCGGCGGATGCAGGGCGAGGCCGATATCCTGCAACACCGGGTTGAGGTCGTTCCCCTCCATGGGCGCGGGAAAGACGCGCGCGAAGGGGTTGGAGGTAAAGAGCGTAAAGCCGGTAAAGGCGGCGGTGAGCAGGCTTTGCGTGGCCAGCACCAGCGCCAGCAGGTCCCCCGGCAGGCGCCGACCGAAGGCGGCCACCATGGCGCCGAAGGCGACGAGGATGAAGATCCACAGCAGCATGGAGCCTTCGTGGTTTCCCCAGACGCCGGAAATCTTGAAGATCAGGGGCTTGAGCGAATGGGAATTGTTGACGGCCAGCAGCAGGCTGAAATCGGAGGTGACGAAGGCCTGGATGAGCGCGGCGAAGGCCACCGCCACCAGCACGAATTGCAGGATGGCGCCCTGGCTCAGCACCAGCGCCACGCGCTGGCCGGCGCGCCAGAAGCCATAGCCGCCCAGCGCCGACACCGCGGCAATGGCGAAGGCGAGGATGAGCGCGAAATGCCCCAGTTCAATACTCACGCGTCACCTCTTTCTTCACCTCTCCCTTCGGGGGAGAGGTCGGCGCGCAGCGCCGGGTGAGAGGGCCTTTGCCGGATGCGGTGTGTGGGGAAGACCCCCTCACCCGCCCCAAGAGGGTCGACCTCTCCCCCAAAGGGAGAGGTGAAGGATGGCCAGCGGGGAACGCCCATCATTGCGCCCCCTCGGGCCGCCATTCGCCCTGGGCCTTGAGCGCCTCGACCACTTCCTTGGGAATGTAGTTCTCGTCATGCTTGGCCAGCACGTTGGTGGCCTTGAAGACGCCCTTTTCATCCAGGCTCCCCTCCACCACCACGCCCTGCCCTTCGCGGAACAGGTCGGGCAATATGCCGGTATATTCGGTGGGGATGTCCTCGCCGCCATCGGTCACGGCGAAGCGGTTGATCTGGCCTTCGCGTTCCCAGTTCATCACCAGCCCGCCGATGCGCACCGGATGGCCGAGGGCGACCTCGCGCGCGATCAGTTCGGTGGGCGAATAGAAGAAGACGATCTGGTCGCGCAGCGCCACCAGCACCAGCGTGGTGGCCAGCGCCAGCACGGCGGCGAGCCCGGCGATGAGGGCGAGGCGCTTCTGCTTGCGCGACCAACCCTTCTTGCGGATGGCAGTTTGCGTGGTCATGGCTGGGCTCCATTGAGAGAGAGGCCGTTGGCAAGGGCCAGCGTGTCGAGTTCCCCCCGGTCGGTGGCGCGGGGATAGGCGGCGATGGCGGCGGTGAAGGCATCCTGCGCCTTGTCCTTGTCGCCGAGCACGAGATAGGCGCGCACCAGTTGCGTCCATTCCTCCACGCTGCCGCCCGAGGCGGCGAGGCGTTCGGCAAGGCCGGAGACCATGGCCTGGATCATGGCGGTCTGTTCGTCGGCATCGGTGGGGGCGGTGCCGCCGTTTTCGGCCGCCGCCAGCCCCTGGCGCGCTGCCTCCACCCAGGGCTCGTCGCCCTTGGCAAGCGCCAGGGCGTCCTGCCAGGCAGCGATGGCGGCGGGGAAATCGCCCAGGCGGGTCAATTCGGAGGCGAGATAAAGCCGTGAGAGCACATGGGTGGGATCGGACGCGGCAGCGGCGCGCAATTCTTCCATGGCCTCCGGGGAGCCGGCCTCCCCCGCCGCCAGGATCAGCGCTTCGGCCCGGTGGGTGCGCAGGTCGGCGGTAGGCGCGTCCAGCTCCATCACGCGCCGATAGGCATTGGCGGCATCCTCATAGCGCCCCATTTCGAGATAGGCGGGGGCGATGACGGTCCAGGCGCGCAGGTCGTCGGGATGGGTTTCGAGCTGGGCCTCGATGCGGGCTATGGCGTCGTCGAGATCGATGGTCTGGACCGCCGCCTCGCGCCCGGCCAGCGGCTGGGCCGGCATTTCGGGATGGCCCAGAAAGCCATAGGTGCCCAGCGACAGGGCGGCGATGGCGACAAGGCCCACAAGAAGCGGGGTGCGTCCGAAACTGTCGGTGGGCGTGGCGCGGCCGGCTTCGGCCTTGTGGCGCAGGATCTCGCGCGCCAGCTCGCCCTTGGCGGCCACGGCCTCGGCCTCGCCCAGCTTGCCCGATTGCAGGTCGGCGTCGATCCCGGCCAGGATCAGGCGGAAATCCGCTTCCTCGGCGCCCGTCTGCGCCGGCAGGGCGGCCAGCCGCGGCCCGGCCGCATAATAGAGCGCGGCGCAGGCTATGGCGGTGACGGCAATGGCGATGAACCAGAAAATCATGGGCCCTGAACGCTTCGAACCGGCATGCGGCAAGACACGCCCTTCTATAAGCCCAATGCGGCGAAAAACCACCGAAAGACGCATCCCGGGGGGCGGACGCATTGCCACAGGGCGGGCAGGACCGTGAGCCACCCACAGGACCGTGACCCACCCACCGGGTCATTCCGGCGCAGGCCGGAATGACATCGTAGAAAGGACTGGTCCCGTGCCTTTAAAACCCCTAGCCCCGCCGCTCGGCCGTGGCGCGGGCGCGGCGCAGGGTTTCGGCATATTCGGGGTTGAAGCGCACCTCGGCCATCTTGATGCCGGCATCGAGCCGGGCGCCGATGGCCACGTCGTCGGGGTGGGTGCGGATGAGGTCGAGATTGCGCTGCAAATGCTGTTCCAGCGCCTGCCCGCTCTGGCTCCATGCCTGCTCGAACAACGTGTTGAGCGCCAGCGAATCGCGGCATTCGCGCACCGTGGCCATCAGATAGACGCCATTGATGGCGGCCAGGAGCTGGTCGCTGTCCAGCCGATCATGCCCCTCGCGGCCGCGCCGCATGGCCAGGTTGATGTCCGAGACCACGTCGCGCAGGCGCGGCTCGATGCGGTCGGAGACCTGTTTGGTGATGGTCGAGAGCGCCGTGGCCCAGCGGCTGCCGCGCGCGAATTCGATATAGCCGGTCAGCGAGCGCACGAGGCGATGGAAGCGCTCGAGGCTGCGGCAGACCAGGTCGATATCGGCGAAGGCGCCCATGGGCTGGAGCACGTGAATCTGATTTTGCGCATGGGCGAGGATGGCGTCGACCACCGGGGTGAAGCCCTGCCGCATGACGGCGGCTTCCGTGGCCCCGCCCGAGCGCTTGATGATGCCGCTCACCAGCCTGGTGGGGCTGGACACCTGGCCGATGGCGGCGTGAAAGAGCAGCGCCGCCAACTGCTGGTCCTGAAGGGGCATGGATTGCAGCGCCACGCCCAGCGCATTGTCGTCGGTGATGGTGTTGATGGCTTTGCCGAAGGCCCTGGCCTTGGTCAGCAGCGCCCGGCTGCGCAGCGCCAGCATCAGGGTCGGCAGCGCGTCGCGGGCCTCGGTGCTGCCCAGGGCGGCGCGCAGGCGACGGTCCTTTTCGGGGTCGCCCGCCACCAGGTCCAGCCCCGCCTTCATGCGGGTCAGCACCTCGCGGGTGACCATGTCGAGGTCGCGCGGCCCGAAGCGCCCTTCGGCCACCGCCTCGGCGGAGATGAGATCGGGACAGAGATCGCGGCACACCCAGACCCAGCCGGCCTCGGCATGGGTGCGGGACACCGAGCCGGGAAAGGGGAAGAGCACCGGCTCCTCCACGATCACCGCATCGATGACCCCGGCAAAAGGCGACGCACGGTTGCGCGCGCTCCGGCGGGGCGCGGCTTCCGGCGTGGGGTCAGTCTGGTTGGCGGCTTGGGACATGGGGCAGCGGGGTCAGGAAAACGTGCTGCCCCAAGCCTATCGGGCGTTGGTAAACAATCCTTATGCGCCGGGGGCGCAAATACTCACGCCGCGCCCTGCACCACGGTCCAGTTGCCGTTCTGCTCGCGGCAGGCGGTGCCCTTTTTCACATAGTCCTGGCCATTGGCCTTCACCGTGTGGGTGAAGTCGCGGCAATCGAGATTGTTGACGCGCACATAGGGGCCCACGGCCACCGAGCCGGTGGTGCCGCGCTCGCCGGCCCAGTTGCGCGGGGCGCCGGGGCGGCCGAATTGCAGCGCATAGAACTGGGCGCTGTTGGCCTCGGCCGAATCCTTGGCCGTCATGATGGCCAGCGCCGCCGGATCGACGAAGCCGTTGGAGACGCTGGTGGTCAGAAGCGCCTGCTGGGTGGTCTGGGCCGGGGTGGGCACCAGCGGGCGGGAAATGGCAGGCGCGCTCGCCATCGGCGCCTGCACCACCTGGGTCGTGCCTGTGCTGGAACAGGCGGCAAGGGTCAGGGCAAGCAGCGGCGTGGCGATAAGGGCGATGCGATTCATGGATGCAATCTCGTTATTATTGCGGGGCTCTTGTTGGGGTAATGCGGCAAAAGTGCGTCAGGATGCATTGGACCTCGCCATTGGGCCGCTTCGGGCGGTGGGCAGGCGCAATTCCGCCCGCAACCCGCCCAGCGCGGAGCGCTTCAGCGCCAGGCCGCCACCATATACATCCACCAGTTCCTTGACGATATCCAGGCCCAGGCCGGTGCCGGGGGTTTTCTCGTCCAGCCGCACGCCGCGGCGCAGCGCCTTTTCGGCGTCGCCCTCGCTGAGGCCCGGCCCGTCATCCTCGATGGAAATCACCAGCATGTTGCCCGGCCCGGCCCCGGCGCGCTCGGCCGCAAGGCTCACCCGCACCTGGCCGGCGGCCCATTTGCAGGCATTGTCGAGCAGGTTCCCCGCCATTTCCTCCAGGTCCGCCTCGTCGCCGCGAAACCAGGGCAGGCCGGCGGCGGGCGGGGGAAAGGCGATGGCGGTGTCGCGGTGGATCTTGCCCATCACCCGCGTCAGCCGCTCCAGAATCATGCCGGCATCGGCGCGCTTGCCCACCACCGAGGTGCGCGCCGCCAGCCGGGCGCGTTCGAGATAGGTGGAGACCAGCGTGCTCATCTTGTCGCTTTCGCCCAGCACCACATCGGCCAGCGCCCCCTTTTGCGCCGCCGCCTCGTTGCGCAGAACGGCGATGGGCGTCTTGAGCCCGTGGGCGAGATTGCCCACCTGGTTGCGGGCGCGCTCGATGATCTGGGCGTTGGAGCGCAGCAGTTCGTTGACCTCTTCGGCCAGGGGCGCGATCTCGCGCGGATAGGTGCCGGAGACGGAGACGCTTTCGCCCTCGCGCACGCTTTCGATGGCGGCGCTGAGCTGGCCCACCGGGCGCATGGCCAGCCGCGCCAGCATGGCGCTCATGATGGCCATGATGGCCCCGACCACGCCGAGCACGATGAAGGCCTGACCGCGGAAATCCTCCACCAGCTCGAGGATTTCGCTGAGATTGCCGGTGACGATGATCTGGTAGTTCATCGGCGCGACGCTGACACTGCGCTCCACCGCGCGCAGGCGGGTGCCGAAGGCATCGTCGAGGATGGCCGTGCGCCGGCCCTGCGGGTCAGCCGCGATGTCCAGCGCCGGCAGGTCGATGCCCACCACCGAGGTCGAAAGATTGTAGAGCGTGCCATTGGCGTCGCGGATCATCCAGTACCAGCCCGAGCGCGGCCGGTCGAAGCGCGGATCGGTCAGCGCGATATCGGGATCGGTGGGGTCGCCCGTGGCCAGCAGGTCGCCGGCCAGGCTCTCGACGTGGAAATCCAGCGTCTGGGCCAGCGAGGTATCCAGCGCGCGCGAATAGAGGTCGGTCAGCAGGAAGCCGGTCGCCACCAGCGCCAGCACCAGCCAGCCGGCCGACAGCCAGAACAGGCGCGCCGCGATCGACCCCTTGCGCGTCAGCATGCCGCCTCACTCCCCTGGCGAGCCGGCCAAAATTCAGTCCTCGGCAATCTGATAGCCCAGTCCGCGCACCGTCTGGATGCAATCATCGGGCAGCTTCTTGCGCAGGCGCCCGACAAACACCTCGATGGTGTTGCTGTCGCGGTCGAAATCCTGGTCGTAGAGATGCTCGGTCAGTTCGGTGCGCGAGATCACCTTGCCCTTGTGGTGCATGAGATAGCTCAGCAGCCGCAATTCATGGCTGGTGAGCTTCACCGACTGCCCATCCACAGTCACCTTGCCCGATCGGGCATCGAGCCGCACGGAACCGGCGACGATTTCGTTGGAGGCATGGCCGGCGGCCCGGCGCACCAGCGCCCGCAGCCGCGCCAGCACTTCTTCCATGTGGAAGGGCTTGGCTACGTAGTCGTCGGCGCCGGCATCGATCCCCTGCACCTTGTCGCTCCAGCGGTCGCGCGCCGTCAGCAGCAGCACTGGCATGACGCGGCCGGCGCGGCGCCATTCCTCCAGCACCGAAAGCCCGTCCATCTGCGGCAGGCCGATATCGAGCACCACCGCGTCATAGGGCTCGGTGTCGCCGAGGAAATGGCCTTCCTCGCCGTCGAAGGCCACGTCGACCGCATAGCCGGCCTCGGTCAGCGCGTCCTTGAGCTGACGGTTGAGATTGGTGTCGTCTTCGACAACGAGAATACGCATGAGCCGCCCTCCGCTTCTGCCGGTCCGGCGCTAGCGCGCGTTCAGGACCAGGTTCTGCGCCTCTCCGCTCGGCGCCAGCACGCCGATTATATAGACCAGCCCGCCGCCCTGGTCACAGACCTGCACGGAAAGGATTTCGGCGCTGCCATCGACGCCGGCCGAGGCCAGCACGGCATTGAGCGACTGGATCTGTCCGCTGGAAACGGCGTCCTGTATCTGGCGCTTGTCGAGGCACGATTGCGCCTGGACCGGCGCCGCGGCCAAAAGGCCCAGCGTCGCCACCAGGGCGAGGGGAGCCAGCAATTTGGAGATGAGCTTTTTCATGACGGCACATTAGGCGGGCGTTGCTGAATGGGACATGAATGCGGCGTCATGCTCCGCCTTGGCCATTTTTCGGTCATCAGAAACGCAAATCCAAACCGGCTTGCTTCATCACGGCGTTCGCCGTGTGACGGGAGAGCGAGCCCTTGTCCACGGTGAATGTGCGGTCGGTGATGGGACTGTACCATATCTCATGGTCACCCTTTCCCTGGCGGCGATAGACGCAGCCGCCAGCTTTCAGCGCTTCTACGATTTGCCGGTAGAAGCCCCGTACCATTTAATGAGCGCGCGCCCCGTCGAGACGGAATTGAGACTGGATGCAGACATCGATCAGATCGCCGGCATGGCCGGTCTTCTCGATATGGTGGGCATTATCCTCGAGCAATTCCGGAACGACGGCCAGCACGCGATCCAATAGCCCATCGAGGCTCGCCGCCTCGGTGACAAGGCCCGGAATATCGTCGCTCGTGGCAATCCAGACGCCCGCCTGATCGTCCCATTGCGCGGTAACGAGAAGCTTTTTCATGGGAGCTCCCTTGGTTGAAGCGAGTTCAAGCATGGATATGGTGCCGAAACAAGGCGCTGAACAGGGAACAGCCAGCCGCGCCCCCTACCCCACCGCCTTCAGTCCCCTGCGCAGGAAGATCACCGCCACCGCTTCCATGATGAGCTGCCCGGCCGAGCCGCCTTCCATGGCGGGCAGTTCGATGCCCAGCAATTGCGCCAGCCCCGCCAGCAGCATCAGGGCGGCGACGATATAGGTCTTGTAGCCGGTGAGAAGAGTCATGGTCGATCCTCCAGGGTTGGATGGGGCAAGGGCGGCCAGCGCCGCCTTGCGGATGGCGGCGACGCGGCTGGTCCAGCCGGCGCCGAAAACGGAAAAGGTGGAAAGGCCCTGCAAAAACCGGAGCCGCCGGTCGCACAGCGCCCCGACCAGCGCCGCCAGCCCCTTGCTGGCGGCATAGGTCTCGACGGCGCCGCGCGTCACCGGCCCGACGCGGCCATCGGCCGATACGCCCAGTTCGGCCTGCAACACCCGGACGGCCCGGTCGGGGCCGGAATTGACGGCGAAGTCGAATAGCGCCAGGTCGAGCCCGGGCGGCAGGCTCCCCGCCCCGCTGCGCTCCCAATAGAGCTTGCGGTAGATGCTGGCCGCCTCCTCGCGTTCCAGCGCCTTGACCGCGCTTTTGGGCAGGTCCCACCAGGGCGACACGCCCCGCCAGTCGGCCAGGGTCTTGTGGGTAATGCCCATATTGGTGGCCCCGCCCGGATCGGCGGGGTGGTCGGCATAGCCGCCTTCGTGCCGCAGCACTTCGGCGAGGCAGGCGTCAAACCGGCTGGACATGGAACTCTCCCTTTGCCGCGAAACCCGCGCCGAGCACGGGGCTGATCTGGGCGACGGTGACGGTGAAGGCGTCCGGCAAAACGCCGAAATCGGCCGCCTGCTCATCCGCCCCATAGGTCCAGGCGGGAGCCGAAAGCAGCACGCTCCGCTTTTCCGCCGCCCCCTCGAAGACGCTGAGGCGATATTGCTCGGGGGTGAAATCGAGCGGGGCCTCCGCCACGCCCCAGCCATCGCCATCGGCCCGGCTGCACCGGACGAAGGAAATGGCCACATCCCCGTTTTCCCCGCGCCGCGCCCGCAGATGCACCGGCGGCAGCGGCAGCGCCGGGCCGGGATCGGCGGTGGCGGCGAGGCTGGTGCCGGTCAGGTCGCCGCTGCCGGCATAGATGCGGAAATCGCGCGTCTCGCCCAGCCAATGCGGCTCCACCGGCAGCGTCACGCAACGGGCATCGGGCAGCAGCACCTGCCGCCCCACGCCCGCCGGCCCCATGGCCGGCCCGGTGCCCTCCAGCCCGCGCAGCAGGCGCGACAGGCGATAGCGTCCCGGCGCCACCAGCTCGGCTTCGGCAAAACCCAGCATTTCCCAGGCCCCGGCATCGGTCTGCACCGCCATGCGGTTGCTGCCGGCCAGGGCGGCCAGCGCATCCACCGAGGCCGGGTGGCCCGAGAGCAGGTCGATCTCGACGCTGTTGCCCCGGTCCCACAGCCCCAGCGGGCCGGGCATCAGCGGGGTCGCCAGCCGCCCGACCGCGCCGCGCCGGCTGATTTCGCCGACAAAGGCGCCGCTGGCCGCCTCGGTGATCTGCAGGCTCCCCGGCCAGGGCTGGGCATAACCGGCCACCAACAGGCGCGAGCGCGCCGCATCGCCCGGCAGCGGCGGCAGATGCGCGGCCACCACCTCCGGGTGCGCCGCAATGGCCGGCATGGCGCCTGCCGCCGGCGGACGGTCGGCCTCGGTCGCCACCGCGATATTGGCGGGCAGCGTGCGCGCGCTCACCCGCCGCGCCAGCCCGTCGCGGATTTCGGTGATCTCGAACGGCCCCTCGGCCAGCCCGCCGATCTCCACCAGATCCCCCGGCTCCAGCGCCAGCCGCGCCGGCGGCAGGGTGAAATCGAGCACCTCCTCGCGGTTGGCGCGCGCATCGAGCATGCGCTCGGCCGCCATGCGCGCCGAGGGTCCGTCCAGCGTCAGGGTGCTGGCCAGCCCCGTCAGCGGCCCCTGGGCGCGGGTCAGCGCCGTGGCCGTGCCGATGAGATAGTCGCGCTCGCGGTCGAAATAGCTCAGCGCCAGCCGGCCCGGCATTTCCGCCGGATTGGTGCGCCGGCGCGAGAGCACGGCATGCTCCCCGGCCACCAGCTCGTCCGCCGCCACCGTTACCGCGTCCCGCCGCCGCGCCGCGCCCAGATGCAGGCCCTCCGGCCCGTTGCGCAGGCCGAGGCCGGTGGCGTCGATCAGCGCTTGCAGGGCCTCGCGCGCCGTGGTCGCCCCATCCAGCACCAGCCCGGCGATAAAGGGCGCCGCCGGCTCGGCCGACAAGGTCACGCCATGGTCGGCGGCGATGGCCCGCGCCAGCTCGTCGCTGGCCATTCCCCCCAATCGCCCGCTCAGCCAGTGGCCGGTACGGTGGTTGGGACCATCGGCCCACACATCGGTGCGCGCCGGAAAGGCCGGATAGGGCCGCGCGTCCCAGGTCCAGAGATAGAGCCGGTCCACCGCCACCATGCCCGGCGGATTATGGACCGGGTCGCGCCAATAGGCCTGGTGGGCGCGCAGCGCCTGGCGCTGGATGAGGCTGTCCGGCGTTCCGGCGGAAAAATACGGCCGCCCGCTTTCATCGCTCTTGGCGTCGCCGAAAATATTGGGCTGGTTGGCGCCCTTGTCGACTGCCCCGCAGCCCAGCTCGGTGAACCAGATCGGCTTGGAGCCCGGTACCCAGGCGGTCGGCGAGGAATTGCGCACCCCGCCCGGCCGGTCGTGATGGGGCCGGCTCCACCAATTGGCGATGTCCTTGAAGCGCCAGATCCAGGGCTCGCCATGCGCGTCGTCGCCGATGGGGGTGCGGCGCTGGGCCAGCCGGTCGGCCGGGCTAGCATAATACCAGTCATAGCCCTCCCCGCCGGCGATATTGGCGGCCAGATAGTCGCGGTCATAGCCGTCCGCGCTCCGCCCGGCATCCTCGTGCCCATGCCCGTCGCGCCAATCGGCCAGCGGCATGTAATTGTCGATCCCCACCGCGTCGATGTTCGGACTGGCCCAGAGGGGATCGAGATGGAAGAACTTCTCCCCCGCCGGCTGGTAGCCGGAATATTCGCTCCAGTCGGCGGCATAGGTCAGTTTCGTTTCCCCGCCGACAATCGCGCGCACCTCGCCAGCCAGCGTCACCAGCGCCGAAACGAAGGGGAAGCTGTTGCTCGCCCCCCGCACGCCGGTCATCCCCACCATTTCCGAGCCGATGACGAAGGCATCCACCCCGCCCGCCGCCGCGGCCAGCCCGGCATAGTGCAGCACCATGCCCCGGTAGCGCGCGGCGAATGTCGCCACCTGGGCGGCGGCCACCGCGCCCTGGTCGGGCGAGCCGGGCTGGCCGGGCGCGGGATGGCAGGTGATGCGCCCGCGCCAGGGATAGGCCCCCTGCATGGCCCCGCCATGGGGATCGGGCAGGCCATTGGCCTCGGCGATGTCCATCATCACCAGCGGATAGAGCGTCACCCTGAGCCCGCGCGCCTTGAGGTCGGCAATGGCGGCCAGCACCGCCCCGTCCGAGGGCGTGCCGCCATAGGCCGCCCCGCCCTTGTGGCGCGACACCACCGGCACTTCGGCGCGCCCCATCCCCGCCACCCGCCATTCGGCGTCGATCACCGCGCGGTCCGCCGCCTCGACGCGCGGCTCGATGCGGCATTGCCCGCAGCGCAAATCGTCGCCGAACCAGGAGACCACCAGCGCCACGTGTTCGAGATTGGGGCAGAGCGCGGTCAGTTCGTCCAGCGCCACGCTCCAGTCGCTGCGCCCGCTGAAGAGGTGGCTGTTCTCGCTTTCGGTCGTGCCCGGCCCGGCCAGGCGCGTGCGCGGGCTGGGGTCATAGCCGAATTCGCTGGCGCCGGGGATCAGCGTGATGGCGCGGATGGCGGGCTCCAGTTCCCCCACCACCCGGCACAGCTCCACTGACAGATGCGGAATGCGGTTGCCGAAGCGGTTGAGCGGCAATTGCTCGACCACCAGATAGCACAGGCCCCGATAGGCCGGGGCCACGCCCTGCGTCGCCTCGATCAGCCCGTCGGGCATCTGGCTTTCGGTGCCGCGATAGAAGCGCAGCGTCAGCCCGGCGGTGTCGAGCAATTGCCCATCGGCCCAGATGCGGCCCATGTGGCTCACCTCGCCCTCGCAGAAGGCGACGGCGAAGCTCACCCCCACCACCTCCTCCTGCGGCTGGGCGGGCTCGAGGAACCCCTTGGCGCCCGAGCTTTCCGGGGTCAGGATTTCCAGCTCGCGCGCCCAGATGACATTGCCCGAAATGCGGCTCCAGCCATAAAGGCGCGGCACCGCCCCGCCTTCGCTCGAGCCCTGCAGGCGAATATCGCTGGCCCGGCTGGGGCCGCGCTTTTCCCCGAAAATAGCGCCATCCACGGCGCTGCCGGCCAGCGCGCCCAGCGCCCGGCCCACGGTTGCGCCGATGGGCCCGCCCACCAGCCCGCCAACGAATTGTCCCGCCAGCGAAAGCGCCAGAGTGGCCATGATTTTTGTCCTTGAAGAAAATCAGCGTGCAGGAAACACGAACCGCCCGGCGATCCGCCGCGCCCAGGCTTCGGTGAGGTTGGCCTCGACCACCCCCAGCCGCTCCTGCGCATGGATGAAGCGTTCCGAGCTCACCAGGATGGCGCAATGCTTGGGCTCGGCCATTCCGCCGAGGCGGAACAGCACCACCTGCCCGGCCGAAAGCGGCCCGGTTTCGGCCACCAGCCAGGTTTGCGCCGCCCGCCGCAGCGCCCCGGCATTGAGGGGGTCGCGCATGTCGGGGCGATAGGGCGGCATCGCCTCGGGTTCCGGCCCATACAAGGCGCGCCACACCCCGCGCAGCAGCCCCAGGCAATCGCAACCCGCCCCGGCCAGCGAGGCCTGGTGCCGATAGGGCGTGCCGAGAAAGGCCTGCGCCGCCGCCACCACCGAATCGGGGTTCATTTCACCACCGCCCGCCCGTCCATAGGCTCGCTACGGCGGGGATGGCGCAGCACGAAATCGCTGCCCGGAATATGCGGAAAGCCGCGGAAATTGACGGCATTGGCGAATTTCTCCCGGCAGGTGGCGAAGCGCCGGTCGCAGCCCGCGCTCACCTCCAGCGTGTCGCCGACCCCGGCCCAGTCGCCCACCACCAGCCCGAAGCCGAGCAGGTCGCCATCGCCGCGCCGCCTGTGGGTCACGATGCCTTCCTTGCGCCCGGCCAGCCGCCCATCCGTCCAGTGCGCGCCGCCGAAGCCGAACCAGCCTTCGGTAAAGCCCTCCAGCCCGGCCACCAGCACATGATGCTGGTCCACCACCGCCACGACCGTGGCCTGGCCGCGAAAAGCCGTCCGGGTGAGATCGACCCCGCAACGCCCGTCGCCCAGCATGGCGTCGCACAGCCCCTGATAGAGCCGCCCATGGGTGGCGTTGAGCCCTTCCTGCGCCGAGCGCAGCTCGGCCCGGAAAATCCCGTCCTCGCGGATGATCTCGCCGATGGTGTCGCGCCGCAGCAGCACCCGCTGGTCCACATCGGTCCAGTTGACCCGCCATGTCTCGACGCTCGCCCCGTCATAGCGCCCGCACAGGATGTCGTCCTCGCTGATGGCCTCGGCGGTCAGCAGCCCGAGCACCTCGCCGGTTTCCACCTGCGCGCCCAGCCGCGCCGGCATTTCGCTGCCGTCCAGCCCATGGGCCGGCGCATGGTCCACGCCGCCGAAACGCAGCACGCGGTCATGGTCGGTAAAGCCCAGCACCACCCCGTCGCGCCGCCGCAGCGTCCAGCAATGGGCCAGCGTGGTTTCGCCCTGCGCCAGATGCGCGGCCAGCCCGATAGCGAGCGTCCTCATGGCAATATCTCCACCAGCGGAATGGAGGGCGCTTCCGCCCCGTCGAAGCTGGTCAGTTCCACGTCGAGCCGGTCGGTGTCGAAGCGCACCGGCACGTCGAACAGGAAGCCGGCCCGCACCTGCGCACCCATGGCCGGGGCGCTGGCGAAGCTCACCACGCCCGTCGCGCCATCGACGCTGAAGCCGCTCGTCTGTTCCTCCCCCGCCACCGCCACCCGCACCGAGCCGGATACCGGCCGCGTGATCGGGCGCAGATAGGGGTCGAAATCGGCGCCATAGCGCTTGACGAGCTGGAACTGGCTGCGCTCGCCGTCGCCCGTGCCCAGAAGCTGGTCGAGCGGGGTCGGCACCGCGCCATTGCTGGAAAAATCCAGGCCATCGCGCCACAGAAAGCCGTGCAGCCGCCCGCGCCTTTCCTCGAAAAACGCCAGCACCGCCGCCATGTCGGCGCGCGACTTGACGCCATAGCCGGCATTGTAGCGCCGCCGCGAATGTTGCCAGCGCCCGTTGCGCTGCTCGCCGCCGCCGGCCAGCGTCACCACATCGGTCCTGCGCTCCGGCCCGCCCCGCGCCCCCAACGCCACATCAAGCGGAAAGCGCACCGCATGAAAAGCCATGAAATTCTCCTGGAAATACCGCTCTGGCTGCGCACAATCCTCTCCCTCCATCGTCATTGCCGGGCTTGTCCCGGCAATCCACCTCTCCGCTCGCGCTGAGCCATGGACCACCGGGACAAGCCCGGTGGTGACGAGAGGACGGAGGGATTCAGCGCCGGTGGCTAGCTCCCCCGCGCCCCGCGCTTCACCGCGCGCAGCAGCATGGCGCTCAGTTCCGCCTCGCTGGCGGCAAAGCTCCTTGCGTCGCTGGCGGTCACGTTGAAGGTCACCTGAATGCCCCCGCCGCCCCCGGCCACGCCCAGCCGGCCGTCGGGCCCGCGTTGCAGCGGCATGATCGCCTCGGCCCCCGCCTCGCCCATCACCCCCAGCCCCTGCCCCAGCGGGAAATAGCTGGGACTGGCGATCACTCCGCCCTTGGCGAAGGGCGTCACCCCGTTCAGCGCCGGATTGGTGGCGGTGAACAGGTTTTCCACCAGCCCGCCCACCAGTGTCCCCAGCGGGCGGATGGCGGCCTTGAGCGCGATGTCGGCGAAGCTGCGGGCGATGTCGCCCAGCAGCGACTTGAACGACTTGCCGTCCACCAGCGCGCCGCGAAAGGCGCTGTTGATGGCGCGGGCCACGCCATCGGCGAGGTCGCCGATCCGCTCCAGCTCCAGCGACACATCGGTCAGCTCGCTCTGGAAGGCGTCGGGGAAAAGCTCATTGGCCATCGGGAAAGCGCTCCATCAAATCGTCCAGTTCCTTGCGGCCCAGCGGCCCGGCGCGGTCGCCCATCAGCGCGCCCCAGGCGCTGGCCAGCTCGCGCGGGCTCATGGCCCAGAAGTCGCGCGGCGAAAGCCGCAGCACGCCCAGCCCGAACCGCATCGCCGCCTCCCAGGGAAAGGGTTTCATTCCGCCTCTCCAAAGGTTGCCCTGAGCAGCCGCGCCGCGATCTCCGCCGCCCCGCGCAGCCCGCCCTCGATGCTGAGCCGGGCCAGCTCGTCGTCGTCGAGATCGCTGCCGCCCCCGCGCAGCCCCGCCCCCAGAATGGCGGTGAGGTCGCGCGCCGAAATCCGGCCCTCGGCAAAGCGCTCGGCCAGCCCCACCAGATCGCCCGCCTGCAAGCGGCCCTCCAGCTCCGCCAGCGCCCCCAGCGTCAGGCACAGGACCCGCCGCTCGCCCCCGATCACCGCCTCGATTTCCCCGCGTTGCGCGATGGCCATGTCGTGTCCCTTCCTTTGTCCACCGGGTCAAATCGCCGTAAAACTCACCTCGCCGGCGCTTTCCAGCGCCAGGTCGAAGCTCACTTCCCCGGCATGGTCGGCGGAAAATTCCAGCGCCACGATCTGGAACGGCCCCGCCACCACCCCGAAATCGGGAATGGTCAACTGCCAGTTACGGATGGTCCCGGCGAAGAACAGCGCCCGCAATTGCGCGTCGGACGCGGCATCCTTGAACACGCCGCTCCCCGACATCGAAGCCCGCTTCACCCCGCCCCCGGCCAGCAGCTCGCGCCAGCGGCCGGCGCTTTCCTGGTCGGTGGTGTCGACCGTGGCGGCATTGAAGGCCAGCGCCCGCGTGCGCAGCCCCGCCACGGTGAGAAAACTGCCCGATCCGGTCTGGTCGAGCTTGAGCAGCATGTTCCGTCCGCTCTGAGCAGCCATGTGTTTCGCCTTTCAAAATTGGGTTGGGGTATCCCCCTATTCGCTGAAAAACCGCAGCGTCACCGCGGCCCGCGCCTGGCCGGTGTCCCGGTCGATCACCGTATCGGTGCGCATGTGCTCGCAATGGGTCACCGCCAGCCCCGCCGCGCTCAGCCCGGCGGCCACCGCCACCACGCGCAGGGCCATGTCCAGCGCGCGCCTGCGGCTGGGCTGGTCGCCCCAGCAATGGAGCAGCACGCGGTGCTCCTGCCCCGGCGCGGCGTCGCCGTCGCGCTGGATCATGTCGTGCCGGGCGATCGCCACATAGGGGGCCGGCCGGCCCCGGGGCGCGGCATCGAATACGCCGTCCGGCCCGGTCAGCGCCAGCAGCGCCGCATCGGCCTTGAGCGCCTCCACCAGCGCCGTCTGCAACAGGATGATGGGATGCATGGCCTACCCCGTGACGCTGGTTTCGCTGCAGGCGCAGCTCAGATAGGCCCGCCGCCCGTTGAGATCGGCGGCGCTGACCACGTCGAGGTTGCGCCCGCGATAGACCAGCCGGTCCCCCGGCCTGACATCATTGCGGAAGCGCAGCACCACGCTGTGGGAAATCGCCACCGCGCGGCCATCGGCGCTGGTGCCCTGCCGTCCGGTGAGGCTGCGCACCCGCGCCCACAGGCTCGCCACCGGCACGAAGAGCGTCATGTGCCCGCCCCCGGCCTCGCCGGCCATTTCGCGGCGCTTGAGCTCCACCCGGTCGGTCAGCGTGCCGATGGGGGGCGGTTGCGCGCTCACAGCCGCACCCGCTTGTAGCCGGCCACCAGGGCATCGAACCCGGCCGGCACCACGCTGCCCGCCCCGGCCGCGATCACCGCGTCGCGGTGCTCGAACCAATATCCGATCAGGGTCAGCATGGCCTGCTTGAGGTCTGCCGGCACGTTCTCGGGGTCGGCGCCGAAGCCGGCGACATAGTCGATCTCGATGCCGCCCTGCTCGCGCAGCAGCGGCATGCCGGCCACCGCGCCCGGCAGCATCAGCCGGTCGGGCGCCTCGAGGAATTGCGCCAGGGGCACGGCATGGGGATCGCCCGCGCCGTCATAGGCGGTGATCGCGGTGAGGCTGATGAAGGGGGCGACCGGCAGCGCCACGATGCGGCTTTTCGGCCAGCAATCGAGCACCAGCCGCCAGCCCTGCGCCAGCAGCGCCTTGCCGGTCACCGCCTCCACATGCAGTCGCGCCGCCCCGATCAGGCTCTGCACCAGCCCGTCCTCGGCGGTGTCGTCGAGGCGCAGGAAGGCCTTGGCCTGGGCGAGCGAAACCGGCTCCTCCGCCGGCCCGGCGAGAAGATAGCATGTCATCTGTGCTGTTCCTTGGAGTTGAACCCTCCCCCACCCCGGTGTCATCCCGGCGCAGGCCGGGATCCATCCTGAGGGAGGAGGAGTGGCGCCTTGTCAGGATGGGCCCCGGATCGCAGTCCGGGGCGACACCGTGGTTGTGGAGAGCCCCTTACGACGCCGCGAATTTCAGCAGCTTGATGGCATCGTAGTCGGCCACGCCCCCGCCGACGCGCTTGGTGGTGTAGAACAGCACATAGGGCTTGGAGCTGAACGGGTCGCGCAGCACCGAGACGCCCTGGCGGTCGACGATGAGATAGCCGCGGCGGAAATCGCCGAAGGCGATGGAGAGCGAATTGGCCCCGATATCGGGCATGTCCTCGGCCTCGACCAGGTCAAACCCCATCAGCCGCGCCCGCCCGTCGGCCGAGGCCGCGGGCTGCCAGAGATAATTGCCGTCCACGTCCTTGAGCTTGCGCAGCGCCCCTTGCGTCTTGCGGTTCATCACCCAGCTGGCATTCTGGCGATAGCCGGCCTTGAGCGCATAGACCAGGTCCACCAGCACGTCGCTGGCATTGCTGCCCGGCAGCGCCCCGGCGGCGCCGGTGGCGATATAGCCCAGCTTGCCCCATTGCCAGCTCGCCTCGGCCACGGTGGAGGCCGAGAGGAACCCGCTGGGCTTGTTGACCCCGTCCCCGGAAACGAAGGCGGTGGTTTCCTGGGCGGCGAAGGCGGCGTTCACCTCGTCGGCGATCCACTGGCCCACATCCACCGCCGCGTCGTCGAGAAAGGCCGAGGTGGCCGCCGGCATGGCGTAGAGCTCGGTGGTGGGATAGCTCAATTCGGCCAGGACCTGGCTGTCGGTGGTGGGGCGGGCGGCTTTTTCGCCCACCCAGCCGGTGGCCGGGCCGCTCACCGTCACCGGGCGCTTATAGACCGAGCCCGACACCTGCCGCACCCCGGCAATGGCGCGGATGGGCGACACCGCCGTCATCAGGCGGGTGATTTCGGTTTCGGTCTCGTTGGGCACCACATAGCCGCCATCGGCGTTGACGCCCACCGACAGGGCCTTTTCCTCGCCGCGCTTCACATAGGCGGCGAAGGCGTCCTTGTATTCGCCGTCCGCCTCGGCGGCCTTGCCGTCGAGCTGCGGGCGGGCCTTGTCGAGCCGGGCGCGGTCCAGCGCCGCCTTCTGCCCGTCGAGCACGGCGTTGAGCCGGTCGAGCTTGCCGTCCAGCAGCCCGTCGGCGCTGCCGCGCTTTTCGATCTCCTTGAGACGCCGGTCATTGGTGGCCTTGAATTCCTCGAAGGCGGCGGAGAATTCGGAAAACAGCGCGGCGACGTCGCTGCCGGCGCCGGCCTTGGTCTCGAGGCCGTCGGTGGTCATGTCCATGGTCTGTCCTATCGGTTGCGGATGATGTGGGTGGCGGCCGCGATGGCGGCGCCGGTCGAAATGCCGGAGGGGGCGATGCGCGCCGCCTCCATCATGGGAAAGGTCACGATCGAGACCTCGAACAGGTCGATCTGCCAGAGTTTGCGGTGGCCGCCGGCGCGGGTGGCCCGCACGGTGCGGAAGCCGATGGAGAGCCCGTCCAGCGCCCCGGCGTCGATCAGCCGGCGCAGCGCGTCGGCGCGGTCCACGCCGGGCACCAGCCGGCCGGCAACGAAAAGGCCATGGGCGTCCTCACCCATGGCCTCCCAGATGCCCACCGGCTCCTTGGGGTCGTGCTGGAACAAAAGCCTGATGCGGCCGCGCCGCCTTTCCAGGCTTTGCCGGAAGGCGCCCGGCATCGACCTGGTTGAAGACGCTGGCATAGCCGGAAAACCGCCCCCCGGCGTCGATGGCGATGGCGCCCATCAGCGCTTTCCCGAGGGCCGGGCCGGCCGCGTCTGCGCCGTGCCGCCGGTCTTCATGCCGGCCAGCGTTCCGGCCAAATTCCAGGCGAATTGGCGGAACGTCTGCTGGGCATTCTCCCGATTTGTCTTCTTGGCCATGGGCTTAGTCATCCTTCCTGAAAAGCCGATTCAAGTTGGCGATCTCCTGCACGAAGTCGTTGAAGTGTTGATTCACCTTGGCCATCTCGCGCAGGCTCCAGACCAGCAGCGCGCTGGCGCCGCTGGCCCACAAAAACAGCGCCAGATGCGCCAGGTCCCCCCGCTCGACGACGGTTCTGGTCAATTCGTCCATTGGCTCCTCCGGGCAAAGAAAAAGCCCCGCGAGGGGGCTGGTGTTTCCTGAAAGCTGCGGGCCACATGCGGCTTATTCTGCTGCCAGCACATTTGACTGGAAAAAGCCGGCATGCGTCACCAGCAATTCAATCTCGGCCTGGCTCAACACGAAGTCGGGATCGGCCTGGCCGGTTCTCATTTTTCGATCGAGCCCGATGACAACCTCATGCGCCTCGGGTGGAAGCGCCGCCGTGGAAATAACCGTGCACTGACCGCCATCTCCATGGAGCCGCGTCCTGACGTCGCGGCCGAATCTGAACGACATTTGCGTCGTCACGTGACGCGCCGAGAAGCCGTCCTCATCGACCTGATAGACGAGCAGCAGTTTCTCCTGGCCGCCCGCTCCCAGCCCCAAGATCACATCACCGGCCTTTATGGCGGCAAGAGCCTGCTGTCTCGATGACATCGGGGGATCCTCCACTATCGCAAAGCTGGATCGAAGTTGCGGAGAATCTCGAATTGCTGATGAGGAGACAATCTCTCAACTCCCCGGGCTCAACCGATCGAAAGCAACTCGAAGACCTCGCTGGCGACATCGATCAGGTAGTGCTCGTCGGCGCTCCATTTGAACTTCGGCATGAAATAGAAGTGAGGCGCGCCAGCCGGCTCCGCCAGCAGCCACCTATCGCCTCGCCTTATCGGCGACAGCGAATGGCGCATGTATCCGGGCCGGAACCCCGCTACCGCCGTGCCGTCAGAATTGAAGAAGCTCGAAATATAAGCCAGCGCAAACACATCTCCCCTCTCCCGAGGCTGGAAAAGCGCATGCTGCCGGCGCAGTATCGGGGCGGCTCGATCCGTTACCGAAATATTGGTGATCCGCTGCATCAGAATGATCCATGATAGGGCAATGCAGGAAGCGTCGGCGGACAAATCTCAGCCGCATCTATTTCTTTGGCAAACTGCCGGCCGAGCATGTCTCGATAGATACAATGCCTCAGCATGCAATCCTCGCCAAGGCCCACTCTCTGGGTGATGAGCCGAGCGGCCAATGCGATCCTGATCCTTTCGATCGTCGGTCCGCGATGTCCGGCGCCGCCTGGACCAGCAACCCATTGCCCACCCTCCGGCGTCCCCTTGGGCGCTCTGGGCTGGTCGGGCCGGTATTTGCGCACCATCTCGTCGAGGACCAAGCCCAGCCGGCGTTGTGCCAGGCAGAGCCGCAGATCGGCGGCGGCAACCCGCCATTCGAGTGATTCCGGGTCCCTTACCCCTGCTCCCCGACCCCGATGCCCAGCATGTCGCGCTTTTCCGCGTCGGTGAGGAAGTCCGCTTCGCTGACGCGGGCCCAGAGGGCGGCGCGGTCCTCGGCCAGCGCTTCGACGCCGTCGAAATCGGGCACGACGCTGGCGCCGAACACCGGCTCCAGCCAGAAGGTCAGTTCGTCCGCCACCCGCATCACCAGCGGGATCAGCGTCTGCCGCCACAGGGCGCGGTTGGCTTCGGCCAGATTGGCATAGGTGTTGTCACCGGGCAGGCCGAGCAGTTGCGGGGGCACGCCGAAGGCCAGGGCGATATCGCGCGCCGCGGCGTGGCGGGCCTCGATGAAATCCATGTCGCGCGGGGTGAGCGCGATGCTCTTCCAGTCCAGCCCCCCTTCGAGCAGCATGGGCCGGCCGGCATTGGCGGCGCCGGAAAAATTCTCCTCCAGCTCGGCCTTGAGCCGCTCGAACTGGTCGGGGGTCAGCCCCTGCCCCGCCGCCGAATAGACCAGCGCCCCGCTGGGGCGCGCGGCATTGTCGAGCAGCGCCTTGTTCCAGCCGGCGGCGGCGTTGTGGATGTCCAGGCTCGTCTGGGCCGCCTCCAGCGGCGCCATGCCGTAATGGTCGTCCATGGGGTGGAACAGCGCCATATGCAGCACGCCGGGCAGCGGCGCGCCGTCCTGGCGCAGCCGCGTCGTGCGCCCACCGGCGGTATAGTCATAGGCGATGGGCCAGCCATCGGGCCCGGCCACTACCTTCATGCGGTCGGGGCGCAGGCAGAAAAGCCCCTTCACCTCGCCATCGACCACCCCGGCCTGCAGATAGGCGTTGCCGGCGGTTTGCAGATAGGCATAGACCGCCTCGAGCATCTCGGCGCCCGATTGCCGCCCATTGGGCCGCGCCAGGAGCGTCGCCAGCGGATGCGCGTCGAGGCGCCGGCCGTTTTCCACCACCGCCAGCGGCACGCGATTGGCCGCCTCGGCGATCAGCCGCACGCAGCGATAGACCACCGGATTGCGCGCGAAACCCTGGTTGACCAGGCTGGCGAACCCCCGCCCGCTCCAGCTGGCCCCGCCAAGCGCGCTGAGGCTGAACAGCGTCTGCCCGCCAAAAGCCTTGCGTTCGGCAGGCGCATCCTTCCCCCCGCCCCGCAGGCGGTCGATCCAGTTCGGCATGTTTGGTTCCTGTTGGTTGTGGAGAGGCAAGCGCCCCCTCATCCGGCGCTGCGCGCCACCTTCTCCCGCGAGGGGAGAAGGGAGGTTCGGTGGACGTGGCACCATCTCGCCCCAGCCACCGGCTCTCCCCTCTCCCCTTGCGGGAGAGGGACAGACCTGACGCGTTCAGCGGAACGTCAGGGTGAGGGGCTTCGAGCCTTCCCGCAGGGCAAATCGCTCCAGTGGAGCGATTTGAGGCGAGAAGGCCATGAGAGCTATGCTCGAATGGCGCGAAGCACCCATGCTTCAATGCTAAAAAGGCCCCCTCATCCGCCCCTTCGCGGCACCCCCTCCCCGCCCTCCCCACAAGAGCCTGCGCCGGAAGCGCGCAAGCGCGCTATCCGGTGGGGAGGGTGTCCTTCAGCGGTCGGGCAACATGGTGCCCAAAACGCAGAGCTACACCTCCCCCTTGATGGGGAAGGATGGGTGGGGGTGAGGGCACGAACACGATGCCGCGCTCAAAGCCCCCGCACCCGGGGCCGCATGTCGTTGAGCAGCAATTCGGTCAGCGCCCAGACCAGCGCGTCGACGCGGTCGGGCGAATGGCCGTCGCTCTTTCCATCCGCCCCGAAGGCGCACATCTCGTCTTCCAGCGCCGTCAGCCCCTCGGCGTGGCGCACCAGCCCGCGCCCGTAAAGCGCCGCCACCGGCTCGGCGCGCAGCCATTTGCCGCGCGTCGCCCGCACCGGGCGCACCGGCACATTCTCGTCCACCTGCGCGATCACCTGCCGCACCAGCTCGCCCCCCTGGTTGACCTCGGCGACGATGGCGTCGGCGCCATGGGCGTGGAACGCCGCCACGGCGCGCCGCGCCCAGGCCAAAGGCGGCGCCGGGCGCAGGGTGCAATCCTCCAGCACCAGCGCGCCCTCGCCCTGCCGCCCGGCGACGACGATGCCGCAGGCGTCCGAGCGCGCATGGCCGGTGACCGGCGGGTCCACCGCCACCACGATCCGCTCCACGTCCTCGCCGCTGCCGGGGCGGAACATGGCCCGCTGCCACAGCGCATCGGGCCGGTCCTCGATCATCTCCCCGTCCAGCTCCTGCCGGCCCAGCACGCTGCCGCGATAGCGGGCCACCACGGCGTCGAGGAATTGCGGGGCCAGATGCGCCCGGTTCTCGTCGGTGCGCATGCGCGTCACCATGGTCTGCCCATCGCTCAGCAGGCGCTTCAGAAGCCGGGTCGGCTTCGGCGTCGTCGTGGCCAGCTGGCGCGGGCGGTCGCCCAGCCGCAATCCGAATTGCAGCATGTCCCAGGCCTCCTCGGCATGGGGCCATTTGGCGATCTCGTCGCACCAAGCGGCGGCGAATTGCGGGCCGCGAAAGCGGTCGGGGTCCGATGCCGCCAGGATGGTGCCCTCCACCCCGTTGGGCCAGATCAGCCGGTTGCCGCGCAACAGGGGCCTGGTGGCGTCGGGATGGACATTGAGGATGCCGCTTTCCCCCCGCACCATGATGGAGATGGCCTCGGTCATGGTCTCGCCCACCAGCGCGATGGGCCCGACGCCCCTTTCGGCCAGCGCGCGCACCCATTCGGCTCCGCTGCGGGTCTTGCCGGCGCCGCGCCCGCCCAGCATCAGCCAGGTGGTCCAGTCGCCGGGCGGGGGAAGCTGCTTGGGCAGGGCCCAGCGGCTCCAGTCGTAATACATCGCCTCGATTTCGGCGTCGCTGCGCCCCGCCAGCTCAGCGGCGGTTGAACTGTTCAAGGCGCTTGGCCAGCTTGTTGCGCAGATCGGTCATGTCCTTCTTGGTGGGCGGGGGCACGTCGGGCCGCGCCGCGCCCATCTCGATCAGCTTGTCGAGGGATTTGATATGCGTGCTCAGCACGTTGGCCTGCTTGTCGATCGGTTCGTTCACCGCCGCCTCCAATTGTTTGACCTGTTTGTCCAGAACCCGGAGCATCCGCGCCACCAGGGCGTTCTGCCGCACCGGCTTGGCGCGCAGGCTGATCCAGCCTTCCTGTTCGCGCCGATAGCGCAGCTGCGCTTCCGTGATGCCATGGCGCCGGCAGATGGCCACCGGCATGAACTGGCGGCTCTCATATTCGGCGCGCACGTCATCCCAGCGCACCGGCGCCGCCGCGCCGTCGCTCCCTTGCGTCATCGCCATGTCTTTCTGTGTGGTGAAGGCCGGGGTGTCCTGCCCCAGACCCAATTTCGAGATCATGCCCTAAAGCTACCACGCCGGCGTGACGCGGGGATAAGATGGATAAGTGGGCTCCACGCCGCGCCCTGCCCTATCCGCCGAATGTCTTGCCCGCGTCCAGCGCCAGGCCCAGCCCGACGCTGCCCAGAACGTCGGTGCGCACCAGTTCGGCCTCGGGGAAGCGCGCGGCCAGCGCCGCCGCGATGGCCGGCACCTGGGTCGAGCCGCCGGTGAGGATGAGGCTGTCGATGGCGCCCGCGCCCACCCCGGCGCGCTTGAGCGCCTCGTCGATGGTGGCGGCGATGCGCTCCACCGAATTGTCCAGCGCCGCGGTCAGCTCCGCCACGCCGATCGGCGTCTCGATCATGCGCTCGCGCACCGGAAAGGCGAAATCGGTGCGCTCCGCTTCCGACAGGGCGATCTTGGCCGCTTCCACCGCCCCGACCAGAAGGTGGCCCAGCCGGTCCTCGATCAATTCGATCATGATCCCTACGCGCTCGGGCGCGGCCGCCTCGTTGCGGGTGCCGCGCAGGTCGCGCAGCGTCTGGGCGGTATAGAGCCGGTTGATGCGGTGCCAGGTCGACAGGTCATGATAGGGCGCCACCGGCAGATGCCGCTTGCCGTCGCGCGTGCGCGTGCCCAGCCCCAGCGCCGGCATCACCTTGGCCATGGACAAAAGCCGGTCGAAATCGGTGCCGCCCACATGCACGCCGGCGGTGGAAAGGATATCGCCGGCGCGCTCGGCGGCCCGCGCCCGCTCGGGCGAGACGCGCACCACCGAAAAGTCCGAGGTGCCCCCGCCCAGATCGACGATCAGCGCCAGCTTTTCAGAGCTGACCTGCCGCTCATAATCGAGCGCGGCGGCGATGGGCTCGAACTGGAAGGCGACATGGGCAAAGCCCTGCGCCCGCACCGCGCTTTCCAGTTGCGCCTGGGCCAGCCGGTCGGCCTCTGGATCGTCATCGACGAAATGCACCGGCCGCCCGCAGACGACGCTGTCCACCGGCCCGCCCAGTTGCGTTTCGGCGCGGCGCTTCATCTCGGCGATGAAGATGCCCAGGATTTCCAGGAAGCCGTAGCTTTTCGCCTTCACCCGCGTGGTGTCGCCCATCAGCGCCGTGCCCAGCACGCTTTTGAGCGAGCGCATCAGGCGTCCCTCGGCCCCGCTGACATAGTCGGCCACCGCCGCGCGCCCGAAGCGGATGGCGTCGTCCTCAAAGCCGAAGAACAGCACGCTGGGCAGCGTCTGCCGCTCGCCCTCCAGCGCCAGCAGATAGGGTGCGCCCGTCCGGTCCCGATGCGCCATGGTGGAGTTGGACGTGCCGAAATCGAGCCCGCAGGTGAAGTTCATGTCCATCCATCCCGGAAAAAGCATCGGGCCGGCGAAAGCCTGTGGCTCGCCGGCGCATGAAGGGGGCAACAATATTGGGGACGGCTCTCTTAAGGGCTTGCCGCCAGGCTGGCAAGCAAAGTTCAGGCGGCCTTGCGCTTGCGCTCGAGGGCCGGGCGCAGGTCGATGCCTTCGAGGCGCCCCATGCCCTTGCGCTGGGCCTTTTTCAGCGCCTCGGCGCCGGCCTCGAAGAAGCGCCGGTCGTAATTGCCGCGCGGATTGGTCACCGCCAGCCCCTGGCTGATGGTGACGATGCCCAGGTGGCTTTCCTTGTGCGCCAGGCCCAGATGGCGCACGTTTTCGGCGATCCTTGCCGCCATGGCCCGCGCCATCAGCGCCGGCAGGTCGGGCAGGACGACGACGAAGCCCGAGGCGCCCATGGGCAGGCAGCGGTCGGTGTCGCGCGGCAGCGCCTTGCCGATGGCCCCCATGATGGCGCGGGTGCAATCGTCGGCGGCGTCCTTGCCATAGGCGGTGAAATAATCCTGGAAGCGGTCGATCTCGACCACGAGCAGGCTCAGCGACACATGGCGTCCGGCGGCGCTCTGCCAGCCCCGCGCCATTTCCTCCTCGATGATGCTGCCCAGCTTGGGGCGGATGCCGATGGAGCGCGCGATGGCCGCCTTGCCGTAAGCGGGCTGCCGCTCGGGCCGCCGCGCATTGAGGGCCGCGCGGACGCGCACCCAGAAGGGGTCGGAATGGTCTCTCGAGCTCGCAGTATCGGTCATGATCGCGCCTATCCTGGGCCTATGCAGGTAGATCACGCCACAACATGGTTAACCAAGCGTAAACGAATACGCCAACGCCCCGCTTTCTGTCCCGACAGACCGGCTGGGAGGCGCCGAGGCGGGCTTGCCGCCACGACGCCCCGGGCTCCCGCCCACCCTGCCGCCGGGTCAGCGGCGGTTCACCGCGCCTCCGCCTGCCCCCTCTCCGCCCGGCCCATCCGCACTTGCCCATCATGGAGAAAGCAGGTCTGGCCGAACACCGACAAATCCAGCCGGTTGGGCAGGCGCACATCGCTCAGCTCGGGACAGGGCTTGAGCGCCGGGTCGTAGGATCGGTCGATCTGGGCGATGAAGACGATCACCAGCCCCCGCGCCTGCGCGAAAGCCCTCAGGGCGGCGACCTGCACATCGAGCGGCGCGTTTTCCCGCCTCTGGTCGAGCAATTGCAGATAGTCGATGACGATCAGCGTGCCCCACTCGGCCGCTCCGGCTCTTTCGATGATGTAGTCGGCGCAGATTGCGTCGGAACAGTCCGAGGCGAAGAGATCGCCGAAAGCCTGCGGATCGAAGCCAATCCTGGCCAATCGCTGCTGCATGTCGCGGGGCGTGTATTCGAGGGTGAAGAAGAGGCTGCGCCGGCCGGCCTTCACCGCTTCGGCCGCCAGTTCCAGCGCCATCATGGTCTTGCCCTGGCCGGGGCGCGCGCCCACCAGCACCAGTTCGCCCTCTTCCAGCCGGCCATGCAACCGCGCCGCCGGCGAGGCCGAGGCATAGCGGGCGGCCAGCAGGCTCCAGCTTTCATAGCCCTCCGCCATGGCCATGCGGTCCAGCGCGGCATGAAGGGCGAGAGAATGGGTGCGCGCCAGCTTTCTGGCCTCGCGCTTGAGTTGATGGATGGGCATAGAGAGTTTCATCGCAAACCTCCTGTTGCGAGCGCTGGCGGCAACCCCTCCTTATGCCGATGCTCGAACAGTGAGTTCGATGCTCATCCGATCCGGTAGGTTCGCTACTTTCCCTATGGAGGGGGGAGGCGTGGATCGCGCCGGAATCACACTCTAGCACATCCCCGCCCCGCCGCGGAGACCCCCGGCCCCTCGCCCCACCGGGTCATTCCGGCGCAGGCCGGAATGACACCGTGCAAAAGGATAGCCCCACTCAACCGCCCTAGAGCGTCTCGGGCGGCTCCCATTCGGGCCAGTCCACCGCGTGCTCCTCCCACTCGTCAGGCGCGATGTCCTCCTCCGAGAAGGTGCGGCCCTTCACCGAGACGCCCACATCCACCACCGTCTGCGGGTCGCCCGAGACCAGCGGATGCCACCAGGCCAGCCCCTTGCCCTCGGCCAGGCGCCGATAGGCGCAGGTGGTGGGGATCCAGGGAATTTCGCGCACGTTTTCGGGGGTGAGCTTGATGCAGTCGGGCACCTTGGCCTGCCGGCCGGGATAATCGGTGCAGGCGCAGCTCTCCCCGTCCAGCAGCTTGCAGCGCACGTCCGAGGTGATGAGCAGGCCCGTATCCTCGTCCTCGAGCTTGATGAGGCAGCAGCGCCCGCAGCCGTCGCACAGGGCTTCCCATTCGGTCGGGCTCATTTCTTCGAGCGTTTTTTCTTCCCAGAAGGCCATCTTAACCTGCCTCGTAGTAAGGCTGTTGCCGGTTTGCTCTTGCCCCGGACCGGGGGCAATCATATTCCAGCGATCCTATTGCTTTGGCCGCCACAGGCCGCCATTTTCTGCCAGACGAGCCGGGGGCGATGGGTGCAGGACCCGTTCTATACCAAAGAAAAGCGCCGGAAATCCGCCAATATGCTGGCGGCGGACGCCTGGCTCGATTCATCGCTCTATGAATTCTGGCATGCGCTCGGGCGGGCTTATACCCGCTTTCAGGACGCGATGTCGATTTTCCACGTCACCGGCATAAAGCGCCTTCTCGTCGAGCTTTTCAGCGACGCCTTCTCCTTTTTCGCCATTGGCTGCGTGCTGATGACGGCGCTGGCCCTGCCGGCGTTCGACGCCACCGCCTCGGGCGAATTCAACAAGGCCGAGGATTATTCGGTGGTCTTCCTCGACCGTTTCGGCACCGAGATCGGCCGGCGCGGCATCCGTTCGGACGATTCGGTGGCGCTCTCGGAAATGCCCGACTATCTCATCAAGGCGACCCTGGCCACCGAGGACCGGCGCTTCTACGAGCATTTCGGCATCGACGTGGTCGGCACGCTGCGGGCGCTGATGAGCAATGCCCAGGGCGACAATTCCACCCAGGGCGGCTCCTCGCTCACCCAGCAATTGGCCAAGAACCTCTTCCTCTCCCCCGAGCGCACGCTGGAGCGCAAGATCGTCGAGGCGTTCCTGGCCGTCTGGCTGGAATGGCATTATTCCAAGGACGAGATTCTCAAGCTCTATTTCGACCGCGCCTATATGGGCGGGGGCAATTACGGGGTGGTCGCCGCCGCCGATTATTATTTCGGCAAGAAGGTGCAGGACATCACCCTGGCCGAGGCCGCCATGCTCTCGGGCCTGTTCAAGGCGCCGACGCGCTATGCGCCCCATGTGGACCTCGCCGCCGCGCGCGGGCGCGCCAATCTGGTGCTGTCCAACCTGGTGGCCTCGGGCTTTCTCACCGAGGGGCAGGTCACCGCCGCGCGCCGCCACCCGGCCACCCCGGTCAGCCGCGCCGCCGACGCCAATTCCCCCAATTACTTCCTCGACTGGGCCTTCGAGCAGTCCAAGCGCCTGATCGAGAGTCACCAGCACCGCTCCAACAATTTCGTGGTGCGCACCACCATCGACACCACGCTGCAGAAATATGCCGAGGAGGCCATCGTCTCCACCGTGCTCGAGCAGGGCACGCAATACGATGTCAGCCAGGCGGCCATGGTGGTCACCGACACGGTGGGGGCCATCCGCGCCATGGTGGGCGGCATCGACTATGGCAAGAGCCAGTTCAACCGCGCCATCGTCTCCACCCGCCAGCCCGGCTCGGCCTACAAGATCTTCGTCTATTCCGAGGCCTTCGAGCAGCTCGGCCTCACCCCCAGCGATCTCATCACCGATCGCCCGGTCTGCATCGGCAATTGGTGCCCGCAGAATTACGGCCGCAGCTACAAGGGCACGGTGACGCTGGCCAGCGCCTTCGCGCAGTCGCTCAACACCGTGCCGGTGACGCTCTCGATCAAGACCGAGCGCGCGCCCATCGCCGAATTGAGCCACCGCATGGGCCTGCAGGCCGACTATCCGGTCACCGCCTCGCTGGCGCTGGGCGTGGCCTCGGTGTCGGTGCTGGACATGACCTCCTCCTATGCGGTGCTGGCCAATCATGGCCTCAAGACCCCCGCCTATGGCATCACCCGCATGACCACACTCACCGGCGAGCTGGTCTATGAGACCGACCCCGACGCCCCGCGCGAGCGCGTGTTGAGCGAAACCACGGTGGCCAACATGAATTCCATGCTGCGCGGCGTCGTCACCGGCGGCACCGGCACCCGCGCCCGCATCGAGGGCGTGCCGGTGCTGGGCAAATCGGGCACCACCTCGTCCTATCGCGACGCCTGGTTCTGCGGCTTCACCGGCAATTACGTGGCGGCGGTCTGGTTCGGCAATGACGATTACCACGCCACCCGCAACCTCACCGGCGGCAACCTGCCCGCCATCGCCTGGCAGAAATTCATGGCCTACGCCCATACCAATATCGAGATCCTGCCGGTCTTCGGCGTCGATTTCGTCCCCGACAACACCGCCATCGCCGCCGCCGGGCCCGACGAAGCCGAGGACGAGCAGGACCAGCGCCCGCCCGGCCTGCCGGCGGGGGCCGCGCGCAAGCTGATCGAGCTGGCCGGGCGTTTCGCCGCCGCCGCCGAAGCCAGCGCGCCGCCGCCCCACCAGGCCAGCCTTCCCGCTCCCTCCACGCCGCAGGGGCTCTAGCCGGTGCGGTTCGTGCTCCACCTTCTCCTGGCGATCGCCATTGCGCTCGGGGTCGGGTTTGGCCTGAGCTATTCCGCCCTCACCGATGGGCGCCTCTTCGGCGTCGCCCGCATCGGGCCGTGGCAGGCCTGGCCCGATGTCGGCGCGCCCGCGCCCAATCCCTATACCCGCGCCCATCTGGCGCGCATGGCGGGCTTTCCGCTCGGCCAGGCCGAGGGCCTGCAATTTCTCGCCACCACCGACAGCGCCGGCGCCCCACTCACCCGCGATTGCACCTATCGCCTCGCCGGCCACACCCCGCTCGCCACCTTCTGGACGCTGGTGGCGCTCGACATGGAGGGGGTCAACATCGCCGCGCCCGACGCCGCCCCGGCCCTGCGCAGCAGCGCCGTCATCCGCGACAACGCGGGCGCCATCCAGGTCAATATCGGCACGAGGCTCCTCCCCCTCACCTGGCTGGAGCTCACCGGGGAGGGTCCGTTCCAGCTGGCGCTGACGCTCTACGACACCGCCGCTTTCTCCGGCTTTTCCAGCGAGACCACCATGCCCGCCCTCATCCGGGGGGATTGCGCATGATCCGCACCCTGCTCTGGCTTTTCGGCGGCGCGCTCCTGGGCGGCATCATCCATCTGGTCGTCATCCTCACCCTGCCGGCCCTGGCCGAGCAGTCGGTCTGGACCCGCCTTGCCGACCTGGACGCCGACAACGCCGTGGTCATCCTCCCCCCGGCCCGGGCCGGAGAGCCCAATCCGCTGGGGCTCGACCCGGCGCTGGTCCATGGCGTGTGCCGCATCGATCTCTCGCAGGGCCCGGTCTATGTCAGCGGACGCCTGCCCGACGCCTTCTGGTCCCTGGCGCTGGTCGATCCCACCGGCATCGTCACCTATTCCACCACCAACCGCGACGGCATCGGCCAGACGCTGGAGCTGGGCATCTTCAACGCCGACCAGACCCGCCTGCTGGCCCGCCAGCAGCTCGACATCACCGAGGGCACGCTGGTGGTCGAATCGGCCACCAACCACATCCTCGCCCTCATCCGCCTGGCCCCGCCCCACCCCGCCGTCCGCGAGCGCTTCGAGGCCGAACTTTCCAAGGTCAGCTGCGGCCCCAAGGGATAGCGGCCCCAGATCGCAGCCTCCACCACCCCACCCCCTCTCAACCTCCCCCATCAAGGGGGAGGTGTGGCGCAGTGTTTTTGGCACCATCTTGCCCCATCCACAAAGGGGCACCTCCCCCTTGATGGGCTTCGCCGGCGGTCGGCGGAGCCGATGAAAGGCTCCGGTGGAGCCTTTCAAGACAAGAAGGCTATGAGAGCTATGCTCGAATGGCGAGGCCGGGAGGGGGTGTAGAGAGCCACAATATGGGGGCAACCCCCTTCCATCCCCTGTCATTGCCGGGCTCGTCCCGGCAATCCACCCCGCCGCTCGCGCTGAACCCTCTCATGGACCACCGCGCCTCTCCCTCGCCCCTTGTGGGACTTCGAGCCGTCCCGTTAGGGCAAATCGCTCCGGTGGAGCGATTTGAGGCGAGAAGGCCATGAGAGCTACGCTCGAATGGCACGACCGCGCCCCAACCACCGGACCCAACCCTCTCCCCTTGTGGGAGAGGGACAGACCTGACGCGTTCAGCGGAAGGTCAGGGTGAGGGGCTTCGAGCCGTCCCGCAGGGCAAATCGCTCCGGTGGAGCGATTTGAGGGGAGAAGGCCATGAGAGCTATGCTCGAATGGCGCGAAGCCGCCCATTGCTTCAATATCCAAACAAAGGCCCCCTCATCCGCCCTCCGGGCACCTTCTCCCACGAGGGGAGAAGGGGGCGCGGTGGACGTGGCGCCATCCCACCCATCCTGTTGCCCCAGCTCAAGGCCGAGGCGCCCCCGGAGAACACCCCCCAATGATGACGCCCCTCGCGAATCCCGGCATCACTCCCCCATGAGCCCCGAGACCTTCACCGCCGCCCTCGCCCACATCGTCAGCCGCTATCTGGAGGAGGTCGCCGCGCCAGGCGAGCACCTCTCGCTGCTGCGCTGGCAGATGCAGCAAGGCCACCGGCTGGACCGGCGCGACACGCTGCCCGGCCATCTCACCACCAGCGCCGTGGTGCTTTCGCCAGACCATGCCCGGGTGCTGCTCATCGACCATGTCACCATTGGCCGCTGGCTCCAGCCGGGCGGCCATTACGAGCCCGCGCCCTTCTTCCACCTCTCGGCCATGCGCGAGGCGGTGGAGGAAACCGGCGTCGCCGGGCTCACCCTCCATCCCTGGCATCGGGGCGGCGACCTGCCCTTCGTCATCGACAGCCACGACGTTCCGGGCAAGCCGGCGCGGAACGAGCCGCCGCATGTCCATCACGACCTGCAATATCTGTTCCTGGCCGATCCCGCCCAGCCCCTCACCCCGCAGCTCGACGAGGTCCACGCCGCCCAATGGCGCGATGTCGACACCCTCGCCGACTTCGCCCCCAAGGTGCTGGCGCGGCTGCACGCGATCGCGCGCCCAGGCTGAGGGCTCCGAAACCGCAATGTCTGGGAACACCCCCTCACTCACCCGCCCACCGTGTCGCCCCGGCCCCGAGCCGGGGCCCATCCTGACAGAATGCCGCGACCACCATCTCAGGATGGATCCCGGCGCGGGGGCCGGGATGACGTCGGAGAAAACCCGTCATTGCCGGGCTCGTCCCGGCAATCCACCCCGCCGCTTGCGCTGAACCCTCTTATGGACCACCGGGACAAGTCCGGTGGTGACGATAGGGGAGAGTTTCTGCCCTCTCCCCACCCACCAGCGCTGCCTGCGGACCTGATCCGCGGGCCACTTTCCCCACGGCGCAAACGGAGAATGGCCCACCGGTCGCGTCCGTGGGTCGCGGCGGCGGTTGGGGCACCATCTTGCCCCCTCATCCACCCCTTCGGGGCACCTTCTCCCACAAGGGGAGAAGGGAGGTGTGGGCGTGGCACCATTCCGCCCCACCCACAATTGTCGCCCCGGCCGTGAGCCGGGGCCCATCCTGAGGTCGCGCCGATCTTCCCATCTTAGGATGTATCCCGGCGCGGTGGCCGGGATGACATCTTGGATTTGGCACCACATGCTCCCCACCCACCAGCGCTGCCCGTGGGCAGCGGCGGCGGTTGGGGCATCGTCTCGTCCCGCTCGCCGCCGCCCCTATTTCGGCAACACCGCTTCCGCATCCGGCCGGTTCTGGAAGCGCGAGGGGATCACCACGCCGCTCCCTGTCCCGGCCCGGTCGCCGCCGCCGCAGAAATCGTGGCGGTTGGCGCGGGTGACGAACACCGAGAGCCGGCGCAGCGAATCGTCCACGGCCATGGATTGCTCATGCGGGGTTTCCACCAGCAGGCTGTCCAGCGCGTAGCTGTAACTGGAATAGCGGTAATTGAGCGCGCGCACGAACCAGGCAATGAAGGCGTCGTTCTCATCTTTGCGCGCCTGCATGTTCTCGCCCAGCGCCGGCGGCAGGTCGATGGCCAGGCCCTGATAGGCGGTGGCGCGCTGGCGGTCGATTTCGATGACGGCGCAGATCGCGGCAAAAGTGCCCGGCACCGTGCCCAGGTCGGCGGCGACATGGGCGCCCACCGTGCCGTAGCGGGTGCGCGAGGACTGATAGGGGGTGCGCTTGAGCCAGTTGTAATAACGTTCCACCGTGTAGCGCATGTCGGCGCGCGGCGGGCTGATGCGGGTGCGCTGCAATTCGGCCGAGCCGTCGAACAGCCAGTCCTGGGCATGGGGGGCGACGAGGAAACGCCAGACGCGGTTGTGCATCTCGTTTTCCTGGTCGGTGCGGTTGAAGTTGGAGACCGGCTCGCGCCGGTTTGCGGCGATCAGCGTGCCCACCGCCGGCATCATCGCGTCATGGACCACGCCCGGCTCGGCGCGGCCGAAATCGCCCACCGGCCGCGACACCGAGCAGGCGGCGAGCAGGCCTGCCAGCGCCAGCCCGGCGAGGACGCGCAGCAGCGGGGTCTTATCCCCGATTGGTCTTGGGCCGGGTAGGATCGAGACTGCTGTGTGGCGGCGGCGACCCGCGTTCATAAAATACCCCGGTGAAAATCAGGATCTGGGCGGAGCCGGGGGGCGTGTCCCTGTCGGCGTCCTTTTTAGGCGGCGGTTCGAATTTGACGAGCTTTCCCAAGCTGCCCTCCCGTCTGAGCGTCCTTCCATTCCCATTGGAAGCAACGGTTTCGCGGTGTGAAAATCGGTGAACGCGACGCCCCTTCGCGTTACCGGTCTGCTGCATTAAGAGATCGTCAAGGTTAACAGTCTGCTAACGAATTCGCGGCAAAGGTGAATGTGCATCGAATGTGATGTGATTCCGAAGCGACGGTTCCTGAATATGCTTGGTTTTCAGCCTTACGAGACCTTTCAACTGCTCATCGAGACGGGCGGCGTCGATCGGACGAACACTTTGCTGATCGCGGCCTGCGATGCTTATGCCCGCCGCGGCAAGCCGACCGCTCCCGAAATGGAACAGTTCGAAACGCTGGCCGCCCGGCTCTTCCCCACCGCCAGTGCGCAGGCCCGCGCCAAGGGCGCCGCCATCCTGGGACGCGCGGAAATGCTGTCTCCCGCGCTTGAGGAACTGGTCGTCACCCATATCGGGGAAGACCTCAACACCTTCCTCGCCGAGGCGGCGACGCTGTCCGACGCCACCATGCTCGAGATCATCGCCCGCTACGATATTCCCGCCGCCGCCGTCATCGCCGGGCGCCCGGACCTGTCCAATGTCGTCCTGGCCAAGCTCTTTCAGATGAATTCGCGCAAGGTCTATCGGGCGCTGGCCGCCAACACCGCCATCGTGCCGCGCGGCGCCTATCTCAGCGCCCTGGCCCGATCCGCCCAGATGGACCACATGGTCGCCGAGGCGCTGGCCGCCCGCGCCGATTTCGACACCGCTTTGCTGGCCCCCGCCTTCTTCGATCTTTCCGACACCGACCGGGTCAAGGTCATCCAGGCCTTCGCTCACCGCGAGACGCCGGCGGCGCCGATCAGCAAGACAATTGAACAGCTTACGGTCGCCAACCAGGATCTGACCCGGGCGCTGATGAAGCTGTTTTCCGAGAACCGCCGCCCCGAGGTCACGCGCCTCCTGGCCCAGATCACCGGGCTCGACGAGGTCCGTTGCGGCCAGATCGCCCATGACGTCACCGGCGCTTCGCTCTTCGTCATCCTGCGCGCCTTCGGCTGCACCGCCTATGACGGGCTCAAGGTGCTCATCCATGCCACCAGCCATGATGGCGAGCGCTCGCAGGCGCTGGCCGATTTCGCCACGCTGTTCGGCAACGTCTCTTCGGAATCAATGGCTTATCTCGTCAGCGCCTGGCGCGGCGAGGTCAATCTGCTCGAGCTCAACAAGCCCGAATACAGGCCTTTCGTCGCCGATGCCCCGCGCCGCTCGCCGGCCAATGTGCTCTCGCCGGCGCATAATCCGGTGGTCGACCAGGCCATCGAGGCCCTGGCCCGCATCGGCGTCCGCCGCGCCAGCTAGGCGATAATCTCGATTCCGGGGTCGTCCCCGCGCAGATCCAGGCTCAGCACCCAGAGATCGGGGTCGAATCGCGCTTCCTGCGCGATGCGCTCGCTCACCTTGGCCGGTTCGACCCGCGCATAGCGCTTCTGGAACACCAGCCCGACATCGTCGCGCCGGCTGACCAGCGGCGCCGGGGTGAAAAGCGAGCGCGTGCCGTCGAGATGGTCGATTTCGATGAAGATCTGGCCGGCAATGGGATCGCCCTTGCGGGCGACCACGCAGATATGGCCCAAGTCATTGTGCCGCCTGATGAAAGCGGAACACCACAGATCGCTGCGGAACGCGCCCACTAGATGTCGGCGCCGGCCTGGCGCAGAAGCCCCACCAGATCGGGATTGATCTGCCCCGTCACCCGGTAGCTGTGGAAATTCTCGAACTCCCGGATGGCCCGGGCCGTCGCGTCGCCCGGATGGCCATCGATGGAGCCGCGATAGAAACCGAGGCTGGCCAGTCCGCGCTGGATGGTGCTGACCAGTTGCACATTATTGGCCGGCGCCACGGCGGCAACCGCTGCGGGCGCAGGGGTGGAGACGACCTGGCTGGGCACGGGCGCTGCCCGCACCGGGGCCGGCGCAGCGCTGCGCGCGCCATCCACGGCGGCGACGATGGAATCGATGGTGCTGGCGGCGGCATTGCCGATGGTGTCCACCGCCTGGTCGACCGGCGACAGGTTGGGCAGGCGCGCGACCACCCGGTCGGCCTGCTGCACCGGCGCCTGCTGGACCACGGGCTGCGCGACGACCGGCGCCGGCGCGGGCTGCACCACGACCGGCGCTGCGGCGGCCTGGGGGGCAACCCCGGAGGCATCGGCGCGCAGGATGGCATCGATCACCCCCGGCGTCAGCGCGCCGGTGGACGGCATGCCGTTGCGATTCTCGAAGGTGCGGATGGCATTGGCGGTCATGGGCCCATAGAAGCCATCGACCTTGCCGTTGAAAATGCCGAGTTCGCTGAGCTTTTTCTGCACGGCGAAGGCCTCGGGATTGCCCACCGGCGCGTCGGGAACGCTCACGGGGGCCGGCGCCGGCACGCTGCCGGTGGTTTCCACGGGCGCCACCATGGCCGGGCGGGCCAGTGCCGGCAGCGGCTCGGGAGCGGCGGCGACCTCGGCCACCGGCTCGATCACGGGCGACACTGATGCGAAGAAGGGCGCGGGGTGGCGTTCCGATTGCATGTAAAGCGCATTGCTCGCGGCCATGGCGGTGAGCGTCACCAGCGCCATCAGGCCGGTAGAGGCCAGGGGCGCGCGCATATATTGCGCCAAGGTCCATTGGCCGGCCCGGCCCAGCGACGCTGCAACGGCGCCGCCCGCCAGGAGAGGCAGGCGCGAGAGGGTGGTAGCTGTCATTGCGCTTTTCTTTTTTCGTCTTGCCATAGGGATACAGGAGCGGCGGCGGGCTCACGATGCAGAGGAGTGACGGTGGCAGTCTCGCCGCTCTTTATTGCCGGACCGTTTATGGGCAGCAAAACGGTGACGGTTGTCCCCGATCCGATCTCGGACATGGCCCGCAGCGTGCCTTCGTGCAGCTCGACCAGGCCCTTGACGATGGAAAGGCCCAGCCCCGTGCCCTCGTAGCGGCGCTCCAGCCCGTCCTGCACCTGGAAGAAGGGCTCGCCCAGCCGTTCGAGCGATTCGGGCGCCATGCCGATGCCCTGATCGCTGACGGAGAGGTTCAGGCTCTGTCCCTGGCGCTTGAGGCTCACGGTCACCTGCCCGCCCGCATGGCTGAACTTGATGGCATTGGACAGGAGATTGAGCAGGATCTGCCGGCAGGCGCGCTCGTCGCCCACCAGCGTGGGCAGATTGGCGGCAATATCGGCCACCAGGGTCACCTGCTGGCGCCGGGCCATGGCCTCGACCATGCTGAAGCAGGGCTCCACCATGGCTTCTGCCGCGAAGGGCTCGGTCTGCAATTCGAACCGGCCGGCCTCGATCTTGGACATGTCGAGCAGCATGCGCACCACTTCGAGCAGGTGCTTGCCGCTCTGATGGATGAGGTTGGCATATTCCCGATGTGTGCCCGACAGCTCGCCGCCGATGCCGCTGGTCATCATTTCGGAGAAACCGACCACGGCATTGAGAGGCGTGCGCAATTCGTGGCCGATGGTGGCGAGAAAGCGCGACTTGGCTTCGGAGGATTCCTCGGCGCTGCGCCGGGCTTCGGCCATGGCCATTTCATCGTCCTTGCGGCCGGTGATGTCGCGGAACAACGCCACCACCTCGTGGCGCTCGCCGGGGCGGTCGGTGTCGATGACCGGCGAGAAGCTCACCTCGGTCCAGACGAAATGGGGAATCCGCCCATCGGCGCGCGGGTCGTCCTGGCGCATCCGCACCTCGATGGTGCGCGTGCGCCCGCCCCGGCTGGCATCGGCGAAGGCGGAAAGATAGGCGGGCCGGTCGAGCACATGCACGCGCTCGCCCAGATTGCCGGCCGAAAGCTCATAGCGCTGGCAGCCGAACAATTGCTCGGAGGAGCGCGAGGCGAGCAGCACGTCGCCATCGCTGGAAAAGCGGATCACGCCGTCGCGGACATGCTCGATCAGGTGCCGATAGGCGGTCACCTGCGCCTTGTCATAGACCTCATAGGCCATGTTGATGCGGTTGGCCGTATGCAGGACCAGAAGCACGCTGGCGATGAACATGGCCGCCGAAATGGCCGTCAGCACCGCCGGATCGACGGGAATGGCCGGGGCGGCGAAAGTGGCGCTCATGAAGGCCAGGGCGAAGACGCCGCCCAGCATGACCCAGCTCTGGCGGCGCAGCGCCGCGCTGCCTTGCAGGGAAGCCAGGATCGGCGCCATCACGGCAATGGCGAGGCCCGCGTCGCCCAGCCGGCCATCGGCCAGGGTCAGGATGCAGCCCAGCGCCAGAAGCGCATAGACCTGGCCGGCCGCCGCTTCCTCGAAGCGGCTGCGCTGGTGCAGGCTGAGCGTCACCATGCCGGCGGCGAGGCCGAGCAGGGCGAGCGCGAAGGGCAGCGGGCTGCCCGAGAGCAGCCAGTGAATGGAAAACGGCAGGCCCACAAGGCCGAACAGAACCAGCAGGCGGGAATTGTTGGCCAGCGTCCTGCGCCGCAGGATTTCCGGGCGGTTTCCGCTGCCGGCGGCCATGGCTATCTCTTTGCTTTCGCGGAAAGAGAAAAGGCTACGCATACACATTACTCACTATCGCGGCGCCAGCAGTATCGGGTGTCCCAGACACCAGAAGTGGGGCCTGAACGGGGTCAGGTCTTGTTGGGGCCACCCTGCCCGCCAAGAGCTAAGGCGAGCTTAAATCCCCCGTCCTCGCGCGCGCCTTGCCGCCCCCTGCGCATCGGTTTCTAGGCTTAGCGTAAACAAGCCGTTGCCGTGGGCAGGGGTCATTTTCGTAAAACTTTATCGAAAGCGCGCAGCCGCGCTTAAGGGGCTAGGCCTAGGGTTGGACACAAGCAGGGCAAAAGCCCGCCCGAGTTCTGGATTGGCCGATGTTTGCTATTGCTCGTTCCATCTTCTGGCTGACGCTGGCCTATGTGGTCATCCGCCCCGGCGTCGAGCTGCCCGATCCGCAGGCGGCGCAGGCCGAGGCGATGGCGGCGGGCAGCCGCTTCGTCGCCAGCCAGATCCAGGCCATCGACTGCACCAGCTTCGAATGCCTCGGCGCCAAGACGCTGGCCGCCGCCGCACTTTCTTCTTCCCCGTCCGCCGGCACACCCATGCATGAGATGCCGGCAAGCACTCCGGTCCCCTTCCCAAGGCCCCGGCCGGACTGGGCGGGATAAAGGGTCGCCTCCGGGCGCCCAGGTCAAACCCAGCGGTCGCGTCACTTCCCCAGGTGATGCACTCCAACGACCCTGGCCCTGCCGCAAGCACGCTGCCCCGTGCTTGCGGCTTTTTCTTTCTCCGCCCGCGCTCTGGTCAAGCCGGCGCCGATTGACTAGATAGGGCGCATGACCCCGCCCCAGGCCTTTCAGGACATTGCCGAAAATCTTTCCTTCCTCGACGACTGGGAAGAGCGCTACCGCTATCTCATAGAGCTGGGACAGGCCCTGCCGCGGCTGGCGGAAGCGGAAAAGTCCGACCGCAACAAGGTTCACGGCTGCATTTCGCAGGTCTGGCTGGTGGCCGACCGGCGCGAGGAGAATGGCCAGACCATCCTCTCCTATCGCGGAGAAAGCGACGCCATGATCGTGCAGGGATTGGTGGCGGTGCTGCTGGCGCTCTATTCCGACCGGCCAGCCGGCGCCATCGCCGAAACCGACGCCATCGCCATTTTCGACGAATTGGGGCTGCGCGAGCATCTGACCACGCAGCGCTCCAATGGGCTCGTCGCCATGGTCAACCGCATCCGCGCCGAGGGCAAGGCGGCCAGCTAGAGCGCCGCCGCCACTCCCCTTACGGCTTTTCGGCGATGAGCGGCAGGCGCTGCTCGCGCCAGCCCAGCACCGGCGCGCTATTCGCCCCCGCCGCCTGTTCCCGCAGGCCGAATTGCGCCGCCAGTTGGTCGAGGCTGATGCGCAGGACCAGCTTGGCGCTCCGCCGGGGCCAGCGGCGCTCGGCCTCCACCTGTTGCAGGCCCTTGCCCAGGCCGCAGACATCGAACAGCACGCCCCAGCACTCGGCGGGCAGCTTGCCGGCAATGCGGCTGAGGACGAGGCGCGCTTCGGCGGCGCCGTCGCCCATATGGGCCGCTTCGCCCGCGCCGCGCTGGCGGCCGCCGACATGGGCGGGGTCATAGCTCATGGTCAGGCGGGGGGGCAGTTGCGCCCGCCGCACCAGCGCCTCGAACCGGGCGGCGGCGGCGAGGTGATGGGGCGCGAGGAAGCTCTCCCGCCCCTGTCCCACGAGGCGCGCGCCGGCCTGGCTGGCGTCTTTCCCTCCTTCAGGCCGCATGGTCGTTGCCCCCGGCCAGCCGCGCTTCCAGCGCATGTTCGAGTTTGCAGACCTCGGCGTCGAAATGCGGATCATCCCGCATGTCTTCGATGACCATGCAAGCATATGAGACTGTTGTCCTATCGCGCCCGAACGCCTCTCCGATCTCGGTCAGGCTGCGCCCGAACACGACATGGGCGAGATACATGGCGAGCTGGCGGGCGCGCGCCGTGGCGAGGCGGCTGCGACTCTTGTGCATAAGCAGGCGAATAGGTACATTCTTCTGTCGCGCGACCAGGGCGATAACCTCGTCGCAAGCCTGCGGGGGCGCCAGCCTCCAGGGCGAGCGGGACTGGCCGTTTTCAAGGAAAGCACCGTCATACATATCCATGCCTCATCGCATACAAGGAATTTATTCCTATATACTGCGACGACGCAAGCGGGGCGGGGATAAGTGGGTGCGGAAAAGAGAAGCGGCCGCTTTACGGGCGGCCGCTTGAACCTCAGGGAAAGGTCGGCTGCTTCTTGCGAGGCAGCAAAAAAAGAAGGGCGATGCCGGGTCAGGCGACCTTGCGGCCCAGGCCATTATCCTTGGCGAGGCGCGAACGCGTGGCCGAATAGCTGGGCGCGACCATGGGATAGTCTGCGGGCAGGCCCCACTTCTCGCGGTATTCTTCCGGCGAGAGGTTGTAATGGGTGCGCAGGTGGCGCTTCAGCGACTTGAACTTCTTCCCATCCTCGAGGCAGATGATGTAGTCGGGCGAAACCGACTTGCGCACCGGCACGGCGGGCTTGAGCTCTTCGGTGGGTGCGGGCGCCTCGTTGGACTGAAGCGACTGCAGGGCACGATGAACATCGGCGATCAGCTTGGGCAGGTCGACCGGGCTGACGGCATTGTGGCTTACATAGGCTGAGACGATATCGCTGCTGAGCTCGATCAAATTGGGCTCATAGCCGGCCTCAACACCAGCGGTGTCACTCATATTTCAACCTTTCATTATTTTTATTTGAACGCAACGGGGCAGTCGCGGTCATAAGACGCTTGTATGATTGTTTACCAATCTCCGCAACCCGAGCGACGCACCGAACACCTTGTAGATTAGGCTTACTTGACGTTGAAAATTGTCATCTTTTAGACTTTATCCCGCCGGTCGTCATATTTTGTCGCAGGCATTCGAAAAGGCGATGACTTGGAGGATCGAAAAGATCCGCTGCCCTGGCCGGGATGGGCGACAGAAACGAAGCGCCCACTATTGCCCACGCTGAAATGCCGATCGTGAACCGCGCGATCCTCACGCATCAAAACCGCCGCCGATACGATTCTTCCTGTTCTGTCGACAATATTTAAAGGCCCGGACGACGCAGGCAAGCCCAGCATGGGCGAAAAGCAGCTTTATCCAGAAGTGCGCGAAGCGGCAGGCCCTTTCCTTGCCGGCCGGCGGAGCCTATGTGAAGGGGCCTACCTACGGACCCGTTTCATGACCAAGACCACCCCGCCCGTCGCCGCCCGCAAGCCGCATGCGGTCACCGTCCACGATCAGCGCCGCGACGATCCCTATCATTGGCTGCGCGCCGCCAACTGGCAGGAGGTGATGCAGAAGCCCGAGACGCTGGACGAGGAAATCCGCGCCTATCTCGATGCGGAAAACGCGTGGTTCGAAAGCCGGTTCGGCCAGCCGACCGCCCCCTTGCAGGAGACCATCTACAAGGAGATCCGCGGCCGCATGAAGGAGGATGACAGCGGCATCCCCTCGCCCGACGGCCCCTGGGCCTATAATTCGCGCATGCTCGAAGGCAAGCAATATCCGCTGATCGTGCGCACCCCGCGCGATGGCGGGCCGGAAACCGTGCTGCTCGACTGCAATGTGGAGGCGGGCGAGGGCTATTTCGGGTTTGCCGGGGCCGAGCATGACCGCTCGCACCGCTATCTGGCCTGGGCCGCCGACCGCGCCGGCTCGGAATATTACGACATCACCATCCGCGATCTCGAAACCGGCACGGACAGCCCGGAAGTCATCCGCGAGACCGCCGGCTCCTATGTCTGGAGCAATGACAGCCGCTCCCTCTATTACACCGAATATGACGACAATCACCGCCCCTACCGGGTGCGCCTGCATGTCATCGGCACCGACCAGGCCGACGATCCGGTGATCTTCGAGGAAAGCGATCCCGGCTTTTTCGTCGGGGTCGGCCGCACGCTCAGCGACCGCTATATCGTCATCGACGCCCATGACCACCAGACCAGCGAATGCTGGCTGATCGACGCCGAGACCGGCGGCGCGCCGCGCCTCGTCGCCCCGCGCCTCACCGAACGCGAATATGACGTCGAGGAGCGCGAGGGTCTCCTCTACATCCTCACCAATGCCGATGGCGCCGAGGACTTCAAGGTGGTGACCGCCCCAGCCGAGGATCCGCGCGCCGAGAACTGGACCGACCTGGTGCCCCACCAGCAGGGCGTGCTGATCCTCGACACCATCGTCATCCGCAACCATTTGTTGCGGCTCGAACGCCATGAGGGCCTGCCGCGCATCGTGGTGCGCGACCTTCGCAATGGCAGCGAGGAAACCGTGCGCTTCGATGAGGAGGCCTACGCGCTGGGCATGTCGGTGGGTTACGAATTCGACACCTCGGTGTTCCGCCTCACCTATTCCTCGCCCACCACGCCCTCGCGCACCTATGACATGGATCTGGAAACCGGCGCGCGCACCCTGCTCAAGGAACAGGAAGTGCCCTCTGGCCACAATCCCGACGATTACGAGACGCGCCGGCTCTTCGCCACCGCCAGCGATGGCGAAGAGGTGCCGGTGACCCTGCTCTATCGCAAGGGGCTGGCGCTCGACGGCTCCGCCCCTGCCCTGCTCTATGGCTATGGCGCCTATGGCATGTCGATGCCGGCCTCGTTCTCGATTTCGGCGCTGTCGCTGGTCGATCGCGGCTTCGTCTATGCCATTGCCCATATTCGTGGGGGCATGGAGAAGGGCTATCGCTGGTATCGGCTGGGCCGGCGCGAGCACAAGACCAACACCTTCACCGATTTCATCGCCGCCGCCGAAATGCTGGTCGCGCAAGGCTACACCGCCAAGGGCCGGATCGTGGCGCAGGGCGGCTCGGCCGGCGGCATGCTGATGGGCGCCATCGCCAATATGCGGCCGGACCTCTGGGGCGGCATTCTCGCCCAGGTGCCTTTCGTCGACGTGCTCAACACCATGCTCGACGACACCCTGCCCCTCACTCCGCCCGAATGGCCGGAATGGGGCAATCCCATCGCTTCGGCGGAAGATTACCGGCGCATTGCCGCTTATGCCCCCTATGAGCAGGTGGCGGCGCAGGATTATCCGCCCATCTTCGCGCTGGCCGGGCTCACCGATCCGCGCGTCACCTATTGGGAGCCGGCCAAATGGGTGGCGAAATTGCGCGCAACCAAGACGGGCGACGCGCCATTATATCTCAGGACCAATATGGGCGCCGGGCATGGCGGGGCTTCGGGCCGGTTCGACCGGCTCAAGGAAACCGCCATGTGCTACGCCTTCGCCCTTTATGCCGTGGGGCTGGAAGGGGAATTTCCCAAGGGCTGATTGTTGCCCTATACCAGTTTCATCATCCTCAGCGTCGATCCAATAGGAGGCCCTTATGACGACCAAGTTCACCCTGCCGCCCCTGCCCTATGCCTATGATGCGCTCGGCCCCTATATGTCGGCCGAAACGCTCGAATATCACCACGACAAGCACCATCAGGCCTATGTCACCAATGGCGAGAAGCTGCTGGAAGGCTCGGGGCTGGAAATCCTGGCGCTGGAAGACATTGTCAAGGAGAGCTACGGCAAGAATCCCGGCCTCTTCAACAATGCCGGCCAGCACTACAACCACGTGCATTTCTGGAACTGGATGAAGCCCAATGGCGGCGGCACCAAGCTGCCGGGCAAGCTCGCTTCCAAGATCGATGAAGATCTGGGCGGTTTCGACAAGTTCCGTTCCGACTTCATCAATGCCGGCACCACCCAGTTCGGCTCGGGCTGGGCCTGGCTTTCGCTCAAGAACGGCAAGCTGGAAGTCACCAAGACCCCGAACGGGGAATCCCCGCTGGTCCATGGCGGCAAGCCGCTGCTGGGCGTCGATGTGTGGGAACACTCCTATTATATCGACTACCGCAATGCGCGCCCCAAGTACCTCGAAGCCTGGTTCGACAATCTGGTGAACTGGGAACATGTCGAGCTGATGTTCGAAGAAGCGCTATAGGCGCCTGCCTGCCCGGTTCAGAGCCCGCCCTCCGGCGGGCTCTTCTTTTATGGCCGGGCGGTTTTCCCCGGCCATTAGCCATTTCCTTCATGGCGCGCTTCAATCCTTGCCGGCCTCATGGTAACGCTTCGTTTACTATTGAGGAATTTTCGTGTCCGAACCGGCCAAAGTCGTCGCCATCATTGCTGCAAATCCGGCGCTTTCCTCGCTTCTGGCGATGGTGGTGGCGGGCGACTCGCATCTCAAGGTGCGCCAGTTCGAGAGCGAGATCGAGCTCATCGCCTATATGCGCATCGCTGCCATCGATATGCTGGTGTGCGATTTCGACCGGCAGGACCGGCCCGCCTATGAGATGGTCGAGGCGATCCGGCTCAACAATGCCCTGGTCAGCCAGGACGTGCCGGTCATCGCCCTCACCCGCACCATCACCCCGCCGATGCGCCACCAGGCCATCAGCGCGGGAATCGACGAGATGATTATCAAGCCGATGTCGCCGCGCCATCTGCTGCAACGCATCCAGGCGCGCCTGCGCAATCGCAGCGTCGTCGGCGTGTTGGGCGGCTATCGCGGCCCCGAGCGGCGCAACCGCGCGCCCATGCCCAAGCCGCACCCCCTGCCCGCGCGCCGGCTCAGCGACAATGTGGTGCAGCTCTTCCCCGACAGGCGCAAGCCGCGCCACCCGGGTCTGGACGGCTGAGCCCCTAGCGCGCCTCGACCACCAGCCGCATCAGCCGCGCCCACAGATCCTCGATGGTGTCGGCAAACTGCACGGCGCGCTCATAGCCGGCAAGGCCCGGCGCCAGCACGTCGGCGGCATATCCCCGCACCACCTCATAGGCGCGGTGGCGGTTGAGCATCACCACCGGCGTCGTCCGGCCCAGCGCGCGGCCGGCGGCCCAGGTGCCGAAAAGGGACGTGGTGGACGCCAGGGATCCCGGCAGGGCCACATAGGCCTCGGCCAGTTGCGCCACGCGCGCCTGCCGCTCCTCGCGGGTGGGGAGCACCTCCATGGCCATGCCGGCCAGCGCCGAGGGCAGCACGATGCTCGCGTCGGCGACGATTTCCACCGCGCCACCAGCGGTGCGTACCGCCGTAATCAGCGGCACGGGCAGGACGCCGTTTTCCGCCAGGCAGACGATGCGGGCGCCGCGCCGCGCGAAATAACTGCCGGCCTGGCTCATGATCGAGGCGCGCTCGGGATCGCCCGGCCCCTTGTCCGAAGCGAAAACGGCGATGACGGGGGGCGGGCTGACCGTTTCCAGCATGCTCATCGCCCGCGCTTCAGCCCGCCGAGAATGCCGCGCACCAGCGCGTCTCCCAGCCGATTGGCCACGGTGCGGGCCAGGGAATTCATCGCCGCCTCGGTCGGCGTCTGCCGGCTGGAGCTGCGCGGGGCGGCAGGGCGGCGCGGGCGCTCGTCCTGATAGGTGCGCTGGGTCTTGCGGATTTCATCGTCCTGGCGCTGGCGCTCCTCGGCCAACTGCTTGTCGCGCGCCCTTCGGGTCAGCACCTCGAAGGCCGAATCCCGGTCGATGGGGTTGTCGTAAAGTCCCGCCACCGGGGAGGCGGCGATGATGGCCTCGCGCTCGGCCGGAGAGATCGGCCCCACCTGCGCCGAGGGCGGGCGGATCATGGTGCGCCCCACCATGGAGGGGATGCCCTTGGCCTCGAGCACCGACACCAGCGCCTCGCCGATGCCGAGCTGGGTGATGACTTCGGCGGTGGAAAATGCCGGATTGGGCCGGAAGGTATCGGCCGCTACCTTCACCGCCTTCTGCTCGCGCGGCGTATAGGCGCGCAGGGCGTGCTGGATGCGGTTGGAGAGCTGGGCCAGCACGGTTTCGGGAATATCGACCGGGTTCTGCGTGACGAAATAGACGCCGACGCCCTTGGAGCGCACCAGCCGCACCACCTGCTCGACCTTGTCGATCAGCACCTTGGGGGCGCCGTCGAAGAGCAGGTGCGCCTCATCGAAGAAGAACACCAGTTTCGGCTTGTCCGGGTCGCCCACTTCCGGCAATTCCTCGAACAGCTCGGACAGCAGCCAGAGCAGGAAGGTGGCGTAAAGGCGCGGCGCGCGCATCAATTCGTCCGCCGCCAGGATGGAGATGAAGCCCCGCCCATCGCGGTCGGTGCGCATCAGATCGGCGATTTCCAGCGCCCGCTCGCCGAAGAAATTCTCCGCGCCCTGCTGCTCCAGCACCAGCAGCGCCCGCTGGATGGCGCCGATGGAGGCGGTCGAGACATTGCCGTAACGGGCCGAAATCTCCTTGGCCCGCTCCTGGATATGCACCAGCAGCGCCCGCAAGTCCTTGAGGTCGAGCAGCAGCAGGCCTTCGTCGTCGGCCAGCTTGAAGGCGATGTTGAGCACGCCTTCCTGGGTGTCGTTGAGGTCGAGCATGCGGCTCAGAAGCAGCGCGCCCATTTCCGAAATGGTGGCGCGCACCGGGTGGCCCTGCCGCCCGAACAGGTCCCAGAAGATCACCGGGAACACATCGTCGGCAAAATCCTCGAAGCCGATTTCCTGGGCCCGCTGGGTCTGCCAGCCCTGCGCCTGCCCCATCTTGCCCACGCCCGAAAGGTCGCCCTTGATGTCGGCGGCAAAGACCGGCACGCCGGCCGCCGAAAATCCTTCGGCCAGAACCTGCAGCGTCACCGTCTTGCCGGTGCCGGTTGCCCCGGTCACCAGCCCATGGCGATTGCCATATTTGAGCGCGAGATATTCGGGCTGGGTGCTGGTCCCGAGAAAGATCTTGTCGTCGGCGAGCATCGGCATACCCTGGTTTGTGTTGGGGTTCTTATAAACGGCCCCTTCCCCATGGGACAACTCGTAACTCGGCCCTGCGGCTAAAGCACTGCGCGCAATTGGCCGATTTCGGCGCCGCGCACGCTGCGCAGGGGCTGGTGCGCCAGCCCCTCGAGGATTTTGCGCTGCGCGTCGTCGGGCTCGGCAAATTTGAGCAGCAGCCCGGCCAGCATGGCCTGCGAGGCGGCCATGTTGCCGTCGTCGCATTTGAGCGCATAGCCCCAGCCCTTGTCGCGGATGGCGCCGCATTGCACCCCTTCCGCCCCGATCTTCTGCATCAGCCGCCCCTTGAAGGCGGCCATGAGCACGGTGTCGGGATGGTCGGTCCCCGCCACAAGTTGCGGATGGGCGGTGGCGGCATCGAAGAGACGCCGGGCCGCCTCGGCAAGCTCCGAACTCAGCCCCTCGCCGGTGGCCATGCGGGCAAAACCGAAGGCGAAGGCGCGCAGCGGCGCGGCGAAGGTGGGAATGGAGCAGCCATCGGTGCCGCAGCGTTCCTCGCTCAGCTCTTCCCCGATCACCGCCTCGATCGCCGCGCGCACCTGGCGCTGCACCTCGTGCTCGCGCCCGACATAGCCGGCGGTGGGAACGCCCATGGCCAGCGCCACGCTCAGCATGCCGGCATGCTTGCCCGAGCAGTTGTTATGCAGGGCGCAGGGCTTTTCGTCCCTTTCCCGCAGGGCCTCGCGGGCCTTGGCATTGGTGGGCGGATGCGCGCCGCATTCGAGATTTTCCGCCGAAAGCCCCATGCGGGAGAGGAAATGCGAGACGCCCTCCACATGCACATCCTCGCCGTGATGGCTGGCGCAGGCCAGCGCCAGCTCCTCGGAAGTGTGATGGAAACGCGTCTCGGCGCCCTGCGAAAAGATCGCCAGCGCCTGCATGGATTTGATGGCCGAGCGCGGAAAAATGGGCCGCTCGATGTCGCCAGCCGAGGCGATCACCCGGCCCTCGGCGTCCGTCACCACATAGGCGCCGCGATGGCGGTTCTCCACCCAATTGCCGCGACAGGTTTCGGCGAGAACGGGATTGGCATCCATGAAAAAACTCCGGCCCAGGCTGTGTCCACGAACAGCGCCGAGCCGGAAAAGTCAATGCATGGGAAGGAGGTCGTCGGGTAAAGCCGTCAGCGCCGGGCCAGCATCAGGTAGCGGGAGTTGACCCAGCCGCGGATATTGCGCCCTTCGACGAGGCACCAGTCCGAGCCGGTATTGGCCTCGATGCAGCGCTCCACCCAGATGCGGCTGCCGGTGGTCAGCCCGCCCAGCTTCTGCGAATAGGCGGCGGGCCATTTGCGCACATTGAGTTCGTCCGAGCGCGCCACGCCCGTCACCCGCGCCGGCTGCTCGACGTGATAGCCGGCAGCCATGGCCGGTTGGATGGCGAAGGCGCTGGCGGCCACCAGCACGAAGCCGCAAAGCGTGGCGAGAAGAAGTTTTTCCTGCTGGCGGTTCATGGTCATGCCCCTCGAAGATTTTCGTTTCGATGGTCACGACTATGCGAGCACGCCATTGAACCAAAGCTGATGGCTCCGTTCAGACAGCGTTCATCTTGGGATCACTTCATCCAGAACATGGGCGTGAGGTCGCTCGAGACCGGCTCGTTCCTGTCATTGGTGGCCATGATGTCGGCCATATGCGCCCACCAGCGCTGCATCACTTCCGTGCCGGGCAACGCGTCCATCGCATGGTCCTTGCGCCGCCAGAGCACGCCGAACAGGGTGTTGGTCTCCGCGTCGAGATGAATGGAATAATCCTTCACCCCGGCGGCATGCAGCAGGTCGACCAGCTCGGGAAAGATCGCGTCATGGCGCCTTTTATATTCCGCCGCCATGCCGGGATTGAGCTTCATCTTGAAGGCGTGTTTTTCGTAGTCGCCGTCCTCGATCATGCCTAATCCCACCGCCAAATTTTGGAATCTACTTCTGGTCCAAATGCATTTTCCCCTTCGTCCCCTTCGTTTATCCCAAGACAATAAAGATTATATATAATTCCTACGATGGGTATAAAACATGACACCCCCCACCACGCCGATTTTCCGATATCATGCCAGCGTCTCGAGAATAAAGATGTCAGAAAATACATGGATACTAGCGCCCCGATAAAAGGAATAGCAAGCCAACCCGTCAATAGATATAGAAACTCAATTATCAAAAACCCTAAAAATACTTGTGCAAATCCAACCCAAAACTGCCGCCTACTAATTCTACCTTTAAATGGGTTTACCCCTGCTTTCCCAAGAGTAATCACCACGATCAGCAGCGCACCGATGAAAATCGACATGACGATGCCCGGCACGTTGAGCAGGCCCAGCCCGAAAGTGACCAGCCCCATGATAAGCGCCGCCAGCACCACCCCGATGATCGAGCCCGATCCGCCCAGGATCGACACCCCGCCCAGCACCACCATGGTGATGACTTCGAGCTCGAACCCCTGCGCGATGGAGGGGCGGGTCGAGCCCAGCCGCGCCGTCAGCAGCACCGCCGCGACTCCGCTCATCAGCCCGGTGAGGCAGAACAGCACGAATTTGATGCGGTCCACGCGCACGCCCGAGAACAGGGCGGCGGCGGGATTGTTGCCGATGGCATAGACACGCCGGCCGAAATTGGTGTGGTGCAGCAGCACATAGAAGATCGCCGCGCAGACCAGGAACAGCACCAGCTCGAACGAGATCACCCACCACACATAGCCCTGCCCGAACCAGGAAAAGCTCTTGGGATAGCCCTTGAAGCTCTGGTCGCCCAGGATGATGAAGGCAATGCCCCGGAACAGGCTCATGGTGCCGATGGTGACCACGATGGAGGGCAGCTTCAGCCCCGTCACCAGGAAGCCGTTGAAAGCCCCGCACAAAATGCCGACCCCGATGCCCACCGCCACCAGCATGGGCGTATCGGCCCCCGCCTGCAAGGCCAGCCCCATCAGCGTCGAGGCCAGCGCGATGATGGAGGCGACCGACAGGTCGATTTCCCCGGTGATGATGACCAGCGCCATGGCCAGTGCGATCAGCGCCTTTTCGGTGAAGTTGAAGGTGAGGTCGGAAAGGCTCCAGGGATTGAGGAAATAGGGCGAGGCGAAGCTGTTGGCGAGAAAGATCGCCAGTGCCACCAGCACCAGCAGGCTCTCCCAGCTCAGCGCCGCCGATTTGAGGGGGTTGTCGAGCCGGTCGGGAAGACGGCGGCCGGTGGAGGATAGATCGGTCATCGCTTTGCTCCGGTCGGGCGCGGCTGCATCGGCTCCTGCGCCTCCCTCCCCCTTGAGGGGAGGGAATGAGGGTGGGGGTCCATCGGGGACACACCGAACCACCCCCCACCCCGGCCCTCCCCCTCAAGGGGGGAGGGAGTGACGGCCCCAAGCCTTTGCGCAATTGTCACGCCACGCCCTCCGCCTTCTTCAAAATCACCCGCCCCTTGCTGCGCTCGCCTCTTGCGTTGAGCACCACGGCCAAAAGGATCGCCGCGCCCGAAATGGCCATCTGCCAGAAGGGCGACACCCCGATCACCGGCAGGGCATTGTTGACGACGCCGAGAAAGAGCGCGCCCAGCAGCGCCCCGGCCACCGTGCCGATGCCGCCGGCAATCGACACGCCGCCGATGACGCAGGCGGCGATGATGGTCAGCTCATAGCCGCTGGCCACTTCCACCGAGGCGATCACGTAGCGCGAGATCCAGAGATACCCCGCCAGCCCCGAAATGGCCCCCGACAGCACGAAGGCGAGGAACTTGGTGCGCCCCACATCGATGCCGGTATAGACCGAGGCGGTGGGGTTGACGCCGATGGCATAGAAGGCCCGGCCGAGCCCGGTGCGCGTCATCAGCACATAGACCAGCGCCGAAACCACCACGGCGAACCAGGTGAGGATCGGCAGGCCGAGAAAGATGCCGCGCTGGAGCTGGATGAAATCCTGGCTCATCTGCGCGGCATTGACCCAGGCGCCGCCGGAAATGACGAAGACCAGCCCACGGAAGATGGTCAGCGTGCCCAGCGTCACCACGATCGGCGGAATGTCGAGCTTCCACACCAGGATGCCGTTGAACGCGCCCAGCAGCGCCCCCACCACCACGCAGCCGGCGATCAGCAGCGGAATGGGGATCATGGGAAAGGCGGCGTTTATCATCGCCACGATCATGCCGGTCAGCGCCAGGTTCGAGGCCATGGACAGATCGATCGAGCGGGTCAGGATCACCGCCATCTGCCCCAGCGCCAGCATCATCAGGATGGAGGTGTCGTTGAGGATGGTGAGCAGGTTCTGCGGCTGGGAGAAGCGCGGGAAGCGCAGCGTCACGCCGATGACGACGGCGACGATGGCCAGCGCCAGCCAGATTTCGCGGGTGCGGAAAAGCCGGGTCATGCCGCCTGCTCCTCGGTGATGCCGGCGGCCAGGCGCACCAGCGTTTCGGGCTGCACATCCTTGTTGACCAGCGTGTCCACGATCAGCCCTTCGCGCATCACCACGATACGGTCGCTCATGCCCAGGATTTCGGGCAGTTCGGACGACACCATGATGACCGAAAGCCCCTGCGCCACCAGTTCGGCCATGAAGCCGTGCACCGCCGCCTTGGAGCCGATATCGATGCCCTTGGTGGGCTCGTCGAGGATGATGACCTTGGGCTGGGTCGCCAGCCATTTGGCGATCACCACCTTCTGCTGGTTGCCGCCCGAAAGAGTGGAGACATTCTGGCTCAGCGAGGAGGCGCGCAGATCGAGCCGCTCGGTATAGGTGCGGGTCAGGGCGAATTCCTCCGCCGTGCGCAGGAAGCCGGCGCGGCTGGTCCGCTCGAGGCTGGGCAGCGAGACGTTCTTGAAGATGGGCTCGCCCGTCACCACGCCCTGCTTGCCGCGCTCCTCGGGCACATAGACGATGCCGGCATCCACCGCGTCGGCGGCCGAGCGCGGCGCGATGGGCTTGCCGCCCAGCACCATGGCGCCGGCGCTGGGCTTTGTCATGCCGAACACGGCCTGCATCACCTCGGAGCGCCCGGCGCCCACCAGGCCATAAAAACCCAGGATTTCGCCCTTCTTCACCGAAAAGGAGATGTTCTCGAATTCTGTCGGGTGGCTCAGCCCCGTCACTTCCAGCACCGTCTCGCCGATGGTGGCGCTGCGGGCGGGGAAAATCTGGTCCACCGCGCGGCCCACCATCATGCGCACGATCTCGGCCTGCGGCGTCTCTTTGATGAAGCCCTTGCCCACCTGCTCGCCATCGCGGAACACGGTGTAGCGGTCGGCGATGCGGTAGATTTCGTCGAATTTGTGCGAGATGAAGAGGATGGCCTTGCCGTCGTCCTTGAGCAGCTCGACCAGCATGTAGAGCTCTTCGATTTCCTTCTGGCTCAGCGCGGCGGTCGGCTCGTCCATGATGACCACCTGCGCATCCACCGACAGCGCCCGCGCCACGGCGACGAGGTGCTTCTTGGCGATGCCCAGTTCCTTGAGCGGCATGTCGGCGGCGATGCCGGCGGCCATGGAATCCAGCGTTTTCTGTGCCTCGATGCGCATGGTCTTCCAGTCGATCAGCCCCAGCCGGTTGCGCGGCGCGTGGCCCAGATAGATGTTCTCCGCCACGCTCAATTCGTCGAACAGCACCGTTTCCTGATGGATGGCGGTAATGCCGGCCTGCGAGGCCGAAATGGCGGTTGGCAGGCTCACCACCTGCCCGCCGACGCGGATTTCGCCGGCGTCCGGCTGGTAGATGCCGGTCATCACCTTGACCAGGGTGGATTTGCCGGCGCCGTTCTCGCCGATCAGCGCGGTCACTTCGCCCGGGTAAAGCTCGAGCGACACCTGGTGCAGCGCCCGCACGCCGGGAAAGCTCTTGGAAATGCCGGTGAGGGTCAGGATGGGGTCGGTCATTTGTGTCCCGTCGTGGGCGGCCCGGCGCCGAAGCGCCGGGCCAAACGTCGTTTCGCTTAGAAATAGGTGGCGAATTCGGCGATGTTGGACTTGTCGAAGGTGAAGGGCACGGCCATCGGACCCGAATTGGTGTCGTCCAGGGTCACATGGCCCATGCGGCCCAGCGACAGGGTCACGCCCGGGGCCGGCTCGGCGCCTTCGATCAAATCATTGGCCAGCATCACGGCGGAGTAGCCCAGATCGATCGGGTTCCACAGCGCCACGCCTTCGGAAGCGCCATTGTCGATGAACTGCTTGAACTCGCTGGGCAAGGCCAGGCCGGTCACGTTGATCTTGCCGATCAGGTTCTGGTCGGTCACCACCTGCGCGGCGGCCACGACACCCACGGTGGTGGGGGCGATGATGGCATCGAGATCGGGATAGGCGGCGATGAGGCCGCGGGCCTCTTCGGTCGACTTCACCGAGTCGTCGTCACCATAGACCACGGCCACCAGGTTGATATTGGGGAACTTCTCGGGGATCGCCTTCTTGGCCGCTTCGATCCAGGCGTTCTGGTTCGTGGCGGTGGAGGCGGCCGAGAGAATGGCGACGTCGCCGCCATCGGGCAGGTGGTCGGCGGCCAGCTTGATGATGGTTTCGCCGATCAGATCGGTGTCGGAGGGGTTGAGGTGAAGCTGGCGGCCTTCCTCGGCCACGCCCGAATCCCAGCTCAGCACCTTGATGCCGCGTTCCATGGCGCGCTGCAGCACCGGCACCAGCGCATCGGGATCGTTGGCCGAGATGGCGATGGCGTCCACCTGCTGGGCGATCAGCGAGTTGACGACTTCGATCTGGGCTTCGGCGGTGGCGGCGGTCGGGCCGGTATAGATGACCTCGACATCGCCCAGTTCGGCGGCGGCTTCCTGAGCGCCCTTGTTGGCGGCGTCGAAGAAGCCGTTGCCGAGGGACTTCACGACCAGCGCGATGCGGGTCTGGGCGAAGGCCGGGCTGGCCAGAAGGGCGGCAACGGCAGTTGTGGTCGCCAGCAGCTTGAGCAGTTTCATGATTCTATCCTCCCAGGGACATGCTTGAAGTCTTGAGCTCAGGCCACCCCGGCTTGGCGGTCGGTCTGAGCGTTGGTTTCCGCCACGAAGAGCCGCACGCCCGCCGTTTCCAGCATCTGGCGGTCTTCGTCACGGATGCCGGCGTCGGTGACGACGGCGGCTATTCGGTCGAGCCCGCACAGGATGAGGCTCGATCTGCCCGAAAATTTCGAGGAATCGGCAAGCAGGATCAACTCCTCCGCCTGCCCGATCAGCGCCAGCTCCGACTGCACCACCATGGGGTCGGCTTCCATCAGCCCATAGGGCCCGATGCCCTGGCAGCCGATGAACATGCGCTTGGCATAGAAATGCCCCGCCACCACCCCGCCGAAGGGCGACAGGATGACGTTCTGCTCGCGATAGATGGTGCCGCCGGGGATGACGACGGAATTGCGCGAATTGTGGATGAGGAATTCGGCGATGGCGAAGCTGTTGGTGAAGACGCTCAGGCGCTTGCCCACCAGGTGATGCACCATCTGGTAGGTGGTGGTGCCGCCATTGATGATGATCGGCTCGCCATCCTGGCACATATCGGCCGCGACGCGCGCAATTGCGCGTTTCTGCGTCATGTTGATCGTTTCGTTGACCGAAAAGGGCCGCCCCATCAATCCGCCCTGCGCCGGCGGGGTGATGGCTTCGGCGCCGCCGCGCACGCGCCGCAGCCGCCCCTGCACATGCAGGGCCGCAATGTCCCGGCGGATCGTGGCTTCCGACGATCCGGTGACGTCGCAAAGCTCGGCCACCGTGGCGACGGGGCGCGACTGGACGGCGGCCAGGATAACGCGGTGGCGTTCGGTTTCGTGCAAGGCTGATACTCCCTGAATGCATTTGCTTCCATCATTTTCGCGCAGAGTCAATCGCCGATTTGGCAATTCCCATCATGTTCGCGCATAAATGACGAAATATGATCGTTTCTGATTGACATGCCCGCATGATCGTGGCCATGTCCGACCATATTTTCCGTGTTGCCTATCCTGTCGGGAGGAGTCCATGTCCACTGCGCCCAAGCGCCTTGCGAACTTGTGGGATGATGCCAAAGCCGCATCCATGAGCGAGCCGGAGCGCCTCGTCTATCGCTCCAACCTGCTCGGCTCGGACAAGCGCGTCACCAATTATGGCGGCGGCAACACCTCCTCCAAGATCTGGCAGAAGGACCCGCTGACCGGCCAGGAGGTCGAAGTGCTCTGGGTCAAGGGCTCGGGCGGGGACAATGCCTCGATCAAGCTCGACGGTTTCGCCACGCTCTATATGGACAAGCTGCGGGCCCTCAAGGGCCTCTATCGCGGCGTCGAGTTCGAGGACGAGATGGTGGGCTATCTGCCCCACGCCACCTTCAACCTCAATCCGCGCGCCTCCTCCATCGACACCCCACTCCATGCCTATGTGAACCGGCCTTACGTCGATCACATGCATCCCGACGCCATCATCGCCATCGCGGCGTCGAAGAATTCACGCGAACTCACCCAGCGCATTTTCGGCGACGCCATCGGCTGGCTGCCCTGGAAGAAGCCTGGTTTCGAGCTGGGCCTGTGGCTGGAAAAATTCTGCCTCGAACACCCCGACGCCAAGGGCGTGATCCTTGAGTCGCATGGCCTCTTCACCTGGGGCGACACGCCCAAGGCGTGCTACGAAACCACCATTGCCATCATCAATCAGGCCATGGACTGGTTCGAGACGGAAACCGCCGGCAAGACCATTTTCGGCGGCAAGGCCGTCGACAGCCTGCCCGCCGAGCAGCGCCGCGCCATCGCCGCGCGCCTGATGCCGAAAATCCGCGGCTTCATCTCCGAGGACAGCCACAAGCTCGGCCATTTCGACGATAGCGATGCCGTGCTGGAATTCGTCAATTCCAACGATCTGCGCCCGCTGGCCGCCCTGGGCACCTCCTGCCCCGACCATTTCCTGCGCACCAAGATCCGCCCGCTGGTCATCGATTTCGACCCGGCCGATCCCGATGTCGATGCGGTGATCGAGGGCCTTGCCGAGCAGATCGCCGCCTATCGCGTCGACTACCAAGCCTATTACGACCGCTGCAAGCACGACAATTCCCCCGCCGTGCGCGACCCCAATGCGGTGGTCTATCTCGTCCCCGGCGTGGGCATGCTTACCTTCGCCAAGGACAAGGCCACGGCCCGCATTTCCGGCGAATTCTACGTCAACGCCATCAATGTGATGCGCGGCGCCTCCACCGTTTCCGAATATCAGGGTCTGCCCGAACAGGAAGCCTTCGACATCGAATATTGGCTGCTCGAGGAAGCCAAGCTCCAGCGCATGCCCAAGCCGAAAGCGCTGGCCGGCAAGATCGCTCTGGTCACCGGCGGCGCCGGCGGCATCGGCAAGGCCACCGCCGCGCGCCTGCTGCGCGAAGGCGCCTGCGTGGTGCTGGCCGACATCGACCAGACCGCGCTCGACGCCGCCACCGCCGAGCTTTCCGGTGTCTTCGGCCAGGATGTCGTCCGCCCGGTCAATATCAACGTGACGCGCGAAGATCAGGTCATTGCCGGCTTCGCCCATGCGGTGGTCGAATTCGGCGGGCTCGACATTCTCGTCTCCAATGCGGGCCTGGCCTCCTCCGCCCCCATCGAGGAGACGACGCTCGAGCTGTGGAACAAGAACATGGACATTCTGTCCACCGGCTATTTCCTGGTCAGCCGCGAAGCCTTCAGGCTGTTCCGGGCGCAGAAAATCGGCGGCAACGTCGTTTTCGTCGCCTCCAAGAATGGCCTTGCCGCTTCGCCCAATGCCAGCGCCTATTGCACGGCCAAGGCCGCCGAAATCCACCTCGCCCGATGCCTGGCCCTCGAAGGCGCGGAAGCCCAGATCCGCGTCAATGTCGTCAATCCCGACGCCGTGCTGCGCGGCTCCAAGATCTGGGCCGGCGAATGGCTCGAACAGCGCGCCTCGACCTACAAGACCGACAAGGAGGGCCTGGAGGACATGTATCGCCAGCGCTCCATGCTCAAGCGCTCGGTCTTCCCCGAGGACATTGCCGAAGCCATCTACTTCTTCGCCTCGGAAGCCTCGGCCAAGTCCACCGGCAACATTCTCAACGTCGACGCGGGCAACGCCCAGTCGTTCCCGCGGTAAGCCACTGCGGCTCCGCATCCACGATGTCGCCCCGGCCTTCGCGCCGGGGCCCATCCTGAAATCTCAAGATGGATCCCGGCGCGAAGGCCGGGATGACAACGGTGGATGTGGAAGCAATGGGAGGAACAGAAATGACCGAACACATCATCGACCCATCCACCGTCCACGCCGAGAACGCCAGGCGCGAGGCCGATCTGCGCCGCGACTACGACTCCCTGGGCGAGCGGCTCGACCGGCGCGGTGTCGCCATCGACGCCATCAAGGACAAGGTTGCCGGCTTCTCCGTCGCCGTGCCCTCCTGGGGCGTGGGCACGGGCGGCACGCGCTTTGCCCGCTTTCCCGGCCTGGGCGAGCCGCGCGACATCTTCGACAAGATCGAGGATTGCGCCGTCATCGCCCAGTTGACGCAGGCGACGCGCACCATTTCCCTGCATATCCCGTGGGACAAGGCCGATCCGAACCGATTGAAGCAGGCCGCCAGCCGCTTCAATCTCGGCTTCGACGCCATGAATTCCAACACCTTCTCGGATGCGCGCGGGCAGATCCAGAGCTACAAGTTCGGCTCGCTCTCGGCCGCCGACAAGGCGACGCGCGACCAGGCCATCGAGCACAATCTGGAATGCATCGAGATCGGCCAGACCATCGGCTCCAAGGCCCTGACCGTGTGGATCGGCGATGGCTCCAACTTCCCCGGCCAGACCAATTTCACCACCCAGTTCGAGCGCTATCTCGATTCGATGAAGGCGGTTTACGCCGCCCTGCCCGATGACTGGCGCGTGTTCACCGAACACAAGATGTACGAGCCGGCCTTCTACTCCACCGTGGTGCAGGATTGGGGGACCAATTACATCATCGCGCGCGAATTGGGCGAAAAGGCCTTCTGCCTCGTCGATCTCGGCCACCACGCCCCCAACGTCAACATCGAGATGATCGTCGCCCGCCTTGCCCAGTTCGGCAAGCTCGGCGGCTTCCACTTCAACGATTCCAAATATGGCGATGACGATCTCGACGCCGGCGCCATCGACCCCTTCCGCCTGTTCCTGGTCTTCAACGAGCTGGTGGATATCGAAAGCCGCGACGCCGCTTTCCGCCCCGCGCACATGCTCGACCAGAGCCACAACGTCACCGACCCCATCGAGTCGCTGATGCTCTCAGCCGCCGATGTGCAGCGCGCCTATGCCCAGGCGCTGCTGGTCGACCGCAAGGGCCTCAAGGCGGCGCAGGACGCCAATGACGCGCTGGCCGCAACCCAGGCCCTGCGCCTCGCCTTCCGCACCGATGTCGAGCCGATCCTGGCCATGGCCCGACTTGAGCAGGGCGGCGCCATCGATCTTCTGGCCACCTATCGCGCCGCCGGCTACCGCCAGAAGGTCGCCGAAATCCGCCCCGCCGTCGAAGGCGGCTCGGGCGGCATCGTCTAGGGATTTTCCAACGCACCTCCCCGCGCTGGAAATAAAAGAGGCCCGGTGAGCGATCACCGGGCCTTTGCTGTTTCCTCACTGCCGTCACCACCGGGCCTGTCCCGGTGGTCCATGCCTCGGCGCAAGCGGAGCGATGGATTGCCGGGACAAGCCCGGCAATGACGCCGGGGAGGCGTGCCCCCAATTCCATCCCACCCCCGATGTCATCCCGGCCTTTGCGCCGGGATCCATCCTGAGATGACTACACTGGCACAATCCCAGGATGGGCCCCGGCTCAAGGCCGGGGCGACACCGTGCATTAGGAGAGCCCTACTTCATCGTCGGGAACTGGAACTCCGCCCCGTCCTTTATGCCGCTGGGCCAGCGGGTGGTGACGGTCTTCACCTTGGTCCAGAACTGCATGGAATCGGTGCCATACTGGTTGAGGTCGCCGAAGGAGCTGGCCTTCCAGCCGCCGAAGGAGTGATAGGCCACCGGCACCGGCACCGGCACGTTGACGCCGACCATGCCGACATTGACGCGGGAGGCGAAATCGCGCGCCGCATCGCCGTCGCGGGTGAAGATGGCCACGCCATTGCCGTAGGGATTGTTGGAGGGCAGCGCCAGCGCCTCCTCGTAGTTCTTGGCGCGGACCACGCTCAGCACCGGCCCGAAGATTTCTTCCTTGTAGATGTCCATGTCGGTGGTGACGCGGTCGAACAGGGTCGGGCCGACGAAGAAGCCGTTTTCGTAGCCCTGGAGCGCAAAGCCGCGTCCATCGACCACCAATTCGGCCCCCTGCTCCACGCCCTTGTCGATCAGGCCGAGCACGCGGGCCTTGGACGCGGCGGTGACCAGCGGGCCCATTTCCGAGGCGCGGTCGGTATAGGGGCCGACCTTGAGCGCGTCGATGCGGGGGCGCAGCGCGGCGATGATCTTGTCGGCGGTGGCGTCGCCCACCGGCACGGCCACCGAAACGGCCATGCAGCGTTCGCCCGCCGCGCCATAGCCCGAGCCCATCAGCGCGTCGGCGGCCTTTTCCATGTCCGCATCGGGCATGATAATCATGTGGTTCTTGGCACCGCCAAAGGCCTGTACGCGCTTTCCGTGGGCGGCGGCGGTCTTGTAGACATAGCGCGCGATCGGGGTGGAGCCGACGAAGCTGACGGCGCCGATGGCCTCATGCTCGAGAATGCCGTCCACGGTTTCCTTGCCGCCCTGCACCACGTTGAGCACGCCCTTGGGCAGGCCCGCCTCGATGGCCAGTTCGGCCAGCCGCACCGGCACGGAGGGATCGCGCTCGGAGGGCTTGAGGATGAAGGCATTGCCCGAGGCGATGGCCGGCGACAGCATCCACAGCGGAATCATCGCCGGAAAGTTGAACGGGGTGATGCCGGCGCCGATGCCGATGGGCTGGCGCATGGAATACATGTCGATCCCCGGCCCCGCCCCTTCGGTGAAGGCGCCCTTGAGCAGATGGGGCGCGCCGGCGACGAATTCGGCCACTTCCAGCCCGCGCAGCACATCGCCCTTGGCGTCATCGAAGGTCTTGCCGTGCTCGGCGCTCAGCAGCTCGGCCAGCTCGTCCATATGCTTGTTAAGCAGCGCCACATAATTGAAGAACACGCGCGCCCGGCGCTGCGGATTGGTGGCGGCCCATTTCGGCTGCGCGACGGCGGCCGAGGCGACGGCGGCTTCCAGATCAGCCGGGGTGGCCAGCGCCACGCGCGCCTGCACTTCGCCGGTGGCGGGGTTGAACACGTCCTGGAATTGCGTGCTGGCGCCGTTGGTTTCAACGCCGTCGATGAAATGGCCGATGGTGCGCATGATATCTCCTCTTGCTGGGAGCGGTTTTTGCACTACACTTTCACAATATCAACGCGATAGATTTTGCATCTGTTGTGCAAAAATCATAGCGCAAGGAGCATGAGATGAATTGGGACGATGCCCGCATCTTTCTGGCCGTGGCGCGCAGCGGCCAGATTCTGGGTGCGGCGCGGGCGCTGGGGCTCAACCACGCCACCGTTGCCCGCCGTCTCACCGCGCTCGAAACCGCGCTGGGCAGCACGCTCTTCCGCCGCAAGACCAATGGCACCGAATTGACCCCCGAAGGCGAGCGGTTCCTGGCCTTTGCCGAAACCATGGAGAGCGCCAGCCTGGCCGCGACCGAGGCGGCGGGCGCCGATAGCGCCGTGGAGGGCACGGTGCGCGTCGGCGCGCCCGATGGTTTCGGCGTCGCCTTTCTCGCCCCACGCCTGCCCGAGCTGGTGGCGCGCCATCCCGGCCTGCGCATCGAGCTGGTGCCGGTGCCGCGCGCCTTCTCGCTTTCCCGCCGCGAGGCCGACATCGCCGTCACTCTTGAGCGCCCGCGCGAGGGCCGTTTGGTGGCGCGCAAGCTCACCGATTATCGTCTGGGCCTTTACGCCGCCCGCAGCTATCTCGACCGTCACGGCATGCCGCAAAGCCTTGCCGATCTGGGCCAGCACCGGCTTGTCGGCTATGTCGAGGACCTGCTCTACACCGCCTCGCTCGACTACACCGCCGAATTCTTGAAGGACTGGCGTTCCACCATCGCCGTCTCCTCCTCCATGGGCCAGACCGAGGCGGTGCGCGCCGGCGCCGGCATTGGCATCCTGCACGATTTCATGGCGCGGGGCGATGCGCGCCTCGTGCCCGTGCTGCCCGCCCATCGCCTCACCCGCAGCTATTGGACCGTGCTGCATGAGGATTTGCGCGGCCTGCGCCGGGTGGCGCTGGTCTCGGATTTCCTCACCGAAATCGCCAGCCGAGACCGGGCGATCTTCTGATCGGCCTTGCCCGCAAGCCGCCATGCGCTAAAAAGGTCCCATGTCCAAGACCACTCCCGCCACGCTGGCGCTCACCAAGGCCGGCATCCCCTTCACGCTGGGCACTTACGATTACGATCCCAATGCCGAGCGCGTCGGCCTGCAGGCCGCCGAGGCATTGGGTGTGGCGCCGGGGGAAGTGTTCAAGACGCTGATGGCCGAGCTCGACGGCAAGCCCGTCTGCGCCATCGTGCCATCCGATGAAGAAGTGAACATGAAGAAGCTGGCCGCGGCGCTGGGCGGCAAATCGGCCCATATGATGAAGCCCGACGCCGCCGAGCGCCTCACCGGCTACAAGGTGGGCGGCATCAGCCCTTTGGGCCAGCGCAAGCCGGTGCCCACGGCGCTGGACGAGCTGGCCCTGCTCTATGACGAGATTTTCCTCAATGGCGGGCAGCGGGGCCTGCAAATCCGCATCCGCCCCGACGATCTGGTGCGCGCCCTCTCCTGCGTCACGGCGGATCTGGTGCGGTGATCCATGTTCACCGTCATTGCCGGGCTTGTCCCGGCAATCCTACTCTCCGCTTGCGCTGAGCCATGGACCACCGGGATGAACCCGGTGGTGACGAAGATGGAAAGTTGCGTACCCTGGAAACGACAAAAGGCGCCCGGGGGGACGCCTTCATCGACTTATAAGAACCAAGCGAGGCTTAGTTGGTATAGGTGCCGCGCGCGATATTCTTGATGTCGCCGCGGGTGATGCCGAGGTCATTCAGCTGACGGGCGTCGAGAGCGTTGAGCTCGCGCATCGTGCGCTGATACTGGGCAAACTGTGCGATTTTCTGGCGGATGTTCATTTTCGGTTCCCCTTCGTTTGATGACCTCTATGTAGACCCGCCCCGTCGTGATTAGAAGATAGGCTTGTTGCACATCCGTTATGCAGCAGGTGCAAGCATGAGGAATAATTTCGCCATTATTCGCCGCACCGCCGACCCGTTCGATTCACCCTAACCCCTTCCGCCAACACGCTGTTTTTCAATGGAAAAGCGGGCTCCACGCCGGGGAGCCCGCCTTCATAATTCGTTCACCATGGCCCTTCCAGCCATGCGCCCGGCGCTATGGCTGTTTCTGCTCACGCTTTGGGCGGCGGTCCTCGCGCATTTCAAACCACATGGCGTTGAGAATGGCGAAGCTGCAGGCCAGGCCCAGGCCAAGGATCCAGGAAAAATACCACATGGCGCGCTCCTAATAGGCGTGGGGGCTGTTTTCGACGGCCTGGGCGGTCACCTTGCCGCGCATGACGCGGAAGACCCAGCCGGTATAGATCAATACGATGGGCAGGAAGAACAGCGTCACCAGCAGCATGATGAACAGCGTCAAATGGCTCGAGGTGGCGTCCCACAGCGTCAGCCCGGCCCGGGGCAGGCTCGAAGATGGCAGCAGGAAGGGGAAGAGCGATAGCCCGGCCGTGCTGATGATGCCGAAAATGGCGGCGCTCGAGGCCAGAAGCGTGGCCAGCCCCCAGCGCGCCTGCAAGCCGATGGCGGCCAGCGCCAGCCCGGCAAACCCCAAGCCCGGCGCGACCATCATCCAGGGATGGGCGGCATAATTGGCCATCCAGCCGCCGCGCACCAGGTCCACGCTCTTGGCGAGGGGATTGATGGGGGCATTGCCCTCTATCACACTGGTGATGACATGGCCGTCGAGCCCGAAGGCCACCCACACCCCGCCCAGCGCGAACAGCGCCATGGTGGCCAGCGCCGCCAGCGTGCCATAGCGGCGGGCGCGGTCGGCCACCGGCCCGGTGGTGCGGCCGGCGATCACCGCCGCGCCCTGGGTGACGATCATGCCCAGGCTCACCAGCCCCGCCAGCAGCGCGAAGGGCGTCAGCAACTGGAAGAAATTGCCGGTGTAGAAGATGCGCATGGTGTCATCGATATGGAAGGGCACGCCGAGCAGCACATTGCCCACGGCCACGCCCATGATGAGGGCCGGCACCATGCCGCCGATGAACAGCGCCGCGTCCCAGACGGCGCGCCAGCGCGTGTCGTGCACCTTGCTGCGGAACTTGAAGCCGACGGGCCGCAGGATCAGCGCCAGCAGGATCACCATCATGGCCAGGTAGAAGCCGGAAAAGCTCACCGCATAGAGCGGCGGGAAGGCGGCGAAGATCGCCCCGCCCCCCAGGATCAGCCAGACCTGGTTGCCCTCCCAGGTTGGCCCGACGATGTTGAGCAGCACCCGCCGCTCCTCGTCGGTGCGGGCGGCGAAGGGCAGCAGCGCCCCCACGCCCAGGTCGCGCCCGCCCATGATGGCGAAGCCGATCAGCAATATGCCCAGCAGCAGCCACCAGATGAGGCGCAGCGTTTCATAATCGATGGGGATGGTGCTCATGATCCGAGCTCCTTGTTGGCAGGGGTGGCCGGCAGCGCCGCCGCCACGAAGTCGCCGTCCTCGCCCTCGTCGGATGCCGCGAACAGCTTTTCCTGCGGCCCGGCCTTGATGATCTTCACCATGAGGAAAATCATGACGGCGAAGAGGGCCGAATAAAGCACGACGAAGAAGGTCAGCGAGAGCACGAGGTCGAGCACGCTCAGGCCCGACGCGGCATAAAAGGTGGGCAGCACGCCCTCCACCACCCAGGGCTGTCGCCCGTATTCGGCGATGAACCAGCCCGATTCGATGGCCAGCCAGGGCAGCGGCAGCACAGCAAAGCCGATCCACAGCATGGCCCTGTTGGTATCGAGCCAGCCGCGCGAGGCGCGGTAGAACCACACCGCGAAGAAGGCGATGAAGAAAAAGCCGATGCCCACCATGATGCGGAAGCTCCAGAACAGCGGCCACACATCGGGCACGGTGTCGAAGGCGGCCAGGGCGATTTCCTCGCCGGTGGCGTTCTCCACGTCGTCGCGGTACTTCTTGAGCAGCAGCGCATAGCCCAGATCGGCCGAATGCTCCTCGAACAGCGCCCGTGCAGCGGTATTGCCGCCATCGGCGCGCACCTCCTGCAGCGCCTCATAGGCGGTGATGCCGGACTGGATACGCACCGCGGCGTGCTCCACTAGCTCGGTGATGCCGGGCAGCTCCATGTCGAGCGAGCGGGTGGTGATGATGCCGAGCACCCAGGGGAAGCGCACCTCGAAGGCGGGGTGCCCGTCCTTGCCGGGAATGGCGAAGAGCGTCAGCGCGGCGGGGGCCGGCTCAGTCTCGTACATCGCCTCCATGGCGGCGATCTTCATCTTCTGGTGCTCGGTGGCGAGGTAGCCGCTTTCATCGCCCAGAACCACCACCGACAGGGCCGAGGCTAGGCCGAAGCTGGCGGCCACCACCATGGAGCGCCGGGCCAGCTCCACATGCCGCCCCTTGAGCAGGAACCAGCAGGAGATGGCGAAGATGAACACCGCGCCGCAGACATAGCCGGCGCTGACCGTATGCACGAACTTGGCCTGCGCCACGGGGTTGAACACCACCGCCATGAAGTCGGTGATTTCCATGCGCATGGTGTCGGGGTTGAAGCGGGCGCCGACCGGGTTCTGCATCCAGCCATTGGCGATCAGGATCCACAGCGCCGAGAAATTGGCGCCCAGCGCCACCAGCCAGGTCACCACCAGATGCCCCACCTTGCTCAGCCGGTCCCAGCCGAAGAAGAACAGGCCGATGAAGGTGGCTTCGAGGAAGAAGGCCATCAGCCCCTCGATGGCCAGCGGCGCGCCGAAGACGTCGCCGACATAATGGCTGTAATAGCTCCAGTTCATGCCGAACTGGAATTCCATCACCACGCCGGTGGCGACGCCCATGGCGAAATTGACGCCGAACAGCGTGGCCCAGAACAGGGTCGCCTTGCGCCAGATGTCGCGCCCGGTCATCACATAGACGCTTTCGAGGATGGCCATCATCAGCGAGAGGCCCAGCGTCAGCGGTACGAAGAGGAAGTGGTACATGGCAGTTGCGGCGAACTGCCAGCGGGAGAGGTCGACGACAAGCATGTCGGTCATGAAGGGACTGCCTTTATGCTTGGCGGCGCCAAGGCTCGGCGCCGTCTCTTTTCATCTTATAGCATCAAACGGGTTGGTCGCCGCGTTGACCCAGATCAAGACATGAGGAGCGGGCCTCGCTAGCCTCTGTCGCGGGGTGGATTTGACGACGATTTTGCGGCGGAGACGGAATGAGCGCGACAAGCCCCGAAATGGACCGCCGCAACGGCAGGACCCTGTCGCGCCTTGCCCGTTCCGGACGGTTCTGGCTGGTCCTGGCCATGGCCGCGCCCCTTGCCGGTGGCGCGCTGCTGGTGTGGCAGGCCTGGATCCTGGCCGATATTCTGGGCCGCGCCATCGAAGGCGGCGCCCCTGCGGCCAGCCTTGCCCCCGCCGTTCTGCTCATGCTGTCGCTGCTGGTGCTGCGCGCCGCCCTGGGGGCTGCGGGCGAGCGCGCCGGGGCCGAAGCGGCCGAAACCGTCAAGGACCGGGTGCGTCGGGCGCTGTTTGCGCGCCTGCTCTCCGCCTCGCCCCGCTCGGTCGATTTGCCGCAGGCCGGCGCGGCCGCTTCGGCCATCATCGACCAGGTCGAGGCGCTGGACAGCTTCTTTGCCCGCTACCTGCCCGCCCTGATCCAGGCCGGCCTGTTGCCGCTCGCCTTCGGCGTCGTCATCCTGCCGCTCGATTGGGTGGCGGGGCTGCTGTTCCTGGTCACCGCGCCGCTCATTCCCCTGTTCATGGCGCTGGCCGGCTGGGGCGCACAGCTCGCCACCCGCCGGCAGGCCCGCGCGCTGAGCCTGCTCACCGGGCGCTTCGCCGACCGGCTGCGCGGGCTCACCACGCTCAAGCTCTTCGGCCGGGCCGAGGCGGAGACCGCCGGCATCGTCGCGGCCAGCGACGAATTGCGCCGCCGCACCCTGCGCGTGCTGCGCATCGCCTTCCTCTCCTCGGCGGTGCTGGAATTCTTCGCCGCCCTGGGCGTCGCCGGCATCGCGCTTTACGTGGGGCTCACCTTTATCGGCTTCCTCGATCTGCGCCTGACGCCGCTCAGCCTGCAAATGGGGCTTTTCATCCTGCTCATGGCCCCGGAAATCTATAACCCCCTGCGCCTGCTCGCCGCCCATTATCACGACCGCGCCGCCGCCCGCGCCGCCATCGGCGAAATCGAGGCCCAGCTCGGCCCCCTGCCCGAGACCAGCCCGACCCTTGCCGACTACGCCCCACAAGCGGCCGGGCCCATCGGCCTTTGCCTTTCCAATCTCACCCTGCGCACGCCCGATGGCGTCCGCACCCTCTTGTCCGGGGCCGATCTGGCCCTTGCGCCGGGCGAGCATGTCGCCCTGCTCGGCCCCAGCGGCATCGGCAAGTCGAGCCTGCTCGAAGCTATTGCCGGCCTGCGCCCTTATGAAGGCCGGATCGCCCTCGATGGGCGCGAGCTTCAGGGCTGGTCCGAGCGCGAACTGCGCGGCCGCGTCGCCATGCTGGGGCAGAAGCCGCGCATCTTCGCCGGTTCGCTCGCCGCCAATATCGGGCTTGCCCGGCCCGGCGCCGACGCGGCCGCCATTTGCCGCGCCGCCGCGCTGGCGCAGGCCACAGGCTTTGCCCAAGCCCTGCCTCAGGGGCTCGAAACCCCGCTGGGCGAAGGCGGGCTCGGTCTCTCCGGCGGGCAGGTCCAGCGCATCGCCCTGGCGCGCCTCTATCTGCGCAATGCCGGCCTCATCCTTCTCGACGAACCCACCGCGCATCTCGACGCGGCGCTGGAACAGGCCGTGCTCGACGCGCTGCTCGATTATGCGCGGGGGCGCACCCTGCTCATCGCCACCCATTCGCTCGCCGTCGCCGCGCGCATGCAAAGAGCCTGGCGCATCGAGGGGCAATCGCTCCTGCCCCTTGAGGAGAAAAACCCATGAAGGCCCTTCTCGCCTTCCGCCGGCTGTTCATGAGCCAGGCGCGCGGCTTCACCCTCGCCCTCGTCCTGTCGCTGGTGACGCTGGCCGCCGGCATCGCCCTGCTGGGCACCTCCGGCTGGTTCATCACCGCGGCGGCTCTCACCACCGCCGGCCTTGCCTTCAACCTGTTCGTGCCCTCCTCGCTGGTGCGCGGCTTTTCCTTCATCCGCATCCTGGCGCGCTATGGCGAGCGTCTCAGCGGCCATGACGCGACCCTGCGGCTGCTTGCCGATCTGCGCGGCTGGCTCTTTGCCCGGCTCTTTCCGCGCCTGCCGCTGCGCGACCGCAGCCTGCGCCATGGCGACCTCGTCAGCCGCCTCACCGCCGACATCGACGCGCTCGACACCGCCTTTCTCGTCGCCATCGGTCCCATCCTGGCGGCGCTGCTGACTGGCGCGGGCCTGACCGCGCTTCTGGGTTGGCTGCTGCCCACCGCCGCCCTGCCCTATGGCCTCGCCTTCGCCGCCGCGACGCTGGCCGTGCCCGCCGCGCTCGTGCTTCTGGGCCGCCGCGCCGGCAGCGATGCCGTCCGCCAGGCCGCCGAGGCACGCGCCAGCGTTCTCGACGGGCTCGATGGCCATGCCGACCTCGCCCTGCTCGGCGTCCTGGGCACGGCGGAGGCCGGTTTCGCCGCCACCACGCGGCGCCTGGCGCGCACGCGCGGGCATCTGGCCGGCCTCACCAGCCTCGCCGGCTTCGCCGTGCAGGGGCTTGCCGCCCTGGCGCTGGCCGCCGCGCTGTGGGCGGGCCTTCTCGCCCTGGAGGCAAAAAACATCGAGGGCCCGGTGCTGGCCGGGCTCATCCTCGCCATCATGGGCAGTTTCGAGGCCACCGGCGTCATCGTGCGCAGCGTCGGCAAGCTCACCACCGCCATGGCCGCCGCCGAACGGCTCACCGCCCTCTCCCAATTGCCGCCAACCCTTGTCGATCCCGTCCATCCCCATCCTTGGCCGGGCGACATCACCATCGATTTTTCCGCCGTCGGCTTCCGCTATGACGGACCGCCCGTACTGGACGAGCTCGACCTCACCGTGGCGCCGGGCGAGCATCTGGCCATCACCGGGGCCAGCGGCGCCGGCAAGTCCAGCCTGCTGGCGCTGCTCTTGCGCCTTTACGAGCCGCAGCAGGGCCGCATCAGCATTGGCGGCGTGCCGATAGCCGAGATGAAGGAGGCCGATCTGCATGCGGGCGTCGCCCTTCTGGGGCAGGACAGCCCGCTCTTCAACGACACCATCCGCGCCAATCTGCTGATCGCCCGCCCCGCTGCCGACGACGCCGCCCTCTGGCAGGCGCTGGCCGCCGCCGGCATTGCCGATGTCGTTGAAGCCCTGCCGCGCGGGCTCGATACGCTGCTGGGCGAAGGCGGACGCAGCGTTTCGGCCGGGCAGGCGCGCCGGCTCTGCCTCGCGCGCGTCCTGCTCTCGCCGGCGCACATCCTGCTGCTCGACGAGCCCACCGCCGGGCTCGACCGGCCCGCCGAAATCGCCTTCTTCCAGACGCTGCGCCGCGCCGCCGCCAGCCGCACCGTCCTCATCGTCACCCATGCCGCCATTCCGCCCGGCACGGTGGACCGGCAACTCACCCTGGAAAAAGGCGTTCTGGCGTGAAGCCTAGCCGCAGCGCATGCGCAGCCGCGCCAGATCCGGCACTGAGATATGGCGGTAATTCTCGATCTCGATGACGCCATCGGCCTTGAGCTTGCTCATCTGCCGGCTCACCGTCTCGATGGTGAGGCCGAGGAAGTCGCCGATATCGGCCCGGCTCAGCGGCAGGTCGAAGGTGGCGACGCTGTCCTTGGTGGGGTCGATATGGCTGGCGATGAGATAGAGGAAGCTGGCGACCTTCTCGGCGGCGGTCTTGCGGCCCAGCGTCACCATCCATTCGCGCGCCTCGTCCAGCTCGCGCAGCGCCTGCAGCGTCACGCGGTGCTCCAGCGCCGGATTGTCGCGCACCAACTGCTCCAGCGCCGTCTTGGGCACCACGCACAGTTCCACATCCGAGGCCGCCTCGGCCGTCACCCGGCTTTCGCTGGCAAACAGCCGCCCCAGCAGGTCGGGCGCGAATTGCAGCCCCACCACCTGCTGGCGGCCGTCTTCGAGCACCTTGGAGAGCTTCACCACGCCGCGCAGCACATTGCCATAGCTGGTGATGGGCTCGGCATCGGCCAGCAATTCCTCGCCCGCCTCGCGCTTCACGCGGCGGGTATGCTGGGAGAGGGTCAGCAATTGCTCGGAGGACAGAGCGCCGCAAATGCCCTGGTGCCGCGCCTCGCAGCTCTGGCACAGAACCGGAACCGCCGAGTTGTGGATGTCGTTACGTACCGATGGCATGGCGTATCGCCTCCTGACAGCCCCGATATAGGCTTGCGCCGTCTCCATATTAAGACACGCAACTGTCGCAGCGCCAACCTGCCGCAGTCCACCCCCCGAAACATCCCCGAAACCGGGCTTTCCCCCAGGATTCGGCCGGTCGGCACGAATTCTCGTTCCGCCCTTGACCTTACCATGATGGGAACCTTTATATGAACGGGGACGAGGTGAAGATCATGAATGAACACGTCCACACCAGGCCCGTTTCCATCGACATTGCCGGCATGACCTGCGCCTCCTGCGTGGCGCGGGTGGAAAAGGCGCTGCTCAAGGTGCCCGATGTCAGCAAGGCCAGCGTCAACCTGGCCACCGAGCGCGCCAGCGTGGAGATGGGCGAGCATGGCGATGTCGCCGCACTCCTCCAGGCCATCGAGAAGGCCGGCTATAGCGGCACGCCGACGCCGCAGGCCCACAGCCATGCCGGCCACCACCATCACGACGAGGATGCGGCCGAGCTCAAGCGCGACGTCATCATCGCCGCTTTGCTCACCTTGCCGCTTTTCGTCCTCGAAATGGGCGGCCATGCCTATCCGCCCTTCCATCACTGGCTGATGGGCATCGTGCCCACCCAAGGGCTCTATGTCGCCTATTTCGTGCTGGCCAGCATCGTGCTGTTCGTTCCCGGAAGGCGCTTCTTCAAAATCGGCATTCCGGCGCTGCTGCGCGGCGCGCCCGAGATGAATTCACTGGTGGCGCTGGGCTCGGGCTCGGCCTGGCTCTATTCCACCATCGTCACCTTCGCGCCCCAGTTGCTGCCCGAGGGCACGCGCTTCGTCTATTACGAAGCCGCCACCGTCATCGTCACCCTGATCCTGGTGGGCCGCTGGCTCGAAGCCATGGCCAAGGGCCGCACCGGCGAGGCCATCCAGCGGCTGGTGCGCGAACAGGCCAAGACCGCCCGCGTCGAGCGCGACGGCCGCACCGTCGAACTGCCGGCCGAGGATGTGGTCATCGGCGACATCATCGTCGTGCGGCCGGGCGAGAAGATCGCCGTGGATGGCGAGATCGTCGAGGGCGCCAGCCATATCGACGAATCGATGATTTCCGGCGAGCCCCTACCCGTCTCCAAGGGCGTTGGCGCCGCCGTGGTCGGGGGCACGCTCAACACCTCCGGCGCCTTCCGCTTCCGCGCCACCAAGGTGGGCGGAGACACCATGCTGGCCCAGATCATCCGCATGGTCGAGGAAGCCCAGGGCGGCAAGCTGCCCATCCAGGGCGTGGTCGACAAGATCACCCTGTGGTTCGTGCCCGCCGTCATCGCCCTGGCGCTGGTCACCTTCGTCATCTGGGCCATCTGGGGGCCGGAGCCGGCCTACAGCTTCGCCTTCGTCAACGCCGTGGCCGTGCTCATCATCGCCTGCCCCTGCGCCATGGGCCTGGCCACCCCCACCTCCATCATGGTGGGCACCGGCCGCGCCGCCGAATTGGGCGTGCTGTTCCGCAAGAGCGAGGCCCTCCAGCAATTGCGCGACGCCCGCGTGGTCGCCTTCGACAAGACCGGCACGCTGACCGAAGGCAAGCCGATCCTGACCGACCTCATCCCCGCCGCAGGCTTTGAGGCCGACGCGGCCCTGGCCGCCATCGCCACCGTCGAGGCGCGCTCCGAGCATCCCACCGGCGCCGCCATCGTCGCCGCCGCCGAGGCCAAAGGGCTCGCTCTGCCCAAGGTGGAGGATTTCCAGTCCGCCGCCGGCAATGGCGTCAGCGGCCTGGTCGATGGCCGCCGCGTCGCCATCGGTTCGGCCCGGCATCTGGACGGCATCGATCTTTCCGCTTTCGATAAGGATGCCGCGCGGCTCGCCAGCGAGGGCAAGTCGCCGGTCTTTGCCGCCATAGACGGCAAGCCCGCCGCCGCCATCGTGGTCGCCGACACCATCAAGCCCACCAGCAAGGCGGTGATCGCGGCGCTGCACCAAATGGGCCTCAAGACGGCGATGATTTCGGGCGACAACCGCCGCACCGCCGAAGCCATCGCCCGGGAGCTGGGCATGGACGAGGTGCGCGCCGAGGTGTTGCCCGCCGACAAGGTCGCCACGCTCAAGGGCCTGCGCGCCCTTGGTCCGGTGGCCTATGTGGGCGACGGCATAAACGATGCGCCCGCCCTGGCCGAAGCCGATATCGGCATCGCCGTGGGCAGCGGCACCGATGCGGCCATCGAAAGCGCCGATGTCGTGCTGCTGGGGGGCGATCTCAAGGGCGTGCTCGACGCGCTCACCGTCAGCCGCGCCACCATGAAGAACATCTGGGAGAACCTGTTCTGGGCCTTCGGCTACAATGTGCTGCTCATTCCCGTCGCCGCCGGCATCCTTTATCCGGCCTTCGGGATCCTGCTCAATCCGATGATCGGCGCCGGCGCCATGGCGCTTTCCTCGGTCTTCGTGGTCGGCAATGCCCAGCGCCTGCGCGCCATAAAAGGGAGCCGGACATGAATATCGGGCGAGCCGCCACTGCCTCGGGCGTTTCGGCCAAGATGATCCGCTATTACGAATCCATCGGCCTCATCCGCCCGCCGGACCGCACCGAGAGCAATTATCGCGTCTATGGCGAGGACGAGGTGCATGTGCTGCGCTTCATCCGCCGCGCCCGCACGCTGGGTTTCTCGGTGGAGGAAACCGCCACCCTGCTCGGCCTGTGGCAGGACAAGTCCCGCGCCAGCGCCGAGGTTCGGGCCGTGGCCTCCAACCATATCACGGCCCTCGAAACCAAGATCGCCGAGCTCGAAGGCATGGTGCACACCCTCAAGCACCTCGTCCATTGCTGCGGCGGCGACAACCGCCCCGACTGCCCCATCCTCGACGACCTCGCCGGCCTTTCCGGCTCAACCAAAGGACACTGACATGACCGAAAAATCCGTCTTCCTGGTTTCCGACATGACCTGCAACCACTGCGTCGGCACCGTCCGCAAGGCGCTCGAAACCGCCCTGCCCGGCGCCGAGATCAGTGTCGACCTCGCCACCCACAAGGTCACCTTCACCGGCGACCGCTCCAAGGGCGAAGACGCCATCCGCGAAGCCGGCTACACGCCCGAAGCGGCATAACCACCCTCTCCCCCAGAGGTAGAGGAGATTGTGGCTAAGCCACTACCCCACCGTCATTGCCGGGCCCGTCCCGGCAATCCACGCCTCCACTTGCGCCGAGCTCTCCATGGATCACCGGGACAAGCCCGGTGATGACGAGGACGGAAGCATCTCGCCCTACACGCACCCCCTCCCGGCCTCCCCCATCAAGGGGGAGGTGCCGTTCGGTGGACCGGGCAATATCGTGCCAAAAGCACAAGGCTACACCTCCCCCTCGATGGGGGAGGCTGGGAGGGGGTGGGGCCACACCCACCAGCCCCTCAAACAAAAAGGGCGCCCGCGGGCGCCCTTTTCCGTCTTGTCCAAACCCGATCAGAACGGGCTGTTCGCATCCAGATATTCGGCGGCATTGTCCTTGGTAATCAGGGTCGATTCCAGGATGTAGCGGCCGGCCACCGGCACGTGGCCGGTATAGTGGGCGGTGGTCAGCTCGATGGCCGTGGAGATCATGGCCGGGTTGTAGCTGACGTCGACGGGCATCAAGGTATCGCCATCGGCCACGCGCTGGATCATCTGCTGCATGCCGGCGCCGCCGACGATGAACATCTCGCCGTCGCGGCCGGCCTGCTTGATGGCCTCGATGGCGCCCACAGCGGTGTCATCATCCTGCGCCCATACGCCCTTGATGTCGGGGAAGCGGGTGAGGAAGTCCTGCATCACCTTGAAGCCGTCATCGCGGTTCCAGTTGGCGAATTCGTCGTCCAGCACCTTGATCTGAGTGCCCTCAATGCCAGCCATGAAGGCATCGACGCGCTGCTGGTCGATAGGGATCGGCAGGCCGCGCAGCACCACGATATTGCCGCCATTGGGCAGCGCTTCCTTGAAGTATTCGGCGGTGTTGGCGCCCAGGCCCGGATTGTCGCCGGCGACGTAGAGGTCTTCCACGCCGTCGATGGAGAGCTGCCGGTCGACCACGGTCACGAACTTGCCGGCGTCCTTGACCTGCTTGATGGCCGAGGTCATCGCGTCCGGATCGCCCGGCAGGATGACGAGGGCGTCGATATTGCGGGTCGAGACCATGTCCTCGATATCGGCGATCTGCTTGGGCGCGTCGGCGGCCGAAGCGAAGACGAAGCTGACGTCGGGATAGGCCTTGCCCAGCCGGTCGATGGTCTGCTGGGCGAAGTAGTTGACGCCCCCGGTCCAGCCGTGGTCGGCCGCCGGCACCGAGACGCCGATGGTCACCTTGTCCTGGGCCACGGCAAGGCCGCCCAGGCCGGTGGTGAGCACCGCCGCCGCCAATAGGGTTTTCACCAGTTTCATGTCAGTCCTCCCAAAAGTGCCCGTGTTCGGGCGATGTGAAAATAGGCCCGCTAGTTGCTGCGTCCGCGTTGCAGCAGAACCGCGAGAATGATGATGACGCCCTGGAACGCCCCGTTGAGATACGGGCTGATGAAGCTCTGCAAATTGAGGATGTTGCCGATCAGCCCGAGGATGACCACGCCCACCACCGTGCCCCAGACGCGGCCATAGCCGCCCTTGAGCGTGGTGCCCCCGATGATGACGGCGGCGATCGCTTCCAGCTCCCAGAGCACGCCGGTGGTGCTGGAGGCCGAGCCCAGGCGCGGCACATAGAGCAGCACCGCCACGCCCACCAGAACGCCCTGCACGATATAGGTGATGAGCCGCACGTTATCGACGTTGATCGAGGAATAGCGGGCCACCTGCTCGTTGGAGCCGATGGCGGCGCAGTAGCGCCCGAAAGCGGTGCGGCGCATGACGATCTCGCCGCCGATGGCCACCAGCGCGAAGACGATGATCGGCCAAGGCACGCCCAGGATGCCGGAGTAATAGACGGGCCGGTAGAGGTCGGCGACGTTGAAATTGAGCGAGAGCGTGCCCCCGTCGGCCAGGAACGTCACCAGCGAGCGGAAAATGCCCATGGTGCCCAGCGTGACGATGAAGGCCTCGATGCGCCCGCGCGTCACCATCAGCCCGTTGCCGATGCCCGCCGCCCCGCCCATGGCCAGGCCCGCCAGCATGCCGATCAGCACCACGCCGAGGCTGACGCCCATGGAGGGGATCAGCGCGTTCATGACGATAATCATGACGCCCGCCGTTACCGCCGCCATCGAGCCCACCGACAGGTCAAGCCCGCCGGCGGTGATGACGAAGGTGGCGCCGATGGCGATGATGCCGATGAAGCTCGAGCGCGCCAGCACATTGGTCAGATTGTTGTAGCTGAGGAAATTCTCGTTGAGCGAGATGCCGAGCAGCACCAGCAGCGCCAGCGCCAGCAGCGGGCCCACCGTCTTGAGATCGAGGCGGAAGCCGCGCTTGGGCTTAACCGAAATATCAGGCACTGATGCGCTCATCCTGTCCACTCTGCTTGATGCCGGCGGCGTACCGCATGATTTCCGCTTCGGTGATCTCGGCGCCTTCGAGCACGCCCGCAAGGCGCCCCTCGCGCATGACCACCACGCGATGGCTGAGGCCGATCACCTCCTGCATTTCCGAGGAAATGAGGATGATGGATTTTCCCTCCGCGGCCAGCGCCGCGATGATGTGATAGATTTGCTGCTTGGTGCCGACATCGATGCCGCGTGTCGGCTCGTCCATGATGATGATGTCGGGCTCGCTTTCCATGGTCTTGCCCAGCATCAGCTTCTGCTGGTTGCCGCCCGAAAGCCGGCCCACCGCCACCGAGGCGTCGCGCGCCCTTATGTCGAAACGGCGCGTGGCGCGCTCCAGCGCCCGCTCCTCGCTCGCCCCGTCCAGGAACCCGAGTTTGAGGTGCCGTTTCAGCGTCAGCAGCGTCAGGTTGGGGCGCAGCCCCATATTGAGCAGCAGGCCCTTGCCCTTGCGATCCTTGGTCATATAGGCCAGCCCGGCATCCACCGATTGCGCCACCCGGCTGAACTGCACCGGCTTGCCGTCGAGGTCGATTTCACCGGCGCTGCGGTGGGAAAGGCCCACCACGGCCTCGGCCACCGCCGTGCGTCCCGAGCCGATCAGCCCGGCGAAGCCGAGGATTTCGCCCTTGCGCAGGTCGAAGGAAATGTTGCGCACGCCCTTGGCTTCCAGCCCGCGCACGCTCAGCACCAATGGCGCGTCGACATCGGGCTCGTGCTTGGGCGGATAGAGGTTGGAAAGCTCGCGCCCCACCATCATCTGGGCGATGGAATCGGGGGTCAGCGCCTCGGTGCCCATGGTGGCGATCAATTGCCCGTCGCGCAGCACGGTGACGCGCTGGGCCAGCTCCATGATCTCGTCGAGCTTGTGGGAAATGAAGATCACCGCCACGCCGCGCGCCGTCAGCCGCCGGATCTGCTCGAACAGCGTCTGCGTTTCGGCCACCGACAAAACGGCGGTCGGCTCGTCCATGATGAGCACGCGCGCGTCGCGGCTGATGGCCTTGGCGATTTCCACCATCTGCTTGTCGGCCACCGAAAGCGTGCTGATGCGCGCATCCGGGTCGACATGCACATGCAGCGTTTCCATCACCGCGCGGGCCTTTTCGCGCATCTGGCGGATGTCGAGGAAACCGAATTTCTTGATTTCGCGGCCCAGGAAGATGGAATCGGCCACGGTCAGGTGCTCGGCCAGGTTCAGTTCCTGGTGGATGAGCACGATGCCCATGGCCTCGGCTTCGCCATTGGGCGGCAGCATCACGGTCTGGCCGTCATAGCTGATGGTGCCGGAGGTAGGCTGCTCGATGCCGGAGAGAATCTTGATGAGAGTGGACTTGCCCGCCCCGTTCTCCCCGATGATGGCGTGGACCTCGCCGGGGCGGACGTCGAAATCGACGCTGAACAGCACCGGGATTTCACCGAAGGACTTCGAGATCCTGTTCGCCGACAGGATCGGCGGCACGGAAATGCCTTCGCCGCTGCTCATGCTGGTCGTCCTCCCCGGATGGGCGCGGCGCTGGCGGCCGGTTCTTCCATCCTTGCGTGGAAGATGTAAAGGTTTTCATGAATGATGTAAAGGTTTACACAAATGGAAAACCGTATAGCCTCCCGGGGAGGCGATGGCGTGGCGTCCGCATTCTGATAAAGGCGGGCGGCGCGGGGAGAGAACCGGATCGCGCGGGGGCGGAGCGCCAATCTTGCAACACCAGAAGCTGGCCACGATCGAGGACGTTGCGGCAATCGCCGGCGTATCCATCGCCACGGTCAGCCGGGCGATCAACGAGCCCACCAAGGTGGCCGACGAGACGCGCCGCCGCGTCACCGAGGCCATAGCGCGCACCGGCTACACCACCAATGCCATGGCCCGCTCGCTGCGCATGCGGCGCTCCAACATGATCCTCATCCTCGCCCCCGATGTGGGCGATCCCAATTTCTCCAACATCCTGGTCGGGCTGGAGACCGAGGCCAGCAAGCGCGGCTATGGCGTGCTCATCGGCAATACGCAGAACGACGCCACCCGCGAGAGCGATTACCTGCGCTTCATCAGCTCCAACCAGGCCGATGGCCTCATCCTGTTCACCGGCCATCTGCCCTATGGCTATTCGAGCGGCGAAATGCGCCTGCCGCCCATGGTGGCGGTCAATGAGCCGGTGACGGGCAGCGACATTCCCTTTGTCGGGGTCGACAATGTCGAGGGCGCCCGCGTCGCCACCGAGCATCTCATCTCGCAGGGCCATCGCCGCATCGCCTTTATCGGCCATTCCACCGCAAAGGCGGTGAACGGCCTGCGCGAGGAGGGGTACAGGGCCGCCCTTTCCGGCCACGGCATCGCCATCGATCCGCGGCTGATCCTGGCCGGGGACGGCACCACCGAATCAGGCCGCGCCGCCACCGAGCACATGTTCGTGCGCGACGTGCTGCCCACCGCCTTTTTCTGCGTCAACGACGCCACGGCCCTGGGCGTCATCATTTCGCTCAACGCCCGGCGCTACGACCTGCCCCGGGAATTTTCCATCATGGGGTTCGACGACATCTCCTTCGCCAGCTTCGTCACCCCTTCGCTCACCACCATGAAGCAGCCGCGCCTCAAGATCGGCGAGGACGCTATGGACCTGTTGCTGGCCCTGCTCGAGGGCAAGCCCGCGCCGCGCCGCGAAGTGCTGCTGCGCCCCGAGCTCATCGTGCGCAATTCGGTCAGCCGGCTCGGCCACGACTGAAGCTCACCCCTTCAGCCGCTCCAATATGGCGTCGAACTTGACCATGGAGGCATTGGCGCCCCATTCCATGCCGGTTTCCACCACGGCGTCGCGGCTGGCGATGGAGTCGAGACGGCTGACCGAGCGGTAATGGGTCTTGCCGTCGCGCTCCTCGAAGCGATGCTCCTCATAAAAGCGCGGGTCTTCCTCGAACTGGCCTTCCACCACGAAGGTGTTGCGGATCAGCGTCATCGGCTCGACCGCCAGATAGGTGCCGAAAAAGGTGATCTCCGAGCCGTCGCTCATGGTAGAGACGATGCGCCACCGGCCGCCGGTGCGCACGTCATAGTCGAGGATCGCATTGTCCTCGCGCGGGCCGAACCAATAAGCGACATGTTCCCTCTCGGTCCACACCTTCCACACCAGCGCCAGCGGCGCGTCGAACACGCGCGACATGATGATGAGCGGGGCGTCGGCGGGCAGCTCGGTCTTGAAGGGATTGGGGAATGTCTGGGCGCGCATCGGCCTCTCCTTGTCAGTTCCTGTCGGGGGTTTCGGGGGTTTGCAGCCTGGTGAGATAGGCGTCGAGCTGGTCGAGGTTCTGCTCCCAGAACCGCCGGTAGAACTCGACCAGTCCCGCCACTTCGCGCATGGGGCCGGCTTCGAGCCGGCAGGGGCGCCATTGCGCCTGCCGGCCACGGCTCACCAGCCCCGCCGCCTCCAGCACCTTGATATGCTTGGAAACGGCGGCCAGCGTCATGTCGAAGGGTTCGGCCAGCGCATTCACGCTCGCTTCCCCCTGCGCCAGCCGGGCCAGGATGGCGCGGCGGGTGGGGTCGGCGAGGGCGGCCAATGTGGTGCTCAGAGAGTCGGTCACTTCAATCAACCAATTAGTATAATACTATTCAGTTGAATATTTCACCTAACCGCGCTTGTCAACCTCCGCGCCCTCGGGCAAGGAAACGGGCATGAAAACCATCCTCATCGTCGGCATCGGGGCGGGTCATCCCGACCACATCACCGTGCAGGCCATCAAGGCGCTCAACCGCGCCGATGTGCTGTTCATTCCCGAAAAGGGCGAGGACAAGAGCGCGCTGGCCGATCTGCGCCGCGACATCGTCGCCCGCCACGTCACCAATCCGCACAGCCGCAGCGTCGCCTATGCGGTGCCCCGGCGCGACGCCGCCAATCCCGATTACGGCGCCGGGGTGGACGACTGGCATGGGGCGCTGGCCGACATCTTCGGCGCCCTCACCGACGAAATCCCGGGGAATGGCGTCGGAGCCTTCCTCGTCTGGGGCGATCCGGGGCTCTACGATTCCACCCTCCGCATCGTCGAGCGCCTGCGCGAGAGCCAGGATTTTGCCGTCGAGATCGTCCCCGGCATCACCGCCATCCAGGCCCTCACCGCCGCCCATGGCATTGCCCTCAACCGCATCGGCGAGCCGGTCCACATCACCACCGGCCGCCAGCTTGGCGCCATCGACGCCGACACCGTGGTCATGCTCGACGGCCGCACCGCCTTCCGCGACGCTGACCCGGACCTCGAAATTTTCTGGGGCGCCTATCTCGGCACTCCCGACCAGATCCTGCTCTCCGGCCGTCTCGGCGACGTCGCCCCCGCCATCGCCGCCACCCGCCAGGCCGCCCGCACCCGCCACGGCTGGATCATGGACACCTATCTCCTGCGCAAGCGGGAGGACCCATCCTGAGAGGGATGAATGGGCCGAGATGCGGACATGGATTCCGGCCTTCGCCGGAATGACCCGGTGGGTTGTTATGCAATGTTGTGCTTTGGAACGCAGGCTTCCGCACGCAAACCGCTGTCACCCCTTCGGGCACCTTATTGCATTATTCACCGGGTCATTCCGGCGAAGGCCGGAATCCATGTCCGCATGCTTCCCAGCCATCCACGGCCGCTGACCTGCGCCGCAATGCCCCACGAAACTCCAGCCCCCGCCATTCCCCCTGCCCCGCCGATCCGCTAAAGCTGGGCCATGTCGATGACCCTGCCCATTGCCCCTTCGCGCCGGGGCGCCTGCCCGACGCTGGAGGCGCCGATGCCGACCGGCGACGGCCTGCTGGCGCGGCTGCGGCTGGCCGAGCCGAGCCTGGCCCCCGCCGTGCTGCGGCAACTGGCCGAGGCCGCCGCCGCTTTCGGCAATGGCACCATCGAGATCACCGCGCGCGGCAATCTGCAGATGCGCGGGCTCACGCCTGAAACCGCCGCTCCCTTCGCCCGCGCCATCCGCAATCTGGTCCCCATCGAGACCGGCCTCGTGGTCGACGTGCCGCCGCTGGCCGGCGACGATCCGCTGGAATTCACCGATCCGCGCCCCCTGGCCCGCGCCATCAAAAACCTCGCGCGGCCCCTCGAAGCCCGCCTGGGCCCCAAGGTCAGCGTCATCGTCGACGGCAATGGCCAGATCGGGCTCGGCGCCCTCAAGGCCGATCTGCGCCTGGTCGCCGTCGCCGCCGATATCTGGCTGGTTTCCGTCGCCGGCCGCCTGCTGGGCACGACGCGCCAGCCCGAGGATTGCGCCGCCATCGTGCTCTCCGCCCTTGCCGGTCTGGGCCGCGATGCCCGCGCCAGCGATCTTGCCGGCATGGACGATGCCCTCGCCGGACGCGTCGCCCCCTCCGCTCCGGTCATGCAGCCCACCAGCCTGCCGGTGGGCGATTTTCCCACGCATCTCGGCAATGCCATCGGCCTGGCCCTGCCCTTCGGCGCCACGACTTGGCAGGCGCTGGCCGCTCTGGCCGACCTGGCCCAGCAACAGGGCGTCAGCCAGTTCCGCCTCGGCCCCCGTCATGCCCTCCTCGCGCTTCCCGCCGGCGAGGCGCTGGCCGAGGAGGCGGTGAGACTGGGCTTTATCGGTTCCTCCTACGATCCGCGCCTGCGCATTAGCGCCTGCGTGGGCAGCGCCGGCTGCGCCTCGGGCGAGGCCCCCGCCCGCGCCGACGCCGCCAGCCTCGCCGCCCATATGCCCCGCGACATCACGCTGCATGTTTCGGGCTGCGCCAAGGGCTGCGCCCATCCCGGCCCCGCCGACATCACGCTGGTGGGTCAAAAGCAGGGCTATGGCCTTGTCATAAACGGAAGGGCGAGCGATACGCCTCATGCGCAATTGCGCGCCGACCAGCTCGCCGCCGCGCTGGCCGGCGGCCGGGGATGACCATGACCGAATATGACTACATCAAGGATGGCGAGGCGATCTATCGCCAATCCTTCGCCATCATCCGCGCCGAGGCGGATCTGTCGCGCTTTTCCGAAGACGAAGCCGAAATCGCCGTGCGCATGATCCATGCCGCCGGCGCGGTCGAGGCCGCCGCCCATTTCGAATTCGGCCCCGGCTTCGTCGCCGCCGCCCGCGCCGCGCTGCAAGCCGGCGCGCCGATCCTCTGCGATGCCGAAATGGTCGCAAGGGGCGTCACCGCCGCGCGCCTCCCCGCCGATAACGAAGTGATCTGCACTCTGCGCGATCCCCAAACGCCGGAAATCGCCACAAAAATTGGCAATACCCGCTCCGCCGCCGCCCTGCGCCTGTGGCTGCCGCGCCTCGAAGGCGCGGTCGTCGCCATCGGTAACGCCCCCACCGCCCTCTTCTTCCTGCTCGAACTCCTGCGCGACGGCGCCCCCAGGCCCGCCGCCATTCTGGGCATGCCGGTAGGCTTTGTCGGCGCCGCCGAATCCAAGGCAGCGCTGGCCGAAAACTCCTATGGCGTGCCCTATGCCGTGGTGCGCGGGCGGCTGGGCGGCTCGGCCATGACGGCGGCGGCGCTCAACGCCCTGGCGAGGCCAGGCCTATGAGCGGTCATCTCTATGGCGTCGGCACCGGCCCCGGCGATCCTGAATTGCTCACCCTCAAGGCGGTGCGCATCATCGAAAGCGCCGATGTGGTGGCGTTCTTCGCCAAGGCGGGCAATGCCAGCAATGCCCGCGCCATCGTCGCCGAGCGCCTTGCCGGCAAGATCGAGGAGCGGCTCGATTACCCGGTTACCACCGAGATTCACCGCCACCACCCCGATTATCAAGCCGCCACCAACGGCTTTTACGACGAGGCCGCCGCCCGCCTCGCCGCCCATCTCGATACCGGGCGCAGCGTCGCCGTGCTCAGCGAGGGCGATCCGCTGTTCTATGGCAGCTATATGCACCTGCATGTCCGCCTCGCCCCGCGCTACCCCACAGAGGTCATTGCCGGCATCACCGCCATGTCGGGCTGCTGGTCCGCCGCCGGCCTGCCGCTGGTGCAGGGCGACGACGTGCTTTCCGTCCTCCCCGGCACGCTGGATGAAGGTGTTCTGGCCGCCCGCCTGGCCGGCAGCGAGGGCGCCGTCATCATGAAAGTGGGCCGCAATCTGGGCAAGATTCGCCGCGCCCTGGCCGCCGCCGGCCGGCTCGATCGCGCCATCTATGCCGAGCGCGGCACCATGGAAAACAGCCGCACCCTGCCCCTGGCCGAAAAATCCGGCGACGACGCGCCCTATTTCGCGCTCATCCTCGTCCCCGGCTGGAGCGCAAGGCCATGAGTGGCAGGCTCGTCGTCATCGGCACCGGCCCTGGCAATCCGGGCCAGACCACGCCCGAGGCCAGCGCCGCCATCGCCGCCGCCTCGGTATTCTTCGGCTATGGGCCCTATCTCGACCGCCTCACCTTGCGCCCCGACCAGCGCCGCGTCGCTTCCGACAATCGCGAGGAACTGGCCCGCGCCCGCGAGGCCCTTGCCAGTGCTGCCGGGGGCGAGCATGTCTGCGTGGTCTCGGGCGGCGATCCCGGCGTCTTCGCCATGGCCGCCGCCATTTGCGAGGCCATCGAGGCCGGCCCGCCTGCCTGGCGCGCGCTCGACGTAACCATCCTGCCCGGCGTTACCGCCATGCTGGCCGTGGCCGCCCGCGCTGGCGCGCCGCTGGGCCATGATTTCTGCGCCATTTCCCTGTCGGACAATCTCAAGCCCTGGCCGCTGATCGAGGCGCGCCTGCGCGCCGTGGCGGGCGCGGGCCTCGTCATCGCGCTCTATAATCCCGTCAGCAAGGCCCGCCCCTGGCAATTGGGCACCGCCTTCGCCATCCTGCGCGAAGTGCTGCCCTGGAACACCCCGGTCATTTTCGGCCGCGCCGCCGGCCGCCCCGACGAAGCCATAACCGTCGTCACCCTGGCCGATGCCGACGCCACCCGCGCCGACATGGCCACCTGCGTCATCATCGGCTCGCCCGAAACCCGCCTTATCGAGCGGCCCGGCCTCGCCCCGCTGGTCTATTCCCCCCGCTCGGCCGGGAGCGTCTAGCATGGCGACAAAGCTCTATCAGCCGGGAGGCACGCCATGAGCTGGCTCAGCATTGTCGGCATGGGCGAGGACGGGCTGGACGGGCTCTCCGAGCGCGCAAAAATCGCCATCGCCAATGCCGATTACGTCTTTGGCGGCCAGCGCCATCTCGATCTCGCCGCGCCCATCATCATGGGCGAAACCCATGTCTGGCAGAGCCCGCTGTCGCGATCGATCGACTTTCTCCTCACCCGCAGGAACCACGCCGTCTGCGTGCTCGCCTCGGGCGATCCCTTCCATTACGGCATCGGCGCCACGCTCAGCCGCCATCTCGATCCCGGCGACATGGCGGTCTATCCGCACCCTTCGTCCTTCAGCCTCGCCGCCGCAAGGCTGGGCTGGCCCTTGCAGGAGGTGCACACCCTCTCCCTTCATGGCCGATCGCTCGATCTGGTGCGCCCGCATCTGCATCCCGGCTCGCGCATCCTCGCCCTCACCTCCGACGAGAACGGCCCGGCGGAGCTGGCGCGCCTGCTCACCCAAGCCGGGTTCGGCTTTTCCATCCTCACCGTGCTTGAAGCCATAGGCGGACCGCAGGAAAGGCTGCGCTCGCAGCTCGCCATGCAGTTCGACCTTGCCGACATTGCCCCGCTCAATCTCTGCGCCATCAGCGTCGTCGCCCTGCCCGATGCGCGCGTCCTGCCCTTGACGCCGGGCCGCGACACCGCCCTTTTCGAGCATGACGGGCAGATCACCAAGCCCGACATCCGCGCCCTCACCCTGGCCGCCCTCGCCCCCCGGCGCGGCGAATTGCTCTGGGATATCGGCGCCGGCTCGGGCGCGGTGGGCATCGAGTGGATGCTGGCCGATCCCAGCCTGGCCGCCATCGCCATCGAGGCCGATCCCGTCCGCGCCGCCCGCATGGCCCGCAACGCCGCCGCCATGGGCGTGCCGGGCCTGCGCGTCGTCACCGGCGCGGCCCCCGAGGCCCTTGCCGGGCTCGACGCGCCTCACGCCATCTTCATCGGCGGCGGCGGCTCCGATCCCGGCGTCCTCGACGCCGCCATCGCCGCGCTGCGCCCCGGCGGCCGCCTGGTCGCCAATGGCGTGACGCTGGAGATGGAGCAGGCGCTGCTGGCCCAACACGCTGCGCTTGGCGGCAGCCTCACCCGCATCGCCCTCTCCCGCGCCGAGCCCCTGGGCACCATGACCACCTGGCGCCCAGCCATGCCGATCACCCAATGGGTGTGGGGGAAGACATGATCGTTCTGCCTTTCTTCACCTCTCCCTTTGGGGGAGAGGTCGGCACGCAGTGCCGGGTGAGGGGGCCTTCCTCGACACCCGGCAAAGGCCCCCTCACCCGACCCAAAAGGGTCGACCTCTCCCCTAAAGGGAGAGGTGAGCCAGCTCCGAGGCCGATCCCATGACCGTCCATTTCATCGGCGCCGGCCCCGGCGCGGCCGATCTCATCACCGTGCGCGGGCGCGACCTTTTGGCCCGCTGCCCGGTCTGCCTCTATGCCGGCTCCATCGTACCCCCCGAAATGTTGGCCTGGTGCGGGCCCGATACCCGCCTCGTCGACACCGCCCCGCTCTCGCTCGACGAGATCGAAGCCGAATATGCCCGCGCCCATGCCGCCGGGGTGGATGTGGCGCGCCTCCATTCGGGCGATCTCTCCATGTGGAGCGCCGTGGCCGAGCAGATTCGCCGCCTCGACGCGCTGGGCATTCCCTATACGCTGACGCCGGGCGTTCCCGCCTTCGCCGCCGCCGCCGCCACGCTGGGGCGCGAATTGACCCTGCCCGCCATCGCGCAAAGCCTCGTCCTCACCCGCGTTTCCGGGCGCGCCTCGCCCATGCCGGCGGGCGAAAATCTTGCCGCTTTCGCCGCCACCGGCGCCACCCTGGCCATTCATCTGGCCATCCACGCGCTGGAGCGCGTCGTGGCCGAGCTCACCCCGCTCTATGGCGCCGATTGCCCCGTCGCCATCGTCTTCCACGCCTCCTGGCCCGACGAAAAGATCATCACCGGCACCCTGGCCGACATCGGCGCGCGCTTCGCCGCCGATCCGGTGGAGCGCACCGCCATCATCTTCGTCGGCCGCACCCTCTCCACCGCCGATTTCCGCGAAAGCGCCCTTTACGATCCCGACTACCAGCGCCGGTTTCGGGGGCGGGAATAACCCCATCCGCCGAGGCAACTCCTATCCCATACCCCTCCCCACCGTCATTGCCGGGCTCGTCCCGGCAATCCACCCCTCCGCTAGCGCTGAACCATGGACCACCGGGACAAGCCCGGTGGTGACGGTCAGGGAGGCGCTATGGACGTCCCTGCCCTCGCCCCGCAGGAGTTACAGCCGATCCCCCCTCACGGATAAAGCCGCTCGCTCCGCCACCCGTCGCCATCCCGCGTGAACCGCACGCGGTCATGCAGCCGGAACTCGCCATCCTTCCAGAATTCGATGCTGCGCGGCACCAGCCGGAAGCCCGACCAATGGGGCGGGCGCGGCGCCGGACCTTCCCCGATCTTCGCGGTCAGCGCCGCCACTTCGTCGAGCATGGTCTGGCGACTGGCCAGCGGGCGCGACTGGCGCGAGACGCTGGAGCCGATCTGGCTGCCCAGCGGGCGGCTGGCGAAATAGGCGTCGGCCTCCTCGGGGCGCACCACCTCCACCGGGCCGCGCATGCGGATCTGCCGGCGCAGCGACTTCCAGTGCATCACCATGGCGGCCTTGGGCTGGCCGAGCAATTGCCGGCCCTTTTCGCTCTCGAAATTGGTGTAGAAACAGAAACCCCGCGCGTCGCGGCTGTTGAGCAGCACCATGCGCACATCGGGCAGGCCGGTTTCATCCACGCTGGCCAGCGCCATGGCGTGGGGATCGTTGGGCTCGCTCTCCCGGGCCAGCGCGAACCATTCCTCGAAAAGCGCGAAAGGATCGAGGCCGGAGCGGTCCTCGTCCCCGAAAAGGCGGTCGGTCAGCGTGTGAGGCATGGTAGGGTTCCGAAAAAGAGGCGCGGGCGCAGAACTGGACATTGCGGGGGGCGCTCGCCATATAGGACTGGAAACACGGGCATATCAACGCCCAGCCTCATTGAATGGACCAAATGCGCGATCCCTATACCGTGCTTGGGGTGCAAAGATCGGCGAGCGAGAAGGATATCAAGTCCGCCTATCGCAAGCTGGCCAAGAAGTACCACCCCGACCAGAACCCGGACGATCCCTCGGCCCAGGCCAAATTCGCCGAGGCGACCAATGCCTATGACCTGCTCGGCAATGCCGAAAAGCGCGGGCAGTTCGACCGTGGCGAAATCGACGCCGAGGGCAATCCCCGATTCGCCGGCTTCAATCCCGGCGGCGGCTTCGGAGGCGGCGCGCGCGCCGGCCGGGCCGGCAGCGGCGGTGCCGGCGGCTTCTCGGCCGAGGATATTCTCAAGGAATTCATGAGCGGCTTTGGCGGCCAGCCCCGTGGGGGCGGCGCCGGCATGGGCGGAATGGGTGGCGGCCGCGGCGCCCAATGGGATCCCTTTGCCGGCGCCACCACCGGCGGCGGGCGCTCCATCAAGGGCGAGGACATCGTGGTCAACGCCACCATCTCGCTCGAGGACGCTCACAAGGGCGCTTCCATCCCGGTGCGCATGCCCACCGGCAAGGTGCTCTCGGTCAAGCTCCCCGAAAAGGTGGAGGAAGGCCAGCAGATCCGCCTCAAGGGCCAGGGGTCTGCCGGCCTGGGCGAGCCGGGCGATGCGCTGGTCACCATCCGCTACGAAAAATCCAGGCAGTTCCGCCGCGACGGCGCCGACCTGCGCACCGACGTGCCGATCACGCTGTACGAAGCGGTTCTGGGCGCCAAGGTGCGCGTGCCCACGCTGGACGGCCCGGTCGAGCTCAACCTGCCCCCCGGCGTCGACACCGCCAAGGCCCTGCGCCTCAAGGGCAAGGGCCTCTGGGGCGATGGCGACCTCTATGTCAACATCAAGGTCGTGCTGCCCCCCGGCGGCGATCCCGACCTGGAAGCCCTCGCCCGCTTCATGCGCGACCAGAAGCCCTACAAGGTGCGCGATAATTAGCGCTGACCACCGAGGGGGCAGTGTTTGCTTCGGGCGCGTCCTGTCCCGCAGTCCCTGCCATCCACCGGCGCTTCCCGCGGACTTGATCCGCGGGCCACTCCCGGCAAACGCCGGGCCCATCAGGGGCTCCCAATCTGGCCCACGGGTCGAGCCCGTGGGCAGCGCCGGGGTTCCCTATTCCCTTGGCGCAGCGGCCCGTTGCAGCCGGTCGTTGATCGCCTCGCCCAGCCCGGTTTCGGGCACCGGCGCCACCGCGATCCAGGCCTTCCCCTCCGCATCGAGCTCATGGAGCATGGCGAAAAGATTACGCGCCGCCTCGCGCAGGTCGCCGGTTGGCGACAGGTTCCGCATCGGCCCGGCGAAATCGGGCGCGGGGCCAAAGGCCAGATAGGCCTCGCCCGCCATCGGCTGGGCATTGAGCCGCATTTCGGCCCGGGGCGCGTAATGGCTCAGCATCATGCCCGGCGCGGCGATGCCAGCCTCCTTGCCCGCCAGCGCCACCTTGCGGCCCAGCGCCGCCTCGATCTCCTCCCGCGCCAGCGCCCCGGCGCGCAATTGCACCAGGGCGTCGCCCTCGATGCGGAGGATGGTCGATTCCACCCCCGCCATGCAGGGCCCGCCATCGAGCACCGGAACCGCGTCGCCGAACCCCTTGCGCACCTGCGCGGCGCTGGTGGGCGAAAGTTTCCCCGACGGATTGGCCGAGGGCGCGGCGAGAGGGCGGCCCACGGCCGCGATCAGCTCGCGCGCCAGGGGATGGGCCGGAATGCGGATGCCGACGCTGCCGAGCCCGGCGGTGACCAGATCGGCCAGCCCGTTGCCGGGCCTGGCCTTGAGCACCAGCGTCAGCGGGCCCGGCCACAGCTTTGCCGCCTCGCGGGCGAGGGGCGGGAATTCGGCCAGTTTCTCGGCCATGGCCAGGTCGGCGCAATGCACGATCAGCGGGTTGAAGCGCGGCCGCCCCTTGGTCTCATAGATGGAAAGCACCGCGTCGGCATTGGTGGCGTCGGCCCCCAGTCCATAGACGGTTTCGGTGGGAAAGGCGCAGACGCGGCCGGCGCGCAAGATCGCGGCGGCTTCGGCAACGGTGCGGGGATGGAGGGCTGGCTGGGGGCTGGGGCGCGACATGAGGTCTGTTTGACAATGCCGCCGGGGCGCGTCAAGACGGGATCAAGCGCCAGAGGAGCCCGCACCGCGTGACCACGCTGCTCGTCAGCCAGCCCAATTTCGCCGATCACCGCACGCCCGAGGGTCACCCCGAGCGCGCCGATCGGCTTCGGGCCGTCGAGGAGGCGCTGGACCGGCCCCGCTTCGCGCCCCTCCTGCGCCGCGATGCGCCCATGGGCGATCTCATGCTGGCCGAGCTGGTGCATGACCGGGCCTATCTCGACATCCTGCGCCAGGCCCGCCCCGCCGAGGGCATCGGGCAGATCGACCGCAACACCTATATTTCCTCGGGCTCGCTGGGCGCCGCCGCCACCGGGCTGGGCGGGGCGCTGGCGGCGCTCGACGCCGTCATCCTGGGCGAGGCCGACAATGCCTTCTGCGCCATCCGCCCGCCCGGCCACCACGCCGAAACCGCCGCACCGGGGGGCTTTTGCCTCATCAACACCGTGGCCATCGTCGCGCGCGAGGCGCAGCGCAAATATGGCGCCGAGCGCATCGCCATCGTCGATTTCGATGTGCATCACGGCAATGGCACCCAGGACATCTTCCAGTCCGACCCCGACATCCTCTATGTCTCCAGCCACCAGATGCCGCTCTATCCGGGCACGGGGAAGGCCGACGAGACGGGCGTTGGCAACATCGTCAACATCCCCCTGCCCCCGCAAAGCGACGGGGCGCTGATGCGCGAGGCCTATTCGGAGTTGGTGTTTCCGGCGCTGCACGATTTCGCCCCCGACATTCTTCTCCTCTCGGCCGGGTTCGACGCGCATGTCCGCGAGTCCCTGGCCCAGCTCAACTGGCAGTCGGGCGATTACGGCTGGCTCACCGGCAAGTTGATGGATGTGGCCGAAAGCCGCTGCGGCAACCGCATTGTATCGCTTCTCGAGGGGGGCTATGACCTCAGGGGCCTGGCGGGGGGTGTTTCGCACCATGTCGCCATGCTGATGGATGGCGCCACCGGGCGTCTGGACGATTAGGATGAACGCAATGGCCGACAATGACGACGTCAAGACGATGAGCTTCGAGGCCGCCCTGGCCCAGTTGGAGGAAATCGTCGGCAAGCTGGAATCGGGCCGCGCGCCGCTGGCCGAATCCATCGCCATCTACGAGCGCGGCGAAGCCCTCAAGGCCCATTGCGAGGCGCTGCTGCGCACCGCCGAGGCCCGCATCGAAAAGATCACCCTCTCGCGCGACGGCAAGCCCGCCGGCACCGAGCCGCTGGACGCCTGAGAAAGGCCCGAACCGCCATGAGCCTGCGCAATTTCCGCATCATCCTCTGGGTGCTGGTGGCCGTGGTCGCCATCGCCGCCACCGCGCTCTACATCTTCCAGCCGCCCGCCCGCCCGCTGGGCGTCACCGGACAGGCCTTCGCGCTCAATTCCACCAAGGGCGGCGCCTTCACCCAGGACGATCTGCGCGGCACGCCGAGCATGATCTTCTTCGGCTACACCTATTGTCCCGATGTGTGCCCGACCACGCTGGCCGAAACCACCGCCTGGCGCGCGCAACTGGGGGTGAGCCCGGACGATCTGCGCATCATCTTCGTCACCGTCGATCCCGAGCGCGACACGCTCGACATGGTGCGCGATTATGTCGAGGGGTTCGATCCCACCATTATCGGCCTGGTCGGGCCCGACCTCACCCAGACCGAGAACGTCAAGCGCGCCTTTGGCGTCTTCTCGGAAAAGGTGGGCGAGCCGGACGATCCCTATTACCTGGTCAACCACACCGCCCTCACCTTCCTCATCGACAAGGATGGCGCCTTCAAGGGCACCATCGCCTATGAGGAAGCCTCCGACACCGCCATAGGCAAGCTCAAGCTGCTGCTGGGCAAATGAGCGGGCGCATCCGGCTCGACCTGGCGCTGGAGCAGCGCGGCCTGCTGCCCAGCCGGGCGCGGGCCCGCGACGCCATTTTGCGCGGCACCGTTTCGATCAACGACACTCCGGCCTCCAAGCCCAACCAGATGGTCGGCCCGGATGACAAACTCGCCCTTTCGGACCCGGCCGCCTTCTATGTCTCGCGCGCCGCGCTCAAGCTCATTGCCGGGCTCGATGCCGGCGCCATCGATCCGGCCGGGCTGGTATGCCTGGATGTCGGCGCCTCCACCGGCGGCTTCACCCAAGTGCTGGTCGAGCGCGGCGCCGCCCGCGTCCATGCCGTCGATGTCGGCCACGACCAGTTGCATGCCCGCCTGCGCGCCGAGCCGCGCGTGGTCAGCCTCGAAGGGTTCAATGCGCGCCTGTTGACCCGCGAGCAGGTCGCCGACCCCATCGACCTGCTCGTCTGCGACATCAGCTTCGTCTCGGTCACCAAGGTGCTCGCCGCGCCCCTGGCGCTCTGCGCGCCCGATGCGCGGGCCGTCATCCTCTTCAAGCCGCAATTCGAGGTGGGGCGCGAGCATGTGGGCAAGGGCGGCATCGTCACCGACGCCATAGCCACCGAGGCGGCGCTGGCCGAGGTGATCGCCTTCGTCGCGGCGCAGGGCTTTGTCCATCGCCTGTCGGTCCCCTCCCCCATCAGCGGCGGCGACGGCAACCACGAGATCGTGCTGGTCTTCGCGCGGGGGTGAGCGGGCCGATTTGTCTTTGCCGTCCATCTGGGCTAGGCACGGCGGCATCCCCCATCCTTCCAAGAGGAGCGCGCCATGGCCGGCGACAATGACGATTATGTTTACGACGAGGAGAGCGGCGAATGGCGCCCGGCCTCCGAGCTCGCCACCCAGCCCGCCGCCCCCGCCGTGCTCGACGCCTCGGGCAATGTGCTGGCCGATGGCGACTCGGTCGTGCTCGTCAAGGATCTCAAAGTCAAGGGCGCCGGGCAGACCCTCAAGCAGGGCACCGTCATCAAGTCGATCCGCCTCACCGACAACGCGGAAGAAATCGACTGCCGCCACGACGCCATCAAGGGCCTGGTCCTGCGCACGGAATTCGTGCGCAAGCGGTGAGCGAAGCGTTCTCCGAACGCTCCCGTCACGTTGCCGGGTGAGGTTCTATATTGCCCTCACCACCGTGTCATTCCGGCGCAGGCCGGAATCCATGCTGAAGGCTATCCCCTGCCATCAAAGCGCGGGGAAACATGCGGACGTGGATTCCGGCCTGCGCCGGAATGACCCGGTGGCTGGGATTGGGGCGGTGACTATTCCCATGATCGATGTCATCCCGGCCTTGAGCCGGGATCCATCCTGAAATCTCACTCCATCATGCCATCTCAGGATGGCCCCGGCGCGAGGCCGGGGCGACAGGGTGGGTGGCGCTGGCGCCGTCAGTTCCGCTCGAAGCCCACCGCGCCGTCGCGCCCGGTCTGGCCGCGGTGGCGCAGATAGTGGTCGGCCAGGACCAGTGCCATCATCGCCTCGCCCACCGGCACGGCGCGGATGCCCACGCAGGGATCGTGCCGCCCCTTGGTGACGATGTCGGTATCCTCATTGGCCGTCGTCACCGTCTGGCGGGGCGTGAGGATGGATGATGTCGGCTTGACCGCGAAGCGGCAGACGATGGGATCGCCATTGGAAATGCCGCCCAGAATGCCCCCGGCATGGTTGGCGAGGAAATAGGGGCGCTCGGCCCCGGCCCGCATCTGGTCGGCATTGTCGACGCCGGTGAGGCTGGCCGCCTCGAAACCCGCGCCGATCTCGACGCCCTTGACCGCGTTGATACTCATCATCGCCGAGGCGAGGTCGGCGCTCAGTTTGCCATAGACCGGCGCGCCCCAGCCGGCCGGCACGCCCTCGGCCACCACCTCGATCACCGCGCCCACCGAATTGCCGCTCTTGCGCAAGCCATCGAGATAATCGGCCCAGAGCGCCGCCGCCTTGGCATCGGCGCAGAAGAAGGGGTTCTCGCCCACCTGGGCCCAATCGAAATTATTGTAGTCGATTTTGTGCGGCCCCATCTGCACCAGGCTGGCGCGGATGGTGACGCCGGCCAGCACCTGCCGCGCCACCGCGCCAGCGGCCACGCGCGCCGCCGTTTCGCGCGCCGAAGTGCGCCCGCCGCCGCGATAGTCGCGGATGCCGTATTTCTGGTCATAGGTGTAGTCGGCGTGGCCGGGACGGTATTTGTCGCGGATCTCCGAATAATCCTTGGAGCGCTGGTCGGTATTCTCGATCAGCAGTGAAATCGGCGTGCCGGTGGTGCGCGGCCCGTCGGTGCGCTCGTCCTCGAAGACGCCGGACAGGATCTTCACTTCGTCCGGCTCGCGCCGCTGCGTGGTGAACTTGGACTGGCCCGGCTTGCGCCGATCGAGGTCGCGCTGGATCATCTCGGGCGTGAGCTTCAGGCCCGGCGGACACCCGTCCACCACCACGCCCAGCGCCGGCCCATGGCTTTCGCCCCAGGTGGTGAAGCGGAAAAGATGCCCGAACGTATTGAAAGACATGGCATGGCCCCTTGGATGTCGGCTTTCTAGGCAGGCCGGGCCGTCAGGTCAATCGAGCCAGTTTTCAAGCCGCAGATCGGGCACCCGCGAAAACTCGCCGACATTGGCGGTCACCAGGGTAAGACCCAGCGCCCGGGCATGGGCGGCGATGAAAAGATCGTTGGGGCCGATGGGCGTACCCCGCCGCGCCAGATGGGCGCGGATATCGGCATAAACCTGATCGGCGGGGAACTCGAAGGGGAGGATTTTCACCAGCTCGAAGAATTCATCCAGCCGCTGCGCCAAGCTGGCGGAAGGCCGATGGGCCAGGCCGAATTTCAGCTCGGCAGCGGTAACGATGCTGACGCACACATCCTCGGCTTCCACCGCGTCGAAGGCGAGACGAACCGGACTGTCCTGCGGCGCGCGCATGATGGCCGACACGATATTGGTGTCGAGCATGAAGCGCATGCCATTCACAGCTCCACGTCGCGCAACGGCCCCAGATCGTCGTCGGTTATATCCGGCCATTCCTCTTCGGAGAGGGGCTCCCAACTGTCGAAGAGTTCCTTCAGGCTGCGCTTCTTGCCCGGCTTGGGTTCGAGGATGAGCCGGTCGCCATCCTTGCGGATGGTGGCCTGCGTGCCCGGCAATTCAAATCCTTCGGGAAGCTCCACCATCTGGTGGCGGCCCTCCTTGGTGAGATTGGCCGTGCTTTCGGAAATCCGGTGATTGATCTCGTTCATGCCGCGCCTCCGCTCCAAGGGCCTAAATATCTAACATAGGCCCTTGGAGACCGCGCAACAATCCTCAGAGCCCGTCCGACCCGATCAGTTCCATCCGGCCGGGCGAGAAATGCATGATGACGTCCTGCGGCGGGGCCCAGTTGATGACTTCCAGGATGGGCGCGCGCTCGATCAGCACGCGCAGCGTGCGGGCGATGCCGCCATGGGCGACGATCACCGAGGGGCCCTTGAGCACGGCGGCGAATTCGTTGAGGCGCGCCTCGACGTCGCGGTAGTTCTCGCCGTTTTCGGGGCGGAAATCCCAATAGGTCTCGTCGCGCTGGCCCGGCGCCACCGCCATGGTGGCCGGCAGTTCCTCGAACAGGCTCCCCTCGAGCACGCCGAAGGAAATCTCCATCAGCCGCACGTCGTATTTCACCTCGGGCAGGTGCTGGGGAAAGCCCATGCGCACCCGTTCCATGGTTTCGCGGGTGCGCCCCAGCGGGGAGGCGTGCCACTCGAAGGCCTGCGGGTCGAGCCCGCGCGCCGCGAACAGCGCCGCCAGCGTCTTGCCATTGGCGTTGGCCTGGCCGCGGCCCTTGTCGTTGAGGGGAATATCCTTGCGCCCCTGATAGCGGCGTTCGGCGTTCCAGGGCGTTTCACCATGCCGGACAAAGTAGATTTCCGGCCAGACAAGGGCAGTCATAATGCCTCCGGCGCCATCGTCCCGGCGCGTCCAGAGTGGAAGGAAAGCGGGCTTATTCGCCCGCGGCCTCGTCTTCGATCAGCTTCATGCCGACCACGCTGAAGCCGGCGTCGACATAGTGGATTTCCCCGGTCACGCCACTAGCGAGGTCCGAGAGCAGATAGGTGGCCGCGCCCCCGACATCGTCGATATCGACATTCTTGCGCAGGGCCGAATTGGCCTCCTGCCAGTGCAGCATGTCGCGCAGGCCCGAAATGCCCGAGGCGGCCAGCGTCTTGATGGCGCCGGCGGAAATGGCGTTGACGCGAATGCCCTTCTTGCCCAGGTCGACGGCGAGATAGCGCACCGAGGCTTCCAGCGCCGCCTTGGCCACGCCCATCACATTGTAGTTGGGCACATATTTGACCGCGCCGTAATAGGTGAGGGTCAGAAGCGCCCCGCCGGGGTTCATCAGCGCTTCGGCGCGCTTGGCCACGGCGGTGAAGGAATAGACCGAGATGTCCATGGTCAGGGCGAAATTGTCGCGGCTGGTCTCGATATAGCGCCCTTCCAGCTCGTCCTTGTTGGAAAAGCCGATGGCGTGGACGACGAAATCGAGCCCGCCCCATTTTTCCTTGAGCTGGCGGAAGGTCTCGTCCATGGCCGCTTCATTGGTCACGTCGCATTCGACCAGGAAATCCGAGCCCACTTCGGCGGCCAGCGGCTCGACGCGGCGCTTGAGCGCCTCGCCCTGATAGGAAAAGGCCATTTCGGCCCCCTGGGCGTGCAATTGCTTGGCGATGCCCCAGGCGATGGAGCGGTTATTGGCCAGGCCCATGATGAGACCGCGCTTGCCTGCCATCAATCCAGTGGCCATTCCTTGTCATCCCTTGCTGGAGTCGTTGCGCCGGTTGTGGCACATGGAAAGCCATAGGGGCAAGTTCGCCGCCCCGCAATTGCCTGTCAGCGTCGGGTTTTCCCATGTCCCTTTCGTCCCCAGAGATTGTTGCCCAGCTCACCGCCTTGCTCGGCCCCGAAAGCGTCATCGGCGACGTCGAGAAAATGGGGGCCTGGCTCAACGAGCCGCGCCGCCGCTTTCACACCCCCGCCGCCGCCGTGGTTCGCCCCGCCAATGTCGAGCAGGTGCAGGCCATCGCCCGCTGGGCCCATGGCGCCGGGGTGGGGCTCATTCCCCAGGGCGGCAATACCGGGCTGGTGGGGGCGCAAGTGCCGCTGCGGGGCGACGAGGTCATCGTCAGCCTCGCCCGGCTCGATCGCATCCGCGCCATCGACACCGCCGCCGGCACCATGACGGCCGAAGCCGGCGTGATCCTTGAAACCGCCCACCGCGCCGCCGAGGCGGAAAACAGCATTTTCCCGCTCTGGCTGGCCTCGCAGGGCTCGGCCCGCATCGGGGGCGTGCTTTCCTCCAATGCCGGCGGGGTCAATGTGCTCGCCTATGGCAATGCGCGCGAGTTGACCATGGGCGTCGAGGCGGTGCTGGCCGATGGACGGCTCTATCGGGGCCTCAATTCGCTCAAGAAGGACAATACCGGCTACGACCTCAAGGACCTGCTGGTCGGGGCCGAGGGCACGCTGGGCATCATCACCGCCGCGACGCTGAAAATCTTCCCCAAGCCGGAGGATTACGAGACCTGCATCGTCAGCCTCACCGGCCCCGAGGCGGCGCTGGCGCTTTTCCAGGTGCTGCGCGCGCGTATCGGGGGCCGGCTCAATGCCTTCGAGATCGTGCCCGCCATCGGGCTCGACATGCAGTTGCGCCACGGCTTCCTCGACCGCGACCCCACGGCGGGACCCTCCCCCTGGTATGGGCTGATCGAGGTGTCGCGCATGGCGGGGACCGAGCCGGGGGCGCTGATGGCCGCCATCGAGGCCGCCTTCGGCGCCGGGTTGATCGAGAATGCCGTCTTTGCCGAATCGCTGGAGGAGCGCACCCGCATGTGGGCCTTCCGCGAGCAGATGAGCGAGGTGCAATCGAAAGAGGGCGCCTCGATCAAGCATGACGTGTCGGTGCCCATCGCCGCCGTGCCCCGCCTCATCGCCGAGGGCAGCGCCGCCGCCCTGCGCCTCTGCCCCGGCATTCGCCCTGTCCCCTTCGGGCATATGGGCGATGGCAATATCCACTTCAATTTCAGCCAGCCCGTGGGCGCCGACCCCAAGGCCTTCATGGCCCAATATGACGAGGCGATGCACGAGGCCATTTACGAGGTGGTGCTGGCGCTGGACGGCTCGATCTCGGCCGAGCACGGCATCGGCCAGCTCAAGACGGACCTGCTCCGGCAGGTGAAGGACCCCGTGGCGCTGGAGATGATGGCCGCCATCAAGAAAGCGCTGGACCCCAAGGGTATCCTTAACCCCGGCAAGATGCTGGGATAAGGCGTTATCCCACCCACAATGTCGTCCCGGCAGTCCCCGGTCACATCCATGTGCGCTCTTGCGCCCGTGCCGGGGCCGCCCCATCTATCGCCCATGCTTGACGATATCGAATTCCTCGACGACGCCACCCGCCCGCCGGCGCAGAAGCTCGAAGGGCTGCGGCCGGACCAGCGCGCGGCCGGCGAACACCTCAAACAGATTCACGACCATCTGCGCCACAACATGGTGGTGCTGGGCCAGCTCATCGAGCGGGCCAATGCCGGCGCGGTGACGCCCGCCGAGGTGGCCGCCGAAACCGGCGATCTGGCCATGGTCGCCAATTTCCGGCGCTTCGGCAATCTGTGCGGGCAATATTGCCAGTTCGTGCACACCCATCATTCCATCGAGGATGCCCATCTCTTCCCCGCGCTGGCGCAGCAGGGACCGGCCTTCAAGGCCATCGCCGACCGCTTGCAGGCCGAGCATGTGGTGGTTCACGAGCTGCTGATCCGCCTCATCGACGCCCTCAACGCGCTCGCCGCCGAACCGACCCCGGCCCGCTTCGAGGACACCAAAATCCTCTATCACGCCCTCGAAAGGGTCCTGCTCTCCCATCTGGGCTATGAGGAAGACGCCATGGGCGACGCGCTGGGCTATTTCGGCATCATGTAGGGGGAGCCTCTCAAAAAAGGCTCATCTGCCCGCTCCTGGGCGGTGGCGGCGCCGGCTTTTCCAGCGTCACTGCCTCGATCAGGCCCGGATCGTCGTCACGCGCCGAATTGACCCGCCGCGAGACGGGGTGGAACTTCAGCGCGCCATCGGCCAGCGGCAGGGCCAGTTGAGCGGCCTCGCGCGCCCGCACAGTGCCCACGTCCAGCCAGGCCTCGATGGCCTCGCCCTCCAAAATCGCCGGTATGCGGTCATGCACCGCCGAAAGCTGGGCATTGGCCGGCACGGTGATGGTGGCGACGCTGTCGATCTCCTCGCCATTGGGGCCCATCCAGCTCGCCACGAACCCGGCCAGCGCCATGGGCCGGTCATCGCTCAGCGTGATGTAATAAGGCTGCTTGGATTTGTCGGGATTGGTGTGCCACTCGTAATAGCCATTGGCCGGGATGACGCAGCGGCCATGCTTGAGCGCGTCGCGGAAGGCGGGCTTTTCGGCCATGGTCTCCACCCGCGCATTGATGATGAGCGGAAATTCGCGCGGATCCTTCACCCAGCCCGGCACCAGCCCCCAGCGGGCGAAACGCGCCTCGCGCCGCCCATGCTGCTCCCAGATGGCGGCCACCGGCTGGGTGGGGGCGACATTGTAGCGCGGCACGGTGATGACGCTGTCGAGCAGGCGGTAGAGCTTCATCAGCTCCTCGCGCGGCGTGGTCGCGGCAAAGCGTCCGCACATGGTTTGGGGCCTCCTTATTAGGGGACCAAGAGGTAGTCTTTCAGTTCCCGAATCGCAAATGGGCCCGAAGTGACCGAAAATCCTCCCAATGCCGCCAGCGTCGCCATCATCCGTGGGGGCAAGGTGCTGCTCATCAAGCGGGCCTATGCGCCCTATCAGCATTTATGGACCCTGCCGGGCGGGCGGCTCGACCCCGGCGAGACCATCGAGCAATGCGCCATCCGCGAGGTGGCCGAGGAGGTGGGGCTGGTCATCCGCAATCCGCGCCCGGTGCTGGTGCAATCGCTGGGGCGCGACGAGGCCTATCGGCTGGCCGTGTTCGCCACCGGGGATTTTTCCGGCCAGATCCACGCCTCCGACGAGGTGGCCGATCACAAATGGATCGATCCGGCCGCCCTTGTCGCCCTGCGCACCACCAGCCGGCTCGATGACGTGCTTGCGAAGGCCTTCGCAGTCCTGGGCGGAGAATGATAAGGAAAGCCGGAACGTAGGTGCGGAAGCGATGATGGTGCGGCTGTGGAAATCCCTTGCCCTGGCGGCGATGCTGGCGGGCCTTTGCGCCCCCGCCCAGGCGCTCGATCCGCTCTATCAGCGGCAATTGGAGCGGCTGGCCGAGATCATGGGCAGCCTCTATTTCCTCCAGCCCCTCTGCGCCGGGCCGGGCGAGGACTGGCGCGCCCAGATGGAGGAGCTGCTGACGCTGGACCAGCCCGACGACGACCGCCGCCAGCGCCTGGCCGGCGCCTTCAACCAGGGCTACACCGCCTATGCGCGCTTCCACCGCGCCTGCACGCCCACGGCGCGGGAGGCGCTGAGGCGCCTGTTGTCCGAGGCCGAAAAGACCGCCCGGGACATCCATACGCGCTATGCCGAATGACGGGGCGGTCTTCCCCTCGCTAGAATTGCCAATACGGCGTTAACCTTCGGGTTACTTCCCGCGCGCTTCGCGTCCTCATGCGTGCTAACCCGGCAGCATGAGTTCGAGCAAAACCATGTTCGCCCCCGCGCCGGGCCAGACACTGTTCGACCGCGAGCATGGCGAGCGGCAACTGGCGCTCGAATATCTCGCCGAGGCCTGGAACTGCGCGGAAGACGATGGCGTGCACAGCGCCGCCCTTGCCCACGCCTCGCTCTTTGCCGCGCTGGCCACCTTCGTGCGCCTGCATGGCGACGACGCCACCGCCGACCTCGTCGCCCAGCTCCCCGACCGCATCCGCTCGGGCGAATACAATCTGGAACGCGTGCTGCAATAGGGCTCAAGGGCCCGCCCCACTCGCCGAACCATCCCTAACCCCACCGTCCTTGCCGGGCTCGTCCCGGCAATCCACGCCCCGCTCGCGCTGACCGTTCCATGGATCACCGGCACAAGGCCGGTGATGACGATGGGGGAATCCTGCTGCCTGATGTATGGAGCCGGTGGCTAGGGAAATATCGTGCCCAACAATCATCCCCTCCCAACCTCCCCCATCAAGGGCAGTGTTTACTTCGGACGCTTCCTGTCCCCCAGTCCCGTTCCACCCACCGGCGCTGCCTGCGGACTTGATCCGCGGGCCACTCCCAGCAAACGCCGAACCATCAAGGGCTCCCAATCTGGCCCATGGGTCGAGCCCGTGGGCAGCGTCAGGGTTTTGGGAAGGCTCAGAGCCAATGCTCCAGCTTCCGAAGTAAACACCCCCGTCAAAGGGGAAGTGTTGGGAGCCCGAATGTCAGGTCAAACACCCTCTCGCCCCACCCACCATGTCGCCCCGGACCTGATCCGGGGCCCATCCCGAAAGGCAAGCCTCACCAGCACGATGCCCCCTCATCCACCCTTCGGGCACCTTCTCCCGCAAGGGGGAAGGGAAAGCCAGCGGATATGGCGTCGTCCTGCCCTGTCCCCTACGGGCCCAGCACAAGTTCATGGGAAGCGGTAGGCGAGGAGACTCTGGTGAAGCCCCGCGCCTCGTAGAACGCTGCACCACCGGCGGTATCGGTGAAAAGCCTGATGCGCCGGAATGTTGAACGTCCGTTTCGAACCAGTTCATCCACGAGATGGGTGGCATATCCGTTTCGCCGGTCAGCTTTGGCAACATAAAGGTGCCGAAGCCGCCCGATCTGAACATCGCCGAGATACGGATCGATATTTAGTCCGCCAACCGCCACCAAGTCTGGGCCTCTAAATATCCCAAGCAGCATTTCGCCGGGAGCATCGAAACGGTTCGCTCCGCTTCTCCAGCCGTTGCGAAGTTTCTCCATGAACCGGAATCCATCGATCAGGGCTTCCGCGCATAACCGGTCTATGCCCACCGGCAGTTCAGTCAGCGGGATGATCTGTTCGGATGGTGCGGGCGGCTTCCGCATCCCCCTACAGCGCCTCCAGAAACCGCATCGGCTGCCCGACGCCGCCCCTCACCAGTTCCCCGTCCCACATCACCACATGGCCGCGCACCACCGTGCCCACCGGCCAGCCGGTGACGCTCACCCCGTCATAGGGGGTCCAGCCGGCGCGGCTTTTCACCCAGTCATTGGTGATGGTCTGGCGGCGCTTTAAATCCACCACGGTCAGGTCCGCGTCGTACCCCACCGCGATCCGCCCCTTATTGGCGATGCCGAAGAGGCGATTGGGCCCGTGGCTGGTCATGTCGACGAACCGTTGCAGGCTCAGCCGCCCGGCATTGACGTGGTCGAGCATGGTCGGCACCAGCGTCTGCACTCCGGTCATGCCCGAATGGCTGGCCGGATAGGGGTGGTCCTTTTCTTCGCGCGTGTGCGGGGCGTGGTCCGAGCCCAGTATGTCGGCGACGCCATTGGCGACGCCCTTCCAGATGCCCTCCCGATGCTGCGCGTCGCGCACCGGCGGGTTCATCTGCGCATAGGTGCCCAGGCGCTCATAGGCGGTTTCGTCCAGCGTCAGGTGGTGCGGGGTCACTTCGACGCTGGCCACGTCCTTGTGGTCGGCCAGGAACACCATTTCCTCGGCCGTCGAGATATGCAGCACATGGATGCGCTTGCCGGTCTTGCGGGCCAGCGCCACAAGACGTTTGGTGCAGTTGAGCGCCACTTCCGGCGAGCGCCAGACCGGATGGCTGGAGGGGTCGCCCGGAACGCGCAGAGCTTCACGCTCCTTCAGCATGTATTCGTCTTCCGAATGGAAGGCGGCGCGGCGCGAAATGGCGCGCAGGATCGCCTCCACCCCGGCGTCGTCCTGCACCAGCAGCGTGCCGGTGGACGACCCCATGAACACCTTGATGCCGGCGCAGCCGGGCAGCTTTTCCAGTTCTCCCAGCTCGCCCACATTCTCGTGGGTGCCCCCGATATAGAAGGCGAAGTCGCAATGCATGCGGTTGGTGCCGGCGGCGATCTTGGCCTCGAAGGTTTCGCGCGTGGTGGTCAAAGGATTGGTGTTGGGCATTTCGAAGACGCCCGTCACCCCGCCCATCACCGCGCTCAGCGAGCCCGATTCCAGGTCTTCCTTATGGGTCAGCCCCGGCTCGCGGAAATGCACCTGCGTGTCGATGACGCCGGGCAGGATATGCAGCCCCGTGCAGTCCACCACGCGTCCGGCCGCCTCGCCCAGGCTTCCCAGCCCGGCAATGCGCCCCCCGCGCACGCCGACATCGGCGACACCCTCGCCATCGTGATTGACCACGATGGCATTCTTGAAAATGATGTCGTACTGCGCCATGTCCATACTCCGCCTTCCGTCTGTGGCGGTTTAGAGCGTTTCCGGCAAAAGTGGTAACGGTTTTGCGGTTCGGAAATGCGGCAGGCAATGTCCGTCCCTTCGGGAAGCAGGAAGATCATGTCCATTCAGTTGCGCGCCGACCGTGCCCTTTTCCGGTTCTCGGGCGCCGACGCCCATAAGCTGCTCAACGACGTCCTCACCGGCCCCATTCCCGCCGCCCCCGGCCCCGCCGCCCCCTGGGCGCTGCTCTCGCCGCAGGGCAAGATACTGGCCGAGGGCCTGGTCGGCTGGGTGGAGGATGCGCTCTGGGCCGATGTCCACCTGTCTGTGGCCGACGATTTCTTCAAGCGCATGCGGCTTTACCGCCTGCGCGCTGCGGTGGAGATCGAGGACTTGCGCGAAAGCTGGTGCGTCGGCTTTTCCGCCCGCGCCAATCCCTGCAATTATTGCCAGGCCGACCGGGCCGGGCCCGTGGCGCTGGGCTGGCGCATCCTGGCCCCGCGCGAGGCCGCCGCCACCTGGCAGCCGGACGACAGCGACTACCACCGCGCCCGCATCGCCGCCGGCATCGCCCAGCAGGGCGCCGATTTCCCGGCCAATGACGCCTTCGCCCACGATATCGGGCTCGACCTGTTGCAGGGGATCGATTTCGCCAAGGGGTGCTATGTCGGCCAGGAGGTGGTTTCCCGCATGAAGCATCGCGGCACCGCCCGCCGCCGCCCGGTCATCGTTTCGGGCGTCGCGGCGCCCGCGGGCACCCCGGTTATCACCGGCGGGCGCGAAGCGGGTACTATCGGCCAGGGGATCGATGGCAAGGCCGTCGCCATCCTGCGGCTCGACCGCATCACCGATCCGGCCGCCGTCACCGTCGCCGGCCAGCCCGTCTCCCTCGCCCTGCCCGTCTGGGCCGATTATGCCTTCGGCGAAGCCTCGCCCGAAGCCGAAAACGGTTAGCATCACTGTCGAATCGAGGGACGGTTCGTTACACTCGGCGCTAACAGTCCGTTAGCATCAAGGCCCCCGATGGCACGCGTCCGCGAACGCGCCTGGCAGCGTATGCTGTCCGGCCGCCGGCTCGATCTTCTCGACCCTTCGCCGGTCGATGTCGAACTTTCCGACATCGCCCATGGCCTGGCCCGCGTTGCCCGCTGGAACGGCCAGACCGCCGGAGATTATCCCTTTTCGGTGGCCCAGCATTCGGTGCTGGTGCTTGAGCTTTTCCGCGCCTCCAACCCCGAGAGCAGCGCCATCGCGCAGGGCCAGGCCCTGCTCCACGATGCGCCCGAATATGTTATGGGCGACATCATCTCGCCCTTCAAGGCGGCCATGGGCGGCAATTACAAGGACGTGGAAAACCGTTTGCTGTCCGCCATTTACCTGCGCTTCTCCCTGCCCGCCACCATGCCGGCGGCGTTGGCGAAACAGGTCAAGAAGGCCGATCGCGAGGCCGCCTATTTCGAGGCGGTGCACCTGGCCGGGTTCGAGGATGGCGAGGCGCGCAAATTCTTCGGCGAGCCGGGGATACCGCCTTTCGATCTCGAGGCCTTCGACCGGCTGATCCGTCCCTGGCCGACGCGCGAGGCGCATGACCGCTTCATCGCCGCCTTCGAGGCCATAACGGTGTGATCTTCCGGGCCTGTGGAGATTAACCTTAACACAAGATCAACGCCGCCTCCCGCTGGCCAGCATGGTTTCCAGACCGTTAAGACAAGGGTCAGGATGCCTCATTTTGGGACGCGCGCCATGTCACTGCCAGACCGCAAGCTGCTTCTGGGCCTGTTTTCCGCCGCTCTCGCCGGCTTCAGCCTCGCGCTTCCGGTGCTGGCCGATGGCGAGCCCAGCCACGCCATCGACCCCTCGAAACTGGTGATCCACCACGGCCAGCCCTACACGGTCTCCTATGACGAGACGGTGTCGAGCGATCCGGTTTCCACCAGCAGAGTCAAGAAGATAGAGGCCGGTCGGGTGAGCTGGGTCACCATCGCCACCACGGCCAGCGGCACCTATTCCACCGATGCGATGTTCTCGCCCAATGTGCGCTATCCGGGCGTCAGCGTGAAGCGGGTCGGCTGGCCCGACCACCCCTACCCCCGCACCCGCTTTTCCTACTGGTCCGGCTCGAACTGGACCAGCATGAGCCTGCGCAGCGGCAATTCCTTCTTCTACTACAGCAGCACCGCGAGGCGCTGAGTCTCAGCCGAAGAGCCAGCCGCGCTTGAACTTGTAGAACACGTGCAGGCCGATCTGGGTCACCCGGGTCATGCGCGGGGCCCAGGCGGGGCTGACATAGGTGGCGTGATAGTGGGTGGCGTCGCCCACTTCGGTCAGGTAGAGCGAGCCATTCATGTAGCGCTGGGCGATGTCCTGGGCCTGGGCCCAGGATTTCTGGTCGTTGATGACCTCGGGAATGCCGTCGCAGGCGAAGGAGAACTGGCAGGCATTGCGCCGGCTCTGGTTCTGATAGACCACGCCGCAAATGGTGTCGGGATAGCGGTGATCGTTGACGCGATTGAGCACCACCTGCGCCACCGCCACCTGGCCGCGATAGCTTTCGCCGCGCGCCTCGAAATAGATCGCCGTGGCCAGGCACCACATGTCCTTGTCGGAAACCTTGCGGCTTTCCCCGCTGGCGAAACCGCCGGTGGCCGGGGCGTTGGCGCGGGCATAAGCCAGTTGCTCGGATGCCACGATGGGCATGGGCGGGGAGAGAGGCGCTGCGGCGGGCGGGGCGATGCCGGCAATGGCGTCCAGCGCGGCGGCGGTCGCCGGATTGAGGGCGGCCAGCGACATGCGCGGTCCCTCCTCCACGTCGCCCGTGGCGGCGAAGCGCGACTGCCCCGGCAGGGCCGGGTCGATCTCCTCGCCACGCAGCGCGGCGATGCGCTGGCGCACCTCGCTGAAGCTCCGGGAAAAGGCCAGCGCGTCGACGACAGGCCGCTTGCGGTCGGTCTTTTCGGCGCGGTTGGGACCGGTGAAGCCGGCGGACTGGAAAAGGTGGCCGACCGAGCCTGTGATGACCGGATCATCGCCCGAATAGTTGATGCTGGCGAGGGTGATTGCGGGCGATGCGGGCAGCGTTTCGGCAAGGCCCTCGGCGGGCCCGAAGGCGCCGGTGGTGAACCCCAGATAGCCGAGGCCGCAAATCACGCCGATGCCCAGAAAACGGGCGAGACCGTGCCGGCGAACCGCTCTGGCCGGGCGCGAACGCACCCCGGGCCGGTGGGAAGAGGCCATCAAACGCTACTCAACGCTACGCAACAAAAACTAACCGCCGGCACAAATGACGCTAAAAGCCGACGGAGAGGATCATGTCTTATTAGGGTTAGCAGCCGGTAAACGGGCTTTGCGGCCGGGTCAGGGCCGGAGTGGGGCGGCCCCGATCAACTGCAGGCGGCCACCACCGGCGCCACTTCCTCGAAGAAACCGCCGACCCGGAAGCGCACCGAAAGCGAGCGCGAATTGACCGGGGTCACCCGCACGGTGAGGTTGGTGGCGCCGTTGAGCCCGTCGATGAAGGCGGCGGCCTCGCTGGTGGTGTCGAGCAGGATGGCGGTATTCTCGGCATTGACCGGCAGGGTGCGACTGCGGCCGGCCTGCAGGTCGTATTGCAAAGTGATGCCGGCGTCGCGCCCCAGCGCCGACATGATGTTTCCGGCGAAACCGAAGGCGACGCGCAGGACGCCGGCCTCGCAGGATACGGTCATCGTCGCCGGCGCGCGCCCGCTCGGCCGGGCGGGGATAAGCTGTTCCGATTGCAGGGTGACGCTGATCGCCTCGGCCCCGCCATCGGGGCTGAGGAACAGCGCGTCATAGCAGGCCAGGCGCTCGGCATCCCCGGCTATGGCGGTGCATTGGGCGATTCCCCCCTGCCCCTGGGCCAGAACCGGCGAAACGGCGAAAAAAGGCAGCAAAGCCAAGAGCGGCAAGAATTTCACGTCGGCCTGTCCCATCCCTTTTTGCCGGCTGGCGCCGGACCTTGTCCAGTTTAAGCAGAAGTCTGCGCCAGCGTCAGCCTCGCCACCGGAACACGATAGGGCGAGCAACTGACATAATCGATGCCCAGCCCGGCAAAGAAGCGCAGCGAGGCGGGGTCGCCCGCATGCTCGCCGCAAATGCCGATCTTGAGCTTGGGGTTGGCCGCCCGCCCGCGCGCAATGGCCAGCGCGATCATTTCGCCCACGCCCTTTTCGTCAATGGTGACAAAGGGATCGCGCTCGTAAATGCCCTTGCGCTGATATGAGGCCAGGAAGGTGGGCGCATCGTCGCGGGAGATGCCGAACGTGGTCTGGGTCAGGTCATTGGTGCCGAAGGAGATGAAATCCACCATCTGGGCAATGTCGCCGGCCCGCAGGCAGGCGCGCGGCAACTCGATCATGGTGCCGAAGGAGAACTTGACCCGATCATTGCGCAGGAGGCCGGAATTGGCGGCAATGGCGTTGACGCGCTCGCGCACCCAGCCCACCTCGCTGGCGGTGGAAACGAAGGGCACCATGATTTCCACCGCCACCGGCTCGCTCTGCCGGTCGGCGGCGGCGCGCACGCCCGCCATCAGCGCCTGCACCTGCATGTGCAGAAGCTCGGGATTGGTGATGGCCAGCCGCACGCCGCGATGGCCCAGCATGGGGTTGATCTCGGCGATCCGGTCCAGATGCAGGCGCAGCGCCCGTACCGCCAGCCCCAGCGAGGCGGCGGTTTCCTCGATTTCCTCCTCGCTGCGCGGCAGGAATTCATGGAGGGGCGGATCGAACAGACGCACAGTCACCGGCAGGCCGTTCATGGCCGAGAACAGCGCCGAATAATCGCCGGTCTGGAAATCGACGAGGCCATTGATGGCCCGGCTGCGATCCTCCTCATCCTCGCTGAGGATGACGCGGCGCAGGGCCACCATGCGCTCGGGCGAGAAGAACATGTGCTCGGACCGCGCCAACCCGATGCCCTCCGCCCCGAAGCTGAGCGCCGTATGCACCGATTCCACCGTTTCGGCATTGGTGCGCACGGCGATGGAGCGGCTGGCGTCCGACCAGCCCAGAAGCGCGCCGATGGCGCCCCCGATATGGGGCTGGGCCAGCGGCAGCATGCCGGCATAGACGTGGCCCTCGCTGCCGTCGATGGTGAGCCGGTCGCCGGTGCGGAATTCGCGCTCGCCGATGCGGCACACCATGTCCCCGGCATTGACGGACAGCGTGCGCACCCCGGCCACGCAGGGCTTTCCGGTGATGCGGGCGATGACGCCGGCGTGGCTGGTCATGCCGCCGCGCGCGGTGAGGATGCCGGTGGCGGCCTTCATGCCCTCGATGTCGCCCGGCCCGGTTTCGCTGACCACCAGAATGCAATGCTTGCCCCGCGCCCGCATGCGCGCCGCGTCGTCGGCGTTGAAGACGATGACGCCGCTGGCCGCCCCCGGCGAGACGCCGAGCCCGCTGGCGATGGGCGCGGCGCCCTCGGTGGATTTGAGCCGGGGATGGAGCATCTGCACCAGCCGCGCCGGCTCGACCCGCATGACGGCGTTCTGCGCCGTCCATGTCTTGCGGTGCACGCGGTCGACCGCCGCCTCAAGCTCGGCCGCCGCCGTCACCTGCACCGGACGGGCGGAGAGAAACTGCACCTGACCCCTGTTGACGGCGACGAGGCAATTCAGGTGCCGCCCGGCCTTGGCGTCGAGCAATTCGACCAGCGCGGTGATGGATTGGGAGAGGCGCGGCAGCGGCGCGCCATTGACCGGCGCCGGCCCCAATGCCCCGGTGGAGGCGTTGCGGGTGAGGAACTGCTCGATCTCGCCCTCGGCCACCGCCTGCACCAGGACGATTTGCCGCGCCCGGTCGTCTTCCCGGCCCGACCAGCGCGGGCCGAAGCCATAGCTGTCGAAGGCCGCCTTGATGGCCTTGGCCAGCGGCCGCGCCGGATCGACCGCATCCTCGGGATTGGCCGGGGCGGGAATACCCACGCGCGCCGACATCAGCCCGCCATTATGCGAGGCGGCAGAGGTGCGCACCACCAGCGCCGGAGGCACAGAATCCTTGCCCACCAGCTTGAACAGGCACGCCACCCAATGGGTGCGCAGCCGGGTTTCGCGCCGCGTGCGCTCGGCCTGCAAGCCATCCCAGACGGCGCGGGTGAGCGCGATGGTGGGCACGGTGGGAAAGCCCGCCTCGCAGACGCGGAAAATCCAGCGGGCCTTGCCGCTCAACAGCTTGAGTTGGCCGGCGGACAGGTTCGCCTTCCCCTGCGCGGGGGCAATTGCGAACATTTCCTGTGCCAAACTCACCCTGGGCTCCTTGCCATGATTGCGCGCGCATAATGCCCGTGCGCCTCGCGCACCGCAACAACACTTGACTTGCCGCGCTTCGGAAAGCATCTGATCTGCTATGGAAAAGCGGCCACATCTAGACATTCTCCTCTGCGCCCCGCGCGGCTTTTGCGCCGGGGTGGACAGGGCCATCCAGATCGTGGAGATGGCGCTCGAGAAATACGGCGCGCCGGTCTATGTGCGCCACGCCATCGTGCACAACAAATATGTGGTGGAGGGCCTACGCCAGAAGGGCGCCGTCTTCGTCGAGGAGTTGAGCGAGATCCCCGAAACCGAGGCGCCGGTGGTGTTCTCGGCCCATGGCGTGCCCAAATCGGTGCCCGCCGAGGCAAAGAGCCGCAACATGTTCTTCCTCGATGCCACCTGCCCGCTGGTCAGCAAGGTGCATGTGGAGGCCCAGCGCCATTTCGCCGAGGGCCATGAGATCGTGCTAATCGGCCATGCCGGGCACCCGGAAGTGGTGGGCACGATGGGCCAGTTGCCGCCGGGGGCGGTGACGCTGGTGGAAACCGTGGCCGACGCCGACGCCTTCGAGCCGCGCGACCCCGAAACCCTCGCCTTCGTTACCCAGACGACGCTGTCGGTGGACGACACGCGCGACATCGTCAACGCGCTGCGCGCCCGCTTCCCCGCCATCAACGGCCCGCACAAGGAAGACATCTGCTACGCCACCACCAACCGGCAGGAGGCCATCAAGGCGGTGGCGCCGCTGGTGGAGGCGATGATCGTGGTGGGCTCGCCCCATTCCTCCAATTCGCAGCGCCTTGTGGAAGTGGCCCTGCGCGCCGGCTGCAAGACGGCGACGCTGGTGGACCGGGCCAGTGAGATCGACTGGTCGGTCTATGGCGACATCAAGTCGCTGGGCGTCAGCGCCGGCGCCTCGGCCCCGGAAAGCCTGGTGGAAGAGGTGATCGACGCCTTTGCCGAGCGCTATGCGGTCAAGGTGGAAACCAAAACCACGGCCGAGGAACACATCGCCTTCAACATTCCCAAAGTGCTGCGCACGCTCGAAACCGCCTCGGGCCGATGACCCCGGCGAAACGTATTTATCCCCGCCCCCGCCATTGGCCCTATGCTTGTGGCGTTGATACCGAACCGGATCACAGCTCATGAGCGACACCGTCATCATCCACACGGACGGCGCCTGTTCGGGCAATCCGGGGCCGGGCGGCTGGGGGGCGATCCTGCAATTCGGCGGCCATCGCAAGGAGCTCAAGGGCGGGGAGGCGCTGACCACCAATAACCGGATGGAGCTGACCGCCGCCATCGAGGCGCTCAATGCCCTCAAGCGCTCCTGCGCGGTGGAGATCCACACCGACAGCCAATATGTGAAGAACGGCGTGCAAAGCTGGATTCACGGCTGGAAGCGCAATGGCTGGAAAACCGCCGACAAGAAGCCGGTCAAGAATGTCGAGCTGTGGCAGGCGCTGGACGAGGCGACAAAGCGCCATCAGCTTTCCTGGCATTGGGTGAAGGGCCATAATGGCGACGAACTCAACGAGCGCGCCGACGAACTCGCCCGCGAAGGCATGGCCCCGTTCAAGCCGAAAAAGGCCGAAGGCGCCGCGCCGCCGTTTTGAGGGGATTGTTCTCTCAAAGCCCTCCCCATCCATGATGTCATTCCGGCCTTGAGCCGGAAGCCATCTCCGCATGTTTCCACACGCATCAATGGCAGCGGACGATCTTCAGGATGGATGCCGGCTCAAGGCCGGCATGACGCCGTGCGGGGGACAATTCAGTTCAAAGGTGAAACGCCCTAGCCGCGCCTGGGCAGCAACCGCTTTACCGCCCGCCAGACCGGCGTGATGACGTAACCGGCCACCGGGATCATCAAGAGGCCGAAAGCCAGCCCGAAAATTCCATCGATGAAGGCGGTCATGGCCCAGCCGGCAAAACCGGCGATGGCGGGCACGGCATGGGCAGCCCATTCGGAGGCGGTTTCGATGAAATGCTCGGGCGCGGAGAGGCCGAAGCTGGCCAGGCCATGCAGCACGATGCCGCCGCCCACCCAGATCATGGCGGCAGTGCCGACCACGCCCAGCCCGGCCATGAAGCCGGGCATGGCGCGCACCAGAAACCGCCCGAAACGCTTGGTGAGGCGCAGCCGGCCGCGCCGATAGAGCAGCACGCCGAAATCGTCGGCCTTCACCAGCAGGGCCACGGCGCCATAGACCAGCGCGGTGATGCCCACGCCCACCAGCGCCAGGATGGCGGCGCGGGTCCAGAAATTGTCGACCTCGATGGCGGCCAGCGCGATGGTCATGATTTCGGCCGAGAGGATGAAATCGGTCTTGATGGCTCCGGCCACCCGCGTGTCCTCGGCGCTTTTGGGGTCGAGCGCCGCCGGCTCCAGCCCGGCTTCATGCCCCTCGGCCGCGTGCGGCTGGAGCGCATGGAACACCTTCTCGGCGCCCTCATAGCAGAGATAGGCGCCGCCCAGCATGAGGATGGGCGTGATGATCCAGGGCGCGACGAGACTCAATATCAGCGCCGCCGGCAGCAGGAAGATCAGCTTGTTGCGCACCGAGCCCCAGGCGATCCTGCCGACGATCGGCAGTTCGCGGGCGGCGGCAAAGCCGTTGACGTAGCGCGGGGTGACGGCGGCGTCGTCCACCACCGCGCCCGCCGCCTTGAGCCCGGCCTTGGTGGCCTGCCCGGCAATGTCGTCCAGCGAAGCGGCGGCGACCTTGGCAAGGCCCGCGACATCGTCCAGCAGGGCGAGAAGGCCGACGCTCATGTCCCGGCCTCCCTGCCCTTACCCAGCGATCCTGGAGAAATCGGCCACCAGATGCATGGTGTCGCGCAGCCGGGCCAGCAGATTCAAGCGGTTGGCGCGCACTGCCGGGTCTGCATCATTGACCAGCACTTGCGTGAAGAAGGCGTCCACGGGCGCGCGCAGCGTCGCCAGCTCGGCCATGGCGCCCTTATAGTCGTCTCGGTCCACCTGCGCGGCGACGGCGGCGTGAACATTGTCGATGGCGTCGGCGAGAGCCGTTTCCTCGGGCAGGCGCAGCGCCGCCCGGTCGACGGCGCCGGCATAGGCCTTGCCGTCCTTCTTTTCCTCGGCGGCCAGGATATTGGCGCCGCGCCGGTAGCCGGCCAGCAGGTTCTGCCCATCGGCGCTGGCCAGCAGCGCCGACAGCGCCTCGGCGCGCTGGGTGATCTGCAGGATGTCGTTGCTTTCGGCCGAAAGCACCGCATCGACCAGGTCGTGACGCGCGCCGGCATCGCGCAGCGACACCTTGAGCCGGTCATGGAAGAAGGCCAGCAGGTCCGGCTCCACGGCCAGCGGGAATTTCAGCCCGTTCTCGGTGATGATGCGGATGACGCCCAGCGCCGCGCGGCGCAGCGCGAAGGGGTCGCGCGAGCCGGTGGGCTTTTCGTCGATGGCCCAGAAGCCGGTCAGCAGGTCGAGCTTGTCGGCCAGCGCCACGGCGATGGAAGTGGGCTCGGTCGGCACCTTGTCGGTGGGCCCGAGCGGCTTGTAATGCATTTCGAGAGCCGTTGCGATGTCCGCCGGCTCGCCCTGCGCGGCGGCATAATAGCGCCCCATCAGCCCCTGCAATTCGGGGAATTCGCCCACCATGCCGGTGGTGAGGTCCGCCTTGGCCAGCATGGCGGCGCGCTTGGCGCGTTCGGGATCGGCGCCCACCTGCGGGGCGATTTCGCCGGCCAGCTTCACCAGCCGTTCCACCCGATCGAACTGGCTGCCCAGCTTGGCGTGGAAGACGGTATCTTCCAGCTTGGGCAGGCCATGCTCGAGCGGCAGGGCCAGATCGCCCTGATAGAAGAAGGCCGCATCGCTCAGCCGGGCGCGGATGACGCGCTCATTGCCCGCAGTGATGGCCGCGCCGCCATCGCTGGCGACGGTATTGGCGACGATGATGAAGTTGGGCGCCAGCCTGCCTTGGGCATCGCGCAGGCAGAAGCATTTCTGGTTGGCGCGGATGGTGGCGATGATGACTTCCTCGGGGAGCTTGAGGAAATCGGCATCGAAGCTGCCCATCATCACCACGGGCCATTCCACCAGCCCCGCCACTTCCTCCAGCAGCCCCTCGTCATGGATGACACTGAGGCCCTGGGCAAAGGCGAGATTGTCGGCGTCGGTGCGGATGATGTCCTTGCGGCGGTCGATATCGAGCACCACCCTGGCGCGCTCCAGCGCCAGCACGTAGTCCTCGAAGCGCTTCACTCGGATCGCCTCGGGCGCGAGGAAACGGTGGCCATAGGTGGTCTGGCCCGACTGCAAATCGCTGGTGGCGAAGGGGATCACCACCGGCTCGTCATTCTCGGTGCCGAAGGTGGCGGTGATGGCGCGCAGCGGGCGCACCCAGTGGAAGCTCCCCGAGCCCCAGCGCATCGACTTGGCCCAGGGGAAATCGCCCAGGATCTTCGGCAGCATGGCGGAGAGCAGGTCCACGGCCTCGGCGCCGTGCCGGTGGATGCGGGCGACGTAGAAATCGCCCTTCTTGGGATCGCTCTCGATCTTGGCCTCCTCGATCGAGGCCAGCCCGGCCGCGCGCAGGAAGCCATCGATGGCCGGCTGCGGCGCGCCGACCTTGGGGCCTTTTTTCTCTTCATGGGTATCGGGCGAGCGCGCCGGCAGGCCGCTCACCGTCAGGGCCAGGCGGCGGGGCGTCGCAAAGGCCTTGGCGCCCTCATAGACCAGCCCGACATCGACCAGCGCATTGGTGACGGCCTTTTTGAGGTCATCGGCCGCGCGGCGCTGAAAGCGGGCGGGGATTTCCTCGGAAAAGAGTTCGAGCAGCAATTCGGGCATGACTATTACCGAGATAGAGGAAGGCGCGGTTTGCTTAGCTTGGGGCGGACAAATTGTCTATGGAAAGGCTTACCAACCGCCGCCGCCGCCGCCCCCGCCGCCGCCACCGGAAAATCCACCCCCGCCCCCGCCCGAACTGAAGCCGGAGGAACTGGCCTGCACCGGCTGGGCCGCCACCATCGCCGCCGCCATGCCGGCGCTGGCCGCCGAAATGGTGCGGGAGAAATTGCCCGAGGAGAAGGATGAAGGCGAGCCGCCATACCAGAGCGGCTGGTAGCCCGAGCCCTGGAGGTCGGAAACGGCATTGCGCGCCAGTTCGGCCTCGAAATGCTCCGACCAGGGCTTTTCCACGCCCAGCGCGATGGCGAAGGGCAATATGCGCTCGAAGCGCTGCACCGACATCGGCGGTTCGCCCACGATATTGAGCCGGTTCTGCTCGGCCGTCTCCAGATAGAGCTTGAAGCCGTCGATCTGGTCCATGATCTTGCGGCCCTGAACGGTGGGCGCGCGCATCAGCACGGCAAAGACCAGCGTAATCATGACGATGGAGGCCGCGGCCACCGCCGCGGCGTTGATGGTGATGCCGGTGGCGAAATCGGCAAAGCCGGCCAGCATGTTGAAGCCGACCACGCCGATCCAGACCAATGGAATGAAGCGCAGGATCGACCGGCCCCGCCACAGGCTGCGCACGAAGCCGGTGCCGGCGCCGAGAATGACGCCGGCCACCGCCGCAACCAGCAGCCACTCGAATTCGAGCACCTCGAAAATCACCATGGCCAGCAGAATGGCCGCGGCGATGATGAAGCCCAGCACCACGAAGAAGGTGTTGTTGCGGAACCAGGTCAGCCGGTTTTCCCGCTCGATGGCCTGCACGAATTCGACGCGGCGCTTGCCGATCTCCACGCCCTCGCCCTTGTCGATGGTGACCGAGCCCTTTTGCGAGAACCAGTCGAACAGCAGCTTTTCCGGCTCGGGCAGCGGCTCGGCGGGCTCCTTGCCCGTCACCTTGACCGTGAGGGTCTTGTCCGGGTTGACGATGGTCACCAGCCCCTTGACCCCGAGATCGAAGATGGCGGAGGTCAGCGCCGTCCAGCCGGCATTGGAAAACCCCCAATTGTGCACGTAATGCACCAGTGGCGGCGAAAAGCCCTTGGGTGGATGAAAGAGTGGAATGATGGTGCCCTTGGGCGGGTCGCGCCCCACCGCGTTCCAGGCCGAGAAATTATAGGCAAGCACCAGGATGACGCCCAATATGGGCAATATTGTTTCGCGCAGGTCCGACAGCCAGGCCAGCAGCGCATCGAGCCCCTGCGGCGGTACCAGCACCCCCTTCTGGAAGCTGACGGCAAAGCTCATGCCCTCGCCCGGCCCCAGCGCCCGGTTGGTGGTGATGACCGCTTCGCTGTCGGAAACGCGGGTGATGATTACCGCGCTTTCGGTGGCGCCCACGGCGCCGGTATAGCCCGCCATCCGGTCGATCACCGCCCCGGGGGGCAGATGCACGCGCGCCGAGGAGCGCAGGATGGGAAAAACCCAGTAATTGCCGGTGGCGTTCCAATAGAGCTCGTCGTGATCCTCGAAGCTCCGCGCCATGCGCGTCATGGTGTAGGTGATGACGTAGTCATGCAGGCCGGGCCTCAGAAAGGCGTTGGAATCGCCGATCCAGATGCGGCGGAAATCGCCCATGCGCTCGACTTCGAATGGCTCGGGGCGTCCGTCGCGCGTTACCGATTCCACTTCCAGCGCCGCGCGCAGCTTGCGCCCCGCGGCATCCAGCATCACCGTGGGCATGTCGCGGAAAATGCCGCGGCGGATGTCCATGCCCTCGGCATTGACCTCGAGTGTCTCCACCACGCGCACCGAGCCATCGGTGCGCAGGGTCACGTCGGCGGCAAAGCTGCGGATTTCCTCGCGCGCCAGCGTGGGCAGGGCCAACGTGGCGAGGAGAAAAACCGCGAGGAATGCGCGCAGCAGCCGCATGGCTCAGGTGAACTTGACGGTCGGCACCGCCCGGTCGGCCTCGTTTTCGAGCTCGAAATATTCGGCCTTCTGGAAGCCGAAGGCATTGGCCAGCACATTGGACGGGAAGGATTCGACCATGACGTTGAGATTGCGCGTGGCGCCATTGTAATAGCGGCGCGCCATCTGGATTTCGTCTTCCACCGTCTGCAGGGCCGACTGGAATTCGAGGAAGGTGGTGTTGGCCTTGAGGTCGGGATAGGCCTCGGCGGTGGCGATGAGCCGGCCGAGCGCGGCGGAAAGCTGGCCTTCGGCCTTGGCCCGCGCCTCGGGCGAACCGCCGGCGGCAGCGCTGGTGGCGGCGGCGCGGGCATTGGTCACCGCTTCGAGCGTTTCGCGCTCATGGCCCATATAGCCCTTCACGGTTTCCATCAGATTGGGGATGAGGTCGGTGCGGCGCTTGAGCTGCACGTCGATGCCCGACCAGCCTTCGGCCACCATCTGCCGGTTTCTCACCAGCCCGTTATAGATGGCGACGGCATAGACGGCGGCGGCAATGACGAGGCCGAGGATGATCCAACCGAACATGGGCATGACTCCGGCAAGGGCTAGGGATGGCGGGAAAGCGAGATTGGCATTGTGTGGAAGCGCGCGCAATGGGCGGCATCTTGACTTGCGCCATTCCATCACTAGCTTAGCAGGCATGAGTACGCTTGCAGCACATCTTCTGGCTAACCCCATCGTGGGATTGCAGCCCTAGGCATGTCCGCCGCGCCGGCACCTGCCTAGGGCAGGTTTACCGGTTGTCCGGCCGTTTTACTGGCGCACTCCAAATCTTCCCCGAATTTCAACCCGGCCCCACCGGCGCGCTGACGCGACGGCGGCCAGAAGGATTTTACGCAATGACGAATACGACCACCCATAACGACCTCGTTCCCGACATCATGCTGAGCGCGGCCGATCACCGCCAGCTCAACAGCCTCGCCATGGCCGGGCTCGAGCGCATGCCCGATCTGTCCGATTACCTGCTGTCCGAGCTTGAGCGCGCCCAGATCGTCGACGACGCCGAAGTGCCGGCCGACATCGTGCGCATGGGCTCGAGCGTGCGCTATCGCACCGATGCCGACCAGGAGCAGCAGGTGACGCTGGTCTATCCGGTGGATGCCGATATCGCCGCCGGGCGCATTTCGGTGATGACGCCGGTGGGCACCGCCCTGATCGGGCTGCGCGTCGGCCAGTCGATCACCTGGCGCGACCGGGCCAATAAGCGCCACATGCTCACGGTTCTCTCGGTCAGCCCCGAAACCGTGGCCGGCTAAGGCAGGCGGCGCCTATTCCGCGCCGCCGCCATCGGTATGCAGCCAGGCTTCGCCGCAGGCCTTGGCCAGCTCGCGGATGCGCAGGATATAGCTCTGCCGCTCGGTGACCGAGATGACGCCGCGCGCATCGAGCAGGTTGAAATTGTGGGCCGCCTTGAGCACCTGTTCATAGGCCGGGATCGCCATGGTCTGGCGATTGCCGACGGAGCCCTTTTCCAGCACCGCGCGGCACTCCTTTTCGGCGTCGGCGAAGTGGCGGAACAGCATTTCGGTGTCGGCGGCCTCGAAATTATAGCGGCTGGCTTCCTGCTCGTTTTGCAGGAAGACATCGCCATAGGTGACCTTGGCGTCGCCGGTTCCGCCGTTGAAATTGAGCTCCATGATGGAGTCGACGTTCTGCAGATAGCAGGCGAGCCGCTCCAGCCCATAGGTCAATTCGCCGGCAACCGGATTACATTCGAAGCCGGCGACCTGCTGGAAATAGGTGAACTGGCTGATCTCCATGCCGTCGCACCACACTTCCCAGCCCAGACCCCAGGCGCCCAGGGTCGGGTTTTCCCAGTCGTCCTCGACGAAGCGGATGTCGTGCAGGCTGGAATCGAGCCCGATGGCGGCCAGGGAATCGAGATAGAGCTGCTGGATATTGTCCGGCGACGGCTTCAGGATGACCTGGAACTGGTAGTAATGCTGGAGCCGGTTGGGGTTTTCGCCATAGCGCCCGTCCTTGGGGCGGCGCGAGGGCTGGGCATAGGCCGCATTCCACGGCTTGGGCCCCAGCGCGCGCAGCACGGTCGCGGTGTGGGACGTGCCCGCGCCCATGGGCATGTCATAGGGCTGGAGGATCACGCAACCCTGCTCGGCCCAGAATTGCTGCAAGGTGAGAATGAGACCCTGGAACGAATTCTTCGGGTCCATATGCGGCGGGCGGTTAGTCATGTGGCGGTCCCCAATATGCGGGACAAACCTCTAGTTTGGCCGCCCCGCAGGGTCAACGGCGATTGTTGTCCTCATCGGGCCGATAGGTGCCGTCCGCATCGCGCTTGAGATCGATGACCCCGGGCTGCTCGCGCTCGCGCCGGTCGCGTTCGCGGCGGATCTGGCGTTTCTCCTCGTCCTCGGCCCGGAACTGGCGCGACCAGTCGCGCCAGATCTTGCGAAGCCCGAGCCAGATCAGCAGCCCCAGCCCGGCGACGATGAGGATGCGCAGAACATAAGCGGTCACGGAAAGGCCCCCACCCGGAACAAATTGCGCGCCAGATTTAGGGTCTGCGCGCCGCGATTACCAGACGAGGCGGTCATGCCCCCGAAAAATAGCGTCGAATTCTGGCTGGAAGGCCCGTCCCTCTTGCTCATGCAGCGTCCGGCCGGCCAGAAGCGTCAGGGGCGCGCGGGAGCCCTTGATGCCCCGGACCAGCACGCGTCCGGCCGCCGCGCCCGGCCGCGGCAGCAGCGGCAGGATGGTCAGGGCGCCGAAGCGCTTTTCGAAGCCGGCCAGGAGCGGCGCCAGGCCGGCGGCGGGATAGACGAAGATCACCTCGCCTCCGGCGCGGGCCGAACCGGCCGCGGCGCGAATCCACAGATCGAGCGAAGCTTCCTTCATATGCCGCGCCCCTGCCCTGCCGGCATTTGCCGCCAGCGTTCCCGCTTCCTGGGCGAAAAAGGGCGGGTTGGCGATGACGGTGGCATAGGCATTCTCGCCTATGCCCGCCGCGCCCCGTACCGCCGCCGGGCCGGTGACGTCCGCCACCACGACGCGGACGCGGGCGGCAAGGCCGTTCGCCTCGGCATTGTCGCGGGCCAGCGCCGCGATCCCGGGGTCGCGCTCCACCATCAGCCCTTGCAAATCCGCATTATGCGCCATGGCGACGAAGCCGGCGGCGCCGACCCCGCTGCCCAGATCGAGCAGGCTTTCGCTCTTCGGCGAAACCGCCGCGCCCAGCAGCACGCTGTCGAGCCCGGCGCGAAAGCCGTCGCGGGGCTGCGACAGAGTGAGCCGATTGCCCAAAAAGGCATCGCGCGTTACCGAATGGTGTTTTACAAAGGCATTTGGCTGGTCTAGGGACATTGCACCCTGTAAGGCCGGTTTTGCGCGACCTTATATGGGTGAGCGCAAAAGGCTCAACCAGATTTGCCGGATTGGCGAACCAGGACGGGAAAGCAGTGTCGGTTCTGACGCAAATGAGACAAGCACCGGCGGCCAATCCGGTTGAGCGGCTGCTCGAAGTCACCGCCGCCGACATGGCCAAGGTCAACAGCCTGATCCTGAGCCGCGCCGAGTCGCATGTGGACATGGTGCCCGAGTTGGCGCGCTATCTCATCGAGAGCGGCGGCAAGCGCCTGCGCCCCATGCTGACGGTGGCCGCGGCCCAGCTTTTCGGCAGGGGCACCGGCTCGGCCATCAATTTCGCCGCCGCCGTCGAATTCATGCACAACGCCACGCTGCTGCACGACGATGTGGTGGATGAAAGCGACATGCGCCGGGGCAAGCCCGCCGCGCGCATGGTCTGGGGCAACAAGGCCTCGATCCTGGTGGGCGATTTCCTGCTCGGCCAGGCCTTCATGATGATGGTCGAAACCGGCGACATCGCCGCGCTGGGCGTGCTTTCCGCCGCCTCCGCCGTCATGGCCGAGGGCGAGGTTTTCCAATTGGCCAAGACGGGCGATCTCACCACCACGCCGGCCGAATATGCCGAAGTGATCCGCGCCAAGACCGCCGTGCTGTTCCAGGCCGCCTGCGAGGTGGGCGCCATGTCCGGCGGAGCCGACGCGGCGGGGCGCGAAGCGCTGGCCCGTTATGGGCTCGAGCTGGGCAATGCCTTCCAGCTTGTCGATGACGTGCTCGACTATGGCGGGCAGGCGGGCGAATTGGGCAAGAACACCGGCGACGATTTGCGCGAAGGCAAGATGACGCTGCCCGTCATCCTGGCGCTGGCGCATGGCGACGCGGCCGAAAAAGCCACCATCGCCAAGGCGTTGGGCGATGCCGAGGCCAGCAGCGAGCAGGTTGCCGAAGTGGTGGCGATCATGGAGCGCCACGATGCGCTTTCCCGCACGCTGGAGCAGGCCCATGCCCATGCCCGCGCGGCCCAGCAGGCCCTGGACATCCTGCCCCCCTCCGACATGCGCGCGCTGTTGAGCGACGTGGTCGAATTCAGCGTGCTGCGCGCCTACTAGAGCGTTTCCAGCAAAAGTGGAAACGGTTTTGCGGTTCGGAAACGCGGCAAAACAAAGACTTAGATCCATTTCGCTGTTTCAGGGAAACAGGGAAATGGTCTAAATCAAGGTTCCAGAAGAGGCGCGGCCGCCACCCAGTGGCCGGGATATTTTTCGCGCATGGTCCGCGCGGCCTGATGGGCCTGCCCTTCGGCGCCGAAAAGGCCGAACACCGTCGCCCCCGAGCCCGACATGCGCGCCAGGATGCAGCCCGGCGCCTCGCCGAGCGCGGCGATGATGTCGCCGATCACCGGCACCATGTCCACCGCCGGCGGCTGCAGGTCGTTGCGCGTTTCGGCCAGCCACAGCCCCAATTGCACCGGGCGGGCCAGAGGCTCCGGCAAAGGCGGCAGCGCCGGATTGTCGCGCTGCGCCAGACGCCGGAACACATCGGCGGTGGCCAGCGGCACCATCGGATTGATGAGGACGATATGGGCGGCCGGGAACATCGGCAGCGGCGTCAGCCTCTCCCCGATTCCCTTTGCCAGAAGCGGCGCGGAGAGCAGGCAGGCGGGCACGTCCGCCCCCAGCCCGGCCGCCAGCGAGGCCAGATCGTCGAGCGCGACAGGCTGGGTGGACAGCCGCGCCATCAGCCGCAAGGCCGCCGCCGCATCGGCCGAACCGCCGCCAATGCCGGCAGCCACCGGCAGGTTCTTGGTGAGGCAGAGCGCCAGTCCCGTCCGCACCGCCCCGGGCCAGCGCTCGCGGAAACCGGCCACGGCGCGCAGCACGAGATTGCCCGGCCCCGCCCCCAGCCCGGCGGCAAAGGGGCCGGTGATGACGAGGGAATCGGCATCGGCCTCGCTGGCGTCGACCGCATCGGCCAGCCCGGCGAAGACGATCAGGCTTTCCAACTCATGATAGCCATCGGCGCGCCGCCCGGTGACGTGAAGCGCGAGATTGACCTTGGCGGGTGCAAACTCGCTCGCAAGGCTCGCTGCCCTCATGGGCGTTGCGGCAGCACGAGACGCAGGCCGGGATGAATGAGATCGGGATTGGTGAGATTGTCCCGATTGGCATCCACCAGCAACTGATAGGCTGCCCCGCTGCCATAGCGTTCGCGCGCGATGGTCCAGAGATTGTCGCCCCGGCGCACCACATATTCCTCATTGTCGCCGGCATCGGCATCCGGGGCGGGCTCGGCGGGAAGAACGGCCTCGGCCATCTTGGTCGCATCGGACCCGGCCTCTTCCATAGACTCGGGGGTCTCGCCCGCGTCGATCTCGGCGATCTTTTTGGCGATGCGTTCGCGCACGTCTCCGATTTCATCGACAAAGGCGGCGATGCGCCACTGGAAATGGGCTTCCAGATGCCGGCCGTCGGCCCAATAGGCGTCGCCCAGATGGTCGTTGAGCTCGGCATCGTTTGGCCGCAGCATTACGGCGCGTTCCAGCGTCTCCACCGCCTCGTCCATGCGGCCGAGCTTATAGAAGGCCCAGCCGAGCGAATCGACGATGTAGCCGTCCTGGGGCTGCGCCTCGACGGCCTTTTCGATCATCTCCAGCGCCGGCTCGAGATTCTTGTCCATGTCGATCCAGCTATAGCCCAGATAGTTGAGCACGGAGGGCTGGTCGGGATTGAGCTCCAGCGCCTTCTTGAGATCGGCCTCGGCCTTGGGCCAGTCCTTGGCGCGCTCATAGGCGATGCCGCGCACGTAATAGAACCGCCAATCCGAGGGGCTTTCGCCCCCGGTCAGCTCCAGGGCCCTGGTATAGGCTTCCGCCGCCGGCAGATATTGCTCGTCATAGCGCAGCAGATCCCCGAGCACTGAAACGGCGTCGATGTCCTGCGGACGACTGTTGACGATATTGCGCAGGCGCCGCAGGGCTTCGGGCCGCTGGCCCTTGGCGTCCAGGTTCTGCGCCACGCGCACCACCGCCGTGGGCTTCATCGGCGAGGTGAGCGGAATGGCGTCGTAGATGGCGTTGGCGGCGTCATGCTGGTCGGCGCTGTCGAGCAGCTGGCCGAGCGTCAGCGCGATCACGTCGCCGGAGGGATCGAGATAGGCGGCAAGGCGCAGGAACACCAGGGCGAGATCGAAGCTGCCATCGCGCGACAGCGCCGCGCCGATGCCGTGGAACATCTCGGCCGCGCCGATCTGGGGGCTGGTGGCGAAGGCGCCGGGATGCTCGCCCGCCTCGATCTTTTGCTTGACCAGGGTGACGACGGGATGGCTCAGGCCCTGGTTCTCGAACTGGGCGATCACATCCAGCGCCTCGTCGAACCGATCGGCATTGGCCAGCATGCGGGCATAGACCTCGGTCATGCGGGCGATATAGGGCTCGGCCTCGAAGGCCTGGCCGGCCAGCTCGATCGCCTCGTCGGTCTCGCCGGCCGCCTCGGCCATCAGCGCGCGGTGGAACACCAGGAAATCGTCGAGCCCGGCGCGGCTGAGGCTGTCCAGCGCCGCGTCGGCATCGGCCTTGCGGTTTTCGCCGACCAGCGCCCAGGCGCGCAGAATGGTAGCGGTGAGCCCGGTGAAGCTGCCCTGGCCGACCTTGTCGAGCAGGTGTTCGGCCCCGGCATAGTCGTTGTCTTTGAGCGCCTGCGTCGCCAGCGTCATCTCGGCCAGCTCGTTGACCGGCTCAAGCTCCAGCAAATGCCGCGCGGCGTCCACCGCCCGCTCCATCTGACCATCGGCGGCAAGGGCGATGAAGGCGCGCTCGACGAGCAGGGGATTGTCCCGATCGGCCTGTGCCGCCGCGTTGAAATACCGCGCGGCCTCGTCGGTGCGCAGATCGTCCAGCGCCTGCTGGCCGGCCAGGAACGCCCCGCTGCCGCCGCTCGGTTGCAAAGGCAGCAGGTCGAACATGGCCATGGGGTCGGACTGCGCCACCATGGCGGGGGCCGTCGCCTGCGCCATGGCCATGGTCGGCGCAAAGGCAATCGAGCCCAGAAGCGCCATGCGCGCGAAGCGGTTCAGAAACGGTGTCACGAGGCAGAATTCTCCCTTGGCCTGGGGGCCACGATGTGGGCGTGAAGAGTGTCCGTTTTTGGACGATGCGGCAAGGCGGCACACACCATGGCCTGCTTTCACATTCCCGTATAGTTAGGCCCGCTTCCCCCTTCGGGCGGCACCCAGGTGATATTGCCCGCCGGGTCCTTGATATCGCAGGTCTTGCAGTGGACGCAGTTGGCCGCGTGAATGCGGAAAACGGGCTCTCCGCCCTCCTCTGCCACCTCGTAAACGCCTGCCGGGCAGTAAAGGGGCGCCGGCTCGCCATAAAGCGGAAGGTTGCCGCGGATCGGCACCGCCGGATCGGCCAGATGCAGGTGCACCGGCTGGTCTTCGTCATGGGCCAGATTGGCGAGATAGACCGAGGAGGCCCGGTCGAACGTCACCTTGCCATCGGGCCGCTCGTATCGGCGCGGCGTCACCTTGGCCAGGGGCTTCAATCCGGTGGCGTCGGAGCGCTTATGATGCAGCGTGCCCAGAAGCGAGCGGCGCAGGATGGCGGCGCTCCACAATTCCATCCCCGCCAGCAGGACGCCCCCCAGCGTGCCGAAGCGGCTCCACAGCGGCTTGACGTTGCGCACGCCCTGCAATTCGCGGGCGATGCCCGTGGCCATGATGCGATGGCCGAAATCCTTGATGAGATCGTGCTGGCGGCCCTTGCCGATGGCTTCGGCCACGGCATCGCCGGCGCCGATACCGGAGAGGATGGCATTGTGAATGGCTTTGAGGCGCGGCGCATTCATGAAGCCAGCCGAGCAACCGATGAGCCCGCCGCCGGCAAAGGCCAGGGTGGGGATGGATTGCCAGCCCCCCGCCGTCACCGCGCGCGCACCATAGGAGATGCGCGTCGCCCCCTCGAGCAGGGGCGCGATGGAGGGGTGGGTCTTGAAGCGCTGGAATTCATCGAAGGGCGAGACGGTGGGATCGGTATAATCGAGATAGGTCACCAGCCCCAGGTAAAGCTGGCGATCCGCCGCGTGATAGGCGAAGCCGCCCCCGGCCATGTCGTTGCCCAGCGGAAAGCCCAGATAATGATCGACCCGGCCCGGCTGGTGGCGATCTGCGGCGATCTGCCAGATTTCCTTGATGCCCAGCCCATATTTCTGCGGCTCCCGCGCCAGGCCGTGCCCGGCGATCACCTTCCTGGCCAGCGAACCGCGCGCGCCCTCGGCGATGAGGGTATATTTGGCTTGAAGCGCAATGCCCTCGGCAAAGCCGGGCTTGGGATTGCCCTCGCGGTCGCGCCCCAGATCGCCGGTGATGATGCCGCGCACCGGCCCGCCATCGCGGCCCAGAACGTCCACGGCAGCGGTCATGGGGAAAATATCGACCCCCAGTTCGGCGGCCTGCTCGCCCAGCCAGCGCACGAGGTTGCCCAGGCTGACGATGACGGCGCTGGGCGTCCTGAGCTGGGGCGGCACCAGCATATGCGGCAGGGCGAAATCGCCTTTGGCCGTCAGGTAATGATAGGTGTCGCGGGTCACCTCGGGGCCGGTGGGGGCGCCCTTGAGCCGCCAGTCCGGGATGAGCGCGTCGAGCCCCACCGGGTCCATCACCGCGCCGGAAAGAATATGCCCGCCCAGTTCGGCGGCCTTTTCCACCACCGTCACGGCGATGTCGGGATGGCGCTGCTTGATGCGAATGGCGGCGGCGAGTCCAGCCGGACCCGCGCCGACGATCACGACGTCCGTGGAGAGGGTTTCGCGCGCGCCGGCCTCTGCCATAAAAGGAATGCCTCACCGTTCCCGTCGCGCGGCTGGCCGCGCCAAACGGGTTGTGACATAACAGAGATCATGGCTGAAACGCGACCGCTAAATCACGAGGAAATGCTCGCCGCCCTCGACTGGTATCGGGCAGCCGGCGTCGATGTCGCCGTGGGGGAGGAGCCGGTGGACCGCTTCGCCCAGCGTCCGCCGCCGCGTGCCCCTGCCCCCGCGATGACCAGCGCGCCCGCCGCGCAAGGGGCGCCGCCCCCTGCCCTGCCGCTGGGCGGCGATCCGGCCGAAGCGCGCAAGCTCGCCGCCTCCGCCGGGACGCTCGATGAATTGCGGACCATTCTCGATGCCTATGACGGTTGCGGGCTCAAGCTGCGCGCCACCCGGCTCTGCTTCGCCGATGGCAATCCGGAAGCGAAAATCATGCTGATCGGGGAAGCCCCCGGGGCCGAGGAGGACCGGCAGGGCAAGCCGTTCGTGGGCCGATCGGGGCAATTGCTCGACCGCATGCTGGCCGCCATCGGCCTCGACCGCAGCCTTGTCTATATCGCCAATACCGTGCCCTGGCGCCCGCCGGGCAACCGCACCCCCACGCCGGAGGAAATGGCGCTGTGCCTGCCTTTCCTGCATCGCCAGGTGGAACTGGTGGCGCCGCGCCTGGTGATGACATTGGGCGGCCCGGCCATGCAGACCGTGTTCAACACCACCGCCGGCATCATCAAGATGCGCGGCAAATGGCAGAGCGTGGCTATCGGCAATCACCAGGTCGATGCCATTCCCACCCTGCATCCGGCCTATCTGCTGCGCAATCCGGCGGCCAAGCAGCAGGCCTGGCGCGACATGCTCTCGCTCAAGCTCAAGCGGGCCGAATTCGGGCTCGCCTAGCCGCGCCGGGTCAAAAATTGTCTTTTATCGCCAATGGCCCCTGCCAATTGCGAAACGTCGCGTTATTGTCGAACCCATGTGATTTGCACGCGTTTCCGTTTCTCCCGGCAGTGAAAGCGACATGGCCTCAGTCATCAAGATCTATGCCCTTTTCCTCGGCTCGGCGCTGCTGATGTTCGGCGGCGGCCTGCAAGGGCTGCTGCTCTCGGTGCGTGGCGCCGAAGAGGGGTTTTCCATGCTGGCGCTGGGCCTGATCGGCACCGGCTGGTCGGTGGGGTTCGTCGCCGGCTCGGTCACCGTGCCGCTGGTGGTGCGCAAGGTCGGCCATATCCGCGCCTTTTCGGTAATGGCGGCCATCGGCACGGTCACCATCCTGCTCAACCTGCTGCTGGTCAACGACATCGGCTGGATCGTGCTGCGCTCGCTTTCGGGCTTCTGCTTCGCCGGCGCGGCCATGATCGTGGAAAGCTGGCTCAACGAAGTGGCCGAGAACAAGAGCCGCGGCACGATCTTCTCGATCTACGTCACCATCAACATGGCCTCGTCCACCATGGGGCAGATCGCCATGTCGATCACCGGCACCGCCGGCTATATCCCCTTCGTGGTCGGGGCCATCAGCTTCATCTGCGCCGTGCTGCCCACCGCGCTCACCTCCAGTCCGCAGCCGCGCCCGCTGGCTTCGGCCAAGCTCGATATCGGCCTGCTCTACCGCACCTCGCCGGTGGCGGCCATCGCCGCCTTTTCCTGCGGCATGGCCAATGGCGCCTTCGGCACCATGGCCCCTGTCTATGGGCATGAGCAGGGGCTGGACTCGAGCGGCATCGCCCTGCTTTTCGCGCTTGCCGCCACGCTGGGCGCAACGGCGCAGATTCCCTTCGGGCGCCTGTCCGACCGCATCGACCGGCGCATCGTGCTGATCGGGCTGGCCAGCTCAGCCGCCTTTATCGGCGCGCTCACCGTGCTCATCAATCCCGGGCCCAATTGGGTGATGTTCGTTTTGTTCGCGGCTTACGGCTTTGCCGCCAACCCGCTTTATGCCGTGGCCGTCGCCCACGCCAACGACTTTGCCCGCGATGGCGATTTCGCCAAGATCGCCGGCGGCATGCTGATGATTATGGGCATGGGGCTGGCCATCGGCCCGGCGCTGGCCTCGATCATCATGGGCGCCTGGTCGCCGGTGGGCCTGTTTACCGTCACCGCCTCCTTCCATGGCGCGCTGGCGCTCACCGCCTTCCTGCGCATGCGCGCCAGAAAGAGCAAGAATGCCTCCGAGCGCACGCCCTTCCGCCCCATGGCCACGGACAAGCCCGATACGCCCGAGACCATCGAGCTCGACCCCCGCGCCGAAAGCGAATCCTATCCGGTTCCACCGGGCGAGCCGCCGGTGCCCGACGAATTGGCGACGTCCCCAGAGGAGACCGATCATGTTCAAGACCGCCCGGTTTGACGACCGCGCCTTCGTGCCGCTCGCCATTGCGGTGATCGCCGTTTCCGACAGCCGCACGCTTGAAACCGACACCAGCGGGGCGCTGCTGCAATCGCTGCTGGAAGCCGATGGCCATGGCTGCGCCGGCCGCCAGGTCGTGCCCGACGACATCCAGCTCATCCGCAAGGCGGTGCAGGCCTACATCGCCGACCCGGAGGTGGATGTGGTGCTCACCACCGGGGGCACCGGCTTTTCCGGGCGGGACGTCACCCCCGAGGCGGTCGAACCTCTGTTTGACAAGCGCATGGAGGGTTTTTCGGTGCTCTTCCATCACTATTCGGCCACCACCGTGGGCACCAGCTCGCTGCAATCGCGCGCCACGGCGGGCCTTGCCGGCACCACCTTCGTCTTCTGCCTGCCCGGCTCGCGCGGCGCCTGCCGCGACGCCTGGGAGGGCATTTTGAGCCACCAGCTCGATTATCGGCACAAGCCCTGCAATTTCGTCGAGCTCATGCCCCGGCTTGCCGAGCGCTGATGAGCGAGCGCATCGCCATCGATGCGCCGACCGTCGCCCGCATGGTGGCGCGGCAATTCCCGCATTGGGCGCATCTGCCGGTCACCCCGGTCGAGCGCAGCGGCTGGGACAATCACACCTTCCATCTCGGCCCGGCCATGAAGATCCGCCTGCCCAGCGCCGAGCGCTATGTGGCGCAGGTGGAAAAGGAAAACCGCATCCTGCCCCTTCTGGCCCGCCAGCTTCCCCTGCCGGTTCCCGCGCCGCTGGGCATTGGCCGGCCCGATGCGGATTTCCCCTGGCCCTGGTCGATCCAGCGCTGGATCGCCGGCGAAACCGCCAGCCGCGAGACCATTGCCGACATGGCCCACTTCGGGCACGATCTGGGCCGGTTTCTCGCCGCTCTGCAACGGCTCGACGCCCGGGGCGGCCCGCCGGCGGGAGCGCATAATTTCCATCGCGGGGGCGATCTGGCCATTTATGACGCCGAAGCACGGCGCTCCATCGCCATGCTGGGTGACCGCATCGACGGCCCGGCCGCACTGGCCCTGTGGGAAGCGGCCCTTGCCAGCCGCTGGACGGAGCCGCCGGTCTGGGTGCATGGCGACATCGCCGTCGGCAATCTGCTGGTGCGCGAGGAGCAACTGTCCGCCGTCATCGATTTCGGCAGTTGCGGGGTGGGCGATCCGGCCTGCGACCTGGTGATTGCCTGGCTGTTTCTCGACGCGCCCGGTCGCGCCGCCTTTCGCGCCGCCCTGCCCCATTCCGCCGCCACCTGGGCGCGGGCGAGGGGCTGGGCGCTATGGAAAGCGGCGCTAATGGCCGCGCAGGGCCAGCAGGCCCACCCGGCCGAGTTGCCGCCCCTGGCCGTCATCGACCGGCTTCTCGCCGAGCGCTGAGCGTCATTATCAAACAACAGCGAACGCCGCGTTCGTCACTGTTCACTTTATGCGGAAGGCCGGAAGGCACATCTCTTGGGCAAGGAGAACCACCATGTCCAGCTCACCGACCGCGCCGATGCAGATCGGGCTCGTCACCCTCAACGTCAACAATCTCGACGCCACAGCCGATTTCTACCGCCGGCTGCTCGGTCTTTCCGTCCTGGACCGAGACGGCAGGACGCTGCGCCTCGGCGCCGGCACGACCCCGCTGCTGGAGCTGCGCGGCAATAGTGGCTTCGCCCGCCGCAGCCCGCGCGCCGCCGGCCTTTATCACACGGCCTTCCTCATGCCGGGCCGCGACGATCTCGGCGTCTGGCTGCGCTTCATGGCCGAAGCCGGCATTCCGGTTTCGGGCGCGTCGGACCATCTGGTCAGCGAAGCGGTCTATCTGGACGATCCCGAAGGCAATGGCATCGAGGTCTATGCCGACCGGCCGCGCTCCGTCTGGACCAATAGCGATGGCCAGATCGCCATGAGCACCGAGCGGCTGGATATCGGCGCCCTCATGGCGCTGGCGCCCGAGCGGCAATGGGGCGATGCCCCCGAAGGCCTGATCGTGGGGCACCTGCATCTGCAGGTCGGGGACCTGGCCCGGGCGGAGCCGTTCTATGCCGGCATTCTGGGCGCCGACATCACCACGCGCTATCCCGGCGCCACCTTCTATGGCGCCGGCGGCTATCACCACCAGTTGGCCACCAATATCTGGTCGAGCCGAGGCGCAGGCCCCATCGAGCCGAACACCACCGGCCTCGTCGGCTATGAGCTGCTCCTCGACACCGCGGCGCAGCGCCAGGCCATACTCGAGCGGGCCGAGGCCTCCAGCCTCACCGACCCCTATGGGCTCGAAGTGGCCCTCGCCACCCGCCAGGCGTAATCCTAATGGCCTCCGCCCATGCCGGGCGGGGGCCGGCGGATCATCAGCGCCGCCAGGATCATGAATACCGAGAGCACCGCGCCTATGGTGAAGGCCAGCCTGATGCCGCCGGCCAGCGCCGACACCGGATCGAGCCCGCTCCCGGCCAATGCGGCGGTCTGGATGGTCATCGCCGCGACGAACAGGGCGATGCCCGCGGCCCCGGCCAGTTGCTGCACCGAGCCCAGCACCGCGCTGGCGTGGGAATACAGCTCCTTGCGCACCGAGCCCATGGAGGCCGTGAAGACCGGGGTGAACACCAGCGCCAGGCCGATGCTGAGCACCACATGCCCCGCCAGCAGCATCCAGACCGGCGTCTGCTGGCCCACCATGGTCAGCCCGGTCATCACCAGCGCCACCAGCAGCGTGCCCGGAACGGCCAGCACGGTCGGCCCCAACCGGTCGTAAAGGCGGCCGACCAGCGGCCCCATGAGCCCCATGACCAGCCCGCCGGGCAGCATCAGCAGCCCGGTCTGCAAGGTATCGAGCCCCACCACGTTCTGCGTATAGATCGGCAGCAGGATGATGGTGCCCAGCAGGGTCATCATCGCCACCAGCATCATGCTCACGGCGATGGTGTAGTTGCGCGAACGGAAGACGCGCAAATCCAGCAGCGCCCTGTCCTGCTTCTGCAGGCCGAGCTGGCGCTGCACGAACAGCGCCATGCCCACCACGCCCACCGCGATGACCATCCAGGCCGGCACCAGCGGCGCTTCCCCGGCATGGGCGATTTCCTCGCCGAAGCTGGAAAGGCCGTAAACCAGCCCGCCAAAGGCCAGGGCCGAGAGGATGACCGAGACCAGATCGAGCGGGGCATAGCGCGGCGTCGAGACATTCTGGATGCGGCGCCAGCCCAGCAGCAGCGCACCGATGGCGATGGGCAGCACGAGGATGAACATCCAGCGCCATTCGAAATGGGCGAGGATGAACCCGCCAATCGTGGGGCCCACGGCCGGGGCCACCGACATGACGATGGAGATATTGCCCATGGTGGTGCCCCGGCTTTCGGGCGGCACCAGCGTCATCACCGTGGTCATCAGCAGCGGCATCATGATGGCCGTGCCCACCGCCTGCACCACTCGCCCGGCGATCAATATTTCCAGCCCCGGCGCAACGGCGCAGATCAGCGTGCCGAGCGTGAAGATGGACATGGCCAGAAGGAAGATCGGCCGCGTGTTGAGCCGCTGCAACAGGAAGCCGGTGATGGGGATGACCACCGCCATGGTGAGCAGGAAGGCCGTGGTCAGCCATTGAGCGGCGCTCGCCGTTACCCCCAGATCGGCCATCAGATGGGGGATGGCGACGCTCATTACCGTTTCATTGAGGAACACCACGAAGGTGGAGACCAGCAACAGGGCGATGACCAGCCGGTTGCGGGCCGCATCGGTGCTGATGACCGGCGCCGCCGCGTTGACGGCATCGAATGTCGGGGCATGGTCGGTCATGTGTCGTCCTCAAGCCGGAAAATAGGAAACTGCGCCTTCGGGAGGCGTCACAACAGATCGGGGTGACGAAAGAGGTCAGCAGCCTCGTTTCGCGGAGCCCACGGGCCCCGCCGGAAAGCGAGCCCGCCTCTCTAGAGCTTTCGCGCGCTCCCGTCCACTCACAAATTCCTCCATCTGTGTTCTTGTTATGTTCTCATTCGATTGCTACATTTTTGCTTGAGCGCTGGCAAGGCGATTCCGCCCGCCGGCCCGTTTGGAGATGAGAGATGGCCCTTACGCAGCTGCCTTCCTTCGAAGCGCTGGACCGGCTCAGCCGCAGCCGGGACGCCGATCTGGCGCGGCGCGAACTGCTCAGCCCCGAACGCATTCGCGGGCGCGGCGCGCAGTCCAACCAGAGCGGGCGCTTCGAGCGGCACCGGCGGGAGAATTTCGACGATGGCTGGGACAATGTCGAACCGCTCCCCCTTTTCGAGACCGTCGAGCATGCCGAGCGCGCCCGCACCATCATCACCAGCAATGACAGCCCCGATATCGGCTTTGAGCGCTCGATCAACGCCTATCGCGGCTGCGAGCATGGCTGTTCCTATTGCTTCGCGCGGCCCAGCCATGCCTTTCTCGGCCATTCGGCGGGCATAGAGTTCGAGCGCGACATCTATGTGAAGACCAATGCGGTGGAGGCGCTGCGCGCCGAGCTGGCCGCGAAGAATTATCGCCCCAAGCCCATCGCCATGGGTACCAATACCGATCCCTACCAGCCCGCCGAGCGCAAGCATCGGCTGACGCGCGGCATTCTGGAAGTGATGCTGGAAACCCGCCACCCGGTGATGATCGTCACCAAATCGGCCCTCATCACCCGCGACCTCGACCTGTTGAGCGCGCTGGCGAAGGAGGGGCTGGTGAAAGTCGCCATTTCCATGACCTCGATGGATCACAAGCTCAGCCGCAGGATGGAGCCGCGTGCCTCCTCTCCCGCGCGCCGGCTCGAGGCCATGCGGCTCTTGAGCGAGGCGGGCGTGCCCGTCTCGGTCTTTGCCTCCCCCATGATCCCAGCGATCAACGACATGGAGCTGGAGCGCATCCTGGACGCGGCCAAGGCGCAGGGCGCGGTCGGCGCGTCGATGATCCTGCTGCGCCTGCCCGGCGAGGTGCGCGACATTTTCCGCGAATGGCTGCTGCGCCACTTTCCCGATCGGGTGCGTCATGTGCTGGCCCTGGTGCGCGATACGCGCGGCGGCAGGGACAACGACCCGCGCTGGGGCACGCGGATGACGGGGGAAGGTCCCTATGCCACGCTGCTGCGGCAGCGCTTCGACAAGGCCTGCGAGCGCTATGGCCTTCTCACCAGGCTGCCGGGGCTGCGCACCGACCTCTTCGTGCCGCCCCAGATCGAGAGCCGGCAATTGAGCCTGTTTTAGTCTCCAAAGGAGCCGCCTCTTCCCCTCTCCCTTTGGGAGGAGAGGTCGGCGCGCAGCGCCGGGCGAGGGGGCCTTCCCCTTGCTCAGCGCTCCTCAAAAGGCCCCCTCACCCTAGCCCTCTCCCCCAAGGGAGAGGGGACGAAGGAGCCGATTCCTCCATGCTTGATCCTTCAATACTGCGCCACGCGCCGCGCATAGGCGGCCATGAAGTCGAGCGAAGCCGAGACGCCGCGCAGCGACAGGCGCACCGGGCGAGGCATCAACTCGCCCTTGATGGGAATGGTCAGCGTCATCGCGTTGCGCTCCACCATGCCGGCAAGGATCCTGGCGCTGCGTTCCGGATCGGCGATGAAATACTGGTTGGCGGTGGCGGAGCGGGTTTCCAGGTCGGTGGAAAAGGCGAAGCTTTCCGGCTTTTCCGTGCCGAAAGCGATCAGCAGGGGGCGCGTCTCGTCCACCATGGCGTTGTCGGCGGCCACGGTCAGCGCCACCTCGCGCGCCCCGGTCAGCCGGTTATGCACCAGAGTGAGCTTGTAGGCCGGCAGGCCGGCGGCGTTCAATTCCGCGCTGCCGGTGCTGGCAAAACAGGAAAAGCCGTAATAATCAGCGGCGTCCTCGTCGATGGCGTCGGGACAGGCGGCGAGCCAGTCGCGGTTATATTCCCGCCATTCTCCGAAGGGATGATGAAACGGCTCCGCCGCCCCTGGCAGTGTGGTGGCGACAAGAAGTATGAAGGCGATGCCAATTCTGGCGATCATCGGGTCTGCTTTCCGCTGGTGCCCCCAGCAGGCGATATATAACAGCCGCAAGGCGAAAATGGAGGCGGAATGAGAATCAGCGTTTATAACGGCCTCACCCTGCTCGAGATCGACGCCGACGACCCCCTGCTGTCCAGCGACAGGGACGCGGCGGATCTGGTGGGCGAGGGCTTTGGCGCCGGGGCGAACGTGATCGTCGTGCCCCTGGAGCGCTTCGCTCCCGAATTCCTCGAGCTCAAAAGCGGCATTGCCGGCATCTTCTTCCAGAAGCTGCAGAACTATAACCAGCGCCTCGCGGTACTGGGCGATATCGAGGCGGCCATTACCGCCAGCCGGTCGCTGCATGATTTCGTCCATGAAACCAACCGTCGCGGCCACCATCTGTTCGCCCCCGACATGGCGGCGCTCAAGGCGCGTCTCTGAATGGTCTCCCCTGCCCCCGATTTCAGCCATGAAAACGCGCTGATGGCGCGCGGCCACCGCATCGTCGCCGGCATAGACGAGGCCGGGCGGGGTCCCCTGGCCGGACCGGTGGTCGTCGCCGCCGTGGTGCTCGATCCGGCGGCGCTCCCCTCCGGGCTCAACGATTCCAAGAAGCTCAGCCCGGCCCGGCGCGAAAGCCTCTTCACCGCCATCATGGCCAGCGCCATGGCCGTTTCCGTGGTGGCGGTGCCGCCGGCGCTCATTCTCGCCCGCAATATCCGGGGCGCCACCCTCTGGGGCATGGCCGAGGCGGCGCATAATCTGTCGCGCGCGCCCGGCGCGGCGCTGATCGACGGGCGCGACGTGCCCCCCGGCCTGCCCTGCCCCGGCCATGCGCTGATCGGCGGCGACGGGCTCAGCCTGTCGGTGGCCGCCGCCTCCATCGTCGCCAAGGTGATGCGCGACCGCATGTGCGCCATCATGGATTGCGACACGCCCCAGTTCGGCTTTGCCGGCCACAAGGGCTATGGCACCGCCATCCACATGCAGGCGCTGACCCTGCATGGCGCCAGCCGCCACCACCGCGCCGGTTTCGCGCCGGTGGCCGCCGTGCTCCGCGCTTGCGAGGGCGCGTCTTAACCTTCCGCTAACCCTATGAAAAAACGGGCCATTAACCCTGGCAGGCTACAAAGGCAGGGTTAGTGATGCGTTAGGGTTAAGTATATGTTGCGGACCGCGCGTAGGGCTGAGCCAGCCATTGCGGAGGAGGCGTCCCGTCTCCCGATCGACACGATTCTGGTGGGCGACTGCATCGACCACATGAATGCCCTTCCGGCCGGTTCGGTCGATCTGGTCTTTGCCGATCCGCCCTATAATCTCCAGCTCGACCAGGGCCTCACCCGCCCCGACCAGTCCAGGGTCGACGCCGTGGACGACGCCTGGGACAAGTTCGAGAGCTTCGCCCATTACGACGCCTTCACCCATGCCTGGCTCAAGGCGGCGCGGCGGGTGCTCAAGCCCGATGGTGCGCTCTGGGTCATCGGCAGCTATCACAATATCTTCCGCGTCGGCACCGCATTGCAGGACCTCGATTTCTGGATGCTCAACGACATCGTCTGGCGCAAGGCCAATCCGATGCCGAATTTCCGCGGCACGCGCTTCACCAATGCCCACGAAACCCTGATCTGGGCCGCCCGCAGCCAGAAAAGCCGCGTCACCTTCAATTACGAAGCCATGAAGCTGGCCAATGACGACACGCAGATGCGGTCGGACTGGCTGTTCCCCATCTGCACCGGGGCCGAGCGGCTCAAGGATGCCGATGACGAGAAGGTCCATCCCACCCAGAAGCCCGAGGCGCTGCTGTTCCGCATCCTCAATGCCACCACGCGCCCGGGCGATGTGGTGCTCGACCCCTTCTTCGGCACCGGCACCACCGGCGCGGTGGCGCGCAAGCTGGGCCGGCATTTCATCGGCATCGAGCGCGAGCAGCCCTATATCAATGCCGCCCTCAAGCGCATCGCCGCCATTCGCCCCGGCAGGGTCGAGGCGGTGCAGTCGACCACGCCCAAGCGCAAGGAGGCCCGCATTCCCTTCGGCTCGCTGGTCGAGCAGGGGCTTATCGAACCGGGCGCGCAACTTTTCGACGCCGGACGGCGTTATTCGGCCATGGTTCGTGCAGACGGCTCGCTCGTCTCGGGCCGGCATCAGGGCTCCATCCACAAGGTGGGCGCGCTGGTCCAGGGCTCCGAGGCATGCAACGGGTGGACCTTCTGGCATCACGAACAAAACGGGCGTCTTGCGCCCATCGATGACCTGCGCAGCGATATTCGCGCAAAACTTGATTTGCTTTCTGCCTGATCCTGACCTCCAAATCACGTCTCAGGCTCTTTAACTGGCCGCCGGCACCCCCGGCGGCCTTTTTGTTTTCGCGCTCACGAGAGGGGGCGGCCGGCCCCTCTCCCCCTTGCATATGGCAATCATCTCTCTATACTGAACTATATGGTTCAGTATTATCAACCCCGCTTCGACACCTCCTTCGCCGCGCTTTCGGATGCCACGAGGCGTGGCGTGCTCGAGCAGCTCGGACGTGCGGACGCCTCGATCTCCGATCTGGCCGAGACGTTCCAGATGACCCTGACGGGGATGAAGAAGCATATCAGCGTCCTCGAGCAGGCGGGGCTGGTCAACACGCAGAAGATCGGACGCGTCCGCACCTGCCGGCTCGGCGCCAGCCGCCTCGAAGAGGAAATGGAATGGATCGAGCGGTATCGCCAGCTTTGGGATACCCGCTTCGACCGATTGGACGAGGTTGTCGACGAACTCAAACGCAGGGAGAACAATGATGAACGATAAACAAGGCAATGGTCCGGCCGGCGGCCGCACCGCGGTGAAGCGGATATCCGAATGCGAGATCGTGGCGACGCGCATCTTCGATGCGCCGGCCCGGATCGTGTTCGAGGCCTGGGCCAATCCGGAGCTGTTCGCGCGCTGGTGGGTGCCCAAATCCATAGGCACATCGCTGCGCTCCTGCGAGATGGACGTGCGCACCGGCGGCACCTATCGCCTCGAATTCGGCGGAGATGCGGGAGGCAGTTGGGCTTTCTTCGGCAAATATATCGAGGTGGTGGTGCCGACGCGGATCGTCTGGAGCAATGACGAAGGCGAAAACGGCGCCATATCCACGGTGACCTTCGTGGAAGAAAACGGCAAGACGCTGGTGACCTACAGCGAAGTCTATCCCACCAAGGAAGCGCTCGATGAATCCCTGGGCGGCATGGAAGGCGCGCCCGAACAATTCGAGCAGCTCGCCGAACTGCTCATCACCCTGGGCGCCGGCCAGGGGTGACCGGCAACTTGGCCGGTTGCTCTAGCTTTACTCCAGCCCTGCCTGCGCCAGCACCTTTCGGAACAGCGTCGGCAGGGCTTCGCCCTTGAGCGCCCTGGGCGCGCTCCACCAGCCGCCGTCGAGGGTGCTGCCCTCGACCTCGGCCGACCACACCTCCAGCTCCAGCCGGAAATGGGTGAAGACATGCACCACCTGGCCGCGATGGCGCCATTGGGCGGTGACGGGATAGACGGGTTCACCCCGTTCTGCGCCCCAGTCCGAGGTCGGCACCTCGGTCATGCCGGCGAGAAGTCCCTTGTGCGGGCGGCTTTGCAGATAGACGTCGCCCTCCGCATCCGTCATCACGAAGGCATGGCCCCGCCGCACCGGCTTTTCCGCCTTTTCCGGCTTGATGGGATAGAGCAGCGGATCGCCCTCCCACGCGGCGGCGCAGCCGGGCTGCAAGGGACAGATGAGGCAGGAGGCGTTGCGCGGCGCGCAGATCGTTGCGCCCAGATCCATCATCGCCTGCGCGAAATCTCCCGCCCGCTTCGGAACGCTCTGTTGCAGGACCGCGCGCAAGTCGTCCTTGGCGTCGCGCACCGGCACCTCCAGCGCATGATAGCGCGCCAGCACCCGGTCGAGATTGCCGTCGAGCACGGCGATTTTTTCATCAAAGCAGATGGCGGCAATGGCGGCGCTGGTATAGGCGCCGATGCCCGGCAGCGCCTGCAAACCCGCCGCGCTTTGCGGAAAGACGCCGCCATGATCCCGCGCCACCGCCTGGGCGCAGGCGTGCAGGTTCCGCGCCCTGGCGTAATAGCCCAGCCCCGCCCATTCGCGCAGCACCGAATCGAGCGGCGCCGCCGCCAGATCCTCGACGCGCGGCCAGAGATGGATGAAGCGCACGAAATACGCCTTCACCGCCGCCACGGTGGTCTGTTGCAGCATCACCTCGCTCAGCCACACCCGATAGGGATCGGGACGGACACCCTTTTTGCGCTCCGCCGGCGGGACGCGCCAGGGCAGCTCGCGGGCATGAATATCGTACCAGGCGAGGACCGCGTCGGAATCGATGGGGTGGGGATCGGCGAGGGGCATGGCTTTCCGATACCCCGCCCCCTCTTGTTTGAACAGCGCCGCAGGGGATAGTTGAACCATGGCGAAGAACGAGCTGCCCGAACCCAAACGCCGCAACCGGACGCTGAGCGTCGCCGACGCGCTTTCGGGCGCGCTCGACCCGGTGCTGAAAAAGCGCGGCTTTGCCAGCCGCGATATCCTGGCCCATTGGCATGTCATGGCGCCGGCGCCCTATGATCGCGTCGCCATTCCCGACAAGCTGGTCTGGCCGCGCGGGGAAAGACGGGCCGAAGGGGCGACGCTGGTGCTGCGCTGTGCGGCCGGCCATGCTCTGGCCCTCAGCCATGAGGGGCCGCGCGTCGCCGCAGCGGTCAATCGCTATTTCGGCTTCGTTCTGGTGGAGGCGGTGCGCCTTTCGGCCGAGCCGTTCACCCCCGGTTCAGGCGAAAGGGACGAAAAAAGCCCTCAACCGAGCCAGAGCGTCGTTGCAAAGGTCGGGGCCCAGGTGGCCGATGTGGAAGATGACGATCTGCGGGAGGCGTTGCGGGCCCTGGGCCACGCGCTTGCCGGCAGGTCGGGGCGATAGGAGCGGAATTTCCCAGCAAAGAGCGGCGTTCACCGCAGCTTGATCGGCTTGCCCCCTTGCCCCCACAATCCCCCCGTGTAGTGTCGCGCACATCATTATCAGGAGCGTTAGCCGTGAACTTTACCCGCAGAGACACCCTTATCCTGGCTGCCGCCGCCTCGGCCCTGGGCCTGTGCGGGGTCTCCGCCGCCAATGGAGCCGAAGGCGCCATGGTGGATACGGCCAAGCTGATGACCCCGGCGCAAGGCTATGTCGATCATGTCCTGGGCAATGAGAACGCGCCGGTGACGGTCATCGAATATGCCTCCCCCACCTGCCCGCATTGCGCGGCCTTCGCCATCAACGTGCTGCCCAGCTTCATCGAGCAATATGTCGATACCGGCAAGGTCAAGCTCATCATCCGCCCCTTCATGCGCTTCCCGCAGGACGCCGCTGTGTTCCTGCTGGCCGACGCAGCCGGGCCGGAAAGCTACCATGAAGTGGTCGACGCCTATTTCAAGACGCAGAATGTCTGGGCCGTGTCCTCCACGCCGCTGGACGCCATCTTCGATGTCGCCAAGCAGCTCGGCTTTACCCGGGAAAGCTTCGACGCCGCATTGACGAATCAGGAATTGTGGGCCGCGATACAAGAGCTCAGGAACCAGGCGATCAATGATTTCGGCCTGACGGGGACGCCCACTTTCTATGTCAATGGCAAGACGCTCGTTGGTGACAAGACGCTCGAGGAGCTGGCGGCGGAGATCGATCCGCTGGTGCCGGCCGATTTCGTCGCGCCCGCCGCTGAGTAATTCGCTTCCCTCCGGCGCCGCTTGCCAAAGAGCGGCGCCATGAAGTTCAACCGCCTCCGGCTGCATGGCTTCAAGTCCTTCTGTGACGAGATGGTGCTCGTCATGGAGCCGGGACTGACCGGCATTGTCGGCCCCAATGGCTGCGGCAAGTCCAACCTGGTCGAAGCCATGCGCTGGGTCATGGGCGAAAGCTCCTACAAGGCCATGCGCGCCTCGGGGATGGACGACGTCATCTTCTCCGGCTCGGGCAACCGCCCTGCCCGCAATTCGGCCGAAGTCACCCTCGTCCTCGACAATGCCGACCGCACCGCGCCGGCCGCCTTCAACACCGCCGACCTGTTGGAAGTCACCCGCCGCATCGAGCGCGAGGCCGGTTCGGTCTATCGCATCAATGGGCGCGAGGTGCGCGCGCGCGACGTGCAATTGCTGTTCGCCGACGCGTCCACCGGCGCCCATTCCCCCGCCATGGTGCGGCAGGGCCAGATCGGCGAATTGATCGCCGCCCGCCCCACCGCCCGCCGGGCCTTGCTCGAAGAGGCGGCGGGCATTTCGGGGCTGCATTCGCGCCGTCACGAGGCCGAGCTGCGCCTGCGCGGGGCCGAAGCCAATCTCGAGCGCGTCGACGACATCATCGCCCAGGTCGAAACCCAGCTCGAAACCCTCAAGCGCCAGGCGCGGCTGGCGACGCGCTATCGCGGCCTTTCCGGCGACATCAGGCGCACCGAGGCGACGCTTTATCATATCCGCTGGGTCGCGGCCCGCTTTGCCGAAAAGGACACCGAGGCGCAGCAGGCCGTGCTGGTGCGCCAGCTTGCCGAAGCCACCCATCTCGAACTGGCGGCGCAGAAAAAGCTCGAAACCGCCGAGGCTGCCCTTGCTCCCTTGCGCGAGCGCGAGGCCGTCACCGGGGCGGTGCTGCAGCGCTATACGATCCTGGCCGAGCAACTGGCCGAGGAGGCGCGCCGCATGAGCCAGCGCCGCGCCGAGCTGGAAGACCGCATAAAACAACTGGCCGCCGATGGCGTGCGCGAGCGCGAGCTGGTGGCCGAAGCCGAAACCACCCTTGCCGCCTATGGCGAGGAAGAAGCCCAGTTGCGCGCCGAGGGCGAAGCGGCGCAGGCCGATTTCGATAGGGCGCGCGGCGAGGCCGAAGCCGCCGGCCGCGCCGTCGCGACAGCCGAAGCCGAGGCCCGCGCCGCTGCCGATGCGCTGGCGCAGTTGCGCGCCCGCCAGGCGCAGGCCCGGCGCAATCTTGCCGAAGCCGAAGAGCGCCAGCAGCGCCTCGCCCGGCAATTGGCCGAGGTGAAGCGCGAAGCCGAAACGCTGGCCGCCAGCCTTGCCGCCGACGAGGCGCTCGCCGCCCGCAGCGCCGCCTTGGCCGAGGCGCAATCGCGCGCCGCCGCCGCCGAAGCGGCCGCCCTTGCCGCCGAGGAAGCGACCGCCGCCGCCCAGGGCAAGCTCGACGCCGCCCGCCCGCGTCTCGCCGATATCGAGGCGGCGCTCAACCGGCTCGAAGCCGAGGCGGCGACGCTGGCCAGAATGCTCAATGTTGGCGCGAGCCTGTGGCCCGCCATTGCCGACGAGCTGAGCGTGGCGCCGGGCTATGAAACCGCGCTGGGCGCGGCGCTGGGCGACGATCTCGAAGCCAGTTCCGACGCCGGCGCGCCCGCCCATTGGTCGGTGCCGGTCGATCACAGCGACGACCCCGCTTTGCCGCAGGGGGCCGAGCCGCTGAGCCGCCACGTCACCGGCAGCCGCCAGCTCAAGCGCCGGCTCGATCAGATCGGGCTCATCGATGCCGCCGACGGCCCCGGCCTCATGCACGCGCTCAAGCCCGGCCAGCGGCTGGTGACGCTGGATGGCGCGCTCTGGCGCTGGGATGGGTTCGTCGCCGCTGCAGACGCGCCCAGCGCCGCCGCCCAGCGCCTGGCCCAGCGCAACCGGCTGGCCGAGCTGGACGAGGACATTGCCCGCGCCAAAGGCGAGCGCAATGGCTGGAAGCGGGAGGTGGAGGCACTTGCCGCCGCCCTCGACGCCGCCCGCCAGGCCGAGCGCAGCAAGCGCGAAGACTGGCGCGCCGCCCAGCACGCCATCGGCGCGGCCCAGGCCGAGCTCGACAAGGCCCAGCGCGCCCAGGGCGAGCGCGTGGCGCGGCAATCGGCGCTGGCCGAAGCCCAGGCGCGTCTCGCCGCCAGCCTTGCCGAAGCCGAGGCCAGCCATGACGAGGCCAGCCGCGCCCTGGCCGAGGCCGGGCCGGAAGAAGACGCCGCGCGCACCGCCGAAGCCTTGCAGGCTGCGCTCGCTCAGACGCGCCAAGAGGCCGAGCAGGCCCGGCTCCGGCTGGGGAGTTTTGAAACCGCGGCGCGCATGCGCGACAGCCGCCTCGCCCAACTGTCCCGCGACGCGCAGAGCTGGCAGCGCCGCCGCGATGGCGCCAGGGCCCAGTTGGCCACGCTCGGCCAGCGGCAGGCCGAAGTTTCGGCGCAACTGGCCGGCGTCAGCGCCACGCCGGACGATTTCGCCGCCCGCCGCGCCGAACTGGACGAGCGGATCGAGCAGGCCCGGGGCGAGCATCGCGAAGCCGGCGATACGCTCAACGCCGCCCAGACCGGCTGGCGCGAGGCCGACCGCGCCCTCAAGACCGCCAGCGACGCCCTTTCCAACGCGCGGATCGAGCTCACCCGCATCGAGGAGCGCGGCAAGGGCTTTATCGCCCAGCGCCAGCAGATCGAGCGGCAGATCGAGGAATCCCTGGGCATTCCGGCCGGCAAGACGCTGGAAGCCTCCGGCATCCGCCCCGAAGAGGCCCTGCCGCCCGAAGCGGCCACCGAGCAGAAGCTCGACCGGCTCAAGGCCGAGCGCGAGCGGCTGGGCGGGGTCAATCTATCCGCCGAGCGCGAGGCGGTCGAGGTTCAGGAAAAGCTCGACCTCATGGTCAAGGACAAGGATGACCTGATCGAGGCCATCGCCAAATTGCGCACCGGCATTGCCTCGCTCAACCGCGAAGGGCGCGCCCGGCTCAATGAAGCCTTCGTCAAGGTCAACGGCTTCTTCCAGGAGCTGTTCACCTCGCTGTTCGGCGGCGGCACCGCCGAATTGAGTTTCGTCGAAAGCGACGATCCGCTGGAAGCGGGCCTCGAGATCATCGCCCGCCCGCCGGGCAAGAAGCCCCAGACCATGACGCTGCTGTCCGGCGGCGAGCAGGCGCTCACCGCCATGAGCCTGATCTTTGCGGTCTTTCTCACCAATCCCGCGCCCATCTGCGTGCTCGACGAGGTCGATGCGCCGCTGGACGACGCCAATGTCGAGCGCTTCTGCAATCTGCTCGACAGCATGCGCCAGCGCACCAATACGCGCTTCATGGTCATCACCCACAATCCCATCACCATGAGCCGCATGGATCGGCTCTTCGGCGTCACCATGGCCGAGCGCGGCGTCAGCCAGCTTGTGTCGGTGGACCTCACCACGGCGGAAAGTTTCCGCGACGCGGGATAACCCCTTACGCGGCGGCTTCGGCGGCGCCGGGAACCGGCAGTCTTTCAGCCACCGACACCACGAAGTCGAAAGTCTTGCGGTCTTCCAGCACGGCCATGTCGACATTGCCGTATTTGAGGCCTTCGATCAGCGCTTCGCGCGCCTCGGCCGCCGCCCGGGTGCCGCTGAGCTGCTCGATGCGGTTGAGCAGGAAGCCCATGGACAGATAGAGCGAATTGACCACGATCTTGATCTCTTCCTCCGGCACGCCGGCGTGAATTTCGCGGGTTACAGACATTTCCCTCTCGCTCCTTGCTGTTTGTAGCTATGGGAGAAATGACCCCGGACGGCGCTTCGTTCCCTGAGAGTTCTCCACCCACCACCCCCTGTCGCCCCGGCCTTGAGCCGGGGCCCATCCTGAAAGAGTGCCGCTCCTGCCATCCGAGGATGGATCCCGGCGCAAGGCCGGGATGACATCGGGGTTGCGACCAGCATTGCGCTCCCCCAACAAACTTATCCCCGTCCCTCGCCCCCATGTCATTCTTTCCCCATCGCCCGTGCCAGAGCGCGATCATGACGAGTGATGAGCACGGGGACGGCCAGGGCCGGGAGGTCGCTCCCGGTGCGCGGGGGAAATGTGTGCTGCCAGGGTCGAGAGGGCCCGCCATGCCCAACCCGTGAAAAATCCCGGCATGGTGGCGAGATTTCCGTCTCAATACTAAAACTCAATATCGGGACGGACGTCTCGCCACCATCGCTCCATAACCGCATAAAGGCGGCGCTTTGCCATGCCGGGAATCTGTCCCTGCCCGCCACGACTTGGCCATATTGGCTGTGGACAGCATGCCGCACCCTCGGCTGGCGCAAATTCTCCATTGAAAATCAAAGTCTTATCGCCCGGACGCTCGTCTTGACACTCCAAATCCCCACCACTATGTTGCGCGCGACTTGATAAGGGCGCCCGGGGAAGACCCGAAAATGGGCCGGCCGGGGGAGTGAGCGGATGGCAAAACCGCAGGACAACCAGGGCCAGCAGCATGGCGCTCGGGAGGTGACGCGGGATCTTGCATCGCGCATCGCCTCGGCCAAGCGGGAGCGCGAGATCGAGGACAACAGAGCCTCGAGGGATGCCTCCCAGGAGATGACCGGACTGGGGCGCGGGTTGCGCATCGGCACCGAGTTCATCGCCGCGATCCTGGTGGGGGCCGTTATCGGCTATCTCATCGATCTTGGCCTGGGGACCAGCCCCTGGGGCTTGCTCGTCATGTTGTTGATGGGCTTTGCCGCTGGAATACTCAATGTCACCCGCGTGGTGGCGCAGATGAATGCCGCTTCGCCTGCCCCGCCGGGGTCCGATCTGGGGCCCGACGAGCAGGACGAAGATGACAATGATGACGCTTAGAGGGCTCCATGGCCGGTACTGACCCGATCCACCAGTTTGTCATCTATGACATTGCCAAGCTGTTCACCCTCGGGGGCGACGGCACCGAGGGCAGCGGGGTCACCTTCGCCTTCACCAATTCGGCCCTGTTCATGGTGGCCACGGTGGCGATCGTCTCGCTCTACATGATCCTGTCCACCGGCGCCAAAAGCGTGGTTCCGGGCCGGGCCCAGCTCGTGGCCGAGCTGCTTTACGGGTTCGTGGCCAATATGGTGCGCAGTGCGGCCGGCACGGCGGGCATGAAGTTCTTCCCGCTGGTGTTTTCGCTCTTCACCTTCATCTTCGTGGCCAACATGCTGGGCATGGTACCCTATTTCTTCACCGTCACCAGCCACATCATCGTCACCTTCGCGCTCTCGATGCTGGTCTTCCTCACCGTGGTGATCTACGGCTTCGTCAAGAACGGCCCGAAATTCCTCAAGCTGTTCATTCCCTCGGGCGTGCCTGGCTATATCCTGCCCATCGTGGCGCCGATCGAGTTCATCTCGTTCATGAGCCGCCCGATTTCGCTTTCCGTGCGTCTGTTCGGCAATATCCTGGCCGGCCACATCACGCTCAAAGTCTTCACCGGCTTTATCGTCACCATGAGCAGCCTCGGTTTCCTGGGCATTCTTGGGTCGGCGCTGCCGTTGATTATGGCCATCGCCCTCACCGGCCTGGAATTTCTCGTCGGTGCGGTTCAGGCCTATGTCTTTGCGGTGCTCACCTGCATGTACCTCAACGACGCGATCCACCCGTCTCACTAAGACACCAGTTCACGGCGGGATTTTCCGCCAGAAAACCCCCGCGAATATCTCGCTTTGAAAGGACTACAAAATGGAAGCTGAAGCCGCGAAGTTCATCGGTGCCGGTATTGCTTGTTTCGGTATGGCTGGCGCCGCCATGGGCGTGGCCAACATCTTCGGCAACTTCCTGTCGGGCGCCCTGCGCAACCCGTCCGCCGCTCCCAGCCAGTTCTCGAACCTGATCTTCGGCTTCGCCGTGACCGAAGCTCTGGGCATCTTCTCGTTCCTGGTTGCCCTGATCCTGCTGTTCGTCGCCTGATTTCGGCGCGATCCGCGATCTTCCGCAGCCGGGCCTGTTCCGGCTGCGCGCTCTTTTCCGGCCCTCCAGCCGGTTGACCGGATTTAACGGGACCTCTCGCTGATGGTTACGCAAGCCTACGCCCAAGAGGCGGAAACCCCGGCCGAAGGCCAAGTCGATGGCGCTCATGGCGCTGCCGATGCGCTGCATGCCGACCCGACCGCCGACACCCATGCCACCACCGAAGCGCATGGCGGCGATCATGGTTCGGGCGTGTTCCCGCCCTTCGACCCGGCCACCTTCCCCAGCCAGCTCCTCTGGCTCGCCATCACCTTTGGCGCGCTCTATGTGCTGATGAGCAAGGTTGCCCTGCCCCGCATCGACGGCATCCTTGCCAACCGCAAGGCCATCATCGACGCCGATCTGGCCGCCGCCGACCAGGCCCAGCAGAAGACCGACGCCGCCATCGCCGCCTATGAGACGGCGCTGGCCGAGGCCAAGGCCAAGGCCCAAGGCATCGCCAACGAGACCCGTGACGGCATCCAGGCCGATCTGGCCGCCAAGCGCGCCAGCGTCGAGGCCGACCTTGCCGCCAAGGTGAGCGCGGCCGAGGCCCGCATCGCCGGCACCAAGGCCGAGGCGCTCAATCACGTGGACGAAATCGCCACCGAGACGGCGCAGACCGTGGTCAGCCAGCTTGTGGGCGATGTTGCCACCGACAGCGTCAAGGCCGCCGTGGCCAAGGCGAGCAAGGAGTAACCGGGATGGAATGGCTCGATAACAGCTTCTACGCCACCGTCGCCCTCGTCATCTTCCTTGCGATGGCGCTCTATTTCGGCGTCCACAAGATCATCGCCAAGATGCTGGACACCCAGATCGCCAAGATCGCCAGCGACCTGGCCGAAGCCAAGAAGCTGCGCGAGGAAGCCGCGGCCCTTCTGGTCGAATACGAGCAGAAGCGCGTTGCCGCCGAGGCCGAGGCCGAAGGCATCATCACCGCTGCCCGCGAGGAGGCCACCCGCCTCACCGCCGAGGCCCAGGCGTCCCTCACCGATCTCGTCGCCCGCCGCACCAAGGCCGTGGAAGACAAGATCGCGCAGGCCGAGGCCCAGGCCGTCGCCGAGGTGCGCGCCCGTTCCGCCGATCTGGCCATCGAGGCAGCCCGCCTGGTGCTGACCGAGGAGATGGGCAAGAAGGGCGGCCAGGTGGTCGATCAGGCCATTGCCGATGTGGGCAACCGCCTCAACTGAGGCGCCTTTCCCCTCAAATCCATCAAGGCGGGCCGTTGTGCCCGCCTTTTTCTTTGCGCCGTCGCCGGCGCGATTGACGGCATCCCAAATCTCGCTCATCTTGCCGCCACTGCGGGAGAGATCGGATATCTCCGGCGCCGAAGGAGCAACCGCCCCGGAAACTCTCAGGCAAAAGGACCGCAGACGGAACGAACTCTGGAAAGCGGGCAGGCCCAGGCCGAGCCCCACCGAAGGAGCAACCGGCGCTCAGCCGGGAAATCTCTCAGGTGATGAGGACAGAGGGGGCGCGAAACCCGCCGCAAGGCGGACCTAGTCGTGCCGCCTGTTCACTTTCCGGGATGCGTTGATGGCCCAGACCTCAGCCGAAGACCTCAAGACCACGCCGCTTTTTTCGCGCCACACCGCCGCCGGCGGCCGCATGGTGCCCTTTGCCGGCTACAGCCTGCCGGTGCAATACGCCACCGGCATCGTGGCCGAGCACAAATGGACCCGCGAAAGCGCGGGCCTCTTCGATGTCAGCCATATGGGCCCCAGCTTTCTGGTGCTGAACGAGCCCAGCGGCGATGCCGAAGCCGATCACGCCGCCATTGCAGCCATGGTCGAGCCGCTGGTTTGCGGCGACATTGCCGGGCTGAAGCCGGGCCAGATCCGCTACACGCTGCTGCTCAACGAGACCGGCGGCATTCTCGATGATCTCATGATCGGCCGCTCGCCGAAATTTCCCGGCTCGCTCTACATCGTCGTCAATGCCGGCACCAAGGAGAGCGATTTCGCCCGCCTTGCCGCTGCCGCCGGCGACAAAGCCAGGCTCACCCGCGCCGATGACGGAGCGCTCCTCGCCCTGCAAGGTCCCGAGGCGGTGAATGTGCTCTCCGCTCTCCTCCCGGGCGTGGCCGAGCTGGGTTTCATGACCTACCGCCCCTTCGATCTCAATGGGCAGACCATCATCGTCTCGCGTTGCGGCTATACCGGGGAGGACGGGTTCGAGCTGCTTTGTTCCGCCGATTTCGCCTCCTCGCTTTGGGACAGGCTGGTAGCCGATCCGCGCGTCAGGCCGGCGGGCCTGGGGGCGCGCGACAGCCTGCGGCTGGAGGCCGGCCTGCCGCTTTACGGGCATGACCTCGATGAAACCGTGTCGCCCATCGAGGCCGGGCTGGGCTTTGCCCTCTCCAAGCGCCGCCGCGAGGCGGCCGATTTCCCCGGCGCCGCCCGCATCTTGGCCGAGCGCGAGGGTCAGCCCAGCCGTATCCGCATCGGCCTTTTGGTCGATGGCGCTCCTGCGCGGGAAGGCGCTGAAATCCTCGATGGCGCCGGAACGCCCATTGGCGTGGTCACCAGCGGCGGCTTTGCCCCGACGCTGGGCAAGGCCATCGCCATGGGCTTCGTGCCGCCCAGCCAGGCCGAGCCCGCCACCAAATTGCAGGTTTCGGTGCGTGGCCGTGCCCAGCCGGCCGAGGTGGTGCCGACGCCTTTCGTTCCACATCGCTATTTCCGCAAGACCCAATCCAGTTGAGGGATCCGTCATGACCACCAAATTCACCCCTGACCACGAATATATCCGCGTCGAGGGTTCGACCGGCATTGTCGGCATCACCCGGTTTGCCCAGGAGCAATTGGGCGACATCGTCTTCGTCGAGCTGCCTGCCGTAGGCAAGGTGCTCAACAAGGGCGACGAGGCCGCCGTTGTCGAATCGGTCAAGGCCGCCTCGGAAATCTATGCTCCGGTTTCGGGCACCGTCACTGAGGTCAACGAGGCGCTGTCGGGCGAACCCGGCCTCATCAATCAGGACCCAACCGCCGGCGGCTGGATGTTCAAGCTCGCCATCAGCGACGCTTCCGAGCTTGATGGCCTGCTCGATGACGCCGCCTATGCCGAAATGACCAAGTAAGGGCCGCCATGCGCTATCTCCCCCATTCCGCCACCGAACGGGCCGATATGCTTGGCGTCATCGGCGCCGCCAATATCGAGGCGCTGTTCAGCGCCGTGCCGCGATCGGCGTTCCGGAGCTTCACGCTCGACCTGCCCGATCATCAGCCCGAGTTCAGCGTCGAGGCGCATATGCGCGCCCTCGCCGGCAAGAACCATGCCGGGGGAGACGGCCCCTTCTTCATCGGCGCCGGGGCCTATCGCCACCACGTTCCGGCCACGGTCGACCATCTGATCCAGCGTTCGGAATGGCTCACCGCCTACACGCCCTATCAGCCGGAAATCTCGCAGGGCACTCTGCAGATGCTGTTCGAGTTCCAGACCCAGGTGGCCAAGCTCACCGGCATGGATGTGGCCAATGCCAGCCTTTACGATGGCTCCACCGCCACGGCCGAGGCAGTGCTGATGGCCCGGCGGCTGACCCGGCGCGACAAGATCGTGCTCTCGGGGGGGCTGCATCCGCATTACCGCGACGTGGTCAAGGCCTATCTCAAGGACGATGCCGATCTGGTGTGCCTCTCTCCCTCCCCTGAGGGCCAGGGCGATATTTTCGACCATATCGACGCCACCACCGCCGCCATCGTCATCCAGACGCCGGATTTCTACGGCCATCTGCGCAACCTCCAGGCTGCGGCCGACGCCGCCCACGCCCAGGGCGCCCTGCTGATCGTGGTGGTGACGGAGATCGTCTCGCTGGGCCTGCTCGAAGCGCCCGGCGCGCTGGGGGCCGATATCGTGGTGGCCGAGGGCCAGTCGCTCGGCAACGCGCTCAATTTCGGCGGCCCCTATCTCGGGCTCATGGCCACGCGCAAGGAATTCATCCGACAGATGCCGGGACGCCTGTGCGGCGAGACGGTCGATGCCGAGGGGCGGCGCGGCTTCGTGCTGACGCTGTCGACCCGCGAGCAGCATATCCGCCGCGAAAAGGCCACCAGCAATATCTGCACCAATTCCGGGCTCTGCGCCCTGGCCTTTTCCATTCACCTGTCCCTTCTGGGCGAAGCCGGCTTTACCCGTCTCGCCCGCCTCAACCATGCCAATGCCAGCAAGCTGGCCGATGCGCTGGCGGCGGTTCCCGGCGTAAACGTGCTCAACGGGACCTTCTTCAACGAGATGACCATTCGCGTGCCCCAGCCCGCCGCGGCTCTGGTCGAGCGACTGGCGCGGCGCGGCATTCTGGCCGGCGTGCCGGCAAGCCGGCTGCTGCCCAACGATCCGAGTGTCGCCAATCTCATCGTTCTCGCCGCCACCGAACTCACCAGCGAAGGCGACATCGCCGCGCTGGCCGCTGCCCTTACGGAGGAACTGGCATGAGCATGAACACGCAAGGCCGCCCCACCGGCATCGGCACAGCCGCCGCCCCCGTCAACGGCTCGGCGCTTCTCCCCGACGAACCGCTGCTGTTCGAAATCGGCGACACCAACCATTCCGGCGTCGACCTGCCCGAAGTGGACATCTCAACGGACCGCCTGGGCGGCTTCGGGCGCAAGATGCCGCTTGATTTAGCCGGGCTCACCGAGCCCGAGGCCATGCGCCACTATGTGCGCCTCTCCCGCCTCAACCACTCCATCGATGGCGGCATGTATCCCTTGGGGTCGTGCACGATGAAGCACAATCCGCGCCTCAACGAGAAAATGGCGCGGCTGCCGGGCTTTGCCGACATTCATCCTCTCCAGCCCGTTTCCACCGTTCAGGGCGCGCTTGAGATGATGGAGGAGCTCAGCCAGTGGCTGATGGCGCTCACCAACACCGCCGCCGTGGCCCTCTCGCCCAAGGCCGGCGCCCATGGCGAGCTTCTGGGCATGATGGCCATCAAGGCGGCGCAGGAAGCGCGGGGCGAGGCGCACCGCACCGTGGTGCTGGTGCCCGAAAGCGCCCACGGCACCAATCCGGCCACCGCCGCGTTCCTCGGCTATTCCGTGCGGGCCGTTCCCGCTCGTGCCGATGGCACCGTGGATGTGGAGGCGGTCAAGGCCGCCCTCTCGCCCGAGGTGGCGGCGATCATGCTGACCAACCCCAATACGTGTGGCCTTTTCGAGCCGCAGGTGATCGAGATCGCCGAGGCGGTGCACGCCGCCGGGGCGTTCTTCTACTGCGATGGCGCCAATTTCAACGCCATCATGGGCGTGGTGCGGCCCGGCGATCTGGGGATCGACGCCATGCACATCAACCTGCACAAGACCTTCTCCACGCCCCATGGCGGGGGTGGTCCCGGCGCCGGCCCGGTGGTGCTTTCCGCCGCCTTGGCCCCTTTCGCGCCGGTGCCCTTCATCCGCAAGGGCGCGGCGGGGCTGGACCTGGTCGAGCATGCAGAAGACAATGCCCTGGGCCGGGTCACCGCCTTCCATGGCCAGATGGGCATGTATGTGCGGGCGCTCACCTATATGCTGAGCCATGGCCGCGACGGGCTGGCGCAGGCGGCCGAAGACGCGGTGCTCAACGCCAACTACGTCAAGGCGCGGTTGCAGCACGTCTTTTCTGTGCCCTTCCCCGATCATCCGGCCATGCACGAGGCCCTGTTCGACGACAGTTTCCTCAAGGGCACGGGCGTCACCACGCTCGATTTCGCCAAGGCGCTGATCGACGAGGGCTTCCACCCCATGACCATGTATTTCCCGCTGGTGGTGCATGGCGCCATGCTGGTCGAGCCCACTGAAAGCGAAAGCCGGCAGACCCTCGACAGCTTCTGCGACGTCATGCTGGAACTGGCGGAAGACGCCAGGGCCGGCAAGGTGGAGCGTTTCACCGCCGCGCCGCTCAAGGCCCCGCGCCGGCGCCTGGACGAGACCCGGGCGGCGCGCCAGCCGATACTCAAATGGGAAAAGCCCGAGGCCATGCCCCGGGCTGCCGAATAAACCAAAAGGGCCGCTACGGCGGCCCTTTTGAGCGTTTCCAGCAAAAGTGGTAACGGTTTTGCGGTTCGGAAACGCGACAAAACAAAGACTTAGATCCATAACACTGTTTCAGAGAAACAGTGTTATGGATCTAGTTTATTTGGTGTCGAAGCCGACCCAGATGGTGATGTCCTCGCCGCCCAGATAGGGAATGGCGACGTTATCCAATACCTTGACGAACTCGGCGGAACGAGCCGGCTGCGCCAGGGCGACGGGAATGGTGTATTTCTGCGAGAACACGGCCTGCCCGTCCCGCTCCACGGCAAAGCGGATGGGCGCGTTGACCGAGCTCTGAGTGCCGGCAGGGCCGAGCAGCACACGACCGACCACACCCATATTGACGGTAATCAGCCCGTTGGACACCACGCAATTGCGCGAGGTCTCGTCGATGACGCCCTGATATTGCAGCGCCTTGGGGTCGCCGGTGCGGCCATTGCCATAATAGAACATGGCCTCGGAGCCGGGGCGCACGCGGATGGGCGGACACTGGGTGGCGATCGCCGGCAGGGCATTGGTCTGCGCCTGGGCGACGGCGGCGGGCGTGGCCGTGGCGTTCTGCAATTGCTGGTTTTGGGCCGAATTGCCGCCACCGAACAGCCCGCCCATGGAACAGGCCGCCAGCGTACCCGCAAGGGCGCAGGTGGCGGAAAGGCGCAGCATCAGCGAAATGGATGTATTCATAAGGCGATCTCCCGACGCGGACACTAGCTCTTGGCGGCTTCGAGCGCCATCAGAATGGCAGGTGCGCCGGTCGCCGTCACGCCCGGAGCGTCCTCGAGGAACACGCCTTCCACAACCCCGTCGCGGATCAGCAGGGCCGAGCGGGTGAAGCGCTTGCCCATGCCCGAGCCGGTATAGTCCTTGCTCAGCCCCAGGGCCTCGGCCAGCTCGGCATTGCCATCGGCCAGAAAATCGATCTTGCCCAGGGCGCCGGAGGCTTCGGCCCAGGCCTTCATCACATGGGCGTCGTTGGCAGCGGCGCAGACGATGTGGTCAACACCGGCGGCGCGCAGCTTGGCCTCATTGGCAAGGAAGCCGGGCAGATGATTGAGGTGGCAAGTGGGCGTAAAGGCTCCCGGCACGGCGAAGAACACCACGAGGCCCTGACCCAGCGCGGCATCGCTGGTGGTGTCGGCCGCCCCATCGGCGTTGACGAGTTTCACCTTCACCGAGGGAACCGGACTGCCACGTTCGATCATAAATGGATTGCCCCATCATCACGGCCACCGGGCGGCGGCACTTTCTTATCTTTGATCTGCAACCGGGATATGCGGCTTTGCGCCCGCCGACAAGGCCAAAAGGCCGTTTCCCCCGCCTGCCCCTCACTGCTCCGGCGCGCGCTCGATCTGTCGGGTCACCTCGAAGGCTCCCGATTCGGTAAGGAAGGTCAGGGTCACCTCCTGCCCTTCCAGATCGCTCTCGTCGCTGCCGCCCAGAACAGGGATGAGCATTAGGTCGGCTTCCGGGCTTTTTTGCGGCGTGCCGAAAAGCGGGGTGCCCGATGATGTCGCGGCAATGAGCGTGCTCGGGTCCACGCGGGGGTCGAGGAGCCGCACCGTCAGTCTGGCCTCGTCCGCATCCAGCGCCACCTCGCCGATGGGCTCGGCGTCCTCCGGCCAGTCGAGCGGCACGTCGGCCAGCGCCTGGCGCAGGCGCAGGCCGTTGACCCTGTCCGGCCCGGCCTCGGTGGGCTCGAAGGCGAAACGGGCCTGGGCCGGCACGCAGATGTCCGAACAGATGCCCAATACGACATCGAGCTCGACCCATGGCGCTTCGGAGACCTCTAGCTCCACCGGCAGCACCACCGGGCCGAAATAGACATGGTCGAGATATTCGGGGGTCTTCTCACGGGTGGGGTAGGGCCAGAGGATGGTATGCGCCATCACGCCACGGGAGCGGGAGAAATCCAGCTCGGCAGGAAAGCCGGTATCGCCGGGCACGCGCCAATAGGTCTTGATCGTCTGCGGCATATCGACTTCCAGCCCAATCAGCGCCGTGCCATCGGGCTTGATCTCGCCGCTGCTGATGAGGCGCAGGCGGACCTGGGGGGCGACATCCACCCATGCCGTCTCGGCCGCCCAGGCCGGCAGGGAGAGGGAAACCAGGCTGAAAAGGACGAGAAAGGAACGCATGACCCGGAACTAGCTGAGGATGGCCCGAGACAACAGCCCGGGAGCCATCAGGCCTTCGTGAAGTGATCGGCTTTGAGGCTGCTTAACTTTGCATGAGAGCGCAAGCATGGCTAGAATTGCCGGTATGAAATCGCTCGAAGGACAATTCCTGGTGGCCATGCCCGACATGGCGGATGAACGCTTCATCGAAAGCGTCATCCTGCTGGTGGGCCACAGCACTGACGGGGCCATGGGCATCGTGGTCAATCACGAGCTGGCCAATCTGCGCTTCGCCGACATATTGGACGAACTCGACCTGGGCGATCCCGATGCGGTCATCCGCCTGCCCGATACCATTCGCGGCCGCTCGGTGATGCGTGGCGGGCCGGTGGAAAAAGGGCGCGGCTTCGTGCTGCATTCGTCCGACTACCAGAGCGGCAACACCTATCCGGTGACCGAGGGCGTCAGCCTCACCGCCACGCTGGACGTGCTGCGCGCCATGGCCTTCGGGCCGGCGCCGCGCGCCTCGCTTCTGGCGCTGGGCTGTTGCGGCTGGGGCGCGGGGCAACTGGAAGACGAGATCGTCGGCAATGGCTGGCTGACCGCGCCTTTTTCCGAGCAACTGGTGTTCGAAACCCCGGTGGAAGATCGTTATGAGGCCGCGCTGGCCAGCCTGCGCATCACAAGGGCCTCGCTCAGCCCGGACGCCGGCCACGCCTAGACCATTTCCCTGTTTCGTTGAAACAGCAAAATGGCCCAAGTCTTTGTTTCGCCGCGTTTCCAAGCCGCGAAACCGTGGCCACTTTTGCTGGAAACGCCCTAGCGGCCAAGCTGGGCCGCCAGCTTGCGGCCGAATTCCGCTCCAGTCATCGCCGCCCCGAAGGCAAAGCCCTGCGCATAACGGCAATTGAGCTGGCGCAGCCGCTCGATTTCCTCCTGGGTCTCCACTCCTTCGGCGATGACCATCATGTCGAGATCGGCAGCCAGCGCCACGATGGCCTTGATGATCGGCGCCTGCGTATGGGCGATGCCGCCGCCCTCGCTCATGGTGACGAAATTGGCCGGGATCTTGATGGTGTCGAAGGGGAAGCGGTGCAGGTAGCTCATCGATGAATGGCCGGTGCCGAAATCGTCGAGCGCCAGCCCCAGCCCCAGGCTGCGCAGCGCCTGCAGCATATAGGCGGAGTGCTCGGGATTGCTCATCACCTGACTTTCGGTGATTTCGAGCTTGAGGTGCCGCGCCAGTTCCTTGTTCTGGCTGACGAGGCTGCGCATGTCGTTGAGCAGGGTTTCGGTAGCCAGTTGCGTGGGCGAAAGATTGACCGAGATGAAGAAGTCTTCGGGCAGGCCGAGCGTCGTCATCCAGTCGCGCGCCTGCGCCGCCGACTGCTCGAAGGCGAGCCGTCCCAGCTTCTCGATCTGCCCCGAGCGCTCGGCCAGCGGCACGAACTCCTCGGGATTGACGGCGCCGCGCGTCGGGTGGTTCCAGCGCATCAGCGCCTCGGTGCCGACAATCTGGCCGGTCTGGATGTCGGTGACCGGCTGGAACTGCACATGCAATTCGCCCTGCTTCATGCCGCGCTCGAGGTCCTCCTCGCTGGCGCGGTTATAGGCGGCGATGGAGCGGGCCGAAGCGCGATAGGCTTCGATGCGGTCCCCGCCCAGGCGCTTGGCGTAATACATCGCCAGTTCGGCGTCGCGCAGCACGTCGGCGGCGCCGGCGGGATTGCTGTCGTAAATGGTGACGCCGATGGAGGCCGAGAGCGTCAGGTCGCGGTCGCCGAAATTGAACGGGGCCTTGAGCGCCTTGCGGATCTGCTCGGCGGTTTCGGCAATCTTGCTGGCGGCCTGTTCGGAGGCCAGGATCACGGCAAACTGGTCGCCGGTGACGCGCGCCACGGTGTCGAGCGGCCGCATGATGCGGGAAATACGCCGCGAAATGGCCAGCAGCACCGAATCCGCAGCTGAGTGGCCGATGCGCTCCTCAAGCTCGGTAAAACGGTCAATGTCGATCAGGAACACGGCCGGCTTGATGCCGCCCGGCGTGCGGGCACGCACCAGCGCACGCTCCAGCCGGTCGAGGAACAATTGCCGGTTGGGCAGGCCGGTGAGGCTGTCATGCACGGCGTCGTGCAGCAGGCGCTCGCGCGCCGCCCGGTCCTCGGTGACGTCCTGCAAGGTGCCGACGATGCGGTTCACCTGGCCATCGCCGCCCAGAACGGGCTTCACCCGCATGCGGAAGCTGCGATAGCTGCCGTCGTGGCTGGCAATGCGCATATCGGCGGAGACCTTGCCGCGCCGCAATTCCACCAACGTGTCGAAGGCGGTGCGGAAACGGTCGCGGTCATCGGGATGCACGCGGTCGAGCCAGCGCTTGATGGCGCCGCGCAGGGCGCCGCGCTTTTCGCCCAGCCGCGTGGCCAGTTCCTCGCTGACGGTCACGCGGTCGCGCTCGATATTCCAATCGAAGACGAAGTCGCCCGAGCCGGTGAGAGCCAGCGCGCGCCGTTCGACCTCCGAAAGGGTGCCGATGGTGACCTGTCCTTCGGAAAAGGCGTGCTGCACCGCGGTGAAGCCGAGCAGCATGACGATCAGGACGAGCCCGCCGCCAACCGCCGGCTGGGCCACGTCGTTGGAGACCTGCCCCGACACCACCAGCCAGGAATAAAACAGCCAGGCGATGAAAATGATCCAGGTCGGCACCAGCAGCACGGCGCGGTCATAGCCGCGCAGGGCCAGGAGCAGGATGAGAAAGAAGCCGGAGAGCCCCAGCAGCACCAGCACCAGCCGGGCGATGGTGGCGGCGATGGCCGGCTGGAAGAAGGCGAAGGCGAAGAGCGCCAGGAACAGCGCCGCCAGCCCCAGCGCCAGATGCACGAAACGCAGATGCCAGCGATGAAGGTTGAGATAGATGAAGAGAAACCCCGCCAGCGTCGTGGCTATGCCGGCCTCGGCAGCGGCCCGCAGCGGCTGCACGCCCCCCGCCGGCAGGCCCAGGACGCGCCCCAGAACGCCGAAATCGATAAGCAGATAGACCAGAACCGCCCAGGCAAAGGCCGCCGTGGCAGGGAACACGCCCCTGCCCTTCACCACGAACATGATGGTGAGGAAAATCGCCGCCAGCGAGGCCACGCCCAGCACCACGCCCCGGAACAGGGTGAAGGAGTTGACGTAGTCGCGATAGGCATTGGGCTGCCAGAGATAGAGCTCGGGCAGGTCAGTTCCCACCAGTTCGGCGACGAAGGTCACCGTCGCGCCGGGGTCCAGCGTCACCTCATAGACATCGGCTTCGCTGTCGGTCAGCCGCACCGGCCGGATGCCGGCGCTTGGGGTCAGCGTTTTGAGGCGGTCATCGCCCAGGTCGGGCTGGAAGATGCCCGAGCCCGGCAGGCGGAAAAAGGGGGCCACCAAAAGCCGCTCGATCTGCTGGTCGCTCTCATTGCGCAGGGCGAACAGGGCAAAGCTGGGATTGGTGCCCGGCTCGCTCGCCAGAACCTCGATGCGCCGGATGATGCCATCGGCGCCGGGCGCGGTCGAAAGCTGCACGCGGCCATTGGTGCCCGGCTGCACCTCGATCACCTCGGAGAGGTTGATGGCATTGACGTCTTCGGGGACGGTAATGACCTCGAAGGCGGCTGTCGGCCAGACGACTGCCAGCGCGACGAGAACGGACATCGCAAATGCAAGAAGATGACGCATCAGGGGCGGGTATATCCTGCGATAGGCTTCATTATGACGGCATTCCGGCAAGGTCACGGCAGCGACAGCACACCGAAACGGCATCCTCTTGGCGGGGCGCCTTTTGGTAGCGGGGATTGCCGCAGGCGACAAGGCCGACCCCCTGTTGCCAAATAACAACAGACCTAGGCCAGGCGCCCGCTGAACCGCGCCATATCATAGCGCTCGCGGGTCAAACCCATGAGCACATGGTCTTCCCAGCGGCCGTTGATTTGCAGATATTTCTCTGCAAAACCCTCCTCCACGAAGCCGTTCTTTTCCAGAACGCGGCGCGAGGCCATGTTGCCGGGGAGGAAGGCGGCATGGATTCGGTGCAGGTCCAGCGTTTCAAAGACGAAGGGCAGGCAGAGCGCCACCGCCTTGGTCATCAGGCCCCTGCCGGCATGGGCTTCGCCCATCCAATAGCCCAGCGTGACGAACTGGGCGGCGCGGCGGCAGATATTGGACAGGGTGATGCCCCCTACCAGCACACCGCCCTCGAACAGGAAAAAGGAATAATCACTCCCCTCCTCCGCCTCCTGCCGGGCGCGGCGCACCCGCAGGGCGAAGACGCGGCGGCTGAGATCGGCCTCGGTCCAGCGCGGCTCGAAGGGACGGAGGAATTCGCGGCTGGCGCTGCGCAGGGCGTACCAATCGGCATAATCGGCCATCTGCGGCAGGCGCAGCAGCAAGCCCGAGCCTTGCAGGGCAATCAGCGGTGCCGGGGACGACCAGGGCCAGAGCATGCCTAGCGCTTCAACATATCGCCTATGGCCCCGATATCGGCCAGCTTGCCGATGGGCCCGATGCCGGCCAGCGTCGGGGTGCCGGAGGTGAAAATCTGCTCGGCCACCTCCTGGACGCGCTGGGCGGTGATGCGGTTGATGCGCTCCACCGTTTCGGCCATGGGGATGGGACGCCCCCACAGGATCTGCTGGCGCGCCAGTTGCCCGGCGCGCGCGGAGGGGCTTTCGAGCGACATGAGCAGGCCCGCCCGGATCTGGTTGCGCACCCGCACCACTTCCTCGTCGGTAATGGTCTGGGTGGCGCGCTTGAGCTCGTCCAGAACCACCGGCACGAGATCGGACACTTCGTCCTCCCCCGTCGCGGCGGCGACGCCAAACACACCGCTATCGGCAAAGGCCCAATGGAAGGAATAGACCGAATAGCACAGGCCGCGCTTTTCGCGGATTTCCTGGAAGAGCCGCGAACTCATGCCCCCGCCCAGAATGGAGGCCAGCACCTGGGCGGCGTAGAAGCCGTCGGAATTATAGGCGCGGCCCTCGAAACCGATGACGATATGGGCCTGTTCGTGATCGGACAGCAGCCGCTCCTCGCCGCCCTGATATTCGGCCCGCTGCGGCGCGGGAGCGCCATTGGGCTTGAGATCGGCAAAGCGCTGGCGCGCCACTTCGACCAGTCCGTCATGATCGACATTGCCGGCCGCCGCCATGACCATATGGTCGCCCACATAATTGCGGCTCATATATTTGCGGATGGTGTCGGCGGAAAAATCGCGCACCGAATCCACCGTGCCCAGAATGGTGCGGCCGATGGGCTGGGTGGGGAAGGCCGCCTCCTGGAAGAGGTCGAACACATGGTCATCGGGATTGTCGCGCGCCGCGCCAATCTCCTGGACGATGACCTGTTTTTCACGGGTCAGCTCGTCTTCCTCGAACAGGGAATTCTGCAGGATGTCGGAGAGGATGTCGGCCGCCAGCACCACATCGTCCTTGAGCACGCGGGCGAAATAGCCGGTATGCTCGATGGAGGTGGCCGCGTTGAGGTCACCCCCGACATTCTCGATGGCCTCGGCGATCTGCAGGGCCGTGCGCGATCTTGTGCCCTTGAAGGCCATATGCTCGAGCAGATGGGAAATGCCATGCTCGGCCTTGCGCTCGCTGCGCGCGCCCGCCTTTACCCAGACACCGAGCGATGCGCTTTCCAGATGCGGCATGTCATCGGTCAGCACCACCATGCCATTGTCGAGGGTCGTCGATTGAACGCTCACGCGAGGCTCCTTCACAGGCCTGGCGGTCGAGCGACCACGAGGCCCTCGATTCGTCAGGCAGCGCGCGTGCGCGCTGCAATGAAGTCTTCGACCGCCTTCTGGTCGTTGGCAAGGACGCTGAGGCGTTCCTCGCGCTGGTAGAGATCGGCCAGCCAGCCCGGCAATGCCGGGTCGATGCCCGAGGCCTCTTTCACCGCCGCCGGAAACTTGGCCGGATGGGCGGTGGACAAGGTCACCATGGGCGTTGCGCCCAGATGCGCCTGGGCCACATGCACGCCCACGGCGGTATGCGGATCGAGCAGGTAACCCGAGGCGGAAAATGTCGCGGCAATGGTGGCGCGCGTGGCGCCCTCATCGGTGGTGCCGGCGGCAAAGTCGCGCCGAATGGCGGCGAGCGCCGCTTCGGGCAAGGCAAAGCCGCCCGACTGCCTGAGACCATCCATCATGGCCCGCACGGCGTCGGCGTCTCGCCCGGCGCTCTCGAACAGCAGGCGCTCGAAATTGGACGAAATCTGGATATCCATGGACGGGCTGATGGTGGGCTCGACCCCGGCCATTTCATAGCGGCCCGTATCCAGCGTGCGGCGCAGGATGTCGTTGGCATTGGTGGCGATCACCAGCTTTTCCACCGGCAGGCCCATGGCGCGGGCGCAATAGCCGGCGAAGATGTCGCCGAAATTGCCGGTCGGCACGGTGAAGCTCACCTTGCGATGGGGACTGCCCAGCGAGACGGCGGCGACGAAGTAATAAACGATCTGCGCGACGATGCGGCCCCAGTTGATGGAATTGACGCCGGAGAGGCGAACCCGGTCGCGGAAGCCATGGTTGTTGAACATCGCCTTGACGATGTTCTGGCAGTCGTCAAACGTACCCTGGAGCGCGATATTGTGGACATTGGCATCGAGCACCGTGCTCATCTGCAGGCGCTGCACGGCCGAGGTGCGCCCCTCGGGATGCAGGATGAAGATGTCGGTGGTGTCGCGGCCACGGAAGGCCTCGATGGCAGCCGAGCCGGTATCGCCCGAGGTGGCGCCGACGATGGTGGCCTTGAGCCCCCTCTCGCCCAGGATATGGTCCATGATCCGGCTGAGGAACTGCATGGCCACGTCCTTGAAGGCCAGGGTCGGCCCATGGAACAGCTCGAGCAGGAAATGATTGGGCGCCAGCTCGACCAGCGGCGTTACCGAAGGGTGGCGGAAGCCGGCATAGGCTTCATCGAGAATGGCCTGGAGCGTGGCGGGGGCAATGTCGTCACCGGTGAAGCGGCTGATGATGGCATAGGCCACATCGGCATAGGGCTTGCCGGCAAAGCCGGCGATTTCGGCCGCCTCGATGCGGGGCCAGCTTTTCGGCACATAGAGGCCGCCATCGGCCGCCAGGCCGGCGAGAACCGCGTCAGAAAAGTTGAGCACGGGCGCCTGGCCCCGTGTGGAGACGAACTGCATTCTGGGGAAGTGCCCTTTTAGAATTGGTGCAAACTAGTCAAACGAGGCGCGGACCGCAAGTTCAGCCATCGTTGCGGCTGCCGGCAAACTGGCGCCGCCCCCAGAAGGCCAGCATCACCACGGCCACGATGGCAAAGCCATACCAGGTGACGGCATAGCCCAGATGGTTGTTGGGAAACTCCAGGACCGTCTCGCCGCCTTGTGGCAATTCGCCCGGCGCGCCTGCCGGCATATCGATGAAGAAGGGCGCGATAGGCGCCATGGCGGGGTCGATCATGGCCGCGAGGCGCTGCGGGTCGCGCACCCATTCGATACGGTCCGAGGTGTTGGGCTCGGGCGTCATGAAGCCGGCATGCTCGCCCGCGCGCAGCAATCCGTCGATGGTCACCAGCGCGTCGCCTCCTTCGCCATCGGTGACGGCGGCCTCCTGGAAGGCCTGGGGAATGAAGCCGCGGTTGACGAAAACCGTACCGCCATCGACCAGCGCAAAAGGCGTCATCACCCAATAGCCGGGACCGGAGGCGATGCCGCGCGCATTGGAAAGATTGGTGAAGACGGTGAGGGTCTGGTTGTAGCGGAAGCGGCCGGTCAGCATCACCGGCTGGAAGACCAGCGCATCACTGTCCAGATGCTCCCATTCGGCCACGGGCGGAAGGGGAATGGGGGCGGAATGGATGCGCTGCTCGACGGCGGCGATCAGGGCTTCCTTTTCGCCCAGGCGCTGCATCTGCCAATTGCCGAGCCAGACGCAGAGGCCGGCCAGCGCCAGCATTAGACCGATGAAAACCCAGCTCATGATCGGCCGGGCGCCAGACGTGCTCATAGTAGTTTCATCCCGTAGCGCCGGACGCCGGGGCCTGTCCGGCCGTCCAGACGGATCGGGGCGCAGCTTGCGGCTGCGCCCCGTAAATACATGTCCGGGCTGTCCCTAGTGGCTGATCGCCACGCCCCAGCTGCCCCACACATAGATGGAAGCGAAGAGGAAGAGCCAGACCACGTCCACGAAATGCCAGTACCAGGCGGCCATCTCGAAGCCGAGATGGCGCTCGGGCGTAAAGTCACCGCGAATGGCGCGGATCAGGCAGACGGTGAGGAAGATGGTGCCCACCAGGACGTGGAAACCATGCAGGCCCGTGGCCATGAAGAAGGTGGCGCCATAGAGATTGCCGGCGAAGGTGAAGCCCGCCTCGCTATATTCGATGGCCTGCACGCAGGTGAACACCGCGCCCAGCAGGACCGTCAGCACCAGGCCCCATTTGAGGCCTTCCCGGTCGTTCTCCAGCAGGGCGTGGTGCGCCCAGGTCACCGTGGTGCCGGAGGTGAGCAGCAGAAGCGTGTTAAACAGCGGCAGGTGGAACGGATCGAACAGTTCGACGCCGGTCGGCGGCCAATGTCCGCCGGTGGCGGCGACGCGCGCATATTGCTCGATGTCGTCGAAGCGGAAGAAGCCGTCGAAATAGGCCCAGAAGAAGGCCACGAACAGCATCACTTCCGAGGTGATGAACAGCATCATGCCATAGCGATGATGCAGCTGCACGACGGGGGTGTGGTCGACGCCGTTATTGGCTTCCTTCACCACGTCGCTCCACCACGCATACATGGTGTAGAGCACGCCGGCGAGGCCGATGGCAAAGACCCAGGGGGTCCAGTGGTGCATCCAGAAGATGGCACCCAAGGCGAAGACAAGCACCGAAACCGACATGACAAACGGCCATGGGCTCGGTTCCACCATATGATAGTCGTGGTTCTTGGCTATGCCAGCCATGGTCAGCTTCCCCCGTTGTCTGAAGCGTAGAAGGTATAAGAGAGGGTAATCTCTTTGATGGTGGCGAGCTCGTGGTTTTTGTCGAGCTCGGGATCGATGAAGAACACGATGGGCATCTCGACGGTTTCGCCGGGCTGCAGGGTCTGCTCGGTGAAGCAGAAGCATTCCATCTTGTTGAAATAGACACCCGCCTTTTCCGGCGAGACGTTGAACACGGCCATGCCGGTGAGCGTCTTGTCGGAATTGTTGGTTGCCACGTAATGGACCGTATCGACCGCGCCGATATTGTCGGTAATGGCCGAGGCGGCCTTGACCGTCCAGGACAGGTCATTGGCGACGTTGGAATCGAACTGCACCGTCATCTGGCGGTCGATCACGCCGCGCGGCGCCTCGGTGGCGAGCTGCGGCGTGCCGCCAAAGCCGGTGACCTGGCAGAAAAGCTGGTAGAGCGGCACCGCGGCATAGGCCAGGCCCACCATGCTGGCGACGAGGCAGAGGCCGATCACCGCCACACGGCGATTGCGCCGGGCAACGAGCGGCTCGGGGCTGGAATGGGTTGCGTCCACCATCACAAGGCCCGATCGAAGATAGCCGGTCCCATCTTGACGATGGTCAGCATGTAGAAGGTGATGGTGAAGAGCGCCAAAGCAATGCCCAGGGCGATCGAGCGGCGCCGGCGTGTCTTGGCGCGAGCAGCGGCGACTTCTCGGCTCTCGGGCTTGACCTCGTGGATTTCGTCGGGCGCGCTCACGACACCAGCCCTCCGAACCGGCCCAGCAGATGATCGGTCATGAAGGCAAGGAAGACGATGAACAGATAGCTCAGTGAATAGTTGAACACCACACGGGCCGCCTTGCGCATGGCGACATCCTCGCGGGTGCGCAGCAGGCGCCAGGCCAGGAGGCTAAAGGACGCGCCGGTCACCACCGCCACGAAGGTATAGACCCAGCCGGCAAAGCCGAACACGGAAGGCAGCAGCGAGGCCACAGCCAGCACCAGGGTGTAGGCGAAGATCTGCACCTTGGTGGAGTCGTTGCCCGCGACATTGGGCATCATCGGAACGCCGGCCGCGCCATAGTCGGACTGCTTGTAGAGCGCCAGGGCCCAGAAATGCGGCGGCGTCCACAGGAAGATGATGAGGAAGAGCACCACGCTTTCAAAGGAGATGCCGCCGGTCACCGCGGCCCAGCCGACCACGGGGGGAAAAGCGCCGGCCGCGCCGCCGATGACGATGTTCTGCGGCGTCGAGCGCTTGAGCCACATCGTGTAGATGACGGCATAAAAGAAGATCGTGAAGGCCAACAGGCCCGCCGCCACCCAATTGGTGGCGAGGCCCAGCAGCATCACCGACAGGGCCGAGAGCACCAGCCCGAAGGTCAGCGCCTGCTCGCGGGTGATGCGCCCGGCCGGAATGGGGCGATTGACCGTGCGGCTCATGATGGCGTCGATGTCGCTGTCATACCACATGTTGAGCGCACCGGACGCCCCTGCCCCGATGGCGATGCAGACGATGGCGATGACGCCGATCAGCGGGTTGATGCCGCCGGGCGCCACGACAAGGCCGACAATGGCGGTGAACACGACCAGTTGCATGACGCTCGGCTTCAGCAGCGCGATGTAATCCTCCACGCGCGCTTCGCCGGTCATGCCGGTCAGGTTCCTGCTGTCGTCGATGAAAGCCACGGGCCTTGCCTTCTGGGTCTTTGGAAGCGGGCCGCGCGAACGCGGCCCGGTCTGTTTAGTGTGCGTTGGCGGAGTCGATCCGCGGCAGCGTCGAGAACTGGTGGAACGGCGGCGGGCTGCTCAGCGTCCATTCCAGCGTGGTCGCGCCGACACCCCACGGGTTGTCACCGGCCGGGCGCTTCTTCCGGGCGGCTTCCCAGGTGGCATAGAAGAAGATCACCATGGCCACGAAGGTGATGTAGTAGCCGATCGAGGAGATGCGGTTCCAGAAGGCGAACGCGTCGGGATAGTCGATATAGCGGCGCGGCATGCCGGCGAGGCCGAGGAAGTGCTGCGGGAAGAAGATCAGGTTCACACCGATGAACATGGTCCAGAAATGCAGCTTGGCCAGGGTATCGTTGTACATGTAGCCGAACATCTTCGGGAACCAGTAATACCAGCCGGCGAACAGCGAGAACACCGCGCCCAGCGACAGCACGTAGTGGAAGTGCGCCACCACGTAATAGGTGTCGTGCAGCGAGCGGTCGGCGCCGGCATTGGCCAGAACAACGCCGGTCACGCCACCGACGGTGAACAGGAAGATGAAGCCGACGGCCCAGAGCATGGGAGCCTTGAAGCTGATGGAGCCGCCCCACATGGTGGCGATCCAGCTGAAGATCTTGATGCCGGTGGGCACGGCGATGACCATGGTGGCAACGGCGAAATAGCGCTGCACGTCCAGGCTCAGGCCGGTGGTGAACATGTGGTGCGCCCACACGACGAAGCCGACGAAGCCGATCGCCACCATGGCATAGGCCATGGCCATGTAGCCGAAGATGGGCTTGCGGCTGAAGGTGGAGACGATGTGGCTAATCATGCCGAAGCCGGGCAGGATCATGATGTAGACTTCAGGGTGCCCGAAGAACCAGAACAGATGCTGGAACAGCACCGGGTCGCCCCCTTCGGACGGCCGGAAGAAGGCGGTGCCGAAATTACGGTCGGTCAGCAGCATGGTGATACCGCCGGCCAGAACGGGCAGCGACACCAGCAGCAGGAAGGCGGTGACCAGCACGGACCAGGCGAAAAGCGGCATCTTGTGCAGCGTCATGCCCGGGGCGCGCATGTTGAAGATGGTGGTGATGAGGTTGATCGAGCCGAGGATGGAGCTGATGCCCGCGATATGCAGGGACAGGATCACGAAATCCATGGCCGGGCCGGGGTGGCCCGAGGTGGAAAGGGGCGGATAGACCGTCCAGCCACCGCCGAAACCGAGCGCCTGGGGACCGGTGCCCTCGAAGAAGAGCGACAGGACCAGGAGGATGAAGGCGGGCGGCAACAGCCAGAAGGCAATGTTGTTGATGCGCGGGAAGGCCGTATCGGGCGCGCCGATCATCAGCGGCGTGAAATAGTTGGCAAAGCCGCCCATGGTCGCCGGCATCACCGCGAAGAAGATCATGATGAGGGCATGGGCGCTGGTGAACACATTATACATGTGCTTGCCCGCGTCGAGCGCCTCGCCGCCTTCCACGCCATAGGCCATGGCCGCAAGGCCGTGGAAAATCTGGATGCCGGGCTCCTGCAGCTCCATGCGCATGAAGCCAGAGAGGATGCCGCCGATGACGCCGGCCGCGATGGAAAAGAACAAATACATCAGGCCGATGTCTTTGTGGTTGGTCGAGAAGACCCAGCGACGCCAGCCCGTCGGCGTATGAGCGTCGGCATGGTGGTCGTGACCTGTCGCGTGGGCTTCGAGGTGAGCGATGTCTGCCATTTTTATATCCCCTGACCCGAGTTCTTACTGCACTGCCGCGAGCGTGGCATTGCCGGCGGCATAGTCGCCGGCCTTGTAGGCCGCCATATAGGTGGCGAATTCATCCTTGGTCACGACGCGGACCGCGATGGGCATGAAGGCGTGATCCTTGCCGCAAAGCTCGGAGCACTGGCCGTAATAGATGCCGGTCTCGCGCACGTTGAACCAGGTTTCGTTGAGACGGCCGGGCACGGCGTCGATCTTGACGCCGAAGGACGGCACGGCGAAGGCGTGGATCACCCCGATCGGATCAGCGGTCACCAGCAAGCGCACGGTGGTGTCGACCGGAACGACCAGCTCGTTATCGACCGCCAGAAGGCGCGGCTGACCGGGCTTGGTCGCCAGACGCTCATCTTCCTGAAGCATAAGCTGGGTGAAGCCGACTTCGTCCTCGACATATTCATAGTCCCAATACCACTGCTGGCCGGTGGCCTTGATGGTGAGTTCGGGCGCCGGAACCTCGACTTCGCCGAAGGAGAAGATGTTGGAGCCCAGATATTTGCGCTGGCCATCGGGAACCACCAACTGGTCGGTCAGCACGCCGAAGGATGGAATGGCGATGAGGATCAGCAGGAGGATGGGCGCGACGGTCCAGAGGATTTCGACCAGGGTGTTGTGGGTGAAGCCGGCCGGGGTCGGATTGGCCTTGGCATTGAAGCGCACCGCCACCACGACCAGCAGCACGAGCACCAGGATCACGATGAAGGAGATGGCCCACATCAGCGGCCCGTCGTGGAAGGCCACGATGGAATCCATGATCGGCGTGACGGGAGGCTGGAGATGGAACTGACCAGGCACGGGATGGCCCGCCGTTCCGCCGCCGAATTGATCCTGCGCCGAGGCCAGAGCCGGGGCCAGAGCCACTGCGGCTGCAGAAAGCGCCCCCATCTTTCTCAAGAACTGCCCGGTCACTCAAACCCCCTGTCGACTGCAATTGGTGCATCCGCACCGGGATTGAGGGGGACTTATAGCGGCATAGCAAACGCCACCCCGACTCAACCTCGGAGCGCAAAACTCTTCTTTGAGCTAAATCACATTGGGAACAGCAAGTCCATCGCGGCGCACGGAACCAACTGCGTCAAATTGCGCCTCGACAATTCCGAAACCGCCTCACCCCTGCCGCAGTCGGACCCGCATAAATCCCCCCTTGAGGGGCCTTCGGTTGACTTGACCGACAGCCTGTCGGAAACAGATTTTCCCTCGCGCCCGGCGCGATTCGCGGGAGATTACAGAGTGAAGGCAATCCTGAAATACAGCCTTGCCGGCCTTGCCCTGGTGGCGAGCCTGGCGGCCGCCCCCAGCTTCGCGCAGGGTGTGGTGCGCGCCCAGTATGGCGACTGGCAGATGAGTTGCGACACTCCGCCCGGCGCCAGCTTCGAGCAATGCGCCATCATCCAGAACGTCATGGCCGAGGACCAGCCCAATGTGGGCCTGTCGGTAATCGTGCTGCGCACCGCCGACCGCGAGGCGCGCCTGCTGCGCGTCTTGGCGCCGCTGGGCGTGCTGCTGCCCAACGGGCTGGGGCTCAACGTGGACGGCCAGGACATGGGGCGCGTCGCCTTCGTGCGCTGCCTGCCCAATGGATGCGTGGCCGAGGTGGTGCTCGACGACAGCCTGATCGAGACGCTTTCCAATGGCACCAATGCCATTTTCGTCGTCTTCAAGACTCCCGAGGAGGGTATCGGCATCCCGGTGTCGCTCAACGGGTTCAAGGACGGTTTCGCCCAGCTTCCCTGAGGAGGCCCTGCCGGTGGAAGAACGCCGCGCCCATATTCGCCTGCGCACCCTCAAGGGGGCGCGCATCGCCATCAACGACCACCGCTCCACCTTTCAATGCACGGTGCGCAATCTCTCGACCGGCGGCGCCTTGCTGCGGGTGGCCAGCGTCGTGGGCATTCCCGACAGCTTCGATCTGGTGATGGATGACGGGCGGGAATTCGCCTGCACCGCCGTGTGGCGCAGCGCCACGGAAATCGGCGTCAGCTTTTCCCCAGCACAATAAAAAAGCCGGACAAGCGCAGCGCGCCGGTCCGGCAAGTCATCAGGAAACGGGAACGGTGGCAAAACCGACCCGGAGATGGCGCGAACATCCCGAAGGCGCCGCGCCAACGCAATGGCGCCGGCCCGTGGCCGGCGCGAACTCAAAGCCGGGCGCTGCTGGCCCGGGCGCCATGCAGCAGCCGGCCGGACTGCGCCGGGGCCTGCAAGGCGGCATGGATGTCGCGGCGGCTGATGCCCATGTCGCGCAGATGGGAATTGTCGAGGTCGAGCAGCGCCTTGAGGGCCGCGCGACGATCATGGGCTTTGCGCGCCGCAGCCAGCCAACGCGTCAGGGCACGGATGGGATGGGCGGGCGCGGCGGCCGTAAACGGTCGCTCGCCGGACAGCGAGAGAGCCATGATAGTCTCCAAAAATGTGGTTTTGCCGAAGGGAGGCCGGCAGGACGGCGCAGTAGCCACTGCACCAATATGGCGACCCTAGCGCTCTGGACTTCCATTCGTCCAACAAATAGATTTCATTTCTTCCATCAATCCTTGTGATGAACGGTCGTCATGGCGGCTCCCCTCGATCTGGATCAGCTTCAAAGCTTTTGCGCCATTGCCGATTGCGGCAGCTTCACCGAGGCGGCGCGGCGGGTGAACAAGACGCAGTCCGCCGTTTCCATGCAGATCAAGCGGCTGGAGGAGCGGCTGGGGCATACCCTGCTCACCCGCGACGGGCGCAGCGTGGCGCTGACGCGCCATGGCGAAGCGCTTTATGCGCGGGCTCGCAAGATGCTGCGCACCAATGCGGAAATCCTCGATCATTTCTCGGAAGGGGACCTGGCCGGCTCCATCCGCTTCGGCGTGCCCGACGATTATGCGGTGCGCCTCCTGCCGGTCATCCTGTCCAGCTTCCAGCGCACCCATCCCCGCATCGCGGTGGATGTGTCCTGCATGGCCTCCGAGCATCTTCTCGAAGGCATGCGTTCGGGGCGATACGACCTCATCGTCTTCACCCAGGGCACCGAGCAGAATTACGGCGAACTGTTCCGCACCGAGAAAATGTTCTGGGTGGCCAGCCATGGCGGGCGGGCGCTGGCCAGCGATCCGCTGGCGATCGCCTGCGGGCCGCAATATTGCATCTGGCGCAAGGGCGCCATGGAGGCGCTGGACCGGGCCGGGCGCGATTATCGCATCGCCTATACGTCCTCCAACGCCACGGCGATCTCGAGCGCGGTGCTGTCTGACCTCGCGGTGGGCTTCCTGCCCGAAAGCGCCATGCAGCCGGGCATGCGGGTGGCGGGCGAGGAAGCGGGTCTGCCGCGCCTGGCCGATGCGCAGATCGCGCTGATGCGCGCCAGCCATGCCTATGGCGGCATTTACGACGCGCTGGCCAACCATATCGTGCAGTCCATGGGCAATCTCGACGCGCCGCGCCAGCCCGAAGCGGCCGAATAGGAGCCGGTCTTGACCTTGGCGGCGCGATGACGCACCAGAAGCCATGTCCGATATCTTGTCCAACGCCGTCGAATTCACCGTCAGCGAGATCGCCCAGGCGGTCAAACGCACCGTGGAGGACGAGTTCGGCCATGTGCGGGTGCGCGGCGAAATCTCGGGCTATCGCGGCCAGCATTCCTCGGGCCACGCCTATTTCACCCTCAAGGACGAGAATGCCTCCATCGACGCGGTGGTGTGGAAGGGCAATTTTGCGCGGCTGACCTTCAAGCCCGAGGAAGGGCTGGAGGTGATCGCCACCGGGCGGCTGACCACCTATCCGCGCTCGTCCAAATACCAGATCGTCATCGATAATATCGAGCCGGCGGGCGCCGGGGCGCTGATGGCGCTGCTGGAAGAGCGGCGCAGGAAGCTCCTGGCCGAAGGACTTTTCGCGCGGGAGCGCAAGAAGCCCCTGCCCTATCTGCCGCGCGTCATAGGCGTGGTCACCTCCCCCACCGGCGCGGTCATCCGCGACATCCTGCACCGGCTGGCCGACCGCTTTCCCAGCCATGTGCTGGTCTGGCCGGTGCGGGTGCAGGGGGAAACCTGCGCGCCCGAAGTGGTCAACGCCATCGAGGGCTTCAACGCCATGCCGGCCGATGGACCGATTCCCCGGCCCGACCTGCTGATCGTGGCGCGCGGGGGCGGCTCCATCGAGGATCTCTGGGGGTTCAATGAGGAAGCGGTGGTGCGGGCGGTGGCCGCCAGCGCCATTCCGATCATTTCGGCGGTGGGCCATGAGACCGATACCACGCTAATCGACTATGCCTCGGACATGCGCGCCCCTACCCCGACCGCCGCCGCCGAGGCGGCCGTGCCGGTGCGGGCGGAGCTGGTGGGTTATGTCGACGATCTAGGCGCGCGCCAGAGGCAGGCGGCGCGGCGGCTGACGGGCAGCGCCCGCGACCGGCTGCGGGCGGCCAGCGCCGGCCTGCCCCGCCCCGCCGACCTGATGGCGACGCAGCGCCAGCGGCTCGACCATGCGGCCAGCAATCTTTTCGCCGGGCTGCGCCATTCGGTGCAGGAGCGGCGCATGGGGTTTTCGCGCAGCGAAAGCCGGCTCAGCCCGCGCGTGCTGGTGGGGCAAAGCCAGGAGGCGGCCGAGCGGTTGCGCAACCTGTCGCGCCGGGCCGAGGCCGGCTTGCGCCAGAGCGTCGAACGCGCCCGGCTCACCCACGATCCGCGCGCCGGGCGGCTGGCGGCGGCGGCGCGCTTGCTGGTCGAGCGCAAGCGGGCGCAGTTGCAGGCCATCGGCCCCAAGCTGTCGCCGGGAGCGCTGCGGGCCGAATTGCGGCAAGGACGGACGCGGCTGGAGCCGGTCGCGGCGCGGCTGCGTGGCGGCATCGGCCTCACCCTGGGCGAGCGCCGCGCTGCTTTGACGCAGGCGGGCAAGCTCCTCGCCTCGCTGAGCTATCGCAACGTGCTGGCGCGGGGCTATGCGGTCATCAAGGATGCCGAGGGAAAGCTGGTGAACCAGCGGCAGGGCCTGCTGCCGGGCGACAGCGTGGCCATCGAATTCGCCGATGGCGCGGTGGGCGCAACGATTGCGGGCAGCCCGGCCATAAAGAAGAAACCACGTCCACAGCCGGATGGGGACGGGCAGGAAACCCTCTTTTGATCGGCCCTGTTGCGGGCTATACCGGGGCCTGGCGCTGAAGGACGATCTCTCATGAACATCTTCGACAAGGGATTTTCGCCCACCGAAGCGGTGCTCCGCTATGGCGATGGCGAATATGACGTGCTCAAGCCGGGCAGCTTCGTGCGCTGCGCCATCACCCAGAAGCCCATTCCGCTCGATGAACTGTTCTATTGGAGCGTGGACCGGCAGGAGGCCTATGCCGACGCCGTGGCGGCGCATACCGCCTTCGAACGCTTCGGACGCGGAGCCTGAGCGTGGTGGCCGAAGGGGCGGGCCGCCGGCGCTTTCTGTTCATTTCCAACGGTCACGGCGAGGACTGGATCGGCGCCGCCATCGTGGCGCAACTGCCGGCCGGCAGCGCGGTGGAAGCCTATCCGATGATCGGGGCCGGCAGCGCCTATGCCGGGGTGTGCCCGATCGTGGGGCCGCGCGCCAGCCTGCGCTCGGGCGGCTCGCGCACGGCCAGGGGCTCGCTGCGCGACGACCTGGCCGGAGGCGGGCTGGGCACCATTCCGCCGGCGCTGCAATTCCTGCGGCGCATCCGCGGCTATTATGACGAGGTGGTGGTGATCGGCGACATGGTGGGCGTCATCGCCGCCTATGTCACGGGTCACCGCAACCTCTTCTATGTCGATTGCTACAAGACCGGCTATGCCCGGCTCTATTCGGCGCTGGAGAAATGGGTGATCCGGCAAAGCTGCGACCGGGTCATCTCCCGCCACCAGAACCTGGCCGACATGCTGGTCAAGCTCGGCGTCGACGCCCGTTGCGGCGGCAATATCATGATGGATACCATCCCCTATGGCGACTATGACGCCGCCGCGCGCCGCAACCGGCCGCAGGCGGTGACGCTGCTGCCGGGCAGCCGGGGGCCGACCAGCGATAATTTTGCCCTGCAGGTGCAGGCGCTGCGCCGCCTGCCGGCGGAGCTGATGCCCGACATCTTCGTGGCCGTTGCCGGCGAGGTGGACGTCAATGACCTCGCGCGCCGCAGCGGGCTCAGCCGCAGCCCGCTGCTGAGCTCGGAACGGGCCGATTTGGGCGTATTGGTGGACGAGCAACTGACCATCCACATGGCGCGAGGCGGCGCCATGGGCAATCTCTTGGCGGCCTCGGACCTGGTGCTGTCGCAGGCGGGTACGGCGACGACGCAGGCCCTGGGGATGGGCCGGCCCAGCATTACCTTCGTCAGCTCCGCCGACCGGCGCTCGCGCTTCGAGGCCGAGCAGCGCTATTTCGGCGAGGCGCGGGTGGAAACCCCAGCGAGCGCAGAAGGCATCGGGGCGGCGCTCGAGCGCCTGCTGGCCGATCCGGCCGAGCGGCAGCGCCTGGCCGAAATCGGCCAGGCCCGCGTGGGCGGGCCAGGCGCCCTGCAAACCATTCTCTCGGCGCTGGCCGAGCGGCACACGGCGGAAATAGCTTAGAGCCCGCTTACGCTTCGGGCTCGAGCAGGCGATGCAGGTGGACGATGAAATAGCGCGTTTGGGCGCTGTCCACGGTCATCTGTGCCTTCTGCTTCCAGGCGGCATAGGCGGTGGCGTAATTGGGATAGAGGCCGACGATATCGACCTTGTCGAGATCGGCGAAGGTCACCCCTTCGATGCTGGAAAGCTCGCCGCCGATTACCAGATGCAGCAATTGCTTGGTGGGGTCTTCATTAGCCATGGGTCATGTCCGTTCTTGAAGGAATGATCGGGGAAGGCGCGCTGCCGTCTTCGGCGGGACAGCCATAGACCTTGATGAGCGCGGCATGAACGAGGGGTTGTAAGCTCATGTCGCTCAGGGCGGCAAGGGCTCCATGGCGCACCTCGGCCCGGTTGAAGCGCGGAAAGCCGGCGCAGACATCGGCAAAGCCGATGCCGGCCTCGTCGAGAATGACGGCGGCGGCTGCAATGTCCCAATCCTGGCTGCCGCGCCGGGCGACGGCGGCATCGAGCCGGCCGGTGGCTACCTGCACCAGCCGATAGGCCAGCGAGGGATAGGCCGGGCCGCGCGTATAATGCAGGCCTGCCGCCTGCATTTCCTGATGCACGGCGCCGGAGGCGGGAATGAGCGGGGCGGCGCCGGCGCGGCGGCTGCGGCGCAGGGGCTTGCCGTTAAGGCGCGCGCCCCCGCCCTTTTCGGCTTCGTAAAGCTCGTCGCGCGCCGGGGCATAGACGACGCCGGCGACGGGCACGCCGTTCTCGACCACGGCGAGCGAAAGGGTCCAGCTATCCTCGCCGCGCAGGAAGCCCCGCGTGCCATCTATGGGATCGATGATGAAGACGCGCTCGCAATCGAGCCGATGGGCATTGTCGGCGGTCTCCTCGCTGAGCCAGCCATAGTCCGGCCGGGCGGCGAGCAGGGTCTGGGCGAGGTAATTGTCAACGACGATGTCGGCCTCGCTCACCGGGGAGGCATTGTCCTTTTGCCAGCTGCGCACGTCGCGGCGGAAAAAGCCGCAGGCAAGGATGCCGGCAGCCACCGCGGCGGAGCGGAGCAGTTCGAGATCGTCACTATAGCTGGTGGCGGGCGCGGGCATTGCCGCGCCTTTTATGCCTGCGGCCGGGCTTGGGCAAGGGGAGCGGGCGCATGGCCCGGTTGCAGGCGGACAGGACAGCGTTAACGGGGCTTTTCCGCGTGAAGTTAACCGGCTCCTACTGTGTGCAAGACACCGCTAACCCTCTCGGAAAACAAGATAAACTTAACCGAACCGATTAAGGGGGCGGGTAAGGGGACGCGCTATGTTGGCCTCATAAAGGGAGCGCCAAAAACAAGCTCTCGAAGTTGACAGGAAGGCGAATTCAAATGGTTCACGGTGTTGCGATGGAAGGGACTTCGGTCGTGCTCGCATTCGGCCGGCCCGCGGTGGCGGAACGCCGCTTCGTGGCGGCCAACGACAATGGTCCGCGCGACCCGGTCAAAACCGTCACCCTGCGCCGCATGCTCGAACAGAGCGGGGTCGCCATCAAGATCAAGGTGCCCGTCACCGAATTCATCGGCGTGGCCGTGGCCACGAGGATAAGTGAAGAGGGCGTGCTCACCAGCTCCATCGAACTGGTCCATTCCGACCCCGAACTCAATTATCGCGTGTTCGAGGAAGAAGGGAACCAGAACGTCGTGGCCGAGTGGCAGAACTGGGGCAAGAAGCTGCGCCTGCCGCTCTATATCAAAGCCGGCGACGGCGCCTACATGCCCTATGGCCAGCAGGTCGACGGCGTGATGCTGGGCCAGTCGGCCGGTCGCCGCAAGCTGGTGGCCGAAGCCAATCGCCGCCCGCGCTTCCTCAACCGCCGCAAGCCGGGCCAGCCCGACGCCTCATAAATCTCCTCTGCCTCCAAAGCACGCCTTCAAGGGTTGACCAGTGGTGCGGTCGGCCCTTTTGGCGTTTTTGGGGGTCGACCGATGCGGTCAAGAATAGCGGAGGCTGGAGGGGGTGGGGATAAGTCTCCCCATTCTGGTGTCATCCCGGCCTTGAGCCGGGATCCATCCTGAGATGGTTCCGGCGGCGCAACATCAGGATGGGCCCCGGCTCGAGGCCGGGGCGACATCGTGCAGGGGGAGAGCCCTACCACACCCAATCGGCCAGGAAAGCCAGGGTGAGGACGATGCCGACATAGCGGTTGGACCAGAAGCGGAGCCAGGGATTGCCGGGCTTTTCGGCGTCAACCGTCTGCACCTGCCAGACGAGGATGCCGGCAGCGACGAGGGAGAGAAGGGCGAAGACGATGCCGGCGCCGGCAATGGTAGCGGCCGCCAGCCAGAGGATGTAGGCGAGAGCATAAAAGCCGGCGACGATGGGGCGCGTATTGGCCCCGAAGAGGCGGGCGGTGGATTTGACGCCGATCAGCGCATCGTCCTCGATGTCCTGGAGGGCATAGAGCGTATCGTAGCCGATGACCCACAAAATGGTGCCGGCATAGAGCAGCAGGGCCGGCAAGGCGAGGCCGCCGGTCTGCGAGGTCCAGCCCAGCAGCGCGCCATAGGAGAAGGCGAGGCCGAGAAAAGCCTGCGGCCACCAGGTGATGCGCTTCATGAAGGGATAGATGGCGACCAGCACCAGCGAGGCGACGCCGGCCCAGACGGTGAAGCGGTTGAACTGGAACAGCACCAGCGCCCCCAGAAGGGCCTGAATCACCAGGAAAGCCAGGGCCTGGCGGGCGGTGACCTGGCCGGCGGGAATGGGGCGCAGGCGGGTGCGCGCCACCTTCATGTCGATATCGCGGTCGACGATGTCGTTGAAGGTGCAGCCGGCACCGCGCATGAGAATCGCGCCGATGAGCATGAGCACGGCGGCCCACCAGTCGAAGCCTTGCTCGGGATGGGCGACGGCGGCGAGGCCAAGGCTCCAGGCGCAGGGCCAGTAGAGCAGCCAGAAGCCGATGGGCCGGTCCCAGCGCGCCAGGCGCGCATAGGGCTTGAGCCAGGGCGGCGCAAAGCGATCGACCCAATTGCCCGACTGGGCATCGGCAACGGCGGCGGAACCGGGCTGGTCTTGAGTCATGGGGACTTCCTTGCGTTTTCCTTCGGATCGGAACCGGGGCGCATGAGGTCTACTGCGTTCGCCGGGTTTAGAGTAGACCTCAAGGCGACGTTCTCCGATGGTTAGCCCATGCCCCGCACCCATGCCACCCTGCCCCGCCTCTTCGTTGCCGCCGACCTTGCTGCAAATGGCCGATTGACGCTGGGAAAGGACCAATCGCTTTACCTGGCGGCAGTGTTGCGCCGGACGGTGGGCGACGAGGCGGTGCTGTTCAACGGGCGCGACGGGGCCTGGCGCTGCCGGTTGACGGGCGATTCCAAAAAGGCGGTTGCGCTTGAAATGCTTGAGCAAATCGCCCCGCAAACCCCGCCTTCCGACCTCTGGTACGGCTTTGCGCCGCTGAAAAGCGAGCGGCTGGACTATGTGATCCAGAAGGCGACGGAAATGGGCGCCGGCATCATCCAGCCGGTCATCACCGCGCGCACGCAGGTGAGCCGGCTCAAGCATGAGAAGCTGGTGGCCAATGCCATCGAGGCAGCCGAGCAATGCGAGGTGTTGAGCGTTCCCAGCATCGCGCCGGAAACCAGTTTCGAACGGCTGCTGGCGGAGTGGCCGGCGGAACGGGCGCTGATCTTCGCCGATGAGGGCGCGGCGTCATCCTCGCCGGTGGAGGCGCTGAAACCCTTGCGCGGCAAGCCTTTGGGGCTGCTGATCGGGCCGGAGGGCGGGTTTGCCGAGGAGGAACGGGCGAAACTGCGCGCCCTGCCCCATGTGACGCCCATCAGCCTGGGGCCGCGCATCCTGCGGGCGGACACGGCGGCGGTGGCGGGGCTTGCGGTTATCCAAGCCATCATCGGCGATTGGCGATAAAAGCCATTGCTTTCGGCTTCGGCACGTTTATGTTCCGCGTCACTTTCGAGCCTGCTCCCAAAAGGAAAAGCCCATGGCCGGCGCCGACACCACTTCGCCCCTGATCGAATCGCGAGCCGATCTGATCGAGACCATGGCGCGCGGCGCCAAACCAGAAAGCGAATGGCGCATCGGCACGGAACACGAAAAACATGTGTTCCACACCAACCCCTTGCGGCCCGTGACCTATGGCGGCAAGGACGGAATCCGCGCGCTTCTGGACGGCATCCAGGCCGAAACCGGCTGGACGCCGTTCTATGACGGCGAAAACCCCATCGGGCTGCGCAACGACACGGTGGCGGGCGGCATCTCGCTGGAGCCGGGCGGGCAGTTCGAGCTCTCCGGCGCGCCGCAGGAAAACCTGCATGGCACGGCGGCGGAAATGGCCGAGCACATGCGCGTCTCCAGGAAGGTCGGCGGGGAATTGGGCATACATTTCCTCGGCTTAGGCGTGACGCCGCTATGGCCGGTGGAGCAGATCCACGCCATGCCGAAATCGCGCTACGGCATCATGAAGCCCTATATGGAGCGGGTCGGCACGCTGGGCACCTCGATGATGTTCCGTTCAGCCACGGTGCAGGCGAACCTGGATTTTTCCAGCGAAGCGGACATGGTCAAGAAGCTGCGCGTGTCGCTGGCCCTGCAGCCGGTGGCGACGGCGCTGTTCGCCAATTCGCCCTTCTCGGAAGGCAAGGACAGCGGCTATCTCAGCTTCCGCAGCCATATCTGGCTCAATACCGACGCGGCACGCACCGGCATGCTGCCCTTCGCCTTCGACGAGGGGTTCGGCTTTGAGCAATATGCCGACTATGCCCTTGATGTGCCGATGTATTTCGTCATCCGCAACAAGCAGTACGTCAATGTCGCCGGCGAGAGCTTCCGGGCTTTCCTCAAAGGTGAATTGCCGCAATTGCCGGGCGAAAAGCCGACGCTGAAGGATTGGGAAGACCATCTTTCGACGCTTTTCCCGGAGGTGCGGCTCAAGCAGTTCCTGGAAATGCGCGGCGCCGATATGGGCGACGAGAAATCGGTGACGGCGCTGTCGGCCTTCTGGACCGGGCTGCTCTATGACCCGGTGTCGCTGGAAGCGGCCTATGAGCTGATCGAGCCCTGGACGGCGGCGGACCGGGAGGCGATGCGCAACCAGGTGCCGCGGCTGGGGCTGGCGACGCCGCATGACCGCTCGACGCTATTTGACGTGGCGGCACAAGCGGTTGGCATTGCCGAAGCGGGGCTGGTGCGGCGCAACCGGCGCAATGAAAACGGCCAGGACGAGAGCATTCACCTGGCGCCGCTGGAGGAAACCATCCGCCTGGCGAAATCGCCGGCCGAACGCTGGCTGGAGAAATTCCACGGCGAATGGAATGGCGACGTGACGCCGATTTTCCGCGAAGCCGAGATGTAGCACGAGACGGCTTGCGGCTAACGGACTGTTAGCATCGAGCGTCACCCTTCGTCACATTCGAGCGGCAAATGCCAACCGAAATTCACGCGCGGATTCCGGCAAGGTCTTCTGGACATTGGGGTTTGGGGCGGCATGCGGACATGGATTCCGGCCTGCGCCGGAATGACCAGGTGATTATGCCATAATGAAGGGTGCGCGGGGATTTGTGGGTGGCCTCTTGCCCTCCCTGCCGGTCTGGTGCATCAGGCGGCCAGCACAAAGGAGGCGGCTCATGCGGGTTCTGGTGATCGGGTCGGGCGGGCGCGAACATGCCCTGGCATGGAAGATCGCGCAGTCACCCAAGCTCAGCGCGCTGTTCGTGGCGCCGGGCAATGGCGGCACCGAAAAGCTGGCCACCAATCTCGCCCTCGACATCACCGACCATGAGGCGGTGATCGCGCTGTGCCGGCAGCACCAGATCGACTTCGTGGTGGTGGGGCCGGACGCGCAGGTGGTGGCCGGGCTGGGCGACGATATCCGCGCCGCCGGCATCGCCTGCTTCTGCCCCAGCAAGGCGGCGGGGCAATTGGAAGGCTCGAAGAGCTTCACCAAGGCGCTGTGCGACGAATTCGACATTCCCACCGCCGCCTATGGCCGCTTCGAGAGCGAGGCCGAGGCGCTGGCCTATCTTTATACGCAGGGCGCGCCCATCGTCATCAAGGCGGACGGGCTGGCGGCGGGCAAGGGAGTGACCGTGGCCATGAGCGTGGAAGAGGCGGAAGCGGCGATCATCGACTGTTTTTCCGGCACGTTCGGGGAAGCGGGCGCGGCGGTGGTGATCGAGGCGTTCATGGAAGGCGAGGAAGTGAGCCTGTTCGTGCTCTGCGACGGCCAGACCATCCTGCCCCTGACCACGGCGCAAGACCACAAGCGCGCCTTCGACGGCGACACCGGCCCCAATACCGGGGGCATGGGGGCCTATTCGCCGGCGCCGGTGATGGATCGGGCGCTCTATGAGGAAACGCTGGAAAAAATCATCCGCCCGACGGTCGCGGGCATGGCGGCGCGCGGCACGCCCTATCAGGGAGTGCTCTATGCCGGGCTGATGCTGACCGCGGACGGGCCGAAGCTGGTGGAATACAATGCCCGCTTCGGCGACCCGGAAACGCAGGTGATGATGATGCGGCTCGACAGCGATCTGCTGGAGCTGCTGCACGCCACGGCCACCGGGAGCCTGGCCGGACACGATGTGCACTGGAAGGACCAGTTCGCGCTGACGGTGATCCTGGCCACCAAGGGCTATCCGGGCAGCTATGGAAAGGGCTCGGAGATTGCGGGGGCCGAGGGGCTGGATGGGGCCGATTTGCAGGTCTTCCACGCCGGAACCAAGCGGGACGGCGCGCGTTTAATTGCTGCCGGCGGCCGTGTGCTCAATGTCACGGCGCTGGGTGGGAGCGTAAAGGAAGCGCAGGACCGTGCTTACGCGGGCGTGGACAGCATTGACTGGCCGGAGGGCTTCTGCCGCCGGGATATCGGCTGGCGCGAGGTTGCCCGCAGCGCAAACTGAACCCTTCTTCAACTTCAATCTGCTAGATTGGGGCCGAGCCGTGTTTGAGCAAACGCGGCCGGTGCGGCCCCTCACCCCGCTGGAAAAGCGCGGCAGGGCCCTGATCGACCGGCTGCGCGGCCAGGACAAGGAGCGGGGCATGGGCACGATTTCGGGTCCGAAGATCGGTGTGGCGCTGGGCGGCGGCTCGGCGCGCGGGCTGACCCATATTCCCTATATCGAGGCCATGGACGAGCTCGGGCTCAAGCCCACGGTGATCGCCGGCACCTCCATCGGCGCGCTGATCGGAGCAGGCTGGGCCGCCGGCATGACCGGCAAGGAGCTGCGCGAACATTCCTATGAAGTGCTGGGCACGATGCGCACCATCGCCAGCCGGCTCTGGGCCACCCAGATCCGGGGGCTGAGCGGCATCTTGCGCAACGGCATCTCCATGCAGCTCGATGCCGATTATGTGGTGGACGCCTTCACCCCGCCCGATTTTCCCAAGGAATTCAGCGAACTCAAGGTGCCGCTCTATGTGGTGGCGACCGATTTCCAGTCCTGGCACCAGGTGGTGTTCAATTCCGGGCCGCTGCGGCCGGCCATTGCCGGCTCCATCGCCATCCCCAGCCTGTTCAAGCCGGTGATCTATGCCAATCACATCCTGGTCGATGGCGGGGTGGTCAATCCGCTGCCGCTCGACCAGGCCGATATCGGCACCGATTTCCTGATCGGCATCGACGTCAATGGCGACCCCTCGCAGGCCATCCTCAAGACCGACCACGGGGCGCTCGATATCTGGTTCGGCTCGGCCCAGATCATGATGCACTCGCTCACCGCCCACATGATGGCGGCCTATCCCCCCGACATCTATATCCGCCCCCATGTCGCCAATTTCGGCGCCCTGGAATTCTGGCGCGTCCGCGAAATCGTCGCCCATGGCGAAGCGGAAAAGGAGCGCTTCAAGCGCATCCTGGCGCAGAAGGTGGAGGAGTATGTGGCCGGAAAGGTGGATGTGCAGGAGTAGGCGGCCCGGCCACGGCATCGCGTGCGCATGGCGTTCGTGGCGCTGATGGCTTTGCGCCGAAAAGACTGGCGCGGCCTGCCGTGCGGTGCGATGAATTCCGCATGGCAAAGCAGTTTTCGCGGCTGGAGCCGCATCATCATCGTTTCATCGCCGACCAGCACATGTTCTTCACCGCCTCGGCGGCGCCGACGGGGCGGGTGAACGTCTCGCCGCGCAGCACCGACATGTTCCGCGTGCTGGGGGACAATCGCGTGCTCTATCTCGACCGCACCGGCAGCGGCAACGAGACCGCCGCGCATCTGCGGGCCGACGGGCGGATGACCATCATGTTCTGCGCCGTGGCCGGGCCGCCGCTGATCCTGCGGCTTTACGGGCAAGGCCGGGTGATCCACCGCCAGAGCGCGGACTATGCGCAATTGCTGGCCGCGCATTATGGCGGAGAGGCGCCGCTGGGGGCGCGGCAGATGATCGAGCTCGATGTCGAGCTGGTGCAGACCTCGTGCGGCTATGGCGTGCCGCTGTTCGACTATCAGGCCGAGCGGCCGCAAATGGACGCCTGGGCGCGGGCCAAGGGCGAGGACGGGCTGCTCGACTATTGGCGGGAAAAGAACCAGACGAGCCTGGACGGGTTTCCGACGGGGCTGATGGAGTAGGGGATGGTGGGGAGGGCAGGAGGCTTCCTTCCTCGTTACCCCCGGGCTTGTCCCGGTGGTCCAGAGAGCGTTCGGCGCAGGCGGCGGAGTGGATTGCCGGGACGAGCCCGGCAATGACGTTGGGGAGAAGCCCGGTGTCGTCCCGGCCTTGAGCGGGGTTCCCTTCATCTCAGGATGGGCCCCGGCTCAAGGCCGGGGCGACATGGTGGGAGGGGTGAGCTTAGGGCGTCGTCGCCGTCACCGACGCTGCCCGCGGACTTGATCCGCGGGTCATCCTGGCCTTGAGCGGGCATTGGGGCTTCCCACACCCCCTCCCAACCTCCCCCATCAAGGGGGAGGTTGGGAGGGGGTGACTGATGGGCAGGAGGCTTCCTTCCTCGTCACCACCGGGCTTCCCGGTGGTCCATGGAGGGTTCGGCGCAAGCGGGGAGAGGCCCTACTCGCGCAATTTGCGGAAAAAATCCTTGAGCAGCGCTTCGGAGCGGGACGCGCCGAGGCCGGAGATGATTTCGGGGTGGTGGTGGCAGGAGGGCTGGGAGAACAGGCGGATGCCGTTTTCCACGGCGCCGGCCTTGGGGTCGTCGGCGGCGAAATAGACGCGGCGCAGGCGGGCATGGGCGATGGCGCCGGCGCACATGGCGCAGGGTTCGAGCGTGACATAGAGGTCGCAGCCATCGAGCCGCCCGGTGCCGCGCGCGGCCAGGGCCGCGCGGATGGCGAGCATTTCGGCATGGGCGGTGGGGTCGGCCAGGGCCTGCATGCGGTTGCGCTCGGCGGCCAGCACGATGTCGCCCTCGACCACCACGGCGCCCACCGGGGCTTCGCCCCGGGCGGCGGCCTCGGCGGCGAGGCTGAGGGCGAGATCCATGGGAGATGTGCTCATTTGGCCCAATCCGGCAAATAGTCATGGGGGTCTATCGCGGCCTTGAGGGCGGCGATCTGGTCCCGGGTCCAGCCCGGCGGGTCGGCGACGGCCAGCCAGGCATCGATGTAGTCGGCGGGCGCATAGACGTGGCCGTAGCCGATGGGCGAGGTTTGCGCCAGCGCCATGTCGAGCGCCAGTTGCAGGAAGGTGACCACCGGATACCAGGTGAGCGCGGGGGAGACGTCGAAGCCACGCGGCTCGCGCATCCAGTCCGGCTCGCGGTAAAGCGCCTCGGGCGCGAAGAAGACGATGGGGTCGCTGGCATATTGCAGGAAAACGATGCGCAAGGGGCCCCATTGGGCGCCCCCGCCATCCAGCACGCCATGCTGATTGGCGAAGCGGATGGCGCGCTGATTGCCGAAGCGCGGCAGCCACTCGGGCGAATCGGGATGGCGGCCGGTGGTGGCGAAGCGCCAGACGCTGCTGGGGAAAGGCGGGCCCGCCCAGAGCGCGCCCTGGTAGGGATCGGCCAGGATGTCGAAGGGCTGGCTGGAGGCCTGGGAGACCAGCGCCCCCTGGCTCAGCCCATGCAGATAAAGGCGCGGCCGGGCATCGGGCGGCATGGCGGTCCAGCGCTCATAGACGGCTTCGAACAGGGCCTGGGCGGTGTTGATGCCATGGGCGGGCTCGACCACCAGGGAGAGCCAGCTGGTGAGATAGGAATATTGCACGGCGACGCTGGCGACGTCGCCGCCCTGGAGATATTCGAGCGTGTCCATGGCGGCCGGATCGACCCAGCCGGTGCCCACCGGCATGGCCAGCACCAGCACGGAGCGCTGGAAGGCGCCGACCCGATCCATCTCGGCCAGGGCCAGCTGCACCCGCGCCTCCACCGTGGGGGCCGAGCGCAGGCCGACATAGATGCGCAGCGGATCGATGGCGGGCTTGCCGGTCATGCGGGTTATCGCCGCCGCATCGGGCCCGCCGGTGACATATACGCGGGCATCGCGCCCGATGGTGTCCCAGGCGATGCGGGAGGCGGCGCTGCCGGTCTGTTCGGGGCGGGCGGGGGCCGGTGCATCCTGGGGCACCAGCTCGTCGAGCCGCTCGTAAAAGCCGTCGGCGGCGCGCAGGGCGACGCGCAGCAGCACGCCATCGACCAGCACGCCCCCCAATATGCCGACGATGACGATGCTGGCGGCCAGCGCCACGCGGCGGGGCACATAGGGCAGCTTTTCGAGCCATCGCCAGACCAGATGGATGGCCATGACCACCAGCTTGCCGAGCAGGATCAGCAGCAAAGCGGGGCCGATGGCGACCAGCGCGATCAGCAGCGGCTGGGCATTGTCGGCCAGCTCCATGCCCATGACCGAGCGCACCGAATTCTGCCAGACCAGGGTGTAGCTGAGCGTGACGACCACCAGCACGGCGCAGGCCAGCGCCGCAAGGCTGGTGAGGATGGTGGCGAAGCGCCCCTGGGGCATTTTGGCGCCCAAAACCTCGCAGCTCCACTGGATGGCGGCGCCCAGCCCGTAGCCGGCGGCGAAGGCGCAGCCGGAAAGGATGCCCTGCACCACGCTGGTGCGCGGCAGGAGCGAGGGGGTGAGCGAGATGGAGAAGAACACCGTGCCGATGACCAGGCCCAGCGTGAAGAAATGACGGCGCAGGAAACCCGAGCTGCGGACACGCAGGCTGGAGGCGCGGGAGCGGAAGCGGGCGAGGCGAGCTGTCATGAGGCGCACAACACCGCGCCGCGGCGCCGGGGTCAATAACCTCGTTTGTCGGGCGCGATTGACCTATTGTGCGGCCAAGGAGAATCGCCCGTGCCCATCCGCCAATTGCCCGAAGACCTCATCAACCGCATCGCCGCCGGCGAGGTGGTGGAACGGCCCGCGAGCGTGGTCAAGGAACTGGTGGAAAACGCCATCGACGCCGGGGCGCGGCGCATTGCCGTCACCACCGCCGAAGGGGGCAAGGGGCTGATCCGCATCGAGGATGACGGGTGCGGGATGGGCCGGGACGACCTGGTGCTCAGCATCGAGCGCCACGCCACCTCCAAGCTGAGGGCGGACGATCTCGACGATATCCGCACGCTGGGCTTTCGCGGCGAGGCGCTGGCCTCGATCGGCTCGGTGGCCGAACTCTCCATCGCCTCGCGCCCCGCCGAGGCGGAAAGCGGGCTCAAGCTGACGGTCAAGAACGGGCTGCGCGCCGGGCCGGCGCCGCAGGCGATGAACCGGGGCACCATTGTCGAGGTCAGGAATCTTTTCGCCAATGTGCCGGCGCGGCTGAAGTTCCTCAAGACCGACCGGGCCGAGGCCGGGGCGATCACCGATGTGGTCAAGCGCCTGGCCATGGCCAATCCGGGCGTGCATTTCGTGCTCAATGGCAGCGACCGCAGCCCGGCCAACTGGCCAGCCATGGAGGGCAGCGGGGCGCTGGAGGCGCGGCTGGGGCAGGTGATCGGCGACGATTTCGCCCGCAACGCGGTGCGCCTGGCCCATAGCCGGCACGGCGTGGTGGTGGCGGGGCTGGCGGGCCTGCCCACCTATACGCGGGCCAATTCGCTGAGCCAGTTCTATTTCGTCAATGGCCGCTCGGTGAAGGACAAGGTGCTGGTGGGGGCGGTGCGCGCCGCCTATGCCGACTATATCTTCCGCGACCGCTTTCCGGTGGTGGCGCTCTATATCGCCGTCGATCCGGGGGAAGTGGATGTCAACGTGCACCCGGCCAAGGCCGAGTTGCGCTTCCGCGACCAGGGGGCGGTGCGCGGCGCGGTGATCCGCGCCATCGGCGAAGCGCTGGCGGCGGCGGGCTTCAAGGCCTCGGGCACGGTGGCCGAGGACATCCTCGAGGCCTTCCAGCCCCCTGCCCCAAATTCCGCCCCCGCCGCGCAGTCGGCGGCCGCGCCCCTCCATGGCCATGCCCCCGCCCCGGCGCCACCAACCAGCGCCACCGGCTATCGCCCCACCGGCTGGGCGGGGCTGGCCGGGCTGGACGAGCCCAGTGCGCGGGTGGAGGCCGAGGCGGCGCCGGTGGCGATCAATTATCCGCTGGGCACGGCGCGGGCGCAGATGTTCGACAATTTCATCATCGCGCAGAACGAAGAGGGCCTGCTGCTGGTGGACCAGCATGCCGCGCATGAACGGCTGGTCTATGAGCGGTTCAAGGCGCAGCTCGCCGCCGGGCCCGTGGCCAGCCAAGCCCATCTCATCCCGGTTGTGGTGGAGCTGCCCGAGGAGGATTGCGGACGGCTGGAGCTGGCGGCGCCGGAACTGGAAAAGCTGGGGCTCTATCTCGAGCGTTTCGGGCCGCGCGCCGTGGCGGTGCGTGAAACCCCGGCGCTGCTGGGCGCGGGCGACGTGGAGGGGCTGGTGCGCGACCTGGCGGACGAGCTGGCCGAATGGGACAGCGTTTCGGCGGTGAGCGAGCGCATGGACGCCATCATCGCCCGCATGGCCTGCCACGGCTCGGTGCGCTCGGGACGGCGGCTGCGGGTGGACGAGATGAACGCGCTGCTGCGCGACATGGAGGCGACGCCCCATTCCGGCCAGTGCATCCATGGCCGGCCCACTTATGTGGAGCTGAAGAAAAAGGACATCGAGCGGCTGTTCGGGCGGAGCCGGTAGGGGCAGACCGCAAGTCCGTGGGCGGGGCGGGATGCGGATATGGATTCCGGCCTGCGCCGGAATGACATGGTGGGGTGGGAGGCAGCGAGACCTTCCCCCTCGTCATCACCGGGCTTGTCCCGGTGATCCATGGAGGGTTTGGCGCAGGCGGAGGCGTGGATTGCCGGGACGAGCCCGGCAATGACTGTGGGGTGGGGTGTGAGGCCCCCCTTGGGGTGGCGGATAGGCCGGCACGCGGCCGGTGGGATGGCGCCAGGCCGCCCTCGCCCCATTCCGGCCAGTGCATCCATGGACGGCCCACCTCTGCGGAGCTCAAGAAAAGGACATCGAGCGGCTGTTCGGGCGGAGCCGGTAGGGGCAAACCGCAAGTCCTTGGGCGGGGCGGGATGCGGATATGGATTCCGGCCTGCGCCGGAATGACACGGTGGGTGGGGCCGTTGCCGCTTCAGGATGGATCCCGGCTCGAGGCCGGGATGACATCGGGGGGGGGGGGGGGGGGGGGGGGGGGGGGGGGGGGGGGGTGGCAAGGAGTCCCCCACAATCGTCATCACCGGGCTTGTCCCGGTGATCCATGGAGGGTTCGGCGCAAGCGGAGCGGTGGATTGCCGGGACGAGCCCGGCAATGACGGTGGGGAGGGGTGTGAGGCCCCTCTGGGGCGGCGCAGGGGCAAATGCGGCACGCCGCAGGGGGGGCGCTAGGCTGCTCTGGGGCCGATATAGCGCGATTGGGGGCGGATGAGGCGGCCGGTGGCGACCTGCTCCTGGGCGTGGGCGAGCCAGCCGCCGACGCGGCCGGCGGCGAAGACGCCGGTGAAGGCCTGGCGCGGGAAGCCCAGCGCTTCGAGCAGCAAAGCGGTGAAGAATTCGACATTGGTTTCGAGCGGGCGGCCGGGCTTGGCGGCGTGCAGCAGCGCCAGCGCGTCGCGCTCGACCGCCTCGGCCAGAGCCAGCCGATCGGCATCGAGTCCACCGGCGGCGCCGAGGCGCTGCAAGGCCCCCTTGAGCGCATCGGCGCGCGGGTCGCGCACGCGATAGATGCGGTGGCCGAAGCCCATGAGCCGCTCGCCGCGCGACAGGGCCGCTTCCAGCCAAAGGCGGGCGTTTTCGGGCCGGCCCACCGCATCGAGCATGTCGAGCACCGGACCGGGCGCGCCACCGTGGAGCGGCCCCTTGAGGGCGCCGAGCGCGGCCAGCACCGCCGAGGCGAAACCGGCGCGGGTGGAGGCGACGACGCGGGCGGCGAAGGTGGAGGCGTTGAGCCCGTGATCGGAAACCGTGACCAGATAGGTATCGAGCGCGCGGATCTGGGCCGGGCTGGGATCGGCGCCCGCGAGCATGGCCAGCATGTCTTCGGCATGGGTCCTGGCGCTGTCGGGGGCGATAGCGGGCTGGCCAGCCTGGCGGCGGATCAGCGCCGGCACGAACACCGCCGGCGCGGCGGCCAGCAGCAGGGCGGTTTCCGCATCCTCCCCATCGGGCAGGCGGGCCATGAGGGCGCGCAGGCCCTCGATGAGCGAAAGCGAGAGAAGCCCGGCATCGATGTGGCGCACCTGCTCGAAGGCGCGCAGGCGGGCCTGGCCCAGGCGGGCCGACAGGCCGGCACTATCAGGAACGAGATTGCCCAGAAGTAGGGCCAGGACATCCTCGAAGCGCCATTGGGCCAGTTCATCCAGCGTGTGGCCGCAGATGACCAGACGGCCGGCAAGGCCATCGACCTCGGACAGGCGGGTTTCGGCGGCGACGACGTCATCCAGGCCAGACATGGGCAACTCCTTGCTGTTTGCCTCCAGATCGGGCTAATCAAGGTTGACGTCAATCTTGATTGAAACCATCAATGTGAGCGCCATGAGCTGGATCAGCGCGGAAGCGGCCCTTTTGCGGCTCGGCACCAAGCCGCAGACGCTTTACGCCAATGTCAGCCGCGGGCGGATCGCGGCGCGGCCGGACCCGGCCGATCCCCGCCGCAGCCTTTACCGCGAAGAGGACGTGGAGCGGCTGGCGGCCCGTCCGCGCGGCCGGCGGCGCAGCGCGCTTGTAGCGGCGGAGGCCATTGCCTGGGGCGAACCGGTGCTGGAAACGGCGATCTCCACCGTGCGCGCGGGCAGGCTGCTGTTTCGCGGCGTGGACGCGGCGGCGCTGGCGGAGCGGGACACGCTGGAAGCGGTGGCGGCCTTGCTGTGGCCCAGCCCGCAAACGCCGGATTTTTCGAGCACGACGGGGGCGGCGCAGCCCGGCATCGCGGCGGCCTATCGCGCCATTGCCGAACGGGCGGCAACCGACATGCCGGTGATCGGGCGGGCGCGGGCGGTTCTGCTGGGCGATGCGGCGGGGTGCGTCGCGGCCCTTGCCGGGGCATTGGCGGGACCGGGAGACGGGCCGGTGCATCAGCGGCTGGCGCGGCAATGGGGGCGGCGGGACGCCGAGGGGCCGATCCGGGCGGCGCTGGTGCTGCTGGCCGAACATGAACTCAATGCCTCGACCTTCGCGGCGCGGGTGGCGGCCTCCACCGGCGCGCCGCTGGCCTCGGCGGTGATGGCGGGGCTGGCGGCATTATCCGGGCCGCTGCATGGCAGCGCCAGCCAGACCATGGCCGGGCTGGTGGAGGCGGCGCGGCGGCTGGGGCCCGAGGCGGCGGTGGCGGCGCATCTGCGGCAGGGCCAGCCCCTGCCCTGCTTCGGCCACCGGCTCTATGCGCAGGGCGATGTGCGCGCCGAGGCGCTTCTCGCCCGTTTCGAGGCCCCGCCGCTCTTTACCGCGCTGGCGGAGGCGGGCACGCGGCTGAGCGGGGAAAAGCCGAATATCGATTTCGCGCTGGTGGCGCTGGGCGCCGCCTTCACCCTGCCCGAAGACGCGCCGCTGCACCTTTTTGCCCTGGCCCGGAGCGTCGGCTGGCTCGCCCATGCGCTGGAACAGGGCGAAACCGGCACGCTGATCCGCCCCCGGGCGCGCTATGTGGGGGTGTGAGGGCGGGGCCGCCACCGGGTGAAGGCTGGCCATCAGCGCCGGAGTGTGGGGAGACATGCGGACATGGATTCCGGCCTGCGCCGGAATGACATGGTGGTTGGGGCGATATGGCGCCCCAACCACGGCCCCCCTTCTCCCCTTGTGGGAGAGGGAGACCCGATTGCTTACTGAAACACGCTGGCGCCGCGGTCGGCGGTGCCGACGAGGTGGCGGAAGCCGGCGAAGAGTTCGCGGCCCATGCCGAAATGCTGCGGCGCGAGGTCTTCGGCGGCCAGGGGCCGGGCGAGGAATTCGGCTTCGTCACCGAGGAAGTCGATGGTGCCGGCTTCGGCATCGAGCCGGATGATGTCGCCATCGCGGATGCGGGCAATGGGGCCGCCATCGACCGCCTCGGGGGTCACGTGGATGGCGGCGGGCACCTTGCCCGAGGCGCCGGACATGCGGCCATCGGTGAGCAGGGCGACCTTGAAGCCGCGATCCTGAAGGATGCCGAGCGTGGGGGTGAGCTTGTGCAATTCGGGCATGCCCACCGCCTTGGGGCCGGAGAAGCGGACCACGGCGATCATGTCCCCGACCAGTTCGCCGGCCTTGAAGGCGGCCTGCAACTGCTCCTGGCCATGGAAGACGCGGGCGGGCGCCTCGACGACGCGGTGCTCGGGCTTGACGGCGGAGACCTTGATGACCGAGCGACCCAGATTGCCAGTGAGCAGCTTGAGCCCGCCCGACTGCTGGAAGGGCGTCCTGGCGCTGGTCAGCACCTTGGGCAGGGCCGATTCGGCGGGGGCCGGCTCGTAGGTGAGCTTGTCCGCGATGAGCTTGGCCTCGACCGTATAGCCGGAGAGGCCCGTGCCCCAGACGGTCTTGACGTCCTCATGCAGATGGCCGCTCTCGAGCAGCTCGCGGATGAGGAAGCCCATGCCGCCGGCGGCGTGGAAATGGTTCACGTCGGCCAGGCCATTGGGATAGACGCGGGCGAGGAGCGGCGTGGCGTCGGAAAGATCGCTCATGTCGTCCCAGGTGACCTGGAGGCCGGCGGCGGCGGCGATGGCGATCAGATGCATGGTGTGGTTGGTGGAGCCGCCGGTGGCGTGCAGGCCCACCAGCCCGTTGACGATGGCCTTTTCGTCGATGACGTGGCCAACGGGGGTGAAATCATTGCCCTGGGCGGTGAGCGAGAGGGCGCGCACCGTGGCCTCGCGGGTGAGCGCGTCGCGCAGGGGCGTATTGGGATTGATGAAGCTGGAGCCGGGCACGTGCAGGCCCATGATCTCCATCAGCATCTGGTTGGAATTGGCGGTGCCGTAGAAGGTGCAGGTGCCGGCAGAATGATAGGACTTGCTCTCGGCCTCCAGCAGCTCGGCACGGCCGACCTTGCCCTCCATATAGAGCTGGCGGACCTTGCTCTTTTCGTCATTGGGCAGGCCGGTGGGCATGGGGCCGGCGGGCACGAAGACGGCCGGGATATGGCCGAAGGTGAGCGCGCCGATGAGCAGGCCCGGCACGATCTTGTCGCAGATGCCCAGGAACACGGCGGCATCGAACATGTTGTGGCTGAGCGCGATGGCGGTGGCCATGGCGATGACGTCGCGCGAAAACAGCGACAGGTCCATGCCCGGCTGACCCTGGGTCACGCCATCGCACATGGCGGGAACGCCGCCGGCGACCTGGGCGGTGGCGCCGATCTGGCGGGCGGCGGCTTTGATGAGGTCGGGATAGGAATGATAGGGCTGATGGGCGCTCAGCATATCGTTATAGGAGGTGACGATGCCCAGGTTGAGCGACTTGGTGCCGGCCAGCGACGCCTTTTCGGACGGATTGCAGGCGGCAAAGGCGTGGGCGAGATTACCGCAGGACAGGACGGTGCGGTGAACGCCGGCCTCGCGGGCGGCATCGAGGCGGTTGAGATAGTCGCGGCGCGTCTCGCGGCTGCGCGCCGCGATGCGATCGGTGACATCCTGTATGGCCTGACGGACAGACATGGTCGAGCTCCTAGCTTTGCCCTTGCGTTCTCGACGGAAAAGGCGGGGATCACCTGTTCCGGGAACGCTGCTGGTGGCGCCACGTAGTGGCCAGAGCGGTCAATTGGGGACCGCTGAGGGGACTACGCTTTTGTTTATCGCGTTTTCGAACCGGAAAAGTGGGATCCACTTTTCCTGAAAACGCTTTAAGGGCACCAATACACAGTCACAGTCTGGCCGGAGCGCAGCACGGCGCGGATGGGCATGTCCGCAACCGGACCATCGCCCAGAGCCCTGTCGAGCACTTCGGCCTTTTCCTCCCCTTCGATATGAAGGTACAGCCCATCCGTGCGGAGGAGACGCGGAAGGGTAAAGGTGACGCGCGGCTCGCCGGCGCCGGGCGCCCTGATGGCGAGCACCGGGCCCTCGGCGCTCAGCGCCGCGTCCAGCGTGTCGCCGCCGGGAAAGAAGCTGGCGGTGTGGCCATCATTGCCCATGCCGAGGACGACGGCGGCGAAGGGCTGGGGCAGATCGGCCAGAAGCGCATTGGTCTTGTCGATATGGGCGGCGTCGGGCTCGCTGCCGCCCGAATAGAGCGGCAGGAAACGGGCGACGGCCGCCGGGCCCTGCAACATGCGCTCATTGACCAGCATGGCGTTGGAGCGGTCATTGGTCTCGTCGACCCAGCGCTCGTCGACCAGCGTCACCACCACCTTGTCCCAATCGATGTCCTTGGTCTTGCCCAGCGCCTGGAAGAAGCGGGAGGGCGTCGAGCCGCCGCTGACGGCGATGGCGGCCACGCCCCGGCTGGCGATGGCATTGCGGATGCGATCGGCAACGGACTCGGCCAGTTCCTTGGCCAGAGTGGGCTTGTCGGCGAAGCTGCGGCGCTCGATGGTCATGTGCGTATTCCTTCTTCACCCGATGGCTCCAAAACCACCGGAGCTGCCCCCGGACCCGATCCGGGGGCCAGTCTCAACTCACCCAAAGCCGATGGGGCTCCCGATCCGGCCCACGGGTCAAGCCCGTGGGCAGCGCCGGTGGGTCAAATATCATCGTCCTCGTACCAGGTGCGGCCGTCGCGTTCGATGAGGGCGATGGCGCCGCTGGGGCCCCAGGTGCCGGCGACATAGGACTGGGGCGGCTCGCTGGAGCGATCCCAGGCCTCGCGGATCGGGTCGATCCACTTCCAGGCGGCCTCGAGCTCGTCGCGGCGCATGAAGAGGGTCTGGGAGCCGCGGATCACGTCCATCAGCAGGCGCTCATAGGCCTCGGGGGTGCGCTCGTTGAAGGTCTGGGCAAAGGAGAGGTTCAGCGGCACTTCGCGCAGGCGCATGCCGCCGGGGCCGGGATCCTTAATCATCATCATCAGCTTGACGCCCTCGTCGGGCTGGAGGCGGATGATGAGCTTGTTGGCCTTCGGCGCGCCTTCGGCGTGATCGAAGATGGAATGAGGAATGGGCTTGAACTGGATGCAGATTTCCGAGACGCGGGCGGCCATGCGCTTGCCGGTGCGGAAATAGAAGGGCACGCCGGACCAGCGCCAGTTCTCGATCTCGGCCTTGAGGGCGACGAAGGTCTCGGTGCGGCTGCCCTTCTTGTCCTCGGGCAATTCGTCCTGATAACCGGCGACCGAGGTGGCCTCGGAGGTGACGCCCTTATACTGCCCGCGCACGGTGTTGCGGGCGACATCGCCATTGACGATGGGCTTGAGGGCCCGGAGCACCTTGAGCTTCTCGTCGCGCAGGGCGTTGGCGTCGTCGCTGGCGGGGGGCTCCATGGCCACCAGGCACAGCAGTTGCAGCATATGGTTCTGCACCATGTCGCGCAGGGCGCCGCTCTCGTCGTAATAGCCGCGCGTGCCGGCGCCGACGCTTTCGGCCACGGTCAACTGCACGTGGTCGATATGGGCCGAGTTCCACACCGGCTCGAAGAGCGTATTGGCAAAGCGCAGCGCCAGCAGGTTCTGCACCGTCTCTTTGCCGAGATAATGGTCGATGCGATAGACCTGATCTTCCTTGAAGATCTTGGCGACGCCGTCATTGATCTCCACGGAGGAGGCGAGGTCGTGCCCCAGCGGCTTTTCAATGACCACGCGGGCATCGCGCCGATAGAGCTTCTTTGAATGGAGATATTCGGCGATGGGCTCGAAAAGGTCGGGGGCGACGGCCAGGTAGAAGGCGCGCACCACATTGGCATCGTTGCGCAGGGCCTTGCCCAGATCGCCCGATTCCTCGGGCTTGGAAGCATCGACCGGCACATAGGAGAAGATCTTGACGAAGCGGTCGATGACGGCTTCGTCCTGCTCGTCCTTTTCCACGAACTGGGTGACGGCATCGCGCGCCACCTTCTGGAAATCGGCATTGGACAGCTTGGAGCGCGAGGCGCCGATGATGCGGCTCTGCTCGTCGAACTGCCCATCCTTGAAGCGATGGTAAAGCGCGGGGATGAGCTTGCGCTTGGTCAAATCGCCGGTGGCGCCGAACACCACATAATCGAAGGGCTGGACGGGAATGATACGGCTGGACACTGGGGGCTAATCCCTGTTTGACGCAAGAAATCAGGCGGAAAAATTCTGCCGGGCGAGGAAGACCGCGCCATGCAGGGGTTCGTATCGGGGCAGCGCGACGAAGTCGCCATAGCGCTCGCGCAGAAGCGGGAACAGGCGCTGGCCGAAGCCGCCGACCACCGCCATCACCTGCGCGCCATGGCTTTTGAACCAGCGCACATAGGTGTCGACATAGGTGAACTGGATGTCGAGCATGCGGCGGGCCACCGGGTCACCCTGTTCGAGATAGTCGATGAAGAGCGGCATGAGCTTGCCGAATTCGGCCGGGGCGCGGCCGATCAGCGCCTCGTCGCACCCCTCGGAGCCATCGCGGTTGACGATGCGCAGGCCCAGATCGGTGACGAAGGACCAGGTCATGACCGCCTGGTTGTCGCCCCCCAGGGCCGCGGTGACCGCCTTGGTGAGCGGGGAGGATTCCACCAGCCCGTCCTCGGCCTCGACGGCATAGCGGACCAGCTCGCGCCCGAGGATGGCGCCCGACATCTGGTCGCCGATCTGGAAGCCCCAGCCGCCGGCCTGGTGGCGCTTGCCGCCGACGATGGACATGGCGGCCGAGCCGGTGCCGACGATGATGACGCCGCCCTCCTCGCCGCCCAGGGCGCCGGCATGGGCGATGTCGATATCGTCATAGACCTTGACCCCGGCAAAGGGCCAGGGCCGGGCGGCGAAGGCGTCGCGGGCCGAATCCATCCGCCCCCCGGCCATGCCGAAACAGGCATGGGTGCTGGCGGTTTCGGCATAGTCGAGCCCGGCGGCGGCGAAGACGTCACGCGTGCCGTCCAGGATCGCCTTGTAGGCGGGCTCGCCGGCGTCGATCTGCAGATTGGAGCGGCCATTCTTGACCTCGGCCAGCGTGACGAGGTTTTCGTCGGCCAGACGAATGCGGCAATTGGTGCCGCCACCATCAACGCCAAGATAATATCTGGCCACGCCGGGATACTCCATCGGTCCGAAGGGATTGCCGAGCCTTTTCGCGCAAAAGCGGCTTTAGCTCCAGACCCTTGTTTTGTCGCGCCTTGCGGGCGCAAAAGAGTTGGGCCGCGCGCGGGCAGGACTCCAGCACGCGGTTTCGGCGCGGACCATAATGCGAAAGCCGCTCATACGAAAGTAGAATAAGGCACAAAAATATGCCCGATGAGGGGGCGCAGCCAGACGGGCGCTGATGCGTTATGGAGGCGGCGGACACGGGATGGCCAGGGAGAATGACGGCATGATGCGACATGTGCTGATTCTGGGCGGTGCGCGCTCGGGCAAGACGGCTTTTGCCGAAAGGCTGGCGCTGGGCAGCGGGGCGAGCCCGGCCTATCTGGCCACGGCCGAGGCGCTGGACGCCGAAATGCGCGAGCGCGTGGCCAGCCACCAGGCCGGGCGCGCCGGGCGCTTTGCCACCATAGAGGAGCCGCTGGCGCTGGCCGGGGCGCTGCACAGGGCCTCTCGCCAGCACGATGTCATCCTGGTCGATTGCCTGACGCTGTGGATCACCAATCTGCTGATGGCCAATAACGACGTCTCCGAGGCGGTGAGCGCGCTGGGCGAGACGCTGAGCCGGATCGAGGCGGCGCGCATCATCTTGGTGAGCAACGAGGTGGGGCTGGGCATCGTGCCCGACAACGCCATGGCCCGCACCTTCCGCGACCTGGCCGGCTCGGCGCATCAGCGGCTGGCCGAGATCTGCGACGACGTCTATTTCGTGGCGGCCGGCCTGCCGCTGGTGCTCAAGGGCGCGGCGCCGGAGGCGTGAGGGAATGCCGGCCTTCCCTTTCTCCCTGAAATTGCACCGGGTGAGCTTCCGGGATGGGCCCCGGATCAGGTCCGGGGCGACATGGTGGGTGGGGCGAGATGGTGCTACGGCCACCGGCTTCCCCTTCTCCCCTCGTGGGCGAGGGGTGGCCGGTGGGTGGGCAGGAATGGCGCCACAGCCCCCGCCGCTTACCGCATCGCTGCAAAGATCAGCAGGGCCAGGGCTGCGCTCACGCCGAGCAGCACGGTGAGGGTCATGCGGTAGAGCTGGAGGGCGCGGAGGATGTCGCTGGCGGCGAGGGCGGATTTTCCGTCGCCGAAGGCGGGGAGGTCGACAAGTTCGCCATCATAGGAGCGAGGGCCGCCGAGCTTGAAGCCGAGGGCGCCGGCAAAGGCGGATTCGGGCCAGCCGGCATTGGGGGAATCGTGCTTTTTGGCGTCGCGCCGGGCGATGGCCCAGGCCATGCCGGGGCTGGCATGGGGCACGAAGAAGCAGGCGGCGGTGATAAGGATGGCAGTGAAGCGGGCGGGGATGAGATTGACCCAATCGTCGAGCTTGGCCGAGGCCCAGCCGAAATCGCGGTAGCGCTCGTTGAGATGGCCGATCATGGAATCGGCGGTGTTGATGGCCTTGTAGAGCGCGATGCCGGGCAGGCCGAGCAGCACCAGCCAGAACCACGGCGCCACCACACCATCGGAGGTGCTTTCGGCCAGGGTTTCGATGGCGGCGCGGGCGACGCCCGCCTCGTCCAGCGCCTGCGGATCGCGGCCGACCACATGGCTTACCGCCTCGCGGCCGGCATCGAGCGAGCTGCGCAGCGCCGTGGCGACGGCCTCGACGGCGCGGCCCAGCTCTTTTTGCGCCAGGAAGGGGGTGGCGAGAAGGATTTCGAGCGCCCAGCCCAGGGGAATGGCGCGCAAGGCCTGATGCAGGACGAGGGCGGGAAGCAGGGCGGCGAGGAGCAGCAGGGTCAAGGCGATGAGGCCGCCGCGACGGCGCGCCGGGCCATCGCCTTGATTGAAGCGCCGCTCCAGCGCGGTGATGAGGCGGCCGAACCAGATAACCGGGTGGCCGATGCGCGAGAGGAGTGCGGGCGGATAGCCGGCAAGGCGTTCGAGCAGCAGGGCGAGCGGCGCGACAAAAGCGAACATCAGGCTTTCTCTATAGGATGGGCGAGCGCCAGCAGCGCATCGATGTCGAGATGGGTTTCGAGATGGGCGGCGAAGCCATCGAGAACGCGCTCGATGCCGGCCTCATAGGCGAGATCCGGGCTGGCGGGAGCGCCGAGGAAGGCGCGGCGGAAGCCATCGGCGGAAAAAAGGCCGTGCAGATAAGTGCCGGCGACGCGGCCATCGGCGCTGATGGCCCCCTCCCCCTGCCCCTCGACATGGGCGAAGGGGCGGGCGGTGTCGGGGCCAAGGGTTTGGCCCATATGGATATGATAGCCGCTGATGGACTGGCCGGAGGCGGCGTGGCGGGCCTCTTCGACGCGCACCTGCTTGACCGGGGTCAGCGTGGTTTCGACATCGAGCAGGCCCAGTCCCTCGCTGGCGCCCGGCTCGCCTTCGAGCCCCTCGGGATCGGCGATGACGCGGCCCAGCATCTGGTAGCCGCCGCAAATGCCCAGCACCCTGCCCCCGGCGCGGTGATGGGCAGCAATATCGATATGCCAGCCATTGGCGCAGAGGGCGGCAAGATCGGCGCGGGTGGATTTGGAGCCGGGCAGGACGATGAGATCGGCGTGGCGCGGCAAGGGTTGGCCGGGCTGGACCAGGATCAGGTCGATATCGGGCTCGGCGCGCAGGGGATCGAGATCATCGAAATTGGCGATGCGCGGCAGGCGCGGCACGGCGATGGTGAAGCGGCCCGAGCGGGGGCGGTTGGCGTAGGTATCGAGCGCCAGGGCGTCTTCGGCTGGCAGGAGAGCGGCATCGGGGAAATAGGGGACGGGGCCGAGGCAGGGCATTTGGGTATGCTCGGCGATGGCGGCGGCGCCACTGGCAAAGAGCGCGGGATCGCCCCGGAACTTGTTGACTAAAGTGGCGCGGATGCGGGCGGCATCCGCGGGGGCGATGACGGCGAAGGTGCCGACGAGGGAAGCGATGACGCCGCCGCGCTCGATGTCGCCCACCAGCACCACCGGCACATTGGCAGCTTCGGCAAAGCCGAAATTGGCGAGGTCATTGGCGCGCAGATTGACCTCGGAGGCGCTGCCGGCGCCTTCGACCAGCACGAAATCGGCGCTCGCCGCCAGCTCGTGGAAAGCGGCGAGGACCTCGGGGAGGAACTGGCCGCGCCCGGCCCAATAGGCGCGCGCGGTCATGGTGGCGCGGCGCTGGCCGCGCACCACCACCTGCGCGCCGGTTTCGGCCTCGGGCTTTAACAGAATGGGGTTCATCGCGGTGACGGGCGCACGGCGGGCGGCGCGGGCCTGAAGGGCCTGGGCGCGGCCGATCTCGCCACCATCGCTGGCGACGGCGGCATTGTTGGACATGTTCTGCGGCTTGAAGGGGGCGACGGAGAGACCGCGATTGGCCAGCGCGCGGCAGAGGCCGGCGACCAGCAGCGACTTGCCGACATCGGAGCCGGTGCCCATGAACATCAGCGATCTGGCTGGCATGTGTGTCGTTTCCCTCCGCTGCTTGTCGCCCCGGCGACGGCCGGGGCCCATCCCGAGAGGGAGAGGCTCGGCGCGATTTCAGGATGGATCCCGGCGCAAGGCCGGGATGGCATCGTGGTTTTATGAGCGCCCCGTTTATGCCGCATCGACCACGTGGGCGTAAGAGCCCATGACGCGGCCGATGACGGCGCCCATGGGGGGCTGGGCTTCGCCGGCGGCGTCGGTGGCGGCGAAAAGCGGGGTGAGGCGCAACTGGCGGGCCGAGGAATAGTGAAATTCATGGCCGTTGAGATGCCCCGGCCAGGGCAGGTCGCCGGACTGGATGAGGCGGCGATAGCCCAGGATGCGCCGGGGCCGGTCGATGCGGGTGGTGACGGGCAGCAGGCCGGCCATTTCGTGCGCCCTGCCCTCTTTGTCGACGAGGCTCTCGCCCAGCACCATGAAGCCGCCGCACTCGCCATAGAGCAGCGCGCCCCGGTCGCGGGCGGCAATGAGGCCGGCTTTGAAATTTGCGGCGGCGGCGAGGCGTTCGCCATGCAATTCGGGATAGCCGCCGGGAAGGAAGACGGCGTCGGCGGCGGGTGACGGGGCTTCGTCGGCCAAGGGCGAGAAGAAGCTCAATTCAACCCCCTGGGCGCGCCAGCCATCGAGAAGATGGGCATAGAGGAAGGCAAAGGCGGCGTCGCGGGCGATGGCCATATGCTGGCCCAGAGGCGGCAGCGGGGCCGGGGCGGCGCAGGGCGGGGCCAGGGGCGTGGCCAGCGCCATGAGGCGGGGCAGATCGACATAGCTGGCCATGGCGTGAGCGGCGGCGGCGAGGAAGGCGTCGAAGGCCTCGATCTCGCCGGGCAGGACGAGGCCGAGATGGCGCTCGGGCAGGCTCAATTCGGCGGCGCGGGGAATGGCGCCGAGCAGAGGCAGGCCGGTGGCGGCAAGGGCCTCGGCCAGCATGCGCTCGTGCCGCATGGAGGCGACGCGATTGAGGATGACGCCGCCCATATGCAGGCCCGGCCGCCAATTGGCGAAGCCGGAGACCAGCGCCGCCACCGACTGGCTCTGGCGCTCGGCATCGACCACCAGCAGCACCGGCACATCGAGCAATTGCGCCAGATCGGCGGTGGAGCCGGCATTGTCGACGGCGCCATCGAACAGGCCCATGACGCCCTCGACCAGCAGCAGCTCGGCGCCGGTGGATTGCAGGGCGGCAAGGCTTTTGAGGCGCGCCGGGGCCATGGACCAAGGATCGAGATTGACGCAATCGCGCCCGGCGGCGCGGGCAAGGAAGCTGGGATCGATATAGTCGGGGCCGGTCTTGGCCGGGGCGACGACATGGCCGGCCTGGCGCAAGGCGGCGACAAGGCCGAGGCTCACCGTGGTCTTGCCCGAGCCGGAGCGGGGCGCCGCTATAACAATCCCCCTAGCCAAGGATATGGCTCCTCGCCTTGTCGACATACCAGTCGAGCGTTTCGCCATAGGCGCCGACGGGGCCGAGGACGAGAATGGCGGGCGTGGGCAGATCGGTGAGGGTGGGCGCCTGGGCCAACGTGGTGTGGAGCACCGATTGGCGCGGGGTGGCGGCGCGGGAAACGATGGCGAGGCGGTCGCTGCCGCTGCGGCCGGCGGCGAGCAGGTTCTTGGCGATTTCGGCCAAATGGCGGACGGCCATGAACATGACGATGACCGGAGCGGCGCGGGCGACGGCGGGCCAGTCGATATCGCTGGGGACGGCGCCGGTTTCGTCATGGCCGGTGAGGAAGAGCACGGCGTGGTTGGTGTCGCGGTGGGTGATGGGAATGCCGGCATAGGCCAGCCCCCCCAGGCCGGCGGAAATACCCGGCACGACGCGGAAGGGGATATTGGCGGCGGCCAGCGCCTCGGCCTCTTCGCCACCCCGGCCGAACATGAAGGGATCGCCGCCCTTGAGGCGCAGGACGCGGTGGCCGGCACGGGCCAGCTCGACCAATTGGGCGGTGATTTCGGCCTGTTTGGGCGAAGGCTGGCCGCCGCGCTTGCCGGCAAAGACGCGGCGCGTTTCGGGCGGGGCCATGGCCAATAGCTCGGGGGAAACCAGCGCGTCATGGACGATGACATCGGCCTCGCCCAGCGCGTGATAGGCCAGCAGCGAGGCGAGGCCCGGCCCGCCGGGCCCGGCGCCGACCAGCCAGACCGTGCCGGGCAGCAGCGGCGGGAAATCGGCGCGATCAAGCGCGGCGAAATGGTTGGGGCGGGGCATCAGGGATGGGCCTCCCATGCCATGGGGTGGCAAGCGATGGAGCCGGACGATTGGAGATTGTGACCCCACCCCCTCCCATCCTCCCCCATCAAGGGGGAGGTGCCGGGCTGGTGTTTCATCCCGCCTCGTGCCCCGCCCACAGAGCGAACACCTCCCCCTTGATGGGGGAGGATGGGAGGGGGTGAAGCAACAAAAGCGGGCGTGGCGCCGTTGCAGGCTTGAGAGCCGGGGGCGGAATGCGCAGATTGGGGGGAAGGAGACCACATAGGGCGATGAAAATCCTGATCCTGGGCGGCACGGGGGAAGCGCGGGCGCTGGCCGAAAGGCTGGTGGAGCTGGGCCATGAGGTGGTGACCTCGCTGGCCGGGCGCACACAGAGCCCCAATCTGCCGGCGGGCACGCTGCGCATGGGCGGGTTCGGCGGCATTGCGGGGCTGGCCAGCTATCTGCGCGCCGCTGCAATCGAGCGCATGGTGGACGCCACCCACCCCTATGCCGGGCAGATTTCGCGCCATGCGGTGGCGGCGGCGCGGGAAAGCGGCGTAAGGCTGGTGCGCTATATGCGGCCCGAATGGGAGCAGCCCCTGGGCGCCAACTGGATCATCGTGGATTCGCTGGCCGAGGCGGCGCGCAGCCTGCCCGCAGGCGCGCGGGCGCTGCTGACCACCGGGCAGAGCGGGATCGAGCATTTCGCCGAGCGCGACGATTGCCATTTCATCCTGCGCGTCATCGAGGCGCCGCCCGTGGCGCTGCCGGCGCATATGGAGCTGTTGCAGGCGCGGCCGCCCTATGGGCTGGAGGGGGAAATGGCGCTGATGCAAAGCGCGGCCATCACTCATCTGGTGACCAAGAATTCGGGGGGCGAGCAGACCTCGGCCAAGCTGGAAGCGGCGCGGAGGCTGGGCGTGCGGGTCATCATGATCGCGCGGCCCGCCTATGGCCCGGCGCTGGAAGTGGACAGCATCGCGGCAGCCCTGGCCGCCATTGCGGGCTGAACCCGGCCCGAGGCCAGGGCAATGGCGCAGGTGGCCCGCGCCGATCGCCGCTTGGGCAGGAGCAGCCTGCCCGACGCCGTGGCGGCGGCCTCGGCCACCGAGGGCACGCCGATGGCAGCCAGGACGCGGGCGGACGGATTGGGCATGCCGGAGGGGAGACGCGCGGCGGGAACGAGGCGCAGCGGCACGCCGAAATGACGGGCGGCGGCGGCGAGGCCCGGATGGCCGGCCTTGCGGGCATGGCTGGACAGGGCCACCAGGCCATCGGGCGCCAGGCCAAGCTCGGCGAGGCAGGCCTCCACCAGCGCCACGATCTCGTCGGCCTGCGCGCGCGCGGTGCAGCCAATGCCGGCAACCAGAGAAGGAGCGGGAAATCTGCCGGGACCGGGCCCGGGCGGAGCCATCGTCATCATCGCCTCTCGAACAAAGAGGCAGGTTCGCCTAGACCGTTGCAGCTCCGGGGTTGGTCCCCGAATTGGGTCGACCGCACCGGATTCTGTTTCAGTTCCATCATGGGAACTCTGCGCATGGCCCCGTTGTAGGCGGGGGGAAGGGCGTGGTCAATCAAGGGCTTGGCCGGGGCGCGGCGCAGATCGGAATGCTTCTGAAAATGATTTGCAAATTCAAGGACTTGCGGGCGCAGCAATGAGGGAGTAAGGCCTGAACGCGCTGAATGAAGGGCCTCCTCATGACCGTATCGAACCGCAAAACGCTGGCCGTAGCGGCCACCAGCCTTTTGATCGGGCTGATCGTGCTGGGGCTCAAATTCCTGGCTTTTTCGGTCACCGGCTCGATCGCGCTCTATTCGGACGCGCTGGAATCGGTGGTCAATGTGGTGACGGCGCTGGTGGCGCTGGGCGCGGTGCGGCTGGCGCAGCGCCCGGCCGACGCCGCCCTGCCCTATGGCTATCACAAGGCCGAATATTTCTCGGCGGTGGTGGTGGGAGTGATGATCGTCATCGCCGCCATCCTGATCCTGCGCGAAGCGGTGACGGGCTTGATGGCCCCAGCCCTGCCCACCGCACCGGAGCAGGGGCTGGCCATTAGCCTGGCGGCCACGGCGATCAACGCGGTGTGGGCCTTCGTGCTGCGCCGCCACGGGCGGGCGGTGCGCTCGCCGGCGCTGGAGGCGGACGGCAAGCACCTGATGACCGACGTGATCTCGACGCTGGGCGTGCTGGTGGGGCTGGGACTGGTCTATCTCACCGGCTGGGCGGTGCTCGACCCAATCCTGGCGACTCTGGTGGCGCTCAACATCCTGTGGTCGGGCTGGGGCGTGATCCGCGAAAGCGTGGGCGGACTGATGGACGTGGCGGTGCCGGCCGAGCAGCAGAAGACCATCCGCGACATCATCGCCACCAGCGCCGAAGGGGCCATCGAGGCCCATGACATCCGCACGCGGCAGGCGGGCAAGATGATCTTCATCGACTTCCACCTGGTGGTGTCGGGCACGATGAGCGTGGACGCCGCCCACACCATTTGCGACCGCATCGAGGCGCAGTTGCGCCAGGCGGTGGACGATGTGCAGATCACCATCCATGTCGAGCCCGAGAACAAGGCCAAGCATGCCGGCATCGTGGTGGTGTAGCGGCCTCATTATTTTATCGCATCGGACTTCGTCCAAAAGCCACTTCGCACTTTCCGATCCGATGCTTTAGCCGTTGATCGCATTCTCCGGCTGGGGCAGAATCGGCGCATGCGCTTCGTTCTCGCCTTGCTGCTGAGCCTTTTCGCCCTGCCCGCGCTGGCGCAGGGCTGGAGCCATTACGACAATGCCCGCTTCGGCTATGGCGTGGACATTCCGCCCGGCTTCGTCGGCCAGGGCGAAAGCGGCAATGGCGACGGGCAGGCCTTCGCGCTGGCGGGCAAGCCCATCGACCTCGTCGTCTGGGGCGGGCTGCCGATCACGGGCGATTTCGAGGGCGAAGTGACCGACCGCATGGGGCGCGACGCCGATGCGGGCTGGGGCCTCACCTATCAGGCGGTGACGCCGCGCTGGGCCAGCTGGTCGGGCACGCGCGGCGGGCGCATCCTCTACCGGCGCATGGTGGCGCTGTGCGGCGGGGAGAGCTATGCGGCGTTTTCAGCGGAATATTCCATCGCCGACCGGGTGATGATGGACGCGGCGGTGGAGCGCATGGCGGGGAGCTTGAGGGGGGCGTGTTAGGAGATTGTGGGGCTGGTTTCACCCTGGCGTGCTGGGGATTGTGGCCCCACCCCCTCCCAACCTCCCCCTTGATGGGGGAGGAGGGGAGGGGGTGAATTAGGGCACTATGGCGTTACAGCCACAAACCATTTTCCCCCTTGTGCAGCGAGGGAAGGCGCGGTGAGCGGGGAGAATTCATGCCATTCGAGCAGAATTCTCAAGCCCTCACTCCACCAGACCCACAACCGTCACCACCGGGCTTGCCCCGATGGTCCATGACAGCGGAGGGATGGATTGCCGGGACGGGCCCGGCAATGACGATGGAATGAGACGACGCGGTTCGGCCTGTCGTGCTTGCCGGCCTAAAACTCGATCCCCTTCTGCGCCTTCACGCCGGCGCGGAAGTGGTGCTTGATCTCGGTCATTTCGGTGACGAGGTCGGCCAGCTCGATCACCTCGTCCTTGGCGTTGCGGCCGGTGACGATGACGTGCTTGCCCTCTGGCTTGTTGCGCAGGGTTTCGAGCACCTCCACGAGCGGGAGATAATCGTAGCGCAGGACGATGTTCAATTCGTCGAGCAGCACCATGTCGTAGGCCGGATCGGCGATCAGCGCCCTGGCCTGGTCCCAGGCGCGGCGGGCGGCGGCGAGGTCGCGCTGGCGGTCGGCCACGTCCCAGGTGAAGCCCTCGCCCATGGCGTTGATGGTGACCTGGTCGGGGAATTTTTCCAGCACGTCGCGCTCCCCGGTGGCCCAGGCGCCCTTGACGAACTGGACGACGCCGACGCGCATGCCATTGCCGATGGCGCGGAAGACCATGCCGAAGCCGGCGGTGGACTTGCCCTTGCCCTTGCCGGTGTGGACGATGAGCAGACCCTTCTCCTCGGTCTTGGTGGCGAGGATCTTGTCGCGCGCCTCCTTCTTCTTCTTCATCTTTTCGGCATGATAGGCGTCGCGCTCGGCCTCGGTCATGCGGTCGGTCTTCTTGGCGGGCTTGTCGGTCATTTGGCGTCCTCCAGATAAGCATGGGCGGAATTGGAGCGCGGGGTCCAGAAGCCGCGCCGGCGGGCTTCCTCGAAACGGGCGATCAGTTCGGCATAGCCGTGGGGATTGGCGGCGCGCAGGAAGGCGCGCACGTCATCGTCCTCGACATAGGCCTCGAAGGCCAGATCGAAATGATGGGTTTTCACCGCGCCGGTGGTGGCGGCGAAGGCGAACATGAAATCGAGCGTGGCGACGATCTCGAAGGCGCCGCGATAGCCATGGCGCATCATGCCGGCCAGCCATTTGGGATTGACCACGCGCGAGCGCATGACGTGGGAAATTTCCTCCTCCAGCGTGCGCATCAGCGGGCGCTCGGGGCGGGAATGGTCGGCGTGGTAGGCGGCGGGCGCGTGGCCGGAGAGGCTTTCGGCGGCGGCGGCCAGACCGCCCTCGAACTGGTAGTAATTGTCGCTGTCGAGCAGGTCGTGCTCGCGATTGTCCTGATTGTGCAGCACCGCATCGATGTCCGAGAGACGGGCGGCGAAGCGGGCGCGGGCGGGGATGCCGGCGGCGCGGGCGCCATAGGCGTATTGGCCCCAATCGAGGGCGCGCGCGCCCAGATCGGCCCGGGTGGACCAGGAACCGGAATCGATGAGCGCATTGAGGCCGGCGCCATAGCTGCCGGGCTTGGAGCCGAAAATGCGATGGCCGGCCTGCAACCCCGCCTCATCCTCGGACTGGCCCTCGGCCATCAGCCCCAGCGCATCGGCGCGCATGCGGGCGGCAATGGGGTTGTCCTCGGCCGGCTCATCCAGCGCGCCGATGGCGCGGATGGCGCGATCGAAAAGGGCGATCTGGGCGGGAAAGGCATCGCGGAAAAAGCCGGAAATGCGCAGGGTGACGTCGACGCGGGGGCGGCCGAGCTTGGGCAGGGGAATGATTTCATAGCCCGAAACGCGGAGCGAGCCGGGGTCCCAGGTGGGCCGCGCGCCGATCAGCGCCAGGGCCTGGGCGATGTCGTCGCCGCCGGTGCGCATATTGGCCGTGCCCCAGACCGACAGGGCAATGGCGCGCAAGTGATGGCCATGATCCTGCAAATGGCGGAGGACGAGGCTTTCGGCGGATTTTTTGCCCAGTTCCCAGGCGGTGGGCGTGGGCACGGCGCGGGCATCGACGGAATAGAAATTGCGCCCGGTGGGCAACACATCGAGCCGCCCGCGCGATGGCGCGCCGGAGGGGCCGGGGGCGATGAATTTGCCATCGAGCCCGTCGATGAGCGCAGCGATCTCGGCGGGGCCGGACTGGCGCAGACGCGGGCGGATGAGGGTTTCCACCGTGTCGAGCACGGCGCGCGTGGCGGCCCAGGCGGGATCGGGGGCGGCGGCGCCGGTGACGAGGGCGGCGGCGAGGGCTTCGAGGTGTTCCACCATGTCGCCAATGGTGCGGACCTCGGCAGCGGCGATGGCGGGTCCGGTCCAGGGCTCGCCCAGCTTTGCGGTGAGGGGATCGAAGCCGAGTTTCAGGTCGTCGGCCAAAGCGCGAATGAGGGAATTTTCCTCCGGCGCATCGCCGCGCGGCACGCGGGCCAGCGCCACGATGAGGTCGCGTTCGAGATCGCCCTGAGGCGACTGGCCGAAAATATGCAGGCCGTCGCGGATCTGGGCTTCCTTGAGATCGCAGAGGAAGTTGTCGATTTTGACAAGGGCCTGGGTCTCGTCTTCGGGCAGGCCGATATCGCGGTCGAGGCGCGTATCGCGGGTGAAATCGAGGATGCGGCGCTTGAGATCGGCGAGGCGCCTGCGGTCCATGCCGGAGGCGGCGTAATATTCGTCGAGCAGGGCTTCGAGGTCCTTGAGCGGCCCATAGGTTTCGGCGCGGGTGAGCGGGGGCACGAGATGGTCGATGATGACGGCGCCGGTGCGGCGCTTGGCCTGGGTGCCCTCGCCCGGATCGTTGACAATGAAGGGATAGAAGTGGGGGAGCTGACCCCAGAGGGCGTCGGGATAGCAATCGCTGTCCAGCGCCACCGCCTTGCCGGGCAGCCATTCGAGCGTGCCGTGCTTGCCATTGTGGATGAGGGCATGGGCGGCAAAGTCGTGGCGCAACCAGAGATAGGCGGCGAGATAGGCATGGGGCGGGACCAGCGCCGGGTCGTGGTAGCTCGCGGTCTCGTCAAGATTGTAGCCGCGCCCCGGCTGGAGCATGACCACGACATTGCCGAAGCGATGGGCGGGGAGATGGAAGGCGTCTTCGCGCACGAAGGGATCGGCGGCCGGATCGCCCCAGCGCGCGGTAACGGCCTCGCGGGTTTCGGCGGGGAGCGCGGCGAAAAGCGCGGCATAGCGGGCGAGCGGGAGGACGGCGGATGACACGCCGCGCGCGGGGTGGGCGTTGGTGGGGCCGGAGGTGAGGAGGGTGAGGAGCGCGGGGGAGGATTTGGGATAGGCCCCCTCGCCCGGTTGCTGCGCAACCGACCTCTCCCCCAAAGGGAGAGGTGTGGAGGAAAGCGTGTAGCCCGCTTTTTCCAGTTCCCCCAATATCCGCACCGTGGACTCCGGGGCGTCGTAGCCGACGCCGTTGGCGAGGCGCCCGTCGCGCAGGGGGTAGTTGGAGAGGATGAGGGCGATGCGGCGGTCGGCGCGGGGGGTGGCGCGCAGGCGGGCCCAGTTGGCGGCGAGCGTCACCGCGCGGGCGATGCCGTCCTGGTCAGGGGCGTAGGCGCTGAGGGGGCATTGGGTGCGCTCGTGCCAGACGGCGTCGGCTTTGTGGCCGACGATGAGCCCGCCAATGCGGCCGTCGAGCTCGGGCATGACCAGATACATGGCCATGTCTTTCGCTGAGAGACCTTGCGGATCGGCGGCCCATTGCGCCTCCGACCGGCCGGACTGGACGAGCTGGATGACGGGGGCGTCGCAGCCGGAAAAGGGATTGGTGGATGCGTCGAGATCGGCCACGCCCAGGGCAAAGGCGGTGAGATTGAAAATGGCGGCGGGCGGGAAGGCGGCGAGCGCGTTCTGGACGAAGCGGACGCAGGCACCCTCCTTGAGCGAGGAGACCAGCAGCGGCACGGGGGCGAGGCCTTGCGCTTCGAGACGGGCGATCAGCGCTTCGATGGTGGCGGTGCCGGCGCCTTCCAGCGCGGCGCGATAGAAGAGGATGGGGATGTGGGGAGCGGACGCTGAGTGCAACTGGCGCAGGCCGGCTTCGTCGGTCATGCCGGTGCGGGGGTGCCAGAGGCCGAAGCGGGGGAAGGGCTTGGGAGTGGTGTCGGAAGACGAGGCCCCCTCATCCGCCCTTCGGGCACCTTCTCCCACGAGGGGAGAAGGGGAGCTTGGGGCGAGATCGCGGAAGGCTCGCAGGATGGTATCGGCGTTTTCGGGGCCGCCGGCGATGAAGAGGCCGTGGAGGCGGGACCAGGCTTCAGGGGAAACGGTGGAGCGATCCCGCAGGATGGGGTCGGGATTGGCGTCGCCGGGGAGCAGGACCAAGGGGATCTTGCGATTGGCGCAAAGGGCGGTGAGCTCGTCGACGCCATATTGGAAATAGGCGATGCCGCCGATGAGGCGCAGCACGACGAGGCGGGCGTGAGCGACGGTTTTTTCCAGCCAGTAGTCGACGGAGAGATTGTTGGAAAGGCGCAGGATATTGGCGAGGCGCAGATCGCCCTCCCCGGCCCTGTCGGCGGCGGCGGCAAGCATGGCCAGCTCGCTATCGGCCGAGGAGGCGAAGACATAGGCGCCGGGGGCCTGGGCCAGATCGATGGCCTCGCCCTCCTGCTGGATGGCGCCGGCCTGGGCGGAGAGCAGGTGCATCACCCCCTCCCCCGGAAGGAAAGGGCCGTGACGGGAAGCGCCGCGGCTCCGGCCGCCGCCGCCAGCAGCATGAAGGGCGGCTCGATGACCAGATCGCCGGCAAAGACCCAGATGGGCAGCAGCACCCCGAGGCCGCCGCAGGCCGCGCCGATCAGCGCGCAGCCGAGGACGCGCCGCCAGCTTGTGGAAAAGGCCGGCGCGGCCCAGAAATAAACGGTGGCCGAAAGCGCGGCCGGCACCAATCCGAAGAGATAGCCGAAGCCCACCAGCATCCAGAGGAATTCCAGCGCAGAGGCCGGATCGACGGAAGGCGGATCGAGAAGGACCGGAAGGGAAAAGACCATCGCCGTGCCGACCAGGGGGCCGAGCAGCGCGATGGCGGCGATGCGGCCCGAGGAGGGCCGCACCGGTGAGGCAAGGGCGGAGGTCACGCCGCGGCCTTCTCCAGGCTCTGGGTGATGGCGGCGCGGTCGAGCGGCTGTTCGCCGATGACGACAAGGGCGGTTTCGCGCGCCTCGTCTTCTTTCCAGGGCCGGTCGAAATAGGCGGTGACGCGCGGGCCGACCGCCTGGATGGCAAGGCGCGCGGCGGCGCCGGGAACGGCGGCAAAGCCCTTCAAACGCAGCACATCGTGGTTGCGGATGGTCTCCTCGATGACGCCGATCAGCTCGTCCTTGCCGGCGATGGCCGGCAGGCGGATGGAGAAGCTGTCGAAATCATCGTGCTCATGGGTTTGCCCGCCATGCTCCAGCTCGTGATGGCTGGGGCGGTTGGCGATGTCGTCCTCGCTGCCCATGCCCATGCCCAGCAGGGCGGCGATGTCGACATGGCCGTTGCGAGCACGGATGAGGCCGACGCCGGGACGCATCTCGGCGCGCAGATTGGCCTCGACCGTGTCGAGCGTGGCATCGTCCACCAGGTCGGCCTTGTTGACGACGACGAGATCGGCCACCGAAAGCTGGTCCTCGAAGAGTTCGCCCAGGGGCGTTTCGTGGTCGAGCATTTCATCGGACCGGCGCTGGGCGTCGACGGCGGCTTCGTTGCTGGCGAAGCGCCCTTCGGCCAGGGCGGCGGCGTCGGCCACGGTGACCACGCCATCGATGGTGACCTGGGCCTTGATCTCGGGCCAGTTGAAGGCGCGGATCAGCGGCTGGGGCAGCGCCAGGCCGGAGGTTTCGATGACGATGTGGTCGAATTTCTCCGGGCGGGCCAGCAGGGCCTGCATGGTGGGGATGAATTCATCGGCCACGGTGCAGCAGATGCAGCCATTGGACAATTCGACCATATCCTCTTCGCGGCAGGTCTCGTCGCCGCAACCGGCGAGAATATCCTTGTCCACGCCCAGATCGCCGAACTCATTGATGATGAGCGCGATGCGCTTGCCCTTGGGGGCGTGCGCCAGCAGATGGCGCACGAGGGTGGTCTTGCCGGCGCCGAGAAAGCCGGTGATGACGGTGGTGGGGATCTTGGCGGTCACGCAACAGCTCCACGTGCAAGGGGAAGGGACCGGGCGGCCAGCCGATCGCCGACCCAGCCTAAGACGCTGCCCAGCACCAGCCAGAACACGGCCGACGTGCCGATGGTGATGGCGGCAAATTCGGTGGCCAGATGCGCCGGCACCTCGCTGGGCTCATCGGGAGTGACGGGCGCGCCGATGATGTGGGGGATGACCACCAGCGCCACGGCGACGGCAATGGCCCAGCCGGCGCGGGTCTTGGCCAGGAGCAGGATGGCGCCACCGGTGGCCAGGGCCGTGCCCACCCACCAGAGCTGGCGGGCGAAAAGATCGGCCGCCGGCATGCCGGGCAATTCGGGCGCGAGGCCATAGGCCGGGGCCAGAACGAAGGTGGCGAAGCCCGCCGCGCCCCAGAGCCAGCCATTGGCTGTGGTGATGGGCAGGTTGGCGAACATGGACACCGCGCCGATGACCAGCGCGAAGCCGGCGGCGGCGAGCAGATTGGCAAGAATGGTGTAAAGCGTGCGCTCGGCGCCGTCCTGGGGGGCCCATTCCTCGTCTTCGGCGTCGGCCGCTTCGGTGGCGGCTTCGTCATGGCTATGGGCTTCGACGCCCTCGCCATGGCTGTGGCCGCCTTCGCCCTCGAAGGTTTCGGCGTGCAGAATCAGTGGGGTGACGCGGAAATACTGGAGCGCGGAGACCACGAGGCCAGCACAAAGGGCTGCGACCAGCGCAGCGAAAAACAGATTGCGAAACATGGTGAGGTTCTTTCCTGTAAGCCCGCTCAGTGGCAGGGGAAGCCCATGGCGTGGCGCGTGTCGTGCGCGCCATTATGCAGGCGATAATCGCCGGCAAAGCCGGTGCCCACCAGCAGGGTGAGGCCAAGCAGCAAGGCCAGGCTGCCGGCGATGAGCCGCTGGGACAGGGAAAGAGAACTGGAAGCAGTGGAAACGGCAGACATATTCATGTGGCACCCTCCGCGCACGGAATAGACAAGGGCTCTTGGCCCGGCTGTTCAGCGGGCCGCATTCCGAACCGCAAAGGTGGGAATCCCTCTTTGCCGAAATACGCCCAAGGGTGACGGCAGGTCTCCTGGCTGGCGGTGAATGCAGCGCCCTCGCCTTCCCGGGCGCTTGCCCAGTGGCATGAGAGGGCGCCCACCGCTTACAGTTGCGGGGGCAGCCACGGATTTGGTCCCTGATGGGTACGCCGCACCGTGTTCCCTTTTGATCCCCCTTGTGCGCCGCACGCGGGGAAACCGTCACGAAAGCAGCATTACGCCCTCGCCCATGGGCGGGTCAATGCTCGGGGGTGCGACTCACGGTATCGGTGGCGTAAACCAGGAGAGGCAGATGAAACCGATCAAATTCGACCGCGACGAAACCAAGGCCATCGTGGCCGAAATCCAGGATTATTTCCGCGAGGAGCTCGACCAGTCCATCGGCGCCATTCCCGCCGAAATGCTGATGCAATTCTTCGCCGAACGCATGGGCGCCTATTTCTACAATCGCGGCCTGCACGACGCCCAGGCGCTGATCCGCAAGAAAATTGACGATGTGAGCGACGAGATCTTCTCGCTGGAGCATGTGACGAAGTATGCGCGGTGAACTCGATGGGGCGCCCCGGCCCTATCAGGATGGATCCCGGCGTGCGGCCGGGATGACACGGGGTAGGATGGGTTTGGGAAAAGGCGCCCGTACCTCGCAAGAATCCCGCTTCCGCCGGGCTTCGGCGCCGGATACAAGAGCCGGCCGGGATCATGCCGGTTTTCCTTTCTGGAGGAAGCCTTGGGCTTCAACCTTGCCACGCTGGCCCCGATCGGGCTGTTGCTTGCGTCCAACCTGTTCATGACCTTCGCCTGGTATGGGCACCTCAAATTTCCCGGCGCGGCGCTGTGGGTGGTGGTGCTGGCGAGCTGGGGCATCGCCTTTTTCGAATACTGGCTGGCGGTGCCGGCCAACCGCATCGGCTATGGCGCCTATTCGGGGGCCGAGCTCAAGACCATACAGGAGGTGATTTCCCTCACGGTCTTCGTGCTGTTCGCGGTGTTCTACCTGGGCGAGAAATTCACCTGGAACCATGGGCTGGGCTTCGCGCTCATCGCCCTGGGCGCCTTCTTCATCTTCAAGGGGCCGTTCAAATAGCCATCCAGTCCGGGAAGGGATCGGGCAACCGGGCCCAGACTTCGGGCGTGAATCTGCGCGCCGGCACCAGGCAGGCATCGAGCGCGCGGGTGAGAGCGGCCTGGTCCATGGGATCGGTGCCGATGAAGACGATCTCCTGGCGGCGATCGCCCCAGATCGGGTCGATATAGGGGGCCATGGAAGCCTGCCAGTCGGGATCGTCGGGCCAGCGATGGCGCGGCACCGAGGCCCACCACAAGCCCCGCCGCTGGGTGCGCACCAGGGCGCCGGCCTGGCTGATTTCGCCGACATGATGAGGGCGCGTCGCCAGCCAGAAGAAGCCCTTGGCGCGGATGACACCGGGCCAGGACGACTTGATGAAGTGATCGAGCAGCAGCGGATTGAAGGGACGGCGGGCGCGGTAAACAAAGGAGCGGATGCCGTATTCCTCGGTTTCGGGCACGTGGTCCTTGAAGCCGTTGAGCTCCTTGAACCAGAGAGGATTGGCCTCGGCGGCCTCAAGGCTGAACAGGCCGGTATCGAGGATTTCGCCAAGGTCCACCTGGCCGAAATCGGTCTCGATGAGCCGCGCCACCGGATTGAGCGCCTTGATGATGGTGCGGGCGGCGGCGCGGGCGGCGGGGCTGGCGGTGGAAACCTTGTTGAGCACTACGACATCGGCAAATTCGATCTGCTCGACGAGGAGGTCGACCAGCGTGCGCTCGTCGCCCGCCCCGGCGGTTTCGCCCCGGTCGCGCAGGAAGTCGCTGGAGGCGTAGTCCTTGAGCAGGCTGGCGCAATCGACCACCGTCACCATGGTGTCGAGGCGGGTGAGGTCTGAAAGCGAAAAGCCCCGCTCGTCGCGGAAATCGAAAGTGGTGGCCACTGGCAGGGGCTCGGAAATGCCGCTCGATTCGATCAGCAGGTAATCGAAGCGCCCGGCGGCGGCGAGGCGGGTGACCTCGGCCAGCAGATCGTCGCGCAGGGTGCAGCAGATACAGCCATTGCTCATTTCCACCAGGGTTTCCTCGGTGCGCGAGAGATTGGCGCCGCCGTCTCGGACCAGGGCGGCGTCGATATTGACCTCGCTCATGTCGTTGACGATGACCGCGACCTTGCGGCCCTGGCGGTTGTTGAGGATGTGGTTGAGCAGCGTGGTCTTGCCGGCGCCGAGAAAGCCGGAGAGCACGGTGACGGGGAGCTTGCGAGGGGACATTGGCAATTCTCAACTGAAAGGGAATGGGGAGGAGGCGGGCGAAACGCCCCCTCCCCGCCCGCCCCGCGGAACGGAGCGGGAAGGCCAGGCACGGATCAGTGCACGGAGCCGGAGCCGCCGACGGCGACGATGTTGAAGGGCTTGCCCTCCACCGGGATGTCGCGAGCCAACTCGAAGCTGGCCGCATCGACCAGATGCACGGCGCCGGCCAGCGGATCGGTAACGGCGATATAGTCGCCGGCCACGGCCAGACGCGGGCGCGGCAGATTCCACTCGCCATCCATGGAATAGGGCTCGGTGAGCTTGAGCGAGCGGGTGATCTCGCCCTTGACCACGTCGAGCTGGCGCAACTGGCCGTCCTCGGTGAAGATGTAAGCGAATTTCGGGCGCACCGGATCGGTGACGAAATGCACCCGGCGCGTCGGCAGGTCGATGAGGCGATAGGGCTCGGCCTCGGCGGGATCGATGAGCACGATTTTGTCGGCGCCGTAATTGCCGAGGAAATATTGCAGCCCCTGCCCGCCCAATAGCGTGGTGGTCTTGCCCTCGGGCAGGCCGGAATAGTCGAGCTTTTGCACCTGCGGCTCGCCCGAGCCGGAGGCGATGAGCACGCCATCGCCGCAACCGACGATCAGCAGGTTGCCCGAGGTCGCCTCGCCATGAAGATCGGGGCAGGCATGGGTGTCGCCCACGACATTGCCTTGCGCGTCGAGGACGTTGAGGCCGATGCGCGGCTTTTTCTCGTCGTCGGCATTGGCCACCGAAACCAGGGTGTAATCGCCCCAGGGAATGGCGACGCCGTGATGGGGGGTGCCGCTGTCGATCTCCTTGGCGTGGACATGGCCGTGATCGACCCAATCATGGGTGTCGACAAGGCTGACCAGGCCCGAGCCATCGAAAAACAGGGCGAATGTGTCGCCATGCTCGACGAAATGGCCGGGCTTGTTGCCGTCCAGCGCGGCCTCGATCAGCTCGGGATCGGAAATTTCGATGTCGCCATGATCGCCATGATCCTCGATGGCGATGCCCGAGCGGATGGCCGAGACGCGGTTGCTGCCGCCTTGAACGGCGATCACCGCTTCACCCTCATGGGCGGTGTAGAGCGTGGCCGGACCGGCAAGGGGGAAGCTGGCGATGGTTTCGCCCGAGACCAGGTCCACGGCGGACACCCGGGCTTCGGCATGATCGGCGATGACGAGGCGCCAGGCGGCGACCTCGTCGGCAAAGGCCGGGGCGGTGAGCGCCGTGGCGGCGAGGAAGAGAAGGGGGAGGCGGATGTGCATGATATGTCTCCGGTATGTTAGCACATTACAGTTGAGAGAAGGGCATGGGGCGTAGGGGGGCGTTAGGGGGGTGGG